>Ga0335072_10000001_pt1 | contig 1212572 bp, 1033 predicted proteins | sample Lox_Sample_21_FD_206725 | JGI IMG/M metagenome (GOLD analysis project Ga0335072, IMG submission 206725) | Soil microbial communities from Loxahatchee National Wildlife Refuge, Florida, United States - Lox_Sample_2.1 | ecosystem: Environmental > Terrestrial > Soil > Wetlands | place: USA...
GCGGCGATTGGGATGGTCATCCTGAGCCAGGCTTGTCGCGCCTTGCGCGCGACAAACAGTCGAAGGACCTGACGATGTGTAACAGCGGCGATTGGGATGGTCATCCTGAGCCAGGCTTGTCGCGCCTGGCGCGCGACAAACAGCCGAAGGACCTCGGCAATGTCTGAAACTCGCAACGTTCTGTCCATCGATACATGCGGATCCCTCGGTTCCGTCGCCCTGGCCCGGATCGCGGAAGGCGCCGAGCCGGAGATCCTCGGTCAGACGGAACTTCCCGGCAAGACCTACTCCGCCCAGCTGGTTCCCGCGATCCGCGATCTGCTGGCGCAAGCAGCCGTCTCCGTCTCGGAGCTGACCGCCATCGTTGTCACCAGCGGACCGGGATCATTCACCGGAATCCGCATCGGGCTTTCCACGGCAAAAGGCCTGGCGGAAGCCCACTCGATCCCGCTGCTGGCGGTTTCGCGGCTGGCCGTTCTCGCCCATCGAGCCGGCAAACCGGCCGCTGCGCTCGACGCCAGCCGCCACGAGTTCTACCTCCGCGGGGACGGCCGCGAATCGCTCCTCGACCTCGAATCCTTTCGCGAGCGGGCCGCGGCCCTGGCCGGCAATCTGGCGGTCTGCGAAGCCTCGGTCCACGCCGCCGTTCCGGGTGCGACCCTCGTCGATCCGCCGACCGCCGCCACCGCTCTGCGCACCGTGCTGCCGCGCCTTCTCTCCGGGGATTTCGACAACCCGCTCACCCTCGACGGCAACTACCTCCGCCGCTCCGACGCCGAAATCTTCGCCAAGCCGGCGCTCGCTGCCAACAAGCCATGACCGCGCCAGACAGGATTCCGGCGATTCGCTCTCTCGCCGCCGCCGATCTGGACGCGGTTTTGACCATCGCTTCCGCCTCCCCCGAAGCCCCCATCTGGCGCCGCTCCGATTACGCCCTTTTCGCGGCCGACGCGCCCCAGGACAATCCCAGGCTCCTTCGCGCGGGCCTGATCGCCCAAACCGGCCCCACAGCCCCGGTCCTCGGATTTGCCTGCGCGACCCTCCTCCGCGACGGTGAGGAAAATCGCGCTGAACTCGACACGCTGGCCGTCCGGCCGGCGGCCCGGCGGCAGGGAATCGGCGGGGCCCTGCTCGAGGCCGTTCTCGCCTGGGCCGGCCAAAACGGAGCCCGCCAGGTCTCCCTCGAGGTTCGGGCCTCGAATTTGCCGGCCCTGGCCCTCTACTCCAGGCTCGGCTTCCGCCCGGCCGGCCGGCGGCCCGGTTATTACGCTGATCCGGCAGAGGATGCCCTGATCCTGGGCAGGGCGGTTACCCGCGGATCACCGTCGGGTTCTTTTTCCACCGAGAATGCAGTTGAAGGCGGCACTCCGCGGTGCTAGCCTGGTAGCAACTCGGCCCGGCGAAACCACGACAGCCGCGGCTCCGCCGGGAGGATATCCCGCAGCGGAGGTGTCGTCTATGGATCTGGAAGCGAACGCTCAGCCGGATAGTGAAGCCATACGCCAACTGGAAGAACAGCACCGTCACTATTCGGAAAAGCTCGAAGCTCTGGCACAAAAGTCCTGGTTATCCGAGGACGAGCAACTCGAGGAAGTTCGCCTGAAGAAGCTGAAACTGCGTATCAAGGATCAACTGGTCCAGCGGCGCGTCCACGCCGGGGCCTACAGCGCCGCTTAGGCGCTTCTCTTCACATCCCATTCATCTCTCGGGTCCCGATGGTTCGCCATCGCCGCCGGGAGTGTATTCCTCGCCGGGCCCCTTCCCGCGAAACCAAAGGAATCTGCCGGCGCCCGCCTTCCTGCCGGGACTTCGCCTCGCTTGCCTTAGAATGAAAAAGACTTTCGGACGAATGCGCCTGCGCTTCGTGGCTGATTGCTGTTCTTTTCTCGCCTGATTTAAAAGCCCAGCGCCGTCGCCGATTGTCGCCGCAGTCTTTCTTCTCTCATGGTGCGCGACGGATACTTCTACGGATTGGCTCTGATCGCGGTGGCGGTGGTCGTGGGTCTGTTGACCGGCGTCTGGGCCTGGTCGGTGTTGCCTCTTCTGCTTGCCGCGTTTTTCCTGTGGTTCTTCCGCGATCCGAAACGCCAGATTCCCCAGGAGCCGGGGCTGGTGGTTTCGCCCGCCGACGGCAAGGTGACGGAGGTGGCCCGCGTCTCCGCGCCGGGATGCGGATTGCTGCGCATCAGCATCTTTCTCAGCGTGTTCGATGTTCACGTGAACCGCTCCCCGGTGGCCGGCGTGCTGCGCGAGGTGCGGTACAGGAAGGGCGAGTATCTGAACGCGATGAATCCGGCGTCGGCCGAGCGCAACGAGCAAAACCTGGCGCGGCTGGAGTGCGCTGACGGCACCCAGGTTTCGTTCATCCAGATTGCCGGGCTGCTGGCGCGGCGGATTGTGTTTAAAAAGCGAGTCGGCGACGTGCTGGAGCGCGGCGAACGCGTGGGGCTGATCAAGTTTGGATCGCGGACCGATATTCTGCTGCCCGATTATGCCGAGCCGCTGGTGAAACCCGGCGACCGGGTGCGTGGGGGATCGAGCGTGATTGCCCGGCTGCCGGAGGCGGAGTTTGAGCCGATGATGGCGACCGCGGACGCGGAGTTGTCGATTTGAACGCCCACCCGCAGAGCGATTTACCCGCCATCATGGGCGGCCCGACGCGCCCGCGCCGGCGTCCGCGAGGAATGTTCCTGCTGCCGTCGATGTTTACCGCGGTCAACATTGCGGCGGGATTCTTTGCCATTACGCAGAGCCTCGAAGGCAGCGCGCTGGAGCCGCACCACTTCGACTACGCGGCGCTTGCCATCGGCCTGGCGATTCCGTTTGACGCGCTGGACGGGCGCATCGCTCGGTTGACGAATACCGAAAGCGAGTTTGGCCGCGAACTGGACTCCCTCGCCGACGTGATCACCTTTGGCGTGGCGCCCAGCATCCTGGCTTTTGCCTGGGGCTTTCGTTCGCTGCCTCAGAACCTGAATCCCGACTACCGGGTCAAGCTGGTGCAGTTCGGCGCGTTCGTCTGCTTCCTGTTCCTGCTGTGCGGAGCCAGCCGCCTGGCGCGCTTCAACATCAGCGAAAATCCGATTCCCAAGAATCCAGGACGCCCGGGACGGAAGTATTTCGTCGGCATGCCCATTCCCGCAGCCGCCGGACTCGTCGCCGCCGTGGTGCATGGATTCATCGGACTTCCGATTTTTACCTGGTGGCTCTCCATCATCTGGGGCATCCTGGTGGCGTTCATCGGCTTTCTGATGGTGAGCAGCTGGCGTTTCTGGAGCGGCAAAGAGATCAACCTCACCGGCCGCCAGCCCTTCCGATGGATCGTTCTGCTGGGGCTCAGCATCTACCTGCTTGTCTTCTTTTCACGCGAAGTGCTGCTGGTGCTCGCCTTCGTTTACATGTTCTCCGGAGTGCTGGCGCGTCTGGCCTATTCATGGCGCCGGCGGCACAAGCCGATTACTCAGACCAACTGAGAAAGCTGTAACCGATGACGGAACACTCAAAAATTGCCATTGTTGGCGCAGGATCGCTGCGCGGCAAGGAACTGAACGACGCTCTTGCCGATTCTCCTTTTGCCGGGGCCGATTTTCTTCTGATGGACGATGAGGCCGAGCTGGGCAGCCTTGAGGCGGTCGGCGATGAAGTTACCTTCATCCAGCGCATCGACGCCGACTCGTTTCAGCACGTCGACTTTGCGTTTTTCGCCGGCGAACCGGAGCTGACCCGCAAGCACTGGAAGAACGCCAGCCAGGCCGGCGCCAGCATCATCGACCTCTCCGGCGCTCTCGAAGGCCAGCCCGGCGTGCTGGTGCGCGGTCCGCTGGCCGGCGATGAGCTTGCCGTAACAGCGGGCGAAGCCCCGACGCTGGAGACGAAGGCGGTCGTTCCCGCGCATCCTGTGGCTGTGGCGCTGGCTCTGCTGCTGGGCCGCATGGCTCTGAACGCGCCGCTGCGATCGGCGGCGGCAACGGTGCTGGAACCAGCTTCCGAGTATGGCCGCGCCGCGATGGACGAGCTGCATCAGCAGACGGTGAAGCTGCTCAGCTTCCAGGAACTCCCCAAGCAGGTCTACGACACGCAGGTGGCCTTTAACACCACGCCGGCTTTCGGCGACGCGGCGAAGATTTCGCTCGCCGTCAGCGAATCGCGCATTCGCCGTCACTATGCTCTGCTGGTTGGCGACCGGCTGCCCGAGCCGGACCTCCAGCTTGTCCATGTGCCCGTCTTTCACGGCTATGGGATCTCGCTGGCGGTAGAGGTGACGCAGCCCACATCCCTCGACCAGATGGAGGCCTCGCTGGCCGGGGAGCACGTCGAGGTGGTGACCGCCGATGCCGATCCGCCGACGAACCTCAGCGTCGCCGGACAGCCCGACATCCTCGTGCGCGTCCGCCCGCACAATACGATCGACGCGGAGACGACGCGCTTCCGGCTGTGGGCGGGCCTCGACAATCTTCGCTTTGCCACGCTGAACGCGCTGGCCTGCGCGCTGGAACTCAAGCGCCTGCGGCCGTCTCGCGAAGTGCAGTAAGGATCAGCGCGCGGCGGCCGCAGCCTGGCGCTTTCGCGGCGCACTGCGGGCCGGCGCGGGCCCCGTCGACTGGCGCACCACCAGCGAAGGCCGCACCGAGTACTCGGCGCCTTTGCCGCCGTCCTGGCGAATGCTGTACAGGGCGCGGAACGCCACGCGCGCAATCTCATCGCGCGAGAGGCGCACCGTGGTCAGCGCCGGCATGGTGAAGGCGCTGATCTGAATATCGTCGAAGCCGACGATGGAAATATCGTCCGGCACCTGCAGGCCGCTCTCGTGAATAGCCCCGAGCGCCCCGATGGCCGTCATGTCGTTCGAGGCCAGCACGGCCGTGGGCCGCACCTTCCCGCGCAGCAGCCGCTCCATGGCGTCGTGGCCTCCATCCACCTGGTGATTGCCTTCTTCCATGAGCCCGCCGCCAATGCCGTTCCGCTCCATCGAGCTCACGAAGGCCTCGCGGCGGATGCGCGCCGAGCGCAGCAGGCTGGGCCCTGCGATGAAGGCGATCTCCCGGTGACCGAGCGAGGCAATGTGCTCGACGGCCGCGTCGACGCCCGCAGCGTAGTCCACCAAAATGTTGCTGGTGAGGCCCTGAGCGGTGCCGGTATCGAGAAAGACGAGCGGGATGTCCCGGTCCTGAAACTCGGTGATGAGGTGCTCGTCCATCTCCGAGGTCATCACCGCCACGCCATCCACTTTGCGCTGCAGCATGCGGCTCACGCAGACGTCCATACGCGCCGGATCGTAGTTGGTGTTGGCGATGAGCACTTCCTGCCCAAACTGCACCGCCACGTCCTCAAAGCTCTTCACCAGCTCGGGGAAAAACGGGTTGGTGATGTCGGAGATGATGAGCCCGTACAGATGGCTGCGCCCGGAGCCCAGCGCCCGCGCCCAGGTATTGGGATAGAACTTCAGCTGCTCGATGGCGCGCTGAACGCGTTCCTTCGTCTCCGGCGTGACTTTGTCGGAGCCGTTGATGGTGCGCGATACGGTCGCCGTGGAGACATTGGCGAGACGGGCAACTTCTCTGATGTTCATAGGAGCAGCCGACTGAACCCGTTATAGCCGATTCGATGCAGCGAGGGAACCAGGCGGTCGCAATCGAGTGCCGGCCGGCGGCGTCTGGGACTCGTCGAGCGGCTCAGGGCCTGTCGCCCGTGATCCCTTTGCCCTCTTCGACGGTGTAGATGCGGTCCACGCCCGGCAGGGTCATCTTTTCCACCTTGCCGTCGGGCCAGTGAATCTCCACGTCGTCCACCTTCGTCGCGTCGCCCAGCCCGAAGTGCACGCGCAGATCGTTCGACGACAAATAGCTGCCGCCGCTGAGCACGTCGCCGCGCTGGCGGATGCCGTCCGCAGACAGGTAGACCGTCGATCCCACCGCGTCCCGGGGGCTCTTCGGACCGCCGATCAGCTTCATCTCCACCCAGTGGTGGTGATCCGGATTGACGTTGCGCAGCAGCACCGGCACGCCATCCATGTTGTTCATCACCACGTCGATCTTGCCGTCGTTGAAGATGTCGCCAAAGGCGGCGCCGCGCCCCACCACCACCACGGCCAGCCCGGTGCCTTCGACGGCGGGCACAAGGGAGAACTTCCCGTTCTTCTCGTTATGGAAGAGCAGCGGACGCTCGGCATACGTCGTGCCCCACTCCGGATGCTGATCCACCACGGGGTAGACGTGTCCGTTGGTGAAGAACAGGTCCTTCCATCCATCGTTGTCGTAGTCGAGGAACCCGTCGGCGAAGCCCACGAAGGGAATGGTCGGGGCGGCCACGCCGGAGGGGTAGCTGACGTCGGTGAAATTGCCCTTGCCGTCGTTGTTGAAGACGATGTCGTAGTCGTCGGAGAAGGTCGTCGTCACGATGTCTTCGTGGCCGTTGTTCTCGTAGTCGCCGGCCGCGATGCCCATGTTGGCCGCCTCGCGACCGTCGGCGTTCAGCGCCAGCCCGCTCAGATAGCTGTCGTCCTCAAACGTCCCGTTGCCTTTGTTGATGTAGAGGTAGTTCGGCGTCGAGTCGTTGGCGACGATCAGGTCCGGCTTGCCGTCGTTGTTCACGTCAACGAACAGCGCGCCCAGCCCGTAATAGCCGTTCTTGTTATCCACGCCGAGCTTCTCGCTTACGTCGGTGAAGGTGCCGTTGCCGTTGTTGTGGAAGAGGTGATCGCGCTCGCCCGGCAGCCCGCGCGGTCCGCACATCGTCGTCACGCCGCGGAACTGGCAGTTGGCGTAGTTGACCGTGCGCGAGCCGGAGACCGGCGGGTGCACAAAGTCGAAGTGGATGTAACCCGCGACAAACAGGTCCAGATTGCCGTCGCCGTCGTAGTCGCCAAAGGTGGCGCCGGTGGACCAGGTGCCGAGGGCCACGCCCGCTTTCTCCGCCACGTCGGTGAAGGTGCCGTTGCCGTTATTGCGGTAGAGGCGGTTCTGCCCGTAATTGGTTACATACAGGTCGGGGTAGCCGTCGTTGTTGTAGTCCCCCACAGCGCAGCCGTAGCCCCAGCGGTCGTTGGCCACGCCTGCCTGGTCGGTCACGTTGGTAAAGGTCCCGTCGTGATTGTTGCGGAAGAGTGCGGCCTTCGGCGCCGCGGTCTTTCCGTTCATCGCATCGAGAGTGGAACCGTTCACCAGATAGATATCGAGCCAGCCGTCGTTGTTGTAGTCGATCAGGCACACGCCAGGACCCTTGGCTTCGACAATGTACGGCTTGTCGGGCGTTCCCGAGGTGTGGTGCCAGGTGGTGAGCCCGGCGGCTTTGGCAACATCCTCAAAGACGATCGGGCCGGTCTTCACAAAGCCGCCGGCGGTGATGACGCGATGCTCCGCGTCGTAGACTGCCTGATGCTGCTCGCCGCTGGCCATGCCGGACTGCTTCTGCGCTCCCACCGAGAGCGCGAAAATCGTGGCCGCTGCTGCAAAAACTCCCGCCCCCAGGGCGGCCCATGCCGCCCGCCGCCCAGACCGTTTGCCCTGTGAATTCATGCTGAACTCTATTGTCTTCGCTGGCAGGGCTTCGAGGGAAGCACTCTTCGCACTTTCTGCGGTTTTCCGGGATACCATGTGGAGCAAGAGTTCCCCATCCTATGTCTCTGCGACGAATCCCCTTGCTGTTCGCCCTTGCGGTTCTGTGCGCGATGTCCTCGCCCTCGCTGGCTGCCGGGCAGCCGAAACCGGCTGTGAAGGTTCCCGCAGCAACCCTCGACCGCTACACCGGCCGCTACAGCCTCGACGATGAGCCGGAGATCGTCGACTCATTCTTTCGCGACGGCGACCATCTTTACCTCGAAAACGAGCGCGCGCCGCGCTACGATCTCAACCCGGAATCCGATACATCTTTCGTGAGAGCGGGCAGCGACTCCCACTATCAGTTCATCACCGGCCCGAACGGTTCGGTTACGGGCATCCGCGTTACCGGCGGCGGCGATACCTATACGCTCACGCGCATTCCGGGCGCGCCCGAGCCCAATCACTTTCGCCCCTACTCGCGCGAAGAGGTCATGATCCCCATGCGGGACGGGATCCGTCTGCACGCCGTCATCCTCCGCCCGACGGATATGCAGGAGCCTCTGCCGTTCATCCTCTCCCGCACTCCCTATGGCGTGGACTGGGCCGATTCGAACTCGATCAACGAGGCGCGCCCGGAGCTGGCCCGGAGCGGATACATCTTTGTCATGGAAGATATCCGCGGGCGTTACAAATCTGAAGGGCACTTTGTGATGATGCGCCCGCTGGCCGATCACAGCGATCCCCACGCCGTGGACGAGAGCACCGATGCGTATGACACGGTGGCATGGCTGCTGAAGAATGTTCCCGGCAACAACGGCCGTGTGGGCGTGGTCGGCACCTCCTACCCGGGATTTTTGACGATGGAGGCGGGGATCGATCCCAACCCCGCGGTGCGCGCCATTTCGCCGCAGGCGCCCATGACCGATGTCTGGATGGGCGACGACTTTTTCCATAACGGCGCCTTCCGCCAAACCTACGGATACGACTATGTCATCGGCATGGAGTCGAGCAAGGAAAACGCCTTCTCCAAACTCAACGAGGACGCGTACACCTTCTTCCTGAGGGCGGGTTCCTTTTCCGAGGCGGGAAAAATTTCAGGGATGAAGGGTCTGCCCACCTGGCAGGCGTTTCTCGATCACCCCGCGTACGACGCGTTCTGGCAGTCACGCGCCGTCCAGCCGCACCTGACCACCGTGACCGTGCCCACGCTGGAAGTGGGCGGCTGGTGGGATCAGGAGGACCTGTGGGGTCCGCAGGAGGAATACGCGGCGCTGGAGGCGCACAATCAGCCATCGGATCCCGCGCACCGCGTGTACATGGTGCTGGGCCCGTGGCGGCATGGCAGCTGGGCGCAGACCACCATCCGGCTGGGCGCTCTGGATTTTGGCGAGCCGGTGGGCGACGAGTTCCGGAGCCAGATCGAAGCTCCCTTCTTTGCGTACTACCTGAAGGACCAGCCTGGATTCGACGTTGCCAATACCGCGACGTATCAGACAGGGACCGACCGCTGGATGCACTACTCGCAATGGCCGCCGGCGAATGCAACCGAGCATGATCTGTATCTGGACGCCGACGGATCGCTGAGCTTCGACAAGCCGGCAGATCCGAACGCTTTCAAGGCGTACACGTCCGATCCGGCGAGCCCGGTGCCGTATCGGCGTCGTCCAATTGAGGCCACCTATGGACCCGACTCGCACTGGTACACCTGGCTGGTGCAGGATCAGCGCTTTGTTGACGGAAGGCCGGACGTCGCCACATGGGTCACGCCGCCGCTCGATCACGATGTGACGATTACGGGCAATGTGGTTGCCGATCTGATTGCCTCCACCTCCGGCACCGACAGCGACTGGGTGGTGAAGCTGATCGACGTTTTTCCAGACGCAAAGCAGGACTCGGACTGCTCGAAATGCACGCGCATCGATGGGTCGTTTATTCCTGCGGATTCGCCTTCCCAGCCGGTCGCCGGCCCGGGCGGCTACGAGCTGATGATCAACGACGAGATTTTTCGGGGAAGGTATCGCACCAGCTTCTCGCACCCGGAGGCCATCCCGGCGAACACGCCCGAGGAGTACAAATTCAGCCTCCACGCGGCCGACCACGTCTTCCTGAAAGGGCACCGCATCATGGTCCAGGTGCAAAGCAGCTGGTTTCCGCTTTACGACCGCAACCCGCAGACCTTTGTTCCGAACATCATGACCGCGCAGCCGTCCGACTATAAGACCGCGGTGCAGCACATCTACGCCGGATCGCACATCGAGCTGCCGGAGCCGTGAAAATCCGGCGATGCCCGTTGACACCGCCTTTTGGCGGGCGGTAGATTGGCTGCCTCTCTGCTGCTGAAACCAAACCTGAGGTGTCCCCATGACTTCTCCGGTTCAGGCTCCTGTGCTTGACGAATCGAAACTCCACGCCTTTATGGGCAAAGCCGTGTCCGATATGGGCGCCGCCATGCACGCCACGCTCGTGGTGATCGGCGACAAACTCGGACTCTACCGGGCCATGGCCGACTCGGCATGGCTCACGCCGGCGGAACTCGCCGCCAAAACCAACACCTCCGAGCGCTATATCCGCGAATGGCTGAATGCGAACGCGGCGAGCGGATACGTGCTCTACGACGCCGCAACGGGACGATTTCAGCTGCCTCCGGAGCAGGCGTTTGCCCTCACGGTGCAGGACCTGCCCGGCGCATTCCACATCATCTCCGCGTGCTTTAAGGATGAGCCCAGGATCACCCAGGCGTTCCGCACCGGTGACGGGGTGGGCTGGCACGAACACGATACGAACCTCTTCTTCGGGACGGAGCGCTTCTTCCGCCCGAACTACCAGAACCACCTCATCGGCGAATGGCTGCCGGCGCTCGCTGGCGCGGTGGAGAAGCTCAAACGCGGAGCCATGGTTGCCGATGTCGGCTGCGGTCACGGTGCGTCAACCATGCTGATGGCCAAAGCCTTTCCCAAGTCGATGTTCTTTGGATTTGACTACCACAGCGGTTCCATCGAACATGCCCGCCACCTTGCGGGGCGCGACGGGCTACTGGATCAGATCAAATTTGAAGTCTCCAGTTCCAAGAGCTATCCGGTGAATGGCGGCTACGATCTGGTCACCTTCTTCGACTGTCTGCACGACATGGGAGACCCCGTGGGGGCGGCGGCCCACGTCTTCTCGTCGCTCAAGCCCGACGGTACGTGGATGATTGTGGAGCCTTTCGCTCACGACACGCCGGAAGAGAACCACAATCCGATTGGGCGGATTTACTACTCCGCATCGACCATGCTCTGCACACCGGCTTCGCTGGCGCAGGAGGTGGGTGCGGCCCTCGGCGCGCAGGCTGGTGAAGATCGCATACGGAAGGTCGTGACGGAGGGTGGGTTCACGCGCTTCCGCCGTGCCGCCGAGACCCCGTTCAATCTGGTCTTCGAAGCCCGGCCTTAACGAGGGATCAGTCGAGCGTCGCGGTACTTTCGTACTCTCGACACAAGGACGAACTCTCGCTACTCTCAGAACTGGAAGGGACCGTGCATACAGCGGTCCCTTTTCCTTTGCGGCGTTCAGACGCCGGCCAGGCGATCTTTGACAGTCCGGTTCTGGCCCTGGCGAGACGGTCGGCCGAGCGGAGCCCAATCCGCTCACGCTCAGGCCTTAGGGCACGGATGGAAGGTAATACCCTCAGGGTATTACCTTCCATGTCCTTTGAATTGAAGTAAGTGGGATTTGGCGAGGGGAGGGGGGGTACCCTTCACCCCCGAAATCAGCCTTCTTCCTGCTCGCGCAGCTTTGCGATCACGCTGAAATCTTCCAGCGTCGTGACGTCGCCTTTGATCTCGCCGTGCGTCGCCATTTCGCGCAGCAGGCGGCGCATGATCTTGCCGGAGCGCGTTTTGGGCAGCGCGTCGGTGAAGCGGATATCGTCAGGACGAGCCAGAGCGCCGATCTCCTTCGCGACCCAGGCGCGCAGCTCTTCCTTCAGATCTTTCGTCGGCGAGTAGCCGCTTTCCAAAGTAACGAAGGCGGAGATTGCCTGGCCTTTGAGCGCGTCAGGGCGTCCAACGACGGCGGCTTCGGCGACCTTTTCGTGAGCGACGAGAGCCGATTCGACCTCCATCGTGCCGAGCCGATGGCCGCTCACGTTGATGACGTCGTCGACGCGGCCCATCAGCCAGAAGTAGCCGTCCTCGTCCATGCGAGCGCCGTCGCCGGTGAAGTACGAGCCGGGAATGTCCGACCAGTACTGCTTCACATACCGGTCCGGATCGCCCCAGATAGTCCGCGCCATCGACGGCCACGGCTGGCGGATGACGAGCAGGCCGCCCTGTCCGGCGGGCACAGGCTGGCCTTCTTTGGTGACGACTTCGGGCACGACGCCGAAGAAAGGACGAGTCGCGGAGCCGGGCTTTGCGGCGACCGCGCCAGGAATCGGCGAGATCATGATGCCGCCGGTTTCGGTCTGCCACCAGGTATCGACGATCGGGCAGCGGCCTCGGCCGATGACCTCGCGGTACCAGATCCAGGCTTCGGGGTTGATCGGCTCGCCGACCGTGCCCAGAAGGCGCAGGCTGCTGAGGTCGTATTTCGCGGGATAGTCGTCGCCCCACTTGATGAAGGCGCGGATCGCCGTCGGAGCGGTGTAGAAGACCGTGACCTTATGGTCGTCGATGATCTTCCAGAAGCGGTCGAGACCTGGATGATTCGGCGCGCCTTCGTACATCACGGTCGTCACGCCGTTTTGCAGGATGCCGTAGACGACATACGAGTGCCCGGTGACCCAGCCGATGTCGGCCGAGCACCAGTAAACATCGTCCTCTTTGAGGTCGAAGATGTACTTGCTGGTGAGATACGTCTGTACGGAATAGCCGCCGGTTGTATGAACCAGCCCCTTCGGCTTGCCGGTGGTTCCGGAGGTGTAGAGGATGTAGAGCGGATCTTCGGAGTCGAGCGGCTCGGCGGGGCATTCTTTCTCGGCTGCAGCGACGAGCTCGTGCCACCAGTGGTCGCGGCCCTTCACCATCTCCACCGGCGAGCCGGTGCGCCGATAGACGACGACGTTCTTCACCGAAGGGCACTGACCGACGGCTTCGTCGACGGTGGCCTTCAGCTTGACTTCGTTGCCGCGGCGATACGAGCTGTCCTGGGTGAGAATCGCCACGCACTGAGAGTCGTTGACGCGATCCACAATGGCGTTGGCGGCGAATCCGCCGAAGATGACCGAGTGCACGGCGCCGATGCGCGCGCAGGCCAGAATGGCGATGGCCAGCTCCGGCGTCATGCCCATGTAGACGGCGACGCGATCGCCTTTCTGAATGCCGAGGCCTTTGAGCACGTTGGCGAACTTCTGGACTTCGGCGTGGAGTTCGCGAAAGGTCAGCTTGCGAACTTCGCCGGGTTCGCCTTCCCACAGGATCGCGGTCTTGTCGGCGCGGCCGTTCTCTACGTGGCGATCGACGCAGTTGTAGCAGAGATTGAGCTTGCCGCCGACGAACCACTTGGCCCAGGGAAGATTCCAGTCGAGGACCTTTTGCCAGGGCTCGAACCAGTGCAGCTCTTTGGCTGCGTCCGCCCAAAAACCCTCCGGATCTTTAACGGAGCGCTCGTACATCTTTTGGTATTCGGCGAGGCTCTTGATATGGGCTTTCTGGGCAAATTCCGCGGGAGGAGGAAAGACGCGATGTTCGCGAAGGATGGTCTCCAGATTGGGGCTGATTGCTGTATCCGACATGCACACTCCGTCAGCGTCCACACTATCGTTCGCAGCGGCCTCGGCGCAACCGGCGGTTACGGGCGTGCGGAACCTAAGAGAATCTCGCGTCGAGGGAAAGCTGTTCGGCCACGCGCCGGAGGGATCGGTCGCGGGTCCAGAGACGTGATCCTGACGTCAGCAGGACGGACGCGAGCAGTTCGGCGTCGCTGTAGCCGATGCCGGATCCGTAGAGTTTCCAGTCCTCGATCAGCTGCAGCACTTCTTCATCCTGGGCGACGACGGCGCGGGGCAGATCACGGAGGATCCTCAACGTGGCCGGCCGATCCGGAATCGATCCCAGGGCCAGTTCTCCCAGGACCACCGGGTGGACGAGGATCTCTCCTGAATTGAAGAGCTGAGAGAGCACGGAGTCCGTGCGATGCAGATGGTCAACCCAAACCGAAGTATCGGCGAGGATCACGCAACCTTTCCTCTCCTGCGCCGAGCATCCGCCCAGGGTCTTTTGCGAGGCGCGGCTTTGAATCCGGGCATTGTGCCGCCCAGTGCCGCGGCTCGGCGCGCTGCTTCGCGTTCGACCAGAGCCTTCAGGCCGAGGTTCACAAGCGCGCTTTTCTCTGCGATGCCGGTGTATTGCTCGGCATCCTTCAGCAACTCATCGTCCAGGGTTACCGTCGTCCGCATCAGCTGCTCCTCTCTGCATCGATCGTAGCATCATTTGATACTGTATTTGATGCGGGCGAGTCCGCCGTTACACTATCCCACGGAGGATTCCGTTCTTGCCATCCAGTCTCGGCCACGTGCTTGCTGTGATTCCCGCCCGGCTCGGTTCCACGCGACTGCCGCGCAAGGTTCTGCGCGAGATCGCGGGCGAGCCGATGATTGCCTGGGTGTATCGGGCGGCGCGGGCCTGTCCGCTGCTGGATCGGGTGCTCATTGCGACGGATTCGGACGAGGTTCTGCAATTTGCTCAGGCGCATTCACTGCCCGCGGTTTTCACGCCGGAGGATTGCGCAAGCGGCTCGGACCGGGTGCATGCGGTCGCGCAGTCGATTCCGGCCGACATTTACGTGAACATCCAGGGGGACGAGCCGCTGCTGACCCCGGAGCATTTCATGCCGCTGCTGCAGCTCTTCGAGCGTCCGGAAGTGCAGGTGGGAACGCTTGCGGTTCGGTGTCCCACGCAAGACATCAACAATCCGAGCGCGGTGAAGGTGGTGACTGCGGCGGATGGCCGGGCGCTGTACTTCTCTCGGGCGGCCATTCCGTTCGACCGCGACGGGGCTGGATTTGCGGGGTACCGGAAACATCTGGGCGTCTATGCGTATCGCAAGGCGGCGCTGGACCGGTTCGCTGCGCTGCCGCCCTCGTGGGTGGAACAGGTGGAGAGGCTGGAGCAGCTGCGGCTTCTCGACAACGGAATCGACATCTATGTGGCTCCGGCGCCGAGCGACACGATCGGAGTGGACACAGAAGAGGATTTGCGGGCCGTTGAGGCGATCCTGTCCGCCCGGGCCGCGGCGAAAGTCACGCAGCCTTGAGGTCGGTTCCGCGGGCTTCGCGTCCAAAGGCGGCGACGACGGCCACGTAGACGGCGACGATCACGACGGTCCAGGCGAGGACCACGCTGTAGCCGCCGAGACGTTCGGCAAAGCGCGCCTGGATGACGACGTTCTTCGACGAGATCAGATTGCCGAGCTGGTAAGCGAAGCCGGGGAAGGTGGCTCGCACGGGTCCAGGCGACAGCTCGGTAAGCCATGCGGGGATGACGCCCCACGCGCCCTGCACCATGAACTGCATTACGAAGGCGCCGGTGGCCAGGGCGGCGACCGAGTGCGACAGCGCATACAGCGGAACCGCAGGGAGAGCCAGAAGGGCCGCCAGGATGATGGCTCGCTTGCGGCCGATGCGCTCCGAGAGGGTTCCAAAAACCATGCCGCCGGCCAGTGCGCCGATGTTGTAGAGGATGGCGATGGCTCCGGTGAGCTGCGCTGAGAAACCGTGATCTTTCTGGAGGAAGGTGGGATAGAGGTCCTGGGTCCCATGGGAGAAGGCATTGAAGCCGGTCATCAGGATGACGAGGAAGAGAAACGTTCCGCCATAGCGCAGGACGCCGCGCAGGGCCTCGCCACTCGATCGGGTTGCGGATGCCGCGGCTTGGCGACGCTCTTTCCAGGCGGGGGATTCATCCACTTTGCCGCCGATGTAGAGGACCAGCAGCGCTGGAGCCGCGCCGACCAGGAACATCCCGCGCCAGCCGAAGGAGTGTCCGTGCCAGGTGAATCGCGAAAACCAGGGGAAGAGGAGGGCATAGGCTGCCGCCGCGACCAGATAGCCTGCGGCGTAGCCTTCCTGGAGCAGGCCGGAGAAGAAGCCGCGGTTTTCTTTGGGCAGGGTTTCGAACGCGAGCGCCGCGCCGACGCCCCACTCGCCGCCCATGGCGATACCGAAGAGGGCTCGCAGGATGAGCAGAGTGTGCATCGATCCGGCAAAGGCGCAGGCCAGTTCGAGAATCGAGTAGCTGGCCACGTTGAACATCAGGGTGGGCCGGCGGCCGTACCGGTCGGCCATGGCTCCGAAGAGGAAGGCGCCGACGGGCCGAAAGGCCAGGGTGAGGAAAAGGGCCTCCGCCACCTCGGAACGCTGGACGCGGAAGTCCGATGCCACCGCCGAAACGCAGAAGACCAGGATGAAGTAGTCGAAGGCATCCATGGTCCACCCGAGGAAGCATGCGGCGAAGGCATGTTTCTGGCGGGATGTCAGGCTCCGAAAGGGGCTTGGCATTGGAGCAGGTTACCAGAGGGTGGGCGGGCGCCGTTTCCGAGCATACGAGGATGGCGGTACATTGGTGGTCGGACGCGATGCCGCGCGTTTGGCTCTGCCGTGACGCGCGATTCGAGGTGGACCATGGACACCGTTTCTTCTCCCGCGCCTGCCTGCCCGGGCGCCCAGCGTGATTGGGTTCAATGCGGTTTCCGCGTCGCCCTGGCCGTTGTCATGATCGCCGGATGCGGTGGCGGCTCGAGCAGCAAGGGCGGTTCCGCGCCGCCGCCGAACCAGAATGCCGCTATACCGGGCATCGCGACCACGCCCGCGCAGAATGGTGCCGTGGTGGTCACGCTCAGCGACACGACTTCCGGGGCCGTGATCCACTACACGCTGGACGGGTCGGCGCCAACCTCTTCTTCGACGCAGTATTTTGCGCCTTTTCTGGTCTCTTCCAATCTCACGCTGAATGCCATCGCGACGGCGCCGCCGCTGCTGAACAGCTCGGTCGCCTCAAAGACGTTTTCCCCTGGCATTGCTTCGGGAACCCTGGTCTGGAGCGACGAGTTTGGCAACAGCACGTCAGGGAATGTCGGCCCGAACGCCACGACCTGGACGTACGATACCGGGACCAACTGCTGCGGGAACAATGAACTGGAGACGTACTGCGCCTATGGTTCCAACGCGCCGCCATGCAGCACGGGAACCCCCAATGCGTATGTGGGAACGGACGGATATCTGCACATCGTGGCGCAGAGCCCGGGGCCGAATGTGTACACGTCGGCGCGGCTGAAGTCGCAAGGGCTGTTTGTGTTTCAGTACGGGCGGATTGAGGCACGTATGCAACTGCCGGAATCGCAGGGGATGTGGCCGGCGTTCTGGATGCTGGGATCGAACATCACCGCTCTTCCGTGGCCTGCGTCTGGCGAAGCGGACATCATGGAGCATATTGACGGCGCCAACCCGCCGTTTTCGGTGGGCGCCGCACCTCCGGGATACGACTGGATCGCAGGGTCGGTGCACGGGGGCGCCAGCGCCAGCAGCGAAGTGAATGGCAGCGAGCGGTACAACCCGACGGGCTTTTCCGCCGCGGCCTGGCACACCTACGGCATGATCTGGAGCAAAGGACAGATTCAGTATTACGTGGACAGTCCGTCGAACGTATACGCGACGTTCAACACCAGCAACTTTGGAGGAACGTGGCCGTTCGATCAGGGACCGATGTTCATCATCCTGAACCTGGCTGTCGGGGGCGACTGGCCGGGCAACCCCGACTCAACGACCGCATTTCCATCGAACATGCTGGTGGACTACGTTCGGATTTATACGAACTAATCGTGCGTCAGCATCCAGCGATCCATGAGGCGGTGGACGCACTGGGCGCCACAGAGGTGGCGGATCTCCGCTGAATGGGCCAGAAAGGCATTCCAGCGGCTTACTTTCATGACTCGCTGCTCGGGCTCACCCTCAGCCGGGGACAGCGTTTCCGGCCAGGCTAGCCACCAGTCTTCGGATTCCTCGCTCTTGTCCTTGCCGCACACGTCGCAGTGAAACGTTTCTGTCCAGGCCATGGGGATACGGCTCCACAGCCAGTGTCGCCGGGAGGGTAAGATTGTGTCTACCGGCCGGGTGTCCCGGCAGCCCCCTTGCCCGGCGGAGCCCGCATGATTTCTTCACCTGAGTGGTCCCCGGATCTGAAGCATCCGCCACGACGGCGCGGGCTGTTCCTGTCTCTTGGCCTTCATGGCGCGCTGACGCTGTTCCTGCTTCTGCTGATTCTGCCATGGGGCCGCGTGCGACCGGTCTACCAGGAGAGCCGCTGCTGCTCTACGCCGCTTTATTGGAGCGGCAGCCAGGCCTCCGGCAGCCGCCCCACCCATTCCGCCGCGCGAAGGCCGAAGAAGAAGGCCGCCCCGGCTCCGCCCGCGACGGAGAAAGCCGGCGCAGAGTCGCCCGTGCCTGCGGCACAGAGTTCAGCAGCCCAGGCCGGTATCGCGGCTCCACAACAGCAGGGGGCGTTTGGTACGGGTACCGGTTCGCAGGATGCGGAGCCTGCCTTCCCCGTTTACTTTCCCTGGCCTGGGGTCTCGGATCGATCGCTGCTGCCGACTGTGGAACGGAAGGTGATTGTCGAGGTTACGGTGAACGCGGTCGGCGACGTGACCGGGGAAAAACTGGTGCAGGGGATGGGGAATGCGCTGGATCAGATTGTTCTGAATACGGTGAAGGCCTGGCGGTTCCATCCCGCAACGCTCAACGGGACGGCGATCGCGTCCGTAGCCGATGTGGTCTTTCCGTTTAATCGCGACTATCCAAATCCCCAGGATTCCAGCAGCGGCTGACGGGCTGAGTCGGGCTAAGGGCGCAGGATGCGGGCAGGACCGCCATCGGGGCCGAGGATTTTGATTTTTCTTGCCAGGCCCAGCCAGCCGAGGGCGCGAATGCCCCAGTAGTTGAAATCGAGCTCGTACCACGCCATGCCATGGGTGGCTGAAACCGGATGGGCGTGGTGGTTGTTGTGCCAGCCCTCGCCTCCGGTGAGCAGAGCGACCCACCAGTTGTTGCGGGAATCGTCGTGGGTGGCAAAGCGGCGGCTGCCCCACATGTGGGTGGCGGAGTTGACCAGCCAGGTGGCGTGCAGGCCCAGGGTGATACGCAGAAAGACTCCCCAGAGGAACCAGGACCAGCCTCCGATGAGGAAGAGGCCGATGCCGACGACAGTAAGCGGCACCCAGTGCCAGCGGCTGAGCCAGCGGTAGAACGGGTCGGAAGCAAGGTCGGGCACGTAGCGGGTCAGCAGGGGATTGCGATTGCGCAGGGAGCCGTGGAGGATCCAGCCCATGTGCGACCACCATTTGCCGTCGCGTGGCGAGTGGGGATCGCCGGGGCGGTCGGTGAGCTGGTGGTGCATGCGATGGACGGCAACCCAGTAGATCGGGCCGCCCTGGAGGGCCAGCGTCGCGCAGAGCGCCATGGCGTACTCGACCCATTTTGGGGTGAGGAATCCGCGATGGGTCAGCTGCCGGTGGTAGCTCATGGCAATGCCGACGTTTTGTCCCAGGACCCAGAGGACGGCAAAGACAAGGAGAGCGCTCCAGCTGAAGAAGAAGAGAGCGGCGATGGCTCCCAGATGGAAGACAGTCAGGGTGACGGTGAAAATCAGGTTCAGCTTTGTGGAGCGGGACTGGGTGAGCGCGTCGGAGTCGGCAGGAGCGGCAGCATCGGGAACGTCGGCGAGGGTCGACATGGGACAGGTCTCAGGATTGACGGTAAAGGCAATCCCAGCGTGGGAATGTAAGACTTGCGTAATCCTGCGCCGCCTGGCAGGGAAAGGCTACGTACTGGAGACTTCCACCGCCGCAACGGGTTGCGGGCGCGGAGCCTCGTCAATGCGGCCGAAGATCATTTTGCCGGAGGCAGTCTGCAGGACCGAGGTTACCGTGATTTCGACCGACCGGCCGATCAGGCGGCGGGCATGGTCCACCACGACCATGGTTCCGTCGTCCAGGTAACCCACGCCCTGGTCATACTCTTTGCCTTCCTTCATGACCAGGATGCGCATCTTCTCGCCGGGAAGGACGACCGGGCGCAGGGAGTTGGCGAGGTCGTTGATGTTGAGCACGGCGACGCCGCGGACCTGAGCCACCTTGTTCAGATTGAAGTCGTTGGTAACGATCTTGGCTTCGAGGTTGCGGGCCAGCTCAATTAGCTTGAGGTCTACTTCGCGGATGTGCGGGTAATCTTCCTCGGCGATCTGCACGGTGATCTGCTGGTTGCCGCGCATGCGCTGGAGGACATCGAGGCCGCGGCGGCCGCGCTGGCGTTTGGAGGAGTCGGAGGAATCGGCGACCATCTGCAGCTCGCGCAGGACGAACTCGGGGATGATGAGGGCGCCTTCGAGGAAGCCCGTCTCAGCGATGTCGGCGATTCGACCGTCGATGATGGCGCTGGTATCGATGACCTTGGTATTGCGCTTGCTGGCGCGCTCGCCCGCGAAGAGACCTCCGAGCGCGGCGAGGTTGAGGAGATCGCCCTTACTGGCGCCGACGACAAGGCCGATGTAGGTCATGAGAAGGAGCACGGCGACCTGCAGCAGGCTGCGGCTGGGGTGGTCGGGCAGGGCATTGCGCAGTACGAGGGAGAAGAGGAAGGCTCCCAGGATGCCGAGGAGGCTTCCGATGACCGCGCCAAAGAGGCGGCGCAGAGCAAGGGCGCGCACGCGCAGCTCAAAGAGGATCATGAGCGCGGCGGCTATGGCTCCGGCTCCAGCGGCTATCCAGGGAGTGGCGCCGAAGGGTCGGAAAAACCAGCAGGCAACGCAGAAAATAAGGACAAAAAGAATGCGAACAGCCAATAAATCCATCGAGGCCCCCAACCAGCAAAGCCAGCCACGCGGAAAGCCTGCACGGAAAGCACGAGACGATCAGCAATGCCGGGCACCCGGAGTATACTCAGGCGGCCAGACGGTGGCAAAGGTCATTCCATGGTGCGAAAAAGGCTATTGGGGGATTGACACACGAACCACGGCGAGAGCTGATGGACCGGGTCTGTATTAGTTCGGCAACGGCGACTGGGAAGTCTGCCGCCGCGGCGGATCGTCAGTAGCGGGGAACTGCGGGGTCGATCTCGCTGGACCAGGCGAGGATGCCGCCGGCCAGGTTGTGGATTTTTTCAAAGCCATTGCGGGCCAGGAATTCCGCGGCGCGCTGGCTGCGGCCACCGGATTTGCACTGGACCACGATCTCCTGGTCGGGATTCAGCTCAGAGACGCGTTTGGGGAGATCGTTGAGCGGGATGAGGTGGCCGCCAATGTTCGCGACCTGGTATTCCCAGGGCTCGCGGACGTCGAGGATGAAAGGCTTGTCGCCCTGGTCCAGGCGTTGCTTGAGTTCTTTCACGGACATCTGAGGAATGCCATTCTGCATGGTGGGCGCCTTCTGTTCCGGGACGATGCCGCAGAACTGCTGATAATCGATCAATTCGGTGACGGTAGGATGCGATCCGCAGACGGGGCAATCGGGATTTTTGCGGAGCTTCAGCTCGCGGAAACGCATATCGAGCGAGTTGACGAGCAGCAGGCGGCCGATGAGAGGCTCGCCTTTACCGAGGATGAGCTTGATGACCTCGGTAGCCTGAATCACCCCAACCAGGCCGGGAAGGATGCCGAGGACGCCGCCTTCCGCGCAGGAGGGTACAAGTCCGGGGGGCGGCGGTTCGGGGTAGAGGCACCGGTAGCAGGGGCCGTCCTGGGTGGCAAAAACGCTGGCCTGGCCCTCGAACCGGAAGATGGAGCCGTAGGCATTGGGTTTGCCGGTGAGCACGCAGGCGTCATTGACGAGATAGCGGGTGGGGAAGTTGTCGGTGCCGTCGGCGACGACGTCGTACTGGCGGATGATTTCCAGGGCGTTTTTACTGGTGAGCATCGTCTCGTGTTTGACGATGTTCAGAAACGGGTTGAGCGCCTGGAGCTTCTCGGCGGCGGAGTCGAGCTTGGGACGGCCGACGTCTTTGGTGCTATGGATGATCTGGCGCTGGAGATTGCTGGCATCGACAACGTCGAAGTCCACCAGTCCGAGAGTGCCGATGCCGGCCGCAGCCAGGTAGAAAGCGAGCGGCGAGCCGAGGCCGCCGGTGCCAACGCAGAGAACCTTGGCGGCTTTGAGTTTCTGCTGACCCTCCTGGCCCACCTCGGGCAGGATGAGGTGACGCGAGTAGCGCGCCATTTCGTCGCTGGAGAGCGAGGGCAGGGAGACGGGTTCGGTGACGGATGCCATGCTGGGGTTCCTCTATTTTAGCGGTTCGTCGCCGATCGGCTCCAGGCCTGGGTCGAGTTGGCCGGTGATTTCGATGGGTTCGGGGGCAAAGGCTTTGTCTTCCTCGGTGGTTCCTGTCAGCAAAAAGGAATTCGTCTGCCGGGCTGCGCTTCTCTCGACGGCGGTGATGACGTAGCTGCAGCCGATCCAGTGGGCTTCCGCGAGATCGGTGGAGGACCACTGCGCGGGGTGGTCGGGATGCGAGTGGTAGAAGCCGACAATTTCCATGCCGCGTTCGCGGCTGGATCGCTGGATCTGCACCAGTTCCCGGGGGTCGATCTGATAGCGGTTGTGCGCGGAGTCGGTCCGGGTGTTGGAGGTTCGAACGGCGTCTTCCACCTCGTTGACGGCCCCTGGTTCGTCCCGGGAGAAACGGCCGAGCAGGACACCGCAGCACTCATGCGGGTAGGTTTCTTCGCCATGCTGGCGGATGGTGTCATAAACCTGCTGACTGATCCGCAGCACTTTGCCTCCGCGAACACTTTCCTGGGGTATTCGGCCGTCGCGGGTTCTGCCAGGGGTTACCGACGGGTCCCTGTGTCCGTTGCGACGCGATGGGCCTTGTGCGACTCTAAAAACAGGGGAGCCGCGCCTGGGGTTAGTGTAGCGGCTGCCTGGAACAATCGGAGAAATGCCCGTCATGCTCAAGAAACCTCGCCGCCGCAGCTGGGATGAAACGCTCAGCGAAATTCGCCGCCTTCAATTCGATATTGAGAACGTGCCGGGAGCTGCGGATCAGCGGCGCATCAGCAAGGACGGATGCGCGATTGTGCTCGAGAAGGCGGATAACGAGGCCGGGGTGCGCATGGTCGTGCGGCCCGGGCCGGTGCTGGGCGGGGAGATCGCGCAGCTGGTGGATCGCGGTTTCCAGAAGTTTTTCCGGACCAGCAAGGCGGAGTTTCCGGCGACGGCCGAGCGGCTGCATACCCTGCATCGGTTTGTCGAGGAGCTGAAAGAGGCTGCGGGCTCGATCACCCTGTACAACGAAGCACTGGGGACGGTGAGCGACGCCTATCTCTACGACCGGGTAAAGGGGCGGGATTTGCCGCAGAGCCAGCGGCTTGTTCCGGCATGGGATCGCCCGGAGGCGCAGGGCGATCGGGAAAGCGCCCACGGCCGATAGAAAAAAGACATAAGCCATCGAACGCGATGGAGCCGGTCTGCGTCTATGCAGACATGCGACTGCTGGTTCCTCTGGTGGTGCCGCTGTTCCTTGTGGGGGCTCTGGCTGCCGGCCCTCAGGGGAAGTCCAACCGGAGACCGCCTGCGCCGGTGACAGGACCCGAAGGGGCGATTCCTATGCCGGCAGATCGCGCCGACGATTCCTACGCCATTTACGCCCAGCTCATGCCTGGAGACTCGTTCGCGCGGATGGCTCCGGAGCTCAATGCGCACTGGGCGATTGCAGAGATCACGGTCAACGAAGACGATCGGAATCCGGCGATCGCGCCGCAGACGCAGCTGAAGCCGCCGCCGGAGAACCCGCGAGGCTTCCAGGAGGCGGTGGGCGACTACGAGACGAATAAAGATGTCCGCATTGAGCTGACAAAGCCGCCGTTTCATCTGGATCATGACTTCTCTCTGCTGTCGCCCAGGCAGGTTGCCGCGTTACGGGCGGCGAAGGGTGCGCCGCAACTGAGCTCGCAGGCGCAGGCGCAATGGGCCGGCTATCCGGGGATCACCTTTTTCAGCGAGGTTTATTTCGACGCGAAGCATCGGGCGGCGCTGGTTTACATGAACGACTGGTGCGCGCACCTGTGCGCGTCGGGGACCTGGATCTACCTGGAGAAACAGGGCGGGCACTGGGTGCGGCGCTCGGGCGTGGTGGTTCCTGGGGTGTAATTGAGAGCCTATTTGCCGCGGGCTGCGCGCTCCCTTTGTAGTTCGCGCCAGAGCTCGCTTTTGGAAACGCCGCATTCACGGGCGATGCGCTTGAGAGCCTCTTTCTCCGGAAGGCTTTCGGCTTTCTCGAGTTCCGCGAGGCGCGCGGTGAGGCTGGTGCCGGGATGCGCCGCGGCAGTTTCGCGCGGGGGCATTTCCATCACAACAACCATTTCGCCCCGCAGGGAATTGCGTACGGCAATCTGCGCGCGGACCTCAGCGACGGTGCCGCGAAGGAACTCCTCGTGGATCTTGGTTAGTTCGCGGGCCAAAACGATGCGGCACTCGGCTCCCCAGACGGATTCGATGTCGGCCAGCGTTTCGCCAATGCGATGGGGCGCCTCGTAGAAAATGACGGTCGCGTGTTGCGGGGACGAGGTCGCAAGGCCTTCCAGAGCGGTGCGGCGGGCTCCGGCTTTTGGCGGGAGAAATCCGAAAAAGAAGAACTGATCTGTGCTCAGCCCGGAGGCTACGAGCGCAGCCAAAACCGCACTCGGTCCGGGAATGGGGTAAACAGCGATGCCGGCAGCGATGGCGGCGCTGGCCAGGATCATGCCTGGGTCGGAGACCCCAGGTGTGCCGGCGTCCGACACAACGGCGATCCGCGCGCCAGCCTGCAGATCCTCGATGAGCCGGCCGCTGCGCGAAGCTTCGTTGTGCTCATGGCTGCTGATTGTGGGCGTGGTGATCCCGTAGCGGTCGAGAAGCTTCCGCGTCTGGCGCGTGTCTTCGCAGGCGATGCGGTCGACGGAGCGGAGCACACGCAGAGCGCGCAGGGTGATGTCTTCAAGGTTGCCGATGGGGGTGGAGACGAGATAGAGTCCGGGCGCGAGCGGTTCGTCGGTCACCTTAGTCTTCGTTACGCTCGAGGCGGCGATACTCGGCCAGCAGGCCCATGCTGCTGCTGAGATTCTGCCAGGTGACAATGCCGACGATGCGGCCGCTTTCGGCGACAGGGATGAGCGAGAGACGGCCGCTGCCGATGCGACGGATGAGGGCTCCGAGGGAGTCATCGGGCTGAGCGACCTGATAGGCGCGTGACATGATGGCCTGGATGTAGCCGTTCCCTCCGTGGCGCAGGGCCTGGATGATGCCCTGACGGGAGACAACGCCAACGAGGCTGGCGCCACGGACGACGGGGAAGTCGTCCTGCAGGCTGTGAATGGCTTTGTAAAGGGCGTCGGAGAGAGTGTCGGAAGGGGAGAGGGTGTCGAAATCGGTGAGCATCACATCGCGCATCCGCACCGTCTCCACCACGGACTGGAAGAGGACGCCCTGATCCTCCAGCTGGGCGCCGATGAAGACGAAAAAGCCGCCCATGATGAGCCAGGGGCTGACGCCGGCGGCCAGGTGGGTATTGGGGATGGCCAGCAGTGCGAGTCCGGCAACAACTGCTCCAATGCCGAGCATCTGACCGAGTCCGGAGGCGGCGCGAGTGGCCTGTGCAGCGCCGCGGGCGCGCGAGAATCCGCTGCGCACGAGCCGGCCGGCGTCGAGCGGATAAGCGGGAATGAAGTTGATGACGGCCAGCGCGACGTTGAGCCAGACGATGGAACGAATCAGGTGGGCAGGGGTGACGATTGGCAGGGTGGCGATCGGCACCTGGGAGGAAGCTCCCTTGATGAGTGCGGCGATGATGCCTGCAAAAAGGAGATTGGAAGCGGGGCCGGCGACGGCAAGCGCCCACTCCGGCGCGCCTTCGTTGGCGTGCTCGGCCATCTCCGGGCTGGCGTAAGAAAAGAGGCCGCCGATGGGCAGCAGCAGGATGCTGCGAACCGCCAGACCATGCCAGGCAGCGGTCAGGGCACGCGCGGCTTCACGGCCGACAACGGCGCCGAAGAGCAGGAACCAGAGCGCCACGCCCCGCCATGCCGCGGTACCGGAGAGGTTGGTAGACAGGACGCAGAAGAGCAGAAGCAGGAGAAAGAAATAGTGAATGCGCAGATGCACTCCAAACCAGCGTCCAAGAGGCAATGACCACGCGCGCATTTCGGTTAGCGAATCTCCCGGCTTTATTGTAGAGGGTCGGCCGAATTTGGCCAGATTTTTGGAGCGGAGCCATGCGGGTGATTGCGGGACAGTATCGATCGCGGACTCTGAACGCGCCGCGAGGCATGGACACGCGCCCGACCAGCGATCGGCTGCGGGAGACGCTTTTCAACGTGCTGACGCCTCGAATCGAAGGAGCGACCTTTCTCGATCTGTATGCCGGCTCGGGCGCGGTCGGGATCGAGGCGATAAGCCGGGGCGCAGCGGAGGTCATCTTCGTGGAGCAGGCGGAGCCGGCTTTACGCGCAATCCGTGCGAATCTGGCGTCGCTTGTTATTCGCGGCGGGTATGCGCTGGAAGCGCGCAGTACGGCTGCCGCGCTGCGTCGTCTGGTGGAGGCAGGGCGGCACGCGGACGTCGTCTTTCTCGATCCTCCGTATCGCGAAGCGGACCAGTACGGAGTGTCTCTGGGCCTGTTCGGGGGTGAATGCGCCCCACTGCTAAGCAGCGACGCCGTGGTGATTGCGGAACACGAAAAGCGGCGTGAGCTGGAGCCGCGCTACGGTGAGCTGGTCCGATATCGAGTTCTGAAGCAGGGGGACGCCGCGCTGAGCTTCTATTCAGTGACAGACCCGGTGTGACGCGAAGATATCGGTTCAGTGCGCAGAGCGGTAGATGCGTTCGCCGGTCCGAAGATCGAGGGTGAACGGGACTTCGCGATCGGTGAGGAGATCCCATCCGAAGCCGCGCAATTCATTGCCGAGGACGGATTCCAGGCGGAGTCCTTCGGAAGAGAGCCGGGGCGATTCCCAGGCCAAGCCGTCGGGGCCCCACGCCAGCAGGGCGTGATGACCGGAGAAGAGAAGCAGGGGTTGTTCGGGGAGCGAGCGCACTTCGAGAACCGGGCGAAAGCCGAGATGAGTGAAGGTGCTCGGATCCAGGGTATCGACGATGTACGCGTAGCCGCCAGCCAGAGCGCAAAGCTCGTTTGGGTTCGGGCAACTCCATAGCCCGCTCGGCGCCGCAGGATCGGCAAAACCCAGAGCCAACGTGGCAAGGAAAGGCTCTGCATTCGCGGGGCGGACCATCACTTCCATCGCGTCGCGATCGATGTCTTCCACATCGCGAGGGTAAGTGAAGTGGCACGAGGGCAGAATCAGAGGACGCTCCCTCAGGATTTGTGCCTGCCAGGAATGGGGAAACGACAGGTCGACATTCACCGCGGCGGCTCGAACTCGAGAATCCATTCCAGCTGCGCGGCGGTGTCGGGAACGGGAAATCCGCGAGCCCGCTCGATCACCTGGAGGGCCGCTTCAGCATTCCAGCCGAGGGCGATCATCACCGAGGCCAACAGAACCGTTGCCCGGCCGATGCAGCCGCGGCAGTGAGCGCCAACTCGATGGCCGGAGCGGACGAGATCGCGCAACTCGGCGACCTGCCTGCGAAACCCAGCGAGGTCAGCCGGTGTTTCGCGATCGGTGATGGGGTACGAGATAAACCGGATCCCCAACTGTTCGGCGATCCTGCCCTCGTCGGCGAGTTCGAGATCGGCATTGTCTTCGGACGTGAGGAGTGAGACGAGGACACTGATCCCCTCATCTCTGACTACCTGGAGATCCGCCGCGAGCCCATCGCCGCCGCGCGGACGTAACACAATGGCCAGCTGAGAAGGCTGCGCTTCGCGGAGCCATAGCACTGTTTTCATCGGTTGTTGTCCAGAAACTGTCCCAGCCGCTCGGGGAGGCTGAGGACATGAATGGGAAGGTCGAGCCGGCTGCCATCTTCAAGGAGCGGGATCAGCTTGTCGAACTCGGGTCCGGAGTGGCTGCCGGTGAGCGCGATGCGGATCGGGTGGAAGAGGTCTTTGCCTTTAGCACCGGTTTCGGCTTTGACTTCATTGATCCAGGTTTTGAATTGTTCCGGCGTGACAGGTCCGGCGTGAGATTGCGCGCGCGCGGCAAAGGCAGAAAGAACCTTCTGCGCAGAATCTGCCGCCAGGATCGCAGCGTTCTCCGGTTCGGCGCGGGCGGCCGCCGGATCGAAACGAAAGACGAGTCCGGCCTTTACAGGCAGCTCGTCGAGTTGACTCACAGCCGGGAGGAATAAGGCCAGCAGTTGCCGGAACCAGGCCATCACGGCGGGCGAGGCTGCTTCCGTCGCCGGGAGGAATCCGGAAATTGTGAAGTGCGGCCAGGCAAGCTCGGCAACCCGGTCGGGATCAGCGGCTTTCAGATAGTGGCGGTTCAGCCAGTGCAGCTTTTCCCAGTCGAAGACCGCGGGGGAAGCCGTGACGCGTTCGAGGCGAAATTCCTGGACCAGTTCGTCGAGCGAAAAGATCTCGCGGGTGCCGCCCTCGGCGCCCCAGCCCAACAGGGCCAGGTAATTCACCAGGGCTTCGGGCAGGATGCCCATCTCGCGGAAGCTGGCGACCGAGGTGGCCCCGTGGCGTTTCGAGAGGCGCTCGCGGTCGCTGCCGAGGATTGTTGAGAGATGGGCAAACTCCGGCGGCTTCCACCCGAAGGCCTCGTAAATAGCGACCTGTTTGGGCGTGTTAGAGATGTGATCGTCGCCGCGGATCACGTGCGTGATCTCCATCAGCGCATCATCGAGCGTGACGACGTAGTTATAGACCGGCATGCCCGAGGAGCGCACGAGGATGAAATCGCTGACCGCTTCGTTGGGAAACTCGACGACGCCGCGGATGAGATCGTGAAAGCTCAGCGGATGATCGGGAATGCGCAGGCGCACCGCAAAGGGCTCGCCGGCGGCGACGCGGGCCGCGGATTCCGCGGCCGGAACGGCGCGACAGCGTCCTGAATAGACCTGGGGGCGATGGGCGGCAGCGGCTTCCTGACGCTCGGCCTCGAGTTGCTCGGGAGTGCAGAAGCAGCGGTAGGCCTTGCCTTCGGCGAGCAGGCGATCGGTGTGTTCGCGGTAGATGCCGAGACGCTCCGACTGGCGATAGGGAGCGTGGGGCCCTTCTACGCCGGGACCCTCATCCCAGTCGAGGCCGAGCCAATGCAGGTCCTCCATCAGCTGCAATTCGTGGCGAGCTTCGCTGCGGTCGATGTCGGTATCTTCGATGCGGAGCAGGAAGACGCCCTCGCGGTGGCGCGCAAAGAGCCAGTTGTACAGCGCCGTGCGAGCATTCCCCACGTGCAAAAAGCCGGTAGGGGATGGCGCGAAGCGAACGCGCGCAGCTGAACTCAGGGGAGTCATCCAGCTTCGATCTTAAGCTGTGGATGGGCGCACCTCAAAACCAAGTTCGCGCTCAGCCCTTGTTGTCGCGGAAGACCCGCAGGGCCCGGCCGCCAACAATCACCTTCTCGCCGTTTTCAACCGGAGCGAAGGGGTCTTTGATGTTTTCCGTATCCAGGATCTGGGTCCAGCGAGTGCCGGCTGGCGTTGCAGGCAGCAGAAACTCGACGCCTTCAGCAGCAGCATTCACCAGAATCAGAAAGCTGTCGTCGACGATCGGATGCCCGTCTTCGTCGCTGATGGCCAGGGTCTTGCCGTTCAGCAGGAGCGCCAGGGCGCGGTTCCAGTCCGTGGCCCAGCTCTCATCGGCCAGTTCGTTGCCGTCGGTGTTATACCAGGCGATGTCCCGCACCAGGGAGCCGCGAATCACGCGATCCTGAAAAAACTTGCGCCGATGCAGGTTGGGGTGGTCGCGTCGAAGATGAATGAGCTTGCGAGTGAACTCCACCAGCCGCTCCTCTGACGGCGTAAATCTCCAGTTGAACCAGGTCAGGTCGTTGTCCTGGCAGTAGGCATTGTTGTTGCCTTTCTGCGAGCGGGCCATTTCGTCGCCGCCGCAGAGCATGGGCACGCCCTGGGAAAGAATCAGCGTGGCCAGGAAGTTGCGCATCTGGCGCTCGCGCAGGTTGTTGATTGCGGGATCGTCCGTGGGGCCTTCGGCGCCCATGTTCCAGGAATCGTTGCTGTCCGAGCCGTCGCGATTGTTTTCGCCGTTGGCTTCGTTGTGTTTGCCGTTGTAGCTCACCAGATCGCACAGCGTGAAGCCGTCATGGGCGGTGACAAAATTGATGGACGCGTAGGGCTTGCGGCCATCCATCTGATAGAGGTCCGAGGAGCCGGTCAGACGATAGGCAAAGTCGGAGAGCAGGCCGCTGTCGCCCTTCCAGAAGCGCCGCACCGTGTCACGGTAGCGGCCATTCCACTCCGCCCACAACACAGGGAAATTGCCGACCTGGTAGCCGCCTTCGCCTACGTCCCAGGGCTCGGCGATGAGTTTGACGTCGGAGACGGTTGGATCCTGGTGGATCGTATCGAAGAAGCTGGAGAGCTTTGAGACCGCGTGGAGTTCACGCGCCAAGGTGCTGGCCAGGTCGAAGCGAAAGCCATCGACATGCATTTCGGTGACCCAGTAGCGCAGAGAATCCATGACCAGTTTGAGCACCTGCGGATTCATCACATTCAGCGTGTTGCCGGTGCCGGTGTAATCCATGTAATAGCGGGGGTCCTGCTGCACCTGCCGGTAATACGTGGTGTTATCGATGCCTTTCATTGAGAGCATCGGCCCCATGCGATTGCCCTCGCAGGTGTGGTTGTAGACGACGTCGAGGATGACTTCGATGCCGGCCTTGTGGAGAGCCCTGACCATCTCCTTGAACTCGACAACCTGATGGCCGGTATCGCCGGAAGAGCTGTAGCGCGCCATCGGCGCAAAGTAGCTGAGCGTGTTGTAGCCCCAGTAATCGCGGAGGCCGCGGTCCACGAGGTGACCTTCATCAATGAAGTGATGAACGGGGAGGAGTTCGACGGCGGTGATGCCGAGCTTCTTCAGGTACTCGACGCCGGATTCGCAGGCCAGTCCGGCATAGGTGCCGCGCAGGGGCTCGGGAACGGCTTCGTTGAGTTTGGAAAAGCCACGGACGTGCACCTCATAGATCACCGAATCGGCCAGCGGAGTGTCAGGCCGGGTGTCATCGCCCCAGTCAAAGCGGGGATCGATGACGATTGATTTCGGAACGCCGGAGGCGGAGTCTCGATCGTCGCGGGTAAGATCATTCCCTGATTTTGTGTCGTACGGAAAGATGGGGGCCTTCCAATCGACCTTGCCGGTGAGCGCTTTGGCGTAAGGATCCACCAGGAGTTTGCTTGGGTTAAAGCGGTGGCCGTGTTCGGGCTGCCAGGGTCCTTCGACCCGGTAGCCGTACCTCTGGCCCGGCCGGATATTACGGACCAGCCCGTGCCAGACGAAGGCGGTGCGCTCACGCAGGGCGATGCAGTCTGTCTGATGACCGGCATCGTCGAAGAAGCAGACCGAGACGCCGGTTGCGTGTTCTGAGAAAAGCGCGAAGTTCGTGCCTTTGGAATTGGGGGTCGCCCCCAGAGGGTAGGGTTTTCCGGGTAGTAACGTACGATCCATGCGTCGGTCTCGAGCTCGTATTGGTGCGTCGATAGTCTGATGCAGAAATCGCGCCGGTGACGGGTTGTGCCGGGTAAAATGCGGCAAACGCGGAGGCTGCTCTTTGACCGATTTTCGCCTCTTACCTGCTGACGATTGAGCTGAAGAACGAGCGGAAGGGAACGTGAATGAAAGGAAAAGCTGCGCAATGGGCGACAGCCTGCTTCTTCGTTGCCGGTATCTGCGGTTGCTCAACGGCGAACAAGCCGACGGACGCGAATTTTATCCAGGCTCTGAACACGTACTACGAGAACCACAACGACTGCCTGTTTCCGCAGGGACATGCGTTCCCCTATGAGGTGGCGCCCGGCTCGGCCGCGAAACAGGATACGAAACAGCTGGACGCACTGACCGATGCCGGCCTGATGACGCGCCTGAAAGACCTGCAGATGCATGTTGCGCGCTACACGCTGAACGCCGCCGGGACCCGGTTTGGTCCGCGGTTCTGTTACGGCCATCGCGACGTGACCGGGATTGTGAACTTCACGCCTCCCGGACCGCATGAGGGATTTACCGAGACTACGGTGACGTATCAATACACGATGCGCGATGTGCCGGTTTGGGCGAGGTCGGAGCAGGTAGAGGCGGCATTTCCGGAACTGGCGCAGTCTCTCAGCAGTTCGCCGACCGCCCGGAAGACGCTGGCCACGGCGGGAGCGGGCTGGCACGTACCCGAGTAGAACGGTCAGGAGAGAGCCGGCGCCTCTTCCAGACGAGGGACATCGCGAAGGAGGGCGTCGCATTCGGCGCGTTCGCGGGCGGCCAGCCTGGCGATGAGGAACTGCAGAGGCTGGGGCGTCGGTTTGCCCAGCAAAAAGCCCTGAACCTCGTTGGTGCCGATCTCGGCAATCCTCTCGAGCTGCTTCTCGGTCTCAATCCCTTCGGCGATGACCCGCATACCGAGCTTCTGGGCGAGGATGACCAGCGACTGCACCAGGGCCTCGGTCTCGGGGCGCGTTCCGAGCTCGCTGACAAAGGAGCGGTCAATCTTCAGCGCATCGAACGGGAGTTGGGGGAGATAGCTCAGGCAGGAGTACCCGGTACCAAAATCGTCGATGGCGAGACCGACGCCGAGCTCGGCGAGGCGATGCATGGTCACCGCGGCGCTCTGCGCTCCGCTGAGCATGACGGATTCCGTCAGCTCGATTTGCAGCAGGCGCGGGGGAAGGCCGGTTTTCTCCAGAATTGCGCTCACCTCTTCGATGAAGTTGTCGCGCATCAGCTGCAGGCTCGAGACGTTCACAGCTACCTGCACGGGCAGCGGGCCGGCCGACTGCCATCGGATGGCTTCCCGGCAGGCGGCTTCCATGACCAGTTTTCCCAGGGAAACGATCAGTCCGGTCTCTTCCGCGATGGGAATGAACCGGGCAGGGGAGATCATGCCCAGCAGTGGATGCTGCCAGCGGGCAAGAGCTTCGAAGCGGATAAGACGGCGAGAGGCGACATCGAACTCCGGCTGATACCAGACAACAATCTCGCCATTGCTCAGAGCGCTGCGCATCTGGGTTTCCAGTTGCAGCCGCTCGCGCAGGGAGGCGCCGAGCTCCGGGGAGAAATAGACCAGACGACTCTTGCCCAGCTTCTTGGCCGCATACATGGCGCTGTCAGCCTGTTGCAGAAGGAGCGAGGGCGTGGCTCCGTTTTCCGGATAGAGGCTGATCCCGATGCTGGCGCTGATGGCGATCTCGTGATCGCCAATAAAGAAGGGGGGCGTTAACCCCTCGAGCAGGGCGCCTGAAACGCGCGCGGCGTCCTTTTTCACGGCCGGGCCGGTCAGGACAACGGCGAATTCATCGCCGCCCAGCCGCGCCAGAGTATCGGACTGGCGAACCCGGGACTGCAGACGGCCGGCGACCTCGCGCAGGAGCAGATCGCCAACGCCGTGGCCGAGACTGTCATTGACGAGCTTGAATCCGTCAAGATCGATGTAGAGCAGCGCGACCTGGAGCTGGTGCCGTTCGGCGACAGCGAGGGCGTGGCGGAGGCGATCCGCCAGCAGGCGCCGGTTAGCAAGGCCGGTCAGGTCGTCGTTCAGTGCCTGATGCTGCAATCGCGCGGCGAATGATTTGTTCTCAGCGGCCTGATGCTCCAGTTCGCCCAGCATGGTGTTGAAGCCGGTTCCCAGCTGTGCGATCTCGTCGCAGCCCCGGGGCAAAACGCGGGCGGAAAAGTCGTGGTTCTCGGTGACCTGCTGCATGGCGTCGGCGAGCGCCCGCACGGGACGGGAGATGCGACGCTGGAGCAGAGAGCCGGCGACTGTGCCGACGAGGAGAGCCACAGCCAGCAACCAGCCGGCGACGCCGAGCAGATGCCGCCAGCGCTTTCGGAACTCCTCCAGATCCGACTGCAGAAACAGGGTTCCGGCCAGGCCTCCCTGGCGCGCTATCGGGCGACGTACGCGAAGATACTCTGCGCTGCCGACCGGCTCGTCCTGCACACGCACCGGGCAGTTGCCCGCGCCATCCCGCCGCCCGTATTGAGCAAACAAATCGCCGGATGGCTGGTAGAGACAGGCAGAGACGACGGAAGGTTCCACCTGCAGAGCCCGGAGCACCTCGGAAGCAGCTCCGCGATCATCGAAGACCAGAGCCGCAGCGGAGTTCTGACCGACGATATCGGCGAGGGAGGCGAGGCGGCTTTGCATCTGCGACCGAGCGGTGACAGAGTCATACCCCAGGAACACGGTCATCAGGGTGATCGAGACGATGCTGCTGGTGAGAAGCGCCAGCAGGGTCATTCGGTGAGCGAAGCTGCCGCTGCCCGGGAATCGCATCACCGCCCGCCACTCTGTGCGGTTCGCACGATTGTGGCCAGACTGAGAACCTGGGAGCTGATGCGAATGCCGGCGCGCTGGGTTGCGTCCAGATTGACTTCGATCCGGATATGGTCGCCCGTGTTGACCAGCGCCACCATGCCGCCGGCGCGGGCGAAGGGATCCGTTTCTCCGACCGTCAGCACGGTCCTGCCCTGCAGATGACTCAGCGTCTGCAGGACTTCCGGCCCGGATCCATCGCTCAGGTAGAGGATGCTGCAGTTCTGAATGTCCTGCGAGCCGGGAAACAGGACCACGCGAATGGGGTGCGCGTTACTGCTTCGCCCGTTCAGGAGGTTGCGGAGGATCTCGCCGGTCGCAGGGTCGCCCTCGAAGCCGATGACCAGTTCGGACTTCTCGTCCGGCCACGCGATGTACTGCAGCAGGTTATAGACGTAGGCAGCGCGGACCGCGCGCTCATCTCTGGACTGGGCCAGCGCGAAGGACGCGGAAGGGGAAACTGGCGCCGTCCAGCAGAGCAGCAGGCCCCACAGGGCGGCTGTCGGCCGCTTCAAGGTTCTCTCCCACCCCCGCGGGTCGCGATCCGCCAGGACAAATCAATGCGCCAGGTCCGTCCGTCCATCCGGATCTGATCTTCTGGGTCGTTTGGCCCGGCGGGGCTGAACCAGCCGCGGTTCGAGAAGTCATAACAGCTGGAAGCAATCTGCCATCCGCGCAGAGGTCGCGAGGAGAAAGTGACGTCGGGGAGCAGATAGCCGGATACCCGGGTGCCCTGTCCGTCGGTCATGGAGCTTACGTAGACGGTCTGGAAGCTCCCGAATCCGATCCGTGCCAGGGGAAGGGTCCCGCCCAGACGGGCCTGGCTGTGCGGCATGTTCCTGAGGGAAGACCCGGCCGCATCGTCCCTGCCGTCGGAAGCGGAATAGCTGGCGCGCGCGGCCAGACCGGATTTCCCTTCGGCGGCAAGTTCAAACTCCAGTCCCTCGGCATGGACCCGGTCGTCATTCACGAAATAGGTGAGCAGACCGCTGCCGGCAGGCACCTGGTCGATGAGTTGCTTCAGCCGGTTGTAGTAGGCGTCCGTGGTGAAGGAGAGCCAGGAAGAGAGTCGCTGGTCAAGGACCAGCTCGTTGGAGAGGATCCGTTCCGGTACCAGCGGCCGTGGCGCGGCGGTCACTGTGATGCCGTCAGCATAGTACTGCTGGTAGGCATTCGGAGTACGAAATGCCTGGCCCACGATGTACTTGACCGTCGTCGCTTCCGCGGGCGACCAGACCAGAGCTGCGCGTGGGCTGAGGGTTCGGCCGAAGGAACTGAAATCATCGAGACGGCCGCCTAGATGCAAAAGCACATCCGGACCCAGGCTAAGCTCGGCGTCAGCATAGGCGGACGCCATCCACGGGGACTGATCGGAGCGAAACGCATCCGGCTGGCCGGCCAGACCGGCACGCTGCCGGATGTCCAGAGAGTATTCGTAATTGCCACCGAGGGTGAATTTCTGTTGTCCGACGGCCTGGGTCACGGTGACATCAGTCCCAAACCATGTGGCTCGACCGCGGACGAACGCGGCTACGGGCTCCGGAGATGCCGGGTTTGCATAGTCGCCCGAGCCGACATAGTTGTATGCGTCATAGTAACCGCGCACCTGAAGATAGGTTTCGGATGAGTAACTGCGTTCGTAGCTGAGATCGAGATAGCCCCGCGCATCGTTGTCGCGATTGGCGGGATCGTTAAAAGCCGAGCCGGCCGCGCCGGTAGGAAACTGCTTAACCCGGTCAGCCAGCATCCCCTGAAGGCGAAGATTGCCGGTCCGCAAATCGACAAATGCCTGCTCGAAGTGCGCGCCATCCACATGATCGGCGATACCGTTATCGGTTGCCGGCGAAGCAAAAACCGGGAAGAACAGGTGCGGCTCGCCCGCGGTGCGGAAGCTGGTAGTGGAGAGGAGTCCGGAGAGGCTATGGAGGCGACCCTCAATCGTGGTCCGTCCATTTCGGCTCAGGTACGTTCCCGTGTCTCCCGCCATCTCGACCGCTCTGTCGTCCCGCACCTGTCGAGTGATGACGTTGATCACGCCAAAGACGGCGTTGGTTCCGAACAGAGACGATCCGGGACCTCGCACAACCTCGATATGGTCAACCAGACTCAGGTCGAGGGGAAACTCTGTCCCAATCGCCGCCGTGTCATAGAGCCTGTCGTTGAGCCGATGGCCGTTCACGAGGAGCAGGATGCGGGGGTTATCATCGCCGGGGCGCATGAATCCACGAACGCCCAGATAGGTGTACTGCAGGTTGTCGGAGATGTAGAACCCCCTGAGGGTTCGCAGCGCCTCCGCCAGCGTGCGCCAGCCGTAGCGGCGAATGTCCTCCGCGGTGATGATGCTTACGGATGCTGGCGCTTTGCGGACATCCTCCAGATGACGCGAGGCGCTGTACACCTGCACGCGTGACAGGTCCTCGATCTTCATCGTCATCAGATCCTGGTCGGCCGCGGACTGCGCCGCGGCCATCGCGCCGCAGGAACCCAGGACTGTCGCAAGACAGAACAATCCGCGCTGGAACCGTCGGTGCGCCACGGCTGAGTTATCGGTCGAGAGCGCCGGAACTTGAGAATTGTGGATCGCCGTTCGTCATCAACCAGGCAGGTCGACCCTGGTTGTGGAGGATTCGACGGCACGACCACGCCGGGGCTCGGGATGGATCCGAAGATGGATCCCGAAGACCCCGGGCGGACGCGGAGGTACCAGTTCAACCGAAACGGAACCCCCGGTCTTCGCCGGCGCCTCATGGTGTCTTGAGGCGCCGGCCGACCACGACACGGTCCGTCCGCTGCGCGGACGGCTTTTCATGAGTCCGGATTAGAAGGTTACCTTGCCTCCCAGCTGGATCTGGCGGGGATCGTGGGTGGAGGTAACCTGTCCGAAGCTCGTTTCCCCAAGGCGCTGATTAACGCTGTCGAAGTCAGTGTGGTTGAACGCGTTGAAAAATTCACCGCGGAACTGCAGTTTGGCTCTTTCTCCGAGGTCAAAGTTCTTGATCGCCGAGAGGTCCCACAACTCGATACCCGGGCCCAGCAGAAGACCATTGCTCGCATCTCCAAAATGTCCGACCGCATCGGAGAAAGAACCTGTGCTGAACCACTGTTGCTGGGTCTTCGGCATGTGGACGGGTGCGACCACATCGGGCCGCGGCGCAATGTCGCTGGGATCGATGTTGATGCCGCCGGGATAGGTTCCGGAGACGCAACCGCTGGTGGCGCCGGCCGGAGTCTGGCAATCGAAGTTATCCGCCTGCTGGAGAGCAGAGAATGACTGGCCCGATGCGAACTCGGTGATACCGGAGAGCTCCCACCCGCCCAGAGTATGACCGACTAACCCATTCTGACGGCTGTAGAAGGGCAGGTTATAGACATAGTTGGCGATGAAGGTCTGCGGCTGGTTAAGTGACGCTGGCCCATAGTCAAGCCTCGGATTGTATGTGTCGTACGTTTCTGTGCCGCGATCGTTCGACTGGTTGGTGAGAGTCTTCGACCATGTGTAGGCTATTCCGACGGTGAGTGCGTCAGCTATGCGGTGATTGAGCGAGACCTGCAGGGAGTTATAGTTGCTGGAATACTCCGGAATTCGCGAAGCAAACCATGAATAGCCGCGGTAAGGAACGACGGCGGTGACCCATGCGGTTGGATCGGCAGCGCGCTCCGCGAGAGTGGGCTGATTGAGATCGCGCTCTCCCAGCAGGTGCCGTCCAAGAGTCCCGACGTAGGCGATCTCAGCCACGGTATTTGGCCGTAATTGCTGCTGCACGGACAGGTTGAAGTCCATATAGGATTCCGTCGGCATCGTAGGGGTGCCGGTCGAAACGATGTGGTTGGGGCTCAATGAAACGCTGGAAGTGCCGGCCAAAGGATGATCGAACTGGGTGTTGTTGATCGTGGCTACCTGAACGAGGGGAGGATCCTGAAAAGCGTTTTGTTCCCAGATACCGTTGAGGCTGCGATCGTAGAAGATGCCGTAGCCGCCGTGTACCGCCGTGTCGTTGTTTTCGAAGGGGGACCAGGCGAAACCAAAGCGGGGCGCAAAGTCGTCTTTTGGATCCGGATTCACGTGCGCTCCCCAGGGAGAGCACTGAATTCCCGGAGCAACGGACATGGCTTGTGTGCAGGCAGTTCCTTTGGGGAAGATCAGGCCGTTGACATAGGTGGCCGGGATAGGGCCACCCGCCGCAAAGTTGCCGGATGCGGGATCGATGCTCGGGGCCGCTGCCGGATCGTAGAGCTGTGGATCAAAATTGTTGAGTGTATTCAGAACGTCAGCCGGCGAAGGGAAATAGCTGTAGCGCATGCCCAGGTTCAGGGTCAGCCGATTCATGACTCGCCAGTCGTCCTGGACGTAAGCTTCAAAGTTGAAGTAATGCAGGTCGGGGACAATGTCACGACTGGCCTGCGTATAGGTGTTGACGTTGCCGAGCAGGAAATCCGCGAAGTTGGCAAACTGAAAGTTAGCGACGCCGCTGGAAGCGTTCTCGGTTTTCAGCATCTGGGAAACAGTCACTCCCGTGCGCAAAATGTGGCGTCCCAGATTCGCAGTCAGATTGTCGAAGAGGGTTCGGTCCAGGTTTCGTTCGAAGTAGGGGGTGCTGCCGTAGTTGAAGCCCTGAATCACGCCGCCAACGAAGGAGACTCCGGGAATGCGCCCGTACGGGTCCTTATAGGCGGTATTGTTGGTGAGCTGGCTGGCGATGGAAGGGTCTGTCGCGATTGAGCCCGGCGTGAAAGCCGAGCTGATGGTGCCCTGACTGTAGGCGAATTCGGCCTCGTTCACGAGTTTGGGCGAGATGGTCCAGGTGAGGTTAGCAACGACATTTTGCCCTGGAGCATTGACAGCGGAGCCAATAATGTTAGGAAAGTTGGAACCGGCGAACAGGCCCTGGGGAAAGTTCTCCGGCGTCTCATCCTGCATGGCGCGCGCGAAGAAATGCAGCTTATTGGTCAGGTTGGCATCCACGCGGACCAGGTCCTCGCGAGTGTTCTGCAGGGCGCCGTAGGTGAACGTATACAGGCCGTTGGGGCTGTTGGCCTGAAACTTATCGTAGACATTGGCCAGATATACCTGTGCATTCTGGCTATAACAGGATGGAGAAATCGTGCTGGTATTCGAAGCGGCGTTGTAACTGACGCATCCCGCAGGCGCGTTCGTGATGGGGCCGGTAAAGGTGCCGGCCAGGTCGGCGGCAGTGGGTGGAGTAACCGAGGATGTGTTCGGAGCCGTGACCTTGCGCCACTCCTCCGACCAGAAGAAGAACAACTTATTCCGGTTGGCATAAACTCTGGGAATGATAGCCGGGCCGCCGATCGTGAATCCGAAGTCGTTGTAGCGTTCGACGGCGCGCGGTAATCCTGCCTGCTTATTGAAATAACTGTTGGCGTTGAAAGCGTTATTGCGGTCGAATTCGTAGGCGTCGCCGTGAAAACGACTGGTTCCGGATTTGGTGGCAACGAGGATCTGGCCGGCTCCGCTGCGGCCAAAACCAGCGTCGTAGGTGCTTCTTTCCAGCGTGAACTCCTGGATGGCATCGACACTGGGCACATTGAGCAGCGTCGCATTGGAGCCGCTGTCATTGATATCCGCGCCGTCAACCGACCAGTTATTGGCGGTGTCGCGGGCGCCGTTCACAGCAACCGATGAAGTGTTGTTCAGTCCGAAGCCCACCTCGTCGGGCAAAGCGCTGACCACACCCGGCTGCAAAGTTACCAGCTGCTCGAAGTTGCGGTTATTCAGTTGCAGCTGGGTTACTTGTCTGCCGGAGATTGTGCCGGCCAGCTCACTTGTTGTGGTGTTCAGGGCGACGGCATTCTGCTGCACGGTGACCGTTTGACTGACCGTCCCGGTTGCCAGCCTGGCGTCGACGGTGCGCGTCTGCGCTACATACAGAGTCACATTCGTCGCCTGGAACTTTTGAAAGCCCTGGGCGATGACGGTCACGTTGTAATTGCCGGCGGGCAGGTCACTGATGCTATAACTGCCCTGCGCGTTTGTCTTCACCGTTCTGGGGGCGGCAGTACCTTCCTCCTGAGTAACGGTCACCGTCGCGCCGGGCACAACCGCTCCCGAAGGGTCTGTTACTGTGCCGTTGAGAATGGCCTCAACCTGCTGGCTGTGAAGAGCGAGAGGAAAATAGGAGATAAACAACACTACGATAGCAACGATCAGCTTTCTTCCCTGCATCCTGAACGACCTCCGAACGGGCATGTGGAATCGCCGAGTGATTGTCTGCTGCGGATCTGCGTCTGCTTCGATACGCCCGGTCGCCAGCCTGTCATTGGCTTCAGCCGGGATTCGGCCCGCGCGAGAGCCCGACGAAGTGTCAGGCGCGGCTCACGTGAAACGGAGTAAAGAGTAATAGAATGGTTAATGAACTGTCAATTAATATACAGATTCGTATGCGCATAGAAGAGCGTAAATTTGCCTCGAATCCGCTACATCGGCGGGATTTGCCATGAGCCATTTGCAGTTCTGCCGACTGCATGGATTCCGGCCCCGGATCCGTATCTGGGACTTGCTGGCGGGCCTGGTGTTTTTCATCTTCGGGGCGGGCGCGATTTGGGCGCAGCCGGTTTCTTCGGCAGACGGCAGCATCCGGCAGAGATTCACTCAGCTGGTCGCGGAAGGCACCGGGGCGCTGCAGTCGGGGAATAACGAAACTGCAGAAAAGGCGTATCGCAAGGCGCTGGAACTGGATCCGCGCTCGGTCGAAGTCCTCAACAACCTGGCCCTCGCGCTGGCGCGTGAGGGCCGCGAGGCGGAGGCGATACAACTCTACGAGCGGGCCCTGCGCCTGAGGAAGAACGATCCGATCACCGAGCAAAATCTGGGTGTTGCGTACTTTCGCGCGCGGCGTTATGCGGAAGCTCTCCCTTTGCTGGGAGCGTTCGCCAAACGAACTCCCAGCTTTCAGGCGCTGGATCTGGCTGGTCTGGATCTGTTCGCCCTGGACCGCTACCACGAGGCGGCCGCATATCTGGAGCGCGCGAGCCAGGCGGATCCACGGGACCTGCCGACGCTCGACATCCTGGGCAAGGCCTATTGGAGAGAGAGGGATTTCACCGGAGTCACGACGGTATTCAACCGAATCATAGCGGTGAACCCAAACTCGCCCGAAGCGCACTTCATGCTGGGGCTGGCGGACGACATCGAATACAAAGAGCAGGACGCTGTCCGCGAATTTAAGGCAGTTCTGGCGGCCGACCCCGATTACCCGGCGGTTCATCAGAGCCTTGGCCTGATTGACTGGCGCGAAAACAAGACGATCGAGGCTGAGGAGGAGTTCCGCGAAGAGCTAAAAAGCCATCCGAACGATCCGGTGTCGAGCTACATGATGGGTCTGATCCTGCAGAAGCAGGGAAACCCGGCTCAGGCCATCCCGTATCTTCGTGATGCGGTCGCCGTGAATCCTTCCTATCTGGCGGCACTGTTCCAGTTAGGCCAATGTTATCTGGCGGAGAATCAGGCAGCGGAAGCGGTGAAGCCGCTGGAGAGTGCGGCGAAAGTCGACCCTGATTCGGCTCAGGTGCATTTTGTCCTGGGTCGCGCTTATAGTCTGGCGGGGCACGCAGCGGAAGCTGCGCACGAGCGCACATTGGCGCGGGCTATCCAGGCTCGGCAGAATGTGCAACCCCGGTCCTCACCGTCCAGCGAACCACTGCCGCGGTGAGATCGCCGGAGGGAGGACTCCATCCGCTCACCTCAGGACGAGGGAGAGCGCTTCAACCAGACCGAGGCCACCGACCGCAATGATGGTTTCGCAGATCGACCAGCTCCAGATCGTCTGGCTCAGAGACATTCCAAAATATTCCTTCACCAGCCAAAAGCCGCCATCATTCACATGCGAGAAGATGAGGGATCCTGCGCCGGTCGCGATAGCCAGCAGTTCCGGCGACACCGATGGCGTATGCAGTGCAATGGGCGCCACGATCTGGGCAGCGGTCACCATGGCGACGGTGGCAGAACCGGTGGCCAGGCGCATCAGCGCTGCCAGCAACCATGCCAGCAGAAGCAGGTGAATGTGGCTGTGCAGGGCGAGCTGGACGATCGCTCGCGAGACCCCGCTGTCCTGGAGGATGCGGCCGAAGCCGCCTCCGGCTCCGATGAGCAGCGTAACCGCCGCGGTGGGCGCCAGGCACTCGTTCGTGAAGCGGAGGATGGTTGCCGAGCTGAAGCCCTGCACCTTGCCCAGGCTGATGAAGCTGAGCAGTGCGCCGATGAGCAGAGCCATATCATCGTTGCCAACCAGGTGGAGCGCGGCGTTCACCGAACTTCCGCGCGTTGTCATTGAGTCCGCCCAGCTGCCCAGCAGCATGAGAACGACGGGGAGCAGGATGGTGAAGAGTGTCAGCCAGAAGTTCGGCAGCCTGCGCCGCTCGCCATGCTCGACGAACTCCGCCGCCATCGAACTTTCACCGGCGATGTGAATGCGCGGAGCGATGAACCGGGTGTACACGGGACCGGCAAGCACCGCGACGGGTACACCGACCAGCAGCGCATCGACGATCGTGCGCCCCACATTGGCGTGATAGATGGTTACCGCCATCATCGCAGCAGGGTGCGGCGGGACAAGTCCATGGACCACGGAAAGCCCCGCCACCAGGGGCAATCCCACACTCACAATCGACGTTTGCGTGCGGCGTGCAACAGTAAAGGCGATGGGAATGAGAAGGACAAAGCCCACCTCGAAGAACGCCGGCAGACCGACGATCAGACCGATGAGCACCATCGCCCACTGGATATTCTTCTCGCCAAAGAGGTCGATGAGCGTATAGGCAATCTGATCGGCCCCTCCGGACTCGGCCATCATCTTGCCCAGCATGGTGCCCAGGGCCACGATGATGGCAATGTGACCGATAGTTCCGCCAAAGCCGGCTTCAAAAGAGTGGGTGATGTTCGCCAGGGGCATCCCTGCGACGATGGCAAGAAACAGCGAGGCGAGAAAGAGGCTGATGAACGGATTCAGCCGCACCACCGTGATCAGCAGGATGAGACCGACAACCGAAGCAAGGCCGGTGGCGAGCAGAAAAATGCCGTGGCTATCGATCATGAGATTGGGCAGATGCCGTAATCGGGACGGGACAGAGCGCTTCTCCTGAAATCACGCGTTGCGATCGGGAGCCTTGTAGGCGACGCAGTCTATTTCTACTTTGCAATCCACCACCATACTGGAAACCACGCAGGAACGCGCGGGCGGATGGTCGCCAAAGAACTCGCGGAACACAGTATTGAATGCCGCGAAGTCACGGGGATCGTCGATCCAGACGCCGCAGCGGACGACGTGCTCGGGACCGTACCCGGCTTCTCGGAGGACGGCGAACAGGTTCTGGATCGCCTGCCGAGCCTGAAGCCCGATATTGCCGGCAACCAGCTCTCCGTTGAGCATGGGAACCTGGCCGGAAACATAGAGCCAGCCATCCGCAGCCACCGCACGCGCAAAAGGCAGATGCTGACCGCCCGCGCCCTTACCACCTTCAGCGCCATAGCGCCTGATGTCCATTGAGTCTCCTTCACCATGATTCACTGGAGCCACTCCGTCCCCGCTCGGCACAGAAAACGTCCGCTGCGGCCCGCCGCGGGGCCCTCAGGGGAGTACGAGAGGACTCCGTTGACCCACACAGCGGAAATGCCTTCAGCCTGCTGAATCGGATCGGCAAAAGTCGCTCGGTCCAGGATCCGCTCAGGATCGAACAGGACGAGGTCGGCAAAATGCCCCTCCTGCAAAAGGCCGCGACCTTCCAGTCCAAAGCGCTGCGCAGGCAGGGCGGTCATTTTATGGATCGCCTCGGCGAGAGAGAACAGCTTTTCCTCACGTGCGTACCGGCCCAGAACGCGAGGGAACGTTCCCCAAAGCCGCGGATGAGGGCGCGGATCGCACGGCAGCCCATCGGAGCCGATCATCGTCGCCGGATGACGGAGAATGCGGCGCATGTCTTCTTCGGAAATGCTGTGATAAATGGCCCCGGCAGGCTGCAGCTGCCGCGCGGCCTCCATCTGAGTGAGTCCCCGCATCTGCGCGATCTCCGCCAGAGTTCGGCCCGCCGCCTCGGGGTGGGGGTCACTCCAGGTGATGGTGATCGTCACCCGTTCGTCGACCTGCCGCAAATCCAGCGTGCTCGATCCAGCCGCATACGGATAGCAGTCGCATCCGGCCGGCTGGGTGAGGCGTGCGGCTTCCAGTGCTCGAAGAACTTCTTCGCTGCGTCCCCAGTGATCGATGCCCGCGCATTTGAGATGCGAAATGACCACAGGGGCGCCCGCTGAGCGGCCGATCATGAATGCTTCCTGCATGGCGTCAAGAATCGCATCGGACTCCGAGCGCAGATGGGTAGCATAAACACCGCCCGCCGCCCCAAGGGGCCGCGCCAGGGCCAGCAGTTCCTCCGTCGTCGCCGCATTAGCCGAAAGATAAGCAAGACCCGAGCTCAGACCCAGAGCCCCGCCGCGCAGCGCCTCCTCCAGCTGGGCGCACATCGCGGCCACTTCCTCCGGAGTTGCGGCACGGTCCAGGCGATCCAGTTGGTTGTTGCGCAGGGCGGTATGTCCAGCCAGGGCGGCGACGTTGACGGCCGGTTGCGCCGCGCTGACCGCCTCCCGGTAGGCAGCAAACGTGGGATAGCGGAACTCTGCGGCAGGGCCGAGCAGATTCATCGGGTCCGGAAGGCCGCCATGCAGGGCCACGGGAGAGGCACTGATGCCGCAGTTGCCGACGATCACCGTGGTGACCCCCTGCGTGATCTTCGGCGTCATCGCAGGCGTTCGGAGCACGGCGAGATCGTCATGCGTGTGCGTATCGATGAAGCCCGGCGCGAGACAGAGCCCCTCGCCTTCCACGGTCGCAGCCGCCTGGATGCGCAGGTCCTGTCCGATGGCCTCAATGCGATCCCCGGTCACCGCAAGGTCGAGTCGCTGTGCCGGCGCCCCGCTTCCGTCCAGCAGGTTCGCTCCGCGTATGAGTGTGTCGCAGGTCCGCATCGCAGGTATGGAGATATAGGATAGTGCCATTGCGCTTCGATGCATGCATTTCGGTCGGAGCGGAGGAGTTTCGACTGCCTGAAGACAGCATGTACGTTGCGGCCGGCAAGGCCCCGGCGATTTCATCGCTGAATAAGGGACTGCGATGGTACGAGGGTTTGCGCAGCGCCGAGGAGATCCGTGGCGAGGGCTGGAATCTGCTGCGCGAGGATGTCAGCCTTCCGGCCGCGGTTCTGGATGAGGAAAAGCTGGAGCACAACCTCGCATGGATGCAGCGCTTTGCCGAGGCGTACGGGGCCCTTCTTGCTCCGCACGGCAAGACCACGATGTCGCCGCAGCTGTTTGCGCGGCAGCTTGCGCATGGCGCGTGGGGGATAACGGTAGCGACCACACAGCAGGCGCGAGTCGCCTTTGAGCATGGTGTGCAGAGAGTTCTCATGGCGAACCAGTTGATTGGCCGCGAGAACATGCGAACGATCTCGAAACTACTCGAGATCCCGGAGATGGACTTTTATTGTCTGGTCGATTCGGCGGAACAGATCGATCAGGTGGGGGCTTTCTTTGCGGAGCGGCATCAGCGCCTGCAGGTTCTCCTGGAACTCGGGGTCATGGGCGGACGCTGCGGTGTCCGCGATGAAGAGCAATTGCAGGCCGCGCTGACGGCCCTCTCTCGGTGGCAACATTCGATTCTGCTGCGCGGCATCGAGATTTATGAGGGCGTACTGAGCGACGAGGCCGCCATCCGGGAGTTTCTCCAGCGCGCAGTTCGCGTCGCGCGCGCTTTGATCGGAGAGCGCCGATTTCCTTCTGCTCCCGTCCTCATCTCCGGCGCGGGTTCTGCCTGGTATGACGTCGTCGCAGAGGTGTTTTCGGCAGCGGAATTCGGAGACCAGGTGCAAATCGTTCTGCGTCCCGGATGCTATCTGAGCCACGACGTCGGAGCCTACAGCCAGGCTCAGGCCAGGATCCGCCATGACAATTCGATTGCGCGGCAGATGGATTCAGGGCCGGCGCCCGCTCTGAAGATCTGGGCCTATGTGCAATCGCGACCGGAGCCGCAAAGAGCCATCGTCGCCATGGGAAAGCGGGATGTGGCTTTCGACGCCGGATTGCCCGCCGCCGCGCTCCGCTATCGACCGGGCGAGGCCCTGCCCCAGGCGGCTCCGCAGCACTGGCAGGTCAGCAAGATCATGGATCAACACGCGTTTCTTCAGATTCGGGCCGATGACGATCTCCGCGTCGGAGACATGCTGGCTTTCGATATATCGCACCCGTGCCTGACCTTCGACAAATGGCGCACGATCCTGATCGTGAATGCCCGGTACGATGTCATCGATGTTGTTGAGACCTGGTTTTGAGAGAGCCCCGGTGGAGACTCTGACCCGGTTCGCCCGGGTCTCCCAGCAGCCCAGGATCTGGTGGTCAGGCACGGCATTCGCATGCAGGAGAGTGATCCGGACATGAGCGCAACGGAAGCAATAGAGGTGATCGATTCGCATACCGGAGGCGAGCCGACGCGAGTGGTGATTGCCGGAGGGCCGGCGCTGGGACGAGGATCCATGGCGGAACGGCGAGCCCGCATGGCGCGGGATCATGATGCTTTCCGCTCGGCGGTGGTGAATGAGCCGCGGGGATCGGATGTGGTCGTCGGCGCGCTGCTTGCCGAACCAGAGGATCAGTCCTGCGCCGCCGGCGTCATCTTCTTTAATAACGTCGGCTACCTCGGAATGTGCGGACACGGGACGATCGGTCTGGTGGCGACCCTGGAGCATCTGGGCCGAATTCGTGCGGGCGAGCATCGAATCGAAACGCCCGTGGGTGTGGTCCGGGCGACGCTCCACGGCGCGGGGCGGGTGACGGTGGAGAACGTGCCGAGCTATCGGTACAGGAAGGATTTGGTCGTGGAGGTTCCAGGGTTCGGGCCCGTAACCGGAGATGTCGCCTGGGGCGGAAATTGGTTCTTCCTGACGAGCGGGGCGCCGGCGCTGCTTACCCTTGAGAATCGCGAGACGCTGACCGAGTACACATGGGCCATTCGGCAGGCCCTGCGAGATCGTGGGATCACTGCCGCAGAGGGACAGGAGATCGACCATGTCGAGGTGTTTACGGAGGCAGAGGGTTCAGGGGCCGGGAGTCGGAATTTTGTCCTGTGTCCCGGGAAGGCTTATGACCGCTCGCCCTGCGGCACGGGAACCAGCGCAAAAATGGCTTGTCTTGCAGCGGACGGGACGCTCAGCCCGGGCGCGCTGTGGCGGCAGGAAGGAATTCTGGGAACGGTGTTTGAGGGATCGTACCGGCTGGACGAAGACGGCGCTGTGATTCCGCGGATCACGGGGAGGGCGTTCATCACGGCGGCGAGTCGCCTGCTGATGCACCCGGAAGATCCATTTGGGGCGGGCATTCCATCGTGAGCGAAGGAACCGACGTGGCCATCGTGGGGGCCGGCATCGTGGGCGCGGCCTGCGCACGCGCGTGCGCGCGCCGCGGCCTGCGCACCGTGGTGGTCGATGGGCAGGGTGTCGGCGGCGGGGCGACCGCAGCGGGGATGGGCCACATTGTGGTCATGGACGATTCGCCCGCGCAGTTGGCCCTGACAGCCTGGTCGCAGCGGCTTTGGCGGGAGATGGCTGCGGAGCTGCCCCGCGAGGCGGAGTTCGACACGTGTGGAACCTTGTGGGTCGCCGCCGATGAAGACGAGATGGCGGACGTGCGCCGCAAGCAGGGCGTATATGGATCAGCGGGAATCGGGGCCGAGATTCTGGATGGTCCGGCGCTCGCTGAGGCAGAACCGCAGTTGCGGCGCCCGCTGACGGGCGCGCTGCGCGTGCCCGGCGACGCCGTCCTGTATCCGCCCTGTGCGGCGGCATTCCTGATGCAGGAGGCCGTGAGAGCCGGCGCAAAAGTGCTGCTGGGGGAACAGGTGGTATCCGTGGGGCGCGGGCAGGTGCGCCTCGGGAGTGGCGCGGAGCTGGCGGCGGACCGAATTGTGGTGGCGGCGGGAGCAGATGCGCCGGGTCTGGTGCCCGGCCTGCCGGTGCGAAAGCGGCGCGGCCATCTGGTCATCACAGACCGCTATCCCGGCTTTGTGCGGCATCAGCTGGTGGAACTGGGATATCTGAAAAGCGCCCATTCGCTGTCGACAAGCTCGGTCGCGTTCAATGTACAGCCGCGGAAGACGGGGCAGCTGCTGATCGGTTCGTCCCGTGAGTTTGGAGCGGAGAGCGCGGAAGTCAACCGCGCGTTGCTCGCGGCGATGCTTTCGCGGGCGCAGATCTATCTGCCGGGCATCGATCGCCTGGCGGCGATTCGAGTCTGGACCGGTTTTCGAGCAGCGACACCGGACAAGCTGCCCCTGATCGGTGCCTGGCCAGGCGACAGCACAATATGGCTGGCTACCGGACATGAGGGGCTGGGGATCACAACCTCGCTGGGAACGGCAGAACTGCTGCTGGCGGAGATGCTCGGCCAGGCCACCGAAATACCTCCGGAGCCCTATCTGCCGGAACGGTTTTTCAGCGATGGACGGGAAGGCTCGGCGGAACGGGAGTGGTCCCATGTCTGAGAAGGGCCAACTGTTGTCGCTCAGGGTCAACGGCGAGGACCTGGTGGTCGCGCCCGGAACTACCGTGGCTGCGGCGGTAATGATGGCTGGGGCGGCAACGCGGACCTCGGTGGCCGGCGAGCGCAGGGCTCCGCTTTGCGGGATGGGAACCTGCTTTGAATGCCGCGTGACGATTGATGGCGCAGCGCACCGGCGCAGCTGCCAGATTCTGTGCACGCCGGGAATGGATGTGCAAACCGGCGACGCTGTGCACGCCACGGGGGCCCACGGTTGAGGGAGCGCTTCGATGTGCTGGTAGTGGGCGCCGGTCCGGCGGGAATTGCGGCGGCGGTGACGGCAGCCGAACGCGGGCAGCGCGTGGGGCTGGTCGATGACAACCCTTCGCCGGGCGGACAGATCTGGCGCAGCGGAGCCCCGGTGCCGCGTGTGGCCCGGGCCTGGATGCAGCGACTGGAGGCCTCCGGCGTAGTGCGGTTCCAGGGGTGGCGGGTCTTCGATGCGCCGAGCCCAACGATGCTCCGGGCGGAGCGGAATGGTGCAAGCGCGGGCGAGATCGGCAACCGCGGGGAACTGGCGGAGCTGCAGGCAGGTAAGGTGATTCTGGCAACCGGCGCGCGGGAGAGATTTCTGCCCTTTCCGGGGTGGACGTTGCCGAACATTCTCGGAGCCGGCGGACTGGACGCAATGGTGCGCGGAGGCCTGCCGATTGCGGGAAAGCGCGTGGTGGTGGCGGGAACCGGCCCCCTGCTGCTGGCTGTGGCGGCACATCTGGCGCACCGAGGTGCGCGGATCGTTGCCGTATGCGAGCAGGCTCCGCTGGGCAGGCTGGCGCGGTTCGGGCTCCAGGTGCTGCGCGAGCCGGACAAGGCGTGGCAGGGGGCGCGCTATCGAATTGCCATGCGGGTACCCCTGTTGACCGGGTGCTGGGTGGCGGCCGCGCACGGCGACGGCTGCGTGCGGGGCGTAACCCTGCGACAGGGAAAGAAGTACCGGGAGGTGGAATGCGATTACCTGGCTTGTGGCTTCCACCTCGTCGCGAATACCGAGCTCGCGTCGCTCATCGGCTGCCGGATCGAGAATGGATTTGTAGCAACGGATGAACATATGCAGACCTCGGTGACCGATGTGTATTGCGCGGGCGAGCCAACGGGAATTGGCGGCGTTGAATTGTCACTGTTAGAGGGACAAATTGCAGCGCTCACCTGTGGGGGGTTGGCCGGGGAGGCGCAGAAGCTGACGGAGCTGCGCCGGCAAAAGCTGAGATTCGCCCACGCGCTGGCCGCGGTGTGCCGGCTCGATCCTGAATTACGCGGGCTGGCGACAGATGAGACGATCGTGTGCCGTTGCGAAGATGTGCCGCTGGGTGCGCTCCGCAGCCTCTCCAGCTGGCGAGAGGCGAAACTGCAGACGCGGTGTGGGATGGGCCCTTGTCAGGGACGTGTGTGCGGGGCGGCGACGGAGTTTTTGTGTGGATGGCCCGCGGATTCGGTGCGCCCGCCGGTATTTCCCGTCGCCCTTGCGAATCTCGTTGCCCCGAGCGAAAACAAAGTACCGATGCGGTGACAATTATGAACCCTGTGAAGGAGATCGTATGAAGTGGACCGGCGTAATGCCTGCCCTGACCACCTGTTTTGATGAGAAGCTGCAGATCGATCATTCGTTTACGACCCGGCATGTTCAATGGCTGCTCGACAATGGATGCACCGGGATCATCGCCCTGGGATCGCTGGGCGAGGCCGCCACGCTGACCTTCGAGGAAAAGGATGCGTTGCTGCGTAATGTCGTCGCCGCCGCGAAGGGCGCACCGGTCGTCGGTGCAATCTCGGCATTGTCGACCGATGAGGCGGCAGGGCTGGCGGGGGCAGCCGAGAAGGCAGGCTGCTCCGGTCTCATGGTTCTGCCGCCCTATGTCTACCGAGGTGACTGGCGGGAGATGAAGGCACACGTTGCGGAGGTCTTCCGGGCGACCCCGCTCGAATGCATGCTCTATAACAATCCGGTTTCGTACGGAACCGACTTTGTGCCCGAGCAGGTCGCCGAGTTGGCGCGGGAGCACAGAAACCTCGTGGCGGTGAAAGAGTCCAGTACGGATGTTCGGCGCGTGACGGCCATCCGCGCGTTGACAGGCGATCGGCTGCGGATCTTTGTGGGTGTGGACGATGCCATTGTGGAAGGTATCGCTGCCGGCGCCGTCGGCTGGGTAGCGGGACTGGTGAATGCATTCCCTGCCGAATCCGTGGCGCTGTTCAATGCCGCTGCGGCGGGGCGGCATGAAGAGGCTTTCGCCCTGTACCGCTGGTTCCTGCCGCTGCTGCGCATGGACACGGTTCCCAAATTCATTCAGCTCATCAAGCAGGTACAGCATGAAACGAAAACAGGGAATTCCCGCGTTCGTGCGCCCCGGCTCCAGGTCATCGGCGAGGAACTGGAGGCCACAAAACAAGCGGTCGCGGCGGCACTGAAGGATCGGCCGCCGGTACAGAGCACGCCGTTTCCCGGCTGACCGCGCACAGACAAGACGAAAGAAAATCCGAAAAGGGAGAAAAGGTTCGCATGCGAAAACAAGGCGCTGTCGGCTCCGGGACGACGGATGGATCGCTTGCTCCTGAGCGCTCCTGGGATCTCGTCATCCATATACGGCGCGCCTTCCTCGCCGAGCTGCTGCTGTGTTCCTGCTGTTCGCTTTTCGCGACAGGGGTCGCGCGTGCTCAGACGCCGCCGTCATCTGCAACGGCGCTGCCCCTGCCGCCCCAGGCGACCGTAATCGATCTCACGCCGCAGCCGGGGTATTTCACCGAGCCGGCGATCGCCATCGATCCCAACAATCCGATGCATCTGGCGGCGGCATTTCAGGACAACGCGCATGCGGGCTACTCCACCGACGGCGGCCGCACCTGGGCTGTGGCGACCGGAACCGAGTCGACCCGATTCCGGGTCTCCGGCGATGTCTCCATCGCCTACGACACGCAGGGTCACGCGATTCTTTGCTACATGGCGTTCGACAAACTGGGCACATTTAACTACTGGGGACACAACGCGTCGGAGAATGGCTTGTTTATCCGGCGGTCGCTGGATGGCGGCCGCACGTGGGAGGCGCAGGATATCCCGATCATCCAGCATGCCGATGATCCGGGGATCCCCTGGGAGGACAAGCCCTACATTGTGGCCGGCGACTCGCACAGCCGATTTGGCGGAAATCTCTATGTGGGCTGGACGAGATGGACGCTGACCGATTCGGAGATCTGGTTCTCGCGCTCGACCGATGACGGGCTAACGTGGTCGACACCGACAGAAATCGATCGCCATCCGGGTTTGCCGCGCGACGACAACGGCGCGCTGGAGGGGTTCGCCGGGACCGTGGGTCCGGACGGAACGCTCTACGTGACGTGGGCCGCGGACGGTGAGCTTGAGTTTGCCGTATCCCATGATGGCGGCAAAACCTTCTCGGTCCCCCGCAACGTTGTGAAGACCGCGCCGATCATGTTTCAGGTCGAAGACGTGGCGCGTTCGAACGGATTCCCCCAGATCGGGGTGGATGCTCGTCCGCATCGCAAGCCGCGGCTGTATCTGGCGTGGAGCGATTATCGCAACGGTGATACCGACGTTTTCGTGTCGGCGTCGACCGATCTGGGCCGGTCATGGAATCCGGCGGTGCGGGTCAACAACGATGCCCTGCACGACGGCGCGGATCAGTTCTTTCAGTGGATGGCGGTCGATCCGGTGGATGGATCGGTGAACCTTCTGTTCTACGACCGACGCGGCGATCCAAAGAATCGCGACGCGACGGTCACGCTGGCCCGATCCATGGACGGCGGCCGCGCCTTCACGAACTTTGCGTGGACGACGCAGGCGTTCAACCCGCAGCGAGCGTTTCTGGGCGACTACACCGGAATTGCCGCGCGCGACGGTCGGGTGTACGGCATCTGGACGGTGAAGCCGGCGGGCACTGGACCGCGCGGCTCGATCATTCAGATTGGCCGCGCTGACTTCAGAGCTCGCTGAAGGCGATTCGGACGGAGGCAGCCGGCGACTCTGCGGTAGGCGGCTGCCTGCAATTTTTTCCTCGCCAAATTGTTATGTCTATCAAAAAACGATAGTTGCGGCTGCAGCTGTGCGCATATCTATCAAAACACGATACTTACAAGCGGCCCCGAGCGTATGTGTGGCAAGCAAAGAAGATAGCCGCAAGCTGGGAGCCGGGATCCCGGTGGTGCAAGGTCGAGAGGTTGGCCAGGTTGAGAAAGATCGTTACCGCCATGAAGGGCGGCCGCCTCTGGAGGCGTGGCCTGCGGTGACTCACCAAAAAGCAGGCAGAGAGGAGAAAGGACTCGCTGGTGGCGAGTCCTTTGGAGTCCTGGATCAGGCTTCCAGATCAGTATGAGAAATGCCAGAGCTTAGATCAAGAGGAATCGGAGTGCGGGACGTCACGGAGGTCACGTGACGAAAGAATCAGCCGACGCGCTTGAGGCCTTCGCGGATCGCTTCTTTCACCACGGATTGATAGCCGATGCCCTTCTTTTGTGCGATAGCGCGAGCGCGCTCGAGGTCGGAGATGGGGATGCGAAGGGAGACAGCCCGGGTAGCGCGCTCTTTAGCCTGCTGAACCAGAGCTTCGAGGGTTGCGCGATCGGTGGTCTTTGCCTTTGAACCGGGGGAACGGCGGAGCGTGCCATTGCGGAGGGCCCGCTCGAACTCGCGCTGGGTGAAACGACGGCCTTCGGGCGTGGCGTACCAGGCCGCTTTGGAAATGGGCTTGTTTCGCTTCACTCCGACACCTGGACTGGCGTGAGGAGGCCGGGTGGCACCGATTCAGTAATCGTCGGTCCATCAGGCGTAATGAACCGGACCGTGGCATCGGTGCCATATTGTGCTGAAACAACTTCATAGATTCCGCGTTTTTGCGGCATGTCAATAGTTACCCGGTCCCCAGGGGCTGGGAAATAGATGTGCACAAGCTTCACTCGTTTTCCCACTCGAAGCGTTGCTTTCGCACCCGGCTTCATCACAATATGGCTTTGCTTAATCACCTCACCTTCTATTTTCACTGCGCCCTCTCTCAACTTACGGTCAGCCTCGGCCACCGATTCGGATAGCCCTGCAAGTGTCACCAATTTCGCCACCCGACCTCTCATGTCGGAACCGCTCCAAAAATGCGCGGCCTTGATCTGGACTTCCTCCAGCCCCTCCAGGTCGTCGCTCTTCTGCTGGAACTGTTTGGCCCAGTTCTCGTCCGCTTGTTGGGCGGCGTCGGCGCCGTGGAATCCGCCGACGATGGTGCGGGCGAGCTTTTTCTTGGCTTCCATGGGATGGAGACGGCCCGCGGCGACGTCGGCCTGCATCTGGTCAATTTCAGACTGGCGGCGGTCGGTGAGGAGGGTCCAGTACCTCCACATGATCTCGTCGGAGATGGACATGAGCTTGCCGTACATTTCCTGCGGCGGCTCATGGATGCCGATGGCGTTGTTGAGCGACTTCGACATTTTCTGCACGCCATCGAGGCCTTCGATGATGGGGGTCATGAGGACGATCTGGGGCGGCTGGCCGTAGTCGCGCTGGAGCTCGCGGCCGGCGATGAGGTTGAATTTCTGGTCGGTGCCGCCGAGCTCGACGTCGCAGCGGAGGGCGACCGAGTCGTATCCCTGAGCGAGCGGGTAGAGGAGCTCGTGGAGGGAGATGGGCTGCTCGTTCTGGAAGCGGGCGTGGAATTCGGCGCGCTCGAGCATCTGGGAGACGGTGAACTTGGCGGCGAGGCGGATGATCTCCTCGAAGCTGAGCTTGCCCAGCCACTCGGAGTTGAAGCGGACCTCGGTTTTGTCGCGGTCGAGGATGCGGAAGACCTGGTCGGTGTAGGTCTTCGCGTTGGCGTTGATCTGCTCGCGGGTGAGCGGCTTGCGGGTGACGTTGCGGCCGGTAGGGTCGCCGATGAGGGAGGTGTAGTCGCCGACGAGGAAGATGACCTGGTGGCCGAGGTCCTGAAAGTGCTTGAGCTTGCGCATGAGGACGGTGTGGCCGAGGTGGAGGTCGGGGGCGGTGGGATCGAATCCCGCCTTGACGCGCAGAGGCGTGCCGGTCTGGCGGGATTTTTCGAGGCGGGCGCGGAGTTCCTCGAGGCGGATGATTTCGGCGGCGCCCTTCTGGAGCAGGTCGAGCTGCTCGTTGACGGGAAGGAAGTTGGGCATGGTCTTTGTCAGTATAAAGAGCGGGAAGAGGAGGAGCTGGCGGGAAGGAGGGAGGAGGGAGGAGCGACGCGGCCAATAGCGCGGCTAGAATGGCGACCATGAACGGGAAACGGGATTTGCTTCGTCACACAGTGGCGACCGTTGCGTATCGCGCGGCGCGGGCACTGGAAGAAGCGCCGGAAGATTTTGCCGGATTTGCGGGAGCGGGCCGGACGCCAGCGCAGATTCTGACCCATATGGGCGATCTGTTCGACTGGGCGCTGAGCATGGCCAAGGGCGAGGAGCGGTGGCATAATTCCCGGCCGCTGCCGTGGACCGAGGAGAAATCGCGATTCTTTGCGGCGGTGGAGGCTTTCGAACGCCAGCTTGCTTCTTCTGAAAATCTCCACGTTACCGAGGAGAGGCTGTTCCAGGGCCCGGTGGCCGATGCCCTGACGCATGTGGGGCAGCTGGCGATGCTGCGCCGGCTGGCGGGCAGCCCAGCGTGGAGCGAGAACTATTCAGTGGCCAGGATTGCGACGGGGCGGGCGGGCGCCGATCAGCCGGAAGCCGTGAAGAGATTCCGATAGCCGGAAGGTGCTGGCGCGTCAGCGCTGAGCTTCGGCCCAGGTGAAGGCGTTGGGGAAGTATTCGAAGTCGGCGGGCTGGTCCTTTTCAAAGTAGATGGAAAGGATGTCGAAGCGGGTGGGGGGCGGTGGAGCGTTCTGCGGGCGGCCCGGGATCTGGTGAAGGTAGTGGCGGGCGAGGCGGCGGAGGACGCGGCGCTTGCGGTCGTCGACGGCAAAGTGGGCGGGGGCGACGAGGCGGGTGGTGCGGGTCTTCACTTCGATGAAGCAGAGGGTGTCCTGCCTGGGACCGCCGGCGGAGCTGGGCTGCCAGGCGATGAGGTCGAGGTCGCCGGGGGCGCGAGCGGAACGCCAGGAGCGGGCGACGACGGTGTATCCGCGGCGGCGGAGCCAGAAGAAGGCGGCGCGTTCACCGCGCTGGCCGGTTACGAGGTGATCCGGGACGCCGGCTTTCTGCTCGGCGGAGCAGACGAGGGCGTTGATTGCGGACTCCATGAGATTGAGGCGGAACTTGAGCAGCACGGGTCCAGTGTGGCTGCGGGGTAGGGCGGGAGCAAGGAACCTTAGTCATGGGCAGGTTACGGGGGGCATCTGACGGGCCGCGGGCCGCAGGCCACGGGCCGCAGGCCACAGGGCACAGGGCTCAGGGTACGGGGTAGAGGGTACGGAGAGGTGACAGGTTACAGGTTGCAGGTTACAGAGTGCGGTGCTACAGGCCTGAGTGGCTAGCGGAGCAGGAGGAGCCAGGCGCCGGTGCCGATGCCGATGAGGGCCAGCAGGAGGGCGAGGACGACGGCGTTGGTGGCGATGCGGCCGGGGATCCACGAGCCGGTGCGGAGCTCTTTTACCGTCTTAATGTGATGGGAGACGGCGGCGAGGTTGACGAGAACGCCGAGGGCGACCATGGCCACGCCGGAATCGACGGTGGCTCCGGTGTGATGGACGGGGGCGTGCTGGTTGGCCTGGAACTCTCGTAGGAAGAGGCCGAAGCGGGCGAGGGCGAATCCGACGCCCATGAGGCCGAGGCCGGTGCGGATCCACGCGAGGAAGGTGCGCTCGGCGGCGAAGTAAGTGCGGGGATCTTCGAGTTCAGCGCTCATCGGAGTGATTGTAGGGGACTGAGCGTTCAATCGGACGAACGGCACAACGGCCAGTCATAATGAAACGGCTTTGGCGTGATGGGCCCTGGCTCAACCTTCCCCCAGCGGCTCAAGCCGGCCTCCAACAGAAGCTGCTTTCGGCACGGCTGAAGCCGTGCCCCTTCAAACCAGGTTTCAACGCAGCCGAGCGGCCGGCCGATTCCCGAACGACAACGGGCGAGCCCGAAGGCTCGCCCGCTGGTGAATTTCTTTAAACTGGTTGCGTCTTTACAGAGGCTGTACGTCTGCTGCCTGCCAGCCCTTCGGCCCCTTCACGACGTTGAACTGCACGGCCTGGCCTTCCTGCAGACTCTTGAAGCCATTCGCTGAAATGGCAGAGTAGTGCACGAAGACATCCTCGCCGTTCTGGCGCGAGATGAAGCCGTAGCCCTTCGCGTCGTTAAACCACTTCACAGTACCTTGTTCCATTTTGTTGCTGTTTCCTGAGATTGAATTGCGCTGGAGTGAATCGGAGCGAACTGGCAGACCCTGCTTGCTGCTTGGTTGGGCGAGGCGAAAGACTGCGCTTGCCCGGTTCTTCTAACGCTAAGTGATTGTAGCAGATTCTCAAAATCGCTCCATGAAGATTCGGTGGCTGTCGGCGGGGCGATTTGAGGCCGCCGGAGGGTGGGTGCGGGGCTTCGGCCGGGGTATTCTGGCTTGCGATGAGTGATGCTGCGCTGGACCTGCTGACTGCGGCTCTGAGCCGCCTCGAAAAGAAATTCAAAGACCTGCCTGATGCCCGGCTTGCGCCGCCAGCGATGGAGCGCGCGCCGGCGGTTCTGGAGGAGGCTGCGGAGCGGCTGGGGGACAACTATCCCTATTTCCACCCGCTGTATGCGGGGCAGATGCTGAAGCCGCCGCATCCGGCGGCGCGGGCGGCGTATGCGCTGGCGATGGTGCTGAATCCCAACAACCACGCGCTGGATGGGGGCCGCGCAAGCTCGCGGATGGAAGTGGAGGCGGTGCGGGAGCTGGCGGGGATGGTGGGTTGGACGGAGTACCTCGGTCACCTGACCAGCGGGGGGACGTTCGCCAACCTGGAGGCGCTGTGGGTGGCGGGGCGGATGGCTGCGGGGAAGACGGTGGTGGCGTCGGAGCAGGCGCACTACACCCATGGGCGGATCAGCGGGGTTTTGCAGCTGCCGTTTGAGGCGGTCGGGACGGATGCGCGGGGGCGGATGGACCTGGGAGCGCTGGAGGCGGCGGCCCGGAGCGGGCAGGTCGGCACGGTGGTGGCCACGCTGGGGACGACGGCGGTGGGTGCGGTGGATCCGCTGGAAGGGATCCTGGAGCTGCGGAAGAAGTATGGGTTCCGGGTGCATGTGGATGCGGCGTACGGGGGGTATTTCCGGCTGGCGTCGAACCTGGGGGCGGAGGCACAGGCGGCGTTTGAGCGGATGGGGGAGGCGGACTCGGTGGTCATCGATCCGCACAAGCACGGGCTGCAGCCGTATGGGTGCGGGTGTGTGCTGTTTCGGGACCCGGGGATGGGGCGGTGGTACAAGCACGATTCTCCGTACACGTACTTCACGTCGAGCGAGCTGCATCTGGGGGAGATCAGCCTGGAGTGTTCGCGGGCGGGGGCGTCGGCGGTGGCGCTGTGGACGACGGAGCGGCTGCTGCCGCTGGTGAAGGGCGGGGAGTTTGCGCGGGGGTTGGAAAAGGGGCGAGAGGCGGCGCTGCGGCTGCATCGGATGCTGGTGGAGGATGGGCGGTTCGTCGCGGGGCTGGAGCCGGAACTGGACATCGTGGTTTGGGCGGTGAGGGCCGGCACGGTGGAGGAGTCATCGCAGCGGGCGCAGAGGGTGTTCGACCGGGCGGCGGAGGGTGGGCTGCATCTGGCACTGGCGCATCTGCCGGCGCGGTTTTTTCCGGGTGCAAAGTGGGGAGACGCGGACGATGGCACGATGGTTACGGCACTTCGGTCTGTGCTGATGAAACCGGAGCATCTGGACTGGGTGGAGGAGATTGGGGAGCGGATTCGCCAGGCAGCCGGGGATTGAGGGATGCCGTCTTACGGCCCGGTGCCGGTGAATGAAAACGGATACACTGAGCGATTGCAGGTGATCTGTGAGCCGCACAAGCGGGAAATCTGAGGCGAAAGAGGGGCGGATGCCGGACAGCGCGAGGCTGAGGCGTATCCACCGGGGGAGGTTTGGCGCGGACGCGGCGGTGTTTCTGGCGCCGGGACGGGTGAACCTGATTGGCGAGCACACGGATTACGCCGGAGGCTTTGTGATGCCGGCAGCGATCGACTTCGGCACGCTGGTGGGGATTTCGCCGCGGGACGATGGCTGGATTGTGATTTGGTCGGAGAACTTCAAGGAAGAGGCGGGTTACGCGCTGGGGGAGATTCCGGCGAAGGGGAACGGGGAGTGGCCGGCGTATCCGCTGGGAGTGGTTTCGATCCTGCGCGCCGCGGGGTACGCGGTGGGACCGTGCAGCCTGAGCATCGATGGAGATGTGCCGCTGGGGGCGGGGCTGAGCTCGTCGGCGTCGATTGAAGTGGCGACGGCGCTGGCGGCGCTGAGCCAGGTGAGCGGAGAGATGCCGGCGCGGGACGAGATCGCGAAGCTGTGCCAGCGGGCGGAGAACGTTTACGTTGGGGCGTCGTGCGGGATCATGGACCAGTTCATCGCCTGCAACGGGGCGGAGGATCACGCGCTGCTGCTGGATTGCCGGTCGCTGGAGTATCGGCTGGCGCCGATTCCGAAGCACGTGAGCCTGGTGATTGCGAACACGATGGTGAAGCACTCAATTGCGGGCGGGGAGTACACGACGCGCCGGGCAGAGGTGGAAGAAGGGACGGCGATTCTGCGGCGGCACCGGCCGGAGATTGAGTTGCTGCGCGACGCGACGCTCGAGGATCTGGAGAAGTGGGGCGAGGAGATGCCGGAGAATGTTCTGCGGCGCAGCCGGCATGTGATTACCGAGAACCTGCGGACGGTGGCGGCGGCGGACGCGCTGGAGGCGGGGAACTTGCAGAAGCTGGGGAACTTAATGGCCGCGGCGCATGCCAGCTATCGGGACGACTTCGAGGCCAGCTGCGAAGAGGCCGATATCATGGTGGCCGCGGCGAATACGCTGCCGGGGTTGATCGGAGCGCGGCTGACGGGCGGCGGATTTGGCGGCTGCACAGTGAACCTGGTAGAGGCGGAGAAGGCGGGGGAGTTTGCCGCGCAGCTGGGCGAGGAGTATCGGGCGGCGACGGGCATTGTTGCTGAGATCTACCCATGCCATGCTTCAGCCGGGGCGCATCCTCTTGAAGAGGAGGGAATATGACGGAGAGAGAGTTTTTTCTGAAGCGGCGGCGGATTGAGCAGCCGATTTTCCTGAAGGTACTGCGGGCGCTGCCGGACGACAAGATGCAGTACAAGCCGCACGAGCGGTCACCATCGGCGGAGCAGCTGGTATGGACGCTGACGTCGGAATTGCGGGCCTGTCTGGAAGCGGTGAAAGAGGGGCGTGCGGAGTGGAAGACGGAGCCCGCTCCACCGCTGGACAAGATGCTTTCGATGTTCGAAGCGTGGTACGCCGAGCTGACGGATCGCGTGGAAGCGATGGACGAGGCTGGGTGGGATCGCAAGGCGCAGTTTTATTACCAGGGAAAGATGGTTTCAGAGCAACCGGTCGGCGAATTTCTGTGGATGATCTTTTTTGACGCCATCCATCACCGGGGGCAGCTGACGACGTATCTGCGGCCCATGGGGAGCAAGGTGCCGGCGATTTACGGGCCATCGGGCGACGAACGGCCATAGAACCGGACGTTGATCGCGTGAAAGGATTCCACAGAAGGGTCATACCGGCCCTTTCCGGGCCGATGTAACAATCACAAGGACTCGCTCAGGCGGCGACCGAGCAGCGGAAGTTAGCTTATTCTGTTGAACGGGCGCCTGGACTGGGCCGGAGAAGACGTTTTCACGATGCGCTTTATTACTGGTTCGCAATTTTCTTTACCGGGGGAGCCAGGCGAGGGCGCCATGGTCGCCTATTTCTCAATGGAGATCGCCGTTCTTCCGGAGTTTCCGACCTATAGCGGCGGTCTGGGCGTACTGGCCGGCGACACACTGCGGGCGGCAGCGGATATGGGGCTGCCTCTGGCAGCGGTGACGCTGGTGCATCGCAAGGGCTACTTTCAACAGCATCTGGACGCCACGGGGATTCAGACGGAAGAGGCACAGCCGTGGAGCCCGGAGACGGTGCTGGCTGGGGAAGATCCGGTCGTGACGGTGACGATCGAGGGGCGGCCGGTCGCGGTGCGCGCCTGGCGGTATGACCTGGAAGGCGTGACCGGGCATCGGATTCCCATTTATTTTCTGGACACCGATCTGGAGCAAAACGATCCGCGGGATCGGACGCTGACAGACACGCTGTACGGCGGCGATGCCGATTACCGGCTGCGCCAGGAGGCAATTCTGGGCATCGGCGGAGCGCGGATGCTGCGCGCTCTGGAATACGAGCCGTCGGTGTACCACATGAACGAAGGGCACGCGGCGCTGCTGACGGTTCCGATTCTGGAACAGGAGTTGCACGGCGCGGGGCTGCAGACGGCGACCGAGCGCGATGTGGAGGCGGTGCGCCGCCGCTGCGTGTTCACGACGCACACGCCGGTTCCGGCCGGTCACGACCGCTTCTCCGGGGAGCAGGCGTATCGGATTCTGGGAGCGGAACGCGCCGGGATGCTGGAGCGCTTTGGGTGCTTCCACGACGGGCTGCTGAACCTGACGTATGTGGCGCTGCGCTTCTCCCGTTTTGTGAACGGCGTGGCGATGCAGCACGGCAAGGTGTCGCGGCAAATGTTCCCCGACTACACGATTGATGCCATCACCAACGGGGTGCATGCGGGCACGTGGACGGCGCCGGCGGTACAGGCGGTTTTCGACCGGCATCTGCCGCGGTGGCGGCAGGACAACGTGACACTGCGCTACGCGATCGACATCCCGGAGAACGAGATTGTCGAGGCGCATGCGGCGTCGAAGCAGCTGCTGATCGACGCGGTGCGGGAGCGCGCCGGAGTAGAGCTGCGGCAGGACATTTTTACGGTTGGCTTCGCGCGGCGCGCGGCAACGTACAAGCGCGCGGACTTCCTGTTTACCGATCCCGAGCGTCTGCGCCGGATGGCGGAGCAGCAGGGCGGGATGCAGATTGTGTATGCGGGCAAGGCGCATCCGGCCGATGAGCCGGGGAAGGCGAAGATCCGGCGGGTGATCGAGCTTTCGCATGAACTGCGCGACAGCGCGCTGCAGATTGTTTATCTCGAAAACTACGAGTGGAAGCTGGGCGCTGTGCTGACCGGAGGCGTGGACCTGTGGCTCAACACGCCGCGGCGTCCGTATGAGGCGTCGGGGACGAGCGGGATGAAGGCGGCGCTGAACGGGATTCCCAGCCTGAGCGTGCTGGACGGATGGTGGATCGAAGGCTGGATTGAAGGCGTGACGGGATGGGCGATTGACGATCACGACGAGGAGTCGGGCGAAGCCGATTCGCTGTATACGCACCTCGAGCAGATCATTCTGCCGATGTTCTACAAGGACCAGGGACAGTGGCGGCGAGTGATGCGGTCGACGATCGCGCTGAACGGATCGTTCTTCAACACGCAGCGGATGCTGGAGCAGTACGTGATCAACGCGTATTTTCCGGAGCGCCGCGCGGAGCTGAAGACGGGCGCGAATGAAGCCGTTCTGGAGAAGAGCCTGGCGCAGTAGGGCTGTGTGCTGGTTCTTCACCACAGAGGACACAGAGAACACAGAGAAGGTCGATCTGGCCAGGCGCACGGGCAACGGGTGGAAATCGCAGGACCGGGCGAGTATCGGCCGAGATACCCGCGCGCAGAAGCGTGAATTCCCGATGCTATACTTGCGCTGAATTTCCGCGAACGTTCTCGTCCGGAAGGGAGCGTAGCCGGGCTGTTCGATGGGCTGGGCGAGGGTTCCCCGATCCTGCAGCCGGAACCATGGGAGAAGCTTCCTTGAGCCATGTGATCCCGCAGCCGCCGACGTCCGGAGTGTCGCGTCGGCCTCTGTGCGTGGATCTGGACGGGACGCTGGTTAAGAGCGACACGCTGATGGATTCTCTGCTGGTGCTGGCGCGGAGCCGGCCGCTGGCGCTGCTGCAGGTTCCGCTGTGGATGATGCGGGGCAAGGCGGCGGTGAAGGCGGAGGTGGGGCAGAGGGTTCAGCTGGATGTGCGTCACCTCCCGTACAACCGGGCGCTGATCGAGTATCTGGAGAGCGAGCGAGGCGAAGGACGGCGACTGTATCTGGCGACGGGCGCGGATCGGACCATGGCCGAGCGGATCGCGGAGCACCTGGGCTTTTTCGACGGCGTGCTGGCCAGCGACGGGCAGACCAATCTGACCGCGGGCAACAAACTCGAGGGATTAAGACAGACTTTCGGGGACGAGGGCTACGACTACGTCGGGAACGGATCGCCGGATGTGCCGCTGCTCGAGCATGCGGGGACGGCGATGCTGGCGAATCCGGTGGCGGGGCTGCGGTCGCGGCTGCGGATGCGGGGGATCGCAGTGGAGCGGGAGTTCCGGGAGAAGGCGACGCCGGCACGAGCGATGCGCAAGGCGATTCGGCTGCACCAGTGGGCGAAGAACGTGCTGATCTTCGTTCCGATGGTGCTGGCTCACAACCTGCGGGCGAACGTTGTTGTGGAGGCGTTGCTCGCCTTTCTGAGTTTCAGCCTGTGCGCCTCTGCCACCTACATCGCGAACGATCTGCTCGATATCGAAGCGGACCGGCGGCATCCGGCGAAGCGGCTGCGGCCGTTTGCGGCAGGGGACCTTTCCGTGAAGACCGGGGTCGCGCTGAGCGCGGTGCTGCTGGCGGGCTCGCTGGCGATTGCGATTGTGTTGTTGCCGCTGGGATTCCTGGGCTGGCTATTCGCTTATCTGGTGACCACGCTGTGCTACTCGCTGTATTTCAAGCGGGTGGTGCTGGTGGACGTGATCCTGCTGTCGGGGTTGTACACGCTGCGGCTGCTGGCGGGGTCAGCGGCGACGCGGGTGCCGATTTCGCCGTGGTTAGGGGCGTTTGCGCTGTTCCTGTTTCTGAGCCTGGCGATGGTGAAGCGGTTCAGCGAGCTGCAGAACACGCGGGCGCGGGGGCAGACGCTGGCCAACGGGCGCGGGTATCTGCTGGTGGATATCGAGCAGATGCGCAGCTTTGGAACGGCGAGCGCGTATGCCTCGGTGGTGGTGTTTTCGTTCTATATCGGCGCACATGAGGTCACAGCCCTGTACCCGCACGCCAACCGGTTGTGGCTGATTACGCCGCTGATGATTCTTTGGCTGAGCCGGGTGTGGCTGCTGGCCTCGCGTGGGGAGATGAACGAAGATCCGGTGATTTTCGCGCTGACCGACCGCATGAGCCTGCTGACCGGGCTGGCAGTGGCCGCGATTGCAGCTCTTGCCGTTCTTTAGCAACAGGAAGTGAGATCTGATGGGCAGTTCCGGTATGAATTCCAAACAGGCTCCGCAGTTTGAATCCTGGGGCCGCTATCCAAAAATGCAGGCCGATGTGGTTCCGCTGCACTGGACCACGGATTATCCGCTGCCGCAGGCGCCGGCGACCAAAGTGCTGCCGGTGGGACTGGGGCGGAGCTACGGCGATGTGTGCCTGCTGGATGGCGGGACGCTGCTGAATACGTCGGGGATGGACCGGCTGCTGCACTTTGACGCGGCGACGGGCGTGCTGCGCTGTGAGACAGGCGTATCGCTGCAGCAGATTCTCGACTTCGCGGTGCCGCGCGGGTTCTTTCTGCCGGTAACGCCGGGGACGAAGTTCGTGACGGTGGGCGGGGCGATCGCCAACGATATTCACGGCAAGAATCATCATGTGGCGGGATCGTTTGGGCGGCATGTGTTGCGGTTTGAGCTGGTGCGGTCGGATGGAGCGCGGTTCGTGTGCAGCCCGGTCGAGAATCCGGAGTGGTTCGCGGCGACGATCGGGGGCATGGGGCTGACGGGGCTGATGACATGGGCGGAGGTTCGGCTGCGGCCCATCGTGTCGCGCAAGATTCAGTATCGCGGGGAGAAGTTTCACGGGATCGATGAGTTCTTCGCTCTGTCGCAGGCGGCGGCGAGCGAGTACACGGTGGCGTGGATTGACTGCGTTTCCACCGGGCGGAATTTTGCGCGGGGCATTTTTATGCAGGGGGATCACGCGCGGGAGCCTGGGCCGCTGACGAAGAGTAAAGAACCGAAGCTGGCGTTTCCGATTGATCTGCCGGCGATTGCGCTGAACCGGTGGTCGATGGCGGCTTTCAACAGCCTGTATTTTCATAAGCAGCCGGGGAAGCAGAAGACGGCGCTGGTGGATTACGAGCCGTTCTTCTATCCGCTGGATGCGGTGCTGCGGTGGAATCGAATCTATGGGCGGCAGGGGCTGCTGCAGTTCCAGAACGTGATTCCGTTTGCCAGCGGGCGGGAAGGGATGATCGAGATTCTGAAGGCGATCACGAAGTCGGGACTGGCATCGTTTCTGGCGGTGATCAAGTTTTTTGGCGAGGTGCCTTCGGTGGGGATGATGTCGTTTCCGACGCCGGGGGTGATGCTGGCTCTGGATTTCCCGATCCGCAAAGAAGTCAGCTTCGATTTGGTGGAGCGGCTGGCGAAGATCACGCTGGAGCATGGGGGGCGGATGTATTCGGCGAAGGACGCGCGGATGACGGCGGAGCAGTTCCAGACGTTTTATCCGCAGTGGCAGGATTTTGCGCGGTTCGTGGATCCGGGGTTCGATTCGGCGTTCTGGCAGAGGGTGACCGGGCGGAGGCCGCTGGATGGCTAAGGGTGCGGGGACGCCGCGGCGGGTTCTGGCTCTGGGGGCGACGTCGGCGATTGCCGAGGCGGCGCTGCGGCTGATGGCGGAGCAGGGGGCGAGCTTCTTTCTGGTGGCACGGAACATCGCGAAGCTGGCGGCGGTGTCGGCGGATCTGGTGACGCGCGGGGCCTCCTCGGTTGTGGGGCAGGTGGCTGATCTCGATGACACGGACGCACACCCGGCGATGCTGTCGCGGGCGGTGAACGCTCTGGGAGGGATTGACGTTGCGCTGGTGGCGCATGGGGTGCTGGGGGACCAGGCGCAGTCGGAGCGGGACTACGCGGCGGCGGAGGCGGTGCTGCGGACGAATTTTCTGTCGGCGGTGTCTCTGGTAACGTGGCTGGCGAATTATTTCGAGGCGGAGCGCCGGGGGACGATTGCGGTGATCTCGTCGGTGGCGGGGGATCGGGGACGGAAGAGCAACTATGTCTACGGGGCCTCGAAGGGCGGACTGAACGTGTTTCTGGACGGGGTGCGGAATCGGATCGACCGGGCCGGGGTGCAGGTGCTGACGATCAAGCCGGGATTTGTGGCCACGCCGATGACGGCGCACCTGAAGAAGAACGCCCTGTTCGCGCAACCGGCGGAGGTGGCGCGGTGCATTCTGCGAGCGATCGAGCGGCGCAGGGACGTTGTGTATGCACCTTCGTTCTGGAGACCGATTATGCTGGTGGTGCGCAGCGTTCCTGAGCGCATTTTCAAGAAGCTGAACCTGTAGCAGGGCGGAGCGGGGGGACAGAGGGCGAAAGTGAATCGGCCCGCGTGATTCTCGCATCTGGTTCAGGAGACGGAGCTGTTGTTTCTGAAGACTTTTTCGGCGGCAAAACCGTCTTCCAAGTCATAAGCCTGAATTCCGGCGCGATTCCTCTAAAACAGGCCGAGGATGGATACTGTACAAACCGCATTTGTGTCTCTGAACCCGACTCTTTTCCGGAATCCAGCCATGCCCAGGAAAGCGATCCGGCCGTCAACAAGGCGGCGAACCGCAGGAGAGACTGACGCGCTATGTGGATAGTCCGCCTCGCACTGCGGCGGCCGTACACCTTCGCGGTGCTGGCGCTGCTGCTGATGATTCTGGGACCGCTGGCGATTTTGACGATGCCGGTGGACATTTTTCCCAACATCGACATCCCGGTGGTGGCGATGATCTGGCAGTACACCGGATTTTCGCCGGAGCAGATGGCGAACCGGATCGTGACGCTGAGCGAGCGCTCGCTGACGACGACGGTGAACGACATCGAGCATATCGAATCGATGTCGGTGAACGGCCGGGCGATCATCAAGATCTATTTCCAGCCGGGAGTGAATATCGGCAACGCGGTAGCGCAGGTGACGGCTATCGCGCAAACGCAGATTCACCAGCTGCCGCAGGGCACGACGCCGCCCCTGATCATCCAGTACAACGCGTCGAGCGTGCCGATTATCCAGCTGGGGCTTTCCGGAGAGGGGCTGACCGAAGCGCAGCTGAATGACTACGGGCTGAACTTTATTCGCACCCAGCTGGTGACGGTGCCGGGAGCCGGCGTTCCTTATCCCTACGGGGGAAAGCAGCGGCAGGTGCAGGTCGATCTGAACCTGCCGGCACTGCAGGCGAAGGGGCTTTCGCCCGCGGACGTAGTGAACACGATCGCGGCGCAGAACCTGATCCTGCCATCCGGGACGATGAAGATCGGGCCGTTCGAATACGAGCTGGAGACGAACGCGTCGCCCGAGACGATTGAGGAGCTCAACAATCTGCCCATTCGCCAGGTAAATGGGGCGATGGTGTACATCCACGACGTGGCGCATGTGGAGTTCGGGTCTCCGCCGCAGACGAATATCGTGCGCGTGGACGGGCAGCGGGCGTCTCTGCTGTCGGTAATCAAGACAGGGAACGCATCGACTCTGGACATCATTAAGGGTGTGCTGGCCAGGGTTGCATCGCTGAAACCGCAGCTGCCGCCGCAGCTGAAGGTGACCCCGCTGTCGGACCAGTCGATTTTCGTGAAGGCGTCGATCGATGGGGTGGTGCATGAAGCGATCATTGCCGCCTGCCTGACCGCGCTGATGATTCTGGTGTTCCTGGGCAGCTGGCGCAGCACGGTCATCATCGCCGTATCGATTCCGCTGTCGATTCTGACCTCGCTGCTGGTGCTGCGGGCTCTGGGCGAGACGATCAACATCATGACGCTGGGCGGGCTGGCGCTGGCGGTGGGCATCCTGGTGGACGATGCCACGGTGGAGATCGAGAACATCAACCGCAATCTGGAGCAGGGCAAGGCGATCGAGCAGGCGATTCTGGACGGGGCCGCGCAGATTGCGGTTCCGGCGCTGGTGGCGACGATTTCGATCTGCATTGTGTTCGTCCCCATGTTCTTCCTCGGGGGCGTGGCACGGTACCTGTTTGTGCCGCTGGCTGAGGCCGTCGTCTTTGCCATGCTGGCGTCGTATCTGCTGTCGCGCACGGTGGTGCCGACGATGGCGCGGTACCTTCTGCACGAGCACGATCCGATGGAAGGCGAGCGCAGGCGGCAAAGCCGGAGTCCGTTCACCCGCTTTCAGCTGGCCTTCGAGTATCGATTCGAAAGGATCCGGCGCGGCTATCGCAGCATCCTGGAGCTGTGCGTCCAGCATGCCGCGCTGTTCATGATTCTGTTCTTTGTCTTCACCATGGGGACGGCCGCGGTTCTGTATCCGTTTCTGGGTGAGGATTTCTTTCCCTCGGTGGACAGCGGGCAGTTCAAGCTGCACGTGCGGGCGCGAACCGGAACCCGGATCGAGGACATGGCTGCGCTGTGCGACCGCATCGACGGCACGATTCGCCAGGCGATTCCGAAGAACGAGCTGGTGACGATCATCGACAACATCGGGCTGCCCTACTCGGGGATTAATACGACCTATTCGAATTCGGCGCCCATTGGACCGGCGGACGCCGACATCCAGGTTTCGCTGACGGAGCACCATCGGCCGACGGAAGAGTACGTCGCGAAACTGCGGGAGGAACTGCCGCGGAAGTTTCCCGGGTTGGAGTTCTTTACGCTGCCGGTGGACATGGTGACGCAGATTCTGAACTTCGGGCTTCCGGCACCGATCGACGTGCAGATTGTAGGACCGAATCTGGAGGCGAACCGGCTGGTAGCGGACCGGCTTCTGAACGAAATCAAATATGTGCCGGGAACGTCGGGCCTGCGCGTTCAGCAGCCGTTCGACAACCCGAAGCTGACGATCGATGTGAATCGCAGTCTGGCGGAGAGCACCGATCTGGAGGAGCGGGACGTGGCGCAGAGCCTGCTGGTGGCGAGCAGTGGCAGCTTCCAGACGTCGCCGACGTTTTATCTGGACCCGCGGAACGGTGTGGAGTACGACATCGTTGCCCAGGCGCAGCAATACAACCTGGACACGATGCAGGACCTGAGAAACATCCCCGTAACTGCGGGGAGTGGCGCGGGAGGATTGCCGCCGAACAGCGCGTCGTACGGGGCGGGTATGCCACCCGGGACGACCGGGCCCGTGGGAGGCCAGCCGATCCAGATCCTGGGCAATGTGGCCTCGGTGGTGCCCGGGGAAGAGATGGGGATGGTGACGCACTACAACATCACCCCAGTGCTGGATATCTATGGCAATGTGACCGGAACGGATCTGGCGAGCGTGAGCAGGAAGATCCAGAAGATCGTGGATCGGGAGAGCGAACATTTACCGCGCGGGACGCGGCTGGTGGTCCGGGGACAGGTGCGGACGATGACAACGGCCTTTCGAGGACTGTTGCTGGGGCTGCTGGGCTCGATCGTGCTGGTTTACCTGCTGATCGTGATCAACTTCCAGTCGTGGCTCGATCCGTTCATTATCGTGACCGCGCTGCCGGCGGCGGTTTCCGGAATCGTGTGGATCCTGTTCCTGACGCATACGCGGCTGAGCGTCCCGGCGCTGACCGGAGCGATCATGTGCATGGGGGTGGCTACGTCGAACTCCATTCTGGTGGTGAGTTTTGCCCGGGAGCAGCTGGAGGTGACGGTGGGGGATGCGCCGCTGTCAGCACTGAACGCGGGCTATGTACGATTCCGGCCGGTGCTGATGACGGCGCTGGCCATGATTATCGGTATGGTGCCGATGTCGCTGGGGCTGGGGTCTGGCGGCGAGCAGAACGCGCCGCTGGGACGCGCGGTCATCGGGGGGCTGTTGTTCGCCACCGTCTCGACGCTGTTCTTTGTGCCGACCGTTTTCAGCGTCATGCACGGGCGGCTGGAGCGTAAGCGCCAGGAGCGGGAGGCGAAGCGTCACGGACACCACGCCATGGCGGGGAGTGAAGCATGAAAGAACGTGAACCGAATCAAGGCGGAGCGGGGGAGCGTCCGGCGCTGACCGGACGCGGCGCGCTGATCCTGCTGGCGGTGCTGCTGCTGATCGCCGTGGTGGCGGGAGTGGCGGGAATCGTGCCGCGTCTGCGGGCGGACAAGCAGCTGGCACAGCGGACCGACGAGCTGGCCCTGGCCGATGTAGTGGTGGAGAAGCCGCAGCTGGGCGAGCCGAGCCAGGAGATCGTACTGCCGGGCAACATGTTCGCGTACGTGGATTCGCCGATCTACGCGCGGACGGACGGCTACCTGGAGAAGTGGTATTTCGATATCGGCGCGCATGTGCGCAAGGGGCAGTTGCTGGCCACGATTGCCAGCCCGGAAGTGGACCAGCAGCTGGCGCAGGCGAAAGCCGAACTGCTGACGGCGGAAGCGAACGCGCACTACGCGAAGCAACAGGCACAGCGGTATACGGACCTGCTGGCGGAGAACGCGGTGACAAAACAGGATACGGAGAATTTTGTAACCCAGCAGGCTTCGACGAACACCCAGGTGAGATCGGCGCAGGCGAATGTCGATCGCCTGGACCAGATGGTGGGATTCGAGAAGATCTACGCTCCGTTCAGCGGGGTAATCACGGCGCGCGACGTGGACATCGGCACACTGATCAACGCCGGAGCGGGGACAACGGGCGCCAGGGAGATGTTTCACATGGACGACGAGCACATCATGCGCGTGTACGTGAATGTGCCGCAGGTGGATTCGCCGAACTGCACGCCGGGAACGCCGGCCGACCTGACTCTGGAACAATTCCCGGGGCGAAGGTTCCATGGAGAGGTGGTACGGACGGCGCGGGCCATCGATCCCACTTCGCGGACGCTGCTGGTGGAAGTGGACGTGCCGAATCCCGAGGGCGTGCTGGTGCCGGGCGATTACACCGAGGTGCATTTCCACGTGAAGGTCGTCAAGCAGGCGCTGATTCTGCCGGTATCGACGCTGCTGTTCCGACAGGAAGGCCTGCAGGTGGTGACGGTGGTGAACGGGAATGAGGCGAAATTGGTGCCGATCACCATCGGGCAGAACGACGGGCGGGTTGTGCAGGTGATCGAAGGACTGCAGCCGAACGATCTGGTTGTGCAGAATCCGCCGGATTCGATCATGGACGGGGAGAAAGTGCGGGTGGTGCAGCCGAATCACGATGGCGGAATTCCGGGAGCGCCGGAGGAAGGCGCGAACGGCCAGGGCTCTGAGGGAGGCGGCCGATGAGGCGTCGTCTCCCGACAGGAGCGACGGTATCGGTGTTTTTGCTGCTGCTGGCCGGATGCACGGTGGGTCCGAACTACCACCGGCCGCCGGCGCCAGGCGCGCCGGACTGGAAGGAGAACGCGGTTCCGCCGCCGAATCCGCCGAACGGGACGTGGAAACAGACGGAGCCGAGCGACAGCGTTCTCCGCGGGCCGTGGTGGGAGATGTATGGCGATCCGAAGCTGAACGAGCTGGAGGGAAAGGTCGCGGTCTCCAACCAGACACTGCGCGCGGCGATGGAGCAATATCTCCAGGCGCGGGAGCAGGTGGCGGTGGCGCGCTCGCAGTACTATCCAACGCTGTCGGCGGGCCCGTCGATCGGGCGGGTGCGTAACTCAGAGAACGCCGGCAACACGGTTCGGGGCGTTTCTCCGGAGCAGTACAACACCTTCAGCATCGGGGGACAGGCGCAGTGGGAGCCGGATCTGTGGGGCCAGGTGCGGCGGACGGTGGAAGCGACGCGCGCGAACGCGCAGGCGTCGGCGGCGCTGTTGGCCAACGTGGAGCTGAGCCTGCGCGCCGAGCTGGCGTCGGACTACTTCGAGCTGCGCGGGCTCGACTCGCAGAAGGAGCTGCTGGACAACACGGTGACGGCGTATGAATCGTATCTGCATCTGACACAGATTCGGTTCAAAGGGGGCGTTGCGACGGAGTCGGATGTGGCTCTGGCGCAGACGCAGCTGGAGACGACACGCGCGCAGGATATCGACGTCTCCGTGGCGCGCGCGCAATATGAACACGCGATCGCGACGCTGATCGGGGTGCCGGCGTCGGTATTCAGCCTGCCGGCGATGCCGCTGGGGAACCACATTCCGCAGGTTCCGGTGGGTGTGCCGTCGCAGTTGCTGGAGCGGCGTCCGGATATTGCGGCGGCGGAACGGCAGGTGGACGCGGCGAACGCGCAGATCGGGATCGCGATCGCGGCCTACTATCCCACGGTTTCGCTCACCGGGACGGGCGGTTTTCTGAGCGGCAGCGCGGGGACGTGGATTCAGGGCCCCAGCGAGATGTGGTCGCTGGGCGCGTCGGCGGTGGAACTGCTGTTCGATGCCGGCCGACGTCACGCGATCACGCAGCAGGCGCGCGATGCGTATGAGCAGCAGGTGGCGAACTACCGGCAGACCGTGCTGTCCGCGTTCCAGGATGTGGAAGACAATCTGGCGGCGCTGCGGATTCTGAGCCAGGAATCGGTGACCGAGGAGGCCGCGGTGGAAGCGGCGCGGCATTCGCTGCTGATCAGCACCAATCGGTACAAGGGCGGCGTGACGACATATCTGGAAGTGCTGACGGCGCAGACCGCGCAGCTGACGAACGAACGCGCCCAGGAGGATATTGCCACGCGGCAGTTCGTGGCGAGCGTGCAGCTGATTCGCGCCGTGGGCGGGGGATGGGATACGAGCCAGCTTCCGAAGCTGTAGCCGGAATCAGTTAGCGCTGGGCTGGGTGACGAAGTCCTGCATGGCCTGACCGCCGGTGATGCGATAAAGGGCAAACTGGCGGAAGGTGCGGCCGCGGAGCTCAAAAAGCAGATCGGCGCGGCCATCGCCGCGCGGGTCCACCGCATCGACCAGGCGCATCCGCGGGGAGACGTCGAGGTCGCCGCCGCTCGTGACGTGCTTCAGCAGCACCTGCGCATTTCCGTAGAAATCGGGCTGCGCGATGATGGTGACGTATTTCACCGGAGTCGAGGTGGTGCGGGCGGAAAGGACCATAGTGGCGCCGCCGCCGAAGCTCAGGCTGTAAACCCTGAATTCTTCGTCCGCGAGCATGGGAGCCTGAGGCGCCACCGGCTTTTTCGCATGGGCGCTGTGCCGAGCCGACGTGGCGCGGGTTTTTGCGGGTGCGGTCGGCAGTGGAGGGGCCAGGGCTTTTTCCGCCACCGCCTCCAGATCGGCCTTCATTTTGGCGGCGTCGTCGAGATTGGACCAGTTGAAGGTCCAGGATTCGGAGTCGGTGGTTTTTGGATCGGAGACGGCGACAATCTGATGCATCTCCGCGGGAAGACCAGACAGGGCATCGGGCTTGTCGAGCTTCTCCTGCTCCTCGGGAGCGGTGTATTCGAGGCGGGGGCGATTGGGGTCAATCGGCGGCGGCGCGCTGGCGGATGAAGTATTGGCGAGCGTCTGGGCCTGACGATGGAAGGTGGGGCGGTCGGGGTCGACGTCACCGGAGGATCCGTCTGCAGGCGTGGCCCCGTCGTTGTTACCGGGCCGTTCGTGCAGAGTGGGCCGGTTGGGATCGACGGGCGGGGCGCCGGCGTTCCGGGTCTGCTGCTGCTCGTCGGCTGGCCGGTGAGCAAAGTGGGGTTTGTCCGGATCGACATCAGCGACGACGTAGGGCATGACCCTCGCGGGCTGCAGCTTCGCGGTCACAACCTTCGGCGCCTGGTAACGGCCGACGCCGATCCACAGACCTGCCAGGCTTTCCGGGGTATTGACGTTGAAGAAGCCCTTTGGCCGGCCATCTGTCTCCAGCTCATACTGGGTGCCGGGAAGTACGGCGAGAGGGGCGGGTTCCGCCAGATACAGGGCTCCGGGCTGGAACTGCATGCCATCCCATACCGCGACAGGGATAAGGCGGGAGGCTTTCATGTGAGCGAGGTCGCCGGTATATTCCACGATGGCTGTCGCGCGTAGGTGAGGACCAGAGGCGGCGGTGCTGGTGTCGACACGCCCGGGATACTGTGCCCACGCGGTCGGGGCCAGGGCCAGCGCCCCGGCGAGAATTCCGATTGCAACAGTCTGGTAACGAACCCGTGACATAATCCTCACTGCTACGAAACAATGATAATGATGCGCGCGACAAGCGGTAACGCATCGCCTGACGAGGGACTTATGCAGATTAATGACAAGGTCGCCGATTTTGCTCTCCAGGATGAAGGGGAGCATACCATTCATCTGAAAGATTTTGCGGGCAAGCCCGTGGTGTTGTTCTTTTATCCGAAGGCAGACACGCCGGGGTGCACGATTGAGGCCTGCGGCTTTCGCGATCAGTTTAAGAAAATCCAGAACACGGGAGCGGTGGTCCTGGGCATTTCACGCGATACCCCCAAGGCCCAGAAGAAGTTCCGCGAGAAATACAACCTGCCGTACACCCTCCTTGCTGATGTAGACGAAACGGTTTGCAATCAGTTTGGCGTTCTGAAAGAAAAGAATATGTACGGGAAAAAGGTGACAGGCATTGAGCGAACCACCTTTCTGATCGGCCCCGACCAGCGCCTGCTGAAGATCTTTCCAAAGGTGAAGCCGGAAGGGCATGCCGAGGAGGTTCTGTCCGCCCTGAAGGACCTGAACCACAAATAAATGCCTCGCTGCCCCGTCGTCCTGCGGCCTTTTTACATTCACCCACCCGATCAGGTGGCGCGCGCCCTGCTGGGCAAGGTTCTGGTGCGGCGATGCGAAGGAGAATGGCTGAGCGGCCGGATCGTTGAGGTCGAGGCCTATTTTGGCGAGGGTGACGAGGCGGCCCACGCGTTCGCGGGAAAGACACGTCGCAACGAGGTTCTTTTTGGGCCGCCCGGCTTTGCTTACGTGTACTTCATTTACGGTATGCACTACTGCCTGAACATCAGTTGTGAACCGGAAGGCCAGGCCGGCAGCGTGCTTCTGCGGGCTCTGGAGCCCCTGGAAGGGCTTGGCACCATGGCGCGGCTGCGGGGAGTGGAAGCGGGAACGAATCTCCGATTACTGGCATCAGGACCGGGCCGGCTTTGCCAGGCGCTGGGCATTACGCGCGACCTGCACAACGGCGTGGATGTGACGCATGCGCGGTCGGGACTGCACGTAGAAGACGACGGGTTTGTCGCGGGCGGGATCACCGCATCGCCCCGCATCGGCATTCGCAAGGCGGCTGAGCGTTCGCTCCGATTTTCGCTGGCCGGGAATCCATTCGTCTCCGGCTGAACGATCGGATTCCTTTCGAAATGAATTCTATGTCATTCTGAAACTTCCCCCAATACGGCTCCGTCGGACGAGTAGCCTTTCCCAACGCGGTCTTAAGCCATTACCCCAATTGCCAGGAATCCAGACGAATGCAGAATCGTTTGTTGTTTGCCGGAGTCTTTCTTTTTGCTTTTGCGGCGCAGCCCGTGTTCGCGGCGGCCACCCCTCAGGAATCCGGCGGCACACCGCCGGCTCACGCGCATCGGCCGCTGCCCAAGCCGGTAAACCTGAAGGTTCTGCCGAAAGACATTGCGCCCGAAGAGCTCATGAAAATCATGCGGGGCTACGCGGGCGCGCTCGGGGTGAAGTGCGGTTTCTGCCATGAGATGAATCCGCAGACCCACAAGCTGGATTTCCCCTCGGACGCGAAGCAGGACAAGACGACGGCGCGGCTGATGATCCGAATGACGCAGACCATCGACGAGCAATATCTGGCGAAGGTTGTTGATCCGGATGCAATGCCGGAGGACAAGAAGGTGACCTGCGGAACCTGCCATCGCGGGCATCAGATGCCGGAGCACTTTGTGCCGCCTCCGGAAGAGCATCACGATCATCCTGAACCCCCAGCGGGCGGGCCGTCAGCGCAGTAGGCGGCTCAGAGCGGGGAAATCAGCAGATTATCTATAAGCCGCGCTGGCCCCACAAAGGCAGCGACGGCCACGAGCGCGCCATCGCGGACGCTGGGCCGATCTTCCAGTGTGTCCGGATCGACGATACGGAAGTAGTCCACACGGGCGGAGGGCGCTTCTGCGAGAACCCGCAGGCCCGTGGCGATGAGCGGGGCTGCGGCTCTTTCTCCAGACTTCACCTGGGCCTCGACCGCGCGCAGGGCGCGGCTGAGAACAAGCGCGTGGTGTCGGTCTTCGGGTGACAGATAGCGGTTGCGGCTGCTCATCGCGAGGCCGTCGGGCTCGCGGACGATGGGGCAGACGACCAGTTCGAGACTGAAGTTGAGATCGCGGACCATGCGCCGAAGAATGGCGACCTGGGCGGCGTCTTTCTGGCCGAAGAAGGCCTTGTCGGGCGCGATGACGTTGAACAGCTTGGCGACGATGGTGGAGACACCGCGAAAATGTCCGGGACGGGACTGACCGTCCAGGCGATCCTGGATTCCCTGGACCTCGACCCAGGTGGTCGCTCCGGGCGGATACATTTCGGCGGGTTCGGGGGCGAAGAGCAGGTCGACGTTCTCAGCCTCGAGCAGGCGGCAATCGTTCTCGAACGTGCGTGGGTATTTGGAGAAATCCTCGTTGGGGCCGAACTGGGTGGGGTTCACGAAGAGGGTGACAACGACCGCATTGCAGGCGGCTTTGGCCGCGCGAACCAGCGAGATGTGGCCGTCGTGAAGCGCGCCCATGGTGGGGACCAGTCCCAGCGAGCGGCCCTGGCGGCGAAGGTCGGCGATCGCTGCGCGGACTTCAGCGACAGTGCGGACAATTCTCATAGGTGGTGGATTCGGCTTTGCCGTTCCGGACGCAAGGCGCGTCAGGGTTTGTTGTGGAGCGCGTCGCTTTCGAGGGCTGCGGCCACGTCTTTCGACAGGTGGTAGCTTTCCGCGTCGGCGGGAAAACTGCGTTCTTCCACGTCGCGGCGGTAGCCGTCGATTGCGGAGCGAAAGAGCGCAGCGGCATCGCCGTACGGGCGGACGAACTTCGCGGGCGGCGTAAAACTGAGGTTGACGAGGTCGTGGAAGACCAGGATCTGGCCGTCGCAGTCAGGCCCGGCGCCAATGCCAACCGTGGGGATACCAACCTCGGCGGTGATGCGGGCCGCGACTTCCCGCGGCAGGCCTTCGAGGACAAGAAGGACGGCTCCGGCGGCTTCGAGGGTGTGTGCGTCGTGGAGGAGCGTGCTGATGGCGGCAATTGACTTGCCCTGGACCTTGTAGCCACCCATTTTGTGAACGGATTGAGGGGTGAGCCCCAGGTGGCCGATGACCGGAATTTCAGTCGAGGTGAGGCGCTCGACAAGTTCGGCGCGGCTGGCACCGCCCTCGACTTTAACCGCCTGGGCGCCGGCTTCTTTCACAAAGCGAACGGCGTTGGCGACGCCCTCGGTCAGGTCGAGGTGGTACGAGCCCCACGGCATGTCGGCGGCGACGATAGCGCGGCGGACGGCACGGCGGACGGCGCGGGTATGGTGAAGCATCTCCTCCACGGTGACCGGCAGAGTGTTTTCGTAGCCGAGGACCACCTGGGCGAGGGAATCGCCGACGAGGATGAGATCGATGTCCGCCTCGTCGACGAGGCGCGCCGTGGCGTAGTCGTAGGCGGTGAGCGCCGTGATGGGGCGACCCGTCTGCTTCTTTTCCTGCAATGTCTGGAAGGTGACCGGAACCGGCCGGCTGGCGGGATCGCTGGTGCGGAATTGCGTGATGCTCATGATGTCTCCAGTGCGGCTCCTCCCTGGTGCAGAGGATGCCACCCGAACAATTCCTGACGATACGCCGGTGAGGGCCGGGAGACAAATCTGCGCCATCCGGCTGTGCTGGGATGGCCAGCCCTCAGGAGGCTACCGGAGCCTGGGCGGGAAGCTGGCTTTTGCGGCGCAGGGCGGGAAGGTTCTTTAGTTTCAGCCACTGCTTTTCGTAGAGATTCCAGCTGGCGAGGGCGACGGAAAGCGAGAGGGCAAAGCCGATCGCGTTCACGATGAGAACGCCCATGAGCTGACTCGTGTGCAGGCGGAGGGCGATCTGATCGCTGCTAAAGCCTGCCTTGGCCAGCACGGCAATGATGGGAAGGTGGCAGACATAGAGGCAATAGCTGTACTTGCCGAAGAAGCGCAGAAAAGGATTGCCCAGGGTGCGGCGGGTCCGGCTGCCGGAGGGGGTGCCCATGGCCAGGGCGATGCAGAAGGCAAAGAAAATGCCGTTGAGGCTGATCCCGAGCGTGTCCATGGAGAGGCTGGGAGCATCACCAGGGCCGGCCATGCAATCTGGATTCAGGGCACGGACAAGGATCAGGCCGCAGAGAGCGGGTAGCACGAGCCGGCGCGCCCACTTTAAAAGGATCTTCCAGTCGTCGGGATCGCGGAAGCACAGCGCCACGATGGCGCCGACGGCGAGGGAATCGGCACGGCAGATCGTCCAGGTGTAGGCGGCAACCGGGCGGTGCATCTCGAAGAGGATGCCCCTCAGCGTAAAAGCGGCGGCCATGATGGCAAAGCAGACGGCGATGAGGCGGCGCCGGGACAACTTGAGAACCAGGAACGGCCAGACGAGATAAAACTGCTCTTCGATGGCCAGGGACCAGAAGTGCTGCAGGGGGTGAGGGATGGCTTCCCATCCGCGGAAGCCCTCGTACCAGTTGATGATGTACGTCCAGGCGAAGAGTTTGGCGATGGGCGTCGTGTGGATGCTGTCGCGCATGGCCGCGGAGACGCCGTGATGAATATGCGCCAGCAGGAACTGAACGGCGACGAAGAAGAAGATGAGGGCTGCGTAGTAGAGCGGGAAGATGCGTACGGTTCGCCGGCCGTAGAAGACGCGGAAATAGTGAGTGCTGGCGCGCGCGTCGTAGAGGATGCCGGTAATCAGAAACCCGGAGAGGACGAAGAAGAGATCCACGCCGGTCCAGCCCATGCCGGCGAGGTACATGTAAACGTGCTGCCAGAGGGTCGGTCCTGTGCGGGAGGTGCCGTTCTCCCAGAAGTGGAAGACCATCACGAGGAGGATGGCGACGCCGCGGATACCGTCCAGGACCGGTACGCGTTCGCCCGTGGGAGAATGCTTCTTCAATACAGGGAGAGGGCAATCATCAGGCGGTGCGGCTGCAGTGGACATCGTCCTGGGGTCCTGTATCCGGCATCGGTCGGGGGGACCTGTTGCGCCGGAAGCCGTTTCCTATCCAACCGTGTTGGGGCGGGGGACCTTTACACCTCTCAACCCGGGGGAATGGTGAGGAGGTGGAGCGGGCGAAGGGAGTCGAACCCTTACCCGAAGCCTGGAGGGCTTCGATTCTGCCATTAAACTACACCCGCACTCTTTTTCTACCTGGAGTTCAGGAGCCTCCGCAATCACCCGTTGGGATCAGAATCGTAAAACTTTGGTGAACGAAAGATTGTGCCCCTGAGACTGTTCGGAAGGATGCGGGCGGGATACGATTGGGGGGGCACATCCGATCTTTCATAATCGGCTTTGTTCCGTCGTTGCGGCTGGCCTGGCTCGATTGTCCATGAGCCCGGAGTGGCGGCTTGCCGGGGATTTATGATGGGCGAAGCTTTCCAGGCGAGTGAATCCTGCGCATGAATGACACAATTCTGGTAACCGGGGGAGCGGGGTTTATCGGGTCGAACTTCGTCCTGCAATGGCTGAAGCAAGTCGGCGCTCCGGTGGTGAACCTCGACCGCCTGACCTATGCCGGCAATCCGAGGAACCTTGATTCGATCCAGCACGACAACCGGCACCGTCTGGTCCATGGTGATATCTGCGACGGTGAGTTGATCGGCACGCTGCTGCGGGAGCACCAGCCCCGGGCGATTGTCCACTTCGCGGCGGAGAGCCACGTGGACCGGTCGATCGTGGAACCGGACGCCTTTATCCGCACCAACGTGGAGGGGACGTTCCGGCTGCTGGAGCGTGCGAAGGCTTACTGGTCGGGTCTGGATGAGGCGGGGAAGAAGTCGTTTCGGTTCCTGCACGTCTCGACTGACGAGGTGTACGGATCTCTGGGGCCGAGCGATCCGGCTTTCTCAGAGACCACGCCGTACGCACCGAACAGTCCGTATGCAGCATCGAAGGCTGCGTCGGATCATCTGGTGCGCGCGTATCACCACACTTTTGGGCTGCCCGTGCTGACGACCAACTGCTCCAACAACTACGGGCCGTTTCAGTTTCCCGAGAAGCTGATCCCTCTGATGATCATGAACGCGCTGGAGGGCAAGCCGCTGCCGGTGTACGGCGACGGCGCCAACGTGCGCGACTGGCTGTTTGTGGAGGATCATTGCTCGGCGATCCGGACGGTGCTGGAGCGGGGCCGCGTGGGCGAGACTTACAACATAGGCGGCAACAGCGAGAAGAAGAATCTGGACGTGGTGCACACGATCTGCGATCTGGTGGATGAGATGAGCGGGGATGGCCAGCCAGGGTCGCGCCGCAAGCTGATCACGTATGTCAAGGATCGTCCTGGGCACGATCGGCGGTACGCGATCGACGCGACAAAGATCACGCAGGAGCTGGGCTGGCAGCCGGCTGAGCGGTTCGAGAGCGGGCTCCGCCGGACCGTTCGCTGGTACCTGGACAACCTTGCCTGGGTGGAGAACGTGCGGACCGGCGCTTATCTGCAGTGGATCGAGCAGAACTACGGAGACCGCATAACCGAGGAGCGGCTGGCGCAATGAAGGGGATCATTCTTGCGGGAGGGTCGGGGACCCGCCTCTACCCGGTAACGCACGTAGTTTCGAAGCAGCTGCTGCCGGTGTACGACAAGCCGATGATCTACTACCCGCTGAGCACGCTGATGCTGTCGGGGCTGCGGGATATTTTGATTATTTCCACGCCGCAGGATACGGCGCGATTCCGCGAGCTGCTGGGAGACGGGCACGGCTGGGGCCTCAACATCAGCTACGCGGTCCAGCCCAGCCCGGACGGACTGGCGCAGGCATTCCTCATCGGGCGGGAGTTTATCGGCAACGATGCGTGCTCGCTCGTCTTAGGGGACAACATCTTTTACGGGCAGTCGTTTTCGAAACAGCTGCAGCGGGCGGCGCAGCTGGAAAAGGGCGCGACCGTTTTCGCGTATCCGGTGCACGATCCGGAGCGGTACGGCGTGGTGGAATTCGACCACGAAGGGCGTGCGATCAGCCTTGAAGAGAAGCCGAAGGCGCCGCGCTCGCGCTATGCGGTGACTGGACTGTATTTCTACGACAATCAGGTGGTGGAACTGGCCGCTTCGCTGAAACCATCGGTGCGCGGCGAGCTGGAGATCACCGACCTGAACCGGCTGTATCTGGATGCCGGCACACTGAACGTGCAGATCATGAGCCGCGGGATGGCCTGGCTGGACACCGGAACGCACGACTCGCTGTTTGAGGCGGGGCTCTTTATTCAGACGGTGGAGCGGCGGCAGGGCTTGAAAATCGCCTGTCCGGAAGAGATTGCTTATCGGCTGGGATACATTTCTGCGGAACAACTGGAGAAGCTGGCGGAGCCTGTGCGCAAGAGTGGCTATGGGCAATATCTGCTGGGCCTGCTGACCGAGCCCTATTTTGCGGCTGAGAGCGGAATGTGATGAGGATTGAGGAGACCGGTCTTCCGGGAGTCCTGCGGCTCACACCTGCGATTTATCGCGACAACCGCGGCGCCTTTCTGGAAACCTGGAACCTGCGAACCATGCAGGAGGCGGGGTTGCCTGGCACATGGGTTCAGGACAATTTCTCGATGTCGAAAAAGAACGTTCTGCGCGGGATGCATTACCAGATCACGCAGCCGCAGGGAAAGCTGATCCGGGTGGTCTACGGAGCGGTGCTGGACGTGGCAATCGATCTGCGGCGCAGCTCGCCGAACTTCGGGAAACACGTGGCCGTGGAGCTGTCAGAAGAGAACGGCGCCATGCTGTGGATCCCTCCGGGATTTGGGCATGGATTCCTGGCCCTCGCGGATGTCGGATTTGCGTACAAGGTGACGGAGTATTACTCGCCGGCTGCTGAGCGCACGGTGCGCTGGAACGATCCCGACCTTGCCATCCCGTGGCCCGCAGATGCGAACAGCGTCATTATTTCCGACCGGGACGCGGAAGGCGCTCTTCTCCGCGATGCCGAGGTATTTGCGTGAGCATCCCCGGGCGGGTGCTCCTTATTGGTGCGGCAGGCCAGCTGGGACGCGAACTGCAGCGCAGCTTTGACGGGCTCAGCGCCATTGTGGCTGTGGACCGGGAGAGCGTTGATCTGGCGGTGCCGGAACAAATCCGCGCGCTCGTGCAGCAGGTGAAGCCAAGCGTGATTCTGAATGCTGCGGCGTATACCGCGGTGGACCGCGCGGAGTCGGAGCCGGAGCTGGCGATGGCGATCAACGCCGAAGCTCCGCGCGTGCTGGCGGAAGAGGCCCTGCGGAAGGGCGCGCTGCTGGTGCACTACTCGACCGACTACGTCTTCGACGGAACGAAGCAGGAGCCGTGGATCGAGGACGATCCCAAACATCCGCTGAGCGTGTATGGCGCCAGCAAGCTTGCAGGGGAAGAGGCGATCCGACAGGTGGGCGGTCCGGTCGTTACTTTTCGTACGAGCTGGGTGTATGGGCCGCACGGGAAAAACTTCCTGCTGACCATGCTGCGCCTGGCACGGGAACGCGATTCGCTGAGTGTTGTCGATGATCAGATCGGAGCGCCGACCACGGCCATTGCTTTGGCGGACGCAACGCGGGTTGTTGTGGAGGGGATCAGTGAACGGCGCTTCGGCAGTCCTGCGTCGTGGGCGGGCCTGTATCACATGACCTGCGGCGGCTCGACGAGCTGGTGCGGTTTTGCCAAAGCGATCCTTGCGCGGGCGGGGGATCTCCTCGACGGAAAGAATCCTGAGGTCAAGCCGATTGCGACCAGCGAGTATCCAACGCCGGCGCAGCGGCCGCTGAATTCCGTGTTGTCCAACGGGCGGTTGAAGGAGCGGTTTGGCATAGAGCTTCCGTCCTGGGAGACGGCTCTGGACGACGTGCTGGCGAAACTGCGCGCAGAGGTCAGAACGCCAGGTTCCTGACAAAGCGTCAGCTCAGAGCTCCGTGTGGTTCCGCGTTTTTCCCTTCCTATTCTTTTTGCGCCTCTCGAATGACGGCATAGAAGGCCGGCTTCGGCTGGCCGCGGCGGTCAAAGAGCAGCGGGTAGTCGGTGCGACCTTTCACGGGCCAGTCGTTCTTCCAGGAATCGGCGTCGGTGACTCCCCAGAATGTGACGCGGCTAATCTGGGCGCGGTGCCTGAGGAAGACTGCGAAGAGAGCGGCATAACGCTTCGCCAGTTCCTGCTGGATGGAACCAGGCAGCGCATTGGGCCAGGGATTGAGCTTCGGATTCTGCGCGATGTTGACCGAGACATCGGCAGTCTGATGCCGCGTCGCCTCGGGCAGGACATCGATGTCGAGCTCGGAGATGGCAACCCTGACACCGAGTCGGGCGAACGCTGAGATCGCAGCGTCTTCCTGAACCGGGGTAGGCCAGGTGAGACTGTCATGGTCCTGAATGCCGACGCAGTCGATGGGCACGCCTTCCGCTTTCAGCTGTTTAACGAGGGCAACTGCGCCGTCGCGTTTGGCCGCGTTTTCGAGGTTGTAGTCGTTATAGGTGAGCTGGGCCTCGGGATCAGCTTCGTGCGCGTACTCGAACGCCTTCGCTATGTAATCCGGTCCGATGATCTTGTACCAGAGCGACTGACGCAAAGTGCCGTCCTCATTCAGGGCTTCATTAACGACGTCCCAGGATTGGATGCGGCCTTTGTATCTGCCCACGACCGTGTGGATGTGATCGCGCATGCGGGCCAGCAGAGCATCGCGGCTGAGGAGATTGCCTTTGTCGTCGTGAAAGACCCAGGCCGGGATCTGGCTGTGCCAGACGAGATTGTGGCCGACGATCCACATGTGGTGTTTCTGGCCGAAGGCAACGTACTGATCGGCAAGGGTGAAGTTGTATTTGCCGGGCTCGGGGTGAATGCTCTCCCACTTGAGCGCGTTCTCGGGCGAGATGGAATCGAACTGCGCGGCGATGATGGCGTCGCCGCTGGTGTCCTGGCCGGTGATCTGGGCGCATTGATCGCCGCGCCGATGGGAAAGTCGCCTTTGTAGGTAGCCTTCAGCGTCGTGGGTGCCTGGGCCGACGCGGCGAGGCCGGCGACGAGAAGAGCGGCAAACGCGGTCGAGCGGATCATCAGGGCACGCCCCTCCCTCGAGGCGAGAATCACTTTTGCGGTGCGGGCGCGCCGAACGACAGGCGGCGTCCGGCCAGCTCGTCGGAGATGGTCTTATTCATCCGGCGCGAAATGGGATAGAAGAACAGCACCGCGGCCGTGGCGAAGAAGAAGAGGCCCGACCACAGGCCCGCGGTGAGACGGATGCCCTCAAGCGAGCGTGCGGTCTGCACGGCATTGGAGACATAGCCATAGAAGGAGAACAACCAGCCGGCGACGGCTCCGCCGATCGCGAGTCCGACCCAGAGAGCCAGGACGACGGCCGAGGTGACCGTGCCCGTGGCGCGGCGGCCGGTCTTCCACTCGCCGTAGTCGGCGACGTCGCCCATCATGGCCCAGATGAGCGGGCCGGATGTTCCATAGAAGAACTGGCGCAGGACTTCGGAGACGATGATGGGGACGGTGGCTGTCGCCGGCAGGAAGAGCACGGCCAGATTGAAAAGACCGGTGAGCGTCATGCTGAGGATGAAGAGCGGGCGCTTGCCCATCCTGACGGTGAGCGCGGTGGAGACGGTGACGCCGGCGATGAGCGCCGCCAGGCCGAATCCGTTGAACCAGCTGAAGAGCTTCTCGTTGCCGGCAAGATATTTGAAGTAGGGCAGCATAACGCTGCCGCGCATGGCGATGGCGGCGAAGTAGAACGTCGTCACGAAGAAGAGGATGACCCAGGGGCGATTGCTGAAGAGGTCCTTGAGATCCTGGGTGAGAGACGTTTGCTGCTGCGGAGGGGGCTGAATGCGCTCTTTGGTGGAGAAGAACGCGACGATGAAGAAGATCACGCTGAGGACGGACAGCAGGCCCATAGTGATCTGGTAGCCGCGCGCATCGTTGCCGTGGCCAAAAAAGACGACCATGGGAATGGCGAGGCTCTGCACAATGAAGCCCGCGGAGTTGGCGAAGACCTGCCGGTAGGAGGCGATGCTGGTGCGCTCGTCAGGGTCGCCGGTGAGAACGCCGGTGAGCGAAGCGTAGGGGACATTGTTGACGGCGTAGATGAGGCGCAGCAGCAGGTAGGTCGTCCACGCGTAGATGAGCTTGCTCGACAGGCTGAGGCTGGGCGTGGTGAAGGTAAGGATGCCGATGATGCCGAAGGGGACCGCCGTCCAAAGGAGCCACGGGCGGAACTTGCCCCATTTGGTGTTGGTGCGGTCGGCGATGATGCCCATGACCGGGTTGAAGGCGGCAGCGATGAGGCCCACGACGAGGAAGAGCGTTCCGGCCTGCGCAGCGCTGAGACCGAAGGTGTCGGTGTAATAGCTCAGCTGGAGCGCCAGCATGGCCTGGAAGATGAAATTGGCGGCCATGTCGCCAAGGCCGTAGCCAACCTTCTCTTTGAACGAGAGTTTCTGTTCCATAACCGCCTCTTGCTTTCCGGACCGCGGGGGCTGCGGCTATTGGGTGACCTTCAGAATGAGCTTGTGCAGGTCGGTGTCGCGCGAGGACGTGCCGATCATGATTTCGAAGTCGCCGGGCTCGATGGTGTGCTTCCTGTGGATGTCGTAAAAAGCCAGGGACGCGGGCGTGATGTCGAGCGTGACGGTCGTCGATTCGCCGGGCTGGAGATGAACTTTTTTGAAGCCCTTGAGTTCTTTGATCGGCCGGGTGACGGAGCTGACGAGGTCGCGGATGTAGAGCTGGACGACCTCCGAGCCGGCGCGCTTGCCGGTGTTGCTGACTTCGACCTGGACCTGCGTGGAGCCTTTTGTCGTGATCTTCTTTTTCGTCAGGCGGGCGTTCCTCAGCTCGAATGTCGTGTAGCTGAGGCCGTAGCCGAACGCGAAAAGCGGCGAGATATCGTCGAAGAGGTAGCCGCGGCGCGCCGAGGGTTTGTAGTTGTAAAAGACCGGCAGGTGGCCGACGGAGCGCGGGAAAGAGATGGGCAGCTTGCCACCGGGATTCACGTCGCCGAAGAGAACGTCAGCGACGGCGTGACCGGATTCCTGGCCGAGATAGAAGCACTCGTAGACGACCGGAACTTTGGCGAAGAGATTGGTGGCGGCGAGCGGTCGGCCGTTAAACAGGAAGGCAATGACCGGCTTGCCGAGCGCGACCACGGCGTCGATGAGCTCATTTTGGCGGCCGATGAGGTCGAGGCTTGTGCGGTCGCCCATGTGCTGCAGGTTCCATGCCTCGCGTGAGGTTTGCTCGTTGCCGCCGATGGCGAGGACGATGACGTCGGCCTTCTTCGCCACCTGGACGGCTTCCTTGATCTGGCGGCGATCTTCTTCGGGGTCGCTGGGAACCACTGCGTCCTGGTTCCAGCTGCCGCCGATCGTGATCTTGCACCCTTCGCTGTAAAGGACCTTGATCTGCTTTCCTGCCTTCGCCATGATGCCTTCGAGCACCGTGACTTCATGCTTTGGGACGCCGCTGTAGCCGCCCAGAAGGGTACGGTCAGCGTTGGGGCCAATGACGGCGATGGTTTTGATCTTTGAGGGGTCGAGCGGGGCGAGGTTGTTGTCGTTCTTCAGCAGGGTGATCGATTCCTGGGCAGCCTTCCGGGCGAGGGCTTTGTGCGGTTCGCTGCCGACGACGCGCTCGGCTTCAGCGGGATCGACGTAAGGATCGTCGAATAAGCCCAGTTCGAATTTCCAATAGAGCATGGGCTCGACCAGCTCATCGAGCTGCGACTCCCTGAGGACACCTTTCTTTACCAGCTCGACGAGGTGCAGGTAGCAGTCGGGGTCGGGCAGCTCGATATTCACCCCGGCGTTAACGGTGAGGGCGGCAGATTCCTTCTTGTCCTTTGCGACGAAGTGGCCGTGGGTGTCGGGGCGGTAGCCGAGCTCCCAGATGGCGTAGTAGTCGGAGACGATGAAGCCCTTGAAGCCCATTTCCTTCCGCAGAACGTCGCGGAGGAGCCATTTGTTGGCGTGCGAGGGGACGCCGTCGACCTCGTTGTACGAAGCCATGACGGTGACGGCGCCGGCTTCGCGGAGGGCTTCTTTGAAGGTGTAGAGGAACGTTTCGCGGAGAACGCGCTCGGAGACGTTGGCGGGCGCGCAGTTCATGCCGGACTCGGGCTGTCCGTGGCCGACGAAATGCTTCAGCGTGGCGAGAACGTGGCGCTTGTCGCGGAAGCTGCGATCGCCCTGGAAGCCGCGGACGGCGGCGATGCCGAGGCGGGAGACGAGGTGCGGGTCTTCGCCGTAGGTTTCTTCCACGCGGCCCCAGCGCGGCTCGCGAGCGACATCGACGACGGGCGTGAGCGCGTGATGCGCGCCGCGCAAACGAGCCTCGAGCGCCGTCATGGTGAAGAGCTGCTCGACGAGTTCGGGATTGAAGGAGGCTCCCAGCGCAATCGGTTGCGGGAAGCTGGTGCCGTCGGGCGCAGCGTGGCCGTGAAGGCATTCCTCGTGAAAGATGACGGGAATGCCGAGGCGCGAATTCTCCAGGAAAAATTTCTGAATGGCGTTGGTCAGCTCGGCCATCTGGCGGGCGTTGCGTCCGCCGCCGGCATCGGAGGGGCGGCCCACCTGACCCAGACCTCGCTTGTCGCGGAAGGCTTTCTTCGCCTTGGCCTCGTCAAACTCGCCTCGCTCGTTGACGAGCTTCTGTGCTTTTTCCTGCCAAACGCAAAGCATCTGGGCGGCTTTTTCCTCGAGCGTCATGCGCGCGAGGAGATCTTTGGCGCGACGAGAGGAGGGCAGGCTGGAATTCCTGTAGGCAGGGGACGCGACTTTGCGCCCAGAAGTGGCAACGGCAGACGACCTGGTCATGGGAGTGAACCTGTGCGTCGATCAGAGTAGCCGTCCTAAAGCCAAAGGGCAACTGTAAAATCGATTTTCCTGAGGACTTAGCGAAACTTAAGTGGATTACGCTGACGCCTTTTGGCGATTGAATCGGAGATGCGGGGCGCGAAAATTCGTCCGATAAAATGGAGGCATGCTGCAGCTTTCCGGCGCGGGCAAGCGCTTTGGTCCCCGTCTCCTCTTTGAAAACGCAGACTGGCTGATCACTCCCAACGAGAAGACCGCGCTGGTGGGGGCGAACGGGGCCGGGAAGTCCACGCTGATGAAAATCCTCGGCGGCATGGACGGGCTCGACTACGGATCGACGCAGCGTATGAAAGGGATGACAATCGGCTACCTGCCGCAGGATGGCCTGGCGCTTGCGGGGCGCACGGTTTTTGAGGAATGCCTGAGCGTCTTCGACGAGCTGCGCGCGATGGAGCAGGAATTCGAGCTGCTGGCGCACGCGTTGGCCGAGCTCGATCCGGAGAGCCCCGAGTATGAGTCGGCGGCAGATCGCTACAGCCATGTGGAAGGGCGCCTGCGGCATCACGACGTCTATGCCCTGGATGCACAGGTGGGCACCGTGCTCACCGGCCTCGGGTTCGCGAAAGAGGACTGGCCGCGGCGGACGGAGGAGTTTTCCGGAGGCTGGCAGATGCGCGTCGCGCTGGCCAAGCTGCTGCTGCAGAAGCCGGACCTGCTGCTGCTGGACGAGCCGACCAACCATCTGGACCTGGAGACGCGCAACTGGCTGGAGAATTACCTGAGCACCTGGCCCAACGGCTACATCCTGATCTCGCACGACCGGTATTTTCTCGACGTGACGGTGAACAAGATTGTCGAGATCTGGAACAAAGGGCTGCACTTTTACCACGGCAATTATGAAAAGTACCTGACGCAGAAGGCGGATCGTCGGGCCCAGCTGGAAGCCGCGTACAAGAACCAGCGCGAGCGCATCGAGCACCTCGAGGTCTTCATCAGCCGCTTTCGCTATCAGGCCACGAAGGCGAAGCAGGTACAGAGCCGGATCAAGGAACTGGATAAGATCGAGCGGATCGAGATTCCGCTGGAAGAGCCGGTGCCGCACTTCTCGTTTCCGCAGCCGCCGCCGTCGGGGCGCACGGTGGTGGACGTCTCCGCGCTGTCGATGCAGTACGGCGAGAAGAAGGTCCTTGAGAATGTGAACTTCACCATCGACCGCGGCGACCGAATTGCCCTGGTGGGCGTGAACGGCGCCGGAAAGTCGACGCTGATCCGGCTGCTCTCCGGGCAGGAAGGTCCGACGCAGGGAACGCTGAAGCTGGGTCACAATGTGGTGGCGGAGTACTTCGCGCAGGATCAGTACAAGGTGCTCGATCCCGATGCGCGCATGCTGGACGACATGAGCCGGGCCGCGCCGAAGGTCGCCGAGAAGGATTTGCGGAGCCTGCTGGGGTGTTTCCTGTTTTCCGGCGATGACGTGTTCAAGCGGCTGGGCGTGCTGAGCGGCGGGGAACGGAATCGCTACGCGCTGGCGCGGATTCTGGTGAGCCCGGCGAATTTCCTGCTGCTGGACGAGCCGACGAACCACCTGGACCTGCGCGCCAAAGATGTGCTGCTGGAGGCGATTGGGAAATTCAACGGGACGGTGATCTTTGTCTCGCACGACCGGTACTTTATCGACGGGCTGGCGCAGAAGGTCTTTGAGGTGGAGAAGAACACCGACGATCCGGCCCGTGGTTCGCGCCTGAATGTCTATCCGGGGAATTACGAGGATTACCGCTGGCGGAAGGAAGGCGGAGCCGCGGCGCTGGCAGCGGATACGGCAGCGGCTGCGGAGCCGATGGTCGCTGTAGCGGTGGCGCTCGAGCCGGAGCCTGTGGTGGTTGCGACTGCGCCGATCAAACGCGTGAATCCGATCAAGCTGAAGCAGATGCAGGAGCGTCTGGCGGCGGTGGAGGCGGAGATTCCGCGGGTCGATGGATGGGTGGCGGAAACCGAGCAGGCGCTCGGCACTTATGTCAGCGCAGCGGAGACACAGCGGCTGACCGAAGTGCTCGATGCGCTGCGGGATCGGCAGGCGGAACTGAATACCGAATGGGAAGATCTGTCGATGCAGCTGGAAGAGCAGGGCGCGATCAGCTAGCGGTCTTTTGCGCTGCTCCGGCGCGCAGCGCTTCGAGGACGCCCTCCGCAGACTCGGGTGGAGTCCGGAACGCAATCGCAAAGCGATTCCAGGAGTTGATGACGTTGACGGCGAGGGTCAGGTCGACGAGTTCGCGCTCGCTGAAGCTGGAGCGTGCTTCGACATAAATGTCATCCGGTATGTGGCTGTGCATCACATCGGTTACCGCTTCCGTCCAGGCGAGAGCGGCGCGTTCGCGATCGGAGTACCAGGGCGCCTCGCGCCAAGCGGAGAGACCGTGCAGCCGGTCGTCGCTGATCCCGTCTTCTTTCGCTTCACGCCAGTGCATGGCGATGCAGAACGCGCAGCCGTTCATCTGCGATGCGCGCAGAAAGACCAGATGCAGCAGCGTCGGTTCGAGAGTGGTGGCGGTGCTCAGATAGTGACCCGCCTGGCTGAAAAAGCGAGTGGCCTGGGGATCGACGGTGGTGTAGGCAAGACGCTGGGTCATTGTGAAGGTCCTCCGCGAAAGGTCTCGTTTTTAGGATGTCAATGTGAGGCGCGTCGACTCTAATCGCTCTTTGTCGAGGGGGAGGAAGACGGCTTCGAAGAGTTGCTATCGGAACTGGGTGTTGCGGGAGCCGCCTTTTCTGATTTGTCGCCCGAGCCGGAAGACTCCGCGGCTTTGCCATTGCCATCGGCGGCGGCCTTCATCGACTTGCTGCTCTTTGAGGCGTAGTCGTTGACGTACCACCCGGAGCCCTTGAACTGGATGGCGGGTGCGGAGAGCAGGCGCTCCACCGGTCCCTGGCAAACGGGGCATTCTTTCTCGTCCGGAGCGCTGAAGCTCTGGATCTTCTCAAACTGGTGACCGCAATTTTTACAGCGGTATTCGTAGAGCGGCACAGGCTGTGTCCTTCAATCCTGAATGATGCGGGCGCTTCCGGAGGCGGCGCGAGCGCAGCAGCCGGCCGGGGAATGAAGCAGCCCTGCAGCTATTCTAGCGGGTTCTGGGAACCCGGCCTGTTTGCGGGCCGGGAGCGGATGGCGGGCGGTTCGGCCAAATGCGGTCGGTATAATCGCCGCAATTCCTCACGGGGTTGACCTCAAATGAAGGATGGACGCGCTTTGCGGAACGCAAGCCGCCGGAATGGAAATGGAGGCTTCGGCCTTTCGCCTGCCGATGTGCGGACTTTGCGGGCTCTGAAGACACCGGCGCAGATTCAGAAGTTCGTCGATGAGCTGGCCTACCAGTACGCGAACACGGCGGGTTCTCCGCAGCGCGTGCTGAGGGAGCGGAAGGGGCATTGCCTCGAGGGCGCGCTGCTGGCCGCTGCGGCGCTGCGCGTGATGGGCTATCCGCCCTTGCTGATGGATCTGGAAGGCGTGCATGACGACGACCACGTGGTGGCGCTTTACCGGCAACACGGTTTGTGGGGAGGCATCGCCAAATCCAACTTCGCCGGTCTGCGCTTTCGCGCGCCGGTTTACCGCACGCTGCGCGAGCTGGCCATGAGCTACTTTGAGCACTATTACAACCTGCGCCGGGAGCGCACCCTGCGCTCTTACTCGCGCCCGGTCAATCTGGTGCGCCTGGACAGGCAGGGATGGATGACGTCGGAGGAAGACGTCTGGTGCGTGCCGGAGCTGCTCATCGCCGCGCGGCACTATCCGCTCTTTCCCCACAAGGTTGCGCGGACGCTCCCGCGGCTCGATCGGCGGAGTTTCGAGGCCGGCATGCACGGGTGGGTGAAGCACTGACAAGAACAGGGATTAGGGATTAGGGAACAGGGATTAGGCCACGGAGTCTTCCGTGCCCCGCAGTCCGTCCTACAACGTCACCAGCCGAACGCCGGTGATCGCGGGGGCGGCACGGAGTTCCTGGATTGCGGCGTCGGGGACTTTGCCGTCGATCTGAAGAACAGCGAGGGCATTGGCCGGAGTGCTGCCATGGTTCGCGCGGCCGAGGGCAAAATTGGCGATGTTGACCTGGTGGTTGCCGAGGATCGTGCCGATGCGGCCGATGACGCCGGGCACGTCCTGGTTGCGGATCGTCAGCAGCGTTCCCTGGAGTGGCGCTTCGATGTCGATGCCATCGAGGTGCAGCAGGCGCGGCGAGTCGCCGTGAAGGATGGCGCCGCTGGCCGAGATGCCAATGTCGCCGGCGTGCAGCGTGATCTGCAGAACCGAACCCGCTCCGCCGAAAGGCGCTTCATTCTTTTCTTCGTGGAGCCGAATGCCGCGTTCGGCCGCGACAGAAGCGGCATTGATGCGGTTGACCTGTTCGAGGTGCCCGAGGACGCCGGCGATGGCGGAGTTGCGGATGAGCTCCGTCTTCGTTTCCGCCAGACGGCCGTGATAGGCGATCTGGATGGTGTCGACGCTGCCTTTTGGGAACTGCACAAGGAAGGTACCGAGGCGTTCGGCCAGCGCCATGTAGGGAGCCATCTCCTGGTATTCCTCATGCGTGAGAGAGGGCAGATTGACGGCGTTCTGCGCGACGCCCGACTTCAGATACTCGCGCACCTGGAGGGCGATCTGCACCCCAACAGCTTCCTGAGCTTCTGCAGTGGAACCGGCGATGTGCGGGGTGAGGATGGCGTTGTCGAGTGCGGCGAACGGCGAATTCTTCGGCGGCTCCTCGTGGAAGACGTCAAGTGCGGCGCCGCCGACCTGGCCGGACTTGAGCGCTTCTGCAAGATCGGCCTCGACAACCAGTTCGCCACGGGCACAGTTCACGATGCGCACGCCCTTCTTCATGGTGGCGAGGGTGTTGCGATTGATGATGCCGGTGGTTTGCGGAGTGAGCCCAACGTGCAGCGTGAGGTAGTCGGATAAAGAGAAAAGTTCTTCAGCCGAGACGAGGCGAATCGCGTTTTCACGAGCGATCGAAGCCGAGACAAACGGATCGTGGCCGATCAGCTCCATTCCGAAGTGGCGTGCGCGGCGAGCAACTTCAAGTCCGATGCGCCCGAGGCCGAGAATGCCCAGCTTTTTGCCGCGCAGCTCGGCTCCCTGCAGAGACTTCTTCTCCCATTTACCGGCGTGCATGGTGGAGTCGGCGCGAGGGATCTGGCGGGCGAGCGCGATCATGAGGCCCAGGGCCAGCTCTGCGACGGCGACGGCATTGGCGCCGGGCGTGTTCATCACGACGATGCCCCGGCGGGTGGCGGCTTCGGCTTCGATGTTGTCCACACCCACGCCCGCCCGGCCGATGACGCGGAGTTTCGGTGCGGCTGCCATCAGGGCATCGTCCACCTGGACGGCGGAACGAACCACGAGAGCGTCGGCATCTTTCAAAGACTCAGGCAGGTTCTTCACCTGATCGTGGGTGAGAACGTCCCATCCGGCTTCTGACTGAAACACGGCGAGCGTCGCCGGAGAGACTTTTTCCGCGAGAACGACTTTCATGGCTCCCTTTCGTGGGTTCGGGCTTGATGTCTGCAGCGGCCTTAGGCGTGGACCGCTTCCGGCTCCGCGAGCTTCGCCGCCTGCCCGCTGCGCTCGGCATACACCTGCTGCGCGGCGGCGAGCGACTGGCCAAAGCGGAAACCGGGCAATCGAAGCGACGAGGCTGCGACCTGCTCGAGTGCCCCAAGGATCGCGATCGTGTCCATGTAGTCGAAGAGTCCGATGTGGGCGATCCGGAAGATCTGTCCTTTCATCTCGCCCTGGCCGTTGGTGACGATGGCCGCGAAGCGGCTCTTCAGCTCCTTCACGATCACCCCGGAGTCCACGCCTTCCGGGGCAAGAACGGCTGTGGCAGCGGCGGCTGGAGCACCTGGCGCGAAGAGGCGCAGGCCGAGAGCTTCGACGGCAGCGCGCGTCATGGCGGCGCAGGTTTCGGCGTTATCGACGAGCGCGTTACGCCCGGCGGCCAGGTCGCCTCCGCCCTGAGCCGCGATGTAGTCCAGAGCCGCACCCAGCGCGGCGATCAGCGCGACGGCCGGTGTGTAAGACGACTCGCCTTTTTGGGCGTTCTTGCGTTCCTTGCGCAGATCGAAGTAGTAGCGCGGGTTCTTTGAGGTCTCCGCGGCCTTCCATGCGCGATCGCTGAGGCTGAGATAAGCCAGACCCGGCGGGATCATGACCGCCTTCTGCGATCCGCCGATGATGACATCGACGCCCCAGCCGTCCACTTCGAGATGCGTGGTGCCGAGGCCGGTGATGGCGTCGACGATCAGCAGAGCCTCGCTGCCGGCGCTGCGAAGCAGCGCACCGATGGCCTGAATGTCATGACGGACCCCGGTGGAGGATTCCGTTGCCTGTACAAAGACGGCTCTTGTCTCGGGCTTGAGCGCCTTGCGGAGTGCATCGAGCGAAAACGTCTGACCGTACGGAGCGCTCACCACGTCTGCCTGGCAGCCAAACGCTTTGGCCAGAGACTCCCAGCGCTCTCCGAATTTGCCGGCGGAGAGGACAAGGACGCGATCCCCGGGTGACGTGAGATTGGAGACGGAAGCTTCCATGGCTCCGGTGCCGGAGGATGCCAGCAGCAGGACATCGTTCTTCGTCCCGACAAACGTCTTCAGCTGCCCCAGGACGCGCTGGTAGAGCGCGCGGAACTCAGGGGTGCGGTGATGGATGTCCGCGGCGGCCATGGCGAACTGCGCGGCGGGCAACAAGGGGGTAGGACCGGGCGTAAAAAGTCTGGTTTTACGAATCATGATGACGACTTCCTCGCCCCCCATTTTAGCGTCCGGCCCTGCGTTTCCGAGCCTTCTATAATGGAAGGCCGGACGAGGTGAGGCTGAGCGCATGGACCTTGTGAAAAAGATCGATCAGGACATGGTTGCGGCAATGAAGGCGCATGATGTGGAGCGCACTTCGACGCTGCGGATGGCGAAATCCGCACTGAAGAACAAGGCGATCGAAAAACGCGGCGATCTGACCGACGCCGAGGCGCAGCAGGTCTTCAACACCATGATCAAGCAGCGCAAAGAGTCGATCGAGCAGTTTACAAAGGGGAATCGTCCCGAGCTGGCGGCGAAAGAGGCTCGCGAGATCGTGCTGATCGAGAGCTATCTGCCAAAAACAGCAAGCGAAGAGGACCTGAAAAAGATCGTGGAAGAGACGCTGGCCGGCGGGACCTACGGTCCGAGAGACATGGGCACCGCAATGAAGGCGGTACAGGCGCGCATTCAGGAGCAGGGATGGCGCGCCGACGGCCGGCAACTCAGCGAGATTGTGAAAACGCGTCTCGGACAATAGCGGAGCCGCCGAGACACGGATCAGGCGATCGCGCGCACTGGCTCTCCGGACGAGAAATCCTGATCGCGGCGGATTTCGCTGGGCACGCCTTCGGGGCTGGCCGGCAAAAACACCCGGAAGCAGGTGCACGCGCGGCCCTCCCTGCCGTGGAGGCTGCGGAACCCGATGCGGCCTTCATACTTCTGCACAATCCCTTTGCTGATCCAGAGGCCGAGGCCTGTGCCCTTTGCGGACTTCGTGGTGAAGAAGGGCTGGAACAGGCGTTCGGCGTCTTCCCGGCGAATCCCGTTTCCTGTATCGATGACCGAGACAGCGATCCCGCGGCGCTGCGTCTCCCAGTCAGTCGCTTCGGAGACGCGCAGGCGCAGCTTCCCTCCTGAGGTCATGGCCTGAATAGCGTTGCTGATCAGGTTGAGGAAGACCTGACGCAGCTCGCCGGGGAAGCCCCGCACCAGTCCCGGGCAGGCATACCTCTTTTCGAGGGCAATACGGTTGGCCAGGATGGGGCGCTGCTGCAACTCGACCACGTTATCCAGAAGGTCCGAAACCGAAACCGCGATGGGCTGCTTGGAATCGCGATAGAAACTCAGCGTCTGCCGCGTGATATGCGAGGCGCGCTGCAGTTCCTGTTCGGCCATCGACGCGTAGTAGCGGGCTTCTTCGTCGAGCGAAGGATGGTTGCGGAGCAGGTAAAAAGCGTTGGTGATGGCTTCGAGGGGGTTGTTGATCTCGTGGGCGATGATGCCGGCGACCCGTCCCATGGCGGCCAGCTTCTCCGTCTGGCGCAGAGCCTCTTCGGCCTGGATCTGCGACGTGATGTCGCGCTGAATCTCAAGAATGGCGGTTCCGTCGCGGTTCAGCACCTTGCGGGTCGCAACCACGATCTCCCTTCCGTCTCGGGAGTGGACCGTCAGGTTGCCGTCCCAGGACTTGCGCGCAAGCAGCGCACTCTCGATTTCCCGGCGCGAAATCGGGAACGTAGTGCCAAGGAGCTGATGCAGATCGTGGCCCACGACCTCCTCACGCCGCCAGCCGTAGAGGCTTTCCGCTCCCGCGTTCCAGAAGCGGATGGCTCCCTGGAGGTCGCGGACGATGATGGCCTCGGTGGCCAGTTCAAGCAGCTCCGCCCGCTCTCGATGATGGGTTTCGCTCTGACGCAGCTCTTCCGTGCGATCGGCGACGCGCCGTTCCAGTTCGGTATTGAGCCGTTCCAGCATCCGCGTCTTGCGGTGCAGCTCGACGAAGACGCCCACCTTGGCGCGGAGCACCTCAGGAATGACAGGAACGGAGATGTAGTCGACAGCGCCGCGGCGGTAGCCGTTGATCTTGTCGGAATCGGTGAGGTGAACGCCGGAGATAAAGATGATCGCGGTTTTGCCAAACCGAGGATGCTCGCGGATCATGTCGGCCAGCTCGAATCCGTCCAGCTCCGGCATGCTGACATCCATCAGGACGACCGCGACGTCGCTCTTCAGCAGCACGTTCAGTGCGTCCCTGGCGGACGAGGCTTTGATCAGATTCTCGCCAAGGTCCGCGAGAATGACCTCGTAGCTGAGAAGCTTCGAGGGCTGGTCGTCCACCATCAGGATGTTGACTTTTTCCTCTGCCGTCATCGATTCTCCGAGCCCGAAACGAACCTTTCTACCGATGGAGCCACATGCGCAGCGCGGAGAGCAACTGCTCTGTGTTCACCGGCTTGGCAAGATATTCTGACGCACCCGCTTCCAGACATTTTTCCCGGTCGCCCTTCATGGCTTTCGCGGTCAGGGCAATGATGGGCAGCCGCCGCAGCGCCGGATTCTGGCGGATGACCTGCATGGTTTCGTAACCGTCCATCTCCGGCATCATGATGTCCATGAGAACGATGGCCAGGTCCGAGGTGGATTCGATCGTGGCGATGGCTTCGCGTCCGGTTCCGGCGGTCAGCACCGTCATTCCACGGCGCTCCAGCACGCTGGACAGCGCGAAGATGTTGCGCACGTCGTCATCCACAATAAGAACCTTCCGCCCGAAGAGCGCTTCGTCGGACTGATGCAGGCGATCGAGCATGCGCTGCTTTTCGGGCGGCAGGTCGGCCACCACCCGATGCAGAAACAGAGCGGTCTCGTCGAGCAGACGCTCGGGAGACTCGACGTCCTTGACCACGACGCTGCGAGCCAGCATACGCAGGCGGGAATCTTCGTCAGGGTTCAGCTCGCGCCCGGTGAAGACGACCACCGGCAGATCGATCAGCTTTTGGTTTTCGCGAAGCTGGCCGAGCACATCGAAGCCGCTCATGTCGGGCAGGCGCAGATCGAGGACGGCGCAGTCATAGCTGCCCTCATCCAGGCGCTGCAGCGCCGCGGATCCGGAATCGACGACGTCGATATCGATGTCGTCGTGCCAGAGCAGTTCGCGGATGCTGAGCTGCTCCGCGGGATTGTCCTCAATTACCAGCAGGCGTTTGCGGCGGGGCTGGGAATAGTCGCGGATGCGGGCGAGTGCGGCTTCCAAATCCTCGGTCGAAGTCGGCTTCGTGACGAAGGCGAACGCGCCGCGGGAGAGCCCGTGGTGGCGGTCGTCGTCAAGCGTGAGCATCTGCACCGGGATATGGCGCGTCCGCGGATCCTGCTTGAGATGGTTCAGGACCGTCCAGCCCAGCATGTCGGGCAGGAAGACGTCGAGGGAAATGGCCGAAGGATTGAATTCGCGGGCCAGCGCCAGAGCTTCGGCGCCGGTTTGTGCGACCAGCACTTTGAAGCCCTTGTCGTGCGAGAGATCGGCAATCACACGCGCGTAATGCGGATCGTCTTCGACGACAAGGAGAACGGTGGCGCCTTCACCAAGATTCTCGCGGTCGTCCTCGATGGCGGCGTCCTGCTCGGAAACAACCGGGCTCGAGAGGAAGACCGGCGTCGAGAGAGAGGGCCCGTTTTTCTCGGCGATGACCGGCGCCGTGGGGCCGACATACGTCTGCGGCACGTAGAGGATGAAGGTGCTGCCTTTGCCCGGCGTGCTGCGCAGCTGGATTTCGCCACCCAGCAGGCTGGCGAGTTCGCGGCTGATGGCCAGGCCCAGACCGGTGCCGCCGTATTTGCGGCTGGTGCCCGCATCGGCTTGCTGGAAGGCCTCAAAGATGATGCGCTGCTTCTCGGCCGGGATTCCGATGCCGGTGTCGGAAACTTCAAACGCGACAACAGCGCCCGCGCCGCTGAGCACGGGGTGATCGGGACTCCATCCGGACGCCGCACTGGAGACGGTGAGATGCACGCCGCCCTGTTCGGTGAACTTGAAGGCGTTCGACAGCAGGTTCTTGAGGACCTGCTGCAGGCGGCGAGGATCGGTGACGAGGCTGCGGCCGAGTTTGGGGTCGCCTTTGACCTCGAAGAACAGCTTGCGATTCTCCGCCTCGTGGCGGAAGGGGCGGGAAACGGCTTCGAGCAGGCTGCCGAAGAAGAGCTCCTCCGGCTCGACAGAGACGGTGCCCGATTCGATCTTGGAGAGGTCGAGGATATCGCTGATGAGGTTGAGCAGATCGGTGCCGGCGCCGTGGATAGTGCGGGCAAACTCCACCTGCCGCCCGCTGAGGTTGCCGTCGGGATTTTCCGCCAGCTGCTGGCCGAGCACCAGGATGGAGTTGAGCGGCGTGCGCAGCTCGTGGGACATGTTGGCCAGGAACTCGGACTTGTATTTCGAGGTCAGGGCCAGCTCGCGGGCTTTCTCTTCGAGGGCGCGGCGGGCTTGCTCGATTTCCTGGTTCTTGCGTTCCACTTCGGAGTTCTGTTCGGCGAGCTGCTGCGCTTTCTGCGCCAGCTGCTCGTTGGTCTGCTGCAGCTCCTTCTGCTGCGTTTGCAGTTCGGTGGCAAGCTGCTGCGACTGCTTCAGTAGCGCTTCCGTCTGCATCGTCGCTTCGATGGAGTTGAGCACGATGCCGATGGAGGACGTGAGCTGCTCGAGGAACGCCAGATGCGATGCGGTGAAGACGCTCAGGCTGGCCAGCTCGATGACCGCCTTGACGCGGTCTTCGAAGAGCACCGGCAGCACGATCATGTTGCGGGGAACGGCTTCGATCAGGCCGGAGCGGATGGGCACCGTGGTCTCCGGTAGTTCGGAAATCAGCATGCGGCGCTTTTCCGCGGCACACTGGCCGATCAGCCCCTCGCCCATGTCGATGTCGCGCTTGTAGCCGTCGGGAACGTTGGCAAAGGCGGAGAGAAGCACCAGACCGCCTGGCTCCTCGCTCTCGGTCTGGCTTTCCGTTTGGAAGATGACGCCCTGTTGCGCGTTGACGAGGGGGACGAGTTCCGACAGCAGCATGCGGCCGACGGTGGCCAGGTCGCGCTGACCCTGCAACATTCCGGTAAAGCGGGCGAGGTTGGTCTTGAGCCAGTCCTGCTCGGTGTTGCGGTCCGTGGTGAGCCGAAGGTTATCAATCATCGTGTTGATGTTGTCCTTCAGCTCGGCGACTTCGCCGCGGGCTTCCACCTGAATGGAGCGGGTGAGATCGCCCTTGGTCACGGCGGTCGCGACGGTCGCGATGGCGCGGACCTGGTTGGTGAGGTTGTCGGCCAGCAGGTTGACGTTGCCGGTGAGGTCCTTCCAGGTTCCGGCAGCGCCCGGCACGTTGGCCTGGCCACCGAGGCGGCCTTCCACACCGACTTCGCGAGCCACGGTCGTCACCTGATCGGCAAAGGTGGCCAGCGTGTCGGTCATGCCGTTGATGGTCTCGGCGAGCGCGGCGACTTCGCCCTTCGCGTTCACCGTCAGCTTCTGCTTCAGGTCGCCGTTGGCGACGGCCGTCACGACCTTCACGATGCCGCGCACCTGCTCAGTAAGATTGGCGGCCATCACGTTGACGTTATCGGTGAGGTCCTTCCAGGTTCCGGCGACGCCGGGCACTTCGGCCTGGCCGCCCAGCTTGCCTTCGGTGCCGACTTCGCGCGCCACGCGCGTGACTTCGGCGGCGAAGGCGTTGAGCTGATCCACCATCGTGTTGATGGTGTTCTTCAGCTCGAGAATTTCGCCCTTCACGTCCACGGCGATCTTGCGCGAGAGGTCACCGCGGGCCACGGCCGTGGTCACCTCGGCGATGTTGCGGACCTGCGCCGTGAGGTTGCCGGCCATCGAGTTGACCGAGTCGGTGAGGTCCTTCCACGTACCGGCGACACCGGGCACGTTCGCCTGGCCGCCAAGCCGACCTTCGGTGCCGACCTCGCGGGCCACGCGCGTCACTTCGCCGGCGAAACGATTGAGCTGGTCGACCATCGTGTTGATGGTCTCTTTCAGCCGCAGGATTTCGCCGGATACATCGACGGTAATCTTGCGGGAAAGGTCGCCGTTGGCAATGGCAGTCGCGACCTCGGCGATGTTGCGGACCTGGCCCGTCAGGTTCGAGGCCATGAAGTTGACGTTGTCGGTGAGGTCCTTCCAGATACCGGCGACGCCAGGGACAGCGGCCTGTCCGCCGAGCTTGCCGTCAGTACCGACTTCGCGGGCCACGCGCGTGACTTCGCCAGCGAAGGCGTTCAGCTGATCCACCATCGTGTTGATGGTGTCCTTCAGCTCGAGAATCTCGCCCTTCACGTCGACGGTGATCTTGCGGGAAAGGTCGCCGCGGGCTACAGCCGTCGCCACTTCGGCGATGTTGCGGACCTGGCCGGTGAGGTTGCCGGCCATAAAGTTGACCGAGTCGGTAAGGTCCTTCCAGGTTCCGGCCACGCCGGAGACCTGTGCCTGGCCGCCCAGCTTGCCTTCGGTGCCCACTTCGCGAGCCACGCGCGTCACTTCGCCGGCGAAGGCGTTCAGCTGATCGACCATCGTATTGATGGTGTTCTTCAACTCGAGAATTTCGCCCTTCACATCGACGGTGATCTTGCGGGAAAGGTCGCCGCGTGCGACAGCCGTGGTGACTTCAGCGATGTTGCGGACCTGCCCCGTCAGGTTCGAGGCCATCGAGTTGACGTTGTCGGTGAGGTCCTTCCAGGTTCCGGCCACGCCCGGCACGTTCGCCTGACCGCCCAGGCGTCCTTCGGTGCCGACTTCGCGGGCCACGCGCGTGACTTCGCCGGCGAACCGGTTCAGCTGATCCACCATCGTGTTCAGCGTTTCTTTCAGCTGAAGAATCTCGCCGCGGACATCGACCGTAATCTTGCGGGAAAGATCGCCGTTGGCGATGGCCGTCGCCACCTCAGCGATGTTGCGGACCTGCCCCGTCAGGTTCGAGGCCATGAAGTTGACGTTGTCGGTCAGGTCCTTCCAGGTTCCGGCCACGCCGGGCACGTTCGCCTGGCCGCCCAGCTTGCCTTCGGTGCCGACTTCGCGGGCGACGCGCGTCACCTCGCCGGCGAAGGCGTTGAGCTGGTCGACCATGGTGTTGATGGTGTCTTTCAGCTCGAGAATCTCGCCCTTCACATCGACGGTGATCTTGCGGGAAAGGTCGCCGCGTGCGACGGCCGTGGTGACTTCAGCGATGTTGCGGACCTGCGCCGTGAGGTTACCGGCCATCGCATTCACTGAGTCGGTAAGGTCCTTCCAGGTTCCGGCCACGCCCGGCACCACCGCCTGGCCGCCCAGCTTCCCGTCGGTGCCCACTTCGCGGGCTACGCGCGTCACTTCTGAAGCGAAGGAGCGCAGCTGATCGACCATCGTGTTGATGGCCTCTTTCAGCTGCAAAATCTCGCCGCGGACGTCCACCGTAATCTTGCGGGAAAGATCGCCGCTGGCCACAGCGGTTGCCACTTCCGCGATGTTGCGGACCTGCCCCGTCAGGTTCGAGGCCATCGAGTTGACCGAATCGGTCAGATCCTTCCAGGTCCCGGCCACTCCGGGTACCTGCGCCTGCCCACCGAGCTTGCCGTCCGTGCCCACTTCGCGGGCCACGCGGGTTACTTCAGCGGTGAAGACGCTGAGCTGCTGAATCATGGTATTGACGATGTTGGCGGAGCGGAGGAATTCGCCTTCGAGGGGGCGTCCGTCCACGTCGAGCCGGACGGTCTGCGTCAGATTGCCCTGGGCGACGGCCGCAATCGCCCGGGTGACCTCAGTCGTCGGTCGCATCAGGTCTTCGATCAGGCCATTGACCGAAACTTCCATGTCGTCCCAGGCGCCGTGATGCCGTGGCACCCGGATCCGCTCCCGCGTCTTACCTTCCTTGCCGACCGCGTGGCCCACCCGCTTCAGTTCCCTGGCCATCTGTTCGTTGGCGGAGACAATCTCATTGAAGTGGTCGGCGATTTTGCCAGCCAGGCCCGTCCACGAAACCGGCAGGCGGACGCTGAAGTCGCCGTCCTTCATGGTCTGCAGCCCCTGCAGGATGACCGGCAAATAATCCGTCATGGTGGTATCAGAGCCGGCGACGGGCAGGGACTTTTGTCCGCCTTTATGCTTTGGGGAGGGTGGCGCGACGGTGGCCATAGAGGACTCCTGGCTGGTGAAAACGCCTGGGTTTCACTCCGGAAATGCACCGCTGGCATGGTGAAATCCGGGAATTGTCTGCAACGGAAGCGCTAAAAAGATGCCAGGTCCACTGCAAAAGGTTGCCTGAGGACAACTTGCTTTGAAATTAATCAACGGCCGGCAAAGTGCGTCGCCGCGGAGGCTGAATGCGTAATCATAGGAAACGAGGGTTTTCCACTGGGATGAACAGACGAAGGTTTTTGGCTGCTTCGGCGTTAGCGGCGGTTGCGGCGCCATCCTGGCTCGCGCACGGCGAGCGCAAGACGAACCGGCGGTGGCTGCTGGTCGGGACGCAAACGCACGAAAACAGCAGGGGAATTTATGGCTACGAGTGGGATCCGGCGAGCGGGGAATTAAAGGGCGGAGATCTGGCTGCGGCCAGCGACAATCCCACATTTCTGGCCCTCGATCCGGCGGCAAATTACCTGTACGCGGCCAATGAACTCGACGAGTTCGAGGGGCAAAAAAGTGGCGCGGTGAGCGCTTTTTCCCTGGACATTCCTGGGCGGAAACTCCGTCCCATTAATCAGGTCGCTTCGCTGGGGTCGGGCACGTGCAACATCTCAGTGGATCGAATTGGCCGGGCCGCCTTCTGCGCGAATTACGTGGGCGGCAGCGCCAGCTCGTTTTCCCTGCATCCCGACGGGCAGATCAGCGACGCGGTCTCCCATTTCCAGTACACCGGGCACGGGCCGAATGCCGACCGGCAGGAGGGGCCGCACGCCCATCGCGTCACGGTTTCTCCGGATAATCGCTGGCTGCTGGTCAATGACCTGGGACTGGACCGCATTCACATCTACCATCTGGACCCGGCCACCGCGAAGCTCAGGCCGAATCAGCCGCCCGCGTGGCTTGCGGCTCCCGGTTCCGGGCCTCGCGCCCTGGTTTTCCACCCCAACGGGCGCATCGCTTACTGCGTCTGCGAGATGGCCTCGGTCGTGAACGTATTGCGGTGGGACACGCAGAACGGAACCCTGCATGAAATCCAGACCATCAGCCTGGTCCCGGAGGATTATCACGGGCCGACGACGGGCTGCGACATCGCCGTCACCCGGGACGGGCGCTTCGCCTACGCGATCAACCGCTTCTATGACTCCGCCGAGTCGTTTTCCGTGGCGAAGGATGGAAAGCTGACCCTGCTGGCGCGAGGTTCCTGCGGGGGCAAGACGCCTCGCCATCTGGCCCTGGATCCGACGGAGCGCTTTCTGCTGGTGGCAAACCAGGATTCGGACAACATTGCCGTTCTTGCACGCGATGCGAAGACCGGCAAGCTGGCCGATTCGGCGAAGAGCTACCCGCGGGTCAAGCCGCAGTGCCTGGTCTTTGCCTGATTACTGAGGTGACTTCGCGGCGATCACCGCATCCAGTTCCGCGATCCGGGTCTTCAGCGTGGCGAGATCGCTCGGAAGCAGGGGCTCCGGGGATTTGAGCGTCTCCTCCAGGGCCGAGGCGAGTTCGCTGCCCTGCGGGAGTCCAAAGATCCCCAGCACGCCGGAAAGCTTGTGGGCCGCCTCGCGCCCACGGTCGCGCGCCTCCTGATCCAGGGGATTCGCAGCGAGAGCCTCCTCGGCCGTGTGCAGAGCCAACATCCGTTCGAGAATGGTCGGACGGCTGGTCTGCCACAACTCCGCCAGGCGCGAGGCGATCTTCTCCGCCGCCGTCCCGCTCATGCTTCCTGCCAGCCGAGAACCTGGGCGATTTCCCTGGCCAGAATCAACGGATCGAATGGCTTAAACATGACGCTGGCGACGCCCAGATCAGAAAAACGCTTCTGATCCGCAGCCTGCACTTTCGCAGTCAGCAGGATGACCGGGATGCCCGAAGTCTCGGGGATGGCGCGCAGCTCCCGAAACGTCGTTGGGCCATCCATGCCGGGCATCATCACATCGAGCAGGATGGCGTCGGGGCGGTTTTCGCGCGCCTTGGCGATGCCGGCGGCACCGGAACCGGCGACAAGGACATCCCAGCCCGCGACGGTTTCCAGGCTGAGCGCAGCCACCTCGCGGATGTCCTCCTCGTCGTCGATGATCAGTATTTTTCGTGCCATGGTGTTCCCCAAACTCGGACTTATGAGTAGCTGTGGGCGGCTTCCTCGCCACTATGGGTGATGGATGCGCGGTCGGGCAGGAAGAAACGGAAGATGGTGCCGCGTGCGCCATTCTGCTCGGCCCAGATGCGGCCGCCGTGTTGGTGCATGATGGTGCGGCAAATGGCCAGACCGAGCCCGGTGCCGCCCTTCTGGCGCGAATCGGAAGCGTCCACCTGCTGGAAGCGATCGAAGATGCTCTCGAGCTTATCGGCAGGAACGCCGCGACCTTGATCGACGACGCTGACCGTCGCCCCGTCGGAACTGTTTTTGATGACCACCCGCACAATCGACTTGGCCGGTGAGAACTTCACCGCATTGCTGAGCAGGTTGGTCATCACCTGCAGCATGCGGTCGGGATCCGCCTCAATGGAAACAGGCATTGGCTCAAAGGCCAGATGCACATCTTCGGCTTCGGCCATGGGCTGCATGGTTTCGATGGCCTGCCGAACCAGCTCGTCCAGCGCGATGCGGCGGAAGGTAAGAGGCGCGCGGCCGGACTGCATCCGTTCCAGATCGAGAATGTCGTTGATCAGGCGGACCAGACGATCCGAGTTCGCGACCGCGATACGAAGGAGGCTGGTGGCCTTTTCATTGACGTTCCCGAGCAGTCCGGCGGAAAGCAGACCGAGCGCGCCGCGGATCGACGTGAGTGGGGTGCGCAGCTCGTGGCTCACCGTCGAAATGAACTCATCCTTCATATGGTCGAGGGCATAGCGCTGGCTGATGTCGCGGAAGCTGAGCACGCTGCCCACCGATTCGCCTTCCTCGACCATGGGCATCAGCGAGAACTCGACGGGGAAGCTTCGGGCCGGCGCGCGGAAGTAGACGTCCTGCCCCGAGGCGCTCTCGCCTGCCTGGAAGGCTCTGCGCATCGCGCATTCCGCGTCGCAGCCTGCAGAGGTATGCAGCACCTCGTGAATCTCATGACTGGTCAGCTCGGATTCGGCACGTTCCAGCATGCGGGCGGCGGCGGGATTGACGAAAGCGATCCGGTTCGCGGAATCGACCCCGATGATGCCGTCCGCCACCGAGTCGAGGATGAAGGTCCGCTGGCGATCCAGCTGGCGGACGCGGCTCTCCTGGCTGGCGCGGGCCATGAACTGGCCGATGGAGCCGCACACGGTTTCCACGGTGGCCATCAGATCAGGGTCCTCGCGCATGAACTGGCGGGAGAAGCACTCGACGACGGCGATGACCTGGTTGCCGACGCGAACCGGAACGGCCCATCCGGAGAGGTAACCGTTGAGCCGCGCCACGTTGCGGCGAATCATGGTGGTGTTCAGGCGGATATCCGCGACCCAGACGGGCTTGCCAAGAGACCAGACCATGCCCGGGAGCCCTTCGCCGCGGGCGAGAAGCAGGGCCTGGGTGTCGCGCAGGAATTCGTCGCTGGATCGGCCTTTGGCGGACCACGCAATGCGCGGTCGAACGACGTGCTGCGCGTCGTCCACCGACCAGAGCGAGGCGAATTCGCAGGAAAAGGTTCCGCAGAGCGCTTCGAGCACATGGATCAGCCCCTCGTCGAGCGAAGTGCTCTCGGCGATGATCTGGCTGACGATGAGCTGGATGCGCAGGCGCCGCTCGCGGCGGTTCTGCTGGGTCACGTCGCGGAAGATGCAGCGGACCGAGACCGGTCCGGACTCTTCGCGGCGGCAGCTGAGGCTGGCTTCCACCTCGACGTTTTCACCGGCAGAGTTCTGGAGGCGAAGAGGGTGGTGTTCGACCCGCACGCCATGCAGGGCCTTGTGAAAGAGAGCGGCGGTCTCGGCCTGGACTTCGGGTGGGAAGGCGGATTCGAAGCCGATGAGGGCCTCGAACTGCGCGGAGTCCATGCCGAATAGCGCCTGCCACGCGGGATTCACGTAGAGATAGCGGCCGCGCGGGCTCAGCGTGGCGATCATCTCCGTCGAGTTATCGAAGAGGTCGCGATAGCGCTCCTCGCTCTCGCGCAGAGCGTGCTCGGCGCGGCGCGTGGCGCTCAGGTCGACGGCGATGGTGACCAGGCCTTCGATGGTCCCGGCTGATGAGCGGACCGCCGAGAGGTAGACCATGGCCGGAAACGTCGTGCCGTCTTTGCGGCGGTAGCGCATCTCGAAACCGCGGACGCGGCTGGCGGGAAAGCTGGCTACGTAGCGGACGTAGGGAAGCAGGGTGGGTGCGGTTTCGCCGGGGATGTCGGGCTGAGTGCGTGTGCCCGTCAGCGAGGCGGCCAGCTGGTCGCCGACGCGAGCCATCTCGCTCTCGGGAAAGAGCTCCTGCGCCAGGAGCAGGCCGACGACATCGGCGGCGCGAAAGCCCAGCATGCGCTCGGCTGCCGGGTTGAACAGGGTAATGTTCCCGGTGAGATCGCAGGCGATCATCATCGGGCCGGCCGAGTCGAGGATGCTGCGGTGCAGGCGGGCGACCCGCTGCAGCTGGCGCTCGGCCTGGCGCTGGCGCATCGAGGAGCGGAAGCTGGAGAGGGCGATGCCGACCAGCAGGGCCTGGGCGAGCGTCCAGAAGGCGGCAAACCAGAAGATCCACGGGTGGTTCTGGGCCGGAGCGCTGCCGGCGCGCGCCAGCACGAGCGCGCCGGCGAGGGAGAAAGCCAGAGCGATGACAAAGGCTCGGGTAACGGACCGGGACTGAGTGAGTCGGGCCACTAATGGGTTTCCGCGGATCTTAATTCAGCATTCCCATTATCGGGCAATGGGATAGCGGGAGAGTATACGGGAATGCGCGAGGGTGCCCACAATGTAATTGGAGAGACCGGCCAGTGTCGAGCCGCCGGCGCCGCACGAAAGTAATCCGCGCAGCGCCTGGGCTTCATGCGGTGACCGGCTCGAGGATGCGGCTCCAGCGGCGCTCCTGGCGGGCGGAGGCTGCTTTCTTGTGCCAGGCGTAGCCGGTGATGAGCGGCAGCGCGAGGGTCGCCTCGCTGTAGACCATCTGCTCGAAGGTGGTGTCCACTTTGCCCCAGGAGCTGGCTTCCTTCAGGGTGCTGGAGGAGAGGGCTCCGTCGCGGACGTCGGCAACGGTGATCTGGATCGCGTATTTGTGCATGGGCGCTTCGTTGCCGAGGATGTCGGCGGCGACCACGATGTCCTGCGCGAAGTTCTTGGGAACGCCGCCGCCGATCATCAGGAGCCCGGTGGTTGGGTTCGCGATCTTGAGCTGGGTTAACTCGTAGAAATCCTTAGCCGAGTCCAGGGAAACTTTTGGCTTGTCGCCACGCTTGTGCTGGTGGGCGACGAGGCCGAAGCCAGCCGAGCAGTCACTGAAGGCGGGGCAAAAGATCGGGACGTCCTTCTGATAGGCCGCATAGACGATGGAGTCGGCGCCGCCCTTTTCCGGAGTCTTGCCGTTGGCTTCGAGCCAGGCGCCCATGGCGCGGATGAACTCGCGGGAGCTGTGGGGGCGCGGGGGCAGCGAGTCGGCGACCTTTTCGGTGGTTTCGTCGCAGGCGCGCAGCTCTTCTTCGTCGATGAGGGTGTCGTAGATGCGGTCGATCATCAGCTCGCGGAGGACGCCGTCCTGAGTGCCGGAGCGCATGAGCTCGTCGGCGATGTAGTGCTGGAAGCCGAGGGCCTCGAAGAAGTCCTGATCGACGATGTTGGCGCCGGTGGAGACGATGGCGTCCACCATGTTGTTGCGGACGAGATCGACGAAGATCTGCTTGAGGCCGGCGGAGATGAGGGAGCCGGCGAGGCAGAGGATGACGCCGCAGTCCTGGTCGCGGAGCATGCGCTCGTAGATGGAGGCCGCCCGGGCGAGGTCACGGGAGCTGTAGGCCATGGACTGCATGGCGTCGACGAGGGCGACAACGTTATGCGCCTTGATGTCGATGTGGCGGATGGGGTCTTTCAGGAGCTCTTTTTTCGTCGTCATAGCGTATTCAGGATAGCAAGCGGAGTGGGAGTGAAGTTGAGGGTTCCGTGAATTGGGTTTGTGGGGCAGGCCACAGGCCACGGGCCACAGGCCACAGGCCACGGGCCACCGGGTACGGGGGCAGGGTGCAGGGTGCGGCAGGGCCTCGCCGGCTGGGCGGGGAAAAATGCTTCGTTTTTTTGAGGGGTATGAGTTGGGGATTTTGTTGATTCCATTCGTGCGCATCGGTAACCATTCGCGAGCAGCCGGGAGGTTGGAGCCGGGAGCTGGGAGGAGCGAGCTGGAGAAAAATTTCTCCAGCAGATGTGCAAGTGTGTGAGAGGAAATCAGATCGCTCGCCGGGTTGCGTAAGTGTGTGAGAACAGCGTAGTTCCAGAGGCCTCCTGGGGTGCGATGGACCGACGGCGGGCGGTTCCGGCTGCGTTGTTTGGCGGTCTGGTCTCATGGGCGCTCTTCTTTCCGGCAACGAAAAAAGCCCGCGCGTGGCGGGCTTTTTTCTTTTTTACTCTCTAAGTTCAGAATACCAAGTTTGAACGGATTTACTGCCAGGTTTTGGCCGGTATTTTGGCGTGGAAGATGTTTTGTATCAGTGTTCGTTACTTTCGTTTGGGCGCGAGGGGCTTGACAAGATTTCCACAAAATGGGGAAAAGTGGTTAGTACAGGGTACAGGGGACACGGGACAGGGTACAGGGGACAGGGGACGGCTTAAGGCCGGCGGCAAACCCCTTCCCAGCACCTCCCTCGCTGGCGCGAGGCGAAGCGCCGCCGATGGTTCCGGAATGCCGGTTAACCAGCAGAATGGGTCCACCAGTTGGAGGTTACGGGGTTACGGTCCCGTGGCGACTGAGGGCGCAAAAGCAACCGCAGATTCTTCTCTCACCACCCCCGAACTGAAAAACGTTCGGGGCCCCTTTCGTTCAGGATGACAGCGTGGCAGGGGGTGAGCCGGGCGTGGTCGGCGGTCGAGTGTTTGGGGTCGTGCCGGAAGCTGCCGCATTCCGCTCCAGGCCTCTGCAATGCCGGTCTTCGGCCTCGACTTCGCGTCGATGCGTGCATCGGCGGTTCCGCGCACGTCGGCGGAGAGCCGGGATGGGCTTATTTCGAGCCGGGGGGCACGATGCCGTTCATGCGCAGATATTCGACCATCTGCCCATAGTGGTCGTATCCGTGCGCGGAAATGAACGAGGCGACGACCGAGCGGGTGTGCAGACCGTCGACACCCTCAATCGTTGTGTAAGCATTCTCGGGGGTAATCGTCGCGAGCGCCTTGTGGGCGTAGGCGAAGGAATCTGCAGCGGCCTTCAGGAGTGCCTCTTTTGTCGTGAGACCAGCGATGCTTTTGGGGTCAATCGGCATCTTCTCGCCGAGGATCTTCGAAGCAAAGTAGTAGTTCGCGGTGGTGACATGCGAGATTTCCTGGGCGAAGGTGCGAACGCCGTCAAACTTCGCGCCCTGCGAGGGTGCGAAGGTGGCAGGAGTGGGCGCAAAGCCGTATTTGTCGGCGGGCATGGCCTGCGCGACTCCCATGAACTCCTGCTGAAAGAGGTTGAGCAACTCCTCCTGCGCCTGCACGGGCGACATGGGGGCGCCGGGGGTGACCTTCGCGCTGGTCGAGCCTGTTTGGGCGGAGAGGGCCAGGGCAAAGCCTGCCAGAACGAAAGCGGTGCAAACAGAACGGAGACGCATCGATCACCTCATCGGCGAAAAGTTTTCAACAGTCCGGCAGACGCCTGCGCTGGCGATGGTAGCAGGCCTTGGGTGACTCAGGCCAACGGTTGTGGTTCGTCAGCGAGACGGAGGCGGCGCGGTCGATGCCAAGGCTGGGCGCATCCTTATTGCCATGATTGATTTTCTGGAGCGGGTGCTTTTGATTCCTCGGCCGCGGGCTGAGGTGTTTCCGTTTTTTGCGGATGCGCGGAACCTGGAGAGGATTACTCCGGCGTTTTTGCGGTTCGAGGTGACGACGCCGGGGCCGATTGCGATGCGGGCCGGGACGCTGATCGATTACAAAATGGGGCTTTATGGGGCGCGGTTCCGGTGGCGGACTGAGATTGCGGAGTGGTCGCCGCCGGAGTTCTTTGTGGATGTGCAGCTGAAGGGTCCTTACCGGCGGTGGCATCACCGGCACAGCTTTGAGGAGGTGCCGGGTGGGACGCTGATGCGGGATGTGGTCCAGTACGAGGTGGGGTGGGGCGTTGCGGGCGCGGCGGCACGACGGCTGTTTGTGCGGCGGTCGGTGGAGCGGATCTTTGAGTATCGGAACCGGGTGATTGGGGAGGTGTTCAAGTAGCCGGGAGGCAGGAGCCGGGAGCCAGGAGGCCCGGGGCCGAGACTTCAGGCTTCCCACCCTGTCGTCTCGAAATGCGCGAGACGACAAGGATGGGGCACCCGCATTCTTGCGCTGATGGCGTTTCGGTTCCTGGCTCCCGGCTCTGCGCTTCCTGCCTCCCAGCTCCAGGCTCCTTCCTCCTGCCTCCCGGCTGCCGGGGTCAGAGCTGGTCGATCGACTTTGCCGCTGCGTCGATGGCCTCGACGATTCGGCGGAGCTGCTCGGGGGTGGCGTTGCCGCGCGCGACCCGGGCCATGACGGCGCCGCGCAGGTTCATGAAGGCTTTCATGATCTCGGGGGAGCGGCCGCGGCGGAATTCGTCGCCGGCTTCTTCGAGGCGCTCGAAGAGAGCGGCTACGCGCTCCTTGTTCTGGTCGAGAAAGGCCAGGCCTTCGGGGGTGACGGAGTAAATCTTCTTGTTGTTGTCCGAGGTGGACGAGACGGTGAGGCCTTCCTCCTCGAGCAGGGTGAGGGTGGGGTAGATGACGCCTGCGCTGGGGGTGTATCCGCCGGCGAGACGCTCTTCCATGGTCTTCATGAGCTGGTAGCCGTAGCTCGGCTTTTCCGAGAGCAGCCTGAGGATGACGAGGCGGATGTCGCCTCCGTCAAAGAGCCGCTCGCGGCCGCCGGCAAAGCCGGCCCAGGGTGGGCCGCCCCAGCCGTGGCGGGAGTGGCGGCCGCGGCCGCCGAAATGCTGGCGGACGTGCTCGGCAAACTCCTCGCGCGCGCCGCAGCGGCCGGGATTCGATTGAAAATCGTGATGTCCAAACATTGGTTGATCCTCCTTATTGGATCTATCGAAAGATATATCTAAAAACTGTGTCGGCGTCAACATGTTTTTCGATATATCTTTTCCGGGACTGGGATCGATCCGGAAATGGACGCGGCGCCCTCGGATGAGGGCGCCGGCTGGGAAACGGTTAAGTAATTGCGATAGTGAGGGTTGTTGGTGTTCTCAGGCGGGCTGGCGGACCAGGTGGCGCATGGGCGCGGCCCCCGCCGAGGGCCGGATGGAAGAGCCGCCGTCGTCGAGGCGGAACTCGTTGATGACGCGGTCGAGGTCGTTGGCCAGGGCGGCGACGCCGTTCATGGCTTCGACGGCCTGTTCGGCGCCGCGGGTGTTTTCGCCGGAGAGGCGGGAGATTTCTTCGGCGGAGTGGGAGATTTCGCCGGAGGCGGCGGTTTGCTCGGTGGCCGCGGAGGCAATGAGCTGAATCTGCTGCTCGACCTGGCGGGAGGACTGGATGATGGCGTCGAGACTGTTGCGGGCGCGGGTGGTTTCCTCAATGCCGGCGCTGACGGCGCTGTTGCTCTCCTGCATGACCTGGAGGGTGGCCTGGGTTTCTTCCTGCATGGTGCGGATGGTGGCGGAGATCTCCTCGGTGGCGCTGCGGGTGCGCTCGGCCAGGCGACGGACTTCTCCGGCGACGACGGCAAAGCCGCGGCCGTGCTCGCCGGCGCGGGCGGATTCGATGGCGGCGTTTAGGGCGAGGAGGTTGGTCTGCTCGCTGATCTCCTGAATGACGCTGACGACCTTGCCGATTTCGTCGGAGCGGAGGGCGAGGGAGGACATTTTTTCCGAGGCTGAGCCGGTGGCGGCGGCGATTTTCTCCATGGTGGCGGCGGCGGCCTGCATGACTTCGCCTCCCTGCTGGGCGGTTTCGGCGGATTCGCGGCTGGCGGAGGCGGCGTTTTCGGTGTTGCGGCTGATTTCGCCGATGGTGGCGGTCATCTCCTGGGCGGCGGCGGCGATCTGGCTGGTCTTGTCGGACTGGGCTTTGGAGTTGGCGGCGGACTGGGCGGCGGAGGTGGAGACCTCGGTGGTGGAGGCGGCCAGGGTGTTGGCGCTGGCGGCGACCGACTGGAGGGCCTGGCGAACGGCGGCGGAGCAGGCATTGACGGCAAGGCCGAGGCCGCCGATTTCGTCGGCGCCGGTGACGGCGACCTGGGCGGTGAAATCCTTTTCGGCCATGCGCTCGACGGTTTCCTTAATGCGGGCGAGGCGGGGGGCAATGAGGCGGTTGAGCTGGAAGCCGATGAGGATGGAGGCAAGGATGATGGTCAGGGTGGCGATCAGACTGATCCACAGGGTGCGGTTCGAGGCTGCGTCCATCAGCACGGTATTTTCGCGGGCTTCCTGAGCGTTGAACTGCAGAAGGTCTCCGACGGCTTTCAGAACGGCGCCGTGGAGGCTGACCGCGACCGGATCGGTGAGCGCCTGGGTCGCTTTGTCTCTGCTGCCTGCATCGAGGGCGCTCATGGCGCGGTTGCTGGCTTCGAGGTACCGGGCCATGGGAGAGGAGAACTGCTGGAACATGTCGCGCTCGCGATCATCGCTGAAGTGCAGTTCGTAGTCCCGGGAAGAGGTCTGCAGGTCGGCAATGGATTGCCGGCGAATGTCGCGGTAGTGGTCGGTGCACACCTGGGTAGGACAGAGCACCAGAGCCAGTTCGGCGCGGCGAATGCTGTTGGCGTTGAAACGAATGCTGTCCAGATCGACCAGGGAGGGAATGTTGTCGGTCCTGAGGTCGGCCGCCTGGAACGAAATGCTGCGCATGGCGAAGAAGGTATACACCGCGAGGCCCGTGCAGAGCAGGCCAATGAGGCCGAAGGCGAGGGTGAATTTGCGGGCGACCGGGATGTTGCGGGCGACGGACATGAGGCGATCCTTTCTGAACCGGGTCTGAACCGGGGGCGCCCCCAGGGGACGATTCCGCATGAGGGCCGCGCCGACAACGGTCTTATCGGAGAGGCGGCGGAAGTCTTGAGGCTGGAGAGAAGGCCTGCGAGGGGAATGGAGGGCGGGCCTGTCCGCGCCCGGGACAAACGGGACGGACATTAGAAACCTTTAAGAATCGCCCGATGAAGGCCTGTGGAGATCCGACGGAGTGGGTCTCGCGCGGGAGCGGGCATGGGGAGCGGATGGCAGTGGGCGTGGGCAGCGGGGGTGGTGTTGCTTGCGACGGGGGCTGAGGCGCGGGCGGATGGTCCTGAAGAGCCGAAGGCGGTGGCGATGGTGACGGCGCCGATGATGCCAATGGCAGGGGCTGGGGAGGGGGTCGCGGCGGCGGTGGAGCTGGTGCGGCCGGCGGCGCCGGAGGCGGAGGATCCGTGCACGGCGGCGGTGGTTTCGCAGCCGGCGCGGCCGATGTGGACGGCAGGGGCGCAGACGACCCAGTGCGGGGTGATGGAGAACGACCTGGGGTGGCGCTCGATTGGATTGGGAGCGGGGGTTCATCAGCGGGGGCTGACGTCGACGGAGCGGTACGGGATCACGCGACGGCTGGATCTCACATGGTCGACGCCGCTGCGGATGGTGCAGAGCGGGGGCGGGACAAAGGCGGTGGGCGGGATCACGGACCAGTCGCTGAGCGTGATGGGTGAGTTCCGGCAGCAGGGGCGGGTGGTTCCGGCGATGGCGGTGAGCTACGGAGTGACGATCCCGACGGCAAATCCGGCGAAGGGATTCGGGACGGGATATATGGATCACGCTCTGGTGCTGCTGGCCAGCCGGGATGTGCGGCAGCTGCATTTCGACGGCAACCTGGCGGGCGCACTGGCGGGCGGGCCGGGGGGATACGACGGGGCGGTGCAGACGGGAGTGGTGATGACGGTGCCGGTGCGGAAGAACGCCGGATGGCTGCTGGAGACCGATGGCGGGTCGCAGCCGGGAACGGCGGATCGGTTTGGGCAGGCGCTGACGGGCATCACGTGGGCGGTGCGGCCGAATTTGGTTGTGGATACGGCGTACACGCGGGCGTACACGGCGGGCGCGCCTCGGCAGCAGTTCACGATGGGGATGACGTGGGCGCACCGGATGGGAGGGCTGCGCGCGCCTGGGGGTGTGTCGCGCTGGCTGGGTCGATGAGGCAGCTGAACCGGCGCGGGCGCGCATACGTAACCAGGAGGTGAATGGCCCGTGGCGTGTTCGGACAGGGGTGTCCGGAGACGGACAAAGCGGGGGAGGCGAATGTGAGCGAAGAGGGGCCGATTGCCGTCTAAGTCTCGCAGGTCCCGGTAACTCCGCAGCTACGGGCAGTGGCCGTTGAGTTGCTCTTCTTCATCGGTGATCCCTGGTTACGGCATGAAGCAGTTTGGTGGATTCCATCTGGACACGGGCAATGAGTGTCTGTGGCGCGGCAGCGCGCAGGTGATGCTGCCGCCGAAGCCTTTTCATGTGCTGCGTTATCTGGTGGAGCATCCGGGGCGGCTGATCACGCATGATGAGCTGCTGGATGCCCTGTGGCCGGAGACGTATGTGCAGCCGCAGGTGCTGCGGACCTACGTGCTGGAGCTGAGGAAGGCGCTGGGAGACGACGCCGGGCAGCCGCGGTTCATCCGGACGGTGATGAAGCGGGGCTACCGGTTTGTGGCCACGATCCAAGAGTGTGAGGACGGGGCGGCGGCCGGAGACGGGCTGGGCGCCGGCGTGGGACATCGTCGGGCGATTGTGGGGCGGGGGACGGAGACGAGCCGTCTGGAAGCGGCCCTGGCGCTGGCGGCGCGAGGAGAGCGGCAGATCGTTTTTGTCAGCGGGGAAGCGGGGATCGGGAAGACGGCGCTGGTGGATGCGTTCTGCAGCCAGGGAGCGAGGCGGGTCGCGGTGCAGGTGGCGCGCGGGCAATGCGTGGAGGGGTTTGGGCGGCGCGATGAATATTACCCGGTGACCGAGGCGCTGGGCGGCTTGTGCCTGAACTCGGAGGGAGCCGGCGCCGTGCTGGCGCGGGTGGCTCCGGCGTGGCTGGTGGGGCTGGGGCGAGAGCCTGCGATGCACGCGACGCCGCTGCTGTGGACGGAGCGCAGGCCGGGGGATTTATGCGCGGCGCTGGAAGAGGTGGCGGCGGAGAAGCCGCTGCTGCTGGTTCTGGAAGACATCCAGTGGGGGGACGAGGGGACGCTGCAGCTGCTGTCGGCGCTGGCGCGGCGGCGGGCCGCGGCGAAGCTGCTGGTGCTGGCGACCTGCGGGCCGTGCAACCGGCTGGGCGGCGAGCGGAAGGATGGGGAGACGGGCGAGCGCGGGGCGGGGACCGCGGGTTCTCCGGTCGAGGCGCTGAAACGGAATCTGCTGATGCGGCAGCTGTGCGTGGAGATTGCGCTTGCGCCTCTGCGCCGGGAAGAGCTGGAGGCGCTGCTGCGGCGCGAACTGCAGACGGGAACGATTCCGACAGGGCTCACGGCGTTTGTGCACCATCGTTCGGAGGGGAATCCGCTGTTTGCGATCGCGATTGCGGAGCATCTGGTGGCGCGGGGCTTTCTGACGCGAGGGGACGAGGGGTGGGCGGTTCGGGGAAGCCTGGAAGAAGCCGAGGCGGAGGTGCCGGAGCGGCTGGCGCAGATGATCGAGATGGAAATGGAGGGGCTGACCGCCGAAGAGCAACGGGCGCTGGGTGCGGGAAGCCTGATGGGGATCGCGTTTCCGGCGTGGGCGGTGGCTGCCGCGCTGGGAGACGAGGCAGCCCGGGTGGAGGAGACGTGCGACCGGCTGGCGCGGCGGGTGCACTTTGTGGAGCGGGGCGGCGAGGACGAACTGCCGGATGGAACGCGCTCAGAGTTCTACGTGTTTGTGCACGGGCTGTATCGCGAGGTGCTGTACCGGAGGCAGGCGGCGGCGCGGCGGGCGCAGTGGCACGGGCGCATTGGCGATCGGCTGGGAGAACTGTTCCGGGGACGCGAGACTGCGGTGGCGCGGGAGCGGTCGCTGCATTATGAAGCGGCCGGCGACTGGCTGCGGGCAACCGCGACGCTGTGCGAGGCGGCGGCGCACGCAAAGGAGCGGCGGGCGACGACGGAGGTGCAGAGCCTGGTGAAGGAGGCGCTGCGGATGGCGGAGCATTTGCCGAATCCGGAGCGGATTGGCGCGCTCGAAGCGGTTCACGCAATCGTGACGCAGGGGCCTGGCGAGGACGCGGAAGGAGTGGCGCCGCGGAGACGGGGAAGAAACTTGACGAAATCTGGACGGGTTCTTAACGACCGGGAATATGGGGACGGAGCAGCATGAGGGGGAAGTCAGGAGGTAATTTCCATGCGGTTCCTACTCCCCAAACTTGTACTGGCCTCAGCCGTGATGATGGCGGGGGCTCTGGCAGCGGCTCCCGCGATGGCGGAAGTGATGGTGAATGTGCCGTTCAGTTTCACCGTGAATGGCAAGGTTTGTCCGGCGGGCCGATACACGATCGAACACGATGCGACGAGCAGTCTGGTGTCGTTGCGGTCGGTTGCGACGTGGTCGCGCAGCTTTACCTGGGTGGCCGGACCCGGAGAGCCCTCCCCCTACGACGCGCGGGTGATTCTGCGGTTCGATGAGAACGGCGAGGATCACGCGCTGCAGTCGGTACAGTTCGGCAGCATGATCACGCAGCGGCTGGACGGGAATCGGCAGCCGAGCGAATACGTGCCGACGCGGGTGATTCAGGGCCAGTAAACGAGGTTGTTTCTCCGAGGCAAAAACAAAAACACGATAGTACCTCCGTTTAAGGTCATCGCTTCGGCGATGGCCTTTTGTTTTTTGGGGGGGGGCGGCGTTTTTGGGGAAAGTCTCGCTATCGCGGTGGATTGGGGGACCGGAGTTTGCAATCGGGCTTCTCCGGCGGCTGAAAGTCGGTTTCCAGCGGCCCGCGGCTGAAAGAGTCTCGCCTGGTTGAGGAAAAGCCGCAGGGGCTAAAGCCCGGATTCATTTTGAGGGGTTACGGCACGACTGAAGTCCTGCCCTGATACAAAACCTTCCCGGCAGCGGGTTTTTCCGCGAGCTGGGATGCCGAGCGCTTTGGAAAAGGCCGCCTCGGGGGCTAAAGCCCGGATTCATTTTGGGCGCTGAACCGGCACGACTGAAGTCATGCCCTGATACAAAACCGTCCCGGCAGAGGGGTTTTCCGCGAGCAGTGATGCCGAGTGCTTTAGGAAAGGCCGTCCAGCGGCGGGCTTTGCGGGAGATGCGAAGCAGGGCCCTCTCAAAACAGGGGTTTTGCTTCGCCTCAACTACGTGACGACCGGATTCGGAAACGTTGTGACAAAGCGCTAGTCGGGGAGGTCCATTTTTTTGCCAGCGAGGTCGCAGGCGCGCCAGAGGTACCAACTGGCGACGGAGCGCCACGGACGCCATTTTTCGGCGCGACGGAGCATGGCGTCGGGCTTGGCGAGCATGGAAGCGTCAAAGGGCTTGCTTTTAGGGAGGCGGTTGAAGGTGAGGGCGAAGCCTTTGCGGACGCCGTAGTCGGTGACGGGGAAGACGTCGGGGCGGCCGAGGCGGAAGATGAGGAGCATTTCGACGGTCCATGTGCCGATACCGCGGACTTCGGTGAGGCGCTCGATGATCTCCTCGTCGGGCATGCGGCGGATGGCGGTGAGGGTGGGGACGGTGCCGTCGATGGTTTTGGCCGCGAGATCCCGCAGAGCTTTGGTTTTGGAGGCGGAGAGGCCGCAGGCTCGGAGCCGGTCGTCGGAGGTTTCGAGCAGGAGCTCGGGCGCGGGGTGGAGCTCGCCGAAGGCGGTGAGGAGCCTTTTCAGGATGGCCGCGGCGGCTTTGCCGTGGAGCTGCTGATAAATGATGGATTCGAGCAGGGCCTCGAAGGGGGAGTGCTGGCTCTTGAGCTTCAGCGTGTAAGGGCCGGCGCGGCGCATGAGGTCGCCGAGTTTGGGATCGGCGGCGGCGAGGTCGCGGCAGGCCTGTTCGGAGTCGTAGCGGACGGCGCGTCTTCCGTCGGTCATGAAGGACAGGGTACAGGGTGCGGGGTACAGGGTGCAGGTTTCAGGGTGCAGGGTGCAGGGTGCGGGGAACAGGAAGGAGGAGAGGAGCCGGGAGGAAGGAGATGCGAGGGAGGCGCGGGGAGGGAGGAGCTCGGAGATGGGAGGCTTTGGGATAAGGCATCGGGACGGTTACAGATAGAGATGTGGATAGAGATGTGGAAAACGGGGCTGCGGTCGGTATCGACAGTAATGCGAGAGGTTCGCATGCGATCAGGGAGGAGACGCCGAGGTGCGCCGCGGCGGCTGACGCGCGCGGATTTTTTTGCATCTGAAGGCGGCACGCTTGCAGATGGCGAGCCCAGCCGCTATAGTTTCTCTTTCAAAAGTTTTGTGACGTAGATCACAATCGGGTGTGATCCAAAACACAATCCACTCCCTTCCAGAGCACAGGGACCGGGCCCGAGCGGTGAACTTCTGTGCGCTGGAACAGCAAGCAAGGCACCTTCGGAGACCCACACGCATTCGTCTGAGCCCGCCGCCTGCTTCACCAGCGCGCCGTTCTGAGACGAAAGGGATCGCCGGCAACCGCAGAGCCTCACTTCGCAGCGACTTACCAGGAGAAGCAGGACGCATTCATGCCGCAGATTTTTGACCGCAGCTCGAACGCGCTGGCCCGGATGAGCCTGATTTTGACGGGGCTGATCATCATCAGCCTGGGGCTGACACTGGATGAACTGCAGCGGTCGCCGTGGGTGACGCGGCAGGGGCAGCGCGCGGATCAGCCGGTGCCGTTCAGCCACAAGCATCACGTCGAAGGCCTGGGGCTGCAGTGCCAGTACTGTCACACCACGGTGGAGGAGTCGAGCTACGCGGGGATTCCTCCCACGAAGACGTGCATGAACTGCCACTCGCAGATCTGGACGGACGCGGACCTGCTGAAGCCGGTGCGGGACAGCTGGGCGACGGGGGAGTCGATTCCGTGGACCCGGGTGCACGATCTGCCGGACTTCGTCTTCTTCAATCATGAAATTCACGTGAACAAGGGAATCGGCTGCTCGACGTGTCATGGGCGGGTGGACGAGATGCCCATCATGTACATGCAGAACTCGCTGCAGATGGAGTGGTGTCTGAACTGCCATCGAAATCCGGCGAAGAATCTGCGGCCGACGAGCGAGATTTACAACATGGCGTGGACAGGCGCGTCGGAGTTGAAGCCGGTGTGGTGCGCGGCGGCCGATGTCGGGAAGGGAACGCCGACGGCGGAGAGCGTGACCTGCACGGAGAGCAATCCGGGAGCGGGCGGGATCCAGATGGCGGCGCTGAGCCGTCCACCGACGGGGATGGCGGCGCAGATCGGCACGGGAATCGGCAGCGAGGACACCATGCCGGAGAAGCTGCCCGCGGGGATGCACTACGTGAAGTTCACCAGCCAGGAAGAGCTGGGCAGGTTCCTGATCCAGCACTACGACATTCGCCCGCCGCGTGAGCTGACGAGCTGTGAGGTTTGCCACCGATGAACAAGAGCGAGGTTACAGGGCACAGGGTGCAGGGTGCAGCCGGGAGTCCGGAGCCGGGAGCTCGGAGTGCGGAAAGAGCGATGAGCGAGGAAGCTACGCAATCTCTGGTGCAGATCGAGCAACCGAACCACAGGGCACAGAGCTCAGAGCTCAGCGCTCAGGGCGGCGATGCTGCTCTGCATGCTGGTGTGGGGAAGAAGCTCACTCTCGAGCAGGTGCGGGCGAAGCTGGCGGATGAGAACGGCAATCCGAAGAAGGGCAAAAGATTCTGGCGGTCGGTGGATGAGCTGGCGGATGCGCCGGAGTTTGCTCAGCTGGTGAACGAGGAGTTTCCCTCGCAGGCGTCGGAGTGGATCGATCCGGTGTCGCGGCGCAGCTTCCTGAAGGTGATGGGGGCTTCGATGGCGCTGGCAGGCCTGGCGGGCTGCACCAAGCAGCCGGACGAGGCCATCATGCCATACGTGACGGCGCCGCCCGATCTGATTCTGGGCAAGCCGGTGTATTTCGCCAGCGCGTTTCCTTTCACGACGGGTGCGGTGCCGGTGCTGATCAAGAGCGCGGCGTACCGCCCAATCAAGGTCGACGGGAATCCGGAGCATCCGTACAACCGGGGCGGGTCGGATCCGATCACTCAGGCGACGCTGCTGGATATGTACGATCCGGACCGGTCGCAGCATGTGCTGTACCGGGGCGAGACGCGGCCGTGGATCTCGTTTGTGGGCGAGTTCCGCGCCATGCTGGCGGACAAGAAGGCGTCGGGCGGACAGGGGCTGTATTTCCTGAGCACGACGGTGACGTCGCCGACGCTGGCGGCGCAGTGGCAGCAGGGGCAGAAGAATTATCCCCAGGCGAAGTTCATCCAGTACGACACGGTGAACCGGGACAGCCATTACACGGCGGCGAAGCAGGCGTTCGGCGAGTATGTGGATGCGCAGTATCGGCTGGATCAGGCGGACGTGATTGTCTCGCTGGATGCGAATTTCCTGGGCGGCGCGCAGTATCCGGGATTCCACCGGCTGGTGCAGGATTACGCGAACAAGCGAAAGCTGGCCGGGACGGACGCGATGAACCGGCTGTACGCGGTGGAAACGGGGACGACGCTGACCGGCTTCAAGGCGGAGCATCGGCTGGCGCTGCGGCCGAGCCAGATGGCCGCTTTTGCGCAGGCGCTGGCCGGCGCGGTAGGCGCGGGCGCGGCAAACGGCGGAAACTGGGCGGATCACGAGGCGAAGTACCTGGCCGGCGTGGCCGCGGATTTGAACGCGAACGGCGGGAAGTGCGTGGTGATCCCGGGCGAGATGGCTCCGCCGGAGGTGCACCTGGCGGCGTTCGCGATCAACGAGAAGCTGGGGAACGTGGGCAGGACGGTGGTGTACACCGAGACGGTGAACCCGATGCCCTCGATCCAGATGGCGGATCTGAAGGGTCTGGTCGCGGACATGAATGCCGGCAAGGTGGACTGGCTGGTGATTCTGAACGCGAATCCGGTGTACGCGGCTCCGGCGGATCTGGAGTTCGAGAGCGCGCTGGGCAAGGTGGGGACGATCGTGCATCTGGGCTCGCATCGGGACGAGACGGGCGAGATCGCGCACTGGCACATCAACAACGCGCACTACCTGGAGATGTGGTCGGATGCGCGGGCTTACGACGGCACGGTGAGCATCGTGCAGCCGATGATCGCTCCGCTGTACGAAGGACGCACGGCGCACGAGATTCTGCAGTCGATGCTGGATCATCCGGATATGTCGGCGTACGACGCAGTGAGGGCGACATGGATGCAGAACGGCGGTCCGCTGGCGAAGGGCGACGCGGAGTTCAACTGGCGCAAGTCACTGCACGATGGGTGGATTGCCGATACCGCTTTCACGCCGAAGAGCGTGACGGCGAAGGGCGGGACGGGCGCGGCGGCGACTGTGGCCGCGGCGGGCAGCGGGGTGGAAGTGCTGTTGCAGCCGGATCCGCACGTATACGACGGGCGGTACGCGAACGTGGGCTGGCTGCAGGAGATTCCGCGGCCGCTGACGAACCTGGCGTGGGACAACGCGGCGCAGATGAGCTACGCGACGCTGGAGAAGTACGGCCTGCAGGAGAACGATGCGGTGGAGATCAGCGTGGGCGGGCGGAAGATTGTCGCCGGCGCGCTGGCGGTGCCGGGGCAATCGGATGGCGTGGTGGTGGTGACGCTGGGGCAGGGGCGCCGGATCGGGCGCGTGGCCGGGGGCGTCGGCTACAACGGGTATCTGGTGCAGGTTTCGGATGCGCCGTATCAGCAGACGGGCGCGACGCTGAAGCGGACGGGCGACATCTACGATCTGTGCGCGCCGAAGAGCAACCATATCGACCAGCGCGCGGTATTTGCCGGCGGTCCGCGTCCGGGCGACGGGATGCACTCGCTCGAAGGCGACGAGTCGCTGGACCGCGGGATTATCCGCTACGCGACGCTGACCGAGTACAAGGCCGATCCGGATTTTGCGCATGAAGGCGTAGGGCACTGGGCGCCGAAGCCGGACGAAACAATGTTCGCGGCGTACCGGTACGACAAGAACGCCTGGGGCATGTCGATCGATCTGAACTCGTGCGTGGGCTGCAACGCCTGCATCACGGCCTGCTATGCGGAGAACAACATCCCGGTGGTGGGGCGCGAACAGACGAAGATCGGCCGCATCATGCAGTGGATCCGGCTGGACACCTATTACGAGGGCGATCTGGCGGCGCCGCGGGCGCACTTCCAGCCCATGACCTGCCACCAGTGCGAGAACGCGCCGTGCGAGCAGGTGTGTCCGGTGGGAGCGACGGTGCACACGCCGGAAGGGCTGAACATGATGGTTTACAACCGCTGCGTGGGGACGCGCTACTGCTCGAACAACTGTCCTTACAAGGTGCGGCGGTTCAACTTCCTGCTGTACTCCGATTACGAGACGGAGAGCCTGAAGCTGATGCGGAATCCCGAGGTCAGCGTTCGGAGCCGCGGAGTGATGGAGAAGTGCAGCTACTGCGTGCAGCGGATCGAGGCGGTGAAGATCGAGGCGGACAAGGAGAACCGCGATATTCACGATGGGGAGATCCGGACGGCGTGCCAGCAGGCCTGCCCGACGAACGCGATCATCTTCGGGAACATCAACGACAAGAGCAGCCAGGTAGCAAAGATCAAGACGAACCAGCGGACTTATGGGGTGCTGGCCGACATCAACACACGACCGCGCACGACGTATGTGGCCGGGGTACTGAACATCAACGAGGAACTGGCGAAGTCGCTGGGTGAGTACACCAGCTAGCTTGTAGCCGGTAGCTAAACAGGGCACAGGGTACAGGTTGCAGTTGCAGGTTACGGATTAGGATTCGGGCGACGTAAAGGATTCTGGAGCGAATGGCGACCAAAGACGCACCCGTCAACAACCCGATGGTGGACCCGCTCACTGGAGAGTACCGGGTCATCGCGCCGGGGCACACCTTCAAGTCGGTCACCGAGAAGGTATCCCGCATCGTGCTGACGAGCCACACGCCGCTGGGCTGGTGGTTCGGGTTCCTGCTGGCGGGCGGCTTTGTCATGATGCTGATGACAGCGGTGACCTGGCTGTTCCTGAAGGGCGTGGGCATCTGGGCGATCACCATCCCGGTGGCATGGGGCTTTGCAATTATCAATTTCGTGTGGTGGATCGGAATCGGCCACGCGGGCACGCTGATCTCGGCGATTCTGCTGCTGTTCAAGCAGAGCTGGCGGAACTCGATCAACCGGTTTGCCGAGGCGATGACGATTTTCGCCGTGGTGTGCGCGGGCATGTTCCCGCTGATCCACGTGGGCCGGCCGTGGCTGGGATACTGGCTGTTCCCGTATCCGAACACGATGAATTACTGGCCGCAATTCCGGTCGCCGCTGCTGTGGGACGTGTTCGCGGTATCGACCTACGCGACCATCTCAGTGGTGTTCTGGTACATGGGCATGATCCCCGACCTGGGGACGCTGCGCGACCGTTCGCAGTCGAAGTTGGGGCAGTTCTTCTACGGGCTGCTGAGCGTGGGCTGGCGCGGGTCAGTGCGGCACTGGGTGCGGTACGAGACGGCTTCGCTGCTGCTGGCCGGCCTGGCGACGCCGCTGGTGCTGTCGGTGCACTCGGTCATCAGCCTCGATTTTTCGGTGGCGCTGCTGCCTGGCTGGCACACGACGATTTTCCCGCCGTACTTCGTGGCCGGCGCGATCTACTCGGGGTTCGCCATGGTGCTGACGCTGGCGATTCCGATCCGCAAGTTCTATCACCTGGAAGATCTGATCACGATCCGCCACATCGATAACTGTGGCAAGGTGATGCTGGCCACGGGGATGATCGTGGCGTACGGGTACTCGACTGAAGTGTTCATGAGCTGGTATTCGGCCAGCCACTGGGAATACTTCATGATGTGGAACCGCATGTTCGGGCCGATGGGGTGGTCATACTGGGTGCTGATCACGTGCAACATCGCGCTGCCGCAGCTGATGTGGATCCGGAAATTCCGGACGAACGTGGGGCTGATGTTCCTGATGTCGCTGATCGTGAACACGGGCATGTGGTTTGAGCGGTTCGTGATCGTGGTGACGAGTCTGACGCGCGATTATCTGCCGTCGTCGTGGGGCACGTACCGGGCGACGCGCTGGGATTACATGACGTTTGCCGGAACACTGGGACTGTTTACGTTCCTGTTCTTCCTCTTCATTCGCTTCCTGCCCATGATTCCGATGTCGGAGCTGCGGCTGATGCTGCCGCAGGCGAAGGTGCGGGAAAAGAAGGAACTACTTCCGGAGGCAGGTGACTGATGCCACTTCCTGAGGGGCTGTACGCACTGATGGCGGAATTCGATTCGCCCACTGAGCTGGTGCACGCGGCCAGGGCGGCGTATGCGGCGGGCTACCGGCGGATGGACTGCTACACGCCGTATCCGGTGGAAGAGGCGGCGGAGGCGATCGGCTTCCATCGCGACGAAGTTTCGCTGGTGTGCCTGCTGGGCGGGCTGCTGGGCCTGGCGGCAATGTTCGGGCTGGAGACATGGATTTCGGTGTGGGCCTATCCGCTGAACATTGCGGGGCGTCCCTACTTCTCGTGGCCGGCGTTTGTGGTTCCGGCGTACGAGTGGACGATTCTGTGGGCCGGGCTGTCAGCGTGCTTCGGGATGCTGGCGCTGTGCGGACTGCCCAAGCCGTATCATCCGGTCTTCAACGCGCCGAACTTCCGCAACGGCGCGACCAGCGACAAGTTTTTCCTTTGCCTGGAGTCGACGGATCCGAAGTTCGAGGCCGGGGAGACGCGGGGCTTTCTGGAAGCGCAGGCGCCGGTTTCGGTGGTGGAGGTGGAGTATTAACACCGCAGGGTACAGGGAGCAGGGTACAGGGCACAGGGAGAGCTGCGGCTCCACTGCGCTGCTGCGGCGAGCGCTGGGAATTGCCGGGGCGGCGGGATTGATGCTGCTGGCGGCGGGCTGCCGGCAGGACATGCAGAACCAGCCGAGAATGTTTCCGCAGCGGGGCACGACGCTGTTTGCCGACGGGCGGTCGGTGCGGCCGCAGGTGGAGCACACCGTGGCGCGCGGCCAGCTCTACGAGAGCGACTACTTCTATACGGGCCTGATGAACGGCAAGGAAGCGGACGTGATGCCGTTTCCGGCGACCATGCAGGTGCTGGACCGGGGGCAGGAGCGCTTCAATGTTTACTGCACGCCGTGCCACTCGCGGGTGGGCAACGGCGCGGGCATGATTGTGGAGCGCGGGTACAAGCCGGCGGGAAACTTCCACGATCCCAAGCGGCTGGCCGAACCGCTGAGCCACTACTTTTACGTGATGACGAACGGCTACGGCGCGATGCCGGATTACAGGGCGCAGATCGCTCCGGCGGACCGGTGGGCGATTGCGGCGTATATTCGCGCCCTGCAGCTGAGCCAGAACGCGACCCTGGCGGATGTGCCGGCGGGGACGCAGGTGCAGAACCTGACGGACGTTGCCCAGGGCCTGGGCGAGCCGGCGAGTTATGCGGGCCCGTGGCCGATGCCGGCGACGGCGGTGTACGGGCAGAAGACGATCGGGATTGTGGCCGGGGCTCCGGCGGAACCGGTGCCGCAGCCGGCCGGCAAGACGAAGGGTGAGACGATGCAGCCGCCTGCGCGGCCTTCAGGAGCGCACAAATAGCGATGGCGAACGAAAGCTTCAGCAAAGGATTGCCGTCGACGCTGAGCGCGCCGGCATTTGTGGACGACTGGCGCCGCCGCGCGCTGATCGTGGGGCTGGTGTTCTCGGCGCTCGCGGTGTTGTTTGCCTTTCTCGGCCAGTCGATGGACGCGGAGCATCTGGGGTGGAACCACCTGCTGCGCGGCTGGCTGGACGGCTTTGTGATGGATTTCGGCTTCTGTTTCGGCGGGATGGCGCTGCTGATGGTGCAGTACCTGTCGGGCGGCAAGTGGGGGCTGATCGTGCGGCGTCCGCTGGAGGCGATGTCGCGCACCTGGCCGCTGATTGTGCTGCTGTGGATTCCGGTAGCGGTTTTCGGCGACGCGTACGGACAGCTTTATCCCTGGGCGAAGTACGAGCACTGGCAGGCTGCCCTGCAGAACGGCCTGATCTCGCACGAGCTGGCACACGCGATCCAGTGGAAGCAGCCGATGCTGAACAAGACGGCCTTCTGGGTGGTGTCGCTGGTGTGCTTCGCGATCTTCGCGCTCTACATCACGGTGCTGAATCGCTGGTCGCTGAAGCGGGATGCGGATCCGGAGCCGCACGTGGCGTACTGGCGGACGCGGTTCGAGAACCTGAGCGGATTCGGCGTGGTGCTGTTCGCGGCGCTGCTGTTCATCCTGTCGATTTACTGGGTGATGTCGCTGGACGTGGGCTGGTACTCGACGATCTACGGCTTCCAGTACCTGGTGGGCGAGGCGTTCGTGGTGCTGCCGCTGGCGATTCTGACGCTGATCTGGCTGAGCCGGGCGGACCCGATCAAAAGCACTTTCCGGGTGGTGGAGCAGCACGATCTGGGCAAGCTGTGCTTCGCGCTGGTGATGCTGAACATCTACTTCGCCTTCGGCGCGTTTCTGATCATCTGGTCGGGCAACTCGCCGGAAGAGATTCCCTGGTACCTGGACCGGATTCGCGGGAACTGGGGCGTGATCGCGACGCTGGATGTGATCTTCCACTGGCTGATTCCGTTCAGCCTGCTGCTGTCGCGGGACCTGAAGCGGATCCAGAGCCGGCTGTCGGTGGCGTGCTGGATCATGATCTTCGCCGGCTTCTGGGACATGTTCTGGCTGATCGAACCCAACTTTAAGGACGCGGCGCGGAACCTGCATTTCAGCTGGGGGATTCTGGAGTACATCGCGGTGCCGGCGGCGGTGTTCTGCTTCTGGCTGGTGGCGTACTTCACGCAACTGAAGCGGCGGCCGCTGGTGGCGACCAACGATCCGCACCTGGCGGAAATTCTGGAGCATGACTATGTCCACGCATAATCCGAACGATCCGCGGCCGTACGATCCGCAGGGACACGCCGACGATCCGTCGGTGCGGGAAGGCTACGAAGTCACCGACGCAAGCACCGGCGGGATCGTGGTGTTCCTGATCGGGCTGGCGATTTCGGTGGGCGTGTTCTTTGTCTTCTGCTTCGTGATGGGCCAGGTGATCAACACGGCTCTGGATCGTGAAGACGGGCCGGTGAACAAGTGGAACGCGCCAAACCAGATTGCGCCGACCAAGGCGCTGCGGTCGAATCCGCAGCTGGAGCAGGAGCAGCTGGCCAAGCTGACGCAGCAGTTTCCCAACCCGCGGGTGCAGCTGGACAACGGCGATCAGGATCTGGCCAACCTGCACGAGCGCGAGGATCTGCTGCTGAATTACTACAGCTGGGTCGATCGGGGGCAGGGGAAGGTGCGGATTCCGATTGAGCGAGCGATGGAGCTGATTGCGCAGCGCGGACTGCCTGTGGCGCCGGCGGAGCAGCGCCAGCCGTTGATGATGGGCGACAGCCGGCCGACGGTGCAGATGCCGCTGACGGATGGATTTGCGCCGACCGGGTACGAGCAGGAGCTGCACGGACGTGCGGAGCAGGCGGGTGAGCAGACGTCGAGCGTTTTGGGTGGACGGTGAACAGGGAATAGGGAATAGGGAATAGGGAATAGGGCAACGACTTGTTCAGCAAAGAGAGAATCCGGCAAGGGGTGACGGCGAGTTGGCTCGCGCTGGCACTGCTGTGCGCCGGGTTGGTGTGCGCTCCCGCGGCGCGGGCGCAGAGCCAGTGGTTTGGGTTCAAGAAGCCGGGGCGTCCGGCGGATCAGCAGCCGCTGCTGCTGAAGAAGATCAGCATCCAGCAGAAGCTGAATACGCAGCTGCCTCTGAATCTGCCGTTCGTGGATGAGACGGGCAAGGCGGTGCACCTGGGCGACTACTTCGGCAAGCGGCCGGTGATTTTGTCGCTGGTGTACTACCAGTGCAAGATCCTGTGCCCGGAAGAAATCGATGGGCTGGTGGGCGCGCTGGAGATGCTGAAGCTGCAGCCGGGGCGCGACTTCGATGTGGTGTTTGTGAGCATCGACGACCGGGAGACGCCGGCGATTGCGGCGCGCGAGAAGGCGTTCTACATGAAGCGCTACGGGCGGCCGCAGGACAACGACGGCTGGCATTTCCTGACCGGGCAGGAGCCGGCGATCCGCCGGCTGGCGAGCACGGTGGGATTCGGATTTGTGCCCATGGCCGGGCCGGACGGGAAGATGACGCAGTTTGCGCACGCGAGCGCGATCGAGCTGGTGACGCCGGAAGGGCGGCTGGCGCAGTACTACCTGGGCGTGGAGTTTTCGCCGAAGGATCTGCAGCTGGGACTGATCGAGTCCTCGCACGGGAAGATCGGGTCGCTGGTGGATAATTTGCTGACTTACTGTTACCAATACGATCCGACGCTGAACCGGCACACGCTGATGTACATCCGGATGTATCAGGCGGGCGGCCTGCTGACGGTGCTGCTGCTGGGGGGGTACATGATCATCAGTTTCCGGCGGGATATACGGGAAGCGCGGGTACAGAAAACAACTCTGGTGAACGGATAAAAAGCGACGATGCAGCATTTCATCAGTCCGGTACTTTGGCAGTTCTTAATTAAGTGGCTCACGAACTTCGCGATCTTTCCGCCGGAGGCGTCGACCATTGCGCCGTACGCGGACGCCCTGTATTTCTTTCTGATTCTGATCTCGGTGGTGGGCCTGGCGGCGGTGGCAGCTCTGGTGGTGACGTTCTCGATCCGCTACCGGCAGGAGCGGAACCCGGTGGCCACGCAGATCGAGGGCTCAACGCTGCTGGAAGCCACGTGGACGATCATTCCGCTCATCCTGTTCATGATCTGCTTTGTGTGGGGCGCGCTGCTGTATTTCCGCATCTACAGCCCGCCGGCAAACGCGATGAACATCTACGTGGTGGGCAAGCAGTGGATGTGGAAGGCGGAGCATCCGGGCGGGCAGCACGAAATCAACGCGCTGCACGTTCCCATCGGGCGGCCGATCCAGCTGACGCTCATTTCGCAGGACGTGTTCCACAGTTTCTCCGTGCCGGCCTTCCGGGTGAAGCGCGAGGTGATTCCGGGGCGGTACAACACGGTATGGTTCGAAGCCACGACGCCGGGGAAATACCACCTGTTCTGCACGCAGTATTGCGGGACGCTGCACTCGCAGATGATCGGCTGGGTATACGCGATGACGCCGGAGGATTACGAGGCGTGGGCGGCGGGATCGACCAGCGGTCACTCGCTGGCGCAGAACGGGGAGCGGCTGTTCGCCAGCCTGGGATGCAATTCATGCCACAACAGCACGCCGAACGCGCACGGCCCGAATCTGGCGCACGTCTACGGGGCGCACGTGCAGCTGAAAGACGGGCAATTCGTAACAGCGGACGACGCGTTTCTGCGAGACACCATTCTGAACCCCACGCTGCACGAGGTGGCGGGATACGCCCCCATTATGCCGACCTATCAGGGCCAGGTGAGCGAAGAAGGCCTGATCGATCTGGTGGAATATATAAGGCAACTCGATTCGCAGTACCGGATCGAGCAGACGATTGACAACAGCGACCAGCAGCCCGTGCAGACGGGCGCGGCGCCGCCGGGAACTTCAGCCCCGACGATGACGCCAGGGACGGTGAAGCCATGAGCACAATCGTATCGCTACCCGATCAGTCGACGGCCCGGCTGCCGAAGGTGTCGTACCTGAACAAGGAGTACGGCCTGAAGAGCTGGCTGCTGACGGGCGACCACAAGCGGATCGCGGTCCTGTACATGATCTCGATCACGTTTTTCTTCTTCATCGGCGGAGCGATGGCGGCGCTGATCCGCATGGAGCTGCTGACGCCGGTGAGCGATCTGCTGGCGGCCGATACCTATAACAAGGTGTTTACGGCGCACGGCATCATCATGGTGTTCTTCTTCCTGGTGCCGTCGGTGCCGGCGACGATCGGCAACTTCTGTATCCCGATCATGGTGGGCGCCAAAGACCTGGCATTTCCGAAGATCAACCTGCTGAGCTGGTATCTGTACGTCGTCGCCGGCATCATGATGATCTGCGTGCTGACCTTCGGCGGCGTGGATACGGGCTGGACGTTCACGACTCCGCTGAGCACGCATTACCTGAACACGCACGTAGTGACGGCCGGCCTCGCGGTGTTTGTGGCGGGATTCAGCTCGATTTTCACCGGCCTGAACTTCATCGTGACCATCCACCGCATGCGCGCGCCGGGGATGACGTGGTTCCGGCTGCCGCTGTTCGTGTGGTCGCATTACGCGGCGTCGATTCTGATGGTGCTGGGCACGCCGGTGCTGGCCATCACGCTGGTGCTGGTGGTTCTGGAGCGCACGATCGGGATCGGGGTCTTCGATCCGACCAAGGGCGGCGATCCGCTGCTCTTCCAGCATCTGTTCTGGTTCTATTCGCACCCGGCCGTGTACATCATGATTCTGCCGGGCATGGGCGTGATCTCCGAGGTGATCAGCACCTTCTCGCGGAAGCGCGTCTTCGGCTATACGGCGGTGGCGTTTTCGTCGGTGGCAATTGCGGTGTTCGGATTCTTCGTGTGGGCCCATCACATGTTCATCATGGGCATCTCGAACTACTCGGCGCTGGTGTTTTCGCTGCTGACCATGCTGGTGGCGGTGCCTTCGGCGATCAAGATCTTCAACTGGTCGGCGACGCTCTATAAGGGGTCGATCACGTTCGAGACGCCGATGCTGTACGCGTTCGGATTCCTGGGGCTGTTCACCATCGGCGGACTGACCGGGGTGTTTCTCGGGTCGCTGGGCATGGACATCCATCTGACGGAGACGTACTTCATCGTCGCGCACTTCCACTTCGTGATGGTGGGCGGGATGCTGATGGCTTACCTGGCCGGCGTGCACTTCTGGTGGCCGAAGATCACCGGGCGCATGTATCCGGAGGGGGTTTCGCGGTTGGCGGCCGTGATCACATTTGTAGGGTTCGTGCTGACCTTCTTCCCGCAGTTCATCCTTGGCTACCTTGGGATGCCGCGGCGGTACGCGGCATATCCGCCGGAGTTCCAGGTGCTGAATGTATTCTCGAGCGCGGGCGCGAGCGTGCTGGGCATCGGCTATCTGCTGCCGCTGCTGTATCTGACGTGGTCGCTGAAGTACGGCAAGATCGCGGGCCCCAATCCATGGCAGGCCACCGGCCTCGAGTGGCAGATTCAGTCGCCGCCGCTGACGGAGAATTTCGCCGAGACGCCGATTGTGACGCACGAGGCCTACGACTACGAGTGGCTGGAGAATACCAAAGCCAGAGAGGTACCGACCGTTGGATAGCCACACTGTTGCCGCGCAGACCGCGATCACGCCGCATGACGAGCATGCGCATCCTCCGTTTCTGCGCCATCATTTTGAGAACGTGGCGCAGCAGCGGGAGGCGGCCACCTTCGGCATGTGGCTGTTCCTGCTGACGGAAATCATGTTCTTCGGCGGCATGTTCTGCGCCTACCTGATCTACCGGAACTGGTACTACCCGGCGTTTGTGGCCGGCAGCCACACGCTGCACATCTGGGCCGGCACGCTGAACACGGCGCTGCTGATCGTTTCCAGCTTCACCATGGCGATGGCGGTCTATTCGGCGGAGACGCGCAAGCGGAAGCCGTTGCTGCGGTGGATGGTCATCACCATGATCCTCGGCACGGGCTTTCTTTGCGTGAAGGCCTACGAGTGGCACGACGAGTGGGTGGAGCACCACGTGCCCGGGCTGAACTTCAGCCCTGAGCAGTTCATGACCGGCACGAAGGCGTATCCGGACGACAAGCTGCCGCTGGATATGGCGGAGAAGACGCAGGTGTACTTCTCGCTGTACTTCGCCATGACCGGCATGCACGCGCTGCACATGATCATCGGCGTTTCGCTGCTGATGTTCCTGTTCGTCAAGGCGTATGGAGGGGCGTACACGGAAGGGCATGTGGCGCCCATAGAAAATTTCGGTTTGTACTGGCACTTCGTCGATATTGTGTGGATCTTTTTATATCCGTTGCTGTATCTGATCAGTCGACATCAGTGACGAAGGACAGGGATTAGGGATTGGATATTAGGGTTTAGGGATTAGGGATTGAGCGACACGGGAGCCGCCATGGAGCATCACGAGCACCATATTCATCTGACGCCGTCGGAGCCAACGCATCACGAAGATCACATCGTGACGCCCGGCGTGTATCTGGTCATCGGGACCTGTCTTCTGATCCTGACCGCGGCGACCGCGGCGATTTCCTATGTGGATCTCGGCGTCTTTAACGCCGTGGTGGCGCTGGCTATCGCCTGCCTGAAGGGGTCGCTGGTGGTGCTGTTCTTCATGCACATCAAGTACAGCTCGCGGCTGACGAAGCTGACAGTCGGGGCGGGATTCTTCACCTTTCTGGTGCTGATCACCATGACCATGACGGATTACATCAGCCGCGCGTGGGGACGGTGGTAGAGGAGCAGGGATTAGGGATTAGGGATTAGGGGACAGGGATTAGAAAGACAAAGGCAGGGAGCGGCTTGGGCTGCTCCCTTTTGCTTTGGGGCGAAGAGGGATCAGACCGTGTCCGTTCCTGGACATGCGTTGTTTAGTTTGGACATGGGAAGCCGCTGTGCTGAAGGGTAAGTTGCTGATTTTCTGAGCGGGGCGGGTCGCCGGGCGAGGCACTCGGCGTGCTTCTGATACTCTCACGACGTTGTGTGTTCAACGCGCCCCCAACGCGTTCCTCCCCAGGGATCTTTCTGAAGTGGCATGAGATTGGGCGGACGGGCTGAGCCAGTCCCGGCCATAGGTTCATCCGCCAGCGAGGTCAGCGTATGTGGAAGAGTCTGCAGCTTGCCGCCCGCGTCCTGCGGAAGAATCCGGCATTCACCGTGATTGCCGTTCTGACTATTGCGCTGGGGGTGGGCGCGAGCACCGCCATCTTCAGCGTGACGAACGCTGTGCTGCTGCGACCACTGCCTTATCCCCATTCTGACGAGCTCGTTGTTGGCGGGATGGACCTGACGAAGCGCAACGTGCACGGGCTGCCCTTTTCCAACGCCGATTATCTGGATTTGAAGAACGGCACGCGGCAGCAGTTCTCCGATATGGCGGGCGTCTTCAGCTTTGAGGTAGTGGCGGAGAAGACCGATGGGACGCCTGAGCCGTTCACGATGGCTGTGGTGACGACGAACTTCTTCAACGTGATGGGCGCGCAGATCGTGTCGGGCCGGGACTTCAACCAGCAGGACGGGATTCCGCAGGCCGCCGCGCCGGCGCCGGGGACCGGCCAGCAGGGAACAGCGCCGCCGCAGCTGCCGCAGATGGCGATCCTGAGCCACGAATATTTCATGAAGCGGTATGGCGGAAATCCGGCGGTGCTGGGGCACACGCTGGGCAACGCGGGCGGACCGAATGCGGTGATTGTGGGCGTGCTGGCGCCGGGATTTCGCCTGTACTTTCCGCCGGAGGACCAGATCCAGGAGTCGCCGGATGTGTGGGTGGCGAACCGGCTGGACTACGCCGCCGCCGACCGGAACAACTTCAGCATTATTCCCGTGGGGCGGCTGAAGCCCGGTGTGACCCTGCAGCAGGCGCAGGCGGGGGCGGACGCGGTTGCGAGGGAAGGACGGCAGACGATTCCGATGGATGCGTCCATCGGGTATGAAATCTCGCTGGCGCCGATGCGGCAGCACCTGGTGGCGGCGGTGCAGCCGGCGATCCTGGCGCTGATGGGGTCGGTGATTTTCCTGCTGCTGATTGCGTGCGCCAACGTGGCAAACCTGCTGCTGGTGCGGGCTTCGCTGCGGGAGCAGGAGTTTGCGGTGCGCGCGGCAATGGGGGCGAACCGGCGGCAGCTGATTCGTCCGCTGATGACGGAGGCCTGCCTGCTGGCGGTAGGGGGCACGGCGCTTGGACTGGGACTGGCATGGGCGGCCATCGGCGAGCTTCGGCATCTGGCTCCAACGAATCTGCCGCGGCTGGACTCAGTGGGTCTCGACATGCCGGTGCTGATATTTGCAGCGCTGGCGGGGCTGGTGGCCGCGGTGCTGTTCGGTCTGGCTCCGGCATGGCGCGCTTCGCAGCCGACGCTGATGAACGTGCTGCGTGGAGCGAGCCGCACTTCGGGTCTGGCCAGCGGGGCCTTCCTGCGCAACGGTGTCGTGATGGCGGAGGTGGCCGCGTCGTTTGTGCTACTGGTGGGGTCGGGGCTGATGTTCCGCAGCTTTATGGACCTGCAGCGGATCGACCCCGGTTTTGACGCGCACAATCTGCTGACGTTCCGGCTGCTGGGCGCGGCGGGGACGGGCGGGAAGACACCGGACGAGCGCGAGGCAAAGATGCGCCAGGTGAAAGCCGCCCTGCAGGCGATTCCGGGGGTGGAGAGTGTGACCGCATCGACACCGTTTCCGCTGACCGGCGGGTACAGTCCGGTTCGGTGGGGAACGGAAGCGGCGCTGGCGGACCCGAGCAAGTTCCAGGCGACGAATCTGCAGATTGTGATCCCGGGATATTTCGAGACGATGCACGCGCCGCTGCTGGCCGGGCGAACGTTCACGGAGGACGACGAGCAGCCGGGCAGGAATTACGTCATGGTGGACGAGGATCTGGCGAAGAAGGCGTTTCCTGGGCAGTCGGCGGTGGGCAAGCGAATCCTGACGCGGGTGCAGACGCCGCAGGCGGTTTTTGTGCAGATTATCGGCGTGGTGGCGCACCAGCGCGAGGAGTCACTGGCGGTGCGGGGCCGGGAGGAGATCTATTTCACCGATGCGTACTTTGGCGGATTCACGCCTCCGCGCTGGGCGATTCGGACGCGGAGCGATCCGGCCGGGTACGAGGGCGAGGTGCGGGCGGCGATTGCGGGGCTGAGCCACAGCTATCTCGTAGACAAGATCGAGCCGGCGGAGACAGTGGTGCAGGCGGCGCAGGCGGAAACGCGCTTTTCACTGCTGCTGTTGCTGGTGTTTGCCATCATTGCGGGGACGCTGGCGGGGATTGGACTGTACGGCGTGCTGGCCACCGCGGTGCGGCAGCGGACGCCGGAGATCGGCGTGCGCATGGCGCTGGGCGCGGATCGCGGAGACATCGTGCGGCTGGTGGTGCGCCAGGGCATGCAGCTGAGCCTGATCGGCATTGCGGTGGGCATCGTGGCGGCGCTGGTGCTGGGCCGGGTGATGACGGCGATGCTGGTGGGGGTGAAGGCGACCGACCCGGTGACGTTTGTGGGGATGGCGGCAGCATTCCTCGCGATTGCGGCGCTGGCGTCATGGCTGCCGGCGCGACGGGCGGCGGGGCTGGATCCGAAGACGGCGCTGCATGAACAGTGATCAGGGTACGGGGTACGGGGTACAGGGTGACAGGTTGCAGGTTACACGTACGGGGTGCGGGGTACAGGTTTACGCCTGTCATGGGTGGGGGAAGGCGTAGTAGCCGGAGCGCGCTGCGATGTGGGCGCCGGGGACGGAACACCGCAGGCGGATGCGGTGGAACGAGCGGTCGGCTTTGAAATCTGACGGCTTGTAGACCAGGCGGTATTGATTCCGCTGCTCGGATTCCATGATGCGCAGGTCGTCCAGGATTTTCCTGCCGCGCGGGTTCAGGAAGAGGCGTCCGCCGGTTTGCTGGGTGAGGTCCTGGAGCGTTCGATAGCCATCGGAGAACTGCCCGCTGCGTCCGCGGACGATGGCGTAGATCGCGGTGCGGGTGCGCTGGCACATGTCAACGGCTTCGCTGAGGTAGGCGTGGCTGGCGTCGTCCATACCGTCGGTGAAAATCAGGATGAAGTTGCCGGTGGGTGTCGCCGGGTCCTGCTGCCACTGATCGCGGCAGGTGGTGTAAAGCGAGTCGAAGATGGCGGTCAGCGGGTCGTAGCGGTCGGGCGTGTTGCCGACGCGGGCGGCTCCGGCGGCAATGGCGGCGTCGCTGTCGGTCCAGTTCTGGCGGATGAAGGTCTTCGTGTCGAACTGCTCGACGAAGGCGCGGTCGTAGCCTTTGCGCAGAAGCTGCGCGGCGTAGGCGTGGATGATGGCTCGGTTGAAAGGCAGGTCTTCGAGCATGGAGGCGCTGGTGTCAAAGAGGAAGCCGGCGCGGATGGGCAGATCGTCGTAATTCTGCAGGAAGACGATTTGGGACTGGCGATGGCCGTTGTCGGTGAGGGTCAACTGGTCGCGCGTGAGATGGGTGAGGGGCGCGCCGTTGCGGGCGGCGGCGTGGAAGGTAAGGGCGATCTCGTTGACGGGGATGCGCAGGGTGTAGGGCGCTGGCCCCGACGGGGATGCGGCGGATTGCGGGACGGCGGCCATCGGCACCAGGGCCGCGGCCGTGACGAAGAGGAACGAACGGCAGCGCGGGAGCACAGCGAATCAGGAGCGCCGCATGTCAGGCGCGAGGGGCGTTGGGAGCGGGGAGGTCGCGGCCCGGGTCCTGACGTTTGTCCGGCTCGCGCAGGACGATGGGCTGGACCATGGAATGGGCGTCGAGGACGGGCGCGACGTGGGCGGTCCTCTGGTACGTATACAGGATGCGATGGACCACGGTGACGGTGGAGATGACCGCCAGCACCCAGAGAACCGGCGCCATGACGCCCCAGCGGTTGAACAGAGCGCCGAGGATGATGAGCACGACGCGCTCCGGCCTCTCCATGAACCCGACCTTGCAGTTTCCGATGAGCGCTTCGGCGCGGGCGCGGGTGTAGCTGACCATCAGCGAGGTGATCATCACGAACGCGGCGAGGAAGACGTAGAAGAGGCGATTGCCGCGGGCGTAGAAGACGAGCAATCCGAAGAATAGGACGACGTCGGAGTAGCGGTCGATGACCGAGTCAAAGAAGGCGCCGAAGACGGTGACCTGCTGGGTCTGACGGGCGACGCGGCCGTCGACCATATCGAAGATGCCGGCGCCAATGATCACGAGTCCGGCGTAGAGGAACATGCGCACGTAGTTGTGCGGGTTGGCGAAGCCAAAGAGCACCGCAGCGGCGGTATTGATGATGAGGCCGATGAAGGTGAGGACGTTCGGAGAGATGCGGGTGAGCGACAGGCCGTCAACGATGGCTTGCAGGAGTACGCCGCAGCCTCGGCCAAAGGCCCGCGTCCAGGTCAGATGCGACGGCTTTTCGTCCGCCATGCGGTCTCTACTTTCCGGCTTGCGCTTCTTCGGCTGCCGCTTCGTCGTGGATGGTGGCCAGCTTCAGGACTTCCATTTCGCGCTTGCCGTTGGGCGTTTGCACGACGGCCATATCGCCGACCTGCTTGCCCACCAGCGCCTTGCCGATGGGAGAGGTGGTCGAGATGAGGCCTTTGCTCACGTCGGATTCTTCGCTGGTTACGAGCTTGTACTCGATTTTCTCATCCTTGGAGGTGTCGTAGACGAGGACCGTGGAGCCGAAGGCGGCGCGATCGTGCGGGATGTTGGCCAGATTGACCAGGGCCAGTTCCGCCATGCGCTTTTTCAGCTGGCCCAGACGCGCATTGACGAAGTCCTGGCGCTGCTTGGCCATGTGGTATTCGGCGTTTTCGCTCAGGTCGCCCATGGCGACGGCCTTCTTGATTTCGGCGGGAAGCTCGTGGGTCAGTTCGTGTTCCAGCTGGCGAATCTCTTCCAGAAGCTTCTTCTTGATGTGTTCAGGCATGCATCAACATCCGTCAGGGGCTGGTTCAGTCCGCATCGCGGGCAATGGCGATGCCTGCCGGAACGGTATGGGGTCCGGTCCGCGCTGGAGAGAGATCAACCCTTGCAAGGGAATTCGTTTGAAGGCCGGGGTATCTTGCCTCAGCCCTGATTATACGACGCCGGGGCGGCGCGCTGCGCGTCGAGGAAGCTCTGCAGGATCAACACGGCAGCCACCTGGTCGACGACCTCCCGGTGCCCGGAAAGGGGCCGTCCGGCGGCGTGGAGGTGGCGGTGGGCTTCGGCCGAGGTCAGGCGCTCGTCCCACAGGTGCACGGGCAGGGAAAAGGCCTCGCGCAGGGTGGCGGCGAAGGCGTGGGTTTTGGCTGCCTGGGGGCTCAGGTCGCCGGACATGTACAGGGGGTTGCCGAGGACGATCGCCGCACAGCCATATTTGCGGAGAAGGCGGCCGAGAGATTTCAGGTCGGATTTGACGTTTTTGCGGACTAAAGTCAGGACTGGCTGGGCGGTGAGACCGAGCTCATCGGAGACGGCGACACCGATGCGGCGATCCCCGAAATCGAGGCCGAGCAGGCGAGGCGGCACAGACGTATGGTAGCGCGGAGGCACAGGCAGACCGGCGGAAAGAACGGCATCTTACAATGAGTTAGAGAATCCAAAGGGACAGACCCCAGGAGCAGGACCCCCCTTCGTGCGACGCCTTTTCTTCCTCGTTGTGCTGGCGGCCCTTGTCGCGGCCGGAGCCATTGCATTCGCGTTGCTGGCGCCCGCGGGCCCGGAGACGGCGACCTACGTGGATATTCTGCCGGGAACCCCCAGCGCCCAGATTGCCGGTCAGCTGAAGCAGCAGGGCATCATCCGCAGCAAGTGGGTCTTCCTTGGGCTGCGCCTGGCCCGGGGCGGAACGCTGAAGGCCGGGGAGTATCGCTTCGATCATCCCGTGCCCATGACCGAGGTTTGGGAGAAGATTCGCCGGGGCGAAGTGTATACGGTGGAGGTCACGATCCCCGAGGGATCGAACATCTTCGACATTGGAGCGCGGGTGCAGGCCGCAGGGCTCGGCACAAAGGATGCCTTTGTAGCGGCGGCGAAGGAGGATGCTTCCCTGGTGCAGGATCTGGATCCGCACGCGCCGAGCCTCGAAGGTTATCTCTTCCCGGATACCTACCGCTTCTCGCTGCACACCGATCCGCAGGAAATGATGATGGCGATGGTGAAGCGCTTCCGCGCGGCGGCGGCCGGGATTGGGCTGACCGGCGACCTTCACCAGACCGTGACGCTGGCTTCGCTGGTGGAAAAGGAGACGCCGATCGACGCGGAGCGTCCGCTGGTGGCCAGCGTTTTCGAGAATCGCCTGGCGAAAAACATGCCGTTGATGACCGATCCCTCGGTGATTTACGCGGCGTTACTGGATGGGCGCTACCGGGGAACGATTTATCAGTCCGATCTGCAGGCGGATTCGTCTTATAACACGTATCGTCATCAGGGGCTGCCGCCGGGACCGATCTGCAATCCGGGGCTGAAGTCGCTGGAAGCGGCGATGCACCCGGCGGTGACGGATTATCTGTACTTCGTCGCCGCGAGCGCGGATCCGTCGGGGAAGTCGCGTTTTTCGGCGACGATTGAGGAACATGCGAAAGATGTGCAGGCCTACCGGCGCGCCGTGCGCCAGGCGGGCCAGCCGCAACCATGAGAGCGGCTGTTGAGCCGCCGGCAGGGAACTGAATTGGCTGGGAGGATCGTTCGCTGAGAGGAATGCACCGGATCAGGACCAGTCTGTCGCTTGCACTGTTGCTGGCGCTGCCGGCGCTGGACGGGTGTTTGTGGCATACGCACAAGGTGCCCAAAGCGAAGCCGCCGGCGGTGGTGATGACGGTTGCGCCGCAGAAGCTGGTTGACATCATCAACGCGCAGTACGCGGCCATTCAGTCCCTGAGCGCGGCGGTAACCTTCACCGCAACGTCGGGTGGCACGCTGAACGGCCAGGAAAAGACCATCACGCCGTTCAGCGGCTATATCCTTCTGCGCAAGCCGGAGGCGCTGCGGGTGATTGGCTATCTGCCGGTGGTGCACTCGCCCGCCTTCGATATGGCGAGCAACGGCAACTCCTTCAAGCTGTTCATTCCCCCGAAGAGCGAGGCCATTGAAGGGCCGAACGAGCTGACGCAGGCTTCGCAGAATGCCTTTGAAAACCTGCGGCCTTATATGTTTTTCGACTCGATGGTGATTCCTGAGATCGGTCCGGACGAGGTGCTGTCGGTCACCGCGGACAGCAACATCGTGGTCAATCCCAAAACCCGGAAGCTGGAGATTCGCCCGGAATACCTGCTGACCGTGCAGGTGCGCCAGCCGAACACCCGCTTTACCCAGGTGCATCGGGTGATTCACATCAGCCGAATCGATCTGAGGCCGGTGCAGCAGGACATCTACGACCAGAACGGCCAGGTGCAGACGCAGGCGGTTTACGGTCCGCTGCAGACGTTCGGAACGGAGCGCTTTCCGGGAACGGTCACCATCCGGTGGCCGCAGCAGCAGGAGCAGATTCTCATCACGATCTCGAAGCTGCGGGTGAATTTACCTCTGGCCAACGATCAGTTTGAGCTGAAGATCCCCGAAGGAACGAAGATCAAGGAACTGCACTGAGCGATCAGAGCGGCCGGTCGGTGTAGAGGGTTTTGTCGGAGACGGTCTGCACTTCGATCAAGCGCGATCCCAGCAGCCGGATCACGTGGTCGTGAAACTCGTCGGGCACAAAAAGTAACTTGCGCGGGCCGGTCCCCCACAGGCGCAGCAGGTCGGCATCGCTGAGAAAGATGTGGGGCGCGTCCGGGTAGTCGGAACCCCAGATCATCGACGATCCGAAGAGCTTGCCCTGATCTTCATCCTTGTCGGGCTGGAAGTACCAGGTGCGCCCGTGCACGAGCAGCGCCTGACGCTGGGTATAGAAGATGATCGACGAGCCGTCGGACTGGTCGCCGTACAGCATGAGCTGGGCATTGGCGTTGCCGGGTTCTGCGGTCAGCCTGTTGATGGTGTCGGCCATCGCCTTCGAGGAGAGCATCGGCTGAAAGCGCACGAGGGCAATGTGCGCGGCGATAAGGATAATCGCGAGTGTAAAGCCGACGCTGACCGTCGATTCGAAGGCATGACCGCGGCGGCGCAGGCGCCAGGCCGCGAGGGGTCCGAAGAAGAAAGCGGCGGCGGCCAGCACGGCGGGAAGGCGCAGAGCGGCGAACGACGGCCCGGTGAGATCGAAGAAGTGCGACATGGACAGCGTGTAGTTGCCGACGCCGCGATGCGCCATCAGCGTGCCGATGTCGTGAATGTAGGGCAGGTGGCGCGACTGCCACAGGCCGTACGCGAGCAACGCGGCGGCCAGCATCCCGAGAAAGACGAGGAAGAGGTGCGCGCCGTTGATCCAGGGGGTGTTGTCGCGCCGCTGATCCACCCGGGCCTGCTCCATGGTGGCGAGCGCGCCGGTGATCAGCATGAGCACGGCAGGGTAGATGGGCCAGGTGTAGTACTCCTGGTTCGTCGAGAGCGCGAAGAAGACCAGGATGAAGCCGGCGTAGAGAGCGAGCAGGAGCCCGGTGCGCGCGCGGAAGCGGAGCTGGGCGGCCAGCGCGGAGGATTCCCAGGCGGTGAGCTGGGGGTCGAGGAACTGGATGGTGTTGGTGGCGTCGTAGCGCAGGTCCGAGGCGAAGAGACGGCGATTGCGCCAGGCGCGGCGCAGCGCAGCGGGCAGAAACAGGCTCCACGGAAACAGCCAGATGAGCTGCCCGAACCAGAAGACCCACCAGGGCTGGCGGTTGTAGTCGTGCGGGTAGCGCAGGCCGAGGAAGCGCAGGAAGTGTTCGTTGATGAAATAGAAGTAGAAGAATCCGTGGACGTGGCCGGGCGAGGGGATGTTGCCGTGGGGATTGCCGTAGTCGGGGTTGCGCAGGCCCGCGAGGATGTGCCACGGCGCGCCGATGGCGAGGAAGAGCAGCAGTCCCGTGAATAGGCGAAATTCGCGCCAGCGCCGCCATTCGCCGGTGATGATGAGATAGGCGATCACGGCGGCGCCAAAGAACACGGGAGCGATGAGGCCTTTGGCGAGCAGAGCAATCGCGACCGAGGCGTAGGCCAGGTAAAGCCGGGCGGGCTTGCGATCCTCCACGCCGGTGATGAATCCGTAGAGTGCCAGGATCAGGAAGAAAGTGAGAATGGATTCCGGAATCAGCGTTCGGGTGAAGAGAAAGGTTCCCACCGAGGTAAGAATGGCGAGGGCCGCGTAGAAAGCGGCGCGATCGCCCCAGGCGCGACGGCCCCACAGCCAGGCGATCCAGGCGCAGCCGAGCACGGCCAGAGCCATGGGCAGGTGGGTGGCGAAGACGTTAAAGCCGAAGAGATGGTAATCGACGGCGACCATCCAGTCAGGCAGGGGCGGCTTTTCCAGATAGCGGATGCCGTTGACGTACATCGTGACCCAGTCGCCGCTGGTGACGATGTGCTGGGCGGCCTGGGCGTGGGTGGCATCGGCGTCGTCGAGCACAGCGGGGGAGAAAAGCGCCGCAAAATAAACAGCCAGAAAGATGAGGCACAACCAGGTCCAGGCCCTGGCCGGCGTCGAGTAGAGCGACGGCTGGGCGGGAGCGGTCGGTGGAGCTGCTGGGGCGTGGGGAAGTGTCATTTGTTCGAAGCCTTGCAGAAAGTTCAGAATATCAGTGTGAAGCCACTGGGTTGCGGGGTGTGGGCATGACGGACGACCGGCGGGCGATTCAGAAACTGGCTGCCGCGCTGCGTGAAAACCTGGCGAAATGCGGCGATGACCCGGATGTGGATCCGGTGCACGACACGCGCACCGGGACCCGCCGGCTGCAGGCCACGCTGGAGAATGTGGTGCGCGAGCTGCCGGACGGGGCCGAGGGCGAGCCGGTGCGCACGGCGGCGGTAGCCGTGATGCGGCTGCTGAAACGGATCCGGCAGGCGGCTGGACCGGTGCGGGATCTGGACGTGCACCGCAAGCTGCTGGAGAAGCTGGTGAAGCGGGCGGTGCGGCCGGGAACGGTGCCGCAAGAAGGCACGCCGCAGATTCCCGACGAACCCGACATTCTGGAGACGCCGGAAGCCGGTTTGCGCGTGACCAGCGTGGAGCAGGAGGCTGACGATCTCGATCAGTGGCTGAAGCACCATCGCAAGGACGTGGCGGACGAGTTGCAATCGGAGGCAGGTGATCTGGCGGCGAAATTCGACAGGCGGCTGTCGGAGCTGGAAGCCGCTCTGCGCGCCCGAACCAGGAAGAGATCCGGAAGGAAAGGCCCGGGCGTGGTCGCGCTTGAAAGCTTTGCGCGACTGGCGACGGAGATGCAGCTGCTGGACGCGACCAATCTGCACGATTTCCGCAAAGGAGCCAAAAAGGCGCGCTACGTGGCCGAGCTGGCGACGCAGGGAGACCGCGATGCGGAGAAGATCGGCACGACGCTGAAGAAGCTGCAGGACGAAATCGGCGACTGGCATGACTGGCTGGTGCTGGTGGACGAGGCGCGCGCGGCGCTGGGCAACCGGGCAACGGAGCTGATTGGGCTGCTGGAGGCCGAGCGGGAGAAGCATTTTGTCACTGCGATGAAGACGGCAGCCCGGCTGCGCGGGCGGCTCATGGGCGAGTGGCAGGCGGTTGCGCGCCGGCCGGCGCAGAGAGCAGCGCTCCCCAGGGTAAACGGGCCGCAGAGAGCCGCGGCAGAATAACGCTGCTCATGTATCGTGCTGAGTGAGCGCCTGGGCCCTTCGAACATCATGCAGACTTTTGCGGCCATCGATATCGGATCGAACTCGTGCCGGCTGAAGATCGGCCGGGTGGTGAAGCACGAGCTGCGCACCGTCCACGAGGATCGCGAGGTGACACGGCTGGGCGCCAGCGTCTTTGAGGCGGGCATTGTCTCTCCGGAGTCGATGGCGGCGACGCTGCGCACGCTGAAACGCTTCTACAAGGCAGTCCAGCAGCACGGGGTGGATCGCGTGCGGGCGGTCGCGACCTCGGCGATGCGCGATGCGCGCAACTCGCGGGCGTTTCTGGCGTGGGTGCAGGATGAGACGGGCTGGAATGTGGAAATCATCTCGGGCCTCGAAGAAGGACGCCTGATCCATCGCGGTATCGTGGAGAACGAGCCGGGCGCGGGCGGCCGCTGCGTGCTCATCGACGTGGGCGGCGGCAGCTGCGAGATCACGCTCTCCGAGCACAAGAGTATCCGGGAGACGGTGAGTCTGCCGCTGGGTGCAGTGCGGCTGACCCAGGAGTTTCTGCAGAGCGAGATTCCGCAGAAGGACGAGATTCGCCGGCTGCGGCAGTTCATCGACCGCGAGCTGCGCCGGGCCGTCCGGCGCATCGATGCCAGCGGCGTGCGCCTGGTCATCGGGACGTCAGGGACGGCGGCGGCGCTTTCCGACGCGGCTCGGGCTATCGGCAAAAAGCGCGCGGGCAAAGACAAGGCGGGCAAGGATCAAACGCCGGTCGAGACGGTGCGGCGCCTGACCGCAAAGCTGGCGAAGATGACGAACAACCAGCGCGCCATGGTGCCGGGGATCGGCCCGCGACGCTCGGAGATCATCGTGGCCGGCGCGCACGTGTTTGCGCACATCCTGGAGGAATTGCGGCTGCGCGGTTTTCGCTATTCACCCATGGGCCTGCGCGACGGGATTCTGGAGCAGATGCTGGCGGAGCAGGATTCGCGGGCTTCCATCCACCAGCAGTTCGAGCGCGAGCGGTGGCAGGGGGTGCTGGAAGCGTGCCGGCGCTACGGGATCGACCCGCGATCCGGGGAGCCCATTCGGCAACATGCGGCGCAGCTCTTCCGCGACCTGGCCGGAGTTCACGAATTGCCGGACGAGTACCAGACCTGGCTGCAGGCCGCGGCCATGCTGCGCGACATTGGAAAATTCCTCAACCATCAGGGCTATCACCGGCACGCGCAGTACATCATTGCGAACTCCGAACTCTATGGGTTCACGCCGCAGCAGCGGGTGGTGACCTCGGCGATCGCGCGGTATCAGGGCAAGAGCCGGCCATCGCCCGAAGGGCGCACCATGCGCCAGGTGCCTCCCGAGGAGTACGAGCATGTGCGGCGCGCGGTGGTGCTGCTGCGGCTGGCGGTGGCGCTGAACCAGGATCGCGCCAGCGACGTGTTACGGGTGCGGGTGCACGTTTATCCCAAACGGGTGCTGCTGGAGCTGGCGCCTGGACGCACCGGCGCCGAACTCGAGCTCTGGTCGCTGCGCAAGGAAGCCGGCTACTTCCGCGAGGTCTTCGGACGCGATCTCTTCGTGGCTTTGCTGTAAGCTCCGCGAAGGATGCGGGGATCCACCAGCCAGTGCAGGGTTCCTGGCATGCGCGCGCAGTCGATGCGGCCCACGGCGCCTTTGCGCAGCCGGGTGCTGATGCGGCCTGAGGGCGAGAGCAGCGATCCGAAGAAGACCGCGAGGTTGGGATTGTGGCCGACGACCAGGACGTTGTCGTACTGCTCCAGGCTGCGCACCAGGTCGCGGAACTTCTGCACGCCGGCGTCCGGCGCGAGCGCCTCGCTGATTTCAATTTTGGAGTCGTAGCCGGTTTCGTTCGCGACCAGAGAGGCGGTTTGCAGCGCGCGCTTCAGCGGGCTGGAGACGACGCGATCGAACTGCACATTCAGACTGTTCAGAAAGCGGCCGACGAGGAGACTTTGCTGCTTGCCCTCCTTGTCCAGGGGCCGTTTTACGTCAACGACTGGGTTGGCGCGGCGGTTGCCGGCGCTGGCATGGCGCAAAATATAGAGATTCATGAGTAAAAAAGGGCGAAAACTCTTCGCGTTTAACGCGATTGTAACAATGGACCCAGGCCTCGAATGTTAATTTCGCGGGCCTCCCTGGGTGTTCTGATGGCGTGAATGGCGCAGCGGCGCGATCGGCTCAAAACGAGCGCGTGACCGGTTGCGGCATAGGAATAGGGCCGGGATAGGGCTCGGGGTCAGGATCGGGTGCGGGGCCGGGCGCGGGTTTCGGCTCCGGGACAGCCGGAGGGCCAGGCGCCGGTTCAGGGCCGGGATCGATGCCGGGGATGGCGCCGGGCGCGGAGACGAGTTCAGCGGGAATGGGCATCTTCTGGTGGAAGCCGGCGGGCGCAGGCGCGGTTGCCTCGGCCAGCCGCCAGATCTCGGAAACCAGGAGGCCTGAGAGGAAGGACTGCGAGGATTCACACCTGAACCCCGCTTGCGCGAAAAGGGAGGGCCACGGCGGGATTCGGCGCGTTCGCAGGCCGGTGAGCAGGCGAAAGGCCGCATAAAGGCCGGCGACGAGAGAGCGGGCGAAAGCTGCCCGGGTGGGGCTGCCGGAGGGGACCTGGAATTCCGAGACAACCCAGCGCGCGCCGGGAGCGAGGCGGGGAAGCAGGCGCCGGATGAGGGCCTCGGTTTCGGATTCCGTCAGGCAGTCAAGAAAGAAGTGGGTCGCGACCAGATCGTATTCCTGCCCAGGGGGAGTGAAGCGGCGCGCATCGGCACAAAGGGTGGTGAGGCGATCCTCTGCGCCCTGCTGAGTGGCCCGCGCGCGCAGCAGGCGCAGCATGGCCGGACTGGCATCGATGGCGTCGGCAGAGAGACTGGGGCAGGCGGCGAGGAGCCGCGCGAGAAAGCGGCCGTCGCCGTCGCCCAGAACCAGCGCCTTTGCGGCGGATGCGGCGTGAAGCGCCGGGAGAGGATGGAAGCGGCAACGCTCCAGCATGGGGCCGAATGAGAGGTATTCAAGGACGCGATAGAGGCGCGCCACCCGATCGAAGCGCGGAGGGCGATTCATCGCCACAGCACCACGAAGAGCAGAGGCGTCAGCAGGGCGGCATCGGCGGCGACGCGGAGCAGAAGCAGCCAGCGCGCGGAATCTTCCGGCGCGGCATCCTCGGTGGATCGCCGACGGTGCAGGGCATCGAGAGAGAGCAGAACCACCGCGGAGAGGCCGGCGCAGAGGATAAGGACGCCGTCCGCGGCATCGCGCAAACCCGACGAGAAGGCCAGAGCCGCGGCGCAGAGGGCGAGCATGCACGCCGCCAGCGAAATGGAGAAACGGCGGCTGCTCCGTGACTGCTCCCACACCTCGATGGCAATCGTGTTGAGGCAACAAAGGGCGGCGAAGAGCAGAACCAGCAGGGCCATCGGCAGGCGCGAACGCGCGGTCTGCGACCACGCGGGAACGGCCGTGGCCAGGGCAAAAACGATGCCCACTGTAATTTCGCGGGAAAACCAGCGGCGCGCGCGGGGAAGCGCAAAATGCACGCCGGCGAAGTACAGCATGGCGGCGGCAAACAGAATGGCATCGTCGCGGCGATCGATTCCCGGCATGCGAGCGATCAGCCACAGGAGCACGGCGGTGGCGGGACCGGCCACCGCGAGCAGGGTGGCACAGTGGCGCGCGTGGAAGAAGTGGCGTTCGCGGAGTTCGGTTCCGGTCACCGTCGCGCTCCGCGAGGCTCGGGCATCGAGCAGGCGATCGGCGACGTAGATCAGCCAGGTTCCCAGGCCGAGAACAGCAAGCGCGCTGACGGAAATGCGAACACCGGCGGCGCGCTCAAAGCTCCAGGCCCACAGAACCGCGACTGTGGGCGCATCCAGACTGAGAAGGTGCCAGTAGAGGGCGCCCCGCAGCAGGCGAGAGCGCGGCCGTTCGCAGACCCTGGGGATTTGGGCGGCAAGGGCCACGCTCTCATTTTAAAAGTGAAAACGGTAGCGAAGCTGGCCGTAGATCTGGCGCGGATCATTTTCATGGAATCCGCCGAAGGTCAGGCTGTTGTCCAGCAGGACGCGTTCGTTCGCCACGTTGGTCGACTGCGCGCTCAAACTCCAGTTCTCGCCGAAGGATTTTCCGACGGCCAGATCGAAGGTGGTGTGGCCGGGCAGATAATCGCCCGTATACGGCGACGGCGGATCGGTAAAGCCATTGGAGAAGCCGGAGCCGTAGTAGACGTTGAAGGAAGCGAAGGCTTGCTTCGGCAAATTGCCGTTAAAGCCGAAGTTCAGCGTGTTGCGCTGGTCGTGGTCGAGGGCCGAATAGCCCGGCGCCACGGCGCACGCCGCCGAGCTGGGCGGATAACAGATGAGGCCGCCGGTGATGGGGCCGATCTGCTGCGCGATCTGGTTGGAGTAGGCAAGGTGGAACTGCCCGTAGCGCCACAGATGGGGGGAGTGGAGAGTGAGCTCCCACGCCTGGACGAGCGCGCCCTGCACGGTGATGGGGATGAAAACATCCGATTCGCCGATATTGCTGTGATCGAGGAAATTGTTGGCCCGGGTCTGGAAGGTGTCGGCGTCCAGCAGCCAGCCGCGCCAGGGAATCTGCAGCCCGAACTGGTGTTCTTCGTCCCGCTCCCCGCGCAGTGGAACGAAGCTGGTGTCGTTTCCCTGCGCGTACGTCAGGGCCGGCCCGGCAATGCTGGTGAGCGGCGGCGGCTGGTAGGAGTGGCCGTAGAAGCCGCGCAGCACCCAGCCGAGTTTAGGAATGAGAACGGCCATGCCGATGCGGGGATAGATCGCGTTCTCAGAGATGGAGGCCTGGAAGTGGGTCTGGCGCTCTCCGCCGATGAGGGTCAGCCATGACGTGGGATGAAAATTGTCTTCGATGAACGCTTCCTCAACGCCGCCGTTGATGACCGGGTTCACGCTGAAGTTGGTCGCGCTGCCATCGTTGAAGACGACGCCGAAGAGGTCGTTCTCGTGCTGGTCGTAGCCGTAGAGGCCGGCCTTGAGTGAGTTGTGGGCGACCACCGTGGAAAAGTATGCCTGCGCGCCCGAGTACTGGCCGGTCTGGCGGGCGGTGGTGGCGGTGGGATTGTCACTGGACGATGGCTGATAGAGCGCCTCGTTGTAGTGGTAGTAGGGAGAAATCTCAAAGAGGGAATTGGGGCTGAGGGTATGAATCCAGGAAAAAACCGAGAATCCGTCGGTTTCGTGGTCGCCGTCACGCAGGCCGGATGAATTGTAGAGCTGGTTTTCCCAGTCGCTGGGATTGGGGTCGTAAGGAATCTGATAGTAGTCGGTGCGCAGCTGGGAGACGGAGCGCAGCTGATCGTGCGGCGTGCGGTTCCAGATGAGCGAACCGAAGCCGCCGTAGCCGTTCGCTGAGTCGTGGACGGGGGTTTCGATGGGCGCCATCAGGCCGTAGTTGCTGCGATTGCCATTGAGGGCGGCGTACCAGGCGAAGCGTTCGGAGTGATCGCCGAAGCTGAGCTGGTCGTCGGTGTGGTCGAAACTCCCGAAGGTGGTGACGAACTCCCCTTCGCGATTCATCTCGAAGCCGGTGCGCGGCACTACGTCGAACATGCCGTAGGTGCGGTCGCCGAGGTCGGCGCTGTAGCTGCCGCGCTCCACCTCAACGGTGTCGATATCGCGGGGATTGACCTGGGGGCCGACGTTGGCCGCGATATTGGTGTTGGGGAGGGGCACGCCGTCGATCATCCAGTTCAGCTCGTGGCCTCCACGCATGTGCAGCATGTCATGCGTCATGTAAGCGCCCGGGGTGTAGTCGGTAATCATGGCGAGGGAATTGGTGAGGTCAGCGCCCGGAGTCTCCCTGATGTCGGTGCGGCTGATCATCGTTGTGGGAGTGACGGAGTCGGGATTGGCGGTGTCCTGCTCGGCATGGACGACCGCCGTTTCGTTGGCCCTGGCAATCTCAAGGGGGAAGTGCAGGATGTCTTCCGAATTGGAGGTGACCTGGAGGGTCTGGCTGGTGGTAGCGAAGCCCGGGCTGGAGATGGTGATGATATAGATCCCCGGCGGCACAGCCTGAATGGAGAAAGCGCCGTCAGGGTTGCTGGTGGCATGGAAGATGAGGTCGGAGTGCGCCGCCTGCAGCGCGATCTCCGCTCCCTGAATGGGGCGGTGACTGGGGTCGTGCACGATCCCCTGCACGCGGCCGAGAACGGTGGCTCTGAGCAGCGGCACGGCCAGAAGAAAGACAAGGAAGAGCGATAACTTACGTACCATTGTGGCTCCTGAGGAAAGCTCGCAAATGTAACGGAGACGGAGACAAACGGGCGCACCGCTGCCGCGGGGGCGCGTCTGCTGCTATTTGCGTTACAGGCTGAGGAGCCGGGGAGGTCCGCGCTTGTGGCGGGTACGGTCAGCGGAGATGCGGTAGCCGGCCTCTGCCGCGCGCACGATCAGAGCGGGGCCCTGGGTGAGCTGGGCGAAGCCTCGGCGCGCGGGCGGCGTAAAGGAGTGCGGCAGCATCAGAGGGCACCGGGCGAACGGCGCGTAGGGGCACGTTTCCTGGACGGTGACGAAGCGCGAGGAGAGCTGTCCCAGCTCCATCTCCTCCATCATCATCGCGCAGTGGTGCTTGCCGTTGCGGCGGCAGCAGGCGGGCAGCTGCGCGTCGTCGGGGCCGGAGGCGAACGCGGGCGCGATCAGCGGATAGCTGAAGAGCACAACCAGAATGGCTGCCCAGACGCGTCGCATGGCTGGTCCATCCTAACAGGGGGCCCGGAGCCGCGGCCAGTGCAGCCTGGCGCTATTGCCCGCCGGAGGCGGCGCCGTTCAACTGCACCGAGGTCGTGTAGTTCTGCTGCACAATCGACCAGGTGTCCTTCTTTTTCGATGTCAGGCTCAGGTGGTGCGAAACGGTATCCGTGGTATCCGGGGTGTAGGTGAGCGTGTACTGGTACTTCAGCAGCGCGGCCAGTTTCGTGAAGGCTTCATCGGCATGGTCGCGCCGGCCCTCGAACATATAGCCGCCGGTGGCGTTGCACATGTCTTCCATAATTTTCCTGCCGTCGATGTGCGGCGCCGAAGATGGCTCCTGGCCGCCGCGCCGTCCGCCGCCCCCGCCCCCGGGATAGCCACCTCCGCCGCCGGGATAGCCGCCGCCTCCGCCGGGATAGCCACCGCCTCCGCCGGGATAGCCGCCTCCGCCCATGCCGCCGCGGCGATTCATGCCGCGGTTCTGGTTCTGCTGCTCTTCCTCGCCCTTGTAGTAGATGGCGAATATTTGCGCGTGGGCATCCTGCGCGGCTTCTTCGGCCTCCGCCGCCGTCTCCTTGCTGCCGCGATCGACGCCGTCGGTGACGACGACGATGACGTGATGGCCGGGGGCCTTCTTCAGCACCTCCAGCGACGCCAGATAGATAGCGTCGTAGAGGTTGTTGTCGCGGCTTGTCGTCATGTTGCGATTCTGATCGTCGCCGCTGCCGTTGCTGAAGTTGGTTGAGCCGAGGTGATCGATGGCGTCGTGCAGCTTGTTGCTGTTGGCGGTCGGATCCTCCAGCAGATCGACTTCGCTGCCGAACTGCTCGACGAACGCCCGGTCGTCGGTGCCGGGCAGGGTGTGATCGACATAGTGCTCCATGGCCAGGCGCGCGTCGCCCAGCTCCATGCGGAGCGTGGCATTGGTCTGGCCGAGGAGGCCGAAGGTGATGGGCGTGGGCTGAGCGAGGGCAAACGAGTCGATCTTCTGCACTCGCCCGTTATCGGTGAAGGTTAGATCCGCGGAGGTGAGGTCCTTCACCGGATCGCCCTTGCCGTCGACCGCCGTCACCCAAAGATGAACGGGCTGAGCCGCAGCCGCAGGCGGCGCCGCAGCGGGCGCGGCCGGCTTCTCGGTCTGGGCTACGGCCGATGCGGCCAGCAGGGGGAGCAGGGCCGCGCAGGCGGCGGTGCACAAAACAGGGCGAGGGCGAAAGCGATTCGTCATAAGGGCGCCTGGATGTCTATTAAACCACCCATTAGACGGACGAATCGAGAATGAGGTTACCGGGGGCCCGGGCGGGCTCAGCAGTCGCAGCGGCGCCAGATCAGATAATCGACCGAATAGCGCCCTGCTCCGAAGACCAGGACGATCAGCGAGGCGATCAGGAACGTGTACGCCGCGTCGCCGTAGAACTTGTCGGGATCGCTGATGATGGCGGCCAGGGCGGCCAGGTCGGTGGTGAGATAGGCGACGAGCATGTCCACGGCCAGCAACAGGCCGAGGAACCGCGTGGCGAAGCCGGCGATCAGCAGAATGCCGCCCACGAATTCCAGTCCGGAGACAAACACGGCGGTAAAACCGGGCAGCGGAAGGCCGAGGCTCGAGAAAAACTGGGTCACATGCGAGAGGTGATGCAGCTTGCCCCACCCGGTCAGCGCGAATTGCCACCCCCAGTAGACGCGGACCAGGAGCAGGAAGGGCGACTCCAGCGCCGCGGTCCATTGCTGAAAGCGGCGGTACAGAGACGGGATCAGGGCGGAAGGCTGATCTTTGACGGATTCGGCGGCCGTTGGGTTCATGGTGTGCCCTTTCGTGCGTTGGTGGGAGTAGCAGTCACGGGTTAACTGGTAAACCAGCCCAGCTCCGACCAGGTGGCAAAGGCCTCCTGCACGAGAGCGGCGCGCTCGGCTTCCCCGAGGGAACTGTCGCGAATAGCCAGATCAATGGCGTCGCCCAGCGTTTTGCCCTCGAGCAGTCCCGAGAGCAGGCGGAATTCTTCGAGGGTCAGCGGCTTGTACCAGACCGAATTCTCGTGGCGATGGACGGCCAGGTGGATGGCTTTCCGGGCGAGGGCCGCGGTGCGGCGAACATGGTGGCGCTTGCGGGCCGCGCTGGCGTTGTTTGTCGAGGAGGCGCTGCTGCCGTTCTCATTGCGCACCTCGAGCAGCAGGTCATCGACCGGATAGCTGAGGGACAGGACGCGCAGGTACGGCTGCAGGCGGAGGACCGAATCTTCGTTGATGGCGGCGAGTCCGCGGGCGCTGAGGCGCGGCCGCTCTTCGCCATCGAAGGCCTCGATGTGCGCCCACTCCAGGCGCACCATATCGAGAGCCAGTTTCGTGTGCGGCTTGATCCAGGTTGGGTTCTTCTCCAGCCACGATTCCAGACGCGATCCCAGGTTGCGCAGCGTGAAGGACTCCGAGGGGCAGTCGGTGAGATAGGCGCGCATGAGCGCGTCGAAGCGCGCGCGGCCGAGGATCGCCTGCAGCCCGGGGAAGTCCTCTTCAAAGCAGGTGTAGAGCCGGAACCAGTACTGGCGGTTGTAGATTTCAAGCCGCTCAAATGAGGTCAGCCGGTCGTTGGGGCGGATGATGGCGTCGGCCTCACTGCGGTTCGATGTACCGTCGCGCCGGCGGCGGGGCATCGTCTCACTGCGGGTGAGCGGGTGCATGACCGCAGCCGCCATACGGCGCTGGATTTCGAGAAGCTGGCTATCGGCCGGCTGGCTCATCGCGTCGCTCCTGACTCCGCCATCGTGGACGGCTGCAGCGTGGCTGCGGCGGCTTCCACCGCTGCGGTTACGCTCTCGGGAGCAGCTTCGGCCGCGGCCTTCAGAAACTTATTCGCCTTCAGCGCCTCGGCGTGAACTTCCTCGAAGCTGGGAATGTTGTCGTCCCACTCCAGCAGAGTGGCCGTGGGCCCGCACCGCTCGATGGCGCGTGCGTAGAGCCGCCAGACGGCGGGCAGCACCGGGTGATCGTGGGTGTCGAGGATGAACTTCTCAAACTTGCTGTGCCCGGCGACGTGGATCTGCGCCACGCGATGCGCGGGCACGAAGTTCACATACTCCAGCGGATTGAAATTATGGTTCTTCGACGAGACGTAAATATTGTTCACGTCCAGCAGAATGCCGCAGTCGGCGCGCTCGACCACTTCGGTGAGGAACTCCCATTCGGTCATCTCCGAGACGTGGAACTCTGCGTAACTCGACACGTTTTCGACCACCACCGGGACTTCGACAAAGTCCTGCACCTGGCGAATCTTCTGCGCCGTGACCTCTACAGCTTCCCAGGTGTAGGGCATGGGCAGCAGGTCGTGGGTATAGCGGCCGTCGACCGAGCCCCAGCAGAGGTGGTCGCTGAGCCATGGAGTCTTCGTCCGGCGCACCAGCTGCTTCAGCCGCTTCAGGTGCTCGCGGCTGAGGGGATCGACCGAGCCGAAGTACATGGAGACGCCGTGCTGCACCACTTTGTACTGTTCGAGGATCTGGTCGAGGATTTCCAACGGCCGACCGCCGTCGATCATGTAGTTCTCGGAGATGATCTCGAACCAGTCCACGACCGGCTTGCGGCTCAGGATGTGCTGGTAGTGCGGGATGCGCAGACCGATGCCGACGCCGTACTCGGTATGGTTGTTGAAGCGATTGGCAGGCATGGTGGCACCTCGTAAAGCCGATGAACTCGTTTAGCGAGCCAGAGTGATTCCCCGGCCCAAAACAAAAATGAAAGGCAGCGCGCAGACGATGGAAAGAGCAGCCCACGTCCAGCTGCGGTTGATCGCCTCGACGGATACGAGCGGGCGAGCGCTTTTCGGCGCGTACCACTGCATATACAGAAGGCCGGAACCGGCGCCGGCCGCCGCCGGCAGCGCGGACAACAGGAGGTATTTTGGCCCCAGCGGATTGAGCAGACCGCTGGCGCAGGCCATCAGGACCGCGCTGAGGTAAGCGGGCAACATCAGGCGGGTGATGCGCCGGTGTTCACTGCGGGGGATGCCGACGTAGCGGACCAGGCCCGAGGCGACGACGACCAGCGAACCCAGATAGGCCAGGATGCCGCCGGCGATGAGGAGAATCCGCCAGAGAAGATGCGGCTGCATCCCCTGAATCACCATGGCCCAGTCGCCAAAATTCGTAATTCCGGAAAAGAGGAAGTAGCCGGCCCCGCTGAAGAGATTGAAGGCGCAGCCGAGCAGCAGAAACAGGCGCGTCGCGGGCGAGGACTCTCGGGCGCTGCGCAGGAGAAGCCAGAAGACTGCGGCGCCGGCGAGGTTGGCCAGAGTTCCGCCGGCTTCCACCAGCTTGCTGTCCTGAGTGCTGGACCAGGCAAGGGTGGAGAGGACTCCGGAATGCGAGACGGTCAGCAGCGCGATGCAGCCATGCCCCAGACCTTCGTGGATAATGACGCCGATCATGTGGGCGAAAACTGACACGGAACAGACCGTCAGAAGGCTGTCGCGCACTGCGAGCGTTCCTGCCGGAGCGGGAGTGTCCGGTGCGTGCACCGTGGATGTGGAAACTGCCATCGGAATTTGCAAAGCCAGGCCAGAAGGGCCGCGGATAAGGCGGCCCTCCCGTCCCATGCTGCTGGTGAGAGCCTAGCTGGGCATGTGGGAGCCGTCGGTCGCGCAGCCACCCTTGCCCTTGCAGCTGTTCTTGCCTTTGCAGCCATTGTCGCTGCTCTTGCAGCCGCCCTGGCCTTTACAGTCGTTTTTGCCCTTACAGGAATGCTTGGGCGGTTTCGCCTGTTCGACGCCACTGAACGACGCTTTGCCCGCCTTCAGGATGGGCGTCGCGCCGGACGAGCTGAGAACAGACGCGTGCATTGCGGTCGCGCCCGTGAGCAGGCCCGAAACGGCTGCAGCGACCATCATGGTCTTCAAGGATTGCTTCATTGTCATTCCTCCATCGATTTCCGCTGGACCAGACCGGGCGCGACCGGAAAACTGGGGACCCTCTCTGAGCGTTCAGGAGCGGACTCGAGAGCGGGCCGGTTCTGGGGAGCGCCGGGCGGGGGACCTCGCGGTGCGGATTAGACTACATAAACTACTACGCGTTGTGCCACTGCACCGGATTGTTTTTTGGCGGTTTTCCCGGGACCCGCGGGAGTTGTCCGCAAGTGGACAGACTTTCCGCTGATTTTTGCGGCGCCGTAACATCCGGCACGCGCGCTTTGGCGCAAAAACTGCAAGGCTGCGATGGCTTCGAGTCATCTCAAAGGAAAAACAGAGGAGCTTTTCCCCATACGATGCCGGATTCACCGATGAGTTCCCGCCGCAGCGATCACGGCCGTGTCGCCCTGCGCTTCGTGCTGATGATCGGCGTCGTCAGCTTCTTCGCCGACTTCGTCTACGAAGGCGGACGCAGCATCAGCGGCCCGTTCCTTGAAACCCTGGGCGCCACCGGCGCGGTGGTCGGTGTTGTGGCCGGGCTGGGGGAATTGCTGGGGTATGGCCTGCGCTTCTTTTCCGGGCGCGTGAGCGAGAAGACCCGTCAGTTCTGGCCGATGACCATCTTCGGATACGTCGTTCAGATGGCGGCGGTGCCCGCTCTGGCCCTCGCGGGCAACTGGCAGGTGGCCAGCGTGCTGATCGTCCTTGAGCGCGTCGGCAAGGCCATTCGCAATCCGCCGCGCGACGTGATGCTCTCCCACGCGGGCAAGGAGATGGGCATTGGCTGGGCCTTTGGCCTGCACGAAGGGCTCGACCAGGCAGGCGCGCTCATCGGGCCGCTGGTGCTGGCTTTTGTGCTTGCCCATCGCGGGCAGTACCGGATCGCCTTTGCCACGCTGCTGATCCCGGCGGTGATCACGGCGGTTCTGATCGTGGTGACGAAGTTCCTGTATCCGCGGCCGGAAGATCTCGAAGCCCACACGCCAATCATTCACGCGGAGGGCATGGGCCCCGCGTTCTGGATTTATCTGGTGGGGGCGGCGCTGGTCGCTGCCGGTTTTGCCGACTATCAGCTCATCGCCTTCCATCTGCAGAAACATGGCATCGCCTCGGCCATCTGGATCCCGATCTTTTATTCCGTGGCCATGGCCACCAGCGGCGCGGGGTCGCTTTTGTTCGGCAGGCTCTTCGACCGCTATGGCGTCGTCGTCCTCATCCCGCTCACCTTCATCTCGATCGCGTCCGCGCCGCTGGTTTTCCTTGGGGGATTCAATCTCGCGCTGGTGGGCGCGGCTCTGTGGGGGCTGGGCATGGGTGTGCACGAGTCGATCATTCCTGCTGCGGTCGCGACCATGGTTCCCGCCGAACGACGGCCGTCGGCTTACGGATTATTTACGGCGGCTTACGGTGTCTTCTGGTTCCTGGGCAGTGCCGCCATTGGATTCCTATATGACGTCTCCGTCCAGGATGCGGTGGTGTTCTGCGTGGCAACGGGCGTGGCGTCGCTGCCGTTCTTCTTTGCGGTCCGGCGCAGGATGGCGGTCAGCGGCCGGTGATCCTGAGCCCCGGCCTGTGGCTGGGATAGTCGAGATAGCCGATGCCCACCCGCATGTGGTGGTGCAGGGAATTGGGCACGCTCACCGCCAGACACATGCCCAGCATGCCGTGCGCGATGGCCAGCAGGTAGAGATTGCGGTAGCGGAGATAGAGCAGGCACGAAGCCGCGCCCCAGAGAATCACCGCCGGAACCAGCACCGGATTGGGAATATGCACGATGGCAAAGAGCAGCGTCGCCAGAGCGACGCCGGAGGCGCGGCCCATCCCGAGCCGTAACAGCCGCAACAGAACGTAGACCTGAAGAATGTATTGCTGCATCAGCGCCCACAGCGAGTACTCGAGGATATGGACTCCGAAGGGCAGCGGCCCGTAGAGCCTGTGCAGAGAATGAACGCGGGCGGCGATGCCCAGGCCGATGAAGAGGAGAGCCGTCGCCGCGATGACAATCCACAGCGGGCGCCCCAGGTTTTTGACGCCGAGGCCAATCGGACGGCTGCGGTTCCGGCTCAGCCAGCCAGTGATGGCGATCCACGCAAACGCCGACCAGTAGAAGAAGCGCTGCTCCGGGTTGCGGGTCCAGACCGTGATCAGGATGAGGCCGTAGCCAATCGCCAGCTCGGCAATCTCGCGGGCTCGGGATGGTGACTGCGGGCTCACCGCTTCAGGTCAGGAGAAAGCTGCTAATCGCCAAGTCTGTCCCATTCGTCCGAATCGATGTGGGCCTGGCGCAGAATGCTGCGCAGCGTGCCGACCGCAACCTCACTTTTTCGGGGCACAATGGCAGTGTCCACGACTCCGCCAGCACTCCGCACGAATTTGACATGGCTACCACGCTGGCTGGCTTCCTGGAATCCAGCCGCCTCCAGCCGCCTCCAGCCGGCGCTTGACGTCGCGGAAGGGAAGAGGCTTAAGCCGCCCCAACCTCAACCTCGATGGTGCGGATTTCTGCGGGGCGAGTGGCCACTGGCGGCTCGAAATGGAGTTCCAGCGCTTCCGTGAGGTTGGAAAGCGCCTCCTCTTCCGTCTCCCCCTGGCTGGCGACGTCAACGTCAAGACACTGGGCCACGTACCAGTCGCCTTCCTTCCAGACCGTTGCCGAAAACGGGCGCTTCATACGTGTATTTTTGCACACCTGCATCCGAAGCCGGGCCGCTGCCTACTGCAGCAGCGTGCCCGTTTCCGGCTCGATCTTCGCTTCCTCCGGCGGAATGACCACCGCAGCCGCCACCTTATCGCCGTCCTCCAGGTTCAGCAGCTTCACGCCCTGGGTGGAGCGGCCCGCCTGGCGGATGGTTGTGGTGTCGATGCGGATGATCTTCCCGTACTGGCTGATCACGATAATCTCCGAAATCTCGTCGACCAGCTGAATGCCGACGACCTTGCCATTCTTTGCCGTCGTCTTCACGTTGATCACGCCTTTGCCGCCGCGCGTCTGCAGCCGGTATTCCTCCACGTCGGTCCGCTTGCCGAAGCCGTTCTCGGTGACGGAGAGGATGCGGTGGACTGCCCCGTTTTTCTTCGGCGTGACCGCCAGCCCGACCACGTAATCGTTCTTGCCGACGTCAATGCCGCGCACCCCATAGGCAGGCCGCCCCATCGAGCGCACATCCTCTTCGCCAAAGCGGATGCCCATGCCATCGTGGGTAGCGAGGAAGACAATCTGCTCGCCATCGGTGATGCGAACGCCGATCAGTTCATCGTCATCGTCAACGCCGATGGCGATAATGCCGCGCGCCATCACGTTGCTGAAATCCTTCAGCGGCGTCTTCTTGACCGTGCCGTTGCGCGTGGCGAAGAAAATGAACTTGCCCTCTTCTTCCAGATTGCGGACGGGGAGGATGTTCCGCACTGTCTCGCCCGGCTGCAGGCTGAGCAGGCTGGCGATCGACTTACCCTTGCCCGCCGCGCCGACGTCAGGCACCTCATAGACCTTCAGCCAGTACACGCGTCCCTTGTTCGTGAAGCAGAGCAGGTAGGCGTGCGTCGAATCGACAATCAGCTGCGTGACGAAGTCCTCTTCGCGCGTCTTCATGCCGAGACGCCCGGTTCCGCCGCGCCGCTGCTGCCGGTACGTCGAGATCGGGGTTCGCTTCAGGTAGCCGGAGTGCGAAACCGTGACCGCGACCTGTTCGTCGGCGATCAGGTCTTCCAGCTGCAGCTCTGCGGTCTCGTCCACAATCTGCGTGCGGCGCTCGTCGCCGAACTCTTTGCGGACGGCCTCCAGCTCCTTCACGATGACCTGACGCAGCTTCTTCTCTGAGGCCAGGATCGATTCGTACTCCGCGATGTTGTCGCGAACTTCCTTCAGTTCGCTGACCAACTCGTCGATGGAGAGCTGGGTCAGGCGATAGAGCTGCAGTTCGAGGATGGCGTCAATCTGCCGATAGCTGAGCGTCAGCGTCGCTGTAATCAGAGTCGCCGGGTCGATGCCGTACTTTGCCGGATCGAGCTTCACGCCCTTCAGAGCCTGATCCTTCACCGTGATCGTCTTGTTGGAGAAGTACTGGAACAGGTTTTCGCGAGCATCGACACGCGATGACGATCCGCGGATGATTTTAATGACGTTGTCGAGGTGATCGAGGGCGATCTGGTAGCCGAGCAGAACATGCTCGCGATCCCGCGCCTTGCGCAGCAGGAAGTCGGTCCGCCGCCGGACCACGTCCATGCGATGGTCGATGAAGACCCGGATCGCCTCCGGCAGCGACAGCTCGCGCGGCTGGCCGTTGACCACGGCCAGGAAGATCATCGAGAAGCTCTCCTGCATCTGGGTGTGCTTGTAGAGCTGGTTCAGGACGATCTGCGCTTCGGCGCCGCGTTTCAGCTCGATGACGATGCGCATGCCGTCGCGGTCGCTCTCGTCGCGCACGTCGCCGATGTCGTCGATCACCTTGTCGTTGACCAGTTCGGCGATGCGCTTGATGAGCGTGTTCTTGTTGACCTGATACGGAATCTCGCTGACGATGATCGACTGGCGTCCCTGGCTCAGGTTCTCGGCGGCGCACTTCGCGCGAATCAGGAAGCGGCCGCGCCCCGTCTTATAGGCCTGCGCGATGCCGCCTTTGCCGTAGAGGAAGCCGCCGGTCGGGAAGTCCGGCCCGTGCACGTGCTTCAGCACCTCGGCCAGCCCCGCCTGCGGATTGTTCACCATCTCGATGGCCGCGTTCACCACCTCGGTGAGATTGTGCGGCGGAATGTTGGTCGCCATGCCGACCGCGATGCCGTTCGATCCGTTGACGATGAGGTTGGGAATGCGCGTGGGCAGCACCACCGGCTCAAACGTCGACTCGTCGAAGTTCGGCACCATATCGACGGTCTGCATTTCAATGTCTGCCAGCATCTCGCCGGCGATCTTGGTCATGCGGCACTCGGTGTACCGGTAGGCTGCAGGCGGATCGCCATCGACCGAACCGAAGTTCCCCTGCCCATCCACCAGCGGATAGCGCATCGCCCACGGCTGCGCCATGCGCACCAAGGCGTCGTACACCGCTGAGTCGCCGTGAGGATGATATTTCTTCAGGCACTCGCCGACGACGCCGGCGCACTTCGAATAGCGCTTGTTGTACTGCAGACCCTCGCGCTCCATCGCCACCAGGATGCGGCGGTGCACGGGCTTCAGTCCGTCGCGCGCGTCGGGCAGGGCGCGCCCGATGATGACCGACATCGAGTAGTCGAGATACGACCGGCGCATCTCCTCTTCAATGTTGATGGGGATGAGATTTGCGGCTCCGGGACCGGTTGGACCGTCGCCGGAGTTGCCGCCAAGAGGAAGCTGAGGGTTCTGATCGTCTGCCATAATTTTTCTTAGCCGGAGGTCACGCCGGGAGGGTCCAGTGCGAAGGGCGACCGAAGACTTATCTTTATGATAAATGAAGAGTTAGCTCGGCACAACCCGCCCTGGGTCAATGGATTCAGACAGATGCAGCGCGCCCGGCAAATGCTCCGCGCGATGACTCAAAACCAGTCCCGATTTTCGTGCGAATCGCGCCCCAAACTCGGGGGCTATAGTGGACTCAAAGGCTCCTCCTTAAGACCATGACGACCACCGCCGTCGTACCGAAAATCTCCGGACCCCCGGCTACGCTCCTCTTCAACGACTGGTATCCGGCGCTGCGCAGTGAGGTGCTCCAGGGCAAGCGGATGGCGACCGCGATGCTCCTCGGCATCCCCATGGTTCTGGGCCGGCGCGACGACGGACGCATCTTTGCCATGCGCGATCTCTGCCCGCATCGCGGGATTCCACTCTCGTGCGGCTGGTTCGACGGCAAATCGCTCACCTGCAAGTACCATGGCTGGACCTTCGAGCCCGTCAGCGGCCAGTGCATGGAGATTCCCTCGCTGACGAAGGACGATCCCTTCCCGCGCAATTTGCACGGCATGGCGTATCCATGCGAGGAGCGCGACGGCTATGCCTGGGTCTATGTGCCGGAGCCAGGCCGTGGACGCGTCAGCGCCGAAGATGCCGCGCTCTCGTCGGTCCCGGAAGTCCCGAAGTTTGGCACGCGCTTTCGCTCGGCGCATCTCACCGCCGATCTTCCCTGCAACGTGGATCACGGCATCATCGGCCTCATGGATCCGGCGCACGGACCCTTCGTGCATCAGTCGTGGTGGTGGCGCAAAGAGGCGAGCATCCATGAGAAGGAGAAGCGCTTCGAGCCGATCCCGCAGGGCTTCCGCATGGCCACGCATGCGCCGTCAAAGAACTCGGCGCCGTACAAGCTGCTTGGCGTTTATGGCGAGCCGGTCGTGACGACCATCGACTTCGTCCTGCCGAATCGCCGCTACGAAACGATCCGGTGCGGCGACAAGTGGTTCTCCAGCCTGACGACCGTCACGCCCACCACGCCCACATCGTGCCGCATCGACGTGGCCGGCGCGTGGAACGTGCTCTACCACCTGCCGTTCATGACCTCGATCCTGAGGTTCTTCGGCAACATGTTCGTCCGCCAGGATCAGGTGACCATGATCCAGCAGGCGCAGGGCTTGCAGTACGATCCCGCGCTCATGCTGATTGACGATGCCGACAAGCCGGCCAAGTGGTACTTCGCGCTCAAGCAGGCGCGGCTCGACGCGGAGCGCACGGGTGAGCCGATGAAGCACCCCATCCAGGAGCCGGTCACGCTGCACTGGCGCAGCTGAAGGCAGAGGGCAGGGTACGGGGCACAGGGGACAGCGTACAGCGTACAGAAAGAGGCAGCGGCGGTTAAGTCGGCGCCCTCACTATGCTTTTGTCTCAGTCGGCTGCTGCACCACGGCGTGGCCGTTCCCGTTGCTCTCCTCGGCCACGATCGACTCGACGGAGATGTGGAGCTGGCGCCCCAGCTCCTGCATCTTCTCCAGCCACTCCGTTGAGGGCGGCTTGTCGCGGCGGTCGCGATAGCTCTCGTACCAGAGATTCTGGGCCTGCCACAGGCTAACCTCGAAGGGCAGCTCCGGCAGGGTGCGCGCGATCAGCAGCGCGTCTTCGACACACTTGACGCAGTCCGGATCGGCGTTCAGCCCGAACATCGCCTTGTTGATCTTCTGCTCGGCGATGTAGCCCAGCAGCTGCTTATCCAGCGTCACCTGATCGGATTTCGCCAGCGCCAGCCACGAGCGCACCTGAATGGCATCGATCGGCTCCGACTCCAGCGCCCGCCGCACCCCGGCGTTGATCGCAAACGTCGCAGCGACGGTGAGAGCTTCCGGACGCGGCAGCTTGCTCTGGCTCAGGAAATGCAGCAGCGACGCCTGATTCTCGTAAATCGCTGAAAGGCTCGATTCAACCTCTTCGAGAGTCGTCGTGAGCAGAATTTGCAGGATGCGCTTCTGTTCGTCGAGGAAGAGGGAGCGCAGTGAATACGTCTGGCCGCCGAAGTAGCGATCGAAGATTCGGACAACTTCGGGAAAATCGGCCAGGTTGACGGCAGACTTCGCGTTCTCGACAAACTCGCCCCATTGAGCGGAGTCGCTGTTCTCCCAGCGCTTCACCACCGCCGTGATGTTCTGGTCGCCAAAGTGAAGCACGCTAAAGGCGACCGTTTCCGCCGCTTCCGTGATCTTCGAAGAGATCAGCGCCTGCCCCACCGCCAGCCGCACGCGACCGGAGAACACAGTCTCATAGGTCAGCCGCCGCACCGAGTAGCAGAACAAGTCCGCCTCGTCGGGATAGCTGGTGAAGATCGAGCTGATGGCATAGTGCGCCGCTACCTGCTCCAGTCCCACCTGCGTCGATTTCACGTAGCGGTTGTAGACCGCGGCTCCGTCCAGTTGCTCGGGCAGGTTCGACTTCGCCTGAGCCAGCTGCTCGACAAACCGCTTTTCGAGATTGGCGGCTCGCTTGCCGAAGAGTTCCGCGGCCAGCTGCAGCACGCGTCCGGCGTAGGCGATGATCTGCACCGTCTCGATGCCGGAGATGTCGTCGAAGAACCACCCGCAGCTGGTGTACATCAGCATGGAGTGGCGCTCCAGCTCCATCAGCATCAGCGCCCGCGTGCGCTCTTCCTCATTCAGTTCGTACGAGCTGTGCGACGACAGGAACGCGTCGCGCGACTCCTTCGATCGGTTGAGGATGACGCTGATGTAGTCGTTGCGCGCTGCCTCCGGGTCGCGAAAAAGGCGAATCGCCGCCTCATGAGCCAGCGGCGCCACGGCATCGCGCAGCTCGTCCAGCGCCGCCCGCAGCGGCCGCCGCCACTTCTGGTTCCAGCCAGGCCGCCCGCTCGAGCATCCGCAGTCCGAGCGCCAGCGCTCGATGCCGTGCGCGCAACTCCAGGAAGTGTCCTCGACAGTCTCCGCCTCCCAGCGCGGCGGATGCCTCTCCAGAAACTCGCCGTAATTCGTGAGCCGCGCGCCAGCCTCCGCCTGGTGGTTCGTGTCTTCGAAGCGGTGCAGCACCCACGCCAGCGCCATCTCGCCGTAGCGGTGATGGTGCCCGTAGCTTTCGCCGTCCGTCGCGACGTGGACCAGCTGGGCCCGCCGCCCCTCCGGCTGAAAGCCGCCCAGCAGCCGCTGCGCGAAGCCGTCACCGCTGTTCAGCAGGCCTTCGAAGGCAATGGCTCGCGACCGTGGGCCGTCATAAAAGAAGACGACGATCGAGCGGCCCTCTTTCAGGCGCACCCGATAGGCCTGCGTCGTATCCACGCTCGCGTTCGGCGTTTCCGTCCAGGCGGCTTCGCCGCTCGCTTTTCCCTTGCGAGACGGTTCTTTGCCAGCCTCTGTCGCCTTCGCACTCGATTCGGTCTCCCCAGCGACCCGATCCAGCGGGCGCACCCGCGCGCATTGGTGCGGCGCCAGCAGCACGAACTCAATCCCATGCTGCGCCAGCAGATCCAGCGACTCGGAATCCACCGCCGTCTCCGGCAGCCACATGCCCTCTGGCTTGCGGTGGAAGCGATATTCGAAGTCCGCGATGCCCCAGCGGACCTGCGTCACGCGGTCCCGCGTGCTGGCCAGCGGCATGATCAGGTGGTTGTAGACCTGGGCCATCGCCGATCCGTGCCCCGAATAGCGCTTCTGGCTGCGGCTATCGGCCCGCACAATGGCCTCATGCACCCGGGGAGAATTCTGCTCCAGCCACGACAGCAGCGTTGGCCCAAAGTTGAAGCTCATACGCGCGTAGTTGTTGACGATGCGGATGATCTGGTTCTGCCGGTCCACAATGCGCGCCGAGGCGTTCGGAGCGTAGCATTCTGCCGTGATGCGGGCGTTCCAGTCGTGCCAGGGGGCGGCGGATTCCTGGGCCTCCACCGTCTCCAGCCAGGGGTTTTCCCGGGGCGGCTGGTAAAAGTGGCCGTGGATGCAGATGGCTCGTTCAGGACTGCTCATGGCGTGCTCAGGCTTCTTCCCTAAGGTACACGGCGGAGCGCGACAGGGCGTCGCTGTTGCCGCACCAACGGAATCTCAACAGCCGGGGCGCGGTGTGCGACAATGGAGGCAGACGGAGGTCTGTCCGCGCAAGGGTGCGACGTCCTCCGGAGGATCCTGAATGTTTGACAACCTCTTAAAACCCGAGCACCTGCTGCTGATTCTGGCCATCGCCCTGCTGATTTTTGGCCCCACCAAACTGCCTGGACTGGGCAAGGGCCTCGGCGAAGCCTTCCGCGGATTCAAGGAAGGCATCAAGGGATCGCCGGACAGCGACGCCGCGAAGCAGGAGAATACGACGAAGTCCGAAGCGGCCACCCCGCAGACGAAGTAGCTGGACCAGCCGGGCCCCCGCAACCAGCCGCGCCTTTGGGTGCGGCTTTGTGTTTGCCAGCGGATTTACTTGCGGTCCCACCGGGCCGCGATTGCATCCGCGTCGAAGCCGTTCGGCGGCAGCGGCACGTTATACGCCGCTTTGAAGATGAAGCGCTGCTGAGTGTCGTCGCCGTTGTGCGTGCGCGTGATGGTGAACGGCGTCGGCAGGCCGTCGATCACGTGATAGTCGGCGTATTCTTCGGAATCCTCGTCCTTGTCCTTGTACACCGGGTCGCGCCACGTCCAGCTGCGGCTCAGCGGCAGATGCGTCCCGTCATCCACCCGGATCGTGATGGAGTCGTTCTTGTCATTCAGCAGAGTCACCTGGTCCGCCAGGTGCGCTCCCGCGAGCGACTGTCCCTCGTACATCAGAATCGTCGACGGGTCCTTCATCCACACACGCACCGCCTCTTCAATCGTGTGCTCGCGGTTGCGGTTGGAGGCGGCGCAGGTATCCGCCGGGATTGGGTTCTTCCCCCGATAGGTAATCTCCCAGCACTTGCCGTTCTCAAACACCTGGGTCCAGTTGTGCTTGTCCTTTTTGTTTTCGGTCAGGTCGACGCGCTCGGCCGCCGGCGTGTCCCACTGCCAGTAGCGCACCGTCGCGCCCGTGGGTTTGCCCTGATAGAAGGCGGCGATCCGCCCTTCCAGATAGCGGTTCTGCAGGTTGAGCCAGCGCTCGCCGCCAAGCGCCTGGACCATGGCATCGAGGATGGCGCGGGCTTTGGCCGCGCTCGGGTCCTGGGTCGGCGCCGACTCGGCTATGGACGACGTGGGCGGCGCATCCGGCGAGGGCAATTGAGCCTGAACAAAACCGCAGGCGAGAAAGAAAGCAAAACCGGGCAGGCACAGACGGGAAATCGTTCGCATGGTCAGCCGACTAAAACGGCTCCTCCATTCACATTGACGATCTCACCGGTCATAAAGCCAGCAAGCGAGGTGCACAAAAAGAGAATTGGCCCGGCAATTTCTCGTGGATCGGCGACCCGGCCCAGCGGAATCGTGGACATCGCCCGGTCCCGGAGCTTTGGATCGGCCAGCGTCGGCGCGGACATCTCCGTGTTCACCCACCCCGGGGCCACGCAGTTCACGCGAATCCCCTGCGGCGCCAGTTCGGTGGCGAGGCCTTTGGTCAGGCTGATGAGGGCCCCTTTGCTGGCGGCGTAGTCTGCATGAAAGGCCTCGCCGCGCTGCCCGGCGGTAGAACTGACCAGAACGATGTGGGCGGCTGCGGTATTGCCGACCGGCGGCGTCGGGTTCTGAGCCTGAAACTGCTGCACCGACGCCTGGATGAGCCCAAAAACACTGTCCAGGTTGGTCGAGAGCGTGCTCTCCCACTGCCGGTCCGACATCGTACTGATCGGGGCGTCCTCCGGCGGCCATACGCCGTGGTTCACCACCAGAATGTCCAGCCGCCCGAAGCGTTCCACCGTGCGCCGGACGAGCGCGCGCCCATCCTCGGGCGTGGCCAGATCCTGGCCGAAGGCCGCGCACAGCTCCGGGCCGCATTCGGCGACAAGAGCGTCGGCAGCTGATTGCGCCGATCGAAAACTGAAGGCCACCCGCGCCCCGGCGTCGCGAAAGAGCCGGACCGCCGCCGCTCCAATTCCGCGGGATCCGCCGGTAATGAGCGCTACTTTGCCTTCTACAGAGAGAGAAACCATAGCAACAGCCTAACGGATAGGCCGCCCCGCTCGCCTCCGTGACCGATCGTCTTGACATCCCTTCACTTCTAGGGATAACGTGGACTCACACTGAGAAGTCAAGGGGTAGCGATGGCACGCAATGACTTGCAGGGAAGTCTCGATCTGCTGGTTTTGAAGACGCTGGCGCAGCGAGGGCGGCTGCACGGGTACGGCATCGTCCAGCACATCCAGCGCGCGTCCGACGAGCTGCTGCAGGTGGAAGAGGGCTCGCTCTACCCGGCCCTGCACCGCATGGAGCAGAGCGGCTGGATTCGCTCCGAGTGGGCGCTGACTGAGACAAATCGCAGGGCGAAGTACTACCAGATGACTCCGGTCGGCCGGAAACAGCTCGACGAGGCGGAAGCGAGCTTCGAGCAACTGGTGAAGGGCGTGCGCGCGATCCTGCGCTACGCCTGAGGGCGGGCGGCGCCGCGGCGGTTGAAAGAAAGCACAATGATGGGGTGGACTACAAGAATCCGCAATCTTGGACGGCGCAACAGGATTGGCGCCGATATCGAGGCCGAGCTGCGTTCGCATATCGAAATGGCCGTCGAGGACAGCGTGCGCGCGGGTATGAGTGAAGACGAGGCGCGGCGGGCGGCACGGATGCGGTTTGGAAACCCCGTGGCCGCAAAAGAAAAAACGCTGGGTTCCGATCTGGCGCTGGGGATCGAGGGAGCCGGACGCGACATGAAGTTTGCCCTCCGGCAGCTGCGCAGGTCGCCTGGCTTTGCCGTGACGGCGATCGTGACGCTCGCCCTGGGCATCGGCGCAACGACGGCGATCTTCACGCTCATCCAGCAGGTCATCCTGCGCTCGCTGCCGGTGGCGAAGCCAGGCCAGCTATGGCGCGTCGGTGACTCCGCCGCATGCTGCTATGCGCAGGGCTACACGCAGTCGAGCGACGACCGGGCCAACGACTGGAGCCTCTTCTCATGGGAAGCCTACCGGCAATTCCGCGCCAACACGCCCGCGTTCCAGGATCTGGCGGCGTTTGAGATAGGCGAGGGCAATGCCGAGCTGGCCGTGCGCCGCTCCGGCTCCTCAGCCCCTCCCCAGACCAGCAACGGCGAATACGTCTCGGGAAACTTCTTCCGTACCTTTGGCCTTTCGGCCTGGCGCGGGCGGCTGTTCACCGATGCCGACGACCAGCAGGGCGCGCCGCCCGCCGCGGTCATGAGTTTTCACGCCTGGCAGGAGCAATACGCGTCTGACCCTTCCGTCGTTGGCGCGAGCGTGGCCCTCAACGGACATTCGTTCACGATCATCGGCATCGCCCCGCCGGGTTTCTTTGGCGCGAAGGTCGATGCCGGCGCCATGCCGGACATCTGGCTTCCGTTAACAACGGAGCCCCTCCTCGCCGGGCCGACGTCGCGGCTGAAGAAGCCCAGCCTTGCCTGGCTCGACCTGATTGGGCGCGTGCGCCCGGGCACGAATTCGCGAGCCCTTGAAATTCAGCTGCAGGGTGAGCTGCATCAGTGGCTCGCCAGCCATGTGAGCGATATGTCGTCGGCGGAGAAAGCTGCGTGGCAGAAGCAGACCCTGCATCTGACGCCGGGGGGCGCGGGCGTCTCTCTGTTGTGGTCCGGATATAAGGTTACGCTCGAACTGCTGCTGGCTGCGGCTCTGTGCGTGCTGCTGGTGGCGTGCACGAATATCGCGAATCTGCTGCTTGCCCGCGGCCTGCGGAATCGCCGGCAGACTGCGGTGCACCTGGCTTTGGGCTCGCCGCGCACGCGGCTGGTGCGCAGGGCGCTGGTGGAAAGCATGGTGCTCGCGGCACTGGGCGGCGCTGCCGGTGTCGCCGTCGCCTGGGCCGGAGCGCGGCTGATCCTGCATCTCGCCTACGCCCACATTGCGCAGAGCAGCTGGATTCCGCTGCACGCCTCGCCGTCGCTGCCGGTTCTGCTCTTCGCGCTGGGTCTGGCGGCCCTCACCGGAGTCCTCTTCGGCGTCGCGCCGGCATGGATGACCTCGCATGCCGATCCAATCGAAGCGTTGCGTGGCGCGAACCGTGCCGTGGGCGGCAATCGCCACTGGCTGCAGAAGACGCTGGTGATTCTGCAGGCTGCGGTGTCCGTGGTTCTTCTGAGCGCCGCGGCGATGCTGGGACGTAGCCTGCACAACCTCGAGCATCAGGACTTCGGTTTCAACCCGCAGGGCCGGTATCTGGTCGCCGTCGATCCCAAAGTGTCCGGTATCTCACAGGATCGGCTCGTTCCGCTGTTCCGCGCGATCGAAGACCGGCTCCGCGCAGTTCCAGGAGTGCGCGGCGTCGGCGCCGTCTTTGAAGCCCCGCCCGGCGGCTGGATGACGCATGAGATTCGCGTGGAGGGCCAGCCCGAGCCGGGGCCGCAGGACGACGTCACCTCCGGCTGGACGCGCGTCACGCCAGGATTTTTCCCGGCGATTGGCGATCGCATCATCGTGGGCCGCTCCATCACCGCCGAGGACAACGCCAGCGCGCAGCCTGTAGCCGTCGTCAACGAAGCGTTTGCAAAGGAGTTCTTCGGGAGAGGAAACCCGATCGGCCAGCACTTCGGGCCAGAGCTCGAGAGGAATGCCGGCCTGTACACAATCGTCGGGGTCGCTGCGAATGTCGAGTTTGAGAACAAACCTGAGCAGCCCATGTATTTCCTTCCCGAGGCGCAAAGCGCGGCGTTCGACAATGCCGACCTAGAAAACCGCGAAATCCAGTCTCACGGCCTCTACAACCTCGTGATCTGGGCGCCAGGCCGTCCGCTCAACTTCGCGGAACAGGTAAGGGACGCAATTGCCGAAGTCGATCCGGACCTGGTGATGAACGGGATGGAGCCCTACACCGACGTGCTCGGTGACTTTCCGCAGCAGACCATGATCGTCACCCTGACCGGGCTGTTCGGCGCGATCGGCCTGATCCTCGCGGCCGTCGGGCTCTATGGGGTGACGGCTTACGCGGTGGAACAGCGGACCAGCGAGATTGGCGTGCGTATGGCGCTCGGCGCGCGCCGCGGATCGGTAGTAGCGCTGGTGCTGCGCGGCGCTTTTCTCCAGGTGGCCATTGGGCTGGCGCTGGGAATCCCTGCGGCCATTGGCGCGGGATCTCTGATGGCCAGCCAGCTCTACGGAGTGCAGCCGTGGGATCCGCAGGTTCTCGCTGCCGTTGCGCTGGTCCTGGGGTTGGCAGTTCTGGTGGCTGCGCTCGTCCCGGCGCGCCGGGCGTCGAGCGTCGATCCCGTGCGGGCGCTGCGCGCGGAGTGAAAAACGGAAACGAGGCACGACGATGGGATGGACGCAACGAATGGGCAATCTCTTCCGGCGCGAGCGTGTGGACGCCGACATTGACGCCGAGCTGCGCTCGCACATCGAGCTGGCCGTGGAAGACCTGGTCCACGCCGGCATGAGCGAGACCGACGCGCGGCGCGCGGCCCGCCTGAAGTTTGGGAACCCGGTGATTATGAAGGAGACAACGATGAGCTCGGACGCGGCCCTGGGGCTGGAAGGTTTTTGGCGCGATGTGCGCTACGCGCTGCGGCAGCTGAAGAAGACGCCGGGCTTTACCGCGGTCGTCATCGTCACGCTGGCGCTGGGCATTGGCGCCAACACCACTGTCTTCAGCATCGTCGATGCCGTGCTGCTGCGCCCGCTGCCCTATGCGCATCCGCAACAGCTGGTACAGGTTCAGTCAGGCGGGTCAGCGGGTGTGTTCCTCAGCGGAGCTGTTTGCTACCCGGACTTCTTCGACTGGCGGGCGCAGAACCACAGCTTCTCGCATCTGGTCTCGTATCAGGACAACTCGGGCACGCTCACCGGCGTCGAGCGTGCCGTCCATTTGGATGGCACTACCGTCTCCTGGGACCTGCTGCCGCTGCTCGGCGTGCAGCCCGAGCTGGGCCACGGCTTCCGTCCGGACGACGAAAGGTTCGGCACGCGCGTGGTCCTCATCAGTCACGCTCTGTGGCTCTCGCAGTTCGGATCGGACCAGGGCATCGTAGGCCGCACGATGCACATGAGCGGACAGGACTACACCATCCTCGGCGTCATGCCACCTTCGTTCCGTTTTCCCATGAATGCCCCGCACAATGACTTCTGGACGACGCTGGCCGTCGACAATGACGGCACACCGCGTTCGCCCACCGCCAACCGGGGCAGCCATTCCCTGTATGTGATCGGGCGGCTGAAGCCCGGGGTCACCGTGGCCCAGGCCAACGCGGAGATGCAGTCGATCGCAGCGCGCCTGGCGAAACAGTATCCCGACACCAACACCCGCCACAATGCGGCTTCGGTGCAAAGCTACCTGACCGCGTTGCTGGGCGATACGCGTCCTCTGCTGTGGATCATCATGGGCGCGGTGGCGCTGGTGCTGCTGATCGCCTGCGGCAATGTCGCCAATCTGCTGCTGGCGCGGGCGCGCGAACGCGAACGGGAGATGGCCATGCGTTCGGCGCTTGGGGCCAATCGCAGCAGGATCGTCCGGCAATTGCTGGTGGAAAGCATCGTGCTGGGTTTCCTCGGCGGCGCGGCAGGATGTGCGCTGGCCTTCGCGGCAACGCCCGTTGTCCTAACGCTGATCGGTACCAGCGTGCCGCGCGCCGCCAATGCCGGAGTGAATCTGCCGGTGCTGGCGTTTGCCCTGGCAGTCTCTCTGGCGGCGGGCGTCGTCTTCGGCATGGTGCCGGCGCTCACTTCGGCCCGCGGCGATCTGCTGTCGCCTCTGCGAGAGGGCGGGCGCAGCCATACCGGCGGGCAGCATCGCCTGGGATCGCTCGTGATCGTCGGTCAAGTGGCGCTGGGCATCGTGCTCACCGCCGGCGCGGGCCTGCTGGTGACCAGCTTTGCCCATCTCACACGCAGCAGCGAAGGCTTCAATCCCGACCACGTCCTCACCTTCGTCTTTGAAACACCCGATTCGCGTTACGCGAAAACGCGCGCCGAGTTTTACCAGAACTATTTCGAAAAACTTCACGCCCTGCCCGGCGTCGTCTCCGCCGGCGGCTCGATTCTGCTGCCGATGACCGACAACGACGCGCACATCACCTTCAAAAATCCGGAACATCCCCTGCCGGAAGGACAGCTGGAGAGCGCGGCGATGGACGTCGTGTCCCCGGAGTATTTTCAGACCATGCAGATTCCCGTGCTCACGGGGCGCGACTTTACCGACGGCGACACGGTCCAGTCGCCACAGGTGATGATCGTGAACCAGGCATTCGCGGAAAAATTCTTGCCGGGTGAGAATGCCCTGGGGAGGAAGCTGCAGCCGGGCACCAGCAGCGGTTCGGATCAGAAGCCCGCGTGGCGCACCATTGTTGGGGTGGTGGGGAATATCCGCAGCGCAGCGACCGACCGGCAGATGGACCCGATGTATTTCCTGCCTGCCGGCCAGCTCCCGAACTGGTGCTGCATGTATTCGGTGGTGCGGACGAGCATGGCCCCGCTCAGCCTCGAGCCGGAGGTGCGGAGCCTGGTCGCGTCCATCGACCGCGACATTCCCGTCACCGACGTGCTGCCCATGCGCGATCGGATCGGGCTCCAGCTGGCCCAGCCGCGCTTTGCCATGGTGCTGCTCAGCGCCTTTGCCGCGCTGGCCCTGCTGCTCACCGTCGTCGGGCTCTACGGCGTCATGATGTACTCCGTCGCTCGGCGGACGCGAGAGATTGGCGTACGCCTCGCGCTGGGAGCGGCGCGCGGCACCGTGCAGGCCATGGTCCTCCGCCAGGCTGTGGTCCTCCTCGGAATCGGAACCGCCATCGGCCTGGGTGCAACGCTGCTCCTCTCGCCGGTGCTGCAGTCAATGCTCTATGGCGTGAGCGGGCGCAACCCGGCCGTCCTGGTGCTGGTCTGCGCGATCGTCGCGCTGGCCGGGCTGCTGGCTGCGTGGCTGCCGGCGCTGCGAGCCTCGGGAATCCAGCCCATGGAAGCCCTGCGCGCCGAGTAGGGAGGACTTCCCGCCCGCTCAGACCTGATGCAACAGAGAGCCGGGGCCCTGCTTCGGCACCGGCCACGCCGCATGCGGCGCCTCCGGCCGGTTCACCCTGGGCAGCATCCTGCGCCCGGCGTGGTCCACCAGCAGCCACGCGCCCAGCAGAAACAGAAGGAACACGATGGTGGAAACCACGACCACCCGCATTGCGTTGAACCGCGGCGGGGGCTTCTGCACGTGTTTGACGCCGTCGGGCCGCACCATACAGGTTGGGATGCGGCCATTGAAGCTCGGGGAATCAGTGTTTTGCGGAAAACAACCCAGGGGTCCTCGCGGCCCTGAGCTCTCTCCTCCTGAACCGCCCCTTCCCGCTTCCGGCGCCGAGCGCAGTTGCCCCCACGGCCAGTCCCGGTAAACTGAAAGTCCGGCTTATGTTTGAGAATCTTTCTGAGAAGCTCCAGCGCGCCTTTAAGAACCTTCGTGGACAGGGCGCCGTCACCGAAGAGAACATGCAGGAGGCGCTGCGCGAGATCCGCGTGGCCCTGCTCGAAGCCGACGTTAACCTGAACGTCGTCAAAGAGCTCATCGACCATATCCGCGAGAAATCTCTCGGCCAGGAGGTTATGACCTCTCTTTCGCCCACCGAGCAGGTGGTCAAGATCGTTCGCGACGAGCTGGTCGCCATCCTCGGCAAAGATGTCGCGCGCTTCCAGTTTGCCTCGCGCCCGCCCACCGTGATCCTGATGGCCGGCCTGCAGGGCTCCGGCAAGACGACCACCGCCGGCAAGCTGGCCGCGTGGCTGCAGAAGGGCGGCCACCGTCCCATGCTCGTTTCCGTGGACGTCTATCGCCCTGCCGCGCGCGAGCAGCTGCGCGTCGTCGCCAAAGCCATCAAGGCCAACATCTACGAAGGCGACACGAAGGGCGAGGCCGCAGGCACGCCGCTCGTCGAGCGTCTGGCCAAAGAAGCCCGCCGCGAAGCGGTCATCACCGGCTGCGACACGCTCATCGTCGATACCGCCGGCCGCCTGCACGTCGATGAGCAGCTGATGGACGAGATGGCGAAGCTCAAGGCGCAGCTCTCGCCCCAGGAGATCCTTTTCGTCGCAGACGCCATGACCGGCCAGGATGCGGTGCGCTCCGCGGAGGCCTTCCACAAGCGTCTCGCTCTCACCGGAACCGTCCTCACCAAAATGGACGGCGACGCTCGCGGCGGCGCGGCGCTTTCCATTCGCCACGTCACGGGACAGCCCGTCAAGTTCATTGGCACCGGCGAAAAACCGGACGCCTTCGAGCCCTTCCATCCCGATCGCATCGTCGGCCGCATCCTCGGCATGGGCGACATCATGGGCCTCATCGAGCGCGCCGAAGACAAGCTGGACAAGCGCAAGAGCGAAGAGTTTGCGCGCAAGGCCCTCTCCGGCGACGGGTTCTCGCTGGAAGACTTCCGCGATCAACTGCGGCAGATCAAAAAGCTCGGATCGATCGAGTCGATCCTGAAGATGCTGCCTTCCGTCGGCCCCTTTGCCGGCATGCAGCAGGCTGCCGACCAGGTGGACGACAAGCAGCTCTCCCGCGTCGAGGCCATCATCAATTCCATGACGCAGCACGAGCGCGACCACCACGAGGTCATCTCCGGCAGCCGCCGCAAGCGCATCGCCGCCGGCTCCGGCACCACCGTGCAGGAAGTCAATCAGCTGCTGCGGCAGTACGCGCAGATGCGGAAGATGTTCAAGGGCATGGGCAAGGGCGGCCTGCTGCAGCGCCGCGCCATGGGCATGCTGGGCGGCATGCGCGGGCGATAAGGCAGTTGAAAGGAAAATCCGATGGCGAGAGTGGTGGGTCTTCGCAGACGAGCCGTCGTGACTGCCGCCATGGCGGCGGTCCTGGGTGTGGTTCCTACGCTGAGCGGGGTCCATGCGTATCACTGGGTCGTCTTTGTTTGCATCGGTCTGCAGATAATTCTCATCACCCTGGCGCTGTCCTTCTTCAAACGGTCCCGGCGTGCGGGTGAATCGGCGTGCCCTGACCACCGCGGCCCCGCGCGTTGACGGATTTCCCGCGATAGCCTGATACTGACTACAATGGTTCTCTCCACCAGCGGCGCGGCTTTCGTTTTCGGCATGCACATGTGTATGTGTATGGGCGGCACGACCGTGCCCGGGGGCGGACAGGCGCAGTAAGCGCAAATCCAAAAGTTCCCACCGGCCCACGGTCACGACGATCGCGGGCCGTTTCCTTTTGGATCGGCACGGATCGGAACCCGAGCGGACGGCGAACAGCGAACAAACGCAAAAGGAGATTCAGCGATGGCAGACGAACAGAAACAGCATCTGGCGACCCTGGCCGTACACGGCGGCCAAACCGCGGACCCCACCACCGGATCCCGCGCCGTACCCATTTACCAAACCACCTCCTACGTCTTTCAGGACGCCGACCACGCGGCCCGGCTCTTTGGATTGCAGGAGTTCGGCAACATCTACACCCGCATCATGAACCCCACCACCGACGTCTTTGAGAAGCGCGTGGCGGCTCTCGAAGGCGGAGCCGCGGCGCTGGCAACCGCCTCCGGCCAGGCAGCCGAGACGCTGGCCATCACCACCCTGGCTAACGCCGGCGATGAGATCGTCTCCACCACCTCGCTCTATGGAGGCACCTACAACCTCTTCCACTACACGCTGCCCAAGCTCGGCATCACCGTGAAATTCGTCGACGCCGACGATTTCGACGGCCTGCGCAAAGCGATTACGCCGAAGACGCGCGCCGTCTACACCGAAACGCTGGGCAATCCCAAGCTCGACATCGTGGACGTGGAAGCGCTGGCCAAAATCGCCCACGAGAACAAGCTGCCGCTCATCATCGACAACACCAGCGCCACCCCCGCGCTGCTGCGGCCCATCGAGTGGGGCGCGGATATTGTCGTTGAGTCGGCGACAAAGTATATCGGCGGACACGGCACCTCCATCGGCGGCATCATCGTCGATGCCGGCAAGTTCGACTGGAAGGCCTCCGGCCGCTTCAAGGACTTCGTCGAACCGGATCCCTCTTATCATGGCCTGTCGTTTGCCGAGGCCTTCGGCCCGCTGGCCTTCATCCTCAAAGCCCGCGTGCAGGGCCTGCGCGACACCGGCGCGGCGGTCTCACCCTTCAACGCCTGGCTCTTCCTGCTGGGCCTTGAAACGCTGCATCTGCGCATGCAGCGCCACTCCGAGAATGCCCTCGCCATCGCTCAGCATCTCGAGAAGCATCCCGGCGTCGAATGGGTGAATTATCCGGGCCTCAAGTCGAGCAAGTACGCTGCCCGCGCGAAGAAGTACCTGCCCGACGGCGCCAGCGGGCTCGTCACCTTCGGCATCCGGGGCGGATTCAACGCGGGCAAGAGCTTCATCAACGCGCTGAAGGTCTTCTCCCTGCTGGCGAACCTCGGCGACGCGAAGTCACTGGTCATTCACCCCGCCTCGACGACGCATCAGCAGCTCTCCGGCGAAGAGCAGGCGGCCACCGGCGTCACTCCGGAGCTGGTCCGTCTCTCCGTCGGCATCGAAGACGTTCGCGATCTGATCGCCGACATCGATCAGGCGCTGGAGGTCGCGGTGCCCAGTCCGGAGCTGGTGGGCGCGTGACCGCAAGCATCGAGCAGGTGCAGGCGCGCCGGCCCGATTTCGAAGGGGACTTCCTCATCGACGAGGTGGTTCCGCTCGAAAGCGGAGAAGTCCTGGCGCGCCCCACCCAGCACTACGCGATCTACGGCAAGCTCAACGCCGCGCGCGACAACGCCGTGCTCGTCTGCCACGCGCTGTCGGGCAATGCCGAGGTCGCCAGCTGGTGGCCGCAGCTCTTCAAAAAGCCCGGCGGCCTGCTTGACCTCGACCGCGACTGCGTCATCGGCATCAACATCATCGGTTCCTGTTACGGATCGACGGGCCCCGGCTCCGTCGATCCGGAAATCGGCCGCCTCTATGGGCCCACCTTCCCACTCATCAATGTCCGCGACATTGTGCGCGCGCAGGAAAAGCTCATCACCTCGCTCGGCATCCGCAGGCTGAAGCTGGCTATTGGCGCGTCGATCGGCGGCATGCAGGTGCTGGAGTGGGCGGTGCTCTTTCCCGATCGTGTCGCCCGCGCCGTGAGCATCGGCGCCGCGCCGCTGGGCGCCATGGGCCTCGGCCTCAACCACCTGCAGCGCCAGGCCATCATGCTCGATCCCAAATGGGCCGGCGGCTACTACCTGCCTGACGACGAGCCGCGCGGCGGCCTCGCCATCGCCCGAGCGCTGGGCATCATCAGCTACAAAAGCGTGCCCCTGTTTGAGGCGCGGTTCGCGCGCAATCCCAACCGCACCGGAGAGAATCCGTTTATCTCTGCGGTGGCTGGCCAAAACGGCCGTTTCGACATCGCCGGCTACCTCGACTATCAGGGTCACAAATTCAACGAGCGCTTCGACCCCAACGCGTACATCTGCATTACGCGCAGCATGGATACCTTCGATCCCGTCCGCGCGCACGCGTCCCCGTTCGCCGCGTACAGCCGCATCCAGGCGCACGTCACGCTGGTGGGAATCTCCACCGACTGGCTCTTTCCGCCGGAAGATGTTCGCTCGCTGGCCGCCATCATCGGAGCCGCCGGCGCCCGCTGCGAGTACCGCGAGATGGCCTCCATCCATGGTCACGACGCCTTCCTCGCCGAGCCCGACCACCTCGTCCGGCTGCTGCACCCGATCTTCGAATAGCTTTACGGCTTCTGCGTCGGCCGCATCAGCACCTCGCTGATAAACGCCTGCGGCGCCTGCGTCACCAGCGTTGCCACGACTCCAGCAACGTCGTCCGGCTGCAGCTTCTTCTTCGGATCTTTTCCTGATCGCGTCCCCTGCCCCTGGTGGTCCATGAAATCGCTGTTGATTGATCCGGGAGCGATCACGCTCACCCGGATGCCGTAGGGCCGCAATTCCTCGGCAACCGAGTACGTCAGCCCGTTGAGCCCCCACTTCGACGCCGCATAAGCAGCGCCATTCGGCAGGGGATTGCGGCCCGCCAGTGAAGAAATATTGATGATGTGCCCCGAGCGCGCCTGGATCATCAGCGGCGCCAGCGCGCGGATCATCAGATACGGCCCGCGCAGATTTGTGTTCAGCACGCGGTCCCATTCGTCGGGCGCAGTCTCATGGAGCGGCTTGCCTTCCAGGCCCAGCCCGGCGTTGTTGACCAGGATGTCGCAGCGATGGAACTCCCGTGCCACCCGCTCGCCGAGCCGCGCAACGGCCTCAGGATCGAGTAGATCGCAGGGCAGGGAAGTCGCCTGCCCGCCGGCTTTCTCAATTTCTCTCTGGACCTCTGAAAGGCGTGCCGCATCCCGCGCCAGCAGCAGCACATGCGCGCCCATCGCGGCAAGCTTCCGCGCGATGGCTTCTCCCACGCCGCGTCCGGCGCCCGTCACGACCGCGATTTGCGAATTAAGCTGGCTCATAATCCCTTCGATGCGGCCCGACTCGTATCGTGCGCCGCAAGCTCCTGCACAATCTTCGAGGTCGTCACTGCCTGGCCGGTGTGTCGCTGCGTGTGATCCGCGCAGTGCACCAGCAGCCCGCCCACGCTGGTCGGCAGCGCCTTCCGTCCCACTGCGCGCGGCTGCTCCAAATCGGCACCGGCAAAAGCCCGAATCCGCGCCAGCGCCGCGTCCAGTCCGGCATGAAACTCGGCAAACAATGAATCCCGCGTCGCACCCGGATCCAGCTCCGCCTTCAGCGCAGCCAGCTGTTCCTGACTTAGTTGTCGCCCCTCGGCATAAGTCAGAAGCCGGTCCAGCGTGCGCACAATATGCCGCAGATGAAAGGCCACCTGCGCCACCTGCGCCGGCCGCGCGTTCAGCGCCGCATCGCTGAGCCCGCCGCAGTGTTGATCGATGTCTTCGCGGCACAATTCCAGGGCGTGAACCACAGCGCGAATCACAGCGGGGATTTCGACATGCGTCCCGCACAGCCAGGGTTCTGGTTGAGCACTCATGCTCCCAGTGTCTCGCACGCGGGCGTCCGGACTGCAAGCCCCCAAAGTCACGCCCCGCAGCCTTCAGCCGAAGCTATGCATCCGCGGCCACATCTGATCCCACCTCTCCAGCGGATTCCGGCATACAAACAAATCCGGGTGCCACTCCGACTCCTCGTTCTTCACGCCATAGGGAATGTGCAAATGCCCTGCCGGCGTGCAGGTCCCGAAGAATCGCGCCAGCTTCTCCTGGCTGAATCCCACCGTGACCACCACCTCCGGAGCCGGCGATCCGAATCCGCGATCGTAAAACGAATTCACCGGGCTGATCGGATCCGGCAATCCGTACTTCGGTCCGTACAGTGCCAGCGCACCGGCTTCGCCATAATTCCCGGCCAGAATCGCTGCATGCGCGCGGTCGGTCGGGGGAAGTTGGTTCCACACGCCATCCACATCGGCCACCACATCCGGCCACCCAATCTCATCCGCTAGGTCGCTGCTGAAATCCATCTCCTTATAAAAAAGCCGCGATCCAATGTGCGCCACCGGCAGAAACGCGCGCGTGTAGCCAACCGCGTCCAGCAGCAGGGCAATCGTCAGCACGGTCCACACGCTGTGCCGCACCGCCAGCGATCGCCGCCCCAGAAATTCTTCCCACCACACCGCGCCCGCCGCATAGAGCGGCACATAACCGCCCAGCAGATAGTACCCGCGCCCGTGCGCCAGCGCGAAAAGGATCAGCGGTCCCAGATAAATAAACGCCAGCAGCCGAAACCGCGCGCTCTTCAACAGCCACCACAACCCCGCCACGGCGATCGGCAGCCCCAGCGCCATAAACTTCAGCTGGTCGGACCAGTAGCCCGCGGCGCGCCCCTCGCCCACATCGCGCTTGTGCACGAACCGCTCCATCTGGATCGTGATGAACCCATGCCGCGCCTCCCATATCAGGTGCGGAGCGGCAATCGCCAGCGCCAGCGCTGCTGCCAGCCACAACCACCGGCTGCGCAAATGGTGCCGCTGCGAGGGCAGCACCGCCAGCCCGGCCAGCAATCCCGCGACCGGAAACGCGATCGAGTATTTCGATTCGATGCCCATGCCGATCGCCGCGCCCACCGCCAGCCACCACCGCGGATTTCCCGTGCGCAGCACCATGGCCGTGAAGAATGCCACCAGCGTCCAGGCCAGATAATCGAAGGACACGTACTGCATCAGCGCGCCCACCACCAGCAGAATCGCCACCGCCGACAGGAGCGCGATGATCTGCGCCGCGCGTCGTCCGCCCAGCTGGCGCGCCAGCAATCCGATAAGCACCAGCGACCCGGCATCGGCGATGGAAGCCGGCAGCCGGAAGACCGCCGGCGAAACCCCAAACAGCGCAATCGCGATCCGCCCCAGGAACGAGGTCAGCGGCGGATACGCCACATACCCCCACGCCAGATGCCGCGCGTCGAACAGAAACTGCAGCTCGTCGCGATGAAATCCGTAACGGTTGCCGATGGCGAAATGGAAAATGACCGTCAGGCCCGCCAGCAGCAGCAGAATCGCGGTTGTCTTTCTCTCCGAGGCGCGGGCGACTTCAGCGGGTGCGAGAACGGCCATGCCAAAAGTGTACGGAAGCGCCAGGGCGGCGGTTCCTGGAGCGTCCGGCAAATGGCCGCTGTAACAATCCTCTTGGCTTCAAACGCCTCTTACTGCGACAATAAAAAGCGGTTCGTCCCCGCGTTTCCAAAACAGTCTGATCTGTAATGTGTTGTGTAGTGCAACAATATAGCGACGGCCTTCCAAAGTATGCTGGCGGAGGCTTGTAGTCCCTTCGGGCTTCACAGTTTTTGGTCGGTATCTCAGTTCGAAGAGCAGGAAAAGTATGCTGCCACAACAATGGGAGATTTTTAAGCGCGCCGCTCGCCGCGAGAAGATCGACAAAATCCCGATGGCGCTGATCGTTGACAGTCCGTGGATCCCCGGCTACCTCGGCATCAGTCACCTCGACTACTTCCTCGACCCCGAGCTGTGGTTCCAGTCGAACTTGAAAATCATGCGCGAGTTTCCCGATATCATCTTCATCCCGTCCTGGTGGATGGAGTACGGCATGGCCGCCGAACCCTCGGTCCTCGGCGCGAAAATCAAGTTCTGGCAGGACAACACGCCCAGCGAATATCACACCCTCCACCACCTCGAAGACATCGACCAGTTTCCCGAGTACGAAGTCGAAGCCGACGGTTTTGCCGGCCTCACTCTGCACCGCATCAAAATGGCCCGCCAGCGCATCCTCGACGCGGGCTACATCCTGCCCATGGTCACCGCGCGCGGCCCGCTCTGCACCGCGGGATTCGTTCGCGGGACCACCAGCTTCATGATCGACCTGGTCGAGAACCCCGAAGGCGCGCACAAACTCATCGATCTCTGTACGCGCATGATCATCGACTGGCTCAAAGCCCAGCAGAAAGTCATGGGCGACTCCGTGGAGAGCATCTTCATCCTCGACGACATCGTCGGCTTCATCAACGAAGAGCACTACCTCGAGTTCGCCCACCCGTATCTCAAGCGCATCTGCGACGCCTTCCCCAAAGAATGGGTGAAGATCTACCACAACGACGCTGAAGTCGACGCCTGCCTCGACCACCTGCCCGATACCGGCTTCAACGTCCTCAACTGGGGCAAGCAGCGGCCCATCACCGAGGTGAAGCGCCGCGTTGGCGACCGCATGTGCCTGATGGGCAACGTCAACCCGCTCGAGATCGGCGTTCGCGGCACGCCGGAAGAAGTGCGCGACGAGACGCTGGAAGTCCTCGAAGGCTCCGGCGGCGAAGGCATCATCCTTTCTGTCGGAGGAGGCACCAGCCCGGGCATGCCGAAGGAAAACATCCTCGCCATGCTCGAGGCTCTCAACGAATTCAACGCGAAGCGCTCCGCCGCCCTGGCGAGCGCCCGCTGAGGAAACCATGCCTGACTACGCCCGCATGAACCAGCTTCTCTACGAGGGCAACGCCGCTGAAGTGGAGCGCATGACGAAGGAAGCTCTTGCCGAAGGCCTTGCCGTGCAGGAGGTGTTGAGCGAAGGCCTCATCGCCGGCATGAGCGTCGTCGGCGAAGACTTCAAGCACAACATCCTCTACGTCCCCGAGGTCCTCATCGCCGCGCGCGCCATGAAGGCCGGCATGGCCGTCCTCAAACCATTGCTCACCTCAAAAGACGGCAACAGCAGGCCCAGAGGTGTACTCCTGATGGGCACCGTTCGCGGCGACCTCCACGACATCGGCAAGAACCTCGTGGCCATGATGGCCGAAGGCGCCGGCTTCGAGGTCCACGACATCGGCGTGGACCAGAGCGTGGAGAAATTCATGGCCGCCGCTCAAAAGTGCCAGCCCAACATCATCGGCATGAGCGCGCTGCTCACAACGACGATGACCTATATGAAGACCGTCATCGACGGCTTCCAGGCCGCCGGCCTTACCCACATCAAAATGGCCGTCGGCGGTGCGCCCATCAGCCAGATGTTTGCCGACGAAATCGGTGCCGACGGCTATGGAGCGAATGCGTCGGCCGCCGTGGATTTGTTTCTGCGCCTCGTCGAGGCCGCCTGAGCAGGAGTCGAACGTGGCGACGTACAGAATTCTTTACTGGCAGGAAATTCCCACCCAGATCCGCGCCGAGGACGACGAAGACGACGTCACGCTCGAACTGGACGGCCGCTTTCTGCGCCAGATCGACATCCTCGCCGCAAAGCGCGGTCTGCAGGCCGCAGACGACTACCTGGCCCAATGGAAGTGGAGCGACGGAGCCGAGCGTCCCGGCTCTGCGCGCGACGTTGCCGAGGCTCTGAAGGCCGAGCTTGAAGCGAAAGGCTGGCCGGAAATCTGAATGCCCGTGACCCTCACCATCAACGGGCAGCAAATCCAAGCGCGCGACGGCTGGTCGCTCTTCGACCACGCCGAAGCCCTTGGCATCGACGTCCCCACTTCCTGCCGCAAGCAGGGCAAATGCCGCGAGTGCATGGTGGAAGTCGTCGAAGGCCTCGATGCGCTCTCGCCGTACACCGATCCCGAGCGCCATCTCAAAGGCAACTTCCGCCTCTCGTGCCAGGCGCGCGTCCTCGCAAACAGCGGACCTGTTCGTTGCCACACCATGCGCCGCGGCGCCATGCGCATCGAGCGGCACGCTGTGGGCTTCAGCGATCGTCCCTTATCTCTCGATCCCGCCGTCACCCGCGATGGCGACCGCATCCTCATCGACGGCATCGAAGTCGACCGCTCCACCGGTCCGATTCACGGCCTCGCCATGGATCTCGGCACGACCACCGTCGTGCTGCGCCTCTTCGATCTCGAAACCGGCGAGCTCCTCGCCGACACCTCCTTTGAAAATCCGCAACGCTTCGGCGGCGCCGAGGTCATGGCCCGCATCGCGTACGACACCGACCACCCCGGCCGTCTGCTGCTGCGCACCCTTGCCGGCTATCTCACGCACGCCATCGAGAAATTCCCCGGCGATCCGAAGTCGATTTACGAACTCGTCGTCGTCGGCAATTCGACCATGCGCGACGTCTTCTTCCGCCAATCCGTTCACTCCATCGGCCAAAGCCCCTACCGCTCCATCACCGAAATCGAGATGGAAGCAGGGAAGCGCGCGACCACCAGCCTCACCCAGTCCGGCCTCCGCAGCCTGCTTCCCATCCATCCCCGTGCCCGCGTTTATGGAGCTCCGATCATCAGCGGCCACGTTGGCGCTGACGCCGCCGCCGCCATGCTGGCCGTCGATCTCGCCCACGAGACGCGCCGCGTTGCCATCATGGACATCGGCACCAACACCGAGCTCATCGTCGGCAACCGCGACCGCATCCTCGCCGCCTCCTGCCCCGCAGGCCCGGCGTTTGAAGGCGGCGCCATCGCCTGCGGCATGCCCGCTCTCGACGGCGCCATCGAATCCGTCGCCATCGACGACACCGGCAACTTCCGCCTCAACGTCATCGGCCACGCCAGGCCGGAAGGTATCTGCGGCTCCGGCCTCATCGACGCGTTGAGCGAGCTGCTCCGCAACGGCCGGATGAACACACTCGGCCGCTTTGAGCACGATGAACCCCGCATCACGCTCTGGCACGGCGACCCCGGCGACGTGTTCCTCCTCGAAAGCGACGTGAACGAACTTGCGCAGGCCAAAGGCGCCAACGTGGCCGGCCTGCACGTCGTCTTCAATCGTTACGGCATCAGCTTCGACGACATCGACGTCTTCTATCTCGCCGGAGGCTTCGGCCGTCACATCAACATTGAAGCGGCGAAGCGCATCGGCCTCGTTCCCAATCTCCCAAACGAGAAATTCGTACAGGCCGGCAACCTCGCCATTGAAGGCGCCGCGATGGCGCTGCTCTCGAAGACCCAACGTCAGGAACTCGAAGAGATCGTTCGCCGCGTCGAGCACTGCCGCCTCGAAACCGACCCGCACTTCTTTGACTTCTTCGTCGAAGGCTGCCAGTTCAAACCCCTTCCGTCCAAATCAGCGGAGGCGATCCCGTGCGCCCGGTGAGCGACCTTTTCGAACTCGCTGCCACGCCCGCGACCGTCGACGTCGCAACCGAGGAATATGCACGCCTCCTCGGCTACCCCCGCGGCCACGTGCTCGAAGGCCGGGCCCGCGAGCTGGCTGACTGGGCCCGCGCCTGGTACGCCGAGCACGGACGCCCGTGGCTCTGCGCGCGCCAGGCCGAAAACTTCGCGCTCAGCGGCAACAATATCTGCATCGACGCAGCCGCCTTCCACAGTCCTCGCCTCAGTCAGACGCTCCAGCAGGCCGAAGCCCATGACGCGATTCTCGTCGCGGTCAGCGCCGGATCCGAACTCGAAGAAGAGGCCCATCGTCGCTGGAAGTCCGATGAGCCAGACACCTACTTCTTCCTCGAGATGTACGGCTCCGCGGTCGTCGAACACCTCATCACGCTCGCCGGTGCGCGCCTCTGCGACTGGGCCGAGCAGCAGAGCATGGCCGTGCTGCCCCACGCCAGCCCCGGCTACGCTGACTGGGACGTCGCCGAGCAGCCCCGCCTCCTCGAAGCTCTGCGAAGCACCCGCCGTGCGCCATTCCCCGGGGCCCTCGACGTCCTCGACTCCGGCATGCTGCGCCCGCGCAAATCACTCCTCGCTGTCTTTGGCCTCACCCGTCACACCGAGCATCTCCGCCGCCTCACCGACCTTGTCCCCTGCGAGAACTGCTCCTTCGGCCCCTGCGCCTATCGCCGCGCGCCGTATCGCCGCTTGGCTGCGAAGAATGGACCGAGCCCATCGGCCCAGCCGCTCGATCCCAACGCCATCTACACCGTCAACCGCAAAGCTCTCGACCGCTGGTCACGCGAACGCCTGTCCCTCCGATGCTGCCCCGACGGCTCTCTCGAAGCCGTCTTTCGCTACGACGGCACCACCTGCACTAACATGGGCCGCCCGCTCGCCTTCGACTACACCGTCCACCTCGGCCCGGCCGTAGACGGCTATCCTATCCGCGCGCAACGCTGCGAGCCGGCCGCCGGCGACACAGGCCACATGCGCATGTGCCAGTACCTCGAGAACCCCGACACTCTGATGAACGCCATCGCCTCCGATCAGCCCCTTCACGGCCAGCGCCTCGACGCCGTACTCACCTGGCAGCGCGAGCCCACCGCTGCGGGTTGTTATTGCGAAGCCGCCAGCCGGCAACACAAATGGGGGCTCGTCCTCGAAACCATCCACTACGCACTCGCCCACAACCAGCCGGATCAGGAATCCGAATGAAGCCTCTTCTGCACGAAATCATCCTCGACCGCCCGCTGCTCGGCGACGGCGCCATGGGCACGCAGCTCATGCTCGCTGGCCTCGAACAGGGCAACTGCGGCGAGGAATGGAACCTCACCCACCCTGACCGCGTCCTCGCCATCCAGCGCCGCTACGTCGAAGCCGGCTCCGACTGCCTGCTCACCAACACCTTCGGCGGTTCGCGCATCATGCTCACCCGCCATGGTGAAGCCGAGCATGGCGTCGAAATGAACCAGGCCGCTGTGCGCATTGCGCGCCAGGTCTTTGGCAACCGTGACGGTTACGTCATCGGCGACATCGGCCCGTTCGGCGGTCTCCTCGAGCCCTTCGGCGATTTCACCGAGGCCCAGGTCCGCGCCGCCTTCGAAGAACAAGCCGCCGCCCTGGTCTCCGCCGGCGCCGACGCCATCATCATCGAAACCCAAACCTCCCTCGAAGAGCTGGGCCTCGGCATCGACGCGGCGAAGTCCGCAGGCGCGCCCTCGATCATCGGCTCCATGGCTTACGACGTCACCCTCGACGGCAGCACTTTCCGCACTATGATGGGCATCGACCCCGAGCAGGCCGCCGCCTTCATGGAAGAGCGCGGCGCGCACATCGTCGCCCTCAACTGCGGCACCCGCATGGACATGCAGCGCGCCCTCACCGCCGTCCAGCGCTACAAAGCCGTCACCCGCCTGCCCGTCATGGTGCAGCCCAACGCCGGCCAGCCGCGCCTCGTGAACATGAAAGTCGTCTACGACGAGACACCGGAGCAGATGGTCGAGGGCCTGCCCGCTCTCCTCCGAGCCGGTGCCAACATCGTCGGTGCCTGCTGCGGCAGCACTCCCGACCACATTCGCGCCTTCAGAAAAACGATGGACGCATTTCTCGAATCAAAGGGAATCCAGGGAGCCGAGCGTGAAAGTCAAACTCTGTGATGTGAATCCGGAAGCCCTCAGCAAGCTCCCGCAACACACCGACGACAAGTCCGGCATCGGCGTCCACTACGTCGACGCGTACCTGAAGCCCATGAACGTCAAGCTCGAAGACGGCACGCCGGTAAAGTGGAAGCGTCGCGGTCTCAAAATCACTGTCTCTGCCGGAGCGAAAAAGGGCGAAGGCCTCATGCGCCGCCTCGACGTCAGCCGCGATCCCATCGTGATGCTGAATGCCGCGCTGCAGGAGGCCGCGCAAAACGCCGGCCTAGAACTCGCAGTAGAAGACGGCGCGATCTTTCTCACCCTCTGATCGAAATCCGAGTGCCCATGTCTGCCCACGGTTGGCAGAGATGGGAAGCCGCGATCACCATTCCGAATTCCGCCTTAGCTCCGTCGAGCCCGAAACTCCGCCCCCATCGCAGCAATCGCCACCGCATCCAGCACCTGGGCGGCGTGCGGAAACACCACACCCTCTTCCGTTGCGATATGCGTCGCATACAGCGGCTCCAGCTGCCGCGTCGCCTCCAGCAAAGCGCGTCCCGCCTCGCCCTTCAGCGTCCCCTCCGCCATCCACTGCGTATACAGCCGCTCCACCGTTGCGTGCAGCGCCCCGGCATCCCCGTGCTCGTGTTCGAGGGCCTCAAGCGCCCGCACGTCCGAGCCGGCCTGTCGCAGCCGCGGGAACAGCGATTCCTCCTCGTCCCGGTTGTGCCGCGCGCCGCCCTCCTGAAAATAGTGCAGCGCACCGCGCACTGCATCCTGCTCCTCGTCCGACAAGGCCCGCCCCTGTGCCCGCTCCGCCACCTCGCACAGCACGCGCAAAAACCGCTCGATGCGCCGATGGCAGTCGCACAGCATGCCCAGCGGATCGTCGAAGCCGCTGTCGAGTTTCGCCCCAATCTGAACCGGCATAAGGCCTCCTCTCCCAATAATTCTCCGCCTGCGCCCGGATTCGCCTCAACCCTCAGGCGTGCCCCCCATCCGGTCGAGAGGAAAAAACGTCACGTTTGTGTTAACGTTCCCCCGATGCTTTTCGGGCTCGCCAGCCGCGGCCCGGGCCAAATCAGCGCATACTTTGCAGTCTTTTTCAGGAGGTCCCGGTTGAGGTCCAGCCTTTGTGTGTCCGCCGTTCTGTCCGCTCTTCTGCTCGTTTCCGGCGCTCGCGCCCAGCAGCCCGAAGACAACGCCGCCAAAGCCCATTCGCTCTACGGCGGACTCCACTTCCGCTACATCGGACCTCCCGGCAATCGTGTGACCTCAGTCCTCGGCGAGCCCGGCAATCCCAACGTCTACTACGCCGGCGCGGCCTCCGGCGGGGTCTGGAAATCCTTCGACGGCGGCGACCACTGGTACCCCATCTTCGATAAAGAGGACGCGCAGTCCATCGGCTCCATCGCCATCGCCCCCTCCGCGCATAACATCGTCTGGGTCGGCACCGGCGAAACCTGGATCCGCAGCGACGTCTCCCTCGGCGACGGCATCTACAAGTCCGTTGACGGCGGCCTCTCGTGGCAGCACATGGGTCTGGAGAAGACCGGCCGCATCGGCCGCATCGTCATCGATCCGCAGAACCCCGACATCGTCTACGCCGCGGCCCTGGGCACCTGCTACGGTCCCCAACAGGAGCGCGGCGTCTACCGCACCACCGACGGCGGCAAGACCTGGAAGCGCGTCCTCTTCGTCGACGAGAACACCGGCGCCTCCGACATCACCATGGATCCCGGCGATCCCGATCACCTCATCGCCGGCTTCTGGCAAATCGACATCAAGACCTGGGGCCGCATGAGCGGCGGTCCCGGCAGCGGCCTGTTTGAGACCCACGACGGCGGCGACCACTGGACGCGCCTCACCGGCCACGGCCTGCCGCCTTCGCCACTCGGCAAGATCGCAGTGAACTTCGCACCCAGCGACGGCCGCCGTGTCTATGCGCTCATCGAAACCGGTCAGGGCGGAACCCTCTGGCGCTCCGACGATGGCGGCGCCGACTGGGTCGTCGTCAATTACAGCCGCCTGCTCAACGAGCGTCCCCACTACTACACCCGCATGCTGGTGATGCCCGACAACGAGAACGAAGTCTACTTCCCGTCCAACGGCATCAGCGTCACCTACGATGGCGGCGAAACCACTGACCACATGCACTGCCCCGGCTTCGATCCCGCCGGCACAACCTCACTGCATCGAGGCGGCGGATGTGGCGGCGACAACCACGACATGTGGGCGGACCCCGACAATCCCAGCCGCATGATGATTGGCAGTGATGGCGGCGTGCTCATCTCCACCACCCGCGGCCGCTCCTTCCGCGAGATTCGCCTGCCCATCGCGCAGATGTACCACGTCGCCACCGACAACCGCATTCCCTACGATGTCTACGGCCAGATGCAGGACGGCATGCCCCTGCGCGGCCCCAGCAACGTCCCCGGCGGCTACGGCATCGGCGCCGACGAGTGGACCACCACCGCCGGCTGCGAAACCGGCTGGAATATTCCCGACCCCGTAGACAACAACATCGTATGGGGCGGCTGCTATGCAGGCGTCACCGAGCGCTTCGATGCCAAATCCGGATTCGCGCGCTCCGTCTCCGTCTGGCCCGACCGCACGATGGGCGCCAATGCGGGTGAAGTCAAGATCCGCATGAACTGGACCTACCCCATCGCCATCGCGCCCTGGGATCACAACACCGTCTACGTGGGCGCGCAGTACGTCGAACGCACCACCGACGGCGGCCAGACCTGGCAGCAGATCAGCCCCGACCTCACCCTCAACGACGCCTCCATGCACGGCGACTCCGGCGGCCTCACCGTCGACAACCTCAGCGTCGAATACGCCGGCGTCGTCTTTGCCATTGCCGCGTCCCCCGTCGAGAAGGGCCAGATCTGGGCCGGCACCAACGACGGCCAGCTGCAGATGACGCGCGACAACGGAGCCCACTGGACCAACCTCACCGCCAACATCCCCGGCCTGCCGCCGAAGATGACCGTCGACAGCATCGAGCCTTCGAAATACGACGCCGGCACCTGCTACGTCGCCTTTGACGGCCACCAGGTCGACGTCTTCGATCCCTACCTCTACAAGACCACCGACTACGGCAAGACCTGGACCAAAATCACCGACGGCATCGAGCCTTCGCCGCTCAGCTACACCCACGTCGTCCGCGAAGATCCCTTCCGCCGCGGACTGCTCTACGCCGGCACTGAGAACGGCCTCTACATTTCATTCAACGACGGCGCGCACTGGGAACCCTTCAACCTCAACCTGCCGCACACCCCCGTCTACTGGCTCACCATCCAGCAGAATTTCGATGATCTGGTCATCGGAACCTACGGCCGCGGCTTCTGGATCCTCGACGACATCTCGCCCCTCCAGCACATGAAGGGTGAAGATGCCGCAGCGGAGTTGTTCCCGGTCCGCAAGGCGTACCGCTTCCGCAGCGGTATTCGACGCGAGCTCGCCGCCCAGAGTGTCTCCATGGGCCAGAACCCGCCCTACGGCGTGCCCATCAACTATCTCCTCAAGGCCGAAACCAAAGACGTCAAGCTCGACGTCTTCGACAAGGATGGCCAGCTCGTCCAGCATCTCCATGCCACCGGCCATCCCGGCATCAACCGCGTCTGGTGGGATCTCCGCTACGAGCAGATGGACGCCGTCGCCCTGCGCACCACGCCCCCCGGCAATCCGCATATCTGGAGCGAAAAGCGCTTCGCCGGCCACCTCACGCGGCCCATCTTCTATTACGGCGTCAGCCGCGGCAACAACTCGCCCCTCGTCGCTCCCGGCACTTACACCGTGAAGCTCACCATTGACGGGAAAGAGCAGTCGCAGCCCGTCGTCGTCGTCAAAGATCCCAGGACGCCGGCTACCCTTGAGGACGCGATGCTTTCCTCGGCGCTCTCCTACAAGATCTATAAAGATACCGAGCGCTCCGCGCAGCTCATCAACCAGATCGAGTGGTCGCGCAAGCAGCTTGAGGACACGCGCCGTCTCCTCGTCGCCAAAGGCTCTGACAAGAACCTCATCGACGCCACTGACGCCCTCAACCGCAAGTACCTCGACCAGGAAGACCAGCTCATGCACCCGACGATTGCCGAGGGCGATGAGAAATCCTTCCGCGGCCCGCTCGGCCTCTATCTGAAATTCATCTGGCTGCAGGCCGAGGTCGGCGTCGGAGAAGCCGACGTCTCCGGGAACTCCGACTGGCCGCCCACTGAGCCAGAGAAGCAGGTCTTCGCCGAGCTCGACACCCAGCTCCATAACGTCGACGAGGCGGTCAAGCACATCGACGATGCCGATCTCTCCACCTACAACGCACTGCTGTCGAAAGGCGGCGTCCAGCGCATCACCGTCGTCCCCAACGGCGGAGTCAAAAACTCCGCCGCCGCTGCCGGCAACAGCAGCGACGACGCCGGCGATGCTGACGACGATTAATCCGGGTATCTAAAACTAGCTGCCATCCCCAGCGGAGCGCCGGGGGCCAAAGAGCGCATCCGTCTGCGCGCTCGTCATTCTGAGCCGAGGGCGAAGGATCCCGCGGGTGCGTGCAGCGCCACTCAACCTCTCAGGTTTCTCCCCAATCCCGCGCCGCTCTTCTGCAGCCGCTCGTGAATCCCCGATGAATCCCGGCCCCCGTTGACGCCCAAGGGGGACCCGCCTGCCCCCCACGGGGCATACCCGCCCCACGCCTGACCGCCGTACATTTCCCCCATGGCGCGAGTCTCCGAAACCAATCAGCAGAACCGCCGCGGCGGCAACTTTCCCAACGCGATGCTCCAGCCCCGCATCTCCATGCTGATTCGCCGCAACGGCACCTGGCGCGAAGTCGCCTTCGAACGCCGGGCTCGACCCTTTCCCGGTTCCGCCGTCAGCGCCCTGAATTCCGCCGCCCAGGAGCAATAACCATGGCCACTGCCGTTTCCTCAATGGAAGTCGAACTGGCGGAACTTCGCCTCCGTCTCCGTTCCACCCTGCACGATCCCGCGCGTCCGATGGCCGCGAAAATGTCCGACTTTCGCACGCTTCTCGTCGAGTCGCGCCGCTGCGCAGCAACTAGCCACGCCACCAAACCCCTGCTCGAAGACAGTCTGTGAGCCCTCGGAAGGCGGGTATACCCCACCCCCCTGGTTGAAGACCTCAACAAGTACCCTGTTTTCAAAGTAAAGAGGGTAATACCTTTTGGGTATTACCCTCTTTCGCTGCACCATTTATGAGGCAGCCACTTTTGCCCGCATGCGTGGCTTCCGCCCGTTGCCGCCTCTAAGTCTCTCCGTACACCGGCACTGAAGCGCCATGAATCAGCCGTCCCTCGTCGCTGGCCAGAAACAAAACCACCGCGGCGATCTCCTCCGGCTTCGGCCATTTTGAAAAGTCGGCGTCCGGCATGGCCTTGCGGTTCTCCTCCGTGTCGAAAATGCTCGGCACCACCGAATTCACCCGCACGCCTTTGCCCTTCACATCCGCCGCCAGCGAGTCGATCATCGCCACCGCCGCTGCCTTCGACGCCGCATACGCCGCCGCCCCCGCGCCATGATCGAAGGCCGCCCGCGACGCCACGTTCACCACCGCCCCGCTCGCCTGGCGGAGCATCGCCGGCACCACCGCCCGCGTCAGCGCAAATCCCGACCGCAGGTTCAGCGCCAGCATCCGTTCAAAGACCTCCGGCGGCGTCTCCCACAGCGGCTTGCCGCCCGCATATCCACCCACCGCATTCACCAGCACGTCGATCCGCCCGTGTTCAGCGACGATTTTCTTTGCCAGCTCCTCGGTCGCAGCCGTATCGGTGACATCGACAACCCGTCCGCTCAGCGTCGCCCCGGAATCTCCCGCCGCCTTCCGCAGAGCCTCAAGCTCCTTCTCCTGCCTGTACGTCGCCACCACGCGAGCGCCCTCGCGAAGAAACGCGAGGCTCACCGCCCGCCCCAGCGCCCCGGTTCCGCCTGCAACGAGCACGACCTTGTCCTGGAATCGCTCCGCCATCGCCACACCTCCGGCTCCGGGGCGCGCCTGGTCACCGCCCGCCCGCGCCGCCATGTCGCGATTCTACCTGGAGCCGCGCACCCCTTCCTGCGCGGACCTATTTTTCGCCGGCCTGAAGCTGGTTCAGCTTGCTCTTCAGATCCTGCAGTTTCTGGCCCGCCTCGGCGAGTTTGCCCTGCGCGGTCAGGCTCTGGTACTCGGCCAGGTCCTGAGCGGCAGCGGCAATCAGGGACGCTCGATTGGCGCCGGATGAACCCATCACTGCGGGCGCCGCCAGCTGTCCTGTTATCGCCTGAGCGGGAGCCACGCTTGTCGTCAGCGACGACGGCTGCCCTCCGAAAAGTGCGGCCAGCGCGGTTTCAAAGTTCGGTCCGTACGCCAGCCGATCCTGCAGCGCGAGGACCACCAGACGCAGCTCCGGCATCGGGCTCTGCTGGGCCTGCAGGTAGATCGGCTCCGCATACAGGAGCGCATGGCCGCAGGGAATCACCAGCAGCGTTCCCCGCCGCGCGTGCGATCCCTGCTGGTTCCACAGCGTGAGCTGGCCCGAGAGAGCGGCGTTCTGATCGATCCTCGCCTCAATCTGCATGGGACCGTCGACGAGCTTCGTCTTCGGAAAATCGTAGACCACGGCGGTTCCGTAATGAGCCCCGTCGCTGCGCCCCGCGATCCACCCGATCAGGTTGTTGCGATTCGCCGGAGTGAAGGGAAGAATCTCGACGAACTCTACCGAGGACGCGCCGGGCAGCCGCATCAGCACATAATTCGGCTCCATGGTCTGTGTTTGCTGGTCCCCGGCATCGCTTAGTCCAAGCTCCGACGCCACCGTCCACAGGTCCTCCCGGTTATAGAAGACCTCGGGATCGCTCATGTGGTACAGGCCGTAGACCGTCGCCTGCTCGCTGAGCAGCAGCTGCGGGTAGCGAATGTGGCGGCGCAGGTCAGACGGCATCGCCGACGCGTCGCGGAAGAGCGAGGGGAAGATGCTGCGCCAGGCGGCGATGATCGGATCGCCGGAATCGAAAACGTAGAGAGTCGTGGTGCCGTTGTAAGCGTCCACCACCACTTTCACGCTGTTGCGCATGTAGTTGATCGAGTCGTCCCCGTAGGCATAGCTCGCCGACTCCGGATAGCTGTCCGAAGTCGTGAAGGCGTCCAGCATCCAGTAGAGGCGCCCCTTATCGCCGATCACGATGTAAGGATCGGTGTCCCAGCTGAGAAACGGCGCCAGCGCCTGCACCCGCGTCAGCACATTCCGCTGCATCAGCAGGCGGCTCTCGGCGGTGATGTCGTCGCTGAAGGGCACCTTCCACAGGTCTCCGCGATCGGCGGCAATCAGGGTGCGGCGCAGCATGCCTCCCAGAACGATGCCCCCGCTCCCCTCATACGAAGTCAGATTGTTGGTTTGTCCCTGCGGGTAATTGAATTCCTTCTGATGAGTCTTCACATACACGTCGGAGTTCGTCAGCTCGCCGTAATAAATTTCCGGCTGGGTGACAGTGAGCCCCGGAATCGTGCTCTCCACCGGCATGTTGCTCAGGTAGAGCGTGGGCAGCCCTTCCGGCGTGAATCCGTTCACCGGATTCATCGTGATGCCGTACCCGTGCGTGTAGATCAGCTTCTCGTTGATCCAGTTCCGGCTGCTGTCCGGCAGCTTGTCCAGGCTCAGCCCGCGCGCGGCCAGCATCACCTCGCGGAGCTCGCCGTTCAGCGTGTAGCGGTCGATGTCGATGTCAGGGAAGTCGTAGTAGGTGCGAATCTCCTGGATCTGGCGCAGCGTGCTCTGCAGGGCCCGCCAGTCCCACAGGCGGATGTTCTCGAGGGTCGCCTGGTTGTGCTCCGGATCGGCGGCATCCGGCGTGGTCTCGGCCGGGAACTCCTCCCGCGTGATGCGATCGAGGTCCCACGCCTGCCGCGTCCACGCAATGTTCCACGCAATGTACGGCCGCTCGCGGTCCAGCTGATTCGGCTTGACGATAAAACTGCTCACGTACCAGCCCGCCAGCTGCACCGCCAGAAAGCAGCCGAGCGCGGGAATGATGGCGGCCACCAGACGCCCCGGCTTCGGGAAGGTGAAGGCATTGCTCGCCGCAATCGCCGCGCCGAGCAGCAGGGCGAACGCCACCACCAGCATGCCAGTGATGGTCACGTGCGCGTCGGTGTACTGGACGCCGCTGAAGATGGTATGCGCCGCGAACAGCGCGCCGAACCGCCCCAGGTAAGCCTGCACCGCCAGCATCACCAGGAAGAAGGAGAACGCGATCGAGAGGCCGCGCCAGGGGAGAGGCAGGACAAGGCTGCCCTCGGCCTTGGCCATGGCCCGCGATCCCCCGGAGAGAATCAGGAACGCGCCGGCAGCCAGGCACGCGATCACGGCCAGCGCCATCAGCCATCCCGCCACCACTTGCCAGGCTGGCAGCGTGAAGAGATAAAACCCCACCGGTTTGCCGAAGACCGGATCGAAGCGCGAACCCGCCCGCGGCGCGTACCAGAACAGGGCAAAGGTGGGCCATTCCGCCATCAGGGCCAGGCTGCTGATCAGGGCTATTCCGAGGGACAGCACCACCCCCAGAATCCTCAGCACCCGGCGCAGCGGCAGGCTGAGCCGTTGTTGTCCGATAAAGACCGCGCGGTCCTGGGGCAGATCCGCCTGGTGCATCCGCCACAGCACCAGAAACCACCCGTACAGAAGCAGAAACGTGATCGCGAAAGCAACCGCGAAGACGCCCCACTGCAGGCTCATGCTCTTCCAGAAAACGTCGCGATAACCGAGCGAGCCAAACCACAGCGAGTCGACGAAGTACGACAACGCCGTGTTGCTGCCGAGAAAGATGGCAAGAATGAGAAAACCGAGGAAGAAGAGAATTCGATTGGAGCGGGGCTTGCGCCCAGGAAGCTCGATCATCCGATGCACAGTTATCCTTAATCCCCCGGCAAAGCCGAGCCGGAGGAACAACGCCCGCAATTGTACGCTCGCGGATCATCCCGCCCCGCCGTTTCCCGGGCCCATGCGACAAACCTTACCGGGCGGCCAGTCTCCACCCGCCGCGCGAGCGACGGACTCCAAACCTCGACAGGGTTGACGCAGAGATGCCTGCGCAGCGAAAGAATGGCCCACGCCGAACCGTCGCCACGGCGCGCAGGGCTCATACCGATTGAAAGAGGGTAAGTTGCTGGAGAGATATGGCGCGCCCTGAGAGATTCGAACTCCCGACCTACTGATTCGTAGTCAGTCGCTCTATCCAACTGAGCTAAGGGCGCGCATCCGGGGTCTTGCGGACTCTTTCGAGAATACCAGTTCGCCCCACCCCGGGCAATCAAACCCGCCCCATCTACCCAGCCCGCGCCACTATTGCCTGTTGCCTGTTCTGCCGCTCAGCACCAGTCCGTCCGCCGCGTCCCGGTCTTCGGCTCCTTCTTCTCCGCCTTCGCCGCCGTCTCCTGGGTGGACTCCTCGTCCCGGCTCGCCGCCTCCAGCTCCTCATCCGTCAGAATGAACCGCCGGATGTACCGCAGCGGCTCGTCCCACACCGCCATCTGCTCCAGGTGGTATTGCCACACCGTGTTCGACGTCGACCGCGACGACCGCCGCGTAAACGACTTCCGCCTGATCGTCACCACTTTTCCGTTGGCGTCGATCCGCGTGTACTCCTGCGACGGCAGCACGAACGTGATCTGCGTGCCTTTTTTCCAGAAGTGCCGGGCGAATTCATGCGCGAACAGAAGCGCGTAATAGCGCTTGCCTCCGTCCAGCAGCTCCACCGCCTGGTCGAACCCCGTCCACTCCGCTTCGATGTTCGTCTGGTACCAGCGCCGGAACTCGAACCCATGCACCCGCGCCCGGAGAATGATCATGCGGAGGAGTTCTTTGCGAGTCATGCTCTCTCCCTGAGCCGGGCGAGCGCGCTTCCGTCAACGCCGCTCTCGGCCTTCAACCTATAAGGAGAAAGAAGCCGAAGCAAGGGAAAAGGGATGGCCGGTACCGCTCCCGGTTCCACCCTCGCTACCCCCGTTCGTGCGGCAAAAGCCGTTACCTCAGACCGGCGATCCGCCCGCCGCCGCCGCTTCAAGCGCTGCTGCCGCTTCGCTGTCCCGCACGACTGTCATCCGCGTCACCCACGCCGCCGGCGCGGTGAAGTAACTCACCATCAGCCGCGGAATCCGCCGCAGATCCGTCGTCAGCGAATGCGCCTCATCCCCCACCAGCAGCGCCCCGTTGCGGATCATGTGCCAGTGCAGCGTCGCCGAGAACAGCGTGAATGCCAGCGCCGCCACCCCCAGCTGCTCCGTCCGCCGCCCGTCCAGCCAGAAGTGCAGACCCGCATCCATGCCCAGCGAGGTCAGCGGCAGCACCACCACGCACGCCAGCCATGCCAGCCGCTCCGTTCGCAGCCCCAGTGACTGCTGCTGCAGCGCGGAGAAAAATCCGCACGTCGCCAGCACGAACGCCGCCTCCACCAGGCCGAAGTGCCGCCGCGCATGCACTTCCACATGCCGAAGCGCCGCCGCACACGCCCCGCCCCGCAGCAACGCCGTCAGCAGCGCCACCTTCCAGTTCCAGTGCGTGAAAGGGAACAGCCATGGCGAAGTTTGCCGCTTCCCGTATGCTGTTGTTCCACCCCGGCGCATTGTCGTCTCCCGGCCTTGCGTGATCGGCTGCTCCTTCCGGCGCTCCTTGCCCCGCCGCCACCCGCAGCATGACAGTCCCACACCCATGCACCATCAACAGGGCATTACATTCCGCCCAATTTTCGGCTCTCGTATGCCTTTCGTAACTCTCATCGGCACCCATCCGAAGCCTCTCATCGGGATTTTGTCTCCATTTCGGTCACTGTTACCAAGGTTCGTAAAAACTTCCGAAACTTCGCCCCATCCCCTGGGTTCACCCCTCCGACGGCGCAATTGACGCCGATTCATCCAGGTACTATCAGCGGTTTTTGGGACCTCGCCCTGCTCGCGACCTGCGACCGCCGCTCTTCCGAGGATCGTCGTTCGGAACCAACGAGCCGGCGCGTCGTGCGCTCTTCGTCTGCCCGATTCACGATCCCCCAGATCGGCGCCGCACTCTCCCGCAGTCCAACCCGAACCGCGGAAAGCGATTACCGCATGACCACCCACGCCTTCTCCCGTCTTGCCCGCTTCACCCGCTGTGCTTCGCCCCTCGCCCTCGCTGTTCTGCTTGCCGCCGGATGCGGCGACCACTCCACTCCCCCCGTCAACAACCAGAACGTCCCCACCGGATCCGCCTTCGTCATCGGCACTGACGCGCCGGTCGCCGGCGTCGTCTCCTTCAGCACCCAGATTCAGTCCATCGATGCCATCGACTCCAGCGGCAGCACCGTCTCGCTGCTCAGCGGCACCCCCACCGTCGACTTCGCCCGCTACAACGGTCTCCAGACCCTTCTCGACATGAACGACGTGCCCGCCGACACCTACACCCAGATCACCGTCACCTTCGGGTCCGCCACCATCGGCTATCTCCAGACCGGCTCCGGCACAGAGCCCACCATCCAGACCGAGCCGGCCATCTTCGATTCCTCCAGTTACACCGCCACGCTGGCCACCCCGCTCGTCGTCGCCACCACCGGCCCCGTCGGCATCCATCTCGACTTCCGCCTCGACAAGTCCATCGAAGTCGACAGCAGCGGTCAGATCACCGGCCACGTCAATCCCGTGCTCGACATTCGCGCCGTCGGCCCCTCTGACTCGGGCGCCTACATCGACGAGTTCACCGCCGGCATCGTCAGCGTCGACACCGCCGGCCAGAGCTTCGTCATCCAGGGTCCCCACGGCCGCAACCTCACCGTGAACGTCAACGGCCAGACCGAGTGGGACAACGGCGATACCATCAGCGATCTCACCACCACCAGCATCGTTCAGATCTCCGGCACCATCGACCACGCCGACTCCACCATCGATGCCGACGAGGTTGCCATCCTCACCACCGACGGCTTCTACGCCGCCGGCCAGGTCACGTATGTGCAGCCGCCCTCCGGCGTCGCCACCACCTTCGACCTCTATACGCGCGCCACGCTGCCCGCCAGCGGTGACAGCGTCTCCCTCGGCCAGATCACTCAGGTCGCTCTCACCGGTTCTGAGAAGTACTTCATCTACTGGATGCACAACCGCTTCACCCAGTTCCTCTTCAACTCCTCGGGCCTCTTGCCCGGCCAGCACGTCTCCGTCGGCGGAGCGCTCTCCGGCGCCGCCTCGCAGCCCATCAGCGTCAAGCGCGTGGTTCTGCGCAACTGGGGCTTCAACGGCACCATCGCCGCCAACACCAGCTCCACCACCGCCGGCTCCTTCCAGATGAACGTTACCGGCTTTGCCGGCCAGCTCATCACCGGCCCGGTCACCGTCTACACCGCCAGCGGAACCGGCTGGCGCGACGGCTACAGCTCCGACAGCGACATCACCGTCGGCGACAAAGTCCGCGTCGTAGGAATCCTGATCAAGGACCCCGTCTCCGGAACGCCTGTCATTCTCGGCCGCTACGTGGACGATATGAACCAGTAGCGAACCCGCACGACCCGCAAAGGCGGCGCGCTCCAACCAGAGCCGCCGCCTTTGTGCTTCCCCTAATTTTTGTCATCCTGACCGGAGCGCCGGGTCAGATCTTCCCAGCGGTGAATGCAGCTCGGCGCGCAGCGGAAGGCCGAGACTCCAACCGCCGTCCGCTAATCCCTAATCCCTAATCCCTAATCCCTGTCCCCTAATCCCTACTTCCCCACATAAGCCGCCCGCATATACCGCCGCGCCGCATCCCCCTGCGCCGTGTCGCTGCCCGCCGCGATGACGGCCTGATACTGCTCCACCGCCTGCGTATGGTCCCCCATCAGGTCGTACGTCTTGCCCGCCTCCAGCAAACACCGCCGCTTCAGCTCAGGGCTCGTCGTCGGCTGCAACGCTCCCTGCCGATACGCCTCCACCGCCGCCGCGTAATCCTTCTGTCCCCGCAGCGTATCGCCCAGCCCAAAATACGCCAGCTCGAGATGCGCGTTGGGGAAGTACCCCGAGTGCTGCGCTCTCTCAATCAGTTGTTCGTACGTGTGGGCGGCGGTCATCCCGTCGCCCGCGTCCTTCTCCAGGTTCGCCTCTTCCAGGCTGAACAAATAATCGTGCGGATACTCCTCGGCCATCTGCTTCGCGATCACAATCGCCGCCGGATACTTCGCCTCCCGCCGCAAAAACAACATCATCGAGGTCCGCGCCTCCACCCGCGTCACCACGCCGTGATCGCCGGCATCCCGCAACAACGCCATCCCCGCGCCCTTCGATCCCCGAATCCCCACCACCCCCACCAGCAGCTTGAACGCCAGCGGCAGCGATCCCACCACGTACTGGTACACGCCCACCACCAGCTCCGCGTCCACGTACCGGGGATCGATCTGCAGCACCTTGTCGCAGTCGCCGCGCGCGCTCATCGCCGACCGCAGTCCGGCCACGAACGACCGCTCCACCAGCGAGTCATAGATCGCCACAAACGCCTTCGACCATCCCCGCGCGAACAGCGCATCAGCGTTATTGGGATTCGCCTTCAGCTCCGCATTTGCCTCGTCGTTGACTTCATCGGCCAGCGCTCGAATCCGATCCCGCACCTGCGGATCTTCGGCAACGGTGTGTTTGCCGGTCAGAAAACCATCGTTCGCGTAGAACGTCGTGTCCAGCAGATCCAGCCGGTTCAGCTCCCTGAACAATGTCGCGTTCAGAACGTAATCCGTCGCCATGGGATCGTTCGGGTGCTCCCGATGGATCTGCTCGAAGCGCTCCAGCGCATAGTCATAATCCATGCTGTAGAAGTGCTGGAAGGCCTCGCGCACCTCCGGCGTCCGGTTCAGCGGATCGGTATCCACCGTCTGGCCGGCCGCAAAAGCAGCCGCCGGAACCAGACACGGAATCAGGCAGAAAAGAACAACGCGCACCAGGGCGCCCAAACGCAACATGCTTTCAGGATTCTAGCCGGACCGCGACTCTGCCATCGGAGCGGAGCCACAATCCCGGGTGCCCCATCCTTGTCGCCTCACGCTGTTTGAGGCGACAGGGTGGGAAGCTCGACGCCCTGTTCAAGCCCTCTTTTGGCTGACATTGGATCCGAGCACGACTTACCGCCGATGTCCGCCGCCCCCGTGGCTGTGCCCGCCTCCGCCAGAATGCCCGCCGCCTCCGTGGCTGCTGAAATGGCCGCCGCCGCCGAAATGCGATCCGCCCCCGAAATGCGACCCGCCGCCAAAATGTCCGCCCCCGGAGAAGCCCCGCGACGCATGGCCCCCGCCGCTGAACCCGCGGAACCCACGCGACGACCCGCCGCTGAACCCGCGCCCCGAGTAGCTCCGTGACGACGACCCTCCGCGATAGGCGTTCCCAAAACCGCCTCGCATGCCGCTCTCGCCGCCAAAGTTCCGCGCAATCGTCGGGCTTCGATACGTCGGCGCCGAACCGGCAAATCCTCCCCGATATCCATTGCTGTAGCTGCCGCGATACCCGCTCGAGCCGCCCCGGAATCCCTGATTTCCGGACCCGTTCCCAAATCCCCGATTCGGCGTCGCCGGCCGGCTCCCGTACGTCACGCCCGGGCTTCTGAACGACGATCCGCTCCGGCCCGCATACCCGACGTAGCTCCCGCGCCCGTACGCAGTCCGCCCGCCCATCTCCGGTGACCGATTCCACGCCTGCTGGCTGCGTCCATAGTCCGTGCGCCCCCCGTATCCGCCGCCCCGCACCGAATAGTTGCCGCGCATCCCCTCAATCTGCCGCCCGCCAAACCCGTTCCCCACAGGCCGCGCCGGTCCGTGATAAATCCCTCGCTGGTCCAGGCCCGTGTTGCGCCCATACCCGGAACCGCTCCGCCCATAACCGCGTCCGTACCCCGCGTCATAGCCGCGTCCATACCCGCCGCGTCCGTACCCGCGATCTCCGCCCCAGCGCCGCTCCCACCCCGGACCGCCGCCGTACCGCCAGTCCCACCGCGGGCCGCCATAGGGCAGTCCCCAGTCCGCCAGCGCGTAGTTGTTGGGATACCACCCCGATCCATGGAAGAACAAACATCCGCTCAGCCAGTTCAAACCCCACCCCAGCCAGCTAAAGGGAGTGAACGCCGACAGCACCGTCCCCACGCCGTACTGCAGCGCCGATCCCACCGCATCGCCCACAGCATCCAGCAGTGAGTAACCCGGATAAGGCGCGATCGGCTGCCCATACGCGTTCCACGGGTTGTAAGCCGGCACATACATCACGTTTGGATTCTGTGGCGCCAGCTGGATGTATCCCTGGTCGTCGCTCACCGTCTCCTGCGGAGACGACTCCAGCGTGCCCGCCCCCTGCGCCCGCTGCCGCAGGGTCTGCACCATGCTCAGCACCGCTTCCGGCTCGTTGTAATACGCGTTGCCCAGCTCCGTCGCCCACTGCAGGTTCTGGTCCATCTGCTGCAGCACCTGCGGAAACGCCGTCAGCGCCTTCACGCTTGGATCCCAGTTCTGCGCGTCCGCCCCCGCCGCAATCGCTCCCGGCGGAGCATCGCCCTGTGCCTGCCGCCACTGGTCCGCTTCGATTATCTGCTGCGGCCACGTCGCCGCGGCCAGCATCTCCGCCAGCAGCGTGTCCGGATACAGCGCCACCGGCGCCAGCAGCTGCTCCAGCTGCCCCTCGCTCAGCGCCTGCGCGGGCGGCTGCCCGGGATTTTGCCCTGCCCCGTAATTTTGCGGATAGTCCGGCGCGCCATAGCCCGGCTGGTTCGCGTACGGCTGCGCCCCATAAGGAGCCGCCGAGGGAGCGCTGTAGGGTGGATTGTCCTCATACTCCGGCGGCGGCGGTGGCGCCACATCCGGCTGGCTATAGTTCTGTGGCGGATTCGCCGACCCATACCCGTACGCCCCATTCACCTGGGCCATCAGCGGTGTTGCTGCGAGTGTAAGAACCAGCGCCGAAATCCCGGCGACCCAGTGTTTCTGCGGAAAGCGGTCAGCGTTCATGCCAACCCTCCTTTGGCCGAAAGGCTCGTGGAAGCCTTGCCTTGCTTCGTGCTCCGCAGACCGCGCCGTACCGGCTGCGACCGATGTTCCACTTCGGTCTTGCGTCCTCGCCTCGAGGCGAACCGGAAGCGACTGCCAGCCGCCCCGCCCATCGGCGCCAACTGTGTAAGAACCCCACTCCCGTCCCCAGGTTCCGGTAGTAACCGTGACTTTTTTGTCATCCTGCCCGGAGCCAGGGCTCGGGCAGACTCTGCCGCCGGCGGCGGAAAAGCCCCTGTTTTGTATGGTTTATGGAGGACGCCCCGAAAAAAGCACCGCAGGTAGAGGCCAAACGGACACCGCAAGGCGCCAAAAAAGGCCGGGCGTGATCCCCGAGGTTCGTATCAGTGCAAGGCGTCAGTCGAGCTGCAAAGCGCGATAAAAAATGGGGCTTCAGCCCCCGAGCTTCGTATCAGGGCAAGACATCAGTCGTGCCGTAAAGCGCCCTAAAGAATCGGGGCTTCAGCCCCTGAAATCCGTCCACGCGCAACAGCCCTCTGTTGCGGTCCTTTCACCGGCTGTTCCGTTTCATCTCTCCTGGGTCATTGACGCGTCGGCAGGGAGCCTCTTTGCCAGAGCTTCGGATCCAGCTGGTTCACGGAACGCTTCCACTGAAATGCGCTCGTAACGCACTTCCAGCAGCGTCAGGTGTTCCGTCCCGCGCGGTGCCTGGAGAACTACGGTGTCGCCCGCTGCCGATTTCAGCAACGCGCGCCCCAGAGGTGACACCCAACTGATGTGGTTTCGGCTGAGATCGACCTCGTCGATACCGACGATGCTCACCTCCCGCTCCGCTCCCGATGCATCGGCATAGCGCACGGTCGCCCCAAAGAATGCCCTCGTCTTCGCCTGCCCGCTCCTCGGAGCTTCCGGATCCACGACTTCCGCGGCGTCAATGCGTTTCGTCAGAAAGCGAATCCGTCCGTCGATCTGCCGCAGCCGCCGTTTGCCATATTGATAATCGGCATTTTCACTGCGATCGCCGTTGCCGGCCGCCCACGCAACCACCTCCACCACGGCCGGGCGGTCCCGGGTGAGCAGAAATCGGTGCTCCTCCTTCAGGCGCTCCAGTCCACCTGGCGTGATGTAGTTCCTGCCGCCCATCCCGGGTCCGTCTGCCTGCGGCTTTCTCGTGGAGCCTTTTCTCATCTCATTCGTCCTCCCAGCGTAAGGCGCCCGCCAGAACGGCTAGTTCAGTTTCTTTGCCACCAGCTCGTTCAGCAGCCCCGGGTTCGCCTGCCCCTTCGACGCCTTCATCACCTGGCCCACGAAGAATGCCGCCACCGTCTTCTTGCCCTTCCGGTACTGCTCCACCTGTGCTGGATTCGCCGCGATCACCTCGTCGATCATCTTCCCGATCACCGAGGTGTCTGTGATCTGCTGCGGCTTCTCCCGCTCGTATACCGGTCCGAAATCCTCGCCCTTCTCGAAGCAGACATCGAACAGCTGCTTCAACTGCTTCGACGAGAGCTTGCCCTCCTCGGCCAGATCCGCCGCCTGGGCCACGCCCTTCATGGTGATCGGCGACTGCTCCAGCTCGAGGCCGGCGGCCTTCAGCCGCATCGTCAGCTCGCTCTGCACCAGGTTGGCCACCCGCCGCGGACTCTTCGCCGCCCGCGCCGCCGACTCGAACTGGTCGGCAAACGCCCGCGTCGCCGTCAGCGTATGCGCATCCTGCTCCGTGATCCCGTATTCGGCGATCATGCGCGCCCGCCGCGCCTCCGGCAGCTCCGGCATCCGCGCCGCAATCTCGGCCTTCCACGCGTCCGTCACAATCAGCGGCGGCAAATCCGGCTCGGGGAAATACCGGTAGTCATGCGCCTGCTCCTTCGACCGCATCGAGTAGGTGCGTCCCTCGTTCGCGTTATAGAGCCGCGTTTCCTGGACGACCCGCCCGCCCGATTCGACCAGCTCCACCTGCCGCTCGATCTCGTACTCCAGCGCCGCGCGAATGAACCGGAAGCTGTTGACGTTCTTCACCTCGGCCTTGGTTCCAAACTTCTCCGCGCCCTTCAGCCGCACGCTCACGTTGGCGTCACAACGAAGCGACCCCTCTTCCATGTTTCCGTCGCTCACGCCCGTGTAAACGATGATCTCCTTCAGCCGAGTCAGGTACTCGTACGCCTCATCCGGCGTCCGCATATCCGGCTCGCTCACGATCTCGATCAGCGGCGTCCCGCAGCGGTTCAGATCCACATAGGTCCGGCTCGCCGAATCCGGAAACCCGTCGTGCATCGACTTGCCCGCGTCCTCTTCCATATGCAGCCGCGTGATCCCGATTCGCTTCACGCCGTCTCCCGACGGAACCTCGATCCATCCGTGCTCGGCCAGCGGCTTGTCGAACTGCGAGATCTGGTAACCCTTCGGCAGGTCGGGGTAGAAGTAGTTCTTCCGGGCAAAAATCGACCGCTCCCGCACCTCGCAGTGCAGCGCCAGCGAAGCCAGCGTGGCAAACTCCACGGCCTTGCGATTCAGCACCGGCAGCGCCCCCGGTAGCCCCAGGCAAACCGGGCAGACATTGGTGTTCGGCGGCGCTCCAAACCGGTTCACGCACCCGCAAAACGCCTTCGTCTCCGTCAGGAGCTGGACGTGCACCTCAAGCCCGATGACAGCCTCGTAATGTGCGAGGATTTCCCTCGATATTCCTGCTGCGGTGGCCATAGGAAAAGTGTAGCCTGTGTCCTGCTCTGCGTCCTGGAGAGGCCCGGCTCCGTCAAACAACAAAACCATGCGAAGATTCATCCTGACCGGGGCCCCGGGATCCGGGAAGACAGCGATCCTGCGCCAGCTGGAGATAGACGGCTTCAGCGTGGTCGAAGAGGCGGCTACCGACATCATTGCTGTCGCCCAGGCCCAGGGAACCGAAGATCCCTGGACGCGTCCCTCCTTCATCGATGCCGTCGTCCAGCTCCAGAAGAGCCGCCGCGAACGCGCCTCTCATCGCGGAGGCGACGTGCAGTTCCACGACCGCTCAGCCGTCTGCACCGCGGCCCTGGCCACCTTTCTCGGGTATCCCTGGTCCGCCGAGCTTTCCGCCGAGCTCGACCGCATCCGCCAGGATTCTCTCTACGAGAAGCGCGTCTTCTTCGTCCGCAACCTCGGCTTCGTCACGCCTTCCGAGGCGCGCCGCATCAGCTTCGACGACACGCTCCGCTTCGAGCAAATCCACGAGCAGACCTACAGGGATTTCGGCTTCGAACTCATCCCCATCGAGTCGGCCAGCGTGATGGAGCGCGTCAGCGCCATCCAGGCGGCGATCCGGTAGTACGCTGGTTGCACCCCCATCGGAGCCCGCTATGCCGGCACCAACCGCTGTCCACCTGGACCAACTGAGCCAGATCGCCCTCACCGTCACCGACCTCGACGCCGCCCGCGCCTTCTACGGCGACACCCTCGGCATGCGCTTCCTCTTCGATGCCGGCACGCTCGCCTTCTTCCAGTGCGGCTCGGTCCGGCTCATGCTCACCGCCGGCGCAGGCCCGGCGAGCGACCGCACCGTCCTCTACTTCCGCGTCACCGATCTCGAAGGCCTTCACGCTGCCCTCGCCGCCCGCGAGGTGCATTTCGAGCAGGGCCCGCACCTCATCGCCCGCATGCCCGACCACGAGCTCTGGATGGCCTTCCTCCGCGACCCGGCGGGCAACCTCCTCGGGCTGATGGAAGAGAAGAAGCAGGCCGCTTAGGCGCTCAGAATCGCATCGGCAATCCGCGCCGCTTCCACCGCTGGCCGCACGTCGTGGACCCGCACGATCGACGCTCCGCCAAGGATCGCGGCCGTAACCGCAGCCAGTGTGGCGTTCCCCCGCGCCGCTGGCGGAACGCGGACGGTGACGGATTTCGCCTCACTGGAAGGCGCGGCCGGCAGAGCCTGCGCGAGAGTGTTCGCGAGAAACGATTTCCGCGAGACGCCCACGAGCAGCGGCTGCTCCAGATCCAGCAGTTCGTCCTGGTGCGCTAGCAGCGGATAGTTCGCGTCGAAGACCTTGCCGAACCCATAGCCGGGATCGAGAACAACGCGTCTGCGATCGATACCAGCCGCTACAGCCCGGTCGAGCGCGGCAACGAGCCCCGAGCGCACCAGCGGAAGCACTTCATCCGGAGCCAGCGACGGAAGCGTTCGCCATTCCGACGGGCGTCCCCGCGTGTGCATTAAAACCACGCCGCAGCGCAGCTCAGAGCAGGCCTGGGCCAGTGCGGGATCCCAAAGAAATCCCGACACATCGTTGACGATCTCCGCGCCCGCCGCCACCGCCGCGCGAGCGGTCGCCGCGCGATAGGTATCAATCGAGATGACCGTCTCCGGCCGCCGGTGCAGGATCGACTCGATCACCGGCAGCACGCGATCCTGCTCCTCCTGCTGCGGAACGGGTGTGGCGCCTGGCCGCGTCGATTCGCCGCCAACGTCGAGAAGATCGGCGCCCGCATCCAGCAAAGCAAGTCCGTACTCGACGGCGGCAAGCGTGCCATGGTGCGCGCCAGACTCGGAGAACGAATCCGGCGTGATGTTGAGAACGCCCATCGCCAGAGTGCGTGTTCCGAGAGCCAGCATGCGGCTGCGCAGTTGCCACGAGAATGCGGGCCGGCGGGTGAAAGTCATCCTGGCAACGATGCTACACTCCAGGAGAATTGCGATTCCCTCTGAAAACTGCTCTCAAGCGCTTCAGCATGCAGCGGACTTCGCTGTGTGCAACGGCAGGATTGTGTCTGCTGGCGCTCAGCGCGCCGGGTGCGCATGCGGCACGGCACTCCCGTCGGAGTCCTCGCCGGGTGCCGCTGGCGACCGCGGTCCAGCAGATTCTGGCGAATCCGGCGGTCTCGCGCGCGCACTGGGGTATCTCGGTTGTGACGCTTGCGGGCAAGCCGGTGTTCGCGCTCAACGATGGCCAGATGTTCGAGCCAGCATCGAACGCCAAGCTGTTCACCACCGCGACGCTGCTCGATCTGCTGCCCGCGGATGCCACCTGGACCACGACCGCCGTCACCTCCGGCACGCTTGACGCGGACGGCACCCTCCACGGCAATGTGCGCTTGCTCGGCTCGGGCGATCCCACCATGTCGGGCCGCAGCTATCCCTACGTCGGCAAGACGGAGCGGCCCAACCCGCCGCTGCAGGCGCTGGATCAGATGGCCGACCAGATTGTCTCGAGCGGCGTAAAGAGAGTCGACGGCGATGTGATCGGTGACGATCGCTGGTTCGTCTGGGAGCGGTACGGTGACGACTGGGCCTGGGACGATCTGCTGTGGGATTACGGAGCTCCGGTCTCGGCGCTCACGGTCAACGACAACGTGCAGTATCTGAATGTCACCCCGACCCCGGCAGGAACCGTAGCCGGAACTGCCGGCGCTGGTGCGGGCTCCGGCACGCCGTGGGTCGTCGCCTGGAATCCCGATGTGCCGTATTACAACGTGGAGAACAGCCTGACCCTGGCCGCGCCGGGAACCATCGCCCACTCCGGCATCGATCGCGCACCCGGCAGCAAAGACATTCGCCTCTTCGGAGCCATCACGGCGAACGGCATGCACGAAGGCCTCGCGATCATCGATCCCGCGGAGTTTGCCGCAGTCGCGCTTCGCCAAATGCTGCTGGCGCGCGGCGTCACCGTGACGGGAACGGCGCGAGCCTGGCATCGGCTTTCTGAGGATACCCAGGAGTATTCGGCCGAGGTCGGCCAGCCGGTGGTTCTGCATCCGCTGAACCTGACGACCATCGAGCCGCCCGTAACGGGTCTGCGTGTGCTGGCGACGCATGTGTCGCCGCCCCTTTCCGAAGACGTGAAGGTAACCCTCAAGGTCAGCCAGAATCTCCACGCGGAGCTCTACCAGCGGCTGCTGGGACGGCTCGAGGGCGACGATGGATCGATTGCGCAGGGAGCGCGCGTCGTGCGGGCGTTTCTCATCCAGGCCGGCGTCGATCCAGGCGACTTCGTGTTCTATGACGGGTCGGGACTGTCGCCGATCGATCTGATCACGCCGCGCGCGGCCACAACGCTGCTCACCTACGCGGCCCGCCAGCCGTGGGGCGAGCTGTATCGCTCGAGCCTGCCCGAAGGCGGCGTGGATGGAACGCTCTCGGACCGCTTCCCGCACCAGCTGCGCGGACGCGTCTTTGCCAAGACCGGAACGCTCGCCGACGTGAATGCACTCAGCGGCTATCTGACGACGAGCAGCGGCAGGACGCTGGTGTTTTCAATCCTGTGCAACGACCGGAACCCGCAGGGCGACGCTCCCCTGCACGCGATGGACGATGTGGTGCGAGCGATTGCGGAGAGAAACTGATCAACCGGGGAGTAGAGTTTAGTGTTTGGAGTTTGCCGGCAGCGCCGGCTCACCAGAGAAAGACAAGCGTGAGAGAACAGAAAAGAAGGCGAACTGGATTCGTAATCGCGACGGTGCTTTTTTGTGCCTGGGGCGCCGCGATCGTGGCTGGCTGCGGTCCCTCCCTGGGCCCGTCGAAGCCCCTGAGCCAGCTGACCCCCCAGGAAGCGCGCGGGCGGGCCATTTACGACCAGGACTGCGCCAGCTGCCATTACGCGAATCAAACCGGCGATCTGCATGGGCCGAGTCTGTTCGCCATGTACCGGAAGAAGTATCTGCCCAGCGGCGCTCCGGCCAACGACGCGCGCGTGACCCCGGTGATTGTGCAGGGACGCAACATGATGCCTGGATTCGGCAATCAACTGAACGACCAGCAACTCCAGGACCTGCTGGCGTACCTCCACACCTTATGAGTCCGGAAGCGAAGCAGAGACCGTTGCCCGGCGTCTCCGCCGTGGGACTGTACATGTTCCTTCTGTGCATCCTCGGCGTGCTGGGTGTGACCGAACACAAGCTGCAGAAATTCGTCTACCTTTTCTGCATCGCATTCGCGCTGGCCGGGCAGGGACTGCTGCGGCAGAAGCGATGGGGCTGGGCGCTCACCCTGGCCACGGTCCTGCTCTCGGGGATCTACCAGATGTGGCGATTTGTCGAATTCCACGAGCTGCCCCTGCTGGGGATGGCCGCCGTGAATATGGTTCTCTTCCTTTACCTCATTCGGCCGGAAGTGCGCCTGCGCATGCGGTGAAGCCCGGGCAGCCGGTGTTGACAGCGTCGCCGGCTACGGCCGGGCAGGCGGCAGTTCGTACCGCACGCCGGTGAGCGTTTCGGAAACATCCCAGAGGCGGCCCGCGAGCGCTTCGTCATACGCCTGAGCCTGAGCCCGAACCTCCACCGGATAGCCGCGCATCTGACGCCATCCGTCGGGGCCGTAAAAGTGTCCGGCCCGCGCCTCGGGCGAGGTCGCGCCGTACAGCGTGGGCAGTGCCCCCTGCGCGCTTGATTGCGCGGTGAGCGCGATGAAAAACGGAATGATCTTCGCGGCAAGGCCGCCGCCCTGGCCCGGTCCGGCCTGGAACAAATTTGTATTGGAGACGCCGGGATGCACCGCGATCGAGACCGCCGGCGCATGCGCGCGTTCCAGGCGGCGCTGCAGCTCGAACGCGAAGAGCAGATTCGCCAGTTTCGTGCGCCGGTAGGCCGGCCAGGGTTTGTATCCGCGCTCCCAGTTGAGGTTCGCGAAATCCAGCGTCGCGCCGCGATGCGCGATCGAGCTGACCGTCACGACGCGCGCCGCCGGCGCGCCCAGCAGCGCCGGCATCAGAAGCCCGGTGAGCGCGAAATGGCCGAAGTGGTTGACGCCGAGCTGCATCTCGAATCCATCCGGAGTCACGCGCCGCTGCGGCAGCGCCATCATGCCCGCGTTGTTAATGAGCAAATCCAGCGGTCGGCCCGTTGCGAGGAAGTGCTGAGCGGCCGCACGGACCGAGACGAGGCTGCCCAGATCCAGGTCGGCAATTTCAATCTGTGCGCCCTGAACCGCGGCCAGAATGCGGCCGCGCGCCGCCTCACCTTTGGCGCGATCGCGGCAGCCCAGGATGACCGATGCTCCCGCGCGAGCCAGCTCCAGCGCCGCGTGGAATCCGACGCCGCTGTTGGCGCCGGTCACATACGCGAGCTTTCCGCGCTGAGAGGGAATCGAGGTGGTTGTCCAGCGGGTCATCACACGGTCGTTTCGTTGGCTTCGCCCAGAGTAACGCGCGTCGTCATCTTGCGGCGGCCGCGATAAAACGTCACGGTGATTGCATCGCCGGGCTGGTGCTCGTCCATGATCTCGGCCAGATCCTGCGAATTGGTCACCTGCTGGCCGTCGATCGCGACGATCAGGTCGCCGCCAATCGAGATCGGCTCGTTCCCCAGATAGGCAGTCTGATTGCCGCCGCGAAGCCCCGCCCGATCCGCGGCGCCACCCGGAACCACGCTCTCGATCAGGACGCCGTATTCGGCGGGCAGGCCCATCTGCTGGGCCAGATCCGGCCCGATGGCCAGCGTGCGAACGCCCAGCGACGGCCGGCGCGCGTGGCCGTACTTCAGAAAGTCATTGAGCACCGCCTTGGCCGTGTCGATGGGGATGGCAAAGCCGATGCCCGCGTTCTGCTCGGCACCGTTCTGCGCGATCATCGAGTTAATGCCGATCACCTCGCCCTGCGAGTTCAGCAGCGGCCCACCCGAGTTGCCGGGATTGATGGCCGCATCGGTCTGGATCGCGTTTTCGATCGGCGCGCCCTGCGGCCCGCGCACCGAGCGTATCGCTGAGATGATGCCGGCGGTCATGGTGCCGCTCAGCCCAAAGGGATTGCCGATAGCAAAAACCTGCTGGCCCACCTGGAGATCTTTAGAGGAAGCAAGCACCGCGGGCACGAGGTTCGTGGCATTGATCTGCAGCAGCGCCAGGTCGTGCACGCGATCGCTGCCGATGATCTGCGCCGTGTAGCGATGCTTGTCGTGGGTCTGTACCTCGACCTTCCGCGCGTTGGCCACCACATGGTAGTTGGTCAGGATGTGCCCCTGCCGGTCCAGAATGAATCCGGTCCCCTGGTCCTCCTGGGGAACCAGTCCATAGAAAAAGTCGAGCGTCAGCGTTCCCGCGGTGATGTTGACCACCGACGGAACCACTCGCTTGTATACCGCAATATTGTTCAGCTCGGCGGCGTTGTACGCCGGGGCGGCATGGGCTTCGGTCAGCGTCAGCGAAGACGCCGTCGCATGTCCAAAGGGATTGTGGAAGCTGGAAAAGGAGATCAGGTAAGCGAAGGCTCCAACGAAAACCGAAACGAGAAAGACGCGGCGAAAAGTCATAGTCGTGTACGTGCGGCGGCTGCGGGCGTCGGCAGCCTGCACCGGATGAGATGAGCCGGCAGGCCAGCGCGCGCGCTTCCAAAGCCAGATTCATTGTAGCCATGCGGAGCCGCCAGGGGTCAGGCGGGGGGCGTCGGCGCGCCCGGCCCGCTGCCCGCTTCGGCGCGCAGCCGGGCCGCGAGGCGATCCACCTGCGCCCGCGTCGCGTCGAGAGAGCCGGCGTTGTCGATCACAATATCCGAGCGCGGAATCTTCACGGAATCGGGCAGCTGCGCGGCGAGCCGGGCGCGCGCGTCGCGTTCGGCTCGTTCGCGGTCTTCCGCTGAAGCATTGCCAGGCAGAATCCGCGCGAGGAATCGCTGGATCTTCGCCTCCTCCGGCGCCGTGACCAGGACGATGCGCTCGAAGCGGCGGCGCCACTCCGGGACCGTCCCCCACGCTTCGGCTTCGAAGACCAGAGCCGACTCCACAAAGACAATGGCGTGAGGATCGCGGGCAAAAATCTCCGCCATCCGCCGCTCCTGCTCGGCAACCGTGGGCGGATGCACGATCCGGTTCAGCTCCGGCAGGCGTTCCTGATGGAAGACGAGCTCCGCGAGGCGCGGCCGGTCCAGCGTGCCATCCGGGCGAAGAACCTCCGCGCCAAAATGCTCCACGATGCCATGATAGACGGCCCCGCCCGGCTCCATCAGCTCACGCGCAATGGCGTCGGCCTCGAGCACAGTGAAGCCGCGCTCGCGCAAAAGCGCCGCCACTGTGGATTTGCCACTGCCAAGGCCGCCGGTGAGTCCCACACGCAGCATGCGTCTCCCGTTTGAAACCGCCGCAACAGAAAGCGAACCGGTTCCGCTGTGATTGTAGAGTGCGGGCGAAGCTAGTGCGGGTGAAACATGGGATGGATGAACGCCCAGGCGATCCCGGCCGCAATCAGCATGGCGAGCACGATGATGAAAAGCATCAGACCCCAGGAGGGTCCGGGAGAGGTTGCCTGGTCTTCGTGATTTTCTCGGAGTGAGGCCACTCTTTAGTGTACGGTCCACGGTCCCTGCGGGTACTTCCGCAGTGGCAGGGGAAGAATATTCCAGGCACAGCGCGTAAAAGCGATAGCAACACTAATTCCATACATTGGTGTCTAACGGAGCAGATGTGAGAAGGCACAGGACAGAGGGCGGAACGAGGTAAAACGGAGCGACGCCATGATGAACGAAGGCAAAGTCGAGAAGTTTGCAGCGTATGAACTGGCGGGGCTGCGGACCGAATTGCTGCAGTCGGGTGTCGATTCGTGGCAGGCCGCCGAGCTGGTGACCGCCTTCCTGTCGGGCCGCGGCTATGGAGCCGATCCGGCGACGGTGCGCGAAGCCGTCCTGCGTCTGGAGGGAAACGCATGCTCCCTGGAATGCATGCAGCAGGAGCTGGAGCGCGTCGCTTACGTGATGTAAATCGCGGATCAAACGATTAATTCAGCCCTTCGGCGGCAAAATTTTTCCGATTCTCATACAGATTCTGCATCTTCTCCCTCTCTCGCGCGTCCATAAGGGTGGAAAGGTCCCGCGGGAGTGGTTTCTCTCCTGCGGGGCGGAACTGGGTCGTTTCCCAATCCGCTCCTGCGGATCTCGTTGATAGCGGGGGCGATCTACGAGGCGGAACCGTGTTGTTTTCCGCCGCCGCGCTTGCGTCGATTCTTTCGCATCCATGCGCTACGGAAATCTCCTGACCCGGCCAGCGCCCGTCCATCGGCGCCGCGGCGGAGGTTCGTCCAGTCGCTCAGATCCCGGAAAGGCGCAACGAAAAGCAGAGGATCTCTGCAGAGGGGTGCATCGCATGCGTCTCGCTTCCTGGAAATACTGGGGTATGAGTCTGGCCATGATCTCGCTGGCAGGTGTAGGCTTCGCGTCGGCCCAGTCGCTGGCCGGCGTCACAACCACTCTGGACCACGCGCTGTCGTCGAACAGCGCAACCGAGGGCGAGGCGGTCACCGCGAAGCTGAATTCCTCGCTCAGGGCCGACGGACTGGATCTGCCAAGAGGCACCGAGCTCGTCGGCAAGGTTGCCGAAGTAAAGGCGGCGCAGAACGGCGGCCAGGCCAGCGTGAGCGTGGTGTTCACGGCCGCAAAGCTGAAGGATGGAAAAGAAGTTCCTGTGAAAGCAACCGTGATTGCCGCCTATCCTCGCTCGGCCGGCGACGGGGTTGAGGGTGCGGGTGTGACCATGGGCGCCGCCCCCAGTCAGGTGCCTTCCGATGGCGCTTACGATCAGGAGCCCGGCGCTCTGCCACACGTGGCCATGAAGAGCGCGGTAAAGAACAGCGACTCGGTCACCTTCACCAGCAGCGACAACTTCAAGCTGCCGGCCGGCACTTTCCTTCAGCTGGGCGTGGGTGCGGCAAACACCGGCGCCGGCGGAACGACCGCGGCCGAGTAAGCAACACCTCCATTGCATCCAGAAGGCCGCCCGCGGGCGGCCTTCCTGTTTTGCAAACTGAGTGAAGGGTTGCCTCGGATTTGTAACTGTCACAAAATAAATAACCACCGGGGAACAAGCCGCCTTTCCGCCGGCGCGCACGCGAATTACGGTACCGATTCGGTCCGCTCATGCGTCGAAAGAGTGAGAGAGCAATTTTCCGTGCAGCACGAAGATTGCCGAAATTGGGATTGCCGCCCGGTCAGTAGAAATGAAAATCCGGCCGTTAAAGCGCAATTCCTCGCGGCGGAGACTTGAAACTTCGCCATGCGTGCAGATGCAGGGGGCCGGGAATCCGGCGACGGATTCGCGAGGCGCGGCTGCGCGCGGACTTCCGCAAAGGAGCTGGATATGCGAATTGCAACGTCTTTGAGAAATCTTTCGCTGGGAGCAGCAACACTGTCGTTTCTGCTCGCGGGCTCAGCGCTGGCGCAGCCCGGACCGTCATCGCAGATGAGCGGCCAGCAGTGGCAGCTGAAGGGTGTGAATGCGCGCCTCGATCATGAACTGGACGCGCAGTCGGCGCGGGTCGGCCAGAGGATCGAAGTGAAGCTGGACCGCTCCGTCGATACGGCCAACGGCACCAAATTACCCGGCGGCACTCAGGTCTGGGGAACGGTCGAGAAGGTCCAGGCCTCGCAAAATGGCGGCCCTTCGATGATGACCCTCCGCTTCACCACCGCCGAGCTGAACAGCGGCCGGAAAATACCGGTAAAAGTAACAGTGATGGGCGCTTTCCCGGCGAGCGCGCGCGGCAGCTACCTGAACTCCATGGGCGGTGAGTTGCCCTCGGCGCCGAAACACATCAATCCTAAGGATAAATACACCCAGGAGCCCGGCGTGCTGCACCATATCGAGATGAAGAGCGCGGTGCAGAGTCTCAACTCGGCAACGTTTTCTGACCAGACCGGAAACGTCCGGCTGAACACCGGAACGTACCTGCAGCTGGCCATCGCCCCCAGTAACGGGCAGAGCGGGCAGCGGAGCGGCATCTGAGCCGGCGTTCGAGGAGAGAAGAAAAAGGCCGTCCGCGGACGGCCTTTGCTGTTTGCGGCTGAAGAAGACTTAGACCTGCATGATCTCCACTTCTTTCTTCTTCGCCATCTCTTCCATCTTTTTGATTTCCTCGTCGGTGAGCTTCTGGATTTCGTCCAGCGACCGCTTCTCTTCGTCTTCGGAAACCTTCTTGTCCTTTGCCGCCTTCTTGATCAGGTCGTTGCCGTCGCGGCGGATGTTGCGCACCGCCGTCCGATGATCTTCAAGAACCCGATGGAGGTGCTTGACTACTTCGCGTCGCCGATCCTCGGTCATCGGCGGCACCGGCACGCGGATGATCTTGCCGTCGTTGTTGGGATTAAATCCAAGATCGGACGTGCGCAGCGCCTTTTCAATTTCCACGATCAGGCCGGCGTCCCACGGCTGGATCACGATCATGTTGGGATCGGGCGTGGTCAGCTGGCCCACCTGGTTCAGCGGCGTCGGCGTGCCGTAGTAGTCCACTTTCACCTGATCCAGCATGTGGATCGATGCGCGGCCGGTGCGGACCGAGCCCAGGTTGGTCTGGAAATCGCCAACCGCCTTGTCCATCCGGGATCGGAGTTGCGCGTAATCGGACTTGAGAGCGGGAATCCCCGCCATGAATGAGCCTGGCATAGCATCAGTCCCTTCAGAAAAACGAGTTCAAAACAGGTATTGTACGCGGAACCGCAGGGCGTCTACATCAGGATGCGGACGCCGGACGCGGAAGGCGGCGTGACGGCGGCGGCCTGCGAATCCGCCTGCTCATGCGCGTGGTAAGAGGAGCGCACCAGCGGCCCCGACTCGACGTGGCGGAAACCCATGGCCAGCGCTTCCCGCTTCATGAAAGCGAACTCGTCGGGCGTGTAATACCGGGCAATCGGCAGGTGATCCTTCGACGGCCGCAGATATTGTCCGATCGTCAGAACATCCACGCCCGCCGATGCCAGATCGCGATAGACCGCGAGCAGTTCGTCCATCTCTTCGCCCAGTCCCACCATCACGCCGGATTTTGTCACCGTCTTCGGCTCAATTTCCTTTGCGAGCCGGAGCAGACGCAGCGTGCGCTCGTAGCGCGCCCCCGAACGCACCGCGCGGTACAGCCGTGGAACCGACTCCGTATTGTGGTTCAGGATCTCCGGACGCGCCTCCACCACCAGCCGGATGGCCTCCTCGCTCCCCTGAAAATCGGGGATGAGGACTTCCACCTGGCACCCGGGAGCCTGCCGCCGGATCTCCTCAATCACCATCACGAAAGCACGCGCCCCGCCGATCACATCGTCGTCGCGGTTCACGCTGGTGATCACGGCAAACTTCAGCCCCAGTGCGGTCACCGCCTCCGCCACCCGGCGCGGCTCGTCAAGATCGATCGGCTCAGGCCGGCCTTTGGGCACGGCGCAAAAACCGCAGCGGCGGGTGCACAGGTTGCCCAGCATCATGAACGTCGCGGTCTTGTGGTGCCAGCACTCCCCGATGTTGGGGCACTGCGCTGACTCGCACACCGTATGCAGGCTCAGCGAGCGCGCCAGCTTCTTCAGGTCGTGGTAGTTCTCGCCCACGGGCGCGCGGGCCCGCAGCCACTCCGGCTTGGGCAGCGGGCGTCGCGGCAGAAGGTCGATCTGCACCAGGTCAGACGCGGCGAGCTCAGGCGAAGCAGCCATTCTCTCTATTTTAGCCGAGCCGCACCGCTGCCCGATCTCAACGATTGGCAGGGCGACCCCGCCTCACTGGCTGAACGGCTCGCCCGGCGCGGAGATCTGCCGATAAACGAAATGGAGAACACGGCGATCCGCCCTGAGCGGCTCCGGGGGAGCGGTCCGACCTTCCGGGTCCGTCTCATGGGGCGGGGTCGAAGTCTGGTGACGGCCGTCATAGCCGTGGCCGGGAGTGTCCGGGAACATGGAGAAATCCGAGGCGGGAGCTCTGGAAATGACGGGAAGCCCTCAGGACAGGCCGCTCACGGGCATCGTGCGTTCGGCCGCCGGCTGCGCCGTTACCCAGGCGAACGAAGAGACTCTTCACCACTCGGAGGTCCAGTACCGCCTCATTTTCGAAAGCAATCCCATCCCCATGTGGGTCTTCGACCGGCTCACGCTGCGGTTTCTCGCCGTCAACCGGGCCGCAGTGCGGCAATACGGATACAGCGAGAAAGAATTCCTGCAGATGACCATCCTCGAGATTCGGCCGCCGCAGACCATCCCCGCCGTTCTGGAAGACCTTGCTCAGGTCCATCGCGGCCTGCAGCAGCGGGCGGGCTGGGTCCATCGCCGCAAAGACGGCACCGGGATCGACGTCGAGATTGTCTGCCATGACCTCGAGTTCGAAGGCGCCGACGCGGTGCTGGTGGCCGCCAACGATGTGACCGAGCAGAAACGAGCCCAGCAGGCGGCGCGCGAGGCGGAGGAAAAATATCGCGCCATCTTTGACGAGGCCGTCATCGGAATCTTCCAGCACACCGTCGACGGCCGCCCCGTGGAAGTGAATCGGGCCTTTGCCCGCATGCACGGGTACGACTCCCCGGAAGAGTTGCTGGCCGAAGTGAAGAACGCGCCTCGCCAGGTGTTTGTGAATCCCGAGCGAATGGCTGAGCTCTGCCGCGAGGCGGAGCACAGCGTGGTGCGCAACGCCGAGATCGAGCTCTATCGGCGCGATCAGACCCGCATGTGGGTGCTGGTGAATCTGCGCGCGGTGCGGGACGCAGCCGGCGCCGTGGTCCGCTTTGAGGGAACGGCGGAGGACATCACCGATCGCAAGGCCGCCGAAGCCCAGGTCAAGTTCCTCGCCTACCACGATGCCCTGACCGGCCTGCCCAACCGCACCCTGTTCATGGACCGGCTGGAGACCGCGGTGGCGGCGAGACGGCGCGCCGGCGAAAACCTCGCCGTGCTGTTTCTCGATCTGGATCGCTTCAAGTACGTCAACGATTCCCTCGGCCACTCCGTGGGAGACCGGATGCTGCAGGACGTCTCGGCCAGGCTGAAAGGGAGCGTCCGCGCCCAGGACACAGTGGCTCGCGTGGGCGGCGACGAATTTCTCATCATGCTCGACCGGGTGGCCGGGGCCGACGATGCCCAGGCCGGAGCGCAGAGGGTCCTGCGCGCGGTCCTGCAGCCCTTTGCCGTGCAGGACCATACCCTGAACACCAGCTGCAGCATCGGCATCAGCCTCTTTCCCCAGCACGGCGTCGATGCCGAAACCCTCATCCGCAACGCCGATGCCGCCATGTACTCCGCCAAGGAAAACGGCAGCAATCGTGTGCGCTTCTTCTCCGACGAGATGAACCACCGCGCGGTCGAACGGCTTACGCTTGAAAACGATTTGCGCGGGGCTCTCGACCGGGGCGAATTTTCCCTCGTCTATCAGCCGCAAACAGACATTGCGTCCGGCAGAATCAGCGGACTCGAGGCCCTCCTCCGCTGGCATCATCCCACTCGCGGCGCGGTGCCGCCCGACGAATTCATCCCCGTGGCGGAGAACAGCGGCCTCATTTTGCCCATCGGCGAGTGGGTCCTGCGCACGGCCTGCGCCCAGGTGCGGGCCTGGCAGCGGGGCGGACTCCCCGTGGTCCCGGTCGCGGTCAACGTCTCCGCAGTCCAGTTCCGGCATCAGGACTTTTGTTCGCTGGTGCGTCACATCCTGGCAGAAGCCGGCCTGCTCCCCGGCTTTCTGGAACTGGAGCTGACCGAGAGCCTGCTCCTTTCCAGCGCCGATGTGACGCCCGCCGTCATGCAGGAGCTCCGCGAGATGGGCGTCTCGCTGGCCATCGACGATTTCGGCAGCGGTTATTCCAGCCTCAGCTACCTGAAACGGTTTCGAGTCAAAAAACTAAAGATCGATCGCAGCTTCGTCCGCGATATCGCAACCGACGCCGACGATGCCGCCATCGCCACCGCCATCATCCGCATGGCGAAAAGCCTCAACCTCTGCGTCGTCGCCGAAGGAGTGGAGACAGCCTCGCAGGTCGCCTTCCTCCGCCGCCACCAATGCGAATCGATGCAGGGCTACTATTGCGGGCGGCCGGTCTCTCCTGACCGGATCCCGGATCTGCTCCAGGCCGGCGCATGCCTTCGTGCAGTCCAGGCGCTCCGGCCCGATGGTCCGCTCTTCTCCTGCAGTCCTGACCACGATTGCGCGTGATTTCCGTGTTTTCCAAACGCCGGCCCGGCAGATCCTCGATGGATCCACGCGGCCATGCGCTTCAGGAATCCCGGGTGCTCCAGGATCTCAGTGCCGATCCGGTCCCTCAGTGGAGGCGCAGGCGGTTCCCGCGTTCCTGTTCCATCCCGGACTCCGTCCAGATGACTTTGGGCTTCGAGGGATCGATGTGTCTCACCGAGGTCAGCCACCAGGATTCAACAAAGCCGAGCAGGAACAGAAGAGTGGCCTGCACCAGCCGCAGCCCGGACGGGCCCGGCCGGCCGTATCGGCTCAGAGTGATCGGTTGCAGGAGAAACGGCGGCAGGGTATTGGCGGCCATCGCGCCAAAGGCGACAATCATCACCAGCCCGGTGAGAAAGAGCGCGTGGCCTAACAGGATTTCGAAAAATGGCTTCGCCGTATCGCCGGTGATCAGCTGAATGCCCCGCTTGCGGACGGCGTTGCCGAAGACGGCGACCGTGTAACTGGCGGCCGCGGCGCCTTCGAGTGCGTAACCGGTGCCGTGCAGCGCCGTGTAGGCGCCGACGAACGCCAGGAACGCCAGAAGGGCGACGACCTTGCGCTGCATATATCCCATTTCGAGACGAGCCTCGAATCGTGCGAGATTTGGCGACCAGGCGCAGTGTAGCGTCAGATTTTTAGCGGAGAAATGCCCTGAAGTGTGTAGGATGAGCGCCAAATCGAGCTAATGGCTAATCCGCATGCACCGGCGGCGAAATCCAGGTACTGTGGTGATCACGCGACGCCAGCGTTGCAATGTACAACCCCGACCCGATGATCAGCACCGCCCCCGCCACCGTCAGCGCGGTCGGCGCCTGATGCCATACCAGCCACGCCATCATCGCCCCGGTGACCAGCTGCGTGTAGTGAATCTGCGACACGTTCGCCGCCGCCGTGTGCTTCAGCGCCACAAAGAAGCACACGCTCCCCGTCGCGCACAGCACCCCCACCGCAATCAGCAGCGCGCCGATCCGCGGCGTCAGCGGAGTCGCATGCGGAAGCGTCAGCCGAAATCCCGCCATCAGCGAGAACCCCACCACCGTCATAATCGCGCCCGAAAAAAGCGTCAGGCTCTCGGGATTTTCCGTCTGCGTCAGCACCCGCGCCAGCACCATGTTCACCGAGAAGCACGCCACGCAGACAAAGCACGCGACATAGCCGATCCAGTCCGCCCCCCGCGAGCCGCTCCACGGATGCACCGCAATCACGACTCCTGCGAACCCGGTCAGGATCGCGACCGCCTTCCGCCACGGCAGCCGCTCTCGCAGAAACACCGACGACAGCAGCGACACTGTAATCGGCGCCAGAAAAATCAGGATATAGAAGAGCGTCAGCGTCAGATGCCGCAGCGCCACGATCACGCAGATGTTGTTCCCCAGATCCAGCGCCGACCGAACCAGTTGCGGCCGCAGCCGATGCGGTTTGAGCGCGCCCAGATCGCGCTTCCACACGCCCCGGCCCACCAGAAACAGCACCATGAACAGCCCGAGGAAGGCCAGCACCTCATACCACGGCAGCCCCGTCTGCCCCACCAGCTTGATCGCCGTGTCGGTCAACACCCACAGCGTGAATCCGGCGAAGGCAAATGCCATAGCCTGGAGATGAGAAAGGCGAGGGGGCATGGCTCCTTCGTTGGTTAACAGCCGGGCTCGGAAAATCAGATCAGAAGGGTTGTTGCCGTCGCTTTATTTAACCCTGGAAGGAGACGGTGAACTCAACGCCCGACCACGGCACCCGCGGGATCAGCTGCCGGTTGGGACCCGCTTCCAGCTGCACCAGACCGTAACGCTCCATCGTGCGCAGCGTCCGGGAGAGGTTCGAGGTCGCGCGTCCCGACCTTTTCGCGAGCTCCTGCAGCGACTGCGGTTGCTTCTCCACAATCAGGCGCAGCAGCGACCGGTTCTGATCCGAAAGAACCTGCGACAGTGTCGCCAAAGAATCGAACCAGATCTTCGGCTCGCCTTTGTCCGGGACATGTCTGCCCTGCGCAATCGCCAGAGTTCGTCTCTTGTAGGCCTCCGGTGAGGCGATGCCGATTTTCAGCGTCTTCATCGCGTTCCTCTCTTCTCCTTCAGAATGCGATCCACTTCGGTCCAGAAGTCGGCAAGCAGTGCCGCAGCGTCACGATAGTCATACAGCCGGATTTGCTGGCCCCTGTGCCGATGATCGTAGGCAACTCGCGTCTTCGCGCCGGGGCCGGAACCTTCCTTTACCGGGTGGGCATTGTCGAATCCCAGCAGACGTTTGCCGTCCGCCCCGTGCAGGGTCAGCGAATAATCCAGGCCGTGCGGCTTTTCCCGAGAAACGGGGACCTGCCTCACCTCAAATCGAACCCAGAACAGACCCTCGATGACAAATCTCTCTCCGTCCAGCTGAAGGAGTGAATCGAGGCTCCTGTCTCTCTTCATGTTATCATCAGATGATAACTAAATGTCCACTCACTCACGACCGCGGCAGATACCGCCGCCCCACAACCGCATATTTCCCCGACACCACCCGCGCAATCGCCTCGGCGTATGCCAGGTGCTCCTGCTCAAGAATTCGCTCCGCGAGCGCATGTGCATCGTCTCCGGGCTCGACCCGCACCGCCCGCTGCGATATGATCGGCCCGTGATCCAGCTGCTCATCCACAAAGTGGACCGTGCAGCCGCTTACCTGCACGCCATACTCAAACGCCTGCACCTGCGCATCGAGACCCGGGAAAGCCGGCAGCAGCGAAGGATGAATATTCAGGATGCGTCCCGCGAACGCCTGCACAAATCCCGGCGACAGCAGCCGCATATACCCGGCCAGGCAAACCAGCTCCACCTGGTGCTCGCGCAAACAGGCAACGATCTCCTGGTCGTGTTCGGCGCGCTTGCGTCCCCGCGCCTCAATCGCAACAGCCGTCAGCCCGCGAGCGCGCGCAGCCGCCAGCCCCGGCGCATCGGCCAAATTGGAAATCACGACGGCGATCCGCGCGTCCGGAATCTTCCCCGCCTCAATCGCTTCCGCAATCGCCAGGAAATTCGATCCGCGCCCCGAAAGCAGGATTCCAAGATTGTGCATCAGGCGTAAACGACTTTGCGGTCGCCCTTGATGATCCGCCCGATCACCGAGCTCTTCTCGCCCGCGCGATCCAGCATCGACTTGCACCGCTTGAAGCGCTCGGCGGGAATCACCGCGATCAGCCCGATCCCCATATTGAACGTCCGCAGCATCTCGTCCTGCTCCACGTTGCCCAGCTTCTGCAGATGCTCGAAGATCGGCAGCACCGGCCACGACCCCAGCTCCACCTGGGCCGACACGCTCTTGGGCAAAATCCGCGGCAGATTCTCGGTGATTCCGCCGCCGGTAATGTGCGCCATGCCCACGGCATAATCGCTGGTCGTGAGCTTCTTAATCAGCCCCAGATAGCTGCGGTGCGTCTTCATCAGCGCCGCGCCGGCCTTCTCCTTCAGCTCGTTCACATACTGCTCGGGCTTGTACTTCGCCACCTCGAAAAACAGCTTCCGCGCCAGCGAATATCCATTCGTATGCAGTCCGGTGGACGGAAATCCCAGCAGCACATCCCCGGGCCGGATCTTCGCGCCCGTGATCAGCTTCGCCCGTTCCACCACGCCGACGATGAACCCCGCCAAATCGTACTCCCCATCGGCGTAAAAGCCCGGCATCTGCGCCGTCTCCCCGCCGATCAGCGCGCAGCCGTTGGCCCGGCACGCATCCGACAAGCCCGACACCACCTTCTCCGCAATCTCGTTGTCCAGCCGCCCCGTCGCCAGGTAGTCGAGGAAGAACAGCGGCGTTGCGCCCTGCACCGCAATATCGTTCACGCAATGGTTCACCAGGTCCGCGCCCACCGTGTGGTGCACGCCCAGCTGGAACGCCAGCTTCAGCTTCGTCCCCACGCCGTCTGCCGACGACACCAGCACCGGCTCCTCGTATTTGCCATCGAGCTTGAACAGCCCGCCGAAGCCGCCGATCTCCCCCAGCACATTGCGCGTGAAGGTCCGCTGCGCCAGATACTTGATGCGCTGCTTGGCGCGGTCGCCCGCCGAGATATCCACGCCCGCATCGGCGTACGTGGCCGAAGGCGAGGCAGCCTTGCGGGTAGGGCCAGAACTGGTTTCAGAAAGGGGCATGGCCGAGCAGGAATTTCGTGAGAAGTCAGTGTACGCGGGATGGCTGTGGGACAACCAGCCTCGCTCATGTTCATGAAAATGCCCATCCCCGCACACGAGGATGGGCACTCGAGGGGGCGGATTAAGCCGCGGCTTTGCTGTGCGCGTTCTTCGCCTGCGCCACCAGCGCCGTGAACCCGGCGGCGTCGTTCACCGCCAGATCGGCGAGCACCTTGCGGTCCAGCTCGATGCCGGCCTTCTTCAGCCCGCTGATCAGCTGCGAATACGAGATGCCGTTGATCTTCGCGGCGGCGTTGATGCGCACGATCCACAGCGAGCGGTACTGCCGCTTCTTCTGCTTGCGGCCGCTGTACGCAAACTTCAGCCCGCGCTCCACGGCTTCCTGGGCTGCCTGGTACAACTTGGATTTGGTGAGGAAGTAGCCGCTGGCCCTTTTCAGGATTTTCTTGCGGCGGTCGCTGCGTTTTGTCCCACGTTTTACGCGAGGCATGGGGTTCTCTCCTTGAGGTTACGGGTGAGGCGGCTGGAGGCGGGAGGGCCTCTTCGCTCGCTCGGCTTACCGGATCCACTCTCGGCCCGCGGTTCGAACCCGGGTCCGAGGGAGCCTCCCGCTGCGGGAGGCCCGGAAAGATCAGGCGTAGGGAATCATGCGGGCCACCTTCGCGTGGTCGGCGTCCGAAACCAGCGCGCTCGCTGCGAGCTTGCGCTTGGTCTTGGTCTCCTTCGACGTCAGAATGTGCCGCATTTTCGACTGGCCGCGCTTAAATTTGCCCGTGCCAGTCTTTTTGAAGCGCTTCGCAGCGCCCCGATGCGTCTTGAGTTTAGGCATGGTTTCCTGCTTCAGAACTGCGTAAAGACAACAGAAACCAGTGTATCGGAACCGGCAGAGGGCGTAAAGAACAAGGGCGTCCCGCAACCCCCTGTGTCCTCCGTTTCCTCTGTGGTGAAATTGTTTTCCTCACCGGCCCGAAAGCTCGGGTGCCCCATCCTTGTCGCCTCGCTGTCTGAGGCGACAGGGTGGGACGGCACAGACCCCACATCGCCAATCCAGCCCAAAGCCTTCGCTGCCCGCCCCCGGCCATTTCCCCCCGGGGCCAGGTTCACCCCACAGCAAGAAGCAAACTCCTCTGCCGCGTAGTTCACAAATAATTCCCCACTCCGTACAAGCTCAAAGTAACGGCGCAGACCCGTTTTGAAACTGGATCTCTCTTCGCACGCCCCGCCCCTCATCGCTTCTCCGCATACACCATGCGCTCCACCTCGGTAGCGGCCAGCGTGCGCCCCGTTGGCCCAAACCATCGACGCCCCAGTTCTTCGTAGGAAAGCTCTTCCATCAGCTCCCAGCCATACTCCCTGAGAAAAGCCGGACAATCCTCGGGCTCCATCCCGAACCGCCAAACCCCGGTCTTCACGAATCGCCGATAGCCGCTCTCCCATCCGTAGAGCGCCTCACCCTTCAGGAAGCGCCTGCGGACATAGGTGAACGCAAGCCGGCTTCCCGGCGCCGCCTGCTCGAGCCAGCCCATCGTCGCCCGCACCCCGGCCTCGGTGAGATATTGCGTCACCCCTTCCCACACAAAAAACGTACGCAGGCTCATCGAGTATCCCTGCAGAGCCAGCTTCGCGCCCGGATCCTCGTGGTCAAAGTCCACCGCCACGAGCCTCACGTTCCCCGGAATGTCTCCCAGCGCCTGACGCAGTCGCTTTTCTTTGGCCTCGATATTCTCGCGCTGATCGATCTCCCAAATGGGCACCCCCGCGAGCGAGGGAAGGCGAAAAGAACGAGGGTCGAACCCTGCGCCCAGGCTGACGACTGCCTCAATCGCATCGCGGCTGGTCGCGATCCGGTCGTCGATAAACCGCTTCCTGCTCAGCAGCCCGCCCCACATACCCGGATCGCTCTTCTCCGCCACGCCGATCAGCCAGTCCCGAAGAAACCTCAATCGCAGCAGGCCAACGAACATCCGCCCTTCCGGCGGCAGCATCCGTAGCGCCAGTGCGTCCTCGATGATTCGCTGCGATGGCGGGAACGACTGCTCGATCGCCACCAGCGCCGTCGGCATGATTCCGGTTTTTGCCGCTGCTCTCCCCATACACTCCTCAGCGTCTGCCCCCATGGGAGCGGCTCTGCGTCTTTCCCGCCGGCCGGTCACTGCGCTCCGCGGCCCGCGATGTCCCGGCGCGCTCCACGCAGGCCCCGTGCAGCTGCGTGCTGCGCGTCAGAAACTCCTCCACCAGCTCCAGCTCTTCGGCGGAGTAGCTCGACCACAGCCGGAACATCTCCTGGCGAATCGGCTCGTACACTGCCTCGCAATCGGCAAGCACCTTCCGGGGAATGCGAACAATCTGCTTCCTCCGATCCTGCCGGTCCGCTTCGCGCACCGCGTATCCGGCCTTCTCCAGCCGATCGATCAAAGCCGTGGTCGACCCGGACGTCAAACCCGTGGCCTTCGCCAACTCGCCCGCCGTGCACGCGCCGCCCCGCGAGTAGAGAAAATCCAGCCCCATGCGGTCGGTCCTCTGCAGGTCGAAATGCCCCGCGATCATCTCCCGCAGCAGCGCAACCTGTTCGCCAACCCCGCGCAGCGCCAGGGCCACGCGTTCCACCAGCTCCGCTGACGGCCGAGTCTTCGCCTTCATCTTCACCTCCCCAGAGTTGCCCCCACCGCGCCCAGCAGCAGCGCCAGGGTCAGCAGCGCCAGCGGCAGCCGAAACCGGCTGCGCCGCGTCCACCTTCTCGCCGCAGGCTCATCCACCCTCGCAGCCCTTTCGAAGGCGAGGGCCTTCGGGATGAAATCGAAAGCCGACCAGATCCGCGCCGTCGCATGACTCGCCAGTGCCAGCAGCAGCCAAAATCGGACATCGGGCCGCGTCCACCCCTGAAACAGGCAAACGATCAGCAGGACCTCCATCAACAGGTGCAGCGGCAACCAGAACCGTCCCCTCGTCACGCCGCCGCGACAGGGCTGAATCAGCTCCGGCCGCTTCGGCCACGCCGGATCGACAACCACGCACTCGTAAATGCCCCCTCCCAGCATCGCGGAAGAGAGAAGCGTCACGGCAACCAGCGTGCCATCCAGGCTGGAAAGCGGCATCGGGACTCCTGACTGGATTATCTTTATCATCGATAATCTCGATAGTAAAGATAACATGACAGCGACTCCGCTGCTTCCGGCCGGCCTTCTCAGGGAGACCCGCTTCGACGCAGGCTCCGCGACCGAACAGTACTTCCGTACCGTTCGCCCCGCTCTTTTCCCTTGCTTTCGATTCTTGTCCCCGCCACACTTGAAAACGAGGGAGAGCTCTGTTCGCCACCGCGAACAGAGCTTTTGCTTTCTGGCTCCCTCTGCGTCCGGCCCAGGCCGGCTCCGCCGCCGTTCTTTGAAATCCCTGGCTGTCTTCTGAAGCGCCCGCACCGCCCGGACGACCCAAACTTCATCGGTCGCCCCGGCGGAGGCGAAACCCTTTATTTGCCACACATGCGTTTGGGAGTCTCAGCAAGTACCCTGTTTTGATAGATATGCGCAACCGGGTTTTGCAAATACCTTGTTTTGATAGACATGTGTTTTTGCGAGGATTTTTTTCGGGAAGCTGGTCCGCTCACGCCGTCGGAACGTCGAGCCCGATCGACTGCATCAGCTTCAGCGCGTTGCTCGTCTGCACGATCCCAGGCTTTAGCCGGTAGTCAAAGTGGAGCCGCCCGTTCTCCATGCTGTCCTCGAAATGCGCGTTCTCCGCCACGCCCGGCAACGATTCCGGAATCGCCGTCAGCGCCAGATCGTGCGTCGTCACGAGGCCAATCGCCCCGCGCCGCACCAGCGCCGTCACCACGTGCCGCGTTCCCTCCAGCCGATCGTGCGAGTTCGTTCCCGACAGCAGCTCGTCCAGCAGAAACAACAGCGGCATCGAGCCATCCGCCAGATCGGAGAGCAGCTTCAGCCTCCGGATCTCCGCGTAAAACCGCGAGACCCCGCCCTGCAGCGAGTCCAGAACGCAGATCGACGCGCCAACTGCCAGCGGCGACATCCGCAGCGATCGAGCCCGCACCGGCGCCCCCGCCTGCGCCAGCACCGCGTTCAGCCCCAGCGCTCGCAGAAACGTGCTCTTCCCCGCCATATTCGGCCCGCTCACGATCAGCAACTGTGGCCCGCATCCCAGGCTCAGATCGTTCCCCACCGCCTCTGCCGCGGGCAGCAGCGGATGCCCCAGATCCCGGGCCTCAAAACAAACGCTCTCCATCACGAAGCTGGGAAACGGATCGGCGGGGTGCTCGTAAGCGTATCCGGCCAGCGACGACAGCGCTTCAAACTCTCCCACCGCCGCCAGCCATCCCCGAATCGCCGTTCCGAAACGGCGCTGCCATCGCTCCGCGGCCAGGGTGAACTGCGCATCGTAAAACGCGAGGCCCAGAGAAATGCGGACGAAAAGGTTGTGCCGCCCCTCCAGCCACTGCGCAATGCGCCCCAGACGTCCGACCGCCACCGAGGCGGCGACGTGGTGCGTGTCCAGAGAGGCGCGCAGATCGCGCAGCAGCGGCCCCTCATAACTCTCTCCTTCGATCACCGCGAGGACTTCAACCAGCAGCTGAAGATCCTGCGCCGCATGCTCGGTCGCATCCGCCGCCGCGTCCACGCGAGGTTTCATCATCCGCCCGGTGCCGTAGTTCACCAGAGAAAGCACCACCAGCGTCCACCAGAACGGACCCGACACCGCGTAATCGGCGTTGACGGGCAGGACCTCAATACCGTGAACCCACCACGCGATCGCGCTCACGATCCACGCCAGCCCGAGCAGGCCCAGCACCCACGGCAACCAGCGTGCGCGGAAGCTGGGCGTCCCTTCGCCCCACGCAGCCAGCGCGTCCGGCAGCACGCCAAGCCGGACGGTCTCCCCGGCAGTGAAGAGCCGCTCGCGCAACGGCAGGCGCGGCCGCAGATCGGCAACCGCGGCCTGGCGAGCCAGCACCGTCTCTGGCGGAGCAGCCTGCAGCAGCCAGTCGGCGAGCCTCGCTTCCCCGGCGCGGGTCCGCGCGGTGCAGAGCAGCTCGAAGAGCCCGCCGGAGCCAAACACGTCGAGATCCCGGGCGTAAGGGTGCTCGGGCGAAAGAAATCGGTCGCCCGCCTCACCGGTTCCGGCCCACTGATCGTTCAGCCGTGCCAGGCCGCGCGCATAAAAGTCGGCAATCCGCTCACACCGCTGCAGGCGTTTGAGAACGCGATCGTGAATGACGAGCAGGACGACGAAGGCTCCGACAGGAACGAGCAGCCAGACGTAGAGCCTCGGAGAATGGATCAGCGCGATGGCCAGAAGAACGCCCGCCAGAAAATCGGCAATCTTCGCGTAGCCAAGCCAGTAGTGACGTTTCTGCTCCCGGGCGAGCTTGCGGTGGTTCTCCCCAAGACAGCGGCGATACACCGCAGCAGGCGATTCAGAGGCGGACGAGGCCGCGCGGGTCTGAGAGGTTTCAGCATCCGGATGAGTGCGCGCCGCCATGCCTCTATGATCGCCCCTTAGCTCGCAGCCGGAACCGAAGCCATCTCCGCGATGATCGCCGCAGCGGCGGCAACCGGATCGGGCGCCTGCGTGATGGGTCGTCCGATCACCAAGAAACTGGCGCCGGCAGCCAGCGCGGCAGCGGGGGTGGCCACGCGCTTCTGGTCCCCCACCTCTGCGCCGGCGGGACGAATGCCCGGGATAACGAGGGTCGCGCCGGGATACAGCCCTCGCAGCCTGGCGACCTCTTCGGCAGACGAGACCAGCCCTGTGATGCCCGAGGCTTTGGCAACCGCCGACAGCCGTCCCACCTGAAGCCAGGGCGTCTCGTCGATCCCAGTCGCGATGAGCTGCGCCGCGTCCATGGACGTGAGAACCGTGACCGCGAGAAGCTGCGGCGGGTTGGGCAGGGAAGCAGCCGCCCCGGCAGCGGCGCTGAGCATTGCCGGACCTCCGGCAGCATGCACCGTAAGCAGTTCGGCGCCGGTCGCAGCTGCCGAGCGAACCGCTCCGGCAACGGTGTTGGGAATGTCGTGCAGCTTGAGATCGAGAAAGACCGAGAAGCCGCGGCGTCGCAGTTCGCGAACCAGCTGGGGACCCTCGGCGCAGTAAAGCTCCAGGCCGACTTTGAACCAGCGCACCTGCCCCTGAAGGCGATCGGCGAGCGCGAGGGCCGGCTCAGCCGATGGGAAATCGAGGGCGACGATCAAACGGGAGTCCATTGAAAACAGGGTATAGGGAACGGGAAACGGGGAACAGGGGAGCCGACTTTCAGGGTGGAACACCGCTGCGCGGCTCGCAGACGTCGCGCGAGAAACACGGTCGGGAATTTCAGGAGGAAGGATTACTGCAGGCACCGCACGGAGGTTGCATCATCTCGTAATGACACTTTCGCTTTATTGACGGTTCCGCCACCCCACGCGAATGCTGAAAACAGAATGGTTTCGCCCCTGATTTGTCCCGGGGAGCGAAGGGTCCGTGAAGGACATCGCAGGAACCGCAGGTCAATCTCCGTCTGAGCTATGGTTCAGGTCCTGAGCGAGCAAGGGAGCCGCTGAGAACAAGCGGCGGGAAGGGCAGAATCCGCGGAAGAAAAGCCAGGCCGCTGCACAGGTCCGCCGGGCGATTGAACGAAACACGCGGAGTGCCGAAGAAAAAGAAGAAGGGGACGTTGCTGTGAGTTCTGCCAAAGGATCCATCGAGTCGAGGCTGGAATCGATTCGGACGGTCAACTACTTTCCAACGGATCGCTCCACGCCCATCAGCATCGCCGCATTGACGGAGGGCACGTCAGCATTGCAGGCGCAGGAGCCGGATCCCCCGCAGATTCCCGCCGAAGAATCGCCGAGAGAGGCTGAAGAGACTTTTCACGGACCCGAGCACCGGCCGCGGACGGCCGCGGAACTCGGCGTCCGCCGTGCCGTCGTCGACGAACTGGCGCTCAAGACGATGTATGTGTGCGGCGCGCTCTCCACGCGCGATCTGGCGCGCCATCTGCATGTCAGCCAGCCCGTGGCTGACGAGCTGGTGCACTGGATGCGGACCGAGCAGCTCTGCCAGGTCACCGGCATGGTGGGCAACGTGCCCACCATCGCGCTGACGGCTCAGGCGCGAACCCGCGCTCTGGAACTGCTTTCCCGGTGCCAGTACACCGGCGCGGTTCCGGTTTCACTGGCCAGCTACGTAGCCCAGGTGCGGAAGCAGAGCGTCCGCAAGGTAGTGATCCGCAGGCCGGATGTCGAGCGAGCCTTCGACAATATGGTGATCGACTCGAAGATCCTCAGTCAGATTGGCACGGCGCTCAACTCCGGTTCGACGATCTTTGTCCACGGGCCGGCAGGCGTCGGCAAAACGGCCATCGCCGAAACCATGTCGCGCGTGCTGGCTGAGGACGAAGTCTGGGTGCCCCACGCCATTGAAGTGGACGGGCAGCTGATCGTGCTCTATGACCCGATCATCCACAAGGAACTGGAAGCGCCGGACGGTGACACCCACGATGCGCGCTGGGTACGGTGCCGGCGGCCGTCGGTCCTGGTGGGCGGCGAGCTCACCATCGACATGCTCGACCTGCAGTTCAATATCAATGCGAAGTATTACAGCGGCCCGGTCCAGATGAAGGCCAATAACGGGGTTCTGATCGTGGACGACTTCGGCCGCCAGCGGGTTCGCCCCGAGGAGCTGCTGAACCGCTGGGTGGTGCCGCTGGACCGAGGGATCGACTTTCTGACCCTGGTCGGCGGCCGAAAGATCGAAGTGCCCTTCGAGATGCTGGTGGTCTTCGCCACTAACATGGACCCTGCGGACCTGGTCGATGCCGCGTTCCTGCGCCGCATGCAGACCAAGATCCGGGTGGATGCGGCGACCGAGGACCAGTTCTGCTCGATCTTCCGGCGGGTCGCGCACGAACGGGGTCTGCGGGCCGACGAAGCGGTGGTTCGGGAGCTGGCTCAGGCGATCCGCGGTATTGGGCAGGAACTGCGGGGATGTCAGCCCAGAGACCTGATCAACCAGGTCTGCTGGGCAGCTCGTTATGAGGATCGGCCGCCGGTCCTCGACCGCACCTCGCTCGGCCGTGCCGTCGAGGCCTACTTCCTGGTAGAAAAGCTGGCAGCATCAGAAAAAGCCAACTAAGCCGGTCGCGACAGGCCTGTTGCCCCGCAGCCTGCCGCGCGGCGAATGCCGCGCGATGGCAGACGTGAGCCTTCTTTGACGGCAGAAGGACCCCAGCCGCTGTTGCAGGCCAAGGACTTACAGGTTCTTATCGTGCCGGGGGCAGGTCCGCTGGCGACTGGAGCTGGGCGACTTCGGAGCTGGGGCCGATCAGTTCGACCTTTACGGGGGCAAGCCCGCGCTCGCTGAATCCCAGCGCCTGAGCGGCGGCATAGGAGAGGTCGATAATCCGGTCCTCAGGGACTGGGCCGCGGTCATTCACGGTGACGACCACCGAGCGATGATTGCGCAGGTTTGTGACCTTCAGGACAGAGCCCAGAGGCAAAGTCCGGTGCGCGCAGGTCAGCGCGTGTTCATCGTACGGGACGCCGCTCGCCGTGGTTTTTCCCTGGAAGAACTTGCCATACCAGGATGCGACGCCAAATTCATACCAGTGATGGTGATGAACGACGACCTCCGCGGTCGTCAGATGTTCAGCGGGCGATGCTGCCCGGGCGCCGGCGACACCCACAAGAATGGCCAGAACCGCGCCGGCAAAAGTGAACCAACGGCGAGGACGTTTCGCGTTATCGGATCGTCGGATAGCGTGCATAATCCTCCTTCTTGGATTTTAGAAATCTCCCTGTCGTAAGTCAAACAACCAGAACCATTTATTTCGCTTCGGGGATTGCGCAGCCGGGCCATTTGTGATAGTCCGGAGGGCGCATTCCAGGAGGAAAAATAAACAGCCTCCGTTCCGGGAACCGGAAGAACGGCCGGCGCCGGAAAAGAAGATCTGATCAATCCGATGGCAGAATAAGGGCAGAGCGCTGCCCGGAACCAAGGCGGAAATGACTGTGCGACAGAAGTCTCGTGGTGTCAAGCAGTTAGCGCGAGAGCCATTAGCGCTGACGATAGCCGGACACGATCCCACCGGCGGGGCCGGGGCAACCCGCGACCTGCAAGTGATGGCGGCCCATGGAGTTTTTGGGGTAACCGCACTAACGGCGCTAACCGTCCAGTCAACCCAGGGGGTCCAAAGAGTCGATCCGGTCGATCCCGGGCTTTTGGGGGACACCCTGAAGTGCCTGGGGGATGCCTTTGGGGTATCCGGGATCGCCGGGGTGAAGATCGGGATGCTCGGCACGGCGGCCGCGGTCGGGGTAGTGGCCGACTGGCTCGGAAGAGCCGGAGTTCCCAGGGATCGGATCGTGCTGGATCCGGTCGTCCGGTCCAGCTCAGGGGCAGAGTTGCTGGAGCCGGATGGGGTGCGGCGGCTCGTGGAGGAGCTGCTGCCGGTGGTTGGCTGGGTGACGCCGAATGTCGATGAAGCGGGCGCCCTCCTGGGCGAGGCGGTTCCGGACCGCGAGGCTGTGCCTTGGGCGGCCGAGCGCATCGCCGCCCTCGCCTCCGGGCTGAATGTGGTTGTCACTGGCGGCCATCTTGACCCGCCGGAAGATTTCCTGCGAACGGCGGCGGGGGACGAGCGCTGGTTTTCCGGCCAGCGAGTCGAGCCTCTGGGCAGGCATGGCAGTCACGGGACGGGATGCGCCTTTTCGACCGCCCTGCTCTGCCGGTTACTCCTGGGCGACGCTCCCCCGGAGGCGATCGCCGGGGCTAAGGCCTTCGTACTTCGAGAGTTAGAGGGGAATTAGCGGTTCGGGCCCAAGGCCCCGCCCGCCAGGGTTAAGGTTTGGTCGTGCTTCCCGGTTCCGGCCATTCCTGGACGACTTTGCCTGAGGCATCGAAGAACCGCATCGACGGGGTTCCGTCGGCTGACACCCGCAACTCGATCCGGATGTGCCCTTCCGAATCCCGGAGCAGCAGCACGGCCGACTTGTCCGCCAGCCGTCCGAGGAGCGCTCTCTGAGGCAGTTTCACCGGGTATTTCGCCAGAAGGTCCTTCCACGCCTCCTTCTTCGCCGGTCCGTCAGGCATAGCTTTCACCCTTGAGAAGGCATCGAGGACTTCCGGCGTGAAGAGCGTGCTGCTGGCGTTGTCATTGATCTTGTAGGCCGACTCGCGATCGTTCCCGTCCTGACTGGTGTCGAGGGACATCGTCTGATCCTGCTCGTACTCGTCGAAACTGAGATGGCCGGACGAGTGGAACTGCCCCTGGGAGTCCCTGTAGCCGCCGAACATGAGCCCGCCATTTTCGGTTCCCTCGTCGTTCATAAAGAGCATGCCGGCTCCGGACCGGTCGGCCCGGGCGAACTCCTTCCCTTTGAAGAAGCCGCCGGGGAACTCGGCCTTATCGGAGATAACGAGGCGTGGCGTGCCGTCCGGCTCGACGATGTTGATGCGGTGGACCGTGAGCTGGTCGAAGTCCGGATGACGGGAGTCGTGCTGCTCGGCGCCGAAAACCGGGCGCCCGCTGTGCGCGACGAAGTCAAAAGCCACGGTGGTGACGAAGGCAACGGTCAGCACGGCGGAATAAATCGCGAGGAAACGCGGGTGCGAGAGGAGCTTGAACATGGGATCTCTCCGTGTCTGAGTGTACTCAGCCGGAAAGCCCCGGGTTCGTCAGAGAGTTGTCCAGTCCAGGATCACCTTGCCGCATTCGCCGCCGATCATCGCCTGGAAGCCCTTCTCGTAGTCCTTATAGCTGTAGCGGTGGGTGATGACCGGGGAGATGTCGACGCCTGAGGTGATGAGGACCGACATCTTGTACCAGGTCTCGTACATTTCGCGGCCGTAGATGCCGCGGACGGTGAGCATGTTGAAGATGATCTTGCGCCAGTCGGTCTGCATCGGCTTTGCCGGCAGGCCGAGGACGGCGATTTTTCCGCCGTGGGCCATGTTGTCGATCATCTCGGCAAAGGCGATGTGGCTGCCGGACATTTCGAGGCCAACGTCGAAGCCTTCCTGCATGCCGAGTTTCTTCTGGACTTCGGAGACGGGTGTTTCCCGGGGATCGACGGCGATCGTCGCGCCCATTTTGCGGGCAAGGTCGAGACGGAAGGGGTTGAGATCGGTAACGGCGACGTAGCGCGCGCCGGCGTGGCGAACGATGGGGATGGCCATGAGGCCGATGGGACCGGCGCCGGCGATGAGGACGTCTTCTCCCAAAACGGGAAAGGCAAGGGCGGTGTGGACGGCGTTGCCGAAGGGGTCGAAGATGGCGGCGATCTCTTCGGGGACGCCGCTGTGGTGGCGCCAGATGTTGGTCATCGGCAGGGCGATGTATTCGGCGAACGCGCCGGGGCGGTTCACTCCGACGCCGGAAGTATGGGCGCAGAGATGGCGGCGGCCGGCGAGGCAGTTGCGGCAGCGACCGCAGGTGACGTGACCTTCGCCAGAGACGAGGTCGCCGACCTTGAAGTCGCTGACGTTGGAGCCGACGGCGGCAATTTCGCCGACAAACTCATGGCCGATGGCCATGGGGACGGGGATGGTCTGCTGCGCCCATTCGTCCCACTGATAGATATGGACGTCGGTGCCGCAGATGCCGGTGCGGCGAACGCGGATGAGGACGTCGTTGATGCCGTATTCAGGTTCGGGTACATCTTCGAGCCAGAGGCCGCGTTCGGCGCGAGCCTTGACGAGTGCGCGCATTGCAATCCCTCAGAATTCCTTTTCTACGTTACAGCAAGCGGGCTCGGACCCCACCCCCCGGGGGGATGGGGTATGTGGCAAGCTGCTGATTCGCCGCAGCTTGCGGCACCCCTCTTTAGGTATATGGCAAGCTGCTGATTCAACTGCCGTTGCGGGCGAGGTTTACGGCGAACAGCGGTTAGCGAATCGCAAATAGCGTTTTGCGTCCCCATCGCACCGCAAGAGAAAAAGCTCTGCCGCAGGACAGAGCTTCTCATTTTCAGCTTAGGAGGTGAAAAAGACTGAGGCAAGGGAAATCGGATGGCGAGACGGTACGAAGGTCATGAGTGGGCGCGTACCTATGAGCGAGCTGACCGGCCCCGGATCTGGATGAGCGATTTGGGCTGAGGGCGCTCCTTGAGTTCGGTTCGGATCGGGATTCGAGCGGATCTTACCGCGCGGCCTGTCCTGCCTGCGTTGTGAGAGACTCCAGTCGTTGTTCTGCGGCTTTGGTTTGAGTGTCAAGGTCGTGAAAGACGGCGTATTGGGCAGCGGTCGGGCGGGCCCAGGCGAATTCGACGTCCGCGGCGAGATAGGCGAGCCAGGCATGCAGCTTCATTTCGTGAACCACATCGCCTTCGCTGGAGCGGACCTTCATCTGTACATAGTTGTCGATGGCGGCGTTGAGAGCGTCGAGCGTGCCTGACGCCTGGGGGTCGTGACGGGCGGCCAGCTTGTCGCGCGCGGCGAGGGCCTGGTTCAGGTCCCGATCCAGTGCGTTCCTGTCGTCCTGGATCTGATGGGTGAGGGCGACCTCCGCGTCCAGATCCTGGGAAGTAGCGTGGAGGCGCGGATCGAGCGCGACGGTGAAGGTCTCACGGGAAGACTGGCCGTCCACGTTCAGCACGACGGCGTAGTTGCCGGGCACGACAAAAGGACCGTTGCTGGAATAATCCAGGCCTCCGGCAGCCTCAGGAGCGTGGAACCCGTCGACTTCGACGGTGGGCGGGTAGCGCAGATCCCACTGGAACGAATTCATACCGGGCTCGACGGCGGTCAGCTTCGCTTCGGCTTCCTGTCGCTGCTGGTTCGCGTCTTCCGCACTGTGATCGGGCGCGGGCTTCCCAGCTTTCTCGTCGGCCTTCTCCTGTTTCTCCTTGTCGGATTCGAGATGGAGGGCGAAGGTGCGGATGACCTTCCCCTCGTCGTTCTCAAAGGTGAGGGTCGCAGGGGTTGTGCCTTTGTAGCCCGCGGGGATGTGGAAGAAGACGGTGGCGCCGAAGGGTGGGTTGTCGCCGGCCGCGGGTTCACGGTCGTCGGGCGGCGCTGCTCCGTAGGCGTGGGTGAGCCAGGCTTGTTCGGGAGCGAAGACATAGCCGGCACTGGCGGCGACTGCCGGTTTATGAGTGAGTTGCTCGAGGAGGGCAAGATTGTCGAGCACCCAAAACGCGCGGCCGTGGGTGGCGATGACCACGTCGCCCTGGCGGGCGTCGATGGCGATGTCGCGGACTTCGGCCGGCGGCAGATTCAGCGTGAGCGGCTGCCACTGCGCGCCACCGTCGAAGCTGACGTAGACGGTACTGAAAGTGCCGAGAAAGAGAAGCTGCGGATCGCGTGGATCCTGGCGGATGGCAAAGGCGAATTGGTCGTCGGGCAGACCACTGGTGAGTGCGCTCCAGTGCTGGCCGAGGTCGGTGGTTTTATAGACATAGGGGCGGAAATCGTCCCACATGTAACGCCAGGCGGTCAGGTACGCGGTCCCGGGGTCGGTGTGCGAGGGCTCGATGGAGCTGATGGCGCAGTCGTGGAGTTCCGGCGGCGTGACGAGCTGCCAGTTTTTACCGCCATCGGTGGTGACGTGCACGAGGCCGTCATCGGACCCGGCCCACAGCAGATCGCCGTCGAGGGGCGAGACGGCCAGCGAGTAGACCTCGGGATAGACTTCGGCGCCGGTCTGGTCAAGATCGATGGGGCCGCCGCTGGGCACCTCGGTACCGGGCTGATTGCGCGTGAGGTCGGGGGAGATGCGCGTCCAGGTGAGGCCATCATCGTCGCTGCGGAAAACGAACTGCGCAGAGGTGAACAACACCTTCGGATTGGCGGGTGAGAACAGGATGGGATGGGTCCATCCGAAGCGATCCTTCAGCTCGGCGGACGAGGCTCCGCTCTTGTAGAGGGGCCAGGGGCTGACGCTCTGCGTCTGCTCGGTTTTGAGATTCTGCTTTACGAAGATGCTGAAGTAACCGCTGCCATAGGTGATATCGGGATCTCCGGGCTGCGGGACGGTGAAGGTGCTTTCACCGAAGGCCACGGTCTTCCAGTCTCCCAGGGGGATGAGGCCGCCAGCGGTTGCGCTGGGACCTTCGAAAGAGCCTTCATCCTGCTGAGCCCCGTAGATGTGGAACGGGAACTGGTCATCGAGATTGACATGGTAGAACTGGCCGGTCGGCTGATTGTGCTCGGTGCTCCACGTTTTGCCGCCGTCGGTGGAGACGGTGGCTCCGCCATCGTTCCCTTCGAGCAGCAGGCGGGTATTGTCGGGGTTGATCCAGAGCGCGTGGTTGTCGCCGTGCGGGGTGTTCAGTTTGGTGAAGGTCTTGCCGCCGTCATGGGAAACCCAGAGTGCATCCACCTGGGGAGCGTAGACGGTGTCGGGGTCTTTCGGATCGGCGAAAACGGCCATGTAATAGAAGGCGCGCTGGCGGAGCCTGGCTTCGTCATTCACCCGCTTCCACGTCCTGCCCGCGTCGTCGGAACGGAAAACGCCGCCATCGTCGGCCTGGAAGATGGCGTAAAGCGTGTCAGGATGGCTGGCGACCAGGGTGACGCCGATGCGGCCCGAAATGCCCTGGGGCAGGCCGGAATTGCGGGTGAGGTTGGACCAGTGCTTGCCGCCGTCGGTGGTTTTCCAGAGGCCGCTGCCGGGGCCGCCGCTCGTCAGTCCCCACGCCGTGCGCTGAGCCTGCCACATTGCGGCATAGAGGAGATTGGGATGATTCGGGTCCATCACCAGGTCAATCGCCCCGGTTTTGTCGTCAACAAAGAGGATCTTCGTCCAGGTCTTGCCGCCGTCGGTGGATTTGAAGACGCCACGGTTCGGATCGGGCACGAAGACATGGCCCATGGATGATGCATAGACGACATTGGGGTCGCGCGGGCTGACGATGATTTCGCTGATGGAGTGGGTTTCGCGCAGCCCGAGGTACTGCCAGGTCTTGCCGGCGTCTGTCGATTTGAAGACGCCATCGCCGGGGATCATGTCGTTGCGAATGTCGTCTTCGCCGGTGCCCGCGTAGAGGATGTTGGGATCGGACGGGGCGACGGCGATGGCGCCGATGCTGGCGCTGGGCCCGGGCAACTGGCCGTCAGAGATGTTCTTCCATTCGAGGCCTTCGTCGGTGCTCTTCCAGATGCCGCCCCCAACGGTTCCGGCATAAAAGAGGTTGGGGTTGCCGGCGACGCCGGTCACCGTGATGACGCGGCCGCCGATATAGGGGCCGACGGAGCGCCACTCCAGTTTGCCCATCAGATCCTTCGCGGTGAGATCGCCGGAGCTTTGCGCGGCGGCGGGAGCGGCGACCGCGGTGGACAAGGCAAGAATTCCGGAGAAAGCAACCGGGAAAATCCAACCGGCTTCGACGAATCTCATGAGACGCCTTTCGAAGGTGTATTTCCGGGTACTGGGGGGAGAGTCGAATATAGCATTGCGCAGCGCTGGTATAAGGGCTCCAGACCGGCGGCCTGATTTTCGCGGCTGAGATCTCTGCCGATGACGGTCGCGAGTTTTTCGTATGAACAAGGTCATGCGCGGAGCCACACGTTGAGCGTCGAACTGTAACGGCTTTCGATAGACGCATCATCGCCGATGCGCTCATCGGCACTTCATCGGTCCTCATAAGTCGGGCCGGGGTTGAGGACGCTCCCGAATTATCGTGGCGGCAGGGGCTCGGGGATGGCTGCGCCGTCTTTGCGGGGATCGGAGGCGCCGAAGTTGACGCCGGTGGTGAAGTTGCGTTCGGTGGCCTGGCCTCCTCCCATCACGGAGGAGTAGTCGCCGCGGAGCTCGATCTGGTGGCCGCGGGCGGTGAGGGCGGCGCGGACGTCGGCGGGGATGCGGTCTTCCATATTCACATCGCAGCCGGTGAAGGTCATCTTGCTGAAGCGGGCGGCTTCGAGGGCGGCCTGCGCGTTCGGCGCGAGCCTTGACGAGTGCGCGCATTGCAATCCCTCAGAATTCCCTTTCTAAGTTACCGCAAGCGAGGCAGGGGCGAACTGGCGTCACCGCTTATGCTTTCGGCCTGGGGAACTCCTCGATGTGCTGCTCGCCCTTGCGGCCGAAGTAGATCACCCTTTTACCGGCCAGAAATGCCCAATAGCCCACGACACCGGCCGCTGTGGCTCGCTGCACGAATTCCGGATAGCGCACCGTGTCGGCCTGCGCGCCACGAATGGCGGCGATGAGGCCGGTGCTGCTGAACTCCGGCGCGACCGGGCCAGGCTCGAGAATCATGGGGAGAGTGTGGGTGGAGCCGTCGGCGAGGTAGTGGGTCTTCCGCTTTGCTTCGAAGTCCACCAGGTAGGACTCGACGCCAACTTCAACGAGGCGGCCCACCACCTGGGGGAAGGTCATGCGGCCCTGCTCGGTGGCGGTGGCCATTTCCTCAATCACTTGCTTGCTCATGGTTTCTCCTTTATTCGGTTGGCAGGGTCTCAAGGCCATGCGCCTGGACCAGCTTCTTCATGGATGACAGCAGCGCACTGCGCTCTGCGGCTGAGAGCGGCCCGAAGAACTCCTCGTCGTTCTGATCGGCGAGCGCGGCGAGCCGTGGGATTAAACGCCGGCCTCCGGCGGTGAGGGCGATGGATTGAAAGCGGCGGTCATCGGTTCGGCCGGTGCGGGTGATGAGCTCTTTGCCGACCAGGCGGTCGACCAGCTTTGAGACACCGCCGCGGGTCATGCCGATGCGTTCGGCTACTACGCCGGGCGAGATCTCCCGGTCGTCGAACATCTCGCGCATCACTACCCACTCCGCCACGGTGACACCGCACGACTGAAGCTTGCGGGCGAAGGCATGGGAGACATGGTTGGAAACGAAACGCAGCCAGAATCCGACGTGCTTTTTCAGGTCGCTCACGGTGGGGGAGGATGCTTTGGCCGGCTTCATGAAAATAGGTTACATAGAAACAGTTTCCATGTCAACTATAGAATAAACGGCCATTCAGGAAGCATCCCGCGCCTTAGGGAGAATGCCGCCGGAGCTGTTCCTGAATCACCGAAGAAGGATCGCCGGCTATGGGTGCGGCAAAGGCTCGGGGATGGCTGCGCCGTCTTTGCGGGGATCGGAGGCGCCGAAGTTGACGCTGGTGGCGAAGTTGCGCTCGGTGGCCTGGCCGCCGCCCATCACCGAGGAATAGTCGCCGCGGAGCTCGATCTGGTGGCCGCGGTTGGTGAGGGCGGCGCGGACGTCGGCGGGGATGCGGTCTTCCATATTCACATCGCAGCCGGTGAAGGTCATCTTGGTGAAGCGGGCGGCTTCGAGGGCGGCCTGGATGTTCATGCCGTAGTCGACGACGTTGGAGACGAACTGGGCGTGAGCCTGGGCCTGGTTGTATCCGCCCATGATGCCGAAGGCGATGCGCGTATCGTTGTGGGTCATGAAGGCGGGGATGATGGTGTGGAGCGGGCGCTTGTGTCCGGCGAGGACGTCGGGCGCACCGGGCTCGAGGTTGAAGAGCGCTCCACGATCCTGAAGGGCGAAGCCGGTGCCGGGGGCGACGAGACGGGAGCCGAACTCCTGGTAGTTGCTCTGAATGAGCGAGACCATGTTGCCCTGGGCGTCGACGGTGGTGAGGTAGGTGGTGTCGCCCGCCGGGGGCATGCCGGGGCCGACGTCGCAGTTGGCGTGCTGCATGTCAATGAGCTTCGCGCGCTCCTGGGCGTAGGCGGGCGAGAGCATTCCGGCGACGGGGATGTGGCTGAATTTGGGATCGCCGACGTAGCGGCGGAGGTCGGCGTAGGCGAGCTTCTTGGCCTCGATCATGACGTGGAGCGCGTCGGCGGAGTTGTGGCCGTAGGAGGCGAGCGGGAACTGGCTCATGAGGTTGAGCATTTCGAGGGCGGCGATCCCCTGGCCGTTGGGCGGGAGTTCGTAGACGGTCCAGCCATGGTAGGTGGTGGAGAGCGGGTCGACCCACTCAGCGGAATAGTCGGCGAAGTCGGCGGCGGTCATCGCGCCGCCTTCTGTCCTGGAGAAGGCGACGATCTTTTCTGCGATGGGGCCTTTGTAGTAAGCGTCGCGGCCGCCGCTGGCGATGAGCGAGAGCGAGTGGGCGAGATCGGGGTTGCGGAAGACTTCTCCGAGGGTTGGGGCGTGGTCGTCGATGAGGTAGAGCTTCGCGGTTTCGGGATTCTTCGCGAGGAAGCCCTGGGCTTCGGCCCAGTAGGCTGCGTCCCACTCGGGGACGGGGAAGCCTTCGTCGGCGTAGCGGATGGCGGACTGCAGATCGTCGCGGAGGGTGAGCTTGCCGAAGCGGCTGAGGAGTTTCGACCAGCCATCGACGGCGCCGGGGACGGTGACGGAGTCGATGCCGAACTGCGGCATCTTCGTGATGCCTTTGGATTGCAGGAAGGCGGGGGTGAGGCCCTGGGGCGACCAGCCGCTGGCGTTCAGGCCGTAGAGCTTGCCGGATTTCGCGTCGTAGACGATGGCGAAGAGGTCGCCGCCGATGCCGTTCATCATGGGCTCAACGACGCCCATGACGGCGTTCGTCGCGACGGCCGCGTCGATGGCGTTGCCGCCGCGGGCAAGGATCTGCGCGCCGGCCTGGGCGGCGAGGGGACTCTCGGCAGCGACGATGCCGTAGCGCGTGGTGACCATGGAACGTCCCTGGCTGCGGCCCTGGGCGGGATTGAAGGCCTGTGCGTGCATGAGGCCGGGTGCGGTGAGAACCAGGACGAGGATAGCGGAGAAGATTCGCGGCATGGAGAGGTTTCCTCGGAACGGTGGTTACGAGAGTACGGTATGAACGCGGTCAGGCCAAAGGAAGGCCTGAAAGGTCGCCGATGATCTAAGACAAAGGGAGGCTCGAAATCGGCACGCGGCGGTCGGTGCAGCGGGCGACGATGAGGGTGATGTCGTCGGCCTGCTCGCCGGCGCAGTGGGCGAGGACCTCGTCGAGGACGGCGCGGATGGTTTCCTGCGCGCTGCGCGCGGCGTGTTTACGGAGAGCGGCGGTGAGGCGGGCGTGTCCGAACTCCTCGCCGTCGGCGTTGCAGGCTTCGGTGACGCCATCGGTATAGAGGGCGAGAGTGTCGCCGGGCGCCATTTCGCAGACGCCGAGGTGTCCATTCCATTCGCGGAAGAGGCCGAGGACTGTTCCGGTTGGGGACAGCTCTTCGACCTCGCCGCCGGCGCGGAGGAGAAGGCCGGGCAGGTGGCCGCAGTTAGCGTATTGCAGGCGGCGCTCCTCGTCGCAGTATTCGGCAAAGAAGATGGTGGAGTAGGCGCTGTCGACGGTGTTGTCGTAGAAGGTGGCGTTGACGCTGCGCAGGAAGAGCTCGGGCTGCTCGCGGGCCATCGCGAGCTGGCTGCGCAGGTTGGCCTGGAGGTTGGCCATGAGCAGGGCCGCGGCGATGCCCTTGCCGGAGATGTCGCCGATGAGCAGGCCGAAGCGGTTGGGCCCGAAGGAGAGGAAGTCGTAGTAGTCGCCGCCGACGTGGCGGGCCTGCACGCAGACGCCGGCGTAGTCGAGGGTCTGCAGCGGCGGGGCGGTCTGCGGGAAGAGGCGCGACTGGACCTCGCGGGCGATCTGCATCTCCTGCTCGAGGCGGCGCTCGGACTCGATGCGCTCACTGGCGGCGCGGCGCTGGGCTTCGATGAGGCGGCTCATCTCATCGGAGCCGATGAGCTCGAAGGAGTTGCCGTCCACGTCGACAAAGCGCGCGAAGACGCCGCCCCACAGTTGCGGCTGCGGGGGCAGCTCGAAGTGGACGCCGCGGCTGGTCCAGAGATCGTAGGTGGCATTGACGTCTTCGGCGATGAAGCCGATTTGGGTGGGTTTGCCGATCAGGCGGTAGTTCTCGGAGCCGCGCGGAGGTGCGATGAGGGCGAGGATGGCGCTGCCGTCGGGCGGGGCGATGGCAACCCAGCGGCCGAATTCAAAGTTCTGGTCGGCGACGACGCAGAAGCCCAGCTGGTTGGTGTAGAAGTCGATACTGCGGTCGTGGTCGCGCACGAAGACGTTGCTCTTGAAGAGGCGAAGGTAGGGGTTCTGCTGGCCGCAGTCGGACAGGCGCTGGGTTGCGTCGGCGGGTTGTCCGCGTTGGATGAGAGAGCTGGCCACGGGATATTTTCCTGAAACCTGCACGTAGGGCGGCCGGGTTCGTTGCGAGGCCAGCCATCGGCGCAGCGGATTTCACCACTATGGCATGGCGGGAGGGGATTGACTACCGGGGGAGTCAGGGAAGGCCGGCGTGAATGCCCAGGGATGTGGCAACAGCGGCCAGCGATTTGTCTCGAGTCCATAGCTGAGTACCGATGGTGATGAGGCAGGATGCGACAAGATGAGCATCGGTGAAGCCGATGCCTCTGGAATACAGCGAGTGGGATTCGATGAGAGCTCTCAATTCGCTGAGGTATGCAATTCTCACTCCCACGAGCCGGTCCAGGTCGGCGAGAGTGGCGGCTCGGTCGCGCAACGATCCCAGCGCCAGTTCTGCTACGACGAACGGATGGGTCACGATCTGGCGTTGAGCCAGCAGATTCCGCATTTCAGGGCATCGACCGCGGAAATGCTCGAGCCAGATCGCTGTATCGGCGAGGATCACAGGCGGTCAGCTCTCGTGCGCGGAATGTCCTCCAGATCCGGCATGGTGCCACCCAGGGCTGCAAGCCTGCGCGACGCCTCCATATGGATGAGAGCCTTCAGAGCTTCGCGAACCAGGGTGGACCTCTCGGTGATGCCGGAGTATTCCTGGGCCGTCTTCACCAGTTCGTCATCGAGGGTGACAGTGGCGCGCATAGAGCCTCCTCTGTCACCAATTTTATCACCAATTGGTGAGATATTTGGTGCTACGCGGATTCCCATTTTCAGTTGGCCCAGTAACTGCGGTCGAGGGTCCGGTACTGGATGGCTTCGGCGATGTGGGGGACGGCGAGGTTTTCGGCGCCTTCGAGGTCGGCGATGGTGCGGGCGACTTTGAGGATGCGGTCGTGGGCGCGGGCGGTGAGACCCTGCTGGAGCATGGCGCGCTCGAGGAGCTTTTCGGCGTCGGGCGCGAGCTCGCAGTGGGCGCGGATCTGGCGGGTGCCCATCTGAGCGTTGGCAAAGATCTTTTCCCGGGGTGTTTTCACCGGCGTGGCGGCAAAGCGGGCGCGCTGGCGTTCGCGGGCGGCGAGAACCCGGGCGCGAATGACGGCAGAGGATTCGGCGGCGGCCCCGCCGCGGAGCTCTTTGTACTGGACGGCAGGGACTTCAATGTGGATGTCGATGCGGTCGAGGAGCGGGCCGCTGATCTTGGCGACGTAGCGCTGGATGAGCGGCGGGGTGCAGTGGCACTCGCGGCTGCGGTCGTTGAAATAACCGCAGGGACAGGGGTTCATTGCGGCGGCGAGCATGAAGGCGGCTGGGAACGTGAGCGACATGGCAGCGCGGGAGATGGTGACGGTGCGGTCTTCGAGGGGCTGGCGCATCACTTCGAGAACGTTGCGGGGGAACTCGGGCAGCTCATCGAGGAAGAGGACGCCGTTGTGGGCGAGAGAGACTTCGCCGGGGCGGGGGATGACGCCGCCGCCGATGAGGCCTGCGTCAGAGATGGTGTGGTGCGGCGCGCGGAAGGGACGCTGGGTGACGAGGCCGGCCTCGGCATCGAGGACGCCGGCGACGGAGTGGATCTTAGTGGTTTCAAGGGCTTCGTCGAATGTGAGCGGGGCGAGGATCGAGGGCAGGCGTCGGGCGAGCATGGTTTTGCCGGAGCCTGGCGGGCCGATCATGAGGATATTGTGGCCGCCGGCGGCGGAAACTTCGAGGGCGCGCTTGGCGGCGAGCTGTCCGCGAACGTCGGCAAAGTCAAGAGGGAAGTGCTGGAGCTCGCCGAGGACCTGAGCGGCCTCGACCTTGAACGGCGTGGCCTGTATGCCGCCGGTGCCGGCCTGGTTGAGCAGGTCGCGGACCTGCAAGAGCGTGTCGAGGGGGTAGACGCTGACGCCATCGACGACGGCGGCTTCGCGGGCATTGGCTTTGGGGATGAGCAGGTGTTTGATGCCCCGGGCGCGGGCGGCGACGGCGACGGGCAGCATGCCGGGGACGGGACGCAGCGTGCCGTCGAGACCGAGCTCGCCGATGAGGAGGAAGTCGTCGAGCTCTTTCAGGTGCAGCGCGCCGTACGCACCGAGGATGCCGACCGCCATGGGGAGATCGAAGCCGGAGCCTTCTTTTTTCAGGTCGGCGGGGGCGAGGTTGATGGTGATGTGGGTGGGAGGCAGGTCGAATCCGGAGTTGCGGATGGCGGCTCGGACGCGGTCGCGGGACTCGCGCACGGCGGCGTCGGGCAGGCCGACGGTGTTGAAGGTCTCGTGCTCGGCTTTGAAGGGCGAGAAGTCGACTTCGACGTCGATGAGGTGGGCGTCAATGCCGTAGACGGCGGCGCTGCGGGCGGTGTAGAGCATGGGCCTGCGGTTGGGACCGGGATTCTGCGGTGGAGTGTAGCAGCGGAAGCGGGGGACTTTCGGTGATGGGCAGCCGATGGTGGGTCCCCGGCGAAACCGTGGTAACGGGCAGCTCCACGCAGAGGAAGCCCGCCGGGGCGATTATTGCTGTTCGGCGGCGGTCTTCGCGCCTTCCTGATCCCGGAGACGCAGGCGGCGGAGCGGCTCGCCGGCGAGAATCATGAGGACGACCGCGCCAAGGATGAGAGCCGCGTCCCGCGGCTGCTGCAGGATGCCGGTCGAGATGAGGAGCGTGGTCGAGAGAGCTGCCGGCTGGCTGGCGTGCAGCAGCAGAGTCACCACGACGGTGAGCGCGGCAGAGAGAACCACGGCCCAGATGCGGTCGAGGGGAACGCCGGAGGCCGAGACCGGCGGCACGGACCAGGCGCGCGTGACCGCCAGAGCGATGTAGCCGCAGCCAATGGCGACGAAGTGGCCGGTGAAGATGCTGTACGGGCGCGCGCTCCGTCGATGCGGCGTCTCGATCTGTTCATAGGCGGTGGGGCCGAGGCTGGCGAAGATGAGAGGCTGGTGGCTGAGCCATCCCACGAGGGCGGCGATGAGAAGCAGAAGCGCTTCGCCGACAGGTGCAATCACGAGGTCTTTCGCTCTGCGCGACATGGTTCGCTGGATGGGATGCACAGGCTGGCAGCGGTGAGGTCCTCACGGCGGGCGCATCCAAAAGAAAGAGCGGAGAAAGAAGACATGGCGGGCGAACTTCATCCTGCACCCGTCGTTCGAGGTTCGCCGGTAGCAAAGGCGTCCTGAACCGGAGTACAAAGGGATCGATATGCGGAGAAAGCGGATGAATCGAGCGAAAGCGATCTTGCTGGGCGGCGCGGCCGTGGGCGCTGCGGTGGCTGCGGGGAGTGTGGTGGCGGCGGGGACGGCGGCGACGATGCTGGTGCGGCGGCGGTTTCGTCCCCGGAGCCTGCAGGGACAGGTGGTTCTGATCACCGGCGCCTCGCGCGGCCTGGGTTTGGCCATGGCGGAAGCATTTGGCCGGCAGGGAGCGAAGCTGGCCATCGTGGCGCGGGATCCCTGGGAGCTGGACCGGGCTCGGAACCTGCTGGCGCAGCGCGGGGCGGCGCGCGAAGCGGAGGTGCTGGTCATCCCCGCCGATCTCCGCAAGCGGGATGAGGCGGAGCTGGCGGTCGCGAGAGCCACCGAGCACTTCGGACGCATCGACGTGCTGGTGAACAATGCCGGAGCCATCACCGTGGGCCCGGTGGAGAACCAATCGGTGGAGGATTTCCACGACGCGATGGAAGCCAACTTCTTCACCGGCGTGCATTGCGCTCTGGCCGTTGCGCCGCAGATGCTGGCGCGGCGCGCCGGGACCATCGTCAACATCGCCTCCATCGGTGGAAAGGTCGCGGTGCCGCATCTGCTGCCGTATACGGCGAGCAAGTTTGCCGTGGTCGGCTTTTCGGAGGGTCTGCACGCCGAGCTGCGGTCAAAGGGAGTGCATGTGCTGACCGTGTGTCCCGGGCTGATGCGGACCGGCTCGCACGTGAGCGCGCATTTTTCCGGCGACCGGGAGCGGGAGTATCGCTGGTTCAGCTTCGCGGCGAACCTGCCCGGGGTTTCCACAAGCGCAGCGAGCGCCGCGCGGCGCATCGTGCGGGCGGTGCGGTGCCGGGAGACGGAGATCGCCATTACGCCGCAGGCGGTGGTCGCCGCGCGCCTGGCGCATCTGGCCCCGGAAGTGGTCCTGCGGGCGATGAGCGCGGTGAATCGGGTGCTGCCGCGAGCCATGCCGGACAGCAACGGACAGCAGCGGGGAGCGGACCTGCGCGGACGCGAAGGAGCGCCGGCGCGCACCATCGGCGAGGCTGCCGCCCGGCGCTACAACCAGACCGCGTGAGCCCTCAGGTCCTTGCGCCGATGTGGGCCAGGAGCTGGCGCCGGATCTGTTCGTACCCGGCGTTGCCGTGGAGAGACGCGAAGTCAGGATCGGAGATGGCTCCGAAGACGATGTAGTCGTGATCCTGAATCGTGGCGTTCAGGTAGCGGACCGCGTCTTCCTTACGGCCCAGGAGGGCGCAGGTGCGGGCGAGTTCGTACCCTGAGGTGCGGCCCATCTGGAAGTAGTGTTCCTGAACGGGGCGCATGGCCTCCAGCATGCCGTGGAAGCCGCCGTGGGAGAGGCCGCGCTCGGCGGCGTCGGCCATGTCGGTGTATTGCGGGTCGTGGGTGATCGTTCCCTGCAAACGGGTCTGCTCGATAAAGGTGCGATAGTCCTTTTGCGCGAAGGCCAGGCCGGCCAGATAGCGCGGCGCGGAGAGGAAATCCGGCTCGGCGCGTTCGATTTCGCGGAGCTGGGTCATTGCCCCGGCGCGGTCGCCGTTCCAGTAGCGGATGAGCGCCTGGTCGCTGAGGATCGAGCGCGAGGTGGGCTCCAGTTTGCGCGCCTGATCGATCTCGGCGAGGGCCTCAGGATAACGGTGCAGCGTCAGCAGCGAGGTTGCGTACCAGTGGTGCCCTTCTTCGTCGCGGGGGTCGAGCGCAATCGCGCGGCGATATTCGTCAAGGGCGCGGGGAACGTTCCATTCCCAGTAGAAGAGCGCGAAGCCCAGGGCGCGATGGGCTTCGGCCAGGGAATCGTCGAGAGAAAGCGCCTTCGTGGCGGCTGCAATGGCGCGGGGAAAGGCCTCCGAGCGCGGCGTGGAGGTGAATTCGGGCATGATGTCGTAGCACTCAGCCAGCCCGGCATAGGCCTTTGCGTACTCAGGATCGTGAACCACCGCCTGGGTAAAGGCGTCCACCGCCTGAGTGAGGCTGCCCTCGGTGCGGCGATCCCAGTAGTAGCGGCCTTTCAGGTAGAACTCCTCAGCCTGTGGGTCAGGAGTGTGGGCGGTGGAAACAGCCGCGGCCAGCCGGTGGGCGCGGAGGGTGGCGCGATGGCGATAGCCGATCCAGACCAGGAGCAGAAGGGCGGCGACTGAGAGCGCCAGAGGCAGAGGCCACCAGCGGCTGGCGGAAGGACGGTCCAGCGGGGGATCGGGCAGCGGCGGTGGGATAGCCTCTGGCGCTGCCGCATCCGGTAAACTCGCCCGGCCGTTTTCGACCGAGGTGGAGTTGAGCCAGCCTGTTAGCTCGTCGGTATAGGCGAAGACGCCGCCCCGCTCTCCGGGAATGCGATGGACCGGAAGCGAGCGCTCCTTCTCCCACCGGCGGACGGTGCGTTCGTCGCGCCCAAAGAAGGCGGCGATTTCTTTCCACGAGTCGATGCGCCGGCCGGGCGTCGCGGTGGGAGACATGAAGCAGCCTCACCCGAAGTGGATACCCTCAGCGGGGAAGCGATCGGGACATCCAGTATAGCGAGGCCGGTGGTCTGGGGGAATTTCGACCCTTCCTGGCTGAAACCAGGTCAATGTCCGGAGTTGACCGGTACCGCCCTGCATCCCCCTTTGCGCAGGGAGAAAAGCGCGTGCGATGGTACGGAGGCTTCGAATCGGACCCGGGAAAGCTGGAGCGCGTCCGAGGCAGCTTGCTCTTGCTGCCGATGCTCGCGACACGAAATGAGCATGGCAGTGGCGAGTCCGATTCCAGGCAAGCGAGCGGGTCCTGTTGCCGGTGTTCCCCCCGGAGCCTGGACCCGCCAACGCGGCTGCTCCCGGTCGCGCCGGAGACCGGGACCAGCCCCTTCAGCCGCCCAAAGTGGGTGGCCGCAGGAACAGAACGCGGTTAGTGAACACATTGCACAGGAGAACCCCCGGGATGTCGGTCGCATTATCCGAAGAAATGCTGAAGATCGCGGAACAAGTGTGCCGCGTCGCGCGCGAACAGGGGAAAGCCCCCTTCACCGTCTATCATGGAGGCAGCGACCTCCTCGCCGTGAGTGAGCCAGGAGGGCCGGCGAAGGAGAAACCGAATTGGCAGACCTGATGCGTACCTCGAATCCCACCCTGAACGACAAGGTGTTTCGAGGACTGCCCGGGGCCCTGGGCGAGACCATGACCCTGGAGGGAACGGTCAACAAGACCGGCATCCTGCTGTTGTGCGCGGTGGCGACCGCGGCATGGACCTGGCACGAGGCCATGAGCCCGGAAACGGCGGGGGCGGTGCCCGGACTCCTGATGATCGGGGTGATCGGCGGCCTGATCTTCGCCCTGGTTACGGTGTTTAAGAAGACCTGGGCGCCGGTGACGGCTCCCATGTACGCCCTGCTGGAAGGCCTGGTGCTGGGCGGCGTTTCGGCGGTCTTCAACGTGCGGTATCCGGGCATCGCCTTTGAGGCGGTTTGCCTGACCTTTGGCACCATGTTCGTGCTGCTGATGGCCTATCGCGCCCACATCATCCGAGTGACGCAGAAATTCCGCCTGGGTGTAGTGGCGGCCACCGGGGCGATCTTCCTGTTCTACATGGTGGAGATGGTCCTGGGCTTCTTCCACGTCGGCCTGGGCGCCTTCAGCGCGATCAACGGCTCGGGACCGCTGGGGATCGGCATCAGCCTGGTCATCGTGGCCGTGGCGGCGCTGAACCTGGTGCTGGACTTCGATTTCATCGAGAGCGGCGTGGCAGCCGGCGCTCCGAAGTATATGGAGTGGTACGGCGCCTTCGGGCTGATGGTCACCCTGGTGTGGCTGTACCTCGAAATGCTGCGGCTGCTGGCCAAACTGAGAAGCCGGGACTAGAAAAGCAGGGATTAGGGTTTAGGGGTCAGGGTTTAGCAGGGTGCCGGCTGGGTCGGCACCCTTTTTCTTTCAGGGCTGATGGTGCGGCTTACCGTCCGGAGCGGCGAGTTCTTCGCTTTGGGCGGCGGTACGTTCGAAGGTGAGGTTGACTGAGCGCTTGCCGACGGGGCGGGTGCGGTGGCGAACGCCGCGATTCACAGTGATCATCTGTCCGGGCCGCAGCTCGACGGTTCGATCGTCAAAGTCGAGGAAGAGGCCGCCTTCGAGCGCGAGAAACGTCTCGTCTGAGTCCGGATGGCAATGCCAGTGGTACGCCTCCGTCATGGTGCTGATCCGCACCTCATGGTCATTGACTCTGGCGAGTGGGTGGTTGTCGTAGCCGGCAGACACCCGTGACTCAGACGCAAGCTCGATGACGGTGAAGGACGCATTCTGCATTTGCCGCTCCAGGTGTTCTGGCTCTTCGATTCGACGGAATGCAATCCGACTCGTCTTCTTCCCGATCAGCGCCGCTTTTCAAAGGGCCGGCGCTGGACGATGCCCGAGCCTTCGCGCACCGTAATCGTCTGGCCGGCGTCGACATTGGTCAGGCGATCGACGGCGCCGCTGGGCCAGTGAACCTCAACCACATCGGCTTTCGGGGCGTCGCCGAGGCCGAAGGTGAGCACAAGCTCGCTGGCGGAGAGGTAGCTGGACCCGCTGCGCAGCATCTTTTTCTGGCCGAAGGTGGGCGTTTTGACCCAGACCACCGATCCGATGCCGTCGCGATTCGATTTCGTGCCGATCAGCTTCACCCGCAGAGAGTGATTCGTCGCTCCCTCCTCGAGAAAGAGGGACGCCGGACCGCCGTTGGTGGTGATGATGATGTCGGGAGTACCGTCGTTATTGATGTCGCCATAGGCCGCGCCGCGAGCGACGCGGGGAGCATCGAAAGACTGGCCCATCTGAGCGGCCACGTCATCGAAGCCGTGCCCGTCGAGATTGTGATAAAGGTGCGGCGGCTCGGCGTAGCGTACCCGCTGCTGGATCTTCTCGATGTCGGGATCGAGGTGGCCGTCGACCACGTAGAGGTCGGGCCACCCGTCGAGGTCGTAATCGAAAAAGAAGCAGCCGAAGCCGAGGGTAAGCAGGCTGGTGCGGCCGACCTCCGAGGTGGGCGCCTCGTCGACGAAGAGGCCGTTCCGCTCGTTGTGATACAGGCCGATCATCTGGTTGGAGAAGTTGGTGATCACCAGGCTGGGATAGCCGGAGTGATCGAAGTCGCCGGCGGCGATGCCCATGCCGGCGCGGGCGACGCCGTCTTCGCTGTAAGCGATGCCTTCGGGGATCCCCTGTTCGGTGAAGGTGCCGTTGCGGTTGTTGATGTAGAGCTTGTTGGGCTGGGTATCGTTGCTGATGGCGATGTCGGGCCAGCCGTCCTGGTTGGCATCCAGAATGGCGATGCCGAGACTCTTTGAGGTCGGATCGTAGAGGCCGGATTTCTTCGTGACGTCCGTAAAGGTGCCGTCGCCGTTGTTATGCCACAGGCGGACAGACTCGCCTTTATACGACTCCGGCGTGCAGTAGGACTTGTCGGTGCCGTCCATGGTGCAGTAGAGATCGTTGGTCGGTGACCACTGCACGTAGTTGGCGACCAGCAGGTCGAGGCGGCCGTCTTTGGTCGTGTCCACCCAGGCGGCGCTGGTGCTCAGATCGTTCGGGCCCCAGAGGCCGGCTTTCTTCGTCACGTCGGTGAAGGTGCCATTGCCGTTGTTGTGGAAGAGGTGGTTTTGTCCGTAGGCGGTAACGAAGAGATCGTCATAGCCATCGTTGTCGTAGTCGCCGACGGCGATGCCGAGGCCGTACATGGGGATGTCGAGGCCGGCTTTCTTCGTCACGTCGGTGAAAGTGCCGTCGTGATTGTTGTGGTAGAGGACCGGCGTCGAGACGTGTCCCGGATGGCCCGGCCACTTCGTACCGTTGACGAGGAAGATGTCGGGCCAGCCGTCGTTATCGTAGTCGATAAAGGCCACGCCCGGGCCCATGGTCTCCGGCAGCCACTTCTTGCCGAAGGCGCCGTTGTTGTGCACGAAGTGGATGCCGGCGGCGCGTGTGATGTCCTCAAAGCGGATGTGGCCGCCGGAGGAAGCGGGACTGGCGCCCCGCGGCCCGGAAGCAAAGAGACGCGGCACCAGATGCGGCGCGGACAGCATACCGGCAGCCACCAGCGCCGTTGTGCCGAGGGCCAGCGCTAAAGAGGCGCGCTTCAATTGCCACCCCGATGGGCGGCGTACGACGCAGGAGCAAGGGAGGCGACGGTGCTCTTCACGGGCGTGTTGTTGGCGTTGGCAACGTCGAGAGGCACCGATTCGTGCTCGTGGATGGGCTGGCGCTCATTGTTGTCGTCGGGATGCTTCTCCCGATAGGGGCCGGTGAGCGTCTGCGCGGCCTCGTCGGCCTTAAAGCGCAGGTAGCGCTCCTCGTAAGCAGCCGCTTCCTTGTGGTTGCCAAGTCCGGTGTAGCAAAGCATGAGGTTGTAATTGGCCTCGAGGTCTTCGGGGTCGATGGTCATAGTCTGGAGAAACGCGTCACGCGCCTGGCCGTATTTGTGCTGCAGAAACAGGACACGCCCCAGGTCGTCGTTGACGACGCGATCTTCAGGATACTGCGTGAGGACGAGGCGCAAATGGGCGATGGCGCCGTCGTAGTCGCCGACCTCGCGCAGGACGCGGGCGTAGAAGTAATTGGCGCGGGCCAGCTTCGGGGCCAGGGCCAGGGCTTTGTCCAGAACCTGACGTGCTCCTGCCATGTTGCCCTCCTGCACGCGGACGCGCCCGATGTTCACCCACCCGTCCGGATTCTTCGGATCGATCTCGGTGACGCGCGTGAAGGCGGCCTCGGCGGCCTTCAGATCGCCCTGGAGCAGAAAGCCGATGCCGTAGTCATTCCACCGCTGCCAGTCGGCCTTCTCCAGATCGACCCGAGCCTTTGGCAGCGGCGAGCCGGCGGGCAGAACGGCCAGATCGACATTCGACTGCGCCATGACCACGATGGGCAGGTTGGGAATGTGCTTAACGTCTCCGGCCACCTGGCTGGTGTTGCCGTTGAATGTCATGGTCCGGTCGTCGTAGTCCTTCGTGACCTGGTCCGGCCCGGTAGCGTGGAAAACAGCGGCATAGGCGAACTGCGTATTCAGCCAGGTGAATTTCCTGTAGTTAACCTTCGCGACCAGGTGGATGTGCCCGCGCGCGTCCTTCGGGATATGAAGGCGGAAGTGGACGGTATCCGCAGCGCCGGGCGGGATCAGGTGGGCGTAAACCGTGGCTCGCGCCGCCCATGCATTGCGCTTGAGAATCGGGTTGCCGTGCTCGTCGATGGAGAGCGAGCGATACATGTGAGCGCCGGGCTCGACGGGTCCGCGTCCGTGGTCCTCCACCATGCCGCTCCAGAAGATCACGCGCCCGTCGTCGTCGGTGGCCTTCAGCTCTACCCAGCAGTCGAAGGCGTCAACCGTCCCGCCGGGGAAGAAGTGGCCGACGCCCAGAGTGCGAACCACCACGTCGACGCGCGCGGTCTCGCCGGGAATGACCTGGCCTTCCACGCGCTCCAGCGGGGCGGTAATGGGAGCCAGGCTGGTTTCGCCGGTGGCGACAGTGGGAATCTCGTTCTCCGACTCCTCGCCGACGGCGAACGTGGTCTCCAGCTGCGGTCCGGCGTAGGCCATTGATGCGGCCGTCTTCGTCTCCAGCGGCTTCGCTTCCGGCGAGAGCGCGAAGATATCCACGCGGACCTTGTCCGCTTTCAGGAACTCCTCGGTCGCTTCCAGCTGCGTCTTATCGCCATTCACGAAGGGGAGGGCTGTGTTGGCGGCGATAAAGCGGTGGGAGTGGATGAAGCCATCGACGTTGCCTGCATCATTGGACCGCACATCGGGCATATGGCAGTCCACACAGTTCTCAGGCTTCGGCGGGTAATAGAACGAGCGCGCTCCCAGGCCGGAGACGCCGCTGGCCTGCCAGTTGTCGTAATCGTCAAAGCCGCGCACCCAGCGATAGTGGTTCACCGGGTAATCGAGATGCACCTTGTGGCAGACCGAGCAATACTCCGCAACCTGGGAATCGTGCATGAAGGGGCGCAGGAAGGTGCGGCGGTGCGGCTCGGGATTCTCTTCGATCAGGAAATCGATGGCTTTGCGCAAATACGGATTTTTGCTGGCGACCAGTTTCTGCAGAGCCGGGTATTCGAGGATGAAGTCGCCATTGCCCATCGTGCTGCGGACTTTGCGGATGGAGTGACAGACCACGCAGCTGATGCCGACATTCGCCTGCGGCGTATGCACGCGCGGTTCAATGGGAGTATTGAAGTTGCCGGGGAAAAACAGCGCGGCATCATGGCAGCCGGCGCACCATTTTGAGGCCTGCACGCCATCCACCTGCTGCATGTAAACCACCGCCTGCCGGTACCACTGATTGTTGAATGAAGAGAAGTGGTGGGCCGAGCTGTCCCATTCCTTATAAATGTCGGCGTGGCACTGCTTGCAGGTGGCCGAGTCCATGAAGTAATCCTCGGGGACCACCTTGCCGGTGTTGGTCTCAGCCGAGCTGGGAAAGAAAGGACTCTTCGGGCCGCCGCCCTCGCCGTCCATGGAAGCCGGCGCGATCGAGGGGTTGCGAATCACATAAGCGCGCTGCCATGGCACTGTGCGTACCCACCACGCGCCGTAACCCACAGCAGCCACCAGCGCAATGCATCCGGCCACCCGAACGGCCGCGCGCAGGGTCGAGCCTTGCAGCCAGCCGCGGTGGGCGATCCAGACCGAGAGCAGGATGGCGCAGGCCAGCGCGGAGACGACTTCATGGGTATAGAGGATGGGCCATTCGCCGCGGCGAGCGCCGGTGAAGATGATGACGCCGCCGATGAGACCGCCTGCCAAAAAAATGCCCCAGCCAATTTTTTCCGCAGCGCTGCGGCCGCGCAGCAAACGTCCCGCCCACGGCAGGCCAAGCACCACGAAGGCCGCACCGCCGAAGATATGAAAGACGACGATCGCTTCGTAATAGAGGGTCGCGGCAGGGAAGCCGACCAGATAGACCACGCTGGCGGCCAGGCCGAGGCCCAGGGCGATCAAAAATCGTCTCATCGAAATACTTCTGCTCCGGACAATTGGGTGCGCCGGCTGGGCGCCTCTTTACTCCCGAGCCGGACGGCACAAGCATGGTAGCCGCCGCTGCGGACTCCTCGCATCCACCTTTAGGTGGAGATGGATTTTCCGCACAGGCAGAGCCCGGGCCCTCCTGGATCTATCCCTTCGGCTCCGGCGCGAAGAGCGCGAACACTGCGCCCTGCGGATCGGCAAGCACCGAGAAGTGCAGCTGGCCTTCGACGGTCATGGGTGGCACTTTCATGCTCGCGCCCAGAGCCACCGCCCGCGCCGTCTGCGACTCGCAGCTCTCGCACTGGAAGTATCCGAGCCAGTGCGGCGGAACGCCGCGTGGCAGGGTGCGCTCGGCCGGCATGCCCCCAATGTACTGATCGCGGTTCTTGATGTGCAGATAGCCGTCCGGGTCCTTGTCCTTGCCGAGAACGAATTCCCACCCAAACATCTCGCCGTAAAATTGCGCGGCCAGCTGGCGGTCGGGCGTTTGAAGATCGGCCCAGCAGTAAGCCCCGTTTTCGGCGACGATTCCCATGCCGCGATGTCCGCCGGGTTGAAAGACGGCAAAGGTGGCCCCCACAGGATCGCGAATAACCGCCATGCGTCCCACGCCCGGGACGTCCATGGCCGGCGACAGCGGCTGGCCGCCCAACTGCAGGGCGCGGCTGACCGCCTCATCGGCGTTCGTGACGGCAACGTAGAGCAGCCAGTGCGGCGGGATGCCGAGGACCTGGTCTTCCGGCCTCATGGTGTAGGCGGCGCACGCGTCGCGGTCCCCGTGCAGGAACATGGTGTACACGAAATCCTTTCCCATAGGGACGTCGGCGGCCCGCCAGCCGAACAGCCCGCCGTAGAACTGCTTGGCAGCAGACTGGTCCGTGGTCGCGAGCTCGATCCAGACAAAGTTGCCGGCGGGATGCTGGTCGATGTGGGGCATGGCGTGGATTGTAGGATGAGCCGGGCTGGCTCGGAAATGAATTTCGCTGCCCCCGGGATTACTCTGAGGGAACCATGGGCGGTTCCAGGACAAAGAGCGCGCGGTTGACAGACCGCCAGATGGGGCTGATCGCCCGGGCCCTGGCCGACCCCCGCCGCTACGCCATTCTCGAACAAATCGGGAAGTCCCCGGCGCCCACCCCGTGCTCCGGCCTGCGCGCCTGCCAACCGGTGACGGCGGCCACCCTGTCACACCATATGAAGGAGCTGGAAACGGCTGGCCTGGTTCGGATTACCCGCGAAGGAAAGTTCGCGCGCCTGGAGCTGGACCGGGAGGTCTGGCAGGCGTATCTCGACCGCCTGAGCAAAATATAACGACACCTTTTCCCGGCTGACCTCATCCATTCAATACTTCGATGGCTATCGAAGTGATCGGAATACGAAGGAGAGGTCGAATGAGCAGGCTGAAGAATAAGGTGGCCGTGGTGACCGGCGCTTCGAAGGGCATCGGCGCGGCGATCGCGAAGAGTCTCGCCGCGGAAGGCGCGGCGGTGGTGGTCAATTACGCATCGAGCCGCGCAGGCGCGGATCAGGTGGTGAAGGACATCACGGCCAAAGGCGGCAAGGCCATCGCGGTGCAGGCCGACGTGGCCAAAGCGACCGATGTGGGGCGCCTCTTTGCGGAAACACAGAAGGCGTTTGGGCGCCTGGATGTTCTGGTGAATAATGCCGGCGTGTATGAGTTCGCCCCTCTCGGCGACGTTACCGAGAAGCATTTTCACCGCATGTTCGACACGAATGTGCTGGGGCTGATCCTCGCCACGCAGGAAGCGGCAAAGCACCTGCCCGAGGGCGGATCGGTGATTAACATCGGTTCGGTGGTGAGCCGGTTGACGCCGCCGGCGAGCGCCGTCTACACCGCAACCAAAAGCGCCGTGGACGCCGTCACCCATGTGCTCGCGAAGGAGCTGGGACCGAAGAAGATCCGCGTCAACTCCATCAATCCCGGCGGAGTGGAGACCGAAGGGTTCCACTCCGCGGGTCTTGCGGGAGGCGATTTTGAAAAAGCCATGATCGCGCAGACGCCGCTGGGTCGCCTGGGACAGCCGCAGGACATTGCCCCTATTGCCGTCTTCCTGGCTTCCGAGGAGTCGCGCTGGCTGACCGGCGAGACCCTGCTGGTCTCCGGCGGCATGCGGTAAACCTGCCGAAATCCCGCGCTCAGGGCTGAAAACCTGAGCGCGGCTCCCTGAACTCGCCGGCACGCTTGCGCAGCACAACACGGCAGTCTGTGCGCCAGCGCTCATCCACAGCCAGGAATTGCCACGGAACGGCGGGCGACAGATGGTGCAGGGTCGCCTCGTTGGCCGGATGCATGTGAAGCGCCGGCGCGACGAGCAACAAAAGCGGGTCGTCCGCGGAAAGTTCGACGCCCGGGAAATAGCCGCGGCGCGCGATCTCTCCGGCGCGATGAAGGGCGCGCACCCGGGCCCAGTAGTCGAGGGCCTGGAGCGGGAGGTGCAGATCGTCGTCGGCCTTGAGCTCGAGGACGGCGAGACGGCCCTGGCGGGTGACCGTGAGCAGATCGAGCAAGGTGCGGCTGGCCGAGGCGAACGCCGGAATCTGCGAGTAGACCGGGGCAGACTCCGGGCCGGCGAATTCCGATCCCAGCAAAGAAAGATCGCGGCGCAGCACGGATTCCAGCCAGCGTTCGGGCTGGAGGCGGTAGAGAGCGTCGCGCGCGAGTCCTGCCGGGGAGCGGCTGCGAAAGAGGCGGTCGATGAGGTCGAGAAAAAGGTCCTCGGTGGTGTCGTCGAGGAGGGTTTCGCTGGGCCCCGCGCCAAAGTAGATTGCGTCATGGCGCGCAAAGGAGCCGGGTGCCAGGCCATGCCGGACGCAGACGTATTCAAGTCCGTGCAGCGAGAAGCCGACCTCAGTGGCGCTGCGGGCGCGCATCTCCGTGGCGGCCAGGAGATTGGGCGGCAGAAGCGAGCGGAGGTGGTCGATTCCAAGGCGGCAGCGATCGAGCGTGGCCTGCGGATCGAAGGCGTGCGGGAACTGGATTTCGAGGTTGCCGTCCTGTGCGATGGGAGACGGAGTGAGTTCCGCGGTGGAGGGATGCAGCTCCCACAGCTCCCACTGGGCGAGGGTAGGATCGAGCCAGGGCATGCGGGCGCGGGCCACAGCAGCGGCGCCGGCGGGGACGATCAGCTTGAGTCCGTGAACGACGCGGCGGCCGTTGGCGTGCTCGCGGCAGTAGGCGAGCCACAGAATGCCGAGGGTCAGCGCGCCTTCGATGACGGACGGCGGCTCTTCAGGGCCAACGCCGGTGACGGCCCAGGCGGATTGCCCACGGACCAGGAGGCCACGGGCATAGGCGGGGCCGAAGCTGTGCTCCAGGTCCATGGCGGAGCGAAAGGACTCCGGCTTCCATTCGGGAAAGTGCGCGGCCAGCGCCTGCTCCAGCGTGCGCTGATAGCGGCGCCGGGCGGTGTCGCGCGCCGTGGGCGTGCGGAAATCCGGATCGGGGACGAGGGTGAGAGTTTGCGGATGGCTCTGGCCGAAGCGGCGCGTTTCGAGTCGCAGCGTGTCCTTGCGCGGCTGAATTCCGCAGACGGTGCGAACAAGATTGCGCTCGGCGGACCAGAGATGGAGCAGGCAACGGCCGTGGTCGGCGGTGATGGAGCAGTGGTCGAGGCGGAGATCGAAGAGCATCTGGCCGTCTTCGAGAATGACGGCGCGGGGGTGGTCGGCGAGAAAGGCCTCAACGGAGCGGGCGAGATCGTCGGCCGGAACGGGCGGGCTGGCAACGGCGGGCATCTGCTTCGATGGTCCGCGCCCGCGCCGGGCAGAGCAAGCGAAACCTTACCAGTTTCTGCTCTTTCGTAATTCCGTGATGTGGGCGGTGTGGTGGCGGGAATGCCAGTCGTAGAGAGCCACGGCTTCGGCGAGGGTTTGACGGCCGTTTTGGGGATGAACGTAGCCGCGCTGCCACTGCTCTGCCGTGAGCGAGCGCAGGAGAAGCACCCAGCGGCCGTGCAGGCCTTCGATCAGGCTGAGGGAGAGCTCGATGGGCGCGGTGCGGGCGTCGGGGAGCGTGGCCCAGTCGCTCTCCTCATAGGCCTTAATCGTCGGCCAATCCTCAGTGATCGCGAAGCGCATGCGGAGGTAGGAGTTGATGTGGCTGTCGGCGATGTGGTGCACGAGCTGGCGGACGGTCCAGCCGCCCTCGCGGTAGGGTGTGTCGAGCTGTTCGTCGCTGAGGCCCTGAACGGCGGCGCAGAGCTTTTCCGGCAGAGCCGCAAGCGTAGCAATGGAGGCGCTGGGGTCGGCGAGATGGGCGGCGGCGCGGTTGAACTTGCCGATGGGGTAACGGGGATCTTTTTCCGTGGCGGTGAGTGTGCTCATACACCGGAAGGTACAACGATTCCGATGGAGCGACAAGGCGAGCCGTGGTCGGGGAGGGACAGATGGGCTGGAGGAAGACCGCCGCGGGCGCCCGGGGCTAGCTATGAGGGTGGTTCGGCGTGCCGTTGTGGGTCTTGTGATGTTTGTGGTGTTTAGTGTGGTGGTTCGGGGCCGCGAACGCCGAGGCGGAGAACGCGAGGAGGAGGGTGAGGAGCGCGAACTTCTTCATAGGTAGCAGCATGACACGGAGAGGTGTCGACGGCACAGGGAAATCTGATTAAGAATCAAAGAAGCAAAGGTTGGGGAAGTTACTGTGGGAACCGGCCGCACGGCGACCGGACAGAGAGGGTTCAACGTGGATCATAAGAAGTACTTCTTTCAGAAATTCGGGATCACGGAACGACTGCTCGAGCGGTGCCTGGGCGAGGCGCTTTCGGCCGGCGGGGACTACGCCGATTTGTACTTTGAATCGGTGGCGGCGACTTCGCTGGGTCTGGATGAGCAGATCGTGAAGTCGGCCAGCCAGGGGGTGAGCGCCGGCTGCGGGGTGCGCGTGGTGAGCGGCGAGCGCACCGGGTACGCCTATACGGACGACCTCTCGGCTGACCGTTTGCTCCGGGCGGCGCGGACCGCGGCGCTGATCGCGAGCGGCCCGGCGAAGCAGCTTGTGCAGGGCTTCACCGAAACCGAGGCGCCGAGCCTCTATCCTGCGCCGGCCGCGGAACTGGATACGGACCTGGCGTTGAAGCTGGACCTGGTGCAGCGCGCCGACAAATCCGCGCGCCGGTACGATTCGCGCATCACCCAGGTGCGAGCCAGTTACGCCGATGAAGTGCGGCGTATCCTGATCGCCGCATCGGACGGAACCTTCGCCAGCGACACGCAGCCGCTGGCACGGATGAGCGTTTTCGTGATCGCCAAGGACGCCGAGCGGACCGCGAAGGGGAGCTCCGGCGGCGGCGGCCGCGTTGAGATCGACTACTTTGCCGGTGCGAAGAGCCCGGAACACTTTGCCGAGGAAGCGGCGCGGACGGCGATTCTGCAGCTGGGCGCGGTGGCGGCACCGGCGGGCGAGATGGAAGTAGTGCTGGGGCCCGGATGGCCGGGCGTGCTGCTGCATGAGGCGGTGGGGCACGGCCTCGAAGCCGACTTCAACCGCAAGAAGACCTCGGCGTTTGCGGGGCTCATCGGCCAGCCGGTCGCCAGTTCGAAGGTGACTGTCGTGGACAACGGGCGGATGCCGTCGCGGCGCGGCTCTCTGAACGTGGACGACGAGGGATCGGCAACGCAGGAGACGGTGCTGATTGAGGGCGGCATTCTGAAGGGCTACCTGAGCGACAAGCTCAGCGCGCGGCTGATGGGCATTGCCGGCACCGGCAACGGCCGCCGCGAGAGCTACCAGCAGATTCCCATGCCGCGCATGACGAACACCTATATGCTGGCGGGCGAGGACGATCCAGCAGACATCCTGCGGAGCGTGAAGCGCGGCCTGTACGCGGTGAACTTCGGCGGCGGCCAGGTGGACATCACCAGCGGCAAATTTGTCTTTTCGGCGTCGGAGGCTTACCTGATCGAGGACGGCAAAATCACAGCGCCGGTGCGCGACGCGACTCTGATCGGCAACGGGCCCGAGGCGCTGAAGCACGTCTCGATGGTCGGCAACGATCTGGCGCTTGATGAGGGCATCGGCACCTGCGGGAAGGATGGGCAGAGCGTGCCGGTGGGTGTGGGCATGCCCACGGTGAAGCTGGACCGGATGACGGTGGGCGGCACAAGATAGCCTGGGCCGGAGCGGCGCTTGCCGGCGTGGTCTCTTGGTAGTACGATTTGTATATACATTGTGCGCTACGAATGGGACGAGCGGAAGAATCGGGCGAACTGGAGCCGACACCGCATTTCATTTGAGGATGCGGCTCTGGTCTTCGATGATGAGCGATGTCTGATCTATCCGGATCGAGCCGATGCGACGGGCGAACTACGCTGGCATGCAGTCGGAACCGTCCGGATCGGTCCGAAAGGCAAAGTTGTCCTGCTTGTCGTTCATGCGTACAGGGAGAATATCGATGGCGAAGAAATCATCCGCATCATCTCGGCCCGTGAAACTGAAAAGCATGAGCGCCGAAGATATCAGGAACAGGAAGCGCCCTGAAAGGGAGCGTCTTGCGCTGCTGCGCATTGCCGAGAAGCAGGCGGTCGATGACGATTCCGGCATCGACTTCAGCGATATTCCGCGGCTGACCGACGAGCAGCTGCGCAGCATGGTCCGCCTGCGGGACTTCAGGAGAAAAATTCCGGTCAGCGTGCGGCTCGATCCCAAAGTGGTCGACTGGCTTAAGTCCAAGGGTGAAGGCCACCTGACGCGCATCAACGACATTCTGATGAACCTGATGGAAGCGGAAACCGCGAACCGAAAGACCGGGACGCATCGATGAGCGTCATCGCCCAATCCGCGACCGACCTGCAGCCGATGGCCGCCGACATCGTCGCGCGTGCCGTGCGCGCCGGCGCCTCCGACGCCGAAGTGACGATCCGTGACGGTGACGAATTTTCGACGACCGTCCGGCTTGGCGAAGTGGAGACTTTGAAAGAGTCGGGATCACGGGGTGTGGGCCTGCGGGTGCTGGTCGCTGCTGACAATGGTTATCGCGTGGCGAGCACATCCTCGAGCGACTTCACGGATGCTGGTATCGAGCATCTGGTGCGAGGCGCGGTGGCTCTGGCTGAGGTCACCAGCGTCGATCCGTTTGCCGGGCTGGCCGATCCTGGCGAGTTTGGCCAACTCAACGGCGACCTGCAGCTCTTTCACGAGGATGTGTATTCGCTGCCTACGGAAGAGCGGATCGCCTGGGCGCGTCGCGCGGAGGCGGCGGCGATGGCCGTCGATACGCGTCTGGTGAACAGCGACGGCGGCAGCTTTGACGCGGCTACCGGGCGGCGCATCTTCGCCAACTCTCGCGGATTCATGGGCGAATACCGGTCGTCGTACTGCTCGGTCTCCGCCAGCCCCATCGCGCAGAGCACGAACGGCGAGATGCAGCGGGATTTCTGGTGGTCGCAGGCGCGAGCCTTTCGTGACCTGGACTCGCCGGAGGGAGTCGGCCGCGAGGCAGCGCGTCGCACGCTGCGGATGCTGGATGCGCGTCGCGTACCCACGCAGCAGGCTCCGGTGGTCTTTGCTCCGGAAGTCGCGCGCGGACTGGTGGGAGCGGTGTTCGATGCCGCGGCCGGTGACGCGATTTATCGTCAGGCGTCGATCTTCGCCGGGAAGCTCCACGAAGAAGTTGCTGCGTCTTCGGTGACGATTGTCGATGATGGCACCATGCTCGGCGGCTTCGGCACTTCGCCGTTCGACGCCGAAGGGCTGCCGAGCCGGCGGACGGTCGTCGTCGATAAAGGTGTCCTGAGCAGTTACATATTGAACACTTATGCCGGACGCAAGCTGGGCATGAAGAGCACCGGCAATGCGGGCCGCGGCCTGGCGGGCAATCCGTACCTCGACGCCGGCAACCTGTACATGGAAGCGGGCACGCAGACACCCGAGGAGATCCTGCGCGGTGTGGACCGCGGACTCTATGTGACGCGCCTGCTCGGCCATGGCGTGAACCTGGTCACGGGCGACTATTCCCGCGGCGCCGCCGGGCTGTGGATCGAGAACGGCGAGCTGACCTATGCCGTACACGAGATCACGATCGCGGGAAACCTCATGGACATGCTGCGGAACCTTACGGCCATCGGCAGCGATCTGCGCTTTCGCGGCGCGACGGCCGCGCCCACCCTGCGCATCGACGGCATGACCATCGCGGGAGCCTGATGCTTCCCCACCAGGTTGCTTTCGACACGGCGGCTCCTGCCTGGGAGGCAATCCCCACCGAAGCGGGCGTCTTCGCGCTCTATGGCGACGATCCACAGGCAGAGCCTTACATCAGCCGCACGCCCAATCTGCGGCGGCGGATGCGCCGCCTGCTCGACGCGCGGCCCGATCAGACCAAGCGTTTGCGGCTGGCCGGGGCGGTCACCCGGATCGAGTACGCGCTCACCGGCTCGGATTTCGAATCGCTGTTGCGGCTCTACGCCGCCAGCTGGGCCGCGTTTGGCGAGCGAGCGCGGAAGCGCCTGCACCTCCGCCCGCCGGCGCTGCTGCGGATGACGGTCGAAAATGCGTATCCGCGGGTTTATGTCACAAACAAGGTGACGAGATCGGGCATGGACGAGCTCTACGGGCCATTTCCCTCGCGAGCCTCAGCGGAAAAGTTCTGCGAGGACATGCTGGACCTGTTCAAGCTGCGCCGCTGTTACGAGGACCTCGCGCCGGATCCGGCGTTTCCGGGCTGTGTCTACTCGGAGATGAAAAAGTGCCTGGCGCCGTGCTTCAAAGGATGCACTGATGAACGCTATGCCGAGGAGTCTGCCGCGGTGCGGGCGTTTCTGCGCACGCGCGGCGCGAGCTTGGTCGAGGCGCTGCGCAAAGAGCGTGATGCCGCGTCGGAGCTGATGGAGTTCGAAAAGGCTGCGGAGCTGCACAATCGCCTGGCCAAAGCCGAGCAGGTCGCCGATGAAGCGCCGGAGGCCATTCGCCCGCTGGCGCACCTCGATGGCGTCATCGTGCAGCCGGCCGCCGAAGCGGATCACGTGGCGCTGTTTCGCCTGGCCCAGGGCATGCTGCGCGGACCCGTCTTCTATTCCGTCGCCGGGATGCGTCACCCCAACGAGGCAGCCGGCTCCTCGTCGCTCTACCCACAGCCGGTCGCTCGCATGGAAGGGGTTCCCCTGGAGGCGCCGGTTGTGACCGCGGCCTCGCGCGATGAGCTGGAGCAGCGGCTGGAAGGCGTGCTCGCGGAACTGGACCCGCCGCCGGAGAAGCGCCCTCTACGGCTCAGGACGCCGCGCGCGGCAGATCTGGCCGATCATCTCTGTCTCTTCAGCCGCTGGTACTACCGGCCGCAGGTGAAGCGTGTGGGCGAGGTGGTGTTTGCCGATGAAGACGGCGCGATTCCGCCGAAAACCCTGCTGCGGGCGATCTCGCGTGTCTACCGGCAGGGGCCCTCCGACCGCAATCCGCAGCGCGCTCCCGGCTCAGGAGCCTGAAACGCGCAGCAGCAGTCCGCTGCCGCTGCGGATGTTCAGTTTGTTGGGCGCCCCTGACAGCCGGATCGTGCCCGACGGAGCGGTGCGTCCGGCATGCTCCAGATCCACTCCCGCGTATCCGTACAACCCGCACGCGTCCGTCGAGAAGAGCCACAGAGCCTGCGGCCGGTCATTGCCGTCCACCGCTGCGCGGCAGGGCGGATGGGCGGAAAGACGGCCGAGCGCCCCGTAAGGCGTCGGCTCGCCGACGGCTTCCATTCCCCGGGCGAGGGGACCGCCGCCGCGATAGACCATCTCGCCTCCAATCTGGCGCGTGTTCCAGTCCTCCGGGGGAAGGCCGCGCGACGGAGCGTCCTCCGGAATCTGCGCCTCATCCACTTCCAGCATTGAGGCCAGAGCCCGCAGGCTGGCGGTGATGGGGATGCGGCGGCCATGCTCGGTGACCGCGTCAAAATGAATCTCGATCCGGTCCGGCGTGACGCTCACTACATGGCCTAGAACGTGGGCGCCGCGGCGGACCGACGTCCCCGGAATGTTCTGCATGATGCGTGCGCGCACGGTTTCGTCGGTATGCAGCTTACGGGCATTCAGCCCAGTACCGAGCTGGGCGGGCAGAATGGTCCCGGCAGGAATCGGAGTTTGCGCCGCCAAAGGCACCGGGAGCAGACACAGCAGCGCCAGCAAAGCAGATTTCATGATGCGGCCTCCCCTTTTCTGAGAGTCTGCCGGATTCTACGAGAGATGCTCCCCGATTTAAGACCGCCGCAGACCGGCCAGGTGAGCAAAAAGATCCGGGGATCAGGACGACCCCCGGGTTTTGGGAGGACAACAAACTATCCGGCCACAATAACATGACAGCGAGGAAAAACGATTATTTTCCTGCGATCACTCCATAACTGCCCGAGGAATCAGGGCTCATTGCGGAGAAAAGCCGAAGAGTTCGGGTGCTGACCCCCTGAACCAGCGTCATCCGCGGAATCAGCGCAGCAGCACGCCGGCCGATCGATAAACAGCTCCGCCAGCCTCGCTCTCGATCACCGGCAGGTCCGGTGTCGCGGTCAGGATCTCGATCGAACCATCGCGGAGCAGCGCCGTATCCTCGGCTTTTGCGCCCTGCAGGCTGGGATTCCAGGCCAAACCCTGGGTGGAAGCAAGCACCTGGGTCCCCCCGGGCTTCGCTACCCAGTCGCGCTCCAGATAGCCGCACGGGCCGCCCTGATGATGCTTTGTGATCTCGTCGGGAAACCCTGCCGCGGCGTAGCCTTTGGCGGCGACGTCATAGAGCAGCGCGGACGTCGCTCCCTCGCGGCTGGCGTGGAGCAACTCGGCGTTGATCTGCGCGGCTCGATCGAAATTAGCGGCCAGCTCGGCGGGCATCGCGCCAAAGTGCACAAAGCGCGTGATCGAAACAACCATCCCTTCGCGCCGGGCGCAGAAGTTCAGCATTCCGTATTTGCTGAGAACGCCCTTGCGCGGAACCGCATGTTTGTAACGAAAGATGCGCTCATCGGTGCCCATCAGCAGCACGCTGGGCGTAATGTGCTGCGCCAGCAGATCGGCGGAAATCCGCGCCGCCATCTCGTCTTCGGTAATGCCTGGGGCCAGACCCTTCAGAACGCGCGTCGTCGATTCGCCCACCGCCGTGCCGAGCGCCCGAAACCGCTCCACTTCACCCGGCAGCAGAGGCGCGCGCTGGCCAGTGAAGTTCCAGGGAATCAACCCAGGCTGCGCCGTGTCGGCGCCAATCTCCGGGCCCCCGTGCTGATGCGCCAGATCGATCGCGGCGTCTTCCGTCCAGGGATAGATCGCCGGCTCAAAGCCTAGCCCGGCAAACTCCTCGTCTGCCAGTCGAGCCGCCTCGTTGTTCGGTGCGATATAGAACCGGCCGCCCTCGCGCGTGAACAGCAGCGAGCAAACCGCGGTCTCCATGCCCAGGGCCACCCGGGCTTCAACACGGCCGGCCGTGGCCCAGGCCAGATTCTCGTGACGGCTCAGCAGGACGGCGGTCCAGTCCTGCTCCTCGATGAGCGTCGTGAGCCTGGCCTGCTTCTCTTCCAGCTCCCCTTGAAGCGACACAGAAACGGCGGGCGTTGCGATAGCAGAAGTCACAGTATTGATCCTGAGTGAATCGCTTTAATTCAGCACTTACGCGCCAACCCTGCAATCTACGCGCCGGCACGGACCGAGGCAAGAGGAATTATCCGGGATTCGAGGCCGGCGTCGCCGCCCACCCGGCGGAGGGCTCCAGACAAAGCCGCGCGGCCAGCACAACCAGCGAGATCCAGAGCAGATCCGCACCCAGCAGGTGTGCCATCTGGAGCCACGTTGGCGCCAGCAGGACGATGTCCGCCATACCCAGCAGGTATTGCATCCCCAGCAGTCCGAGGATGAGCAGTGCCAGGCCGCGCGCCTCCGCGCGCCGCAGCCCGCGTGCCACTAGCCAGAGGATAAAAACCCCAGCGACCAGGCTGAATGCCGGATGCAGCCACCGGATCCGTAACAGCCAGTCGCTGCCCGGAGAAAAGTCCTGAGCGATGGCCCGGGCCAGATTGTGGGCCGGATACAGCGTGTCGCCCAGAGCGGCCAGCGATCCCGTCACCCCAACCACCAGTACGGCAATCAGGCCGGTCAGCGCCAGGCCGGGCGCGCGAAACTCGACCGAGCCGCGCCGGTTGCCGGTCTGCCGCGACAGAAAGTGCGCCGTCAGCGTCAGGGCTGCCAGCAGCAGCAAGGTATTGGTCAGGTGCAGCCCCAGATACAGCGCCCGCGCCGGCGAGTGGTTGTTCGCTACCAGACCCAGTTCGACCAGCAGCGCCCCCAGCAGTGCCTCATTCATCGTGAGGATCAGCACAGCCACCACGGCCGCCCGCGCCAGATGCCGCTTCGGCGCCGCGGCAAAGGTCCAGAAGAACAGGCCGAGCACGCACAGCAGATCCACGCCGCTCGTGGCCCGGTGTGCCAGCTCGATCATGGTGGCGATGGCGGGATGATGCAGGGCAATCGTCCCATTGCAGAGCGGCCAGTGCTCACCGCATCCGCCGCCGGAGCCCGTGGCGCGCACCGCGGCGCCCCACACGATCACCGCGACGTTGTAGCCCAGCACGAACCAGGCAAACCGCCGCAGCCCCTGAGGAGGCTGGCTCGAAGCCGGAGCGGCAGCAGGTTGCCTGGGAATGGCTGCAGATGTGGTCACAGAAACACCGAAACTCAATTCTAGCCCGTCAAAACGCGCCGCCAGCGCAACTCAGCGGGGGCCCGCAATCATCCTCCTTTGCATGACAAAGAATCGGCAGTGGTTGACAGCACTTTTGGGCGCAGCACTGATGGTGACGCCCGCGTTCGCCTCTCCCCGCGCGCAGAGCGATCAGGGCGCCAGCGCGAAGCAGGACATGAAACAGGCCGGCCGCGACACGAAGAACGGCGCCAAAGACGCGGCCCGCGGCACGGAAAAAGGCACAAAGAAAGCCTGGCACGGCACGAAGAAGGACACGAAAAAGGCCTGGCACAAGACAAAGAGCACGACAAAAGGCGCGGTGAAGGGCGCGAAGCAGGGAGCGAAACAGCCGCAGTGAAGCAGCGTCGCGGCTCCTCGTGGCGGCAGCAGCTGTATCGTCAATGCGGCTGAAGACGCTCCGGCGGGGCATCCATCTGCGGGGCGCGGGGCTGCGCGCCTATCCGGTCGCGAGTTCCTTCGCGCGCTGGCTGGCGCGCATAACGGCTTTGATGAGTGTGACCCGCAGGCCGCCTTCCTCCAGTTCGAGGATTCCGTCGATGGTGCACCCCGCCGGAGTTGTCACAGCATCCTTCAGCAACGCCGGGTGATAGCCGGTTTCAAGCACCATCTTCGCGGCGCCGTACGTCGTCTGCGCGGCCAGCAGCGTGGCGATGTCGCGAGGCAGGCCCACTTTAACGCCGGCCTCGGCCAGCGATTCCAGAATGATGTAGATAAACGCCGGTCCTGAGGCGGACAGGCCGGTCACCGCGTCCATGTGCTTCTCATCCACCACCACCGTGCGGCCGACGGCGGAGAAGAGGCTCTCGGCCAGCGCCATGTGCTCAGGCTCAACGAAGCGCCCGCGGCACAGCGCGGAGATGCCGGCGCCCAGCATCGACGGCGTGTTGGGCATGGCCCGGATCACCGGAACCTCCTCGACGGCGGCCCGCTCGATGGCCTCCGTGCGCACCGAGGCCGCAAAAGAGATCACCAGCTTCTCCGCCGTCAGCGCGGGACGGATCTCCTCGACCAGTGCCGGGACCTGAAACGGCTTCACCCCCAGCAGGATCACGTCGGCCTGGCCGGCGATGGCCACGTTATCCGTCGAAACCTCGATGCCCCACTGCGCCGCGAGCACCTGGGCGCGGTCGGCGTGGGCCACGGTGGCCAGCAGCCGCCCGGGCGTGAGGATCTGCTGCTTGAGAAACGCCTGGAGCAGGATGCCGCCCATTTTGCCGGCTCCCAGAACGGCGACGCGGAGCGTGGAGAGGTCCTTGTTCGACATAGGTTACAGGTTACAGGTTGCCGGTTGCCGGGCACAGGCGAGCCGCCCCGCCGCTCTGCTATCCTCGGTGTCCGGGCCGTTTCTGCCGGGCCGCGCTCCCGCTATTTTCAGTTCTCGTTCGCATGGAGGATTCTCGTGAAGAAAAGTCTGGTCTTCGGTCTGGCAATCTCCGCCGCTATGTGCACCGCTGCCTTCGCTGCTCTCTCCACCGGCGAACGCGCGCCTGAGTTTTCCGCCCCCGCCTCCCTCGCGGGCAAGGAGTTTCATTTCTCGCTGCGGGCGGCTCTGAAAAAGGGTCCCGTGGTCGTCTACTTCTATCCCTCGGCCTATACCGGCGGCTGCGATCTCGAAGCCCATACCTTCGCCCAGGACAAGGACCAGTTCACCGCCGCGGGAGCCAGCATCATTGGCGTCTCGGAAGACAGCATCGCGCGCCTCAATGCCTTCTCCGCCGATCCGCAGTACTGCGCGGGCCGCTTTCCGGTCGCCTCGGATCCCGGCGGCAAAATCGCCGATTCCTATGGCCTGAAGACCATGGCCGGAAGAGCCGGCCTGAAAGACGTCCGCGGTGACGCCATCGACCACGGCTTCATCGAGCGCACCACCTTTGTGATCGGCAAGGATGGCAAGATCGTCGCCGTCTACTCCTCCCAGGCCGATCATCTGTCGCCCGACGCTCACGTGACGAAGTCGCTGGCCACCGTGCAGCAGCTGGCCGGCAAGTAATACACCCGGGCCCCCACAGACCCCTCCGCTCTTGCCTGGATGCCCGGCGCCTCGTCGTCGTGGTGTCGGCAAAAGTCCTGTTCTCGCCTCACGGTCGCGCAGGCGGCTCGGCGAGATCAAGGCGCATAAAGAGCCGTAATGGCCGGCCAGATGCCAGCCGGACAGGTCGAATACGCGCTCTTCAAGCCCGAGGAATGGCCCCCTCGACAAGTCGACCAGCAAATGACGAAGGCGAAGCCCGTTTTACAGGACCAGCCTCCAGGGAACGAAGGCTATTTGGCCGCGGTCACAGTAATACTCACGGAGCTCTTTGCGGTTGTGTAATCGGTGCTGTCGGATGGAGTGAACGTCACAGTGAGCGTATGTGTGCCGGCTTTCAGAACGCTGCCCTGGGCTGGACTGTAGGTGAATGTTCCGGGGATGTTGGCTGTAGCGTCGAGCTGAGCTGAACTGAGCGAGGTGCCATAGACGATGGGCGCCGGCGCCGGCCAGCTGATGGCAGGGGCTGCCTTAGTTACGGAGAGAGTAACGGAGGCTTTCGCTGACGTGTAGTCGGTGGTGTCGAAGGGCGTAAAAGTCACTGTAAGAGTGTGCGATCCGGCGGAAAGAACGGTACCGGCAACAGGACTGTAGGTGAAAGTGCCAGGAATCTTCGTGGTGGCATCAAGTTGCACGGGACTGAGCGCCGTACCGTACGCGACAGATGCAGGCTTCGTCCAGGCAAGGCCGGGGCTGGACTGAACGATAAGAGTCACTGCCCCGGAGGCTTTGACTGTACCAGCAGTGCCCGTGATAGCGAGCTGGTAGGTTCCCGGAACCGCCGAGCTGCGCACCGTGAGCGTCAGAGTGCTGGAACTGGTGGTGGACTTTGGTGAAAAAGCGGCGGTGACTCCGCTGGGAAGTCCGGAGATTGTGAGAGAAACGGAACCGGTGAATCCGCCCTGATCGGCGACGGTAACGAGGGTCGGGGCGCTTGAGCCGGGCGGCACCGCCAGCGCGGCAGGAGCAGCAGCAAGAGAGAATCCGGGCGGCACGGCGATGACATCAATCTGCAGCGCCACGGATGCTGTCTGCGTCCCGAATGTGCCGGTGACGGTCACAGTCACGAGACCCGCGGTGGCAGTGGGGCTGGCGGTCAGCGTGAGCACGCTGGATCCGGAGACCGTGGGATTCGCTGAGAATGATGCGGTCACACCCGCAGGCAAGCCGAGGACGGTTAGAGTGGGGTTCACCGAGAACCCGGACTGTGGGTTGACGGTAATGATGGAGGTCAGGGTGGAACCCTGCGACAGCGGCCCCGATGCGACCGAGGAGCCGAGCGTGAAAGCAGGAGATTCCTGTACTCCGGTCAGGCCGATCGCCTGTGTTGTGTAGCCTGGCGCCGGAGCATTGAGGTTGTTGTCGGTCAGAACCAGGGAGCCGGCCGATGATCCCAATCCGGTTGGATTGAAATCGACCGTCAGGGTGCAGGCATCGGACGGCGGGAGCGAACCCGGCGCGGAACCGGCCGCAGTAAGCGGACAGGTCGATTCTGCGTCGAGGGAGAAATTGCCGGTCACCGCTGGGTTGTTGCCATTCGCCGGAGCAGGAAGGACCAGGGGTGCGTTGCCATTATTTTCCACTGTGACGGTTTGCGGCGGGTTCGTCGTGTTAACGCCGTCGGTCGTGCTCGTGAAACTGAGGCTGGGTGCGTCAGCAAGATCTTCCTTCCAGATCGTCGCAGCGATATCGGCAATGTAGACATTTCCTGAAGAATCGACAGCGACACCGTAAGGATCGCGGATGCCGTTAGACGCCTCGTCAGCGACAGTGGTTTGCGTGTAGCCCGAGCCATTCCAGGTTTCTTTCACGACAGCGGCGTTATAGGAGTCCGCCACATAGACGTTTCCTGCGGGGTCTACTGCGATTTGTTGCGGCTGTCCGAGACCGCTGGCGACGCTGGTCTGGGTCCATACGCCGGCGTTGAGCGTTTCCTTAAGAATGCTGCCTTCGTTGCTGCTTGCCAGATAGATGTCCCCGGAACCGTCGACGGCAATGCTGGTGGGGCCGCTCGGAACCGTGACAGGAATCGTGCTTTGGACAAAACCAGACGGTGTGAGTGTGGCCTCTACGATGCCGGAAGATTGCGGGATGTAGACATTTCCGCTGCCGTCCACTGAAACCCCATTGGGCGCAGTTAGCCCCGAGGCGACAACGGTTTGCAAATAGCCGGTGCCGGATGGTGTTTCCCTGACAACGCGATTGCCGACCTGATCGGCGACGTAGAGGTTGCCGGCGCCGTCAACGGCGAGGGCAACGGGGCTTATCAGGCCGCTGCCCAAAGGGCCTTGCTGGGTGTATCCACCCGCGCCCGGCGTCTCCTTCCAGATGTTGGGGCTGTCGTAGGCAGCAACATAGACATTTCCGGAGCCGTCCACCGCAACGGCACCCAACGCACTGCCCGTCGCGGCAATCGTACTTTGTGAACCGGGGGCAAACGTGATCTGCGGTCCTGTGCCCGTGCCATGGAGAAAGGCCGTGGCTATGGGATTTCCGGAAAGGTCGCGGAGCACGACAGCTCCATGGCGATCCCCTGCGACCAGCGGCGTGAAGCTGGCACTGACCGTACAGGATTGCCCGGCGTTGTACGCAGTATTGGGTGCGCAACTGCCGCCGCCGGTACTTGCGAAGTCCAACGCGGGCGCGCCGCCCGTAAGCGCGGCAATCGAGCCGAGGGATCCTGCGGAGTCGAACGTGAATGTAAGAGGAATTCCGGAGCTGGACGAGCGTACCGGGATGGAGCCAAATCTCGGCGCGGAGGGTTTGAGGGAGACAGTGCGGTTGTTCAGCGCATCCTCTATGTAGAGCGTCCCGCTGCTATCGATGGCCAGGCCTGCAGGCTCGCTGAATCCGCTGCCCAGCGTTTCAGTTACCGGATTGACCGGTAGGCTGCCGCCGACGGCGAACATCTTGTCCACTACATTGTTAAGAATGTTTGTTCCATAGAGGTTACCGCTCGAATCGAGAACTATGCCGTTGATCTTTGTTGTCGTCGGGAACGTTGTGATGGTCCGAACGGACGAGGATGCGGTAACACTACCGTTGACGGCCAGCATTTCATCCAGACCGTTGCTGTACCCGTCGACGAAGTAGAGGTTACCGCCAGCGTCGAAGGCCAGGTTGCTGCTGGAGCCGTCCTCGTAAATGAGGTCCTCAACGGGCGAGGCAGGCATAACCCCATTGACGGCGAGTAGTTCGAGGATGGATCCGCACAGGCCATTGTTCGGCTCGGGTACGCAGCCTCCGCTGAAAAACAAATCACCGCTGGCGTCGAGTGTGAGTGCGGTCGGAAATTCGATCGTAGTCAGCGTGACAATCGCAGGGGAAGGCGGGATAACTCCATTGACAGCGACAATCTCTTTCACCGCATTGTGGCCCGCATCCGCAAAGTAGACATTCCCGTGGCTGTCGACTGCAATCCCCTGCGGGGACGCGAGTCCCGTTGCCAGCGTGACGACTGTCGGGGACGGAGGAATGCTTCCATTGACCGCGAGAATCTCAATCACCGAGTTGCTTTGCATATCGGCGATGTAGAGGTTTTCATTGCCGTCGACAGCGATCCCGGCTGCGTAGCCGTACCCGGTAGAAATGGTCGCCTGCACACCCGCAAAGTGAGCCGATTGAGCGCAGGCCGCCAGGCCGCAGCCCAGCAACGACACGACAGCCAGACGGCCGTACCGGATGGATGCTGGAAAACGCCATATTTTCTTGAGGAGACCACCAGGAAGCACCGAGACAACCAACCAGAGCGTCGCGAACATGGGAACCCTTTGTCCTGCTTGTTTGACCCTCGAAAGAGAAGCGGAGCGTGATACCTGAGGATGCCCCCGGTCCTTACCGGCCCTGGACCGGGAATAGCGCTCCGAAGCCTAACCTGCCTGTCGTTGGGTAATTCGGATAGCAGCCTAGCACGTGACCCACGCCTGCAAAATAACTAATCCGCAGCAGTTATCTTCAGGAATATCGTGAATTACTAGCCTCAATAATTCATTTCTTCGAGACGACTGAATAGGTCCGGCCTTGAATCTCCGTACGAGTGTCCTGTTTGCCCTTCGTTGCCGAACCCTCCACCCCTTACCTTCGTACCGTCCGCCCTCCACTTTTCCCTTGCTCTAACCTTCGCGGTTTGACATCCTGATCACAGTTAGAAACAGGTCTCGAAGAAGCCTCGCCAAAAGCGAGGCTTCTTCCGTCATGGAGGTTTTATGAGCGCCCGCCAATGCCGGCTCGGCAACACCAGGGCATCGGGAAACTCCTCTTCGAGCAGCCTCGGCGCTCAAAAACAACCAAAAACCCCCGAAAAACGAGGAGCCTCCTCCCATGTGATCCGGAATCAATCAACTGGCGCTCTGAGGCCCCATGCCCCACAGTTCAAATAGCAGAAAATAAATGATTTAGCGAAAAAGTTAATCCATCAAAAAAAGAACAAATTGTCGCGCCGAGCCCGGCTCACTTGCCGGAGTCGCGGAGGAGGACGACGTCGGCCTGGCGGTGGCCGCGGATGACGGCGAGCTGCTTGCCGTCGGCGGAGTAGCTCCAGTCGTCAATGAACTCAGACTGGAAATTGGTGAGCTGTTTGCCTGGCGAACCATTGAGGTGCTGGAGCCAGAGATTATCGGCCTGGCCCTGGCGAATGGGATACACGAGACCCCCGCCGTCGTGGCTGAACTGGATGGGTTCAGCGGAGTTGTACTGGGAGCGGGGCCGCTCGAAGCTGAGAAGCCGGACGGGCTGACTGAAATTGAGGGGGACGAGGGCCGGGTCTTCCTTCGCCTCGCCGAGACGGAAGGTGATGATCGCCGCCTGGGTGTTGTCCGGCGAAGGGGCTGGCTGGCTGAAGTCAGAATAGCTGGGCAAGATCTGCGAGGGGCCCCCGTCGATCGAGACCCTGGCGAGCCGCGAGGTGGCGTCCTGGTAGAGGACGGTTTTGGAGTCGGCGGAGCAGAAGGGGGATTGATCGAATTTGCCGTGGGTGAGCTCCAGCAGGTTGCTGCCATCGGCATCGGAGCGAAAGACGTGGGCTTCGATTTTGGATTCGGGAGCGGCCATGAAGACGAGGTGGCCGTCGGAACAGGAGCGGACGTAACCGGGGAAGCGGGCCTGGGCGAGCATGGGAGTGGCGGCGCCGGTGGCGGGATTGAGGAGCAGGACGGAGGGCTGATTGGCCACCAAAGCGAGGGAGAGCAGCAGCTGACCGCCGGGCGTCCAGCTGACGGCGTAGGGCGGCGGTCCCTCGACGGGTAACTCCCGCGGCTGTGCGCGGGCGTCGTCAGCGGCCATGACATAGGCGCTATTGAGGCTTTGCTGGGCGACGGTGGCGATGGTATGGCCGTCACCGGAGACGCTGAGGTCGATGTAGGAGTTGGTGTCGCGGGTGATGGGCGTGATTTTACCGGAGGGATAGGCGATGCTCATGATCTGGCTCTGGCGGGAGCCGAATTGCTGGACCATCGCAAGCAGGCTGCTGCCGTCGGGGAGCCAAACGGGCTTCATGAAGTAGAACTGCTTCGAAATTGCGAACGGCTTGCTCCGGCCGGTTTCCGCGTCGACGGCTTCGAGGCCGCCGAGGGCACCTTCAGGGAACGCGAGGGGGATCACGATGGTTTTGCCATCGGGCGACCACGCGAGGCCGCTGAAGTCGATTGCGTCGAGGGGACCCTGGAGGAGCGTCTTTTCGTCGCCGCCCTCCGCGGAGCGAAGGATGAGCCGATACTGGCCCACGGTTGGATTGTTGCCGAGCAGATAGGCAAATCGCTGACCGTCGGGGGAAAAACTGATGTTGGAGTCGATGTCGGTGACGAGTTTCTGCGGTGTACCGCCGAGGACCGGGGCGCGGTAGAGGAATTTCAGAGCGTCGCCGCCGGCTTCAGAGCGGAGGAAGTAGAGGTAGTTGCCATCGGGGGAGAAGCGGAGGCCCTGATAGTTGACGGCAGCTGGCGCGACGACCTGCGTGGTGCTGTGGGTAGGGATGTTCTGGAGCCAGAGGCTCTGCTGGCCGGCGTCGTTGACGACGTAAAGCAGGTATTTGCCGTCGGGCGAGAGCGCCACGAGCGCCGCTTTGCCGGTCTCGGTGGCTTTGCTGACGATGAAGTTCTGGAAGGGCGCGGGGCCGCTGCGCGAAAGCAGGGAGTAGACTCCATAGCCGGCCGCCGCGACGAGGACGAGGACCACGAGGGCGCCGATGCCGAACGAGAGCTTGTGTTGTTTGGCAGCGGCGACAACGGAGGAGCTGCTGGAGGCGTGTGCGGGCTGGCTCTGGGATAAGGCGGCGGCGATTCCTGGATCCGATGCGGCGGCGACGGGGCTGGCGGAGATCTGGCGGCTGGAATCGGCGTCCCGTTTGAGACGCTGCAGGTCAGTGCGCATCTCGGCGGCGTGTTGGTAGCGGAGGTTGCGATCCTTTTCCAGAGCCTTGTTGATGATGTCTTCAAGACGGGGCGGGAGATCGGGGTTGAGGCGGAGGGCGGGGGCGGGCGCGCGATTGAGGATGGCTTCAAAGAGCGTAGCGGAGCTTTCTCCGCGGAAGGGGAGCGCGCCGGTGGCCATTTCGTAGAGGACGGTGCCGAAGGAGAAGAGGTCGGAGCGGCCGTCGAGGTCTTTGCCGCGGGCCTGCTCGGGCGACATGTAGGCGACAGTGCCGACGGTGGAGCCGGGATCGGTGAGGTGGCGGTCTTCGGCGGTCTGGGTCTGGGTGTTGGCGGAGCGGGTTGAATCCTCGGTGACTTTGGCGAGGCCGAAGTCGAGGACTTTGGCGTGGCCGCGGCGGGTGACGAAGATGTTGGCGGGCTTGATGTCGCGATGGACGATGCCGGTGGAGTGGGCGGCGTCAAGGGCATCGGCGATCTCGATGGCGAGTGTGAGGACCTCTTCGGTGTCCATGGGCTGCCCGGCGATGCGGTGCTTGAGAGTGAGGCCGTCGAGGAATTCCATGGCGATGAAGGTCTGGCCGTCCTGCTCGCCGATGTCGTAAATGGTGCAGATGTTGGGGTGGTTGAGGGCAGAGGCGGCCTGGGCTTCCCGCTGGAAGCGGGCGAGGGCCTGGGGGTCGGAGGCGACGGCGTCGGGAAGGAATTTGAGGGCGACGAAGCGGCGGAGGCGGGTGTCTTCAGCTTTGTAGACGATGCCCATGCCGCCGCCGCCGAGCTTCTCGAGGACCTGGTAATGAGAGACGGTGCGACCGACCATGGGAGACGCGGCTTGCGGTCTGTCCATATTGGATGTGCTCCGGCAGAACCGGGAAACTAGATCAGGGGAAGGTATGCACGAGATTAGGGGTCAGGGGGGCGGGAGTCAATGAAGATTGTGGGGAGATGGGGAGGTGAATCGCAGGCCCGGCAGCTCGTTCAGGATGGCGGAAGCGGCTCCGGGAAGGTGAGCTCGAGGGAGCCGGTAGTGAAGGCGAAGGGGAAGGGGCCGGGCTGGCCGGTGTTGTAGCTGCCGGAGAAGAAGACGCGGGCCTTGTCAGGGGTGGAAGGGTCGAAGGCGAGCGACGGTTTGAAGGGACCGGAGTGCCATCCGCGATCGGTGGCCGACATGATCTGGAGAGGCTGGCCCCAGTCGGCGAGGCGGCCCGACGGGGTGGGCGCGGTACACCACCAGAGGCCTGCTTCGGGCGGGGCTTCGCCACGGACCGAGACGCGGGTGAAGACGGCGGCGAAGGCTTCCCGGTGAGGGCGGACGCAGAAGTCGAACATCTTCATCTCGGGCGGGGCGAAGAGGGTGCGCTTCCAGTGGGTGCGGCCATTGGGGCTTTCGGCGTAACCGTGGACGAGGTAGTCATCGCGGTTGGCGCCGGCGACATACCAGAGCTTCCAGAGGCCGTCGTGGAAGAGAAGGTTAGGTTCGTAGACACTGCCGTGCTCCCATGGCTCGGCGGCGAGGAAGGCGGGCTCGGGCTGGTCGAGCCAGCGCTCGCCGTCCCACTCGAGGTAGCCAATGGAGTAAGGGCCGCCGATGTGGTCGGCAGCGCCGGCATAGTAGATCCGCTCGACGGGGCGGTTGGTGGTGGGATCGAGTCCGCAGACGTACGAGGGGCAATGGCGGCCGCCGCCGGCGTCCCAGGGAGCGCTGCGTTCGCTGGAAGCGACGGGCAGGAGTTCGCCGGAGGGGTCGCGGGCGACAGTCCAGCCGGAAGGCGAAAGGGACGCCCGAGGCGGAAGGGTGGCAGAGAAGATATTCGGGGGACCGAAACAGTGGGCCTGACCGGCGGAGAATAAGGTCCACTGACCGTTACGTAAGACGGCGCTGGGGTCGAGGAGCTCGGAGCCGTGGGCGGGGGTGGCGGGATCGGCGGGGTCGTAGAGTTTGTGTTCGGCGCCGGGGATGGGGTGCAGCGTGGGAGCGGCAGAGGGCATTGGGCAAACTCCTGGTTATTCCGCGAGTTTCTCGGTCGGTGGAAGAAGAAATGCAGGTCCCCGTTCGACTCGCCCGCTTGCGCGAACTCGCTCAGGGCAGGCTATTCGGCTCGCGACTGAATTGTTGTTGCGCCAAAATCAGGTGCAACGGAATCGGAAGGCTCGCTCAGGATGACATTCTTTTTACCAGGCAAGCGTGGTGATGGAGTCCGGTGGCAAGGTGATGGGGAGGATTTGGTCGGCGAGGGCGATCTGGATAGTTTGCTCGGAGCCGCGGGCTTCATTGGTAAGGATGAGGACGCGGGTGCCGTCGGGGTTTTCGGCGGCCACGTGAGAGATGCCGGGAAGGTCGCCGTTGGAGGCGAAGACGTGCGCGTCGCGATCGAGGACGCGCGAGTACTGGGCGAAGGCTTTGTATTGTCCGCTGCGGGTGATGGCGTGGGTTTTTGAGTCGAGGGTGACGACGCCGCCGCAGGAGAAGGGTCCGATGTTGGGCTTGCCGTGCTCGTCGAGGACGAGGTTCCAGCTGCAGATGCAGCGGGCCCAGTTGCGCAGGACGCCGGTGAAGGTGGCCGACCACTGGGACCAGTCGGTTGCGTAGTGGGGGTCGGAGATGTCGGGGCCACCTTCGGTCCACCAGGCGTGCTTGGCGGGGAAGGCGTCGTGGACGCGGGTCATGGCGTCGGGGGTGCCGACGTATCCATGCCAGGCGATGCCGTCGACGTACTTGTAGACCTCGGGGTCGCTGAGCTCGTCGAGGGCGCGGCCCCAGAGGTTGTAGTTGTGGTCGATGATCCAGATCTTCGTGTCGCTGTGGGCGTCGGCGAGGGCGGGGCCGAGGTGTTTGGCGACGAACTCCATCTCGTATTCCTGGCCCCACTGGCACTGCGGCATGCGGCCGGCCTGGTTGGTGTCGACTTCGTTCTGGACGGTGACGGCCTGAATGGGAACGCCGGCCTGGGAATAGCCCTCGAGGAAGCGGCGGAAGTATTGGGCGTAGGCGGGCAGGTAGCTGTTCAGCATGGTGCCGCCGAGGAGGGACTTGTTGTCTTTCATCCAGGCAGGCGGGGTCCACGGAGAGGAGAAGAGGAAGAGGTCGGGGTTGACGGCTCGGGCGTCGCGAAGGACGGGAAGGATGTACTTGCGGTCGTGATCGAGCGAGAAGTGAGTGAGTTGGGGGTCGGGCTCGGGGGTGTCGTCGTAGGAGTAGGCGTTGAGGGAGTAGTCCGATGCGCCGATGGTCGTTCGAGCGACGGAGAGGCGGAGCCCATGGGGACCGAAGGCGTCGTCGAGGAGAGCGCGGCGCGCGGAGTCGTCGAGCTGGCCGAGCAGGTAGCACGAGGCGTCGGTCATGGCGGCGCCGAAGCCGAGGAGTTTTTGGGCGCGGCTCGTTGGGTCGAGACGAATGCTGAGCGAGGAGAGGGGGACGCCGGATTGCCAGGAGGGCGCGGGGATGGAGGCGAACTCCTCGTGGGGCGATGTGCGCCAGGCGCGGATGGATTTGGTTTCGTCGGCAAAGGCGCGGAGCGGATGCGAGAGGGCGGCGGCGGAGGCGGCGGCGGAAGAGATCTTCAGAAAAGTGCGACGGGTCGTGGCCATGACAGGGTACAGGGTACAGCGGACCGCGCACAGGGGGAAGACGGTTTCAGGCCACAGCGCACAGGGCACAGGGCACAGGGCACAGATGCGGGATTAGAGGGCTTGTTGTGCGGGTTCGGGTTTTTCTGCTGGTTTTTCGTGGAGGCGCTGAATGAGGTGGCGGTAGAGACGGTCGCGAAGTTCGACGCGCGCAGAGGCGCGGGTGACGTAACGGACCTGAAGATCGATGCCTCCGCCGGAGGGGCGGAGGGTGACGACCGGCGCGGCGCTCAGGCGGCCCAGGGCGGTGGAGCGGGTGCTGTGCTGCCATTCGTGCTCGGCGAGGCGGACGTTCTCTTCGGTTTCGGCGCGGGCGGTGTCTTCGACGCTGTGGGCAATGGTATCCATGTCTTCGCCGGCCGGAACGCTGACGGTGATTTCGTCCCAGAGCCACTGGCCTTCGCTGGAGAAATTGAAGAGCTGGCCGCGGATGGCGTAGCTGTTGAGGAAGGTGACGGTGCGTCCGGTGGGCTCGCCGGATTCGGCGAGGCCGGTGGTTTCGAGCAGGGTCGTGCTCATCAGACCGAAGTCGATGACTTCGCCGCAGACGCCGTTGATCTCGACGCGATCGCCGACGCGGATGCCGTTTTTGCCGACGAGCATGAACCAGCCGATGAAGGCGAGGATGTAGTCCTGCAGGGCGATGGTGAGGGCGGCGGTGGCGAGGCCGAGCATGGTGGCGGTCTGCTGCGGCGGGCCGAAGAGGACCATGACAATGAGCAGGACGCCGACGACCTGAACGCCAACCTCGAAGATGGTGCGGAGGGTCTGCAGCTGGCGGCGGTCGAGCGAGGGACGCTCCATGAGGCGGCGCACAAGGGCATCGCCCAGGATCATGCCGGCAATGATGAAGAGGATGGTTTCCAGCGACTGCAGGATCAGATGGAGAACGATGCGGTGTTGCAGGAGGACCTGGTTGCTCCACCTTGAGTAAACGGAAGCGAGCTGCTGGTCGGTCTGGATGCGGTCGTCGTCGATGGAGAGGATCTGGCGCTGGGTGGAACGGTCCTGGATCTGAGAGAGCGTGAGCGGCGAGGTCGTCGTTGCGCCGGCTTGTGCTTCAAGGGAGTTGTGCTGGGCGGTAAGGGTGCGCGCGTCGGACTGGGATTCCGCGAAGGCCTGCTGGATAGAGGCGTAGCGGCTACGCTGGCTGAACCAGGACTGGAGGCGCCGGACGAGAGTGCCCTGGCGCCTGAGAGTGACCACGGCGATCTGGCCGCCGCTCTGCTGCTCCTTGTCGTACTGGGCCATCGAGGCTTCGTGGGAGGCAAGCTCGTCCTGGATGACGACGCTGGCGTTGCCGCTGGCGCGGTCGAGGTCGTGCTGGGCGTCGGTGAGCTCGTCGGAGTCGAGGCCGAGCTGAGCCTGAGCGACCTGGAGCGAGTCAGTACCGGCGGCCGCGGTGACGGCGGCCTTCGAGTTGGCGGGCGGCGCGGCGGCTTTGGCTTTGAGCTGATTAACGTCCGCCTGATCCTGAGCGACTTCTTTCTGGAGGTGGGCGACGCGTTGCGAGAGCGCGAGGGCTTCGCCGGTCAGATCCTGATGGCGGGTTTGGAGCTGCGCGGCGCGGAGTGCGGCGGCAAAGGCCTGGTCGACTTCGTGGTCGGCGAGGCGTTCGGCTTCGCGGGCATACTCGTGCTCCTCGGCCGTGACGGCGAGGGAGGCGAGAGTTTGCGCGGTCTGCCAGGGGCGCAGGTCGACGGGAGACTGCGCGGCCCCGCGCCGGGCGCGGAGAAAGGCGAGATCGGTCATCGCGTCCTGGGTGGTCCAGGAAAGGACGAAGCAGAGCACCAGGCCGCCGAGAAGTGCGACAAGGATAAGGAGGCGGGTGCGGGAGAAGATGCGGCCGCGAGGCGCACGGGGCGCGGGTGTGGGAGAGGGGATCATGGGGGTTGAGAACAGGGTACAGGGTACGGGGTGCGGGTGCCAGAGCAGGTCGCAGGTTACAGGTTGCGGGTTGCAGGTCGAGGGGGCGAGGCCAGCTAGCGCAATGGGTGGCCCACAATCACCAGGACATAGGCGATCAGGCCGGTGACGAGCGGGATGGCGAGGACAGGAATGACCAGGCGGAAGAGGCGCATGCGGGCGGGCAGGAGGAGAAACAGGATGATGGTTGCGGTGATCTCGGCAGTCGCGAGGCCGGAGACCCAGAGGTTGGCCATGCGTTTCGCGTGAGTGACCAGAGACTGTTGGGCAGCCAGGCCGGGGCTGCCCCCGGCGACGGCAGTCCAGACGGCGTATTTGACGAGGCAGATCGCCGTCAGGAGCACGAGAGGCAGGAGGGCGATCCAGCCGGCGATTTTCCTGATGGTCGTGCGGGTCATCGCTGTTTGCCGCTCTGGGTCTGGATCCAGTCGGTGACGCGCTGATCGAGGACGTCGAGGGGCAGCGGGCCGGAGTCGATGACCTCGTCGTCGAAGGCGCGAAGGTCGAACTTCGATCCGAGGGCCTGCTGGGCGCGGTCGCGGAGGGCGAGGATTTCCATCGCGCCGATTTTGTAGCTGAGGGCCTGGGCGGGCCAGGCGATGTAGCGATCGACCTCGGCGTTAACGGTGGCGTCGTCGAGGCCGCTGTGTTGATGGAAGTAGTCGACCATCTGCTGGCGGGTCCAGTGTTCGGAGTGGACGCCGGTATCGACGACGAGGCGAATGGCGCGGAACTCGTCGGACTCGAGGCGGCCGAAGTCGGAGTAGGGATCCTGGTAAAAGCCGATGTCTTTACCGAGGTGCTCGGCGTAGAGGCCCCAGCCTTCGATGAAGGCTGTGTAGTGCAGATAGCGCCGGAAGGCGGGCAGGTCGGTGAGTTCCTGCGCGATGGAGATTTGCAGGTGATGGCCGGGCAGGCCTTCGTGGTAGGCGATGGACTCGGCGGTGGCGAGCGAACGGTGCGCGTAGTCGTACGTGTTCACAAAGACGGTGCCGGGACGGGAGCCGTCGGCGGAGCCTTCTTCGTAGTAAGCGGGGGCCTGGTCTTTGGCCATGTACGCGGGAACCGCTTCAACAACTAAAGGCGCCTTTGGCAGGCGGGTGAAGAGATCGGGGAGCTTCGGACGCATGCCGTTGATGTAGCCGCGGAAGACGTCGAGGATCTGGTCGGCCGAGGTGGGGTGCATCTTCGGATTGGCGGCGATGGCCTGGCGGAGCGCCTCGATGGTGGAGTAGCCGAGCTTCTTTGCGATAACGAGTTCTTCGGCTTCATCCGCTTTGAGCTGGTCGAGGCCGATCTGGTGGATCTGGGCGGCGGGGATGTCGGTTGTGGTGCTTTGCCGGACGCGGAAGGCGTAGTACGCGGCACCGTCGGGGAGCGACCAGGCGCCAGGGTCGCTGCGGCCGGCGGGAATGTAGACGGCCTGAAGGAACTTCGCGAAGCGCTGGTAGGCGGGGATGACCTGCTTCGTGATGGCGGCGAGGACCTGGTCGTGGATCTGCGCCTGGTCGGCAGCGGAGATGCCGGAGGGGAACTTCTTCAGCGGACGAGCGAAGGGAGTGTCCTCGGGCTTTTGCGAGGCGATAGCGTTCACCTGGACGAGGACTTTTTCGAGGAGGTATTTGGGCGGGACGCGGTGATCGTCGACGCCGGTGAGCATGTTGTCGGTGATCTGGCGGAAGGCGGTGGGGATTTTGTTGAGGCGGGCGATGTAGTCGTCGTAGTCCTTCTCACTGGTGAAGGTGAGGCGGGCGGCCAGCTGGGGGAGCGAGAGCTGGAGGCCGCTGAACTGGTTGACGGGCATCTCCCACGGCTTGAATCGGGATTCTTCCTGCTGCTCAATGAGCTCGCGGACGAGGAGGTCCTTGCTGAGGATTTCCTGGTCGGAGAGACCGGTGGTGTCGATCTGGCCAAGGCGGGTGAGGAACTCGCGGCCGCCGGCGAGCTGCTGGTTATACGCGTCGACGGAGTAGTCGGTGAGCTGGTCGTTGAAGCGCTTGTCGCCGATGGTGGAGGCGAACTCGGGCGAGTGGCTGAGGCGGTCCTGCCAGTATTCCGAGAAGAGGTCGTTAAGGGCTTTGCGGCGCGCGGTGACGTCGGTCTGGGTGGTTTGCGTGGGCGCGGCGGCGTGGAGGGCGGGAGCGGCGACGGCGAGGACGAGCGCGAGGGCGGTGGTGAGGGTGAAGGACTTCATGGCGGGTTGGGGACAGGATACAGGGGCGTTCACCACGGAGGACACAGAGAGCACAGAGGAGTTTGCTGGTCTGGCTGGCCCGCTATGACGGAGACCGTTGATTGTCCCGCCACGGGTTTCGGGATAAGCTGGTGAGCCAGAATGCGGGCTGGAGGGTGCTGATGCGTTGGCGGATAGCTGTGGCGGTTCTACCCCTTCTCCTTCTTGTGGCTCCGGCGATGTGCGGGCAGGTGGCGCGGGGCATTTTTGTGACGCCGATTCCGGGCGCGCCGTTTTCCGGGACCGTCCGGGTGGAGCGAACGGTGATCCAGCCGAACGGAACGGTGCTGCAGCTGTTCGGAACCCATGCGATTGCGAGGGACATCGACGGGCGAATCCGTTATGCGTCGAGGCCGCTGGCTCCGGCGTCGGTAACAACGCTGCCGCCGGTGATGGTGGTGCATCTGTACGATCCGCAGAATCGGATGAACGAGTATTTGTATCCGCAGCAGAAGCTCTATCGGATGAACATGCTGAACCGTCCGCCGGCAACGGATACGATCGAGGATTTTGCTTCGCCGAGCGCGGCGAGCCAGCCTTTGAGCCAGTACGCGCAACAGCAGGATCTGGGGCAGAAGACGATGGCCGGGCTGCCGGTGCACGGCGTGAGGGTCACTCAGACGCTGCCGCCGGCGGTGAGCGGGACCAACGCCGAAGTGGTGGTGACGGATGAGTATTGGTACTCAGATGATTTGCGGATGAACCTGGCGGTGCGCCATGTCGATCCCCGGACGGGAAGCTTTGCGGCGACGGTGACGGCGGTGAACCGGACGGAGCCGGATGCGGATCTGTTTTCGGTGCCCGCGGATTACCGGATGGCGGGGTTGAGATAGCGGGGGCGAGACGCCCTGAGATGGGGCTCTCAAACGGCCACCGCAGGTCCTTCGGCCGCTTACGCGTCCTCAGGATGACAGCTCATTTTGGTTAAGACAGAATACCCATCTTCTTTGCGGTTTTCTCCAGCGTTGAGAGGGCCTGGTCGAGCTGCTCTCTCGTGTGCTCGCTGGTCATGATGGTGCGGATGCGCGCCTTGCCTTCGGCCACCGTGGGGAAGGCGATGCCGGTGCCGAGGACGCCCGCGTCGAAGAGGGCGCGCGAGAAGTCCATGGTGAGGCGGCCGTCGCCGATGATGATCGGCGTGATGGGGGTTTCGCTGGCCGGGGTGTTGACGCCGCCGATGTTGAAGCCGAGACGGCCGAGCTCGCTTTTGAAGTAGCGGGTGTTTTCCCAGAGACGCTCAATGCGCTCGGGTTCGGATTCCAGAAGATCAAAGGCCGCGATGCAGGTGGCGGTGACCGACGGCGGATGCGAGGTGGAGAAGAGGAACGGGCGGGCGCGGTGGTAGAGGTAGTCGATGAGATCCTTTGACCCGCAGACGTAGCCGCCCAGGGCTCCGATGGCCTTGGACAGCGTGCCGACCTGGATATCGACGCGGCCGTGGCAGTGGAAGTGATCGACGGTGCCGCGGCCGTTGCGGCCGAGGACGCCGGAGGCGTGGGCGTCGTCGACCATCATGATGGCGCCGTATCTTTCGGCGAGGCCGGCGAGCTTGTCGACGGGGCCGATGTCGCCGTCCATCGAGAAGACGCCGTCGGTGATGAGGATTTTGTGGCCGGGCTCATTCTGCACTTCTTTCAGCAGCTCTTCGGCGTGGGCGACGTCTTTGTGGCGGAAGACTTTGATTTTGGCGCGGGAGAGGCGGGCGCCGTCGATGATCGAAGCGTGGTTGAGCTCGTCGGAGATGATGAAGTCTTCTTTGCCGAGGATGGCGGAGACGGTGCCGGCGTTGGCGGTGAATCCGCTCTGGAAGACGACGCAGGCTTCGACGTTTTTGAAGCGGGCAATTTTTTCTTCCAGCTCCATGTGGATCTTCATGGTGCCGGCGATGGTGCGGACGGCTCCGGAGCCGACTCCGTAGGTTTTGGTGGCCTGGATGGCAGCTTCGCGGAGCTTCGGGTGGTTGCAGAGGCCGAGGTAGTTGTTGGAGGCGAGGTTGATGACGCGCCTGCCGTCGTAGGTACAGACCGCGGCCTGCTCATCGTCGAGGACGCGGAGGCGGAAGTGGGTGCCCTTTTTGCGGAGATCGTCGAGCTGGTCGGTGAGGAACTGGAGCTGGGGGCGCGCGGAAAGGGAAGTGGCCATGACGGATGCCTCGAAAAATGCGAATGAGCAACCTACGATCCTAAACCCGATGGGAGGGGAATGCAGAGCCGGACGCTGCCCGCGGTTGCGCGGCTCGGATACAATAGGCTATCCAGCGCAGGCAACCAGCTGTGGGCACCAGGGCGGAGGAATGCCAGGTGCAAAGGAAGCGGGCGCGGGTGTTTTTTCTCGAGAGAGTTCCTCACGAATGAATCTGCTGTTCCGGAAGTGCATTGGTCGTCCTGGCATCGTCCCGGGGTTATTGGGCTGCTTTTTTCTCGGCGCAATTGGATGGACTGCAGGGGCGCAGGTCGCCACGCGGACCCAGGTGTCTGCGGAGACCAGCGGCGAAGGCGTGTTGTCACTCACCGCGAAGGTAGCGGATGTAGGCGGCGCGGCGGTTTCTGAAGGCTCGGTGAGCTTTGAGACGGCGAAAGGTTCGCTGGGGTCGGTCTTCGTCGAGAACGGCGAAGCGACTCTGCACCTGACGAACCCCCCGCAGTGGGCGCGCAGCGTGACGGCCGTCTATCACGGAGATACGGCATATGCGGCGTCGTCGGCGAGCACGCCGGTGGCGGCCGATGCGAGCACGCTGCCAGGATTCACGGTGACCGCGAATCCGTCGTCTCTGAACCTGACACCGGGGCAATTTGGCACGGTGACTCTGACGGTGACCTCACAGAACGGGTTTTCGCAGGCGGTGAATTTGTCGTGCTCGGGGCTGCCGGGGCAGTCGACGTGTACGTTCACTCCGGATGTGGTGACGCCGCCGGCGAACGGATCGATTCAGAGTGCGATGCAGATCACGACTCTGGCAACTTCGCCAACGGCCCCGGCCAGCAAAGAACCGGGCCCTCTGGGCGGGTCGCGAACGGTATGGGCGGTGGTGCTGCCGGGCATGCTGGCGCTGGCGGGTGTGGGCGCGCTGCGGCGGAAGCACTGGACGGCCCTGCGGGCACTGGGATTGCTGATGCTGCTGGGCGCGGGCGTGCTGGGTCTAAGCGCGTGCAACGTGCGATACAGCTACCTGCACTACAAGCCGTCGCCGAACTTCGGGACGCCGGCGGGAAATTTCACGGTGATCATCTCGGCGTATGCGACCAACGGGACAGCAATCACGAACGCAACGTCGTCGGATGCCAGCTGCTCAGGCGCAGTGTGCGTGGCGCTGACGGTGCAGTGAGAAAAACAGGGTTTAGGGTTTAGGAATTAGGGTTTAGAAAGAGGCTCGGGCGGTGGCTCGGGCCTTTTGCTTTTGGGGAAGGTCTTAAGGGGTGAGACGGCAGACCTGGACGGCGCGGTTGCGGAAGGGGCACGGGAGAGCCGTGGGCGCGGTGGGCGGCAACAGGAGCCAGGTGGCGCCGAGTGGGATGAGGGTGGTTCGGCGCCGGGCGTCGGACATTGAGTCGACGGAGATCTCGGCGTTGCGCTGGGCTGCCCAGCGCGGAGCCAGCGCGGGGAGAACGGCGGCGACGCCGGCGTCCTTGTCGTCGGCCAGCTGATCGCGTTCGCTCACGGCGCGGAAGCCCTGCTCGTTTTCGCCCGGACGATAGACGAGTTGAGGGTCAAAGGCGAAGACGGCGTTCTGTGGAGTGTGGGCGCGAATCCATAGGAACGACTGTGTCCAGGGGTTGGCCGGCGCCGCGCCGGGTAGCTCGAGACGGCGGCCGCCCGGCCATTCGACGCGCTCGACCTGGAACATTGCGATCAGGACGCAGACGATCAGAGCAGTTGCGACGATGTTGTGTGTGCGGGACGTGCGAGCGGCGAGGACTCCGCCGCAAAGAACAATACCGATGCAGTAGATCAGGTGGAAGCTGCGGAGGACCTGGAGGGGAACGAGGGGGTAAGGGCCGGCGGACGGGACGAAGCATGCTGCGATGAGCAGGGCGGTTGTCCCGAGAAAGACGGACGTGAGGCAGAGAGCGCCGCCGGGTGTTTTTGCGCCGAAGCGGCGCAGGGCCAGAGCGAAGAGCGCGAGCGGGAGAATCAGGCCGAGGATTTCGAACCAGCGCCAGCGGGCGAGGAAGAGGAAGGAGCGGGGCGCGAGAGAGACCGCCTCCCGATAAGCGGGATCGGTGGGCGCGCCGTGGGCGAGACCGAAGGCGATTCCGGCGGCCACGAAAGCGGTGACGCAGAGGGCGAGGGTGGTGCGGATGCGGCCGGCGCCGACGAGGGCGAGAAGCAGGACGAAGGCTGCAGTGAAGGCGCCCATGAGAGGGTGGACGCCGAAGGTGACGACGACGAGAAGAATCGCGCGAGCCCAATGCCGGTCGAGTGTGGCCGTGACGGCGAGGAGGCTGAGGGGCGTGGAGAAGGACCGGGCGGTGACATAGGGGTCCATGGGGACCAGGGCGGTTCCTGCGGCGGGCAGGGCGCAGCAGGCTGCGGCGAGGAGGATGGCAAAGGCCCGCGCGGAGGGCCTGGTGAAAAGCCGTGAGGCAAGGCGACCGGCGGCGAAGAGGAAGAGCCAGACAGAGACAAGATGCGTGGCAAGAAGGATCCAGGAGAGCGGCAGGCGGGTGAGGTGGACGAGGCCGGCAACGATCCAGGGGAAGATGGAGCGTTGTGTAAATGCGGCGACGAACACGGCGTTGCGCGGGTAGAGCGCGGGGTCGAGGACGTGGCGGATTCCTGCGACGTAGAGGCCGCCATCGTTGGCGAAGGGGTGGTAGCCGTTGACGAAAAGGACGAGGGGTGTGAGGAGGAGGGGGAACAGGCGGAGGAGACGAGAGTCAGGCCTCCCGTTCATCCGATGCCGGTTCTGGGCAGATTCGGAATGAGGGTGGAGGGGCCGTGGGAGAAGCCCGGGGAGTCCCGGGTTGGAACGTACATCCGCTGGATCCTTCGCTGCGCTCAGGATGACGAATCTTCCTTTCTGACCGGCGTACGTTGCTGGACCAGGTCGATAGCCTGGGCGGCGATGGCGGGATCGTCGCCGAAGCCGGGGAGCCAGTGGACGTCGGGTTCGCGACGGAACCACGTGAGCTGGCGTTTGGCGTAGTTGCGGTGGCCCTGGGCGGTGGAGGCGAGGGCTTCGGGCTCGGACATTTCTCCACGGAGGACGGCCTGGGCCTGGCGGTAGCCGAGGGCCTCGAAGGCGCGTGGGGTCTCACCGTAGCGGGCGAGGAGAGCGCGTGTCTCGTCAATGAGGCCTTCGGCGAACATGGTGCGGGCGCGGGCGTTGAGGCGTTCGTAGAGTGCTGTGCGAGGCGGGTCGAGCCCGATGCGCAGGATGCGGTAGCCGGTGAGGGGGTCGCGGCCGGATTTCCACGCTTCGGTCAAAGGCTGGCGAGCGGCGAGGCAGACTTCGAGGGCGCGGATAAGCTTGGGTTCGTCGTTGGCGTGAATGCGGGCGGCCGCAGCGGGATCGAGGCGGAGAAGAAGACGGTGCAGCCAGGAGGGGCCGTGGCGCCGCGCGCTTTCTCGGAGGCGGTGGCGGAGGTCCTCGGAGCGCTGCGGGCCGGGGAAGAGTCCATCGAGGAGAGCGCGGAGATAGAGGCCGGTGCCGCCGGTGACGATGGGGAGGCGGCGACGGGCGGTGATCTCGGCGATGGCCTGACGCGCGAGGCGGCTGTAGTCGCCGGCGGTGCAGAAATGGTCGGGCGGGAGGATGTCGATGAGGTGGTGCGGCACCTGGCGGCGATCTTCAGGCGAGGGTTTCGCGGTGCCAAGCTCCATGTCGCGGTAAACGGCGACCGAGTCGCAGCTGACGACTTCTCCGTGGAAGCGGCGGGCGATGGTGAGGGAGAGGGCCGTTTTGCCGCTGCCGGTGGGACCGAGCAGGGCGACGAGAAGAGGCTCCATAGAGACAGAGCCAGACTAGCAAAGAGAGCCGGGAGGCAGGAGCCTGGAGGGGAATCCTGGCATTCCGGCAGATGGGACTCAGCGGTTGGCGAGGCCGCGAGCGTGATGGATGGGCAGTGTTTGGATTTCCGTGGTGATCGATGGCTTGCGTGAGGGCTTCTTCACCGCGAAGGTTTTTGGGAGGGCGGGAGGAAGGGTGCGGCGCGATTCGAAGAGAGTGTCGTTGCGGACGGGGAGCACGGGATCGGTTTCGGGATCGGGGGTGTATTCTTTCCGGCCACCGATGGCGGCGACCATGGCGGGGGTGGCGACCATGGCGATGAACGCGAAGGCGAACAGCCAGTCATGCATAAAGGAACAGCCTCACAGCAGGGAATTTGTTGCCTTGGCGCAGCACCGGTTACTGCAGTGACTCCAGTATGATGCGCGGGCAACGTTCCCTAAATAGCACTTGAAGGGGATGCGGCTCTGTGACGGGGCGCGGCGGTGGGAAACTTTTCACACCGATGTACCGGAACGGGTGTAATCGAACGGCGGTAATGGAGTTGTGGTCGTTATTGAGCGAATTCAGGGCGGACCGGGCCTGAAGGCCCCGCTGATTCAGGGTTGGCGATCGGCGGATTGAAACTCGCCGTTTTCTTTGCCCGCGCTTTCGGCGCGCGGGGGTGTGAGCCCCGGTTCTTTTTCGGGAATGTCGGCAGGGCCCGGGGGGCCTCCGCTGACAGAGGCGCCGGAAGCTGGAGCGGCCAGCGGAACCTCAGATCGGGATTCGCTGTTTTCAAAATGGCATTTCGTTCAGTACCTTCAGCCAACGCGGGGGAGCAGCAGCGTTGACGAAGGGTGGTGAGAAGAGTTTGCTTCTTGCTGTGGGGTGAACCTGGCCGACTGGGTGCGCCTGGGGCTGCCGTTCAGGCCGGGACCGGGTCCAAAACTGGCTGGCAGGTGACGGTAACGATACTGATGTCGTCTTCCTGTCCGAAGGCCTGGATGGTGTCTGCCAGTTCCGCAGCCGTGCGGCCGGACCGGACGAGCTCCTGGACGCGGGGGAAGCCAAAGAGCTGTCCCTGGGGATTCTGCGCTTCAGCGAGGCCGTCGGAAGTGAGCGTGAGGCGGTCGCCGGGATGGAGCCGGAAGCGGGCGACGGAGAATTGTGCGCCGTCGAGAGCACCGAGCGGCAGCGCGCCTTCGAGGGCGATGGGTTCGCCGTTGATGTAGGGCGGGACGTGTCCCGCATTGGCGAGAGTGACGGCGCCGTCGGAGGCGATGCGCAGGGCGAGGCAGGTGGCAAAGGCTTCGCCACGGCCAAGGAGGCGGCGGTTGAGAGCCTGCAGGAGCGGGAGCGGATCGCGGGTGGATTCGGCGGTGGAGCGGATGGCGCCGACGAGGAGGGCGACGAGCATTCCGGCCTGCATGCCTTTACCGGCGACATCGCCGGCGACGATGAGCAGGCTGCCGTCGGCGGAGCCGGGGATGACCTGGAAAAAGTCGCCGCCGACCTCGCGGGCGGGGCGGTATTCGCTTTCGACGACGATGCCGGGCAGGACGGTGCGAGCTTCGGGAAGGATGACGCGCTGGACTTCCTGGGCCTGCTTGATATCGAGCGCGAGGATCCGCTGCAGGCGCAGGGAAAGAATGAGGCGGCGAACGAGCAGGATGGTGAGGACGACGACCAGCAGTATGCGCGAAGCCGTGGCCAGATTGATCTGAATGCCGAAGGGAAACCATACGGCGCGCAGGCCGAGTTGCTGGAGCTGATGGGAGAACTCGGCGATGCTCTCGAGAAGAATCGGGGGTAGAGCGAGCCAGCCCTCGATACCCTGATCTCGAATCCCCCTGAAGACGATGGAGAGCAGGAAGCCGGCCATGACGAGGCGGAGGGCGAGAGAGACAGCGTAGCCGATGGCTGAAGCGGGTCCGGCTGCGAAGCTGGGAAAGAAACTCTCGCTGAAGGCCTGGGAGATGCCGAGCGCGACGACCATGGGGATGAGCGCCCAGGGCATCCAGAGGGGCCGGCGCTGGCGGAACCAGAGACGCCAGATCATGACCCAGCCGGCGTATTCAAGAGCGGCGAGGACGAAGTTGTGGGAGACGACGTCGTAGCGGGAATCGATCCAGGTGGTCCAGACGGCGAAGGAGCCGGAGGTGGCATCGATGGCTGCGATGAGGAGGAGGGCGCCGATCCAGAGATAGACGCGGTCGGAGCGGTCGAAGAAGAACAAGCTGAGGGCGAGCAGGCCGAGGAGAGTGAAGAGGCCCGCTTCAATCGGTTGCCACAGGTACACGCGCGTGAGCTGGTCGCGCAGGGAGTGATCGACCAGCGCGATGGTGGAGGCTTCGCCGATGACGGGCGCGGATTCGAGTCCGCCGACGCCACTGCCCTGATAGAGGGTGGAGGCCTGCATCCAGACGCGAAAGGCGAGGACCTGGGTGGAGTGGCCGGAGGGGTCGGAGGCGACCGTTGGGAGGTCGATCAGGACGGGCTGCGAGTAATAGAGGAGATGGCCGTGAGGCAGGAAGCTGCCGAAGTGTCCTGAAAGCTGGCCGTTGTCGTAGAGCTGATAGGCGTCATCGATCTGAGGGCCGGCCACGGAAAGGCGGACGCCCGGTTCGGCATCGATGTGAACGCGAATGCGGTACCAGGCATACCCCCAGTAGCCGGCGTGGCCTCTTTTGCTCCAGCCGGGGACGTAGCCGGCGAGGCCAGTGATGGGGCTTTGCGCTCCGGATGCGGGCGTGAGGTCAACGGTTTCCCAGTGAGAGTCGTCGAAGGCAGGGTCAGCCCAGAGGGGCTGTCCGGTTTTTGGATCGAGGGGCGAGTCGCCGAGGGTGAATTTCCACGGACCGTAAAGAGAGGCGGCGGCGCGGCCGAGGGTGATGTGGACGGAATCCTGAGGCGGCGGCGAAGCCGGGGATGAAGGCGCGGCGAAGGCGGGGCCTGCGGCGGAAACGAGCGTGAACAGAACGGGAGCCAGGCAGCGGCTGAAGCGCATTCCGATGGGGCCTCTCAGGATGGGGGAAGAGAATGCAACCAATATACCTGGTGAGGCCGGGGAATGGTGGCGGCGGCGAGGAGGTTGTTTCAAATTGGTTCGGGTCTGCAGTACTTCTGGTCGAACCGGTTCCGAACGAGTATTGCCACGGGGCTTTGGAGGGAGTTCGCTTCTTGCTGTGGGGTGAACCTGGCCGGAAGGGGCGGGGGCGGATCGGTCGTTCCCGTTGTGCACGGAATTCAGGGCCGGCGCGCGGGTTCAGGTGGCGATGCTGATGCCGCCGTCTTTTCGGCTCCGTCGCGGCTAATCGATCGCTTTCCTGGCTGTGGCGCGGCTACTCGACCTGCTGTTTGGCCTTGTAGCCGTCGCGGGCGATGATCACGTACTTCACCGGCTTGTGTTTCTCGTCCTGCATGCGGAGGGGGTGGCCCTCATCGTCAACGAGCTCGACGCGGATACGGCGGTAGGTGCCGTCCATTCTTGGATTGGAGGGCTTGTAAGTGAGCTGGTACTGGTTGCGGATGGACTCGTTGATCTGGGTGAAGACGTCGGGCATTTCGGCCTCGAAGCGGGGCTCAAAGTGCATGCCCCCGGTCATCTGGGCGAAAGCATTCATCTCATTGTTGGCCTGCAGAATGGTGAGGCTGTTCTGACGGGGGGTGTTGAAGCCGCCGCCCATGTAGCCGGCGTCTCCGGTACTGATGGTGAAGATGGTGACGTTGGGAGTTTCCTTGATTTTCTGCAGACACTTGTCGAGGGTGATTTTTGAGAAAGTGTCGATGCCGGAACCGATGAGGATGATGTACTTGCGGCCGTCGATGCGGGAGAGCCTGTCGAGGGTGGTGTAGAGGGCGTCGAACATGTTGGTCTCCTGCCAGGTGGGCATCTGCAGGGACTCGATGGCCTGCTGGACCAGCATTTTGTTCTGCGTGAAGTCGGTGAGGATGTTGGTGTGCATGTCGTAGCTCTCGACCGCGACGTAGTCGCCCGGACGGAGCTGCTGGGTGAAAGCGACGGCAGCGTTCCACATGTCGTAAATGAAGTTGAAGCTGTTGGAGGCGAACTCGACGAGCAGAACGGCGGTGATGGGGGCTTTGACCTGGCGGAAAGCGACGATGTCCTGGGGAACGCCGTCCTCAAAAACGCGGAAGTTGTCCTCCCTGAGATTGGGGACGAACTGATGGGTTTTCTGGGTGAGGACGCCGACATCGACGTTAACCACCGGCACATCGACGCGCAGGGAGTAATTGTTCAGGCCAGGAGGGTTCTTGATCGTAGTGGGAGGGGGCGGCGGCGGAGGCGTGACGGTCTTTTTGGGGATGGCGATAGGGCCGTTGTCGTTCCCGGGACCTCCGGCTTCAGGTGCGGTTTGCTGCTGTTGCTGCTGGGACTGGTCGGACGGGGCCTGCTGGGACTGGGTTTGCTGAGCGCGTAACGAGACGGCGGGCAAAAACGTCTGAAAGAACAGCAGGGAGACAGCGGCCATCGCCGGGGTACGCAGGTGGGAGTCCCTCATGAGTGAACCTCTGAAATCATCTTCGGGCCAGTGCTGCCTTGGCGGCAAGCACGGGAGCAGCATAGTCTATGGACGTGTGTAAGGGACTGAAAGGTATCGGCCGGGTTTTGCCGGCAATGGCGCTGGTGGCGTGTGCTTCTCTGGGGGCACAGACGGCGGGGACCGCTGTCGCGGTCGCGGGAGCGGATCCGGCATCGGCGCTGCATCTGCCGCCGAATCCGCCGGCGGTGACGAAATTCTTTCCCCTGAGCGAGATTCGCCGGGGGCAGCAGGGCGTTGCGTACACGGTTTTTGAGGGCACGAAACCGGAGCCCATGGGGGTCGAGATCCTCGGGGTATTGCACAATGCCATCGGTCCTCGGCTGGACATGATTCTGGCGCGCCTGGAAGGGCCGAAGCCGGATTACACGGGCGTGGTGGCCGGGATGAGCGGGAGCCCGGTCTATATCGACGGGCGGCTGGTGGGGGCGCTGGCGTACCGGATTGGGCAATTCAGCAAGGAGCCGATTGCGGGGATTACCCCGATCAGCGCGATGCTGGGGGTGACGGAGCAGAGCGGTCCTCCGGACACAGAAATTGCTTCGCTCGAACGGACGATGGCTGACGGGGCCGCCTCATCCGGGGCGGCGCGTCAACCGACTGCAACGCTGGGGGTCATGGGGCAGACGGGCGGTTTTGGGACTGGTCTGGCGAACGGGCTGATTCAGCCGATGGATACGCCGCTGGTCTTCAGCGGATTCAACGGCGCCGCGCTGCAGCTGTGGAAGGAACATGCTCCGGCCGGATTGATGCCGGTGGAGGGGATTGGCGGATCGGAAAGCGACGAGCGGCAGCCGGGGCCGCTGGTGCCGGGGTCGGCAGTAAGCGCGGTGCTGGTGCGGGGCGATCTGGACATTGCAGCGACGTGCACGGTGACGTATGTGGATCCGAAGCGGATGCTCGCGTGCGGCCATCCGATCACGCAGTTCGGGCCAGTGTCGATGCCGATGACGAAGGCCGATGTGGTGGCGACGCTGGCTTCGCCGCTGGACTCATTCAAGATCATCAACACGACGGAGACGATTGGGTCGATCACGGAAGATCGCCAGTCGGCGATCATGGGTGTGTTTGGGAAGCCGGCGCGGATGATTCCGGTGACGCTGCGGGTGACCGACGGGGCCGCGGCAACGCACGCGGCGGCCGACCCTGAGGTGCTGCATTTTGAGGTGATCGATCAGCCGCTGATTACGCCGATGGCGGTGATGGTAGCCGTTTATCAGGGGCTGATGGAAGAGAACGCCTACTCCGCTGAAACGACCTACCGGGTGCAGGGAGCGGTGAAGCTGGGCGGCTATCCGACAGTGAAACTGAACAGCCTGGTGGCGCCCACCGACGCTCTGCCGGCAAATCTGCAGGCGGCGCTGGAACTCGGAGAGCGATTCATGCGGCTGTACGACAACGCGGCGCGGCGGACGCCGATCGAGAGCGTGGATCTGGAAGTCGCGGCGATTCCGCGGCGGCTGACGGCGGAAATTGAGAGCGCGCACACGAACCGGATCGAAGTGCATCCCGGCGATACGGTCACGGTCGAGGCGACGGTGCTGCCGTGGCATGGCGAGCCGCGCAATGTGCGGGTTCCAGTGAAGCTGCCGCCGAATCTGCCGGAGGGACCGGTGCGGCTGCTGGTGAGCGATGGCGGCACGCTGGACCGGCTGCTGCATCCGGCGCAGTTCAACGCCCAGCCACTGGACGTGGCGGCGACGATTGCGCAGCTGAACAGCGTGCACCCGAGCGATCAGCTTTACGTGACGCTGCTGGCGCCGGAGCCGCAGGCAGCCGTGGATGGGCGGACGCTGACGGCGATTCCGCTGTCGCTGGCCAATGCGCTGGAGCCGATGAAAGAGAACAAGGGGATGGCGCTGAACGGGGAATCCGCAGTGCCCGTGGCGGCTCTGCCAATGGGCGCCGTAATGAGCGGGCAGCAGGTGGTGACGCTCCAGGTGGAGGATCAGTAGGGCGGCTGGCTGTTCGGAGGCGGACGGCTTTGGCTGATTCCGGACTCGAGAGGGCGGGGCGGCCTGATTTCGGATTCAACGAGACACTGATTCTGCTTGGGTTGCGCGGGGGCTCGTCGAGCCCTGGTGTGGCAACCGGCGTGCACGAGGCAGAGCGGTTTCGTCTGGCCTGGAGCTCCAACCCAGAGAGCCCAGGGGAACCGGGGAATCAGGAGGCGGTCATGGCGTATTTCGAGCGGATGCGCGATGTGATTGCAGGGCCGTTCAGCGAAGAGATCATTCGACAGCGGACTGTGGCAGGATGGCAGCTGGTTTCGCTGGAGTGGCGGCGGGAGCTGCCGGACAGCGAGATGCCGGGTGAGGGCGTTTTCGCGGAGGAGATTCCCTTCGGGCTGCGGATCTCAGAAGACTGCAAGCGGCTGGAGGTCGAGCCCAACGAGAACCAGGCGCTGCTGCAGATGATGGAAATGCTGGTGCAGGATTTTCCGTTCTCGACGGTGGCCAGCGATCTGAACGAGAAAGGATTCCGGACGCGCGAGGGAAAGCGTTGGAATCCGGTAGCGATCTTCAACATGATTCCGCGGCTGATCGATGTGGGACCGCGGCTGTTCTCGACCGAGGAGTGGGAGAAGCGGCGGGAGAAGTTCGCTCGGATGGTCTAACGGATCGTTCGATTTGGCTCGAGTAAAGAACCGATGGCCCTGTGAACGGACGGCCAGGAAAAAAGGCGGAGCCGCGGCTCCGCCTTTTTTCGCGTTCGATCTACCACAGACAACAAAGAGCAGTATCGGATTTGGTCAGGCTGCGCGCCGGTGTTGATGCAGGAAGGCTGCGGCGGAACGGAGATCCTGGATGAAGTCACGGCGCGCCTGCTCGCGGCTGTCGTGATCGGGAGCGCGCAGGATCGACGACGGGTGGATGGTGGCAAGAACCGGCGGCAGGCCGGGAGGAAAGAGCGGTTTACCGCGATCCAGGGTGACGCGAAACTCCCGGCCGAGGAGAGCCTGGGCAGCCGTGGCGCCGAGGCAGACGATCATCTCGGGCTGAATCTCATCGAGTTCGGCATCGAGCCACGGACGGCAGGCGGCGATTTCGTGGGCGCTGGGTTTCTTGTGGAGGCGGCGCTTGCCGCGCGGCTCCCACTTGAAATGCTTCACAGCGTTGGTGACATACACGTCGTTACGATGGATGCCGGCATCGGCGAGACAGCGGTCGAGGAGAAGACCCGGGGGGCCGACGAACGGCTCGCCTTCCCGATCTTCGCGATCGCCGGGTTGCTCTCCGACGAGGACGAGCCCGGCTTGCGGCGGACCGGCGCCGAAGACGGTTTGCGTGGCATTTTCGCAGAGCGGGCAGCCCTGGCAGTGACGCGCGGCCTTTCGCAAAGACTCAAGATCACGGCGGCCGGGCAGGAACGGCGAGGCGGAAAAGTCTTCCGTCGAGTGGCTTGCCGGTTCGTCGGCCAGAGCGGATTTTGTTGTCAACGGGGCCATCCAAAATGAGATGCGGCCTGGGATGTGGGCGGCAGTTTCCACGGGCGTGGCCTGCATTCTGCCCCTCTGGGCGCATCTCAGGAAAAAGAAACGAAAGCGAACGTGAAGACCGCCGGAAGCCGGCGAACCTCACCCACAGGAGCCCGATATGAAGATGTTTTCCGCGAATCTCGATAATCTTCGCAAGCTGTACATCAATCAGCTACAGACGCTCTTGTCGACCGAACAGCAAATTACCGAGGCATTGCCGACGATGGTCGACAAATCCACGGACACGCAGTTGAAGCAGGCGTTCCAGTCGCACCTGCAGGAGACGCGCGAGCACGTAACGCGGCTGGAGCAGATTCTGAACCAGGCGACCGGAGAAGCAAAGCTGGTCAGGTGCAAAGTGACAGCGGCCTTAATCTCCGCAGCAGAGGACATGGTGAAGGACGCGGCGGACGATGCTGTGCGCGATGCGGCGCTGATCTCGGCAGGACAGCGCGTCGAGCATTTTGAGATAGCGACGTATGGCGCGGTGCGGCACTGGGCGCAGATTCTCGGTGAGAGCGCGCACGCCGAGCTGCTGGACAAGACGATCAGGGAAGAGGGGCATGCCGATCATCTGCTGACGCAGATTTCCGATCGAGTGAATCCGTACGCCGAGAAGGCGGCGTAGCTTTCGGTTGCCGAAGCGGGGAGGCCGGGGCAGAATACCCGGCCTCCTCTGTTTTTTGAGGCGTGGGCATCACAGTATGATGGAGGTTTGCGCGAGAAGGAGAGCATGAAGAGAGCGTTGATGCTGGCTGCAGTGCTGATCGTGACCGTGGGAAGCGCGCGGGCACAGCTGGGTGTGTACGCGGGGTTTTCCGCGTCGAATTATCACGTACCGAACGTGGGCTGGCAATATGGCCCGACGTTTGGCGCGTACATCCAGCCCTGGGCCGCGCCGTTCATTCGCGCGGGGGTGGATGTGCGGGCGTCGCTGCTGGGAACGGGAACCGAGAAGGTGGACAGCATTCTGGTGGGGCCGCGGGTGCAGATCCATCCGCATGTGCTGCCGCTGATGCCTTACGGGGAGATTCTGATCGGCGGCGCGCATGTGAATCTGGGGCAGGGGTCGGCCAACATCGACAAGACCGCCATCGAATATCAGGTCGCCGGCGGCGTCGACATGACGATCTTCCCGCGACTGGACTGGCGGATCGCGGAGTATTCATGGGGCTCGGTGCAGAACGTCGGGCCCAGCGTCAGACCGGGGACGGTGACGACGGGACTGGTGCTGCGGCTGCCGTAGAGGGCAGCCGCGATCATGCGGTGACGGTTGGGTTTCTGCGCGGGCGGCGGTTGGCCTGCAGGATTTTCTTGCGCAGGCGCAGGGACTTCGGGGTGACCTCGACCATTTCGTCGTCGGCGATGAATTCAATGGCCTGCTCGAGATTCATCAGGTGCGGGGGCGCGAGGCGAATGGCTTCGTCGGCGGTAGAGGCGCGCATGTTGGTGAGCTTCTTTTCGCGGACGACGTTGACATCGAGGTCGTTGTCGCGGGAGTGCTCGCCGATGATCATGCCTTCGTAGACTTCGACGCCCGGCGGGGTGAAGAGCACGCCGCGATCTTCGAGGCCTTCGAGAGCGTAGGCGGTTGTGGTGCCAGGCCGATCGGCGATCAGGGCACCGGTGGGACGCTGCGGGATTTGTCCCTGATGCGGCATGTAGCCGTCAAAGAGGGAGTTCATGACCATGGTGCCGCGCGTCTCTGTGAGGAGATCGCTGCGCAGGCCTATGAGGCCGCGGGAGGGTACGCGGAACTCGAGGCGCACGCGGCCGTAGCCGTGGTTGTGCATCTTGACCATCTCGCCGCGGCGGGGCCCGAGGCGCTCGATGACGGTGCCAATGAAGTTTTCCGGGATGTCGATGGTGAGGTGCTCGACCGGCTCCATGAGCTTGCCGTCCACTTCTTTGGTGACGATTTCGGGTCGCCCCACCATGAGCTCGAACCCTTCGCGGCGCATCATCTCGATGAGGATGGAGAGCTGCAGCTCGCCGCGGCCGAGGACCTTGAAGCTGTCCGGGCTGCCGGTCTCCTCCACGCGAATGGAGACGTTGGTGAGCAGCTCTTTTTCAAGGCGCTCGCGCAGATTGCGCGAGGTGACCCACTGGCCTTCGCGGCCGACCATGGGTGAATTGTTGATGGAGAACTGCATGGCGATGGTGGGCTCGTCGATGATGATGGCCGGCAGCGGCTCCGGATTTTCGACGCTGGTGATGGTTTCACCGATGGTGATGCCCTCGACGCCGGCTACCGCGATGATGTCGTCAATCTCCGTGGCTTCGATATCCACGCGCTTGAGGCCGGTGAAGCTGAAGAGCTTGGTGATGCGGGTTTTCTGCAGAGAGCCGTCGCGCTTGGAGATGGCGACCTCGTCGCCGGTGCGCAGCGTTCCCTGGAAGACGCGGGCGATGGCCAGCCGGCCGAGATAGTCGGAGTAGTCGAGGTTGGTGACCTGGATTTGCAGGACGCCGGTGGGGTCGCCTTTGCCTGTAGGGATCGTGGAAAGGATCGAGTCGAAGAGGGGCATGAGGTCCGCGCCGGGTGTGGCGGGATCGCTGCTGGCCTGGCCGAGCTTGGCGTTGGTGTAGAGGACGGGGAAGTCGAGCTGGTCCTCGTTGGCATCGAGATCGATGAAGAGGTCGTAGACCTCGTTGAGGACTTCCTGGGCGCGGGCGTCAGGACGGTCGATCTTGTTGATGACGAGGATGGGAGGCAGGCGGGCTTCGAGGGCTTTCGAGAGGACGTAGCGGGTCTGGGGCAGGGGGCCTTCCGAGGCGTCGACGAGGAGCATGACGCCGTCCACCATTTTGAGGGCGCGCTCGACTTCGCCTCCGAAGTCGGCGTGGCCCGGGGTGTCGACGATGTTGATTTTTTCGCCCTTGTAAAAGACGGCGGTATTTTTTGCGAGGATGGTGATGCCGCGCTCGCGCTCGAGCTCGTTCGAGTCCATGACGCGCTCGGCAACGGCTTCGTTGGCGCGGAAGGTGCCGGCCTGGCGGAGGAGGCCGTCGACGAGGGTGGTCTTGCCGTGGTCGACGTGGGCGATGATGGCGATATTACGAATGGAGCTCACAGAGTTTTCCTGATGCCAGGCGCCGGATTCCGCGGCCGCCTGGCGGGGAGTTGTTCCACAAACTGGAAGTAATGGCAGGGAGACGGCGCAAGAACCAATCGGCGCCCGGCTAACCGGCTTTCTATGCTAGTTTAACAGCCGGAGCAGAGCCGGTGGTCCGGGGCGGCGTCTCCGCACCGGAATGCTCCGTACGTGAAGGAGGATGCGATGAGGTCAGGGGTTCGGCGGTGGGTTATCGCGAGCGCGGGGGCAGCGCTTGTGATTGCGAGCAGCATGGCGTTCGCCTCGGGCGTGCCGATGAGTCCGGCGCAGCCGCAGGAGGCGAGCGGACAACCGACGCTGCAGATGGTGATGGCACGCGCGGAACTGAAGGACGGCATCAACGCGAAGAAAGCGAAGCAAGGGGAGGTAATCCGCGCCCGGCTCACGGATAAAGTGAAGCTTTCCAACGATCACGAGCTGGAGAGGGACACGATCCTCGAAGGTCATGTGGATCAGGTGCTGCCCTCGGAAAACAAGGGCGATTCGACAGTGGTGGTGACCTTCGATAAGGCGATGGTGAAGGGCGGAGAGGAATTGCCGATCAAGGCCACCCTTCTGAAGATATGGGAACCTCAGCAGGGGGTGGCCGGCGGAATGTCGCCGCAGGCAGCGATGCCGCAGGGGGGCGGACCCATGCAGTCAGGTGTCAGCGTGTCGGGAACTCCGGAAACGGCCCATATTCCAATGTCAATGGACGTACCGCAGGCAGGAATGCCCCAGGGAGCGCAACCGGTGAAGGGGGTCGCGCTGCACAGCGACATTCACGAAAAGAGTTCGGCGACGTTCACCTCAAGCCGCAGGAATGTCGATGTGCCAGGCGGGACCATGATGCAGTTCGAACTGGTGGTGATTCCGGCCGGCGCACACATTCAATAGCTCCCGCGCGGCGTTTGGATGTCCGAACGGTGAGAATTTCTCGGTCCGGGCGGCGATCGGATTCTGCCCATCGGGCAACGCGGGTTCTATCTCCCGGCGTCCTGTTAGGGGAGGGACGAGGGCGCGCACGCTGGGGGATATTTATGCATAGATTGATTCGGAAACTGCTGGCCGCCGGGGCCGGCGCTGCGCTGATCTCTTTCGCAGGGGCCGCAGCGGGAGCACAGACGCAGGGATCGGCCTCTGACTCCTCCGCTCAACCGCAACGCACGATTCAGATGGTTCCGGCGCTTGCATCGCTGGACCACACGCTGGATGCAAAGAAGGCAAAGCAGGGCGAGCCGGTGACGGCCAAACTTCAGAAGGAAGTGAAGGTCTCAGAACAAGATCTGCCGAAGAACACTGTGCTGGAAGGACACGTGGACCAGGTGCAGACCTCGGAACACAGGAGCGATTCGACCGTGGTGGTGACCTTCGACAAGGCGAAGCTGAAGAGCGGAACGGAATTGCCGATCAAGGCGACGGTCATGCAGATTGCCGAACCCGTGAACATGATGCAGCAGCCCACGGGAGAAGCCGTTGGCGCTATGCCCGCGGGCGGCGGTGGCGGCATGCCGAGCGGCGAAGCGCCCCGCGGCGGCGGAGCCTCATCGAGCGGTACCGCGGCTCCGAGCGAGGCTGCGCCGCAGCCGATGGAGCCATCTCCTGAGTCCTCGGGTTCGCAGCAGGCCCAGCGGAACGGCGTTCCGGGAGTGATGCTCGAGAGCGACATCCATCAGACGGCATCGGCCACATTTACATCGAAAGGCAGGAACGTCCACCTCCCGGACGGGACGCAGATGGAAGTGGCGCTGGCGGTGATTCCGGCGGGGACGAGGATCCAGTAGGGCGAGTCAGCCGTTATTCATACCGCAGGGACTCGATGGGGTCCATCGCGGCGGCGCGATTGGCGGGCAGTGTGCCAAAGATAATGCCGACCGTGGCGGAGGCGACAAGGCCGATGACCGCCGACCATCCGGAGACGGGCACGCGGTAAGCGCTGAAGAATCGGACGGACCAGGGAATGGCGAGGCCGATGATTGCGCCGAGAACGCCGCCGAACAGGGAGACAAAGAGCGCTTCCATCAGGAACTGGAGCTTGATTTCGCGCCGCGTGGCGCCGAGCGCCTTTCGAATGCCGATCTCGCGGGTGCGGGAACGCACTGTAGCGAGCATGATGTTCATGATGCCGACGCCGCCGACCGCCAGGGTGACGCCGGAGACCAGCAGCAGCATCACGGTGAGGGCGTTGACGACCAGCCCAGCGGTGGTGATAAGCGCAGTCATGGTCTGCGCCGTGTAGACGGAGCTGGCCTGATGGCGGGAATGAGCGACGGCGATGATCTGTTTAGCGGCGTTTTCCACGTCGTTCTGGTCGCGGATCGAGAAATACATCTGCTTCACGTAATCGGTGCCGGTGAAGTAGCGACCGACGGAGTAGGGAATCAGGATGGTCTGATTGGCGATCTCGGTTTGGCCGAAGGTATCGACGCGTTCTTTGAAGGTGCCGATGATGGTGAAGGGAAGGCCCTTGATCTGAAAGGTACGGCCGATGGCCTCGTCGGGGCTGCCGAACATGGCACGGGCGAAGGGATCGGTGACGACGGCGACGTGGGCGCTGGAGGCGTCGTCTTCGTCGTCGAAGAATCGTCCATTGAGAACGACGAGGTTGCGGACCTGCCGGTACGAAGGTTCGACGCCAAGCACTAAGACATCTTTGGAAAGTCCGCTGAAGCTGATGCTCTCGTGCAGCTCCAGTACGACGGAGGAAGACGCAACAGCGGGGACGCGCTCGTCAATGGCCTGTTCGTCTTCAAAGTTCAGGAAGTCGGTCTGATTGTTGCTGATGGCGCCTGCGCCGCCTCCGGCGTACTCGAGTTCAACGAGGTTGGTGCCGATGCCCTGAATCTGCGCCAGGATGTACTGCCGGCCAGTGGCGGAAATGGCGACAACGAGAATGAGCGACGCGGTGCCGATGACCATTCCCAGGGCGGTGAGGGCGAAGCGAACCTTGGAGGCGCGGAAGCTGTCGATGGCCAGCTTCGCGATTTCGCTGAGCACCATCGTCTGCCGGGCGCTGGCGATCGTCCGCTCGAAAGAGAGACGGTGATGAGAACGTTCCGGAACCATCAGTATCTAAAGGATGCCACAGCGGTGGACAGGGGTTCGGAATCGCTTTTGCCGGAGGTAATCGAATGGTCAGGAGCTGGTCAGGGTAAGGAGGAAAGGAGAATCGGTGTAAATTTGCTGGCGGAGAGAGAGGGATTCGAACCCTCGATAGAGCTTTTCAACCCTATAACGGTTTAGCAAACCGCCGCCTTCAGCCACTCGGCCATCTCTCCGGCTCGGTTGTGGCCAGTATATAGGAAGCGGTCGAGCGGGGAAGAAAAGAGCCCGAAAGAGAGAGAAGGCGAGCAGGCGCAAACGCGGTTGTCCGCATCCCACAGCAGGTGGTTTTTAACCACTAATTTTTGGGAGACGGCAGGGTATGACAAGTCAGGGGACTCGCAGCGTGGATGACCGCATTGTAATAGGGCATTTCTCGGATGGCGCGGATGCTTATCGCGCGATCAATGAACTGATGGATGAAGGATTTGGCGCGCAGGAAATTGGCGCAGCGTTTCGCGGCAGTCGGATGGGGAGCGAGACAGAAGGATCTCAACCGGTCGGGATTCGCGAGATGACCGAGAAGAACCCGGCGGTTTCGGGATCGGTGGGCGGACCTGGCTCGCATGATGAGGCGGTGACACCTGCGGGCCTGGCTCCGGGGTCGGGGAATGCTTTTCCGGCGCCGCCCACATCGCCGGGGCCGATTCCGGGCGGCGAAATCCCCTCGACGCTCAAGCACGACCTGCCACACGACCTGCCGAGCACGCTTGAGGGAGGGACGGCAGCTGCCGGAAAGCGGCGGGAGTCCGCAGCCCCGGACGCGAACTGGCCGGAGCGGTTGCACCAGGCCTTTGGGGGTCCCGTCCGGAGCGGCGAAGCAGGGTCGAAGCGAGCGAATTTGAAGTTCGGCACCGGGGAAGGTCAGCTGGGCCTGGAGCCGGAGCATCCTTATTCGGAATCGGCCTTCGAGGGATCGTTCCTGGCGATGGGACTGGGACCGCAGGAGGCGCGGAGCCTGAGCGGAGAGCTGAGCCGGGGCGGTGCGGTGGTATCAGTTCGCGCACGGGACCGGGCGGCGCTGGCGGAGGGCATTCTGGGGCGGAATCACGGACGCGTGCGCTGGGAGACGGCAGTCGACAGCGCGCGCGAGACGGATCGCGAGAGCTCGGTGCAGGTTTACGGGTCGATGCGCGGCTACTATCGTCCCGATGAAGGGCTGCGGCGGCGAGCTTCCTGAATCGCTCACGCATCTGAACGAAACGCCACCCGCTGGGTGGCGTTTTTGCTTTGCATGAGGGGAGAAGCGGAGTTAGATTCGGAATCTCCGGACCTTATTTTTCCATCCGGGCGCGAGGGATCGGATCGCCCACTCTGCAAATGCGAAGAAAGGTTTGTCCCGCGGCATGCGATTGCTGCCGCTGATGGCGGCGACCTTCTTCATGGTCTCCGGCGGGCCCTACGGCATTGAGGACATTCTCGAAGCCGGCTATCGAAATGGGCTGATCCTGCTGCTCGTGCTGCCGCTGCTCTGGAGCCTGCCCACGGCGCTGATGATCGGGGAACTGGCCAGCGCGCTGCCGGAGGACGGCGGATTCTACGTCTGGGTACGGCGAGCCATGGGGCCGTTCTGGGGATATCAGGAGGCGTGGCTGTCGCTGGCGGCCAGCATCTTCGATATGGCGGTGTATCCCACGCTGTTCGTTCTGTACCTGGGACAGCTGGCGCCGGCATGGACAGCCGGATGGCACGGGACGGCATGCGAACTGGGCCTGATCGCGGTGTGCTGCGCGTGGAACCTGATGGGCGCTCCGGCCGTGGGAGATGGATCGGTGGCTCTGTCGGCCCTGCTGCTGGCTCCGTTTGCCATTGTGGTGGCTGTGGCCGCATGGCATGGGGCTCACCTCGCAAGCCATGGGGCATGGGCGGCCGGCGGCGTGAAAGGAAGCCTGAGCACGGCGCTGCTGGTGGCCATGTGGAACTACATGGGCTGGGACAACGCATCAACGGTGGCGCGCGAGGTCGAGAATCCGCAGCGCAACTATCCGCGAGCCATGCTGGTCGCGGCGTTTTCGACAGTGCTGATCTATGTGATACCGCTGGCAGCAATGGCGTGGGCGGGTGTCGCGCCGGCGCGTTTCCAAACCGGCTCCTGGGCCGCGGTGGCTTCCGCCATGGCGGGCGGGTGGCTGGGCGTTGCCATTGTCGCGGGCGGGATGATCATGGGCGTGGGCATGTTCAACGCGCTGATGATGTCGTATGCGCGGCTGCCGATGGTGCTGGCCGAAGACGGCATGCTGCCCGCGGCTTTGGCGCGGAAGAATCGGCACGGGGTTCCGTGGGTTGCGGTGCTGGCGTGCGCGGTGGGATGGGGGCTTGCGCTGCAATTCAGTTTTGAGCGGCTGATCTCGCTCGACATCATCCTCTATGGGGCGAGCCTGATCCTCGAGTTCCTGGCGCTGCTGATTCTGCGGGTGCGTGAGCCGGAGCTCGAACGGCCGTTTCGGGCGGGGAGCCTCGCGTTTGCCGGCCTGATCAGCGCGGCACCGACGCTGCTGCTTGTTTATGCCGCCTGGGTTTCGCGCGACGAGCGGATGGGCCACATGCCGGCGCTGCTGTTGGGCGCACTGATCGCCGGCGTGGGGCCATTGCTGTTTCTGGTGTCGCGAACTCTTCGGAAGCGGACGAGTCCCGTGCTTGTGGGCGGAAACTGAGGCTGGCGGCTACTTCCGCGAGCCCGCTTCCACCAGCTTCTTTTCCCGAGCGTCGACGAAATTCTTCGCCGCGTACATCACGCGATCGCGGGCGTGAGCGGCATCCTGCCAGCCCTGAATTTCGACGCGCTTGCCTTCGAGGTCCTTATAGATGGAGAAGAAGTGGGTAATCTCGCGCAGCATGTGCGGGTAGATCTCGGAATAGTTCCACACATCGCGGTAGCGCGGATTGTTTTTGCCGACGGCGAGGACCTTTTCGTCGAGCACGCCCTGGTCGAGCATCTGCAGGACGCCGATGGGGCGAACCTGCATGACGCAGCCGGGAAAGCTGGGAGCATCGACGAGGACCAGCACGTCGAGCGGGTCGCCATCGTCGCTGAGGGTGGATGGCACAAAGCCGTAGTCGCCTGGATAGTGCACGGGCGAGTAGAGGTTCCGATCGAGCCGGAAGACGTGCAGTTGCTTGTCGTATTCGTATTTGTTGATGCCCTCAGCGGGGATCTCAATGACGACGTTGAAGACTTCCGGCGCTTTGTCGCCGACGGGGAGTTCGAGATAGTTCACCATAGCTCTAAACCAGTATCGCCTATATTCTTTGGATGAATGGGATGGCCGGAAAACGGCGCGGGATGGACCTGGATTTATAATCGGGCACAATGAAGGCGCATGTCTACGTCACTTTGAAGAAAACCGTGCTGGACCCGCAGGGTCAGGCTATCCATAACGCGCTGCGCAAGATGCGGTACGCCGGTGTGGCCGATGTGCGGCAGGGAAAGCACTTCGAGCTGACGCTGGAAGATGGGCTGGCCGAATCAGCAGCCCGCGCCGAGGTGGAGCGCATCGCCCGCGAAGTGCTGACCAATCCGGTCATTGAAGAGTATTCGTTCCGGCTGGAGTAGCCGGCGTTCCCGCCGTGACCGCCCCGGATTGGGGCGGTGTCGCTACAACTTTTGCGTCTGCTCAGTGGTTGCACGCCTGCGGTAGCCTAAGGGGAAAACCATATGTGCGGCATTGTCGGATACGTCGGCAACAGCAAAGAAGTGGTCCCGATCATCATCGAGGGCCTGCGGCGGCTTGAATATCGCGGCTACGACTCCGCAGGCATTGCGGTAGGTGGGAATGGCGATGGGCTGCAGTTGCGGCGCGCGCCAGGCAAGCTGCGCAAGCTTGAGGAAGTGATCCACGAGAAGCCGCTGGAGGGAACCTTCGGCATCGGCCACACCCGGTGGGCGACGCATGGCCGGCCAACCGAGGAAAACGCTCATCCGCACCGTGACTGCACCGGACGGCTGGTAGTGGTGCACAACGGCATCGTTGAGAATTACCTGGCGCTGAAGCGGGAACTGATCGGCCAGGGACATAAATTTGCCACCGAAACCGATACGGAAATCATCGCGCACCTGATTGAACAGGAACTGGCCACGGCAGCGAAGGCGGGACAGCCTCTACCGCTGCAAGAAGCAGTGCGGCATGCGGTGAAGCGGCTGACCGGGGCGTTTGCCATCAGCGTGCTGTCGGCAGATGAGCCGAACAAGATTGTTGCCGCGCGCAATGGGCCGCCGGTGGTCATTGGAGTGGGCGATGGAGAGTATTTCGTCGCCTCGGACGTGCCGGGAATCCTGCATCACACGCGCGATCTGTACTTCCTTGCCGACGGCGATATGGCCGTCCTGACCACGAGTGGCGTGGCACTGACTGATTTCGACGGCAAGCCGATCGAGCGACCGCTGCAGCGCATCACGTGGGATCCGATTCAGGCGGAAAAGGGCGGCTACAAGCACTTTATGCTCAAGGAAATCTTTGAGCAGCCGCGCTCCATTCGCGACACGACCCTGGGACGTACTTCGCTCGACACCGGCAAAGTGTTTCTCGCCGAGATGAAGATTCCGGACGAGACGTTTCGCAAGGCGCGCAACATTCATATCGCGGCCTGCGGGACCAGCTGGCATGCGGCGACCGCGGGCAAATTCATGATCGAGCGGCTGGCGCGGATGCCGGTGGAAGTGGATTACGCCAGCGAGTTTCGCTACCGCGACCCGATCATCGACGCGAACACGGTGGGGATGCTCATCACCCAGTCCGGCGAGACAGCCGATACGCTTGCCGCGCAGCGGGAGATGATCCAGAAGGGCGCGCCGACAGTGGCGATCTGCAATGTCGTCGGTGCGATGATCACCCGGGAGGCGAATGGAACGATCTACACGCATGCCGGGCCGGAGATCGGCGTCGCCTCGACGAAGGCGTTCACGGCGCAACTGGTAGCGCTGTTTCTGTTTGCGGTGCATCTGGCGCAGGTGCGAGGCACGCTCGGCGAAGAAGAGAGCCGAACGCTGCTGGAGGCGCTGAACCACCTGCCGGCGCAGGTGTCGCAGATTCTGCGGACCTGCGATGACGCGTGCGAGCCGCTGGCGCGGTTGTACTCGACCGCGAGGGATTTTCTGTTCCTCGGGCGCGGGATTCATTATCCGATTGCGCTGGAAGGGGCGCTGAAGCTGAAGGAGATCTCTTACATCCATGCGGAAGGGTATCCGGCGGGCGAGATGAAGCACGGGCCGAACGCGCTCATCGATGAGACGTTGCCCGTGGTGGTGTTGGCGACGAAGGACGAGAGCAACCGCGATTCGGTGCTGCGCTACGAGAAAACGCTGTCGAACATCCAGGAAGTGACGGCGCGGTCGGGCAAGGTGATTGCCGTGGCCACGCAGGGCGACGACCACATTGGCCAGCTGGTGGATCACGTCCTGTTTGTGCCCAGCGCGCCGGAATTGCTGCTGCCGATTCTCGACGTGATCCCGCTGCAACTGCTGGCGTATCACATCGCCGTGCGGCGCGGGTGCGATGTGGATCAGCCGCGCAACCTGGCCAAATCCGTAACCGTCGAATAGCTATTTGTAAAGCAGCGCCTGGGCGCGCTCCTGCTCGAATTGCGCGAGCGCGGGGAGCCAGCTCTCCGCAATGCTGTGCGGATCTTCGTCGGCGGCGATGGCGTTGAGCGTCTTTGTATTGGCGAGCAGCGTGCTCATCTTCTCGAGCTTGTATTGGTCCGGATAGAGGCGGTGCAGCGCGGAGGCGAGCTCGACGCCCAGCTCCGGCATGTCAACCACGTTGCGATCGGTGACAAGGATCTGCACACCCTGGCAGGGCTCGCTGCCGTACGGATACGGCTTTTGGGGCGTGAAGTCGGTGGGCACGAAGCGAACGCCGGGCAGCTCGCGGTGGTTGAGATAGTGGGCGAATCCGCGGGCGTCGATCCACGGCGCACCGACGAGCTGGAACGGCGTGTCGGTGCCGCGGCCGACGGAGATATTCGTCGTCTCGATGAGACCGAGCGCCGGGTACAGAATCTCCTGTTCAAGATTGCGAAGGTTTGGCGATGGATCCACCCAGGGAAGGCTGGTGGAGTCGAACCAGTCGCCGCGCTGCCAGCCCTGCATCGCGATGACGGTGAGCGGCGCGTTCAGGCGGAGCTGCTGGTTGTCGAAGCGGGCCAGCTCGCCCAGCGTCATGCCGTGGCGCACGGGGATGTTCATCGAGTTGACGTAGCTTTCGGAGCCGGGATCAGAGATCGGTCCCTGCACAAAGGATCCGGTGACGGGATCGGGGCGGTCGAGGACGATGATATCGGTGCCGGTCTTCGCCGCGGCCTCGAGGAAGTAGCGCACCACGGACTCATAGGTGTAGTAGCGGACGCCGGCGTCCTGCAGGTCGATGGCAACGGCATCGAGCCTGTGCAGCGCTTCGGGCGAGGGGCGACGATCGCTGTCTTTCGCGCCGTAGAGGCTGATCACGGGAAGGCCGGTACCGGCGTCGGTTGAATTGGGAATGCCGGGCTCGTCGGCAGCGCCGCGAATGCCGTGCTCGGGGCTGAAGAGCGTGGTCAGCGACAAGCCGGAAACAGCCTGCGGCGCATCGTGGAAGAGGATATCAATGGTTCGGTGGCCGTCAGCGTCCACGCCGGTTTGGTTCGTCAGCAGGCCGAGGCGGAGATGGCCGTCGTGTTTCCGGGCGAGATCCGCGAGTTCCTGGAAATGGTCGGCTTCGAGCACGTCGATGCCAGTCTTCACATCGCCATTGCGAACCGGCCAGCGGCGCATGCCGCTCAGCGACTCGTTGTAGCCGGTGATGTGCGCGGCGAGCGCGCCGCCATCCGGCTCGATACCGATCGCGATGGCCGCCGCGTCGGCGATCTTGCCGCGCAGAGCGGTGATGCCCTTCGGTCCGTCCGGATGCACGGCGTTCGAGAGGATGATGACGTAGGTGTCGCTCACCGGATCCATCCACAGCGAGGTGCCGGTAAAGCCGGTGTGGCCGAAGGAGCCGACCGGGAACAGCGTGCCGCGATTGCTGGAGTAGGGCGAGTCAATGTCCCATCCAAAGCCGCGCAGCGCGGTGCCGGTGGCCGGCTGCTCCGGCACAACCATCTTTTGGAGGACGATCTGCGAGACCGGGAATTTGCTGGGCCGTCCTGCCAGGCGATCGAGCAGGTTCTGCGCATAGATCGAGACGTCGTCAGCGGTGCTGAAGAGTCCCGCGTGCCCGGCCACGCCGCCCATACGGCGCGAAGTGGGATCGTGGACGACGCCGCGCAGCATCACGTCACCCGGGAAGGTGTGAGACTCGGGATTTCCGGAAGCCGCCGCGCCATGCTCCCACTGGGTCGGCGCGATGAGCGGGATCCAGGACTTCGGCGGCAGATAGCGAGTGTGGGTCATGCCCAGCGGCTGATAGACGTGGTCGAGGACGTACTGGTTCAGCGTTTCTCCGGAGAGCTTTTCAACCAGCGCGCCAAGAACGATGAAGTTGATATCGCTGTAGACAAAGCGCTCGCCAGCCGGATGTTGCGGCGTGACAGCGAAGGCACGGCGGTAGCCTTCTTCCTTACCCTGCCATGGTTCGAGCAGATCGAGATCAGGCGGCAGGCCGGAGTAGTGCGTGAGCAGTTCGCGGATGGTGATGTCCTGCTTGCCGTTGGCGGCAAAGTCGGGCAGATATTTGGCGACCGGATCGTTGGGACTGAACTTGCCTTCCTGGTAGAGCTGCATCAGCGCGGTTGCGGTGGCGAGGCACTTGGTCAGCGATGCCATGTCGAAGATGGTATCGGCGGTCATCCGCTCGCGGTCCGGCTCAAGCGAGCGCATACCAAAAGCCTGGCGATAAACGACGTGGCCATCGTGGCCGATGAGGACCACCGCGCCCGGCAGCCGGTGCTCCGCGATCCCGTTTTCGACGATGGGGGCGATGGCGGAGAAGTCCTGGGCGTGAACCGCGATCGCGCAGAACGCCAGAGTGAGAGTGAATGCGAGAGCGCGTGTGCGGCGATTCATGCGTCGTTCAGCTCCTCTTGCAGGGGGATAGGTTCGGGGAAGAGCCAGCCGGCGGCGTAGCCGATGACGCAGGTGGTGAGCGACCCGATCAGCACCCACCACGTCCAGGCGATCTTTGGCAGCACGAGCGTGTGGCCGGCGATGGCAAAAGTCAGCGAGTGCGGCTGGATCCAGAGCAGAAGATTGACGATGACTGCGACGGCCATGCCAAAAAGCGTACCGCGTTCGCCGGCGCGGCGGCTGAGCGTGCCCAGCAGGAAGACGCCGAGCATCGCGCCCCACAACACGGAGGCGATGGAGAGGCCGATTTCAACAACGTGGCCGCCGCCGCGCGAAAACATGGCCAGGGCGAAGAGAATCGCGGCCCAGACCACGGTCATCAGGCGGGAAAGGCGCGTGCGCATCTGCTCAGAGATATCCGGATAGCGGGGCAGATAGAAATCCACAACAGAAGTAGAGGCCAGAGAGTTGAGCGCGGCGCTCAGGTTTGACATCGCGGCGGCGAGAATCGAAGCGATCATCAGGCCGGCGATCCCGGGAGGCATCTGCTCCACGATAAAAATCGGGAAGAGGCGATCGGAGCTCACGCCGATGGGCGCGCCGGTATGCCGGTAGAAGAGAAACAGCCCGGCGCCGATGAAGAGAAACAGGGCGAACTGGAAGAAGACCACGACGCCGCTGCCCAGCAGGGCAAGCCGCGATTCATTCAGGCTCTTTGCCGCGAGCAGACGCTGCACCATGAGCTGATCGGTGCCGTGGCTGGCCATGGTGAGGAAGCATCCGCCGATGAGACCAGCCTGGAAGGTGTACGTCTCGGCGATGGACCACGAGAAGTGCAGCATGGTGAGCTTGTGCGCTGCGGAGGCGCCGGCGATCAGGCCGCTCCATCCGCCGGGTATGTGATGGCAGACCATCCCGAGCGCGAGGAGCGAGCCGCCGATGTAAAGCACCATCTGAACCACGTCGGTCCAGATGACCGCAGCCATGCCGCCCTCGAACGTGTAGAGCAGTGTGAGCGCGGAGAGGATTGCGATGGAAGCGACATCGCCTGTCCCGATAGCGACGCCGACCACGATGGCGACTGCGAAGACGCGCACACCCTCCGCTGCGGCGCGCATCACCAGGAAGAGAATGGCGGTGAAGCGATGGAGGCGACGTCCGAATCGCTGCCCGATGAGCTGATAGGCCGTGAGCAGCTCGCCGCGAAAGTAACGGGGAAGGAAGAGAATGCAGATGACGATGCGGCCGAGAAGGTATCCGAGGGCGAGCTGCAGAAATCCGAAGTCGCCCGTAAAGGCCAGGCCGGGCACGCTGATGATGGTGAGGGTGCTGGTTTCCGCCGCCACAATGGAGAGCATGATGGCCCACCACGGTAGGTTGCGGTCGGCCAGGAAGTAGGAGCGCAGCGAGCGCTCGCCGGATTTGCGAAATCGCAGACCGAACAACGTGATGGCCACCAGATAAACGGCGACCACCACCAGGTCGATCGGGCGCAAATGCGGATGCAGCGCAGGCAACGGCATGAATCAGGAAGCCGGCGTTTCTGTCGGAATGCCGATCGACTCCGGCGTGGGAAGCGTGTGATGCTCGTGCCATTGCTGACGCGCGGCCTCCAGTTTGGCGCTGCGCTCGACCCACCGCCGCGCTGCCGCGTCATAGCGAGCCGAGACAATGTTGAGCCAGTAAGGGCGATTCTCCGAAAGCCACACGTTGCTGTACCGGTCGCGCAGATAGCTGTAACCATCGCGCAAATCTTCACAGCGTCCGTTCACGCCGGAGAGGAAATACAGATCGCGCGTGACGTGCTGCGCGACGTCCGGATCCTTCTGGCCGTTGTAGAGGTGCAGATAAGTGGCAGCGATTTGGTCCGCGGTCTGGAACTGGAAGGCAAGAAAATCAATCCGCCGCGCGCCCATGTCCATCGCATCAAGAGCTTCGGGTTCCCGCACTGGCCCGGCGGCTCTGACTTGCGCGATCAGCGTCAGCGCCCGTTCTGCGTCGAGACGGACCTCGGCGCTCACCGGGCGCATCTTCGCCGCGACTTCCTGCCCCTCGGGGCTCCACGGGTCCATCCAGAAATACGCATCGCGGGCGTCCTCGAGGCCGGCGCGCTCCAGTGCCTGGTGTGCGGCGATCAGCGCGCGCTGCGCTTCGTTGATCTTGCCGGAAGCATCGCCCTGGAAGACCGGTCCGTAAGACTCCTGGAACTGCGCAATATCGCTGGAGCCCGGCTGCCATGAAGCCGCCGCGCCGAAGAGGACGGCGTACCAGTCTTCCTGGAAAAGGCCTTCGCCGTCGTCATCCCACACGGTGTTCAGCATGCCGGTGCTGCCGGCGCGTTGCCCGTCGGCGACAAATCCCTGAATGTTGCGCAGGCCCATGTCGAAGTTCGGCCAGACGCGATTCCAGTCGTTAACGCCAGGCGCCACCCACGTTTCCATGTGCGCATTGGTGTACGGTTCGATAAAACGCTGGAAGCCTTCGGGGTGGGGATCGTATTCCCAGGGAACCGCGATCATGTCGTGCGGCAAGTTGGGCACCAGGTCCGGGCTTTTCATAGCAATGTCGCCCCAGAAGAGCAGCTGCCGATGAAGCGGCGCCAGGGCCTGGTGGATGCGGGTGAGGAAGTCGATGTAGACCGCGCCAAGACCCTGCTGCTTCACCGCATCGGCCGTCTGCCCCTGGCCGAGTTCGAAGGTTTCGTCCGCGCCGATGTGCAGATAGTGGCTCGGGTAAATGCCGGCCAGCTCATCGAACCACTGCGTGATGAGCTGAATCGATCCGGGCTGGCCCGGCGCGAGTACTGAGCCGTCCGGAATCTCGGCCAAAGGCGCGTATTCCTGCCAGGTGAGCACCTTATGCACATGCCCGAAGGCTTCCTGCTCCGGGATGACGGTGATGTGGTAGCGGCTCGCATAAGCGACGAGCGTCCTGGCATCTTCGGGCGATATGGAGCCGCCAGGCAGGGCCGCGAGCGGGCTTGACGTGTACTGCATCGTGTTCTCGAAGTAGGGCGAGTAAACGTTCAGCTTGTACTGCGCGAAGGTGCGAATCTGTTTTTCCTGGAATTCGAGCGTGGGCACCGGACCGCGCGAAAGGTCGTCGTCGATGCCTCGCCAGCGCATCGCCGGCCAGTCACGAATACTGGCGCCGATCAGCACCGGATCGCCTTTGCCGGTCTGTACCAGCTGCAGCAACGTTTGCGCGCCATAGTACACACCGGCTGCGGTGTGTCCGATGATGTAGGCCTCGTGGCCGGCGGTGACCAGTACGTAGCCTTCGGGGAGCATGGGTGTTTCGAACGTCAGGTGCTCTCGGCGCAGGATGCGCCTGGCCAGTACGGTGTCGTCGCGCAGCAGTTCAATCCGAACCGCAGTGGACGCGACACCGGAATGGATACCGCGCGCGCGCAGCTGATCGCGCAAATCCTGGGCTGCGAAGCGGTCCTCGGCGTCCCCGCCAGGAGCCAGAACGCGCGCTCCGCCGATGAGGGAAAGATCGGTGCGCGCAGTGAACTCACGAGGCTGGGGAATGAGGGGCGGCCGCGTCGATGCGGAAGCCCGGGTGGTTACGGATACGATGGACAGAAGAAAAACGAAAGGCAGCAGAAGTCCCGGGGAAGTCGATTTCTTCACCTGCCCATACTCCAACGTTCTGCCGCGAATTGTCTACTGCGGGTCTGCCGCGATTGCCTGGCGAGCGGCCCACAGCGCTCCGGCTGGAGGATCCGCAGGCTTCGCGTGCACGACGATCTCCGCATATCTTGTCCGCAGATGGCGGATGAGGGCATCCCGCACGGGCGCGACATGTTCCAGCACGCTGCCCGCAATGGCCACGGCGGGAGCCGGAAGAGGAGCGGGACCCGCTTCGACCGAGCGGATGTGCTCGATCACCAGGCCGGCGAGCATGGCCAGATCCACTCCGCCCTGTTCCAGAACTTCCTGCGCAACGGCATCACCCTGTTCCGCTGCCTCAACGACCAGCGGGGTGAACCGGGAGAATTCCGGCGCGGGGTTCATGTTGGCAAACTCCACCAGATCCTCGAGCGAACCGAGTTTCCAGAACGAGCGCGCCCGATCCAGGATCGACGTGGGACGCCGCTGATCGATCGCCAGGAATCCGCGCCGCAACCCCTCAAGCGCGATGTAATGACCGGAGCCCTGGTCGGCTAGAGCCGGTCCCCATCCGCCGGCGGTGACAATCGCCCCCGTTGCAGCCCGGCCGGCGACATTCGATCCGGTGCCGGCCAGAACCAGCACGCCGCGTCCGCCGATGAAGACCGAATCGAGCGCAATCTCAACGTCGCCAGTAATGGTCAGCTGGCCGGCAACATGGCGGCCAAAGGCCTCGCGCAGCCACGCAACCACCAGCGGCACCGTTTCGCCCGCGGTTCCGATGCAGCAGCGAAGAACCTGGCGCGGCGAAACCCCGGTTGCCGATTGCAGCTGCCGCAGGGCGTCCACCAGATTCTGCTCGGCCGTCGCGGCATCTACCTTCAGGCGTTTGATGGTCCCGGTGCGGACGCGCCCCAGTTCGCGCGTCTCGTCGCCGAGCACAAACTCAGTTTTGGTGCCGCCAGAATCCACGCCCAGGAAGTAGGCCATCGTTCAATTCCCCTGCGGGCGTGAATGGCGAATGGTCGTCGCACCTGCGTCCAGGGCTTCCAGGGCAGAACGCAAAGCGCGAACCCGATCCTCCTGCAGCGCAAAGCGCAAATATTCACGATCGGGGAGGTCGCCCATGGTCACTTCTTCCTTACGGTAACGAACCGGACTGGACGAGGATGTACGCAGCGCGGCATGGAACTCGGTGGCTCCGGTAGCTGCGGCGACTATGGCAAGGGTCTTTGGATTGATGCCGCTGCCGGCCATGATCGACAGACGATCGCCCGCCGCCGTAACCATCCGTGCAACCGTGTCGAGTCCCTCCGTCACCTTCGCGGCCCCGCCTGAGGTGAGAATGCGACGTGCTCCGGTCTCGCTGACGGCTTTTACCGCAGTCGCCGGATCCGGTGTCATATCGATCGCCCGATGGAAGGTCACCGGCAGAGATTCTGCCAGCCGGACCAGCAGCGTGACGCGGGCCACGTCCACTTCGGCATCTTCGTTAAGCACGCCAAGAACCAGGCCGTCCGCGCCGAGATCGCGCGCTTGCCGGATGTCTTCCTGCATCACAATGAATTCGGCGTCGGTATAACAAAAATCGCCGCCCCGAGGACGAATCATTACGTATACGCCGATCCCGATGCTGCGGCGCACGGCAGCGATCAGCCCTGCCGAAGGCGTAATGCCACCTTCCAGCAGATCGCTGCAAAGTTCCACACGATCGGCTCCGCCCCGCTCTGCCGCGATCGCCGACTCAACTGAGTCGATACAGATTTCGAGTTGCATCACAGAGCATCCTACCGGAACGGCATTGCCAACCCGGAAATTCGTCCGTTTCGGCGCGAAAAATCAGAAGGTTACTGCTGGTCCGGCCGCTCCCATCTCAGAATTGGAAGCAGGCTCGAGTAGTTGTCAGTCCAGACTCGAAGGCCGGGACGCGGCGGAATCGGTCGGGCCATGGCGGCAATCATCGGTTGCGCCAGGAAGCCCGTGTTGTTTGTGACGAGAACCCAGGTCGCCCGGTATTCACCGCGAGACGCGTCCGATGGAGTTTCCACGACGCGGGACTGCATGCCAGCGGATTGAGCGATCTCGGCCACTACCGGAACCAGGTCGAGATACTGATTGGAAACGTGGAAGGCCAGAATGCCGTCGGGCGCCAATTGCCGTCGATAGACGGTCATGGCTTGAGTCGTGAGCAAATGGACCGGGATCGCATCGCCGGAAAAGGCATCGATGGCAAGCACGTCAAAGTGCTGCGGCGGCTCCTGGGCCAGCGAGAGGCGAGCGTCGCCCAGCGCGTAGGTGATTTGCGCGCCGGATTCGCGAATATAGGTGAAGAGGTTCTGTGCGATGGGCAGGACCGCCGGATTGATCTCGTAGAAACGCAGGCGATCGCCCGGTTTGCCATAGGCTGCCAGAGTGCCGGCGCCGAGGCCCACCACGCCGATCATCCGGGGCCGGTCGCCGCAGCAATAACGCAGCGCCAGGCCAACGCCGGAGTCGGTTGCATAATACGTGGTTGGCACGCGGCGAAATTCCGGTGCGAACCATTGTGTGCCGTGTTCGATGGTGCCGTGGGTGAGGGTGCGAACGGTTCCTGCCTGAGGCGGCACGTACGACTGCCGCACCCGCAGGCAACCGTAGAAATTGCGAACGGCGACCAGCGTGTTGCGCCCATAGACGATGTGCAGCAGGATCACCAGCGTCAGCAGCAGCGCTGTGCCCACAGACCACAGCAGCCGCATACCCCAGCCGCTGTTCCACGTGACCAGAAGCGCGAGGGCCGCCGTCGCCAGGAAGGCAAGGGCGACGTCATAGTTCGCGTCAAACAACAGCGGACAGCCGATGCCGATGAAGATGGAACCCGCTGCACCGCCGGCAGCGATGAGCAGGTAGAAGAGCGTGGATTCGGATACGTTCGCTGGTCGCAGCGCATACGTCTCTGCATGACAGAAAAGACATGCGAAAAAGAGTTCGACGAGGAAGAATCCAATACTGACCTGGATCGGCAGGCTGACGTCCGTCTTCGACAGCATGTAGCCGAGCGCGGCCAGGAAAACTACAAGCAGCCGCACGACAATCCAGCGCCGGTAGAGCCGGGGCGCGTCGAAGGCGGCGATGAAGGTGAGCAGATAAACCGCCAGGGGCAGGATCCACAGCAAGGGAATGGCAGCGATGTTCTGGCTCAGGTGGCTGGTGACCGCGCACAACTGCATCGCAGCGCCGGCAGGCAGCAGGAACCAGAGCAGGCGCGCACGAAGCGGAGCCTTCGGCTGGCTCTCGATTGCGGGTGAAACAGTCGGAGACTCACTCGGGACGCCTCCGCGCAGCCGCAACGAAACGAGCATGAAGAGAAATGCGTAGAGACCGAAGCCGCTCCCCCAGAGGGCGCGCTGCGCGCTCAGCGAGAGATGCGGCTCAATAACCGAAGGGTAGAGCAGCAGAGCCAGCAGCGATCCGGCATTCGAGAGCGCGAAGAGGCGCCACGGCACGCCGGTGCCCTGCTCTCGCCCCAGCCACAATTGCAGCAGAGGGCTCGTTGAAGACAAAAGAAGGAACGGCAGCCCGATGGTCAGACTGAGCGCCTGAAAGATTGCCGTGAAGGGATGCGCCGAAGCGTGGCTCAGGTTCGGCTGCTTCAACAGCAACAGCAGCGACGTTGCGATGACCAGCAGAGCGATATGCGCCGTCTCAGCACGCTGGGCCGAACCCCGTCTTCCGAGCCAGTGCGCGTACGAATAGCCGAGCAGAAGCACGATCTGGAAGAAGACGAGGCAGGTGATCCACACCGCTGACGATCCACCGAGCGCGGGCAGCAGCCGTTTGGCCGCCATCGGCTCCACGGCGAACAGCAGAAACGCGCCCAGAAAAATCACACCGCCGCAAAGGATCCGGAGCGACCGAGGAAGAGCATCCATTCGGATAGAACGCTACCACGGGCGAAGGCCGCGGGACCCGCGGGAAGCGCTATTTCGACCCGGGATTTCCACGGTCTCGCACCCAGTGCCTTCATCGTAAACTGAAGGCGATGAGACTCGGCATCGACTTCGGAACGACCCGGATCGTGGTGGCGGCCGCCGATCGCGGCAACTTCCCGCTGGTGCACTTCGAATCCCCCGACGGGCAGGCCTGCGACTGGTACCCGCCGGTGGTGGCCGTCCGCGGCGACCAGCGCCTCTATGGATGGCAGGCCCTCGCCGTGCAGGACGAAGCAGGATGGACGTTTCTTCGTTCGCTGAAGCGCGCGCTGCGCAATGCAGGCCCGCAAACCGAATTGCGCGTCGGCGGCCAGAGCCTCCCGCTGAGACGGCTGCTCACCGAAATGATGTCTGCGCTGCGAACCCAGTTACTGGTGCATTCCAATCTGGACGCGGCGCCCAGCGAGCCACTGGAAGTCGTGCTCGGAGTTCCGGCGAATGCCAACAGCAACCAGCGTTTTCTCACCGAGGAGGCGGCGCAGAGCGCCGGTTTCACGGTGCTCGGCCTCATGAACGAGCCGTCCGCCGCCGCCATCGAATATGCGTATCGCAACAGCGCCGAGCGTCGCACCCGTGCAGGCAGCGGCCTGCTGGTGTACGACATGGGCGGCGGCACCTTTGACGTTTCCCTGGTGACGCTGGGCGAAGAGGAGCACTCAGTCGAGGCATCGGACGGGATCGCCAACCTCGGTGGCGAGGATTTCGATGCCATCCTCGCGGACCTGTCCCTGGAGACGGCCCGGATTTCAGAGGAGCTCACCCCAGCCGAGCGGCATCGGCTGCTGGAGGAGTGCCGCGAGAAGAAGGAATCGCTGAATCCGAATACCCGCAAGCTGACCATCGATCTGGAACGGGTGCGGGCCGGCTGGGTGGCTGTCACAGTTCCCGTCGACGAGTATTACGAGCGCTGCCGGCCGCTCATTGAATCCACGCGCACCGTGGTCGAGAGCCTGCTTTCCGCACAACCGGGCATTCCCCTGGACACGCTCTACGTCACCGGCGGAGGATCAGAGCTTCCCCCCGTAGCGCGTATTCTGCGCGAAACCTTCGGCCGCAAAGTACGGCGCTCCACCTACATGCGTTCGGCCAGCGCAGTGGGACTGGCGATTCGCGCCGCGTCGCAGGCGGATGGGCTTCGGGAACAGTTCAATCAGAACTTCGGCATCTGGCGCGAGGCTGATTCCGGCGGGACCATCGTTTTCGATCTGATCTTTCCCCGTGGCGCGCGTTTGCCCCGGCCCGACGAGTCGCCGCTGGCCATCGAGCGCGTCTATCACCCCGCCCACAACGTCGGTCATTTCCGCTACCTCGAATGCTCACGGCTGGATCAGCAGGGACAGCCGACAGGCGAGATCATCAACTGGGAACAGATCCGGTTCCCGTTCGACCCGCGCCTCCAGAGTGATCTCGATCTGAGCGCATATCCGGTGGTGCGCGTGACCGACCAGCAGAACCTGACCGTGCACGAGCAATACACGTGCGACGCGAGCGGCAATCTGCGCGTCAGAATCTCCGCAGAGCCTACCGGCTACACGCGGAATTTTGTCATTGGCCAAACCGGCGCAGCGCTGCCGGGCTCCCCGGCACAGGTGTAGCGATCCCTGACCCTCCCTCGCGGAGTCGCAGCCTTTGCACAGCTCCGCAACCGCGTCTGAGCTGGACGGTGCGGGAATTGCGCCTTCAGCATTCGTCGTGGCCGCTGTGCTACAGTGGTCCAATTCCTTTGCGGCCTTGCCCCGTGTCCGGCACCCCATGGGCCGCCGACGATGGTCTTCTGCGATGATCGGCTCTTCCGAACCCACGCATGGCGTGGACACCATCGACCTGCAGCAGGAGATCGTGCGCCTGCAGGCGTTGCTGGAAACCTCGCGCCAGGTACATTCCGCCATCCGCCAGGATGAGGTGATCTCCACCGTGCTGCGCATCGTCGTGCGCGAGCTGGAGTTGCCCGGTGCATTGATCACCGATCCAATGACGAGCTATGGAGAGGTGCCGGCAGCCCCGTGGGAGGGCTGCTTCCGATTCCCCCTCCACGACAAAGACGGCCGCCACCTGACGGAGCTGATTGTTGCTACTCCGGAGGGAAGACCCCTCACCATCTACGAGGAAGATTTCCTCGAGCGGCTGGCGCTGCAGGCCGGGGTCGCGATCGAGAATGCCCGTTACTACGAGCGCAGCCTGGAATGGGTGCGGGTCGAGCAGGATCTTGTTGCCGCACGCGCCATTCAGCGCAGCCTGGTGCCGCAAACGATGCCGCAGATCGACGGGTACTCCGTCGCCGTGCGCTACAGCGCCTGCTATGAGGTGGGCGGCGACTGCGTGGATATCATGGGCCTGCCGGACGGCGCACAGGTGATGGCTGTGGCGGACGTTGCCGGCAAGGGGCTGGCGTCCGCCATCGTCAGCACCGCTTTCCGCTCTGCCTTTCGCGCCAGCGTGGCGGGAGGAGTGGCGCTGCCGGAACTCGTTTCGCAGTTGAATCGCCAGCATTGCGCCGAGGGCGCCGAGGCGCGCCATCGCTACGTCACGGGCATTTTTTTGCGTCTGGATCCCGCCTCGCACCGGCTGGAAATCGTCAACGCCGGGCATAATCCGGGTTTTGTGGCACGGGCCGACGGTTCTGTTCAACAGCTCCAGGCCAGCGGCACTCCGATCGGTATCCTGCCGCTTGCGGAATACGAATCGGAGGTCCTCAGCTTCCCGCCGGGCTCGCGGCTCCTTTTTTACACAGACGGCCTCACCGAGGTCTATCGCGGGGATGAGGAGTTTGGCACTGACCGGCTGCTGGCGTCATTTCTTGGGTGCAACGCGCTGGAATGTACTGCTATCCTCGATACGCTGTGGCAGGACCTGCGCCATTTTTCCGGCGAAGAACCGCTGCAGCAGCAGGATGACATGACGGCGCTGGTTCTGATGCGGACGCATGCGTAAGGGGGAACTGCCATGACCGCTACCGCTGGGACGACAGTGGAAGTGCGGCTGCCATCGCGGCTCGGGTTTGAAAAGGTGGCGATGGGAACGGCGGCCAGCGTTGCCGCCCTCATGGGCTTTCCCGGCGAACGGATCGAGGATCTGAAGACGGCGGTCGCCGAGGCATGCATTAACGCCATCGAGCACGGCAATCAGCTCAACGAGCAGCTCTCAGTGGGCGTGATTCTTTCCGCGACCACCCATGAACTGGAAGTCAAGGTGATCGATAACGGCTCCGGCATTATCAAACAGCCGCCGAAGCCGGATATCGATCGCAAAGTGCATGGCGAGGAAGATCCCCGCGGTATGGGGATGTTCCTGATTCAGGCGCTGGTCGACGAGGCGGAGTGGGTCCGCGACAGCAAAGGCAAGGGCAGTTACGTCCGGCTGGTGATCCGGCTCGACAAGGAGAGTGAGTAGATGCAGACCGAGACCAGAACCACCGTCGACGCCATCTCCGGCCCGGGCGGCCAGTCGGTGACCGTCCTGCGCTTCAGCGGCGATATCTCCAGCAGCTCGCGCGAGCCGGTGCTGGGCGCGTGGCAAAACATCAGCGGCGGCGGCCCGGTTCTGCTCGATTTCACCAAGGTCGACTACATTAACTCCAGCGGAATCGCGCTCATCATCCAGATGCTCATGGAAGCCGACAAAACCGGCCGCAAAGTGGCAGCGTTCGGCCTGACGCCCCATTTCCAGAAGGTCTTCACCATGGTGGGAATCGCCAAATACGCGGGTCTCTATCAGGACCAGTCCAGCGCAGTCGCGTCTTTTTAGCAAATCATTGAAAATATGCAGTTTATTATGCGTTCCGTAGCTGCTTCGATCCATTAAACTAAATTATTAGTTACTTTTGCCATCCTGTGGCGTCGAAGAAACAGGGGGGATTTGGGCCTGTGCCACGGAAACCATCCGAGACTCTGACGGAAGCCGAGCTGCGGATCATGCAGGTGCTGTGGCGTAAAAGCCCGGCAACCGTGCAAACGATCCTCGATGCGCTTCCGGGTCCACCGGCTCTCGCTTACAACACCATCCTCACCACCATCCGGATCCTTGAGCGCAAGGGATATGTCGAGCACGCCAAGGATGGGCGTGCCCACGTTTACACGCCTTTGGTCGCTCAGGAAGAAGCCACCCGATCCGCGATTCGGCAGCTGGTGAACCGGTTCTTCCGCAATTCGCATGAGGACCTGGTCCTCAATATCCTCGAGGATCGCGGCGTGGACCCTGAAGAGCTGGATCGCTTGCGCCGCATGCTGGACAAGACGGGCAGCGACCCGCTGCGGAGGGAGAGCTGATGAATCTCCTCGCGCAGACGGCTGTGAGCCATGTGCTCAATACCCTCCCCGAAGGCCTGCTTCTGGCCACCTGCGCCTGGCTGCTGCTGCGGCTATTTCCCCGCCAGAATTCCGGTACGCGATTCGCTATCTGGCTGGTAGCTCTCGCCGGTGTGGCCGCGTTGCCGTTCCTCGAAGCCCTTCGCAGCGGTACAGCCGCGGTTTTGCCACAGACCCATCCCGAGATCACGCTCTCACCCTTCTGGGCTGCTGCCTTTCTGCTTTTCTGGATTCCGATCAGCCTGCTGGGGCTGGCCCGCGTCGCCGCAGGACTCTGGCAGGTGCGCCGCATCCGGAGAAGCTGCCAGGAAGTTTCCCTGGCGGAGCTCGATCCCATCCTGCGCGAGCTGTTTGCAGATCTGAAGCGGCCGGTGCGCCTGTTGATTTCCGATGAGGCGCGGGTCCCGGCGGCGATGGGCTTTCGGCATCCGGTCGTGGTGCTGCCCACATGGACGCTGCGCGACCTTCCAACCGACCAGCTTCGCCATATTCTGATTCACGAGCTGGCGCATATCTGGCGCCACGACGACTGGACGAATCTGCTGCAGAAGGTCGCCCGAGCCGTCTTCTTTTTTCACCCGGCCGTCTGGTGGATCGACGCGCGCCTCTCGCTCGAGCGGGAGATGGCCTGCGACGAGGCCGTGCTGGCCGCCACCGGCAATGCTCATGCCTATGCAGGATGCCTCATCGACCTCCTGGAGCGAGGCTGTGCGCGCCGCGGGTGGACGATGGCCCAGGCCGCTGTGGCTCGCGCCCGAGATGCCTCAGTCCGGATCGCCCACATCCTGCAGCAGAGCCGTCCCGCAAGCACGCGGGTAGGGCGCAGGGCTCTGGCTTTGGCCGCGGGCGTCTCTCTGGCGTGTTCGGCGGTGGTCCTGTGCAGCCCGGGGCTGGTGAGCTTCGCGCCCGTCCACTCGCAGGATTCCGACCTTGCTCTTGCCTCCGGTGGCATCGAAGGCCCGCGTCCGCCGGCATCCGACGTCGTGCCCGCGATGTACCACCCCAGGCGGGCAGCGCGCGGACCGTTTGCTGAGTTCCACGCCGATCGGCGGCCCGTCCATCCAGCTCCCTCGGCCGAGCCACACTCCACGCATCCCGCTCCGCAGATGACTCTTGCGCGAACTGTAATTCGGCCGAAACAGGAGCGCCGGACTCCGGTTGTCATGGCAAGCATGAAGCGGGCGCCGCACGCACAGCCTCTTGTGTCACCGGCTTATCTCATTCTTCAGACGACGGAGTACGAAACGACGGCCATGCTGCGGCCGGATCGCGGCATGAGTCCGGTCGAAGAAGGCTCCCTGCTGCAGGTGCAAACCGTCCAGGTAGTCCGCCGAGACGGTAACGGAATTCATGTGCAGATTTACCAGCTTGTATTGCGGCTCCCCGCGATGGAGGGCGCTGCAACGTCGATTTAGCAAAAATTTTTGACTTAGACAACTAATTAATTAGTTCAAAACAGGAGAAGCAATCATGACCCTCGAAAAAGTGAAAGCATTGCTCACCCGGCGCATGGCCATCCCGGCCGTCGCGGTGGCTGGAGCGGTTGCATTTGGCGCCTGGGCGCTCGTTAGCCAAGCTTCCGCTGCGCCCGCCCCCCCGGCTCCCCCGATTAGCCAAAGCAGCGTGGCACCGCTTCTGTCCCTCGATCAGGCGATGGAAGCTCTGACGGCCCACGTAACGCCGGCGGTGGTCAACGTCAACGTCACCTCGAAGCTGAGCGCCCAGGAACTCGCCGAAGATGAAGGCGGCGGCCAGCAGGATCAGCAACAACAGCAGCAGCAGATGCAGCAGTTCTTCGGCCTTCCTTTCGGTCAGTTCTTTCAGGGCCCCAATCAGCAGGATCAGCAGCCCCAGATTGAAAGGGGCGAAGGCAGCGGCGTCATCATCTCGCCCGACGGCTACATCGTCACCAACAACCACGTCGTGCGGGGCGCCACCAACATCAGCGTCACGCTGAGCGATCGTGACATTTATCCAGCGAAACTCATCGGCACCGATCCGCTCACCGATCTCGCCGTGATCAAGATCGACGCTCACGACCTGCCCAGCATTCCCTGGGGCAATTCCGCGGAACTCCACACCGGCCAGCTGGTGCTGGCCTTCGGCAATCCCTACGGAGAAACGTTCAGCGTGACGCGCGGCATCATCAGCGCCCTGAACCGGCCCAACCCGGAAGCGAACCGTTACAAACCGGGTGAATTCATTCAGACCGACGCCGCCATCAATCCCGGCAATTCCGGCGGAGCCCTGGTCGATGCCCGCGGTCAGGTCATCGGCATCAACACCTTCCTCATCTCGCCGACGGGCGCCTTCTCCGGCATGGGTTTCGCCATTCCTTCCGAGATTGCCCAGCCCATCGCCGATGAACTGATCAAAGACGGGCACGTGGATCACGGCTACATCGGCATCTCCATCGAGAACGTGACGCCCAGCAACGCAAAGTTTTTCGGCGTGCAGAAGGCCACAGGCGCGGTGGTCGCCGATGTCACCCCGGACTCGCCGGGCAGCAAGGCGGGCCTGAAGACCGGCGACGTCATCACGGAACTCGATGGCAACCCGGTGGCCGACGCGGGTGAACTGCAGATGAAGACCAGCGAGACCCAGCCCGGTACGGCGATCCACCTCAGCGTGATGCGCGATGGCAAGACGCAGAACGTCGCAGTGACCCTGGGATCGATGCCCAACGGCAAAGCCCAGGAAATTGCTCAGAACGGAAACGGCAAAGGCCGCTGGGGCATGGGTCTGGCGGATCTGTCACCGGATGTTCGCCAGCAGATCAACGCGCCTGCCGACGTGCATGGCGCGGTCGTGGAGCAGGTACGCCCCGGCAGCCCGGCTGACGATGCCGGTCTTCAGCGCGGCGACGTGATCGTTTCCATCGATCGCAAGCCGACGCCGAACGCCTCAGACGTGGCCCAGCAGCTTTCGAGCATTCCCGCGGGACAGGATGCGCTGTTGCTGGTGTGGCAGGACGGCGTGAGCACGTTCATCGTCATGCACCCCGGTCAGGGCTGAGCGTCAGCCCCTCCAGCAGGCGCAGCCGGCTCCCAAGACCGGCTGCGCTTTTCTTTTGCGTCAGGCGCTCTCGCGCTCCTGGGCGGCCCGCGTCAGGCGGATGACCTCCACGGTGGAACTGGCGATCAAACCCTCGCCAACCATCGCTTCGAGGTGAGGAATCAGCCGGGCGATCTGCGCCTCGGTATCCAGGATGCTCATCATGATCGGCGCGTCGCGCGAGAACTTCCAGGGGCTGGCGCGATGGATGCGCGTGCTGCTGCCATAGCCCTCGACTCCGCGATAGACGACCGCGCTGGCGATCCCCAGCTCCGTGCACCGGGCGAGGATCGCCTCATGCAGCGGCTTGCCCTGCCACCGGTCGCTCTCCCCGAAATAGACGCGCAGCATACGCGCTTCAAACTGTTCCTTCATCGACACATCCCCGAGGCAGGGTGGCGCCGGACGGCTCATTCCTGGTCCAGCTCCGGTGCGCGCCAGGAATACTTCACGATGTCCACATCCGACAGCACTACCAGTCCTTCCTCGACCATTTGCTCCACCACCGGCAAAAAGGCCTGCAGCTTCGCCTCTGTGTCCACCGCCGACAGCATCATGGATGCGTCCCGGGAGAGATGCAAGGGTTTTTCTTTGTGGACCCGTCGGTGCGCCCCGAATCCTTCGATGCCGCGATAAACGGTCACACCGGCAATATCGTTGGCCCGCATGGCCTGCACCAGGGCTTCGTGCAGCGGCTTATCCTGCCAGCGGTCCGACTCGCCCACATAGATGCGCATCATGCGAGCCTTGCCCTCGATCTTCATGTGCTCCGGAGCCGGCCGCTTTTCGCGGGAAGGCTGCGAGGCCTTGGCAACTGTCGTTTCCTGCACCTCAATCAGGCCCGACCCCGCCATCTCCTGCAGCTTGCCCAGCAGTTCCTCCACCTTCTCGCGCGATTCGACGAACTCGATACGGATCGGCAGCTTGTCCGAGACTTCCACCATGCTCGCCGTGTGCAGGTGATGGTCGGCGCCGAACCCGGCAATGCCTTTGAGCACCGTCGCGCCGCTCACGCCGCGGTAGAAAAGAAAATCCAGAATGCTCGTGTACGCCGACGCGCCGTGGTACGTCGAGCCTTCGCTGATCGTGATCGAAACCCTCAGCGCTTTTCCTGTTGTCAGCATCGCCCGCTCCCTTCTGCACACCAAAGCCTCATGGCATCCACTCCGCTGCCAGCATGCCGCACCACACGGCGCCCAGTCCCAGAATCAGGCTGCCCACCGCGTAGAGCGCCGCCAGCGGAAACGCGCCCGTACGCAGCAGAGACAAGCTCTCCCACTCATACGTTGAAAACGTACTGTAGGCCCCCACAAATCCCACAGGCACCAGGTAAAACAAAGCCGGACTCATTCCCGCCCGTTTGCCGAGAAAGGTCATGGCAAATCCAATGATGACGCAGGCCGTCAGGTTGATGATCAGGGTTCCCCAGGGAAACCTCACTCCCAGCCGGCTGGTGATCGCCGAGCCGACCCAGTAGCGAGCGATCGACCCCAGTGCGCCGCCGAGCGCGATCAGCAGATACTTCTGCAATCTCTCTCCTTTCAGCTTCGCGCAGCGTGCTCGTACGCGCGAGCGGACCGCAAGGCCCGAAGTTCCGAACCGATGCAGAAGGCGCAGGTACGCGTAACTCTGCCGGTGCCAGGAACATTCCATCTTGTGCAGGGATCGCGCCGGGGATACGACTCCGCGACAGGGTTCCCTGTCAGGAGTCATCATCTGTCCAGCGTTAAAGGACAGCGGTTAAGGGCGAACTCCTTCGCCGCGCTGATTATCTCCACTACATACGAGACGGCAACCGGTGTCAAGATACCGGACGTGCAGCGGGGCCGCGCTTTCGGGTGACTTTAACGGGAACGCCGTACCTGAAAGGTGATCAGGTGCCAGAGTTGTCCGCCTTTCTCGAAGCGGGCCGCTCGTACGTGGTCCGGGGCAAATTCGGCGATCGTGCGTTCCCAGAAGCGGTAGCCGTTGTAATTCGACTCCATGATCCGCACCTGCCACTGGCCGGGATAGCGGCGCCATATCTCATGGGCCGCGGCTCCTCCAACGCCCTGGTGCCGGAACATACGGAGGACGAAGAACTCTGCCACGTCCCACACCGTCTCCGTACCCAGCACGCCGCGCTCGCGCTTCACCAGCGCCACGCCTGCCAGGCGGCCGTTTGCCTTTAACAGGAAGGGAAGCCGGTCGGTTTCCGACCAGTAGCGGGAAAGGCCCTTGTAGCCGAAGCGGCCGTCGGGGCCGGGCAGTATAGGATGAAATTCGCTGAAGTCGTAGGCGTAGAGCTCAAGCAGGTTGGCCACAATCGGCTCCTGCTCCGGTGTGGCATGAACCACCTCAACGCGCGGGGGTGCTTCCTGTGAGCCTGGAGTCATTCCTGGTCCGTGAGCGCTGCCTGTCAAAAGCCCATGATGTTGTAACCGCTGTCCACGTAAATCACTTCGCCGGTCACGCCGCTGGCCAGGTTCGAGGCCAGGTAGACCGCTGTCTTGCCGACTTCTTCCTGCTGGGTGTTGCGATGCAGAGGAGCGCGCTCCTCATGGTACTTCAGCATGTCACCCAACGCGCCGATGCCGCGCGCCGCCAGCGTCTTGATGGGTCCCGCCGAAATGGCGTTGACGCGGATATTTTGCTTCCCCAGATCCCAGGCCAGATAGCGCACCGTCGCCTCCAGCGCCGCCTTGGCTACGCCCATCACTTTGTAGTGTGGCACGACCTTCTCTGCGCCGTAATAGGTCAGGGTCAGAATCGATCCGCCCTCAGTCATCAGCGGAGCCGCCGCGCGGCTCAGCGCGATCAGCGAGTAAACGCTGACGTCGTGCGCGATCCGGAACCCCTCTCGCGTGGTGAGCAGAAAATCGTTCTTCAGATCCTCAGGCGGAGCGTATGCGATGCAGTGGACGAGCACATCGATCTTGCCGTAGCGCTCCTTCAGCTGCGCGAAGACCTGCTGGATCTCGGCATCGTTCGCGACATCGCACTGGAAGGGCTCGGCACCGGGGAGATCCTGAATCAGGCCCGCGGCTTCGGCCTTCATCCGCTCGTTCTGGTAGCTGATGGCCAGCTTCGCGCCCGCTTCGTGCAGCTTCTGCGCGATGCCCCACGCGATACTGCGCTTGTTCGCCAGCCCAAACACGACCGCAACGCGGCCTTCGAGGTTCAGCATCCATTGGCTCCGCAAAAAAGGAAAATCGCCGGCGGACAGGATGCGGCCGGCAACGCCATTGTAAATCGGTGGAACCAAAGAGCCGGAAGACCTCGCTCTAGGCCCGCTCGCAGCGCGCGCCTGGCCGGCGGCCCGGACCCACCGCCGCAGCAACCGGCTCCTCGATGGCGCGGTAATAGCGCTGCTCAGGACATGCGCACGCAAGGCAGAGCGTTTGTCCATCCCGCTCGACGAAGCGGTCGTAGTTGATGCCTTCCCCGCACAGATCGCACGTCACCCGAGCGCCCTTGTACCCTGGCATCTCGTTCGGGCTCACTTCGACGGCTACCCACTGCTCGCCAAACAGCTCCGCATCGTCCAGCTCCAGATAGGCCCTCATCTGCTGCAGGTTCTTGCTGGCTATCTCCGGATACAGCTCCCGGGCTCGCTGCTTCGCCGAATCGAGCGCCACGATCCGCACTGCCCGGCCAGTCTCCAGATCGACAAAGGTTGCGGCCATCTTGCCCCAGTCGCGAAACTTCAGGGCGCGCTTGCCCAGGCGGCATCCGGTCACCACGCCGATGGCGTCGGTGGCGCAGCGATCGATCTCGATGTAGGTCACCAGACGCTTGCGGTCCCGGCCGCGGGGGTCTGTCAGCCCGAGGCTGCGGCATCCCAGCATGGCCATGCGCACGCCCAAAACCTGACCCGCGCACAAATGGCCGTGGGCAATTTCCGCCTCGCGCAGCAGTTCGTCGATCGACTCCATGCAGCCATGCTATGCCACCGGAAGCCGATACGCTGAAAGCGAGATTGCGCCGAGGCGGTCAGTCGCTGTCGTCGCCGTCTTCCACCAGGACAGCCGAGGCGCCGATAAGGTCGTAACTCACAGCCGCCGCGCCTCCTGGCTGGAAGGTCACCTTGAGCGGATCGCGCTGCCAGACCGCCGGGGCGCAAACCGGCGAAGGATGGTCCGCCGGATCCCAGGCCCCCAGCTTCTTCGCCAGCAACGGCCGTCGCGCCTCCACCTGAGCTACCACGGCCAGCAGCTGCTTTCCGCTCACGCTCACGCCGCAGTAGGCAGCATCGTCACGGAACCAAACCACTTCGGAGACGGCCGGATCGAAATCGGGCAGGTGCAGCGCAGCCACTTTTCCGCTGCTCCGATCAATCAGCAGCCAGGGGCCTCGCTGCCAGATCCACCTGGGAGTCTTGTCGGCCGGCAGGGCGTCGTTCAGACGGACGGCCCGACGCACGGCAAAGCTGCGCTCGGTCACATCGTGCACCGCGCCCGTGGTCCATTCCTTCACCTTACCGTCAACGATCAGAGGGCGGACCATCAACTCGGTTTCCCCGGGCCTGGCTCCTGCCGGATCATCCTGAATCGAATAGGGCTCGCGTCGGACGGCGCCCAGCGCAACCGCATGGGATTTGGCGGCGGCGCGGACCAGTCCCGGAGCGAGCAGGAGCGACGCGATAAGGAGAGCCGTTCTGCGAGAGGGCATACCGGCAGATTAGGAGGGAAGCCCTGTCAGCGACAGGTCACAGAAGTACCGCTTCAGCGGGCCGGAGGAGCGGGCGCAGGCGCGATGTAGGAGGCGGAAGCTGCCGGATGGCGCGATGCTTCGTCGGCCAGCACATGGCCGCTCACGTACTGGAAGACGAAGAAGCCTAATCCAGTCAATAGCAAAACCAGCACAGCAAGGCTGGTCCAGCGGAAGCGCCGGCGCGTTCTTGCATCCGAGATGCTCCGGGTACGCCCGACATTCTCGGCAAATTCGGTCCAGTTGTCGTCGATCGGGGTGCCATGCTCGCGGCTGGCGGTTACAAAGCGCTCAATCCAGGCGGTTTCATCGAGGCCGATGGTGCGGACGTAACCCCGGACGATGCCTTTGCTGAGGATTCCGCCGGGAAGAACCTCAAAATGATCGTTTTCCAGGGCCGTCAGGTAGCGCGTGATTACCTTGGTCTTCTCGCTGATGGTTTCCAGCGCGACTCCGCGGGCTTCGCGTTCCTTCCGTAACTCGGTGCCAAACTGCCCCACGATCTTAGTCCTTCCAGAGGAACCAGAACCTTCAACACTCAAAACAATACGACTGAATGTTCTGGCCAGTCAAAGAATTATTTGGGCAAGTGCTTTATTCTTCTCGCGGAGATCATAGTACGAAGGTAACCACCCTTGAAAATCCCCCGAAGGGGGGAAGCCATGATCACCCCGGGTTATATCGAGTTAATCACCCCACAACCTTCGTCGCTTCGCGGTTTGGCTGCCGGTTTGCTAATATGGAAATCTCGGCAGAAATCTTCCACGGCTCATCCAATCCGTCACATGAACAAGCTTGTTCTCGGCAACATTTTGTACCGTCCTGTCCGCTCGGCGATCAGTGTCCTCGCGGTTGCCATTGAAGTCATCATGATCCTGTCCATCGTGGCCATCATGGTGGGGCAGGTGAATGGCGCAGCTGACCAGACCAGCGGCGTGGGCGCAGACCTGATCGTGCGGCCGCCGAATGCCAGCTTCCTGAGCGCGGTGGGCGGCGCGCCGGTTCCGGCAAAGATTGCCGGCGTGCTGGCCAAACTGCCCCACGTGACCGTGGCTGCACCGGTCATCGCGAACTTCAGCCTCGGCCACGCGCTGCAGACCATCTGGGGCATCGACTTCGACAGCTACAACGCGCTTCGGCCGTTCCAGTTCGTGGAAGGCGGCCCGTTCCACGGGCCCGACGACGTGATCGTGGACGACCTCTACGCCAAAAGCAACCACGCCGTGGTTGGCCAGCCGATCGACCTTGGTCTGCACCATCCGTTCCGGGTATGCGGCATTGTGGAGCATGGCAAGGGCGGACGGATCTTTGTTCCAATCCACACGCTGGGCACGTTGCTGGGAACGCCGGACAACGCTTCGCTGTTCTATCTGCGCTGGGATTCGCTGGCGAACGAGAAGGCGATCGAACAGGAGATCGCTTCGACTTCAGGGCTGCAGAATTACGAAGTCCAGTCCATGTCGGATTACATGGCGATGATGACGCCGGAGCATTTTCCCGGGTTCAATATTGCGCTGCGCGTGGTGATCGGCATTGCCGTCATCGTGGGATTCCTGGTGATTTTCCAGTCGATGTACACCGCGGTGATGGAGCGGACCCGGGAGATCGGCATTCTGAAGTCGCTGGGCGCCTCGAAAACCGACATCATGAACCTGGTGCTGCGGGAAGCCGGGCTGGTGGCGATTGTGGGGATTGGGCTGGGGATCGGGATGACCGAGGCGATCCGGTGGTTCATGTCCTTCCAGTTTCCGACGCTGCCGTTTCTGATGTCGGACGCATGGCTGGGCTACGGCGCCGGGATTGCGCTGGTGGGATCGGTGCTGGGCGCGATGTATCCGGCATGGAAGGCAGCCAGCAAGGATCCAATCGACGCTTTGGCCTACGAATAGGCCCTGAGAAGGAAAAAACACCCCACCCCCCCGGGGGTGGGGTGTTGTCGTTTTGGCCTTGCTTTTCAGCGGGTTAGCGGGGCTATCAAACTCAGTATCACCGCCAAATCGCTGAAAAATAAGGGGCGGGCCGGCGACAAATCGATGCCATCCGGACGCGTTCTTTTTGCATTACCATAACGGATGCTGGTATTCAATATGGTGTGAGGTGAACGTGGAGGCTGCCAGGAAAATCACCGTTGAAGTCCCTGCGGATTTGCTGAAAAAAGCGCAGGAAGCGAGCGGCAGCGGAATTACCCAAACCATTCGCAGCGGCCTTGAGCTGATGGCTGCTTCCCGGACCTATGCGCGCCTGCTTGAGATGCGGGGGAAGGTTCATTTCTCGCAAAGTCTGGCCGATCTGAAGGCCGACCGATGATCGCCGCGGATACGAGCACCTGGATCGCGTTCTTCGAAGGCGAACCCGGTGAAGATGTGGAGATGCTCGCGCAGGCTCTCGTCGACCGCCAGGTGATGATGGCGCCCGTGGTGCTCACCGAACTGCTGAGCGACCCAGGATTGCCCGTTCACGCCGCCAGGACGCTGGCCGATGTGCCGCTTCTGGCGCTTGAAGATGGGTATTGGGAACGGTGCGGGCGGCTGCGGGCGCGCGTGCTGGGGAAAAAACGGAAAGCGCGCCTCGGTGATGCGCTGATCGCTCAGAGCTGCGTCGATCACGGCGTAGCTCTTCTCACGAGGGATCGTGATTCCCGGACCTTTGTCGATGCGGCGGGATTGAAGCTGCTCATCGGCTGATTGAAGCACCCCGCCGATCTGCTAGATTGGCCGACGTGATGATGTTGCGGCGATCGTTGATTTCTGTTGCTCTTGTGCTGGCTTCCGCGGCGATCTCTCCGGCACAAAATGCGGCCGCTTCGGGCGCTGCGGGCCCGGTGGAGATTTCGGTTCACCTGAACCGCTCGATGGGGGCTTTTCCACCCATCTATGCGTGGTTCGGCTATGACGAAGCCAACTACACGACCATGCCGCACGGGCGGGAACTGCTGCGGGAGCTACACGATCTAAGCCCCGTGCCGGTACATATTCGCGTGCACCATCTGCTGACCTCGGGCGAGGGGAAGGCGGAGCTGAAGTTCAGCTCGACCAATATCTATTCCGAAGATGCGCAGGGGCATCCGCATTACGACTTCACGATCATCGATCAGATCTTCGATACGTGGAAGGCAGAGGGCGTGCGACCGCTGGTAGAGCTGGGCTTTATGCCGCGCGATCTGGCGGCGGCGCTGCCGAATCGGCATGAGCCGTACGAGGTTCACTTCCCCGGATCGACGATCTCCGGGGCGTCGAACAATCCGCCGAAGGATTACCGGAAGTGGGAAGAGCTGGTGCGGGTGCTGACGGCGCACCTGGTCGAGCGGTATGGCCGTGACGCGGTGCTGCAGTGGGACTTCGAGGTGTGGAACGAGCCGGATATCGACTACTGGCACGCGAGCGAAGAGGACTACTTCCGGCTCTATGACTACGCGGTGGCTGGCGTGCGCGCGGCGCTGCCGGGCGCGAAGGTGGGCGGTCCTGCGACGACGGGGCCGGGAAGCGAGAAGGCGCGGAAGTTCCTGCGGGATTTTCTGGAACACGTCGAGTCGGGGCACAGCATGGCGACCGGCGGGGCGATTCCTCTCGATTTCATTTCGTTCCACGCCAAGGGATCGCCGACGTTCCACGACGGCGCGGTGACGATGGGGCTGAGCCACGAGCTGAACGACGTGGACCGCGGCTTTGCCCTGATCGACTCGTTCCCGCGCTTCCGGCATCTGCCGGTGATCCTCAGCGAGGCCGATCCGGAGGGCTGCGCAGCCTGCTCCTCGCGGATGAATCCGGCGAACGGCTATCGCAACGGCACGCTCTATCCGGCATACACGGCGACGGCGTTCAAGGCGCTGCTGGATTTGCGGGACCAGTACAAGGTGGATCTGATCTCGATGCTGAGCTGGTCGTTTGAATTTGAGAACACGGATTATTTCGAGGGATTCCGCTCGCTGGCGACGAACGGCATCGACAAGCCGATTCTGAACCTGTTCCGCATGCTGGGGCTGATGGGCGGCGAGCGCGTGGCGGTGACGAGCACGGCAGCGGTGCCGCTGGAGACGCTGATTCACGCCGGCGTGCGCGCAGCGCCGGACGTGGATGCGCTGGCGACGCGCGACGGGCGCTCGGCAGCGGTGCTCGCGTGGAACTACGACGATGAGAGCGAGCCTGCCGCGGAGCCGTCAGCGACGCAGGTGACGGTCGCGGGAATCCCGGCGGGTGTGCATCGGGTGCTCGTCCAGGAGTTTCGCATCGATGCGGACCACAGCAACGCGTATACGGCATGGCAGGCGATGGGATCCCCGCAGCCTCCGAACGCTGCTCAGATCGCGAAGCTGAAGGCTGCGGGACAGCTCGAGATGCTGACGTCGCCGCGGTGGGCGGATGTGCGGGATGGGACGGTAACGATCCCGATGATGCTGCCGCGGGAGTCGCTGGAGCTGGTGCGGCTGCGATGGGAGTGAGAGGCGCTTAGACCGGTTCTTCTTCGGACGCGGCTCGAGAGTCGTCCGCTGTTTTGGGAACGGCTGCCACCTTGTTGGACGGATCTGCGCCCGACGACGCGAAGTCCATGCGATAGCGAAAGCGGGAGCCGACAGGCAGGCGGACGCGGCCGGATCGGAAGGGCTCGGGGTTGCGGGCGGTGAACCATGCTCCAACGAATGCAAGGACGCCGCCTGTGATCCAGACCGCCGCGTTGTCAGACAGATGCCAGCGGGCGCTGGCGGCGATGTTCAACACGACGAACAGGACGAAGTAGCTGCACCAGGCGGCCATCACGATCGCAATGCGTAACAATACGCGTGGCAAAGTGGCGGTGAGGAGGCGCGCCAGGTATCCCGCTGCAACCCCGCCGACGAGGCCACCGAGGATGGCGATGGAAAGGCAGGCGATGAGAATCTTCCGCCCCGGAGCGGGATGTGTGGCTGTGTCGTAGCCGAGGAGATGCGCGATCAGCAGCTCCGTTCCGATGATGATGAAGAGGCACGGATTGGAGGCGATGACTCCTGAAGGCAGGGGAATGGCCCAGCGGCGCCAGCGGGGGACCGCGGCCAGAATCGTGAAGGCGAGCGCGGCGGCCAGTAAAAAGGGCGCCGCAAAGAGAAGTTGCATGGCGCCCTCATTGTCCCGCGGTTCCGGCTCTGGCGGCGATCTATTTGTCGGTCAGCGCTTCGACCCCCGGGAGCTTCTTGCCTTCGAGGAATTCGAGGCTGGCTCCGCCGCCGGTGGAGATGTGGGTGATCTGGTCGGCGACGCCGGCCTGCTTGATGGCCGAGACCGAGTCGCCGCCGCCGATGATGGAGATGGCGTCCTTATTGGCGGCCACGGCTTTGGCGATGGCGTTGGTGCCCACGGCGAAGCGGGGGAACTCGAAGACTCCGGCGGGGCCGTTCCAGACGATGGTGCGGGCGCCGGCAACGATCTCCTCGATGGCCTTCACGGTGTTGGGGCCGATGTCGAGGCCCTGCCAGTCGGCGGGGAAGTTTTTGCTGGTGTCCCAGGGCTGGGTTTTGGCGTCGGCGGAGAACGCGTCGGCGAGGACGTTGTCGCTGGGGAGCAGGAGCTGGACGCCTTTGGCCTGGGCCTTCTTCAGGGCTTCGGCGGCGATGTCGATCTTGTCCTCTTCGACGAGGGATTTGCCGGTGGTGACGCCTTTGGCGCGGGCGAAGGTGTAGGCCATGCCGCCGACGATGACCAGGGTGTCCACTTTGTCGAGGAGGTTATTGATGACGTCGATTTTTCCGGAGATCTTCGAGCCGCCGATGATGGCGACGAAGGGGCGCGCGGGCGATTCGAGAGCTTTGCCCAGGTAGTTCAGCTCCTTTTCCATCAGGAGGCCGGCGGCGGACTGCTTCACGAAGTGGGTGATGCCTTCGGTGGAGGCGTGGGCGCGGTGAGCGCTGCCGAAGGCGTCGTTGACGTAGACGTCGCAGAGGGAGGCGAGCTTCTTCGCGAACTCGGGATCGTTGGCTTCCTCTTCGGCGTGGAAGCGGAGGTTCTCGAGCAGCAGCACCTGGCCGGACTCCAGCTGACGGGCGAGCTCCTTCGCGATATCGCCGATGCAGTCGGGGGCGAAGGCGACGTTGGTCTTCTCGCCGAGGCGATGGTCGAGCAGGGTGCGCAGCCGATCGACGACGGGGCGGAGGCTGTATTTCGGGTTGGGCTTGCCCTTGGGGCGTCCCAGGTGGGAGGCGAGGATGAGCTTGGCTTTGTGGCGCAGCGCGTACTCGATGGTGGGCAGCGTCTCCTGGATGCGCGTGTCGTCGGTGATCTCGGAGCCGTCCTCGGTGAGGGGAACGTTGAAGTCGACGCGCATGAAGACGTGTTTGTGGGCGAGGTCGAGGTCGCGAATCGAGAGTTTTGCCATACTGCCTCCGGTTAATTTTGTGGGGCGGCGCCGATCACGGCGTCCGCTTCGATCTCCACGCGCCAGGTGGGTTGCAGCAGCCCGGCGACCACGACCATGGTGGCGGCGGGGCGGATTTTGCCGAAGAATTCGCCGTGGGCCTTGCCGACGGCTTCCCAGTCATCGACATTGGTGAGATACATGCGCGTGCGGACGACGTCTTCAAGGCGGGCGCCGGCCTTTTCGAGCACGCCGCGGATGATTTCAAGGATGTGGCGGGTTTGCGTGGAGGCGTCAGCCAGATCGGCGCCGACAGGCCCGGTGCCGGAGACGTGAACGGAGTCGCCGACGCGCACGGCGCGGGAAAAGCCGATGACCGGCTCGTAGGGAGATGTGCCTGGGATGTTCTGCCGCATGGAAAGCCTCCTGCTCCCACCCTGTCGCTCAACGGCGGAGCGACAAGGATGGGCACCCGGAGTGGGTTCGAGGTTACAGGCCCTTCTTCGCGAGGAAGAGGATGAGGTCGCGGACGCGGTTGGAGTAGCCCCACTCGTTGTCGTACCAGCTGATGACCTTGGCGGTGTTGCCAACGACCTTGGTCAGGGGCGAATCGACGATGGAGGAGCGGGGGTCGCCCTTGAAGTCGCTGGAGACCAGCTCGTGGGTCTCGTAGCCGAGGATGCCCTTGAGCTCGCCATCCGCAGCGGCCTTCAGTGCGGCGTTGATTGCGTCCTTGGTGACCGGCTTCTCGGCGACGAAGGTGAGATCCACGACCGAGACGTTCGGAGTGGGCACGCGGATAGCGAATCCGTCGAGCTTGCCTTCCACCTCGGGGATGACCAGCTTGAGGGCCTTGGCGGCGCCGGTCGAGGTGGGAATCATCGACAGGGCGGCGGCGCGGGCGCGGCGCAGGTCCTTGTGGGGGAAATCGAGGATGACCTGGTCGTTGGTGTAGCTGTGGATCGTCGTCATGATGCCGGAGACGATGCCGAAGTTCTCGACCAGGACCTTGACCACCGGCGCGAGGCAGTTGGTCGTGCAGGAGGCGTTGGAGACGATGTTGTGCTTCGCCGGGTCGTACTTCTTCTCGTTCACGCCGAGGACCAGGGTGATGTCCTCATTGGTGGCGGGGGCCGAGATGATGACCTTCTTTACCGGGCCGCGGAGGTGGGCCTTGGCTTTGGCGCCATCGGTAAAGTGGCCGGTGGACTCGATGACGATCTGGGCGCCGACGGAGTCCCAGTCGAGCAGGGCGGGATCGCGCTGCGCGAACACCTTGAGCTTTTTGCCATCGATGGAGATGAAGTCCGGGCCCGCTTCGATGTCGTTCTTCAGATTGCCGAGGATGGAGTCGTACTTGAGCAGGTGGGCGAGGGTTGCGGGGCTGGTGAGGTCGTTGACAGCGACAAACTCGAGATCCGAATTACCGAGGGAGGCGCGGAGCACGTTGCGTCCGATGCGCCCAAACCCGTTGATTCCAACCTTGACGGCCATGAAAATCGTCTCCTTGCGTAAATGATCGTCCCTGCGTCGGGAAGCTCTCAGTGGCCCGGATCACATCGGTGGATGACAGTCCAAAATCGCCCGGAACCACCCAATTACCGATGCTAGCACCATAGTCAATGAAAAAGTCGATCTCGTTTGGGATCAACGCAAAGAATCCGGTACCAACGTCATTTGCCGACGCGATCTCCGACAGTGCGGGAAATGGTACAAAGCACGGATGTTGGTTTGCGGCGAGGGAGCGACTGTGTTACATCCTGGATATGCGCTTGTGGATGCGCGATCGCATGAGACGACGCTCGAAGCGTGGGCCGAATACTTCGGAGTCCACGGGAAAAATTGGCCAGGAACTGCCCCAGAATCAGCCGGCTCCCTTGCAGCCCTCGTATCACGGGGGCGGGCAAAAGCCGGCCGCCGGAGAAGAGATCGAGCCGGAGACTGAGGGCCTGAGGGACGAGCCGGAGACTGCGGCTGTCGAGGCGCCTGCGGAACCGGCAGCCAGGGCGGCAACTCCGCCGCAGGCTCCCAAGCTGGTGGTGGAGACGCAGCCGGAGTCAGTGGCGACGCCTCCGCCGGAAGCGCCGGCAACAGCCAGCGGCAAAGGCGCGCGCGGCTCCGTGGTGCTGACCATCGGTTTGCCGGGATCGGGCAAGACGACGTGGTTCAAACGCCGGGGCGTGGTGCCGCTGTCGAGCGATCTGCTGCGGACGCTGCTTTTTGACGACATCACCGAGCAGCGCTGGCAGGGGTTGGTCTTTTCGACGCTGCGGTCGCTGCTGCGGGCGCGGCTCATCGCCAAGATGCCGTGGAATTACGTGGACGCGACGAATCTGTCGCCCCACGAGCGGCGGCAGTGGATCAAGATGGCGAAGAGCTTCGGCTACGACGTGCATGCGGTGTTCTTCGATGTGCCGCTTGAGGTGTGTCTCGATCGGAACCGGAAGCGCGAGCGCACGGTGAGCGAAGACGTGATGAAGAAGATGGCGGAGCGTCTGAAGGCGCCGGACTTCAAGGAAGGATTCTCGAAGATCACGGTGGTGCGGGTGAAGGGCGCGGACAAGGCGACGCTGGACGAAGACCAGTAGCCTGCTGCTGCGCCGCGATGAGAATCCATTTCATCTGCACCGGGAACGTCTATCGCAGCCGCCTGGCGGAAGCCTGGTGCGTCTCCCGGCAAATTCCAGGGATGGAAGTGTCTTCGAGCGGCATTGCCGCGGGGCGGGAGAGCCCTGACCCGATCTCGCCGTGGGCGGCCGCGGAGCTGGATCGCCACGGCCTGGCCTCTTTTGCCGCGAAGCATTGGCAGAAAACCACGCAGGCGCTGGTTGAGGCGAACGACGTAGTGGTCTTCATGGAATCAGAGCATCACCACTTTTGCCGCGAGTGGGTCGAGCCGGCGCGCCAGCGGATCGAGATCTGGGAGATTGAGGACATTGGCCCGATGCCCGCCGAGGAAATCCCCGCTAAGGTAGAGCGAACGTTCGCGCGGATTCGTGAACGGACCGATCGCTTAATCCAGTCCGTCCAGCGATAGCGCGCATCCGGCCGCGGCCGTTTCGCCTGCACTTTTGTGGGGGTCCGGGGCCGGGTGTTGTCTGATAAGATACAGCCACTTACTCAACGGACCTGAGTTACCAGGGCCGGGAAGGCTGAACCGCTTTCGGAGAAGGCGGATGCAGGGCGCTCGGCAGGACTCGCAAGCGAGCAGCTGACTCCTTCCGCCCGGTCCGGCGAGCTTTTCCCCGCCCGCGATCCGGATCATGAGCCGACCATGGAGAGCTTGATTTTCGATTTGAAACTGGTTATCCGCCAGTTGCGAAAATCGCCGGGCTTTGCTGCCACCGCGGTGCTGATGCTGGCGTTCGGCATCGGCTCTGTGACGGCTATCTTCTCGCTCGTCGATGGAATCCTGCTCCGCCCCCTGCCGTTTCCCAACTCCGGGCAGCTGGTTACGGTGGGCGATCAGATCCGCGGCATGAACTGGGATTACGCGGGAGACGGGCCGGTGTCTCCGCCGGAGATCCGGAGCTACACGGACGAGACGCACTCTTTCTCCGCTATCGGCGCATACAACCAGGAGGACCTGGAGCTTTCCGGAAACGGCCGCCCGGCGCGCCTGCAGGCCGCGCGGATGTCGGCCGGAGCCTTTGCTGCGCTGGGCGTAGCGCCGGTCATTGGCCGGGTCTTTACCCAGCAGGAAGACGATCAGGATGTGCCCGTGGTGCTGGTGAGCTACTCCCTGTGGAAGGGTCAGCTCGGCGGCCAACAGAGTGTCCTGGGCAGGAAGATTCTGCTGAATCGCAAGCCTTATACCGTGATCGGAGTGATGCCGAGGAGTTTCGATTTCCCCATCGCGGGAGGGATCTTCAGCCGCTGCATGCTGTGGGTTCCCATCAGCTTCACGGCGGTGGAGAAATCGCCGGACGCGGCCGGCGACTGGGATTTCGCGATGGTGGCGCGGCTGAAACGGGGCGTGACGATCGACGAGGCGCACACCGATGCCGAGCGCGTGGCCCAGGCCGATATGCGCCGCCTGCCCGCCGATCTTTCCACGTTCGAGTTCCGCGCCGTGGTGCGGCCACTGCGCGGGGTGACGGTGCGGAATGCGAAGCCGCTGCTGCGGGTGCTGCTGCTGGCGGTCACAGTGGTGCTGCTGATCGCCTGCGCCAATCTGGCGAGCCTGCTGCTGGTGCGGGCGGTGCGCTATCAGCGGGAGATTGCGGTGCGGCTGGCTCTGGGCGCCTCCACCCGGAGGTTGCTGCGCCAGGTGCTGCTGGAGAGCGTGCTGCTGAGCCTGACCGGCGGACTGCTGGGCGTGGGTGCGGCCGCGCCCCTGGTGATTTTGGGACGCGATCTGCTGCCTTCGAGTCTGCCCTTCATCGACGCGGTACAGATGAACTGGCAGGTAGCCGGATTTGCAGTCGGCCTGGCGCTTCTGACGGGAATCCTTTGCGGTCTGGCGCCTTCCCTTGCCGCCCTGCGCACCAACGTCAATGCGGTGCTGAAAGAAGGCGGGCGGACCGGCTCGGCGGGAGGCTCGAACGCGCGGCTGCGGTCGGTACTGGTGGTGGGCGAAATCGCGGTGGCGCTGATTCTGCTGACGGCCTCCGGGCTGCTGCTGCGCAGTTACGCGAAGATGAGCGCCGGAGACCTGGGATTCGAGCCGGATCATGTGACCACGGCGTTTTACTCCCTGCCCCGCGCCGAATACAGCAACCAGGCCCAGGTGAATGCCTTCAATGCGGATCTGGTGCAGCGGCTGGAGCGTCTCCCCGGCGCCGAGGCCGCCGGCATGGCCACGGCGATCCCCGCCACGGATATGGCTGGGCTGGCCGGATTTGTTCCCGAGGGCTTTGTCGCTTCCGAGGGTGAGCCGCCGCCGACCGCGACCCCAACGTCGGTCGTGGGGGACTACTTCCGCGCCATGGGTATCACCCTTCTTCAGGGACGCTATTTCAACCAGGCCGACGATGAGCACAGCGCGCTGGTCGTGATCGTGAATCACCGGCTGGCGACGCGCTTCTGGCCGGGGGAGAACCCGGTCGGCAAGCGGCTCCGCCTGGGAGCACTGGGGATGAAGACACCGTGGCTGACGGTGGTGGGCGAGGTGGCCGACGCCAAGGATGCCTCTCCCGATCGCAGCGCCCGGGCGCAGTTTTACTTCCCGGTGGTGCAGGAGGAGAACGACTCCGGTCCTTTCGTCTCGCCCGACGACATTAACGGGAACAATCTTTATGTAGCGCTTCGCTCGCAGTTGCCCGGGTCGCAGATGGAGGCAGACCTGCGGACGACGGTGCGGGGGATGGACTCGCAGCTGCCGCTCACGCATGTGGCCACCATGACCGAGGTGGTTTCCGAAAGCGAAGCGCCAAGGCGATTCAACACCGTGCTGGTGTCGGCGTTTGCGCTGGCGGCGGTGGTGCTGGCGGTGCTGGGCATCTATGGGGTGATTGCGTTCTCGGTTGCGGCGCGGGTGCAGGAGATGGCGATCCGCATGGCGCTGGGAGCGGAGCGCGGCGGCATCGTCCGGCTGGTTCTGAATTCGGGGCTGAAGCTGGCGGCGGTCGGATGCGTGCTGGGGCTGGGGGGCGCGGCGGCGGTATCGGGGCTGCTGCGGTCGTTTCTCTACGGAGTGAGCCCCTTCGATCCGCTTGTGATGGCACTGGCTGCTGCGGCGGTGTTCCTGCTGGCTCTGCTGGCGGCGGCGATGCCGGCGCGCCGGGCGGCGAAGGTGAATCCGATCCGGGCGTTGCGCGGCGAATAGCCGGATGATGGGTTATGGCTTGCCGCGTGCCGAGCGGCGAAACTCCTCGGGAGTGACCATCCTCCACTGGCGCGTGCCGGGAAGCGGCGACAGGGCGTACATTCCGGCGGACCAGCGCGAGCCGTCGGCAAAGTAGAAGGTCTCCCAGGTAAAGTTGGCATGGTGGATCGGCTTGTCCGCGAGCCGCGCCTGAACGGAGTCGCCATACTTGACGAAGGTCAGGCGGACCGTCTGCCCCGGGGCGAAGCGCCACGGCTTTTGCGCTTCCCATCCGGGCGGCAGGTGGTATCCGTCTCTGCCGAGCCAGACGATTTTCGGGACGCGGCCCTGGGTGTCCCATACCGCCCCATACGGGTTAGCGGAACTGCCGTCGCCTGACTCCGGAAATACGAGACCAATACCGCCGGAGACGATGGTCTTCGGCGAGATGTTGGTCAGCGTGACGACGACGGTGCGCAGCCACGCGCCCTGAACGCGGACGGGTCTGTCGAGATGCAGAGGTTTGCCGTCGATCGTGATGCCGCGAATCGCCACGGGCGCCGTTGGTATGCGAGACGGATCCTGCAGCGTGAAAGTGATATCGGAAGGCGGCGCGCTGACCGGCTGCGCGAATGCGGGCGCGACGAACAGGGTAAGCATGCAAACAGCCCGGCAGCGGGAAGAGAAAGGTTGAGGCATCGAGTCTCTCCGGAACCCGCGAAGAGAGCGAACCGCCGGCGGTGCGGGAGCGATGGCGCCCAGTCTACAGCGAGTCGTAGACCAGCGCGACAAAAGTATTCGGCTGGATGGAGCCTTTTGCCCAGGTGGCGTCGAGGTCCGCGGTAGGTTTGGCGGCAACGACTTCCTCGACAGCTTCGCCGGAGGCTTTGAGTTTCTCCACGCGATCCGCGACCGTCACCAGCATTTCGCGATAAGTCTGCAGCGCAGCCTTGTCGCCGAGCGGACCGTGGCCAGGGACGATCTTTGTGCGGTCGTCGGCGAGGGCAAGAACCTGATCGACGCCGCGGATCATGCCGTTGATGGTGCCACCACTGCCGATGTCGATGAGGGGGTACATCCCGTTGAACCACAGGTCGCCGGTGTGGATGACGTTGCCCTTCACGAAGTGAATGAAGATGTCGGAGTCGGTGTGGGCGTTGGGCGTATGCACCAGGTCTTCCTGGTCGTTGTTCACCCAGAGCGTTTCCGATTCGGGGAAGGTTTCCTGAGGCAGGGCGGCATCGGCGGCAGCAGGGAACTGCGCGTCGTAGGTCTGGATGGTCTGCGGCTTGAGCAGGCGGAGGCGGGTGTTGTCCTGGGCGATGATGAAGGCGCCGGCCAAATGCAGCGCGGCGTTGCCGTCGGTGTGATCAAAGTGCCAGTGGGTATTGATGAGCACTTTCAGCTTGTGAGCGTCGAGTTTGCCGAGCGCTTCGAGGAGCTTGGGAGTCCCGGTGGAGATTTGCGAGTCGATGACCAGCTTGCCGTCGGGGCCGATCTGGCAGACCACGTTGCCGCCGACGCCCTGGAGCATGAAGATCGTGTCGGTGAGCCGGGTGGTTTTGATGGTTTCGCTGGCGGCCGCGGTGCGCAGTTCCTGAGCGAGGTTGGGATTCGGCTGAACGGCGGGATTCGTGTTGACCGGGGCGACGTTCTGGCCGGACGGCGGAGGCTCCTGCCCGGGGGCTCCTGGCGGCGTTGTCTGCGGATTCTGGGCGGGTACATTCTGCGCCTGCAGGTCGCCGCGTGCCAGCCAGACACCAGCCGTGGCCATGCCCGACCGGAGGAGGAATACGCGGCGCGATTGCATAGCCTCAGAGAATCCCGGGAGGGAGGTTGAGGCCGCCGAGCAGGCCCTGGACATTGGACTTCATGATTTCGTCGGCGCGGCGGCCGGCTTCGTTGACAGCAGCGGCGAGCAGGTCCTCCAGCATCTCCACGTCGGGCGCGGAGCCGGAAAGGCCGGCGACGGCAGCGGGATCGATGGTGACTTTGAGCACTTCCTTCTTGCCGTTCATTTTCACGGTGACGGCGCCGCCGCCGGAGGAGGCCTCAATGACTGTGGCCGCCAGTTTTTGCTGGATCTGCTCCTGCATTTGTTTTGCCTGGCCGAGCATTTCCTGAAGTTTGAGTGGGTTCAGCATCATTCCGTCGTTCTTTCTTCTTTCTATAGGACGCTTCCTCGAGGGCAAGCAGTCTGCTTTTTAGGGGGTTTCCCGCAGGTCGAGCACGCTGCGAATCTCGGCCTTGAACAATTCCTGGGTCCTGCGGACGAGGGGATTCTCCAGCGCCGCCGCCTGCGCGCTGCCGCTGAGCGGCGCGCTTTGCGGTGCCGGTCCCGTGGCCCCGTTCCCGTTTTCTCCTGGCACAAAGGCGATCTTCTGGGTGGCGCCCATGGCCCGCATGGTCCTGCGGCAAATGGCTTCCGCCTCAGCGTTGACGGTGAGGGAGAGCATGGTTTTGCGGACGGCGACTTCGACCTGGAGACTGTTGCCCTGGTCGGTCCACTTGCCCTGATGAATCAGATTCGCCGCGGTTTCGTGGCCGGCCTGAGCCAGCGCGGCGCAAACGGCCTCGCGGATGCGGTCGAGGCTCGGCGGCTCTTTGGGGGGCGGCGCTTCGGCGCTGGCCGCCAGGGCGAGCGAACCGTCAGTCGCGCCCGGCAGCGGGTCGGCCAGGCCGACGGCGGCGACGGGCTTGCTCTCGCAGGCCGGCGGGGCAGCTTCAGCGGCACGGCTGGCGCTCTCAAAGGGCGAGAGAGAACGCGGGGTGGGGCTGGAAGATTCGGCGCTGCCGACGATCTTGCGGTCGCGGTCGGCTTCGAACGGAGACGGGCGGGGGGCTGGAGTTGAAGCCGTTCGCGCCGCGGACGGCGCCACGGGTCCTGCTGCGGAGCGGGGAGCCGCGGCCACGCTGCGGGATCCTGAACCGGAGCCACCGGGTGTTGCGCCTGAGGCTCCGCCGCCACCCGGAAGCTGGCTCAGCAGCTCTTCAACCGGCAGCAGGCGCTGCAGGTGGACCAGCTTGACCAGGCCTAGTTCGAGATGGAAGCGCTGCTCCTGGCGGTAATTGAGCTCGTCAAAGGTGCGCAGCATGACTTGCAGGAAGCGCGTCAGGTCCTCTTCGGAGAAAAGCATCGCGGAGCGGTTGGCGCGGGCGCGCTCGTCGGCGGAAATCTGCAGCAGATCGGAATTTTCGCCGCCAATCCGCGCCATGAGCGCGTTGCGCAGATAGCGCACGAACTGGCGGGCCAACGCGGCGGGGCTGTTGCCCGCGTTGAGCAGCGTGTTGAGCTCAGTGATGACCGCGGCCGTTTGCCCGGCGCTGATCGCCTCGAGCAGCCGTTCGAAGACGGTGTTGGGTACCGAGCCCATCAGTTCGCGGATTTGATCCGCTACGAGGTGCGGCTTGCCGTTGACCAGCGGCGCCGAGGCGATGGCCTGATCCATGATCGACAGCGCATCGCGCATCGATCCGTCGCCGGCTTCGGCCAGCAGCGCCAGCGCCGCATCATCGGTGTCGATTGACTCCTGGCCGGCGATGGTCTGAAGCTGCGCGAGGATGTCGTCGAATTTGACCGCATGAAAGCTGAAATGCTGGCAGCGCGAGCGAATGGTCTGCGGGATGTCTTCGGGCTGCGTGGTCGCCATCATGAAGACGACGTGCTCGGGCGGCTCCTCGAGGGTCTTGAGCAGGGCATTGAAGGCAGCGTCGGTAATCTGGTGGGCTTCGTCGAGGATCCAGATCTTGTACTTGTCCCGCGCCGGGCGGTACCTGGCGGCTTCGCGCAGCTCGCGCACCTCGTCGATGCCGCGGTTCGTGGCGGCGTCGATCTCCAGCACGTCCACGGAGTTGCCCGCGCGAATTTCCTGGCAGGAGTCGCAGACGCCGCACGGTTCGAGGGTCGGACGGGCGGGACTGCCGACTTCCGTGCGGCAGTTCAGCGCCTGGGCGAGGATGCGGGCGATGGTGGTTTTTCCAATGCCGCGGTGGCCGGAGAAGATGTAGCCGTGGGCGACGCGGCTCTGTTCCAGCGCGTTCAGCAGCGTGCGGGTGACGTGCTCCTGCCCGGCCACGTCGGCAAAGCGCTGCGGACGATATTTGCGGGCCAGCACCTGGTAAGGCATCGAATGCTGATTGTATCGCCTGCGGCGGTACCCGGGTTTCCACCGCGCGGCTCCACTATTTTGTGATCAGCGCGACCAGATGCTCCGCCTGAGCTGCCGAAGCGAGAGCGGCAACCCCTCTGTCGAAAGTGACGAGCCTGCCTTTGCGCCGCAGGCACAGACCGAGCAGATACGCATCGGTGATCTGCTGGTGTCCTGTGAGGAAATCGCGAAAGGGGGCGGTCGCTTCAGCGATGCTGAGGTCATCCTTCCAGAACTCGTGAACCGGAAAATGCAGACTCTCTTCCAGGACCTCGATCGCCTGTGCGGGGCGGATCCCGTTCCTCGACGCCGCGGGATTGGAAATAATTCGCACGAACGCTGCCTGGGTAATCGGACAGGTGGCCCATCCTTTGCGAGCATTCTGCAGAAACCATCGCTGCGATGCGGTGTGGAATTCTGAGTCCTCGGAGAGCAGGCCGATGAGCACATTCACATCGAGAAGCGAAATAGCCATCAGCGGACCTTGTGCAGATCCTGCTCGCTGTCCAGCTGCCGGACCAGCTCCGCGGTGATCCGAGGCGAATCGGCGGATCGGCTGAAGACGCGCAACCCGTTTTTCATGCGGGTGGGTGCAGGCAGGGAGAAGCCAAGGCGAATGAGATCCGTCGCCGCCTTGCCCAGGGAGATGTCGCGCTGGGCAGCGTACTGCTTTACTTCTTCGAGGACGTCATCGTCGATGGCCAGTGTGGTGCGCATTGCAGTAATATGATGCGCTGCAGCGTAGTATGATGTCAACAAGGACAACATGGCATCAAAATCGAAGAATGATGCGGGCTTGGTGTATCGCATCGCCACGTTCGACGATCTCGACAGCATTCGCGCGCTGATCGACGCCTCGGTGCGCGGGCTGGGGCCGCAGGCCTACTCCGCCTCACAGATTGAGCAGTCGCTGGGCACATGGCTGGGGCTGGATACGCAGCTTGTCGCGGACCAGACCTACTTCGTCGTCGAGCCGGCGGAACAGCCCGGGACGCTGATCGCTTGTGGCGGCTGGTCGCGGCGGAAGACGCCCTTCGGGGCGGATGCGCGTCCTGGACGTGACAACTCTCTCCTCGATCCAATAATCGACGCGGCGAAGATTCGGGCGTTCTTCGTGCATCCGGCCTGGTCGCGGCGGGGCATTGGCAGCCGTTTGCTCGCGATGTGCGAAGAGGCGGCGCGCGCTGAAGGCTTCACGCGCTGCGAGATGGGCGCGACGCTCACTGGCATCCCGCTCTACCGGCACCACGGGTATGTCGAAGGCGAACGCCAGGAACTGCCCCTGGCGAATGGCGAGACGCTCGCTATCGTGAAGATGGGAAAAAGCCTGTAGCCGGTAGCTTGTGGCCGGTTGCAAGCCGAATCGATTCAGCGGGCCGCTTTGCGAGAGCGGGGTGACGTGGTTCGGCCGGCTTTCTTCTCCGCCTTCTTCTTCTTCCGCGAACGGCGGCGAATCTCCTCCGGCGAATACATGCTCTTGCGGCAGTGCGGGGAGCCGCAGTTGCAGCGGGCTTCGTCGTCATCGCCGTCGTAGAGGAAGTAGTCGTAGGTCAGTTCTTCGCCGGGTTTGATGTTGCGGATGGACATGATCCACACCCGCCCGTCGATCTCTTCCGTCTCGCAGTTGGGGTCGCAGGAGTGGTTGATAAACATCGCCGTCCCATGGCCATCGATGACCATGGTGCCGTCGCCTACGCCAAACAGGTAGGTCGTCGGCGAGTTCTCGTATTTCTCGTCGGCGTCGTCCTTGGTGATGCGGGGCCCGGTGTACTCCACCACACGCGCGCCTTTGCGAATGGGGGTGGTGGTATAGCAGCCGGCGGCGTGGATGGCGGACGAGCGGATCACGAGACCCATATGCCTCCACAATATCAAGGGACGGTGATCCCGGCGGCGGTCTGGCACGTCTAAAATAAGAAGAAATGCTGCGCTTCGCCGCCATCGCCGGAACCGCCCTTCTGCTGGCCCTCCCTGCCACGGCTCAGCAGCAGGACAACTCATCGCAGCAACAGCAGTCACAGTCCGGAAGCCAGACCTCGCAGAGCCAGCAAAACCAGAATCAGCAGAAGAAGCCGGAGAAGAAGAAATCGACCGCCGAATCGAATCCCTTCCCCGAAGCGCAGTCGGAAAAAGCCGCTCAGCAGGGGCAGCCGCAGGACCAGCAGGAGCCCTCCGCTCCACAGCCCTCCGCGCAGAAAGATCAGGACGGAAAGAAGCCCTCCGCGGCGGATGCGAATCCCTTCCCTGAGGAAAAGTCGGAGAAGGCCGAGCAGCAGCAGAACCAGGGGGACCAGCCCAGCCAGGGCGACGATCAGAACTACAGCTCCAGCCAGGTGCAACTGAAAGGGATGGAACCGGCTCCCAGCGTTGGCGATGACGCGGCGCCGATCCAGGCCAGCTCGCCGCTGCCGTACGACCCAAAACTGGCGAAGAAGGATGCGCAGATCGGCGACTATTACCTGGAAACCGGCGATTACAAAGGCGCCTACGACCGCTACGTGGAAGCGGCCCGTTCCGATCCAGGCAACGCCGAAGCCGTCTGGGGATTGGCCGAATCGGCGCACCGCCTGCAGATGAACGACGTCGCTATTAAGAACTACCGCCTCTATCTGGCGGCATTGCCCAACGGGCCGCATGCGAAGGAGATTCGCAAGACGCTCAAGGGTATGGGTCTCGAGCCAGGTTCCTGAAATCGCAGTGGTATAGTTCTCGCAAATCCAGCTCAGATTCGACGCTCCCCTATGCACCCCGTCCTGCAGCAGGTTTTCGACGCGTACGGCCCCGCTCTCGCTGGACAGCCTGCGGAATGGTGCCAGCGGCATCCTCAGCAAAGCGACCGGCAATGGAGTGCGCAGGATCTCGTCGAGCATCTGGTACTCACTTGCCGCAGCACCACGCGGGAGCTGGAGAAGCGGATCGAGCGCGGCCACGCCACACGCGCGCGCAGTACGCCCATGCAGTGGCTGCTGCAGCTGGTGGTGCTGTCGTTTGGCCGCATGCCTAACGGCGTGCCGGCGCCCATCTTTGCCCGGCCCGACCAGCTGCACTGGGGCCCCATGAGCGGCGGCGATCTGCTGGGGAGGCTGCGCGAGGAGATGGAGCGCATGGACGAGCGCATTTCCCAGTGCCGCCAGACTTTTGGTATTCAGAGGGTGGCGTCGCACTTCCTGCTGGGGCCGCTGCGCCCCGACCAGTGGCGCCGCTTCCACGTGATCCACATCGGACACCATCTGGATCAGTTGCGGCGCATCGAGAAGTCGGTCAGCGATCCGGCGTGGGCGGAGGCGTCTCCGATGGGCCGGGAACGCCGCTCGCTTCAGTAGCTCGACTTGATCGCGTACGTTACACCCATGATGAACTGGAACGAATTCCGCTTCGTGGGCGGCAGCGTCGACGGCGGATCGTTCAGGTAGCTGTCCATGGTCCCCACCGAAAAGCCGAAGTTCTTGTAAGTGGGGAAGGTGACCGTGTCGGTCTCCTGCGCGGAATAGGCGCGCGGGGTATTGAAGGCCGGGATGTAGCCAATAGTCTGCGCCAGGGTGAGCAGCTTCAGCTTCAGCGAGTAATCGGCCGCAATCGTGGAGCCGATCAGGTTCTGACTGGTCGAGCCGGAGCCAGCGATGAAACTCTGCTTCTCATACTGCAGGGTCGCCTTCACGTCGGCGATCTGCTTTGGCGTCTTCACCACCGTGTAGCCGGCGCCGCCGCCGTAGATCTGCTGCAGGTTCAGGTCCTGACTGTAGTTGTGGTCGAGTGCTGTCTGGGCCAGGCCGAAGAACCGATCGGAGAAGTACTCGTCGCGCTCGGCGTCGAAGTGGGTGATGGACGATTTGGTGGTGGTCGCCGCCACCGGCCCGGTGGGGCTGATGTAGGCCGGCTGCGTGATCTTGCCATAGGCTTCGCTGAAGTCGGTTGAGGTGCGATTGCGGGTCCGCAACCAGGTGACTGTGGGGACCGTTCGCACCAGACCCAGGCTGCCGGAAAACGTGTACTGGTTCTGCGTGGCGCTCACCAGTGTCGCGCCCGCCGTCGCCGCGCCGTTCCAGCCGGTAAAGAAGCCGGGCTCGTGATAGACCTCCTTATCCAGCGTGTCCTTGCTCACGATGTACTGCGCATCTTTCGTGGGGATAGGCTGCGCTTCCGGCTGTCCGGACGGGTGCACGGTCACCGACTCGTTGGTGGCATCGAGCGGGCCGGTGGGTAACCGCGCGACGCCCTTTTTCCCGAGATGCTTCATCTTCGCGTTCAGCACGGCGAAGTCTTCGGTGGCATGGAGCTCTTTCACGTCGTCCCATTTCACCGTCACATCACCCAGCGATTCGGTGTGGAAGGCAATGGCGCCATCCGTCTCGTTCACTAATTTGCCGTGCAGGGTATCGCCGTTTTTCAGCACCAGAGTATCGGGCGCGGGATCGGCCTTCTTGTCCTCGGCGGCGCAGCGCAGCAGCGCGGAAGGGGCGATCAGAAGCAACGCCAGAACGAAGGCGCCGCGGGAGAGGCGTGTATAACGACACATCATTTCAGTCCTCCTTACAGGGGGGCATAGTCGATTCAGGATGATGGCGACCTGCAGATGCGATGCGTCCGGAGCGACCGGGTGTTGCGTGGCTGGACGCGCCGACCCGTTTTCCTCGAAAATGAACGTATGACGCTGACTCGTGAGCAGGCCCTGGACTTCTTCCACTCCGACGATCTGATCGGTTTGGGAATGGAAGCGGATGCGGTACGGAAACGCCTGCATCCGGAAGGCGTGGTCACCTACATCATCGACCGCAATATTAACTATACGAATTTCTGCACCGAGTACTGTACTTTCTGTGCTTTTTATCGACCGCTGAAGGGCAAACAGGCCAGCGAAGGCTACATCCTCGATTTCGAAACCATCTACGCGAAGATCGCCGAGACTTTGGAGATGGGCGGCACCGGCGTGCTGATGCAGGGTGGCCTGCATCCCGACCTGAAGATCGACTGGTTCGAGCGGCTGCTGCGCGGAATCAAAGAGCGCTTCCCGCAGATCTGGCTGCACTGCTTCTCCGCGTCGGAGATTCTGGCCATCGCCGAATACAGCGATCTTTCTGTGCGCGACACCATCGCGCGACTGCGCGACGCCGGCCTCGATTCCATCCCCGGCGGCGGCGCCGAGATTCTCGACGACGAAGTCCGCCATCGCATCGCGCGGCTCAAGTGCCGCACCGAGGACTGGGTACTGGTCCATCGCACCGCGCACCAGCTGGGCATGCGCACCACGGCGACCATGATGTTCGGCGTGGGCGAGACGCTCGATCAGCGCGTGAACCACTTCGACGTCGTCCGCCGCCTGCAGGAAGAGACGGGCGGATTCACCGCCTTCATCCCCTGGAGCTTCCAGCCAAAGCATACCGCCCTGGGCGGACGCGGCTGGGACGAGGCGACCGCGGTTGAATACCTGAAAGTCCTCGCCATCTCGCGCCTCTATCTCGACAACATTGAGAACGTGCAGTCGAGCTGGGTTACGCAGGGGTTGAAAGTCCTGCAGATGGGCCTGCGCTTCGGCGGCAACGATGTGGGATCGGTGATGTTGGAAGAAAACGTCGTGAAGGCAGCCGGCACCTCGAACTGCACCACCGAAGAAGAGCTGCGGCGGATTATCCGCGACGCCGGATTCAAGCCGGTGCAGCGCGACACCCTCTACCGCACGATGTTCCTGAGCTGAGCAGGGCCGCGCTATTTCAAATCGATCTCGCCCGTGAGCACGTGAGCGTAGATTTTGTACTCGCCGTTCGCAGTGTTGCGCGTGAAGCTGCGGAAGAAGCCGCCCTTGTCCACGCCCCACGCTGAAGCCTTCACCTCGCCAATGGTCACCGAGGCATGCACGGAGCTGTAGTCGGACGTGTCGCCCGCCGAGATCGTGATCTGTCCGGCATAGAGATCGATGTCCTGGTTGCCTTCGAGGTTGTTCACCGTCACTTCGCCCGCGCCCATGTGCAGCCGGAGATTCGTACGGTGCGGGACCTCGATGCGGATCCCAAGATTGTCCTGGTGGTGATCGCTGCGCAGGGTCAGCTGCTCGCGGCCCGGATCGCCGGTCAAGTGGAAGCGCACGGCGTGAGGATCGCTGGCGTTCGTGCAGGTGATCTTCAGCGTCGTGCCGTCCGTGCCGACCACGGTGATCCCGGTTGCGAAGGACTCGACGGCCAGCGCTCCCCGGTCGTGCAGCGGCGCCTCCAGTCCCGACGCGCAGGAGCCGGTCGCTTCACCCCAGGTCGCGCTGCCACATACCAGAGCGGCGACGGCCACGCCGACGCAGAAGAGTCTCATGCCCAAACCATACGTTGATCGCTCGCCGAAGGTTCCCTCTTTCTGGACACCCAGGCGCCCCCCGGGTAATTCTGAAGGGAGGTCGAGCAGTTCCGCGAAGCGGGTCCGCCCGCACGGCAGGTGCCGCGAAGCGCGCCCGCCTGGACGGCCAGTCCCGCTAAGCGCGGCTGCCTCGATGGCAAATCGTATGATCATTAATCTTGCTCGACGCGCGCACAATCACAACTGGGAACTCGACCCCATTGTCCGCTCGCTGCTCGATACCGACTTCTACAAGCTCCTGATGCTGCAGTTCATCTGGAAGAACTTTTCCGGGACGCGGGCGACGTTCTCCCTGGTGAATCGCGATGACGATCCCAGCTTTGCCGAGGCCATCGACCCCGTCGAACTGCGCGCGCAGTTCGACGCGATCCGCACCCTGCGCTTCCAGAAGTCGGAGCTGATCTGGCTGGCCGGCAACACTTTCTACGGCACCCGCGACATTTTCGAACCAGCTTTCCTCGAATGGCTCGACCAGAGCTTCCATCTCTCGGATTACGATCTCTCCTTCGAGAGCGGCCGGCTGAACGTCACCTTCCGCGGTCTGTGGACTGAGACCACGATGTGGGAGATTTATGCGCTCGCGATCATCAGCGAGATGCGCACGCGCTCCAGCCTGAAGCGGCTCAATGAACTGGAGCTGGACATCCTGTACGCCCGCGCCAAATCGAAATTGTGGGACAAGATGGAGAGGCTGCGCGGCGTTCCCGGCCTGCGCGTGAGCGACTTCGGCACGCGCCGCCGGCACAGCTTCCTGTGGCAGGAGTACGTCGTGGGCGCGATGGCCAACGTACTGGGCCGCCGCTTCACCGGAACGTCCAACACGTACCTCGCCTACAAACACGACCTCGAGGCCATCGGCACGAACGCGCACGAGATCCCTATGGCGCTGGCGGCCATGGCCAACAGCGATGCCGAACTGAAGGCGTCGCAGTACAAGGTGCTGGAGATGTGGCAGCAAACGTATCAGGGTGAACTGCTCATCCTGCTGCCCGACACCTTCGGCACCACGCAGTTCCTGCGCGACGCGCCGGCGTGGGTAGCGGACTGGACCGGGCAGCGCGCCGACAGCAAAGATCCGCGCAGTGCCGGCGAGGAGTACATCGCCTGGCTGACGCATCGCGGCCGCAATCCGAAAGAAAAGCTCTTCATCGCCTCTGACTCGCTCGACGTGGACGACATTCTCGAACTGCATCACGCCTTTTCCGGGCGCATCCGCTTTGCCGCCGGATGGGGCACGCTGCTGACCAACGATTTCCGCGACTGCAATCCGCAGGGCGGTAACTTCGATCCGCCGCGCCTGGTCTGCAAGCTGCAGGATGCCAACGGCCGCCCCGCCGTGAAGCTGTCGGACAATCTCGACAAAGCCCTCGGGCCGCCGGAGGAGATCGAGCGCTACCGCCGCGTCTTCGGCACGCAGGGGGTGGAACGGCGCCCGGTACGGACGTAAATCCTAACGTGTCTGAATCTCTGATATTCTGAATATCAGAGATTCAGACATGGAAACGACTCGCATTGGAAAGCGCGGCACCCTCGTCATCCCTGCCAAACTGCGCCAGCGTTTCGCGCTGCGCGAGGGCGATCTGCTGGTCACCGAAGAGCGCGAGGACGGCATTCTGCTGCGCCCCGCCGTCGCCGTGCCGGTCGAGATCTACACGCCCGAGCGCAAGGCGGAGTTCCTGCTGAACAACGCGGTCACGAAAGAGGACTACGACGAGTCCTGCCGCATCATCCGCGAAGACTTCGGCCTCGACCCGGCGAAGATTCCGCACACCGACCCCAATGTGCGGAGCGAGCTGATGACGAAGGCTGAATTTGACGAGCGCTTCAGGCGAACGGAGCGCCGGCTGCGGGACGAGAGCCGCCGTAGACGTGCGTGAAGACCTTCGCGTTTTCCTGGACGCATACATCCTCTTCTCCGCGGCGCTGAAGACTGCCACCAGCTTTGACCGTTTCTGGATCATGCGAGATTTGGTTTTGCTCACCTCGCGTTATGCCGCCGATGAGGTTCGCCGCAATTCTATCCACGCTGCCCAGGATTCAAAACTGGAAGTGCTTCTGCAGAAAATGCACCTTGTTTCGGACGCTCCGGGCGGTTACCTGCCTTCCAACATCATCCTTCCCGCAAAGGACGCCCCCATCCTGTCAGCGGCGATTCAAGCCGGAGCTGATTTTCTGATTACCGGCGATCGCCATCATTTCGGACGATGGATGAATACGCAGATTCAAACCCACCTCGGTGTTCTGGTGATCCAGGAACCAGCCCGGTTCCTCGACGAACACCTCGACCGTTTGTAGCCGACGTCCGGATAAAGCACCCGCTATTTTGCCCGCAGACGCTCCACCACCAGCGGAGCCAGCTGCGACACATTTCCCGCGCCGAGCGTCAGAATCGCGTCCCCCTCGCGTGCCTGGGCGATGGCCTGCGCGATAGCCGCTTCGGGCGACGCCGCATACTGCACCTGCCCCGCATGCATCGCGGAGACCAGCGCCTGAGCCGTCACGCCTGGGATCGGCTCCTCGCTGGCCGCATAAATGTCGAGCATCTGCACCGACGTCGCGTCGTCGAACGCGTGCGCAAACTCGTCCATCAGGTCGCGTGTGCGCGTGTAGCGATGCGGCTGGAAGATCACATGCACGCCACCGTACCCGCATTCCTTCGCCGCACGCAGCGTCGCGCGAATCTCCGTTGGATGATGCCCGTAGTCGTCCACGACGGTGATGCCGCGCTCGCAGCCCTTCACCTGAAAACGGCGATCGACGCCGCGAAACGACTTCAGGCCCGCTGCGATCGCCTCCGGCCTGAGCTCCAGCTGCGCCCCAATGGCCACCGCAGCGGTCGCGTTCAGCACATTGTGCTGACCCGGCACATGCAACTCCAGCGGACCGTAAACATCTCCACCCACCGCGACTTCAAATCGCGACCGGCACAGGCGTTCACCCCGGACGGCTTCAGCCGCGGGAGGCGCCGGCAGCAGGCGCAGCACGAAGTCCGCCTTCGGCGACGCGCCATAGGTAAATACCCGCCGCCGCACCCGGGGCAGAATCGCTGCCAGCCGGGCATCATCGGCGCAGGCCACGCACGCTCCGTAGAACGGCACCTTGTCCATGAACTCGACAAAGGCATCTTCCACGTCGGCCATGTCGCGGTAGCAGTCCATGTGTTCCTTGTCGAGATTCGTCACCACCGCCAGAATCGCCGACAGCCGCAGGAATGACCGGTCGCTCTCATCGGCCTCGGCCACGAGATACTGCGACTGCCCCAGCCGGGCGTTCGAGCCCATCGTATCCACGCGGCCGCCCACCACCACAGTCGGGTCCAGCCCGCCCGCCGTCAGCACCGCGGCCACCATCGAAGTCGTTGTCGTTTTGCCATGCATGCCGGCAATGGCGATTCCGTACTTCAGCCGCATCAGCTCGGCCAGCATCTCGGCGCGCTGGATGACGGGAATCTTGCGCGCCCGCGCCTCCATCACCTCCGGGTTGCGCTCGTTCACCGCGGAGCTGACCACGACTACACCTGCGCCCACGACATTCGCGGCGGCATGGCCTTCGAAGACCGTAGCGCCCAATGTAGCCAGCCGCTCCGTTACCTGGGAGCGGCGCAGGTCCGACCCGCTGACCGGGTAATTCAGGTTGAGCAGAATCTCGGCAATCCCGCTCATGCCGATGCCACCGATGCCGATGAAGTGAACGCGCTGCGCCTTGGCAAACATAATCCAGACTTAAGGTAAATCACCCGGTGGGCAGGACCGAGAGCTGCCTGGATGCGAATTTCGCACCTCCTCGCTCCCGGGCCCCGGCTGCCTTTGTGTCATTTGCGGCGAATCGGCTATTGACCCGGCTTCTGCTCGGGCCCCGTGTGCAGCACCAGGTCATCCTGATGGATGAAACGAATGTCCACGTCGAAGCCCTGGCGGCCGTTCCACTGCGCTTCGGTGATGGGGAAATGAAAGATCAGCTGGCCATCAATGACCTGCCCTGGCGTCATGGTGATGTCGCGCGGCAAAGGTGGCTTCTGCTGCGGCACCAGCGCAGGGTACGCCACGAAAACCTTACGATAATCGGACCCGCTGGCGGCCAGGCTCTGCTCCACCTGGCCGTTCGGCAGAGTCAGGTTGCCGAACATCTCGTTCAGGAACAGCGGCAGCTTGGTCGTGCTTTTGATCTGCACGTTGGCGATCACGATCACTTCATCGGTAACGTTGGGGCCGCCGTTGACGCCGCCCAGACCGGAGCCCGTGGAAAGCTCGCGGTGGATCGGGTAGGCATAGAGCGAAGTCACCGTACCGGCATGCACCGGGCCCGTCCAGGTGGCCCACAGGTACGCCCCGATCAGTCCTACAGAAACCACAATCGCCCCAATCACGGCGAAGATCGGATGAATGCTGGACCCGTCTTTTTCTGACATCTTGCTCTCGCCTCTCTCAGACCGGCCGCTGCCGCAGCGCGTCCAGGAACGCCTGTGGTTCCAGCGTATTCAGCACATCCTCTTTGCGCAACCAGGCCCGCCGCAGCTGCCGAATCCCGTACCGCATTTTGTCCAGATGGCTCGTATGATGCGAGTCCGTATTGATGGCGATGCGGCAACCCAGCTCCTTCGCCAGCCGCAGGTCGCGGTCGCACAGATCCAGACGGTCAGGATACGCGTTGTGCTCCACGGCGACCCCCAGTTCCGCGGCCCGCCGCAGAATCGCCGCCAGATCGAGCGGGTAAGGCTCGCGTCGCAGCAGCAGCCGGCCCGTGGGATGCCCCAGGATATGCAGATACGGATTCTCAATCGCCCGCAGCATCCGCTCCGTCATCTGCGCCTCCGGCATATTGAACAGCGAATGCACGCTCCCGATGACCACATCGAGCTGCGCCAGCACCTCGTCAGAAAGATCGAGCGCGCCCTCGGCCAGGATATCGACTTCGATGCCGGCGAAGACCCGAATCTTCCCCTCCATCTCGCGGTCCACCGCCCGAATATTCCGCATGTGCTCGAGCGCACGCTGGTCGTCGAGGCCCATCGTCATGGCCAGGTTCTTTGAGTGATCGGTGATGGCGATGTACTGGTAGCCGTGCTTCAGCCCCGCTTCGGCCATCTCGCGGATCGTGTTCTTCCCGTCCGTCACGCTCGTGTGCATGTGCACGTCGCCGCGGATGTCCGCCTGCTCGATCAGCTTCGGCAGCCGATGCGCCTCGGCCGCCTCAATCTCGCCGTTGTTCTCGCGCAGCTCCGGAGGAATCCAGTCGAGGCCGAGCGCCGCGTAAATCTCTTCTTCGGTCGCACCGGCTACGAAAGAGCCGTCCTCCACCTTCGCCAGCGCGTACTCGCTGAGCGTGTAGCCGCGCTTCAGAGCCCGCTGCCGGATCGACACGTTGTGCATCTTCGATCCGGTGAAGTACTGCAGCGCCGCCCCGTACGAGCCCTCCGGCAGCAGACGCACGTCGACCTGCAGCCCGCTGCGCAGCCGGAAGCTCACCTTGTTGATCCCTTTTGCCAGCAGCGTGTTCAGCGGCGGGTAATTTGCCACATACTCCACCGCCGCGCTCACGCAATCCTCCGCGCAGGCCGGTCCCGTGCACAGAATGTCCAGGTCGCCGACCGTATCCCGCCCCCGGCGCAGCGACCCGGCGGGCAGGATCGTGGTGATTCCCTCAAAACGCCGCAGGTACTCGATCAGCTTCTCGGCGGCGATCTCCGCGTCGTCCAGCAGGAACCGCCCGCTCGACTGCTTGTAGTCCTCAATGCCTTTGCGCAGCTTCTGGATCAGCTTCTCGCCAAAGCGCGGCAGCCCTTCCAGGCGTCCGGCGGCAATGGCCTGCTCCAGTTCCTCCACCGAGCCGACCTGCAGCGCGTCCCACAGCAGCGCAACCGTCTTGGGACCCATGCCGGGCAGGCGCAGCAGCTCCAGCATCGTGGGTTTGTATTTCAGCAGCAGCTCTTCGCGCAGCGGCAGGGTGCCGGCGCGCTCGATCTCCTGGATATTGGCCGCCATCCCCTTGCCGATGCCGGGGATCTCCAGCAGCTTTTTCGGGTCGCCGGCAATCGTACTCAGCTGGACGGTTGAGGATTCCACCGCCTCGGCCGCGCGCCGATACGAGCGGATGCGAAACGGATCGCCCGCACCAATCTCCAGCAGGTCGGCCGTCTCCGCCAGCAACTGAGCCATCGAGCGATTGTCCATCGGAGACGATTACACCACTTTCGGGAAGAGGGAATCCAGAATGGGGTACGCGGGAACTCCGGGAGGCCAACCCGACTCCGGCCAGGCACAAAAAGCCCGCGCGGTCGCGGGCTTCCCGTACTCTCGATAAGAATTGTCGGTCAGCCGCCCTCAGGCAACTTCCCGGGCCCGGACCACCTGATCTGCCTGAGGCCCTTTCTGGCCCTGAACGATGTCGAACTCCACCTCATCGCCCTCTTTCAGGCTCTTGTATCCATCCACCTGGATCGCGCTGTAGTGGACAAACACGTCCGGACCATCGTCGCGGCCGATAAAACCGTAGCCCTTCGCATTGTTGAACCACTTCACCTTGCCTTTATATTGAGCCACAAACGCGAACCTTCCTCTCAGGCAGTCTTGGGTTGGGGAAATCCAACCTGCTGTCGAATAAAGACGCTGTGCTGTGGCCTTTGGGTTTTCTTCTGGAAAACAGGAAGAGTGGAGTTACTTCTTCCTGGCACCTATGCTACGAACGTAATACATCGCCGAAATGATGGTCTTGCCGTCCTGGATCTGCCCCTTGTCGATCAGCCGCAGCAGCCGCGACAGCGGCACAAACTGCAGCTCAATTGACTCGTCTTCCTCCGGCTGCGCCATGCCCGGGGTGAGGTCTTCTGCCAGAAAAACTTCATGCCATTCGCCGAGAAATCCGGGACTTGCGAAGTATCGGAGCAGCTTCGTCCACCTGCGCGCCTGGTAGCCGGTTTCTTCCAGCAGCTCCCGTTTCGCTCCCTCCAGGTGGCTCTCGCCCGGGTCCAGTTTTCCCGCCGGCAGCTCGTAGAGATACTGTTGCGCCGCGTGACGGAACTGCCGCTCCAGCAGGACCAGGGGATCTTTTTTGCTTTTCGAGCGGTCGAGGGCCAGAATCACCGCCGACCCCCCGTGCCGGATCACGTCACGGGTGACCTGCTTCCCGTTCGGCTCGCGGATCACGTCGGTCTGCACCCGAAACAGCGGTCCCTCGTAAGAAATCTTCGACGAGAGCACCTCGGCCGGGCCGCCGGAATCGATCTTCAGCTTCCGCTTCACCGGGGCCGTTTCCGCAACCGCCTTCTTGAGGGACTTCTTCGATCGCGCCTTCTTCGCCATGATCGCCTCCAAACCCTCCCAAGGTACCACCCGCCGCCGGTTTTGCTGTCAATGCCCGGACGCGCCTCGTTTCTGCATCTTCCCGGCGAGCCGCGGCATCCGATTGTGGCGGCCCTCCCCGCGCCTTCACGCGATCGGCTCCGAGTGATGCCTGCCGCGGCCTCTATCCCCGAACCTCGTAGACCACCGTGAGAGACTGGAGTGCAGACCCGCGGCCGTGAACGTCGACTGTTATCCCATCTCGCTCCTCCCCCGGCTCAGCCGGCTCTTCCTCGACTACGCCGGAAGCCATGAGCCGCTCGACCCTTTCTACCGCGGCACTCCCTCAGACATCCCCACCACGGTTCCCGAGCAGAGTACGGCCCATCGCAAAGCCATTGCCGACCTGCTGCTGGAACAGAACCGCCGCTGGAACGCCGGTCCGAAGACCCTCGCCAACATCGAGCGCCTCCGCCAGGGAGCCGGCGCCTTCGTCACCGGACAGCAGGTGGCCCTCTTCACTGGCCCGCTCTTTACTCTGCTGAAAGCCGCCACCATCATTCAGCGTGCCACAGCGGCCGGAGCCGTTCCGATCTTCTGGCTGGCCAGCGAAGACCATGACTTCGCCGAAGCCGATCACGTCACGCTGCCCTCGCGCCACGCTCTCCACACCCTCCGCGTTCATCTCGATCCACCGCCTCAGGGCCAGCCGGTCGGCGGCCTGCGCCTCGGCTACGGCATCGCGACCGTTATCGAGCGCGCCGCGGAGCTGATCGGCGGTACGCCCGAGTTCGACCTGCTCGCGGCCAGCTACACTCCCGACGCAACCTTCACCTCGGCCTTTGCCCGCTTCCTCTCCGCCGCCTTCGCCGACTTCGGCCTGGTCGTCATCGACGCCTCCACCCGCGCCTTCCACGCGCTGGGCGCGCCGGTGCTGCGCTACGCCATCGAACACGCCGAGCGACTGGAGACGGCGCTGCACGAGCGTGACAAGCTCCTCGCCGAGCGCGACTACCATTCCCAGGTCCTCGTCGCTCCCGGCAGCAGCCTGCTCTTTCTGCTGGACGAAGCCACAGGTGCCCGCACCGCTCTCCGCCGCAAGAATGGCAGCTGGCTCGCCGGCAAGGCGCAATACACCTCCGCCGACCTGCTTGCCATCCTCGACACAGCCCCCGAGCGCCTGAGCCCCAACGCCCTGCTGCGCCCCGTCTTCCAGGACGCCCTGCTGCCCACCGTCGCGATGGTCGGCGGCCCGGCAGAAATCGCCTACTTCGCGCAGTCGCAGGTCCTCTATGACGCCATCCTCGGCCGCGCCACGCCCGTGCTGCCCCGCCTGAGCGCTACGCTCATCGAGCCGGCCATCGCCGAGGTGATGGCCCGCCATGAGCTCACCTTGGCTGACATCCTCCAGGCGCACACCGACGAGCTGGCCCATCGCCTCGGCGCCCGCTCCATGCCCGTGGAAGGGAAGCAGCATCTCGCCGCCACCGGCAACGCCCTCAATGCCGAGCTCGACAGCCTGCTGGCCTGGACCCAGTCGCTCGATCCGAACCTCGGCCGCGCCGCGCATGTCTCCGCGTCAAAAATGCGCTACCAGATGAACCGCCTCCGCCGCCTGGCTGCGAACTACCAGCTCCAGCGTGAGGCCAGCATCCGCCGCCACGTGGACACCCTCTGCTTTAACCTCTTCCCCGACCGCCATCCCCAGGAGCGCACCATCGGCGGCGTCGCCTATCTGACGCGGTACGGCAGCGCGCTGCTGTCCACCCTCGTTGAGCAGGCCACCCCCGACTGCACCGGGCATAAAGCCATCTGGCTGTAGGTCCCTGGCCCGCAGGAACGACCGATTCCCGCAGTACCCTGAACGGCCTGCCGTTTCCTGTTCACTCGGCTCCCCGTTGCGATAAACTCAGCCCCGGGACCCGCAGTATGGCCAAGTCAAAATCCAACAACCCGGTCTTTGAAGTCGTCTGCCCCGATTGCGGCGCCATGCTCAAAGTCGACCCCGCCACCCGCGCCATCGTTGCCCACACCCCCGCGCCGCGCAAGCGCATGTTCGAGGACTTCGACCAGGCCGGCCGCGCCATGCGCGAAGCGGACGAGCGCAAGGAAAGCCTATTCCGCCAGGCCGTGGACGCGGAGAAAAACAAGGAAGATCTCTTCAACAAACGGTTCGCGGAAGCGATGAAAAAGGCCAAAGAAACGCCGGACACCGGTAAGCCGCTCCGCGAATTCGATCTCGATTAAAGGCAAGGCATCTCAAACTTTATGGATACTGAAGTCACACCTTTGAAAATGGCTCGTCAGATCGGAGACAGCCTCTCGGAAACCCACTGGACGCGCGGCGTAGCCGCCGGCGGCCTGCTGGTCGGCGCTCTCCTTCTCTTCACCGGCCGCCGCAAGTCCGGCTTAGCGATTGCCGCCGCGGGCGCCGCCGTCGCGCTGCTGGAAAATCCGGAAGCCGTGCGCGATTTCTGGGAGGATCAGATGCCGCGCCTGCTCCGCTCCAGCCAGGATTTCCTCGTCCGCGTCGAGGACATGATGGAGGAACTCAACAAGCAGGGCATCCGCATCCGCAAAGCCGTCTCCGGCGACTAATCGGCGAGCAAACCTCGGCACTCACGGTTCGACCAGAATTAACTCCGGAAAATCCGTGCGGTATCGCCGCTGATCCAGCGTCACAAGGCGATCTGCGTGCAGCAATGCATGCGAGGCGACGAGAAAGTCAGCTGGGAACCGCTTCGCCTCGGCATTCCCTTGCCGCCGCCTCCGCCGCACATAGGCATCGAATCTTTCGGCCGCCAGAAGCCAAACCTCCTGCCCCGTCGTCCAGTCAACGACGATGCGGGTTTGTTCGAGAAACCGATGGATTGCCTCTTCTGACGTGTGTGGATGAGCCCGCGCTTCAACATAGATGATGGGATGGATCACAAGCCCACCCACCTCACCGGCCTCAAACAGGATCTGAGATACCCGCCGCGCCGTGGGCTCATCGCCCCATAAGGCGGAAAGGACGTTGGTGTCGATCGCCGTCCTCATTCCGGCAGCCGGTCATCTCCGCGCATATCGCGAACCCATGCGTTGATCTCTTCCAGACTTTTAAAGCCCGGGAAGGCGCCAATATATTTCTCGAATGGATTGCCCCGCTCCCGCCCTGGCTGGAGTACGGTTCTTCCGCCATCTTCGACAAAATCCACACGATCTCCGGTCCGCAGTCCGAGTCGTCTCCTAACCTCCAGCGGGATTGTCACTTGCCCCTTGCTGCTAACCCTGCTGCTTGACATCTTTACTCTCCATTCAAGAAGTAAGGATAGCATATCTTACCCTCTTCCACCCGCTACACTGAAACCAGATGAAGCGCACCATCACGCACTATGAGCTGGTCCGCAAGCTGGGGGCCGGGGGCAGCGGCATCGTCTACCTCGCCAACGACACCCAGCTGATGCGCCCCGTCGTGCTCAAGGTCCTCAAGCGCGGCGCCCTCACCCAGGAGCAGATGCGTTCCACCATCCTGCGCGAAGCCCGCATGGCCTCCGCCATCGAGCACCCCAACGTCTGCGCTATCTACGAAGTGGGCGAAGAGGGCGAGGAAGCCTTCATCGTTATGCAGTACGTGCCGGGGCAGTCCCTCGACAAGCTCATCGCCAGGGGCCCGGCCAGCCTGCAGCTCGTTCTCTCCGTCGGCATCCAGATCGCCGACGGCCTCAGCGCCGCTCACTCCCTCGGCATCTTTCACCGCGACCTCAAGCCCGCCAACGTGATGCTCACCGACGGCGGCCTCGCCAAGATCCTCGACTTCGGCCTCGCCCGCCGTCTGCCTCCCGAAGAAGCCGAATTCGATCCTGCGAAGGCCTCCCGCAGAAAGACAAGCTCCACCGCGCGCATCGCTCCCACCGCGGACACCCCGGCTGCCCGTCCTATCCCCACTTACACCGCGCGCGGCGGCACGATCGCCTACATGGCCCCCGAGCAGTTCGTCACCGGACAAAGCAGCGTGCAGAGCGACCTCTGGGCGCTCGGCGTCATCTTGTACGAGCTCGCCAGCGGACGCCATCCCTTCGCACGTCCCGACGGGGACGAGTTCCAGAGCATCCGTGCCATCCAGTACTTCGACCCGCCTCCCATCGAGAAGATCCCCGATGAGCTGAACTCCGTCATCCTCAGCCTGCTCAAGAAAACTCCGGCCGACCGCTACGGCAGCGCCGCCGAAGTCCGCGAGGCGCTGAAGACCATCATGAAGGCCCTGCAGCTCGAGACAGGCATTATCCCCGGCGACGCCGCCGCGGTGCTGCCGCCTTCCACCCCGGCCGAACAGGAGAAGCGCGCCACCGGCCTGCTCTCTATGCTTGCCGAGCGCTTCCGTGAATCCTCCGACGATAAGGGCGCGCAGAACACCATCCTCGTCCTGCCCTTCCAGAACCTCGGCGCGGCCGAAGTCGCCCCGCTCTACGGCTTCGCCCTCGCCGACGCCATCGCCACCCGCATCGCCCGCATGTCCTCGCTTGTCGTCCGCCCCTCAAGCGCGCTCATGCACCTGCCCGTCGCGCAGATGGACCCCCTCGAAATCGGGCAGAAACTTCTCGTCGCCTGGGTACTGACTGGCAGCTTCATGCGATCCGAACAGGGTTTCGACCTGAACTGGCAGCTCCTCGAAACCCATACCCAGAGCGTGCGCGGCGGGGGCGCCATCAGCGTGCCGTCGTTCGATCTCATCGCGGTCCAGACGGAAATCTGCAATGAGGTCTTCGCCTCGCTGCAGGGCCTGGGCCAGCTCCAGCCAGCCGCCAATCACCAGGTCGCTCCGCGCACCCGCCAGCTCGGCGAAGAGCTCTCTGAGGAATATCTGCAGGCCCGCGCGCTGCTCTCCGGCTTCATGCAGCGAACCGGCAGCCGCGCCGATCTGGACCGCGCCCGCGACCTCTTCGAAGCCGTCACCAAAAGCGATCCCACCTTCGCGCCTGCCTGGAGCGGTCTCGGCGTCGCTCAGCTGCAGTACATTCGCTACGGCTTTGGCGGACACCTGCACGTCATGGCCGCGCGCAAGGCGCTCGATCGCGCTCTTGAGCTCGACGCCGGCTCCATCGAGGCGAATCTCTACCGCGTCTATATGCTTCTCTCCCGCGGCGAGAAAGAGAGCGCTCGCCACGGCATTGAGAACCTGCTGCGCACCGCCGCCAACGACTGGAACGTCCACCTCGTCGCCGGCATCACGTTGCGCATCGACGGCATGTACGACGAGGCCCTCGAGCAGTTCCATCGCTCGCTCATCCTCAATCCGTCGAACGCCGCCGTCATCTACAACCACCGGGCGCGCGTCTACCAGTATCAGAATCAGCTGGAGTTGGCCGAGGAAGAGCTGCAGAAGGGCCTGACCCTCGAGCCCAAATACCCGCTGCTGCGCACCTCGCTCGCCTATCAGCGCATGCGCCAGGGCGATTTGCGCCAGGCCATTGAAATCCTCGAAGAGGTCATCCGCGACGACAGCTCCATGCGCATCGCTGTGCCGACACTGGCCATGTGCTATGTGCAGATCGGCGACCGCAATCGTGGCTCCTCGCTCGTTGGCGAAGAGTCCATCGCCGCCGCCGAAGCCGACAGCGAGATGGCCTACCGCCTCGCCACCTACTTTGCCGTCGATGGCGACGAGAGCGAAGCGCTGCACTGGCTCCGCCGCGCCATCTATCTGGGCAACGAGAACTACCCATGGTTTTCGAAGAATCCCGCCTGGAACCGCCTCCGCGAGCACTCCGATTTCGAGCGTATCCTCGAAGATCTGAAGAAAAGCTGGCGCCGCAACCAAAAAACCTGGAAACGCCTGCTGGCCGGCTCAGGAGCGTAGGACGCAGCCCCGGGTGCCATAGCGCCCGTCATGTACGAACCTGTACAAATATCAAATATTGCACAATAATGTACAACCAGCATGAGTCCCGCACCCAGCCACAAATGTTATGCGGTCATCACTGCGGATTTCGTCGGCTCCCGCAGGGTCCAGTCGTTTCGCGCCAGGCGGGACCGCGGGTTGGCCACCGTCTCACAACTCCATCTTGGCGAGAAGATGATCCTGTCTCCCTACACAGTTACGGCGTGGGATGAGTTCCAGGTCATTCTCCGGAAGCCGGAGTTTGCTCCCCGTGTGATCCTGGATTTGCGCCGTCTCCTCTACCCTCTGCAGCTCTGGATCGCCGTTGGGATCGGTTCAGTGAGTGCCGTTCGCAATAAGCCCATCAACCAGTATGCTGCCGGAGAAGCGTTCGAGAGAGCTCGCAAGGCGGCGGATCGCATGAAAGCAGGCTCCTCGAAATACCGCGTCCTCACGAATTTCGAATCCGGAAAGGACATCTTCGACCGCATTGCAAATACCATCTATCGCCTCCAGGACGCGCTCATGGAAAGAACAACCCCAAAGCAATGGGCCACGATCAACGCGCGTATGCAGACCAACCGCCAGGAAGTGACTGCGCGAAAGCTCTCTGTGGACGTCTCGACTGTATCCAGGACCTTAAGACGGGGTTCCTACTGGCATCTGCTCGATACGGCCGACGCTATGGAGAAGATCGTGCAGGCATATTTTTGACGATTTGTATCTTCTGATACAAATTTCGGATATTGGACGAATCGATGCAAATGTTCCCGGCGGCATTCCTGGCTCTTCTCCTCGCCCACCTGCTCGGCGACTTTCTGTTTCAGCCGGAATGGATGGTCCGGAACAAGGCGCGAGACCGCTGGGCCCTGTTCCTGCACGGCGCGATTCATTACGCCCTGGCGCTGACCTGCCTTCTGCTGTTTGCCTCGATCCCTCTGCTTTCCCTCCGGAACCAGGCCGTCCTCCTCGCCTGTGTCGCCATCCACATGGCCATCGACGCCCTGAAATCGCTTCTGATTACGCGATCGGCAATCTGCGACGACAGCACAGCGTTTCTGACGGATCAGGCGCTGCACGTGACGATTCTCACAATCGCGGCCCTGATGTTCACAGGAACGCCATTCACCGGTCTCGCTGGCCTGTTGCAGGTCGCGCCCCAAACAAAGAGCCATCTTCTCGAGGCCACAATCGTCTACGTTGCCGTGGTTTTCGGCGGAGGATATCTGATTCGCTACATCACCCGAGGTATCGCCCATGAAATTGCTGAGGAGACTCCGGAACAACTGGGTAATGCTGGGCTCTACATCGGCTGGCTGGAAAGGACTCTTGTCATCACCGCCATGGCCATGCAGTCCCCAGCCCTCGTTGGCCTGATCCTGACCGGCAAATCCATCGCTCGTTTTCCCGAATTCAAGGAAGCTCGTTTCGCCGAATATTTTCTGATTGGTACCCTGCTGAGCTTCGTGTTGTCGATCGCGGGCGGCATCATACTGCTCCGCCTCTTCTACGGGACGGTTGTACTGAAATAGCGCCAGTTTTCTAATCCCTAATCCCCAATCCCTAATCCCTGTTCTTCTCTACTCCAGCCGGTACTTCGTCTCCGCCAGCCGGTACAGCGGCCGCCACACCAGCCGGTTGATGGTCACCACCATCAGCGCCATGATCATCGTCGCCGCCAGCAGCACCGCATAGTTGCCCTTGTCGCTGGCCGCGCTGATCTGCGCCCCCAGTCCCAGCGTCGCCAGCGTGTGCCCCTTCAGCTCGAAGTACTCCGCCACAATCGACGCGTTCCACGCCCCGCCCGACGCCGTGATGAGCCCCGTGATCAGGAACGGGAAGATCCCCGGCAGGATCACCGTCCTCCACCGCTGCAGGTCGCCGAAGCGGAACAGCCGCGCGACCTCACGCAGTTCGGACGGAATCGCCTGGGCCCCGGCGATCACGTTGAACAGGATGTACCACTGCGCCGCCAGCAGCATCAGCACCACCGACCCCAGTCCCAGACCCACGCCCACCCGCTCCAGCGCCACCAGGATCAGCGGGAACAGCGCCGTTGCCGGGAAAGACGCAGCGATCTGCGCGATCGGCTGCAGCACCTGGCTCAGCCGGGGATTGAATCCAATGGCCACGCCGACCGGAATCGTCCACAAGGAGCCGAGCAGCAGCGCCGCGTTCACGCGCAGAAAGGTCAGCCCCGCTCCGCCCAGCAGCTGCCAGAACTCGCTCCGATGAATCCCCTCCAGCAGCAGCAGCGCATGAAACGCCGCAAACCCAATTGCAACCACCAGCAATGCGCCCACCGCGATGTAGATCGCCATGGACCGCTTCCGCGGCTCCGTGTCCGGCGTGCGCGGCCCGCGCCTCCGCCGCGCCGCCGTATCCATGTAGAAGCGTTCCATCAGCGGCCGCACCGTCGCCCGGTTCATCACGCGGACGAGGTTTGAATTCCGCAGCGCGTCCAGCACCGGCGACGTCACCCGGTCGCCGCTCTCCACGTTCTCAAACTTGAATTTGTCCGACCACGCAATTAGCGGCCGCCACAGCAGCTGATCCGTGATGACGATGATCAGCACGATGGTCGCCAGCCCCCACGTCATCGCCACCCAGTCGCCATGGGAAGCCGCGGTTTGCAGATAAGAGCCCAACCCTGGCAGGCGAAAATTGCGATCGCCAACCGGAAACATCTCGCACACCATCAGAAAAAACCATCCGTTGGCCACTGAAACCATCGAGTTCCAGACCAGGCCGATCGCGCCAAACGGCAGCTCCAGCTGGAACAGCCGCTGCCACCGCGAGAAGCGGTTGATCGCCGTCGCCTCCATCAGTTCGCGGGGAATGCTCTTCAGCGATGTGTAGAAGCTGAACGCCATGTTCCATACTTCGCCGGTGAAGATCAGCAGGATCGCGCCGAACTCAATCCCGACCTGCCGGGAAGGGAACAGAGACATCATCGCCAGCATCACTCCGGGCAAAAAACTCAGCACCGGAATCGACTGCAGGATATCCAGGGTCGCAATCAGCAGCGCCTCAACCCGCTTGTTGTAAGCCGCCGTGTATCCGTAGCCGACCGCGAACACCAGGCTCAGCGCGTACGCCACAAAAATCCGCATCACCGAATAAAACGCGTACAGCGGCAGGTGCGATGGCGAGCGGTGGATCTCCACCTCAGGAATCGCCGAGCTGAACCAGAATTTCGCGATCCACAGGACGGCGTAGAACAGCGCCAGCAGCGCCCCCGCCACGCCCACATCGATGAAGAACGGCCAGGTCCGCTCCATCACCAGCGTGCGGCTGAGGGTGAAGCGCGGTCTCATCCGGCCTTCTCTTGTTCGGTAGTCTCTTCGTCGCCCGTCGGCGGGCTGCCGTTGCCGCCCTCTTCGCCTTCGTGCTCGTGCAGCACAAAGCGCCGCCGGCTGTCGTCCCAGTCGAACAGCTCCGCGTACCGGCCCCAGTTGATGGCTGTCTCCAGCTGGTTGCGGCACTCCTCGTCGCTGAACTGCTCGTCCAGCATGTCGAGGAAAAATTCCTCCGGCACCGAATGATCGCTCTTGTTGGCCAGCGCCCGTGTGATCTGCCGCAGCAGCAGCACATGCTCCACCGCCGCTTTCCGGAACAATTCCTTTTGCCTCAGGATCTCGGCGTACGCGTAGTCGTGGCCCTCCGGCGTGATCACCGCGTCGCCTTCTTCCACCTTCAGGAAGCCCAGCAGCTGCGCCGCTTCCACGATCGGGAACAGGTCGTCGATCTCGAACGCCAGCTCATCCGCCAGTCGATAAATATCCGTCCGCCCGCCCAGATCGATGATCAGCTCCAGCAGTCCCGCAATCCCGCCCGGCCGCGCATGGGGCAGCATCTCGTAGTGCATCTGCCGCTGGTCGCGGATGCGCCGCCCGTTGGCCAGCACCGGCACCTCCGCCGGCTGTACGTCGGGCCGCGTCAGCACCTTGTAGATGTAATCCACCAGCGCGGTGAATGCCGGATTCTTCCGCTCCCGCGGATGCGCCAGCGTCACCTTGAAATCGGTCCGCACGTGCCCGGGATTGCGCCCCAGCACGATGATCCGGTCGGCCAGCAGCACCGCTTCGTCGATATTGTGCGTGACCAGGAAGATGGCCTGCGTCGGAATCGTCTTCTTTTGCCACAGCTCCAGCAGTTCGCCGCGGAGGTTGTCGGCCGTCAGCACGTCCAGCGCGGAGAAGGGCTCGTCCATGAACAGGACCTCCGGCTCCACCACCAGCGCCCGCGCAAAGCCTACCCGCTGACGCATCCCGCCCGACAGCTCCTTGGGATACGCAGCTTCGAACCCGTCCAGGCCGACCGTGTCCAGGATTTTCAGGCTTCGCCTGTGGCGGAGTGTCGCTTCCATGCCCCGCGCCTGCAGCGGAGCCTCCACATTTTCACGAACCGTAAGCCAGGGGAACAGCGCGAAGCTCTGGAAGACGATGGAGACGTTCACCTCCACCGATCGCACGTCCTGCCCATGCCACAGCACGCTCCCTGCCGAAGGCTTCGACAGCCCGGAAAGCATCCGCAGCAGCGTCGATTTCCCCGACCCGGAAGGCCCAAGCAGCGCGACAATTTCCCCCGCGCTGATCTCGAGGTCCGTCGGCGCAATTACCTGGATGCGCGCGTCCCGCGACTGCGAGTAGAACTTCTCGACCTGCCGTGCCTGGATGATGGGGTTCGTCATCGCAATGCCGCCCGTCGCTCCCTCGATTGCCGGGGCTCCCGCCCCGTTGCCGCAGGGGAATACTCATGCCTGTGCCGGATTTCTGCCCGTTCTCTGCTTCAAAAAAGTGTAAGGTAGGAGCGTTGCTCCAGGATGAAGCATCTCCCGCCTTCAGCGTATCATCATAGGTGAAGGTCATCCGGCATGGCTTGTCCCCGGCACGCCGTTGGCATTGTTGCCAGCCCGCTTTTTCCCTGATTCTTAATCTCGACAAGGAACTGAAAGAGACGAATGTCTGAATCGCAGCCGACGAACCAGGTAAAACCCAGGGTTTTGGTGGCCGATGACGAGCGCGTCATCGCCGATACTCTGGCCATCATCCTCAACCAGGCCGGCTTCGAAGCCACCGCCGTTTACAGCGGCGAGCGGGCCGTCGAAATGGCTCAGGTCCTCAAGCCCGACATGCTCATCAGCGATGTCATCATGACCGACCTGAACGGCATCGATGCCGCTATCCAGATTCGCGCCATGCTCCCCGGCTGCAAGATCCTGCTCTTCTCCGGCCAGGCCGCCACCGCCGATCTGCTCGACCGCGTCCGCGGCCAGGGCCACGAGTTCGAGATCCTCGCCAAGCCCGTTCATCCGCAGGACCTGCTCGCCCGCCTGCGCAGCTAGCGCGCCCCGTCCCCGTTTCACGCGCATCCGAACCCCGGGAGAACTCTCTACCGGGGTTCTTGCTACTGCGACTTCTCTCGCGAGAACCAGGTCAGCCGCACCGCCACCGTCGTGTCGCTCTGTTTTCCGGTCGTGTAGATCGGCGCCTTCCAGCCTTCGTACTGCACCAGGCCGCGTACTTCGTAATCCTGCAAAAAGCGCTTTCGCACCGAGAAGGCAAAGTCGTTTTGCGTCGTGCCGCCCGGAATAAACTGCGCCGACGCCTTCGCGTTCCGGTACATGAACTGCACGTCTTCCTCAGGCGACAGGTGATAGGTCAGCCACGCCTGGCCGCCCTTGCCCTGGCGGCCCACCCAGTCCGGCAAAAAGCCCTTGTTCGTCGGCCCCTGCTTCTGGATCGTCTCCGTGTAAAGGAACAACCCGTTGTTGATGGGGCTGCCGTCGGGGTTGCTGTGGCTGGCCGGCTCGGTGTTCGCCCCTTCCACCCGCAGATCCATCTGGTGCAGGCCGGGGAACTGCGCCAGATAAATGCCCGGATGCACGCCCGCCCGCCGCGGCGCGCTGATCGGGCTTACGTCGTCGTGCACCAGCGAGTCCGAGTACAGCGTCACCCACTTCTGCAGATGCGGAAGCCGCCAGTCAAAATCAAACGTCCCGAAGCGTGCCCCAGGATCGCTCCGCGAAAGCTTCTCCGCCGCGGTAACGTTCTGGAAGCTGAAAAAGCTCTTCAGGAACGTGTGCAGCGTGATCGGCTCGTGGCCCTTGCCGCCCCACACCACCATCCGGTCGAATCCAAACTCCAGGTCCCGGTAGGGCTTAAAGCTCAGCTTCTCCACGTGCACCCACGGATCGTTCGGATCCGTGTGCCCCTTCAGGCTGCCCACGAAAAAGTCATAGCGAAACGGCCCCGTCAGCCGCGACAGCAGCGGAATCCGCAGCGGCTCCACCCGATCGATCTGGAACTGATAAATGTCTTCCGCGTTGTCGCTCCAAAGCATGCTCGCGCCCTGGTCCGGGCCCATCCAGTGGTCGCTCTTGCCAAAAGAGATCTCGTGACCCAGCAGGTGGTAAGAGAGATTCGCCTCAAGGATCCGCCCATAGTTGGCCGAGGTAATCGGCCCCTGGGGGATTGTGTCCTGCACGGGATTGGTCGCGATCGGAATCAGATCGATCGCCGAAAGCTGCGCCGCCAGCGCCGGCGAATATCCCGCCGCGCTCGGCGCATATTGGTACTCTCCGCGGAAATACAGCGAAAACCGTCCCGCCGTCGCCCGCCCGCTGAATCCCGAATAGTCGTTAAACCCGCCCTCGTACGGCCGCCCGTAGTCGTTGATGATCGATTGCCCCAGATGAAAGCTGTCCCGCAGCGGCGTCCCGCTGATCCCGCGCAAATCCGTGTACACGCTCTCCAGCGTCGCGTGCGGATGGTTCAGCTCCGTCGCGTTGTCGATATCCGGCTGCACCTCGTTGAGCACCGCCAGGTAAATCGACTTCGCCTCATCGTTGTTCGTATCCGTGTCGATGCGGTCCGCGCTCTGCTCCAGCATGTGCGCGATGCTCAGCCGCGTCCACGGCCGCAGCCCCAGGAAGGCCGTGTCCAGATATCCCAGCGAATGAAGACGGTCCAGCGCCGGATAAACCCAGCTGTCCATCGGAACGTAGCTCGACCCTTCCGAGCTGGTTTCGACCATCGGAACCGGGGGCTTGTAATTTGGCGGAAACGGCTGCTGGGTGGTGGTCGTCTGTGCCTGTGTCCGGATCAAACTCGCGCCGGCCAGCAGACCGGCAGCCAAAAAGCCAAAGCGTCTCAATGCGACCTCGGTAGGGGAGTGCCTCTCCCGGCGCAGCGGATCGAAATCGCCCGGCCGGTGCTTTCAGCCTGGAGGATGCGCACCTCAGTGTCAAGCCGCGCGGATCAGGATGAAGACCCTGTCATCTATGAGCCGTCATTCTGAGCGCAGCGAAGAACCCCGCGATCGTTGGCACGGGAAAGAACGCATCAGGTCTCTCCCCGTGCTCTCCGTGTCCTCTGTGGTGAATCGCCGTCGCGGGCAGCTACCCGCTACCAACCACCGCCTACATGTGCGCCGGGTCCCCCCGCTCCGCATCCACGCCCAGCTCCGCCATCGCCGCCTGCGCCTTCTTCGCGTCGAACTTCCCGTCGCGCGCCAGCTTCGATAACGTCGCCGCCACCACCGCCTCGGCGTTCACCTCAAAATGCCGCCGCAGATGCTCACGGTTGTCGCTGCGCCCGAACCCATCCGTCCCCAGCGAAACCAGCCGCGTCGTCAGCCACGGCGCCAGCTGATCCGGAACCGCCTTCATGTAATCCGACGCGGCAATGATCGGCCCCTTCGTCTTGCCGACCACCGACACAATGTACGGTGTCTTCTCCGCCTTCGCCGGATGCAGACGGTTCCACCGCTCCACACCCAGCGCCTCGCGCCGCAGCTCGTTGTAGCTGGTCACGCTCCACACATCGGTGGCTACGCTGTACTTCTCGGCGAGAATTGTCTGCGCGCGCAGAACCTCGTTCAGAATCGGACCGCTCCCGAACAGCTGCGCCACCGCCTTGCCGCCCTCAGCCGCCTTCAGCCTGTAGATGCCCCGCAGAATGCCTTCCTCCGCGCCCTCCGGCATCTCCGGCATTGCGTAGTCCTCGTTGTACATGGTGATGTAGTAGAAGAGATCCTCGCCCTTTTCGTACATCCGCTTCAGGCCGTCCCGCAGGATCACCGCCATCTCGTACACGAACGCCGGATCGTAGCTCACGCACGTCGGAATCACGCTCATCAGCACGTGGCTGTGCCCGTCCTGGTGCTGCAGTCCCTCGCCGGTCATCGTCGTCCGGCCCGCGGTACCCGCCATCAGGAAGCCCTTGCCCCGCGCGTCGGCGAACGCCCACATCATGTCGCCCACCCGCTGGTAGCCGAACATCGAGTAGTACATATAAAAGGGAATCGTCGGCACCAGATAGTTCGCATATCCCGTGCCCGCCGCCGTAAACGACGCCATCGATCCGGCTTCCGTAATGCCTTCCTCCAGGATTTGCCCGTCCTTCTCCTCGCGGTAGTACAGCAGCATGTCCACGTCGTGCGGCTTGTACTTCTGCCCCTCGCTCGCGTAAATGCCCACCTGCCGGATCGCCGACTCGAGCCCAAACGTCCGTCCCTCGTCGGGAACGATGGGCACGATCAGCTTGCCGATCTTCTCGTCCTTCATCAGGTGCCGCAGCATGCTCACAAAGCCCATCGTCGTGGACACGGCGCGGCCCCGCGATCCCCCCGTCCACTCCGCAAATTCCTTCAGCTCCGGAGCCTTGAAGTCGATCGCCGGCACATCCCGCTTCGGCATGTACCCGCCCAGCCCCAGCCGCCGCTCGTGCATGTACTGCATCTCCGGCGTTTCTCTGGTCGGAACGTAGAGCTTGCCCGCCCGCGCGTCCTTCTCGGGAATCGGAAGATCGTAGCGCTGAATGAAGTCCACCAGCGCGTCTTCTGAAACCTTCTTCTCCTGGTGCGACGCGTTGCGCGCCTGCGTGCTGCCCAGCCCGTACCCCTTCACCGTCTTGGCCAGGATCACCGTCGGGCCGCCCTTATGCTCGGTGGCCCGCTTGTACGCGTTGTAAATCTTCCGCGCATCGTGTCCGCCGCGGTGCAGGTGGAAGATCTCGTCGTCCGACATATCCTTCACCAGCTCCAGCAGCTCCGGATACTTCCCGAAAAACTCGCTCCGGATATACGCGCCGCCCTTCGCCTTGAAGGCCTGGTACTCGCCGTCCACGCACTCTTCCATGCGCTTCAGCAGCAGCCCCGTGTGGTCGCGCTCGAACAGCGCATCCCAGTCCGAGCCCCAGATCACCTTCAGCACGTTCCAGCCCGCGCCTCTGAACACCGCCTCCAGCTCGTCGATGATCCGCCCGTTGCCCCGCACCGGCCCATCCAGCCGCTGCAGGTTGCAGTTGATCACGAAGATCAGATTGTCCAGCTTCTCGCGCTTGGCAATCGACAGCGCGCCCAGCGTGTCCACCTCGTCCGTCTCGCCGTCGCCGATGAAGGCCCAGATCTTGCGCGGCGTCTTCTCGATCAGCCCGCGGTTCTCCAGATACCTCATGAACCGCGCCTGATACACCGCGTTCAGCGGCCCAATCCCCATTGACACCGTGGGGAAGCGCCAGAAGTCCGGCATCAGCCACGGGTGCGGATACGACGACAGCCCCGGCGTCTCCCGCAGCTCGTGCCGGAAGTTCAGCACCCGCTGCTCGTCCAGCCGCCCCAGCAGAAACGCCCGCGCATAGATGCCCGGGCTCGCGTGCCCCTGGAAATAAATCAGATCGCCCGGCTGCTCGCCATACTTCGCGTGGAAGAAATGGTTGAATCCCACCTCCAGCAGCGTCGCCAGCGACGAGTACGTTGCAATGTGCCCGCCGATGCCCGGGTCCTTCTTGTTCTGCCCGTGCACCATGGCCATCGCGTTCCAGCGGATCAGCGCCTCGATCCGCCGCTCCATCGCGCGATCGCCGGGATACGGCACTTCCTCATGCTTCGGAATCGTGTTCACGTACGGAGTGGTCAGCTCGCTCGGCTGCGAGATGCCCGCCTCGCGCGCCCTCTGCTTCAGCGCCGCCAGCAGCTCCGCGCCCTGCTCCGGCCCCTCGGCCACCACCATGTCGTCAAACGCTTCGATCCACTCCCGAAGCTCCTGCTGGAAATCGTTCTGCACCGGATTCGTCACCTTCGTCGCCATAAACTCTCTCTCCGCGCGCTCTCGACCCCTCAGGCCAGGCGCAATTCCTCAATGTCGTCCGCCGCGTCGCCGGCCGTCTCGCTCGCCGTCTCCTGCTTTTCCGTCCGCAGCTCGGCCAGAATCTCGCGCCGCCACGTTTGCACCGGCAGCCCTCGCGCCTCCAGCCACTGCTCCAGATGTCCGACAGCGGTATCACCCTGCTTTGCGTTCTTGTCTGACACACCCGACGCCGGCCATCGCACGCACAGCATCCGCGTGGGGCCGCCACCTTCCCGCGCCCGCGCCATCGACTCGTGCGCCACGCGGTAGATCGCGATCACATCCTCCGCATCCACCGGAATCGCCGGCATCGCGCCAATCCGCTGCGGAAGCGGAGCCTGCCTCTTCGTCGCGTCGCCATTCGCTCGCCAGTCCTCCACGAAGATCACCGGCAGCTTCGCGTCATCGGCCAGCTGATGCGCCTCGCGCACAATTGCATCGCCGCCCGCATTCGCGCACACGATCACCGTCAGCCGCTCGTTCTTCCGCAGCCGATCGGCCGCCGCGCCGCTCAGAGCTGCAATCACCTGCTCGCCGAAATTGCCGCGCTCCTGCGTCACCACAACGTCGTCGCTGCGCAGATCACCGGCCACGCCCGCCATGGCTGCGCTCAGCCAGTGGCCGCCGGCACCCTGCGCGTGCTCCAGCGCCAGCGCATACAGCCGGCGAAACTTTGCATCGCTGATCAGCGTGTGCCCGTGCTTGCCGGACGCAACCCTGCTGCTCGCCTCGTTGCCCATGTGTCTCTGTGATGTTCCTTTGCGACCGCCGGATTCGGGGGTGAGGGGATCGCTCCGGAGCGCCCATCGCGTGCGTCGGGCACCGCCGGCTCTCTTAAAATTGTAGCGCAGCGCGGCTTCGCGCTTCTCTCCGTCGGACAACCGTCACCGCTCGTCCGACGCGAATGGCCCAATGTCCGACACGAGTGGCCAATTGTCCGACGCGCATCACGAGGCGACCAACGCACTCCAGGTTTTCAACAGTTTTGTGAATAACCCTGTGCATTTCCTGTCCGACGATGCCGCGGACTCAGAAACGATGCGCACTTCAGCATTCTGCACTCCCCGCGATGCACTCTCTCGCACCACATTCCGGCAGTCATCAGGATGTCCGCAAACGCTCACCGCACTCGACGCGCTCCGCGTGCATCGACTCCCTCTCGCTCGCAATTCTCGCAATTACTGTCGTACACCGCAGGCACAAGGACTGGCGCCACCACATCCACGCTATCCGCTATCCGCTGTCCGCTGTCCGCTTTTCAATCCCTAAACTCTAATCCCTAATCCCTTCCCTAGGTGGAGTAGTCCGCATTGATGTGCACGTACTCCGTCGTCAGATCGCACGTCCAGAACGTGCATCGCCCCGCGCCTTCGCCCACAGCAATGCGAATCGCATACTCCCGCTGCTGAAGATGCGCATGCGCCGCTTTCTCGTCATACTGCGCCGCGCGCCCGCCCTTCGCGCAAATCGGCAGCTTGCCAAACCAGACAGCAATCTGCTCCGGATCAACGTCCGCACCCGAATACCCAACCGCCGCCATCAGCCGCCCCCAGTTCGGATCGGCGCCCGCCCACGCGGTCTTCACCAGCGGCGAGTTCGCAATCGCCCTCCCGATCTTCACAGCATCCACGTCCGACGCAGCGCCCTCGATCTGCAACTCGACGACGTGCGTCACACCCTCGCCGTCGGCCACGATCTGCTTCGCCAGCGACGTGCACACCTTCGTGAGAGCCTCGGCAAATTCTGCATCCTCCGCCCACACATCCGCGCCCGAAGCCCCCGACGCCATCATCAGCACCGTGTCGTTGGTCGATGTGTCGCCGTCAATCGAGATGCGGTTAAAGCTCAGCTCCACCGCGGCGCGCAGATAACGCTCCATCGCCACCGGATGGATCGCCGCATCGGTGAACAAATACACCAGCATGGTTGCGTGTAAAGCGGCGTGCAGCGGAGATCCGCCCGTCGCGCTCGCCGGCACCATCTGCGGCCCGATCATCCCTGCGCCCTTGCACACCCCTGCAATCCTTACCGTTTTGTCACCAGACTGGATCTGCTCGTGTGCCACTTTGGCACGCGTATCGGTCGTCAGAATCGCCTCGGCAAACGCCGAGAATCCCGCCACGTCCGACGCGAGTGCCTTTTTGACACCCGGTAGCGCGGCCACCAGCTTCTCCGCCGGCAGCGGCACGCCGATAATCCCCGTCGAGGAAGGGAAGACCTCGTGCCCTTCGCAGCCCAATGTCTTCGCCGCCGCCGCGCACACCTGCTCGGCCGCTTTTACTCCGGCCTCGCCCGTCGCGCAGTTCGCGTTGCCGGCATTGACCGCCACCACGCGCATCAGGCCGGCGCCGCGCTCCAGGTGTCTGCGTCCGACAAGCAGCGGCGCCGCCTGTACGCGGTTCGCCGTGAACATCGCAGCCGCGCTCGCCGTCTTGTCCGCCACTGCCACCGCAAAATCCGGCTTGCCGCTGGGCTTAATGCCTGCCTTCACCGCCGCGAAACGAAATCCGCGCGGCAGCGCCTCGGGGGAGATCAAAGATTCGTGAGTCATCGCAAAAAAGATCCAGAAGGTTCTCTACCAGTAAATCAGACATCCGCGCGCCCGCAGAGTCTCCATGCACAGGGACTCCTCAAGCGTGGTTACCCAGCGCAGATCGATCTTGTCCAGTTTCTCCAGCTGTGTCAGACATTTCGGCAGAGATGTCAGCGGATTGCCCCGCAGATCAATCTGCCGCAGCTCCCGCAATTCGCCCATTGAATCCGGCAGCGTTACCAGCCGATTGTTCCGCAGATGCAGTTCCCGCAGCTGTGCCAACTGTCCGACGCACTCCGGCAGCGCCGCGATTGCATTGTCCGACGCACGCAGTTCCACCAGCCCATCCATCTCGCAAACAGCCGACGGCAATTCCGCAAACGAATTCTCGCTGATGTTCAGATACCGCAGCTTCTTCAGCGCGCCCATCGATTCCGGCAGCCCCGTCAGCCGATTGTCATGCAGGTAAAGAAAATCGCTCAGCGCCTCGATCTGCCCGATCGCCTCCGGCACCCGCGTCAGCGCGTTGTGTCCCAAATCCAGCATGCGCAGATTCCGCAGCTGCCCAATTCGCTCCGAGACCTCCGTCAGCCCGTTGTCCGCCAGAATCAGCGATTCGAGCCACGTCTGCTCCCAAACCTCCTCCGGCACCCGCCCCAGCTGCTTCTTCCAGAGGTTGAGCGTCTTCGCGGAATCCGTCGGCATCCCGTCATGCTACCGCGTTGTCCAGGCTCAACCGCAGCATCGCTGCAATAATCACTCTGGAGTCATTCTTTTCTCGTGAATCCATCTTCTGAATTCCTCCTCATGCGCGACGTCAATGTCGCCCGCGGCGACAACGTCGTCCTCCACGACATCTCGCTGCGCATCGCCAGCGGCGAGCACGTCGCCATCCTCGGCCCCAACGGCTGCGGCAAATCGACGCTCATCAAAACCATCACCTGCCAGTGCTACCCCATCGTCACGCCCACCACCGAGCTGCGCCTCCTCGGCCGCACCCGCTGGGACGTCTCGCAACTCCGCGCCCACCTCGGCGTCGTCTCCGCCGAGCTCCCCGGCGAGCGCACCCCCGTCACCTCCGGCCTCGACGCCGTCATCGCGGGATTCTTCTCCGCCTCCACCCTCTGGCCCAACCTGCATGTCACGCCCGAGATGCGCGACCGCGCCCACCAGGCCCTCCACCTCATGCAGGCCACGCATCTCGAAGCGAAGCTCGTCGGACAAATGTCTGCCGGCGAGCAGCGCCGCATCATGATCGCGCGCGCCCTCGTCCATCAGCCCGAAATGCTTCTCCTCGACGAGCCCTCGAACGCCCTCGACCTCGCCGCGCAGCGTGAGCTCCGCGAAGCCCTGCGCCGCGTCGCCCAACAAGGTGTGGGCATTCTCATGGTCACCCACCACCTCGCCGACATCCTCCCCGAGATCGATCGCGTCATCATGATGAAGGACGGCCGCATCTTCGCCGACGGCCCTCGCCAGCAGCTCATCACGCCGGAAAAACTGCGCGATCTCTTCGGCGTCGAAGTCCACCTCCTCGAGCGCGACGGCTTCTGGCACTCCTGGTAAGTTGAATGTCCGACGCGTGTCCGACACTCGTCGGACAATGTCCGACCGACCCAGGCAACTCTCCGGATTCCCGCCCCTTGCGTCCCCGCCGCGCCCGGCGTTAACGTAGCCGTACACGGGAAAGGAGGATGATCCAGCCAATGACAAATTCTGATGGTAGTTGTAGTACCCGCAGGACCCTACGTGAGGTGACTGAGGCTTAGAGCCGCTCCTGGCTTGAAGTGAACTAAGTCCTGGCGTAACCCAAAGCGCCGAGGCCACTCCGACAACGGGGGCGCCTCAGGTCAATCTCAACAGTCAACCGGTGATCAAGGCCCGCTTGCGCAATCCCGCAGCGGGCCTTTCACATTTGTCATCCTGAGCGTAGTTCGCACCGCTGTGCGAACGGAGTCGAAGGACCTGCTTTTCCCACCCGTTACCGCCGTACAATACTCCCCATGGAACCGCTCGTCATAGCAGGCAAAGCCTTCCAGTCGCGCCTCATCGTCGGCACCGGCAAATATAAGGACGGCCCCGAAACCCAGTCCGCCATCGAAGCCTCCGGCGCTGAGATGGTCACGGTCGCCGTTCGCCGCGTCAACCTCGACCGCTCGAAGGAATCCCTGCTCGACTTCATCGACCCCCGGCGCTACTTCCTCCTCCCCAACACTGCCGGCTGCTACACCGCCGACGAGGCCATCCGCGCTGCGCGCCTCGCCCGCGAAGTCGGCATCTCCGACTGGGTCAAGATCGAAGTCATCGGCGACCAGGCCACCCTCTACCCCGACGTCCAGGCCACCCTCGAAGCCACCCGCGTCCTCGTGAAGGAAGGCTTCACCGTCCTGCCTTACACCTCCGACGACATCGTCTTCGCCCATCGCCTCATCGACGCCGGCGCCGCAGCCGTCATGCCGCTCGCCGCCCCCATCGGCTCCGGCCTCGGCATCCAGAACCGCGCCACCCTCCAGATCCTCCGCGAGAAAATCACCGAGGTCCCCCTCATCGTCGATGCCGGAGTCGGCACCGCCTCTGACGCCGCCCTCGCCATGGAAATGGGCGCCGACGCCGTCCTGATGAACACCGCCATTGCCGCCGCCGCCAACCCCATCCTTATGGCGGAAGCCATGCAGCACGCCGTCCTCGCCGGCCGCCAGGCCTATATCGCCGGCCGCATGGCTCGCAAACTCTACGCCACCGCCAGCTCACCCCTCGAAGGCGTCTCCCGCTAGCCTGCACTTGTCATTCCGAGCGAAGGAGGGCCCAAACGTTTTTCAGGTCCAGCGTGGCAAGCGATGGACACCCGCTTCTTCGACAGGCAGGACACCGGGAACCTCAAGTTCGGTCCCGCTCCTCTGTGCTCTCTGTGTTCTCTGTGGTGAATGCTCTCGCGTGTTCTCAGGAAAAGAAGTGTCATTCCGAGCGAAGGGGCCCCAAACGTTTTTCAGTTTGGGGGTGGTGAGTCGAGGAACCTGCTTCCCCCCCTCCCATTGCGCGTCGGACGATCGCCCTCACCGCGGAATCCAGCAACACTCCACCCGTTCCTCACCCGCCCCTCGTGCGCTAAACTGACCCTGGAATTCTTCCTGGGTGTTCGCTCTTTCCGCTAAGGGGCTGTCATGCGCGTCTGCGGTGTCGACTGTGGCACGGAAACGACCGGCTACGGCATCGTCGAATGCGACGATCGCTCGGCGCGTGCCAGCCAGGCGCTTCGCCTCGTTTCTCTTGATTGCGGCGGCATCTGCCCGCCCCGCAAATCCCCCCTCCCCGATCGCCTCGCCTTCATCTACGCCCAGCTCACTGCCCTCCTCGATCGACACCGCCCCGACGTCGTCGCCGTCGAGGAAGTTTTCTACTCCGTCAATGCCAAATCCGCCATCAAGCTCGGCCACGTTCGCGGCGTCGTCCTGCTCGCCGCCGCTACCGCCGGCATTCCCATCGCCGAGTACGCTCCCCTCACCATCAAAGCCACCGTCACCGGATACGGCCTCGCCGCCAAGAATCAGGTCCAGTTCATGGTGGCCCGCCTGCTCACCCTCGCCCAGGCCCCCGAACCCGCCGACGCCGCTGACGCGCTGGCCATCGCCATCTGCCACATCCACCACGCTCAGACCCTCTCTCTCCAGGAGGCGCGCGTCGTCTAGCCATGCGAAGTCATCCGGCCCTGCTCGCGTTCGCTGTCTCGATCCTGGCTGCCGCCCCGCTTGCGGCTCAGACTCCGGCTCGCATCGTCTATACCTTTGAACACCCCCAGCTCCAGCCCTCGAAATACACCATCACCATCGAAGAAAACGGCGCCGCCCACTTTGTCTCCGAGCCCGGTCTTCCTCAGCAGGGCGACGACGTATTTCCCGCTCCCGTCGACCGCTCCATCCACATCGACCCAACGCTCACCACCAGCCTCTTCAACTACGCCCGCACCCACAACGACTTCGCCACCGACTGCAGCCGCCACCAGTCCAACCTCGCCTTCACCGGCAACCGCACCCTCACTTACACCGGGCCCGACGGCCATGGTTCCTGCGCCTTCATCTGGGCCGCTGACTCCACGCTCCAGAACCTCTCCGACCAGCTGGGCGCCGTCGCCCTCACCCTCGAAATCGGCCGCCGCCTCGGTGTCGAGGTCCAGCACGATCCGCTCGGCCTCGACGCCGAACTCGAATCCCTGCAGGATGCGGTGAAAGATCGCCGCGCTTCCGACCTGCCCAACATCGCCCAGCAGCTACAGACCATTGCCGACGACCAGCAGGTCATGGTTCGCGCTCGCAAGCGCGCCGTCGCCCTGCTCAGCCGCTGCGAAACCACTCCCAAATCCAACTGAACCCGGGCATCGCGTCCGCCCTTGCCGTGCCACCTGCAATCCGCCCGCAACCCTTCGCCCTTTCCGCGACGTCTTACGTTCCGCAGCCCTCCGGAGAACCCACGATCCCAGGTCTGCCCGCCGAATTGCCTTAGCCCGGCCTTTTCACTCAGCGAACCTCACCCAGAGCTGCAGGAGCTTTTCCATGGTGAATCCAAACGACGGTCGCGATCACACCTTCACCATCGACATCCCCGCAGACGTCTGCCTCCGGGCCGATTTGCATATCCCCGCCCGGCTTGCCGGAGTCGTGCTCTTTGCTCACGGCAGCGGCAGCAGCCGTCTCAGCCCTCGCAATCAGTTTGTCGCCCGCCGCCTGCAGCAGACCGGCCTGGCCACCGTTCTGCTCGATCTGCTCACCGAATCCGAAGAGGTCCTCGATCAGCGCAGCGCCCACCTCCGCTTCGACGTCGATCTCCTCGCCAAACGCCTCCTTTACGCGGTGCAATGGATTCGCCGGCATCCCGCGCTCGGCACCCTCCGTCTCGGCTGCTTCGGCGCCAGCACCGGAGCCGCAGCCGCCCTCCTCGCCGCCTCCGAAGGCCGCCCTCTCGCGGCCATCGTCTCCCGTGGCGGCCGTCCCGATCTCGCCGGGCCCGCTCTGCAAAAAGTCCAGGCCCCCGTCCTCCTGATCGTCGGCGGCAACGATCCCACGGTGCTCGACCTCAACCGCCAGGCCAAAATCCGAATGCACGCCCGCACCCGCCTCGCCGTCATCCCCGGCGCCACCCACCTTTTTGAGGAGCCCGGCGCCCTCGAGCAGGTTGCCGTCCTCGCCCAGCTTTGGTTCGAGCGCTGGCTCCGTGCCCGCGATCCTTACCATCGGGCTGCCTGACCCGCCAGTCGAATCCACCGGCGGAGGCTCCCCCGGGCTGGCGTCCCGCGCCCTCTGGCCGAATCCGCGATAAAGGAGCCCTGTGCGGCTTCCGCAGGTCGGGGCACCCCCCGTTTACGCCCAAAAGGCGGATTTTCGTACCCCGGCCGAGCCTGCCCGCAGCCGTTCCTCTCCCTGGGCCGCCCGTCGCGAGTCGCCTCGGCTGTCCCGCTTTGAACCGGCAAAAAGCGCGAAATAAAATTGAAACTTCTCAACCCTCCCGCCCGTTGACTAGAATGCAGGTGTTTGCAGGGCCAGGAGCGTCTCACTCGCTGCCGGGCGAAAGGCACGATCCGCCGCACCGGCGCCCGCGAGGAGTCGCTCACAAGGAGGTGCCGTGATGAGGCGCCACGTTGCTCCGTTCTTCCTCCGCTGTCCGGGCTTTTCCTCGCCGAAACCCATCAACCGCCTGATCCTTCTCTCCGCTGCGATGGCCTTCGGTCTCTGCACTGTCACTGCCTTCTCTCAGGACACCACGCCTCCCGCGCCCCCGCCCGATCAAACCGCTGCCAATCCTGATCTCGCCCCCGGCCAGAGCACCGTCCGTGCCGTCCGCATCAGCGACGTCGAAGGCCAGGTCCAGGTTTTTGAGAATGGCGAGGTCGCCTTTAGTCAGGCTCTGCCCAACATGCCCGCCGTCGAAGGCATGCGCTTTGTCGCCGGCGATAACGGACGGCTCGAAATTGAATTCGAGGACGGCAGCGTCGTCCGCGTCACCCCCGACAGCTCCATCCGCCTCGCCCAGCTCCGCCGCAACGCCGACGGCAGCACCGTCACCGTCATCGATGCCCTCACCGGCCTCAGCTACTACGAGCTCAACAACCGTGGCGGCCAGTATTCGGTTCACTTCGCGTCTGACACGGCAACACCCGTCCAGGACGCCGTTTTCCGGGTTGCCCTTGACTCTGCCCCGTATCAGCTCGCCGTCATGCATGGCGCGGCCCACATCGACGACGGCGGCGGCCTCTCTGTCGACGTGAAGACCAACCAAACCTTCCAGACCGATCCTCAGCAGCCCGGCGAGTTTACCCTCGCTCAGAACATCTCCGCGGATTCCTGGGATCAGTGGAATTCGTATCGCGACCAGACTCTCTCCAACCTCGAAGCCAATCAGACGGTCGCCCGCGCCAGCTCCGGCGACGTCAACAACCCCGCCTGGAACGACCTCGACTACTACGGCAACTGGTATGACGTTCCCGGCTACGGCGAGGCCTGGGCGCCCTCCGGCGTCGGCGCCGGCTGGGATCCCTTTGGCAATGGCGCCTGGGGCTACTATCCCGGCTTCGGCTACACCTGGATCTCCGGCTATCCCTGGGGATGGATGCCCTACCACTGCGGCGCCTGGGACTTCATGAACTCCTTCGGCTGGCTCTGGATGCCCGGCAACTGCGGCTACGGCCTCTACGGCCCAGGCTGGTATCCCTATGCCACCGTCTGGAATGTGCCGAAAGGCTACGTTCCGCCGCCGCGTCCGCACGGCATGCCCATTCGCCGCATCGGCACCGGCCCCATCGGGCCTCATCCCGTTCCCCCCGCGCCCCGCCTGGTCACCGTCAATCGCGGCGAGGAGTTCTCCAAACCCTTCCAGGTCGCGCCCGGAACGCATCTGGATCGCCCCGAACCCCGTCCGCTCACGTTTGAGGGGAAAAAGATCGAGCCGCTTGAGCCCGGCATCCATCCGATCCAGCGGGGACCCGTCGGCGAGAGCTTTTCCAGCGCCCTTATGCGCACCCATCCGGAATTCGGCCCCATCGGCGGTCGCGACGGCAATTCCTTCCCCGCCCGCTCAGCCTTTATGGCGGAACATAGCCGCAGCTTCGGCGCGCCCTCCAGCTTTGGCTCCGTTCCCGTGGGTCGCGGCGGCTACGCTCCCGGTATCGTCAACCGCGGGAACTTCGGCGGGGGCAGCTTCCATGGCGGCGCCGCCAGCGCAGGCGGTGGTGCATTCCATGGCGGCGGTGGCGGCGGCGTCAGCGGCGGCGGTCACGCGAGCGCCCCCGCGGCGTCGGCCCCCAGCGGCGGTGGTGGCGGCGCCGCCCATCACTGATAACTGGTAAAGAGGGAAGCTAAGAACCGGTCAGTTCAAAACCCGGTCGGCTCGGTGGCGCGTATCCAGGGAGCGAATAGCGACGGAGGAATCTCGTAAGCCGAATCCGCAACTGGCCGCATTATCAGCTGACCGCATTATTAACTGACCGCTTTACCAGCTGGCCGCCTCACCAGCTAGCTCTCGAACATCGCATTCACCTCCCCATACTCCACCGCCTTCTTCGCCCACCCAAACGTTCCTCGATTTCGCGTCTCCCGCGCCGCGGTCAGAAACGCTCCCAGCGCCGCGCGCGCCAGCGCGCTGCCCACGCTGATTCGCTTTACGCCCAGCCCCTCCAGCGTCGCCACGCTGAACAGCGTTCCTCCCCCGGCCAGCACGTTCACCGGGCGATCCACGCCCTGGGCTACGGCCCGAATCTCTTCCGCGGTCCGCAGCCCCGGCGCGTACAGCACATCTGCACCTGCCGCCTGATACGCCTGCAGACGCTCGATCGTGTCCACCAGATCCGGCCGCCCGTGCAGATAGTTTTCCGCCCGCGCCGTCAGCATAAAAGGGAAGGGAAGTGCGTGCGCCGCCTCGGCTGCCGCGGCCACCCGCTCCCGCGCCAGCCCCTGATCGTAGATTGGCCGGTCCGCTCGCCCCGTCGCATCCTCAATCGATCCGCCCACCAGCCCCGCGGCCGCCGCCATGCGAATGGTGCGCGCCACCTCTTCAGGCGAATCGCCAAAGCCGTTTTCCAGATCGCCGCTCACCGGCAAGTCGGTGCTCGACGCGATCGCCGCCACGTGCGCGATTGCCGCCTCACGCTCAATCGAGTTGTCCGGCTTCCCCAGTGAAAATGCGTACCCCGCGCTCGTCGTCGCCAGCGCTTCGAACCCTTCCAGCGCCAAAAGCCGCGCGGTCCCGGCATTCCACGGATTCGGAATCACAAACGCCCCCGCCCGCTCATGCAGCTCCCGAAACGCCTCACCCTTTTCCCGCTGCGTCTTCATCTCTCACCTCCTCATCCCGTCATCCTGCGCGAAGCGCCGCCGAGAAAGTTCTGAAGTGTTGAACCCGCCGCTCCACCATCTGCTCGCCCACCGCGCTTAGTCTTTAGCTGCCCGCTGCCCGCTGCCCGCTGTCCGCTGCAACCTGTACCCTGTAACCTGAAACCCTGTCACCTCTGAACAAACGTCCCCTCCACCGTCTCCAGGAACGTCCGCTCCTCGCGCAAAATGAACCGCTGCTTCTGCGCCATCGCAAAGTTCTCCATAGCCGCCGCATCGCCCCGCAGCCGCCTCCGGTAAATCTCATACGCCGCGAGATCCGGAAACGCGATCAGCCCCCACGCAATGTCATTCGTCCCTTCCGACGGCAGAAAATATCCCACCAGATTCCCGCCGCAGCGCGGAATAATCCGCCCCCAGTTCTCCGCATACTGCCGGAAAGCCTCTTTCTGAAACGGATCGATCTGATACCGAATAAAACAAGTCATCGCCATAAAACCTCCCCATAGCCGGTAGCCCGTACCCTGTAGCACCCTGAACCCTGCACCCTGATAGTGCGTCTTGTCTCGCGGGGACACTTCGTTTACCGTCAAACCATGGATGCAGAGCAGGGCATGGACGCTGCCATCTCCGCCGTCGCCGCCGCCATCGCCGAGCCGGCACGCACCCGTATGCTTTGCTCCCTCCTCGACGGACACGCCCGTACCGGCACCGAGCTGGCCATCCTCGCCGACGTCACTCCCTCCACCGCCAGCGTTCATCTCAGCCGCCTCAAATCCGAGCGCCTCGTCCAGGTCGCCGCCCAGGGCCGCCATCGCTACTACGCCCTTGCCGGACCCGAGGTCGCCCGCGCCCTCGAGCGCCTCAGCGTCCTCGCCGGCGTCACCCGCGCCCGCTTCGTTCCTTCCACCCCCGAACCTCTCCGTGCCGCGCGCTCCTGCTACGACCACATGGCCGGAGCTCTCGCGGTCGCCCTCCACGACCGCTTCCTCACGCTCGACTGGATCACCGTCAACCCGCCGGCCCGCGCGAAGTCCGGAAGCACTGCCGCCGTGCGAACTCGCCCCGTGCCCGCAACCCGTCCCGGCCACGCCTATCACCTCACGCCCGCCGGAGAGTCCGCCCTCCGCACCCTCGGCGTCGATCTGGAATCCCTCCACGCCCAGCGCCGCCGGTTCGCCTACGCCTGCCTCGACTGGAGCGAGCGCCGCCCCCATCTCGGCGGAGCCCTCGGCGCCGCCCTGCTCACCCACGCCCTCGCGCGCCGCTGGGTCGCCCGCGAGCTGGACAGCCGCGCCCTTCGCCTCACCACCCACGGCCGCCGCGAGCTCCACACTCGCTTCGGCCTCACCGCTTAAAACTGTCATCCCGACCGAAGCGCCGCCGAAATCTCGCCAGCGGTGCAGAAAGCCTACCGGCGCGCAGCGGAGGGATCGGTGGTGCAGCCACCGAAAGAATCTGAAGCGGTGACCCAATCGCCCCCAAGCCAAAACCAGCAACCCGCTTCAACAGCGACCGCTTCACCAGCTGCCCGGTTTTTAGCTTCCCGCTTCACCAGCTACCCGCTTTTTAGCTGCCCGGTTCTAAGCTTCCCGGTTCTAGCTTCCCCGCTCGGTTTACCCTCTCTATATGTCCCGCGTCGCGCGGCTTATCCTCGGCCTCATCGTCGGTCTCGCTCTCCTGGCCTGGGCTGCCTCCGGCGTCGTCGAAACCACCGCGCGCGAGTGGTTCGAGCGCGACATCAACACCCGCGCTCACCTCGTCCTTACCAGCGCCCGCCGATCCCTCGCTCAGGCATGGGACAATCCCGCGGAGCTCTACGGCCAGGTCCTCTCCATCGCTCACGACGAGCGCGTCATCGGCGTCTCGGCCTGCGGCGCGGATCTCCAGCCGCGCGCCATCTCTCCCGGCTTCCCCGACGAATTCAACTGCACCCAGGTCGGCTCCCGCATCCTCAGCGCCGATCCCGCCCCTGGCGGCGCTCCTGTCTTTCGTGAGTGGAGCACCGTCAGTCTGCTTCCCACCGGGCGCGTCCAGGTTAACGCCGCCCCCATCCTTTCCGATGGACAGGCGCTAGGCTTCGTCGTCCTCGTCCAGGACCTCAGCTACATTGACGCCCGCGAAGCCCGCGCCCGCACCTTCCTCATCGCCATCTTCGCCCTGCTCGCCCTCACCGCCTTCGGCGTTCCCCTCATCGCTGCCCGCCGCGCCCGCTACGAGTGGAACCTCGAGTTCCGCCGCCTCCTCCGCGGCGAAGGCCGCCGCACCCGCGAGTTCCAGCCCATCCTCTCTGACATGCGCGAGCTTCTCGGCCGCATGGCCACCGAGCAGGGCGACACCTCCGGTCCATGGTCCGCCGCCAGCCTCAAGCAGACCCTCAGCCGTCTCCTCCACGGAGAAAAAATCGTCATCCTCGCCAACCGCGAGCCCTACATTCACCAGCGCATGCCCGACGGCCACATCGAAGTGCAGCACCCGGCCAGCGGCCTCGTCACCGCGCTCGAGCCCGTGCTGCGTGCCTGCTCGGGCACCTGGGTCGCCCATGGTTCGGGAACCGCCGACCGCGACACCGTCGACCGCCATGACCGCGTCGCTGTCCCTCCCGGCGAAGAGTCTTACCTCACCCGCCGCGTCTGGCTCTCCGACGAAGAGCTCCAGGGCTACTACTATGGATTCGCCAACGAAGGCCTCTGGCCTCTCTGCCACGTCGCCCACGCCCGCCCCGTCTTCCGCTCCTCCGACTGGCGCCAGTATCGCGAGGTCAATCAAAAATTCGCCGACGTCGTCTGCAGCGAAGTCGACTCCCGCGATCCCATCATCCTCGTGCAGGATTATCATTTCGCCCTCGCCCCCGCGATGATCCGCCGCCGCCTGCCTCGCGCCACCGTGATCACCTTCTGGCATATTCCGTGGCCCAACGCCGAGCGCATGGGCATTTGCCCGTGGCGCAACGAGATCCTCCAGGGCCTGCTCGGCTCCAGCATTCTCGGCTTTCACACTCAGCTTTTCTGTAACAACTTCTTCGAGTCTGTCGACCGCTATCTGGAAACCCGCATCGACCGCGAGAACAACGCCGTCGTCATGCAGGGCCGCAGCACCCTCGTGCGCCCTTACCCCATCGCCATCGAGTGGCCCAGCCACTGGGCCGACTCCGCGCCCAGTCCCGAAGAATGCCGCGCCCAGGTCTTTCGCGACTGGAATCTCAAACCCGACGCCCTGCTCGGCGTCGGCGTCGATCGCCTCGACTACACCAAGGGCATCGAAGAGCGCCTCCTTGCCGTCGAGCTGCTTCTTGAGCGCTATCCCGAATTCCGCGGGCGCTTCAGCTTCGCGCAGCTTGCCGCTCCCAGCCGCACCCGCATCGAGCGCTACCGCGACCTCAACGACACCGTCGAGCTCCTCGCCGCGCGCATTAACGAGCGCTTCGGCCACGACGGATACTCGCCGATCATCCTGCTCCGCTCCCACCACGAGCCGCCCGAGGTCTTCCGTTTCTATCGCGCCGCCGACCTCTGTTACGTCTCCTCGCTGCACGACGGCATGAACCTGGTCGCCAAGGAATTCGTCGCCGCCCGCGCGGACCTCAAAGGAGTCCTCGTCCTCAGCGAGTTCACCGGCGCCGCCCGCGAGCTCACCGAAGCCCTCGTTGTCAATCCCTACGATCTCGAGGCCAGCAGCGAAGCCCTCGCCGCCGCTCTGCGCATGCCGGTCGAAGAGCAGCAGGACCGCATGCGCTCCATGCGCTCGCTTCTCGCGCAGTTCAACGTTTATCGCTGGGCGGGAAAAATGCTGGTCGACGCCGCCCGCCTCCGCGACCAGGAACGCGTTGCGGGGCGATTATCCGACCGCACCCTCGTCGACTCGCCTCTCTGACAAACGCTCATCGTGGCAGCTCGTTAAACCCGCGCCCGGTCAGGATCAACGGCACGCACCTCTCCGCCCGCGCCGCTCGCGTCTTTGCCTGCTTCGCCCCGGAGATGTGAAAGCTGTACGACTTCCGGCGTCCCGGGGTGAGCGCTTCATACGCGGTCCTTAGGCGCGCGTTCGACTCCAGCAGCGCCTGCAGCTCCTCCGGGATCGGGTATTCATCCGGCTTCTTCCGCGCCACCTTCCTGCCGGATTCCTCCAGTTCCACCGCCTCGTAAAGATAGTCGCTCAGCGTCGTCTCGAGGGCGGCGATCTCCTTCAGCGACGTGAACTTGATCCAGCGCGCGGCCTGGGTGTGCTCGCCGATCCGGTCGAGAATCTTCTTCGCATCCCGCAGCAGAGCACCCTTGAAAAACGAGAACGCGCACGCGTCGCGCAGCGGAATGATGACGGCAATATTTTTCTTTTCGAAGGTGAAGCAGGGTTTGCTCCACTTCTGCTCTTCGGTCAGATAGCAGTCGAGCGCGATTTTGCGTAGCTTGTCCGTCTCCTTCTGCCACTTCTTCGCGTAAGGAACTTTCATGGGCTCAGTGGCGCCTCCTCGCAGTGCGCGCGCATGTCAATCGGCCACGCCGCTTCGAGACAGCGTACAGCGGACAGGGTACAGGGTTCGAGGTCCAGGTTGCAGGTTTCAGGTTGCTGGTTACAGATTGCGGGTTGGGGAGCGAAAGGTCCGGATTGCCGCTCTTTCAGCAATCATCCGGTTCGTTGAGCGCACTGGCGATTCTGCAGCCGTCGCGATCGGCAATCAGGGAACAACAATCAGGGGTCGCAAAGTTCAGACTTGACAGTGCTCAAAAATCCACTACCATGTGGTTGTGGATGCGCTGGACACAACATTCTCGGCTTTGTCCGATCCAACCCGCCGGGCCATGATCGAACGGCTCTCTCATGGGCCCGCCTCGGTGCATCGGTTGACCGAACCGTTTGCCCTCTCGCAGCAGATGATCTCAAAACACATTGCCTGTCTGGTGCGGGCTCAGCTTGTGATCAAGAAGAAGCGGGGACGGGAGAGCGTGTGCACATTGAGGCCGGAGGCGATCAAGACAGTCAGCGACTGGGCGATCAGCTATCGCCGATTTTGGGAAGAGAGCTTCGACAAGCTGGAGGTGGTGGTGAATCAAATGAAAAAAATGGAGGCCAGAGATGGCAGGAAACGCGGTTAGCGAGACAGATCGGATGGTTGTCACACGAGTTTTCGATGCCCCACGCGAACTGGTTTGGAAGGCGTGGACAGACCCGCAATACGTGATGCAGTGGTGGGGGCCTAAGGGCTTTACTGCGCCGGTTTGCCGGATGGATTTTCGCGTGGGAGGGAAATTACTCTGCTGCATGCGGTCGCCGGACGGACAGGAGTGCTGGAACGCTGTTGAATACCACGAGATTGTTCCGTACGAGCGCATTGTTTCCCTCATGTACTTTTCCGACCCAGAGGGAAACAAGATTGACCCTGCGCAACTGGGGATCGAGCACGAGGCCATCGAAGGCGCGTACGACTTGACTCTTTTTGAGGATTTAGGAAACGGTCAAACGAAACTCACCTTCATTGGAAATGAACCCATGGACAGCGCAAAGAACAGCGGGCAACTGGAGGGCTGGAACCAGATCCTCGATAAGATTGCCGAAGTTGTTGCGGGCATGGCGCAGGTGAAATGAGAAGTTGAAATTTTGACGATCGTTCTGCGCACGATACTGCCAGGCCGGCGGCGGAGGCTTTGTTCGAAGGGGCCGCCCGCCGCCTGGCCAGAAGGTCCCTCGCTCCGCCTGCCCCATCGCTGCGCGACGGGGCCCCAAAGCGCGAGGCTCTGGATGACAACTCAGGTTGTTGGGTGACAGCAAGTGGCCGGCATTCCGGAAATTTCCGCGACCCGCTACCGGCAACAGGCTACCGGTTTCCCTACACCCTATCCCCGATCCCCCAATCCCTAATCCCTGGCCCCACCCCTGTGCTCGGAATCACTGAGGTTTGCCGGTCCTGGCTGGTAGGTTGATTCCCAAACGGTGAAGAAAGCTCTGATGACAACGGTTCTGGGCGCGGCAGCTGCGTGCATGGCGGCGGCGCGACCGGCTGCGGCGCAGGAGACGCTGTGGCAGCGGTTCCGCGCCGACAACGCCCGGATGACGGCTCTGCAGCCGACGTGGATGGCGCCGCTGATCCAGTCGGACTGCCGATTGTCACAGGCGGCGCGGCTGTCAGTGGCGCAGTCGAGCGCGCCGGGCGAGCGGATCATCAGCTACGGGAACAATCACGGGATCAGCGTGATCGGGGGGACGCGCTGGCAGCTGGATCTGAATCCTCCGTCGTTTTTCAGAAACCATAGCCGTGCGTTCCCCGACGGCTGGGGCAACGCGTCCACGCAGCTGAAGTTTCGTCTTGCATCGGGAGATGCAGAGAACGGCAACTTCGCGGTGACGGCGATCGTGGCCGAGGGTTTCGCGGCGCGCGCGTACCAGAACGACGCGATGACCGGCTACTCGGTGCCGAAGCTGGCGGCGGGCAAGGCGTTCGGGCGGTTCAACGTGCAGTCCACGCTGGGCGGCTGGCTGCCGGCGGGGAAGATCGCTCAGCAGGGCCGGGCGATCGAGTGGAATGTGACGGGGCAGGCGCACCCAACGCGGCGGACCTGGTTCGACGTGGAAGACAACGCGACCTTCAACTATGGAGGTCCGTTCGACGGCCGGACACAGAACTTCCTCACGCCGGCGGGATTCCTGCTGATTCGGGAGAACGCGCTGGGTTTCCGGCATCCGACAGCGGTTCTGGACGGCGGGATGCAGATCGCGACGTCGCACTTCTCTCTCTGCAATCACAGCCTGATCACGGAACTGCGAATTCTGTTCTGAAGTCCGGAGGGCGGAGGCCGAGACAGGAACGGGTGTTCGCGGCCTGTCCTTTATTGCCGGGAAAAAGCCGCGGTGGGTGTATAAACGCAAAACAGCTCCCCCACAGAACAGCTCCCCTGGGAAAAGGACCGTGCATGGCGGACTTGACGCCTTCAGGCCATAACGAGCGGCTGCGGCTGGTGGTGGCCACCTGCGACGAAGCCGCGCTGCCGGATATCGGGCAGGAGCTGGCTCCGGCATTTTTCGTGAATCTGGCGCCGGACTCGGAGGCGCTGTTTCGCGGCCTCGAGGAGCACACGTCGGAGATTGTGGTGCTGGATCTGGACACGATCGTGCCGGAGGGCCAGGACGTGTTCGCCTATGTGGAGCAGGTGCGGGCGGCGGCGCCGCACCCGCTGCTGATGGTGGTATCGCGGACGCCACTGCGGAATGCGCGGGCGCGAACGAAGAAGGCGGGGGGCGACGAATTCCTGCTGGCTCCGGTGGACTTCGCGGAGTTGCGGGAATACCTGCTGGAAGCCGGAGAGGTGCGGCGGCGCGAGCGGCAGGCCGAGGAGCTGCGGGAGGAGATTACGCAGAAGACCTCCTTTGGCGGGATGATCGGCGGAAGCGAGGCGATGCTGCGGTTGTACGAGGCGGTGCGGCGGGTGGCGCCGAGCAATACGACGGTGATGCTGCGGGGGGAGAGCGGGACGGGGAAAGAACTAGCAGCGCGGGCCATTGTGTCGCTGAGCCCGCGGCGGGAGGGTTCGTTTGTCGGCGTGAACTGCGCGGCGTTGCCCGAGACGCTGATGGAGTCAGAACTGTTCGGGCACGAGAAGGGCTCGTTTACGGGGGCGCATGCGACCAAGCCGGGGCAGGTGGAGCTGGCGGATCAGGGGACGCTGTTCCTGGACGAGATTGGGTCGCTGGGACTGGCGCTGCAGAGCAAGCTGCTGCGGGTGCTGCAGGAGCGGTCGGTGCAGCGGATCGGGGGAAAGACGCCGCGCCGGATCGATTTCCGGCTGATTACGGCGACCAATGACGATCTGGAGCAGATGGTGAAAAAGGGGCAGTTCCGCGAGGATCTGTACTACCGGATTTGCGTGGTGCCGATCGCGCTGCCGCCGCTGCGGGAGCGGACGGGGGATATTCCGCTGCTGCTGGACCACTATATGAGGATGTACTGCACGGCGAGCGAGGTGCCGATCAAGCGATTCTCGCCGGAGGCGATGCAGGTGCTCGAGACGAGCAGCTGGCCGGGGAACGTGCGGGAGCTGGAGAACCTGACGCAGCGGCTGGCGATCATGGTGGACGGGGATGTGATCGAAGTGGAGCACCTGCCGGAGAAGGTGATCCTGAGCAGCGCGGCGGTCAGCGACCAGTTGCTGATCCCTGACGCCGGGGTTGACCTCGATCAGGAACTCATTCGCATTGAACTGGGCTACCTGCAGGCGGCGATGCGGCGAGCTGGCAGCAAAAGGGCAGCGGCGGGGCTGCTGCACATCCCCATTCAGAAGATGAAGTATCTGTGCCGGAAGCACGGGATCTGAGGCTCCCGGAAGGGGTTAAAACTTAACCCCAGCGAGGGTTAAATTTCAACCCCTTCGCCGGGCCAATTGGCGCGTATGGGGCGGAAAACCGGTCTTTTACAGACAAGATCCGCGATTTTGCGGTCAAACCGTGCGCTTTTCGAGTTTGGCAATCGAATCGCAACAGAGACAGGCGTCAGCGAACTGGAGCGATCCGGGGAGCTAAATCATAAGAGATCGGAGAAAACACACCACCATGGCGATCCAGAAAAAGTCCCTGATCAGCAATCTGAGCTCGACGAAGACTTCACCCTCCCCCACCACCCAGCCGGCCAGCGTCGCCTCCAGCGTTCGCCTTGCGAAGAACTCCTCGAAGGGGTTTTCCAAGGGCACTTCGAAGGGCTTCGCGAAGGGCTTTTCCAAGGGCTTCTCGAAGGGCTTTTCCAAGAGCACTTCCAAGGGCTTCTCGAAGGGCACCGGCACCGTCTAAGGAACGGCTCACGGCGCCGGAGAGTTTCCCCGCGCCGACCCGAATCCCGGGGAAGGTCAGACGCTCACCGGCCTTGAAGGCCGATGCTTCGGCTCCGGAGAGCCTTCTGCCAGTGACTCGGTGTGAACCGCAAAAAAAGGAAGAGCTCCGGCTCTTCCTTTTTTTGTTCCCGGGGCACGCCCCTACCAGACTTTCCGATCGGCGAAGTCGCGGAGCGCCCGCACGGCCATCCGCGCGAGGCTGGAGCGCCGCACCACGATTTTGGCGGTTCCGGTCATGCCACTGGACAGGAAACCATCGTTGGCCAGGACTGCGTCCGCTGTGTAGTACTCGAGGTTGGCTCCGCCCCTGATCTGCCGGAGGGTCGCGAGGGCCGGCGGCAACGGGCCCGCAGCCGGCTGGATGGCCGTCACCAACGCGCTCCGCGGAGCGAACGCCCCATCCACGAGGAGGCGAGCGCGCGCACCGGGGTATATCCGGCCCACGGCGAATTCCGGGACAAAGATCCGTGCGCGCATCACCCGCAAATCGGCGATCCCGGTAATCATGGTGCCTGAGTCAATCGAACTGCCGACCAGGTCGCGAAGCCGCGGCGCCGTGACCACGCCATCGATGGGCGCGCGCGGCGCCAGCTGGTCCGACTCCTCGATGGCGACCGCCTGGTCCATGCCGGCGCGCTGGTGTTGCTGCAGGGCCGCGCCCAGATCCCGGTGCTTCAGCTGAGCCTCGGTGCGCTCCATGCCGGTGAGCGCAAACTGCTCGACGGAGCCGGCGCGCACCGACTCGAGATTCGGGTTTGCCATCCGCAGCAGGAGCTGGCCGGCGCGCACGCGCTCGCCCTCTTTCACGAACACCGCGGTAACGCGGCCGGGCACGGTGGCCCGCACCTCAGCACGCTGCAGCGGCTCCAGCAGAAACCGTGCCTGCACTGTTTCATGGAAAAGGGGGAGAACGAAAAGGAGCAGGAGGGCCGCGCCGCCCAGCCAAAGCCGGGGGCCGGTCAGCCAGGAACGGAGGCGATCACGCTTGTCGAGATAGACGGTCTGCATAAATTTCAGGAAGGTGCGGATGCGGGATTTGAAGATGAGAAGCGCCAGGGCCAGGGCCGGCACGAATCCCCACTGGGGGCTGAATTTGGAGGAAACGTTATACGAGAAGCGGACCACGGCAAGAAGCAGCCCATAACTGTACGCGCCGGAGAGGACGGCGTAGGTGACATAGCCGGGGCGACGGCGCTTCGGGACATAATCCACTTCAACCGGCATACGAAAGATGCGGGTGCGTACGAGCTGCGAGAGGTAGGCGGTGGACTTCTCCTTGATGTCGGAGAAGCCGATGATCTCGGAGAAGGCGTAGTAGCCGTCGAGCTTGATGAGGGGATTCATGTTGACGACCACGACAGCAGCGCCGGTGATGAGCATGATCTTGTAGGCGAGATCGTGGGCACCGCTGCCGGCGGGCGTCCCCCACCAGACGATGGTGGCGAGAGCGCAGAAAACCAGCTCAATCCCGATACCGGCCATGACGGCGACCAGGCGCTGCCAGCGGTTCGCGTAGATCCACGCTTCGGTGACGTCAACGAAGAACGCGGGGGTGAGAAAGATGAGATGAAAGCCCATGCGGTGCACTTCGCCGCCGTAGTGCTTGCAGGTGAGCCCGTGCGCCGACTCATGGAAGAAGCCGAGGATCAGAAAGAGGATCCAGAACTCGGCCAGATCGGCAGCGGTCTTGTCGGTAAAGGTGTAGAACTCCAGGGTGTCGCGACCGATCTGACCCCAGTTGGCCACGAAGACGCCGATCATGAAAATAAAAAGAGCCGCGCAGAACAGCGCAAAGCCGCGTGAGTAGACCCATTTCATCCAGGGATAAATGAGGTTGAAGTAGCGGTCGGGATCCCACGCCGAAAACTGGATGTGGGCGACGTCGATCTTTCCTTTCCGATGCGCATGATCGTGGCGCCCGGCTTCCAGCTTTTGTTGCAGGGCAACGTTCTTCTCGAGCGAGGTCTTGTACCAGAAATCGAGATCCTCCAGTCCGCTGGTGAACTCACGCAGGTCGTCGGGGTCGTATCGCACGCCATCCCGCTCTTCCAGCAGGCGGGCCACATCCTCCCAGGATCGCTTGCCATCGAACAACTCGATGACCTTCCACTGCTCGGGTGAAAAGGTGAACATTCCCTGCTCGCCCCGGATCAGCGCTGAAACGACCGGCTTCCCCTCTTCGATGTTCTCGTTAAAGATGAGGGCGGGATGGAGCCTCGGGAATCCGACACGGGCGCGGCGGGCGGGGAGATCGGGCAGGGCGGCGTTGAGGGCCTCGGCGAGGTTCATGGCGCGTGCGGGATGCGGATGCTGGCGACCATGCCGGGCAGCAGGCCGGGAACCCGCTTCGCGAGGACGGCCGTGACTTCAATGGTGCCGCTGCCGGGATCGACGACGGGGCTGAGACGGGTGATGGAGGCCGGGGCGGTGAGGTGGAAGTCGGGGGTGGGGGAGACGATCACGCGCTCGCCGCGGCGGACGAGGGGAATGTCGCGTTCGGGCAGGGTGAAGCGGACTTCCATGGGCGAGTTGCCGGTGATCTGGAAGAGGCGATCGCCGATGTTGACGTACTGGCCGAGGCGTACGTAGCGCTGGGAGACGACGCCGGCGAAGGGCGCGGTGATGCGGGTCTTCTGCAGTTCGAGGTTGAGAGACCGGAGATTTGCCTGGGCGGCCTGCATCTCGCCGCGCTGGCGATCGACTTCGAACCGGGTGGCGGTGAGGTCGTAGCGGGCGTGGTCGAGCGCCTCCTGAGTATTGATGCCGGCCTGGCGCATGGCTTCGGCGCGCTGGAGATCGGTTTTGCGGACATCGACTTCCGCCTGCCAGTTCTTCAGGTCGGCATCGAGGCTCTGGACTTTGAACTGCGCGGCGTCGCGGTCGGCGGTGACCTGGCGGTCATCGAGGCGGGCGAGCGGCTGGCCCTGGGAGACGGTGGAGTCAACATCGGCGGCGAGGCTGGTGACGACGCCGGCGCGGAGGGCGACCACGTCAATCTGCTGCTCCATGGTGATGGGGCCGGTCGTGATGAGGTCCTGGGGCGCGGCGACGGCGGGTTGGGGTGCTGGCGCGGGCGCGGGTGCAGGAGCGGGAGTCGTGGTCGCCGCGGCGACGGTAGGCTCAGCGCCGCGGTTGACCCCGCTGCAGCCGAGCGCTGCCAGAAGGAGGGTGAGCGCGGCGCCTGTCGCTGTTCGATGTTGCATGGAATCCCTCACCATCCGAACCACCCCCAGAGTTTCGACCAGGCCCACAGGGCCGGAACGCGAAAGAGAACGTAGCCGAGCGGGCGGAGCCCGGTGCGGATTTTTCCATAGCCCTGCATGCCGGCCCGGAGCCGCCCGTCGGGATTGGGGACGCTGATGCGCGCGTAGAAATCGCGGTCATCGCCCACGACCTGGCCGGCCGGGCTGACGACGCCGACCTGGCCGCTGAAGGTTCGCGTGGGGAAGGACTCCAGTTTGACGCGTGCGGGATCGCCGACGCGCAGCAGGCTCACATCGCGCTCGGGGACGGCGACATCGACGCTGACGCTGCCCGTGCTGACCACCTCCATGAGGGGATCGCCGAGGGAGAGCTTGCGGCCGGCCAGGTCTTCGACATAGGGAGTGGCGACGACGCCGGCAATCTGCGAGCGCAGGGTAGTGCGGGCGAGCTCCTCGGTTGCCCGCGTTAATTCGCCGCGAAGCCAGGTAGCTTCCAGCTGCCGCTGACCGGCCAGGGTGGGATTGTTGTTCACCAGAGACTGAGCCACCTGGGCCATGGCGGTGTTGTAGCGGGCCTCGAGCGTGGCAACGGCGGCGCGCTGGGTCCAGTCAGCCATCTGCGCCAGCGGCGTGCCCGGGGCAACGCGGTCGCCTTCGTGGACAAAAACCTGCTGCACCACGCCGTCTTCTTCCGCGCGGACATACTGGGTCTGGTCGGGAGCGACCTGAGCGGTACCGGCAACGCGGAGGGGGATGGGGGCGAGCACGAGGATGAGGACGATGGCGGTGAGGACGCCCAGGCGAACCGCCCGGCGGCGGCGGTCGAGGGCCATGAAGCGGCGCTTCTTCTCGATCAGGGGCTCGATGATCCCAATGAACGGGACCTCTTTATACAGCGAGGCGTTGCGCAGCGCGAGGGTGGCCTGGCTGGCCAGGATTTTGACGACCTCGATGTGAAGATCGGTCAGGAAGTCCGGATCGGAGCTTTCGAAGGAGAGGACGCCGAGGGAGCCCTCGTCGTCGGTGAGGGGAATGGCATAGAAGCCGCGCGAGCCGGTTGCTTCAAAGTAGCGGCGGAATTTTTCACGGGTTTCGGGACGGGGATCGTCGATCGTCTCATCGTGCTGGGTGACATGGATTTCGGTCTGGAGGCCGGCGGTCCAGCGCAGGACATCGGTGAGGTGCTGGATGGCCGGATCGCCGGTGTCGATTTTGCGGACGCCGGTGACCGCCTGGATGGCGAGGCGTCCGCGCTGCTCCATGGCGAGGGCGGCGCGCTCGTAGGGAATGACCAGCTGGGGCTGATTCACGATGGCCTGGAGGACGCGCTCGAGGTTGAGGGTAGAGCCGATCTCCTGGCCGACGCTGACAAGGGTCTGCAGGACCTCGATTTTGCGCTCGGCCTGCAGCAGCGAGGAGTTGTGGAGGGCCTGGGCGGCCGAGGCGGCGACCTGCGTGAGGACAAAGAGGTCGTCGTCATCGAAGGGGTCGGCATCCTCGAGGCGAACGACTTCGAGAACGCCGACCAGGCTCTCGCCATCCATGAGGGGCGCGGCGATCAGGGAGCCGACGCGGAGGCTGGCGGCGCGAGCGTTACGCGCGATGAGCGCTTCGTCTTCGGCCTGGAACAGCAGGGGTTCTCCTGACTCGCTCACCTGGCCGGCGATGCCGCCGGAGGAACCGGACTGACGCTCGCCCACCTCGGCGCCGGGATCGTCGCCTGCCTGGCGGAAGAGGAGAAGGTCGTCCTGTTCCACCATCCAGAGATTCACGGCGGCGGCATGGATGAGGTCGCCTACCTTTTCGCAGATGATGGGCAGGAGCGAGTCCATCTCGAGGGTGGCATTGAAGACCTTCTCAATGTCGTAGAGCTGGGTGAGGCGCATGACGGAGGCGAGACCGGCGTTGCGCTCCGAGGCATAAGCGAGAGCTCCGGCAAACGCAATGGCGGTCAGGCCCGCCACTTCGCCGACCTGCTCGAGGGCTTCGTCGGACGGGGGCGCGGCGAAGCTGACGATCTCGATGCAGCCAAGAAGCTGCTCGGCATGGATCAGGGGAACGTAAGAGAGCGCGGTGACATTCTGACGGACGTCGAGGTGAGCGAAGTCGGCGCGGCTGAGGTCGTCGATCCCGAAGCGAAGGATGGTGCGCTCCTGGGCCACGGCGCCGAGGGTGCCGGAATCGAGTGGGAGGGGGCCGGCCTCGACGTTGATTTCGCCGGCGGTGGCGCGGGCCGTCCAGGCGGGATCCATCTGATCCTCGATGGTAAAAACGATGACCGCGGAATCGGGAACCTGTTCGGCGACGGCGGCGGCGACCAGGCGCGCGCGGGGGCCGATCTCAAGCTCGGCGAGCAAGGCCGAGGGCAACTCCGCGAATGGGAAAACCGCTGCAGGGTGACTCAACAGCAGGCTCCTTGGAACCGGGTTCAGTGTGGTGCACCTGGGGCGGTTTCGCGCCGTCGAGAGTTCGCCGCTGCCGGGGATGGCGAAACTCGTGCTTCGGGGGATGAAGCGGCAACCTTCTCTGAGAGACCGCTGGCCTTGTATGGTATCCTGCCGCTGCTTTCGCGGTTAAGTTTTTTTCTCAGACCGTGGGCGAGCCGCGAGGGCCCGCGCGGGAAGACTCCGCGGGACTGGCGCTTTTCCGACCGCATCGAAGCGCGGCGGGCTTTCAAGGAGGTACCAGGTTGAACGCGCTCGACATCGGCGTGCTGAAACACGGAGAGGTGAGCGCGGTGAATCTGCGGGGGGCGCTGGTGCTGGGGCCTCCGGTGGACAGCCTGCGCCAGACGCTGGAAAACCTGACGACTCATGGAGAGTGCCGCATCGTTCTCGGGCTGGCCGAGGTGACGAAGCTGGACTCGAGCGGCATTGGGTTGCTGGTGAAGGCGCTGCAGTGGTGCAAGGAAGCGGGCGGCTCGGTGAAGCTGGTGAACCCGGCGCGCGTGGTTCTGCAGACGCTGAGCATGTGCCGATTGCTGCCGCTCTTCGAGGTCTACGAGGACGAAGCCCAGGCGATCGAATCGTTCAGCTGATCAGCGGTCGAGGAGGCGCAGTTCGCTGCCGGCGGTTTCGCGCGGCAGCGGAACATAGCCCATCGCTGAGCATCTTTTTGTCATTCATCAATCTGTAACGGGAAAATTACCGCCCTGGGTCACGCTGGAAGGTTCGGCTCTGGTATGGTCGCTTGCAAACCCAGCGGTACCCCACCGCTCCGAGAGGCCGACTATGCCATGCGATCGTGAGGAGTTGCGACACGTCCCGCTGTTCGAGCTGCTGGATGACGACGAGGCGGCGATTCTGGCCGCACAGGTGGAGATGAAGCGGTTCGCGGCGCGCCAGCGCATCTTCAAGATGGGTGACGAGGCGGGACACGGGTATGTGGTGATATCGGGGAAGGTCCGCCTGACCACCCAGGACGAAGACAAGCAGGAAGTGGTGGTGGACGAGCCCGAACACGGAGACTTTTTCGGGTTCGCCTCGATGTTGCAGGAGACGGTGCACCAGACCACGGCGACGGCGACCGAAGATGCGACGTGTCTGGAGATCGGGCGGGACGATCTGCTGACGCTGATCCGGCGGAAGCCGGAAGCCGGGATGGACATGCTGACCAAGCAGGCGCGGCAGTTTCACGCGGCGCAGAAGCTGGTGCGCAGCCGGGCCAACCGGAATCCCAACGAGTTGATCGAAGAGCGGTCGACGTTTGGCGAGCGGATCGCGGATTCGGTGGCGCGCTTCGGCGGATCGTGGGCGTTCATCATCCTCTTCTCGGTGATTCTGGTGGTGTATTCGGGGATCAATATCGCACTGAGGAATCGCGCGTGGGATCCCTATCCATTCATTCTGCTCAATCTGTTCCTGTCAATGCTGGCTGCGATTCAGGCGCCGGTGATCATGATGAGCCAGAACCGCCAGGATTCGAAGGACCGGCTGCGCAGCGAACTGGATTTCGAAGTGAACCGGCGCGCGGAGAATGAGATCCAGTCGCTGTCGCATCGCCTGAGCCAGCTGGCGGACCAGGTGGGCGACGTGGCCGAGCTGATACGAGGAGCAGGGACCGCGCCGCGGGAGCAGGCGAACGGACACCCACTGCCGGGAGAGCCCTGACCCGGGCGCGGCCGGACCGCGGCGGCAACAGGAACCAGCACCAACCTGAGGGGAGCGACACGATGGCAACAACGATGCTCGCGTCCCTTGAGCAGCCTATTCAGCGGAGCGTTTCGAGGTAGGCCGACACATCGCGGGCCTGCTGCTGCGTGAGACCCAGATCGGGCATCGCGGTCTTCGGCTTCATCGACGTGGGGGACATGACCCAGTGGGTGAGGTTGCCGGGCGTGTTCGCAAAGTTGCCGGCAATGTAGCTGCGGCGCGCCATCCTGTTGAGCGGCGGACCGAACACACCGTGGGCTCCGGGAATGCCGGGGATGGTGTGGCAGGATCCGCATTTGTAACTGGCGATAAGGCGGCGGCCGCTGTGGACGCTGCCTCCGGTGGCAATTACCCAGGGCTGAACCTGCTGTCCTCCGCGGCAACCGAGGAGGCAGAAGCCGGCGGCCAGGCCGATGACAGCCAGGGCGCAGCGAAGACAAAAGAACGAGCGAGCCACCCCCATTGAGATACGCGATCCGCGCAGATCGTCGCCCGAGAGGGTTTCCATAGCAACAGGCGGTGGCGGAAGGGCGGACGCAGCGGCGCGACGGGACGAGCGCATCCAAAAACGCGTGAAAGTCAAACCGCAATGGAAAGGCCCTGGGCCGATGTGTCCCGGTTTGATTGTCACGGCTTTGTTTCTCGGCGCCGGATTCTCCCCGATCTTTGCTCAGACTGCAACTCCGCCAGCTCCGCCCGATGGAGGCGCCATTTTTGCGCAGCACTGCGCGGTGTGCCATGGCGACCGAGGGCAGGGAGTGAACGCCATCGTCAGCATCGCGGGGCCGGACATCCAGGCGGAACACGATGCAGGCCAGGTGTTGACGGCGGTGGAAACGGGGCCGAGTCACATGCCGAGCTTTGCGCGCATTCTGTCGGTCGAAGAGATGCGGGCGGTATCCGGCTTTGTCGCGCAGAAGATCGCGGTGATTCAGCTGAGCGGCGGGGACGTAAGCCACGGCGGGATTCTGTACAGGACGTACTGCGCGGCGTGTCACAGGACTGCGGTTCGCGGCGGCGCGCTGGCCTTTGCCGGGAGCAATGCGCCGGACCTGTCGGAGAAATCGCCGGCGATCATCGTGGGAGCGATCCGATCGGGGCCGGGTCCGATGCCGTCGTTCTCGCCCGCGGTCCTTGACGATAAGGAACTCGCCTCGATTGTGGACTACGTGCAGGCCGTCCAGCATCCGCCCAATCCCGGGGGCCGTCCCATGCACTGGTTTGGACCGGTGGCGGAAGGACTGGCGGCGTGGGTCGCGGTCTTCTCGCTGCTGGCCGTCACCATGTGGATTGAGCGGGGGGGCAAAGGATGACGGATCACGAAGAGCGGCCGTCCGGCAGCCTGGTCAAGGTGCTGATGAATGTGTGGAAGCTGTACCGGTCGCTGGCGGAAACGGCCGAGCGTGGACACGCAGAGTCGGGTGCGGCGAACGCTGCGGTCATCGGCGAGGGGAGTTCTGGTGAAGCCGCGCGAGCACGGACAGGCGCGTGGATCGTGATCGGCGCTTCGCTGGTCTGGCAGGGAGCCAGGGCGGCGGGCCGTGTTTTTCTCACTCGACCCGTGGAGCCGGGCACGCAGGCGGCTGCTGAAGGAGGCCAGACCGAAGAGGCGAAAGCGCGGAGAGGCAAGTGGCTGATGCTGGGCGCGCTGCTGAGCTGGAAGGCCGGAAAGTCGCTGGCGAAGAAGACGGCCCGGACGTTTCTCGACGAGCCCGTGGAAGGAGTGGCAGCGGGCCGCCCTGCCTGGAATCCGGAGGCGCGGCAGGAGAGACTGCCGGCGGAGACGGAGAGCGCCCGGGCAGCGGGATGGGAAGCGCTGAAGGCATCGGCTGCCGCGGTGGGGCACACCGTGGAGAAGGTGCTGGAGGAGGCGACTCCGGTGGAGGAGCTGCCGAGCACCGGACGCGAGGCGGATCGCGATCTGGATCTCGAAAACGAAGTCAATCTGCAGCGACGGGAGTGGTGGGGAACCGTGTTGGCCGGGTTCGCGGCCCTGGTTGGACTGGCCGGAGGGATTGCCTTCGTCGTGAATTTCTGGACCGGAGGGAGCAATGAATGGCTGGGCGGGAGCCTGGCTGTGTTTCTTCTCGGCTTCGGGGCGGCGCTGGTGCTGTGGGCGCACTGGCTGACGACTCATAAGGAAGCCGTGGAGCCGCGGGAACGGGTCTCGTCGCCGCTGCCCGACCAGCAAGGCGCGGCCAGAGAGTTCTGCGCCGGGGTGGGCGACATCCAGCGGCGGTGGCTGCTCCTGGGGATGGGCGCGGCGGCCATGGGTGTAGTGGGAGCGGTTTTCATTTCGCTGATCCGGTCGCTCGGGTTTCCCCCTTACACGGCGCTCGACACCGATGTGTGGAAGCGAGGCCAGCGCCTGATGACCGTCGATGGCATTCCCGTCGGCGTCGATGCGCTGCAGCCGGGGGGAATGATCATCGTCTTTCCCGAGAGCAGCGTCGGATCGGAGAAAACACAAACGGTGCTGGTGCGGGTGCGCCAGGACCTGGTCCATCTGCCGGCGGCGCGTTCGACCTGGGCGCCGGGAGGCAATCTCGCCTACTCGCGCATCTGCACGCATGCCGGGTGTTCCGTGGGCATGTACGAGGCGAACGCGCATCTGCTGATGTGCCCGTGTCATCAGTCCACCTTCGATGTGCTGAACGGCGCGCAGCCGACCGGCGGCCCCGCGGCGCGCGCTCTGCCGCAACTGCCTCTTTACGTGGACAGCAACGGGCACCTGCGCGCGGCGGGTGGATTCAGCGATTATCCGGGGCCCGGGTTCTGGGGGATGCCTTCATGATGGGTGCCGGCCTCGCCCGCTGGGTCGACTCGCGCGTGCGCCTGGCGAAGTTCGCGCGCAAGGCGCTGAACCATGTCTTCCCCGACCACTGGTCGTTCATGCTGGGCGAAATCGCCCTGTATTCGTTTGTGATTCTGGTGATCACCGGAACGTTCATGGCCATGTTCTTTCATGGCAGCTCCGCAAAGGTGATTTATCACGGCAGCTATCGCCCGCTGGACGGCGTGTCCATGTCGGCGGCCTACCAGTCGGTGCTGCATCTGAGCTTCGACGTGCCGGCGGGCCTGCTGATTCGCCAGATGCATCACTGGGCCGCCGACATTTTTATTGGAGCGATTCTCGCGCATCTGGCGCGCATCTTCTTCACCGCCGCCTATCGCCGCCCGCGCGAACTGAACTGGATTGTCGGGCTCACCCTCCTGGTTCTGGCGCTGGCCAACGGCTACCTCGGCTATTCCATCTGCGGCGATCTTCTTTCCGGCGCGGGGCTGCGGATCGGCTACGCCATCATGCTCTCGATTCCGGTGATCGGCCCATGGATCACGTTCCTCGCCATGGGCGGAACGGTGCCGACGGATACAACGGTGCCGCGACTCTATGCTCTGCATATCTTTCTGGTGCCGGCGCTCATCGCGCTGCTGATCGGCGTCCACCTGGCCATCATCTGGAGGCAGCTGCACACGAACTATCCGGGACCGAAACGCACGGATAAGACGATCGTGGGCGCGCGCCTGTGGCCTTCGTACACGCTCAAGTCGCTGGGGCTGTTTCTGCTGCTGTTCGCGGTGATCGCCGCCCTGGGCGGCCTGGTGCAGATCGATCCCGTTTGGATCTACGGTCCCTACAACCCGGTGGCGATTTTGCCTGGTGCTCAGCCGGACTGGTATCTCGGCTGGGTGGAGGGCGCGATGCGTCTCTTCCCGGGCGTGAACCTGTGGCTGGGGCACTATCTGGTGCCCGAGGTGTTCTTCCCGGGGTTCCTGTTTCCGTTCCTGGTGTTTGTCTTCCTGTACTCGTGGCCGTTTCTTGAGAAATACCTCTCCCTGGATTTCGCCGCGCATCATGTTTTGCGGCTGCCACGGCAGCAGCCATGGATTACCGCCTTCGGCTGTGCGGTCGCGGTTCTGATGCTGGTGTTGCTGGTGGCGGGTGGAGACGATGTGGTCGCCGTCGCGGACCATGCGAATGTCGTCGAGATCCGATCGATCCTGCGGATCCTTGTATTTGTGGCGCCAGCCGTGACCTGGGCGGTAATCTACGGGCTGTGCCGTCGCGCCAACCGAAAGGGAGACGCCGCCGCCGAGCCGAGAAGCGCGGAGCGGATTCTGGCGCAGGAGGAGACCACGGCGCAGCCGCAATAAGGCCGGGGCGGGGTGGGGGGCCTGTGGATAACTTGGGTAACTTATTGATCTGATCGGGCCTTTCCGTCATGCGGCAACCGGGCCAACCAGGGTATCGTTTTTTGAGGGCCTGGAATCAGGGGCCCACAGGATCAAAAGAATCCGATCCACCAGCGTTGACACCTGTCCCGGGAGCCGGACGACCGCTGATGCGCATGAGAATTGCGGGCCGCGTTTGCCCGTGCCCTGTGCCAGGGCTCGCTTCGATAGAAGAATCTGCCTGATCTTCGGAAGTATCGAGGGCTTGGATGGAAGAAAGACGTTCACCGATGGGGTTGCTGCGAGCCCCCCTCGGTCACTGGGTCATTGCGGCGATCCTCGCAACGGGTGTTGCCTGGGGAACGCGGGCCTGGCTGGACTACAGAGCGGCGCAGACGGCGCAGACGGCGACCCTGTCCTGGGATGCCGGAGTGGCGAAGCACATGGATCCCAGCCTCGCGGACGCTGCCGACCCGGCGGTGGCCACAGCGCAATCCATCCTGAGCGATTCGGTGGTGGCGTCTCTGGCGCAGTCCGCCGCCCTGTCCTTGTCTGCGGGTCCGGCGAGGATTGGAGAGTTTCGTTCGCGGCTGGAGCTTCGCGAGACTTCCGCGAATGACCTGCAGGTGGGTTTTCGTGACAGCAGCGCGGAGCATGCGGCGCTGACCGCGAACTCCGTCGCCACGGTTCTGGTTGCCGGAGGGCCGGCGGTCCGCAGCGCGCCCGCGGTTCCTGCCGGCGCAGCTCCCGCGGTCGCGCCTCCGCCGGTCGAGGCGCCTCCGGCGGCGCAGGCGAAGACGGCAACCCCAACCCCAACCGCAAACCAAGCCGCAAATCAGGCGGCCACTCCAGCGGCAAACAAGCCGGCAACCCAGGCGAGCGGCAGCAACGACGCTCTGGCGCAATCGCTGAGCCAGCTCGATGCTGAATTGAGCGCGACCGAGAGCAAGGTGCAGAGTCTCAACGCTGACGCGTGGCAGCGAAGAGAGCATCCGGAACTGTCGTCGTACCGCGAATCGAAGGAGCAACAGCTGCTGACGGCCCAGGTGGGCGCGGCGCTGAAAGAAGTCGGCGATCTGCGCGCGGCCCCGGCCAACACCGGGGGAGCGCAGGAGCCGCTGCGGCAGATTCAGGAGGCGCTGCGATCCGTGTGGCCGGCCAGCCGGTCGGACAGAACCGCAAGGGCCGAGGCGGATGCAGCTGGGTTCAACGCAGCCGGAGTGGATGCCGGCCGGCTGCGCCAGGAGCGAGCCGAGTTCGCTGCCGCCATTCAAGTGGTGCAGAAGGAACAGCGAGCGGTACAGCGGCTGGAACCCGCCCCGCCAGCCAGTCCACAGTCTGCCGCCCAGACCGCTCCGGCCGCACCAGCCACCCCGCCACCCGCGGCGCAGTCTGCTTCTGAAACACCCGCGACGGCCCCCGCGTCCTCTTCGGCGTCTGCGGCGACGCCGCCGATCTCGGAATCAGAGATTGCGAGGCCTCCGGCCGAAGAACCATTTCAGCTGCTGCGGCCCGCAGGAACTCCGGTGCGCAATCCCCTGTGGCCTGCCATCGTGGCGGGCTCCTGCTGCGGATTGCTGTATCTGGTCGTAGCCGGATCGCGCTACCGCCGGAGTGAAGAGGAAGAGGAATTCACAGAGGAAGGCGTCGTCGAGCCGCAGCGGATGATCACTCCCGCCAGGCCCGTGCGGCCGGCGAATTTCTTTGAAAACTCCGGGCCCCCTGCGCCCGACGTTTCGCAGACCGCCGAGCCCCGTTCGGCAAATTTCTTTGAAAGCCCCGAGCCTCAGCCAAAAGAAGCTGCTCCGGAACCCGAGCATCGTTCGACGGATTTCATCGAGAGCGCAGCTGATGCGCAGCCGGTGATTGCCACGGTCCGGCCTGTGCGGGCAGCCAGTTTCTTTGAGAGCCCTGAGCCCTCGTCAAAAGAAGCTGCTCCGGAACCCGAGCCGCGTTCCACGGATTTCCTCGAAAGCACCGCTGATTCGCAGCCGATGATTGCGACGGCCCGGCCTGTGCGGGCAGCCAGTTTCTTTGAAAGCCCCGAGCCTCAGCCAAAAGAAGCTGCTCCGGAACCCGAGCCGCGTTCGACAGGTTTCCTCGAAAGCGCCGCTGATTCGCAGCCGGTGATTGCCACGGCCCGGCCCGTGCGGGCAGCCAGTTTCTTTGAGAGCCCCGAGCCCTCGCCAAAAGAAACTCCTCCGGAACCCGAGCCGCGTTCGACAGGTTTTCTCGAAAGCGCCCCTGATTCGCAGCCGATGATTGCCACGGTCCGGCCTCTGCGCGCAGCCAGTTTCTTTGAGCGCGCTGAGCCTCAGCCAAGAGAAACTGCCCCGGAACCCGAGCCGCGTTCGGCAGGATTCTTTGAAAGTGCCGCTGATCCGCATCGCATGATCACTCCCGTCAGGCCATTGCGGGCAGCCAGTTTCTTTGAAAGCTCAGAGCCCCGCCCGAAAGACGCTCCCCCGAGCGCTGGACCTCGTTCGAAGGAGTTTTTCGGGAGCGCTCAACCCCAGCCGACCCATTCTGTTGAACGAATCGAGACGCGACCCGCCGAAGTTGTTCTTCCCGAACCGCCAATCGATCACCTCCGCCCCCAGACTGAAGCGCCTGAACTGCCCGGTTCCTTCCAGAACGAGAGAAGCTCCGATGTCAGAGATCAGGAGAACCCTATGGATGCGGATGAGACGAAGCGGCCCTTTCAGGAGGAGGTCGTCAGCGAAGAGCCCCGGGCAGATCCCTGGGTCGACAACATGATGAAGACCCTTTCGGAAACATCCATTGGCCGGATGTATGAGAGGACGATTGCCGCGAGTCACGAAGCGGAGCATGAAAAGGATCACGAACAGCCGCTGTCGATCCACCCGGATCGCCTGGCGGGTTAGCCAGGCTTCCGGATCCCTGCAGACGGTTTGAGTCCTCGGCTCCCCAGTCGTTCAGTTACCAGCGTGAGACGCTCATGTGGTCGACATAGACCACCGCGGATCCGCTTGCGCCTTTTCCATCAATCTGAAAATTGGTCAGCAGCGAAGCGGCCCATCCCAGCGAGAACGCCGAAGGCACGGTGACGCCGATGTCCTGCTCGGTGCCGTCGAGCCACACGGACTGATACGTGATGTTGCCGTTCCCGTCGAGGGAGTAGAGAACCTGCACGTGGTGCCAGGTGTTGGTGGTCCAGTTGCGCGGATTGCAGGCCTGATCCGACTGCACCCAGTGAGGAATCGGGTTTTCCGGGGTGCCGTTGTTCATGGTGTAGTCCCAGGTGTTGTTCCAGCCGTCGCACTGGAAGCCGAAGATCGCGGTGTCGCCATCGGGCATGGTCTGATTCATGTCCATTTCGAGGTTGGCGATGTCGGTGGAGGGACTCTTCACGTACACCTCGACGTCGTAGAGAAAGTGGGTGGCGGTTCGATCGTTGCCAAACGAGGCATAGAAGCGCTCTCCGCCATTGCTGGTGTACTGCATATCCAGCTCGCGCGCGTTACCGCTCAGCGAAGGCGTGTCGACGAGGGTGGTGCTGCCCAGCGCGCTGCCGGTGGTGCCGGTGTCAAAGACGCCCTGCCAGCCGGAGAGAGCCTGAATCTCGCTGACGGTGATTGCGGAGGAGGGGAGCACCGGGCCGGAACCGGTCGTGCTGCCGGAACTGCTCGAACCGGAGCTGCCGCTGCCCGAACCGCTCGAGCCAGAGCTGCCGGAGCTTCCCGAAGAGCCGCTCGATCCTGAGCTGCCGCTTGAACCGGAACTGCCCGAGCCGCTGGAGCCTGAACCTGAGCCGGAACTGCCGGAACCTGAGCTACCTGAACTGCCCGAACCGCTGGAGCCAGAACCCGAACCGGAGCCGGAGCCGCCAGAGCCGCTTGAACCGGAGCTGCCGGAGCCGGAGCTGCCGCTGCCGCTTGATCCTGAGCTGCCCGAACCACCGGAACCAGAGCCCGAACCGCTGGAGCCAGAACCTGAACCGGAGCCTGAACCGCTGCCGGAACCGCCGCTGCCGCTCGAGCCTGAACCTGAACCGGAGCCTGAACTGCCCGAACCCGAGCCTGAGCCTGAACTGCCCGAACCAGAGCCAGAGCCAGAGCCCGAACCGGAGCTGCCGGAGCCGGAACTGCCCGAACCGCTCGAGCCGGAGCCCGAACTCCCCGAACTTCCAGAGCCGGTGCCGCCGTTGCTGGCCTGAGCCGTATTGGAAGAGGAGACCGGAGCGATGCCGCCGCAGCCCTGAGCAAGGAAGATCGCAACACAAAGAGACAAAGAACCTACAAACCAACGGGAAGTCTTCATGGCGCCGCCTGAAAGTCGAGCGCGCAGATTCGGGCTTGCAGTCAGGAAGCGGAGAGGCAGACACACGCCCGCAAACGCGGCGTGGACTCACAGTCCCGCTCACTAATCTCCACGATTCGCAGTAGCTCTGGAGTAGTTGACTCGAAAGTAAGTCACCTTAGCTGTGCCAGCAATCACACGAACGAGGGGCGAATCACACCGCAGTAACTGAATTTGCCGGACTCCCGGTTATCGGAACATGAACAAAGGACGATAGATACTGCAGTAACTACAACGGAAGTAATCGGTCTGAAGGTCCGATTGCGACGGTTTCCCTGAAGCAGCCAACTCCGTTGGCAGCGCCCCGTTCGCGGCCGGCTGCGGCGATCCTGCTATCGTCTCGGCATGGCGGTGCGCAAGATCGTGCACGTGGACATGGACGCGTTTTACGCGTCGGTGGAACAGCGTGACGATCCAAAGCTTCGGGGCAGGCCGGTGGTGGTGGCCTGGCGCGGGCAGCGGTCGGTGGTGTGCGCGGCCTCGTATGAGGCTCGGCGTTTCGGGGTGCGGTCCGCCATGCCGGCTCTGCGCGCGGAACGGCTCTGCCCCGAAGCCATCTTCATCCCGCCGGACTTCGTCCGGTACCGCGCCGTGTCACGGGAGACGCGGGAGATCTTTCGCCGGTACACGGAGCTGATCGAGCCGCTGTCGCTGGACGAGGCGTATCTGGACGTGACCACAAACCTGGCCGGGTTGCCGACGGCGACCAAAGTGGCCATTGCCATCCGGCAGGCGATTCGGGAGGAGCTGCACCTGACCGCGTCGGCGGGTGTGGCGCCGAACAAGTTCCTGGCCAAGATCGCGTCGGACTGGAAGAAGCCCGATGGGCTCTTCGTAATCCAGCCGGACGAAGTGGACGCCTTCTTGCCTCCGCTGCCGGTGGAGCGTCTGCCCGGCGTTGGGCGGGTGACGGCGCAGCGGCTGGCGAACCTGGGCATCCGCACGGTCGGCGATGTGCGGGCGATGGAGACGGGCGGCATCGAGCGGCTGTTTGGGCGGCACGGGCAGCGCCTCCATGAGCTGGCGTTTGGCATCGATCACTCCGCGGTGGTGCCCGACCGGCCGACCAAATCGATCTCCGCCGAGGACACGTTTCCGCGCGATCTGACCCTCGATGAGACTGAGGAGGCGATCCGGCGTCTGGCGGAGCGGGTGTGGAATGCGTCGCGAAAAGAGGCGCGGATTGCAAAGACCGTCGTGCTGAAGCTGAAGACGGCGGAGTTCCGGAACCTGACGCGAAGCCGGACTCCGATCGAGCCGGTGGCCTCGTGTGAGGAGCTGATTGCGATCGCTCTGGAGCTGCGAGCACGAGTGACGCTGGGATCGGAGCAGCGTTTTCGGCTGGTGGGCGTGGGGCTGGGCAACTTTCGCGATCCCGGGGAGGAGCAGCCGGAGCTGTTTTGAGAGGCAGGCAGCAGGCAATAGCCAGCAGAATTCGGGGCGGCCTGCGCTTAGAATTCTCGGCGTGAGACGGGAACGTTGGGCACAGGCCGGAATCGCCGTGGACTTCCTCATCGTGGTGAGGACGCTGGGGGAGGTTTTTCGGCTTCGGCACATTCAGGGGCCTGGCTTCTCCGCAGCGGCCGCCATGCCATACGTGGAAGGCGCATTGATTGCGGTTGGCGCGTGCTGGGCGGGCGTGACGCTGTATTTCTTCAGGCGCTACGCGCTGGCGGCCTGGATCACGCTGGGGGTGGTGCCGGCTTTAGTTCTATACAAGATTGCAGTAATAGGCCGGTAGGGTGATCCGGACCCCGGAAGCTGAAGCCCGCGGGCCCGTTGGCGCTCAGCTCACTCACGCAGCGACAAAAGGCGACAAATACAGCCGGATTGACGGCGCGGGCGGTGAGCAGGAACGGGAGAGGCAAGGCGTCCGCCGCGAAGGCCGGGGCGCAGCATAAGGCGGCGAGCGCGAGCCAGCCCGAAAGCATCTGCCACCAGCGACGTCCCCGCGACTCGACACTGCTCTCGGGTGGCAGGTTTAGTTTACTAGAAAGTTACCTTCTGGCGGCAGCCAGAAAGCCAGGCGCGAAATAACGCCTGAGGACGAGGCCCGTCCGGAAGCGTCGATTGCCAGCGCGTGCGACGGGAGTGCAGCTCTGCTTCCGAAGAGGCGTACTCAGCGTAGCGCTCCCGCGGGGCCCGTGCGCGTGGTTTGGTAGGGGATGCGAAATAATTCCGGGGCCGGCGAGAGCGTGTCCTGGCGAGTAATGCGGGCCTGGATGGGGTCCAGGGTCAGCGGTCCGGCGAAGAAGAATTAGGTCGAGACGAGGCGCGCGATGAGCTCCGAAACCAGGCACGGCTGTCGGGGCGCAGGAAGAGCAGATAGAAAATAAGGACGAAGAATCCCGAATGAATCAGGCCGGGGACTGTGCCGTTGAGCCAGCCCACCCAGACATGGAAGGCCATCCAGGCGATAGCGAGCCACGGAGCCCAGAACGCTCCGCGGAGCAGGAAGGCTCCGGCGACGGCGCCGAGGATGCGGACGAGGTCGATCCAGAGATCCTCGGAGTGGTGAGGCGGGAGAACGTCGGGGTAATGCAGCGCCAGACCGACGACATTGACGACGAGGTAAAGCCAACCGACGAAGGTGACGGCGAGCGGGCGCTTCATGGTGGGAGCCAGTGTAGCGCGAGTTGGTGAGGAAGATGGATGGGAATGGCGGGGGACTCAAAGATAGAAAGAAGGGCGAGGGATCCGGGGACGAGACCGGTGGGGCGTGGCGAAACTCGCGAGTTTCATATTGGCCCGATGCGGGGAGGAACTCCTGAGGTTCTTCTCGCCCCCCATCCGCAGGTTTCTTCGCTTCGCTCAGAAGGACAAATCCCGCTCATGCCGCAAGTTCGTGGATAGCCTGGACGAGGAGGTCGAGGTCCGCAGTACGCGTGTAGACGTGGGGGGTGATGCGGACGCAGGAGATGTTCTCCCAGACGATGCCGACGGTGTGGATCTTGTACTTCTCGAATAACGCGGAGGCGACCTGGCCGGGCGTCATGCCGTCGATGGAGACGCCGCCGATGGCGCAGGAGTACTCCGGGCTGAGCGAGGTATGGAGTTTGACCTTCGGGATCGACTGGACGCGGGTGGACCAGTAGTTCTTGAGGTAGAAAATGCGCTCCTGCTTGCGGCGGGAGCCGATGCCTTCGTGGAAGTTGACGGCTTCGCCGATCGCCTGCTCGATGGGGAAGCTGCGGGTGCCGAGGTCCTCGAACTTGCGGATGTCGGAGGAGCGGGGCGTGCCGGCGCAGGTGAGCGGCCAGACCTTTTCGATCTTGTCGGCCTGGATGTACATCATGCCCGAGCCGATGGGGGCGGACAGGAATTTGTGCAGGCTGGTTCCGAAATAGTCACAGTGAAGGTCGGGAATGTTGAAGTCCATGAGGCCGAAAGAGTGGGCGCCGTCGGCGAGGACCTCGATGTTGTGGGCGTGCGCCATGTCAGAGATCTTGCGGACGGGCATGATCTGGCCGACCCAGTTGATCATGTGGGTGACGTGGATGAGGCGGGTGCGCGGCGTGATGGCCTGCTCGTAGGCGCCGACGATGGCGTCGTCGTCCTCGATGGGAAAATCGAAGGAGATTTGCTTGTAGACGATGCCGTCGCGCTGTTCGCGCTGGTGGTACGCCTCGATCATGTGCGGGTAGTCCTGTTTGGTGCCGATGACTTCGTCGCCGGCCTGGAGAGGCACACCGTAAATGATGGTGTTGAGAGCTTCGGTGGAGTTGCGGTCGATGGCGATGGTGTCGGGGCTGGCTCCGGCGAGACCGGCGAGTTTGCGGCGGAGCGGCTCGCGGCCCTGGTCGAGGATGCCCCACATGAAGTAGCTGGGACCTTCGTTGGCGAGCTGGTTGTAGCGCGTGAGAGCTTCCTGGACGACGATTGGCGCGGGCGAGACGCCGCCGTTGTTGAGATTGATGATGTCCGGGCTGACCGAGTAGGCGCGCTGGATGACGGACCAGTAGTCCTCATTCTGAGCGACTTCGGCGGGGGCGAGATCGCGGACGGCGTGGGCAGCGTCGGCGAAGTCGGCAGCGTGCGCCTGGCGGAAAAGGCTGTTGGCGGAGAAGGCGCCCGCGAGCATGGCGGACCGTTTGAGGAAGGCGCGGCGGCCGGTGGGTGTCGTGCTGGGAATCATGGGAAGCCATTGTGGGGCAGACGGGGTGGGAATGGCAATGCGACAAGGCGCGCCGGGGCATTCGCGTTGGCAACACTTCCGGCGGGAGGAAGGTCAAAGGAGGCAGCACGGGGGTGGGAAAGCCGGTTGGCCGGGGCGGTGTCCGGAGGTGTTTGGGAGGCGATGACGGTGGCAGAGGCATTCAGGCAGCGCGATTTCAACGGGGGTCAGCTCAAAGCCTGGGTTACCGGCTCTACGCCTGCAGGCACTTTTGTGTGGTGAAAGCGAGTGGTTATGGCGCGCGGCATGCGGGGTGTGCTTGAATTCTGGCGAAAACGGGGCCATGCTGTTGGTGTCGGCTCCAACCCCGAGGGGGGCCTTATGTCAAGGTCCAGACTGACCTTCCGCCTGACTTCACGGGCGGTGGTGTGGGCGGCAATGCTGTTGCTGGCGGCCCTGCCTGCGGCCGCGCAGGTGTTTGTCGTTGAGCCGGAACACGTCGAGAAACGGTACTCGCAGTTCTCGCCCACGCACGTCAGGTACTCGAGCGAGCCGCTGACGACGCTGTCGCGCGAGGAACTGATCCGCTTTATGGAGGGAGAGCAGGGCTTTGCGATGCGGCCGCTGCCGATCGCGGTGCTCAAGCTGATTCCCAACGGCGGGATGGATCCGACGGGCGAAAAGTTTATCGATCTGCTGCATGTGAAGGGGATTTCGGCGAAGCCGGGCGACCGCGTGGTGGTGACCGACATTAAGGTCGACAAGGATGCCATCTTCGTCGACCTGAACGGGGGACCGTTCCACAAGCACCGGTTCATGCGGCATGTGACGATTGGCTTGGGTGTGACCGAGACGCCGCTGGCGCAGGACGACGGGCAGGGTCCCACGGGAACGCGGCTTGCCCTGGAGTTCGGCCAGCCCGTGCCGGACCTGACGGGTGAGCAACTGGAAGCTCTGCTGAAGCCGATGATCGACTTCGGGGTGAAGTCGCCGGCGGAGGCCTATGCGGAGACGTTGCCCGATTTTCTGGCCTCCGCGATCAAACAGCACCGGGTGCTGGTGGGCATGGATCGCGACATGGTGAACTACGCCAGGGGAATGCCGATCCGAAAGGTGCGGGAGCTCGACAAGGAGGGGCGGCAGTTTGAGGTGTGGATTTACGGAGAAGCGCCGGAACCGACGGAGTTTGTGCGCTTCGTGGGGCGCTATGTGGTGCGCGTTGAGATTGCCAAAGTCGGCCAGCCGATGGAAGTGCGTACAGCCAATGAGATGGGCGACTACTGGGGCAATCAGCCGGTCGTAGCGACCAACCAGCACGAGATTCAGCTCGGCGACCAGACGCAGCAGGAGCGAAACGGCGAGAGCGCGCCGCGGCAGGCGCCGACGCTGCGGCAGCCGGGCGATCCGGTGCCGACCGATGACAAGGATAATCCGCAGCCGGTGATGGCGCCGGTGCACTTCCCGAAGGATGAGCAGCGCCCGGGCGATCCGGGTTATACGCCGACGGTGTCGGCGCAGCAGCCGCAGGCGCAGCCGAGCGGGAGCGGGACCCAGAGCAGCCAGCCGGCGAGCACTCAGCCGACGAACGATCAGCAGAAAGCCGGCCAGTCGAAGGGCGCGCAGCCTCAGAGCGGACAGCCGGGGACGGCGCAGCCGGGCAGTGGGCAACCGCAGAGGCAGAGCGCGCCGGCGTCGAGTCCACAGTAAATCGGGACGCTGATGCGGAGCTGATTTTTCACCACACAGAGCACAGAGGACACCGAGAGCGCACACGGGGCTCTGCACTAAGATGGCCTGGGAGGAATCTCAGGTCATGCATCTTCGTCTTCTTCCGGCGGTCGTTTGTTGCGTTGGGTTGAGCGGGATTGTGACTGCGCAGAGTACGGCGTATGGCTGGCCGCCCGGTCCCGGACACACGCAGATGCAGCTGTGGCCGCAGGGAGCGCCGAATCCTGAAAACCAGCCATCTGCCCAGGGGCCGACCGCGATGCCCGCTCCGCCGTCGGGCGCTGAACAGGACACGACGACTCCGCAGATGCCGCTGATTGCGGGGCGGCGGGTGGTGCGGCTGGGCAATGTGACCCAGCCGACGATCACTTTGTACCGGGCGCCTGAGGGAAAGAACACGCACGCGGCGGTGGTGGTGTTTCCAGGCGGCGGGTATTCAATTCTGGCGATGGATCTGGAGGGCACCGAGGTCTGCCAGTGGCTCAACGGGATCGGCGTGAACTGCGTGCTGCTGAAGTATCGCGTGCCGGATTCGGGCCCGTATCCGAAGTCGGCGGCGGCCTTGCAGGATGCGCAGAGAGCGATGGGGATGGTTCGCGAGCATGCTTCGGCATGGGGGATCGATCCCCACAAGGTCGGCGTGCTGGGATTTTCGGCGGGCGGCCATCTCGCTGCGGCGATCAGCACGCACTTCGACAAGCGGCTGTATCCGCACGTGGACGCGGCCGATGACGAGAGCTGCAGGCCGGACTTTGCGATCGTGATCTATCCCGGCTATCTGGCGGTGGCGGAAAACGGAATGACGTTCAACACTGACATTCCGGTGACGGCGCAGACGCCGCCGACGTTTCTGGTGCAGGCGGAGGATGATCCGGTGCACGTCGAAAACGTCATCGAATACTTCATGGCGCTGAAGAAGGCGGGCGTGGCGGCAGAGCTGCATGTGTACACGAAGGGCGGGCATGGCTACGGCCTTCGTCCGACGGAGCTGCCGGTAACGCACTGGCCGGAGCTGGCGGCGACGTGGCTGAAAACGATTCGGATCGTTCGCTAGAGTTTAGAGATTAGAGTTTGGATTCTGACAGGCAGCGTTGCGGCCTGCAGGCCCGGGCCGGGTGCGGCTGGCCGGATTGCAGCTTACATCCGGATGTTCACTAAGCCTTCGCTGCCCGCCGCGGACGGCGGCGTGGGCCGCTGCGGGGCGCGCCAGTAGTCGATGTGGCTGATCTGGTGGACGCAGCTCACGGTGCAGTTGGGGGCGCAGCTTTTCTCGCTGAGGAACTCGCGACGGAGATCGGCCTGCGTGTAGTCGGCCAGGGGGACACCGGGGTATCCGCGCTGCTGCGAACAGTAGTGGACCAGGCCGTTCTCGCAGATGTAGAGGTAGCGCGAGCCGGCGCGGCAACGCCATTCGTTGGGCTGGCCGTTGGCGATCTGCTCCTGGAACTGGTTGAAGCGGGAGTAGTTCTTTTTCTTCCAGGAGCGCATCTCCGTCCAGACCGCGCGCTCGGCCTCTCCCAAAGGACGGAGCTGGCCGTCGCCGTCGTGGATGATGCCGATGGTGGAGGTGAATCCCAGGCCAACGGCGCGGCGGCCGATAGTCAGGGCATCCTGGGGGTTCTTGATGCCGCCGCCGACGACGGAGTTGATGTTGACGTGGAAGTCGGCGTGTTCGGCGAGGAACTGGAGCTTCTTGTCGAGGACCTTGAGGGACTTTTTGGAAATCTCGTCGGGCTGCACGTTGTCGATGGAAATCTGCATGTGGTCGAGCCCCGCGCGGTTGAGGCGCTGGATGCGATCGGGCATGAGCAGATAGCCGTTGGTGATCATGCCGGCCATTTTGCCGTGGTGGCGGATGCGGGCGATGATCGCGTCGAGCTCGGGGTGCAGCAGCGGCTCGCCGCCGGAGATGGTGATGATGGAGGTGCCGAGGCGCGCGAGGTGGTCGATGCGGCGGAGCATCTCGTCGAGCGGGACGGGCTTCGAGACGTCGTCGTACTCGTTGCAGTAGGCGCAGGAGAGATTGCACCGGCGCATGGGCACGATCTGCGCCATGACGGCATGGCTCGTATCGGCCAGCGCGTGGCCGATCAGCGAAAGCTCGCGGACGCGGCGAGTGGCGGCTTTAAGGCGACGGCGGACCGGCATGGGGTGGGCCGGATTTTGCTCGGAGGACATGCTCTTTCCATTGGAACACAAAGGGTTAGGAGTTGGCAGCGGGTGGGGGTAAATGGGGAGGATCGGGGAGCTAACAGCGGATAGCGGACAGCGGACAGGGCACGGGGTACAGGGTACAGGGTCCAGGGCACACGGTCAGGTCCAGGGGGCTTTTCGGCGCATGTCTGGAGGGTCGCGTAGGATGGTCCTCTTCCTGGAAACGAGACGCGGCCGGAACGAGGCAACCAGGAATGAGGGAACGAACGATGACGCAAGTGATCCGGAGTTGGGCGATGGGGAAGGTGATGGGCAAGGCGGTTCTGATGCTGTCGGTTGCGCTTGTTGCGGCCGCGCCTGCCGTGGCGCAGGGATTCAGCGTGGAGCAGGCGATGAGCTATCCCTACCCCTACGGTCTGACGGCGGCAGCGCACGGCGAGCGCATTGCGTGGGTCTTCAATCTGCGCGGCGCCGGCAACGTTTGGGTGGCCAGCGGGCCGGATTTCGCGGCGCATCCTCTGACCCACTACACGGGCGACAACGGAATGCCGATCTCGAGCCTGCGCCTGACGCCGAACGGCGACACGGTGGTGTACGCGCGCGGCAGCGAGACGAACAGCCAGGGGGAAGTGGCCGATCCCGCGAGCAACGTGCAGCAGCCGGAGCAGCAGGTGTGGGCGGCCGATGTCGCCGGCGGCCAGCCGCGGCTGCTGGGAACCATGAACTGCAGTTTCGAGGACTGCGAAGATATCCAGATTTCGCCGGACGGCCGCATCGCGGTGTGGAGCGGTGCGAGCGAACTGTGGATCGCCCCCGTCTCAGGGGAGCAGCCGGCCCGCAGGCTCGCGTACGTGCGCGGGAAAAATGCCGAGGCGCAATGGTCCCCGGACGGGAAGCAAATTGCGTTTGTCAGCGACCGCGGCACCCACGCTCTGATCGGGATCTATACCCTGGGCAGCGACACGGTCCGCTATGCCGATCCGGGCGTTTATCACGACCGGTTGCCGCACTGGTCTCCTGATGGTTCAAAGCTCGCGTTTGTGCGGGTTATGGGGACGGGAGGGTTCTTTTCGGGGCAGATCCAGCGGTGGGGGATCTGGGTATGGAACGCCGCAGACGGCCAGGCAAAGATGATCTGGCAGAGCACCAACGATGCGAACGGCTCGTTTCCCGAGGAGAGCGAATGGGAGAGTGATGCCTTTCACTTCGCCGCGGGCAATCGCATCCTGTTCGCGTCGCAGGAGGATGGCTGGGCGCATGTGTACTCGATTGCCGCCGACGGAGGCGCACCGGTGCTGCTGACGCCGGGAGACTTTTCCTTCCAGGGACTCGCGCTGACTCCCGACGGGAAGGAGTTCCTGATCTCGTCCAATGATGGAGACGTGGATCGGCGGCATCTGTGGCGGGGCAGCGTGGATCATCCCGGGCTGGAGCCGGTCACCAGCGGCGCGTCGATCGAATGGGCGCCGGTTGTCACCGGCGACGGGCGGTATGTGCTGTGCCTTGGCTCGACGGCGACGAAGCCGGCCATGCCCTATCGCGTCACGCATGAGGGCCTGAGCGAGATCGCGGCTGCTGCGATGCCGGCGGATTATCCGTCGGCGCAATTCGTCGTGCCCAGGGATGTGGTTTTCAAAAGCGCGGACGGGCTGGAGATTCACGGACAGCTTTTTGTGCCGCGCGAGAAGAAGGCCTCGATGCCGGCTCTGGTGTTTATGCATGGCGGTCCGTATCGGCAGATGGTGCTCGGGTTTCATCCCATGGACGCGTACAACTACATGTATGCGGCCAACGAAACTCTTGCCAGCCGCGGGTACGTGGTTTTATCGGTGAATTACCGGCTGAGCCTCATGTATGGGCGCGCGTTCCGCCAGCCGGCGAATGCGGGGCCGCTGGGGGCGTCGGAATACCAGGACATCGTTGCCGCCGGCAAATATCTCCAGGGTCTGCCTTATGTCAACGGACGGAAGATTGGATTGTGGGGCGGATCCTACGGCGGGTACCTGACGGCGATGGGTTTGGCGCGCAACTCCGATCTTTTCAAGGCGGGCGTGGATTACGCCGGGGTCCATGACTGGAGCGCGTTTTTCGATAAGCACGGAGGGGCGTCCGAGAAGGCGCGAGACGTTGCGTATCAGGCCTCTCCGGTGGCTTCGGTAGACAAGTGGACTTCGCCGGTGTTGCTGATCCAGGCCGATGACGACCGGAACGTTCCGTTTGCGCAGACGGTGAATCTGGTGCCTCTGCTGCGGGCGCATCATGTGCCGTACGAGCTCATCGTTTTTCCGGACGAGGTGCACGACTCGCTGCTGTGGCGAACGTGGGTGAGGACGTTTGAAGCGACGGGAGCTTTCTTCGATCGCACGCTGGTGCGAGGAGAGACGATCGAGACGGTGCCGCCGGAGAACTGAATTTGCGTGACGGCTTCGGCAGCGCCGGAGATTATCCCTTGGATTTGGCGCGGCCGGCCATCATGGGGACGACGTTTTCATGGCGGTCCCGCATGACGGTGAGCTGGATCTGCTTGCCGCGATTGGCGTGAATGGTCTTGAACCACTGGCTGGTGGTGGCCATGGTCTGGCCGTTTACTTTGGTGATGACGTCGCCGGCGCGGAGACCGGCGAGCGAGGCGGGGCTGTTGTCGTCGACGCGCTTGACCAAAAGGCCCTGGCCGTCGTGGACGCCGAAGTAGTTGGCCAGCTGTGGCCCGAGCATGTCGAGCTCAAGGCCGGTGTAGAGCGGGTTGCGGCCGAGTCCGGCAATAAAGCTGTTGCCGTAGAGCGGCGAGGCAGACTGGTCGGTAAATTCGTCGGGGTCGGGGACAGGGATGTGCTGCGACCAGGCATCGGCTTCGATGGTGGAGCGATCCGCGAGCTGGACCTGGAGCGTCACGAGCTGGCCGTCGCGGCTGAGCAGGAAGGTGACGGTGCGGCCGACGGGAATGTCGCGGAGCATGCGGCTGAGCTGGGCCTGTCCATCGATCGGCTGATTGTTCAGCGAGAGCAGGACATCGTGGATATGCAGGCCGGCTTTGGCGGCGGGGGCGTCATGGTCGATAGTGATGATTTCGGCGCCACGGGCTTCCTTCAGTTTCAGCTGGGCGGCGCGTTCGGTATCGACGTCGCGGGTGCTCACGCCGAGGTAGGACTGGGAGTGGGTGAGAAGCGGATCGCTGGCGGGCAGAACGATGTGCTGGGCAGCGCCGACCAGCGGGTTAAGCGGCGCGCTGGCGGGAGGCGTGGACTGCGCGGAGAGAGCCGGGACAAGCGCGCAGCAGGCAGCCATGGCGGCGACGGAGGGGAGATTCACGGATGGCCTCAAAAGGTGGTGCATTGGTACGCGCCTCGCACTTGCCTAAGTGTCTGACAACGAGATCGACGTAAGGTCAACAGCGGACCGCAACAATTCATGTTACGGAAGGAACGCGACTTTGGGGAGAGTTTTTAGGTGACTCTGCAGTAATCTCCTCTTCCTGTTGCCGCGCAATTATTGGGTTTGCGGGGCCTGTTCCAGGTACTGGCGCGAGACCAGGCGGATGTGCGGGTTCTGGTCCTGGGAGGCCAGGGTCTCGAGGACTTCGCGGACGCTGGAATCGGCCTCGACCGGCTCGAGGAGACCGATAGCCTCAGTGCGGACCGAAGCATCGGGGTCGTGGAGCAGGGCTTCGAGAATGGCATCGCGCACGCGCATGTCGACGCCGATATAGGGCTCGAGGCCTTCGAGCGCCTTGCGGCGTACGGTGGCATCGCGGTCATAGCGCAGGGCGACCATCAGGGCATTGCGGATGGGGCCGCCGTTGCAGTTGTGTCCCGCGCGGCAGGCCTGAGCCAGCAGGTCCACGGAGCTGTCGTGGACGGTGGGGTTGCCGCGATTGCGGGTGCCGAGGACGAGGAGCTGCCGGATCTGCGGGTCGTCGATGGTGCCGAAAGCGGTCTCCGGGAGAACGCGGTAAAAACGGACCTCGACGGTGTCAGAGCCCGGCTCGAAATTCACGTTGCTGACGCCGGCGATCTGGGCGGCATCGAGGTCGGCGGCCACCGGCACAGCGGCGATGGAAGAAACCTGGGGCGTGGCGGGCGGCTGGTCAGCGGCAACGGCGGAACGGGCGCCGAAATGGTAGCCACCCCAGGCGCCGGCGCTCAGGCTGGCGAGAATCAGCGTGGCAGCAAGGACGGGCGCGCCCTGCAGATGGCCGACGCCACGGCGGAATGTCTGGCCGATGCGGCGGAGGACGCCGCCCTGGGGCATGGTGTCGAGGGCCTCGTCGAGGCGAACGCGCGCCCGGGCGACGAGACTGGGAGAAGGCTCCACCGGAGGAGCGGACGACATGGCTGTATGGAGGGCGGAAATGGCCTCCATCTCCTGACGGCAGACCTCGCAGTGGGCGAGATGCTGTTCGAGGAGGTGGACCCGGTCGTCAGGGAGCTCGCCGTAGACGGCCAGGACGATGTTTTCCTGAGCCAGTTCGCAATTCATTGGGATACCTGCCTCACTTTGCCTCAAAGATGCTTCGATCCGGGTCGTGGGCGCCCGTGTTGTTGTCGCTCAGGGGCTGAAGCCCCTTCTTCTTAGACGTTCCTGCGGCACGACCGAAGTCGTACCCCTTCAAAGCAATTTCTTCTTACCGCACTTCGGCGAGACGGGCTCGCAGTTTCTTGGTTGCGCGGAAGAGGGTGTTCTTTGCGGTCTCTTCCGTAGTGTTCAGCATTTCTCCGATGGTGCGCAGGCGGAGACCCTGGTAGTGCTTCAGCTCAAAGACCATGCGCTCGCGGGGGGTGAGCTGTTCGAGCGCCTCCCGGATGGCCTGGCCGAGGAATTTCCGATCCAGCTCGCGGGCTGGATTGGCGCCGGAGCGCTCGTCGGAGACGTTGGTGAGCAGGTCCATCTCCTCGCCGGAGGAGTCGATGACCACGGCCTGATCTTCGCGGCGGGCCTTGCGGCGGCGCAGATGGTCGAGGCACAGGTTGGTGACGATGCGGTAAATCCACGTATAGAACGAGCACTCGAAGCGGAAGTTACCGAGGTACCGGTAGGCCTTGAGGAACGCTTCCTGCTGGATGTCCTGTGCGTCCTGCTCGGAGCCGGTGAGGTGCATGGCGAGCCGCAGCACCGCCTGATCGTATTGACGCACCAGGGCGTCAAAGGCAGTGCGGGAGCCGGCCTGCGCTTCACGGATCAGATCGGTTTCGGGAAGGTTCTCCCGGAGGGGACCTGCCATACGCGAGGATTGTATTCGAGGGCGGACGGGAGCGGACCGGGCCGGGGACAAAAAGCGAAGCGCATCAGCAGGCATCGAGGCTCCTGTGGCGTGGGTAGAGCTACGCATGGAATTAGACGGGGGCGGACCGTTCTGGTGAGCGGAGGGAGCTTGTAACCGGTAGTTAGTAGCCGGCAGCAGGAGACAGGAACTGGGTTAATGAGCGACGCGCAGCCCCAATTTGGCCGGAAGGTATGCATAACAAATGGTGCAAGTTTAGGGTAATACCCTCAGGGTATTACCCTCCTTTAATTGAAAACAAAGTACTTTTTGAGGTTCTCAGTGGGGGGGTAGGGGGGTCGTCGGTCCCCCGGCTCTGTTTTTTAAGCGCCCTCGCCGCGGCAAAGCGCGATGATGGCAGCGCCGTAGCGGTCGATTTTGGCGGGTCCGACTCCGCGGACGTGGAGAAGCGCTTCGAGGCTGCGGGGCTGCGCGTGGACGATCGCCTGAAGCACCGCGTCGTGGAGGACGAAAAAAGACGGCTTGCCGGCAGCTGCGGCTTCATTTTTGCGCCACGAGCGCAGGCGTTCTTCGAGTTCGGACTGAGCCGGCGTCAAGGGCGGAGTTGAAATCCCCGCCGAGGATTGCGCGGGTTCGGCGCTGCGGGCCGACTTTGGCTTCCGCGCTTTGCGGAGCGCGCCGGACTCGGCGATCGACTGCGGGAGCAAAACGTTGAGGGAATCGTGTTCGCCGAGCGTGCGTCCTTCATACGTAAGAGCCGCTTTGCGGAAGGTGATCTCGCGCCCTTCGGGATTGGTAAAGGTCTCCGAGGTGAGCGTGACAAGCCCGGCGCGAGCGAGTCCGTCAAGGAGAGTGTCGAAGGCGCGGCGCGCGGCGGGCAAATTCGGGGCCTGGCTGACCTCGGTGAAGAGACGGCCGGTGGATTTGGGTCCGGAAGAGACCAGCTCGCGGAGGATGCGGCGGAGGTCGCGCTCCTGCTCGGGAGTCGGCTCGGCGTAAGGCTGAGCGGTGGCGCGCTCAGGCGAGCAGAAGTCGCAGTGGCCGCAGGGACGTCCTGGCGTGTCGCCAAAGTGGCGGACGAGCGCGGACATGCGGCACTGCGGCGTCTCCGCGAAGGCGATGATGCGGTCGAGCTGGGCGCGCCGGTGGGCGAGCTGCTGCTGGTATCCGGAGCGCCACAGTCCGGCCTCAGTGGAGCGGAGCGACGAGCGGACGCGGCCTTCCATGTCGAACTGCGCGGCGCCCTGGGCGGCGAGCTTGTTCACGGCGCGCTCGAAGTCCTCAGGCAGCATGTTGAGCTTCTGGAAGATGGGCTCGGCGGCCTCGAAATCCTGGGTGAGCAGGCGCGCGACGCGGGCCAGGTCCTCAATAGGCGGGTAATCGCGCTCGAAGAACGACTCGTGGATGCGCCGGTCGGCGAAATTGTGCAGGAGGATGGCGCGGGAGGGCAGGCGATCGCGTCCGGCGCGGCCGATTTCCTGGTAATAGCCTTCGAGCGACGCGGGCAGCGCGGCGTGGAGGACGGTGCGGATGTTGGGCTTGTCGATGCCCATTCCAAAAGCAATCGTTGCGACGACGACCTCGATCTGGCCCTCAAGGAATTTGCGCTGGACCGCTTCGCGGGTCGAGGCGTCGAGTCCCGCATGATAGGCGGCGGCGGGGAATCGGGAGTTCAACTCGACGGCGAGCATGTCGGCGCCTTTGCGGGACGGGGCATAAACAATGGCGGGGCGCGTGGCGGGGTCCGTGAGGTAGCTGGCGATGAAGCCGGGGCGCTGCGGCTGGGAGAGTTCGACGACTTCGATGGCGAGGTTGTCGCGGCGGAATCCGTGAATGAAGAGCGCGGGCTCGTTGAGGCGGAGTTGTGTGACGATGTCGCGCTGGACGTTGGGCGTCGCCGTCGCGGTAAGGGCGATGATCGGCGCGGGGCGAAGGAGCGGGAGTGTGTCGCCAAGGGTGCGGTAGTCGGGGCGGAAGTCGTGGCCCCATCCGGAGATGCAGTGCGCTTCGTCGACGGCGACCAGCGAGGGCGTGCGGCGGGCGAGCATCTCGGGGAATCCGGGAACCCGAAGCCTCTCCGGTGCGATGAAGAGGAACTGGAGCTGCCCGTCGAGGTAGTCGCGGCAGACCTGGCGGGCGTGGTCGCGGGAGAGGCCGGAGTGGATGCGGGCGACACGGAGTCCGTGCTCGGCGAGTTTGGCGGCCTGGTCTTCCATGAGCGCGATGAGGGGGCTGATGACGAGGGCGGGGCTGAAGGGGCCGTCGCCGGCGCGGGCGACGGCGGGAAGCTGATAGCACAGACTTTTGCCGGCGCCGGTGGGCATGACGAGGAGGACGTCGCGGCCGGCGGTGAGGGCCTGGCAGACGGCCTCCTGATTCTCGCGGAAGGCGGGGTGGCCGAAGGTGGAATGGAGGATGGGGAGGAGGTCCACGTCTTTATGTTCCCACGGGGACTGGGGTGAGGAAGAGAAGCGATCCACCCCAGAGAGCACAGGGGTCACAGAGGGACTGGCCGTCCAGGCGGACGCGGGACTGGCCGTCCAGGCGAACCGCTTCCCGCCGCAGTGGCACGGAGGTTTACAAAGCGGGTTGGAGCCGGGTGCTGAAGCGGATTGGCTGACGAAGGCCCCCATTCCCGGAACCGTATCCTCACACAACGCGCCCGCCATCCTGCCACCTTCGAAGCATTGAGGTTGCGAGCAAAGCGTCTTAATCTGGCCGGACTTCCTGTTCAGGCGGGTGTGCGTGCGTTACGTTCGCTGGCTTATTTGCTTGCTGCTGTTTGTTCCGGGGGCCGTGATTTTTCTCCGCCAGACAGTCGGGGAATTGCAGGGATCCATAATCGACCCAAATCGCTTATCCCAGGCGACCGCCCTGAGTGGTGTGGCACGGCTGGCGATCCCAGCGCTGGCGGTCATTTACGTGATGGCCTGTCTGACCTTCGTGTTGGGGAAGCGGTCAGCGCGGTGGTGGGGAATCGCGGCAAGCGCGAACTTGATCGTGATGACATTGATGATCGAGTATCTCGAAGTTCGCTACGCAGACGGCAGCATGCCTGGGTTATGGAGCCTGAAACTGATTGGCCTTGGTATGGGTGGGCTGGGGATTGCGGCCTTTGCGCGACGCGATGTGTCCGCGTATGGCCCGCCGCCGAAAGCGGAACCCGGCGATGGCACGAGCGTCCTCCTGAGTCGCATGGTGCTGGCGGCAGGTATTGCGGGAACCTGGTTCGCCCTTGTGGGCTGGGAAAGCTGGGCGAGGGCTCAAGGACTGGCGCAGCCTGATCCGATGTCATATCAGCTGCAACTGCTGGCAGCCATTCCGCTCTTTCTGTTCATTCACGAGGGCGGCCATGCGCTGGCTGCGATGGCGCTCCGGATGAAAGTGTGCACGTTTGGTTTGGGTCCTCTGGTGTGGAGCCGGTGGACCGGGAGGTGGAAGCTCGCGTTTTGTCTGAGGAGGCTCTTTACGCTGGAAGGGTACATCCAGGTGATACCTGCGCGGTTTGAGCGCTTTCGCCGCGACAAAATTGTGCAGGTGGCGGCGGGCCCAGCGGCTAGCCTTCTGACAGGAGGGATGGCGTTGGCGCTTTTGGTGTCGGCACCCGGAAGTTCGTGGGAGCCGGGTTGGTATTTCATGGCGGTGTTCGCGACACTGTCGCTGGTAATGGGGCTGCTGAACCTAATTCCCTTCCGCATTGGAGGAGGGTACTCTGACGGGGCGAAGTTATACCAATTGGCATCATCCGAGCTGTGGACGGATTATCACCGGGTGCAGGCCGCCGTTTATGCGGGGTGGGTCACGCCGTTGCGTGCAAGGGATTTTGATGTAGCAGCCATCCGCAGGACCGCTGGCACGATTGCACGCGGAACGGATGAGGTAGTGTTCAACCTGATGGCGGTATCACATGCTTTTGACTGCGGACGCATGGACGAGTCGCGCCTGGCGCTGAGTCACGCCGAGACGGCATTGGCCTCTGCTGGCACGGAGATCTCGGCGGAGGTGATGACTTGTTTTGTGTTCTATCACGCGTATTTCGGAGACAACGTGCTCCGCGCGCGTGCCTGGTGGGATCGGGCCATAAAAAAGAAGGCAGATCTCGGTGAGCGTGCCGGAGCCAGTTCACTGTGCGCTCTTCTCCTTGCAGAAGGCCATAGCGACGAGGCGGAAGAGGCGTAGAGGCGGGCCGCGGCGTGGGTGGACACGCTGCCGCAGTCCGGTTCGGGCGATATGGAGAGAGAAGTAGTGAAATTGCTTCGGGGCCGTCTGGACGCGGCGATGGAGGCGGAAGCGCACCAATGTGCACTGGCAGCAGCAGAGTGACAGTCTTTTCGACAGCCAAGAGGATAGGGCAGTCCCGCGCGGACCCAGTCCTCTGCGATCTCTGTGTCCTTTGTGGTGGCGGCCTTTCTGCTCACCCGTGACCTTCGTACCGTCCGCCTGTTCGATTTTCCTTGCCTTCCAAAATCAGCCCTCCTAAGCTGAAAGAGGAAAAGCTCTGTGCGCCTCGGCGCTCAGAGCTTTTTGGCTTTGAGAGGCAGGGAAATGAGAGGAGCCCCCTGCCACCTGATCTCGAATGAATCAACTGGAGCGCAGAGGCCCCATCGGCAGCGTGCAAGTTGCTGAAAAAATGATGGTTACAAAAAATCTAATGGATCAAAAATTTGATGAAATTTCCGCGCGAACCGGCGAAAGCGACTCCAGGGCGCGGAGCCTTCGGGTGGCCAGGTATGGGAGATACACTCGGTCTATGTTTTCGGAAAACGGAAGTTTGTTTGGAGAAGCAGGCGGATCGGCGCCGAGTGGCCGGTCGAGCGCGGCGGAGTGGGTGACGGCGTATTGCGACGGGGGATCGCGGGGAAATCCCGGGCCGGCAGGCTTTGGGGTTTTTGTGGAGGGACCCGGCGGCCAATCCCTGGCGGAACTGAGCGAGTTTCTGGGCAAGACCACTAATAATGTTGCGGAATATTCGGGGCTGCTGGCGGCGCTCGAGTGGGCGCTCAGGAACGGGCAGCGACGGCTGCGGGTGGTGGCGGATTCCGAGCTGATGGTGAAGCAGATGCAGGGGCGCTACAAGGTGAACAGCCCGGATCTGCGTCCGCTGTGGGAGGAGGCGAAGCGGCGGGTGGCGCGGCTGGAGGGGTTCCGGATCGAGCACGTGCTGCGGGGCAAGAATCAGAAGGCGGACAAGCTGGCGAATCGGGCGATGGATCAGGGGACTGGGCGTCCTGGCGGATCTTCCGGAGATTCGCCGCGCGGTCAGGAATCTGCGCGAAGGCAGGAGCCGCCGAAGACGGCGAAGGGCTACGTCAAAGGCGGCGTCGTGCACTTGATTGAGGGGGAGCTGCCGGAGGGTGCGTTTGTGCGGGTGGTGGTGGATCGGCAGTAGGACGTGAGAAAGGGTGAGCCGTCGAACACCACGGGCCAGGCGCCCTTGCCATACTTATGTAGTTACTTTCGGAAAGAGCGAAGAAACGATTCGTTTGACCGCTCGTCCTGGCGGTAGTTTGCTTCTTGCTGTGGGGTGAACCTGGCCGTCGGGACGGCGCCGGGTTCGCGGAGTGGGCAGACACTCTTCGCCGCGCCCGGAATGCACTAGACTGGCGAGACATGCCTGCCACGCGACGATTCCGGCGATTTGAGGTTGCGGTATTTCAGAAGGTCCGTCGCGACCCGCCCGAGGGGTTCGTTCACCGAGCCGCTTTCTGGCTGCTGGTGTTTTACGTGGGGTTGTCGATTCCAGGATTTCTGCCGGGGGGCGTGGGGACGTTCTTCGGCGATCTGGCGTCTCTGGATTTTTATCTGCTGCTGGTGTTGTGCGTGCCGCTGCTGTGGCGCTTCGTCTTCACGCAGTTGCTGTGGAAGGTGCGCAACCGGCTGATCGTGACCTATCTGCTGATGGGGCTGACGCCGCTGGTGCTCTTCGTGACGCTGGCGCTGATGCTGCTGTACGTATTCTCGGGGCAGTTTGCGATCTTTGCGGCGACCAGCGTGGTGGGGGACGAGCTGGCGAAGATCGCGTCGATGAACCGGAGTCTGACGGTCCACATGGCGCACGTTCTGGATCAGGATCCGCATCTGCGAACGGTGCAGGTGCCTCCTGAGGCAAGCCGGCCGTCGCAGCGGGAGTACACCGGGATGACGGTGGCCGTTTACGAGGATGGCAAAGCGGTGACGCTGACGCCGGCGGAATGGAACGTGGGGGCGAGACCGGAGGTGCCGGGATGGCTGCACGGGAGTTTCAGCAGCCTGACCTTCGATCACGGGCAGTTATGGCTGCGCTCGGCGGATGAGCAGATGATGGGCGATCATCGCACGGTGGTGATCACCAGCGTGCCGCTGGAAAAAGAGAACGTGGAGGCGATTGCCCAGGGGCTGGGCCGGGTGAGCATCTTCCCGAGCCTTGATTTTGGCGCCGACACGGACGCCAATACGACGAACGTAGAGATCAAGCCGCCGAGCAAAGAGCCGGTACACGTGCAAATTGGACGGCAGGATATCGAGCGAGCCCGGAAGAACGCGATTGTGGGCGGGGATCTGCCGCCGCCACAACACTTCTATGACGTGCCGGTGCGATTTGGCGCGCCGCTGACGGCGGTGGACTGGGTGACGGGGAGTACGGTGCAGACGGCAGCGGATGTCACGTCACGGCCCTCGCTGCTCTACAACCGGCTGTTCATTACGTCGCTGACCGTGGCGAACGTGATTCGGGACCTGCTGATCGGCATTGCGGTGGCGTTTGGGGTGCTGGAGCTGCTGGCGTTTCTGGCGGCGGTACGGCTGAACCAGACGATCACGAAGTCGGTTCACGATTTGTACGAAGCGACGCTGGCCATTGACGGGGGAAACCTAGGGCATCGGATCAAGGTGAAGCGGCGGGATCAGCTGGGGGCGCTGAGCCGGTCGTTCAACAGCATGACGGCTTCGCTGGAGCGGCTGCTGGTGGAACAGCGGGAGAAGGAGCGCCTGCAGAACGAGCTGTCGATTGCGCAGGAGGTGCAGGCGAATCTGTTTCCGCGGGGCCGAATCGCGCTGCCCATGCTGGAACTGCACGGAGTATGCCTGCCGGCGCGCACGGTGAGCGGCGACTACTACGACTTTCTGCTGTTTGGCGAGACGGGGCTGGGCGTGGCGCTGGGAGACATCAGCGGGAAAGGCATCTCAGCGGCTCTGCTGATGGCGACCCTGCACTCGGCGGTGCGGGCGTATCGCTTTGCCGGCGAGGAACTGGTGACGGAAGGCTCGGCGGCGATGATGAGCTCGCGCACACGCCGGGTCGGCGAGCAGGAAGTGGAGTGCGCGGAACTGTTCGAGGAGCCGGCGAAGATTCTGTCGCTGCTGAACCGCCATTTGTACCGGAGCACGCAGCCGGAAAAATACGCAACGCTGTTTCTGGCGCACTACGACGGGTTGAGCCGGCGGCTGGTATACGCCAACGGCGGGCATTTACCGCCGCTGCTGCTGCGGACGAACGACACGGTGACGCGACTCGACCGCGGCGGATCGGTGGTGGGGCTGCTGGATGAGCTGTCGTGGGAGCAGGGGACGGAGCACATGAGCGAGGGCGACATCCTGATCGCGTACAGCGATGGAGTGACGGAACCGGAGAACGACTTCGGCGAATTCGGCGAGGGGCGGCTGCTGGAAGTCGTGCGGCGGCACCGGCACTTGAGCCTGGAGGCGATTTCCGAGCAGGTGATCCAGACGCTGCGGACGTGGATTGGCGCGCAGGAGCAGCCGGACGATGTGACGCTGGTCCTGGCGCGGCAGCGGTGAGAAAAGCAGGGATTAGGGTTCAGGGATTAGGGGCGATTGAGGCTGCTTCAAGCCTCGGCCGCTCCGAGCGATGAGTCGCGTTTGCCGGTTGTGGTGAGGATGATGGCGGCGGCGATGATGAGGGCGCCTCCGATCCAGGCGCCGGGACCGAGGCGGTCGCCGAGGACAAGAACGCCGAGGATGGAGCCGAGTGCGGGCTCGATGTTGAGGAAGACGCCGGCGCGCGAGGCGGGCACGCGATGGATGCCCCAGTTCCAGAAGAGCGTGGCCGCGGCGGTACTGAAGAGGCCGCTGGCGGCGGTCGCTCCCCAGACCGCGAAGCCGAGGCCGCGGACGGGCGGGAGTCCATCCTGCAGAAGCACCCAGGGCGCGAGCATGGCGGTGCCGGTGAGGAGTGTCCAGCAGGTGACGGAGAGCGGCGAGCGTCCGCGCAGGATGAGGCGCTGATTGAGCAGGACCCATCCCAGGGCAATGATGAGGGAGAGGACCACGAGGAGATCGCCCCAGAGATTTCCGCCGTGGATGCCGCCATGCCCGGCGCTTGCGGCGATGAGGGCGATGCCGGCGGTGGATCCGAAGAGAGCGAGCCAGCCTTTCGCGTCGAGGCGCTCGTGGGCGAAGAGCGTGGCGCCGGCGGCGAGGATCACGGGCATGGTGCCGACCATGAGGGCGGCGTGGCTCACGGTGGTGAGTTTCAGCCCTTCGAACTGCACCATGAACTGCAGAGGGATGCCGAGGAGGGCGCCGATGAGGATGAGGTTCCACTCGCGGCGGGTGAACTGCGGTTTCTCGAGAATGGGGAGCAGGCCGAGGCACGCGAAGAGGAAGCGATAGAGGACGTAGTGGCCGACACCGAGGCGGGTAAAGGCGATTTTTCCGAAGAAGAAGCCAGTGCCCCAGCAGCAGCCGGAGAGGGCGCAGGCGAGGTAGCCGATGGCGCGGCCCGCGCGGTGGTTGAGCGCGGAGCCGGTCATGCGGTCGGGGTGGGGTCTGCTTTTGACCCGTCGCCGACCAGCGTGCGCCATTCGTCGCCGAGGAAGAGGCGGATGGCGGCAATGCCGGCGGCTCCGGCCTGGACGCAGGCAGCGGCGTTTTTCTCGGTGACACCGCCGAGGGCGAGGACAGGGACGGGCCGGGCCTGATCGACGGCAGCGCGGAGAGCGGCGATGCCCTGGCCGCGCGACATTCCATTGCCGGTGACTTTTTCGAAAACCGGGGAGAAGAGGAGGAGACTGGCGCCGCTGGCCTGGCGGATTTCCTCAGGGGAATGGCAGGCGGCGCTGATGAGGACGTCGCGACCGGCACGGGCATAGACCTGGGCGGCGGCCTGCACGGCGGCCGGTCCCGCGTTGGCGTGGAGATGGACGCCGTCGGCACCGGCGTCGAGGGCCAGCTGGGCGGGGCCATTGACGAGGACGCGAGTCCTGCCAGTGGTGCTTTTCACAGAGCGCACGGCTTCGACGATTCGGGCGGCGAGGGGTTGCAGGTCGCCGAGAGGGAGATCTTTCTCGCGGACCTGGATGAAGTCCACGCCGCCACGAGCCCAGTCGCGAGCGAGCTGCACGAGGCGATCGCGGCGAGCCGCTTCATCACCCGGCAGGAGCCTGCGACTCGAAATGGCGCAGAGGAGCATCTGAGCATTAGTGTAAGAGGGAATTCACACGGCCTGGTGATTCAACGTTTAAGATGAGCAGGGACCTGGCTTCCGTTCCCCGTTCAGGTTCTGCCAACGCATGCCGAAATTCGATCTACTCGTTATCGGATCGGGCCCTTCCGGCCAGCGGGCGGCCGTGTCTGCGGTGAAGAAGGGCAAAAGCGTCGCTCTGGTGGAGATGCGCAGCGTCGTGGGTGGCGTGTGCATCAACACGGGGACGATTCCCAGCAAGACGATGCGTGAGGCGGTGCTGCATCTCTCCGGTTACAACTATCGCTCGATTTACGGGATGAACTACCGGGTGAAGGAAAAGATCACGATGGCGGATCTGGCCTTCCGGGTGCAGCACGTGATCAAGACCGAGATCGACGTGACGGAGGCGCAGCTTTCGCGGAACGGCGTGGAGGTGATCAACGGGGTGGCGCGGTTTGAGGATGCGCACCACGTTCGGGTTGTGGGTACGCGCGGGGAGAACAGCTATGAGGCCGACAATATTGTGATCGCGGTGGGGACGCGGCCGGCGTCGTCGCCGAAGGTGCCGGTGAACGGCAGGACGATCATCAACAGCGACCAGGTGCTGGAACTGCAGGATCTGCCCAAGAGCCTGATGGTGGTGGGCGGGGGCGTGATCGGGGTGGAGTACACGTGCATGTTCGCGGCGCTGGGCGTGCGCGTGACGCTGATCGAGAAGCGGCCGCGGCTGCTGGAGTTCGCCGATCAGGAGATTGTGGAGGCGCTGAGCTACCACCTGCGGGACAGCCGGGTAACGATGCGGCTGGGCGAAGAAGTGGAGAGCGTCGAAGAGCTGCCGGATGGCGCGGTGGTGGCGAATCTGGAGAGCAAGAAGCGAATCTCCGGCGATGCTTTGCTCTATGCGGTTGGGCGGCAGGGCAATATCGACGAGCTGAACCTGGCTGGAGCGGGCATTGATGCGGACAATCGCGGACGTATCCCCGTGGACAAGGACTTCCGGACGAAGGTGCCGCATATTTTTGCAGTGGGGGACGTGATCGGGTTTCCGGCGCTGGCATCTGTCTCCATGGAGCAGGGGCGGATCGCAGCAGAGCGGGCGTTCGGCAACGAGCATGTGATTTCGAATCCGAGCTTCTATCCGTACGGCATTTACACGATCCCGGAGATTTCGTTCATCGGAAAGACCGAGGAGCAGCTGACCGAGGAGGATGTGCCGTACGAAGTAGGCGTGGCGTATTACCGCGAGATCGCGCGCGGGCAGATCCGCGGCGATACGACGGGCCGGCTCAAGCTGATCTTTCATCGCGAAACGCACGATGTGCTGGGCGTGCACATCATCGGGGAGGGCGCAGCCGAGTTGGTGCATATTGGGCAGGCGGTGATGGCGCTGAACGGAAAAGTGGAATACTTCATCGACACGGTGTTTAACTACCCGACCCTGGCCGAATGCTACAAAGCCGCCGCGTTCAACGGCATTAACCGGCTGGCCCGCTTCGAGGGCTAGGCGCGGAGGGAACCATGGCAAAGACTGTCGGCGTCGTGATGACCACTCGGGTGGCCGCGGGGCTGGTTGAAGAGAACGCTCTGCAGGGCGCGCTGCGCGAGTTTCCCGAGAACCTCGACGCGACGAACGGACTGATTGAAATCCCGGCGGAAAACATCTGCGAGATTCTCTGCGACGCCATCGGCTCCTTTGCCGGGCCGGGCTCCGGGGTGGAAGCCGCGGGAGTGGCGATGCCGGGCTACGTGCATCAGGGAGTGCTGCTGGACTCGCCGAATCTGCCGCAGCTGAAGGGAAATCGCATCTGTGACAGCATCGCGGCGGGGCTGAAGGCGCGTGGAGTCGCGGTGAAGCTCAGCGTGTTTAATGACGCCGATGCGGTGGCGGCGGGGATTGCGGCGACGCGCGGGCAGCTGGACCGCCAGGTACGAGCGTGGACGATCGGCAACGGGATCGGGTTTGGGCGATACCCGTGGACGGAGGGGCCGTGGGAGGGCGGGCACATGGTGGTGACGCTCGACCCTAAGGAGAACTACTGCGGCTGCGGCGGGCGCGGGCACCTGGAAGGCATCATGGGACACAGGGCGATGCGGTTGCGGTTTCTGGACATGGAGCCGGATGAGGTGTTTGCCGCAGCGAAGAAGGGCGAACGGCGGTGCGCTGAGTTTGTGGATTTGTGGCATCGCGCGCTGGCGGCTGCGACGGCCTCGGAGATTCATCTGGAGGGGACGGGGCGGTTTTACTTTACCGGGCGCGATATTCAGCGGCTGGAGCTGCCGCGGCTGAAGCAGCACCTCTACGAGATGATCAAGATGAGCCCGCTGCAGAGCTACACGGTGGAAGTTCTGGCGGAGGATCCGGCGCTGGCGGTGATTGGGGCCGGGGTGGCGGCGCTAATGGGGACGAAGTGCTGAAGAGGGGCAGAGTGCGGACGTGAAGAGCCGGGGCCGAGGCCCCGGTTTTTATTTTTGGACGCCTGGGCGAGGGCGACAACCGGACTGGCTCAGAAACGGCCGAAGTGGAGAAGGGATTCCGAGAGGGAATAGATCCAGGGGGACGCGGCGATGGCCGCTGCGGCAGCGAGAAGGCTGAGCGCGGCGAGCGCTGGAACGACGAAGGAGCGCGCGGCGCGGGTGGGCCGGGGATGCAGAAGGCGATCGATGCGTGTGACCAGGCCGGCTTCGGCCGACGTGAGCGCGGTGTGGATGACGAGGGCAGCGCCGACGACGGCACGGGTACGGGCGGTCTGGGCAGCACGAACGATGGCTTCGGCGAGGAGGAGCGAGCGGCCTGAATCGCCGGCTACGGCTTCATCGTCGGCAGCCCAGTCGGCGGCGGCTCGCCAGGCTGGCGTCCAGGGATCGCCGGTCAGGAAACGAAGACGCGGGAGGAAGCTCAGGGAGAGAAGCTTCCAGTTGTCACGGTGCCGAGCGTGGGAGCGCTCGTGGTCAAGGGCGACGGCGAGGGCGTCAGAGCAAAGGCCATTTTCGGCGAGCAGATCGGTGGAGACGATAATGAGAGGGCGGAGAAAGCCGAGCAGGGCGAATGGATAGGCGGGGCGTTCTACGGCGAGGACGGGTGTGGGGCCACACTGCTGTACGAGCTGGCCGGACTGGCGGCAGGCGCGGGTGAAGCGCAGGGTATGGCGGAGGGTGCGGAGTCCGCGGAACAGCGAGACGCTCAGCCAGAGGCCGGTGGTTGCGGCAAGCAGAAGGCAGAGTCCGCTGACGCTTTCGACCTCGCGGTTGGGTTCGAAGCGAAGGTACGCGGGGATGCAAACCGCGGCGGTCATGAAGAGGGCGGCGAGGGGCGGGGCGAGCTGGATCCGGTAGAGGGCGCGTTCGCGGCGGCGGGGGGATGCCGACTGGAGGCGGCGCAGGATGAAAGGCGCGCTGCGAGAGAGGGCCAGCTGCAGGACGGTCAGAAGCAGACCGAAGACGATGAGCAGCAGACAGACGAGGCGGAGGCTCCAGGAGAGAGTCATGGCCGGCCTTCCTTCTTCGATCGAGGTGGGGCGGTTTGCTCGCGCGCGGAGCGAATGCTGGATTCGAGCTGGTCCAGCAGATCGTTGTCGTAATCGCTGACGGCATCGACCAGGCAGGAGACGAGGATGTCGGGCTGGGCGTCGGATTCGGAGAAGAAGCGGCGGATGAGATGGGCGGCGCGTTGCTCTTCGAGGTCGCGGGCGGAGAGACTGGGGGAATAAAGGAAGGCGCGGTTGACCTTTTCGCGATCGAGGAGGCCTTTGCGGAAGAGGCGATCGAGGGTGGTCATGACGGTGGTGTAGGCGAGGCTCGTGTCGAGGTGTTCAGCGACCTGCTGGACGGTGGCGCTGCCCAGCTCGCGGAGGACGGCCAGCACTTCGCGTTCGCGGCGGCCGAGGAGTGAGCCAGGCGTTCCAGGTTGGGCTGCGCCCCGGGTCTCGGGCAGGTGCAGGGGAGGCGGTCCGGCGGATGCTTTGGGTTCCGTCATGCGAGGAATTTCGAGGCGCTTCTGATGATAGCCGGAAACTGCGCTGGCCGTAACGAGCTGGTATGCGAACCAGTGCGAATCTACGGACAGCCGGCGCGATCTGCGACCTCTGGCGATCTACTACCTCTGGTAGTAGAGGGGAGAATTGCGTACTCCTAATCGTGAAGGCCATTCTCCAGATCGGCAGTGTCAGGAATTCAAAAACAACATGTCAAAAATTTGCGGAGTATTGCTGGTTCTCGGTTTGTCGGTGGGTTTGTATGCTCAAACACCGGATACGGCGGCGTTGCGCGGCAGTGTGACCGATGCCACTGGCGCGGCTGTTCCGGGTGCGGCGATCACCATTGAGGATGCTCAGCAGCATGCGCTGCGGAATGTGAAGACGGGTGCGCGAGGCGAGTTTTTTGCCGAGGGGCTGCCCGCCGGCGAAGGGTTGCAGGTGGTGGCGCGGGCTGCGGGATTTGCGGAGGCGAGTTCGCAGGGTTTGACGCTTGTGCCGGGGACGACTGCGACGATTCAGCTGCAACTGCAGGTTGCGAACGCACATGCTGAGGTGGTGGTAACAGGAGCGGTGGGCGACGTACGGACCGACGAGCCGCAGCTGGGCGTGGAACTGAGCGGGCAGGAGGCGCGGAGCCTGCCGCTGCTGAATCGCCGGATTACGTATTTGCCGCTGGTGAACGCAGCGAACCGGCCTGCGATCAACCAGGGCGACGTGTTCATGAACCAGGACATGTTCACGGCGAACGGCACGGGCCGCCGGCAGACGTGGTTCGAAGTGGATGGGGCGAACGGTAATGACATGTGGGGGCGGCAGACGATCTTTACGAATGTGCCGCTGGATGCGGTGCGGGAAATGACAGTGCTGGACAATGCGTTCGCCGCCGATTACGGGTTCGGCGAGGGCGCGGTGGTGAATATCCTGATGCGAACCGGGACGCCGGATTTTCACGGGGATGTGCTGGGGCTGTGGCGTCCGTCGGGGCCGGAGGCGGAGTTGTCGGGCTTTACGACGAAGAATGCCTCGAGCGGCAACGACATCACCAACGACACGCTGGCGCAGGGGGCGGCGACGCTGGGCGGGCCGCTGACACGGTCGGGCAATACGGTGTTTCTGGCCTCGGGCGAGTACAGCTATCAGGACCGGGCGTCTCCGGTGATTTCGCCGCTGGAGCCAGGGAATTTTGTTGGCCACTATCGCGACTGGCTGGGGCTGCTCCGACTGGATCACAAATTCAGCGAGGGGCAGCGGGCGTTTCTGCATCTGGGCGCGGACAGCTTTTTCGACACCAACCCCAACGGAACTGTGGGCGGCAATAATCTGCCGACCGTGGATCGCGTGTTTCGGCGGCGGACGTACACCGTAGAGGCGGGGGATACGGCGGTGCTGAGTCCGTCGATGGAGAACGAGGCGCGGGTGCAGTTCCAGCTGGCTTCGCCGATCACGCAGTTTTCGCCGGTGGTGAACGGCACGCAGTATGTGGTGCCGATCTCGTCAGGCGGGACGTTCACGACAGGGACGTCACAGTCAGCGCTGCTGCTGAATCATCAATATGAGGTAACGGATACTCTGGCGCTGACCCGGGGCAAGAGCGAGCTGCGGCTGGGGTTCGACGTGATCCAGGCGCACAACGGAGGCAACAGTAAGGAATTTGGCGGGCCAATCTACCTTGGGGAACTGAAATACAACACATGCACGGGGACGACGGCGTACTGCGAGAGCCAGGCGTACCTCGGCGACATCAGCAACGTGCAGAGCTACACGCAGAGCTACGGGAATGCCGACTACACGGTGGACGATACGCTGGCGGCGGGATTCGCGCAGTGGGATGTACGACCGAGGAGCGATCTGACGGTGAATCTGGGACTGAGGTATGAGGTGCAGACGTTCACCGATGCAGACCAGGACTGGGCTCCGCGGGTGGGCTTTGCGTACAACGTGGCCGGGCGGGGACGGACGACGATCCGCGGCGGGTTCGGGATTTACGACTCGCAGGTGGTGGATAACTCCGAGGCGAATTATGCGCTGACCGGGCCGACGGGGGTGTTCAACTACACGGCGGCGCCGGGACAGCCAGGTTTTCCGACGAGCGTGAGCGCGGTGCCGCTGCCGGCGTTTCCGGCGGGGGCGGTGGAGCCGCTGCGCAGCCTGTATCTGCGGCCGGGACGTGCCGTGTACTACAACCAGTTCTTTCCAACGACCACGCTGGTGGGATACCCGGATGCGCTGCTGAATCCCTACAACGAGCAGTGGACGCTGGGGGTGGAGCAGCAGGCAGCGGCTGGATGGGTGCTGGGCACGGATTATGTGGGCTCGCATACCCTGCGGATCGTGCGGCCCCTGGATGTGGATCCGCCGACGAGTTTCGTGCGGACGGCGCCGGGACAGGTGCGGTCGGCGCAGGCGGCGAACTGCACGCGTCCGTACTGGGTGGCATGGTATGCGCAACAGGGACTGACGTGCGATCCGGTGAAGAATTCCGGGCCGACCCCACCGTATGCGGTAATCCAGAGCGATGTAAACGACGGGGTCGCGTACTATGAGGCGCTGGATGCGAACCTGAGCCATCAGTCGGCGCACGGGTCGTCGATGCTGGCGAGTTACACGTGGTCGCACACGATCGATACCGTCGATCCCGACACAACGAGCCAGAATCCGAATGACCCGCGGAATCCCGTGGCTGACGAGAGAGGCAATGCGATCTTTGACCAGCGAAACCGGTTCGTGCTGAGCGGCGTATGGGCGGCGCCGTGGGGGATCAGGGCCGGCGGCATTGCTTCACTGGCGAGCGGTCTGCCTTACAACGTGGTAACGGGCGTGACGAACAGCGGCGATACGGGAGCTTCGACTGATCGGCCGGTGGTGAACGGAGCCGTGATCGGGAGGGATACGGGGCGCGGTACAGCGATCTACAGCGTGGATCCGTTCATTGGGAAGCGGATCACCCTGACCGAGCGGCTGCATGCGAATCTTCGGGCCGAGGCGTTCAACGTGCTGAACCACCGCAACGTGGTGGGCTTCAGCGGCACCTGGGGTAACGGCGCAACGCCAGGAACGGGGTTCGGAGCGCCGCTGGTGGGTGTGACGAATCAACTGCCGGCACGGGAGATGCAATTCTCGGCGCAGATCGAGTTCTAGGGGCCGCGGGGAGCCGGGAGCCAGGAGCCAGGAGTTGGTAGCCGATCACAATGGGCCTGGGGAATTCACCACGGAGGACACAGAGGACTGACATCCTGCTGTGTCCTTTTTATTTGCAGGAGAGGGCCCATCGAGGTGCGGGAACCATGGACCCCGCTTGCCCTTTACAATGGCCGCTGTGCGCCGGTGACCCTTGCCGCCGGTCTGAAAGGAAATGCGTCCATGAAAAGACGATCTGCGTTTGGAGTTCTCTTTGCCCTTGCCGCGCTGGCGGCGCTGGTTCTGCCTTCCCTGGTTGCGACTGCGCAGGAAACGACAACCATGCCCGATCTGCACTGGCGGATGATCGGGCCATTCCGTGGAGGACGCACTCGGGCGGCGGCGGGCGTTCCGGATCAGCCGAACGTGTTCTACATCGGACAGGTGAACGGCGGGGTGTGGAAGTCGACGGATTACGGGCGGACCTGGCATCCGATTTTCGACCATGAGGACACGCAGTCGATTGGGGCGATCGCGGTGGCGCCTTCGAACGACAACATCGTCTACGTCGCGAGCGGCGAGGGGCTGCACCGGCCGGATTTGTCGGTAGGCGACGGGATCTACCGGTCTGAGGATGCGGGGAAGACGTGGACGCATCTGGGATTACGACAGGGCGAGCAGATTCCCGCGATTGCCGTCGATCCGACGAACGCGGATGTGGTGTTCGCGGCGGTGCTGGGGCATCCCTATGGTCCGAATGAGGAGCGCGGGATTTTCAAGACTGAGGACGGCGGGAAGACGTGGAAGAAGGTTCTCTATAAGGACCAGTGGACGGGCGGGTCGGATGTGGTGGTCGATCCGAAGAATCCGCAGGTGGTGTATGCCTGCCTGTGGGAAGACACGCTGGGGCCGTGGGAGGACGGGAATCAGTATTCGGGGACGCACGGCGGACTGTTCAAGTCGACGGATGGTGGCAATACCTGGAAGCAGCTGACGAAGGGGCTGCCGGACGGGCTGGAGCAGATTAACGTGGCGGTAGCGCCGAGCGATCCGCAACGGCTGTACGCGACGATGCAGACCAAAGGCGCGAGCGGCTACATGACTCCGCATGGGCTGTATGTGTATCGCTCCGATGACGGAGGCGAGAGCTGGGGCAAGATCACGGACGATCCGCGGCCGGCGATGAAGATTGGCGGCGGAGATTTGTCGATTCCGGTCGTGGATCCGACGGATGAAAACACGGTTTATGTGACGAGCATTGTTACGGTTCGATCCACCGATGGGGGGAAGACCTGGATCAGCCTGCGGGGCGCGCCGGGCGGCGACGATTACCAGAATATGTGGATCAACCCGCTGAACCCGGACATCATCCTGCTGGTGAGCGATCAGGGCGCGGTGATCAGCGTGAACAAGGGGCAGACGTGGGGTTCCTGGTATAACCAGCCGACGGCGCAGTTGTATCACGTGGCGGCAACGAGCGATTTTCCCTACGCAGTGTGCGCGGGACAGCAGGAGAGCGGTTCTGTCTGCATCCGGACGCGGGGGAATGACGGAGAGATCACGTTCCGCGACTGGCATCCGGTGGGGATCATCGAGTACGGATATGCGGCACCGGATCCGCTGCATCCCGAGATTGTGTATGGAGCCGGTCGGACGGAAGTTTCGCGGCACAACATGATTACGGGCGAAACGCAAAATGTGACGCCGCTGCCGACGCGGGAGAAAGGATACCGTGCCGATCGGACCGAGCCAATTCTGTTTTCGCCGGTCGATCCGCACACGATGTACTACGCGGCAAATCGTCTGTTCAAGACGACGGATTACGGGCACACGTGGGAGACGATCAGTCCGGATCTGAGCCGGGAGCACACGGGGCAGCCGGAATCGCTGCAGCCTCTGACGCAGGCGCAGCAGGATGAGCGGCGCGGGGTCATCTACGCGGTGGCCGCGTCGTACAAGACGACGCAGACGATTTGGGCGGGGACGGATGACGGTCTGGTGTGGATTACGCGGGACGGGGGAGCGAACTGGACGCAGATCACGCCGCCGGGGCTGACGCCGTGGAGCAAGATTGCGCAGATTGACGCGTCGCGGTTTGACGATGACACGGCGTATGTGGCGGTGAGCCGGGAGCGCATCGACGACATGAAGCCATATGCATTCCGGACGCACGATGGCGGGAAGACGTGGCAGTCGATCAGCGAGGGGTTGGATGCGCCAGTGAATGCGGTGCGGGCCGATCCGGTGCAGAAAGGCCTGCTGTATGCCGCGACGGAGCTGGGCGTATGGGTGTCTCTGGATGATGGCGACCACTGGAAGCCGCTGGAGTACAACCTTCCGCATACGTCGATGCGCGATTTACTGGTGAAGGATGACGATCTGGTAGTGGCGACGCATGGGCGGTCGTTCTGGGTGATGGACGACGTAGAGCCGCTGCGGGAACTGGCGGCGCAGAGTCAGGCGCCCATGCTGTTCAAGCCCGCGGATGCATGGCGAGTGCGGCGGAGCGAGTATACGGATACGCCGATGCCGCCGGACGAGCCGATGGGAAAGAATCCACCGGACGGTGCGCTGATCGACTACGATCTGCCGGCCACTGCGCAAAACGTGACATTGCAGATTTTGGACAGCGACGGGAAGGTGCTGCGGACGTACTCGAGCCACGATCCGGTATCGCCGACGCCGGAGGAGCTGAAGACGGAGACGATTCCGCCGTACTGGCCGCTGCGACATGGGCCGATGCCGGTGAGCGCGGGGATGCACCGGTGGGTGTGGGATCTGCGGTCGACGACACCGACTTCGACACGATACGGATATCCGATTTCGGCGGTGCCGTATCGGACGCCACTGCAGCCGCAGGGTCCGCTGGTAGTCCCGGGAACATACAAGGTGAAGCTAACCGTGGACGGGAAGAGCGAGACGGAACCGGTGACGGTGAAGATGGATCCGCGGGTGCACACGTCGCAGGAGGAGCTGGTGGCGCTGCATTCGGAGCAGATGGCGATGTCCGACACGCTGAGCGCTGCGGCGCAGGCGGACCTGGATGCGCATGCGGTGGAGGAGCAGCTGAATGCGCCGGCGAATGCCGATCTGGCTTCGCAGACCGCGCAGTACAAAGAGGCGCTGGAGAAGGTGCTGAAGGGCGATCCTGCGCAGCATCGGCCCGGGATCGATGAAGTCACCGGTGAATCCGGGCAGGTGTATGGCGAGCTGGAGGGCGCCGATGGCGTTCCGACTGAGGCGCTGACCCGGGCTGCGAGCCATGTGCAGCAGGAGGAACAGGCAGCGGTGCCGGCGTGGGAGGATTTCCGGACCCATCAGCTGCCGGCGCTGAACGAAGTGCTGCGGAAGGCGGGACGCCCGGAGATTAATCTGCAGAAGGCTCCGGAGAACATGCCGGAGGCTGGGGACGAGGACTGAAGAGCGGGGGTTAGGGATTAGGGTTTAGGGATTAGAGAACGTATGGCAGGGCGGGCGCGGCGCCGAATGGTTCACTTATGTTGCGCCCGTTGCTGTCTCTTGCGTGACGAGTCTGCACGGCGCGTGCGGCGTGAGCTGTGATCTACTGGGGTGCCTGAGCGCTGCCTGCCGATGACGTCCTTCAGCGAATCCGATCTGCGGAAGCGGTGGACGCGCGTCCTGCCGGCGGTCTTCATCACCTACAGCCTGGCGTACCTCGACCGCGCCAATTACGGGTTTGGCGCGGCGGCGGGTCTGGCGCAGACGCTGCACATCAGTGGCTACCAGTCGAACCTGCTGGGGGCGCTGTTTTTCCTGGGATATTTTTTGCCGCAGGTGCCGGGCGTCATCCTGGTGCAGCGGTACAGCGCGCGGCTGCTGATTTTTCTGGCGCTGATTGCCTGGGGCGCGTTCGCGGCGCTGACGGGGGTGATTCGGAGTTTCTGGCTGCTGGCGGCGGATCGAATGCTGCTGGGCGTTGCGGAGAGCTTCGTCTTCCCGGCGCTGCTGATCGTGCTGACGCGGTGGTTCACGCGCGCGGAGCGGTCGCGGGCCAATTCGTTGATGATCCTGGCGAATCCGGTGACCGTGCTGTGGATGTCGGCCGTGACCGGATTTCTGATCCGCGCGCGGGGTTGGCAGCAGGCGTTCATCCTGGAAGGTGTGGTCGCGGTGGTGTGGGGCGTGTTCTGGCTCGCGCTCATGCGGGATCATCCGTCGCAGGTGCCGTGGCTGAACGCGGAGGCGCAGGCGGACCTGGAGAGCGCGTTGCAAGCGGAGCAGCGGCACCTGCCGAAGTTTGAGAATTTCTGGCTGGCGTTTCGCGAACGCAATGTGGTTCTGCTGTGCGCGAACTACTTTTTCTGGAGCCTGGGGATTTACGGGTTTGTGCTGTGGCTGCCGGTCGTGATTCGTAACGCGACGAACGCGGGGATGGGGACGACGGGGCTGGTGGCGGCGATTCCGTATCTGGTGGCGGTGGTGGTGATGATGGTGGTGTCGCACCTGTCGGACCGGCAGGGACAGCGAAAGAAATTTGTTTGGCCTGTGCTGATGCTGGGGGGCGTGGCGCTCGCCGGGTCGTTCTTCGCGGTAGATCGATCATTTGTGGTGGCGTATGCATGCCTGGTCATGTCAGCCACGTGCATGTATGCGCCGTACGGGCCGTTTTGGGCGATGGTACCGGAGCTGCTGCCGCGCAACGTGGCCGGGGAGACGATGGCGCTGATCAACTGCGTCGGCGCGCTGGGCGGATTCTTCGGCGTGTGGCTGGTGGGCGTCTTGCAGACCTGGACCGGCGGGCCGGGTGCGGGATTTCTGTTGATGGCGGGGTCGCTTATTCTGGCAGGAGCAGTGCTGACCGCACCGGCAAGGGCGCTGCGCGCCGTCGAGGGCTGAGCAGGGATGCAGGCAATTGGTGTGGGTGAGGTTTTGGAATCGAAGGGGCTGGACCTCTCCGGCGTGGCGACCCATGCGCGCGGGCCCTCGGGATCGCTGCTGCTGAGCGAGGAGATGCTGCTGACGCGGCCGTCGGGAGATTTGTTTGGGCTGACGCAGAATGCGGGGATGGGTTGGGATCCGGCGCGGATGAGCGGGCCGGAGGTGCTGATCCTGAGCACGCATGGCGGCCTGCGGGCGGAAGATGGGTCGGCGATTGCGCTGGGGTTCCACACCGGGCATTGGGAAGTGGGGCTGCTGGTGGCGGAGGCAGCGCGCGCGCTGGCGGGTTTGGGGGCGGTGCCGTTTGCTGGTGCGTGCACCGATCCTTGTGACGGGCGAACGCAGGGTACGACGGGGATGTTCGATTCTCTGCCGTATCGCAACGATGCGGCGATGGTGCTGCGGCGGCTGATGCGGTCGCTGCCAACGCGCGCGGGCGTGATTGGCGTGGCGACGTGCGACAAAGGGCTACCGGCGATGATGATGGCGCTGGCGTCGTCGGTGGCGCTGCCCTCGGTGCTGGTGCCGGGCGGCGTGACGCTGCTGCCGGAAGACGGCGAGGACGCGGGGAAGATCCAGACGATCGGGGCGCGGTTCGCGCAGGGGCAGATCACGCGCGAGTATGCGGAGGAGATGGGGTGCCGCGCGTGCGCTACGCCGGGCGGGGGCTGCCAGTTTCTTGGGACCGCGGCGACGAGCCAGGTGATCGCTGAGGCGCTGGGACTGGCTCTGCCGCATACAGCGCTGGCTCCTTCGGGTCAGGCGGTGTGGTTGGATGCGGCGCAGCGGTCGGCGACGGCGCTGCTGCGGCTGCGCGGGCTGGGAGTTGGAACACGGGAAATCCTGACGGACGCGGCGATTGAGAACGCGATGGTGACACACGCGGCGTTCGGAGGGTCGACGAATTTGCTGCTGCATTTGCCGGCGATTGCGCATGCTGCGGGGCGGAAACGGCCGGGCGTTGCGGACTGGATGCGGGTGAATCGCGAGGTGCCGCGGCTGGTGGATGCGCTGCCAAATGGCCCGCGAAATTTTGCAACGGTGCAGGTGTTTCTCGCCGGTGGCGTGCCGGAGGTGTTGCTGCATCTGCGTGCGGCCGGGCTGCTGCAGACGCGGGCGATGACGGCGGCCGGTGTGACGCTGGGCGAGTGTCTCGACTGGTGGGAGCAGAGCGAACGACGGCGGGCGTTGAAGAAAAACTTGCGCGAGCGAGACGGAATCGATGCGAACGAGGTGATCTTTTCGCCAAATCGGGCGCGGTCGGCGGAGCTGACGTCAACGGTGTGTTTCCCGGTGGGAAATCTGGCGCCGGAGGGCTCGGTGGTGAAGAGCACGGCGATCGATCCGGGACTGATTGGCGAGGATGGCGTGTTCTTCCATCGCGGGCCGGCGCGTGTGTTTACGCAGGAGAGCGAGGCGATTGCGGCAATCAAGCGCGACGAGATTCGCCCGGGCGATGTGATGGTGCTGGTGTGCTGCGGGCCGCGCGGCGCAGGGATGCAGGAGATTTATCAGATCACGGCGGCGCTGAAGGCTCTGCCGCATTGCCGGCACGTGGCGCTGCTGACGGATGGGAGGTTCAGCGGCGTGTCGACGGGGCCGTGCATCGGGCACGTTTCGCCGGAAGCTTTGGCAGGCGGTCCTGTGGGCAAGCTGAAAGATCGTGACCTTGTGGCGATCCGGATCGATCGCGGAACGCTCGAGGCGAGCGTTGATCTGGTGGGCGAAGGCGGAGAGGAGTTCCCGGCGGAAGAAGGCGCACGGCGCCTGGCGGAGCGGGAATTGCGAGGGGATCTGCGGCCGCATCCCGAGCTGCCGGACGACACGCGGCTTTGGGCGGCCCTGGTGGAGGCCAGCGGCGGCATCTGGGGCGGATGCGTTTACGACGTTGAGGCAATCACGATGAGGTTAGGAGAGACGGAGTGATTCTGTATCGGACGATGGATGGAGTGGTCGTGGTTGAGGGCAACAAGGCCTGTGGTGTCGAAGGGACACTGGACGAACTGATCGCGCATCCGGATCTGACGGACGTTCTTGGAGAGGCGATGCGCGCGGGGCGTGCGGCAGGACCGATGGAAGCGACCCGGCTGCTGGCGCCGGTGGGGTCGCAGGAGGTGTGGGCGGCAGGCGTGACGTACCTGCGGAGCCGGGCGGCGCGGATGGCGGAGTCGAAGGATGCCGGCGGCGGAGATTTCTACGATCGTGTGTATTCGGCGGAGCGACCGGAGCTTTTCTTCAAGGCGCTGGGGCCCAAGGTGGTGGGGCCCGGTGCGGCGGTCGGCATCCGCAGCGATGCCACTTGGAATGTGCCGGAGCCGGAGTTGACGCTGGCGGTCAATCCAGCGGGAAAGATTGTGGGCTACACCATTGGGAACGATATGAGCTCACGGGATATCGAAGGGCAGAACCCGCTGTATCTGCCGCAGGCGAAGGTGTACGACCGGAGCTGTGCGCTGGGGCCGGGGATTCTGATCACGAGCGAGCCGCTGCCGGCGGAGACGCGAATCTCGATCTCGATTGAGCGCGGTGGCAAGGCCGCGTTCTCGGGCGAGACCACTCTCGCTCAGATGAAGCGCAAGCCGCAGGAACTGGTCGAGTATCTATACCGGGATCAGACGTTTTCGACAGGAGCGTTTCTGCTGACGGGTACGGGCGTGGTGCCGCCGGATTCCTTTACGCTGCAGAGAGGCGATACGATTCGCATCGGGATCGACGGAATTGGCATGCTGGTGAATGACGTCAGGTAACAGGTTGCCGGTGACAGGTAGCAGGAGGGTGTAGTGGAGACGGCGAAGGTTTGGATTGGCGGGGAGTGGCGGGCGGCGGATACCGCGTCCACATTTGAGGCGGAGAATCCGTCGACGGGGAAGAAGCTGGGCAGCGCGTTTCCGGTGAGCCGGTGGAGCGACTGCGATCGGGCGCTGGAGGCTGCGGTGCACGCGGCGCACGCGATGGAGCAGGTGTCTTCGGAGGAGATCGCGGCATTCCTCGAGACGTATGCGCAGAGGATCTCTGCTGTGGCGGAAAAGTTGGCGCAGGCAGCGCATGAGGAGACTGGGCTGCCGGTGACCCCGCGTCTGAAGGACGTGGAGATTCCCAGGACCGTCGATCAACTGCGGCAGGCTGCTGCGGCAGCGCGCGATGGATCGTGGCGGCGCGTGGTGGTCGATCGACAAAAGAATCTGCGGTCGTGCCTGGGGCCAGTCGGGCCGGTGGTGATCTTCGGGCCCAACAATTTTCCCTTTGCCTATAACGCGGTCAGCGGCGGGGATTTTGCTGCGGCGATTGCGGCGGGGAATCCGGTGATTGCCAAGGCGCATCCACTGCATCCCTATACTTCGCAATTGCTGGCTGAGGAATGTGCGCTGGCGCTGGCGGGATCGGGTTTGCCGGCTGCGGCGGTGCAGATGATCTACCACGTGGACAACGAGACGGGATTGCGGCTGGTGAGCGATCGGCGGGTCGGTGCGTTCGCTTTCACGGGCAGCAAGGGAGCGGGGCTGGCGCTGAAGGAGGCGGCGGACAAGGCAGGGAAGCCGGCGTATCTTGAGATGTCGAGCCTGAACCCGGTGGTGTTTTTGCCGGAGGGAATGAAGGAGAACGTGCAGGCCTGGGCGACGCAACTGACCGACAGCTGCACGGCGGGGTCGGGGCAGTTCTGCACGCGTCCGAATCTGGTGTTTGTATTTGCGAGCGACGCGACAGAGAAGTTCCTGAAGGATGTGGCGACTGGATTTGAGAGTCGCAGCCCTCATGCGCTGTTATCGGGGGCAACGCGCGACAAGCTGGACGATTCAATTAGCAAGCTGCGGAAGGCAGGCGCGGAGCTGGTGACGGGTGGGAAGAATCTCGACGGCGAGGGATATCGTTACGCGAATACGCTGCTGCGGGTGCCGGGAAAGAAATTCCTCGAGGCGCCGGAGGAGTTCCAGCGTGAGGCGTTTGGCAACGAGGTGCTCGCGGTTGTGGTGGATGGGCAGGGCCAACTGGAACAGGCCCTGGAGCACATGGAAGGAAATCTGACGGCGAGCGTGTACTCGTCGACGACAGGAGCCGATGAGGGTGCGTACCGCGGAGTGGCACCGGTGTTGCGGCGGCGTTCGGGACGTTTGCTAAACGACAAGATGCCCACGGGCGTGGCGGTAAGTCCGGCGATGAATCACGGTGGGCCGTTTCCTTCTACGGGGCATCCGGGATTTACAGCGGTGGGCATGCCGGCGTCCATCACGCGATTTACGGCGCTGCAGTGCTATGACAATGTGCGTGAAGACCGGCTGCCTGCGTTCCTGCGAACAGCGTAAACGTCCAGGGCAGTAACGGGTTTGGTCCGGCGGGTGCTGTTCGTGCGCGATCCTGCACGCGTGCGATTTAGAACAGGAAGATGAGCACGCTGCGGACGATGCCGGGCGGCTGGATCAACCGCAAGGCGGTCTCGCGTGGTCCGAACGGGCGCGGGCTGTGCCGGTGGTGCGCGTTGGAGGTCCCGCGAGGGCGGTTCACCTTCTGCTCAGAATACTGCGTGCATGAGTGGAAGCTGCGGACGCAGCCGGGGTATCTGCGGGAGCAGGTGCTTCTGCGGGACCGGGGGATTTGCGCGCTGTGCGGCGTGGATACGCTTGCGGCGCTGCGCCGGCTGCGGCGTTCCCGTGGGGCAAATCGCGAGGCTCTGATGGAGCAATGGAAGCCCGGACGGCGGCGGCGCGCCAGCCTGTGGGACGCGGATCACATTGTTCCGGTAGTGGAAGGCGGAGGGGAGTGCGATCTGGAGAATATCCGCACTTTGTGCCTGCGATGCCATCGGGCAGCCACCTTGGCTTTGCGCGCGAGGTTGCGGGCGGCGCAGCGGCACTGAGAAAAAATGCAGCCGTTACCCGGAAATGCAATGCGCGGCTGTTTATAGAGTATAGTGTTGCAAACTCAGTACCCGTTCATTTCCCCGTAGTTCAATTCACAGCCACCGAGAGGTTCGACTCGTATGCGGTTGCCGATCGCTGCTGTCTGTCTGTTTGCCGTTACCACGTACGCCGCGGACATGGGACACAGTCTGCGGGGATACACGCCGCAGGATTCCGCCACCGAGATCAGCTGGGAGCAGAAGTTCCGAGCGATTCCGGAGCCGGACCGAATCAAAGAGAACATGCGGCGGCTGAGTGCGCGGCCGCATCACGTGGGATCGCCGTATGACCATGACAACGCGGAATGGCTGCTGGCGCAGCTGAAGTCGTACGGGCTCGACGCGCAGATCGAGGAGTTTTCCGCGCTGTTTCCGACGCCGAAGTCGCGCCTGCTGGAACTGGAGGGTCCAACGCCCTTCAAGGCGAAGCTGCAGGAGCCGGCGGTGAGCGTGGATCCGACTTCGGATCAGCAGAGCGAACAGCTGCCGACATACAACGCTTACTCGCGGGACGGCGATGTAACGGCGCCGCTGGTGTATGTGAATTACGGCCGTCCGGAAGACTACGACGTGCTGGAGCGCATGGGCGTCTCGGTGAAGGGCGCGATTGTGATTGCGCGCTACGGGATGAGCTGGCGCGGGATCAAGCCCAAGGTGGCGGCGGAGCACGGCGCCGTGGGCTGTCTGATCTACTCCGATCCGCGGGACGATGGGTACTTTCAGGGGGACGTTTATCCGGAGGGACCGATGCGGCCGCCGGACGGCGCCCAGCGCGGCAGCGTGATGGATATGCCGATTTATCCCGGGGATCCCCAGACGCCGGGCGTGGGCGCGAAGCCGGGCGTGAAGCTGATTCCGCTGGATCAGGTAAAGACGATCACGAAGATACCGGTGTTGCCCATTTCGTATGCGGATGCAACGCCATTCCTGAAAGCTCTGGGCGGGCAGGTCGTGCCGGAAGCGTGGCGCGGCGCACTGCCGCTGACGTATCACGCGGGGCCGAGCAAGGCGGAAGCGCATCTGGCGCTGGCCTTCAACTGGGACCGGAAGCCGCTGTACGACGTGGTGGCGCGAATTCCGGGAGCGAAATATCCGGACCAGTGGGTGATTCGCGGGAACCATCATGATGCATGGGTGAACGGGGCAGAGGATCCGCTTTCGGGCTCGTCACCGGAGCTGGAGGAAGCGCGGGCGCTGGGCCTGTTGCTGCAGCAGGGCTGGAAGCCGGATCGGACGATCATCTACTGCTTCTGGGACGGCGAGGAGCCAGCGCTGCTGGGCTCGACGGAGTGGGCTGAATATCACGCCGATGAATTGAAGCAGCACGCCGTGATCTACATCAATTCAGACGGAAACGGACGCGGCTACTTCCGCGCAGAGGGATCGCACTCGCTGGAGAACTTCGTCAACGATGTGGCGAAGGACATCCAGGATCCGGAAACGGGGATGTCTGTGTGGAAGCGGGTGCGGCTGGTGGATATCTCCCGGGCGAACCCGGAGAGACGGGCGGAGATTCGTTCACGCGCCGACCTGCGGATTCCGGCCCTGGGCTCGGGAAGCGACTATACCGTGTTCATCGACCACCTCGGTATCGCGAGCCTGAACCTGGGCTACGGCGGGGAGGATGAAGGCGGGCAGTATCACTCCGTTTACGACGATTTCTACTACTACACACATTTCATGGACACGACGTTTCATTACGAGCGCGCGCTGGCGGAGACGGCGGGCACGATGGTGATGCGCATGGCCGATGCGGATATCCTGCCGTTCCAGTTTTCCGACCAGGCAGACACCATTCACATGTATGTGGGTGAGCTGAAGAAGCTGGACGACCAGCAACGGGCGGAAGCAAAGGAACGGGACCGCGAAATTCAGGAAGGTGTTTACAAGGCACTCTACGATCCGAAGAAAGAGATGGTGCCCCCGCCGACGGAAGAGATTCCGCCGTATCTCAACTTCGCACCGCTCGACCAGGCGTCGGACGACCTGACGGACGCGGCTAAAGCCTTCGACGCGGCGTTTGCCGCGGCAGATGGCGTGGCGCCGGAGGGGCTGAACCCGGACCTGATTCGCAGCGAGCGGCTGCTGACGGATCCCCGGGGATTGCCGAACCGGCCGTGGTTCCAGCACCTTCTCTACGCACCGGGAATGTATACGGGATACGGTGTGAAGACGATTCCCGGAGTGCGGGAAGCGATTGAGCAGAAGCAGTGGAAGGAAGCCGATGTGCAAATCGGACGAGTATCTGAGGCGCTGGAGCACGAGGCCGATCTGCTGCGACAGGCAACGAAGCTGTTCCCGGCCGGTGGCGCATCCGAGGAGAGAGCCGGACAGTAACCGTATCGGATACGAAAACAACAGGAGAGAGCCAGGATGCGTGTGTCTCGTTTCGCACTAAGTGCCGCCATGGGTGTGCTCTGTTTGCCGGCACCGACAATATGGGCGCAGGAAACTCCGGTAACGGTGGTGCATTGTCCGCAGCTGTTCGACAGCGTGGCGGGAAAGATGCTGGGGCCCACGACGGTCGTGATTTCCGGGGATAAGTTCGAAAAGGTAGAGTCGGGGACGCAGGGTGTCGATGGGGCGAAAGTGATCGATTTGGCCGGGGCGACCTGCCTGCCCGGCCTGATCGACGATCATGTGCACCTCGATTCTCAGTTCGGGAAGAACACGTATATCGAAGCCACGCACCTGAACTTCGCGGATGGCGTGCTGCGTTCGACGCTGTATGCGCGGCGCACGCTGCTGGCTGGTTTCACCACCGTGCGGAATGTTGGTGACCACGATTACGACACGGTGGCGCTGCGGAATGAGATCAACGCCGGATACGTGATTGGTCCCCGGATCTTTACCGCGGGACCGGCGATCAGCACAACCGGCGGGCACGCGGACTGGACCAACGGGCTGAGCATGGATCTGCAGGGGGATCCCGGGCCGTTGCAGTCGATCTTCAATGGTCCGGACGAGGCGCGTAAGGTGGTCAGGCTGCATTACAAAGAGGGCGCCGACCTGATCAAGGCTATGCCTTCGGGCGGGGTGATGGACCTGGGAACGAACGGATCGGGTCCGCAGATGAGCGAGGACGAGATCAAGGCGCTGGTGGATACGGCTCATGATTACGGGATGAAAGTAGCGGTGCACGCGCACGGTGCCGAGGCGATCCGGCGTTCGGTGATTGCCGGCGTGGATTCCGTCGAGCATGGCACCTTCATGGACGATCAGGATATCCAGCTGATGAAAGAGCATGGAACCTTCTATTGCCCGACGGTCTACACCGGGATCTTCGTCGCAGAGCAGGCGAAGAAGGGCGTCTATCCTCCCACCGTTGCCAGGAAGGCGATGGAAGTGGGGCCGCAGATTATCAAGACAGTCGCGCGAGCTTATAAGGGCGGCGTGAAGTTTGCTTATGGCACAGACGCGGGCGTTTATCCTCACGGGCAGAACTGGGAAGACTTTATCTACCTCGTGCAGGCTGGGCTCCCGCCTGCCTATACATTGCAGATGGCGACGGTCAATGCGGCGGAATTACTCGGGCATCAGGATGAGATTGGCAGTGTAACTCCGGGTAAGTATGCGGATATTGTCGCGGTCCCGGGCAATCCGCTGGACGATATCTCGGTGATGGGCAAGGTCAACTTCGTGATGAAAGCCGGGGTTGTTTATAAACGTGATGGCAGGGAGGTTGTGCAGGAGCCGACGGCCTTCTGACTTATCAGCGCAGAGCCACGCTGACGGACGATCCAGAGTAATCGATGTCGCGGGCGGCAGACGTGTCATTCATGCCTGTGCCGCTTCGGGGGCCGACGAGAATGACGCGGAACTTCCTTTCAGCGGTCATGCCGGGGTAGGTTCCTAGCCGCGTGCCGACGGTTAGAGTTGAGGATGCGTCGTCCCAGTGGAGCGGGATCGTGGCACGCTCGCCCTTTTCATAGTCGTAGGTGTCGCCTTCGTCCTGATAGAGGGTGAAGTCCGCGTCGGCGCCGCGATAGATGCGCAGTTCCAGCGGGGCATCCGGCGTTTCCATCGCGTATTCAACAGCGGGGCCGAGGGGAAGGATGGAGCCCGCTTTTACGTATAAGGGCATACGATCGAGCGGGGCCGCCGCGAGGAGCGTCTGATCGCCTTTCAACTCTTCGCCCGTCCAGAAGTCGTACCATCCCACCGCTGGGGGCAGATAGACCGAGCGGCTGGTGGCACCTTCCTGCGTGACCGGGTTGACCAAAATGGAGGGTCCGAAGAGGTACTGATCGCCAATCTCGCGGACCTTCTCATTCGTGCGCCAGTCCATCACGAGCGGCCGCATGATGGTGTAGTCCTGGCTGGTGACGCGCCAGGCCAGCGAATAGATGTAAGGAAGCAGGCGGTGACGGAACTTATCCCAGGAAATCAGTGTCGGAACCTGGGGTCCATAGGAGAAGATCTCGTTCGTATCATTGGCGCGATGGCCGTGGGTGCGGAAAATCGGACAGAAGACGCCGAATTCAAACCAGCGGGTGTAGAGCTCCTGGTAGGAAGGATCGCGCGTGTCCCGCTCCCAGGGCCAGCCGTAGCCGGCAATGTCCGTGGTCCAGTAAGGGATACCCGATAACTCGAAGTTCAGGCCGGCGGCGATCTGCTTTCTGAAAGTGGGGAATGTGCCTAATACATCGCCGGACCAGATAGTCGTGGCGTAGCGCTGTTGTCCCGCGAAGGCGGAGCGGGTGAGGATGAAGACCCGTTTGCGGTCGGTGGTGGCGCGCCAGTGGTCATAGACGCTGCCGGTGTGCATGAGCGGGAAGATATTTGTATACCGAGCGCCATTGCCGATGAAGAGGTGGTAGCGGTCGAGGGTGGCGTCGCTGTAGCCGTCGCAGCATTCTGGCTCGGAGCTGTCGAGCCAGAAGCCATCCCATCCCTGGGCAAAGAGTTTACTGACGAGAAGGTTCCAGTACGTATTGCGTGCGGCTGGATTGGTCGCATCGTAATCAGTGGTGCCGGGGATGACGAGATTGTGGGTCTTCATCTCTGCGTAGGTGTTGGAATGAGGATCGAGAACGGCCCAGACGGAGATGATGGCGTGCAGATGCTCGTCGTGAAGCTGCTTCAGGGCGCCAGGGATATCGGGGTGGGGCTGGAGGTACGATTCGGCAAATTCCGGATCGCCCTGATGTTTCCACCAGAACCAGTCCTGCACGATCAGGTCGAGCGGAACATGCTGAGTACGATACTCGGCGGCGACATCGAGCAGCTGCTTTGCTGAACGATAGCGATCTTTGGACTGGACGAAGCCATAGGCCCACTCGCCAAAGAGAGGGGCATGGCCGGTGAGGTCGCGATATCGGTGGATGATCTGGTCGAACTCCGGTCCGTAGATGAAGTAGTAGTCGACCGCATCCGCAGCTTCCGCGCTGAGCTTCAGCTCCGTGGGGAACCGGTTGTCGAACCAGGAGTGGGAAGCTGTGTTCCAGAGGATGCCGTAGCCGCTCGTGGAGAGCAGCAAAGGGACAGCGACGTCAGTGTTGGCCTGCGCCAGCTCGACCACGCTGCCGCGGTAATTGAAGACGCCGCTCTGGTGCTGGCCGAGGCCGTAGAAACCTTCGGTGGGCGCCGGCTGAAAGCGCTCGCTGACGTGATACACATGCTCGCCGTTGATGACGTCGGGGACGTACTCGCGTGGACGCCGGGTTGAATCGAACAGGAGAACGCCGCCGGTGCTGTCGCGGAAGAAGAGTTGTCCCGTATCCCGGCTGATGTCCAGCCGCAGCTGCGAGGTACGGAGGCTGGCTTGTTTGTCATCCTGCGAGAAAGCAAAAGGGGCGGCCGCGCAGGGGCGAACGATCCATGGTGTGGCAGGAGACGCCGATCGCGGGTCGCCTGGACCTGCGACGACATGGAGCACATCGGGCCCACAAACGCTGACACGGAGAGTCTCGGCGCCATTGTGCATCACGAGTCCGGCTGGTGATTTCTCGAAGGTGATGGCAACAACCTGCGGGAGGGCGGCCGTGACCGCCGCGAGGCCCAAGGCGACGGATCCGATGGTATGCAGAATGGTGGAGATGGTGGAGGTCATGTCAGCTGCCCCTTGTCTTACGCCTGTGGATTCGGGTGTGAACCACTGCACGAGGATGTGGAAAGGACGAGAGGGGTGAGGAACAAAGCGGAGAAGGGAACCGACGAAGCCTTACCTTTCACGAGTCCTCACCGGGAAGCTAAACAGATTACCACTGCTGGAAAAAGGAGAAACTGGGCCTCAGCAAATCTCGCGACGGGCGGTTCTGGCGGTCGGTTGCGTTGTTTGCCAGACGAAGAGCAGCGGTGTCAGCCGTCGATGCCTCTGCCAAAATGCGCAAAACTCGGTATGCCGCCTGTTTCTTACCGGGGAATCTGCATCGAAAAGAAGGTGATGCTTTCAATACCGCCTGTTTCACTTTCTGCCTGCGCCAGTCTTCGCCGTGCCAATCGCGCGGTCTGTCACCTGTACGATCTGGTTCTCGCGCCCACTGGCTTGAAGTCGACACAGTACATCATCCTGCAGGCGATCGGCGATGCGGGGGAAATTGCCCACTGCGATTTGGCTCGCACGTTTGCCGCTTCGGAGGAGACGTTCTCGCGCCGGCTCGCCTCAGCCCGTGAATCGGGGTGGGTTCGTATGAAGCTGGGGGAAAGATCCCGGCGGGTCTACTGTCTCACCGAACGCGGACAGAAGACTCTGGAGATCGCGCAGCCGTATTGGGAACGGGCCGAGGACCGGATGAAGCGGGAGCTGGGCGACTCTGACTGGCTCCAGCTGGGCTCGTTTTCGGAACGAGTAACCCGGGCCGCAATCCGTGCCGAACATGCGCCCACCCGAAACGGGCGTCCTCGTCCGGTTGCCTGAGGATCGGCGCAGGAGGCGTCTGCGCCTCTGCCAACAAACGCCGTGCCCGCGGGCTTGTTGCACTAGCAACCCAGCAGGGCAGCAAGCGTAGCTAACCACAGGAGTTAGAGCTTCATCTATCTGGAGCACTGCTCTGGAGACGAGTTGCCTCCCCCGAACCACAGGTTCGTGGCGGTCCCCCGGATTATCCAACCCAAGCCTGCAACGGAGTGCAGATGAGCGCAACCGCAGTGGAAGAGCGGCTGAAAACGATCTGGGAGACCCCCGAGAGTCTCTGGGGATGGTTTGCCACCGTCGATCACATGGAGATTGGCAAGCGTTATCTGGTCACTGCGCTTGTGTTTCTGATTATTGGCGGTGTGGAAGCGCTGATTCTGCGCATTCAGCTGTTTCGGCCCGACCAGTCGCTGGTCTCTCCGGAAATGTACAACCAGCTGTTCAGCATGCATGGGATCACGATGATCTTCTGGTATGCCCAGCCGATCCTTTCCGGGTTTGCAATCTTTGTGATTCCCCTGATGATTGGCGCGCGGGATATGGCTTTTCCCCGGCTGAACGCGTTCACTTACTGGCTCTATCTTGTCTCGGGAATCCTGCTGTATGTCGCGCCGTTTCTGGGACAGGCGCCGCATGGCGGCTGGTTTTCCTACATGCCTTATACAAACGCGACTTACTCGCCCGGCTACGGGCTGGACTTCTACGCGTTATCACTGATCCTCTTCAGTCTGTCCATGACGGGCGGGGCCATTAACTTCATCGTGACCATTCTGCGCCTGCGTTGTCCCGGCATGACCCTGGCGCGCATGCCTCTGTTTCTTTACAGCACGATGACGATTTCCTGGGTGTCGATCTTCGGGATGCCCGCGCTTACGGTTGCCTGCCTCTTCATGGAACTGGATCGAAGGTGGGGCATGCATTTCTTCGGAATGGCCGCCGGTGGGAACGATCTTTTATGGCAACAGCTGTTTTGGTTCTTCGCGCACCCATGGGTCTACATCATCTTTCTGCCAGCAACCGGAATGGTATCGATGATCATCCCTGTCTTTTCGCGAAGGCCGATCGTCGGATACGCGTGGGTGGCGACGGCCACCATGCTGACGGGCGCCGTCGGCTTCAGCGTATGGCTGCACCACATGTTCACGGTCGGCATGTCAGATATGGCGATGAGCTTCTTCAGCGCGGGCAGCATGATGATCTCGATTTTCACAACCATTCAGGTATTTGCCTGGGTGGCGACGGTCTGGAAAGGCCGAATCGTAATGACGACGTCGATGTATTTTGCTCTGTCGTCCGTTGCGCTGCTGGTTATTGGAGGCCTGAGCGGCATCTTTACCGGGATCATTCCGGTGGACTGGCAGGTGCATAACACCTACTACGTCGTCGCCCACATCCACTATGTCCTGATCGGGTCGAATGTGTTTCCGGTTTTTGCAGGGTTTTATTACTGGCTGCCCAAGATGATGGGCCGGAAGATGAACGAGACCCTGGGGAAGTGGAGTTTCTGGATCATGTTTGTGGGGTTCAACGTTGGGTTCTTCCCCATGCATATTCTGGGACTGATGGGCATGCCGCGCCGCATCTACACCTACGAGCCCGGTCTGCACTGGACGGCGCTGAACCAGATTGAGACGATCGGCGCGTTCATGCTGGGCGTCGGCATTCTGGTAAGCATCATCAATTTCTTCTGGAGCCGGCGTTTCGGCGAGATTGCCGGCAGGAATCCGTGGAACGCAGACACTCTGGAGTGGATCACGGAATCGCCGCCGGAACCGTACACGGTTGTGCATATTCCCACGGTGGCCTCACGCCATCCACTTTGGGACGATCACGACGAATTCGACGATCCCGGCGATGACCGGGTGCTCGCCGAGGGGCGTTTAACGCTGGTGAGCCACTGGCTGGATGCGGAACCGTTTGCGGTTTCCAAAATGCCTAAAGAGACGATCGCGCCGCTGCTGGCTTCGATCACGATTTTCGGATTCTTCCTGTCCCTCGTTTTCCAGTGGATGTGGGCTGCGCTGGGATGTGTGATTGCCACGGTCCTGCTCGCCTATTACTGGCTTTGGCCGCGGGAAAACGGGGAGGAGATTGCCTGATGGCGACCGCCGTACAAACGCGCGAACCCCGCTTTCCGCGCCAGCCAGGCAGCGGCTATCCGCTGGACGACAATCGCGGCACATGGGGTATGGCCCTGACCATCGCCACCGAGGCGACGCTCTTCGTCTGCTTGTTTGGAAGCTACTTCTTCCTCGAAAACAACAAGAACCGCTGGGCGATCGATGAACCGCCGAAGATGAACTACGCCTTCATCATGCTTGCTGTGCTGCTGGGCAGCAGCTTGGTGCTGCACTGGGGCGAGAAGCAGGTGAAGAAGGGAAAACACCGGACGGGGCGCATCGCTCTTGGGATCACGATCCTTATGGGATTCGCTTTCCTGTTCCTGTCAGCTTTCGAATATCTCAGCCACTGGAAGGAGCTGACGCCTTACAGCGATTCCTACGGATCGATCTTTTACACCATTGTGAGTATTCATGCCGCTCACGTGATCGTTGGCCTGATCATGCTGATTTACACGCTGATTCTGCCCAGGTATGGGCCAGCGTTGCGATCGCCTTATCGCCCATACCACGTTGCCGCTCTGTACTGGCACTTCGTGGATATTATCTGGGTCTTTGTCGTCGGCTTGCTGTACGTGATGCCGAATGTGCGTATCTATGGCTTCTGAACCAACAGCACGTCCGGTTCCTGTGCCCCCGTCGCACCGGCTCTGGTTCGGTGTGGTCGTTTCCGGGACCGCGTGGTTCGCAGTGGGCATAGCGGAAATGTTCATTACCTGGCGAGCCTGCCTGCACAACGAACAGTTTGGCAATGCAAGTGCCCATTCCTGGGATATGGTGGCCGCTTATGTTGTGAGTTTCTTTCTGCTGGGGCTGGTGGCGACGGCTGGTCTTCTTTCTTATAGGATCTGGCGGCGGCTGTCCACGCAGCGCAGTCTGGTGGAGGCCGAAGGCCGTGGGCACCACGAATTCATTGCTTTGGTCGGGGTCTTCTTCAGCGTCACTCTCGGAGCCGGCATGGTTTGGATGTGTATCCCGCTCTTCATTCTGCGTCTGTGCGCGAGGGTGCGATGAAGGCGGGCTGGTTGCTGGCGGCGGGTTTGGTTCTGGCGGCGAGCGGAGCGATCGGCGGCTGCTCAGGCGGGCAACGGGACAGCACCTACAACCCGGCGATGCTGGGCAACCCACATCGAGGGCGGCAGCTTATCGTTTCGTATGGGTGCGGGTCCTGTCATATCGTCCCTGGAATATACCGGGCGCGGGGCCTGGTGGGGCCGCCACTATATTTCTTCAGCCGCAGGACGATGATCGCCGGCGAACTGCCGAACAACCCCGACAACCTGGTGAAATGGCTGGTGAACCCGAAAGCCGTGGAGCCGGGTACCGCGATGCCTGCGGTTGGGTTGAACCAGAAACAGGCCCAGGACATCGCTGCCTACCTGGAGACCCTGCAATAGACGGAGAGGATGGATGCGATTGGTCAGGATGAGATCGGGTTGGCTGGGAGCGGCGGCGGTTGTCGCGGCGGGATGCGTATGTGCCGCGGCGATCGCACCACCGAACAGCCCGGGTGAAAATGGCTCGACCAGCGATATTGCCGGTGCGCTGCCCGGCATTCATCTGGTTTCACCGGTTCCGGACGGCGAGTGGACCCTGCCCGCGGGCGACTATGCGAACACACGATACAGCCCCTTGTCGCGGATCAACACAAGCAACGTGCAGAATCTGAAGGTTGTAGCGACCGCGTCTACGGGCATCAAGCGCGGACACGAGGGGCAGCCCCTGATCGTGAACGGAACCTTATATATGGTTACGCCCTTTCCAAATAATCTGATCGCTCTGGACATTACCAAACCAGGGTTTCCCCGGAAATGGGTTTTCCGGCCTAACCCAAACATAAATGCCGTGGGGATCGCCTGCTGCGGCGTTGTCAATCGCGGAGCGAGTTATTCCAACGGAAAGGTAATTTACGCGACGCTGGATAACCAGGTCATCGCCGTTGACGCCAACAGCGGCCAGAAGGTATGGGGAACATCGGTGGGCGACGTTCGAAAAGGAGAAACGACCACGATGGCCCCTCTGGTTGTCCGGAACATCGTGCTTGTTGGAAACAGCGGCGGGAATCTGGGCGTTCGCGGCAAGCTGACTGCCCTGGATGTGAAGACCGGGAAGATCCTGTGGATCGCCTGGAGTACAGGTTCGGACGAGGATGTACGGATTGGTCCGGATTTCCATGCTTTCTACCCGAAGGATCAGGGGAAGGATCTGGGTATCAAGACGTGGACGCCGGGCCAGTGGAAACTGGGGGGTGGTACGGTATGGGGCTGGATTTCCTATGATCCCGAGCTCAATCTGATTTTTTATGGAACGGGGAATCCGGGTGTGTGGAACCCGGATATGCGGCCGGGTGACAACAAGTGGTCCTGCACCATCTGGGCGCGGGATCCCGATACCGGCTACGCGAAATGGGCCTTCCAGCTGAATTCGCACGATGCGTGGAACTACGACGCAGTGACGGAAAACATTCCTGTGGATATGCCGTGGCAGGGCCAGGAGCGCAAGCTGCTTCTCCATCCTGCGCGCAACGGTTTCATGATGGTACTGGATCGGCAGACAGGCGAGCTGCTCTCCGCGGATAAGTACGAGCCGGTCACATGGGCGAAAGCCTACAACCTGAAGACTGGATTACCGGATGAGAATCCGGATAAGGAGACTCACTTCGGACGGTACGCGATGGATATCTGCCCGTCCGCCACGGGCGCCAAGGAGTTCGTTCCATCCGCTTTCTCGCCCCGGACGGGCTATCTCTATATTCCGGCGCATAACACCTGTATGGATGAGGAGGGCCTCGACGGAAATTACATTGCGGGCACACCCTATATCGGCGCCAGCGTCCGTATGTATCCAGGTCCGGGCGGATATCAGGGTGAGCTGGTTGCTTGGGACGTAGAACATGCGAAAAGAGCGTGGAGTGTCAAAGAGAAGAACTTCCCCGTCTACAGCGGCGTATTGGCAACAGGGGGGGATGTAGTGTTTTACGGGACGATGGATGGCTGGTTTCGCGCGCTGGACGCGCATTCCGGGAAGGTGCTGTGGCAGTTCAGGACGTCGTCCGGGATCATTGGTGACCCGGTTACCTTTCTCGGACCGGACGGCAAGCAGTATGTCGCGGTCTATTCCGGCATCGGCGGATGGATGGGCGCCAGCGATTTTCCCTCCGTTTCGCCGGACGATCCGTATGCCGCGCTGGGTGCGAACGGCGCCATGCGCGATATCAAGGCCTACACGCAGCCGGGAGACACACTGTATGTCTTCAGCGAGTAGAGGAACCCGACCCATGCGTCCCGTTCTGCTGGCGGGGTTCGTCGCGGCGATTCTGCTGACCACAGGGTGCTCCGGAGCATCGAACGCCGTGGCAGCCAGTTCCTCTGCGTCGGTATCCGGCGCGATGAGTAACCCGCTGAATCGGACGGATCCATTTGCCGGTGACCCGGTGGCAGCTCAGGCAGGGCGGCGCCTTTTCGTTTGGTACAACTGCTACGGATGTCACGGAGGCCATGGCGGAGGCGGCATGGGGCCGAGTCTGCGCGACAAGGTCTGGCTCTACGGCGGCAGCGACGATCAGATTTTCGATTCGATCGCGGAAGGCCGTCCAAAAGGAATGCCCGCCTGGGGCGCGAGGATCCCCGAAGATCAGATCTGGCAACTGGTCACGTACATTCGCACGATGCGGACTCTCGCGGAGCCCGATCCACCGAACGAACCGGCCAACGAGCAGGTGCCTAACCCGCAAAACAACGACCGGCTTATGGTCGGAACGCAGCCTGGACACTGAGGAGTCATCATGCGTCGAATTCTGGTCCTCAGTCCGCTGTTCTTCCTCCTCACGGGATGCCAGGCCGCCCAGTCCACGTTCAACGCCCAGGGGCCGGCGGCGGATCGCATTGCGCCTCTGTCGTGGTTCATGACGATCGTTTTCCTGATCACGACTGCCGTGATGTGGGGGTTAATCGGGTGGGCAGCGATCCGCAGAAAGGGGACTCTTGAGGAGCATGCGCCCGTAGACATCGGTGGCGGCCAGGGATGGATAGCGGTCGGCGGCCTGTTGATTCCGCTCGTGGTGCTCTGCGTCTTCTTTGTGCTGGGGTTGCGGTTGCTGGCCAGTTTTCCCATTGGTGCGCCGATGAATGAGAAGGTGCTCAAGCCGGACATCCTTATCATCGGACATCAGTGGTGGTGGGAGGTTCACTATCTCGACGGGCCGGTGAGCGAGCATTTCACCACCGCGAATGAGATTCACATCCCGGCCGGTCGGGCGGTGACGCTTGAAGTGCAGTCGCACGACGTCATTCATGCCTTCTGGATTCCAGCGCTGCACGGCAAGGTGGACATGATCCCGGGTCACGCCAACTTCATTCAGATCGAAGCGTCTCATCCCGGCAATTACAAAGGGCAGTGTGCGGAGTACTGCGGTGAGGAGCATGCCCTGATGCGACTGCTGGTTGTGGCCCAGACACCGGCCGACTACCGCGCCTGGACCGAGCAGCAACTCAAGCCGGGCGCCACACCGGCGACGCCGGATGCCGTTGCCGGAGAGCAGATTTTTGTCAATGGCGCTTGCTCGATGTGTCACACGGTGCGCGGAACCATTGCGGGCGGCCATGTAGCGCCGGATCTTAGCCACATTGCCAGCCGGCAGTATCTCGCAGCCAATGTATTTCCAAACAATCGAGGAAATCTCGAAGCGTGGATCACGCATGCGCAGTCGATGAAGCCCGACGCGCTGATGCCGGATTTACCGCAATTCAGCGGCACGCAGTTGCAGCAGCTGACCGACTACTTGCAGCAGCTGAAGTAATTCCGGCGTGCAGGTCCGAGACTGCGCCTCAGGGCATTGGATTGGTAAAGTCCTTTGGCGGCGTCAGGGAAGCTCCCGGAATAAGGACCGGCGTTACACCGGTTTCACCGCAGGTCATTCGCGGCGGGAAATGGTCAACGATGGCATCCGGAATTTCGGCAGCACTCGCCGGGATGGGCGGCCTGTTTCCTGCCAGGCGCGCTGGATCGAAACCGCCGAGCAGGTCGGTCAGGCGCGCATTGCTGTCGCGGGGGCCTTCGGGCAGATACGGCTTCTCGTCAGGCAAAGAAGCGAGCGGCGGGAGTTTGTAGAGGACGTCGAGGAACTTCGCGAAGGAGGCGTGATCGCCGGGGTCGGAGATGATGCCGCCGGATTCTGCCCAGGGAGAAATGAGAATCAGCGGGACGCGCGGGCCGTCGCCGCAGGAATGCTGATCCGGACAGGTTTCGAACTGGGGCGGGGGCACGTGATCGTAAAATCCCTCGGAGTCGTCCCACAGGACGATGATGGCTGAATCCTTCCAGTAGGGGCTGCGGGCAACGGTGTTGACGACCTTCGCCACCAGCGATTCCGAGAGCTGCGAGTCAGAGTAGCCAGGATGGTCGTCGTCGCCGAGGATGTCGCGCGCGTGAGGGTCTGCTGGCTTCCATCCAAAAGGGTTCGCCATCCCGCCCTTGATAAAGACGACGCTTTGCGAGGGCAGTTGATTCTTCTCCATCACGGAGAAGAATTCTGTCAGATCGTGGACGCCGCTCCACATCGAGGGGTTCTGCCGGATGTACCCGAAGTATTGCGGCGCATTGTGGTGGGGAATGTATGCGGGGTGATTATTGCCCTGGCCGTTGCCGAAGCCTTCCTGATACCAGGCCCAGGCGATGGCCTGATGATTCAGCCGCGCCAGCTCGCCTATGTCGTCCTTCACGTCATCGGTGTCGACCTTCACCTCGGGGGCGTTGCGGCCGCTAAGGGAGAGCATCAGAGTCGCATAGGTCTGATCGAGCTGATGAGGGGATTTGGCCTGATAGGTGAAGGCGTAGGGTCCAAAATCCGGTTCGTCGTCGTTGACCACCGGCTCGCCGGGCGTGACCAGGGACTTCTCTTTCTCGCCGGGATGGCGGGCGGCCTGGGTTTGCCCGGTCTGACCGGCAATCAGATCGATATTGCCCGGCGTCGAAGGGCCGTACATGGCCTGGAAGATATGGTCGTAGAGAGCGAAGCGATGCGCATAGCGCCAGAGGAATGGAACGGTATGGCAGTCCTCGTGAGCCATAGTCAGCATGCCCACCTGCCGCGCGTATTGCGGACTCGCATCGGAGGTGAGGACGAGGTTCTTCTCCTCATAGCCGACAAAGTCGTCCATGCGGCCGCCGTCGGTCTTGGCTATCAACGCCTCGCGCGAGTGGTCGGCGTCCAGGGTGTCAGGGGACTTGAGCAGAAACGGAGTGATCCAGGTATGGCCGATGGAGTCGTACTGACGGAATCCATGCTCTCGCGCCTCAGCGGTGGCGAGGTTGTCGGCGCCGGGAAAGGAGCCGAAGTAGGAGTCGAAGGACCGGTTTTCCTGATAGATGACGAAGACGTGATGGACGTGAGAGCGGAGATCCTGAATGAATTGATCTCTGGATTCCGCCGGAGTGTGTTTTTGAGGGGCGGCGTGGGCGATCAGCGCGGACAGAATACCCATGGCGAGAAGAGACAAACAGAATCTGGTGATGCTGCACGGGCGCTGCGTCCTGATGCTGTGCACCAACACGATCCTCCTGGAGAACAAAGGCAGGGAGCTGTGGCTGCTCCCTGTCCTTTGTACCGCCTGGAGAGTGAGTCGATGTTAATATTCCATGACCGAAGCGACTAGTCAGCCAGCTTAAAGATGCGGATCTGGACCAGCTTGCTGATGGTTAGCTTCCCCAAACCGCGCTGGCTCATGCGCTGAATAAAATCAGGGGTGACTTTGAAGATGCGCATCTGGATCAGTTCGTCGGCATTGGGCTGATAGCCGAGGGCGCGGTATTGACGCACCTCCTCAGGGTTCACGCCCTGGACTTTGAAGGCGATGAGCTTGCCGGCGGCGAGATGGGGATAACCGAGCGTCGCCATATCGCGCACATAGGGAGCATCCACTTTGAAGATTCGCAGGGCAATGATGTTGCCGGAGTCCATCTCCGAGACGCCTTCAGCCTGAAGGGAGCGGATCCACGAGGTTTCGATGTGGAAGAGCGTGTAGGCCTCGAGCTTGTGGGAGTCGAAGTCGCTGAAGCCCATCTGGCGCATCTGCGCAACAAATGCCGGGTTGGGCACAAAGGTGGAGTCGCCGGAGAGCGTGAGGTCGTGCACCGTTCCTGAGCAGGTCAGCTTGCCGGCTTCCGCGGAGATGACCGCGTCGAGGTGCGCGCCTTCGCGCTGCAGATCGGCAAGGGTGAATCCGGAGAAATCGCTGAGAGGCATCGAATCACTGTCGTGGTTATGACAGTCGTGGTTGCCGTCGCCACAGGTGCCCTCTTCCAGTTCAAGCCGCACCTGACCGTCTTTCATGCCTGGCGCGATGGTGCAGCGCGCGTGCAGGGCAGGAAGGTCCTGAGCTGCGCACAGAGCGGCAGCTCCCGCCGTAAGGAATGCAGAGAGAAGAAGAGCGCGGAGCCTCATTGCTGGTTCTCCTTCGCGGAATCGACGTCATCGAGGATCCCGGAGATGCGGAGTTTCACGAGCTTCTGGATGGTGAGGGGCGTGAAGCCGTGTTTCTGGGCCGAGGCGATAAAGGCTGCGTCGATATGGAAGATCTTCATCTGCACCAGATCGTTGACGGTAGCGTCGGGAAACTGGGCGCGCACGCTCTTTGCAAAATCCGGTGTCACACCCTGAACCCGTAACTCGACGAGCTTTTTGGCGGGAATATCACCGAAGCCGGCCGCCTTCATCTCCGCGATGAATTCCGGGGTGACTTCGAAGATGCGGTAGGAGATCAGGTCCTGGAAACTCGAGGCTTCGATGCCGCTGGCGTGCAGCTTTTCGGCCCATTCGGGTGTAACACCCTGGACCTTGAGAGCGATCAATTCATTCGCTGTCGGCTTTCCGTAACCGAGTTTGGCCATCGCGTTGGCGTAGTCCGGCGTGATGCCCTGTACTTTCATCGCGATGTACTTGTCGGCAGAATCGTCGTAGCCGGCGGCGTGCATTTGCGCCATGTATTCCGGCGTGACGTCCTGGACTTTCATCGCAATCAGGCGATCGGCGCTCACTTCGCTGCCCACTGCCTTTGCCATCTCAGCCGCATAAGCCGGCGTGATGTCCTGGACTTTCATGGCGATGTATTTGTTTGTGTCGACGTTAAAGCCGGCGGCGCGCATCTGGGAGAGATATTCAGCCGTGATGCCCTGCACCTTCATGGCGATGAGCTGATCGGCTGTGGGTCGCGCGCCAAACGCCTTTGCCATATCGGCCGCGTACTGCGCAGTGATGCCCTGGACCTTCATCGCGACGTATTTGTCGATATCGACGTCATAGCCGGCGGCGCGCATCTGGTCGATGTAACTGGAGGACGCGGGCGATTCAGGACTCTGTTCCGGTTCGCTGGTGTTCTGGTCGGTGGCCGGAACCGCCGCGCTCGGCTTTGAAGCCGTTTCCTGCATGGCCGCCGCCATGGGGTGGACAGCACGCAAAACAGGACGGATCGCTTCGCGGACGACCGGCGCTACGGAATGGGCAACGGCCGGGACGGCGCGGAAGCTGGCAAAGACCTTTGTGACCGGGCAAACGAAGACAAACGCGCCCACAGCCACCACAGCCAGCGAGATGGGGCGGACCCGGCTGGGCCGTTCTTCGTCGCCCAAAATGCGCAGGATGCGGGAGCGCAGGCCGGCGCGCGACTGATGACCATCGAGCGCCATGGCCAGTCGTAACCGGCTCCTGCGTTCTTCTTCGAGGCGCAGCAGCGCTGCCGCGTAGACCGCAGGATCGGTGCAGCACTCTATGGCGGCATCATCACAGCAAAGTTCGCGTTCTTCCCGCACGCGGCGGCTGATCCACCACACTGCCGGATGGAAGAAGAAAAGCGTCTCGACCATGGTTTGCAGGAGGTTCCAGAGGTAGTCGGCGCGGCGGATGTGGGCGAGCTCGTGCGACAGAACCACCTCAATCTGTTCGGGGCTGAGACTGGTAAGGGCAGAGATGGGGAGAAGGATCCACGGGCGGAAGACGCCAGCCGTCACCGGGTTCGCGATTTTGCGCGAGAGGCGCAGTTCGACGAAGCGAGGGACTCCCATCCTGCGCCGGAGGACATCGAGCCGGAGACGGAGCGTGTGCGGGGCCGCGTCCATCGCGCTCCGGCTCATCCGCTGCAGGAGCCACCATCCACCCAGGGCGCGCAGCGAGAGCAGGACGACACCTGCCAGCCACAGCGCATCGAGCCAGGGCAGCAGGTGGGCTGACACATAGCGGCGGCCGTCACGCAGAGGGGCCAGCGCAGTTCCCTCGGCGAACGAAGGATCGAAGGTCTGGACTGTGGAGGCAACCGTGTGGATCGCGCCGACGACATGCTTTGTGGCCGGATCCATACTGATTTCCTCATAAGCCAAAGTCGCGAGCGCCGCCGCCGGCAGGCTGAGCAGCGCTGCCAGCGCGATCACGTATCGGAAATTCGCGCTGCGCCGCGCGAAAACCAGGTCGAGGATGCGGTAGACGAGCGCGATGACGGTTCCTTCCCATAAAAAATGGAGCAAGGTCCAGCCCAGTGCCTGCCAGTGATTGGTCATGGCCGTTTCCTCTTCTTCTCGATGAGATGGCGAAGCTCTTCCAGTTCCCGATCGTTGACCGGCTCGAGGGCCAGGGCATGCAAAGCCAGTTGCGCCGCTGAGCCGGCAAACAGACGCTCGCTCATGTCGCGCAGTAACTGATTCTGGGTTGCCTGCTGGCTGGCCGCGGCGCGATAGATGTGGGCCTTGCCGGCCTCTTCGCGCTCGACCAGGCCTTTTTCCGTCATGATCTGCAGCAGCTTGAGCACGGACGTATAGCCAACATCGCGACGGGAGCGGATTTCGTCGTGCAGATCGCGGACGGTGGCGGGCCCCTTCTCCCACAGAACCCCCAGCAGTTCCAGCTCTCCTTCGGTGGGGCGGGGCAGCGGATCGGGTCTTCGCTTCATGGGAGGAACGTTATACGAAGAAATTCGTAGTTGTCAACGAAAATCTTCGTAGATCGTCTCATTTTTCCCCTTTGGCTCCATTCCAGGCCCTGAAGACGGTTGGACTGGGCCGATACAATCAGGATCGGCGAGATTATCAGGCAATCGCCACCGGGAAGAATGAGTGGTGCGCGAGGCGCGAGGTATGGCGAAAACACACGGACTATCCCGAAGAAGCTTCCTGCAGACCGCTTCCATGATGGCGGCCGCAGCCGCGAGCTGCGGGTTCTGGGGCGATCGCGCCTGGGCCGCCACGCTGCGCCATAACGCTCCGCTTTCGGAATTCGACTATGGCGATGTGCTGATGAGCAGCGAGATCCATGAGAATCAGTTGCGGGAGACGCAGGCCGTTCTGATGTCGCTGAGCGACGACAGCCTGCTGAAGCCGTTTCGGCAGATGTCCGGGTTGCCGGCTCCAGGCGAGGACCTGGGCGGGTGGTACCACTACGATCCGGATTATGACTATCGGAAGGATTTCGACGCCGGATTCGCTCCCGGCTGCACGTTTGGACAGTGGATATCGGCGCTGGCTCGTGCCTACGCGATCACTGGAGACGAGGCGACGCGGCAAAAGGTGCTGCGGCTGAATCGGCTGTACGCGCAGACGATTTCGGCGGACTTCTACAAGCGGAATCGCTTTCCGGCTTACACCTACGACAAACTGGTGCTGGGGCTGCTCGACTCGCACACCTGGGTGAAGGATCCTCAGGCGATGGCAATTCTGGAGCAGACGACGAACACCGCACTGCCTCATTTGCCTGGACATGCCGTGGACCACGACGTGCGCTGGCGGATGGACAAGCCCGCCGATGACATTTCGTGGAACTGGGACGAATCGTATACGCTGCCGGAAAACCTGTTTCTCGCGTACCAGCGTGGAGCGGGACGCCGCTACTACGATCTGGGGCTGCAGTATCTGGACGACAAAACCTGGTTCGATCCACTTTCCAGAAATGAGAACGTGCTGCATGGCCATCATGCGTACAGCTATGTCAACTCGCTCAGCTCCGCCATGATGGCGTGGATGGTGGCGGGAAGCGAAAAGCATCTGCAGGCTGCGCAAAATGCGTTTGCCATGCTGCGACAGCAGAGCTATGCGACCGGCGGATGGGGACCGGACGAGCAACTGCGAGCGCCGGGGAGCGACGATCTGTATGCGAGTCTCACGAACACGCACCACAGCTTCGAGACGCCCTGCGGCTCCTATGCGCACTTCAAGGTGACCCGGTATTTGCTGCGCGTGACGCGCGATTCGCGTTACGGCGACAGCATGGAACGCATGATGTTCAACACCGTCCTCGGGGCAAAGCCGCTCGAGGAGAACGGCCACGCGTTTTATTACTCGGACTATAACTTCAGCGCGGAGCGCGTTTATCACGTCGCTCGCTGGCCCTGCTGTTCGGGAACCCTGCCGCAGGTAGCGACCGACTACCGGATTAATACGTATTTCCGTGGCCCGGGCGCGGTCTATGTCAATCTCTATGTGCCCTCGACCCTGCGCTGGACGGAAGTCGGCGTCGCGTTTTCGCTGACGCAGGAGGGGCAATACCCGTACGAGAGTTCCGTGACATTCACCCTGAGCGCCTCGCGTCCTGCTGAACAGACGCTGTACTTCCGAATTCCAGAATGGGCAAAGGGGGCGTCGATTGCGGTGAATGGATCCCGACAAGAAGAAGCGACTGTGCCCGGCCGGTTCGCCGCGATCCAGCGCGAGTGGAAAACCGGCGATCGCGTGGAACTGGATTTGCCAGTGCCGATGCGCCTCGAGGCAATTGATGCGCGGCACGCTGACACCGTGGCTCTGCTGCGCGGGCCGGTGGTTCTCATGGCGGTGAAGCGCGAGCAGAACAGCCCCCTGCCGCGGACCACGCGCGAACAGCTCTTGTCCGCAAGGCGGGTCAGCGAACGCGAGTGGTCGGTGCAGTCGGCCAATGGCGGCATAACCCTCCTCCCTTTCACTTCAATCGGTGATCAGCCTTACACGACGTATCTGCAATTGAGCTGATCGGGGCGTGGCTCGCGACATGCTGTGCCGCCTTCTGGTAAATCATGAAGGATGCAATTTTCCCTTCCATACCTCGTCCGGATCCTGGCCGCACTGGTGCTGGTCGCCGTGAACATGGGCCGGCCATCCTTCGCGCAAACGAACGGCGGCGGCTCGGTCCGCCCGACCGAAGGGCATGGCAGGGAAGTCCTGCTCGATGCCTGGTACAACAGCCAGCGGCGCAGGAATGCAGCGGGGGAGTTCGAGCTTTACCACTACAAATGGAACGACACGACTGACTCCGGCTATTCGCTCTTTGGGCAAATCTTTCGCAGCGATGGGGCGACAACGCAGACGCTTGAGTCGGCTCCGACCCTTGCGAAACTTAAAGACGCAAAGGTTTACATCATCGTTTCGCCGGACAATCCTGCAAAGAACCCCCAACCGCACTACATGATTGCCGCTGAAGCGGATCAGATTGCCACGTGGGTCCGCGGGGGCGGGGTGTTGCTGATCATGGAGAACGATCCGGCGAACGCAGATATCCCGCATATGGATTTCCTGGCGGACCGCTTCGGCCTGCATTTCAACAATGTGCTGGTTCATCACGTCATCGGCGATGATTTTCCGATGGGCCGAATCGAGGTCCCAACCCCGGCCCCCCCGTTCACGCATCCTCACGTGCTGTATATGAAGGACACCTGCTCGCTCACATTGTCGAAGGGCGCTCGGCCTCTGCTGCGGTGGAAAGGCGACACCCTGATGGCGTTTGCGCGATATGGCAAAGGAACGGTGGTAGCGGTGACGGACCCCTGGCTCTACAACGAGTACACCGACGGCCGAAAGCTGCCTGCCGAGTATGACAACTACGCTGCCGGTGTCGAGTTCGTCCACTGGCTTCTGAAGCAGCCCTGATTGTGGTTTCTCAGGGCAAGGTCATTGCCGGCGGGGCTGCCGTTCCATAGAAGGCGTTGGCTCCGGTGCGCAGATCGCGTCCATAGCTGAGGACGACGCTCGTGTTCAGGACGGTGAGCCTCGCCTCCACGCCCGCATCAAACAGCCATTGTTGACTGGAGAGCGCAGGGTTAGGCGCCGTCATGCGTCCAATGTCGAGCAGCGGGCCCACATGAATCGTCAGCAGGCCGTTGGTGTAGAGGCGCCGATAGAAGTCGGTGTTGCTCAGGAGATATCCGCTGCCGATGGGTGCGCTGCCTTTGCGGCCATCGCGCGTGCCAAGGTGCGCCCGAAGATCCAGATTTGTATCGTCGCGATCCATACCGAAGAGGAAAAGATCATCGAATGGCACGGTCCCGAAGATTCGTCCGCCGCGCAGGTGTTCCGTGAGTTCATACCGATCTCCCTCCATTTGCGGGAGCCAGTCTGCATGCGCTGCGCCCTGCAGGGTCTCGGAGGCGTACGAGGGACTGGAAAAAGTGCGTGCAAAATCGGACTTCGCGCTGCCGTCAAGTGCGAACCTGTGTCCTGGAAAATGGAGCAGAGGCGCGCGAAGAGATGCGGTCTGCCTGAGTTCGAATCCGGGCGTCAGCAATGCGGGGCCGAGCGCGGTTCCCGGAATGACATTGCGGAAATTCCGATGCGACAGTTCGCCCCCTAACGACCACTGCAGCCGGGACGTGGAGAGCGACGTCAGGTTCGCGGCTAGGGCTTCGCGTTCCAGATTCAGAGAGGCGAGCACTGGAGACGTTCCGGTGAACGACCGGCGAATCGCCCAGTTTTCATTGTGGAGGTCGGCGCTGACCCGCCATCGCCACCACGGCAGGTTGCTGAGCGGCGCTGACAGAGCGACCCAGGCACGGCGTTTTTGAGCATCCCAGCGAAAAAGAGACTCCACGTTCATCGCTGACCGACGAAGATTCGAGTAGCTCGGATAAATCGTCTCGTAGGGCAGGCCGCCGAGAGTGGAAACCGCGGCCTCCAGCGGGCTCGAGCCGAATCCATCCTGTTCCTGCGCACGGAAGACCGCGTCGAAATGTCCGTTCGGCAGTGCGTTCAGGTGAAGACTCGACGCCGGGAAGATCCCCAGTCCATCGAGCCGCGACTCTGTTGTTAAGAATTGCTGCTCCCCAGGAACAGCATGAGGAGAAAAGGCAAAGGCGCGCTCCAGCAGCAGGCGATGCACGCGGAGATGCGGATCGAGGTCCAGATTGTCGATCATGGGCTTCTGCACGCGGTTCCACGCCTGAAGAGCAGCATCCAGATTGCCCGCAAGAAAATAGACCGTTCCGAGAAAATTGCTCACATACGCGTCGGCGGGGTCGAGTCGCCGGGCTCGGCGGAGCCAGTGGGCTGCCTCTGCATAGTGCTTCTGCTCGAAGGCAACACCCCCAAGCTCGGTCGGAAAACGCTTGTCATTGGGGCACTGGCGCTCGCCCGTTCGGAGCGCCTGTTCTGCTTGCGCCAGTCGTCCCAGGCGTGCCAGCGCCATGCCGAGCGCGAATTCGTCATTGGGGCCCAGTGCCGGAGCCGTCGCCGACAAATGGACCACCGCCTCCCAGTCCTGCTGCTGAAATTTTTGCCGGATCGCGCTATTGGCGGGACGATGCTCCGCGCATGGAAGGGCCCTTGCGCAGCCGGTCCAGACCAGCGCAGCGAGGCCAATTGTCAGTGTGCGGAGGGCGCGGGCACCGCGAGCAGCATCCAGTGATCGGTGGCGCTCCAGTCTTTCTCGAATGCTGCACTCTCCTCAGAAAGCAGTTTGCGATCGGCCGGATCGTTCATGACCACCAGACCATGCGCCGGATCGATCCCGTCGATTACAACGTAATGCAGCGCGCTCTCTCCCTGCGGCCGCAGCGCCACGATCAGCGGGCGTCCTTTGCGGATTTGCTGCTCGATGTCCGTCCAGCGGCCGTTCAGCGCAAAAACAAGATATCCGTGCTGACGCAGATAGCTTTGCATCGAGGATGCGGGAATTCCATGCTCCGCGGGAACATAGAGCGACTGCTGAATCTGGCTCACATCGCTTGCCGTCGATGGCGGTTTTCCCTGCTGATGGGCCCAGTACTGCATCACCATCGAGAGAGACGCTGCGCCGCAACCATCGCGCGGCTGGCGGACAAACGGTACGTCAATCCACACCGCGCCACGGGTTTGCGCAAGGGCAGCGACCGGAGCCGCTGCCATTATGCATGCAAGAAGAAACCGCAGCACCGGCTCAGTGATACGCGGCCAACAGGACGATAAGAACAATGGCCAGGATGATCAGTGCGAGGGCGAGGGTGGTCAGGCCCCCAGCGGCGAACTGGCTTTGCGCATGAGCGGCGCGCGCGGAGAGATTAGCCAGCTCCGCATCCGACAGCGTCGGGATCGCGTTCTTTACCTGAGCGGGATCGATTTTCGCATCTTTCATCGCCTTTTCCGCAGTCGGAGTGGCGAGAAAGTGATTGAGCGTGTCGATGTGCTGTTGCCGGGTTGCGGTTGCTGACTGCACCTGCTGCTGCAATTGGTGGGGCGAGACAACATGGGTGTCCTGAGCGCGTGCGACCGGCGAGCTTGCCAGAAACAAGGGCAGCACAGCGGCACACAGGCTGCATGTGAAGAGGCGATAAAAGCGTTGAAAATGCATTGGCGTCTCCAAGGGGGAAAATCGTGCTGTCCCTGGCGATGGGATGCCCGGCCAGTCTTGCAGAGTTGTCATGTTACATGAATCCCGGCGCGGGCGATGGATTCCAGCCTTGCATCGCGAGACCCGCGCTCAGGGCAAGGCAAACGCGATGTACATGCCGCCCACGGGCGATTTCGGATCGCGCCCCCCGCTGGCCGCAATCACCACGTATTGTTTGCCGTCGATGAGATAGGTCGCAGGCGTTGCGATCCCGGCAAAGGGCAGCCGCGTTTCCCAAAGCAGCTCGCCGGTGGAACTGTCGAAGGCGCGAAACATCCGGTCGTACACCGTAGCTCCGATAAAGACGAGGCCGCCCGCCGTGACAATCGGGCCACCATAGTTTTCCGTGCCCGTATTTATCATCCCCTGCGCCGCCAGCGGGGGGTATTCCCCGAGCGGAATCTGCCAGAGGAATCTGCCGGAGTTCAGATCGATGGCGCTCAGCGTACCCCACGGCGGAGCAATCGCCGGGTAGCCGTCAGGATCGAGGAACTTGCGATAGCCCATGAAAGCGTACTGCGAGCCGGGGCCGCCTCCCATCATTCTGTCCGCGCTGTTGGCGCGAGAGGGTTCGGTCGTGGCAGCGCCGCTTCGCAGAAAATCGAGCAGTGCCGCCGTCTGCGCGCTGGTCAGGTTCGGGAGCGCCGGCATGCGCCCACGTCCGTGCGTCAGAATGGTGGAGATCTGCGCATCCGTCAGGCGCTGCGTGACGCCGACCAGCGACGGAAATGCGGGCGGCGAGCCGGCGCGGTTCGCACCATGACAGATGGCGCATTGCGCCTCATAGACCGCAGCCCCCGCCGTCGCTGCGGGATTCTCCCGCACGAGGCCGCCCGTCCACGCCATCTCGTTTGCATTCACGTACAGCACCCCGGTGGAAGGGTCGACAGCCGGCCCGCCCCACTCCGCGCCGCCGTCGAATCCGGGAAAGACGACCGTCTGGCGATCGAGGCTGAGAGGAACAAACTGGCCGTCGCTGCGAAAGGTATGGAACATCTGCAGCACCCAGGCATGCGCTTCCGGCGTGCGATGGGTCAGCATGTCTTCTGTCAGCCGCTGGCGCGCAAAGGGAGCAGGCGCGGTCGGCATCGGCTGCGTGGGCGAAGTCTTCTCGCCCGGCACATCGCTGGGGGGATACGGCTTCTCCTCGATGGGGAAGAGCGGCTGGCCGGTGAGGCGATCGAACAGATAGACGACGCCCTGCTTTGTGGTCTGCGCCACGGCGTCGATGCGCCGGCCATCGCGCATCACGGTTACCAGCGCCGGCGGTGCGGGGAAGTCCCGGTCCCAGATGTCATGATGCACACCCTGGAATGACCAGAGCCGGCGGCCGGTGGCGGCATCGAGCGCTAAAAGCGAATCCGCAAACAGGTCATTACCGATGCGGTCACCACCGTAAAAGTCGAAGACCGCGGAGCCGGTCGGTACGTAAACGATGCCGCGCGCGGCATCGAGCGTCATCCCAGCCCAGTTGTTGGCAGCGCCGGCCGTCTTCCATGCGTCCGGCGGCCAGGTGTCGTAGCCGAATTCGCCCGGATGGGGGATGGTGTGAAAGGTCCAGCGCAAAGATCCGGTGCGCACATCGAAAGCACGAATGTCGCCGGGCGGCGCGGGATGCGTCTCAGGATTACGGCCGCCGACGATGATCAGATCCTTGTAAATCAGCCCCGGTGACGTGAGCGCGATGGACTGGCGCGTGAAATCCTCGTCAGGGCGAAGTCCTTTGCGGAGGTCGATGCGTCCGTGCTCGCCGAACGACTCGATCGGACGCCCATTCACCGGATCGAGGGCGTAGACGTAGTTGAGAATGCCGGCAAAAAGGCGCGCGTCCTTTCCGTCGGTCCAGTAGGCAAAGCCGCGGCTCGGCTGGGTGGTTGCGACGCCCGAGTCGAACCCCCAAAGCCAATGACCCGTAGCGGCATCGAGGGCGATGACTTTGCCTGTTGGCGTGTAGCCGAAAAGTGTGCGTCCAACGATGAGCGGGTTCGTCTGCAGGTCGCCCTTTTCGCCGGTGTCGTATTCCCATGCGACCCGGAGCTGCGCCACGTTCGAGCGATTGATCTGCGCCAGTGGCGAATCATGATCGCCGTCGACGCTTCCGTTGTAGGCAGGCCAGTCAACGTCGCGCCCCGCGGCAGAATTGCCGGCAGGGTGTGGACTGGCAGCGGCAATCACGAACGCGGAAGCGGAACTCAGCACAAGGACCGCGGCTGCGGCGAAGAAACTAGACCCGGATGGCAAAGCAGAAACTCCGTTGCGCTCCAGTGGCGCAGATTGTTGAATCAACGGCCACAGTGTAGTAGAAATTGGCCGTCCGGCGCACGGTAAGACCGTCCGTAACCCATTGACGCCAAATAGTCGCGGCCCAGGAGTCTCACTTTCGTGGGAGTGCCCCGTAGTTACTCCAATGCTATGATTCCCGGCAAATGCTCCGGAAACCCAGACTTTGGATCACGGCGCTCCTGGCAGCTGCCTTCCTGGCCGCGTCGCCATCGCCGGCATTTGCCGACGCGGGCATCCCCCTGCTGCCGGTGAAGTACCCCACTGTCCTTTGGCTGCTGGTGCCCGTGGTCATCATCGAGGTCGCCTATCTCCAGGCGGCCCTGCGTACTCGCTGGCTGCGTACGGTATTGGCGGTTGTCTCGGTGAATATCGGGACAACCGGCCTGGGTTATCCCCTGGCATGGCTGCTCTACGCGGCACTGAACCAGTATGCCGGCTTTCCCGGCGGCCGCTCCGGCGCGCTCACCGAATGGCGTATGGTCCCGATCTGGGTCGGCATGAAGTTCTTTCCGGACTGGTCCGGCATGCAGAACCAGCTGCTGGCCATCTTGGCCATCTTTCTCACCCTGCTGGTGCCGTCGTATTTGTTTTCGCGCTATCTCAAGTCGTGGGTCATCGACTGGTATGACCTTTTGCGCAGCGAAGGGGACACCCGCTCCGCTGTCCTGATGGCGAATCGCTTCTCTTATTTGATTCTCGCCATTACCGGGTGTGGCCTGCTCTTCCAGCTCTACCGCTGAGTCAGCCGTTCCGGCAAATCACTGCTCGGAATCATCCGCGGAATGATGTCTGCGGGTTGCCGAAGTCAGGTGGCGCAGAACGAACTCCTGGGCGACGGCGTTGGCCATGCGGCCTCCGGTGACGATCGCTGCGTTCTCGAAGACGAGACCCACGCCGCGATTGCTCGCAGGTTCGTAGGCATTGGAGATGGCTCCCGCTGCCAGGTCGCCCCCGATGCTGGAATAGTTGGGTTCCGAGCGGCCGTTATCCCCTCGCGCCACGAAGGGCGCCGAGAGTGCGTGGACCAGCCGCGATCGCGTCGTGCCCGTGCCCTGATAGAAGTAGCGAGGGTCCTGATGCAGCAATGAGGGCAGAATTGCGCCGCCGATCATGATGTCGGTGAATCCCGTGGTGTAATTTGCGCCGAGCCGCTGTCCATAGCCGGCCATGCCCTGCTGGTAATCCGGTGTGTCGCCCGCCTGCTGCAGGCCAGCCACTAACGCAGCTCCGGCAAAAGTTACCGGGTCGGTTTCCGCGCGCAGAGCCAGGGAGAATTTCAGCTTTGTCGTCAGCGGCGCCGGGTCCGGATCGTACACCACGTAGAAGTTGGGCACGATGCCGAGAACGCGCTGCTGCTCGGCCGCGTGAACCTGCTCCGTGGCAAGCTGCGGGGAATTGGCAACGACGACCACCGAGGTGACGCCACCCGAAAGTGTCAGGTGCACGGCGGGAAGAAAGACAAACTGGCCTGGCTGAAAATTCAGATCGTCCGAGGTCCAGTCGGCAAAGCCTGTCGCATGCACGGCGATACGATACGGACCGCCCGGCGGCACGCCTTCAAAGCTAAAAGCGCCGCTCTCGCTGGCTGTGGTCGTGCGTTGCGAAGCGGAGCCGGGCGCGAAGAGCGTCACGGTCGCGTCAGGAATTACATCGCCGGCACTATCGCCGACAGTGCCGCTGATGTTGGCGGCTGCCAGGCCATTCGCCGCTGTGCTGTTCACGGGAACCGGCGCTGCCGGGAGCAAAGCCGTGGATTGTGCCTGCGCGGAGACTGCGAGCGCGAGAATTAAGCCGATGATGACAGATATCCGCTGGTGTTTCATGCAGCCTTCCTTCATATTTCTCTCAAACGGAGCGCCGCGCCCTGCGTTGTTCGAATGCACTCCAGACCTGTGTATCGATGGTTCAGCGGAGTGGCTTGATTCAACTTCCTTGGCAAAAACGGTCAGAACAAGCGCAAATTAATCTCTGTTTTCCTGCGACCTTTTCGCGCATGAGGAATCGTGCCCGGGCGCGGTCCTCCGGTATCGCGTCTGAACCGACGACGGGGCGGAACTCGAAAGGAGCGTCGTGCTGCGGCACGCGCCCCTGGCCGCGTACGATGGCAGTGGTTTCCTGTGGGGTGCGAAATGCGTTTCTCAGGACGGAATATATTGCGGCTCGTCCTGATCGCCGCGGCGGTGGCGATCTTCTGGGTGCGGCTGGTGCCCCATGGGCGTGCGCGTCCTGCCCGAACGCCGTCGGTGACGGATTTATCGCAAACCAGTCCTCTGAACCAGCCGGGCGGCGCCGCGGCGCCCGAAGACGCCTATGCGGTCTACTCCGCGTTGTATGCGGTCGGAACGGATGAGCCTCTCGCCTTTGCCTCGACGTCGCAGACTGACATCCCGCAGGTCGGTGGCAGCTGTTTGAAACCGAAGACTAAGGAAGAACAGGCGATGGCGGACGCCTTTGCGGCAGCAAATCAGGAGAGTCACGCCTGGCAGTCTCACTTCAGCATCCCCCAGGGTTACCGTGTTTTGCCTCCCGGTGAAGTGGCGCAGGTGCGGGGCTGCCTGGCCACCGGCGGACACGATGCGAACGTCTGCGATCGCTACAAAGGAATCCGGCATGTGCGCTTCCTCGGTGTGCCCGGATTCGACGCGAGCCGCACGCATGCCCTGGTATCGGTGATCAAAAACTGCGGAGGCTTTTGCGGAAGCGGCGGCATCTTCGAGGTGGAGAAGAGCGATGGCACATGGAAGCGCGTCCCCACAACGGATTTCACTCGCGACTGCAGCTGGGTGTACTGAGCCGTCCTCGGCTGCCGGAGACTTTAAAGCCAGCATCCACGGAGTGCGTGGAGCGAGCGCCTCTCTCTGATATAACGGTGCGTTCGCAAGGAGGCGGGCCATGCATAGCTGGAAATGGATGAAGATCGTGCTGATTGGAGCGCTGAGCGCAGGATTATGCGCGTCAGCCCAGGAGAAAACAGAGAGTGCCTCATCAGATTCCGGGAAGCTGCCCACGCAATGGGAGGATTTGACCGGACCTGATTTCATCAAGGCAATTCACCAGGCGCAGGGGGTCTGCCTGCTCCCGTTCGGCATCCTGGAGAAGCACGGTCCGCACCTGCCGATTGGGACCGACCTGATTAACGCCCGCTGGGTGGTTCTGCACAGCGCCGCCGAGGAATACGCCGTTGTTTTTCCGGCATACTACTTCGGGCAAATTGACGAGGCGCGCCACCAGCCGGGCACGATGGCCTACAGTCGCCATATTCAGCTTGATCTGCTGCAGGAAACCACCGATGAGATGAGCCGGAACGGATGCAGGAAGATCCTCATCGTGAACGGCCACGGCGGCAACCTGTCGCTGCTGCCGTATTTCGCGCAAACGGAGCTCCAGCAGCGGCACGACTACGTTGTCTACGTCTACTGGTGGGACAACCGCAACGGCCCAGGCCGGCCGAAGCAGCAGACGACGACGGACATGCATGCGGGCGAGTCAGAGACCTCGCACACTCTGGTCACGCGGCCCGATCTGGTCCACATGGATCGCGCCAACGAGGAATCCGGAGCGGATCTGCATCGGCTGCATTTGCCCGGAGACGTCTATACCGGCATCTGGTGGTACGCGCGCTTTCCCAATCACTATTCGGGCGACGGCTCGAAGGCGACACTCGCGCTGGGCGAATACGATATGAAAGCCTGGGTCGCTGATCTGGTTACGGCCATCCGCGCGGTGAAGGCGGACGACGAGAGCCTGAAACTGCAAAACGAGTTCTACAACGAGGCGGAGCATCCGCTGGACACGCCGCAATAGGCGGAGGCCGTCTGATTGTAACAACGAGAGATACAAATTGGGGCTTGACAGAGAAAAGGTACGCGATTGCCCCGAAGCTGGTGCAAACTGCGATTTGTGACGGTGATTTGCACAGAAAACACCCGGATTTGCACAGAAATAAAGGACTTGCGACGAGGCAAAGCTGTGGCATGATTCTTTCAACGGAGGAGCAATCTTCCACGAGAAGAGAGTCGAACGGCAGCCGTCAGGGGAATCGGAAACGAAACCCAGGAGCCTCGGGAGACCGGGGTCTCAGGAAGCAAAGGGCAACCGGAGTTTCCGGATGGATGGCGAAGCGGCTCGTACAGCCCGGGTGACAGAAACGGGCGGGAGTTGGGAGCGCAAGCTCACAAGACCCGCATGCGTCTGACAAGGGAGGCTGGACTCAGGCAGCCGAAGCCAGGTCTTTGAAGAGTTCGGATAGAAGGGGGCGAGGTCCCGCAAGGGATGTCGCCCCCTTCGCTTGTGCCCGCAAAGTCCTGGATTCGACCAGGGCTGCGGACCTGCGGCCGCTCCGCTCGCGGGCACAAAAGCGCCGCAGGGGGAGAGCCGGGAACCCGAGCCGATACCGCAGCCTTTATTTGTGGCCCAGGAGCTTGCCGGTGGTGGCATCCACCAGAGCCGAGTATCCGCCAGCTTTGGTTCCCCACTGCGCGTACCAGACCGGCCCGGAGAACTTCGCGGTCTGTCCCAGCTCGAGAGCGGTCAGCTCCTTGCCCGGATTCCTCTTCAGCCACTCGGCGGCGTCGGCCGAGGCTGCCTGGAAGGCGGCGTCGGAGTCGACGTTGAAGAGCGTCAGATCGATGGGCATGGCGTCGCGCGTCTCTCCGCCCCAAGCCATGGGCATTCCGGCAGTGACGCCCTTGAAGACGTCCGGAGGGACGTCGGCAACCGCGTAGGTGTAGAGGCGATACTGGCGAAGGCTGGGCGAAGCGAAGGCCGCCTCCCACAAGCCCGCGTCACCGGCGCTGTTCTTGTATCCCTGCAGATCCTTTTGGCTGAGGCGGATGGCCTCAATGTCCGGCGCCCAGTCATGGGCGGCTTTGTACATCATCCAGAAGGGGTTCTTAGCGGCGATGACGGTGGGAGCCGCTGTGGCGGCTGCCGCCGGAGTGGCTGCGGGACTGGCAGCGGGCGAAGTGGATTTGGAGCAGCCCATCGAGAGAACGAGGGCGAAGCCAAGGGTAAACACAGCGTTTCGAACAGCACATAACGGCGTGGACATAGCTAGTCTCCGATTTCCCGCCCGTGACCGTGATCCTGGACAAAGGAGGCGGAATCAGTTCCGAATGTCACGAGTAACACACGGAACATCCGCCTTCAGTGACATGGATCACGCGCGGCCCGGGAAGAGCGAAATGAGAAAGCCGGAGACCTGTGGAATGTCCTGATTCCGTTACTGGTAAGCGACCCACTTCCAGGCGCCGCCATCGAGCTGGAAGAGTGACCGGCCCGGATGAGGCGCCTGGCCTTTCAGGATGTCCTGAGCCTTTGGCGGAAGGCCAGTGAAATCGTACTCCCAGAGATACTCGACGAGCTTCTTTTGTGGATCGCCGGTGTCGTCGGCGCTCAGGTTCGCCGTGACGATGTGCCAGGGAAACGAGCGCGAGAACCGGAGATCGAACGCGTTTTGCGTCGGGCCGAAGCCGACGGGCAGGATGCCCTGGCAGACGACAAACTGATGGGATTTCACGCGCGGATCGCGTGCATTCAGAACGCACGGAGTGCTGGAGACGATGGGCAGGCCGCTGCGGACATCAGGCGGCAGGGTATTCAGCTGCTGTTCCTGCTCGGGGGTGATGGTGAATTCCTGGGTGGGGGAAGCCTGTCCGAGCTTGTCCAACATAGCTTTGGCGTCTGCCTGGGTGAGCTGCTGAGCGAGGCCAGGGAGCGACAGGAACAGGCTGAGGAGGAGGGCCGAGAAACACGTGGACTTCCGACTCATGGACATTCCTTTCACTGGGGACTGGATGGCTGATTGCAGAGGAGGAGAGTGAGCCATAGTAACCCGAATTTCAGGCAACGCAATCAGGATTTGAGGCAGCCCCGGAAAAATCTCTGAGTCCGCCAGGATCGGGCGAAAACCTGGGCGGAGGGGTACCCCCCCGGGTAGGGGTAAATGCCAAACCTTTCATTCGGCGGGACCTGCAAGGTAATACCTTTTGGGTATTACCTTGATTCGCCGCGCTTCCGGTGTGTGCGCGGCTCGCGCGGACTCTGCGAGAGGTTCGATCCGGCGGGTGTGATGTCAAAGAGCGGCGGAGCGGGCTGCGGTTTCCCAAAAGCCGATGGGGATGATCCGCCTGGGCGGAACATCCCCACTGTGATTGAGCGTAGGCGGGTGGGAAATTGAGGGCAAGGAAAATCGGAGAGGTGAACGGTACGAAGGTCATGGGGAAAACAGGGATCAGGGATTGGGGATTAGGGATTACAAAGCCGAAGCTCGTCCACGGTTATAGTGGTGAGCGCGCGTTTGGTCGAAAGCGGGGGGAAGGAGTTCTGCCAATGGAACGCGGGCGGCGAGGGATGAGGGCGCTGGGAATAGCTGCTTGTCTGGGTGTGGTCTGGCTCACATCGATGGCGGCGGCCGGGCAGAGGCCGGGGGTCACGGCGGATGATCTGAACGCTCGGGCGGTCCAGGCCTACCAGGCGAAGGACTACGCGCGCTTTCTTGATCTGGAGCAGAAGGCGCTGGCGCTCGATCCCGAGAATCCGCGATGGGCTTACAACGTGGCCTGCGGGGAGGCGCTGACCGGGCATGCGGCGGAGGCGGTGCGGGTGCTGGACGGGCTCGCGGAGCGGCAGCTCGACATGGGCGCGGAGGCAGACGGGGACTTTGCCGGGATCCGGCAGACGGCGGAGTGGCGGGAGTTTACGGCGCGGCTGGCGGCGCTGCGCAAGCCAGTGGCGCGGAGCCAGGTAGCGTTCACGCTGGACGATCCCGGTCTGGTGGCGACCGGGCTTGCTGTGGACCCCACAACAGGAGATGTCTACGTCGCCAGCGTGCGCGAGCGAAAGATTGTGCGGCGGACGCGCGAGGGGCGCGTGTCGGACTTTGTTTCCACGGGGCAGGATGGATTTCTGGCCGGGGCGGGGCTGGCGATCGATGGCCGGCGCGGCCTGCTGTACGCGAGCACAGCGGCGGTGCCGTTCATGCTGGGGTATGTGCCGGCGGATCAGGGGAAGGCGGGCGTCTTCGCCTTCGATCTGAAAACGGGGAACACGGCGCGGACGGCGTGGCTCAGGGGAGCCGGAGCCGGGCCGCATTTTCTCAACAATCTTGTGGTGGAGCGGGATGGGACGGTGTTGGTGGCGGACAGCGGGTCACCGGGGGTTTATCGGTGGGGGCCGGGCAGCGACGCTCTGGAGTTGCTGCCGTGGTCGACGGCGTTTCGGTCGACGCAGGGGCTGGCTTTGTCGCATGGCGAGGCAACGCTGTATGTAACGGACTGGTCGGACGGCGTGTGGGCGGTGAATCTGGCGAACGGTGAGCGGCGGAAGCTAGAGGGCCCGGCGGGCGTGTGGCTGGGCGGGCTCGATGGGCTGACGCCGGTGCGGGGCGGATTCATCGCGGTGCAGATTGGGGTGAAGCCGGATCGGGTGTTGCGGCTGCGGCTGGATCGTACGGGCGCGAAGATTGCGGCGGTCGAGGTGCTGGAGCGGAATCGCGCGGACTACGCGGGGCCGGTGCAGGGGTCTCTGGACGGCAAGGATTTTCTCTACGTGGCGAACAGCCAACTGAACCTTGTGGATGGGACAGGCGCGTTCCCCCTGGAGCGCGGGAAGGCGACGGTGGTGCTGCGGATGCGGGTGGAGTGAAGAAGAGGGGCGGGGACGGGTACAGGGATGCGGGAAGTTCGAGGAATCAGGGGCAGGTGAGCTGGACGGTTGCGGAGACGCGGCCGCAGCCGGTTCCGCAGGCGGTGATGGCGTTACACTCGGGTCCGGTGAAGCCGTATTGCGGATCCCATGCGTACACGTTGTAGGCTCCCTTTGCGGCGCTGGTGCAGGAGGCCACGCCAGACGAGGAGACCGTAACGTCGGTGGTCGGAACGTTGCCCGTGGTGCAGGCGCCCCAGGTGGCGGATTGCGGGGTGACGGTGACGGGGGACTGGCTCCAGTGTCCTGTGGCGGTGAACTGCACGGTCGATCCGCCAGCCGTGGCCGGAGAGATGGTGATGGATTGCAGCTCGCGCCCTTCGATGATCGATGCCGGGGAACCGCAGCCGGCAATCGCCAGCGCCGGCAGTGCGAGGCATGCGAGGTTGAGTGGAAAGCGCATGGCGTTCCTCCTCGGTTGGCAGTTTAGACCAATTCAGCGGCGACGAGGCTTGTGAAATGCGGCGCAGGGGCTAAAGCCCGATCGAGTTTGAGCGCTCTACGGCACGACCAAGGTCGTGCCCTGTTACGAAACCGCCCCAGGGTATGCCCAGGCTCGACAACATGCGTTGATCCGGAATCTGCCCGTGGGTATGCCCAGGCCCGACAACGTGGGTTGATCTGGAACCGCCCGAGGATATGGCCGGCCCCGACGACGTGCGTTGATACGGAAACCGCCCGAGGGTATGCCCAGGCTCGACGACGTGCGTTGATACGGAACCGCAGACTGAAACTGGCTTCAGTACTCGGCCAGCTCTTTGATGGCACGAAAGATGGTTTCGGGACGGGGCAGGATGGCGTCTTCGAGCGCCGGCTGATAGGCGACGAAGGTGTCCATGGCGCCGATACGGCGGACGGGGGCATCGAGGGAGTCGAAGAGCTGTTCGCCGATGCGGGCGGCGATTTCGGCGCCGTAGCCCCAGCTGAGCGTGTCCTCGTGGGCGACGAGGACCTTGCTGGTCTTCTGGACGGAGGCGGCGATCGCGTCCCAGTCGAAGGGGTTGAGCGTGCGCAGGTCGAGGATCTCGGTTTCGATGTTGAGCTCGCGGGCAGCGCGCTGCGCGGCCTGGAGCGCGCGGGGGACGATGGCTCCGTAGGTGACGATGGTGAGGTGCTTGCCTTCGCGGACGACTTTCGCCTTGCCGAAGGGGATGGTGTAGTCAGGGCCGGGATAGGGCGCGCGGCCCCAGGTTTCGCGATAGAGGCGCTTGTGCTCGAAGAAGAGCACGGGGTCGTCGCAGCGGAGCGCCGTGCGCAGCAGGCCGTTGGCGTCGAGGGCGTTCGACGGGAAGACGATGCGGAGGCCGGGCGTGTGGGTGAAGAGGCTTTCGCCGGACTGCGAGTGATAGATGGCGCCGCCGGTGAGGTATCCGCCGATGGGCACGCGGATGACGGCGGGCGCGGAGAAACCGCCGTTCGAGCGCCAGCGGATGAGAGGCAGCTCGTTGCGGAGCTGGTGCATGGCGGGCCAGATGTAGTCGAAGAACTGGATTTCGGCGACGGGCTTGAGTCCGCGGACGGCCATGCCGACGGCACGGCCCACGATGGCGGCTTCAGCGAGTTGCGCGTTGTAGACGCGGGCGGAGCCGTAGTCGCACTGCAGACCGGCGGTGAGCTTGAAGACGCCGCCCTTGCCCTTGACCTGGTGGTCCTTCAGATATTCCTCGCGGGAGCAGTCGGCAACGTCTTCGCCAAAGACGACGATGCGGGAGTCGCGGGCCATCTCGTCGTGGAGGCAGGCGTTGATGAGCTCGGCCATCGTCCTGGGCTGGCTCTGATCTGGGCCGGAGGGCTGCGGATCGGTGGCGAGGTCAGCGCGGGTGGGATCGAACTCCTCTGAATATTGATGGCGGAGGATTGCGGCGGGCTCGGTCGACGGCAGCGGAGCGCCGAGGGCCTGCTCGGCGGCGTGACGGACCTCTGCGTCCACCTGCTTCTCGAGGCGCTCCAGCGATTCAGGATTGAGGATGCCCTCGCGGAGGAGGTGCATCTGGAAGTTCTGGATGGGATCGCGAAGGGCCTCAGCGTCGCGCTCGGCAGCGGGGCGGTAGAGCTTGTCGTTGTCAGAGTGCGAGTGCGAGTAGGGCCGGGTGACATGGCCGTGAACCAGAGCCGGACCTTTGCGGGCGCGGCAGTGGGCGACGGCTTCTTCCATGGCGTGCATGCAGGCGATGGGGTCGGTGCCGTCGATCTCGGCGATATGAAAGTTGGGGAACTGGGTGAGCAGGCGCGAAATGCTGCCGCCGGGTGTGTTGACTTCGACGGGGACGGAGATGGCGTAGCCGTTGTCTTCGACCACGAAGAGAACGGGGAGTTTGAGATTCGAGGCGATGCTGATGGATTCCCAGAATTCGCCCTGGCTGGTGGAACCGTCGCCGATGGAGACGTAGACGACCTCGTCGCCGTGGAAGGTGAGGGGGTGGGCGCGGCGGTAGTCGAGGCGCGGGCCTTCGGAGGCGGGCGGCGGCTCGGCGGCTTCAGGATGGCGATTGAGGTAGACGGCGGCTTCGGCGCAGCCCACGGCCTGGAGGCACTGGGTGGCCGTGGAGGAAGACTGGGTGACGATGTGGAGTTTGGGGTCGCTCCAGTGGGAAGGCATCTGGCGGCCGCCGCTGGCGGGGTCGGTGGCGGCGCCGACGGAGGCGAGCAGCTGGTCTTCAACGGTCATGCCGAGGGCGAGGCAGAGGGCGCGGTCGCGGTAGTAGGGGAAGAACCAGTCGTATCCGCCGCGAAGCGAGAGGCCGGCGGCGACGAGCAGGGCTTCATGGCCGGCGCCGGAGATCTGGAAGAAGGTTTTCTGCTGGTTTTTGAGGATGATCTCGCGGTCGTCGGTGCGCCGGGAGAGGAGCATGAGCCGGTAGATTTCAATGAGCTGGTCGCCGGAAAGGCCCGAGCCGCGGCCATTGCGGGAGACGGCGGCCTGAGAATCCTGTTGGTGGCGTGTGGACTCGGCGCCGGAAACTGCCGTACGGGCCATGCAAACCCCTTACCGCTTAGATGTTGTCCTTACAGTTTAAAGCGCATGAATCGGACGGGTCCGGGGAAGCGCTCGCAGCCGGGTGGACGGAAGATTGTAACGCGAGAGGCTGAGGATTGGCAGGGCGGGCCGGTGGCCGTTTCGGGGGAGGAGTGGAGGTTGCAGGTACCAGGTTGCAGGTTACGGAATGGGCAGCCGACCGAGACAGGTTACAGGTCGCAGGTTGCAGGTTACGGTTGCAGGGTGCAGGGTGCAGGGTGCAGGGTGGGATGCTTGTATGGCGGCGAAAGTGGTGCTTCCGGCTTTCGACCGCTCGCTGGTATCCTGGTCTGCCTATGGCTGAGGGCGCAAAACCCTGGTTGCTGCGCGCGCCGGGTAGCTGGCGGATCTTCCGGGCGATTCCGTGGGCACGGCTGTGGGTTCTGCCGCTGGCGGTCTTTTTTCTGTTCAGCGTGATCGGGTTCTTCATCGATCTGATGGCGATGGGCCGGATGCCGTATGCGATCGTTCTGGCAATCGCCTTCTGCTGCGGCCTTAACGCGGCTCTGTGGATCGTGGTGGTGGCGCGCCTTTCCCGGCTCTTCCTTTTTGCCCTGATCGTGCTGCAGTTCGCCCTGGGCCCGCTGCTGGGGGCGCTGGCGCGGTGGATGGGGATCGCGTTTGCTTTGCAGGCTCCGTCGTCGACGGCCGGTGTGAGGTTTTCAGCGATTGCGATCCTGATCGTAGCGGTCGTGTCCTATGGGCTCTTCATCCGTTTCATGCGGGTGGAGGGCCTGGAATCGATGCGGGTGAAAAACGAGCTGGATCTGGCGCACGGGATCCAGAAGACGCTGGTGCCGCCCATCGCGCTGCGCACGGATCGCTTTGAGGTGTACGGCATTTCCGAGCCGAGCGACAAAGTCGGCGGCGACCTGGTGGACGCGGTGCTGCTGCCGAACGGCGACATCATCGCTTACCTGGCCGACATTGCGGGGCACGGGCTGTCGGCGGGGATTCTGATGGGCCAGCTGAAGACCGCGGCGCGGACGGCGCTGCTCGATGCAGGGGAGGGTCCGGCGAGCGCCAGCCTGCCGGCGCTGCTGGAAAAGCTGAACGCGGTGCTGCCGCAGGTGAAGGAGCCGCAGATGTACGCGACGCTGACGGCGTTCCGGCTGAACGCGGACGGGAGAGCGTGGTATGCGATGGCCGCCAGCCCGCCGGTGCTGCACTGGAGCATGCAGCAGAAGGATCGGCGGCTGGTGCAGGAGAACCAGTTTCCTCTGGGGCTGCTGCCGGTGAGCGGGTTCACCGGCGAGGCGATGGAGCTGACGGCCGGCGATCTTGTCGTGGTGGCGACCGACGGCGTGCTCGAAGTGTGCAATCGCGCGGAAGAGGAGTTCGGGATCGAGCGCGTGGAGCAGGGCATTGAGGCGCAGGCGCGAGCGCCGCTGGCGCAGGTGGCGGATCGGATTTTGCGCGATGCGCGGGCGTTCGGGCCGCAGCTGGACGATCAAACCTTGCTGGTGATTCGGCGGGTGGGGTAGGGGGTCGGACTCGATCGCCTGCAAGAGCGAAAAGCAGGTCCCTCGGCTCCGCCTACCCCACCACACGATGGGATCGTGTGGTGGGGCCCCACAGCGCTCCGCTCGGGATGACAACCTCAAAGAAACAAAGAGACAGAAAACCCTCTACAAATCGTTGCGGAAGCGGTGTATTTTGCGGCGATCTTTCTTTGACGGCCGTCCGGCCGGCGCGGGGGTGAAGTGCAGGCCGGCTTTGCGCTCTTCGGCGAAGCGGGCGCGGGCTTCGCGGCTGGCGTCTGTCTCCATATAGAGGGTCTGCGCGACGGAGGCGGGGCCGCGCATCTCGCTCAGGGCGAGAACATCCACCTCAAACCGGCCGCCTTCGTTCTGGACGATGAGCCGGTCGCCGACGCGAACTTCGCGGGAGGAGCGCGCCGTCTGGCCCTGCGCTTCCACGCGGCCGAGCTCGCAGGCCTTCGCGGCGAGCGTGCGCGTTTTATAGAAGCGCGCTGCCCACAGCCATTTGTCGAGACGCACACCGCTCATGGATTGATCTTAGCGAGCTGGGCGAAAGGGCCGGGTTTCGTCCTTTGTTCGCCCGCGAATGCTACCGCGAAGCTCCCCGCCTGACAAGAGTACGAAGGACGATTCCCGGGAGGGGGAATCTGCTGGATTAACCGCAAGATCTTGTGGTCATGGCCTCGTCAACACCCAAGGCGGGTGTTTTTGCGGAAAACGGCCGGGGAGAGGTCTTGGGCACCCGGCAAACATTTTTAAAATCACAGATTTTCCACTTTGACGCGGGAACCTGCTCGGTTACGATCAAGTGGTCAAAAGTGGTCAAGAGTGGCGGAAGAGAGTCGATCTCGATGGATCCAGAGCCGAGGATAGCACGCAAAACGCTGCCGGCCCCGGTTTCGACTTCGGACGTTCCTCCCTCGATACCAGGCAGAAGGACCAGGCAGGAAGCATGTTTCGCGGCAACCATCCAGCTCGGGTTGATGAAAAGGGGCGGCTCAAGCTCCCGGCGGAATTCAAGCGCCAGATTGAGGAGCAGTACGGGGCGCAGTTCTACATCACGAGCAAGGACGGGCGGGTTGCGGAGATTCACCCGCTGCAGGAGTGGGAAAAGTTTGAGCAGAAGCTGGCGGCGATTCCGAATTTCAATCCCGCCAAGAAGAAGTTGCTGGACCGGCTGAACTACTACGGGCAGATGACGGAGATCGATGCCCAGGGCCGGGTGCTGCTGCCGCAGATTCTGCGGGAGTCAGCGAAGCTGGCCGGCGATGTGGTGGTGTTCGGGATGCAGACGTACCTGGAGGTCGCGAACCATGAGGCCTTCAAACAGAACATGGAGCAGAACCCGCTCACACCGGAAGACGAGCAGGCGCTGGCAGGGTTTGGTTTGTAAGCAGGGCAATCCCCCCAGGGGGAACACAGGCCGATGAGGCATGTGCCGGTTCTTTCTGAAGTAGCGATCCGAATGCTGAATGTGCGCCGCGGCGGGATCTATATAGATGCCACGCTGGGGCTGGCCGGGCACGCGAGCGAAATCGCTCGCCGGCTGGGAGCCGAAGGCAGGCTCATCGGGTTCGACCGCGATCCGGAGGCAATGGCCCTGGCGCGGGAGAAACTCGAGGCGCTCCGCGAGGAGCTGGGCGCGGAGATGCCGCAGGTGGAACTCCACGATGTGGAGTTCTCGCAGATGGCCGAAGTGCTGGCCGGGCGGAAGGTGGACGGGCTGCTGGCGGATTTTGGAGTGAGCTCGCTGCAGTTCGATGAGGCGCACCGAGGATTTAGTTTTCAGGCGGATGGGCCCCTGGATATGCGGATGAATCCGCGCGAGGGGGTCACCGCCGAACAAGTGGTAAATCAGGCCGGGGAAAAAGAACTCGCCGATCTGATTTACGAATTCGGAGAGGAAAGGAGGTCGCGGAGAATCGCCAGAGCCATTGTTCGGGGGCGGCCGGTGACGACGACGGGGCAGTTAGCCCGGATCGTGGCATCGGCGGCCCCGGCAATGAAACAGGAGCGGATTCATCCGGCGACGCGAACCTTTCAGGCTCTTCGAATTTATGTGAATGCCGAGCTGAGCGAGATTGACGCGCTGATCGAGGCGGCTCCGAAGGTGGTGAAGCCCGGAGGCCGGCTGGTGGTGATCAGCTTTCACTCGCTGGAGGACCGGCGGGCGAAGGATGCGCTGCGCGAGGGAGCGCGGCAGGGAGTTTGGGAAGTGCTGACGCGAAAGCCGGCGACGGCGGAAGCGGAGGAAACGGATCGCAATCCGCGGGCACGCAGCGCGAAGCTGCGGGCAGCGGAGAGGAAAGGCAGAGTTTAGGGAATAGGGATTAGGGATTAGGGAACAGGGATTAGGGAAAAGCGGTACAGGCGCGAGTCAGCTTCTAAACCCTAAACTCCAATCCCTAAATCCTGCAGTACAAGATCGGGCCGGGGGCCGTCCCACCGTACCAAAGGCGAAAGTAACTCGGACGACCACCACGCAACACTCCTCCTTCCTGTAAGCAGCGGCCCTGGCCCGGTCGTTGGAAGGATGCAGAAAAAAACCAGGGATACCCGAAAAAAATCGGTAAAGGTCGGAAAAAGGGAAATAGATTGTAAAGAGCGGGCGCTGAGGGAGACGGACGATGGCGACACAGGCAATGGCGGCACCGATGCTCGCGGGCGGCAACAGCCGCGATACGGAATGGGTTGCAACGCACAACGCGCGGCTGCTGGCAGCGCAGCGCGGCGGGCGGCGCGGACCGACTCCGGAAGCGCTGTTTACCAAGCGCCTGGACAATTCGCGTCTGGTGAAGGCGAACGATCCCGCGCGGGAGCGCGAGATGCGGACGTTTGCCGTCGCGATGGTCTTCCTGCTGTCGCTGGTTCTCATGTATGGATGGCAGCACTTCAGCGCGATCGAGTGCGGGTACCGGCTGCAGTCGGAGAAGCAGGTGATGCAGCAGCTGGAAGAGCAGAACCGGGAGCTGCGGCTGACCGCGGCGCAGCTGGCCGATCCGTCGCGCATCGACACGCTGGCAAGGAACCTGGGACTGACGGCGCCGCATCCGGGGCAGGTGGTGCACCCGAACGCGACGCTGACGATGGAGAACAATGGCGCGGTGATGGCGAAGGTGATGCCAGCCGTGCCCGCAATGCACTGAGTTACCCGGGGAGGAGAACATTCCTGCTGTGAATCGCCCTGCCTTCTCCTCCGATTTCGACACGGAGCCCCCGCAACCGCGACGGGCCGCACCGCCCTCCCCCCCTTCTCCTTCGCGCAAAAAGCCATTTCTGGTAACCCCGATGCGCCGCATGCGGATTCTGGGCGTGCTGGGCATCTTTCTCTTCTGGGGCGTGCTGATTGTGGGCCGTCTGTTCTGGCTGCAGGTGATCCGGCATTCAGAATGGCTGGATCGCGCGGAGCGCCAGGAGGAGCGGACGTTCACGGTCGCGCCGCGGCGCGGGATTCTCTACGACCGCGACCTGCACCCGCTGGCCATGACGGTGATCGCCGACTCGATTTATGCGGTGCCGTCGGAGATTGGCCCTGCCAACAAAGCGGCCGATGCGGCGATGCTGGCGAAGATCGTCCACAGCGATCCCGAAGACCGGTTCACGACGGACAAGCAGATTCTGCGGCGGCTGACGGATTCGCGCAACTTCGCGTGGGTGGCGCGGAAGCAAACGCCGGCGATCATTGCGCGGGTGAAGGCGCTGAACCTGAAGGGCATTTATTTCCAGAAGGAGTTCAAGCGGTTTTATCCCGACCAGCAGCTGGCGGCGCAGGTGCTCGGCTACGTGGGCATGGACGATGACGGGCTGGCCGGCGTGGAAGAAGATTTTGAGAAAGAGCTGCACGGCACGCCAGGCCACATGCTCACCGCGGTGGACGCGCGGCACCACGCGCTCGACAGCCAGGAGCGGGATCCGCAGCCGGGCGAGAACCTGGTGCTCTCCATCGACGCCAACATCCAGTTCATGGCGGAGAAGGCGCTGGATGCGAACATGGAGCGCACCGGCGCCGCCCACGGCACGGTGGTGGTGCAGGATCCGCATACCGGGCAGATCCTGGCGCTGGCCGTTCGGCCCACGTTCAACCCCAACGATTTTCGCCACACCGATCGCTCTCTGCTGACGGATCGGGCGGTGAGCGACGTCTACGAGCCCGGCTCGACCTTCAAGCTGGTCGCTTATTCGGCCGCACTGAACGAGAAGATCATTACGCCGGACTCGAGGATTCCCACGCTGGGAGGCGTGATCAACGTGGCCGGCCGCCTGGTCCACGACGACCGCGATGCCATCATCTTCGAGAGCCACCACGGGAATGTGCTGAGCGCGAACGAAGCGCTGTGGGAATCGAGCGACGTGGCCGCCATCGAGCTCGCCCAGCGCATGGGGCCCGACCTCTTCTATCACTACATTCAGGGTTACGGATTCGGGAAGCGCTCGGGTATTGAGCTGCCCGGGGAGACGCGCGGGCTGGTGAAGCCGCCGAGCCGCTGGCAGCCGACGACGATCGGGTCAATTCCGATGGGGCAGGAGATCGCAGTGACGCCGATCCAGCTGATCACGATGGCGTCGACGATCGCGAACGGAGGCGTGTATCTGCCGCCACACATCGTGCTGGAAAGCACGGACGAGTCGAAGCAGAACGGGACGCTGAAGCCGGTGGCGTTTCGGCAGGGCGAGGAACTGCCCAATCCGCTGCCGGCTGGCGCGCATCGCGTGATCTCGGAGATGACCTCGGCCGAGATGCGCAAGATGATGGAGGGCGTCGTTCTTTACGGCACCGGCCGCCCCGCGCAGCTGGACGGCTACAGCGCCGCGGGCAAGACAGGCACCGCGCAAAAAATCGACCCGGTGACGCACACCTATTCGAAGACGAAATATGTTGCTTCGTTCGTCGGGTTTGCGCCGGTCAGCGATCCCGCCGTGACCATCGCCGTTGTGATGGACTCGCCGAGCAAGGGCTCGCATTTCGGGACGGCGGTGAGCGCGCCGGTTTTTCACGAACTGGCGCAGCAGATCCTCGAGTACCTGGGTGTGCCGCACGATCAGGAGCTGCAGCCGGTAAAAGAGATCGCGAAGAACAGCAAGCCGGTGCCCGATGACGATCCGCAGCAAAGCCCGGAGGAGTTGCAGTCTCTGTTTGCGGAAGTGAATCGCCTGCCCGCGGACGATCCGCTGCGCAATCCAGCAGACCAGGGGCCTCCGCCGGATACGGCTGAGGTAAGTTCGGATGCGAGCCAGCCGCCGTTGCTGGGGCCGGTGGTGCCGGGGGCGGGTGCAGGGTCGGGATCGGCTTCGAGTTCCGGGTCTCTGTACGCGAAACCGCAGGAGTCTCTCGCGAAGCCGGCGGGCGTGCCGCTGCCGTCGAGCGCGAATCGGGGGACCGTGACCATTGCGAATCACCGTGTGGCTGTGCCGTCGTTTGCGGGCAAGTCGCTGCGCGAGGTGGTGATCGAGGCCAGCAACGCGGGGCTGGGCGTGCAGATTGTGGGCTCGGGCCTGGCGCGCGATCAGGTGCCTGCGGCGGGGACGCTGGTGCCGGCCGGGACCGATATTGTGGTGCGCTTCGGGCCGTAATTCCGGCCGCGGTGTGCGCGAACCCTGCGCTTACAATCAGCTTGTGATTCGCTTCGACCAGGTTATCCAGGGCGCTGAAATCGTGCGTCGCACCGGACCCAATCAGGAAATTGCCGGGGTGGAGTACGACTCGCGGCGTGTTGGCCGCGAAGGGCTCTTTCTGGCGATGCAGGGCGGAACGACGGACGGCAATCGCTACATCGCGCGGACGATCGAGCAGGGCGCGGCGGCGGTGGTGACGGATTCCGCGGCGGCGTTTTCAGAGGCAGCGCGGCAGCATCCTGAGATCGCTCTTGCCCAGGTACCGGCCGGCGGGGGACGCCGTGCGATGGCCGTGGTGGCGGCCAACTTCTTTGGGCATCCGGAAAAGCAGCTTGCCTTCAGCGGCGTAACCGGGACCAACGGCAAGACGACGACGGCGTTTCTGCTGGAAGCGATGCTGAATTCTGTGGGCCGGAAGACGGTGCTGGTGGGGACGATTGAGAACCATGTCGCCGGAGTCGTGCGGCCGGCGCCGCACACCACGCCGGAATCGCGCGATCTGCTGGCGCTGTTTCGGGAGGGCGCGGATGCCGGGGCGACGGAAGCGGTGATGGAGGTTTCGTCGCACGCGCTGGCGCAGGGACGCGTCTACGGGTTGCCGTACGACGTGGCGATCTTCACGAATCTGACTCAGGATCATCTCGACTTTCACGGCACGATGGAAAACTACTTCGCCGCCAAGCGCGCGCTGTTTGACGGGTCTCTGGGGCAGGCTCCGCGCGTGGCCGTTGTGAATGGAGATGATCCTTACGGGCGCGAGCTGGCGGGCGTGACTCGGGCTGCAGGAGGAGAGGTTTTCATCTATGGTCTGCGGGCGGGCGATTTCCGGGTAGAAGACGCAGAGATGGGCGCCGCGGGGATGCGCTTCAGGATGGTGACGCCGCAGGGTGCCGAGGAGGTGCGCACGCGCCTGACGGGGCGGGTGAATCTCTACAACCTGCTGGCGGCTGGCGCGGCCGCGATGGCGCGGGGTTTATCGCTGGAGCAGGTGGCTGCGGGAGCCGGAGCGCTGGATCATGTGCCGGGGCGATTCCAGACAGTCGATGCCGGGCAGGCATTTACGGTGGTGGTGGACTACGCACACACCGACGATGCGCTGCGCAATCTGATCGCGCTGGCTCGGGAGTTTGTCGGCGCGGATCATCGGGTGATTACGCTGTTTGGCTGCGGCGGCGACCGCGACCGGGCCAAGCGTCCGAAGATGGGCCGGGCGGCCGGAGAGGGCAGCGACCTGGTGGTGCTGACCTCGGACAATCCGCGGAGCGAGGATCCCGAGGCGATCCTCGCGGACGCGCTGCCGGGGCTGGCCGCCACCGGCACACCATATATAGTTGAGGCCGATCGTGCGCGGGCGATCCACCGAGCGCTTGATGCGGCGCAGCCTGGCGACATTGTTCTGCTGGCAGGCAAGGGGCACGAGAAGGAGCAGGTCTTGCGTGACCGGACGATTCCGTTTGACGATGCCGCGGTCGCCGCCGCCGCGCTGCGAGAGCTGCAGGGGAGCCAGGCATGAAGCTGACGCTGGAGCAGATCGCCCGCTGGTCGGCGGCGGAGTTGCAGCCGCAGGCAACTGCGGAAACCGCGGCGACCGGCACCTCTATCGACTCGCGCACGCTGCAGCCGGGCGACCTGTTCGTTGCCATCCACGGCGAGCGATTCGACGGCCACGATTTCCTGGCAGCGGCCTTCGAGCGCGGCGCATCGGCGGCGGTCATTGCCCGGGAGCGGTTGACGGGCCTGCCGGAAGCGGCTCGGCAAAAGCCGCTGCTGCTGGTGGAAAATCCGCTGGCGGCATTGCAGCGCCTGGCTGCCGCGGTGCGAAGGCACTGGGGCAAACGCGTTGTGGGCATCACCGGCTCGGCCGGCAAGACGACAACCAAGGAAGCCATTGCCGCGGTTCTCGGCGCGCGCTTCTCCGTGCTCAAGTCGCAGGGGAACCTGAACAACCACTTCGGTCTTCCGCTCCAGTTGCTGCGCCTCGAGCCGCAGCACGAGGTTGCTGTAATCGAGATGGGGATGTCGGCGGCGGGCGAGATCACCGCACTCTGCCGCATCGCCGCGCCGGACTGGGGCGTGGTGACCAACGTGGGCCATGCGCATGCAGAGTTCTTTGCGGACGGCGTCGCGGGCATAGCGCGCGCGAAGTATGAGCTGGTGGCCGCGCTGCCGCGCAACGGCGTTGCCTTCCTGAATTGCGACGATGCGTATGTCTCGCAGTTTGGAAGGGACTTTCAGGGCAAGGTGATCTACTACGGCCGCGGGGCCTGCGGCGATCCGCGCGCAGAGAGCGTGGAAGTGCTGGGCGCCGAGGGGTTGCGGATCGAAGTTCGCGCCGGGGAGCAGCACGCGACGCTGCACCTGCACCTGCCTGGCGCGCACAATGCCGCCAACGCGATGGCGGCTTTGGCCGTGGGGCTCGAAGCGGGAATTCCCCTGGACGATGCCTGCGCCGCGCTCGAACAGTTGCGCCCCGAAGACAAGCGCGGGCAGACGCTGGAGTGGCACGGCGCGACGATCCTGAACGACGCGTACAACTCCAACCCCGAGGCCCTGAAGTCGATGATCGCCACGCTGGCGGGCATGCCGGCACAGAGGCGCATCCTGGTCGCGGGCGAGATGCTGGAGCTGGGGCCGGAGTCCGAAGCGTTGCACGCGGCCTGCGGGGCAGCGGCCGCCCAGGCCGGCATCGATGTCATCGTCGGCGTTCGCGGTTTGGCTCGGCCTCTGGTCGAGGCCGCTCAAAATGCCGGCGCCCAGGCGCTCTTTCTCGACTCGGCCGAAGCGGCCGGCGCCTGGCTCCGCGAAAACCTCCGCCCGGGCGATGCGGTCCTGCTGAAAGCCTCGCGCGGTGTGCGCCTGGAGAAGGCTCTGGATGCGCTGCGCGACCCCGGAAAGTAAGGCAGACGCGTACCCGGAAAGGGACCCCGGCGTGTCGGGAAAAAGAGAGGCCTGGCGTGACCAGGCGGGTTAAGATAAGCGGGAACCCACGCGCCCACCGGAGGAAGTTTGCTTTACTGGCTGCTGTATCAGAAGCTGTTTCCGTACTTCAGACCCTTCCGCATCTTCCGGTATCTGACGTTCCGCACAGCGTTTGCCTCGCTCACCGCGCTGCTCATCACGCTCATCATTGGACCGTGGGTGATCGAGCGGCTGCGCGAGTTCCAGATCGGGCAGTACATTCGCGAAGAGGGCCCCAAGGCCCACCAGAAGAAGGCCGGCACACCCACGATGGGTGGGGTGCTCATCTGCATCGCGATTCTGCTGCCGACGTTTCTGTGGGCCGACCTGTCGAATCCGTTCATCTGGCTGGTGATGTTTTCGTCGGCAGCCTTCGGCGCCATCGGTTTTGCCGATGACTATATTAAGGTGATTCATCGCCGGAACCTCGGCCTGACGGCCCGCGCCAAGCTGCTCTACCAGTTCCTGGCCGCCGGCGTCATCGCCGTTGTGCTGGTGCTCATGGATCTGGAGGGCCGCTACTCGACGCGGCTGGTGGTGCCCTTCGTCAAGTTCTTCCACCCGCGGCTGGCCATTCCCGGGCTCACGCACATTCCGCACCTGGGCGTCCTGGCGTTTCTGCCGTTTATCGCGTTTGTGATGCTGCTGATCGTGGGCACCAGCAACGCCGTCAACCTGACCGATGGGCTGGACGGGCTGGCGATCGGCTGCACCATCATCGCCGCCGGCGCGCTTACCGTGCTCACCTACGTGAGCGGCCACGTCACCTTTGCCGATTATCTGGAGCTGCAGCGGATGCCGCTGGTCAGCGAGGTCACTGTCTTTTGCGGGGCGATGACCGGGGCCAGCATCGGCTTCCTCTGGTACAACGCCCATCCGGCGGAGATTTTCATGGGCGACGTGGGCTCGCTGGCGCTGGGCGGAACCCTGGCCACGCTGGCCGTGGTCATCAAGCAGGAGCTGCTGCTGCCGTTTATCGGTGGCGTCTTTTATATCGAGATGATGTCGGTGATCCTGCAGGTGGGCAGCTTTAAACTGCGAGGCGGCAAGCGGATCTTCCGCATGGCGCCGCTGCACCATCATTTCGAGCTGCTGGGCTGGTCGGAGTCCAAGGTGATTGCCCGATTCTGGATTCTGGCCCTGGTGTTTGCACTCTTTGCACTCACAACCCTGAAGCTGCGATAAAGGGGAGAGCCGGCGTGGGAGAATAAACCAGCCGGCGCTCGCGAGTATCGATGGACATTAAAGGCAAAAAGGTTCTGGTTGTCGGTCTGGGCAAATCAGGACTGGCAGCGGCGCTCTTCCTGCGGCGTCAGGGAGCGCAGGTCACTGTCTCTGACGTGCGCAGCGCCGAGGCGCTGGCGAAGGAAATTCCGGCGCTGATCGACGAAGGCATCGCCGTCGAGGCTGGCGGGCATGGGCTGCTGACCTTCCGCCGCCAGGATCTGATTGTCGTCAGCCCGGGCGTCCCAGTGGATACGCCGGAGCTGGTCCAGGTGCGCAAGTTTGGGCTGCCGATTATCGGAGAGCTGGAATTGGCGTCGCATTATCTGCGCGGCAAAATCCTGGCTATCACCGGCTCCAACGGCAAGACCACGACGACGTCTCTTTGCGGGGAGATTCTTGAAGCCGGGAAGCTGCCCACCCAGGTAGGCGGAAACATCGGCGTGCCGGTCATTGCGCTGGTCGAAGCGTCGCGGGACGACGGATGGTCGGTGCTGGAAGTGTCGAGCTTCCAGCTGGAGACGACGGACATTTTTCATCCGCAGATCGCCGTCATTCTCAACATCACGCCGGACCACCTCGATCGCCACGGCACCTTTGAGAACTACGCCGCTGCTAAGGAGCGCATCTTTGCCCGACAGACAGCGGAGGACGCCGTGGTGCTGAACGCCGACGACGATGTGACCGCTCGCGCTGCCGCCCGCGCGCCGTCGCGGATCTTCTGGTTCAGCAGGAAGCGCGTGGTGCGGCAGGGGGCGTTCGTCCACGAGGGCGTGATTACGTATCGCGCATCGGAGCAGGGAGCGTCGGAGCCGGTTCTCAAAGTTGAGGAGATACCCCTCAAGGGCGCGCATAACGTCGAGAATGTTTTGGCCGCGGTGTGCGCGGCGCGGCTGGCCGGCGTCGATGCGAAAACGATCCGCCAGGCGGTGATGGCGTTCAAGGCGGTCGAGCATCGGCTGGAGTTCGTGGCCACGATCAACGCAGTGGACTACTACAACGACTCCAAGGCCACCAATGTGGATGCCACGATCAAAGCGATTGCCGCGTTTCCGGGCGGCATTCACCTCATCCTCGGCGGCAAGGACAAGAATTCCGACTACCGCCAGATGCGTCCGCTGCTGCAGGAGCGCGTGAAGGCCGTGTACACCATCGGCGCGGCTGCGGAGAAGATTCACACGCACATTGAGGGCGCGGTGCTCATTGTGAACGCGGGCACGCTGGAAGAAGCGGTCAAGCGGGCAGGGAATGCGGCGCAGCCGGGCGAGATCGTACTGCTGGCCCCGGCCTGCTCCAGCTTCGATCAGTTCGAAAACTACGAGCATCGGGGGCGGGTATTTAAGGAAGCGGTGCTGGCGCGGCGCGGTGTCGCCGCTCTGAGCCACTCCTGAATCGAGGTCTATGGCGAAACGCGTCGGTGTCGATAAGGGGCTGTACTGCGCCACCCTGTTTCTGGTGGTGATCGGCCTCGCCATGGTCTTCAGCGCCTCGGCGGTGATGGCGCGGGAGCGCTACGGATCGCCATACACCTTTCTGATCCGCCAGGCGCTGTTTGCGGTCTTTGGCCTGGCCTGCATGACGCTGCTGATGCGCGTGGACTACCGCAAATACAACCGGCCCAGCGTGGTGTTCCCCTTCGTGGGGGTGACCGTCATTTTTCTGCTCTCCGCATTCCTCATGCGCGACTCGCACAACACGCATCGCTGGATCCGCCTTGGCGTGCTCTCCTTCCAGCCGTCAGAGATTGCCAAGCCTGCGATGGTGCTCTTCCTGGCGTGGTTCCTGCAGAACCGCATGCACGCCATGGACGACGTGCGCAACACGATCATCCCCGCAGCGCTGCCCAGCCTGATTTTCATTGCGCTCATTTTGAAAGAACCTGACCTCGGCACGGCGCTCGTCTGCGCCGGCGTCACCGCGCTCATGCTGTGGCTCGCCGGGATGAACTTCAAATACCTCGGCTATGCTGCGCTGGCTTCGATCCCCGTGCTGTACGTCATGCTCTTCCGCGTGGCGTGGCGGCGGGACCGCCTGCTGGCCTTTCTCAATCCTGAATCGGATCCGCTGGGCAAGGGCTACCACATCCTGCAGTCGCTCATCGCCGTTGGATCAGGCGGCTTCCGCGGCGTGGGCTATATGGACGGCACGGCCAAGCTCTTCTACCTGCCGGAGCCGCATACCGACTACATCTTTGCCAGCATCGCGCAGGAACTGGGCCTGCTCGGCTCGCTGATTGTCGTCGGGCTGTTTGTCTTTATTGGCTATCGCGGCATGCGGGCGGCGATTCTCTCGCGCGATCCCTTTGCGCGATTCCTGGCGTTCGGCATCACGGCGACCATCCTCATCCAGGCCTTCTTCAACATCAGCGTGGTGCTGGCGCTGGTGCCCACCAAAGGCATCACGCTGCCCTTCGTCTCCTACGGGGGAACGTCGCTCTTCATCATGCTGGTGCTCATGGGCGTGCTGCTCAACATCACGCGCGAAGTGGACTGACCTGGCGGCGATCCAGCATTCTGAAGACATGGAACACCGCGACGAGGTCGTCGATCAGTTCACACGCCAGGCGGCGCAGTTCGCGCACTCGCCGGCCGCCCGCAACGAAGAGATTGTCGAGAGGATCCTGCGCCTGGCGCGGCTGAGCCCGTCGGATACGGCTCTGGACGTCGCCTGCGGTCCAGGGGTTCTGGCCTGTGCTCTGGCCCGGCACGCCGGTCGCGCCACGGGCATCGACCTGACCCCGGCCATGCTCGATCAGGCGCGGGCGACGCAGGCCGACGCTGGGCTGACAAACCTGCAGTGGGATCTCGGCGATGTGACGGCGATGCCGTATCCCGCCGGGACGTTCAGCGCCGTCACCTGCCGCTTCGCCTTCCACCATTTTCCCGAACCGCTGCGCGTCCTGCGCGAGATGCGCCGCGTCGCCCGCCCGGGCGGCCGCATCGTCGTTGCCGACAGCGCGCCAATTCCGGAAAAGGCTGGCGCGTTCAACGCGATGGAGAAGCTGCGCGATCCGTCGCACACGCGCGCGTTGCCCGTCGAGGAACTCCGCGCGCTCTTCACGGCGGCCGGATTGCCGGAGCCGCGCGTGGAGCAGACGCGCCTGGCGCTCGATCTGGATTCTTTCCTCGCCCGTTCGTATCCACCCGGTGGCGAACGAGACAAGGACCGCCTGCGCACGATGTTCGAAGACGCCCTGGCCGATGATCGTCTCGACGTGGAGCCCCGGCAAGAAGGAGGGACGATTCATTTCTCTATTTCGGTCGCGATTCTGGCGGCACAGGTGCCCGATGCCGGCTGACGCCGGGCCCCGCATCCTATCGGCAACGTCGAGGAGCGGCTTACCAGATCCGGCGTATACCGAAAGCATCGAACAGGCGCTCGTTGCTTACGAGCGGTAGATTCTCGGCCTGCGCCTGCGCGATGAGCATTCGGTCGAACGGATCCCGATGAGGAATTGCCAGCAGGCCGGCGCGCGAGGCATGTTCCAGCGTCACTGAGAGCGGCTGAAAACCGAGCCGTTCGATCCGGGAGCCGATTTCAGCAGAGAACCCGGCGGCGTCGGGCAGCTTGCCGATCCGGACCTTCGTGGCGATCTCCCACCCGGATGCCGCGCTGACCAGGACCTCCGTGTTGAAGGACTCCAGCAGAGCACGGGCTTTTGTGGACAGCTTGTCAGGAGACAGTGCGGCCCACAGAAGGGCGTGCGTATCCAGCAGGACCCGCACGGCCTACTCCCAGGCGTCCAGTTCTTCAGCGGGGAGCGGATCGAAGAATTCTGGCCCGACCTGAAATTCCCCTTTGAAGAGGCCCAGTTGGCGCTTTTGCCCAGGCTTTTTCAAAGGCACCAGGCGAACCACCGGCTGCTTACCGCGCGCGATCAGAATCTCCTCGCCGCGTTCGGCCCGCTCGATCAGCCGCGACAGGTTCGTCTTTGCCTCGTGAATCCTGCTGATCGCCATCTCATTCCCTCCTGGCTAACTGCATGTTAGCTAATTTGCGTCTCCTTGTCGATGGATAATTCATCGGATTCAAAGGCCATAGAATACCCTTGCGATGCAACAGAATCCCCGCGTCCTCATCGCCGGCGGCGGCACCGGCGGCCACATCATCCCCGCCCTGGCCATTGCCGATGAGCTGAAAGCCCGCCACGGCGCCGAGATCCTTTTTGTCGGCACGGCGCGCGGGCTCGAATCGCGCCTCGTGCCCCAGGCCGGCTATCCGCTGGAGCTGATCCGCGTCGGCCAGCTGAACCACGTCTCGCTGGCTACTCGCCTGCGCACCCTCGTCGATCTGCCGCTGGGCCTCGTTCAGTGCGTGCGCCTGCTCCATCAGTTCCGCCCCGCCGTGGTCATCGGCGTTGGCGGATACGCATCCGGCCCGGTGATGGGCGCGGCGATTCTTCTGCGTATTCCCACGCTGGCCTTCGAGCCGAACGCCGTACCGGGGCTGGCCAACCGCCTGGTGGGCGCGTGGGTGAGCGCGGCCGCGGTCAATTTCGCCCCCGCCGCACGGTATTTCCATCGGGCCCGCCTCACGGGTATCCCGGTCCGCGCGGATTTCTTTCATCTCGCCCCGCGTCCCGCCGGCGCGCCGCCGCATCTGCTGGTCTTTGGCGGCAGCCAGGGCGCGCGGGTGCTGAACAGCATTGTGCCGAAGATTGGCGCTTCACTGCTCGCGCAGGTGCCGGGGCTGACCATCCTCCACCAGGCGGGCGCTCGACACTTTGAGGCGACGCTTGCCGCCTGGCAGACCAGCGGAGCGCCGGCGGAGCGGTGGCAGGTTGCGGCGTTCCTCGACGACATGCCCCGCCGCTTCGCCGCCGCTGACCTAGTTCTCTGCCGCAGCGGCGCCTCCACGGTTGCGGAGCTGGCCGCCGCCGGAAAGCCGGCTGTGCTGGTGCCGTTTCCACAGGCTGCAGATGACCACCAGCGCCGCAATGCTGAAGTTATGACCGAGGCCGGAGCCGCGCGCGTTCTCCTCGAGCCCGACCTCACCTCGGAACAGCTCCAGGGCACCCTGGTCGATCTGCTCGGCGACCCGGAACGTCTCCGCTCCATGGCGGAAAACGCCCGCACGCTGGCGCATCCCGATGCCGCGCAGACGATCGCCTCCATGGCGATGGCTCTGGCGCGCGGCGATTTCCGGGCCGACCCCCGCTGACTTTGCCCCACAAGCAGAAAGCCCGCTCCGAAGAGCGGGCTCTGTCTGTTGCGACCGGCGATTACCGGTGGCCACCGCCGTGACCACCACCGCCGCCATGGAAACCACCGCCACCGCCGCCGTGGAATCCGCCGCCGCCATGGAATCCACCGACCGCACCGCCGCGAACACCGCCGCCACCGAAGCTCCGGGCTCCGCCGGCGTAACCGCGGGCTCCGCCCGCATAACCGCCGCGGTATGCCCCAGCCGCGCCACCGCGATACGCCCCGGCATAGCCGCCACGATAGGCTCCAACGCCGCCCCGGTATCCGCTGCCATAGCCGGCGCGGTAACCACCGGCATAGCCGCCTCGGAACCCGGCGTATCCGTGAGCGCCGTAGCCTGCGCGGTAGCCATAACCGCCGCGATAGCCGTAGCCGCCGCGATAACCCCAGCCGCCCCAGCCGTAGCCGACCCGGCCGTAGCCCCAGCCCCAGGGATGTCCGTACCAGCCGTGATACCACGGCCCGGCGCCAATGAAGACGCCGTCATAAAACCAATCCGGTCCCCAATAGCCGTAAGGGGCACAGGAGTAGGGATAGTAGGAGTAGTAGCCCCATTCGCAGACCGGGGGTCCACCCACCGCGTAGCCGGGGTAGCCTACCTCCGGCCCGATGCCGATGCCCACTGCTACCTGAGCCTGGGCCGGCCGGACCAGCGCCAGAGGCGCCGCCAGCAGTGCCACCATTAAAACCGAGCGCAGACCGCGCATGATCGAACCTCCTGTCAGACCGCTGGCTGTTGATTCTCTTGCTTTCGGCCTGACCCGCGGCCCCCGGATTCACCGAAGCACCGCGCTGCCTCTATAAACATTAGACGCCACAAAATGTTGCGGCGGATCGGAGCATCCTAAACCGATCAAAAAAGGGAGGTTTCTGCCGCGAAGCATCTGCAGCCGCCGCGGCCGTTTACCACTGGCGTGGCGGCGGGTAGTACCAGTGCCCCGGGTAGGGATACCAGGGCGCCGAGAAGATGGACATCAGCAGAGCGATAACCCACCCGATCCCCGTCCATCCCAGAAACAGATTGAGCAGAAAGATGCCCGTAGCGTTGTGCGTGCGGCGCGCCACCGCGATGAGGGAGGGCAGGAAGTAGATCCCGACACCGATGAGCCCGGCCATAGATGCCTCCGGAAAGTTCCCAATAGAGCAGTACGCGGGCGGCAGGGAACCGGTTCCATCCAGCATACCCCCGGAACCATGGGGTCCATTCGATATTCAGGGCCTGAAACAGCAACGCACCCGGAGGCGGGGAGCCTCGACGGGTGCGCATAGGCCGGTTTTTGGGGACGCGGCCTTCATCTCATTGTTGTCTTACCTGTGGTGGAAGTCGGCATGACCTCCGCGCACATCGCCGTGGAAGTCGCGACCGCGATCCCGGTCGAAGTCGCGGTGGTCGTATCCGCGGGCATAGACGGGGCCATAGTTGTAGCCATAGGCGCCCACGTAGCCGTTGCCCTCAAACACCCAGCGGCCCGGTACCCAGACGTTGCCGTAGTAGTAGCCCGGTGTCCACACGTAGCCCACTCCCGGAGAAGGGGGCACGGCGATCACGGCCGGCGCGACGCCGATTCCAACGCCGATACGGACCTGTGCCTGCGCTGCCGCTGCGCCCAGTCCCAGGATGCCGCTCAATGCCACTGCGCGAAGAATGCTTTTCATTGCGAGACCTCCTCGGGTTCCTTCTCGAACTGCTCTCGATTTGGAACCACTTCATCTCGTCGTTCTGGACTTGTCGAACGCTTGCCGGCGCGATTTGTTGCGGTGCATTTTGGGCCGGCAGCGGCGCAAGTGACACAAATAAAATGAATCCCTGCGCGCCGAATCAGACCGTCACAGCGCACGGCCTGCGCGCTCTGTCAAGGGGGGAATCGCAGTGACTGAAAAGTTCATGCGGGCGGCGGTGGGACAATAGAGGAGTATGGAAATGCTTGGGCTCTACCTTGCCGTTCCTTTCTGCCGATCCAAATGCACCTTCTGTAATTTCGCTTCCGGAGTTTTTCCCGCAGCCCATCACGAGCGCTACGTCGCTCGCCTTGAAGAAGACCTGCGCCACATGCGCGCGCGCGCCCATCAGTGGGGCGCGGTTCTGCCTCAGGCAGCCGACTCCATCTACTTCGGCGGCGGCACGCCCTCGCTTCTGGCGCCCGTGCTGTTCCGCAGGCTTTTCACCAGCCTGCGCCGCGAATTTGCCGTGCTGCCCACCGCCGAGATCACCGTGGAGTGCGCGCCGGGCCAGCTCGATCCCGCCGTGCTCGACATGCTGCTGGAGTGCGGCGTCAACCGCATCAGCTTCGGCGTGCAGTCATTCGTTGATGCGGAAGCCAAATCGATTGGCCGCCTGCATACCCGCGCAACGGCTCTTGCGGACATCCGTCGCGTGCGTGATGCGGGCATCGCCGACGTCAGCGTGGACCTGATCGCCGGCCTTCCGGGCCAGACCATGCGCTCCTGGTTCGAATCGCTCGGCGTGCTGGCCGACTCCGGCGTGGACCACGCCAGTCTTTATATGCTGGAGGTCGATGACGACTCGCGCCTGGGCCGCGAGATGCTCGCGCACGGCGGCCGCTATCGAGCCCAGGATGTTCCCGCCGACGACATGATCGCCGATATGTACACCGAGGCCATCGGCTTGCTCGCCGGCCGCGGCCTGGCCCAGTATGAGATCTCCAATTTCGCCCGCACCGGCTGCGAATCGCGCCACAACCTGAAGTACTGGCGTCGCCATCCGTACCTCGGCTTTGGGCTCGACGCCCATTCCATGCTGCGTACGCGCGTCGGCGGCGCACTCCGTTTCGCCGCCACGGATGATCTGGACGCGTATCTGGGGGATTGCTCCGCGCTTGCCCCACGCGCGCTCACCCGCGACGAGGAACTGGAGGAGGCGTGGTTCCTGGGACTGCGCATGAACGAAGGCGTGAGCCTGGCGGCGCTGCGTCAGGATTTTTCCGCAGCCGGAGTCCGCGAATGCCTGGGCGCCATCTCCGATCTGGAACGCGAGAACCTTGTCACCTTTTCCGGCGGCGATCGCGTGGCCCTGACCGCGCGGGGACGCCTGCTGGCCAACGAAGTCTTCGAGCGCTTCCTCGCAGAGCCGGCCGTCGCCTGACGCTGCCGGCAGGAAGCTCCAGCGTTCTCCCGGCGAAATCTCTGCGCCAGGCGGGCTCCTCGCAGTTGGCTACCGCCTACCAGCTTCCGGTCTCCTTCTAAAATGAAGGAAACCGGAAAAACCATGGCCACCGAAACCGCTGTTCCTGCCCAAGCCACGATCTCCACGCCCACCGCTCTGATCGATGTCCGCAGCGATACGGTCACGAAGCCAACGCCCGCCATGCGCGCCGCCATGGCCGCAGCCGAGGTCGGCGACGACGTCTACGGTGAAGATCCGACCGTTAATCGCCTGGAAGCCCGCGCCGCGGAGATCTTTGGCCGAGAGGCCGGGCTCTTTCTCCCCAGCGGCACCATGGGCAACCAGACGGCGATCCGGCTGCTGACCCAGCACGGCCAGGAAGCGATCGTCGATGCCCGCGCCCACATCGTCGAGTGGGAGATAGCCATGGCTTCGGCCTTCTCCGGCGTGCAGCTCCGAACGATCGCCGCGCCGCGAGGCATCTTTACCTGGAGTGCGATTGAACCGCACATTACCGGCAAGCACTACCACCGCGCCTCGACTGGCCTGATTGCGCTGGAAAACACGCACAACATGGCGGGCGGTACAGTCACGCCGCTCGAAGTGATGGAAGAGATCTGGGGCGGCGCTTCGGAGCGCGGGCTACCGGTGCATCTCGACGGCGCTCGCATCTTCAATGCGGCGGTCGCGCTCGGCAAGGATGTTCGCACGCTCACGCGCGGCTTCACCACCGTGATGTTCTGCCTGTCCAAAGGGCTGGGCGCGCCGGTCGGGTCCATGCTGGTGGGCACGTATGAGCAAATGGATCGGGTAAGGCACATTCGCAAAGCGCTCGGCGGAGGGATGCGCCAGGCGGGCATTCTCGCGGCCGCCGGCCTGATCGCGCTCGAAGAAGGCCCTGGGCGCCTGCACGAAGATCACGCCAACGCCCGGCTCCTCGCCGAGGCCATCGCTGCCACCGGTCTGGTCGAGATTGACCTCGACGCGGTCCGCACCAACATCGTGATCTTCACGTTGCCCAACCAGGGCGATGCCGCGGATATGGTCGAAAAACTCAGGGCCCGCGGCGTGCTCGCCGGAACCACCGGCCGGCACAGCGTCCGCTTTGTCACGCACCGCGACGTGGATCGCTCGGGCTGCGAGGAAGTGGCCCGCGTCACGGTTGAGTTGCTGACGGCATAGAGTCACGGCGAGCCGCGATCAGCAGCAGCATGGGTCGTTCTCTCTCCTTCGCCATCTCGGGATGCGCCGCGACCTGCTCCGCCGCGGGCCCCCATTCCTCGAGATGCGTCGCCGTAAAGCCAGACTCGCGCAGGAGGCGAAACAGCGTCGCGATGGTTCGATGCTGCTTGATGACTCCTTTCATCAGCCAGTCCGTGGCGCGAGCGCCCTCGTCCAGGTAACCGTTCAGCACCCAGCTTTCCTGCCCCTCATACTCCACCCATCCCTGGCGGCGCGGCGCGGTGTACAAGGGGTGCTCTGTCGAGAAGACAAGCCATCCCTCCGGAACCATGGCCGTATGGACCGAGGCGAGAAGGCGGGACAGGTTTTCCAGGTAGTGGAGAGCCAGGGAACTAAAGACAAGGTCGAAGCTCGCCGCCGGCAACTCGACCGCTTCCAGATCGGCTCTCTGATACACGATGCCGTCGTCGGTCGTCATCTCTCTCGCGCGCTCGAGCATCTTTTCCGAGACGTCGATTCCCAGGACCCGACTGGCTCCCTGTTCGCGGGCCCACCGGGCGAACCACCCAAACCCGCAGCCCAGGTCCAGAATTCGTTTTCCGCGCACTTCGGGGAGCAGAGCCCGCAAAGCCGGCCACTCCGCCGCGCCTTCCAGCCCCTCAACGGATCGCCGCATCTGGCTGTAGATCTGGAAAAACTCGGGATTGTCGTAAATGTTCTGGGTCATCGTCGCGGCCCGCCGCCGCACCCCTGATTATTCCTGAGAACAGACGTCCGGGGACAAAGGCCGACACCGGCAATGAAGATGCGTCGTCCCTCGGTTGCGATGGGGCCGGCTAACTGTATCCCGTATCCCGGAATGCCTGTTTTTATAAACCTATTTCCAGAATAGCTATGCTCCTGCTACACTCCTCTTCCATGGACAGCAAATCCGCCCCGCGCGATCTCTTTCCCGGCGCTCTGGAGATGATGATCCTCCAGTCGCTCCGCCTCAAGCCCATGCACGGCTACGCGCTGGTGAAGCACATCCAGCAGGCCTCTGACGATCTGCTCCGCATCGAAGAGGGTTCGCTGTACCCGGCTCTGCAGCGCATGCTCCGCGAGGGCTGGCTCAGCTCGGAGGAAGGCGTCTCCGCCAAAGGCCGCCCTACGCGCATCTATCGCCTCACCAAAGCCGGCCTGCGCCGGCTCGAACAGGAGCGCTCCAGCTTCGAACAGATGACCGCCGGCATCAGCCGCGTACTGGCCGTGGCCCGCGCCTGAGGAGGCTTCCATGCCCCGATCGTTCTCCGGATTTTTCTCGTCGCTCTTCTCCCGCCGCCGCCGCTACGACGACGTCGCTGTCTCCATCGAAGAGCACATCACGGAAAAAGTGGAAGAGCTGGTGGGAGACGGCATGCCCCGCGAACAGGCCGAGCAAACGGCTCGCCGCACCTTCGGCAACGTCACCCTTCTTCAGGAACGGAGCCGCGAAGCCTGGCAGTGGCCGCGCGTCGAGTCACTGCTTGCCGATCTGAAGCTGGTCTTCCGCCGCCTGGGCAAAGCCCCTGGGTTCGCCACCACCGTTCTGCTCACCCTGGCCATCGGCATCGGCGCCAATACCGTCGTCTTCAGCGTCATCAATCGCGTTATGCTGCGCCCGCTGCCGTATCCCGACTCGGACCGTCTTCTCGCTCTTTGGCTTGACGCGCCCGGCGCCGGCGGCCTGGCAAACTTCTCCAGCGGCCTCCAGCTTTCGCCGTCGATGTACTTCACCTTTCTCCGCCACAACCAGACCTTTCAATCGCTCGGCATCTGGAGTCCCGGGACGGCCAGCATCACCGGCGTCGCTCAGCCGGAGCAGGTCCACGTGATCGGCGTCAGCGATGGTGTGCTGGAGTCGCTCGACGTCCCTTCGGCCGCTGGCCGCTGGTTCACCCACGCCGATCAGGATCCCCGCGGTGCGCAGTCCGTCATGCTTAGCTACGGCTACTGGCAGCGGCGTTTCGGCGGCGATCCTTCCGTCATCGGCCGCGTTCTCCAGGTGGACGCGCAGCCGCGCACCATTGTCGGCGTCATGCCTCGCAATTTCCGCATCGCCGATCGCTCCTTTGAGCTGCTGCTGCCGCTCGCGCTCGATCCCGTCAACGAAAAGCTGGCTCCGTTCGGCTATTACGGCATTGGACGCCTCAAGCCCGGCGTCTCCATCGCCCAGGCTGACGCGGATATCGCGCGCCTGATCCCCGTCTGGATGGATTCCTGGTCCAACGGCCCCGGCACGAATCCGCACTGGTACGAGCACTGGCTGATCGCGCCCCATTTCCGTTCGCTCAAGCAGCAGGTCATCGGCACGGTGGGCAATGTGTTGTGGATCGTCATGGCTACCGTCGGCCTGGTCATGCTCATCGCCTGCGCCAACATCGCCAACCTGCTCCTCGTCCGCGCCGACTCCCGCCAGCAGGAGCTTTCCATCCGCGCCGCGCTCGGCGCCGGCCGCGCCCGCATCGCGCGCGAGCTGCTGCTGGAGAGTCTCACCCTCGGCCTTCTTGGCGGACTGCTCTCGCTGGCTGTGGCCTGGGGCGGGCTGCGTCTGCTCGTCGCCATCGGTCCCGCCAATCTGCCGCGTCTCGCGGAAGTCTCCCTCGACGCCCGCTCTCTCGCCTTCACTTTTTTGCTGGCGGTCGTCTCCGGCCTCTTCTTTGGAGCGATTCCGGCATGGCGCTATGCGCGCGCCCATCTTTCCCTGTCGTCCGGCTCATCGACGCGAACGGCCAGTGCCAGCCGCTCCAGCCATCGCTCGCGCAACGTGCTGGTCATTGCGCAAACCGCCATGGCGCTCGTGCTGCTCATCAGCGCCCTGCTCATGATCCGCAGCTTTGCCGCCCTGCGCAACGTCGATCCCGGCTTCTCCGACCCTGCGCACATCCAGACTGTGACCATATCGATCCCCGATCAGCTCGTTGCCGATCCGGTTGCCGTCACTCGCATTCAGAACGCAATCGACGACCGCATCGCCGCGATTCCTGGCGTCTCTGCTGCAGGGTTTGCGTCTGCTGTGCCCATGGATAACGACGATCCCAACTGGGATCAGATCGGGGTCGAGGGCAAGGTCTACCCCAACGGTGTGCTCCCCCTTCGCCTCTTCAACTACGTCTCGCCCGGATTTTTCCGCGCCATGGGCACGCGCCTTGTCGCTGGGCGCGATTTCACCTGGGACGATCTCTATGGCCTGCACAACTACGTGATGGTCTCGGAAAGCTTCGCCCGCGACGGCTGGGGATCGGCTGCGGCCGCCGTCGGCAAGCGTATCCGCCAGTTCTCGTCCATGCCCTGGCAGGAAGTCATTGGCGTCGTCCAGGACGTCCGCGTCCACGGCGTCAACGAGGTCGCGCCGCCCACCGTTTATTGGACCGCCCAGCTCAACGACCCTTACACCCACGTCCCAACGATCTCTGCGCCACGCGTGGCCACCTTTGCCATTCGCTCCAGCCGCGCCGGGACTGCCGGCTTCCTCAATCAGCTCCAGCAGGCGGTCTGGTCGGTCAACGGCAACCTGCCGCTGGCCGATGTGCGCACCATGGGTGACCTTTATGACCAGTCGATGGCTCGAACCTCGTTCACCCTGACCATGCTGGCGATCGCCGGATCGATGGCCCTGGCTCTCAGCATCATCGGGATCTATGGCGTTATGGCGTACGCGGTTTCCCAGCGAACCCGCGAAATCGGCATCCGGCTGGCCCTGGGTGCGCCGCGCACCGCCCTTCGCTGGCTCTTCGTCCGCTCCGCCCTTGTTCTCACCCTGATTGGCGGCCTAATTGGGCTTGCCGCCGCTGCCCTCCTCACCGAATCGATGCGCTCGCTTCTCTTCGGCATCACCCCACTCGACCCCGTCGCATGGGTTACGGTGCCGTTTATCCTCGTCGGAGCCGCGGTGCTGGCCAGCTACCTGCCCGCCCGGCGCGCCGCGGCCGTCGATCCGGCGAAGGTTCTGCGCGCCGAGTGATCGAGCGCGCGACCGTCCTTCGCAGGCCTCGAACGGATCTCACGATGTCCTGACTGTCCTGTCCGGATTCCGCTGGCCGCCGATCGAACAGTCCGCCACTCGCCATCCGCCGGAGGGTGGCTGCGTCAAGGCAGAATGGGGACGAATAGTCCACAATGGAGTCCATGGCCACAGCCACTTCCTCACGCCTGCTCACGTCTGAAGCCTTTCGCGACGCCCAGACCCGGATTCGCGGCGTCGCCGCTCGCACGCCGCTGGTCCGCCTGCTGCAACCCGACTTTGCCGGCGCCGAAGTCTGGATCAAAGCCGAAGGCCTGCAGCCGATCGGCAGCTTTAAATTGCGCGGCGCGTACAACAAAATCGCCCAGCTTTCGCAAGCCGAGCGTTCGCGCGGCGTCATCACCTACTCCAGCGGAAACCACGCGCAGGGAGTGGCTTACGCTGCCCGCGCCGTCGGCGCCAAAGCCGTGATCGTCATGCCTTCGAACGCGCCCGAGGTGAAGAAGCGCGCCACCGCGGCCCTCGGGGCCGAGATCGTCGAGGTCGGTCCGGCCAGCTCCGATCGCCAGCGCAAAGCCGAAGAGCTCGAAGCGGAAAAGGGCTACATCATGATTCCGCCCTACGACGATGAGCAGATCATCGCCGGCCAGGGGACCTGCGGTCTGGAAATCCTCGAAGACCTGCCTGAAGTCGACCTGGTTCTCTCGCCCGTCTCCGGCGGCGGACTCCTCAGCGGCGTTGCTACCGCAATCAAACTCTCCAATCCGGCGGTTCGCGTCATCGGAGTCGAGCCCGAACTGGCTGCCGATGCGCAGGAAAGCTTCCGTTCCGGCACGAGGGTGACCTGGCCGGCCGACATGACCACCCGCACGATCTGTGACGGCCTTCGCACCCAGTCCCTCGGAGAGCGGAATTTTGAGCACATTCGCACTTATGTCGATGACATCATCGCCGTCTCCGAGGACGAAATCCGCTCCGCAATGCGCACCCTGCTCTATTTCGCTCGCCTGACGCCGGAGCCCAGCGGCGCCGCCTCAGCGGCCGGAATTCTCTTTCATCAGGAGCAGCTTCGGCCCTTCCGCAAGGCCGTGGTGGTGATGAGCGGCGGCAATGTCGAACCCGAAGTCCTCAATTCCGTACTCGCCGAGAAGTCGACCCGATGAGACGAACCACCCTCCTGCTTCGTCCTACCTTCGTCATGCGCTCGCTGATTGCGTCTCTCGTTCTCCTGGTTTCTGCCGGCACCACGGTGGCACAAAATCGGCTGCCGAAATACCCGATGCCGAAGAATGGCACCCTCGCCACCCTGGTCCGCGAAGCCAACCTCTACGCCAACGCCGACGACTCGGCCGGCCCGATTGCCACCATTCAGCCCGGCCGTGAGCTGGTGATTGCCGAGCGCAATGGCCAATGGCTGCGAGTCTTTGCCAATACCGACCCGCCGGATACGCGAGAATCCGACCGTCCCGAATTCACCGACAGCAATGCCGCTCAGCCGATTTCCGGATGGATGCTGGACAAGGGCATCGTGAACATCAACACGCCGCATGGTGACGAGATCCTGTTTGGCGCCGCCGATGAGGCCGAGCAGCAGGCCGCCGTTCCCGACCCGCCCCCGCACGTGGCTGAGGAAGCCCGACTCCTCTATAAACGGGTGGCCGCCATGTTTCCGCAGTCGCCCTGGGTGGGGGAAGCCATGTTTCGCGCCGCCGACATCCGCTGGCAAATGCAGAAAGCGGATGCCGCTTCGCTGCCCTCCGCCCATGAAAAGCAGAGTTATCTGCGCGAGCTGATGGACGAAGACGAGATGAAGAAGATTGAAAAGTATTTTCCCGGCACGCGCTGGGCCGATCTTGCCGCCTTCGATCTCATCGATAACAAGCTGTGCGGCGACTGGCAGGGCTCGGAGAAATGCCCTGAGCAGGAAACCAACTACTACCTGCAGTACGTCGACCAGCACCCCAACTCCCCCAAAGCCGCCGAAGCTCTGTACGACGCGATCTACCGCCAGGCTGCCGCCGGCGATATGTGGCAGGCGGATGGCAATCGAAAGGGGGCCGATGAGGATCGCGGTCACGCGCACGCCATCTTCGATCGGATGGAGCAAAAATATCCCGATTCTTCCTTCACCGCGCGCGCGGCCAGTCTGTTATACAAGGTGGATCAGGGCATTCCCGTGTACGGCAGCAGCCGCGAGTAGAGCTGATCTTTAGTCGGAGAATGCGGCGCAAAACGGGATCGGGACCTGCCTCGCGGAGGCGCGTTGATCGACTATTGGGTCTCTGTTTTGCTTGGGATCGTTGAAGGCCTGACCGAATTCCTTCCCGTCAGCTCCACCGCTCATCTCCGCATCGTCGAAGCGATGCTCAGGATTCCGCTCGACGATCCGTACTGGAAGATGTATTCCGTCGTCATCCAGCTGGGCGCCATCCTTGCGCTGACCCTGCTCTTCCTCGGCCGCATCATTGAGTTCATCCGCACCTTTCCCGAGGGCGAAGATGGACGCCACACAGCGTGGAACCATCCGCTGACGCTTACCCTGGCCGCCTTTGTCGTGACCGCCATTCCATCTCTCCTGCTGACGAAGGTCATTGGCGAGCATCTGGAGAACCTGCATTTCATGGCGGTGGCTCTCATCGTCGGCGGCGTCATCATGTGGGCTGTCGATGCCTGGAGCGTTCGCCAGGATGCGCGCGTGCACGAGGTGGAACAGATGTCACTGCCCCAGGCGCTCTGGATCGGCGCCTGCCAGATCACGTCGGCCGTCTTTCCCGGCACCTCGCGCTCGATGTCCACGATTGCCGCCGGCCAGCTGGCCGGCATGACCCGCCCCGCTGCGCTGGAATTCAGCTTCCTGCTCTCTATCCCGACAATGTTTGCGGCGACGCTGTACGACCTGGCGAAAGCGCTTTGGCCTGGCTTCCACCTGCTCGGAGGGCATCATCATGGGGCCAGCCTGGGTCCGGTCGCGGCCGGACATGGGGCCATTGCGCCTGTGACCATGACGCTCCACGGGTGGATCGTCCTTGCCGTCGGCTTCATCGTGTCGTTCTTCGTCGCGCTCGGTGTGGTGGAGTGGTTCCTGCAGTGGGTGCGCAACCATGGCTTCGTGTTGTTCGCGGTGTATCGCCTGATCATCGGATTCGCCCTGCTCAGCTGGGGCGCGCGTCTGGTGGCGGGATGAGGTTTTAGGGCCGCTTTCCCCTGATGGCATTAGGTTTTGGCCGGTCGGGTGAGAATCGCGCTGCCTTCCTGCGATATCCACCTCGATTCCCCCGGAACCTTTTCCACTCCCTCCGCCGCCCCGCTTTGGGATAATGATCTTGCTCTGGCATTTCGGCTCAGCCTCCTCGCACAGGAGGCCCGTGACCTGTCTGCCCATGAAACCCGTCCGCCTGGTCCTGACGCCGACCCGCCACCGCCGCCTGAATGAACTCATCGGGCTGCTGGTGCTGGCGTCTGCCGTCCTCCTGTTCCTCTCTCTGGTTTCGTACCATCCCACCGACCCGTCCTTTAATACCGACGGCTCGGGAGCGATCCGCAACTGGATCGGCCCTGCCGGCGCCTGGACCAGCGACCTGCTCCTGCAGATCGAGGGCGTCTCGGCCTTCCTGCTGCCGTTGCTCATCGGCGCGCTGGGCTGGACGTGGATGCTTTCGCGCCCGGCCGGATCGCCCGGCGCCAAGCTCACCGGCATTATCCTCACTTTTCTCTTCGCGCCCGCGCTCTTCGGCCTGATTCCGAGCCATCCGCACATCCTGTATGGACTGCCCATCGCCGGGCTTACGGGGCGCTTGGTCGCAGACCTCCTCGTCCGCTGGTTCAACGAGACTGGCGCGTGGATTGTGGCCATCACGCTCGTCGCTGCTGCCCTCTATCTGTCCACCACGTTCAGCTTCAACACGGCGCGCGAGTGGATCGGCGTGAAACTGGCCTTCCTGCTCGCGTGGCGCGACCGCTTTGCCAACTGGCGGCGTGACCGCGCGAAGCGGAAGGAACTGAAGGCTGCCAGCCGCCTCGACAGGATCCACGAAAAGGAAATTGCGAAAGCTCGGAAGGCCGCGGAGAAAGCGGCGAAAAAGGAAAAATCTTCGGCAATCCCGGTCGCCAGCGGGCGTTCGCGCAGCGAAGACAGAGAAGAAATGCCGCACCGGCACGCAGGCTTTGCCGAAACCGTCATTCCCGAAGTTCCCGGCGCGGCGAAGGGGAAGGCTCTGTGGGATTCCATGCCGCGCACGACAGCGCTCGAGCCCTCGGTGCCGAGCCGTCCTGCGGAATCCATCGCTGATCCTGCGCCGGCTGCAGCCACGCCCCTGAAACCGCAGCTGGTGAAGAAGGCCGAACCGCCTCAGCCATCCATCGGCGAGCGCGCCGACACCGAACTCAGGACCGTCACGGTGGCTCCGAAAAACGTGAGCGGCTTCCGGCTGCCGTCCAGCACGCTGCTGCATCGCAGCGACGATCCCTCGCCGGTGCGCGAAGACGATTTGAGGAAGTCGGCGCAGGTTCTGGTCGAGAAGTGCGCCGAATTCGATGTCCTTGGCCAGGTGGTCCAGATCAATCCCGGTCCGGTCGTCACGACTTTTGAATTCCGCCCGGAGGCCGGCATTAAATACAGCCGCGTCACCGGCCTCGCCGACGACCTCTGTCTCGCGACGCGCGCAGAGTCGATCCTGATCGAACGCATGGCCGGCAAAAGCACCGTGGGCATCCAGGTACCCAACGACGAGCGCGAGACCATCTGGTTGCGCGACGTCATCGAAAGCGAGCACTTTGCCACCTCGCGCTCGAAGCTCACCCTGGCCATGGGCAAGGACATCAACGGTCGCATCGTCACCGCCGATCTGGCGACGATGCCGCACGTGCTCATCGCCGGTTCCACGGGCAGCGGCAAATCCGTCGCGATCAACGCAATGATCATGTCCTTTTTGTATAAAGCCACGCCGGAGCAGGTCCGCCTGATCCTGGTCGATCCCAAGCGCGTGGAGCTGGGCATGTACGAAGGCATTCCGCACCTGTTCACGCCGATCATCGCGGAGCCCAAGCTGGCGGCAAACGCTCTGCGCAACGCAGTGAAGGAAATGGAGCGCCGGCTGAAGCTGCTGGCCTCGCGATCGGTGCGCAACATCGACCAGTACAACCGCCTCTTCGACGGCGCCACGCCCTCGCTCTTTGAGGACGCGCAGGAAGAAAAGCCGCTGCCCTATATCGTCATCATCATCGACGAGCTGGCCGATCTGATGATGCTGGACAAAGCCAACGTCGAAGAATCCATCACGCGCCTGGCCCAGATGGCCCGCGCCGTCGGCATCCATCTGGTGCTTGCCACGCAGCGCCCCTCGGTCGACGTCATTACCGGCCTGATCAAAGCCAACGTGCCCACGCGCATCTCCTTCCGTCTCGCCACCAAGGTCGATTCGCGCACGATTCTCGATGCGAACGGAGCCGAAATGCTCCTCGGTCGCGGCGACATGCTCTTCCTGCCGCCCGGAACCTCGCGCCTCCATCGCGTGCATGCGCCCTTCGTCACCGAAAAAGAAATTGCCGCTGTGACGGATTTCTGGAAGAAGCAGGGGAGCGCCGAGTACGTGCAGGGCTTCCTTGACGCCCCCAAAGACGCGTCCTCCGGCGAGTCCGGATTTGCCGACGATGGCGAAGAAGCCAACGACGATCTCTTCGAGGATGCCGTACGGCTGGTGCTGGAATTCGGAAAGGCATCGACCTCGCTGCTGCAGCGTCGCCTGCGTATCGGCTATGGCCGCGCCGCGCATCTGATCGACATGATGGAGCGCGACGGCATTGTCGGCCCCGCGGAAGGCTCCAAGCCGCGCGAAATCCTCAAGCCGCCCGACTGGCTCACTGAAGTGGAACCCACGATGCGCTAGCCGTAGTCCGAACCGGCACAACGGCTGTTACGGTAAGAGCATCTCAACCAAAGTTTCGGGCCCCCAAATCCCCCCTCACGGAGCCGCCATGCAATCACGACGGACGTTTTCCTGTGTGACCCGCGCCTTCGCCACAGCCGCGCTGCTTTCATTCCTTGCCAGCCCAGTGCTGCAGGCTCAGCAGGCCGGAGAGGCCGCGCATCTCGTCAGTCCCAACCAGCTGCAGCAGCAGGTGAAGACGGCCTCTGCCTCGCGCCAGGCCGACATCGAAAACCTGACGCGCTTCCTCTCGAGCAGTACGGCCGAGAAGGCAATGCGCGATGCCAATGTCGATCCCGTGCAGGTGCGCTCCGCCATCCCGACTCTTTCGAATCAGGAACTGGCGAGCCTCTCGCAGCGCGCGACCCGTGCGCAGCAGGCCTTTGCCGCCGGCACGCTGAGCAATAACGACCTGCTGATCATCATCCTGATCCTGGTCGTGGTCATTCTGATCGCCGTCATTCACTGACGCGGGAGTAAGGCTCAGCCAGATCTGGAGGCGGAGGAGCGGGGTTTACCCCTTCAGGGCCCCGCTTTTCGCCGTCCTCAAGGCCACACCGCCCAGCACGATCACCACCAGAAGCAGTGCAATCCACAGCAGCGCCGGGTGTCGCTCAGTGAAGGGCCGCGTATCGGGCCGCGATGCGTATTCGGGATTTGCCTGCTCCGGTCCTGGCGTGGCCACGGTTGCATGCGCGTCCGGTGCGAAGAGCGTCGCATAGTCGTACCGCGGCGCCGCCACCGCCGCATCGCCATACATCAGCGTGTAGGTGGCTCCGGCCGCGGCGTCGAAGCACAGCTTCCGCTCCGTCATCTCCAGCTGCACGGTTTCGATACCGAGCGGCACATCGTCACCGTTGTCGATCGTGATCGTCCATCGCGTGGCGTCCCGGTCGTCCGCAGCTGGTGCGTCAACCGCCAGCTGTTCTTCGTCGATCGGATGTCCGTCCCGCACCGTATGCAGCCGCAGCAGCGTTCCGGAAGTCTCCGCTGGCGCTGCCATCTGCTCATCTGTTCCCGGATGAGCCGGCAGGACGGGTTGCACGCGCACCATCACGTTGCGGCTGAAGTTCTTCGGGTCTGCGCCCACCGTAAACTCGACTCGCTCCACCGGCACATGCGCCGGTACCCGCAATTGCAGAGTCGTCTCGTGTCCCTTTTGCTCAGCCTGATTCGTCGCGGCCACCGTCACGTACTGTAACGTCGCCGGAACGCGCTCTGCGGTCAGCCCGTGCACGTCCTCCGGCTTCACCGGTCCCTGGATGTCAAAGTAAAGGTAGCGGAAGTTGGATTCGGGCAGATGCAGGACCATGCTGCGCCCCAGCTTCTGAGTCGTGAGGTCGAAGATCGTATAAAACCCGAGTTCGGTCCCTTCCCGTCCATCGCCCGTCTGGGCCCCCGTGACCGCAACCGTGGCCACAAAGTCCTTCGCGCTGATGTCCAGATGCACGTCGCTGTACTTTCCTTCCGGCATCTCCTCCATAAAGGTTGTCTGGCTGCCCTTCCGGCCAAGGTTCAGCGGCGGAATCGGGCGCGTCGGCGGCGCCACGGCTGGCGCCTGCCAGATCGCATACGGCGTCTCCACCGCGTCCCGGCCCTGTCCCCGATACAGCCGCACGTCCGCAAGGTTGGCAGTCGCGTGTTCGTACAGAGCCGCGTCCAACGCCACGCAGGTCTGACCTGCGTGCGCTCCTGCACCGCTCACAGCCCGCTCGTATCGGAAATGCCGAAACTCCGGCGTCGCCGCCGCCAGTGCCACAAGCACCATCACAGCCCGCAGTTTCATCACGCTCGATCTTCCGTCCTGCGCAGGTTCAGCCAGTCCCGCTGGTACGCGAAGCTCACGGCCAGCAGCAGAGCCCCCAGACCCAGAAAGCTCAGGATCCGATAGCCCTGGCTCAGTTCGCTAACATCCACCGTAAAGACCTTCCCAATCGAAACCGCGAGCAGCACCAAAGCCTGCCACCGCAGGAACGCGGTTCTGCGCAGGAAGCCGGCCGCGAGCAGCACTGCCCCAAATGCCATGAAGAACGCGGAGTAGCTGAACTGCGCGTACATCCGGTAGTCGTGCATCAGCGTCCAGTCGCCGGTCGACCCCAGATGCCAGCGCAGGGACCACCAGTAGCTGTGAATCTCCCAGCCGATCGACAGCAGGATCAGCGCATTCACCGCCAACCCCGCAGCCGCTGCAATCGCCGGCCAGGTGACAGACTCCAGACCCTTCGGCTCCGTGGTCGCGCGTGCCGCCAGCCACGCGACGAAGGCGCAGACGGCGATGCCGACGCAATAAGTCCCAAACCGCTCGTTGAATATCGGTGTCGTTGAGGCCGCGGGATTGCCCACCACCAGCGCCATCAGGCCCAGCATCAGGCACAGCACCGCCAGAATCCTTAGCAGCCCGGAGGAAATCCGCGTCACCAGCCACATCAGCACAGCGCCCTCGGCCAGCCAGCCGATTGTCATCCACCGCCCGTGCGTCTTCAGCGGAATGGCAATCGTCAGGAACACTACCGCGATGGTCAGGTGCAGCGCGGCCAGCGCTGCCGGACTCCCCTGCAGCACTCCGCGCGCCGGCGTCCGCAACAGCAGCAGGTAAAACGCCGCAAAGGCGACGGCGACCCACGGCGCTGCCACCGTATTCCCGGCCCCGTCCAGCATCAGATAGAAACCCAGGAATCCCAGCCCGGCATTTGCCAGAGGAACGGCCAGGAGCGCCAGATGATCCCAGGCTGCATGCCGCTGGCCCGGCTCCACGCGCAGCCGGACGAGCCGTGGCGCCCAGGCGAACACCAGAAAGAAAAGCGACAGGAAAAACGCCGTCGTCCCAAACTGATCGACAGAGTAGAAGCGCGCCCACCACTCCAAAAAGAAGAAGACCGTGCCGACAAACGCGCCGCACAGCAGCCGCGACCACGGTCTCAGCGCCACCAGACAGAGCACCGCCAGGTCCAGCAGCAGCAGATACGTGAACAGCGCGACCTCGTGATTCTCGCCCGTCGAAATCAGCAGGGGCGTGCTAAAGCCGCCCACAATGGCGTACAGCGCCAGCAATTCCGCATCCTGCACCCAGGAGAGGAATCCGTTAAAGGCCGTCACCACGATCATTGCCGCAAACGCAACCGGCGATCCGATCAGGTGATACAGCGAGTAAGCGGCCCACAGCGACAAATACAGCACGCCGCTGCCGATCGCCTTCAGCGACCAGGAGAAGACTGCGTACCCGCGCGTGCGAAACCGCTCCGACCACGCGATCAGCCCCGCGCCCGCGAGCAGTCCAATCAGCACCCGTCCCAGCGGACCGATCCAGTGGTTGTCGATCGCCAGCTTCAGGAACCACGCCGCCGCGATCAGCACCGCCAGAATCCCGATGCGGTTGAACCACTGCGATCCAATGCGGCTTTCGAGCGAGCGCTCTTCGCTGACCGGCTTCTCGCCCTGGCTGAATTGCGGTGGCGCGACCGATGCCCAGTTCGCCGGTCCCGCCGGATTCTGGCCCGGGGCAGCCGCATGGTTGGCAGGAATGGGAGGCGGCAGCGGAACCTCTTCCGCCGCCGCCTCAGCCTTCAGCGCAATTCCATGCTGCTGCAGCGTCTCTTCCAGCCGTCGCACGCGTGCGCGCAATGCGGCGACCTCTGCTTCCACATTCCCCGGGGGCCTCGCATCCATTGCGCCCACTCTACACCCCGGTCCATTGCGTGGCCAGACGTACGGACCGTCTCCCTTTCGCTTTCGCCCGGGTCAAAACCGCCTGTTTTCTGTGATTCCCGGCCCCTCGCTGTGTACAATCGTGCCGTCATGGAATCCTTCCCCCGGCGCGTCCTCGCCGTCGACGACGACCCGGTCAGCCTCGCGATCACCGCGGTGCTGCTGGAGGCCGAGGGCTGTGCCGTATTGCAGGCGGAAAGCGGGGAAGCGGCTCTGGAGATGGCTGCCGCACACGCGCCGGACTGTGTCCTTGCCGATCTGCGCATGCCCGGTCTCAGCTCTACGGAGCTGGCTCTGTCGCTGCGCGAGGTCGTGCCCGGCGCCCGGCTCTTTGCCATGAGCGCCACGCCTCCTCCGCATCTGGATGGCTACGACGGGGTCCTCAGGAAGCCGCTCTCCCCCGAGTCCCTGCAGGCTGCCTTCACGGATCCTGGAATTGTTGCCGAGACGGATACACTTCCCGAGCACACCTCCGACGGCGACGCGGTCATCGATCCCCACATCTTCCACCGTCTGCTCAAGTCCATCCAGGCGGCCGGCGTCCAGGAGATCTACGAGGTTTTCCTGCACGACACGCGCCAGCGCGTGGCTTCCATGCGCACAGCCGATCCCGCCGCAACGCGCCGCGAAGCGCATACCATTAAGGGAGGCGCCGGCATGGTGGGCGCGATCCTCGTGTCCCGCGCCGCCGCCGCAGTCGAGGCGGGTATTGACGATCCTGGTGAGCGCCTGCGCAAACTGGAAGAGATCGAGGCGCATTGCCGCAGTACGGAGATTATTCTCAAACAGAGGCTGAACTCATGACTTCTCAGACCAAGGCACCCGCTGCTCGTCCTGCTCCCCCGAAGCCGGCCCGGCCGGCCTCCAGGAACATCCGCATTGTCGTCGCCGACGATCACCCGGTCATCCGCATCGGCGTACGCAACATGCTCCAGGCCGAACCCGGTCTCGAAGTGGTCGGCGAGTGCAATGACGGCGATGAGGCCATTACCCAGACGCTCGAGCTGCTCCCAGACATCCTCCTGCTCGACGTCTATATGCCGCGCCTGCCTGGAATCGAGGCCATGCGCGCCATCATGAACGGTTCGCCCAGCGTCAAGATCATCCTGCTCACCAGCACCATCAGTACCCAGCAGATTATCGAGGCCCTCCAGATCGGCGCCCGCGGCATCGTCATCAAGGATGTGGTCGCCGAGCACATCACCGCCGCCATCCGCGCGGTGGCCGGCGGCGATTACTGGATCGGAGGCAAGCGCGTCGTCAATCTCGTCGGCGCCCTCCACGACCTGATGCAGCAGGCCGCCGTTCCCGACCGCAAGACCTTCGGCCTTACGCCCCGCGAGATGGAGGTGGTCGGCTGTATCGTCGAAGGCTGCTCCAACCGCGATATCGCCAAGCAGTTCGGCCTGAGCGAAGAGACAGTGAAACGCCACCTGTCGAATATCTTCGACAAAACCGGCGTCTCTACCAGGCTCGAACTGGCCATGTTCGCCATCGCCCACCACCTGGTCGCGACCGACCGATAGAGCCCATTCCACCCCTGCGCAGGCTGTCCGGCGCGAAGCGCGTCCGCCCGGCACGGCCAGTGCCTGTGACCTTCCTCACATCCTGCCTCCCCCGTTCGTCTCATATTGAAAGCAGGCTCCTGGCCGGTACAATCGAACGTTGGCCGTCCGCCGCCGCATAAGGGAGGGGCAGCAGCAGAATGTCGTCGCAGACCACCGAAACTCTGGAAACCGCGGGAGCCGTTTACACCCGCAATCACCCCTATACGGCTACCGTCACAGCCAATCGGCTCCTCACCGGCTCAGGCTCAGAGAAAGAAACCCGCCACATCGAGATCGACATCACCGGCTCCGGGATCACCTACCTGCCCGGGGACTCCGCCGGCATTCTTCCGGTCAATACCTGTGACGCGGTGGATCTCGTCCTCGAGCGCCTCGGCTTCACCGGATTCGAACCGGTCGTGGATTTCTACGGCAAGCCTCTTGACCTGCGCGAAGCCCTCTCCTCCTGGCTCATGATCGGCAAGCTCTCCGGATCGACGCTGCGCGCCTGGGCCAAACTCACTGGACACCCCGAGCTCTCGGCTCTGGTGGAACCCGGCAACCGGCAAAAGCTGGAAGCCTGGCTCTGGGGCCGCGAATTCCTCGACCTGCTCGAGCACAGCCCCTGCAAATTCGAAGACCCGCAGCAGCTCTTCAAGCTGCTGCCTCGTCTGGCCCCGCGCCTCTATTCCATCTCCTCCAGCCAGTCCCTGCATCCTGACGCCGTACACCTCTCCGTCCGCGTGGTGAAGTACCAGAGCCACGGCCGCGATCGTCTCGGCGTCTGCTCCGGCTACATCGGCGAGCGCACACCCCCCGGCGGCCAGATCCCCATCTTCATCCACTCCAACCAGCTTTTCCGTCTCCCTGCCGACCCCGACGTGCCCGTTATCATGGTCGGACCCGGCACCGGCGTCGCGCCCTTCCGCGCCTATCTTGAGCACAAGCAGGCCGGCTCCGGACGCTGGCCCATGTGGCTCTTCTTCGGCGATCAGCGCGCCAAACAGGACTTCCTCTACGAGGACGAGCTACTCGCCTGGCAGAAATCCGGCCTGCTGAACCGGCTCGACCTCGCCTTCTCTCGCGATCAGTCCTACAAAATCTACGTGCAGGACCGCATCCGCGAGAACTCCGCTGAGATTTGGCGCTGGCTCGACCAGGGCGGCTACTTCTACGTCTGCGGCGACTCCAAGCGCATGGCCCCTGACGTCGAGGCCGCGCTGCTTGAGTCCGTTGCCACCCACAGCGGCCGCGGTCCCGAATACGCGAAGGAATTCCTGGCGGAGATGAAGAAGCAGAAGCGCTACCTCCGCGACGTGTACTGATCGACGGGTCAGAGGACAGCTCCAGCAAAAAAAGAGGCTGGCGACCCACACCAGCCTCTGCAAAGTGAACCCAAAAGATCAGTGTGTTGCTCTTGCCGGTACGCCGTGCCAGCGCTGAGACATCGCCCTGACGGTGACTGCCTGATAGAGAGCCGCCAGTCCCACCAGCACGTAAACTACGCGGCTGATCGCCGAATAGGTACCGAGCAGCGCGGCGACCAGGTCAAAATGAAAAGCTCCGAACAGACCCCAGTTGAGTCCGCCCACGATCAGCAAAACCACTGCCAGCACATCGAGTGTCTTCATGTCATTTCCTCCTGGAGAACAGAATCATCAGCGCTATGAATTGGGCGGCATCAGAACCGTATCGATGACGTGGATCACGCCGTTCGACGCCGGTATATCCGCCTTCACCACCTGCGCGTCGTTGACCATCACCTTTCCATCGACAACCTTGAAGTGAATGCGTCCGCCCTCGACCGTCTTCGCTGAGGTCATGTGCATCACCTGTTGCGCCGTCAGCCGCCCTGCCACGACGTGGTAGGTCAGGATGGCCCGGAGCTTAGCCCGGTTCTCCGGTTTCAGTAGCATGTCCACAGTGCCTGGCGGCAATTTCGCGAAGGCCTGGTCGGTCGGAGCGAAGACCGTGAACGGTCCTTTGCCCTTCAGCGTGTCCACCAGTCCTGCGGCTTCCACCGCCTTGACCAGTGTGTTGAAGGAGCCCGCTGCCACCGCGGTATCGACAATGTCCTTTTGCGGAGCCGCCGTCGCCACGCCCGTCATCAGCGCCAGTGCCAGGGCTCCCACGATCTTCAGCTTCATCACAATCCTCCTCGGAAGCGATTCCCGTTTCCGTGCTATTGACAGTAAGGCAAAAATATTTGATTGTGAGGCAAAGACGATCGTCCGGAAACGTTCGCTTGATTGCGGCGCAAAAACAGGGAGGAGAATTTGAAGCAGAAGAAAAACGCCCGCAGGGTCCATGCCGCCGGCCTCGTGCCCGACGCCATCGAGGAGTCCATTCGTCCCTACGCCATCGCGGAAAAGCTCCGCAGCCTGCGCCTGCGACGCAGCATGGGGCTGGCGCAGCTGGCCGCGCACACCGGCCTGTCACCGGCCATGCTTTCCCGTCTGGAAAACGGGCGCCTCGTCCCCACTCTGCCCACCCTGGTGCGCATCGCTATCGTCTTCAACGTCGGCCTGGATTACTTCTTCACCGATCCGCGACGCCGCCACGTCGTTGCCGTCTCCCGCAAGCAGGAACGGCGCCGCTTTCCCGCCGACCCGAAAGCGGCTGCTGTTCCCTGGGACTTTGAGAGTCTCGATTTTCGTGCGCAGGAGCGCAGGCTGCACGGTTTCCTCGCGCATTTCCACCCGCTGCCCGCTTCAAGAATCGCGCCGCATTATCACCAGGGAGTGGAACTGCTCTACCTGATCGAAGGCGAGCTCGAGCTGATCATCGGCACGGAAACCCTTCGACTCGCTCCCGGAGATGCCGTCTACTTTGACGCCATCCAGAAGCACTCTTACCGCAGCCTCGTCTCCGGCGCCTGCACCGCCGTGGTCGTCACCACCGGAGCCTCTGCGTGAATCGTGAGACTATTTTTTCTCCGGCTCCTTCACGCGCAACGCATAGAGCGTGCGGTCGCCCAGGTCCTGTTTGATCCCGAGGTCGTCCAGACCCTTCTTCGCGCTGGCCGGCAAAGGCTTGCCCACTTCAAAAACAATGGCCTCGCCCTGCCATGAGCCCACCAGCGTTTCCGAGACAAACGCGTACGACGCCGTCGCCTTCGGCAGAGAGACAAAGATCACCTCGCCCGCGTGCCAGTCCGTCGACGGGCCCTCCTGCGAGACCGGCAGCCGATCGCGGACCTTCAGATTCACCGTCAGTTGCACGGCCGATCCGTGCGTTTCGATGTGATAGCCCACCGTGTTCGCATCGCGAATCACAACGTCGGTCCGGTCGAGCGCCCCACATCCCTTCTGCTTCGCCGCCGTCTCGGCGCACTCATATCGCGGCACGCCAAACTCTTCGATGGCAACCTGCGCGGGAATCGCAAGATTACCGGCCGTCTGTGCCATGACATATTGCGTACCCGCAGCCACCGCAATCACCGGCGCCGGGTTCAGCCAGTGCGTCTCCGCGGACGGCTCGACTACGGTAGTCACGAGCGAGTATTGCCCCATTACGGCCGGAGCTTTCTTCGCGTCCTGACGGGCTTCCGGAGCGCCCTGTCCCGAGACTGCCCACGCCCCGAACCAGGCCCATCCCGCCAGCAGCAGAAACTCCGCCAATTTCAACAGCCAAACGACGAACCTGCGCACTTCGACCTCACGGCGGCTAGCGCCAACACCCCGATCATCGTTAGGGAAAGGCTTGCCGGTGAGCATCCTTTCCGCACCACCTCGTGCCGTCAGTCCAATTTGGCAGCCAAGACCGTTTCCGGAATCTTCTTGACAAATTTCCAAACTGTACTACTGTATTAGTACAGACGGCGCGAACCAGCCGTCGCAGGCCAGCCGATGCTCTTCCGCGTCCATCCCGCTTCCGGCGTTCCCATCTATCTCCAGATCGAGAACCAGGTGCGCCACGCCGTGGCCGCCGGCGCCCTGCGCCACGATGATCCGCTTCCGTCGGTCCGTAAGATGGCCGCCGAGCTCCGCGTCAATCCCAATACCGTCGCGCGCGCCTTCCAGAACCTCGAGCGGGAAGGCGTCCTGCGCACTGTGCCCGGCGGCGGATGCTATGTGAATCAGCAGTCGCCCGGCCTGCTGCGCTCGGAAAAGATTCGCCGCCTCAAGCCGCTGGCCACCCAGCTGGCCGTCGAGGCCAGCCAGCTCCGCTTCCCGCGCGAGGAAGCCCTGCGCCTGCTCGACCAATCCTTCCAGGAACTCGGAGACAGTCATGAGTGATCCCGTCATCGTCACGCGATCGCTGGTCAAACACTACGGCAACGTCGCCGCACTCGACGGCCTCTCCTTCACCGTGCCGCGCGGCTCCGTCTACGGATTCCTCGGCCGCAACGGAGCGGGGAAGACCACCGCCATCCGCGTCCTCGCCGGTCTCGCGCGTCTCGCATCCGGCGAAGCCACGGTCCTTGGTCTCCATCCCGAGCGGGACAAAGTCGCGCTGCTCACGCGCACCGCCTTCGTCATCGAGAAGACGCTGCTGCCTCAGCTCACCGGCAACGAGATCGTTCGCTTCAACCGCGGCTTCTTCCCCGGCTGGTCCGATGCGCTGGCAAACAAATACGCCGACGCCCTCGAAGTCCCCATGGACCGTAAATTTCGCAAGCTCTCCCAGGGCAACCGCACCAAGCTCTGCCTGTTGATGGCTCTGGCACAGGGCGCCGAGCTGCTCATCCTCGACGAGCCGACGCTCGGCCTCGATCCCGTCATCACCGACCAGCTGCTGCGCATCCTGGTCGACGACGTCGCCGCCTCGGGCCGCACCATCCTCATGTCCTCGCACCACCTCTCCGAGGTGGAGAAGATTGCCGACTGGGTCGGCATTGTTGACCGCGGCCGCCTCCTGCTCGAGGCTCAGCTCGACGACATCCGGTCGGCCTACGCCCGCGTCCGCGTCTCCGGCCGCGACCTGCCCCGCAGCGGTCCGGCTGTTCTCACCGCCGCGACGACCGGAGAAATCAGCGAGTATGTCCTGCGCTCCGGCGCCGCGGAATTCACCGCGGAACTCGGCCGCCAGGGCGCGGTCATCCTCGAAGTCTCGCCCATGAACCTGTCGGAAATCTTTCTTGAGCTGGTCGGAAAGGAGAAACCCGATGCTGTGGAAGTCCTGGCGTGATCTTCGTCTCTTTGTCTGGATCGGCCTCGGCTGGCTCGGCGTGGTCTTTGCATCTCTCGTGTACGCGCGCCTGCACGGCGCAGTCGAAGCGCACATCACCACCGCCGATCACGCCGCGCGAATTATGCCGCAGCTTGTCGCCGGCCTCATGTTCATCCAGATGGCCTTCGTGCTGCTCGCCTGGGCGATGGGCACCGTCGGCGTCGGCCGCGATCTTGGCCACGGCGCCGGTTCCTGGATGCTGACGCGTCCCACGCCCCGCGGCCGTTTTGTCTGGACCGAATGGCTGTCCGGTCTCGCCACACTCGCCGGCCTGCTCGCATGCGCCGAATTCTTGTGGTGGGCAACGCTCCGCCTCCACATCTTCCACTTCGTCATCGAGTCGTCGAGCGCGACGGGCACCCTGCTCCAGCCCACTTTTCCCTTCGGCCTGGCCACCGTCGCCTCCCTCTGCGTCTTCCTCTTCCTCGCCCTCATCTTCAGCGTCACCCACTGCGGCACGGTTTCGCTGCGCCATTCCACCCGCGGACTGATCTTTTGCCTGGGATTCCTGGTCGCCTATGGCATTCTCTTCCATGAGATTGCGCAGCACGGCCCGGTCTGGATGCATTTGCCCGACCTCTTCCTCGATCCGTCCATCGAGCATGGTTCTCCGCTCGTCTACCGGCCGGATCTCACCTCCTCCATCCTCGAGCGTCTCGCGATTCTGCCGATCTTTCCGTTGATCGCCCACTTCTTTCTGCGCCACGCCGAAGTGTGAGCTTCAGACCGGAACCAAAAAAAAGGGGAGGGAATAAATCCCTCCCCGTCGCGAGTTTTGGCAGCTCTGCTTTAGTGAGCAGTTTCCGCGTAGAATCCGGCAAGATCGTGCTTGAACTCCTTCAGCGCGTCCACGTTGAGGTACACCATGTGGCCGGACGGGTAGTAGCCGAATTCGATGTTCTTCGCCAGCGCCGGCGACAGCATCACCTGCGACAGGTCGTACTCCGTGATGTGGAACGGCGTCGCCAGATCGAAGTATCCGTTGGCCGAAAAGACCTTCATCTTCGGATCCTTCCGCATTGCATCCGCCAGGTCGCCGGCCAGGTAAGGCGCTCCGCCCCGCCCGCCGCCGAAGAACCGCGATCCCGGCATCCGGTGGTGCTCGTCCCACGGGACTTCGGAAATCGACTGGGTGTGATACGTATCGGGCGTATCGTACTTCAGGTCGTTCACCAGATAGCTGTGGAAGGCCGCGACAAACGCGCCCGAGATGCCGGTATCCGACGGATCAAAGCCCGGAAACTCGCCGGCGTTGTCCACGTCGGTGGCCTCGAAGCGCGCGTCATAGCGTCCCAGAATGTCGCCGTCCTCCCGCATCAGTTCCTTGCGGAACCGTGAAGCGTTCACCCGCAGATTGGCGTCCTTCAGGTACTGCACGCTCAGCCCTGTAAATTGCGACATCTTCGTCGCCACTTCGTTCAGCTGCTCGGGTGAGATATGATCGCCGGCCCGCAGAGCTGCGGCAAATTCCCCATCGGCAAAGGTCCGCGCCTGCTCAACCCACGTCTTGATGTCCGCCGGCTTGTTCTGCACCTTGTTGTGGTACCAGGCGATTGCCGCGTAGGAGGGCAGCGTCCCGATATATTCCTCGTCCAGCCCCGGCGACCCATCCGCAAAGTTCAGGATCGATGACAGCAGCACCACCCCGTTCACGTAGACCCCGTCCTCTTCCAGAGCATCGGACAGGCCCGCCGAACGTGGTGTTCCGTAGGACTCGCCAAACAGATACTTCGGAGAGTTCCAGCGGTTGTTTACGGTGAGGTAGCGGACGATGAACTTGTCGAAGGCCTTAATGTCCTGATCAACCCCCCGGAAGTCCTTATCGGTGCCCTTGCCCACGGCCGTGGAAAATCCGGTCAGCGGAGCATCGATGAACACCAGGTCGCTCTTGTCCAGCAGGCTGTACTGGTTGGGAACCAGGTGGTACGGCGCGGGTCCGGTGGCGTCCGGACTGGAAGTCTCGATGCGCATCGGCCCGAAGGATCCCATGTGCAGCCAGATCGTCGCCGAGCCGGGGCCTCCGTTGTAGAGGAATGTCACCGGCCGCGTCGTCGGGTCGGCGCCGTCCAGGGTGTACGCCACATAGAAAATGCTGCCGTAAGGATGGTCGTCCTCGCCGTCCCGGATCAGCAGCGTTCCCGCGGTCGCCGTGTAGTGCAGTGTTTGGCCGTTCAGGTTCAGATCGTGTTTCGTCACCGAACTTCTTTCCGGCGGGATCGGTTCCTGCTTCTCCTGCTTGTTCGCATCGCTCGCGTGCTCGTCAGGACGCCGCTGCTCCTGTGCGCGGAGCGACTGCATCGTGCCTACGGTAAACAGCGTCCCCAGCATCAGGACGCAGGATCTGCGCAGCAACTGGCTCAAGGTGACCTCCGAAATATGTTGAAATCTGCCTGGGAAGCAAATTGGGGGATGACTGCCGTCAGGGACGAGCCGGGAGAGGGAAAAGTCTCATGCCGGCCGAAAAATGTGTCGCCCCGGATGCGGAGGCAGTGCTCAGACGCCGGTTCCGCGCAGAACGACATTGGCCGTCTGCACCAGGATGCGCAGATCGAGCCAGAAGCTCCAGTTCTCCACGTAAGCCGTATCGAGGGCGATGTACTTGGCGAACGAAGAATCCTGCCGGGCCTGAACCTGCCACAGTCCTGTCAGTCCTGGCAGCACTTCCAGGCGGCGCATGTGCTCCAGTTCGTACTTTGCCACCTCGGTAGCGATCGGCGGCCGAGGGCCTACGATGCTCATTTCGCCCCGCAGCACGTTCAGAAACTGGGGCAGTTCATCGAGGCTGTATTTGCGCATGATCCGGCCGAGCCGCGTCACCCGCGGGTCGTTCTTCACCTTGAACAGGACCCCGTCCCGCTCGTTCAGGCCGGCCAGGTCCTTTTTCATCTTGTCCGCCTCATTCACCATGGTGCGGAACTTAAAGCAGGGGAAAACGCGTCCCCGCTTGCCGATCCGTTCCGAGATGTAGAAGACGGGTCCCTCCGACTCCAGTTTGATGACCAGCGCTAGCAACAACATCAGGGGTGCAGTGATCAGCAGAGCCATCAGGGAGAGGATGATATCGACGCCCCGCTTGCACAGCAGGCCGAGCATGCGCGGGCTGCGCCGGTGCAGCGGGCAGACAGGAAAAATCCCGAGATATTCGACTCGCGCGTTCGTGGTCAGTTCGCCGTAGTATCCCGAAATAGCGCGCACGTCCAGGTCCATTTCCCGCGCATCCTGCACGAGGCGAATCGTACTTTCCGTGGGGTAGTACTCAGCAATGACGACTTCGTCGATGAAGTGCTGCCGCACCAGCTGGCGCAGCTTCTCGATACTGCCCAGAATCTCGTTGGGTGCGATTTCGCGGCTCACCGGTGAACCCGGAGCCGCCACGAAGCCGGCGAACCGATAACCGAGCCGGGTATGCCCCTGAATATGCCGGCTCATCGCGTAACTGAGCTGATTGGTACCGAGAATGACAATATTACGCAACTCGATACCCTGGGCGAATTGCCGGTACAGCGCATACCGCCGAACCCCGCGACGCACGCACAGGGTCACCGAGGCGGTCAGCATCAGCAGCAGAACGAGTATCCGGGAAATCGCTATGCCGTGGAACATGAACAGGGCGCCGCAGAGCATCAGCCCCGCATTCATGCAGCCCTGCAACACCAGACGCAGCTCATGGGTCCCCGTGCCGGTGGGTATCGTGGCATAGAGACCGTAGCGCCGCGCCACCAGAATGTAGGCCAGCAGGAACCACCCGAGATAAAACAGGTCCATCGGGGTGTCAGGAACCGTCTTCAGCCCGGCGCCCGGGATCACGTTCCATCGCGTGATCAGCATTCGCAGCAGGATGGCCAGGCCAAACGCCACCAGGATCGCCAGAACATCATTGAATACCACCATCGCCGAGGCGACGGTTGATGGTCCGATGCCCGATCGCCGCCCGCCGGCTGGCAGCTGCAGCACCGAACCCGGAGTCCGGTTTCTGTCCTCACCGTTCCGCAGGTACTCTGATGTCGCCATATCCTTCGGTCAGGCCGACGTCGATCCGGCCGGGCAAAGTATTCGCGCTGCGGGCTGTTCGTACCGTCCGAACTCCCGAGCCTCTCTGTGATCGATCGATTTCAGGATCAAAACACAGATACACACCACGGTTCTCCGGCAAATTCACACCCATTCGCAGTCACAGCCAACCGGAAGAAAAATGATACTGGATGTTTAATCCTATTGTGCACAATATAACAACTTCGCCTGTCCCGGCTGACCCTTCCCCAAACTTGACGTCACCCCCCCCGGAACGGCATTAGCAATGTACGCGATCACGTCCAGTCCTTTCCAGCAAAACGTCACAGAATTGGTAACGGAAGTCCATAAGATCGAGGCGGCATTTCCCGAATTCTGCCGCTCTGAACCGGTCCCTGGAAGATTACAAAGGTGTCATGCCCTCTGACTCCCTGAATCGATTGGCCCGATACGTGGAATCCCAGGCCCGGCCTGTGGATAAATTCGGGCATCAGCCCCGCCTGGTTGAACTGACTCGTACCATCGGCGCGGATCTCCCGCACGACCGCGAGATTGTTGCCGCCGCCGCCTGGCTTCACGATCTCGGCGTTTTCGCGGGTCACCGCCCGGAAAACCCGGAAGAGCTTGCCCGCTGGGACCATGTCGCCTACGCCTGCTCCCACGCACCCCGCATCCTCCGTGAGGCGGGCTTTCCCGAGGCTAAAATTCCCGCCGTGCTGGCCGCGATCCGGCAGCACCAGCCGGCAGACGAGCCCACGTCCATTGAGGCCACGATCCTTCGCGATGCCGACATCCTCGAGCAGCTCGGCGCCGTCGGCATCCTCCGCATTGTCTGTAAGGTGGGCCGTGACACCCGCTTCTCCCGTTTCACTGATGCCGTTGCCGCCCTGCATCGTAATCTCGAGAATCTTCCGCAATTGCTCCGCCTTGAGAGCGCCCGCCGTCTGGCTGCACCCCGGGTGACAATCCTGCGGCAATTTCTTCAGGCCGTGCATGACGAAACGGGTGAGAACCTGTTCTGAGATGCCCGTTCTCGGCCGGCCCTCGTTAAGATGTGGTGAAAGAGTGAGAGCCGGACGGCCGCGCTGGTGGCAGCCGCACTGACCGATCGAAAGCCAGCCACTGTGAGGACCCTGTGCACGAGTTTTCGCGTATTCGCCGTCTTCCCGCCTATGTCTTCAACATCACAGGGGAACTGAAGGCTGCCGCCCGCCGCCGCGGCGAGGACATCATCGACTTCGGTATGGGCAATCCGGACGGGGCGACCCCGCGCCACATCGTGGACAAGATGATCGAGGCAGCGCGCCGGCCGGAAACCCACCGCTACTCCCTTTCCAAAGGGATACCGCGACTCCGTCGTGCCATTACTAAATGGTATGGCTCTCGCTATGGCATCTCCCTCGATCCCGAAACGGAATCGATCGTTACCATCGGATCGAAAGAGGGGATTGCCCACCTCTGCCTCGCCACCCTCGACCAGGGTGACGTCGTCCTGGTCCCCAATCCCAGCTATCCCATCCACATCTATGGGCCGGTGATTGCGGGCGCCACCATCCACAGCGTCCCCATTCACAGTGCTGACACCTTCCTCGCTGAGCTGGAGCGTGTGATCCCGCTCATGGTTCCGCGTCCGAAGATGCTCATCCTCAACTTCCCCGCCAATCCGACCACGCAGTGCGTCGATCTGTCCTTCTTCGAGCGCGTCGTCGCGCTTTGCAAACAGCACGGCATCTGGATCGTCCACGACCTCGCCTACGCCGACATCGTTTTCGATGGCTATCGCGCGCCCTCCATCCTCGAGGTTCCGGGAGCCAAAGACATCGCCGTCGAGTTCTTCACGCTTTCCAAGAGCTACAACATGCCGGGCTGGCGCGTGGGCTTCATGGTGGGCAATCCAGAGCTGGTTTCCGCGCTGGGCCGCCTCAAGAGCTACTTCGACTACGGCACCTTCACCCCGATCCAGGTTGCCGCCATCCTGGCTCTCGAAGGTCCGCAGGAGTGCGTCGCCGAGATCCGCGACAACTACGAGCGCCGGCGCGATTGCCTCGTTTCTGGTCTCAACAAGCTGGGTTGGGAAATGCCATCTCCGCGCGCGACCATGTTCGTCTGGGCGCCCATCCCCGAGCCCTGGCGATCGCTCGGCTCGCTGGAGTTCTCCAAGCTGCTCCTGCAGGAAGCCAAGGTGGCCGTCAGCCCCGGTATTGGCTTCGGAGAATATGGCGATGGCCACGTGCGCTTCGCTCTGATTGAGAATGAGGAGCGTACCCGTCAGGCCCTCCGCGGCATCCGCCAGATGCTGCAGAAGAGCAGCCTCTCTGCGCCGCTCCCCTCGCAATAGCCGCCGAGCTAATTTCGCGTTGCCCCGCGACTGGCCGCCACCATGGCCCAGCATCCACCGGCCGCAAGGATCGGCGCCGCGATCGCCAGCGTCAGCATTGGCGTTCCCAGCGCCGCGTGGTCCAGTCCGGAGCTCACCAGGAGCCAGCCCGCAGCCGCTGCTGCGCACACCAGCCCTACCCCCTGCATCACCCGCAGCGGACGCTCCGCCCGCTCCACCGCCGCCCGCCGCCGCCGCCGCTCCGCCCGCAGCCACACCAGCGAGGCCGGAGGCGCCGTCTGCGTCGCCGCCATGGTCGCGGCGTAACCGCGCAGTCCCTGCCGCAGCCGATCGTCGATCTCGCTCATCGCGCCTCTCCCTCCAGCAGCCGTTTAGCCCGTTTTCGCGCCCGTAGCAGCAGCGTCCGCACGCTCAGCCGCCCCAGCCCGGTCGCCGCCGCAATCTCCGCGTGGTCCATGCCTTCCACATAAGCCAGCCACAACAGCGTGCGTTCCTTCGGATTCATATCCCGCAACATCGCCTGAATCTGCAGCGGCGTGTCGAGGTTCGACGCCACGCCGGACTCCGCAGGCTCGGTGAACGGCTGGCCGTCGCCCGTGCGCCAGCGATCGCGCAGCAGGTTGCTGGCAATCCGGAAGAGGTATCGCCGAGCCGCCCCGGCCTCCAGGCCGGCTTTCGCCGGTCCCTGAGCCAGAAAGCGGCAATAGGTCTCCTGCAGCAGATCCTCGGCGACGTCCCTGCGCCCGGATACCGCCGTGAGATAGCCGAGAATGGGACCGGCGGTAGCGTGGTAGAGCCGCTCGAACTCCGCCTCGCCCATTGGCGCAGCAGCGCCGCTCAGTTCCCGCGCGAGCGCTCCGGCCACTTCATCCGCGGCGTTCATGGTCCAGCAATCCCAGACGCCGTGAGACGAAGATGCTGGCCGCAGACGCGATGAGGAAACCCAGTCCAATGCCGATCGCTCCCGTGCCCGTGATCATAAACCCGGCCTGCGGATCGTTGGTATGGTGGTGCACAAACAGCATGGCGATGCCGAAAAACAACAGCACCACGCCCGCCTGGATGCCGAACAGGATTCGGCTGTACGGCGCATTGGGCTGCGACTCTTCCACTGCCAGCGATTCCAGAAAGCGCCGCCCTGAATCGCTGTTCGCCAGCGTCACCAGCGACTCCGAAGAGTCGATCCGCTGCAGAACCCGTTCCTGCAGGCCCGCTTTAGCTTTGGCGATGAGGTAGCGCCGCACCGAGCTGAAAATCACCCAGACAATCCAGCAGAACGAGAATCCGACGATCGCGTTCTGCACGTTGTCCCATAATCCGTTCATGACCTGCCCCCGCCGTAGAGTATGAATGCTGTCACTCTCTACAACGGAGAAACCGGCCCGCGGTAAACAACGGCAGCGGCTAATTTTCAGAAAGGAATGAAATCTTCGGGCGGAAGGTCAGGCGTCACGATCTGCTTTTCGATGCCGGTACAGCCGCATCCGCGCTCATCGCTCTTGCGATCAGGCCCGTAGTGCTGAAACCCTCGACGAGCGGCACAATCTTCACCCGGCCTCCCCAGGATCGAACCTCACGGGCTCCCACCACCGTCTCTTCGCGATAATCCCCGCCCTTGACGATCACCGCCGGCTGCAGCGCCTCGATCAGCCGCAGGGGCGTCGGTTCGTCGAAGATAATCACCGCATCGACCGCCGCCAGGGCCGCCAGAATCCTCGCCCTGTCGCGTTCGCCAACGATCGGACGCGTCAGACCCTTCAGCGCGCGCACCGATGCATCGCTGTTGATCGCGACGATCAGCCGATCCCCCTCCCGACGCGCGTCTTCGAGCAGGGTGATGTGGCCGATGTGCAGCAGATCGAAGCAGCCGTTGGTGAACACAGTCGTTTGTCCGGCTGAACGCCACGCGCCCACCCGCACTTTGAGAGATTCCAGTCCCAGCACCTTTTCCGCCGCCTGCAATTCGATCTGCGGCATCAGGCTGGTCAGCAGTTCGTCCCGGGTCACCGGAACCGTTCCCACTTCGCCGACAACAATTCCCGCAGCCACGTTGGCCAGCTCAGCAGCCGTCTCCACTGCGAGCCCGCTCGCCATGGCCAGAGCGAGCGTGGCGATCACCGTGTCGCCCGCTCCCGACACATCGAAGACCTGCCGCGCCACCGCCGGCGCGATAACCCGCGAGTCGGAGCGCAGAATTGCGATGCCTTTCTCGCTCATCGTCGCCGCCAGATACTGCAGATCCAGCTGGGACACCAGCGCCTGGCCCGCGGTCAGCAGCGCTTCCAGCCCTCCTGAAGCATCCCCCAGTACCGCCCGCAGCTCGGCAAGATTTGGACAGATCATCGTGGCGCCCCGATATCGGGCGAAATCGCGATGCTTGGGATCGACCAGCACCGGAATCCCGCGTCTCCGCGCAGCGCCGATCACCTGCTGGCACAAATCCTCGCTCAGCACGCCCTTGGCGTAATCCGAAAGGACCACTGCATCGGCGCCCTCGATCGCCGCCTCAACCTTTGCGGCCAGTTCACGATAAGCGTCCGCGGGGTAGCCGCCCGTCTGCTCCGTGTCCAGACGCAGCATCTGCTGCCTGCCGCTCAGGATCCGCACCTTCGTAGTCGTCGGATGACCCGCTACCACGGTCAAATGAGCGGTGACGCCAGCCTCCGGCAAGCGCTTCTCCAGTGCAGTCCGCCCCTCGTCGTCTCCGCAAAAGCCGAAAAGTTCCGGCCTGGCCCCCAGTCCGGCAATATTCATGGCGACGTTGGCAGCGCCACCCGGCCGTTCGCTGTGATGAGCAGCCCGCACCACCGGTACTGGAGCCTCAGGAGAGACTCTGTCCACGTCGCCCCAGATGTACCGGTCCAGCATCACGTCCCCAACCACCAGCACGCGAACGGCAGCCCAATCCTTCTCGATGAGGCGGACGATGTTGTGCAGGTCCTGGATCATAAGGGGCTCGTCCCGCCCGCCGATTCTCCCGCGCAAATCGACTCTTCGATCCAGCCGCACAGGATGTGGCCGCACAGGATCTGGGCTTCCTGAATCCTGGCTGTGTCCTTTGAGTCGACCGCCAGCAAGGCATCGGCTACCCCCGCCAAAGCTCCACCTCCCTGGCCCGTGAACGCCACCGTCCAGACCCCTCGCTCCCGGGCAGCCTGCAGGGCAAGACAAACATTCCGGCTGTTTCCTGAAGTCGAGATGCCAACCAGCACGTCCCCTGGGGCGCAAAGCGCCTCCACCTGCCGCCGGAACACGTGCTCAAAGCCGTAATCGTTCGCAATCGAAGTCAACACGGACGTGTCGGTGGTCAGTGCGATCGACGGTAATCCCCGCCGTTCCCTTCGAAAGCGCCCGACAAACTCCGCCGCAAGATGCTGCGAATCAGCAGCGCTGCCTCCATTGCCGCACCAGAAAACGCAGTTTCCGTTCTGAACCGCCCGCGTCATGCGCCGTGCGATCTCCTCCAGTGCCGCACGCTGGCTGCGCAGGCTCTCAATCACCGTCAAATGCCCGGTGAGGGCAGCTTCAAACGCTTGCGATCTGTCCGGCGCTTCCGCCATCGTGCCCGCTTTCTTCCCTCTGCTGCGCGTTCGCTGATCGTTTCTTCGCTATCATACCGTCAACCTCAACACAGGAATATCGGGAGAATCTTTGCGTGGCCACTCGGTTTCAGGGTATTCGCACCGTGTTTCTTGACCGGGACGGCGTCATCAACCGTAAGCCTCCCGAGGGTGAATACATCTCAAGCTGGCGCGATTTTCACCTGCTTCCGGGCGCCGACAGGGCGATGGCCGCGCTTCATCGCGCCGGCATACGCGTTGTCGTCATCTCCAACCAGCGCGGTATTGCCCTGGGCCGAACCACTCGAACTGAGGTGGAAACCATCCACGTCCGCCTCCAGCAGTCACTCGCCGCTGTGGGTGCCCAAATCGACGCTTTCTATTACTGCCCCCACGACAAAAATGAGTGCGATTGCCGCAAGCCGAAGACCGGCCTCTTCGAGCAGGCCTTCCGCGACTTCCCTGATGCGGATCGCTCGGCCAGCCTGGTAATTGGCGATTCGCTCTCCGACATTCAGGCCGCCCGCGCTCTCGGGCTTCCGTCCATCCTCATCGAAGGGGATCCGGCCCTTCGCAAGCCGGGCTGGGAGAAAGCCGCCCAACTCGCCGATGCGGTCGCTGTCTCGCTGGCCGACGCAGTCGGGCAGCTCGTCGCCTGATCAGGCCGAAATCGGCTCCATTGCGGCAAACGTCTCCCGCACTCCATCTTCGAGCGACGTGAACGCAAAATCGCATCCCGTTTGTCGAAGTCCGGTCAGGTCCGCCTCGGTGTAATGCTGGTAGCGCTCTGTCAGATCTGCAGGGAAGGGAATGTATTCGACGGCGGCTTGCCCATGGACCTGCATGAGAGCCTGCGTGACTTCATTGAACGTGCGCGCATGACCGGTCCCCGCATTCACCACCGCCTGATACCGCTGGCGATTCTGGCCCGCTGCCGGCGCCCACGAGCCTACCTGAGCGAAGTACAGATTCAGTCGCGCCAGATCCCTCACAAAGACGAAGTCCCGCCGTTGCTCGCCATTCCCGTATCCCCCCGAGCCCTCGAATAGCCGCACCTTGCCCTGCTGCTTCATCTGTTGGGAAAAGTGATGGATGACTGAGGCCATCCTGCCCTTGTGCGCCTCGCGCGGGCCATACACGTTGAAGTACCGCAGGCCTATAACCGTGATCGGCAGCGAGCCGTCGGTGATTCTGTGACGCACATGGTGGTCGAAAGCCAGCTTCGAAAATCCATAAACATTCAGCGGCTTTTCATTTTCCAGCGTCGGTGTGAAGTGTCCAGGGCCGCTGAGTCCGTAGACTGCCGCGGTGGATGCGTAGATCAGCGGCGCACCCTCCTGTATCGCGAACTCCAGAATCTCCTTCGAGCAGGTGAAATTGTTGTCCATCATGTACACGCCATCGTCGACGAGCGTGTTGGAACAGGCTCCCTGGTGAAAAACAGCCTCGACTTTCGAAGCGCCCAGCGCCCTCGATGCCAGAGCGCGGCGAAACTCGCGCTTATCCATGTAATCCGTGAAGCGGGCCCCGTGCAGGTTCACCTGCTTTCGCGCATCGGCAAGGTTGTCAACGATCAAAATGTCGGTGATCCCTTCCCGATTCAGCTCGTGAACCAGGTTGCTGCCGATGAAACCGGCGCCGCCGGTTAGGATGTACATGTTCTGGAGCTCCCGTCCGATGCCTTTATTTCTTTTCCTGCCTGCCCTTCCCCCCAGGCCTCCAGCGCCGCCGTGACCATCTCCTCGACAGTGATTGAAGTCAGGCACTTTTTGCGCATTTGGACGCATACCTCGAGGAGGCAGTGTTCGCAATCAACGTGATGGTAAATCGGCCTGTGTTGGTCCCCCATCGGAAACCAGCGCCCTCGCCGGTCGATCGCCGCAAAAGCGATTGCGCATGGCACTCCATAGACTGCCGCCAAATGCATTGGTCCGCTGTCCGGTCCGAGAAAAAGTTCCACGTGCCGAAGCACCGCGGCAGTTTCTCGAGGAGTCAGCTTTCCGCACTGATTGACGACCGGGCTCTCCCACTCCGTGGCCACATACTCAGCCGTCTCCGCATCCTCTTTTGCTCCCACCAGCACCAGCCCATGCTCCGGCATCTCGCGCGTCAGACGGGTCAGCAATGCGCGCCAGTTTTCCCGCCCCCAGTCCTTGGCCTGCATCTTCGTGCCCGGACCGCACGCAATCAGCGGCCTTCCCTGGACGGGCGCTAACGCCGTCTGCGCGCGTTGTTCTTCCTCTGCGGTGAGATGCAGATCCCAATTCGTCGGATCGCGGAGATCCACCTCCCCAAGGCGGCTGCGAAGGCAGCGGACCAGCCGCGCTCCCTCATGCTCCCAAAGATCGGTAGATTCGTCGTAGAGATTCTCCGCCAGATCGCCGACCGGCAGCCCAATGACTTCTCCGGCTCCGCAGAACCGAAAAAAAGCAGCATCTCGTCTCACCGAGGTCCTGCCGCGTTTTCCCATCAAATACACCACCACCTGCGGGCGAAAACGCACGATCTTCCACCAAAGCCGCGCCAGCTCTCTCAGGCTGCGCGTCTGCCATGGATAATCCATATACCCATGAACCAGCCCCGAACCCTGCAGCACGGAGAATGCGGCCGGTGCATTGGAGTGCGTCGGCATGTTCGTCAGCAGACGGCGTTCCGCGTCGGGAAACGCTCGCTCCACCAGGTGCAGAGCCGGGAGCGCCACCACCGTATCGCCCAGGCTCCCCAACCGATAGATCAGAACTCGCTTAACCATCGATTTCCTTCAGGCAAGCGCCAACGCTGGGCCGCTGAATCCGGCTTCGAATTCCGTTGCCCTCCGCCTGGCTGTGAACAAGAGTCACCCGTATTCAACGTATCACTGCCGGTTGGTCCGGCAGACGACCGGCGGCACTCCCTTTTCGGGCTTGCCAGGTCCTGCTGAAGAACGAATAAAACGGCAATCGGACCCGCCTCAGGAAAGGCCCACCGCGACATCCCGCGTGTGCGCGGACCCTGGCCTCCCCACGCTCAAATACGTGAACCCGTGCTGCGTCATGGTTTCCGGTTCGTAGAGATTGCGGCCGTCAATGACGATCGGATAGCGCAGCGTGTAGTGCAACTTTTTCAAATCCAGCTGCGCGAATTCTTCCCACTCGTTCAGAATCAGCAGCGCATCGGCATCCTGGGCGGCCGCGTAGGCGTCGTCGGCATAGCGCATCTGCGGTCCCGAAGGCAGCATTTCTTTGGCCCGCTCCGCCGCGGCCGGGTCATACGCCGTGACTACAGCACCTTCCTGCAGCAGCTGCCGCACGATGTCGATGGCCGGAGATTCACGGATATCGTCCGTGCCTCCCTTAAACGCCAGTCCCAGCACCCCGAGCTTCTTGCCCCGGAAAGTCCACAGTGCCGAGCGCACTTTCTGGAAGAAGCGCTGCCTCTGCTCAACGTTAATCCTCTCCACTTCCCGCAGCAGGCTGAAATCCACTCCCATCTGCTCGGCCACATGCCGGAACGCCGCCACATCCTTGGGAAAACACGATCCGCCATAACCGATCCCGGCGCGCAGAAAGCGCGGGCCGATGCGTCCGTCCAGACCCATTCCCCGAGCTACTTCTTCAATGTCGGCGCCCGCCGCCTCGCACAGATTCGCCACTACGTTGATGAACGAAATTTTCGTCGCCAGAAACGCATTGGAGGCGTGCTTGATGATCTCGGCGGCCTTGGTCGAGGTCACCTGCTGCGGTGGCGGATCCACCGCAGTTCTCGGTCCGGGCACAGCCTCCGCCTGGCGATAGTAGCTTCCGGAGACCAGCGGATCATAAATGGCCCGCAGCAGCTCCTCCGCCCGCCGCGTGTCCGCTCCCAGCACGATGCGGTCCGGATGGAGAAAGTCCACCACCGCAGTCCCTTCCCGCAAAAACTCGGGATTCGATGCAACGTCGAAAAGCTCCCGGGAAACCCCGTTTCGTTCGATCACCCGCCGGATCCACTCGTTCGTGTACACCGGCACCGTGCTCTTTTCCACGATGATCTTGTATTCGTCAATCGATCGGGCGATCTCGCTCGCCACTGCGTCCACATAGGAAAGATCGGCGCTTCCGGTATTGCTCTGTGGCGTTCCTACCGCAATGAAGATCGCCTGCGCCGCCTGCGTGGCCTGCCGCAAATCCGTCGTGAACTCCACTAGATTCGACCGATGCCGCCCCAGCAGTTCCGGCAGGTATTCCTCGTGGATGGGAACCCCGCCGTCGCGCAACTGACGAACTCGCGCCTCGTCGTTATCGACGCAGATAACGCGATGCCCCATCTCCGCGAGGCACGCCGAAGCCACCAGCCCCACGTAGCCCGACCCTACTACCGCAATGGAAACGCCCTGACTCATCGCTCCTCTAATCTCTCAATGATTTCCATGGTAATCGGGCCGCCGGAGGCCCCGGGCCCGCTCGCGATTCGGGTTAGTCCCGATCCGATCGATGCCGCACTTCTCCGGTTTTACGGCCGACTCGCAGACATCCTAGCATGGGCCTGGCGGCCGCCTCTCGCCCCCCTGATTTACAATGCCCCTGTGATCGCTCTCGCCCGCGCCTGCATGACCGGCATGACCTGGCTCTTTTTCGTGGGCGTTGCCGGCTCTCTCCTCGTCATTATCATTAGCTTCTTCGAGGATCTGAACGAACTGGTCGGCAAAGAGTAGATTTCCCATGCTTTCTCTGGATCGCCCGCAGTGGTAGCCGCTTCCCAGCCCCTCAGCGCCCCTCCTGTGCGCGCCTCGCTCCGCCTTCCCGTTTTCCTTGCCCTCAGCTCCTCTGTCCTGCTCGACTTCTGCTTCCCCGTCGCCGGACCCCTCCCGCCCTGGCGCGGCTTCCTTGCCTGGTTTGCCCTCGTCCCTCTCCTCTGGGCCCTCCTCGCGCCCGCCCAGGCCGCCCACCCCCGCTATCTTCGCCGCGCCGCCCTCCTGGGCTGGCTCTCCGGACTCCTCTGGTACATCCTCAACTGCTACTGGATCTACCAGACCATGCACCTCTACGGGAACATGCCCCCGATCGGCGCGGCCGGCATGGTCTTCGGCTTTAGTGCCATCCTCGGCCTCTACTTCGGCCTCTTCGGATTCCTCACCGCCTTCATCCGCCGCCGCCTCGGCCTCATCGCCGCCCTCGTCGCCGCGCCCTTCCTCTGGACCGCCCTCGAGCTTGCCGCCGCCCGCATCACCTCGGTCCCCTGGGACCAGCTCGGCTACGCCCAGGTCGACAACCTCTTCCTCACCCCACTCGCTCCATTCGCCGGCGTCTATGGCCTCTCCTTCGTCCTCGCCGGCGCCAACGCGCTCTTCGCCGCAGCCCTCCTCACCACCGCCCGCTCGCGCCTCGTCTGCGCCGTCTCCGGCGTCCTCCTCGTTGCCATCCTCCAGCCCGGATCCTTCGTCGCCGCCGCACCCTCACCCACATCGGCGTACGCCGTCCTCCTCCAGCCCAACATCAACGTCGCCGCCGCGGACGCCACCACCTGGCCCGGCCTCCAGTGGAACGGCCAGCTTTCCTGGATCCTCCAGCAGGACGCCCGCACATGCACCCCCGCTTTTGCCGGCCTGCCCACCCACGCGCACCCGCCCACAACCCCCTCCGATTGCGCCCAGAACACCCCACCCCCAGGCCTCGTCCTCTGGCCTGAAACCGCCTCCTGGTTCCAGAGCGACCAGCCCCGCACTGTGGAAGCCATGCACGCCGTGGCCACCGCCGCCCATGCCCCCCTCATCTTCGGTATGGCCGGCCCCAACGGCGACTACAACTCTGCGCTGTTCGTCCGCGCCGACGGCTCGATCGCCGGCCGCTACGACAAGATCCACCTCGTCCCCTTCGGCGAATACGTGCCTTACCGCAAGCTCTTCTTCTTCGCCCCCAAGCTCACGCACCAGCTCGTCGATCTCCAGCGCGGAACCCGGCGCAACGTCTTCCATGCCGACGGCCACACCTTCGGTACCGTCATCTGTTACGAATCCGTCTTCGCCGACGAGGTCCGCCACTTCGCCCTCAACGGCGCCCAGGTCCTGGTCAACATCTCTGACGATGGCTGGTACGGCGACACCTCCGCGCCCTGGCAACACCTCAACATGACCCGCATGCGTGCCATCGAAAACCACCGCTGGCTCCTGCTCGATACCAACTCCGGCGTCACCACCGTCATCGATCCCCGCGGCCGCGTCACGCTCTCCGTCCCCCGCCACACCCTCACCGCCCTCGCCGCCCGCTACGGATACGAATCCGACCTCACCTTCTATACCCGCCACGGCGACGTATTCGCCTGGCTCTGCGTCATCCTCACCGCAGCCGCTGTCGGACTGGCCCTCCTCCGCCGCCGTCCTGATCCCTAATCCCTAAACCCCAATCCCTGCCGATTCGATAGAATCGGCACATGCTTTCCGATCTCGAGTTTGCCTACGCTCCCGTCCGCGAAAAGGTCCGCGGCTTACGGGAGTATCTTTGACGCTCCCCGCCTCCGCACGCAGCTAGCCGCCCTCGAACAGAAACTCTCCGACCCATCCGTCTGGTCGAACCCCGCCCAGTCGCAGCCGCTCATGCGCGACAAGAAGCGCATCGACGCCCAACTGGCCGACGACGCCGAGCTCGAGCGCCGCACCGGCGACGTCGAAGCGTATTTCGAGTTAGCCCGCGACGCCAAATCCGAATCCGACCCGGAAGTTGCCGCAGTCCTCGTCGACCTCGACCGCGAAATCCAGGCCCTCTCCTCCGTCGCCGAAAAGATGGAAGCCCGCACCATGCTCTCCGGCGAAACCGACGCCCTCAACGCCATCGTCACCGTTCATCCCGGCGCCGGTGGAACGGAATCCCAGGACTGGGCCGAGATGCTCCTCCGCATGTATCTCCGCTGGGCCGAGCAGCAGGGCTTCAAAACCGAAATGAACGACTATCAGGACGGCGAAGAGGCCGGCATCAAATCCGCCACCTTCACCATCACCGGCGAGAACGCCTTCGGCCTGCTCAGCGGCGAAACCGGCGTCCACCGCCTCGTCCGCATCTCCCCCTTCGACCAGGCCAAGCGCCGCCACACCAGCTTCGCCTCGGTTTACGTCTCGCCGGAAATCGATGACTCGATTGAGATCGACATCAAGCCCGACCAGATCCGCACCGACACCTACCGCTCCGGCGGCAAAGGCGGCCAGCACGTCAACACTACCGACTCGGCCGTCCGCATCACCCACATTCCCACGGGCATCGTGGTGCAGTGCCAGAACGAGCGCTCCCAGCACAAGAACCGCGAGAAGGCGATGAAGATGCTGCGCTCGCGTCTCTACGAGTACGAGCTCGAAAAGAAGCAGGCCACAGCCCGCAAGCTCGAGGACTCGAAGCTCGACATCAACTTCGGCTCCCAGATCCGCAGCTACGTCCTCCAGCCCTACCGCATCGCCAAGGACCACCGGACCAAGGTAGAGGTAGGCGACGTGGATAAGGTCTTAGACGGCTATTTAGACCCCTTCATCCGCGGCTATCTGCTGATGAAGCGCCAGGGCGGAGTGCCGGTCGCGGCAGGCGCGGACGACGATCTGGAGTAGTTCTGGGGCTCAAAATGCCCCCCGGGGGGGTACCCCCCCATCCCGTCGCAATATCAAGTCGCTGATTCTGCGCGGGATGGAAGGTAATACCCTGAGGGTATTACCTTGTCTCCTGTCGCTCCCAATGTGCGGGTGGGCCGGGAGCGGGAAAGCGAAAGGTGGTCTCAAAGAGCGGTCGAAGCTCCACCTGGGTGGAGTGCAAAAGCGGAAAGCCCTGATGGGCAGGGCTCCGCGCGCTCTTAGTTTGGCGCGGAACGCATCGGGGCACAAGAGTACGAAGGTACCGTGGGGGAGCGACTCGGCTGCGGTGCTGCGCACCTGCGCCGAGGGCCTGCGGCAGCAAGGAAGGCGCTTCGCGCCGATCTTTGTTCCCCGGCCTGAAGGCCGGGGCTTTCTCCGCCGTCCGGCTTACGCCGGACCTTTTGCTCGCAGATTGGTCTCCGACCAGCGGGAGATTCCCTGATACAAAACTTCGTCCAAAATTCCCTGCGGTGAATTGCGTCAGGCCTGGCACCCAACAGGAGTCTTGCGCGGCGAGACCAGGGATTGCGTTATGGCGGTATCCCGCCAGGGGTCCTGCGCGGCAGGACTGGGAGAAAGCCCCGGCTTTCAAGCCGGGGAAATTGACGCGCCGCCAGGCGCTTCCTTGCTGCCGCAGGCCCTCGGCGGAGGCGCTTGCGCCGGAGCCGAGCCGGTGGACGGGGCGAGGGCCTGAAAATCAGCCTGATTTGTGTCGGTTAGCGGGGGTTTTCGCCGTGCCAGTCGATGTGGATGCCTCGGGCGGCGATGGTGATGGAGGGGGGGCGCTGGCGGGTGAGGAGGTGGATGGTCTGGAATCCGCCGGTGAGGGCGAGGAGGGCTCCGCTGCCGACGAGGAGGCCGAGTTTGGAGGTGGGGTCGGGGTCGAGGATGGCGGCGATGACGAGTCCGGCGCCGAAGACGGTCATGCCGGAGGAGACGGAGACGGCGGTCCACTCGCGGCGGGTGAGGCGGCCGGAGAGGCCCATCTGGAGGAGGGACTGGCGGGCGGGGTCGATGCCCGCGCCGGCGTCGTCGATGAGGTCCACCTGGGCGTGGCGGCGGTAGGCCTCAGTGAGGCGGGAGAGCCAGTCTTTTTCGGAGGTGCGGATCTGGAGTGGGACGGTGATCGTGGCGGGCGGCGGCGCGGGCTTAGGACCGGGCTCGGCTTTGGCGGGCGCGACAATTTCGGCGGCAGCGTCGGCGGGGCGGTAGGCCTTCATGGCTTCGAGGCCGACCTGGATCGCGCGGCGGATTTTGGAGGTGGCCATAGGAAGACCTAAGCCATTATCGCCTTTGGACTAATGTGGGGGGGCCAATTGAGGAAATCCTCGGTCGCATCGTCGTTTTCCCAATTCTGGACCGATTTACCATCTCGGCTCATTGTCAATTTGTCCTAGGTTTTGCAGAGGCCGCTGCATCGATAGCTGGGTAAAATCTGTCAAACGATTCGAGTGCAATTAGATGTCGAGACTGACACAGCGAAAGCCATTATTCACACCGCCAGCCGAGAACCCATCAGAACCGGATTCGGTTGAAGTCCGCAGCCTCGCGCGGATCTCATTCAAGTTACCCCTGAATGACAATACCCCGGAGGCTCTTCGTATATACCGCGAGGCGAATGCACATTTCAGAACCGTTCCCTGGCCTGCGCCATACGACAAGACGGTTCATCGCCTTCACCTCGGGGACGCACGCGAACTCGCCTGGATTCCAAATGAGTCCGTGCACCTCGTCGTTACATCGCCGCCCTACTGGACGCTAAAGGAGTATGCCGCGGGCAATCGCTCGCAGTTGGGCGATATCGAAGACTACGAGAGCTTCCTGTCAGAGTTGGACAAGGTATGGGCTGAATGCGCGCGAGTTCTCGTGCCAGGCGGCCGCATCTGCTGTGTCGTTGGGGACGTATGCGTCCCACGCAAGAGAGAGGGCCGTCATTATGTGATGCCCCTCCATGCAGATATCCAGGTGCGCTCCAGGCGCATTGGACTGGATTGCCTAACTCCTATTCTTTGGCAAAAGATCGCCAACGGTGTAAGAGAAGCGGAAGGGAACGGCGCAGGATTCTACGGGAAGCCGTATCAGCCCGGTTCAATCGTCAAGAATGACACTGAATTCATCCTGATGCTGCGAAAGGGGGGGCGATATCGCTCAATCAAGCCTCTACAGAAGGCGCTGTCGATGCTGACAAAAGAAGAAATGCAAGGCTGGCTAAGATCCAGCTGGACGGACGTGCCTGGTTCCTCTACTACCCGGAGCAGGCATCCCGCTCCCTTTCCCGTTGAAATTGCCGAACGATTGATTCGGTTGTTCTCATTTGCAGGCGATACAGTCCTGGATCCGTTTGTCGGAACCGGCTCGACTACGACCGCAGCGATTCGATCGGGGCGCAATTCGATCGGGGTCGAGATCGAGGAGAGATATTTCAAAGACACGCTCCGGAGCATAGGCGCGATGGCAGCTATAAGATCGATGGCAGGTCCGGTGTACGCCGAGGTCATCGTTGACTGAGTACAGGCTGCTGACGGAGTTTCGCGGTCTATTTGATGGAAAAAAGTACGAGCATCGGCGCTCGAATCTGGGCGACTTCGTCGCTATGCATCTGTACGAGGATCTCGTCGCCATCAACAAGTCAGAGAAGTATCTAATTTCCGTTTCAACTATGTCTCGCGTACTGAACGTGCAGAACAAACGTAAAGGGATTGAGGCGCGGCGCGGCGACGGCACGTTTGGCGAGTTGATCCCGGGGGAGACACCGCAAATCGATCCTGGCTATCGTGTTGCGAGGGGCCCTGTCGCTACCGTGGAAATTGGAGTTGAGGTCAAGATTCTGGCGAAAGCCATGATCAAGCAAATTGATCGGGTCAAGAGCGATCTCGCGCATCAGGTGCAACACTTTAAGTTCAAAGCTGGCTCCTTAAGTCCGATCTGTGTGGCCATTGTCGGAATTAATTACGCTGCCGTGACCACGAGCTATGAGGGCGACAGAAGCTACCGGACAGATGGGGGCGTATACAAGCACCCGATTCAGGAGGCGGATCAGGCGCGAGCGCGTTTAGCTTCCGTGGCTCCCGCGTATGATGAATTCCTCGTGCTGCGATATCGTGCCATCAACGAGCCTCCATTTCCCTTTGAATGGGTGAATCAAAAGGAGACAGCGCAGGAGTACGGTGCAGCTTTGACCAGGATTAGCAACGAATACCAGCGGCGCTTCTGAGCCTGATCCCATCCATTCACCCTTTCAGCACCGGAAAAGCCGTGATCCGGAGCTTCGCCGCCGCGTAGGGCAGCAGCGTAAGACGCTCTTCCGGAGAGTCGCTGGCTACGGGGCTTTCGGGCAGGGGATTCGCTGCTCCGTCGTCGGCGACCCAGGACGGGATCTGGCGTCCTCGGGCTGCGATCCGAACGCCCGTGTCCCTGGCCGAAAAGGGAACGGCGCCAATCGGCGTTTCTGTCACCGTCAAATCCTTTTCAGGGTGCGCCGGGTCGACGGCCAGGGCGTAATTCCAGTCCTGGGTCGGGAAGACCTGCCAGTCGGCGGATTTTTCGCCGTGCTGCTGGAGCTTGACCCAGTCCTCTCCAACGGCCAGCGAGAAGACCAGAGCTCCGCGTTCAACGGCAACCGCCTGGTTGAACCAGCGCGACGTGCGCAGCGGCATGGGGAAAGCGATCGTGACGCGGTCGCCCGGCTTCCAGGTTCTCTCGACGCGGGCGAAGGTTCCGGGTTGCGGATTCGCGACAGACTGGCCGTTGACCTGGATCGTCGTTCCTGCGGCCCACTCGGGAATGCGGAGGTGCAGCGGAAAGGCGAGCGGCTTTTCCGAGTTGACGGTCAGCGCAACCGTTCCGCGAAACGGATAATCCGTGTCTTCGGTGACGGTGACGGCGGTTCCGCGAAGAAGCGTAGTGACTTCGCAGGGAGCGTACGCAGCGGCGACCAGGCCGTCGTCGCGGTCGTCGCCGGGCGCGCCCGCGAGCATCCAGAGGCTATTGGCGAATTTTGGCCAGCCCTGATGGTAGTTGGCGGTGCAGCAGCCGAAGTTGGGCGCGAGGCCGAACAGGTTCGACTCGGGCCCGTCGGAGACCCAGGGTTTGCGGTGCAGGCTGCACTCGACCTGGTTGGGCTCCTGATTGTATTGGTGCGCCCACATATCGTCAGTGAGCGTGCCCGGCAGCGCGTTGAAGGCGAGCTTTTCGAGGCGGTCGCCGAAGGGCGCGGAGCCGGTGATGGCGAGGGCGCACTCGAGGGAGAACATGCTCTCGACGACGGTGCAGAGCTCGGAGCCGTGCGAGGGATCGCGTCCGGCGAGGTGCTCGTCGCAGGAGAACATGCCGTTGGGCAGGCCGTGATACTGGTCGAGGTCGGCGAGCATGCGCGCGGTGGCAGAGCGATCCGAGGGCGAGCCGGAGACGAGCGACCAGACGGCGCCGGTCTTGAGCGCCTGTCCGTTGTTGACGCCGTGGGTGGCGAGGTCGAAGTCGGCGAGTCCCTGATCCTGGTCCAGCTTGAGCTCGGCGGCGGTCATCGGCCTGGTGAACTGGAAGTGCTCGGCGTCGGCGATCCAGTCGTAGCCCTGCTGGTGCAGCAGGCGGGCGAGATCGAGTAGGTACGGCGAGCCGGTGCGGTTGTAGAGCCAGAGGACGGAGAGGACGTTGTCCTGCCAGCGAAACTTGCCCCAGTCGCGGAGCGGGCGCGCGGGCAGGGTGGCGAGCTGGTAGCGGAAGTAGCGGTCCATGAGCGGCAGGACGCGCGGGTCGCCGGTGAGCTCCTGATATTGCGTGAGGGCTTTGAGCATGACGATGCGTGGCCACCAGTCGTTGTTGGTGGCGGGGCCGATCATGCCGCTGGGCGAAGGATGGTCGAGGGTCCAGTTGACGAAGCGCTGGGCGAGGGCCTGGAGTCGGGCGTCGCCGGTGAGGTACGCGAGGGGCAGAAGGCCGTCGAGGTAGTAGGGGCCGCGCTCCCAGCTTTCGCCGGTGCCGCCGAGCCATCCGGAGTTGGGGCCGACGTCGGGCCAGATTTCGTAGAGGTGTCCGGAGAGGCCGGCGGCCTGGATGCGGAGCTGATCGAGGAGCCATCCACGAGGCTGGATGGCTCCGAGGGGGAGGAAGAAGAAGGCGCCGGAGGTGAGCGGGGTGCGGTCTTTGACGGCGGGCTGCGGGCGGCGGGCTGTCGTTGCGGCGAGAGCCGTGCGGGCGAGCCAGTCGGGCGCGGTCGAGGCGGCTGCGGTGGCTGAGAGCGAGCGAAGGAAGGATCGGCGGGTGGGGCCGCTGGTGGAGTTGCCCATTGCTTCGATTATGGCGCAGGTGGGGCGGGGATTCGGACGCGGGAAGAGCAAGTGCGGATTTGCGGATGTGGTTGCGGTGGTGCGGAGCGTTGCGTATAGTTCGAGCAAAGCTGCAAATGTCGCGAGAAAAGGGGTGTGTGCATGGCATCGGGTGAGGCCACAGCGGTGATCGGGAAGTCGGTGCAGATCCGCGGGGAAGTGAAAGGGAACGAGGATCTGGTGGTGGAAGGTTTGGTGGAAGGGACGATCACGCTGAGCGGGAGCCGTCTGACGGTGGGTCCGCATGCGCGTGTGCAGGCGAACGTGGTGGGGCGCGATGTGATCGTGCTGGGATCGCTGGAAGGCGATGTGCACGCGACAGGACGCGTGGAGCTGCGGGCCGGCAGTCACATGACCGGGGATATTCGCGCGGCGCGGCTGTCGGTGGAAGACAACGCGGTTTACTCGGGCAAGGTGGAGCTGGATGGGACAGGCTCGGGCGCTGAGGGCGGGAAGTCGGCGGGGATTCCGTCGGCGGTGAGCTCGGGCGCTGGTTCGCACGCCGGCGTGCAGTAGACTGGCAGGGATTGAAAAAAGGCTCCGCGTTTGCGGAGCCTTTTTGTTTGTGGCGAGGCCGTTATTCGGAGAAGTGGACCGACTTGCTGAGGGGCAGGTCGGCGGATGAGGAGCCGGCGAAGATCATGTAGTCGCCGGGGGTTAGCTCGAAGCTGTTCTTGTCCACGTTGAAGATGGAGAGGTAGGTTGGGTCGATTTTGACGGTGACGGTTTTGGAGTCGCCGGGGGCGAGGTCGACGCGATCCCAACCGATGAGGCGCTTGAAGTCGGATTCGCCGGTGGATTTGGGCAGGGCGGCGTAGATCTGGGCGACTTCAGTGCCCGCGCGCTGGCCGGTGTTGCGAACGGTGACGGTAACGGTGTGGGCGTCGGCATCGACCTGGAGGCCGGAAAACTCATACGAAGTGTAGGAGAGGCCGAAGCCGAAGGGGAAGAGCGGCGTGAGGTCTTTCGACTCAAACCATTTGTAACCGACGCGGACACCTTCGACGTTGTAGTCGGCGTCGAACGGGGGCAGCTCGCCCATGCGGTGGTGGTGAGCCGGGTTCGGGTTGCTGGCGGGCTTGAGGAGGTTCATGCCAGGGACTTCGGGATGCGGGAGCTGGTCGTCGCTCTTGGGGAAGGTGATGGCGAGACGGGCGGAGGGATCGACATCGCCGAAGAGAATGCTGGCGAGGGACTGAGCGCCGCCGATGCCGGGATACCAGGCTTCGAGGATGCCCTGCACTTTATTGACCCAGGGCATGGCGACGGGGCCACCGGACTCGACGACGACGATGGTGTGAGGATTGGCGGCGGCGACGGCATCGACGAGGGCGTCCTGATGATTGGGGAGATCGAGAGTGGCGGCGTCCATGCCCTCGCGCATGGGCTGAACGACGAAGACGATGGCGATCTGCGATTTGGCGGCGAACTGAGCGGCTGCGGCGGGATCAGTGCCATCGTTGAATTCCACCTGGGCGCCGGGCACGTGTTCGCGGATTTGGCGCAGAGGGGACGACGGGAAGTAGATAGGTTCACCCCAGGGAGAAGGGCCGGGCCGCGGATTAGCCGCATTGCCGCCAGGAGCATCGACCTGAGCTGAACCGCCGCCGGACAACACGCCCACGTCGGCGTGGGCGCCGATGATGGCGATGGACTTCACGTCGTCGGCTTTAAGCGGCAGGATGCCGTCGTTCTTCAGGAGGACGATGCTTTCGTCGGCGATGTGCTCGGCGTCGCGGCGTCCGCGGAAGGGATCGACGACCTCGTCGATGGGAGGATTATCGATGACGCCGTTGGCGAACATCTCGCGGAGAATGCGGTGCACCATGTTGTCGAGGCGGGACATGGGAACCTGGCCGTCCTGGACGGCTTTCTTCAGCGGATCGCCGAAGTACTGGCTGCCGGGTTCTTCCTGGTCGAGGCCGGCGAGGGCGGCGTGGACAGTGGAATGAGTGCCACCCCAGTCAGAGAGGACGAAGCCTTTGAAGTCCCAGTCCTTTTTGAGGACCTGGTTGAGGAGGTAGTCGTTCTCGCAGGACCAGTCGGTGCCGCCGGGAGGGGTGATGGTGTCTTTGTTATAGGAGCACATGACGCCGGCGGGATGGGCGAGGCCGATGGCGATCTGAAAGGCGAGCAGGTCGCTTTCGCGGGCGGCGCGCTGGTTGATTTCGGCGTTGACGATGGTGCGGCCGGTTTCCTGGTCGTTGAAGGCGTAGTGTTTGATGTCGCCCATGACCTGGTTGGACTGGACGCCTTTGGCCAGTTCACCGACCATGGTCCCGGCGAGGACCGGATCTTCGCCGGCGTACTCGAAGTTGCGGCCATTGCGGGGATCGCGGGCAAGATCAACGCCACCACCGATGGACATGTTGTAGCCGGATTCGCGGAGCTCGCGGCCGATGATGTCACCGAAGAGGAAGAGCGCTTTTGGATCCCAGCTGGCAGCCGCGCCGAGGACCGAGGGCAGCAGCGTGGCGTAGTGCGAGCCCTGGGCGGCGAGACGGACGCCGACTGCGGAGTCGGCCATGTTGATGCCGGGAATGCCGAGACGGGGAACGCCTTCCATGTATCCGGCGTTGCCGAGAGAGCCTTTGGGAATCTCGGCGTGTTCCTGGAGGCCGTTCCAGCCGGTGCCGTGAACGAAGTTCATCTTTTCGTCGAGGGTCATCTCTTTGATGACGAGGTCGGCACGCTCGTCGGGCGAGAGAGATTTATTCATCCAGGGACGATTGGCGGGCGCGGTCTGTGCGGAAGCAGAAGGCGTGAAGCCGGTAAAACCAAGGGCAAAGAGGGCAGCGGCGGCGCACGACAAGGTGCGGCGCAGAGAGAAAACAGACAGAAACATAAGCACCTCGGACAGTGCGCCATGCTACGCGCCGAAGAAGGCGATCGTCAAGATGAAGCGATTTAGTGGCGGGTGCGGGCGGTGATTGATGTTCTGAAAACGCACTACAGGGGACAAGAGAGCACAGAGGCCAGCCGCGAGCCTTTTGCGTATCAGTCCATCAGTTTTTGGGCGAGGTAGACGTAGGTTTCGGCCCACGTATGAGCTTCCTGCTGGAGGTCGGCGCCTGCGCCGTGGCCGCCCTCCGTGATCTCGTCGTAGAGGAAGGGCTCGTGGAATTCCTCCATTTTGGCGGCGAATTTGCGGGCGTGCTGCGGGCCGACGCGATCGTCGGCGGTGGTGGTGAAGATGAAGGGCTCGGGATATTTCACATCGGGTTTGAGCTGGTTGTAGGGAGAGATCTTTTCAAGGAAGGCGCGTTCGGCGGGAACACTCACCGATCCATACTCGCCGACCCAGCTGGCTCCCGCGGCAATGTGCTCGTAGCGAAGCATGTCGAGGAGCGGCACCTGGATGACGATGGCGTGGTAGAGGTCGGGATGCTGGGTCATCTCCACGCCCATGAGGAGACCGCCGTTGGAGCCTCCGATGATGCCGAGGTGTGGCGTTGAGGTGATCTTGCGATCGATGAGGTCCTGCGCAACGGCGGCAAAGTCGTCGTAGATGCGCTGGCGATGGGTCTTGAGGCCGGCTTCATGCCAGGCGGGGCCGAACTCGCCGCCGCCGCGGATGTTGGCGAGGACGAAGACGCCGCCCTTTTCCAGCCACAGCTTGCCGCGCACGGCGGAGTAGGTGGGCGTCTCGGAGACTTCAAAGCCGCCGTAGGCATTCAGGAGAGTAGGATTCTGCCCGTTGTACTGCATGTTTTTCGGGTGGACGACGAAGTAGGGGACGCGAGTGCCGTCTTTCGATGTGGCGTAGAACTGGTCGACCGTGTCATGGGAGGCGTCAAAGAGCGCGGGCTCGGATCTCGACGCGGTGAGCTGCGCGGTGGCCGCGTTCCCCGCGAGCAGGGACGAGGGCGTAAGGAAACCGGTGACGCTGAGAAAGAAAGCGTCGCTGATGTCGCCGGAGGTGACGACGCCGATGGTGCTGTTGGAGGGAACGTCGAGGGTACGGCGCGTCCAGCTATTGTTGGCTGCCGGTGAATAGACATAGGCCTGGCCGAGGACGTGTTTCAGCGTGGTGACGATGATGTGGGAGCGGGTAGTGGCGACTTCGTTGAGGAATTCATCGGAGGTCGGCGCAAAGACGACGTCCGGATGCAGACGAGCGGGGTCGCGGAGCAGGTCGGCGATGCGTACGGAGAGCAGCGAGCCCTGCGTGAATGTGGGACCGCCGGGCGCCGGAGTCCAGTCTTCGTGGATTTCAATGAGCAGGCGACCGTCGAGAACGCCGACAGGAGTGGACTTGAGCGGCATCCCGATCTGCTTCAGGCCGTCGGGTGTCTGGACGAGCCAGCGGGACTGGAAGAAGGTGACGGCGCGATCGAGGATCGCGAGGTGATCGCCCTGGGCGTCTTCAAGGACGGCGGGGAAGACGAAAATATCGGTGGGCTCGCCGCGGAAGATCTCTTTGGCGCTGGCGAGGGGCGTGCCGCGCTTCCATTCCTTGACGATGTAGGCGTAGCCGGATTTCGTCATGGTGTCGGGTCCCCACTCGCGGGCGATGAGGAGAGTGTCTTTGTTTTCCCAGGCGACCTGCTGTTTGCTGTGGGGAGAGACGAAGCCTCCATCGACGAAGTGTCCGGACTGGAGATCGAGTTCGCGATCGGTGGAGGCGTCTTCACCTCCGACCGAAAGCGAGACAGTGCAGTAGCGTGTTTCCGGAAAGAGGCAGGAGAGGCCATGGAAGACCCAGCTGGTGTTTTCTTTCCTGCCGAGTTCGTCGATGTCGAGGACCGTTTGCCAGTGGGGGTCGGGCGTTGCGAAGTCGGCGGCGGAGGTTTTACGCAGGATGCCGTGGATATGGTCCTTGTCGCGCCAGAAGTTATAGATCTCGTCGCCGCGGAGTTCAGGCAGGGGCAGGCGATTGGGATCTTCGCTGACCTTGAGAGCTTCCGCGCTGAAGGCGGCGAAGCGGGGATCGGCTTCCATGATTTTGGCGGTGCGCGCGTCTTCGGTTTTCACCCAGGCCAGGGCGCGGGCGCTGTGGGCGTCCTCGAGCCAGAGATATTTGTCCTGCGGGAGCGGAGCGGTGTCAGCTCCGGAGCCGGGACCCTGCGCACAGAGAGAAAACGTGGCGCCTGTGAGGAGAGATGCGGCGAGGAGGGGCAGAACCACAGCGGGGCGGCTGTTCATGAGGAAGGCACCTCGAAGAAACGGTGGTGCCACTGTACATCAGGAGATCAGAGCAAAAGAAGACGCTCCCCGGGGAGGGGAGCGTCGCGGGAGCCAGCGAGCATCCAGCCGCTGCGGTTTTAGAAGCGGATCGTCGGGCCGAAGGTGACGCGGAGGTTGTTGTGAGCGCCATTGTCGACGTAGACCTCGTCGCCGGCTTCCGCGCGCAGGCCGATGGGACCGAAGAAGCCCTCGATTCCGCCGCCAGGATACACAGCGAGGTGGGTGCCCGAGCCGCCAACGGCAGACACGGCATTCGTGGCGCCCGTGGCGGTGACGTTTCCGCTGTTATTGACGCTGAAGTCCACGAAGCCGACCTTGCCGGTGATGAAGGCCTTGAGGGGTCCGCGGGTCTGGAACTTCGGTCCGAAGAGGCCGGTCAGTGGGCGGACGCTGGAAGTGACGAAGGACGTGGTGGCTCCAGCGCCGGTTCCGCTTGAATAGGTCGTTGTGTAGTTGCGGGCGAAGTCATAGTTCATTTCTGCTTCAATCGCGACGACGGGGCTGACGTTAAAGGCTGCGCGACCGCCGATGCCAACGAAATTGCTGGCGGTATTGCCGGGGCTATAGCGAAAGTAGTCAGCGTAGGCCCCAACTTCTCCGTGATCTTTCTGGGCGAACAAGGCGGCTGGCAATGCAACCAGCGTGCCCAGGGCAAGGATCATGGCAATGCGTTTCATATGGTGTGGACTCCTTGGAATTGACGTTGCGGGCGGCGAGGCCCGGAGAACGAAAAACCAGCGCGCTACGGAGTCGGATGCCTATATGTACTTTCTGGTTAACCCGAGCGGAGGTGTTCGGGGGGAGGGGCAGCGGCGGCAGGAACGGCCTATTGCCGGACGAAGAACTCGTTCATGACAGGGGCGTTGGCGGCGCTTCCGGGAGGGTTGGAGAGGTTCAGCAACTCCATCATGGTGGCCAGCATGCTTTCGTGCTGATAGGCGGTGGAGGAAGTCTGCTTGTAGCCGGACTGGACGCCCGGTCCCCAGAAGACCGCGGCGACGTGGCCGCCGCCGTGGGTGGTGTCGCTGTCCGCCGCCTCGTCGAAGTCGATGATAAGGACGCCGTCGCCGCCGGACTGGAAGGCGGGGTCCGTGGAGAGGGGGGTGATGACGTTGGTCTGGAGCCAGGAGTCGGCTTGCTGCGGCGTGCCGTTGTGGGCGTCATCGTCGACGTCGGGGACGATGTAGGTGAAGGCGGGGAGGGCGTGCGCGTTGAGGTCGATGGTCAGCTGCGTGAACGGCCAAAGGACGCTGTTGGCGACGGTTGCGCTGTCGGCGATGTCAGAGAGCATCGCGAACGGGTTGTGGCGAATGAGGTACAGACCCGTGTTGCCGCCGAGATAGCCGCGCGTGATGCCTTCGGCGTAGACGCGGAAGGAAACGCTGGAGGAGAGCATGCGGCGGGCAATGTTGTCGGCCGAATAGACCGTGGTGGAGTTGTCATCGTTGGACAGAATCTGGCCGGTGGTGAGCATGAAGTAGTTGCCGATGGAGGGATGGGTATCGGCGTAGTAGTTGGTGGCGAGCGCACCGGTGGCAATGAGGTGGTTGAGATTGGGCCAGGCACTGCTGCCGACGACGGTGGAGTAGCTCTGGTTTTCTTCCATCACGAGGACGACGTGGTTACTGCGCGGCGTGGTGGGCGGAGGCGTGGATTTTGCCCGCACGGTGATGGAGGCTGTGGCGTACTTTGTGGTGTCCTGCGTGCTCGTGGCGGTGACCGTGGCGGTGGTGGCTGAGGCGGGAGCGGTGAAGAGGCCGGTCTTATCGATGGAGCCGGTGCTGGCGGACCAGGTGACGGAGCTGCTGTAGCTGCCGGTTCCGCTGACGGTGGCGTTGCATTGCGCGGTGGTGCTGACGTCAACGGTGGTGGGGCTGCAGGAGACAGAGACGGACGTGACTGTGGGTGAGGGAGTCGGGGTCGGCGTGGGTGTTGGGTTCGTGGTGGGGGTGCTGCTGCCGCCGCCACAGGCCAGCAGGATCACCAGGAAGAGGGTGGCGAGGAACGATCGAACGCAGGTCCGCACGGGAATATTCCAGTGCCTGAGATGCGGGGATGGCGGGAGGAGTGCATGACAAATTGGTCATGCCGGGACGGCGCGATGGTCCCGGCTGATGATGTTGCTGCGGTGGGGTTTACCGGGCGGCGGCAGCAGCCTGCTGGTATTCCTCGTAGGGGCCTTTGAAGTCCTCGATGGCGCCCTTGTCGAAGTGCCAGATGCGGGTAGCGACTTCGTCGATGAGGTCGTGGTCGTGGGTCACGAGGAGGACGGTGCCCTCGTAGCGCTGCAGGGCGATGTTCAGGGCGTTGATGGCTTCGAGGTCGAGGTGGTTGGTGGGCTCGTCGAGGATGAGCAGGTTGGGCTTCTGCAGCATGAGCTTGCAGAAGATCAGACGGGCAGACTCGCCGCCGGAGAGCGCGGCTGTGGGTTTGAGGCCTTCTTCGCCACGGAAGAGCATCTGGCCGAGGATGCCGCGGATGTCTTCGGTAGTCGCTTTCTCATCGAACTGGCGGAGCCAGTCGACGACGGTGACGCCGGGCTCGATGACGCCGGTGGTGTCCTGCGGGAAGTAGCCGATCTGGACTTCGTGACCCCACTTCACGTTGCCGGCGTCGAGGGTGAAGTCCTTTTCGGCAAGGTCTTTCTGGTTGGCGAGCAGGGACTTGAGCATCGTCGTTTTGCCCTGGGCGTTGCGGCCGATGAGGCAGATCTTCTCGCCACGCATGATGCCGCCGGAGTAGCCGTCAATGACCGTAAGGTCGCCGTAGGTCTTGCGCACGCCTTCGATTTCCGCGACGTATTTGCCGGAGGGGCGGTTCTGGTCGAAGCGGATGTAGGGGCGCTGAATGTTCGAGCGGGCGAGTTCGGTGGTTTGTAACCGTTCCACTTCCTTTTTACGGCTCGTGACCTGGCTGGAACGGGTGCCGGCGGAGAAGCGGGCGATGAATTCGTTGAGCTGGGCGATCTTTTTCTCGCGCTGGGCGTTTTCCGACTCGAGGCGGGAGCGGATCTGGGTTTTGGCCAGCACCATGTCGTCGTAGCCACCGGTGTAGGTGATGATCGTCTGGTAATCGATGTCGGCGATGTGAGTGCAGACGCTGTTGAGGAAGTGCCGGTCGTGAGAGATGGTGATCAGGGTGCCTTCGAAGCGGCCGAGGAAGTCCTGGAGCCAGTGGATGGAGTCGAGATCGAGGTAGTTTGTCGGTTCGTCGAGGAGCAGGGCCTGGGGCTTGCCGAAGAGGGCCTGAGCAAGGAGGACGCGGACTTTCTGGCCGCCCTGGAGCTCAGACATTTTGCGCTCGTGCAGCTCGTCGGGGATATCGAGGCCCTGGAGGAGAACAGCGGCGTCGGATTCGGCGGTGTAGCCGTCCTCTTCGCCAACGACGCCTTCAAGCTCGGCGAGACGCATGCCGTCGTCGTCGGTAAGCTCGGATTTTTCGTAGATCTTGTCGCGTTCGGCGAGGGCCGACCAGAGGGGCTTGTTGCCCATGACGACGGTGTCGATGACGCGGAAGGCGTCAAAGGCGAACTGGTCCTGACTGAGGACGGAGAGCTTTTTCGGGCGGACGACTGTGCCCTTCTGGGGGTCGAGGTCGCCGGAGAGAACCTTCATGAAGGTGGATTTGCCGGCGCCATTAGGGCCGGTGAGGCCGTAGCGACGGCCGGGGGTAAAGGTGGTGGTGACTTCTTCGAACAGAACTTTGGCGCCGTAGCGCATGGTGACGTTGCTAACGGAGATCATGCAGCTCTCAATGAATTGGGATCTCTTTCAGGATATAGGAGGACTGGCCGTTCGGGCATCCCACGCCTCGGTCAGAGCTCTGTTCAGGTTGGATGCCGCACGGCGGGAGAGGGGCAAATCCCTGTATACTTTGCCGTTGGCCTGAAACGCTCCACCATGAAGATTCTTGTTTGCATCAAGCAGGTGCCGCAGAAGGATGCGCCGCTGCGGCTGAACGAGTCGGGGACGTGGATCCGTGACGACGTCTCCTGGGAGACGAACGAACCGGACGCCTATGCGCTGGAAGAGGCTCTGCGGCAAAAGGAAAAGCATACCGGCGAGGTGGCCGTGATCACCGCCGGACCGGCGCGGTCGCAGCAGGTGTTGCGCGAGGCGCTGGCCAAGGGCGCGGACCGGGCCATTTATCTGGAAGACGACCGGTTTGCGCAGATGGATGCGGCGAATACGGCGCGGGCGATTGCGGCGGCGATCGAAGGCGAGAACTTTGACCTGATTGTGACCGGGCTGCAGTCCGATGACTTTGGGGCGGCGCAGACGGGAGTGCTGCTGGCTGAGATTCTGGGGATTCCGCACGCGACGATCATTATCGGCATTGAGAAAACCGACGGCGGGCTGAAGCTGAAACGGGAGCTGGAAGCCGGGCACTATCAGAACATCGATATGACGCTGCCGGCGGTGCTGACGATTCAGAGCGGGATCAACAAGCTGCGGTATGCGACGCTGATCGGGATCAAGCAGGCAAAGATGAAGCCGCTGCGCAAGGTGGCCTGGGCAGAGGTGGAAGGGAAACTTTCGCCGCACGTGCAGAAGATTGAGAAACTCTACGTTCCGGGGAGCCAGAAGCACACCCGGAAGATCGAAGGCCCGGCGGCGCAGGCGGCGAAGGAACTGGTGGAGTATCTGAAGAACGAGGCGCGGGCGCTGTGAAGACAGGGATTGGAGTTTAGGGATTAGGGTTTAGAAACCGCGGGTGCGCCTAGCGAGGGAAAATCCTCGCTGCTGCCGGATATAATGGTGCGCAACACGACGAAGGAGAAGGACAGGCGATGCCGAACATGACGATACCCGAGAGCGAACGCAATTTGACGCCGGCGCAGGTGGCCTCGCTGGACAAGCGGCGGCAGCGGGGGCTGATGTTCCAGGTAATCTCGGGGCAGTGCGCGTTTTTCGCGGTGCTGCTTCTGTTGTGGACCGGACAGGATCTGCAGTACGGACCGGGGTGGATTCATCCGATGTTCTACTACAACGTAGTGGCGGGCGTGCTGGCCGTGATCTTCGGGATTTACGGAACGTACTTGCGGCGTGGGCGGGTGCACGAATACTAGAGCAGAGTTTAGAGTTCAGGAATTAGAGTTTGGGAGAAACCAGGGGGAGCCGCGGCTCCCCTGACGTGTGTTAACTGGTCTCGCGAATGGAGTGGCGCGGCTCCCGGTCGACATCCTGAGACCCTCTTCGATTCGGGTCTCATGCTTACCTCTATTGACACTTTTTTGATTTCGCGAGACCAGTGTATGGCCGATTTGATTCTGGTGGTGGCGGAGCAGCGGGAAGGGAAACTGAACCGGGTTTCCTTCGAGACGATTGCGGCGGCGCAGGCGATTGCGAAGCAGACGGGTTGGAGCGTGGAAGTCGTGCTGCCGGGCAAAGGCGTGGCGGCGCAGGCGCAGGAACTGGCAACGAAGGCTGTGGCGAAGGTGACGGCTCTCGAGGCTGACGCGCTGGAAAAATATACGTCGGATGCGACTGTTTTTGCACTGAAGACGTTCATCGCGGAGAAGCAGCCGAATGTGGTGCTGTTTCCGCACACCTATCAGGTTCGCGACTTCGCGCCGCGGCTGGCGCTGGCGCTGGACCGGACCCTGATCTCCGACGCGACTGGTTACAAATACGAAGACGGAAAGCTGCTGTTTACCCGGCAGATGTTTCAGGGGAAGTTTGCCGCGGACGTGTCGTTTGGCGGCGATGCGCCGTGGATGGCGACGCTGCAGATTGGGGCGTTTCGCGGGGATCAGGCGGAGAGTGGGACGGCTCCGGTGGAGACGGTAGCGGCGGCTGCGGCGACGGCCGCTCCGCGGGTAACGCCCCATGAGGTGTTCCAGGAAGCAAAGCAGACGGTGGATCTGAGCCAGGCCGAAGTGATTGTCGCGGTGGGGCGCGGGATCAAAGAGCAGAAGAACATGGCGCTGGTGGAGAATCTGGCCGGAGCGCTGGGCGGCGAAGTCGGCGCGTCGCGACCGATCTGCGACAACGGATGGCTGCCGCTGGAGCGGCAAATCGGATCGTCGGGGCAGACGGTGGCGCCGAAGCTGTATATCGGGCTCGGCGTGAGCGGGGCGATCCAGCACATTGTCGGCATGAAGGGCGCGCGGACGATTGTGGCCATCAATAAGGATCCCGAGGCACCGATTTTTGAAATTGCCGATGTGGCGGTGGTCGGGGACTTGTTTCAGGTGGTGCCCGCGCTGACCGAAGAGATCAAAAAAGCTAAGAGCAGCTAAGAAGCGGGCAGCTAAGGTCCGGTTAGCTAGAGTCCGGTCAGCTAGAGACCGGCCAGCCGAAAACCGGGCATCCTGACCCTTTTGCTCGGCGAACCGCCGACGCATCTGACAATTTGGGTCGAATGAGTCTGCTCTGATCCGGCTGCGGAGGGCCTTTCTGGCGTGCGCAACGAGGCCCTTCCAGTGACTGGTAAGATGGTCGGTCGATTCTGACCTGGAACCCGATGATTGTCTTTCGAAAACCGATTGAAGGTGTCGAGCGGCCGCAGATGGAAGCGGACGTGGTGATCGTCGGCGGGGGGCCGGCGGGGATGGCGTGCGCGCTGCGGCTGGCGCAGCTGATCGATGCGCACAAGGCGGAGCATCCGGACTCGCCGCTGACCAAAGAGAACATCTACGTGCTGGAAAAGGCGCGCGAGGTGGGGCAGCACTGCTTGTCGGGGGCGCTGCTTGATCCCGAGTCGATGCGCGAGCTGCTGCCCGGATTTGAGAAGGAAGCGCCGCTGGATGCCGAGGTGACGAAGGAGTCGGTGTGGTACCTGACGTCGACCGGCCAGCGGAAGTTTCCCATTGTGCCGCCGCCGCTGCGGGACCATGGCAACTACATCATCTCGCTGAACAAGTTTGTGAAGTGGATGGGGCAAAAGGTTGAAGAGGCCGGGATCACGATCTTCACCGGGTTCGCCGGATCGCAGCTGCTGTGGGACGGAGCGGCGGTGACCGGCGTGCAGACGGATGACAAGGGCGTGGATAAGGAAGGGCATCCGAAGGGGAATTTCGAGCCTGGGTACGATCTGCGAGCGAAAGTCACAGTGCTGGCCGAGGGGACGCGGGGGAACTGCGCGAAAGAGCTGATCGGGCGGCTGGGGCTGGAGGATCCGGAGCATGCGCAGACCTACGGGCTGGGCATCAAGGAGCTGTGGGAGATTCCCCCGGGGCGGATCGCAAAGGGCGAAGTGCGGTACACGATGGGCTATCCGCTGACGACGCGCGAGTACGGCGGGGCCTGGATATACGGGATCAGCGACACGCTGATTTCGATTGGTTACGTGACAGGACTGGATTACGAGGATCCGCGGACGGATCCGCACCATGTGTTCCAGAGCTTCAAGGAGCATCCCTGGGCGCGCCGCATTCTGGAAGACGGAAAGATGATCCGCTATGGTGCCAAGAGCCTGCCGTACGGCGGATGGCTGACCATGCCGCGGATTTACGGCGATGGCTGGGTGCTGCTGGGGGATTCGGCGAGCTTTCTGAATTCGCAGCGGTTGAAGGGGATTCACCTGGCCATTAAGAGCGGGATGCTGGCGGCGGAAGCGGTCTTCGACGCGTTGCTGTCGGGGGACAACTCCGAAAAGACCCTGCAGCAGTACAAGGCGCTGGTGGACGCGAGCTGGATTCGCGACGAATTGTGGCGGGTGCGGAATTTTCATCAGGGTTTCGAGCATGGGCTGCTGGAGGGTCTGGCGAGCGCGGCGGTGCAGCAGGTGATGTTTGGGGCGCGTCTGGGGCCGGATGCGAAGAACGTGGCGGGATACGAGCGGATGGAACGGGTGGACGAGCTTGGTCCGCCGGATCTGAACCGCACGGCGATGATCGGCAACGCGCGAGGGGACGGAAAGCTGACGTTCGACCGGCTGACCGACGTGTTCCATTCAGGAACGCGGCATGATGAGGATCAGCCGGTGCATCTGGTGGTGGAGAACCTCAACATATGCAGCGACCGGTGCGCGCACGAATACGGAAATCCCTGCCAGTATTTTTGTCCGGCGGCGGTGTACGAGATCGCGGATGCGGCGGAGCAGGGGGGCGGGCAGGCGCCGAAGAAGGAGCTGAAGATCAACTTTACCAACTGCGTGCACTGCAAGACCTGCGACATCATGGACCCCTACCAGATCATTAACTGGGTGCCTCCGGAGGGCGGGGGCGGGCCGAACTACGACGGCATGTAGGCATCTCCAAACCAAGGTCATGCCCTCCGGGGCCTGGGCGGGGGGTGAAGCTGGCGCGGCGGTCGAGCATCCAAGTAAAGTAATAGCTCATGGCCATGGCCGTTGCCTCCACCCCGAATTGCCCCTCCGCGGGAGATCAGTCCGAGCGGCTGCGGGATAAGCATGGGCGGGCGATCACGGACCTGCGCGTCTCCATCACAGACCGGTGCAACTATAAATGCGTCTATTGCCGGACAGGGAACGAGGGGGCCATCTATGCGGAGCTGCCGATTGAGGATTATCTGCGGATCGCGCGGGTGTTCGTCTCGCTGGGCATTGAGAAGATCCGGCTGACCGGCGGAGAGCCGCTGCTGCGGCGTGGCTTGCTGGATTTGCTGCGAGAGCTGAGCCATCTGAAGACGCTGGACGGCGAGCCGCTGGATCTGGCATTAACGACGAACGGTCATTTGCTGGAAGAGATGGCGGAGCCGCTCCGCCAGGCAGGCCTGAGCCGGATCACGGTGAGCATGGACGCGGTGGATGCGGAGAAGTTCGCCCGCATCACGCGGGTGCCGGGCAGCTACGAGCGGGTGCTGGCCGGGATTCGCGCGGCGAAACGCGCTGGTCTGGCGCCGGTGAAGGTGAACTGCGTGCTGCTGCGCGGGTTCAATGAAGACCAGATTGTGCCGTTCGCCGGGTTCTCGCGGGACGAAGGCGTGATTGTGCGGTTTATCGAATTTATGCCTCTTGAAGAGGATCGGCTGTGGACGCCGGAATCGGTAATTTCCCTCAGGGAAATTGTCACAGCGCTGGAGAGCTTTCGTCCGGTGCGGCGCCTCGAGCCCAATACGGCCAGCGAGACGGCGGTGCGGTACACATTCGACGATGAGAGGGGCGAGATGGGCATCATCGCGCCGGTGACCCAGGCGTTCTGCGGGCACTGCAGCCGTGTCCGGTTAACCTCCGACGGGAAAATCCGGACCTGCCTGTTCTCGCAATCCGATCACGACCTGTATGGCGTGATGCGCGATGGCGGCAGCGATGAGGCGATGGTCGCCTTTATTCGGAAGACCGTGGATCAGAAGGAAGCGCGGCACCACATTGGCGAGCCGGACTTTCTGAAGCCTTCCCGCAGCATGGTCCACATCGGCGGCTGAAGCAGGGTACCGCGTACGGGGTACAGGGATCAGGCGATCCGCGAGGACGCCGTTTCGCAACGCCGATTTTCGTCCCCGGGACTCCCCCGAGACAAATCCTCCTTAGCGTGGTGTGGTCGCGGGTCCCTATAATGGACGGCGAATCATGCCATCCAGGAAAACTCCTCTCCAGTTCTTTAGTTTTTTTGTGCCCGTGGTCGTGCTGATCGGAGGCGTGACAGCGTTGACGGCGCGGCCCTCGGCCGAGCCGGGCAATACGACGGAAGCGGCGCGGCTGAACAGCATCGGCGTGGCGCTGATGAATCAGCAACTGACAGAAAAGGCGGCGGCGGAGTTTGCGGAGGCGGAAAAGGCGGATCCCCAGTCGGCCATTCCGCTGCTGAACCGTGGCATCGCCTTGCTGTATCTGGAGAAGCTGCCGGAGGCCGAGCAGGAGCTGCAGCAGGCGGCGCGGATGGCGCCCAACAATCCGCGGGTCTGGTACAACCTGGGCCTGACGCAAATGGATGAGGCCAGCCAGAAGGCCGCGATTGAGGATATGCGGAAGGTTCTGGCGATCGATCCGAAGGACGCCGACGCGCATTATTTCGTAGGGCAGCTGGATCTCACGCTGGGGAACTTCAACGATGCAATTGCGGAATTCAAGGCCGCGCTGGAGCTGAATCCGATTCACTGCTCGGCGGAGTTTGGGCTGGCGAGGGCTCTGCAGCGGGTGGGGCGTACGCAGGAGGCGCACGATCACCTGAAGATCTTTCAGCACCTGACGCAGGCAAAGATTGCCTCGCCGCTAAGCGTTACCTATGGGGAGCGCGGCCATTACTCGACGATGGAGGAGATGCAGCTGCCGGAAGCGCCGGTGGGCGCGATGATTCCGGTGCATTTCGAGCCGCAGCGGGTCATGCAGTTTGCGCCTTCGCATCATGCGCAGGGCGGGTCGGCCACGAACCGGGAAACGCTCGCCGGCGGCGTCTGCGTCGTGGACCTGGAGGGCGCCGGATCGCAGGACCTGGTGGTGATGACGCCGGGGCCACAGGCAATGCAGGCATACCGGAATCTGAAGAACGGCTCGCTTGAGCCGATCCCCTCAAGCCAGACGGGCCTCGATGCCAGCGGGAGCGGCATTGCCTGCGCGGTGGGTGATTTTGACAACGACGGGTTGCCGGATCTTGCGGTTGCGCTTCGGGACAGAGTGATTCTTTATCGCAACCTGGGAAACGGGAAGTTCGAGGATGTGACGGCGAAGGTCGGGATTCGGCAACTGAATCGGCCCGCAGGATTGACCTGGGTGGACTTCGACCACGACGGCGATCTGGACCTGCTGATTACCGGTGCGGCGAGCCTGGATGGCAAGTCCGGGCCGAACGTGTTGTGGCGGAACAACGGGAACTCGACCTTTACCGAGTGGACCGGCCCCACGGGGCTGGCGGGACAAGGAAATACGGTGCAGGCGACGCTGTCGGACATCAACAACGACCGCGCGGTGGACCTGGTGATTACCGGCGACACTCCCGCGCCGACGGTGTACTTCAATCGGCGGGAAGGGGCTTTCCGGCCGATGCCGTTGTACAGCGATCCAGGTTTGCCACCGACGCGAGGCGTGGCGGTCTTCGATTTCGATAAAGACGGCTGGATGGACGTGGCCGTGACGCACACGGGAGCGCCGGGACTGAGCCTGTGGCGGAATGTCGAGGGAAAACATTTTGAACGGGTCAGGCTGCCGCTGCCGGCGGGCGTGATCGGCGGATGGGGCGTCACGCCAATTGACTTCGATAACGATGGCTGGATCGATCTGGCAGCCGTCCTGGAGACGGCGCACGGGACCGAACTCCGCGTCTTCCGCAATCTGGGGCCGAAAGGGTTTGAGGATGTGAGCGGGCAACTGGGTCTCAACAAAATCGAAATCAGGGATGCGCGGTCGGTGGTTGCGGCCGATGTGAACGGCGATGGGGCCGCGGACCTGATCGTGACGCGCCTGAACGGCGCCCCGATGGTGCTGAAAAACGTCGGCGGCAACAAGAACCATTCGCTGCGCATCGCGCTGACTGGCTTGGCTGATAACAAGTCGGGGATCGGGACCAAGGTCGAGGTGCTCGCGGGCGGGCACTGGCAGAAGTTCGAGGTCGCGGGCGGATCCGGATACCTGAGCCAGGGATCGATGGACGTGCTGGCCGGCCTTGGCTCCGCCGACAAAGTCGATGTGGTGCGGCTGTTGTGGCCCACCGGAGTTCCGCAGGACGAGATCAACATTGCTGCGGACCGGACGCTGCCGCTGAAGGAACTGGATCGGCGCGGCAGCTCGTGTCCAACACTGTTTGCCTGGGATGGAAAACAGTACCAGTTTGTATCGGATGTGATTGGGGCGGCGGTGATTGGGCACTGGATTTCTCCGACGGCGACCAACGAGAACGATCCCGACGAGTGGATCAAGGTCGATGGCAACCAGCTCCGGCCGCGGAACGGGCTGCTGAGCCTGCGGTTCGGGGAGCCGATGGAGGAGGTGAACTACATCGACCAGCTGCGGCTGGTTGCCGTGGATCATCCGGGGGGTGTGGATGTTTACCCGGACGAGCGGTTCCTGAGCGAGCGGCCGTTCGCGTCAGGGAAGACGGTCGCCGTTGAGGCTCCGCGGCCGGTGGCGGGTGCCTGGGACGATCACGGACAGGACGTGCGGGCGCAACTGGCGAAGATCGACCACCAGTACGTGCGGGACTTCACAAATCTGAGCTATGCCGGTTTCGCGAACCCTCATAGCCTGACGCTCGACCTGGGTGCGTGGACGCCGGCGCATCCGCTGCGTCTGCTGCTGCACGGATATATCGAGTACTTCAGCGCCAGTTCAATGTACGCAGCCTGGCAGGCGGGGCTGCACCCGAGCCCGCCGCGGGTGGACGTACAAATGCCGGACGGGCGCTGGAAACGGGTGATCCGGGACATGGGCTTCCCGGCCGGGCTGCCGCGGACGATTGTGGTCGACCTGACGGGAAAGCTGCCGCCGGGGGCGCGCCGGATCAGAATCACCACCAACCTGCAGATCTACTGGGATCAGGCGCTGGTGGACAACGGGCCGGATGCGGCGGCGCGGGTGCGGCAAACGGAAGTGCCGCTGGCGGAGGCGCATCTGGAATTCCGGGGATATCCGCAGCAGATTGAGGGGAAGACCCCCGGGGATCTGACCTACAACTACAGCCGGATCAGCCAGACCGGGCCGTTTTTCTGGGCGCGCGGGGTGTACACGCGGTACGGAGATGTGACGCCTTTGCTGGAGCGGGTGGACAACCGGTATGTGATCTTTGGGACGGGTGAAGAGATCGACTCGGAATTCCGGGTGGGGGCGCTGCCGCCCTTACCGGCGGGGTGGAAGCGGGACTACTTCTTCTACGCGAACGGTTTTGTGAAGGACATGGATTATTGGGAAGAGGCGCCATTTACGGTGGGTCCAATGCCGTTCCAGGCGATGACGCGGTACCCGTATCCGACGAGCGAGCACTATCCGCAGGGGGCGGCAGCGGATCGGTACTGGCTTACATGGGATACACGGTATGAGTCCGGGCGGCGCGACCAGCGGTGGGACTTTGACTACCAGCCGACTGTGGAGAAACCGATCCAGTAGACGGTTCCTTCGAGCCGCCCTGGCCGCTGATCAGCGCATTTTCAGGGCGAGGAGAATGACCAAAGCGACGACGGTATTCGACAGCAGCGTGAAGGAGAGCCGGACGCGATCGAGGAAAGCGTAGTCCGGAACTCCGTCGGCAATCCTGGCGCTGATGCGCTTATAGAGTGAGTAAAACGAGTAGGCAACAAAGATGCCAACCAGGTCGACCGCAGCCAGCCACCCGGGCGACATGGGTAAGCCATTCAGATAAACGAGATCAGGATTGCGGAGCAGGTGGATCAATCCCACGACCCAGGGAAGGACGATCAGGCAGATTGCTTCGGTGAGGGCGAGAACCATCGAGATTCGGGCGTGTCCTTCGTACTGACCGTGATAGGGCCCGAACCTTGCGGCAGCGGCAGGATGAGAACCAGAGGCAAAGGTGTTCACGCCAATATGGGATGCGAATTTTCGGTTAAAAGTCGTGTGCCGGGTTGTCTTACACAGAGCCTATAAGGCGCGATAACTGCGCTGGTAGGTTCGTGTGATGCGGTCGTGCCAGCCCAGAGTGTCCTCGTCGAAGAACGACCAGAAAAAGCCGAGCCCTAAGGGCAGCGCCGACAACAGCATAGCGCCGATGCGCGCCCGCATGGCGGGGTGCGACGGGTTCTCGTCATCGAAGGTGCAGAGCGCGATCCTCGCATAGCGCATGCCGGGTGTGGCATCGGTGAGAGTAAAGAAGAGGAACTGATACAAGACCCACATTGCCAGGAGAATTGCCCCGGCTCCGACGAGGGCGACCCGGCCGGAAGGCAGATGCGTCGTGGAGGCCGCGAAGACGACGATGAAGAGAAGAAAGGCTGCGAGGGTCAGGGACACATCGACCAGACCGGCCATTGCCCGGTGCCCGAGAGGAGCGACATGCAGGGGCAGGTCGTCGGGCTCGGAGTCCCGCGCGGATTGCTTCGGCTGCGACATAGAGGCCTCCGCGTCAAGGTGGATGGAATGGCAATCCGGGAAAACCTGAGACGGTGAAGGGGAGGCCGCGGCTGGTTCCGCTTCAAAAATGCTTAGTTCGACCGAGCTGGAATCCGACAGGTCCGCCGGCTGCTGCCGGGCTTCCGCTGCTTCATCGCCGCAGAGGGGGCCTTCGGCCCGGCGGGGCCGTGCTTTCCTGGGTGCGATCAGCTCCCGCGGAGACGCAAGGACCCGGGCAGGCAGGGGAAGGGCGGGTTCCACAAGCGCCTCTTCCAGATGGCCGTCTTCTCTCCCGGAAACATCCGTTGTGCGATGCGAAGGTACGCAGGCTTCGGCCGGCGTCGATCGGGCCGGAGGCAGCGAATCGGTGCTGACGAAATAGCGAAGCAGATCGGGCTGCCATGGCTGTGGAGCCGATTCGCCGGGAATAAACGCCTCCCGGGGAGGATCGGGCAACTGCGCAACCGGCAGGTCATCCGCGATTCGGGCCGCCGCCGGAGCGGCAGCTCTCGACTCGGCCGCTGTTTTGGCTTCAGCGGCAGCAGCCTGGGCGGCAAGGACGTCTCTGTAGGACGGTACCCTCGAGTAGCGTTCCGCTACCCGGGCGGCGATGGTCGAGGGAGCAAGCGCGTTTTCGAACCCCGGCAGAGCCGGCTGGTTTTCAGGGGACGGGGCACGGCGCGTGCGATGAGCGCGGACCCGGGCGGTGATTTCATTCTTCCAGGCCGGGGGGGACGGAACCGAGAGCGGGGGAGTGGACGGCGAAGGGGGGAGGTCGGTCGTGAACGGCGTCAAATCAATCCTCGCGAGGTGAAAAGCTGCGGCAAAACCTCCAGCGTATCCACGGCAGGCAACCCGTGGCTTTTGGGGACTTCCAGCCAGGCGGCGGGGGCTGCCGTGCCGGAAAATCCGCATTCCGCTTTGCTATGCTGGAGTTGCCGCGCGCGATGAGAACCCGCTTGTTTTGGTGTATCACGCTGTATCTGCTGTGTCATCCGCGACTCCGGGCGCAGGCGGTAACCACGCAGTTTCCCCCTGGAGAGAACCGTCCTTCGGCAACCCTTCCGGACGACCCCAGCCTGCACAGCTCAATTCCCGAGGCGCATGTTGTTGCGCAAGCGAATGCGGGAGTGCCGGTCCGGATCGTCGCCGATACACAGTCCCGGGAAGAGACCAAGGACGGGACCGTGTATACGCTCGACGGAAACGTCGTTCTGGATTACCGCCGCTACATCATCCATGCCGATCATGTGACCTACAACGCCTCTACCGGCGAAGTCGTGGCGCAGGGACACCTGATGGTCGACGGCGGCCCCGACGACGAGCATTTCGAAGCCAGTCACGGGGCGATCAACGTACAGGAGGATACGGGCGATTTCTTTGACGTGGTGGGGACCCTGGGTGTGGAACGACAGGCGCGCGGGCGGATGGTGTTTACGGCGCCCAATCCCTTTGCGATTACGGGCCGGGAGGTGCTGCAGCTGGGCAAAGGGCATTATCGGGTACTGCATGGAACGATGACCTCGTGCCGTCTGCCGAAGCCGGACTGGCGCATTCTCTCGCACGAGATCGCGCTCAACAATGGGGTGGCGAGCGCCAGCGGGGCGGCGTTTGAATTGTTCCACGTGCCGGTCTTCTATCTTCCGTACGTGACACATCCAGTGACGGTGGCGCGGCAATCGGGTGTATTGCTGCCCTACGTCGGAAATAACACAACCAAGGGTTTCATTTTCGGGGAAGGCTTTTATCTGACGCTGGGGCGCAGCGCCGACCTCACCATGGCGACACAGTTCTATTCCAAGCGCGGATGGGCGCCTAACGGGATGTTCCGGTATCGGGGCCGGGGGCAGAACTTCGGGAACCTTCACTTTCAGAGCCTTCTGGACGAGGGGGTTCTCGAACCCGATGGAAGCCGGGGAGCGAATCAGGGCGGGGTAGACGTGGGAGCCGATGGCCGCTACGACTTTACTCCGCACACGACGGGGGTTATCGATGCGGAGTATCTGAGCTCCTACGTGTACCGGCTGGTTTTCGAGGAAGAGTACGCAGTGGCCATCAACTCCGAAGTGAAATCGCAGGCCTTCCTGACCCACGAGAGCCGAGACATGTGGGCGAGCCTGCGGATGAACCGTTATCAGGACTTCCAGAGTTCGACGATCGCGGGCGATGCGGTACGCATTCTGCACATGCCGCAGATCGACTTCGATGTGGCCGACCGGCAGATGGGCGGGTCACCGGTGAGCTGGGGATTCAGTGGATCGGCGGGGGCACTTTCGCGGCACGATTATCCGAACTTCCGGACCTCGGCGGAAGTTCCTCGTGTGGATTTCTCCCCCCGGGCATCTCTGCCGTTGCACTTCGACGGCTGGACCTTTCGGCCGGAAGCGGCCGTTCGCGAGACCTGGTACGGAAAAAGCCAGTACCCGGCAAACCTGGAGCAGATTCCGGTTCTGCGGAGCGACGGCACCAGCCGCAACGACGTCGAGGCCGGATTCGAGCTGCGGCCCGCCGCTCTGGAGAGGGACTTTACCTCGCCGTGGCTGGAACACCTGCTGGGTGGCGATGTGCGGCACACGATCGAGCCGGCGGTCTCGTATCGGTATGTGGCGGGGATCAACAATTTCCGGCAGATTCTGCGGTTCGACCAGACAGACGTGGCCAGCAATACCAACGAACTGGAGTATGGACTGACGCAGCGATTATTTCTGCGACATCTGGCTCCGCACCCCTGCAAAGGCGATGAAGCGCTGGGTCCGGATGCTCTGTGCGGCGGGGGGACACGGGACTGGGTTACCTGGCGCGTGGCGCAGAAGTACTACTTTGAACCTGATTTCGATGGAGCGATTACGCGCGGAACGCCCAACCCTCTGGACACGACTCTGGACTTTACCGGGGTGGATTTTCTGACCGATCCGCGGCATACAACACCGGTCATTTCACGGCTGCGGGTGCGGACAACGGCGGCAACCGACGCCGAATGGGACCTGGACTATGACGTCCGGGACGGGAGGATCACCTCCAGCAACCTCTTTACCGGCTACCAGCACGGGTATTACCGGTTCCAGTTTGGCGACTCTTACATGAATGTGCCGCTGGGCGTCACGCCCCTGACGACCAGCCAGGTACCGATCTCATCTTCGAAACAGCTCGATCAGTTCAACCAGATCCACCTGACGGGGATTTATGGCGCGGCGAACAAGCTGGGGCTGAGCATGGGAACGAATATGGCCTATGATCTGGTCCACCAGCAGCTGCAGTACGGGGCGGCTCAGGGGTCATACAACTGGAACTGCTGCGGTCTCATGTTCCAATACCGCCGGTTCTCGCTGGGGTCGATTCGCGACGACACGGAATACTTCTACAGCTTCAGCTTTGCGGGCATCAGCAGCGTGGGGGACCTGCGGCGCCGGATCAGCCTGTTTTGACCCTCCAGGGCGCTGCGCCGGGTGAACTGCGATAATGAGGGAAGTAATCTCACCGAGGATGGCTTTTCAGCCGAGAAGGCGGTTTTCTTGTTGAGCAGGGTTTTGTCTTTTGCCTGCGTGCTGGCTCTGGCAGCCGGGTGTTCCGCGCAGCAGGCCGACTCCGGTACCGTGCCCGAGTCTCCATCACTGAATCGAAAAATCGAGATCATGATCCGGTCCGAACTGAGTGTTCCGCCGGATTACCAGGTGACGATCGGTGCGCGCCAGAAGAGCGATGTAACCGGGTACGACACAATCCCGGTGACCTTCTCGCTGGCCAGCGAACCGAACCGGAACCAGACGGTGGATTTTCTGCTCTCGAAGGACGGGAACACGCTGGCACGCATGTCGAAGTGGAATCTGGGGAAGGATCCCGGGTCGACGCTGCCCACTGAGGGCCGGCCCGTGCGGGGCAATCCCGAGGCGAAAGTGACGATCGTCAACTTTGACGATCTGGAGTGCCCTTATTGCGCGCGAATGAACGCCGAGTTCTTCCCGGACACGCTGGAGCACTATAAAGGGCTGGTGAAGTTCGTGTATGTGGACTACCCGCTGGTGGAGATCCATCCCTGGGCGATGCACGCAGCCGTGGATGCGAACTGCCTGGCGGCGCAGAACGCCTCGGCCTACTGGAATTACGTGGATTATCTGCATACCCATGGCGAAGATGTAAGCGGACCGACCCGCGATGAAGCAAAATCCACGGCCATGCTGGATAAGCTGGCTCTGCAGGAAGGCGCACGGGATCACGTGGACGAGGGGCAGTTAAGTGCCTGCGTGGCGAAGCAGGATGACCGCGGGATCACGGCGGAAATGCGAGCCGGCGACGGGGCAGGCGTCAACGCGACGCCGACGTTCTTCGTGAACGGGGAACGCTGGGCCGGGCAGCTGGACGAGCGCGAATTGTGGATCATGATTGACCGGGCGCTGAAGGAACAGGGAATTACGCCGCCCGGGGCGAGCCCGGCCCCGACGACCCCGGCAAGCGGGAAATGAGTCTTTGCAGGGTGGGCAGACCGAATTATGCTGAACATGAGCGCCGCACCCCGATTCGCGGCGTGGCAGCAGGGAGAAGATTTTTGTCATCTCGATTGGTTTCGTTTGGCGGGCCGGGTCCCTCGTTGTCTCCTCGCATAGTCAGGGTCGCCGTCCTGGGCGCCCTTCTGGCGCTGGCCGGGTGCCAGCGGGCCCACGATCCGAACGTTCTGGCCACGGTGAACGGCAAGCCAATCGAGCGATCGGAAGTGGAGACCATCTTTCAGAACAATCTGGGCGAGTCGCACCAGCAGCCTTCGAAGGTGCAGGCGGACATCATGCGCCTGAACATTCTGCGCCAGTTGATCGATGAAGAGATCCTGATGCAGCGGGCGGCCAAGCAGAACCTTGTGGCGACGGACGAAGAGGTCAATGACCGGCTGAACGAGATTAAGGCGCCGTTTACGAAAGAGGAGTTCCAGAAGCGGCTGGATTCCCAGCACATGACGCTGGACGACCTGAAGCGGGAGATTCGGCGCAATCGGACGGAAGAAAAGCTGTTCAACAAGGAGATCACGTCCCGGATCAATATCACCGATGCGGATATCACGGGCTACTATAACGACCACAAGGCCGACTTCAATCTGATCGAGCCGCGCTACCATCTGGCGCAGATTGTGGTTACCTCCCAGCCGATGCCGCCGCAGCAGGTGGGCAATCTGCAGAACAGCAAGGCGATGAACGAGGCGGAAGCCAAACGAAAGATCGACACGCTGCATAACCGTCTGGAGAGTGGCGACGACTTCGGCGCGCTGGCGATGAACTTCTCGGAGAACCCGAACACGGCTGGAAACGGGGGGGATATGGGTTTTGTTCCTGATTCGCAGCTGCGCCAGGATCCGGCGGTGTACGCAGCGATCACGAAGCTGAAGCCGGGGCAGATCACCGATATTCTGCCCATCTATCCGTCACCCAATTCAAAACAGCCCGTCGGGTATCAGATTTTCAAGCTCCTCGACCGCGAAGGGGCGGGCCAGCGGGAACTGAACGATCCTCGGGTGCAGCAGGCCATCCGGCAGCAGCTGCGGGACAGCCGGGAGCAGCTGCTGAAGAATGCCTATCTGGAAATGCTGCGGGATCAGGCCCGGGTGGAGAACTACTACGCGGAAGAGGTCTTCAAAGAGGGAGCGCAGTAGGTCGCAGAGCAGTTGGCGCTTCGGTGACCTGCGCGGCAATCAGGTGGATGAGGGAAAAAACATCCCCCTCCCACTGCTGCTAATCTAAATTTCGATCCTTTCTCATTGAACCGCTCTGGCGCCTGCTTCCTCAGGCCGTTCGTCGGGGAATGCCTGCGCGTTCGCGAGAGCGGCTGATCGGCGCAGCAGCTGAAACCCCGCAGTACGGATAGCACCTTGGCAGAACTGCATTACGACGAGGCGAACTGGACCCCGAGCCATAATCCCTGGCTTGTGGCGCTTACGGTCACGCTGGCGACCTTCATGGAGGTGCTCGACACCTCAATCGCCAACGTGGCCCTGCCGCACATGGCCGGAACTTTGGGCGCCAGCCAGGATGAGGCCACATGGGTCCTGACCAGTTATCTGGTGTCGAGCGCCGTGATTTTGCCGATCTCCGGGTGGCTGATGGCGCGGATGGGCCGCAAGCGCTTTTACATGATCTGCGTGATGCTGTTCACGATCTGCTCCATGCTGTGCGGGCTGGCCACCTCGCTGCCGATGCTGGTTTTCTTTCGTGTGCTGCAGGGAGTTGGCGGTGGCGGCCTCGCGCCCAGCGAACAGGCGATCCTGGCCGACACGTTTCCGGTGAGCAAACGTGGGCAGGCCTTCGCGCTCTACGGAATGGCGGTGGTCGTGGCGCCGGCGATCGGCCCCACCCTGGGAGGCTGGATCACCGACAATTTCAACTGGCACTGGATCTTCTTCATCAACCTGCCTGTGGGAATTCTGTCGCTGATTCTGACCCATCGCATGGTCGAGGATCCTCCCTATCTGAAAGAGGAACAAGGCAGGACGGGTCGAGTGGATTTCATGGGCCTGGGGCTGATTTCCATCGGCGTGGGCTGCCTTGAGTTCGTGCTGGACAAGGGGCAGGAAAAGGACTGGTTCGGGGATCCGAACATCACAGCCTTCGCCATCATTGCCGCCGTGATGCTGACGGTTTTTGTGTGGTGGGAGTGGCGGCATGAGGATCCGATTGTCGACCTGAAGCTGCTGAAGAACCGCAACTTTGGCACGGCTGTCTTTCTGCAATTCGTGCTGGGCATGGTGCTGTTTGGAACGACGGTCCTGATCCCGCAGTTCCTGCAGGTGCTGCTGGGCTACACGGCGGAGCGCGCGGGGATGGTTCTGTCTCCGGGGGCGCTGGTCCTGATGCTGACGATGCCTATATCCGGGCGCATTGTCGGATCGAACAAGTTCGATCCGCGCATGCTGGTGGCGATCGGATACGCGATCACCGCTGCCGGCCTCTTTAATCTCACACGTCTGGACCTGAACGTCTCGTTTGGGCAGATCACGCTGTGGCGGGCGTATCAGGTGATGGGTTTGTCTTTCGTTTTTATCCCCATCAGCACCCTGAACTATCTGGGCGTCCCGCGAACCAAGAACAACCAGATTTCGAGTTTTTCGAATTTCGCGCGCAATATCGGCGGCTCTGTGGGAACCGCCCTGCTGACGACTTTTCTCCAGCGCACGCAGCAGACCCATATATCGACGCTGAGCTCGCATGTGATTGCGGGAAGTCCGCAGTATTCACGGTTCGTAGACATGACGCGCGAGGCACTGGTGCGGCTGGGACAGGACGCCGGCACCGCGGCGCAGATTGCCCTGGGAGACGCCTGGCAAACGCTGAACCGGCAGGCGCAGATGCTCAGCTATCAGAACGCCTTCTGGGGGCTCAGCATCATCATCGTTTTCCTGATCCCGCTGCCGTTCATCATGCGGCGGCCGCCGCGCACTGGGCGCGCAGCTCCCGCGACAGGCGAACACTGAAGTCCCGACCGTGGGAATCGCAGGCAGCGTTTCCGAAATCGGTAAATCGGAGCCGAAGCCGGTGCTCCGCATGGTGCCGTATGATTGAAAGAATGTAAATTTCCGGCGACTTCGGGCTCTGGCCTGCCCTTCGTCATGATACGTTTCATCGGGGAGCTTTCTCTCCGGACGAAGGCTGAACGGTTCGGAGCAGAAGGGGCAGGTGGAAGTTACAGATCCGGAGGAATTGAGAATTGGGAAAAGGCATGGTCCCGCGGCGGCTGTTTTTTACCAAGGGCGTGGGGAAACACAAGGAGCGGCTGACTTCGTTCGAGCTGGCGCTGCGTGACGCCGGCATTGCGGCACAGAATCTGGTACGAGTATCGTCCATTTTCCCGCCGCAGGCGAAGCTGATTCCGCGCAAAGAGGGGCTCAAGTATCTGAGCCCGGGCGAGGTGGTCTTCGCGGTGGTGGCCGAGAACTCCACGCGAGAGCCCCACCGGCTGGTCGCCTCCAGTATTGGGGTCGCGATTCCCAGTGACCGTAACACCTACGGTTACTTAAGCGAGCACCACAGCTTCGGCGAGACCGAAGAGCAGGCCGGCGAATATGCGGAAGAGCTGGCTGCGGAGATGCTGGCCACGACGCTCGATGTGGAATTCGATCCGGACAAGAGCTGGGACGAGAAGAAGGAGATCTATCGGATCTCCAACAAAATTGTGCGCACGGCGAACGTCACGCAGTCCGCGATCGGGGACAAGCGCGGATTGTGGACGACGACCATTGCGGCGGCGATTCTGATCTTCGAGTAGGGCAACAATGGTCTGAGCAAGGGCGTGGGCCGCACTGGCCTGCGCCTTTTGCTTGTTTGTCGAATCAATAAACTTATGGCAAAAGACAACAATTTTCGTGTGGGACTGGTGCAGATGAGCTGCGGGCCGGACCCTGACGCCAACCTGGACAAGGCAGCGGATCGCGTGCGTGAGGCGGCGCGCGAAGGCGCGGAGGTGATCTGTCTGCCGGAACTCTTCCGGGCGCAATATTTCTGCCAGCGGGAGGATATCGCGCTTTTCGACCTGGCAGAGCCGATCCCCGGGCCGAGCACCGAGCGGCTGGGAGCCGTGGCGCGTGAGGAGAAAGTCGTCGTGGTGGCTTCGCTGTTCGAGCGGCGCGCGCCGGGCCTGTATCACAACACGGCGGCGGTTCTCGAGAAGGATGGCCGGGTGGCGGGGCTCTATCGCAAGATGCACATTCCGGACGATCCCCTGTACTACGAGAAGTTCTACTTCACTCCGGGCGATCTTGGATTCAAAGCCTTTAACACCTCGGCAGGGCGGATCGGAACGCTGGTGTGCTGGGATCAGTGGTATCCCGAGGGTGCGCGGATCACGGCGCTGCAGGGAGCAAATGCGCTGTTCTACCCCACGGCGATCGGCTGGCACCCGCATGAGAAGGAAGAGTACGGAACCGCGCAGTACGAGGCGTGGCAGACGATTCAGCGAGCGCATGCCATTGCCAACGGGGTTTATGTGGCGGGGGTCAACCGTGTTGGCCTCGAGCATGGCGATATCCGCGGCAATCGAGTGGAGGGACCGGGTCTCGAGTTCTGGGGTGGGTCATTCCTGGCGGATCCTTTCGGGCGGGTGATCGCGAAGGCGGCGCACGACCGGGAAGAGATCCTGATTGGCGAGATCGACCTGCACGTCATGGAGGATACGCGGCGAAACTGGCCGTTCCTTCGCGATCGGCGCATTGATGCCTACGGGCCCATCGTTAACCGCTTTCTGGACGGTGACGGCGAATGACGGACTCAGTAGTGGACGCTGCGAACCAGTCCTCGTTGACGGAAACTCCGCGGCAGCTTGGCTACCGCATGCCTGCGGAGTGGGAGCCGCATGAGGCGACCTGGCTGGCCTGGCCGCACAATCCAGAGGACTGGCCCGGCAAGTTCCAGCCCATTCCCTTGGTTTACGCGGAGATCGTCGGAGAGCTGGCACGGGTCGAGGACGTCCACATCCTGGTGGACGATTCCGCGGCGGGAAAGCGGGCGCGACGTATCCTGCAGCGCTCCGGTGCGAATCTGGCGCGCGTGCATTTCCATCTGTGGCCGACCGATCGCGTCTGGACACGGGATTCCGGCCCGATCTTTGTGCGCAGGAATCAACCCGGCAAAGACTCTGTTGCCGTCACCAACTGGAAATTCAATGCCTGGGCGAAGTATTCCGACTGGCATAAGGACGACGAGATTCCCGGACTGGTCGCGGATTTACTCGGTTTGCCGGAATGGCTGCCGACGATCGAAACACCGGTGGGCCCGCAGCGAATCGTGCTCGAGGGCGGATCGATTGACGTGAACGGCGCCGGGACGCTGATCACGACGGAGGAATGCCTGCTGAGTGAGGTCCAGCAGCGGAACCCCGGCGTTACGCGCGAGCAGCTGGAGCGGATCTTTCACGACTATCTGGGCATTGACCAGGTTCTGTGGATGAACCGCGGGATCGCGGGCGACGATACGCACGGGCACGTGGACGACATCACGCGCTTTGTCGGCCCGAACACAATTGTGACGGTGGTTGAGCCGAATCGGAACGACGAGAACCACCTGCCGCTTGCCGAGAACCTGGATCGGCTGAAATCGGCGCGCAATCGCGAGGGCAAGCCCTTCGAAGTGATCGAACTGCCGATGCCGCCCCCCGTGGTTTTCGATGGGCAAAGGCTGCCGGCCAGCTACGCGAACTTTTACATTGCCAATAATCTTGTGCTCGTGCCAACCTTAAACCGTTCCGCTGATCTGCGGGCGCTCAATATTCTCGCGGATGCTTTCCCTTCGCGCGAGGTCGTGGGCATCTATTGCGGAGATTTGATCTGGGGGCTGGGCGCTCTGCACTGCATGACGCAACAGCAGCCCAAAGCTGTGGAGCCGTGATGTCCGACAATCTCGAGTGGCTGGAAGACTGGTACCAACGCCAGTGCGACGGCGACTGGGAACACACGCAGGGAATTCGGCTGGAAAGCCAGGGGCGCGGCTGGCGCCTGACCATCAATCTCGAAGGCACCTCTGTGCAGAACGTCGCTCCAAACCGCCTGAACTTCGGGACGAACGGCGACGAGTGGATCGACTGCAGCATCTCCGAAGCGCGTTTCGAAGGCGCCGGCGACCCGCGGCGCCTGGAGCAGATCATCGGCGTCTTTCGGAAATGGGTCGAGGGGCCGCAGGAGCAGCATCAGTCCTGAACCTTCGGGCACCTGAATTCCGGCGCGCCGCTGAATACCATAGAGCCATGGCAGAAACCGACGAGGTTCTGATGCGGGCGGCGTTCGCGGAGGCACAAGCCGCCGCGGAGGCAGGCGAGGTGCCTGTCGGAGCGGTGGCCGCGATCAGTGGCGCCATTGTTGCGCGCGGGCAGAATCGCGTGCTGCGCGACCTCGATCCAACCGCTCACGCTGAAATCGTCGCGATGCGCGCGGCCGCGCGGGCGATCGGTAATTATCGGCTGGGCGACTGCGAATTATTCGTTACCCTCGAACCCTGTGCGATGTGTGCCGGAGCCATGATCCATGCCCGGCTGGGGCGGCTGGTCTATGGAGCTTCGGATCCCAAGGCGGGCGCGGCCGGATCGGTACTGGAGGTGCTGAACCATCCCCGGCTCAACCACCAGATGGCGGTTACCGCCGGTGTTCTGGCGGAAGATTGCGGCGAACTGCTGCGGGGCTTTTTCCGCGAACGACGGTAGTATTTGCCATCCGGCCTCGGTCCCCTAGACTGAAGAGAGATGCCCCCTCCGGTCCGCATGGTGGTGATTGATATCGACGGCACGCTGCTGCCGACGGCGGGAACCTGCGTGAGCGGGCGGACTTGTAGCGCGCTGCTCGAAGCCGAGGCTGCGGGACTGGACCTCGTGATCGCCACAGGCCGGCGGCAGGCCTATGCGTTGCCGCTGCTCAGCCCGATCGGGCTCAGGCCGGCGACGGTGATGATCACCTCCAATGGATCGGTGACCCGCACGATGGCGGGTGAACCCATCGACCGATTTTTTCTGCCCGTGGAAACCGCGCGTGCCTTATGTCCCGCGCTCCGGCCGTTCGGAGCGACGGTGTTCACCTTCGACCGGGAAGGGCCAGGAGAACTCGTGGTGGAGTCCCTGCAGGTCTTTCACGACCGCATCGCACTGTGGGTCGATGCGAATCGGCCATGGATCCGCGAGGTGCGGCCGCTGGAGCGGGCCTTCGATTCCGGCGAAGCACCAGTGCAGGGCATGGTGTGCGGCGGCGTGGAGGAGATGCGGCGCGCAAAGGAATGGCTGACGGAGAGCCCGCTCGATTCGAGGATCGAAATGCACACGACGGAGTACCCAAAGCGAGATCTGTCCATTCTCGATATCCTCCCGCCGGGTTGTTCGAAGGGCGTGGCCTTGCGGCGTCTCGCAGAGAATCGCGGCGTGGCTCGCGAGGCGATTCTGGCGATTGGCGACAACTGGAATGACCTGGAGATGCTGGAGGCTGTTGGGCGGCCGGTCGTGATGAAGAATGGCGCTCCGGACCTGGTGGAGCTGGCGCAGGAGCGCGGATGGGAAATTGCTCCGTCCAATGACGAGGACGGTGTGGCCCAGGTTCTGGAGAGCGTTTTGGCTGGAAGCCGCGTCTCAGAATGGTAGAGTTGAAGGCAATGCGCCGCCTTTGCGTCAAAATCGGGCTCGTGGCTCTCGGGGTAGTCTGCCTCGACGGCTCGCTTGCCCATGCGGCGGAGTACGTCACGCTCAAGAACGGACAGGATCTCATCTGCGACCATCGGGTGCCGGAGGGCGACAAGGTACGGCTCTACCTCGACGATTCGACCGGCAGTTATCTGGAGGTCAGGGCCTCGGATATTGTTTCTGCTGAGTCGGTCGATCTTCCGAAGGCGACCGTGTCGAAGGCCGCGTTGACCGTCACGCCGGTTGCCGTGCCGGAAAAGCTCTCGGATGCGGAGCTGCGGCCGATGCTGGCCAAAGCCGGAGCCGCATTCGATATCGATACCGATCTACTTGCCAGCGTCATTCGGCAGGAAAGCGGTGGACATTCCCACGCGGTCAGCCGCGCCGGAGCGCAGGGCCTGATGCAGCTGATGCCGGGAACCGCATCGCAGCTGGGCGTGAGCAACAGTTTCGCTCCACGGCAGAATATCGACGGCGGCACGGCTTATCTGGACACCCTGCTGACGAGGTACCACGACAATCTGGAGCTGGCTTTGGCCGCCTACAATGCGGGTCCGGCGGCGGTGGATCGGTGGCACGGCATTCCGCCTTACCGCGAGACGCGGCTCTACGTCGCCCGCGTGATTCACGAGTACAACCGCCGGTACCGGCTTCGCGAGGATGCGAAGCAGCAGGCGGCGCGCCAGATGGCTGCACTGCCGCGGCAGGCGCAGTGACCAACGCGCAGTGGCGTTCCTTCGGAGCCTGGATTTGAAATCGAAAAGAAACTGGATCGTGGTGGCCGTTCTCCTCGCAGCGGTCGCCCTGCTCGTCGTGTACGGGCGGCACCGAATCCATTTCAGCTGGCATGTTTTTGTTGAGCAGCTCCGCCAGGCGGAGTGGGGCAGGATCCTGCTGGCGCTGGGCTCCATTTACCTGGGTTACGTGCTGCGCTCTGCCCGCTGGGCACTTCTGATCCGGCACAACAAGAAAGTGCCGCTCCTGTCGCTGCTGGGAACCCAGGTGATCGGGTTTACCGCGGTCGCGCTCATTGGGCGTGTGGCCGACCCGGTACGGCCGTATCTGGTTTCGAGGAAGACGGGACTACCGCTCAGCTCCCAGGTAGCCGTGTACATTGTCGAGCGGCTTTTTGACGCGGGTTCGATGGCCCTCATTTTTTGTTCGGTGATCCTGCTTGCGCCCAGCGGATCGCTGCCTCACCCCGAAATCATCCGAAAGGCAAGCTATACGGCTCTGGCGACGACGATCGCCGGCGGCCTCTTTCTGCTGGTCGTCCGCTTCTCCGGAAGCGCAGTGGCGTCGTTTTCTGAGAAGGCGTTCGGGACGGTCTCTCGCAAGCTGGGCAACGCCGTTGGCGACAAGATCAGAACCTTTCACACGGGGCTCGATACGCTCCGCTCGTTCTCCGATTTCGGGGTCATCCTGGGCACGTCTCTGGTGATGTGGGGCCTGATCGCGCTGTCGTATCTGGAGACGACGCGCGCGTTCGTGGCGAGTCCGCAGCTGGCCCACATGACCATCGCCCAATGCATGCTGCTGATGGCCTCCAGCATGGTGGCCAGCGGATTTCAGCTGCCGATCATCGGCTGGTTCACGCAGATCGGACTGGTGGCCGCGGCCATGTCGGGCTTCTTTGGCGTGGCGCCGGAGCCGGCGACCGGGTGCGCGGCGACGCTGCTGCTGGTCACCTTCCTGGGCATCGTGCCGGTTGGGCTGATCTGGGCGCGATTCGACCACGTCTCGCTGAAAAGCGTTACGCGCGAGAGCGGGCATGCCGAAGAGGGTCTCGCCCAATCCTCCGCGAGTACACAGGAAGCCTGACTATTGCATCAAAGGGCTCGCCGGACAGCGCGCCGCACCGAATCTGTGGCCACGCCATAGGCCGCGTGCGTCACCCATTCGCTGATGCGTTCCTGGGTCGGCTGCTGGCCGGTTGGCGCTGACAGGCCCAGCTTCGGCAACAGCGACTCGTGCGTAATCCGGTTGAGGGTGATGCCGAACGCTGCCCCGCGCCAGGCGCCCAGCGACGGTTCGTACTCCACCAGGACGCCATAGACGGCCCCGGCCAGAGCCCCGAAAATCCAGTGGATGCCCTGCATTGCCAGCTGACGGTCACCCTCAGGAAGCGGACGCCCCGCGACCTGCTCGGCGAGCACGACGGGCGGCGGTGTTTGCCCCTGAACCCGAGGAGGGAAGAGCTGTTCGGCGACCATTTTGGCGCCGGCCCCGGCGAGGCCCCCGATCAATCCGGCGAGCGCGCCTTTCATCAGGCTGCGTGTCGATTCATTTTTGCTCATAGTTGCGTAGGATGCGTTGCGAATGACGATAGCCCGATTTGCAGGCGCTGACAATCACTCAGTTCTGCCCCGCGTCGCCGGCGGCCCCTCCCGGGGAAATGCGCTGATAAAATCAAAGCAGACCGATGAAATGTCCTTACTGCGGGTTTGCCCAGGACCGCGTCATTGATTCGCGGGAGAGCAGGGAGGCCGACTCCATCCGCAGACGGCGCGAGTGCGAGCGGTGCAACCGCCGCTTCACCACCTACGAGCGCATCGACGAAATCCCTTACATGGTGGTGAAGAAGGATGGCCGCCGGGAGAAATTCGAACGCCAGAAGGTTCTCAGCGGGTTGCTGCATGCCTGCGAAAAACGGCCGATTTCGGCGGGCAAGCTCGAACAACTGGTGGATGAGACCGAGACCTTCGTCACCGAATCCACTGAGCGCGAGCGGACCACGTCGGAGATTGGCGAGCTGATAATGGAGCGGCTGAAGGCCCTGGATACGGTCGCTTATATCCGCTTCGCCAGCGTCTATCGCGATTTCAAGGATGTCCGCGAGTTCAAGGAAGAGCTGGAGCAGCTGTTGAATCAGCACACGGACAAACACACAAAGAAGAAGCAGGCCTGAGAGCCGGCTCAGCACGCTAAAGGAGAACAGTGGGGAAGACACACACCATTACTCTGATCCCGGGCGACGGGATCGGCCCGGAAGTCACCGATGCCGTGGTTCGTATTCTCGAGGCCACCGGGGTTCGCTTTGCCTGGGAGCGTTTTGCCGCTGGCGCGGGAGCTTTTGAGAAGCATGGCGAATACATCCCGAAGGATCTGTACGCCTCAATCGAGCGCAATCGCGTAGCTCTGAAGGGTCCGGTGACCACTCCCGTCGGCGGTGGTTTTGCTTCAATCAATGTCACGCTGCGGAAGAAGTTCGAGCTTTTCGCTAACTTCCGGCCCATTAAGAACCTGCCCGGACTCGATACGCGTTATCCCAACGTGGACCTGATCATCATTCGTGAAAATACCGAGGGCCTGTATGTCGGCCTGGAGCATGAAGTCGTGCCCGGGGTAATCGAGTCGCTGAAGGTGATCACAGAAAAGGCCTCGACGCGTATCGCGAAGTTCGCCTTTGAATATGCGGCCAAACATGGTCGCCGCAGGATTCACGCCATCCACAAAGCCAACATCATGAAGATGTCCGACGGGCTGTTTCTGCGCTGTGCCCGCGACGTGTCCAAAGGCTATCCGGACATCACCTACGGCGAACACATCATCGACAACACCTGCATGCAGCTGGTGATGAATCCGTACCAGTACGACACGCTGCTGCTCGAGAATCTCTACGGCGATATTGTCAGCGATTTGTGCGCGGCATTCGTTGGTGGGTTAGGTCTGGTGCCGGGAGCGAATCTGGGAGCGGAGGCCGCCATCTTCGAAGCGGTCCACGGCTCCGCGCCCGATATCGCCGGCAAGGACATTGCGAATCCAACCGCCCTGCTGCAGTCGGCGGTGCTGATGCTGCACCACATTCACGAGACGGAGGCGGCCGAGCGAGTCCAGGCAGCCCTGGAAGCCGCCTATTCGGCGAAAAAGACACTCACCCGCGACGTGGGTGGAAGCGCGGGCACCGCTGCATTTGCGGATGCGGTGATTGAGGCACTGGCGCACGAGCGAGAGACAACTCAGGCAGGGAGCAGACAAGGATGAAGACGAGAATCGTCGTGGGAGTGGCAACGGTTTTGCTGCTGCTCGCGGCAGGTTGCAAGAAACAGGCGGCGACGGAAACAGCACCGAACCCGAGCTACACCGCGATCGACTCCAGCACCGCCGGCACCATCGAAGGCACAGTGCACTACGTGGGTACGCCGCCCAAGCCGATCGAGATCGATATGAACCAGGATCCGGCCTGCACGCTCGGCCCCACGAACTACAGCGAAGGCTATGTGGTGAACAAGGGCGGCTTCGCCAATGTCTTTGTCTACGTGAAGGACGGTCTTGGCAATCGCGTTTATGAGCCGCCGACCCAGCCCGTGGACATCGACCAGAAAGGCTGCCGTTACATTCCTCACGTGGTGGGCGTGATGGTGGGCCAGCCGGTACGCTTCACCAACAGCGATCCAACCATGCACAACATCCACATGACGCCGACCGTGTCCGGCAACCAGGCCGTGGATATCTCGCAGCCGCCCAACTCGGGTCAGGATCAGCGCACCTTCCATGAACCGGAGCTGATGATGCCGGTGCGCTGCAATAACCATCCCTGGATGCAGGCCTTCATCAATGTAGCGGCGAATCCGTTCTACGCTGTCTCCGACGCGTCGGGTCGCTTTGTGATCAAGGGACTGCCCCCTGGCACCTATACGGTGGTGGCGGATCAGGAAAACCTGGGGCAGAAGACTGCGACGGTCACCGTTGGCGCAAAGCAAACGGTCACCCAGGACTTTACCTACGGTAACGGGCCGGGAACGGTGCAGCAGTAAGCATCAGGTTCGTACGCGGCGGCTGCAGCAACACGATTTACACTATCGCTAAAGCTCCCTGCAGCCGGTCCTCTGTCCCTGCCGGCCTGGGTTCAATTTCCTAAGGCGCATCATGCGACACAAAGTTGGCATTCTGGGCGCGACCGGAATGGTCGGGCAGCGGTTCATTCAGCTTCTTGAGAATCACCCGTGGTTCGAAGTGGACTGGCTCGCGGCCAGCGACCGCTCGAGCGGCAAGAAGTATGGCGATGCGGTGCGCTGGAAACTGGACACCCAGCTGCCGGAACGAGTCGCTTCAATTCCCGTGTCGCCGGCAGAGCCGGACGGTGCGCCGCGCATCATCTTTGCTGCGCTTGACGCCGACATTGCCCGCGAACTGGAGCCGCAGTTTGCCGCTGCTGGGTGCGCCGTGATCTCCAACTCCAGCGCCTTTCGCATGCAGCCGGCGGTGCCGCTGGTGATCCCCGAGGTTAACGCCGATCATCTCGCGCTCGTGGAAAACCAGAGCTGGCGCAAGGAATCCGGCGGCTACATCGTCACCAACCCCAACTGCTCCGCAATCGGCCTGGTGATGGCTTTGAAGCCAATTGTCGAACGTTTCGGCATTGAAGCCATCTTTGTCAGCACCATGCAGGCAGTCAGCGGAGCCGGTTATCCCGGCGTCGCTTCCATGGACATCCTCGGCAACGTGGTTCCGTTCATCAGGAACGAAGAAGAAAAGATGGAGGCCGAGACGCTGAAGCTACTGGGCCACCTGAACGGACGCGTCATCGAGCCGCTTCCGGCGAGAATGAGCGCCCACTGCAATCGTGTGGCGGTTGAAGACGGTCACACGGAAAGCGTCAGCATCAAGCTGACGAGGAAGGCTTCGCGGGAGGACCTGATCGCGGCGTGGGCGGAGTTTCGGCCGCTGGCCGGCAGGGATCTGCCCACGGCTCCCGCGCAGCCCGTTGAATTCGTCACAGCAGAGGATCGGCCCCAGCCCAGGCTCGACCGCATGCGCGGCGCCGGGATGGCGGCGACGGTGGGCCGGCTGCGGCCCTGCGGCCTGCTGGACTGGAAGTTCACCGTTCTGTCGCACAACACGATTCGCGGAGCGGCGGGTGCGGCGCTGCTGAATGCCGAATTGCTGGTGTCGCTCGGCAAACTCGATCCGGTGGCAGTGCCGGCATGAACCGCCTGGTCGTGATGAAATTCGGCGGCACCTCGGTCGAGGACGCTGCCGCGATTCGCCGAACCGCGGAGATTGTTGCCGGGCGCGTGCACAAGGGGCTGCAACCGATCGTTGTGGTCAGCGCTATGGCGAAGGTCACCGACCTTCTGCTTGCATCGGCGGCGACGGCCGCACGCGGAGACCGTGCCAGCGCCCTTGCCATCCTGGAGCGGCTGCGCATCCGGCACCACGACACGGCCAGCCAGCTTGCCCTTCAGCCCTGCGATGCTGGCAACCCGTTGGCGTTCGCGAAGAGAGACCCGGAGCTCGTCGCCAGCCATGCCTGGATGGATGCCGACTTCGATTCGCTCGAGGAAATCCTGCGCGGTCTGGCGGCCGTCGGTGAGCTGACGCCGCGCATCTCCGACATGGTGGTTTCCTACGGAGAGCGCATCTCCAGCCGTATGATCACCGAGGCTTTTGTGCACTGCGGGGTCTCCGCGGTGCATGTCGATGCGCGCCAGTGCATCGTGACAGATGCGCAGTATGGCAAGGCGATACCTCAGGATGCTGCCATTGAGCAGCGTCTCAAGCAGCATGTGGGGCCGCTCGTTGCCGATGGGCAGGTGCCGGTGATGGGCGGCTTCATCGGCTCCACGGAGCAGGGCGTCACCACGACGCTGGGACGCGGCGGCTCCGACTTTACCGCCGCCCTGGTGGGCGGCGGCATCGACGCCGGCGCCATTGAGATCTGGACCGACGTGAACGGCATCATGACCGCGGATCCGCGCGTGTGCCCTGACGCGCTCCGCGTGAAAATCATCAGCTTCGAAGAAGCCGCTGAACTGGCCTACTTCGGGGCCAAGGTCCTGCATCCGGCGACGATTCTGCCGGCGGTCAGGAAGAACATTCCGGTCTGGGTGCTGAATTCGAGGAACCCGACCAACCACGGAACCAGGATCACGGCTCTCGCACCGCATTGCCGCAGTCCGTTCAAGTCGATCGCGGTCAAGAAGCGGCTCACGATCATGGATATCGTTGCCAGCCGGATGCTGCTGTCCCATGGTTATTTGCACGCCATCTTCGAGGTCTTCGATCGGCACAAATGTCCGGTGGACATGGTTTCCACGTCCGAAGTGAGCATTTCGCTCAGCCTTGATTCGAATGAGAAGCTGCCGGCGATTGCCGCGGATCTGAGCAAGCTGGCCGACGTGAAATACGAAGGCCGCAAGGCTCTGGTTTGCATGGTGGGCGAGAATATTCGCGGCCAGAACGGGATTGCGGCGAGAGTGTTTCAGAGCGTGCGGCACGTCAACCTGCGCATGATCTCCCAGGGCGCCTCGGAAATTAATATGAGCTTCATGGTGGAAGAAGACGATGCGGACGAGGCTGTGCGCTCGCTGCATGCGGAGTTTTTCGCTGATCCCGATCCGGAGATTTTCGATCGGGAGGCGGCTGCTGCGAAGTAGTAAATCGGCATTGACGGTTATGGGGAACACATCATGCTCTTTCTGGTTCTCGGACGCGGCAAGACCGGCAGCCTGGTAGCGAAGGCAGCGCATGAGCGCGGGCACGGAGTCCGCGTGGTGGGTGAAGAGGAAAACCGCAACGCCGCGGCCCTGACGGGGCCGTTCCTTGCCGGCTTTGACGCGGTCATCGACTTCACGACGCCGGAAGCGGCCGTGCAGAATATTCGCGCCTGCCTGGCCAACGGGGCACGTGTCGTGGTCGGGACCACCGGCTGGTATCAGCATCTCCATAACCTGCGCGAGCTGTGCGCGCGGAAGAACGCGGCTCTGCTTTACGGCACGAACTTCTCGATTGGCGTGCAGGCGATGTTTCGCCTGGCGCGTGAACTGGCGACAGCAGTTCCGCATTACCGGTTCAGCATCACGGAGACGCACCACGCCGCCAAGAAAGATGCGCCGTCGGGAACGGCGTTGTCGCTGCAGCGCATCCTCGAAGCGGCGGCTCCAGGGCAGAAGGTCGAGATTGTCTCAAAGCGCGAAGGCGAGATTCCGGGCATTCATGTGGTCGAAGCGCGCTCCGACTACGACTGCCTGGAACTGCGCCACGAAGCGTTCTCGCGCCGCGGCTTTGCCGAGGGAGCGGTCCGGGCTGCGGAATGGATCGCCGGGAAAACCGGCTGCTGGGACTTCCAGGAGATTGTTTCGCAGCTATAAGTGTTCCGCTGCTTCTGCCAGGGTCGCAGGCTCGACGGTGAGCACCCGTGACCGCAACGACTTTGCGGGATGGCCGGCGCAGATCATCATCGGCGGAAGGTCTTTCAGGACGACGCTGCAGGCGCCGACTACTGCTCCGCACCCGATGGTCACTCCCGGCGCGACGAAGACACGGGTCGCCAGCCAGGCTTCCGGTTCGATGGTGATCTTCCGAGCCACCATATCGAAGGTCGGCACGGTGTAGTCGTGAGTTGCGGCGGCGAGATAACAGTGCTGGGAGACGACTGCGTTGTCGCCGATGTGAATTTCGCCCAGCGTGTAAAGGGTTGCGTGGTCGCCAATCCAGCAGTGGTCGCCGATCGTTAGCTTCCATGGGTATGTAATTTCGACGGTTGGGCGAAGGATGACGCCGCGGCCGATTTTCGCCCCAAAGAGGCGCAGGAGAAACCGGCGCCAGCCGTAGAGAACCTGGGGCGACATCCTGAAAAGGGTCGCCTGGACGAGCCACCAGAGCTGCACGAACCAGGCGGAGCGCCCGCGAAAGTTCGCCGGAAGCCGGAAGCTGCTGAGATCCTGGACGGGGCGATCCATCGGTCTGAGTGTAGAGCATTCGGGAGGGCGCGAGTACGGTGGTGTCGCAGCGCGGGTACTCTCGACTTGTTGGTCGTGCTGGCAGCAGAAGAACTCTCCTGTCTCCGGTGTAGACTCGGGTTGTTATGAATCTGCAGGGGTGCGGGACGGCGCTGGTGACGCCGTTTCGCGCGGACGGAAGTCTGGACGAGCGGGCTTTGTACGAGCTGGTGCGCTGGCAGGTGGAGAGCGGCATCGGCTGGCTGCTGGCCTGCGGGACGACGGGCGAGACGCCGACTCTGGACGAGGGCGAGTGGCTCGAGGTGATCCGCATTGTGGCCGAGGCCGCGCGCGGGCAGGTTCCGGTTTGGGCTGGATGCTCTCATAATTCAACGAAACAGGCGGTAGCGAAGGCGCGGGTCGCGGCGAAGGTTCCGGGAGTGACCGCGATCCTGACCGCGAATCCCTGGTACAACAAGCCGACGCAGGAAGGGCAGTTTCAGCATTTCAAAGCCGTTGCCGATGGCGTCGAACTGCCGGTGGTGCTGTACAACATCCCGGGCCGGTCGGGGGCGAACCTCGAGCCGGCGACGGTGGTGCGGCTGGCTGAGGCGTGCCCGAACATTGCGGCGGTGAAGGAGTCGAGCGGGAACCTGGTGCAGATCACTGATCTGCTTACCCAGGCGCCGCGGGACTTCCGGGTGTATTCCGGCGACGACATGATGACCCTGGGCGTGCTGGGCGCGGGCGGTTCGGGCTTGATCTCCGTGGTCTCCAATCTCATTCCGGCCGAGATGGCCGAGATGGTACGAGCAGCGCTGGCCGGCGAGTGGACGGCGGCCAGGCGCATCAATCGAAAGTACTTCCGGCTGATGCAGGGCATCTTTAAGGAAACCAGCCCCGGGCCGGTGAAGGCGATTCTGGCCATGATGGGCCGGATCGGGGAGCACTATCGGCTGCCCATGGTTCCCGTTGCGCCGGCCACCCGGTCGATGCTGGAACGGCTGGCGGGCGAGTTGGGATTGCTGGTCCATGCGCCGCAGGCCGAAGGCGATCTGAGGGTGTTTTAAAGGTAGTCGGTAGCCTGTAGCGGGCAGCCCGTTGCTGGCCGCCCGCTGATGCACCCCCCCCGAGGGGGTGGTACGGATTCCGGTAAGTATTGTGTTTTGTATTAAGTCGAGGTTTCTTTTGACAACGCCAAACGCCAAATAATTGAAAACAGAGGTAAGTTTTGACGCTTCCAAATAAGGGGACAGCGTCGAGCGGAGAGCGGCCAGGAAGAAAACAGGGTAGTTTCCTGACGTTGCCAAACCAGGAGGCAGGGCACGAGGTGTGCCGGTTCGCGCAGGGTGATTCCTCCTGGTCATGGGTTCGGCAATCCTAAAGAGCAAGCAAAAAGCCCGCGCGTGGCGGGCTTTTTCTTTTTTCACTCTATTAAGTTCAGAATAACAAGTTCGGGCCGATTTACTGCCAGCTTTTTTGAGATCTAAGCCTCGTGGAATCATGGCTCATTACGTCGGTAAGGCTTGACAAGATTTCCACAGAAGCCCCGAGATTCGCATAAACCGGCGGATCCTCCGAAAATGCGGAGGCGTGCGATTCAAATTGGAATCGCGGCGAGTACTTTGGGTTTCTGTGAGGCAAAGCCAGGGAGTGACATCTCGCGGCGAGAGGCGTTTGCTTCTTGCTGTGGGGTGAACCTGGCCGGGGGGGCGGCCCGGGCGGCTGGCGGCGACTGCGATTCCCAATTTGGAGTTCACCTGGGTCTGTCGGTATTGGGGCAGCCGGAATTGCCTTGATGAAGAAGCAGCGAAGGAGGTTGCTTCTTGCCAGGGGGTGAACCTGGCGGATTCCCCGGTCCTGGGGTCGGAAAGTGCTCTGGCCTGGCGACCGCCATCTGCCTGGTAGCGGCGAGGGTAGGCTGGGTTCTCCCCTTCATGATGATGTTCACATCTTGACAATCATAATGAGTTGGCCGTTCGGATAGGTCGCGGTGGCCACGTTGTTCGCGTTGTCGTAGGTGTAGGTGGTGGTGTTCGAAGCACCGTCCAGCCGATTGTCGGTGACGGTGCTGAGGCGGTTCAGAGTCTCCCAGGTGTAGCCGACATTCACGATCCCGTCCGCCGACGACATAGTGGCAAGATCGCCGGCGGCATCGTAGGTGTAATTCAGCGTGCCTTCAGGGGTGGCCTTCTGGGTGAGCCGGTCAAGACTGTCGTAGATGTAGCTGGTGGTGCCGCTCGCATCCGTCATCGTGGCCCGTTTGCCGGTCGCAGTGTAGGTAAAGCTGACGGTTGCCTCCCCGGTTCTCGAGTCCGGCGTCCGGTTAAGAAGCCGGTTCAGCGGATCGTAGCCCGCTCAAACGGGCTAGTTGCGCGGAACCTCCTCAGGGCCAAGCTCTGGCTTATCCAAGCCGCGACCGTTCCATCTTATTTAGTTCGCCGGAACGCAACTTGATCGAGACTCCCAGCGTTAAAAAAGAAAAGCGGATAGGGACGGCTCTTCGCGGTGTTTTGGCGCGAATACAGGATCATAACTGCCGTTCCCTTTTCCGGAATGAATGGATAGTATCCGCTTCCCTCATTCAACAGCTCATCCGCGTCACGGAACTCGTACTTTAACCTGACTGTCCCGCCTTTTGTATGCGTACTCCCGATTGCGATCCCGAAAACGGCGATTCCAGTACGCGCCAACTGAAGATCGAGAAGAACGTCTGGACCACGGGCCAGGAAGAGCAAAATGGGTATTAGTAGGAGAAATCCATAGACGAGCCACGGGTGCGAATCGGGCTCCTTCCAGTCCTTAGGATGATTCACCGATGGATTGTCGGGAAGAAATAAAACTGGAAAAGGTGAGGTCGAGTAACTGAACATCTCGTTTTCTTTGCTCTTTGGGATAGGTGCTCTTCCAGAGAATTCTGATCCGTTATACCGAATCCTGTAAGTTACTCGCCACCCTCGGAGCCCTCCCACTCGAACGTCATACGCATACGTGGTCCGTCCTCGACGTGCCAGATCGTCTCCATCTCGAATCTCCCGCGCATTATGCAGATAAAGATAAACAGTCAGTCCCACGAAAGCGATCAAGATTGAAAGAACGAGAAAAATGAGGAGCGCCCCTCTTAGGGTGATCGAAACGCGTCTTGGCATACGCTGCGCAATCTCCCCGCGAAAACTGGATTCTTTCCATGGCGCGTCGTTATCAGTCAAAGTAGCCTCCGATGTCAACGGTACTCGAAAAGCCCGTAAGGGCACACCCGAGTACACCCTGCGTCAGATCGTTAATAAATCGGAATTCGTAAATGTCAGCAGCCGTATCGTTTGAAGCCGACAATGCAGCCAGGTACTCGTTGTAATCATCAACCGTTAATCGCGCACCATCTATACACGCAATTCCGCCAACGGTGTCTAGTGCCAGCGATGCGGCGCCAGTTGGTCCAGCAATAACGCCGATACATCCAATTACGCCCGCGATCGGTCCGATCGGATCGTGATTTAGCGTATCGACAAAGCCTTCGTGATCAAGAACTAGGGTGGCAGCACCGAATCCTATCGACACTCCGCAGCCAATGGCGCCTATGTACTGTTTTGCGACTTCTGCTCTACTCAGTAGCACTGAGTATTCAATCTCTTCGCGGCCATTTGGGTCAACAAAGGTAACTGGATCTCCGGCGGCGTATAAGTATTTGTGCAGAGTCGTGGGAATTCTGAATTTTCCATTGTATGGATCTCTGCTCATAAACCTTCCGGTCTGCGGATTGTAGTATCTGGCGCGCATGTAATAGAGATTCAGATCCGAATCCCACTGTTCGCCGCGGTAGAGGTAATTGTTCGGAGTAGTTCCCGTTGAGGTGATCTCGTTGCCGTAGGCGTCGTACTCGTAGGTGTCGGTGACAGCGCCGGTAAGGCTGGTCAGCTGCCGCACTGTCCCGAAGCCATCGTAGCCGTAGAAGCTGGGCGTCCAGGCGTTGTTCACGATCTGGTCTTCGTCGATGCGCTGGAGTCCGTAGGTGTACTCGCGCTGGGCTGCGCCATTGACCGTCTCCTCGACCACCTGGGCGTAGCCGGTGGGGTTCAGGTCGTCGATCAGGTAGCGGGTGGTCGAGCCGTTAGCCGTCTTCACAACCCGGTTGCTGTCGCCATCGTAGATCATGGTGACGGCGCCGCCGTTCATCGAGACGAGATGGTTCTCTGAGTCGTAGCCGAAGGTCTTGCCGCCGGTCGCCGTCGTGTTGCCGTTGGCGTCATAGGTTTCGCCGAGGATCTGGTCGTCGGCGTTGTAGCTGAACCCGAGCGACGAGATGCCGTGCAGGGTGGACGACTGAGACAGCCGGTTCCCGACGGGATCGAGCCCATAATTCACGCTGCCATTGTACTGGGCGTCACCGGCGACGGTCTCCCCCGTCAGCCGATAGATGCCGTCGAAGTTCCAGGTGAGCGTCCGCCCGGTCACTTCGGTTGCCCCGGTCCTGATCCCGGTGGGCCCCAGGTTGTACATGTAGCCCGCCTGCCCGGCGGTCATCGAGGTCAGCCGGTTCTCCGGGTCGTAGTTGAACGTTGACTGCTGACCGTTCGGATACATCACCGTCGCCACGTTGCTGGCGCTGTCGTAGGTGTAGGTGGTCGTGTTCGAAGCACCGCCGAGCCGGTTGTCGGTGACGGTGCTCAGGCGGTTCAGCGTGTCCCAGGTGTAGCCGAGCGAGAAGATGCCGTTTTGGTTCGATTGTCGCCGTCACAGGACCTTGGGGATCGAGAACTGTTCGGATGAATCTCCTCGCAGCATCCAAAGAGCTAATGCCACCGAAACAAGCATCCCCAATAAAGCACCGTTGACAGCACAGCACGCTCGCAATGAGCTACCTGAAAAGGCAAACCGGCGATAGGCGATCGCGAAGGCATTAATTCCAACAAAGAGTATGCTCACGGTTCCCATGACCGACTTAAGCGCTCTCGGGGCGAAGGAACATGTGGCTGCTGCAATTGATACCCCGAAAAAGAAATTTTCGAGCAGGCAGAATACATCGACCACTATGACCGAATGAAATGTGCCGAACGCTTGATACAGTCTTGATCCCAAATAGACCAAACCAAAGAGGCCGGCGGATAGGGCCCAAAAGCTCCGAAACTCTCCAAATCTCCGTCTGCTTCGCAGGGTGCCATTGAGTACCCACAGGCAACCAAAGAAGATTGCCATGAGCTCCATTGCCGTGGGCGGACTCAGGCCAGTGCCCCTCAGTCCGAGGATTCGCAGAGCGGGATCATACTCCTGGCTCGCCGCTTTATGGTACCAGAGATCTGCTTCCAATCTGTCTTGAGGCACTCCCTCTCCGTGCGCGTACATATATGCAATATCGTATTGTGCCCGGGCGAGCCCTTGATCGGCGGCGCGGCGGAACCAGATTAGAGCGATAGAATTGTCCGGCTCAACTCCTCTCCCACTGTAGTACATTCCGCCGAGGCTACATTGCGCATCTGCCTCGCCATGATCGGCCGCATTCCGATACCAGTGAAGAGCCTCTGTGTAGTTTATGGGGAGCCCTTTGCCAGACTCATACATTGCACCGATATTGTATTCAGCCCTTGGATAGTCTTGGTTTGCCGCCTTACGGTACCAAGTTAATGCTTCGTCGTAGTTCTGTGGGACCCCCAAACCGTAGTAATACATACTGCCAAGCTTAGTTTGCGCCTTTGCATCTCCCCGATCAGCAGCCAGACGAGTGGTGGTTGCATTGTCGATGGCATGCTTGCGAGAATGTTCCGCTCGCATCCGCAATGCAAATGTCACCGCACAGAGGAGAAATACAACAGCACCTGTTGCGAAACTAATCCGTGTAGCCTTCATTTGCGAATGCTCAGTCGAATCTTGAAACAGTCAACGCTCGCGGTAATAGATAGCACAGATATGTTTTCAATTCAATTAGGGGATGATCGGGTGGCCGGTATCTCCGGGGCTGTCAGGGGCCGGGCTTTCTAGTGAGTCACAATTAACAGAGGAATCGAAGTAAGACTCTATCTCGCAGGCGAACGCTGCACCTCCCGCCAAGGCGTTTAATGCAGCCAAAACGGCCGCCCTGCCTTGCGGCGTATCCAAGTATACGGGAACCGTAACTTGGGTGAATATCCACGCCCTAATCGATAAGTTCTGGATTAGGCCGGTATATTCCCCAATAGCATTGCCCCAGGTTGGCTTGTCGACTGTCGCTCTACCAGTAGGATCAACTCCGTCGACCGGATCCGCGCCGGTATACAGGTACCTGTGCAGCGTGGCGGGGATCTTCGGATTTCCGTCCTCCGGATCCCGACTCATGAATCGGCCGGTGAGGGGGTTGTAGTATCTGGCGCGGAGGTAGTAGAGGCCGAGGTCGGGATCGTATTGTTCGCCGCGATACAGGTAATTGTTCGGCGTCGTCCCGGTGCGGGTGATCTCGTTGCCGAAGGCGTCGTACTCGAACGTGTCAGTGACCGCGCCGGTGAGGCTGGTGAGCTGCCGAACGGTGCCGAAGCCGTCGTAGCCGTAGAAGCTGGGCGTCCAAGCGCTGTTCACGATCTGGTCTTCATCGATGCGCTGGAGTCCGTATGTGTATTCGCGCTGGGCCGCTCCGTTCACCGTCTCCTCGACCACCTGGGAGTAGCCCGTCGGGTTGAGATCATCGACCAGGTACTTCGTCGTCGAACCGTTAGCGGTCTTCATCACCCGATTGCCGTCGCCGTCGTAGATCATGGTCACCGCGCCGCCATTCATGGAGACGAGATGGTTTTCCGAGTCGTAGGTGAAGGTCTTGCCGCCTGTGGCCGTCGTGTTGCCGTTCGAGTCGTAGGTTTCACCGAGGATCTGGTCGTCGGCGTTGTAGCTGAAGCCAGTCGACGAGATGCCGTGGAGGCTGGACGACTGCGACAGCCGGTTCCCGACGGGATCGAGGCCGTAGTTCACGCCGCCATTGTACTGGGCATCGCCCGCGACGGTCTCCTCGGTCAGCCGGTAGATGCCGTCGAAGTTCCAGGCGAGGGTGCGACGGAAATCCGGGTCGGACAGAAGGCGTTTCATGATGATGTTCACATCTTGACAATCATAATGAGTGGTCGCTAAGCTGCTCTCCATGAATGAGCCGAATACCGATGTGATCCAGGGGACGCTGGACCTACTGATCCTGAAGACGCTGAGCCTGGGGCCGCTGCATGGGTTTGGGATTGCCCGGCGGGTGGAGCAGGTCTCGCGGGGCGTGTTCAAAGTGAACCCCGGTTCGCTACTGACCGCGTTGCAGCGGCTGGAGCGGGCCGGGTGGCTCGACTCGGAGTGGCGCAACACGGAGAACTCGCGGCGGGCGAAGTTCTACAGCCTGACCCCGGACGGGATCCGGCAACTGGAGATCGAGACCGAGGACTGGACGCGGCGCTCGTCGGCCGTGGCTCGCCTGCTGGAGCAGGGGGGCGGGGCATGAGGCTGGGGCGGCAGCTGATGTATGGCCTGCGCGGGCTGCTGCGGAGGAGCCGGCGGGACGCGGAGATCGACGACGAGGTGCGCTGCTTTTTTGAGGAAGCCGTCGAGAGCGGGCGGGAGCGCGGCTTGTCAGACGAAGAGGCGAGGCGGGTGGCGCGCCTCGAACTGGGTAGCCCGCAGGCGGCGGGAGAGCAGGTGCGGTCGTACGGGTGGGAGAACGGGGTGAGGACGTTCTTCTCCGACCTGCGTTTTGCGGCACGGCAGTTGAGGCGGAATCCGGGGTTCACGGTGGTGAGCGCGGTGACGCTGGCGCTGGGGATTGGGGCGAGCACCGCGATCTTCAGCGCGATCAATCCCATTCTCTTCAAGCCTCTGCCGTATCCGCACCCGAGCCGCATTCTGATGATCTGGAACACCCGGCAGGGCGCTCGATCGGAAATTGCTTTTGGCACGTGGCTCGAGCTTGCCGAGCGCAGCCATTCGTTTGCGGCGACCGCGATCTACGAGCCGTGGCAGCCGACGATGACGGGCGGTGAGGAACCGGAGCGCCTGGAAGGCCAGAGCGTGAGCGCGGGATTCTTCCGGGTGATGGGCGTGGCTCCGGCGCTGGGGCGGGATTTTCGCAGCTCCGATGAAGGGCGGAACGGGCCGCGGGTGGTCATTGTCAGCGACAAGCTGCGGACGCTTTTGTTCGGACAAAACGGGTTGGCGCTCGGGCGCTCGCTGAAGCTCAACGGCAGCCTGTACACGGTGGTCGGGGTGATGCCGCGCGGCTTTGAGGATGTTCTCTCGCCTGCGGCCGAGTTGTGGACAGCCGATCCCTACGACGCGTCGCAGCTTACGCGCGAATTCAATTCCTGGGCGTGGGGGAATCATCTGCGGATGGTGGGGCGGCTGCGGGCGGGGGTGAGCCGGACGGAGGCCGCCGCGGAGCTGGATGCGATCGCGCGCACGCCGTGGCCGCAGTTTCCGCGGCCGCGCTGGGCGGCTCTGAATCGCGGGCTGATCGTCGATTCGCTGCAGGACGATATCGCGCATACGGTGAAGCCGGCGCTGCTGGCGGTGTTCGGGGCGGTGCTCCTGGTGCTGGTGATTGCGTGCGTGAATGTGACGAACCTGCTGATTGCGCGGGGCGCGCATCGCGCGGGTGAGTTTGCGGTACGGGGCGCGCTGGGCGCATCGAGGCGCCGCATCGTGCGGCAGCTGGTGACCGAGAGCCTGCTTCTCTCATTTCTGGGCGGGACGCTGGGCGTTACCGCGGCGTGGGGCGGAGTGCATGCGCTTGTGGCGCTGAGCCCGCCGCAACTGCCGCGGCTCGACGCGATTCATCTCGATCCAGCGGCGCTTGTTTTCGCGTTGGCTCTGATCACGCTGATCGGCCTGGCGGCCGGGCTTTTTCCGGCGCTCCATGTATCGCGGAACGATCTGCAGACGGGTCTGCAGCAGGCTTCGCGGCGCACGACCGGAAGGCATTTGTGGACGCGGCGAGGGCTGGCGGTTGCCGAGATCGCGATGGCTCTGGTGCTGCTGGTGAGCGCGGGCTTGCTGCTGCGCAGCATGCGGCGGCTGCTTGGCGTGAGCCCCGGTTTCAATCCAGCGAACGTGCTTACGCTGCAAGTGGTAAGTTCGGGGCGCGAGTTCGACAATCCCGCAACCGGTGTGGCGAGCGGCGACCTGGCGCGGCGGCGCTTCTTTGAACAGGCGCTGGAGGCGGTGCGCGGGGTGCCTGGGGTGGAGAGTGCGGCGTTCACCAGTCTGCTGCCGATGAGCGACGATCCGCCGGTGGTGGGGCAGTATGGGGCGCAATTCTCGGACCAGGATGCGGACAGCGGCTTCAACGTTTTTCGTTATGCGGTGAGCCCGGGGTATTGCCAGGCGATGGGGATCGCGCTGATCAGCGGACGGCTGCTGGACGAGCGGGATCGCGGGGGCGCGCCGCAGGCGGCGCTGATCAGCGCGTCGCTGGCGCGGCACCACTTTGGGAATCGGAATCCCATTGGCAGCCGGCTGCACGTGGGGCCGAGGGATCGGCCCTGGTACACGGTTGTGGGCGTGGTGGGGGATGTGAAGCAGACGTCGCTGGCGCTCGACGAGGACGACGCTGTGTATTTGTCGAGCGAGCAGACGTGGTTTGCGGATGAGGCGGAGTCCTTCGTCGTACGGACGCGGGGCGATGCGGCAGCGCTGGCTCCGGCGGTGAAGGCGGCGGTGTGGTCGGTGGACCGGAATCAGCCCATCGTGCGGGTACTGACGATGGATCGCCTGATGGAGATTACCGAAGCGCAGCGGCGGTTCACTTTGATTTTGTTTGAAGCCTTCGGCGTGGTGGCGCTGCTGCTGGCGGCGGTTGGGCTGTACGGTGTGTTATCGGGCAGCATTGCAGAACGCATGCACGAGATCGGGGTGCGCATGGCGCTGGGGGCGTCGCGGGGGAACATTCTGGCGCTGGCTCTTGGCGACGGAATGCGTTTGGCGGCGTGGGGCCTGGCGATTGGCGCGTGCGGGGCACTGGCGGCGAGCCGGGGCATCGCATCGCTTCTGTTCGGGACTTCGTGGCTGGACGCGGGGTCGTGGCTGGGAATGGTGGCGCTGCTGGCGGCGGTGGCGGCGGTGGCGTGCTGGGTTCCGGCGTGGCGCAGCGCGAACGTGGATCCGGTGCGGACGCTGCGGTCGGAGTAACGGCGACTCAATCGCGGGGCTGTGTGGGATGCGAGGCTGAGCCCGTGTCTACAATGGCAGCGTTGTGCGATTGGGGTGGCTGCCGTGTTTCCGGTTTTTTGGCGAGTGAGTTTGCTGGCGGTCGTGGGGTTCTCGCTTTGGGGCGGGGCGTTGCGGGTGCGGGCGCAAAGCGGAGCGGGTGCTGCGGGGACGCATGCGCGCGTGGACGGGGAGCCGGTGCATCTGACGGCGGAGCAGGATCGGGAGCGGATGCTGCGGCTGCTGGGAATCACAGACTCCGCGATGCGTCCGCTGTCGTCGACGGATGCGAAAGCCTGCAGCCATCGCCTGACGCGCATCCACGGGATTCTTCGCTTCGCTCAGAATGACGCGGGGCTGACGGAGTAGCGGAACTTTTTCCCGGCTCCTGGCGTATTCCTATTGCCTGCCCATAGGGACGTGTGTCATGGTTCTCTATGGGTAAGCCATAGGAGAAGGCCGCATGGGCGATAAGAGCGACGTTTGGCAGGGCACGCTGGCCCTGATGGTGCTGCGGACGCTGGAGACGATGGGGCCGCAGCACGGATATGGGCTGGCGCGGCGCATTGAGCAGATCAGCGGGGACGCGCTGGAGTTGAATTACGGCACGCTCTATCCCGCTCTTCTGAAGCTGGAGCAGGAGGGGGCGATCCGGTCGCGGTGGGGCAGCTCGGAAAACAACCGGCGGGCGAAGTTCTACGAGCTGACGAAGGCCGGGCAGGGGCGGCTGCGCGAAGCGGCGCAGGAATGGAAGCAGACCACGGAAATCCTGGCTCGATTTTTGAGCGAACGAATCAGCGAACCGGGCAAGGCCTGAGGGAGGAGCACGTATGAGGACTTTGCGAGCCTTTTGGATTCGACTGATGAACACGCTGCGCCGCGCCCCGCAGGATGCCGATTTTGCGGAGGAACTGGAGGCCCATCTCGAGATGGACACAGAGCGCGGGATCCGCGAGGGGCTGTCGCCGGAAGAAGCGCGGCGGCGGGCGCTGATCCGGTGCGGCGGGATCGCGCAGGCAAAGGACGCTTACGCGGACCGGCGGGGGCTGCCGTGGCTCGAATCGCTGCTGCGGGATCTGCGCTTCAGCCTGCGTTCGCTGGGGCGCCATCGCATGGTGACGGCGGTGGCGATCCTGTCGATTGGGCTGGGGATTGGGGCGAACGCCACGATCTTCTCTATCGTGAGCCGGTTTGTTCTGCGTCCGGCGCCAGTGGGCGATCCGGGGACACTGCTGGCGCTGGAGATTCTGCAGCAGGGGGACAACTGCTGCAATCAGTTTCCGTGGCCGGTGTATTCCGATGTGCGAAGGCAGGCAACGGTGTTTTCCGATATGGCGGCGTACTACGAACTGATCCCGGCGTCGATCAGCGGGGGCGGGGAAGCGGAGCGGGTGTGGGGCCAGGGAGTGACGACGAACTTCTTCCGCGTGGCGGAGCTGCCGATGGTGATGGGGACGGGGTTCGCGGACGGGGACGACACGAAGCCGGTGGTGGTATTGAGCGAGCGATTGTGGAGACGGCGCTATGGCGCGGACAGGGACATCATCGGGAAGAACGTGACGTTGTCCGGGCATGTTTTCACGGTGAGGGGCATTGCCCCGGCGGCGTTCTACAGCATGGATCAAATTCTGAACTCGGAATTCTGGGTTCCGCTGGGGATAACTCCGGAATTCGCGGTCAGTCTGCCGCCGCACGATTCACGCGAGTATCACTGGCTTGCGGTGATTGGACGCGTGCGTCCGGGCGCGACGCGCAAGGATGTGGCCGCGCAGCTGGACACGATCGCGGATCGGCTGGCGGCGAGCTATCCGGCGACCGACAAGGGAAACCGCTTCGTGTTCCAGCAGGCCGGGTCATTGCCGCCGCGGGACCGGAGCGATGCTCTGTTGTTCCTGAGCGCGCTGGGGATCGTGGTTCTTCTGCTGCTGGCGATTGCGGGATTCAACGTGGCGAACCTGCTGTTTGCGCAGGCGCTGAATCGGCAGCGGGAGATGGCGGTGCGGCTGGCTCTGGGAGCGACGCGGGGACGGCTGCTGCGGCTGGTGCTGATGGAGAGCCTGCTGCTGGGGCTGGGCGGGGGTGTGCTGGGTGGGCTGCTGTCGCTGTGGGCGACGGGAGCGCTGTCGTCGGTGCCGGTGCCCGCGCCGATCCCTCTGAATCTGCGGGTGAGCGTGGATGGGCGGACGCTGGCGTTTACTTTTCTGCTGAGTGTGGCGTGCGGGCTGGCGCTGGGGCTGGCGCCGGCGTGGGCGGCGTCGCGGCCGAGGATCGCGAATGCGCTGAAGGGAGACGCGGGGTTCATGGGGGCAGGGCGCCGGATCAGCGCGCGCAATCTGCTGGTGGTGGCGCAGGTGGCGATGGCGGTGATTCTGCTGTCGGTGACCGGGCTGTTTCTGCGCAGCCTCGAGAGCGCCTCGCGCATTAACATCGGGTTCAATCCGCGAGGACTGTTGCTGCTGTCGGTCGATCCGCGGCTGAACGGATATACGTCAGCGAAGACGAGCGCTTTTCTGGCCGAGTTGCGGGAGCGCGCGGCGGCGCTGCCTGGTGTGGACGCCGCTGTAACGACCGATGTGCCTTTGCTGTCCGGAGGCAATCGCAGCGAAGGATTCGCGGTGAGCGGGCACACGGCGAAGGGCGATCCGTCTCTGATAGCGGATCTCTACATGGTGACGCCGGGATATTTTTCCGCGCTGGGGACGCCGCTGCTGGCGGGAAGGGATTTCAGCCATGAGACGGCGACGGGACCGAAGGTGGCGGTCATCAGCCGGGCGTTCGCGGAGCGGTTGTTTGGGCGAAAGAATCCGATTGGGCAGCGGATCGATGGCGCGGGGTCGACGTTTCAGATCATTGGCGTGGTTGGCAATGCGAAGTCGCGCACGCTGGGCGAGGCGACGCGGCCAATCCTGTACCGCTCGCTCGATCAGACCATCGCGAGCGATCCATCGGGGATGGGGTACACGCTGATCGTGCACACGCGGGGGGATCCCGTGGAGCTGGCGGCGGCGCTGCGGCGCGAGGTATTCAGGATGGACCCGACCATGGCGGTGTACAACCTGGAGACGATGGAGGAGCACGTGCGCGCGGCGTACGTCCTGCCGCGGGTGGCGGCGATGCTGTTTGGGATTTTTGGAGGCATTGGGCTGGTGCTGGCGGCGGTGGGTCTTTACGGCGTGATGAGCTTCGCGGTGGCGCGGCGCACGCGGGAGATCGGGATCCGCATGGCGATGGGGGCGCGGCCTGGCGCGGTGCTGCGGCTGATTCTGCGGCGGGGGATGATGCTGACCCTGGCGGCGCTGGCGCTGGGCTGGCCCGCGGCATGGCTGCTGGCGAAGATCGCTTCCAGCTTTCTGTACGGCATTGCGCCTCACGACGCGCTGACGTTCACGGTGGCGCCGGTGGTGCTGGCGGCGGTGGCGCTGGTGGCGGCTTGGATTCCAGCGCGGCGGGCTGCGGGGATCAATCCCACTGAGGCGTTGCGCATGGAATAGGAAACCCGCTGAGGGTGACAGCGTGTCTACAATGGCAGCGTTGCTGGATGGGAGTGTGTGCGATGCGGCTGGGTTTTCGTCTGGCTTCGCTGATTGCGGCTGGATTTTTTCTTTGGGGCGGGGCACTGCGGGTGCGCGCGCAAAATGCGGCGGCTTCGGGTGCTGACGCGGCGCGGGCGCGGGGCGATGGTGAGCCGGTGCATCTGACGGCGGAGCAGGATCGGGAGCGGTTGCTGCGGCTGCTGGGGATTAAAGACTCCGAGATGCGTCCGCTGTCGTCGACGGATGCGAAAGCGCCAAACGCCGCCAACTACGACGAAAGTAAGGCGGATGTGTATCCCACGCTGCCGGACGCGCTGGTGCTGAATGATGGGCAGAAGGCGACCTCGGCTGCGCTGTGGTGGAAGCGGCGGCGACCGGAGATTGTGGCGGCGTTCGACCGGGAGATTCTGGGTGTGACGCCCGAGCATCTGCCGCGGGTGACCTGGCGGGTGGTGCAGTCCACACCGGCGCATGCGGATGGGATGGACGTGATCACGCGGCACGTCGTTGGGCACGTCGATAACGCCATCGATCCGAAGATTGCGGTGAACATCGATCTGCTGCTGGTGACGCCGGCGCATGCGGCGCGTCCGGTGCCGGCGATCATGGAGCTGGCTCTGGCGTCGGAGTTCGAGACGGCGCTGGCCGGCCCGGCGGCGGGTGCTCCGGACAAGTGGGGTGTGCCGTGGCAGCCGGTGCTGAAGCGCGGGTGGGGATTTGCGATGCTGAACGCGATGAGCATCCAGGCGGACAACGGCGCGGGGCTGACGGAAGGGATCATCGGGCTGATGAATCGCGGGCAGCCGCGGGGCGTTGAGGACTGGGGCGTGCTGAAGGCGTGGGCGTGGGGCGCGAGCCGGGCGCTGGATTATTTCGAGACGGACAAGGCGGTGAACGCGAAGGAAGTGGGTGTGGAAGGGCACTCGCGGATGGGGAAGGCGGCGCTGGTGGCAATGGCGTACGATCCACGATTTGCAATTGCGTACAGCAGTTCGTCGGGCGAGGGAGGGGCGAAGCTGTATCGGCATATCTTTGGCGAGCCGCTGACGAGCCTGACGTCGGTGTCGCTCTATCACTGGTTCGACGGGAATTTCCTGCGTTACGGCGGCCCGAAGAATGCAGGCGATCTGCCGGTGGATGCGCATGAGCTGATTGATTTGTGCGCGCCGCGGCCGGTGTTTGTCGGGGGCGGGGCGGATGTCGGGGATGGGTACGCCAATCCCAAAGGCGACGCGTGGGCCGACACGAAGGGGATGTTTTTGGCGGAGGTTGCGGCAGGGCCGGTGTATCGGCTGCTGGGCGCGAAAGGGCTGGGGACGGCGGTGTATCCGCCGGTGGGGACGGCGCTGATCGACGGGGACCTGGGGTTCCGGCAGCATCCTTATGGGCACACGCCGCAGCCGAACTGGCCGTACTTTCTGGAGTTCGCGAGCCGGCATTTTCGGAACTAAACCTCCGAGGCTTTTATTCCGCGCGCAGGGCGACCATGGGATCGACCCGTGCGGCTCTGCGGGCGGGCAGGTAGCTGGCGGCCAGTCCGCACAGGGCGAGGATGGCGGCCACGGCGAAGACGGTGAACACATCGTAGCCGCGGAAGCCATAGATGAAGGCGCGCATGACACTGCCGGCGAGGACCGCGAGGGCGATGCCTGCTCCGATGCCAAGGGCCAGCAGGAGGAGGGCATGGCGGAGGACGAGCCAGTGGACATTGGTCTGAGGAGCGCCGAGGGCGAGCCGGACGCCGAATTCGCGGGTTCGCTGGGTCACGGAGTAGGACAACAACCCGTAGATGCCGGCGACGGCAATGAGCAGGGCGGCGAGGGCGAAGATGGCCAACAGGCGCGCGGCGAGGGTTTGGTTGCCCATGGAGTCGTCGACAACCTGGCGCATTGGCTCCAGCTCGTCGATACCGATCTCGGGCTGTAATCCATGGACGGTGGTGCGGATTGCCTTCTCCGTATCGGAGGTGGACAAATGGGTGCGGACGGAGACGTTCATGAGAAAAGACGAGAGGACGGGATAGAGATCGTCCTGCGGAGAAAGCTGCAGCAGGTCGACGTCCAATTCGGGCTGGGAGGTCTCGCCGGCTGAACGCTGGCGGACATTCTCTGCGACGCCGACGATGGTTCCCCATTCCCGCGACGAATCTTTCGGATCGCCGATTTCGAGCTGCCTGCCAAGGGGATTCTGGTTGGGGAAGACCTTTTTCGCAAAGGCCTCGTTGATGACGACGGCGAGGGGCGCGTGCGGCGTATCGACATCATCGTTGAAGAATCGGCCCTGGAGCACCCTGATGCCGAAGGTCTGGAAATAGCCGGCCGTGGCTGCGCGCACATCGGCCTCGGGTTCGTCGTTGTGGTCGGCATAAACTACGCCCTTCACTTTGGTGTGGGCATTGAACGACCAGTTGGGCTGGAGGGGGCGAACCGTGGTGAGGCCGGCGGAGAGGATTCCGGGGGTGTGCTGCAGGCGATCCACGAGCGGCTGCCAGAAGGTGGTGATGAGGCTGGCCCTCTTTGTATCCTGATCGGCCCACCAGACGCCGTGGGTGGGGAGATAGAGGTCGGCGGTGATGACGTGGCCGGCGTCGAAACCCATTTCGGCGTGGCGCAGCATGAGGAGGGTACGCATCATGAGGCCGGCGGCGATGAGCAGGGCCAGGGTGAGGGTGAATTCGCCGACAACGAGGGTATCGCGCCAGAAAGCCTGCCTGCGGCTGGTTCCGGTCGCGGCGGCGCCCTCGCGCAGGCCCTCCTGTACGGAAAGCCGTGCGGAAGCCCAGGCCGGGGCGAGTCCGAAGAGCGCGGCGGAAAGAACGCTGGCGGCGACGAGGTAGATGCAGACGCTGACGTTGATATGAATGTCGCTGCCGTAAAGCACAGCACCGGCCAGGTAGTGCCGGAGCAGACGGAGCGCGAGCGCGGCCAGGCCCAGACCCGCGGCTCCGCCGGCGAGCCCGAGCAGGAGGCTCTCGGTGAGGAACTGGCGCACGACCGTGGCCCGGGGAGCCCCGAGCGCGGTAATGATGGCAATCTCACGGCGCCGCGTGTTGGAGCGGGTGAGCATGAGCCCGGCGACGTTGGCGCAGGCGATCAGCCAGACGGCGATGACGGCAAAATTGAGGGCGTTCAGAGCTGGGCGCACAGTGTCGGTAAGCGAATCGCGATAGCTCTCGACGCGAATCGGTTCCTTGCCTTCCTCCTTCGGATACTCGTGCTGCAGCTGGCGGCGAATGTTGTTGAGGTCGGCGCGCGCCTGGCTCACGGGAACCCCGGGCAAGAGCAGACCGAACGGCATCAGGCCGGAATTATCGCGGTCCTGGAGGTTCTTGTCGTCGGTTACAAGGGGGGAATAGATGGCCTGTCCGACATCGCCCGGGAATTCCACGCCGGGGGGCAGCACGCCGATGACGGAGTAGGGATCGCCGTCGATGGTGACCTGGTGGCCGACGATGTTGCGATCGCCGTGGAAGTTCTCCTGCCAGATCTGATAGCCGAGGACGAGGACGTTGTTCCGTCCGGGCTTGCCATCGTCGGGAACGAAGCCGCGACCCAGCATGGGCGTGACGCCGATGAGGCTGAAGAGGTTGGTGCTGGCGGTAATTTCGGGTGTGATTTTGGGTTCGCTGGAGGCTCCGCCCAGGGTGGGAATCTGAAAGGTGTAATAGCCGATGCCCTGAAGGGAGTGGCAGCGAGCAGCGATGTCGCGGAGGTCGGGCAGCGACATGGATCCGTAGCTCTGGGGCGAGGCGGGATCGATGGGGCCGAATTTCACCAGGCGGTTGGCATTTTTGTAGGGGAGGGGCCGAAGCAGGACCTGATCGATCACCGAGAACATGGCGGCGTTGACGCCGATCCCGAGGGCCAGGGTGATCAGAGCCGCGAGGGTAAAGGCGGGAGTCTTGAGCAACTGGCGCAGAGCGTATCGCAGATGCCAAAGCAGGTTCTGCATATCACCTCACGCCGCCATCATAATCGAGCCTGGGCAGACGCCGGCAAGGCAGAAACCGGGCTTCATTCCGAGCGGAGGGCCTGCATGGGCTCGATGGTGGCGGCGCGGCGGGCGGGGAGCAATCCTGCGACGAAGACGGTGAGGAGCAGGAAGAGGCCCGCGGCGATGTAGCTGACTGGGTCGAAGGGCGTGACGCCGAAGAGGAGCGCGCGCAGGATGCGCACGGCGGCGAGGGAGCCGAGGCCGCCGGTGACGAGTCCGATGAGGGCGGTGGAGGCGCTTCCACGCAGGACAAGGCGGAAGACGCCGGAGCGGGTGGATCCCAGAGCCATGCGGAGCGCGAACTCGCGATTGCGCTCGAGGACGGAGAACGCCATGACAGCATAGAGGCCGATGAGGGCGACGAGAACGCTGGAGAAGGCGTAGACGGCGAGGAGCTCAGCGGGGATGCGGGAGATCTGGTAGCGCATGCCGATGACGCTGCTGAGGGAGCTGACACTTTCGAGAGGCAGGAGACGGTCCTGCGCGGCGACCGCGGAGCGCAGGGCGCTTGTGGCGGCGTCGGCGGTGGTGGTGTAGCGAATGGCGATGACGGCGTAGGAGTAGTCGTTTTGGGCGAGAGGCAGGAAGAGGAGCGGAGTGGGATCGGTATCCGAGGGATCGGCGTAGGTGTAGCGGCCGATGATGCCGATGACGCGGCGGGGGCGCTTGTTGACCACGACCATTGAGCCGATGGCGTTGCCTTTGGGCCAGTAGCGATGGGCCATGGGCTCGTTGACGAGGGCGACATCGGGGGCCGAGGCGTTGTCGGCGGAGGCGAATTCGCGGCCCTGGACGACGGGGATGCCCATGGTGTGGAAGAAGTCGGAGCCTTCGAAGTCGGTGACAATTTCCATGTCCTCACCTTTGGCGGGGACGTAGCCGGGCACGCTGAAACCCTGGGTGTTGCCTGTGCCTTCATCGCCCATAGGCAGGTGGGTGGTGAGGGTGGCGGCGGTGATGCCGGGGGTGGAGCGGAGGCGGTCGAGCAGAGCGGCTTCGAATCGTTTGGTGTGCTGGGCGTCGTAGCCGGAGCGGGAGAAGTCAATTTGCGCGGTGAGGACGCGGGCGGGATCGAAGCCGATGGGGCGGTTGAGGATGTTGAACGCGGTGCGGGTGAGCAGGCCGCATCCGGTAAGAACGATGAAGCAGATGCCGAGCTGCAGTCCGAGGAGCAGGCGGCCGCCGAGGTTGCGGTGGGAGCGTCCGGTGACGGAGGCTCCGCCCTCGTGAAGGGCTTCGTTCTGGGCGAAGCGGAGGGACTGGCGGACGGGGTAGAGCCCGCAGATAAGGGTGACAGCGGCGGCGACCGCGGCGACGAAGAGGAGAATGCGGGCATCGCTGTGGAGGTTGAAGGCGAGAGGGATGCCGAAGTTGGGAAGCAGGGCGAGGATGGCGTGCGACATTGCGATGCTGGCGGCCCATCCGGCGAGGCCGCCGGCAGCGGCCAGGAGGCTGGTTTCAGCGAGGACCTGGCCGGCGATGCGGGAGGGGTGCGCGCCGAGCGCGGTGCGGATGGCGACTTCGCGGCGGCGGCGGGCGGCATGCTGGCCGAGGAGCGATGCGATGTTGATGCAGACCAGGATCATGAGGAGCGCAGAGGCGCCGCCGAGGATGGGGAGCATCTGGCCGACCATGCCGAAGAGGCCGCGCTCGAAGTGGGCGGCGTCGCGGAGGTTGAGATCCCAGTGGTTGAGATCGCCGGGGTGCTGCGCGGCGAAGGCGCGGGCGAGGGTGTGGACTTCAGCGGCTGCGGTGTTTTCCGAGACGCCAGGACGGAGGCGTACTGCGGCCTGGAGGCCGTAATGCTGGAGCGGATCCGGCGGCGCGTCGGGGGAGAGGCTGCGCAGGGCGGAGAGCGGGAGCCAGGCGGACTCAGCCATGCCGCCGAAGATGCCGGCGAATTGGGGCGGCGCGATGCCGATGACGGTGAAGGAGTGCTTGTTGATGGAGATGCTGCGGCCGATGACGGAGGGGCTGGCCTGATAGCGATCGCGCCACAAGGCGTCAGAGAGGACAACTTCATCGTGGGCGCCAAAGACGTGGTCGTCGTTGGCGGGGTTAAAGAAGGTTCCGGCTTCGGGAGTCAGGCCGAGGAACTGAAAGTAGCTGGAGGAGACGAGGCCGGCGGCGATGGCGCGGGGCTGGGTTCCGGGATCGGAGAGATTGATGAAGTCGAGGGCGAAGGCGATGGAGCCGGACCAGGAGCGGCCGTTGTCGCGCAAATATTTGTACGCGTCGTAGTGGACCGAGTAGCCCTCGTTGCCGAGGACGCTGGCGTCAATGAAGTGGATCTGGCGGGGCGCGGTGACGTGGGGCCAGGGATTGAAGAGGACGGCATTGGTCCAGGTGGCGACGGTCGTGAGGGCTCCGATGCCGAGCGCGAGGGTGAGGACGGCGGTGAGGGTAAAGCCGGGGGCTTTGCGCAGCTGGCGGAGGGCGAAGCGGAAGTCCTGTAGGCGAGGATGCATCGTGGGTCGCTCCTGACACAACCTGGTTACGGATCAGCGGGGGGAATTGTTCCTTTTACGGGCACGTTGGGGGCCAGTTGGCGGCGGGACGGGGTGGCGAAGAACGGAGGGGTTCGCGGCGTGGGACGGCGGGTGGGTGATCGGTTTTGACGGTGGGCGTTCGAAATTGGACAGGTTGTTCGTGCGCTTTTGGCGGGATCCGTTCCGACGTAGAGGGATAAATGAGCCCCGAGACTTTAAACCTACCGCTTGAGGTTTTTTCGGCCGCTCCGCGACCGATCCCTCCGCGCACAGGGCAGCGATGATGCGCGCCTCTCGTTTCGCTACGGGGGTTCCTCGGCTGCGCGCCGCGAAATTAGGTGCACCGCTGGCAAGCTTTTTGCCCGGCGCTTCGCTCGGAATGACAACTTCTGTTTATTCGGTGCGCAGGGCCTGGAGGGGGTCGATGCTGGCGGCTCGGAGGGCGGGAAGGGCTCCGGCAGCGAGGGCGACGAGGGCGACTCCGACGATGGAGAGCGCGTACGTGAGCGGGTCGAGGGGGTGGACGCCGTAGAGCGAGGTGGCGAGGGCGCGTCCGGTGAGGAAGGCGAGGGGCAGGCCGAGGACGACCCCGACGGCGGTGAGGATGAGGCTGTCGCGGAGTATCATCCAGAGGACCTGGCCGCGGCGCGCGCCGATGGCCATGCGGACGCCGATTTCAGCGGTGCGGCGATTGACGCGGTAGGAGAGGGTTCCATACAGGCCGGTGGCGATAAGGACGACCGCCAGAAGGCCGAAGAATTCCGCGAGGCGGGCGAAGAGGAGCTGCTGCGAGATGGTGGTCTCGAATTGCTGGAGCTGCAGCATGGGCTGGATGAGCGGGGCGTTGGGATCGAGCTGGGCGACGACTTTTTGCACGGAGGGGAGGATGGAGAGGGGATCGGCGCCGCGGACGCGCATCTCGACAGTCATCTCTCCTTCGCCGGGGCCCTGGGCGTAGTCCCACCAGGCCATGGGGATGGGGTCTTCATTCATGCTGCGGTATTTGTGATTGGCGACGACGCCGATGATGGTGAAGCCGTTGACCTGATGACCGAGAGGGTTCTGGTGGGGGAAGAACGTGTCGGCGAAGAGCTGGCTGACGATGGCAACGTGGTGTCCGGAGGCGCCGTCGGCGGCGTTGAATTCGCGGCCGAGCAGGATGGGGATCTGGAGGGTGTGAAAGAAGTTGGGGCCGATGTCATTCATGCGGACGAGGATGGTCTTGCCGTCGGGGGTTTCCCCATGTTTTCCGTCGACCATGACGTCGCTGTTATTGGACCACCAGGAGCCGAGGCGGGTGGAGGAGACTGCGGTGGATTCCACGCCGGGCAGCGTGCGGAGGCGGGCCTCGAGGCCGTCGTAAAAATGAGAGAGCTGCGGCTGTGTGTGCGGGACGCTCGGTGGATTGAGGTTGAAAACCACGACGCCGGTTGGGTTCATGCCGAGGTTGATGTTGCGGAGATTGAGGAGCGTGCGGGTGAGGAGGCCCGCGCCGACGAGAAGAACGACGCAGAGAGCCATCTGGAGGGCGACGATGGCTTTGCTGAGGCGAGACTTGCCATGGTCGGTGTGCGCGGTGGCGGCTGAGGTTTTGAGGGCGAGCTCGGCGCCGCCGGAGATGGCCGTGCGAAACGGGGCAATGCCGAGAACGAGCGCGCTGAGGGCAAGGATCCCGCAGGTGAACAGGAGGACGGTTCGATCGGGGGCGAGGCTGGATTCAATGAGGGCCCAGCGGGCGAGGACGCGGGTGGAGAGAACGGCAAAGGCCCAGGCCAGCGCGCCGCCCAGCAGGACGAGAAGAACGGATTCGGTAAGGAGCTGGCGGAGAAGTTCGGCGGGACGGGCACCGAGGGCGAGGCGGAGAGAAAACTCCCGCTGACGCGCGGTGTTGCGAGCCATGAGCAGCATGATGAGGTTGGTGAGAGCGATGAGCAGGACCAGACCGACCATGGCCATGAGCATGTGCAGGGGCTTGCCGTACATCTGGTCGTAGCCGGCGAAATTCTTTGGGTCAAAAAAGCTGAGAACGAGAGGGCGCTCGCCGGGCATGGGGTTGCCGAGGCCGGTGCGGGAAGCGTGCTCAAAGATGGGTTGCAGGCGGGCGAGGGCCTGCGCGCGAGTGACGCCGGGAGCGAGGCGGCCGATGAGGCGGAGGCACCACCAGGTGGGGTCGGCCTGATAAAGCTTGCCTTTCTCCGGGGGATTGCCGAGGACGTTGAACTCGGGCCGGTTCTGCAGCGGGATCCAGAAATCAGTGGAGTGGGTGGGCTCGACGCCTTCGAATCCCTGAGCGGCGATGCCGGTGACCGTGAAGGGGACGCCTTTGACATCGATGGTGCTGCCCAGGACCGAGGGATCGCGGCCAAAGCGGCTGGACCAGTAGTCATAGCTGAGGACGAGGACCGAGGCGCTGGTGGATTCGTCCTGCTCATCGAAGCCCCGGCCGCGCAGGATGTGGACTCCGAGGCCGGAGAAGAAATTGCCGGAGACCATGTCGGCTTCGGCCTGCTCGGGAACACTCCCGATGCGAATGCCGATTTTGTCCCCGGAGAGCAGACCGACGGCCATGAGGTCGCTGAGGGCTCCGTTGGGTGGCCGGAGAGCGGTGTAGACGGCGTAGGAGAAGGTCTCGTTGGTGTCGATGGTGCCGGCGCCATCGGGTTGGCCGGAGGTGTTGAGGTAAACGACGCGCTGGGGGTCAGCGACGGGCAGGGAACGCAGAAGCACGGCGTTCATGACGCTGAAGACCGCGGTGTTGGCTCCGATGCCGAGAGCCAGAGTGAGGACGGCGGTGATGGTGAAGCCGGGGCTCTGGCGCATGGAGCGCAGGCCGAAGCGAAGGTCGCGCAGGAGACGATCGAGCCAGGACCAGCGGCCGCGGAGGTAGAAGCTCTCCTGAGCGGCGCGGACGTTGCCGAAGGTGCGGCGGGCGCGGAAGGGGGCTTCGTCGGAGGCAATGCCTTCCTGGCGGAGGTCGTCGGCTTCGTGCTCGAGGTGGGAGCGGATCTCGGCGGCAAAATCGTCTTCACTGCGATGGCGGCGGAACATGATCAGACCTCCTCGTTTTGGGGTCCGGCGGCGTTGAGGATGCGACCCATGGCCTCGGTGAGGCGGTTCCACTGCGAGGTCTTTTCGTCGAGCTGGGCGCGGCCTTTGGGCGTGAGCTCATAGAAGCGGGCGCGGCGGTTGTTTTCGCTGGTGCCCCAGCGGGCGCGAATCCACTTTTTGTCTTCGAGGCGCTGGAGGGCGAGGTAGAGGGAGCCGTGGTCGACGAAGAGAACCTCTTCGGACTGGCGCTGGATGGAGCGGGCGACGCCCTGTCCGTGGCAGGGGCCGAAGACGAGGGTGCGGAGGATGAGCAGGTCGAGGGTGCCCTGCAGGAGGGCGATGCGGTCGTCGCTGGGGTTTTGGGTCGGCATTCGACAGGAGCATGCGCCGGGTATGGGTCGGATGTCAACCCTAAGGGCAGGGGTTGGGGATTAGGGGTTAGGGTTTAAAAAACCTATGCGCGAGGGGATATTGGAAGCGACTGGGACTTACCGGGGGCTTCGGCGTTGACTTGGGGGGCGGATTCCTGCTCTGCTGGCGGAGTGCATCCGGCGAGACTGATCTTCGGGGGATTGTGCGTGATCGCGGCGCTGCTCGACGCGTTCGAGACGGTGATTCTGCCGCGGCGGGCGACGGGGCGGTTCCAGTTCACGCGGATGTTTTACTGGCTGACGTGGCGGCCGTGGCGATGGCTGGCGCTGCATGTGCGGCGTTCGCGCAAGCGGGAGACGATGCTCAGCTTCTACGGGCCGCTGTCGCTGCTGTTTCTAATTGCCGCGTGGGCGGGGGCGCTGGTGGCGGGGTTCGCGCTGGTGTATTCAGGGCTGGCCGCGCCGTTCATGGATACGTCGGGCCAGAGGCACCGGTTCGTGACCGACCTGTATGTGAGCGGGACGACGATCTTTACGCTGGGGCTGGGCGACGTGGTGCCGCACGGGACGCTGACCCGGATTCTGGTGGTGCTGGAGTCGGGGATCGGGCTGGGTTTTGTGGCGCTGGTGATCGGCTATTTCCCGGTTCTGTACGGAGCGTTCTCACGGCGGGAGGTGAACATCGCGCTGCTGGACGCGAGGGCGGGGTCGCCGCCGACGGCGTTTGAGCTGATCCGGCGGCACTCGTTCGAGGGCGGCCGGGCAGCGCTGGTTCTGCTGCTGGAGGAGTGGGAGCGGTGGTCGGCGGAGCTGCTGGAGAGCCATATTTCGTATCCGCTGCTGTGCCTTTTTCGCTCGCAGCACACCAGCCAGAGCTGGCTGGGCGCGCTGACGGCGATCCTGGACACCTGCGCGCTGCTGGTGGCCAGCGTGCAGGAGCACAGCGCGCGCCAGGCGCAGCTGACCTTCGCCATGGCTCGGCATGCGCTGGTGGATTTGTCGCAGACGCTGTCACTGAAACCCCTGGAGGTGCGGGAGGACCGGCTGCCCACGGAGCGGTACCGGGCCATCTACGATCAGCTGTGCCAGGCGGGGGTGCGGGTGTGCCGGGACGAGCAGAGCAGCGAGCGGCTGCGCGAACTGCGAGCGATGTACGAGGGCCACGCGGCGGCGCTGAGCCGGTTCCTGGCCATGCCGCTGCCGCCGTTCTTCAACGAACATCCGAAGAAGGACAACTGGCAGACGGTGGCGCGGCTGCGAGCCGCAGCCGAGAGCGAAGGAACGCGGGCCCATGAGGGCGAAGACCACATTTTCTGAGTCCTGACGCGTGCGTGCGGAAGCGGCCGCCCCTGCGACGCAGTGCATTCGTTCTGCTGACAACGAAGAATCGGAGAACGAGAAGTCTCGTCTTCGGATCCAGGCCTCTCTTAAGAAAGGCGCGGTGGCGCGAGTTCCACTGCGCCTCTTCTTTTGCAGCGGATGGTCTAATGAAGGGTTGGGATTTGAGGCGGGGATGAGATTTTCGACGATGGCGCTGCTGGGCGGAATCCTCTGCATGGGTGGGGCGCGGGCCGGGGCGCAGACGGCGGCGCAGGCGGAGGCTCTGGCGCAGCAGGGGCGGCTGGAGGAGTCGGCGCAGACGTGGGAGGCGGTGGTTGCCGCGCATCCGCGCGACGCGATGGCTCTGGCGAACCTGGGCCTGGTGCGATCGCGCGAGGGGCAATACGCGGAGGCTGCGGATGCGTATCGCAAAGCGCTGGCCGTGAAGCCGAAGATGCCCGGGGTGGAACTGGACCTGGGGCTGGCCGAGTTCAAGCAGGGACAGATACAAGAGGCGATCGCTCCGTTTCAGGCTGCGCTGCGCGAACAGCCGCGGAGCGTGCAGGTACAAACGCTGCTGGGGATGGCGTACTACGGAACGGCGCAGTATGCGGAGGCAATTCCCTATCTGCGGCAGGCGGCGGAGAAATCGCCGGACAACGAGGAGCTGCATGGGGTGCTGGCGCAGAGCTGCCTGTACGCGAAGCAGTATCAGTGCACGCTGGATGAGTATAAGCAGATCCTGACGGTGAATCCGAACTCGGCCCAGGCGCACATGCTGGCGGGCGAGGCGTGGGACGGGATGCACGAGCAGGAGAAGGCGACCGCCGAGTTTGAAGAGGCGGAGAAGGTGGCTCCCAACGAGCCCAACGTGCATTTCGGACTGGGCTATCTCTATTGGAAGCAGAAGCGCTTTGCGGACGCGGAGCGGGAGTTCGAACTGGAACTGAAGAACGAGCCGGACTACGCGCAGGCGCTGGGCTATCTGGGCGACACGCAGATGCGTCTGGAGCAGAAGGCTGCGGCCGAAGCCACGCTGGAAAAGGCAGTGCGACTGCCGGGCGCGATTCGGCTGGCGTGGCTGGACCTTGGGATCGAACTGGCCGGCCAGGGAAAGAATGAGGCGGCGGCTGCGGATATGGAGCGCGCCATCGCGATGGACCCGGGCGAGGTGGATGCCCACTGGCGGCTTGCGCGGCTGTATGAGGCGATGGGAAAGAAGGAAGAGGCGCGGGCGGAGTTTGCGAAGGCCGCGGCGCTGCACCAAAAGGCGGATGAGAGTCTGGTGCAGAGGATGAGCGGACCGCAGAACGGCAGGCATTAGGCCACAGGTTACGGGTGGCAGGTTACAGGTTACGGATCGAACCCCGACGGGGTCGGCTTTTCCGCGAAGCCTCATTTTTGTGACGCAGAACACAGATTAGGGAATCCGAGGGCCGTTAGATTGGCCGAGGCAGCGGCAGAGTGCGCCGCTGCGAGAGGAGCTCCCCGATTCCCGCCGGTGCACACCAAAGGCATGAGGAAAATCCATCTTTCGATGGAGGCGACGCCTCCGCGCCAAGCCTACGCTCAGAGGTTCCCCAGAGAAGTGGAGCGGAGGTGGGCAGCGGCTGGATTGAACAGTTTGCCGATGCGCCGGATGTTCTGAAGACCCGGCCCCAGCAGAAGACGGTGGTGCGGGCGGGCGGGGTGGCCGTCGGCGGCGAAGAATTTGTCACCATGGCTGGACCGTGTTCGGTGGAAACCGAGCGGCAGCTGATGGAGACGGCCGAGTTTGTGGCGCGGGCCGGGGCGCGGGTGCTGCGCGGCGGCGCTTTCAAGCCGCGGAGTTCGCCGTATGCGTTCCAGGGACTGGGTCTTGAGGGTCTGAAGCTGCTGGCGAAGGCGCGGGCGGCGACCGGCCTGGCCATTGTGACCGAGGTGATGACGGCGTCCGACGCGCCCATGGTCGCCGAATACGCCGACATCCTGCAGATCGGCTCGCGGAGCATGGAGAATTACGCTCTGCTGGAAGCCGCGGCGCGGACGGGGCGGCCGATCCTGCTGAAGCGGGGCATGGTGGCCAGCGTCGCCGAGCTGTTGCGATCGGCGCAATGCGTCATCAGCCATGGCAATCCCCATGTGATTTTGTGCGAGCGGGGAATCCGCACGTTTGAGACCGCAACGCGAAACACGTTTGACGTGGCGGCGATCGTGGTGCTGGAAGAAATTGCGCGGCTGCCGGTGATTGCCGATCCCAGTCACGCGGCGGGGCGGCGGCAGCTGGTTCCGGCGCTGGCACGAAGCGCGGTGGCGGCGGGCGCGGACGGCCTGATCGTCGAGGTGCATCCCCGCCCGGACGAGGCGTGGAGCGACGGCGAGCAGTCGCTGACATTTGAAGAATTCGAAGCCATGATGGCGGACCTTGCTCCATGGTGCGAGCTGCGGTCTCAGGGCGGCTGCGCTCTGGAGACGGTGGCATGAAGGGAGCGGCGGCTGCGCTGGCGCTGGGCATCGTCTTGCCTATGGCGGTGGCGCGCGCGTTTCCCGGACAGGACGGAGGTGCACCCGGCCGACAACATGTGCCCGCAGCGCAGCTGAGGAGCAGGACGTCAGAGGGATTACCTCTGCTGATCGTTACGGCGGCGACAGAGGTTGACTCGCTGGCGGCGCTGCGCGGAGGGGAGCGGTTCCCGAAGGGCGCGCAGCTGATGGCGTTGCGCAGCGGGCGAATGGAGCCGCTGGTGCCGGGGTTTGCAGCGAGCGCCGATGCGAATCTTTCATTCGACGGGAAGACGGTTCTGTTTGCGGGGAAGAAGAACGGGGGCGATCCGTGGGGGATCTGGAAGTTGGCTATGGACGGGGGCGCGCCCGAGCCGGTTTATCGCGGCCACGGAGATGCGATTCGTCCGCTGTGGCTGCCGGATGGGCGAGTCGCCTTTGCTGAGCGCGGTGCGGACGGATTTGGGCTGATGGCTGTTCCGGTCGGCGGGGGCGCTGCGCTGCGGCTGACATATCTGCCGGGCAACTTCATTCCGGACGATGTGCTCAAGGATGGGCGAATTCTCTTTGAGTCGATGTTTCCGCTTGGAGCGGGGACGACGCCGGAGTTGTTTCTGGTCTATCCCGATGGCAGCGGTGTGGAGAGCGTGCGCTGCGATCACGGGAACGCGGAGAAAGCCGGTGGGCGGGCGCATGGGCGGCAGGTGAGCGTGAACCCAGGTGCTGGCGACATCGTCTTCGTCCAGGAAGGCCGGCTCGCGCGATTCACGTCGGCGCTTGCCGATGAGGAGCGCATCACGGCCCCGAAGGGCGTGTTTGCCGGCGATGTGGCGGAGCTGCCGGACGGGCGATGGGTGCTGGCTGTGACGCGTCCTGGCGAGAAGCAGGACGAACTGGTGGCGTGGAAGCCGGGCGCTAAGGAGTTCCGGCCAATTGCGCGGGATGCGCAGCGGGACCTGGTCGAGCCGGTGGTCGTGGCTCCGCGACCGCTGCCGAAGACATTTCCTTCGGCGCTGCATCCGTGGACGACCGGGAATTTGCTGGCGCTGGATGCGCGGATGTCGCGCGATGGGACGCTGGAGGGAGTGCCGGCCACCGTTCGTGTGGAGACGCGAGGCGCGAACGGGGCCGCGGAGGTTCTGGGCACCGCGCCGGTTGAACAGGACGGCTCGTTCTTCGTGAAGGTACCGGGCGATGCGGCCCTGCGCTTCGTGTTGCTGGATGCGGCCGGGAAAAATTTGCGCCAGGAGCATGGGTGGTTCTGGATGCGCGGCGGGGAGCAGCGGATTTGCGTGGGCTGCCACACGGGTCCGGAGCGCGCTCCGGACAATCGCGTGCCGGAGGTGCTGCTGCGGACGACGACTCCGGAGGACCTTTCGAGTGCAGCGGTGAATGCCGCAGGTGGCCACTGATGCGAACGCTGACGCTTTTGCTGATCGTGGGGGCAGCAGCAACGGCGATGGGGCAGGCGGTGCCGAACGCTTCGCAGACGCCGAGCGCGAAAAGTGCGATCCGATTTGAGGACGCGACCGCGAAGGCGGGCATCGACGCCACCGACAGCTTTGGCTCGGCGCAGCTGGGATCACTGCTGGAGGGCACGGGAGCGGGCTGCGTCTGGTTCGACTACAACAACGACGGGCTGCCGGATTTGTATGTGCTGAGCGGGCGCACGCTGCCGGCTTCCATGACGCCGCATCCGCTGACAGCGACGCCGGATCCGCCGCCGCAGAACCATCTGTACCGCAACAACGGCGACGGAACGTTTACCGATGTGACGGAGAAGGCGGGGCTGAACCCGGATTTGTACTCGGTAGCGGTGACGGCCGCGGATTACGACAACGATGGTTACGAAGACCTGCTGGTGACCGGGTACGGGCGCGTGATCGTGTACCACAACAATGGCAACGGGACGTTTACGGATGTGACGGCGAAGGCCGGGATCAAGGTGGATGGGTGGGCGATCAGCTCCACGTGGCTCGACTACGACAAAGACGGCTGCGTGGATTTGTTTGTCGGGCGGTACGTGAAGTTCGATCCGAAGTATCGGAATTACTACGCCGCGGATAACTATCCCGGGCCGCTGGATTACGAAGGCGAGACGAACAAGCTCTTCCACAATAACTGCGACGGGACGTTCACCGATGTGTCGGAGAAGTCGGGTATCAGCGCCGCGATCGGGCGCACGATGGGCGTGACGGCGGCCGACTTCGATGGCGATGGATGGCCGGACATCTACGTCGCCAACGACAAGACGGAGAATTTCCTCTTCCGCAACAAGCACGACGGGACGTTTGAGGAGATCGCGACGGATGCCGGCGTGGCGTATGGACAGGATGGCGAGGCGACCTCGTCGATGGGGCCGGTGTTCGCGGACATCACCGGGACCGGGCTGCTCGATTTGTGGGTGAGCGACGGCCACTACAACCGGTTGATGAAGAACAACGGCAAGGGCGGATTCGACGACATTGGCATCGTCTCCGGTTTGTCGCAGGCGAACGCACAATATGTGAGCTGGGGGTCGGGCGTCTACGACTTCGATAACGATGGCTGGCTCGACATCCTGGTATTTCACGGTGGCTTGATCCACCTGATCCCCATGGAGCACTCGGTCTTTCGCGGGCTGGGGCAGGGGAAGTTTGAGGATGTGTCGGAAAGCGCCGGGGCACCGGTGAACCAGAGGACTGTGGCGCGCGGTGCGTGCTTTGCGGATTACGACAACGACGGCAGAGTCGATGCCTTTGTGGTGAATCTCGGCGCCAAGGACACGCTGCTGCATAACGTCTCGCAGGGCACCGGCCACTGGATCGCCGTGAATCTGCGTGGGGCGCGGACTCCGCAGAACAAGAGCGGCAGCAATCGGGATGGGATCGGCGCGCGTGTTGAGGTGTGGGCCGAAGGCCGCGAGCAGGTGGCGGAGCGCGTGGCTTCGTCAGGCTACCTGTCGCAGAACGACGGGCGGCTGCATTTCGGGCTGGGCGCGGCGACGAAGGTGGACAAGATCGTCGTGCACTGGCCGAGCGGGAAGGTGCAGACGCTGGAGAACGTGAGCGCAGATCGCGTGCTGACGGTAGAGGAGCCACGGTGAGACGCGGCATTCTGCAGCGAATCGCCGGCATTGCGCTGGTATGCGCGGCCAGTTTTGCCCTGGCGGCGCTGTGGCCGCCCGAAGTTGCGGTGAAGGCACAGCCGGAGCCGACTCCTGAGGAGCGCTATGCTTCGCCCCTGGAACTGCTGCTGTCGCCGGACGGGCAGGAGCTATACGTGCTTTGCCAGGGGACGGACGAGGTACGGGTGCTGAACGCGGCCAGCGGGCGCGTGCTGCGAGAAATTCCGGTGGGGCATGTGCCGCGCGGATTTTCTCTTTCGCCCGATGGCGCGCGGCTGCTCGTGACCAATTCCTGGGACGATACCGTAACGGTGGCGGATACGCACTCCGGCCGGGTGGTGGCGACGTGGGCGGCGGGATATGAGCCGTCGAGCGTGATCGAGGATCGGACCGGGAAGCGGTTGTTTGTCGCCGACCGCATCGGCGATAACATTACGGTGCTCGATGCGGCGACGGGCGCCGTGCAGGAGACGCTGGAAGCGGGCCGCGGCCCGAGTTATCTGACCCTGAGTGCGGACGGCCGCCGGATTTATGCGACGCATGTCTATCCGAATCCCGTGCCGCACCGGACGCCGCCACGGTCGGAGATCACGATCATCGATGCGGCGAAGGCGCAGGTGGTCGATCGGATGACACTGCCGGGAATTGCCGGCGAGTTTCACGTGGCGCTTTCGCAGGACGGCCGACTAGGAGTGGCGGCCGAGCTGCACCCGAAGAACCTGGTGCCGCTGGCTCATGTTGAACACGGATGGGCCTTCGTCGACACGCTGACGGTTTTCGGGGCGGACGCGGGCAGGCAGGTGGAGGTGCCTCTCGATGAAGTCGACCGCTATTTTGCCATGCCGTTTGGAGTGGCGATCACGCCGGATAAGTCGCGAATCTTTGTCACGAATGCGGGATCCGATTGCGTCACCGTGATCGACACAAAGCGGATGCTGGCCTACATCCGCAAACACCCGGAGCCGTTTGCAGAGAACCTGTCAGCGAGCGCGCATTACGTGGTGGCGCGGATTCCGGTGGGGAAGAATCCGCGGGGCGTGGCGATGAGCCGGGATGAGGCGCGGCTCTATGTGGCGAACCGGCTGGACGACACGATCAGCGTGATCGATACCCGCGCGCTGCGGGTGGTAGAGACGCTGCGGCTGGCCGGCCCGACAAACGTGAGCGCGCTGCGGCGCGGGGAGCAGATCTTTTATTCGTCGCATTCCTTTCAGGGACAGTTTGGCTGCTCGAACTGCCATATCGACTCGACCTTCGATGGATTGCAGTGGGATCTGGAGCCGGATGGCTTCGGTCGGGACATCGTCGATAACCGGCTGATCGAGGACTTGCGGGGAACGGAACCGTTCAAGTGGAACGGGGGCAATCCCACGCTGGTGAAGGAGTGCGGCATCCGCACCGAGATGTATTTCTGGCGGACGCAGAACTACAGCGATCTGCGGCTGACAGACCTGGTGCTCTACATCCGATCGTTGCCGTCGCGGCCGAATCGCTGGCTGGCTGCGGATGGAGTGCTGACGCCGGCGCAGGAGCGGGGACGTGCGATTTTCTATCGCACGGCGGACACGCTGGGACAGCCGATTCCGCTCGAAAACCGGTGTTCGTATTGCCACAACGGGCCGAAGGGGACCAGCCAGAAGTCCTTCGACGTGGGGACAAAGAAGGCAACGGACAACAGCGGGTTGCTCGATACTCCACAGCTCAGGAATATCGCGCTGACCGCGCCCTATCTGCACGATGGATCGGCGGCGACGCTGGAGGAGATCTGGACGGTTTACAACCCGCACGATCGGCATGGCCGCACGAACGATCTGACCAAAGACGAACTCAACGACCTGATTGAGTATCTGAGGACGCGATGAAGCCAGGAGTCCTTGCGATTCTTTTAGCGGCGGCTGTCGCGAGCGGGCAGGCGGAGCATCCGGCGCGGAGTGCTCGCGCCGTCACACAGACGGTTGTGCCGGCGGCGGCGGTTCCCAGGATGCCGCATTTTCGCTGGGAGAATTTCACGACCGCGAACGGGCTGCCGGACAATCATGTGTTTTCCGTGCTGGTGGACGGCGGTCGCATCTGGGCTGGGACTAACAACGGGCTGGGCGAATACGAGAACGGGCAGTGGAAGGTCTATACGACGGCGGATGGCCTGGCGCATCGTGCGGTGCTGTCTCTGGCCCTAGACCAGCGGACCGGTGCGGTGTGGGCGGGGACGATGGGCGGCCTGAGCCGCATCTCCGCCGGACGCATTGATACGTACACGCAGCTGAACTCCGGTCTGAGCAACGACGTGGTCTACGGCGTGTCGGTGGAAGGCGACAACGTGTGGGTGGCCACGGCGGCGGGAGCGTGCAGACTGAATACGCGGACGGGCGAGTGGTCGCTCTACAACGAGCGCAACACGCCGATGATCGAGATCTGGGCGTACGGCGTGTCGGCCGCGGCAGACAAGGTCTACTACGCGGTGTGGGGGAGCGGGCTGCTCGAGTACACGCAGAAGACAGGCGCGTGGGATATGTACTCCGACCCCGACGGCGAGACGGAGATTGTGCTGCTGAAGGATCAGGGGCTGATCCACGAGATCACCTCGTCTGTGAGCTATGTGGATGGAATCGTCTGGGTGTCCACGTACTTCGGCGACAGCCGTTACGACGGGCGCTACTGGCATAACTTCCTGACGAAGGACAGCGGGCTGCCGAGTAACTTCACCAATTTCGTGAAGGGCGTGGATCGCAACCGCGCCTGGTTCTGCACAGACAAGGGCCTCGCATATTACGACGGAACGAACTGGGCGGTGTATCGGCCGGCGCTCGACACGCACCAGCCGGAGATGATCGTGCGCGATGCCGGGGGGCATGTGACGGAGGTCCCGGTTTCGACGGCGCCGGCGCACAACTACGTTCTGGGGATTGATTTTCAGGGGCACGACGTTTGGGTGGCTACGGCCGAAGGGCTGAGCCACGGCATTTATCAACCTTAGATAAGGAGCGATTTTATGAGCGCGGTAACGGATATCCTGGCAGGGCTGGCCCATGCGCCCATCGAGAAGCGGGCGATCACGAACCACGGAGTGCTGAACGAGGCGTATGCGTATGCGAAGCCGAGCTCGTTTTCGCGGGGCATGCGGATCGATCTGAACGGGCTGACGATTCTGTTGATCTCGGGGACGGCCAGCATCGATGAGGCGGGGAAGAGCGTGCACATTGGCGATCTGCGCGCGCAGTGCCGGCGGACGTTTGCGAACATCACCGGGCTGCTGGCGAGCGAAGGCGCGACGTGGAAAGACATCGTGCGGACCAGCTGCTATCTGCGCGACATCGACCGCGATTACGAGGCGTTCAACGAGGAGCGCACGGCGTTTTTCAGGGAACAGCAGCTGGATCCGCTGCCGGCGTCCACGGGGATTCAGGCGAAGCTGTGCCGGCCGGAGCTGCTGGTGGAGATTGAGGCGATTGCGATGTTCCGCACGCCCAGGAAAGAAGAGTAGCGGCGATGGCTCGGCGGCTTTGCGCTTTGGGGAGACTCGTTTCGGCTGGGGCGATGGTGGCGGCCTTGCTGCTGGCCGCGCGGCTGACGGCGCAGGCAGCGCCGGGCGCGCCGGCGCCGGGACCGGGGTGCGCGTGCGGTCAGCATCCGCCGGGTCCGCCGCCGGATCGTACGGTGACGCCGTATGCGGGCGAGCCGAAGGATATGCAGCCCTACGAGAAGTTCTCGAAGCCGTATTACGAGAACTATCTGACGCCCAATATCTACACGGGGTCGGGGCGGGATATTCCTGATCCGAAGAATGTGAGCGAGGTGCGGATCGGTTTTCTGGGGCCGGTGGAGAAGCAGGAGGATCAGGTCTTCGGGCTGCGGATGCTGCATGGGGCCGAGATGGCGGTCGACGAGGCGAACGCGCTTGGCGGTTATGGCGGCAAGCCGTTCCGGCTGATGATCCACGACGACTACAACAACTGGCAGCGCGGCGCGGAGTACGGCGAGCGGCCGACGGCCTCGGCAATCTGGGGCTCGGCGTCGGATGAAGCGGTGAAGATGATCTACGACGATCAGGACTGGGCGATCTTCGGATCGATCAGCTCTGAAAGCACGCACATCATCCTGCGCGTGGCGCTGAAGGCGGAGATTCCCATCGTGAATTCGGCTTCCACCGATCCGACGATTCCGGAGACATACATTCCCTGGTTCTTCACCGATCTGCAGGATGACCGCGTGCAGTCGTACACGCTGGCGCGGCACATCTTTACCGATCTTCGGCTGAAGCGGGCGGCGCTGCTGAGGGTGAACAATCGCTACGGACGGATGGGCGTGGGAAAATTCCGCGATGCGGCGCGGCGGCTGGGACATCCGGTGGTGATTGAGCAGAAGTACCTGCCGGGAGAGACGGATTTTCGCCGGTCGCTGCGCATCATTCGCGATTCGCGCGTGGATGCGATCGTGCTCTGGGCTAATGAGGCGGAGGCAGCGGAAATTCTGAAAGAGATGCGCGAGCTGGGCATGCACCAGCGCGTCTTCGGCAGCTATCGCACGCTGGGCGACGAGCTGCTGGCGAAGGCTGGGCCGGCGGCAGAGGGTTTTGAGGCGGTCTACCCTTACGATCCAACGCGGAGCGATCCGAAGTGGACCGGGTTTGAGCAGCGGTACGAGGCGAAATATGGCGAGAAGCCGGAGGCCTTTACATCGCTGGCCTACGATGCGATGAATATTCTGCTGGAATCGATCTGCAAGGCGGGGCTCAATCGTGCGCGCATCCAGGACGCGCTCGATCAGGTGTATCGCTACGAGGGCGTGACCGGGCCGATGGTGTTCGATCCCAATAATAAGAATGTGCGCCCGATGTTCCTGGGGAGAGTGCACGACGGGGCCATCACCTATCGCGTGGAGACGATGGATCCTGTGCAGCCGGCGTCGGCCGCTGGTGCGACGCGCCAACCACCGATCTCGCCGACCGCAGAACCGTATGCGCGCGTCGGCGAGGACGGCGTGCCGTATCTGGGACCGAAGGGAGCCGGCATTCCGACAGGCGAGGCGACGCTTGTGCTGTTCGGCCCTCAGGCTTCGGCAGTGGTGAGTTCGGCTGAAGTACGAGAAGCGCTCGGGACGGAAGGCTGGCATGTGATCGCCGTGGACAGCGCCCAGAACTGGGGTGCGGCGGCGACGCAGCTGGTGCGCGCGCTCGAAGACGAGCACGCGCTGGCGGTGGTCGCGCTGGATCGCGACTGCGCTCATCTGGCGGAACAGCTGGCGCTGAAGACGTTTGTGCCGGTGGTGGCGCTGGCGGACGATCGCACGCTTACTTCGACGAATGTGCCGTGGATCTTTCGGCTGCCGGCGAACACCAGCCCGGCCGATGCTGTCCGGATCCTGATCGAGGCCGCGCGAACGAGCGGGGAGAATCCAGAAAAGCTACGGGCCGTGCTGGCTTCCGGAACCACGCTGGCCGGAGTGCGTTTTCAGGAGACGGGCGAGCCGGCCCGGTAGTTCCCAGGGTAGTTGCTCAGCGTATTGGGAAGATTCACCACAGAGAGCACAGAGGACACAGAGGAACGCGGGTGACAACCAAAGTCAATATGGGCTGACTGAGAATCGCTAGGCGGTGGCGAGGCTTGGGGTGCGCGTGGGAAGCGGCTTCGCTTTGGACTTTTCCGATCCCAGCGTGACCAGCTTCCACGCGGAGCGGTCGCGGAGCAGGCGCGAGACAAGGGCCGTATGCATCGCGTGGCCGGCGCGCTCGGCAACCACGTGGCCGAGGATGTGATGGCCGGCAAGCGCGAGATCGCCGATGAGGTCGAGCACCTTGTGGCGCGCAAACTCGTCTCTGAATCGCAGGGACCCGTTGAGGACGCGCTGCCTTGAGAGGACGATGACGCTCTCTTCCGAGGCGCCGCGGATCAGGCCCATGTCGCGCAGCTTCTGCTCGTCTTCGCGCCAGCCGAAGGTGCGGGCGGGGGCGATCTGCCGCTCGTAAGCGCCGGTCGCCAGATCGACGACGTAGCCCTGCTGCCCGATGGGCGGAGGAAAATCAATCTGGTAGGAGACCGAGTAGCCGTCGCCAGGGTAGACGCCGATGAACTTGTCGCCGTCGCGCACCTCGACACTCTTCAGGATGCGCATGTATTCGCGGCGGCGGCGCTGGCTCTTCAAACCGACTTCGCGGAAGGCCTGAACGTAGGGCAAAGCGCTGCCGTCGAGGATGGGGAGTTCCAGATTGTCCAGCTCGACGATCACGTTATCGATGCCCATGCCGAGCAGGGCGGAGAGCAGGTGTTCGGTCGTCGAGATGAGGACGCCCTGGCGCATCAGGCTGGTGGCGTAGCTGACCTTGGCCACGTTGCGGCCGATGGCGGCTATTTCAAATCCATCGAGATCGGTGCGGCGGAAGACGACGCCGGATCCGGCAGGAGCGGGAAGCAGCCGCATACAAACCGGGGCTCCGCTGTGGAGACCAATGCCGCAGAATTCAATTGAGGAGGAAATTGTGCTTTCCAGGTGCGATGATTCTGCCAAGCGTTCGCCTCGATGAACACATAGACTACAGCGGGGACCGCTAAGTTGCGGTGTTGTAATTTTGCCACACACCGGGGTGCCAAAAGTCACGGTACCAAAGGAGATTCCTTTGCCACCAAGTCCAATCGATGGAAACACATACGATCATCTTCCGCTGTTGAATGCCAGCCGGCGGGCGGAATCGACGTTGCTTGATCGGATGCGCCAACTGGCCCTCCTGGAGTCGCCCAGCGACGATAAGCGAGCAGCGGATGGCTGCGTCGATGCGGTGGCCGGGATTGCGACGCGCCTGGGGGCGCGCGTGAAGCGGCATCGGCAGCGGTCTTTCGGGGATGTGCTGGAGCTGCGGTTTGGCGCGAGCGGCGCGAAGAGGAAGAAAGAAGAATCGCTGATGCTGCTGGGCCATCTCGATACGGTGTGGCCTTTGGGCACTTTGGCAAAGATGCCGTTTCGCATTGCGGATGGCCGTGTGTGGGGCCCGGGCACGCTGGACATGAAGGCGGGAGTATCGATGGCGATCACCGCGATTGAGATTTTGCGCACGATCGGAGCCGAACATCGTCCAATCGTCATGCTGCTGAACTGCGACGAGGAGGTGGGGAGCCCGGTCTCGCGGCCGATCACCGAGAAAATAGCGCGCGACTGCGCGGCGGTCTTCGTGCTGGAGCCGGCGCAGGGGCTCGGCGGCGCGTACAAGACCGCGCGCAAGGGAGTGGGCGACTACACGGTGCGGGTGACGGGTATGGCGGCGCACGCTGGCGTGGATTTCGAGCGAGGGCACAGCGCTATTGGGGAACTCGCGCACCAGCTGGAGACGATTCGGACCTTCACCGAACTGGATCGCGGCCTTACCGTGAATCCGGGGGTGATCCGCGGAGGCACCCGGACGAATGTGGTGGCCGCGGAGGCGGAAGCCGAAATTGACGTGAGGATTGCGCGAGCGAAAGATGCAGAGCGCATCGAGAAAAGATTCCGCCGGCTGCGCGTTCGGGACCGCGGCTGCGTCCTCGAAGTGGAAGGCGGGATGAATCGGCCGCCGATGGAGCGAAGCCGGGAGACGGTTGCGTTGTTCCGGCGGGCGCAGACACTGGCGGCCGGCCTGGGATTTCAACTGGAGGAAGCGGCGACCGGCGGCGGATCGGATGGAAACTTTACGGCGGCGATGGGGGTTCCTACATTGGACGGCATGGGAGCGGTGGGCGAGGGAGCCCACGCATCTCATGAGTCGGTGATGCTGAAAGATCTGGTGCCGCGGACGGCGCTGCTGGCGGAGATGATCCGCACGACCTGAGTGCGAAAGGGTGGTTCGATGCTGAAGCTGATGGAGATCGCGTTGCTGGCGGTGACGCTGCTGATTGTCCTGGGCCTGGTGGTCAAGGGACAGCCGGAGGCGCCGCCGATATCGGATCACGCCATCGGCGCTCAGGAGCCGCGCGAAGAGGATGGGCATCCGAAGGCCAGCTAAGCACCTGGGACCGGCCGTTCAGGCAGCCGCCCGAGCTGGTCTCGAGCGCCAGGGAGACTGGACTTCAGGGCACAACGATCTGCGAGGTGACGCCGGAGCGGAGACGCAGCTCGACCGCTTCGATCATCGTCGTCACCAGCGCCTGCGGTAATCCCACAACGTTGAAATAGCAGCCGTGGATGCGTGGGATCCAGCGCGCCGCCATTCCCTGAATGGCGTAGGCGCCGGCTTTGCCAGCGGGCTCGCCGGTGGCAATGTAGCGGGCGAGGTCTTCGTCGCTGGGCGTGAGCATGGTGACGTGGGTGACCTCGGCGGCGACTTCGGCAATGTCGGCCTGGGGAACCAGCAGTGCCACGCCGGTGACGACCTGATGGGTGGCGCCGGCGAGAAGACGGAGCATGCGGGTGGCATCGGCATCGTTCTGGGGTTTGCCGAGAATCTCGCCTGTGGGCGCGACCACCGTGGTGTCGGCGGCCAGGATCATGGGCGGCTCGGGGCTGCGCTGGGCCAGAGTTTGGAAGGCTGATGAGGCAGCCACCGCTTCAGCTTTTGCGCGAGCCAGACGGAGGACGTAGCCGATGGGCCGCTCGCCAGGGCGCACATCTTCGTTGACGTCGGCGGTGAGAATCTCGAAGGCAAATCCCGCTTGGGTAAGAAGATCGCGGCGTCGCGGAGACGCGGAGGCCAGCACCAGCATAGGAGCAGGGTACAGGGTGCGGGGTACAGGGTACAGCGGCACCCTGCGCTGCACAGCAAGTGGCCATTAACGACGCAGAGGATTTTTCCAACGAAGGCCTGCGAAACGGGCGAAGTCGTGGTCGGCGGAAGCCAGTTCCGCGTCGTGCTCGATGGCCAGCGCGGCGAGGTGAGCATCCGTGGTCAGGTCGCCGCCCGCGCCCGCGTCGGTCAACAGCTCTTGCAGGATGCGTGCATGTTCAGGACCCGGGTGAGCGATGGACACTGACGGGTGATTCAGCCAGCCATCGACGATGGAGAAAGCGGCATCGACGGTGATCGGTTGAACAGACCATCCGGGCCGGGTTGCGATACGAAGAAAAGCGAGAATCACCACCCACGCCAGAGCCACGGATTCGCCGCCGGACAGCGTGCTTTCCAGCCATGTGCGGGCGGCACGGTGCTGCGGTGAGCGCCGATCCACGGCATACAGCAGCAGATTCACATCGGGCAGAATCACTTGCCCATCTTCCGCAAGATTCCCTCGTCCTCGAGCTGGGAAGCGATCCGCAGAGCTTTATCCCAGTTGACAGCGGGATCGAGTCCAAGCGCGGCGGTTTTCTGGCGGAAAGGAGGCGCCTTATGCGGACGCAGGCCCGAGCGGATGGCGTCGTTCACTGTATCCCGAAAGGAACTGCCCCGCTCGCGCATGGCACGCTTGAGGAGCTGGTCGACGTCGGGATCGAGGGTGAGGGTGGTTCGCATACCACTCTCAGTCTAGCATCAAAGCATCAAAATCGCTGATGCTTTGATGCCTCCATTGAGATTACGAATGCTCGGGGCTGGAACCCGGCTCAGGGAAATCCGAATCGCTGTCCTTGATCTCCTCGTTATTGTCGCGGTGGGGCAGCTGGTTCGCCAGCCGGTTGTGGGCTTCACCGGGATGCGAGGATTCCGGCGGATTGTCTTCGATGGCGCCTTTTTTCACATCGGCGTCGGGCTGGGATGGTCCCGTAGGGGTCATGGTTTCTCCGCAAAAGCAGGTGGATGCTCTTTGCCCAGAGTACGCTGCCTGGGCGGCGCCTGCGCAGGCGAGAACTGTTAAGGTGAGTAGCCATGGAACCGGCGAATGATCCGCGGAGCATGCTCGCCATTGCCGTGCGCGAGGCCCGCACCGGCCTGGACGAAGGCGGGATTCCGATTGGAGCCGCGATTTTCACGCGGGAAGGGAAACTGCTCGGCGCGGGGCACAATCGACGGGTGCAGCACGGCGATCCTTCCGCCCATGGCGAGACGGATGCATTCCGCAATGCGGGACGGCAGCGCTCGTACCGCGATCTGGTGATGGTGACGACGCTGGCGCCCTGCTGGTACTGCAGCGGGCTGATCCGGCAATTTGGCTTTCGCGCGGTGATCGTCGGAGAGAGCCGAACGTTTCAGGGCGGCATCGAGTGGCTGCGCTCGCTGGGCGTCGAGGTCATCGATCTCGACTCGGAGGAATGCATCAGTCTGCTGGGCGGCTTCATTCGCGAGCATCCCGAGATCTGGGCCGAAGACATCGGCAACTAGCCGTTGAGGCAGCCGCGCTTCGCGCCAGAAAGATCGGTGAAGAGGATGCGCGATGCGGACCACGAACTCGCCTCCGCATCGCACAGGTCCGAAATCGCCAGATCACGCGGTCTGCGCGAAGACGTTCTTCTCCATCCACTCTCGGGCTTCCGCATTTTTAGTCCAGTCGCCGGCCACCTGGCGGGTGGGCACATTCACGCGATTGAAGACGTTAATGAGGGCGATGGTGAGGAGCAGAGCGGCCAGGCTTTTCTCGTCGTGATGGCGCGCGGCCTCGTCCCAAACGTCATCCGGGACCGGATCGGGGCGGTCGCTGAGCCGGGTGACGCACTCCGCCAGCGCGAGGGCAGCGCGCTCCGCATCAGTAAAGTACGGCGTATCGCGCCAGGCAGCAACCGCGAAAAGCCGTTCATCGGTCTCGCCGGCCTGCCGCATCTCGCGCGCGTGCATGTCCACGCACAGGCTGCATCCGTTGATCTGGCTCACGCGCAGGAGAACGAGTTTTGCCGTCGATTCGGGCAGACCGCTCCCTTCGAGGGTGGATTTGAGGGCCAGCAGCGACTGCAAGGCTTTAGGGAAGATCATGACCGGGTTTTTCATTCGTGGCTGCATTGGTGTGTCTCCTTGTCACATTCATTGGGTATCGTTCGTCATAACCATGACGGAGGCCGGAGCGGGAATGTGACAAGGGCTCAGGGATCCGGAAAAGAGACGGAGCGCAGCAGCGCAGAGAGGCGGGCAGAGTGCGAGGCAGAACGATCGGCTACTGGGTGACGACGGGATTATTGGCGGCCGAATTGCTGGCCGGGTCGATCCTCGACCTGGGTCATTTCAGCTACAGCGCGGGCATCCTCTCGCGGCTCGGCTATCCCGACTACCTGCTGAACATTCTGGGAACCTGGAAATTGTTGGCGGTTCCGGCTCTGCTCGCACCGGGCTGGGGACGGCTGAAAGAATGGACGTATGCGGGCGTGGTCTTCAACATGACCGGCGCCCTCGTGTCGCACGTCTTCTGCCGCGAATATGGCGCGGTTATTGCGCCTGCGGTCTTCGCGCTGCTCGCCGGCTTGTCCTGGTGGTTGCGGCCCGAAAGTCGCCAGTGCGGCCCCCGCACCGAGGTGGCCGATGCAAGAGGCTGAATGGCTGGCGGAACAATTCGAGCAGAGCCGCGGACACCTGCAGGGTGTCGCTTATCGGCTGCTCGGTTCGCTGAGCGAAGCCGAAGACGCCGTGCAGGAAGGCTGGCTGCGGGTGAGCCGCTCAGGCGCGGAGGGAGTGGAGAACCTGCGCGGCTGGCTGACCACGGTCGTCGCGCGTGTCTGCCTCGACATGCTGCGGTCGCGCAAGTCGCGGAGGGAGTATTCGCTGGAGACGCCGCAATCGGAGGCGGCTGCCGTTACGCACCCCGCGATGAATCCTGAACAGGAAGCCATGCTGGCGGATTCTGTTGGGCTGGCGACGCTGGTGGTTCTGGACCGGCTGAATCCCGCAGAGCGTCTCGCCTTTGTGCTGCACGACGTGTTCGACGTGCCGTTTGAGGAGATCGCGCGGATTGCGGGTCGCACGCCGGAGTCAGCCCGCCAGCTGGCCAGCCGCGCGCGACGGCGCGTGCGTGGTGTAACCAGCGTTCCCGAAGGAGAGATCGCGCAGCAGCGTTCGCTGGTGGAGGGGTTTCTTGCGGCGCTGCGGGCCGGCGATGTTGCGAAGCTGGTCTCTCTGATGGTTCCGGAATTTGCCGCCCATGCCGATGCAGCATCCGCGCCTCGTGGAGTGCCACAGCTGCAGGGTGCCGAAGCCTGGGCGAGGGAAGTGATTCGAACGGCGCAGGGCGCGCGCCTGGCGCGAGTTGCTCTGGTGGATGGGGCGGTGGGCCTGGTGGTCGCTCCGCGCGGGCGATTGTTCCGCGTGCTGCGGTTCACATTTGCCGGCGATCGCATCGCCGGGTTGGAGGTGATTGGGGATGCAGCGCGCCTGCAGGCCACCGAGGTGTCGCCTGTAAGCGACTGAAGAATTGCGGCGAAACCACGGTCGGAAGGCGCTGTAACATTTCCTGCGTTTTCCACTCGTGACGACTGTCACCGACAATCGTTATACTCGCACGGCATTCTACCTCTGAAGGGCGCGTCAACTCGGGGGCTTTCGCGCACAGGAAGCTGGCCGCCGGAGCGACGCGTTGCGGGCTCCTCCTTCCCGATTTGGCTGCGCATCTGCCTTCAGTACGGGAGCGGCGGGAACCCGAACCACGATTGCCCCTGGGCAGTCGGTGGAGGGTCACATGCCGCTCTACGCAGAACGTCCGCCTCTGCCCTCTGAAGACAAGCGCTGGAGAATCGTGAATGGCACGATGCGCAAGCACGGCTATTCGCGCAATGCGCTCATTGAGACGCTGCATACGGTGCAGTCGTCGTTTGGCTATCTCGACGAGCCCTCGATCAAATTCGTCGCGCAGTCGCTCCGCGTTCCGCTGAGCCAGGCCTATGGAGTAGTCACGTTCTACCACTTCTTCAGCCTGAAGCCGCCAGGCAAACACACCTGCACCATCTGCACGGGCACCGCCTGCTATATCAAGGGGTCTGACAAGCTGGTTGCCGAGACGGAGAAGCTGCTGCATATTCATCCGGGGCAAACCACGCCGGATGGCGAAGTCTCGTTCACCACGGCACGCTGCGTGGGCGCGTGCGGTCGCGCGCCGGTGGTGCTGCTGGACGGTGAACTCTCGGGTCAGATGGAACGGCCGCAGCTGGTCGAACAGCTGGAAAGGTGGGCCCACCAATGAACGCTGAGGAACTGGAGCAGATTGCTGCTGCGCAAGTGGACGAGAGGGACCAGTTCGATCATCAGGTGAACGTGTGCATGGGTACCGGCTGCCTTTCGCAGCACAGCGATCGCGTGAAAGCCGCCATCGAAAAAGAAGCCGAGGGCTGCGGGAAGAAGTGCCATGTGCGCCGCACCGGCTGCATGGGGCTGTGTGCGGCCGGGCCGATGGTGCTGGTGGAGCCGGCCGAGACCCGCTACGGTCATGTGAAAGAGAGCGACGCGAAGCAGATTGTGGCGTCGCTGGGTGGCGAGCCGGTCGCGCGGCTCGATCCGCATCTGGGCGGGTACTTCGAAGGCCAGCATCATGTGGTGCTGGAGAACTCCGGCCACATCGATCCGGAAAAGATCGAGGAATACGTCGCGCGCGGGGGCTATGAGGCGCTGGTAAAGGCCCTCACGGAGATGTCGCCGCAGACGGTCATCGAGCAGATCGCAAAGAGCGGCCTGCGGGGGCGCGGGGGTGGGGGTTATCCCACCGGGTTGAAGTGGGGCACGGTGGCCAAGGTCGACGGCGCGCAGAAGTACGTGATCTGCAACGGCGACGAAGGCGATCCCGGCGCGTTCATGGATCGCAGCGTGCTCGAGAGCGATCCGCAGCGGGTGATCGAAGGCATGGCCATCGCGGCCTACGCCATCGGCGCGAGCAAAGGCTACATCTACGTTCGCGCGGAGTATCCCCTGGCGGTGCAGCGGCTGACCGTCGCTCTGCAGCAGGCGCGGCGGCGCGGTTTTCTGGGAAACGCGATCTGCGAAACGACTTTCAGCTTCGACATCGACATTCGTCTCGGAGCCGGAGCATTTGTCTGCGGAGAAGAGACAGCGCTGATCGCTTCGATTGAAGGCAAGCGGGGAACGCCGCGTCCGCGGCCGCCGTATCCGGCGGTGTCAGGATTGTGGGGCGCGCCCACGCTCATCAACAACGTTGAAACCTTCGCCAACGTGGCGCCGATCATCCGGCACGGTGGCGAGTGGTTCTCTTCGATGGGTACGGCGCGCAGCAAGGGGACGAAAGTCTTTGCCCTGACCGGAAAAATCCAGCGCACAGGCCTGGTTGAAGTGCCGATGGGGATGACGCTGCGGCAGATCATCTTCGGCATCGGCGGCGGGGTCCCCGACGGACGAAAATTCAAGGCAGTCCAGACGGGCGGACCCTCGGGCGGATGTTTGCCCGAGGAGCACCTCGACTTGTCCATCAGCTACGACGCTCTCATCAGCGCCGGTTCCATGATGGGTTCGGGCGGCATGATCGTCATGGACGACACCTCGTGCATGGTCTCGGTCGCCCGCTTCTTTATGGAGTTCTGCATGACGGAGTCTTGCGGCAAGTGCATTCCGTGCCGCGCGGGTACCGTGCAGATGTACAACCTGCTGACCAAAATCTGCAAGGGCGAGGGAACGCACCGTGATCTCGAGCAGCTGACCGAGCTGTGCGAAGTCGTCGGGGCCACCAGCCTCTGTGGCCTGGGACAGACGGCGCCCAATCCGGTGCTGAGCACGCTGCGCTATTTCCGCCACGAGTATCTGGCCCACATCGATGAGAAGCGCTGTCCGGCGGGTGTGTGCGATTGCACCGCGGCGGGGATGGAGGTGTACGCATGAGCGCCGAAGCCAATGTTCGTACTCTCACGATTGACGGCGTGGATGTGAGCGCTCGTCCCGACCAGACGATCCTCGAGGCGGCCCGCGAGCACAGCATCCCGATCCCTACGCTGTGCCAGATCGATGGCTTGTCGAGCGTTGGGTCGTGCCGCCTCTGCCTGGTGGAGGTGAAAGGCGCGCGTCGACTGCTGCCGGCCTGCGTCACGCGAGTCGAAGAGGGGATGGAGGTCACGACCCGCTCGCCGAAGATCGACCGCTACCGCACCATGATCCTCGAGATGTTCTTCGCCGAACGCAACCACGTCTGCTCGGTCTGCGTGGCCAACGGGCGATGCGAGCTGCAGAATCTGGCGCTCTCGCTGGGGATGACTCATGTGGAGATCCCCTACCAGTATCCGCAGCTGCCCGTGGACGCGTCGCATCCGCGCTTCACGGTCGATCACAACCGCTGCGTGCTGTGCACGCGATGCGTGCGGGTCTGCTCGGAAGTGGAAGGCGCCAACACCTGGGGCGTGATGGGGCGCGGCGCACAATCGCTGGTCATCACCGACCTCAAAGAGCCCTGGGGCGCTTCGGAGACCTGCACCAGCTGCGGCAAGTGCGTGCAGGTGTGCCCCACCGGCGCGCTGTTTGAGAAGAACCGCGCGGTCAGCAAGGCGCACAAGCATCCGGAGTTCCTGCCATATCTGCGGATCATGCGGGAAGGAGAACCCTCATGAGCGACCTGAAGACCCTTGCCACCGTCTGGCTCGACGGATGCTCCGGCTGCCACATGTCTCTGCTCGATATGGACGAGCGGCTCATCGAACTCAGCAGCCAGTTTCGCCTGATGTACAGCCCGCTCGTCGATCGCAAGACCTTCCCTGACAGCGTGGACGTCACGCTGGTCGAGGGCGCCGTCGCGAGCGAAGAGGACCTGAAGAAGATCCGAAAGATCCGCGAGCATTCACGGATCCTTGTCTCGCTGGGCGACTGCGCGCTCACCGGCAACGTCTCGGCCATGCGCAATATGGTGGGCCCGCTGCCGGTGCTGCAGCGCGTCTACGAAGAGAATGTCGATGTGCAGAAGCAGGTGCCGCGGGTCGGCGTCCCGGCGCTGCTCGACCGCGTGCGCCCCGTGCACGAAGTTGTTCCCGTCGATGTCTTCGTCCCTGGCTGCCCGCCTTCCGCGGACACGATCTATCAGGTGCTCTCAGAGCTGCTCGCCGGACGCATCCCCTCCCTCGGCGGCGTCGCCCACTTCGGCTGATTGGAGAATCTATGCCACGCACCCTTGTCATCGATCCCGTCACACGGCTGGAAGGACACGGCAAGATCACTCTGCAGCTGGATGACTCCGGTATTGTGCAGGACGCGACCTTCCACGTCACGCAGCTGCGCGGATTCGAGAAGTTCTGCGAAGGCCGGCCGTTTTACGAGATGCCCAACATCACGGCTCGGGTCTGCGGCATCTGCCCGGTGAGCCATCTCATTGCCTCATCGAAGGCCTGCGACGCCATTCTGGCGGTGCGCATTCCCCCGGCGGCAGCGAACCTGCGGCGCATTCTCAATCTCGCGCAGCTGATCCAGTCGCACGCGCTCAGCTTCTTTTATTTGTCCTCCCCCGATCTGCTCCTCGGCATGGATGCTCCCGCCGAAGAGCGCAGCATTCTCCATGTCGCTCACACTCATCCTTCCATCGGCGCCGACGGCGTGTCTCTGCGGCAGTTTGGGCAGCGGGTGATCGAGTTGCTCGCCGGCCGGAGGATTCATCCTGGATGGACGGTTTCCGGCGGGGTCAACGAGCCGCTGGCCGCGGAGAAGCGCGAAGCGATCCTCGCCATGGTTCCTCCGGCCATCGCGGCGATCCAGCGCACCCTCGTCTGGTTCCGCGAGAGCATGGAGAAGTTCACCGCCGAGATCGAGGTCTTCGCCAATTTCCCCACGCTGTTCATGGGCCTGATCGACGACCGGGGCCTGGCCGAGTATTACGACGGCTCGCTCCGCGTCATCGACTCGGAAGGGAACGTCATCGCCGGAGAGCTCGACCCCACTCACTACGCCGACTTCATCGGCGAAGCCGTCGAGCCCTTCACATACATGAAGTTCCCGTTCTACAAGCCGCTCGGTTATCCGGGAGGGACGTATCGCGTAGGACCGCTGGCGCGGCTCAACCTGGCCGGCCAGTGCGATACGCCCCTCGCGGACAAGGAATGGCGCGAGTTCCGCGCCATGTCGCCGCGGCCGCTGCTCAGCTCCTTCCACTATCACTACGCGCGGCTCATCGAAATGCTGCATGCGGCCGAGAAGATTGAGACCCTGCTCGCGGACGCGAGCATCCTCGACAAGCATGTGCGCGCCACGGCGTCGGTGAATAACCTGGAAGGCGTCGGCGTCGCCGAAGCGCCTCGCGGCACGCTGATCCACCACTACAAAGTGGATGAGAACGGGCTGATCCGCTGGGTTAACCTCATCATCGCCACGGGACACAACAATGCCGCGATGAATCGCGGCATCCTGCAGACGGCCCGCCACTACGTACAGGGAGAGACCATCGCCGAGGGCATGCTGAATCGCGTGGAGGCGGTGGTGCGCACCTTCGATCCCTGTCTGAGCTGCTCCACGCATGCCATGGGGCGGATGCCGCTGACCATCGAACTCCGCGCGCCGGATGGTTCATTGGTGCGCGAGGTGCGGAGGGGCTGAGGCCGGGGCGCCATGGACGCGTTCACAACCAACACGCCCCTGCCTCCCGCATCGGCGCCCGCTCTATTGCTGGCCTGCGGCAACGCTCTCCGTGAGGACGACGGCGTTGGCCTGCGTATTGCTGAGGCGGTGGAGCAGCTCTTTCCGGCCTCGCGCCTGCGCATCGTCGCGGCCCAGCAGTTCACGCCGGAGATGGCCGCCGATCTCGCGGCCACCGATCTCGCCATCTTCGTCGACGCCTGTGTCGCTGATGACCCCGGCGCGATCCGGATCCACGCGGTCGCGGCGCGTGACGATTCCGCTCAGACGCATCGGCTCGAGCCTCCCGCATTGCTGGCGATGGCCGAGTCGCTGTGCGGACACGCCCCGGCGCATGCCTTTGCGCTGACGGTCGGAGCCGGAAGGCTTGGCTATGGCAGTGAGATGGCGGGTCCGGTGCGCCAGGCCATTCCGCGCGCCTGCCGGCTGGTTGGCAACCTTCTGAACGCCTTCAGCCGCTCTCAGGCCTGAGCAGCTTTTCTCGCAGAGTGGAAGGCGTTTGCGGAGCGAACGCCGACGGGGTGACTTCCGGCTGCGTTTACGACACAGACTGCTCCTGGTTCGAGGCCTTGACCGACCATGGCGAAAGGCAACCGCGGGTCCTTCGCCTCGCCGCTGCGCGGGCGCGACTCAGGATGACATTCCGTTGGGGGAAAGAAAAAGCCCGGCTTGCGCCGGTCTTGAAAAGCCGGTCCCTCGGCTTCGCTCGGGATGACAAATATGAAAAAGCCCGGCTTGCGCCGGGCTTTTGTGTTGTTGCAGAACGGCAACCGCGGGTCCGTCGCCCTAGTGTGCTTGCGCACGAGCAGGACTCGGGATGACAACGGTGCAGGTTACTCGCTGGCGGCCATTTCTTCGGCTTCGCCTTCCTGGCGCATCTGCTCGAGCTCGCGCTCGGCTTCTTCCCAGGCGGTCTGGACTTCCTGCTGGATTTTCGCTGCCGCCTCTTCCAGTTCCGGTGAGAGCTGGACGTTGCGGTAGTACTCCATGCCGGTGCCGGCGGGGATGAGGCGGCCGACGATCACGTTCTCCTTGAGGCCGCGCAGGTTGTCGACCGCGCCGTTGATGCTGGCTTCGGTGAGAACGCGCGTGGTCTCCTGGAAGGACGCTGCGGAGATGAAGGATTCAGTGGAGAGCGAGGCCTTGGTGATGCCGAGCAGCAGCGGGCGACCCACAGCGGGGCGTCCACCATTGGCGATCACGCGGTCTTTCTCTTCACGGAAGCGGAACTTGTCGACCTGCTGCTCGAGCAGGAAGCTGGAGTCGCCGACTTCCTCGATCTTCACCCAGCGGAGCATCTGCCGGACGATGGTTTCGATGTGCTTGTCAGAGATGGCCACGCCCTGGAGGCGGTAGACTTCCTGAATTTCGTTGACCAGGTAAGCCTGCAGCTCCTTCTCGCCGAGGACGGCGAGAATGTCGTGGGGGTTCAACGGTCCGTCCATGAGCGGCTCGCCGGCGCGGACGCGCTCGCCTTCCTGGACGTTGATGTGGACGCCGCGCGGCACGGAGTATTCCTTCTCCTCGCCGTTGTCGGCGGTCACATAAATGCGACGCTGACCCTTGCTGATTTCGCCGAAGCGAACGACGCCATCGATTTCCGAGATGATGGCGGTTTCGCGGGGCTTGCGGGCCTCAAAGAGCTCGACGACGCGGGGCAGACCGCCGGTGATGTCCTTGGTGCGCGTGGTTTCGCGCGGGATCTTGGCCAGGATATCGCCGGGGAATACCTCATCGCCGTCCTGCACCATGAGGTGAGCGCGGCTGGGCATGAGATAGCGCTTGTTGCCCTTGGCGCCCTTGATGACGATCGTCGGCTGGCGCTTTTCGTCGGGGGATTCCGCGACGACCAGACGCGACAGGCCGGTGACCTCGTCGACTTCTTCGTGCAGGGTGATGCCTTCCTGCAGGTCCTTGAACTGAACCGCGCCACCGATTTCCGTGAGGATGGCGAAGGTGTAGGGGTCCCACTCGGCCATGACCTGACCGAGAGTGACGGGCTGATTCTCCTCGACCTTGAGGCGCGCGCCGTAGACGACCTGGTAGCGCTCCTTTTCGCGGCCGCGCTCATCGACGACGGCAATGGAGCCGGAGCGGTTCATGGCGACCAGATCGCCCTGACGGCTGCGGACCGTAGCCAGGTTGATGAAGCGGACGGAGCCGTTGTTCTTGGCTTCGAGGCGGGACTGCTCGTTGACACGCGAAGCGGTTCCACCGATGTGGAAGGTACGCATGGTGAGCTGGGTTCCGGGCTCGCCGATGGACTGCGCTGCGATGACACCGACCGCCTCGCCGAGCTCGACCATGCGGCCGGAGCCGAGGTTGCGGCCGTAGCAGAGGATGCAGACGCCGCGGCGGGATTCGCAGGTGAGCACGGAGCGAATCTTGACGCGCTCGATGCCCGCAGCCTGGATGGCCGACGCGAGGTCTTCGGTGATCTCCTGGTTGATGTCAACGATGACGTTGCCCTCGTAGTCCTTGATCTTCTCGAGCGACACGCGGCCCACGATGCGGTCGCGCAGGGGCTCGATGATCTCGCCGGATTCCACGATGGGGGTGACGTAGATGCCTTCGACGGTGCCGCAGTCGCGCTCGCTGACGATGACGTCCTGGGCCACATCGACGAGACGACGGGTGAGGTAGCCGGAGTCAGCGGTTTTGAGAGCGGTATCGGCGAGACCCTTGCGGGCGCCGTGCGTGGAGATGAAGTACTCGAGCACGGTGAGGCCTTCACGGAAGTTGGCCGTGATGGGGGTCTCGATGATTTCGCCGGAGGGCTTGGCCATGAGGCCGCGCATGCCGGAGAGCTGACGGATCTGCTGTTTGGATCCGCGAGCGCCGGAGTCGGCCATGATGTAGATCGGGTTCATGGAGCCGGACTTGTCGGCCTGCTTCATGTTGTCGAACATCTCGTCGGCGACCTTTTCGGTGACGGCGGACCAGATCTGGATGACCTTGTTGTTCCGCTCGCCGTTGGTGATGGCGCCGTCGAGATACTGCTGCTGGACCGCGATGGCCTGCTTTTCGGCGTCGCGGACGGTGGTGTATTTGGAGTCGGGGATGACCATGTCATCGAGGCCGACGGAGAGGCCCGAGCGGGTGGCGTACTGGAAGCCGAGCTCCTTGATGCGGTCGAGCATTCTGACGGTCTGCTCGAGGCCAAGGTTCAGGTAGCAGTAGTTCACCAGCTGGCCGATGCCCTTCTTTTTGAGAAGGCCATTGACGTAGGGCATGTTCTCCGGGAGCTGGTCATTGAGAATGGCGCGGCCCACGGTGGTGGAGATGTACTGGCGGTCGTACTGGACCGGCTCGGTGTGGGTGAGGTCCTGATCGTCGTACGCGGTGATCATGTCAAGGACGGGGCCGGAGTAACGCAGACGGATGGGGGTGAGGGTCTCGACTTCCTTCACTTCGAGAGCCATGAGAACTTCTTCGATGTTGGCGAAGACGCGGCCTTCGCCTTTGGCACCCTTTTTGGACTTGGTGAGGTAGTAGAGGCCGAGCACCATGTCCTGGGTGGGGACGGTGATGGGCTGTCCGGAGGCCGGCGAGAGGATGTTGTGCGAGGACAGCATCAGGACGCTGGCTTCCACCTGCGCTTCAGGCGACAGGGGGATGTGGACGGCCATCTGGTCGCCATCGAAGTCGGCATTGAAAGCGGTGCAGACCAGGGGGTGAATCTTAATGGCCTTGCCTTCGACGAGAACCGGCTCAAACGCCTGGATGCCGAGGCGATGGAGCGTGGGGGCGCGGTTGAGCAGCACCGGATGATCGCGGATGACTTCTTCGAGGATGTCCCACACGATGGGCTCCTGCAGCTCCACCATTTCCTTGGCCTGCTTGATGGTGGTGCAGTGGCCGGTCTGCTCGAGGCGGTGATAGATGAAGGGCTTGAAGAGCTCGAGGGCCATCTTTTTGGGAAGGCCGCACTGGTGCAGCTTGAGCTCGGGGCCGACCACGATGACGGAACGGCCGGAGTAGTCGACGCGCTTGCCGAGGAGGTTCTGGCGGAAGCGGCCCTGCTTGCCCTTGAGAGTGTCAGAGAGGGACTTGAGCGGGCGGTTGTTGGCGCCGCGCAGGACGCGTCCGCGACGACCGTTATCAAAGAGGGCGTCGACGGCTTCCTGGAGCATGCGCTTTTCGTTGCGCACGATGACTTCGGGCGCGTGCAGGTCCATGAGCTTCTTCAACCGGTTGTTGCGGTTGATGACGCGGCGGTAGAGGTCGTTGAGGTCGGAGGTGGCAAAGCGGCCGCCGTCGAGGGGCACGAGCGGGCGGAGCTCCGGCGGGATCACGGGGATCACGTCGAGGATCATCCACTGGGGCTTGTTGCCGGACTTGCGGAAGGCTTCGACGACCTTGAGGCGCTTGGCGTACTTGAGGCGCTTCTGGAGCGAGGTCTCGGTGCGCATGCGCTCGCGCAGCTCGACGGAGAGCTCGTCGATGTTGACGCGCTTGAGGAGTTCTTTAATGGCCTCGGCGCCCATCATGCCCTTGAAGCCGGTGGGGCGGTACTGCTGGTCGACTTCGCGGAACTTGGTTTCGTCCTTGATGATCTCGCGCTCGCGGACGGGCGCGTCGCCGGGATCGACGACGACGTAGCTCTCGAAGTAGAGGACGGATTCGAGGTCGCGGAGCGAGATGTCGAGCAGATGGCCGATGCGCGAGGGCAGGCCCTTGAAGAACCACACGTGGGAGCAGGGCGAAGCCAGCTCGATGTGGCCGAGGCGCTCGCGGCGGACTTTGGAGACGGTGACTTCGACGCCGCACTTGTCGCAGATGACGCCGCGGTGCTTCATGCGCTTGTACTTGCCGCAGAGGCACTCCCAGTCAGTGACCGGGCCGAAGATGCGGGCGCAGAAGAGCCCGTCGCGCTCCGGCTTGAAGGTGCGGTAGTTGATGGTTTCCGGCTTGGTGACTTCGCCGTGGGACCAGCTGCGAATCTTCTCAGGGGAAGCGAGCGAGATACGGATCGCGTCGAAGTCGGTGATCGGGCTGGTCATTTCGAACGGGCTGGAACGGTACAAGGTGTTCCTCCTTGCCGAGTCTCCAGTGATCAGTCACCAGTCCCCGGCATGTTTGCTGCTGACTTGAGCGGCGCCACTTTGCTGCGCTGCTTTGAAATCTGCGCTGCGTTCCCGCCGCCAGACTGGCGACCGGGAACTGAAAACTAGTCCGCGGCGGCGAGGGCGGGAACGGGCTGCTTCTTGCTGTCGTTCCCGGAGCCATCGGCGCCGGCCAGCTTGATGAGCTCAACATCGAGGCAGAGCGACTGCAGCTCGCGGATGAGCACGTTGAACGATTCCGGCACGCCAGGCTCGATGGCCGCTTCGCCCTTGACGATGGCCTCGTAGATCCGGGTACGGCCAAAGACGTCGTCGGACTTGGCGGTGAGCAGCTCCTGGAGGATGTAGGCGGCGCCGTACGCTTCGAGCGCCCACACTTCCATCTCTCCGAAGCGCTGCCCGCCGAACTGCGCCTTGCCGCCCAGCGGCTGCTGGGTGATGAGCGAGTACGGCCCGATGGAGCGAGCGTGAATCTTGTCGTCGACCAGGTGCGAGAGCTTGAGCATGTAAATGTAGCCGACGGTCGCCGGCTGCTCGAAGGCTTCGCCGCTCATACCGTCGAACAGCTCGGTCTTGCCCGAGGTGGGCAGGCCGGCCGCCGTCAGCAGAGCCTTGATTTCGCCTTCGCGGGCGCCGTCGAAGACCGCGGTGCCGAACCAGACGCCGCGCTCCATGCCGGCCGCCACGCGCATCAGCTGCGTGTCGTCCAGCTCTTCGAGCTGACGCAGAGCGGCGGTGTTGGCAAAGCGCTCGCGGATGACCTTGCGGACTTCATTCGCGTCCTGATGCTGCTTCACGATCGCCGCCACCTGCTGGCCCAGTTCGTGTGCCGCCCAGCCCAGATGCGTTTCCAGAATCTGGCCGACGTTCATACGAGAGGGAACACCCAGCGGGTTGAGGACGATTTCAACGGGCGTGCCGTTGGGCAGGTAGGGCATGTCTTCTTCCGGAAGGATCCGGGCGATGACGCCCTTGTTGCCGTGACGGCCGGCCATCTTGTCGCCGACGGAGAGCTTGCGCTTCATGGCGATGTAGACCTTGACCAGCTTGATGACGCCGGGGGCCAGCTCATCGCCCTTCTGCAGCTTGCCGATTTTCTCGTTGGTGATCTTGCGCAGCACGTCGATCTGGCGCGAGGTCATCTCCTCGATCTCATCGATCTGCTCGTTGACGCGGGGATCCTTGTCGTTGTAGCGGATGCGCTTGAGGTTGCGGGTGGAGATGCGCTCGATGGCGTCGCGATCGAGGATGGCGCCCTTCCCGAGCAGGCGCTTGTTGGTGCGCTCGTCGTGCAGGTCGGCGAGAACTTCCTTGCCGCCCAGGATCGATTCGAGGCGCTTCAGGCGCTCGTCAGTGAGAATGCGGATCTCGTCGGACAGGTTCTTCTCAAGCTGAGCGATCTGTTCGGCTTCGATCTGACGGGCGCGCTCATCCTTCTCCTGACCCTTGCGGGAGAAGATGCGGATGTCGACCACGGTGCCCTCGATGCCCGGAGGGCAGGTGAGGGAGGCGTCGCGGACATCGCCGGCTTTTTCGCCGAAGATGGCGCGGAGCAGCTTTTCTTCCGGGGTGAGCTGGGTTTCGCCCTTGGGCGTGACCTTGCCGACCAGAATGTCGTTGTGGTGGACCTTGGCGCCGATGCGGATGATGCCGCTCTCATCCAGATCGCGCAGCGCGTGTTCGCTGACGTTGGGGATGTCGCGGGTGATCTCTTCCGGACCGAGCTTGGTGTCGCGGGCTTCGATCTCGAACTCCTCGATGTGGACGGAGGTGTAGTAGTCCTCGCGCACCAGCTTCTCGGAGATCAGGATCGCGTCTTCGAAGTTGTAACCGCGCCACGGCATGAAGGCCACCAGCACGTTGCGGCCGAGGCCGAGCTCGCCCTGCTCGGTGCAGGGTCCGTCGGCGATGACCTGGCCTTTCAGAACCCGGTCGCCCTGGCGGACGATCGGCTTCTGGTTGATGCAGGTGTTCTGGTTGGACCGCTTGAACTTGATGAGCTGGTAGATGTCCGATCCGACTTCGCGCGACAGCTGCGTGGGGTGGTGCTCGCCTTCCACGCGGACGATGATGCGCTCGGAGTCGACCGAATCGATGACGCCGTTGCGGCGGGCGAGGATGACGGCGCCCGAGTCGCGAGCGGTGACGCCTTCCATGCCGGTGCCGACCAGCGGCGCTTCAGAAACGAGCAGAGGCACGGACTGCCGCTGCATGTTCGCGCCCATCAGCGCGCGGTTGGCGTCGTCGTGCTCGAGGAAGGGCACGAGCGATGCGGCAACCGAGACGAGCTGCTTGGGGCTGACGTCGATGTAGTCCACTTCGCTGCGGTTGACGAGGACGAAGTTGCCCTGACGGCGGGCGTTGACCAGCTCTTCCTTGATGTTGAGCTTCTCATCGAGGTCGACGTTGGCCTGGGCGATGGTGTGCCGGTCTTCTTCCCACGCGGAGAGGTAGAAGGAGTACGGCTCGTACTCGATCTGCCGCTGCTTCTCCTTGCGCAGCTTGTCATTCAGCTTGACGGCCTCGGACTTCTCGAGGTGATCGCCGACGCGCATGCCGCTTTCGCCGGCATTGGTGATCTGCACGAAGTCGAGTACGCGGCTGTCGCGGACTTTGCGATAGGGCGACTCGATGAAGCCGTACTCGTTGATGCGGGCAAAGCACGAGAGCGAACTGATGAGGCCGATGTTCGGACCTTCCGGCGTCTCAATCGGGCAGATGCGCCCGTAGTGGGTGGGGTGCACGTCGCGGACTTCGAATCCGGCGCGCTCGCGGGAGAGACCGCCCGGCCCCAGCGCGGAGAGACGGCGCTTGTGCGTGATCTCCGAGAGGGGGTTGGTCTGGTCCATGAACTGCGAGAGCTGCGAGGAGCCGAAGAACTCGCGGATGGCCGCCATGACCGGCTTGGCATTGATGAGGTCATGGGGCATGGCCGTGGACATTTCCTGGTACACGGACATTTTTTCTTTGATGGCGCGTTCCATGCGGACCAGGCCGATGCGGAACTGGTTCTCCATGAGCTCGCCGACTGCGCGCACGCGGCGGTTGCCGAGGTGATCGATGTCATCGACCATGCCGATGTTGCGGCGGAGCTTGAGCAGGTAGCGGATGGTGGCGTAGAAGTCTTCCGGAGTCAGGGTGCGGTGATCGAGAGAGGTGTGCTCCTGATTCTCGTAGAGCTTGATGTTGAACTTCAGCCGGCCCACGCGCGAGAAGTCATACTTGCGCGGATCGAAGAACATGCCTTCGAAGAGCGCGGTCGCGGTGTCGAGGGTGGGCGGATCGCCGGGGCGCAGCTTGCGGTAGATCTCGATGAGGGCTTCTTCCGGCTTGCGGACGGAGTCGCGGCGCAGCGTGTTGGTGATCACGTTGCCCATGTCGTCGCGCTCGGGGAAGAAGACCTCGATGGAGCCGATGCCGGCTTCCTGGATCTTGTGCAGCTTGTCGGCGGTGAGCTCCTGGTTGGCTTCGAGGAAGACCTCGCCGGTTTTGGTGTCGACCACGTCGGAGGCGGTCATGGCGCCGTCCAGCTCGGTCTGCTCGACTTCGACCTCGGAGACCTTCGCGGCGCGGAGGGCTTTCAGGATCGACGGGGTGACCTTGCGGCCGGAGTGCGCGATCTCCTCGCCCTTGACGACGACAGCGTGCGCGGGCTTGGCGCCGAGCAGGTGCGTGTGCTTGTCGCCTGCAGGATCGAGGGTCCAGAGGATGCGGCCGTCTTTCAGGTTGAACTTGTCGACGGTGTAGAAGGTGCGGAGGATCTCCTCGTCAGACTTAAGGCCGAGAGCGCGCAGGAAGATGGTGCCGAGGAACTTGCGCTTACGGTCGATGCGGACGTAGAGGGTGTTCTTCTGGTCGTACTCGAACTCAACCCACGATCCGCGGTAAGGAATGATCTTGCCGAGGAAGTAGGTGCGGTTGTTGGCTGTCTCAAAGAAGACGCCGGGCGAGCGGTGCAGCTGGGAGACGATGACGCGCTCGGTTCCGTTGACGATGAAGGTGCCGTTCTGCGTCATCAGCGGAATGTCGCCGAAGAAAACTTCCTGCTCCTTGATGTCGCGGATGGACTTGGCGCCGGTCTCGGGATCCTTGTCGTAGATGGTGAGGCGGACGGTGACTTTGAGAGGGGCAGAGAAGGTCATGCCGCGCTCTTCGCACTCCGCCTGATCGTATTTGAGCTGCAGGCCGACAGGGTCGCCGCACTTGTTGCAGAAGTCGGGGGTGTTCTTGTTGTAGGTGCCGCACTTCTGGCAGAGGACGTCGCCAGGATGGAACGGATCCGTGATGACCATGGCGCCGCAATGGACGCAGGTGGTGCGCAGGTGGTGGAGACCTTTGAGGTGTCCGCACTTGCATTCCCAGTTACCGATGGAGAAATCCACAAAATCCAGCTGGGAGATGTTGCGAAAATCGGAGATGGGAAAGACCGACGTGAAGACCGACTGCAGTCCGGAGTCGTCGCGCTCGGACGGGAGCTTATCCATCTGCAGGAAGCGCTCATAGGAGCGGCGCTGGACCTCGATGAGATTGGGAATACGGATGGCGGTTGGAATCTTGGAAAAGTCGAGACGGCTGCGAACCGCGCGGTTCTCGTTGGACATTCGCTACTCCTCAGGACCCGTGTTGCGAGGAAGAACGAGCAAGCCGTGCGGGTCACGCGGTGCTCGGTGTCCGATTTGGTGCCACGCAGAGCCGGCCCGCCTCGTTCGGGAAGGTGCTGCGCATATTGGTTACGGCCGCACAAAAAGTGAAGTGCAGTGCCGTTTTTCACTTGCACGGATGGGCGTAAGGGGGTTACGCTTCCGCTTTGCTCAGGCGACTTTTGGCCGCAGGAGCGGTCGATTTGCCTTCCGGGCCCATCAAAGAAACAGGCCCGACACGTGGGTTACGGGGCGGAAAGCCGAATGCGAAAGCAGGAGGCGAGCTTGGGGAAAAGCGGAAGGCGCCCGCAGAGACAGCATCTCCCACGAGCGCCACAACCGAATTGTGCACTGTTTTGTAACAGAATGTCCGATTCCCGCCGCTCAAAAAACCTGCGCCCGCGCCGACTGACTGCTGTTGATACGCAATGACAGGTCCGCCGCCTGGCCTGGCACTACGCCGGCAAATCCTGCCGGAAGATGGTCCTTGTGTCGCTCCCGATTCCGCGCACGCAAACTTCTCGCCCCTGGGGGAGAGAAGTTAGTTTAGAGCGATGCTCGGGAAGACAGAAACGCGCCCCGCAACCGGCAAACAGGAATGCAGCCGAAGGGAACGCACAAAGAGAATCATAGCGCGTTCCGCTTTGGCATGCAAGTTGCAGGGCGAGACGCCCAAAACTACTTGATTTCGACAGTTGCGACGCCATCAAACTTCTTTTTGATGGCCTCGGCGTCTTCCTTGCTGATGTTCTCCTTGAGCGTCTTGGGAGCGCCATCGACAAGGTCCTTGGCTTCCTTCAGGCCGAGGGAGGTAACCTCGCGTACGGCCTTGATGGTGTTGATCTTGTTCGCGCCGGCATCCTTGAGGGTGACGGTGAACTCAGTCTGCTCGACGGCCGCCGGGGCGGCTGCGCCGGCCGCTGCACCGCCGGCCACGACCACGGGGGCCGCGGCAGCGGCAGAAACGCCGAGACGCTCTTCGAGCTTCTTCACGAGGGCCGCCGCGTCCAGCAGGCTAAGCCCGACAATCTGATCTTCCAACTGCTGCAGATCCGCCATTGTGTGTTCTCCAGTGATTCTGATTTTTTGCCCGCCGGAAGGCTTCCGCCCGCCGGTTGCCGCCCGCCGCCTCGAGGTTTCCGATGTGCCCCAGACCAGGCACCCCTCGGGGAAGTGTTACGGCGAATCTTTCAAAGTCCCCAGTTGCCGAATCTTCCCAGGACTCCAATCCCCAGTTGCCAGTCTCCAGCGAGAATCAGGCACCGCTGGGGACCGGGGACTGGCAACTAACAACTATCCAGCGGCTGCTTCGCCGCCAGCAAACTTGCCCTTCTCGACGCCCTGGTTGAGCACGACCGCGAGGTCGCGTCCTGTGGCGTTGATGACCGTAGCCAGGCGCTGGGCCGGAGAATTGATGAGGAAGAGCAGCTTCGCGAAGATCTCTTCCTTACCCGGCATGGTGGCCAGAGCCTTGACCTCTTCAACGTTGATCACCTTGCCGTCGACGATGCCCAGCTTGAAGGTGAACTCCGCGTTCTCAGTAACCCAGGTGGAGAGCGCCTTGGCCAGCGCGACCGGATCGCCGCTGGTGTAGGCGACCGACGACACGCCCTTCAGGCCCTGCAGCGCGGCTTCGATCTTGGTGCCCTGCGCAGCGCGGCCGGCGAGCTTGTTCTTGAGCACGCGGTAGCGTCCGCCGGCGTTGCGAACGGTCTTGCGCAGCTCGAAATCCTGCGCGACGGTGAGTTTGGAGAAGGTGCCGATGATGGCGCTGGTCGACTGCTCGAGCTCTTTCGCGAGTTGCTCGACCTTCTCCGCCTTTTTCTGTCTGCTCAGTGCCATAACGTTAGCCTTTAGCTGCTAGCTCTTAGCTGCTAGCTGAATCTCTGCCCGGTTGGGGCTGGTGTTGCTGTTCCGCGGACCGCAGCTAAAAGCTGAAAGCTAAAAGCTGGCGGCTACGGCTATGCTTTGGCGGCCGAGTCGGCTACGGCCGAATCGAGCGAGATGCCGGGGCCCATCGTCGAGCTGAGGGTGATGCTTTTGATGTATTTGCCCTTGGCCGCTGACGGCTTCGCCTTCACCACGCTGGTGATGACCGTGATCGCGTTCTCCACCAGCTTCTGCGAGGGGAACGAAATCTTGCCGACCGGAACGTGCACGAGAGCGGTCTTGTCGGTGCGGAACTCGACCTTACCGGCCTTGATTTCTTTGATCGCCGCGGTGACGTCGTTGGTCACGGTGCCGGTCTTCGGGTTCGGCATGAGGCCGCGGGGGCCGAGTACCTTGCCGAGACGGCCGACGGACTTCATCATGTCGGGCGTGGCGATCAGGGCGTCGAAGTCGGTCCAGGATTCCTTCTGGATTTTTTCGACCAGCTCGTCGCCGCCGACAATGTCGGCTCCGGCAGCTTCGGCTTCGCGCTGCTTGTCGCCGGTGGTGACGACCGCGACTTTCTTGGTCTTGCCCAGGCCGTGGGGCAGCACGACCGTGCCGCGGACCATCTGGTCGGCGTGGCGCGGGTCGACGCCCAGACGCATGGTCAGGTCGACGGTCTCATCGAACTTCGCAAACTTGATTTTCTGGAGGAGCGGAACGGCTTCCTGCAGGGGGTAAGGGCGCTTTTCCACCTGGGCGCGCGCCTTCTCAATATTCTTGCCTTCTTTAGCCATGGAACCTCGTCTCCCACCGCGCGGACGATACAGAATGCCGGCCGTGGTTGTAGTGACACTGCGCCTGGGAGGGCGCAGACTCTAATTATCTACGGAAATCAGGATTTCCGCAAGAAAACAGCTACGCCGTGACTTCAATGCCCATGGAGCGCGCGGTGCCCTTGATGCTCTTCACGGCCGACTCGACGGAGGCGGCGTTCAGGTCGGGCATCTTCTGCTTCGCGATCTCGAGGACCTGGGCTTCGGAGACCTTGCCAACCTTGTCCTTGTTGGGCGTGCCGGAGCCTTTGGCCAGGTTGGCGGCCTTCTTCAGCAGCACCGACGCCGGGGGCGTCTTGGTGATGAAGGTGAAGGTGCGGTCGGCGTAGACGGTGATGACCACTGGAATGATCAGGCCGGCCATCTCCTTGTTCTGGGTGCGGGCGTTGAACTGCTTGCAGAACTCCATGATGTTGACCTGAGCCTGGCCGAGCGCGGGGCCGACCGGGGGCGCCGGCGTGGCTTTGCCGGCTTCAATCTGGAGCTTCACCATTGTCTGAACTTTTTTTGTCGGAGGCATTTCAATTTCCCTTAGCTGCTAGCTTCTAGCCATTAGCTGCTAGCCGAATTCATTTGACTGTACGGGCTGCTGCTTCGCGGCCCCTTCACCTGCTCTCGCTAAAAGCTAATGGCTAATAGCTAAGAGCCGCTTCTAAGCGATCTTTTCCACCTTGCCGAAGTCGAGTTCGACCGGGGTGGAGCGGCCGAAGATGGTCACCATGACTTTCAGGGTTTCGCGATCTTCGTTGACCTCGTCCACCACGCCGTTGAAGTTGGCAAACGGGCCTTCGGTGATGCGCACCGATTCGGCCTTCTGGAACTTGACCTTGAGCCGCGGCTTCTCTTTCGACGTGTCGCTGCGGAAGAGGATCGAGCCGACTTCATCATCAGTCAGGGCTACGGGCTTGTCGCCGGTACCGAGGAATCCCGTGACGCGAGGCGTGTTTTTGATCACGTGCCAGAGGTCGTTGTCGAGATCCATCTCGACCAGCACATAGCCGGGGAGGAAAACCCGCTCCACGGTACGCTTTTTGCCGTTGGTGATCTCGGTGACCGCCTCGGTGGGGATCATGACGCGGCCGATGCGGTTCTGCAGGCCAAAGGCCTGGACGCGCGTTTCGATCGACTCGCGCACCTTGCGCTCAAAGCCGGAGTAGGCGTGGATGATGTACCAGCGGAAGCGCTCGTTGGCGGGTGGCTCGAGACGAGGCTGATTTTCGCCGGTGCCGCCGGTTTCGTCGGGGCTCGGTGTCGGGTTCTGGGTTTCTTCCGCCATTTGCATTTAATCCTCTTGCGGGCGCTACTGTATGGCGCCCATCCAGTGATACAGGTACTTCACCGCATTGCCGAGCACGGCGTCGACCACGTAAAAGAAGCCCGCGAAGGCGAAGACCGAAATGATGACCACGATCGTCGTGGAGCGAACGTCAGCGGCGGAGGGGGTGACCACCTTGCGCATCTCCGCGCGGACGTCCTTGAGGAAGTCGCGGCTGCGGGTGTACAGGCTCAGGGCGCGGTGCTGGACGCCTTCTTCGGAATTGATAATTGCTGCCTTGGCCATAACTCTCTTCTTCTTTTCCGCGCGTTTTTGACGACGGGCTGAAGCCTTTGCTGCGGTGCAGGTTGATCTGGCAGGGGCGGAGGGATTCGAACCCCCAAGTCCGGTTTTGGAGACCGGCAGTTTAACCGTTGAGCTTACGCCCCTGTGAACAGGGGATAGAGTTTAGGGGTTAAGGATTAGAAAAGCCCGATTCGCGGGTGGAACCACCGCGCCTGTTCAGCTTGCTAAACCCTATACCCTAATCCCTAAACCCTGTCTTTACTTCGTTTCCTTGTGCGGGGTGTGCTTGCGGCAGCGATTACAGAACTTCTTGAACTCGAGACGGCCGGTGGTCGTCTTTTTGTTCTTCGTCGTCGAGTAATTGCGCTCTTTGCACTCACCACACTGCAATGTCACAATTTCACGCATCTTCTTATCCTACCTGATTCTGCCCTCAGGGGCTCAAGCCCCCGGAAGGGGTACTGCCTTGCGGCATGGCTCAAACCATGCCCTGTTACAAAACCCGGGGCTAAAGCCTGTCGGGGTGGCTGGTCTCATTCACCGGGCTAAAGCCCGGTGCTTTCTCCGCCTTCGCGAGGCTAAAAGCCTCACGAACCTTTCATTTCTTCTTCCGCCAGCAGACCGTTCTCGCGAATGGTGTGCGGACTGTTGTTTCTTTCTCCGGTCAGCGGATCCTCCTGCGAAGACCCGCTGCCTGATTTCGTTTTCGCTGACCGCTTCTTAGCTGACCGCTTTTTAACTGGCCGGTTCATCGCTGACCGGCTTTTAGCTGACCGCTTCTTAGCTAGGCGATAATCTCGCTGATCGTGCCTGCGCCCACCGTCCGGCCGCCTTCGCGGATCGCGAAGCGCAGGCCCTTCTCCATGGCCACCGGCGTGATCAGTTCCACTTCCAGCGCCACGTTGTCGCCCGGCATTACCATCTCGGTGCCGGCCGGCAGCGTCGCTACGCCCGTCACATCGGTCGTGCGGAAGTAAAACTGCGGACGATAGCCCTTGAAGAACGGCGTGTGACGGCCGCCCTCTTCCTTGCTCAGCACGTACACCTCAGCCTTGAACTTGGTGTGCGGCGTGATCGATCCCGGCTTGGCCAGAACCATTCCTCGCTCCGCGTCCTCTTTCGCGACGCCGCGCAGCAGCAGACCCGCGTTGTCCCCGGCCAGACCCTCATCGAGCTGCTTCTTGAACATCTCGACGCCCGTGACAACGGTTTTCCGGGTCTCGCGGAAGCCCACGATCTCGACTTCTTCGCCCACCTTCACCTTGCCGCGCTCGATGCGGCCCGTCACCACCGTGCCGCGCCCCGAGATCGAGAAGATGTCTTCAATCGGCATCAGGAAGGGCTGATCGACAGCGCGCGCCGGCAGCGGCACGCTCTTGTCCACCGCTTCCATCAGCTCGTCGATCTTCTTCTCCCACTGCGCTTCGCCGTTCAGCGCGCCCAGAGCGGACCCGCGGATCACCGGCACGTCATCGCCCGGGAACTGATACTTCGAGAGCAGCTCGCGCACTTCCATCTCGACCAGATCCACCAGTTCCTGGTCCTCGACCGCGTCGCACTTGTTCAGGAACACCACGATGTAGGGCACGCCCACCTGGCGGGCCAGCAGCACGTGCTCCTTGGTCTGCGGCATCGGGCCGTCAGTCGCCGCCACGACGAGAATCGCTCCGTCCATCTGCGCCGCGCCCGTGATCATGTTCTTGATGTAGTCGGCGTGGCCCGGGCAGTCGACGTGCGCATAGTGCCGGTTCGGCGTCTCGTACTCCACGTGCGCCGTCGCGATCGTGATGCCGCGCTCCCGCTCTTCAGGCGCGTTGTCAATCGAATCGAACGACCGAAACGCGATCTTCGGATTGTGCTTCGACAGCACCTTCGTGATCGCCGCCGTCAGCGTCGTCTTCCCGTGATCAATGTGCCCAATCGTCCCCACGTTCACGTGCGGCTTCGACCGGTCAAACTTTTCCTTCGCCATACTTGTTTCCTCTCCCCATGCCTCTTACTGCGAATCCTTTTGCTCGGTGCGAGAACTCAATAACTCGCGTACAACTTGAAATACTTTTGCCGGACTTCGGGGGCGACCTTTTCGACCCGGCGCAGATACTGCTCGCGAATCTGTCCGCGGTCGGCATCGCCGAGGCCTGCATACGCGGCCTGGGCCGGGGCGCCGAGAAATCCATGGGCCAGCACCGACTCAAACTGGCGAACCCGCAGCCTTGCGCCTTCGACGCGGCGCAGGAACTTGGCCACCTGCTGCGGCGCAAAGGCCTCGTCCATCGCCTGGCGGACCACCGCGAAGGTCTTCTCGTCCTGGACCGGAATCGTTGCCTGCTCGTACATTATTGCGTGCGTTCCCTCAGGGGCCGAAGCCCCGCTTCTTTGCGACTGATCCGGAAAACTAAAACCGTGGCCTTTCAAATGATCCCCTGACTCGAGATTCTGGAGCGGGAGACGGGAATCGAACCCGCGACCAACAGCTTGGAAGGCTGTGACTCTACCACTGAGTTACTCCCGCCTGAACAACAGGGTTTAGGGATTAGGGTTTAGGGATTAGAAAAGCCCGACAAACCCTGTTCGCACTGAACCGCCCTAACCTGACTCCACTCCTGCTACTGCTGCTCTTCCACCTCTTCATCTGGCGCCCTGCGGGTCATCAGACTGATTCGAAGAGCAAATCCACCTAACAACAACACAACCACCAGCCGAACTCTCCCTGGATCCATCGTGGTCCAGGCAAGGGCGGCGAGAACCGCGAGGGAGACCAGCGCGAGAAGCTTGCGCTTTGTTCCTTCCACCCGCATACCGCAACCCCCGTCGTGCCAAAAGCCAGCCGCGCTCTCGCGGGCGCGGCCTCACTACCTCGCGGATCGATTCGCCGAAAACCTGGTGCACAGGGGAGGATTCGAACCTCCGTAGCTCCAAAGAGCGGCAGATTTACAGTCTGCTGCCATTAACCACTCGGCCACCTGTGCGGAAGGCGCTTCGCAAAGCGCCCCTCAAACCTGGAGCTGATGACCGGGATTGAACCGGTGACCTCTCCCTTACCAAGGGAGTGCTCTACCAACTGAGCTACATCAGCTCGTGCTACAAACTCTTTTCGGGCACCCTTCGGCATTCCGGAAGCATTCCGGCCACAGCCATTGCCTGCTCGAGGATCGTTGCGAAGGGAATCCCGCCCTGACTTTCCGCGGCCGAAGCGTGGAGCTGGCGAAGGGATTTGAACCCCCGACCCTCTGATTACAAATCAGATGCTCTACCAGCTGAGCTACGCCAGCCCGGACAGCCCTGCACTCCCGGCTCGAAAGACACACTTCTGCGTTCGTCGTTCAGGGAGTACAGCATAGAAAATATCACACGGCCGAGCGGCTCGGCAATGACGTGTTTAGCCGTTCCTCATGCGGGTTCCAGGACGCCTGTGGAAGCCCGAAATCCCGCGTTCGCCAGCTGGGCAATCTTGCCGAAAGCCCAGGCTAATGTTGCGCGGGCGCGGCTGGATGAGATGATAGAGGGGCTGTCCGATTCCGATGACGCGCCGGCGCACGAAACTCTCCATTGCCACTGTGATTGTCGTCCTGCTGCTGCTGGGGGGCGCGATCTATCTGCGCAAGGAAGCGCCTCCGGAAGCAGCCCGGCTGCTGCCCGAATCCGACGGGATCGTCTACATCAACCTGCGGCCGCTGCGCGCGGCCACGCATTTCGACCAGCATCCCGTCACGCACTCGCCGGAATACCAGAAGTTCATCGATGCCACCGGCATCGAGTTCGAGCGCGATCTGGATGCCGCTGCCTTTGCGCTGCACCGGATGGCGAATCCCAACGGACCGAATGGGCCGGTCGCGTTCTCCGATGCCTTTGTGGGGCACTTTGACGGTCGGCGGCTGGGGCGGTATCTGGGGAGCGTTGCCGCCTCGCAGGAGACTTATGCCGGGCGGACGATCTACAACATTCCGAGCGACGGGCGGACGGTGCGGGTGGCGCTGCTGGGCTACGACATCGTGGGCGTCAGCAATTACCCGTCGCCGGAGATGATCCACTCGATGATTGACCGGTACCGAACGGCGGCTCTGCCCTTCGCGGGCTCGTCGCTGCTGGCGAAGAACTACTCAAAGGTTCCGCTGTTGTCGGTGGCGTGGGGGATCGGGCAGATCGCGCTGCCGCTGGGCAACAACGGCGGGGCGCGGATTTTTGGATTGCGGCTGCCGCTGCCGGTCGATGCCATGTTCATCGCCTCGCTGCGGTGGATCGGCAAACTGCACCTGCGGGTCGAGGAGATTGCTCCCAGCGATGGGGCGGCGGCCGACACAACCGAGTCGCTGCAGACCATCCTGGTGCTGGTGCGGTCGATGGAGAATACCGCCGGGCCCCCGGGCGGCCAGCCGGCGTTCGATGCCGACGTTCAGGCATTCATCAACAGCATTGCGGTGGAGCGGCATCGCAACCAGGCCGTGCTGACGGCGACCGTTCCAACCGCGCTGGTGCAGCGGATGGTGAGCACGCCGCAGGATCTGAAAAAGATGGACGTTCCTGACAATGTGCCCCGGAGTGCGCCGGAGAGCGGGAAAGCATCGCCGACGCAGAGGCCTTAGAGTATCTGCAGGGCGCGAAGCCGCATCAGGGAAGTGCGACGTTTTACAGGACGAACTGAATCTCCGCGGATGAAACGCGGCTCCAACATCGTCTCCAACCCAACTGGAGGAATCATGCAGAAGCTTTCCGCATCCCTGGGGCTGCTGGCCCTGGCCCTGCCGCTCCTGGCTCAGCCAGCCCTGGCTGACGGTCCTCATGGCCAGGTGCTGACCGGGCAACAGGCATTTACGAATTACTCCGAAGAGCACCCGGGCGTGCGGCGTCATTTGACCGTGGCCGACCTGCCGGCGCCGTATGCGACCAAGGGCGTGGACAACGGCGCCGAGATGGTTTCGCGGCCGAACGATGCGTGGCCGCAGGCGCCGAAGGGCTTCAAGGTGGACCAGTACTATACCGGTCTCGACCAGCCGCGGCTGATTCGCACGGCGCCGAACGGCGACCTGTTCGTCGCCATCAGCTACCAGAACAAGATCATGGTCTTCCGCGGGGTTGGGGCGGATGGCAAGCCTAAGGATGTCTCGACCTTTGCCGATGATCTGAGCCAGCCGTTCGGGATCCGCTTCTACCCGGCGGGGCCTGACCCGAAGTGGGTGTACATCGGGAACACGGATTCGGTGGTGCGGTTTCCGTACCGGAACGGCGACCTGAAGGCGCGCGGGCCGGCAGAGAAACTGACCGATCTGCCGGGCGGCGGACGCCTGCGCGGGGGTGGACACTGGACCCGCGACATTGCCTTCTCGAAAGACGGGCAGCGGATGTTCGTCTCGGTCGGGTCGCACTCGAACGACGATGACTCCGACACGCATCCGGAGGAGTTCCACCGGGCGGACGTTCTCGAGTTCACGCCCGAGGGCAAGTTTGTGAAGGTCTACGCCTACGGGATCCGCAACTGCGTGGGTGAGGCAATCAATCCCATCACCGGCGAGCTGTGGTGCTCGACCAACGAGCGCGACATGCTGGGCGACAACCTTGTTCCCGACTACATCACGCACATCCAGGAGGGCGGCTTCTACGGCTGGCCGTGGTTCTACATGGGCGAGCACGGCGGGCAGTGGGATCCGCGGCAGCAGGGCAAGCACCCCGAGCTGCAGAGCAAGGTGATCACGCCGGACGTGCTGCTGGAACCGCACTTTGCCTCGCTGGAGATGCTGTTCTACAACGGGTCGCAGTTCCCGGCCGAGTACAAGGGCGACGGCTTTGCCGCCGAGCACGGATCATGGAACCGGTCGAAGCGCGCTGGGTATGAGGTCATTCGGGTCCCGATGCATGACGGCCACGCGACCGGCGAGTACGAAGACTTCCTGACCGGCTTCACGACGGCCGACGGGCACGTGTGGGGACGGCCGGTGGGCGTGACGGTTGCGAACGACGGCTCGCTGTTCGTGACCGACGACGGGTCGGGGTCGATCTGGCATGTGAGCTATGTGGGCAAGTGAGCGCAAAGCGCTCACCGGGCCACAGTCCGCAGGGCACAGGCCACAGGCAGCGGCTCCTTCGGGAGCCGCTGGCTCTGCCGCGACAGGCTGACGTCCGATGCCGTAGTCTGGTGACGGATGATCTCGACCCGTTTTGCCTCTCCTTTCTCCGCTACGTTGACCGCTGCCGTTCTGCTCTCCTGCACCGCTTTTGCGCAGCAAACGCCGGACGCTCCTGCTCCGACGAATCAGCAGCAGAGCGCCCCGGCCAGCTCGTCATCACAGGATTTGCCGGGCGCGCCTGAATCGCACGCCGCTCCCGTGCCGACGGGTCCGACCGTGATCTTCGACACCAGCATGGGCCGGATGACCTGCAAGCTCTTCGACAAGGAGGCACCGCAGGCGGTCGCCAACTTTGTCGGGCTCGCGACCGGCACGAAGGAGTGGACCGATCCCACGACGCACCAGAAGGTTGATGGCAAGCCCTTTTACGACGGGACGACCTTTCACCGGGTTATTCCTGGATTCATGATCCAGGGGGGCGACCGGCTGGGCACCGGCGAAGGCGATGCCGGCTACTCCTTCAACGACGAGTTCGATCCCAACCTCAACTTTGACGTGCCGGGACGGCTGGCCATGGCCAACTCCGGTCCGAATACCAACGGCACGCAGTTCTTCATCACCGAGACACCGCAGCCGCATCTGGACCAGCACTATACGATCTTCGGGCAGTGCGACGATCCAAGCCTGCTGGTGGTGGAGTCGATCGCGCGGGTGAATCGCGACCAGAACGACAAGCCCGTCGAGCCGGTGATTCTGAAGACGGTGACGGTGATCCCGGCGGGGCAGCCGGTGCCGCCGCCGCCGAGCGCACCGGCAACCCCGCCCAGCCCGGCCCCGCAATAGCAGGCCATCCCCAGTTTCCAAAATCCCACGAGGAGTCTTTTGTATGAGCCGACAGCCAGGAACGTATGCCGTTTTCAAGACCAGCGAAGGGCAGGTGGTGTGCCGCCTGTTTGAGAAAGAAGCGCCGAAGACCGTGGCCAACTTTACCGAGCTCGCCGAGGGCCAGCGGGAGTGGACGCATCCCTCGACGCGCGCCAAGAGCAAGAACAAGCTGTATGACGGAACGGTGTTCCATCGCGTGATTCCGGACTTCATGATCCAGGGCGGCGACCCCGCGGGCAACGGCATGGGCGGCCCGGGGTACCAGTTCGAGGACGAGACGAAGGGCTCGCCGCACCGCTTTGACAAGAAGGGCAAGCTGGCCATGGCCAATGCCGGCCCGAACACCAACGGCTCGCAGTTCTTCATCACCGTGGCCGGGACGGAGTGGCTGACGGGCAAGCACACCATCTTCGGCGAGGTCGTCGAGGGGCAGGAGATCGTGGACAAGATCTCGAAGGTGTCGCGCGACCGCAGCGACAAGCCGACCAAGCCGGTGGTGCTGGAGTCGGTGACGATTGAGAGGGTGTAGGAAGGCAGGAGGAAGGAGCTGGGAGGTTACGGGTGACAGGTTGCAGGTTACAGGTTGGTGAGTCATCAGTTGCCAGTCTCCGGTCACCAGTTCCTGGAAGGTTGATCGGGGCGCGAAAGTTTTCTCTCTCCAGCTTGTTATGTGTGGTAAACAAATCACTTTGATGGGGCCTCTCCTGCATGTGTGGCAGGGATTGGGGTTGTGGGTACGTAATACAAAAGACAGGGGATAGCCGGTAGCGGTTGTCCCAGGATGGCTCCAGCAAAAAGGCCGCCCAAAGGGCGGCCTTTTTCTTTTTTACTCTCTAAGTTCAGAATACCAAGTTCAGACGGATTTACTGCCAGATTTTGGAAGGTATTTTGGCGTGGAAGTGCTTTTGTATCCGTCTTTGTTACTTTCGTTTGAGCGCGAGGGGCTTGACAGGATTTCCACAGAGTGGCGGGAATTGGATAGAAGGCGGGGATTAGGGATCAGGGGGGCGGCAGCGGGGCGAAATGTCCGGATTGCCGGTGATCCGGCCAGCGAACTCGATCCTCATCCTTTAGTCTGACCGTTGTCAGCGCGGGCGTTATCGATCCATTCTCCGCATGGGAAAAGCAACCGCAGGTCCTTCTGCCCCTTGCTGCGCTTCGGGTCCCCAGGATGACAACGCGGGTGGGTTCGGCGTGGTTGCTGGCTGGTCGGGCCTACGGAAGTTTTCGAGCGGGGAAAGCAAAAGCAGGTCCCTCGCTCCGCCTGCCCATCCCGCTTGCAGCGGGACGGGGCCCCAAAGCGCGGAGGTCAGGATGACAAGTTCAGAAAGCAGGTCCCTCGGCTTCGCTCGGGATGACAAGTTCAGGGTTTGTGGGCGATGGATGGGTGACGGCCTGGGCGGGCATTCGGGATAGATTCGTTCTATGACTCTTGCGCGGGGGACTGAGCGGATCGAATCGGAGCGGCTGCTTTTACGGCGGCTCGACCTGGGCGATCTGGAGTTTCTGGTTCGGCTGCATGCCGATCCGGAGGTGGCGCGCTATCTTGCGCTGGGGCGGCCGCGGACGCGGGAGGAGTCAACCGCCTGGCTTGAGTCGGTGATGCGGAACTACGAGGAGCGTGGGCTGGGGCAGCTGGCGGTGGTGCGCAAATCGGATGGCGTGCTACTGGGGCGGTGTGGGTTGGCGGATCTGGTGGTCGAGGCAAGAGCCACGGTCGCTGCGGTGCCGCGGGGGTGGTATCACCGCGAGGAGGCGCCGGCGGACGCCGAGATCGTCTCGGAGCGGGAGCTGGGATACACGTTCGACCGCAGCAGCTGGGGGCAGGGATACGCGAGCGAGGCGGCGCGGTGCGTTTATGAGTATGCCCGCTATGAGTTGAAGCTGCTACGCGTGGTTTCGGTCATTCATCCGGAGAACGCTCGTTCTTTGCGGCTGGTTGAGCGGTTTGGATTGCGGCGCGAGGATGGGGTCGAAGTGGGGTCGCGGCTCTACGACCGGTTTGTGTGGCCAATGGGGGCTTGAGGGGCGGGCATTTTGCCGGGTTTGACCCGGCAGGGAAGCCTCGTCTCGCGGAAGTTCGCGCCATAAGAAGCGGAGAAGCAACCGCGGATTCTTCGCTTACCACCCCCAAACTGAGGAACGTTTGGGGCCCCTTGCGTTCAGAATGACAGCCTGATTCGGGTCAGCACTTGTTCCTGGAAGGGCGGAGGCGGCAAGGACGGGCCCCCCGACTCGCTTACGGCAGGTTTTTTGCCTGGGTCGACAGGTTCTGCACGAGCATCCAGAAAACGGTGAGACCGCTGAGGGTGATGAGGGTGGCGCGGATCCAGTGGGTGCTCATGGCACGCAGGTACATGGGGTCGAGGGCGCCGTCGGGGAGGCGGGCGAAGTGGGTCTGGGCCTGCCAGCGTCCCCAGAAGGCGGCGGTGAGGACGTAGACCAACACCTGGAGGCCGAGGTTGAGCCAGACGGGGAGCGCAGTGACGCCGGCGGGACGCCACCAGACCAGAGCGATGGCTCCAAAGAACGCGACGGCGGCGACGGGGAAGATAACGGGCTTGATCATCGCCCACCAGGCGTTGTGGTAAGCGGGGAAGTCTTTGGGGTCGACGTGGGTCCACAGGCGCCAGCCGAACTGGGTCATCCAGATATTGCCGGTGCCGTAGAACGTGGCGGCGAAGGTGACGATCAAAATCCATTGGGCTTTGGTCATGGGTGCGTCTCCTTGCGCGGGTTGCGAGGGGTGCGGGGTGCGAGGGGCGGCGAGTCTGAGTCGAGATAGAGCCGTTCGGAGGCTTGCAGGCCGGTCGCCAGCTCTCTGAGGAGGGCCAGGAGCTGGCGGCGGCGGGGTTCGGCCATGCCCAGGAGGCTGCGGACCAGGGCGCTTCCGGCGTTCATAGTGGGGAGGCTGGCGAAGAAGTCAGCCCCTTTCTTTTCGAGGAGGAGCGGCTCGCGGCGGCGGTCGTTGGGGTCCTTGCCGCGGCGGACGAGCTTTTTCTTGACCAGGCCGTCAACGACGTAGACCAGGGTGGAGGGGGCGACGCCCATGAGGCGGCTGATCTCGGCCATGGAGTCGACGCCGCGGGAGAGATGGCGGAGGACGCCGTGCTCGATGGAGGCGATGCCGGAGCGGTGGGATTTGAGGTGGGCTTCGAGGTCGGAGCGGGCGATTTTGGTGATGACGGAGCAGAGGGCGCGGATCTGGTCGGCCTGGGCGACGGCTTCGGCGGGTGCGGGTTGGCGGGCGCCGGGTTTCATTGTTCGATTTGAATCATTCGAAATGAATGATATTCGTTACAGGAAAGGGCCGTCAAGGGCGGGTCATCAGGCAGGGCAGCGGCGGGCATATGCAGGTTGGCCAGGAATTGACAACGGGACGGCGGGGCGGCAGGGTCGCTACACTTCAGTCCGCAGCGGGAAAGGGAATCGGCATGAGGAAGGGGAACGGTACTGTGGTCATAGTTGATGCGGCATGACACCCTTTCCACGGCGGGCGGAGTTTCTTCGTAACCAGCACCCTAAATAATTGTGAAGAGGTCTCTGCCGGGGAGATAGAATTCGTTGAAACGACGCAGTCATCAATCTTTGGGACATGAAATTGGCATTTACCCGCCTTTCTAATTTCATTACAAGGCTCTTAGTCTGCTTTGCGTTGTTCGCCGCAGCAAGCGCAGTTAGTGGGTGCGGCGGCGGCTCCAGCAGCGGCGGGGGAGGCGGGAGGCAGACAGCACCGGACTTCACCCTGTCTCTTTCTCCAGGCAGCCTCACGATCGCTGACGGTGCAGCAGCGTCGATCACGGCGACGGTGGCCGGCTCCAACGGGTTTGCATCCGCGGTCAGGCTTCAGATCAGCGGTCTGCCGGCGGGCGTCACCTGGTCTCCGACAGACGCGCAGGTCAGTCCCGGGTCGCCGCTGCAAATCACCTTCGCGGCCGCCGCAAAGGCCGCTGCCGGGACGGAGAACCTGACTGTGACCGGCACATCCGGATCGCTCGCCCACACCGTGTCTCTGGAACTGACGACGACCCCGCCGCCTCCAACCTTCCGCACCCGCTACACGCGAACCGATGCTGCGACGGAGTATTACACCGCGTTGAGGGAAAACTGGATGGTCTACGACTCAACCACCAATCGGTTCTTTGTCAGCGATCCCGGCAATAACAGAATTGAGGTTCTTGACGCGGGCAAAGAGGCCGAGATCGCGACCATTCCGGTTCCGGGCGCTTCCGGAATTGATGAGACACCCGATCATTCCATCCTTTATGCGGGCACACAAATCGGCGATGTGTATGCCATTAATCCCCTCACCATGCAGGTAACGCAGCGTTATCCCGCCGCCCAGATTGGACCGACGGGTTTCTATGCCTATGAAGTGCGCGTGCTGGCCAATGGAAGCCTCGCGCTACTCGGGGATGCGCAGGGTGTGGAGGTGGACGGCTACGGTGGTGTGGCCGTCTGGAATCCCGGCGATAACTCGCTCACGGATTACACAGGCTTCTGCTCCAGTTCGACAGGGATCTTTACCGTCATCGAGGACCGTTCATTGATTGCGGTGGGAAGCGGCCCCGAGAGCGGACCTGCGTTCTGCACTTTGAATCCCGTTACCGGCCAGCAAAGTTTTCTGTCAACCGCGCAGCTCAACGCGTATCGCACGAGCGATGTTGCGCCGACTCCCGATGGAAAGTCTCTCCTCTTTCCGATGACGAATTCCACCAGCACCGGTTTTGCCGGAGAGGTAGCAGTTATAGACTCGCAAACTCTTCAGCAGACGGAAACCTTCTCGGTCGCAGGCGATACCTCGTCCGCCGCGTCGATGATCGTAAGCCCCGATTCGCAAACCCTGTATATAGGGGATGGGCAGGGCATTCTTTACGCCTATACGATCGCCACGGGCAAGGAGGCGGGATGGATGCCGAACCTGACCGTTGAACCGACTTCAGGTGGTTCTGCGTTTGGCCCCATCACCAATCCCAACCTTCAGGCCTTCGATGGCACGGGTCTTCTGGCTGGCCCAATGGAGGAGGGGGTAGGCTTTCTGGATACCACCACTCTGCAGACAGGGCCGGTGGGCAGCACTTTTCTGAATGGTTATGCTGTTCCTGCCACAGGACCGGTGGCTGGCGGAACTGAGATTCAGCTTGAGAACACGGCACCCTCGGCTCAGATGAATGCCGCGTACCTGGGAGGGAATCCAGCCTCCTCGTTTTCGCAGGGCAGCGCGGAGTTTAACGTGACCACGCCGGCCGGTTCCGCGGGGCCAGCGGATCTCTACGCAATGATGACCAACGGTGGAATGTTGATCGTTCCGGAAGCATTCAGTTACGGGCCCACCATTCTTGAAGTGACTCCGAACGCCGCGACAGCTGAAGGGGAGGGAACAGGGATTATCTACGGATATGGGCTGGGATCCACGGCCTATAACAGCCCGATTCCCACGGATCTGGAGATCACGGTCGACGGCACCGCAGCGACGGTCACGGGATACGCTTCAAATGCGTATGGATCAGAGACTCCACCCTTTAACCTGCAGGCTGTTGCCTACGCGGTTCCCCCGGGCACAGCGGGCACGTCGGCCGATGTCACGGTCAGCACCTCATCCGGAAGCGCGACGGCGTCCGGCGCTATGCACTATCTGCCGGCGGTGCAGCAGTTCCCGCTCGCGGGCGCTGTTCTGGCGGAGGGCGTTTACGATCCGACGCGGGACCTTTACTACTTCACCGATGCATCGGAGATTCGGGTCTTTTCGCTGAGCCAGGGGCAGTGGCTCGGTTCTATCACCGTTCCCGTCGCGCCGAAGGGCTCGAATCATCGCTTGCTGGGCATCGCCCTTTCGCCGGATGGAACCAGGCTCTCGGTCTCCGATATAGGCACCGGGGAAATCTACTTACTTAATCCAGAATCGCCCGCTACAGCGCAGTCCTTCCCCGTCTCTACTTACTTCGCGAAACAACTCACGACTCTACCAGGCGTAACCACCTATCCAGCGGGTCTGGCCATCGACAACGCCGGTGAAATCTACTATGCGGCATTCATCGTGGGCGCGGATGGGGGTGACGGCTTCTTCAAGCTTGATACGAACACCGGTGCGGTGACGGACTATGGAATCGAATCTTTCGGTGGCTACCTGTCCCGCGCGGCGCTCACATCCGATGATTCCCGGGCTTTCTTTAATAACGACGGCGAAGTCTTCAGCGTCGCTACCGCGACGGATACGATTACGTATGCCGTCGAAGACCCGGGATGCTGCTACGGAGATTACGATCTGACCCTCGCTCCGGGGCAAAGCACCTTGGAGGCAACTGACTACCTCTACGATCCCAATCTGAATGCGCAATCGAATCTCGTCCTCAACGATCGAGAAGCCATGAATATCGCTTATGTGTACGGAAACAAGCTGAGCCCGGACGGCGCGCTGCTTTTTAGTCCGACGACAAATGGCATTGACGTTTTCGATGGCAGGCTGGGGACTCTGCGAACCCGAATCTCCCTTCCGGTGGCGCTGTCTCAAAATTTTGATGCTCTGGTGAGCGACGGGAAGGACAATGTGCTGATCGCCATTACCGGCGCGACCGGCAACGGCATTGCCGTCGTCGACCTGAGCTCCCTGGCTGAGCCCGCGCCGCTGTCCTACCTGCAACGAAAGGCTCGCTCACAGGATTTCCCGAGGGGCGATCCTGCGGATGAAGGATTGCAGACACACCCGAAGACCTTAATACGGAATCGACGGCAAATCCCGGTAACGGTCATTCGTCACGTCACCAATGGCGTCTTCCTGAGAAGGGGCGAGGCAACACCGGCGAAACCGGTACCCTGAGGCGAGCTTAAGTCGCAGCCAGGAGCAAAGACCTCAAACGGCGCACGGTGCCAGAATGGGGCACCCGCTCGCGCGTGCCCTGTGCGAGATGTCACAGGTTTAGGTGACCTTCGTCACGGAGGAGGCCGGGCGGCAAAGCGTAGGGTCAGGACACAAGCCCGAAGAGGAAGGGGGGCTTTCACTTATGCCAGCTTCCAGTGGGCACCATCATTCTCATGCACAGACGACGATTTTGCGGGGGGCGCAGCGGTTTCCGTTCCGCACGATCGTGGCGGCAACCGATTTTTCCGAAGGGTCGTCGGCGGCGCTCCAGTGCGCGCAGGAGATTGCGCGCGTGCAGCATGCGCGGCTGCTTCTGATCCACGTCATCGATCCGGTGGCCTACGCGTTTCCCGACGGGGCGCCGGAGGCGCTGAAGCGGGACGAGGTCGCGCGCGAGGAACTGGCGCGGATTGAGGCCGAGGTACGGCAGCACGGGGTCCCGGTGCACTCGCGGGTGGAGACGGGGATTGTGTGCGAGCGGATCCTGCTGTCGCTGCGGGATCACAAGGCGGCGCTGCTGGTTCTGGGGACCAGGGCAGTGACGGGCGCGGGGCGGGCGGCGCTGGGGCGGGTGACGCGGCAGCTGCTGACGGAGTCGCCGTGCCCGATTCTGACGGTGGCGCCGGACGATCCTGCCGATGGGACGAAGCCTGCACGGCATTTTGGGCACTGGCACAATGTGCTGGCGGCGACGGACTTCTCGCCGGCGTCTTTGAGCGCGCTGCATTATGCGCAGAGGATTGCGGGGCGGCATTTGATCCTGCTGCACACGGCGCGGTGCGGGCGGCATGAGGAGTGTCCTAATTGTTTGGAGCGGCTGCGGTTTTTAGCGCCGTTCAACGAGTCGCACACGATTCCGGTGGACCACGTGGTGACGGGCGGCGAGCCGGCGGAGGAGATCGTGAAGGCGGCGCAGCACCTGGGGCCGGACCTGATTGTGCTGGGGGCTCCGTCGCCGGAGCACCAGGAGCACGATCTGGAGCACAGCACGGTGGCGCAGGTGGTGGCGGCGGTGCGGTGCCCGGTGCTGATTGTGCCGGAGAATCGGGAGAAGTATTCGGATGAGCTGATTGAGGAGGTTGCGACGGCGTAGCCGTCGCAGGGATTAGGGATTAGGGTTTGGAGTTTAGAAATCCCATGTCTCCGGGGAGACATGGGATTTTTGTTTGCGGAGGGTGGGAGAAACCTGAAGGGTTCCTGGCTCGGTGGTATCGGCGGGATTCTTCGCTTGCGCTCAGAATGACGGTAGTTTAGCGGAGGGTTTGGCCGGGGTCGGTGTGGATGACTTCTACGTTGGTGCCGGATAGTTCTTTTTCGAGGGCGTCGGGTGTGCCGGTGAGGGCGGGGAAGGTTCCCCAGTGGATGGGAAGGACGGTCTTTGCGCCGATGAACATGGCGGCGAGCGCGCCGGCTTTGGGGCCCATGGTGTAGTGGTCGCCGATGGGGAGCATGGCGATGGTGGGGTGGTGGAGCTCGCGGATGATCTGCATGTCAGAGAAGACGCCCGTGTCGCCGGCGTGGTAGAGGACCGGTCCGTTGTCGATGGCGATGACAAAGCCGGCGGGTTCGCCGCCGTAGACGGTCTTGTCGCCGTCGCTGATGCCGGAGGAGTGGCGGGCCTCGGTGAGGGTGAAGGTGACGTCGTTGTGCTTGTGCGAGCCGCCGATGTTCATGCCGGTGGCCTTGTCCTGAGGGATGCCTTTGGAGGTGAGCCAGCCGATGAGCTCGACCATGCCGAAGACGGCGGGGCCGTGCTTTTTGGCGACGGGGACGGCGTCGGCAATGTGGTCCATGTGACCGTGGGTGAGGAGGAGGAGGTCGATCTTGTCGGGGAGCTTGTAGCCTTTGGGAAATTTGGGATTGTGCTCGATGAAGGGGTCGATGAGGATGGTGGTCCCCTTCGCGGTTTGGATGAGGACGGTGGCGTGACCCAGCCAGGTGATGGCGGCGCCCTGGAGATTTGGCATCGGGGAAAACCTCTGCTGGGTAGGTTACAGGTTGCAGGTTACAGGTTGCAGGTGGGGCCGCCGCCAGACCTTGTGACTGCGACTTGACGAAGAAGGCCGACTGGGCGTAGTTTGTCTCGCATGGGCGAACAAAAGGCGAATATGTGGAAGAAACCGGCCGCATCTGTGATGGCGGGCGGGGCTGCTGCTCTGGCGGCGGTTGAAGCGGCTGACGGGCCGACCCTGTTTCCCATCGTTGGGCAGGGTCCCGTGGGGATTGCGCGGCTGGCGGCGGAGGGCGAGGCGGCCGGGGAGCGGAAGCTGGTGGTGTTTCGAACGCTGGCTCCACGGTCGCTGCTGAACCGGACCGACTCGAAGCGGATGCCGTGGATGACGTGGACGATCAATCCGTACCGTGGGTGCGAGTTTGGGTGCAAATACTGCTATGCGCGGTACACGCACGAATTTATTCATCCCCAGGCAGGAGCGGGGAGGGAGGAGCTGGGAGGGGGAAGGCAGGAGCCTGGAGGAGAAACGGATGCGTATGAGCTGTTCGAGCGGGAGATCTTTATCAAGCAGCATGCGGCGTGGCTGCTGAGGCAGGAACTGGGGCAGGTGCGTCCGGGAGAGTACATCGGGTTGGGGACGGCGACCGATCCTTACCAGCCGGTGGAGCGGACGGCGAAGGTGACGCGGAGCGTGCTGGAGGTGCTGGCGGAGCGGGCGGGGCTGACGCTGGGGATTGTGACCAAGTCCACGCTGATTGAGCGGGACGTGGATCTGCTGCAGCGGATCGCGGAGCGGAACAAGCTGAGCGTGTGCCTGACGATCACGACGCCGGATGCGAAGCTGGCGCGGATTCTGGAACCGCGTGCGCCGAGGCCTGATCTGCGATTTCAGACGGTGGAGCGGCTGCGGGCTGCGGGGCTGCGGGTGGGGATCTTGTGCTCGCCGCTGATGCCGGGGATCACCGACACGCCGCGGGCTCTGGAGGCGATGGCGCGGCGGGCGAAGAAGGCCGGGGCGAGCTTCTTCGCGTCGCAGCCGCTGTTTCTTAAGCCGTGCTCGAAGGGGGTGTTTCTGCGGTTTGTGCGGGAGCATTTTCCGGCGCTGGAGCCGATGTATGTGGCGCGGTATGGGGATCGCGCGTTTGTGTCGAAGGCGTATCGGGAGCGGGTGGCTGCGCTGGTGAAGGCGGTGGTACGGAAGCATGGGCTGGAGTCGCGGTTTGAGGCGCGCGGGGTGCCGGCGGTGGGGCCGGAGCAGGGGACTCTGGAGTTTGGGGTTTAGGGTTTGGAGTTTACAGGGCGATTCACCACGGAGGACACAGAGAGCACAGAGGGTTTCGGTGAGAAACCCGAGGGCGCTGTACTGGAACGGGCTCCCGCGGGATTCTTCGCCGCCTGAAGGCGGCTCAGAATGACGGTCCGTTGTGGGGCTTCCCAACCTGTCCGCCAAATGCGGGCGGACAAGGATGGGGCACCTGGACTTTTGGCCGGAGCAGGGGGCTCTGGAGTTTGGAGTTTAGGGGTTGGAGTTTACAAGGCGATTCACCACAGAGGACGCAGAGAGCACAGAGGGTTTCGGTGAAAAACCCGAGGGCGCTGTTGTGGAATGGGCTCCCGCGGGATTCTTCGCCGCCTGAAGGCGGCTCAGAATGACGGTCCGTTGTGGGGCTTCCCGCCATGTCCGCCAAATGCGGCGGACAAGGATGGGGCACCCGGTTTTGTTCCCTGTTCTGTTACCGATCTACTGAGCCTGCGGGGCGGCCTGCTCCGGGACGGCGTCGGGGTAGAGGTTTTTGATGGGGGCGTTGTCCTGCTCGCGGAGTTCGGGGTGGGGCAGCGGTTTGCGCGGCAGCATCTGGTCGCGCATGGCGGTGTTGTAGACAAAGATGGCTTCGACGACCGCAGCTTGTTTCAGGTCGCTGGGCTGGAGCTCTTCGTAGACGTCCATGTTGGAGTGGTGGGTGCGGGTTTCGTAGTCGAGCTCGTCCTGGATGAACTGGAAACCCGGGATGCCGACGGCGTCAAAGGAGAGATGGTCGGTGCCGCCGGTGTTCTGCATGGTGAGGGTGGTGACGCCCAGGTCCTTCAGCGGCTTGATCCACTGAGCGAAGATGGGCCCCACGGCGGCGTTGTCCTGGAGGTAGACGCCACGGACTTTGCCTGATCCGTTGTCGAGGTTGAAGTAGCCGGAGATGAGGCGCTGCTCAGGTTTGATCTCGAGCGGGCCGGCGGCGCGGCGCATGAACTCCGGCAGAGCGGCCTGGTCGGGCGCGGTGGAGAGCGGCGCGAAGCCGAAGTGCTCCTTGACATAGCCACGGGAGCCGAAGAGGCCTTCTTCCTCGCCGGACCACAACGCGATGCGGATGGTGCGGCGGGGCTGGACGTGGAGGGCGGTGAGGATGCGCATGACTTCCATGGCGACCAGCGTGCCGGCGCCATTGTCGGTTGCGCCGGTCCCGGCGATCCAGCTGTCGAGGTGACCGCCGACCATCACGACCTGGTCCTTCAGGTTGGGATCGGTGCCGGGGATCTCGGCGACGGTGTCGTAGCCGTGCTCATGGTCGCCGGTGAATTTGGTTTCGACGTCCATCTGCACGGTGACGGGGACGTGGGCTTCGAGGAGGCGGTACATGCGGCCGTAATTCTCGATGGCCATGACGACGGTGGGGACCTTCATTTCGTGGCCCCGGATGTAAGGGGTGCGGCCCATGGAGGCGCCGTTGTCGTCGAAGATGGTGCCGCCGGAGCCGCCGCCGTCGCGTCCATCGCGGCTGGGCCGGATGACGGCGAGGGCGTGCTCATCGGCGAGGAACTGGATGAGCTTGTCGGTAAGCTTCATGCGCTCCATGTACATGCGGAGGCGGCGCTGGAATTCAGGGTTCGGACCCTGGATGGGGAACTGCGCGATCTCCTGGAGCTGCTGGTCGGTGTAGCGGGAGAAGAGAGCCTGATCGACGGGCGGGACGGGGCGCATGTCGCCGAGGAGAACGATTTTGCCGTCGAGCTTGCCGTGGTATTGGTCGAAGTCCTTCTCGTCCTGGATGTTGACGTAGACGACGGGTGCGGTGACGGGGCCGCTGGTGGCCGGGGACCACGGCGTGGCCTGGGCGATGAAGACGGCGGTATCGGGCGAGGTCATGCGGACCCAGGTGTTGAGCTGCTGCCAGCCCATGCCGAATTCGCCCCAGTCGTCGAGGTGGGCGTTGACGCAGCCCATGGCGGTGAGCTGATCGCGGGTCCACGCATTGGCTCGGGCCATGTTGGGCGAGCCGGTGAGGCGCGGGCCGATGTCGTCAGTGAGCGCGGAGGCGTACTGCATGATGCGGGAGTGCTCGAAGCCTTCGTCGCGGATGCGCTGGTACATGGTGAGGTCGAGCTTTTCAACGGCGGGCTGTGGCTCGGACCATGGGCCGACGTCGGGATCGTTCGAGGTCGCGGCGGGACTATCGGCTTTGGGCTCGGGCTTGTGCTTCTTTTGCGCGGATGCGGCGAGAGGCAATGCCGCGCACAGGGCGAGAGCGACGGTTAGAGACAAACGGGAGCGGACGAGCATCAGTGGATCCTCCGGAAAGGGAAACAGCTGGGGATGAACGGAAGAAACAGCGTACAGGGTGCAGGGGACAGCGTACAGGGGATAGCTGGGAGGGAGGAGGAAGGAGGAAGGAGGGAGGAGCGGGTAGCTGGTAGCCCGTAGCTGGTAGCCGGTAGCCTCTAGACAGTAGCCGGTAGCCCGTGGCCGGTAGCCGTAGCCCGGGGCTGTCGCGAAGGCTACGCTACGGCTTCGGGTTCGGCGGGCTGGGGGGTGGAGTTGTCAGGGAGGGGTTCGCGCTGGAGGCCGTCGGCGGGGAAGAAGACGGTGAAGATGGTTCCGGTGCGGGGGCCGTCGGCGCAGCTGCGGACGCGGGCGGTGGCGTGGTGCTTGCGGAGGATCTGGTCGCTGACCCAGAGGCCGAGTCCGGTACCGGTGGCTTCTTTGGTGGTGAAGAAGGGCTCGAAGATGTGGCGGAGGGCGTCAGGGGCGATGCCTGTGCCGGAGTCGGCAACGGTGACATGGACGCCCGGCGTTGGCTGACCGTTCATGGTGCGGGTGATGCTGCGAGCGCGGATGCTCAGGCGGCCTCCAGCGGGCGTCATGGCGTCGAGTGCATTGCCAATCAGGTTGGCGAAGACCTGGCGCAACTCGCCGGCGAGACAGAAGAGTGGAAGATCGCCAGGGTAGCCGCGGCGGACATCGACCTGGAGTGACTGAATGCGGCCGGTGTGGAGCGTGAGAACCGAGTCGAGGAGCTCGCTGACATTGGCTTCGACGGGCAGGGTGGACTGGCGGTAGAAGCGGAGAGTTTGCTGCGTGATTTCCGAGACGCGGGTGACTTCCTGCTGGGCCAGCTCCGCGAAATGGGCGGGCTCGGGGGCGAGGTCTTCCTGGCGGATGAGGAAGAGCAGGTTCATCACGGATTCGAGCGGGTTGTTGATCTCGTGAGCGATGGAGGCGGCGAGGCGGCCGGCGGCGGCGAGCTTTTCGGTGCGGCGGAGAGCCTCTTCGGCGCGGCGCTGCTCGGTGGTGTCGACGAGGATGGCGCCGACCCAGCGAGTGACGCCGGGATCGGTGTGGACGGGATAGAGGTGCACAAGCCAGCTGCGGAGGCGTCCGGGTTCGGGCTCCCATGCGATGTCGAGATCGCGAACCGGGCGGCCGGTGGTGAAGACGGTCTCGATGCATTGCTCGAGATTGGCGGCGGCGGTTGGCGGGAGGATGCCGGCGACGGTGCGGCCGATGTGGAGGGCGAAGGCGTAGCCGCTCATGTCGGCAAGGAACTGGTTGACGCGGACGAAGCGGTATTTGCGATCGAAGAAGGCAAAGCCGATGGGGGCGTTCGCGAGCATGGAGTCGAGAAGAGCGAGGGTCTCGTTAAGTCCGGCGCGCTGCTCCTGAATGGAGGCGACCATGCGATTGAAGGCTTCGGTGAGGTCGGCGACCTCGTTGCCGGAGGTGACCGGCAGAGGGAAGCCGGCGGTGTCTTCGGGATTCTGGCTGAGGCGGCCGGCGGTGCGAATGAGCAGTTCGAGCTGCTGGGAGGTGGACTGGGCGAGGATGGCGGCGATGAGCGTGCAGGCAAACAGGACAAAGAGAGCCCAGAGGACGGTGATGCGGACGAGGGAACGGAGATCGGCCTCGTCCTGGGTGGAGTTGGGGTAAATCCAGACCAGCATTGCGACCTGGCCGGCCTGGCGAACGGGGGCGACGGCTTCCCATTGTTTGTTGCTGGCGGCAAAAATGACCGGCTGATCGAGGCGGCGGAGGTAAGTTTTTTCCTTATCGGAGAGGACCAGCTTGCCGAGGACGGTGGGGTCGGTGCTGGCGATGGTGCGGCCCTGCAGGTCGGTGATCTGGGCGGCATTGACGCTGGGGGCTTCAGCGGCGCTCTGGACGACGCGGCTGAGGGCGTTAGCCTGATGGCTGTCAGCAGCGAGGGAGCCTTCGGCGGCGACCATGAAGGCCTGGCTTTCGAGGCGGCGGCGCAGGCGCTGGGAGAGCTCGATTCGCTGCTGGCGAACGAGGAGGACGGTGAAGATGCTGACCACCACGAGCTCGAACAGGACCAGAGCAGCCATGAACTGGCCGCGAATCGTGCGTGGTCTCAGAAACGGCATAGGGCAAACAATCCAATAAAAAGAAAAAGCGAAACCAGGAGTCAGCCTAAAAAAGCAGCAATACGGTGGTCTATGCGCGGAACGCGGGGCGCGAAGCCCTGAGCCCGCCGGGAGTCATTGAGCCTGCAGGCCCGCCAGCGATGCGATGGGGGACTGTAGTTTCATTCTGAGGTCCTGAGCAATCTGACGGCCATGGAAGCGGCCGTTCTCGATAAAAATTTCGTTGGTGCGATCGCCGGCAATGATGACGCCGGCGAGGTAGATGCCGGGGACGTTGCTCTCGAGCGAAGACGGATCGCAGGAGGGGCAGCGGTCGTCGCCTTCGATGCGGACGCCGAGGGATTCGAGGAAGGCGAAGTCAGGCCGGTAGCCGGTGAGGGCGAGAACGGCGTCATTGGTGAGGAACTGGGGGCCCTGCGGCGTGGACAGGGTGACGGAATCGGGATCGATGCGGGTGACGGTAGTGTTGAAGTACGCGGTGATCTCGCCGTTTTTGATGCGGTTCTCAATGTCGGGCAGGATCCAGTACTTGACGTGGCGGTGCATGGCCGGCCCGCGATGGACGAGGGTGACGCGGGCTCCATGACGCCAGAGCTCGAGGGCAGCGATCGCAGCCGAATTCTTGCCGCCGATGACGAGGACGTCGAGGTTGTAATAAGGATGCGGGTCGTCGTAGTAATGGCGGACTTTGGGGAGGTCTTCGCCGGGGATGTTCATGAGGTTGGGAAGGTCGTAATAGCCGGTGGCGACGATGAGCTTGCGGGAACGGAAGATGCTGGTGCGGCCGAAGTCGTCGCGGGTATGGACCTGGAAATCGAGGTCGCGGCCGAGGACCTGCTCGACGCGGTGGTACTGGCGGACGTCGAGCTGATAGAACATGGCGACCTTGCGGTAGTACTCGAGGGCCTCGTTGCGGGAGGGTTTGGCGTTAGGCGAGGGGAAGGGGATGTCGCCGATCTCCAGCAGCTCCGAGGTGGTGAAGAAGGTCATGTGGGACGGGTAGTGGAAGAGGGAGTTGCAGAGGCAGCCCTTGTCGATGAGGGCGGTGCGGAAGCCGGCGCGCTGGGCGTCGATGGCGCAGGCCATGCCGGTGGGACCGGCGCCGATGACGAGGACGTCGAAGGCGTCGGTGGGGTGGGCTCGGTGGGGGGCATCGGGCATGCTCTTTAGATTAGACGATGGGGATGGGGAGAGGTGGGGGTCGTCTCAGACAAGCTCGAAGTCAGGCAGACGCGAGGCCTGGCGGTCGAAGGTGAGGGTGGTTGTGCAGCCGGCCCACGTGCCGAGTGCGCCGATGAGTGCGTCGGAGAAGGACGCTGCTCCGGATTCAAAGTAGGACAGGGCGGTGAAGACTTCGCGCTCGTTCTGGACGAGGATCGTCGTTGATCTCAGGAGGTCGTGAATGATTGCAGCGATGGCTTCGGTGGCCAGGGCGTACGAGTGGCGCAGAACCCACGCCATCTCTGCCAGGCTAACGAGGCTGATAAATCCAGGGCTGTCCTCTGTGAGCCGCTCCTCCATGATGTACCGGGCACGGGCCGACTGCACCTCATCGTCCTGGGTGAGATAAATCACGAGAATGTTGGTGTCGATTCCGATCACCGGCGCGTTCCACGACTGAATCGCTCGGCGGCGCCCTTCGCGATGGCCGCGTCCATCTCCTCGAGAGAAACAGGAGGGCCTTTGCGTTTAGCAACGATGCCGCGGAGGGCGGAGACGTGGATCTTCGGGAGGATGACGAGTTGTCCATCAGGCCGGATGAAGAATTTGACACGATCGCCAGGTTTGATCCCCAGGTGATCCCGGGCTTCTTTTGGGATGGTGACCTGGCCTTTGCTGGTGAGAGCGGACTCCATGTCTTCAACCTCCCCTTACATTTTACCAAAAGTAATACCGGGGTAGGTGTCTGATCACTTCTGATACGAAACCTTCGTCATGCCGGTAACGGGCAACAGGAGTGCGAACGTCTTCGCCTCGATTAACCTTGGGGTAAGGATATTTTCATGGCGACGATTCGGCAGGACGATTTTATTCAGAGCGTGGCGGATGCGCTGCAGTACATCAGCTACTACCATCCGGTGGATTACATCACCAGCCTGGCGCGGGCTTACGAGCGCGAGGCGTCGCCGGCAGCGAAAGATGCGATGGCGCAAATCCTGGTGAATTCGCGCATGTGCGCCGAGGGCCATCGGCCGATTTGCCAGGATACGGGGATCGTGACGGTGTTTCTGAAGATCGGGATGGATGTGCGCTGGGACGCGACGATGACCGTCCAGGAGATGGTGGATGCGGGGGTGCGGCGGGCGTATCTCGATCCTGACAACACGCTGCGGGCGTCGATCCTGGCCGATCCGGCGGGCGCGAGAAAAAATACGAAGGACAATACGCCGGCCGTGGTGTCGATCGAGATGGTGAAGGGCGGCAACGTCGATGTGACGGTGGCGGCGAAGGGCGGCGGCAGCGAGGCCAAATCGAAGTTCGCGATGCTCAATCCGTCGGACTCGATTGTGGAGTGGGTGTTGAAGACGGTGCCGACGATGGGTGCGGGATGGTGTCCGCCGGGCATGCTGGGGATTGGGATTGGCGGGACGGCGGAGAAGGCGATGCTGCTGGCGAAGGAATCGCTGATGGATCCGATCGACATGCGCGAGTTGCTGGATCGCGGGCCGAAGAATCGGCTGGAAGAGCTGCGGGTGGAGATCTACGAGAAGGTGAACCAGCTGGGAATCGGCGCGCAGGGATTGGGCGGGCTGACGACGGTGCTGGACGTGAAGGTCCGCGACTATCCGACGCATGCGGCGAATTTGCCGGTGGCGATGATTCCCAACTGCGCGGCGACGCGGCACGCGCACTTTGTGCTGGACGGGTCGGGTGCGGTTACACTGAAGCCGCCGTCGCTGAACGACTGGCCGGAGCTTACGTATGACGTGTCGTCCGCACGGAGGGTGAATCTGGACACGGTGACGCGGGCGGAAGCAGCTACGTGGAAGCCGGGCGAGGTCCTGCTGCTGCGGGGCAAGCTACTCACGGGGCGCGACGCGGCACACAAGCGGATGACCGACATGCTCAACCGCGGGGAGAAGCTGCCGGTGGACTTCACGAACCGGTTCATCTATTACGTGGGGCCCGTGGATCCGGTGCGGGAGGAAGTGATGGGACCCGCCGGGCCGACGACGGCGACGCGCATGGACAAGTTCACGCGGCAGATGCTGGAGCAGACGGGCCTGCTGGGCATGGTGGGCAAGGCGGAGCGCGGGCCCACTGCTATCGAGGCGATCCGCGACAACCACGCCGTGTATCTGATGGCGGTGGGCGGGGCGGCCTATCTGGTGTCGAAGGCGATTCGCGCGGCGAAGGTGGTCGCGTTCGAGGACCTGGGCATGGAGGCGATCTACGAGTTCACCGTCGAAGACATGCCGGTGACGGTGGCTGTGGATGCCGAGGGGACGTCAGTGCACGAAACCGGACCGCGGGAGTGGAAGCAGCGGATCCAGACGGAGTTTGCGGGCGTGGCGATCCTGGCCTAAAAGCAGGGATTAGGGTTTGGGGGTTAGGGTTTAGACGATCCTGCGCAAGGCCAGATCGTCGGCCAGGTTCAGCGACCCGTCTGTGTCAGGGCTTTCCGAACCTACAACGACCTTGCCAAAGCCAGCTCTACGATTTTGCCGATCATATCCGTGTACGAGTAGCCGGCTTTTTTCGCCGCCATAGTGAATTCGGCGGCGCTGGCCAGCCAGGGGTTTGGATTCGCTTCGATCACGTACACCTCGCCTTTTTTGTTGAGGCGCATATCGATGCGGCCGTAGTCGCGCAGCTTGAGAGCGCGCCAGGCGGCGAGCGCGGTATCCGAAAGTTTTTTTCGGACATCGTCGCTGAGATCCTCGGCGGGCGCGGACTTGGTCACCTTGTAGGCTTCGGTTTCGTGATCGAATTTCACATCCTGGCCGGCGATTTTCGGGGTTCCGCGCGGCAGCTTGGAGAGATCGAGCTCAACGAGCGGGAGCACCTCGGCGTTCTCGTTGCCGAGGACGGACGCGTAAATCTCGCGACCTTCGATGTACTCCTCGATGAGCGCGGGGCTGTCGAATTCTTCGTGGATGTAATGGATGCGCTCCATCAGCTCTTTCACGCTCTCGACGACCGAGCCGGTGTCAATGCCAATGGAGCCGTCTTCGGAGACGGGCTTGACGATGAGCGGGAATTCGATGTCGTGCGAGTGGTCGGTGAGGCCTTTGTAGGAAGTGGCGAAGTCCGGCGTCTTGATTTTGTGAAAGTCGAAGATCTTTTTCGCGATGGCCTTGTCCTGGGCGAGGTAAAGAGCCTGCGGGCCGCCGCCGGTGTAGGGGATATGCAGCAGGTCGAGATAAGAGGCCAGCTTCATGTCCGCGGTGTCGTCGCCGGCATAGGACTCGGTGAGATTGAAGATCAGGTCGGCTCCGCATTTGCCGAGCGCGAAGAGCGACTGATTCCGGCCATCGAGAATGTGATAGGAAGGCACGTGCCCGAGTTTGGTGAGGGCTTCGAAGATCTCTTCGCGGTCGCGGAGCGGATTTTCCTTCTTCTTGCGTCGCTTGCCGGTTTTGCTGCGCAGCGGCTTTACCGGCTCCGGATCGGGTTCCGGTGGGCCCTCTTCCCATACGTCGTGCAGGATGGTGACTTTCAGCGTTGCCATGAGGCCTCGTTCGTTGGTTGGGGCCCATCCGCTCTGGGGGCCGGATGCGAAGCACGAGTGAAAGAACGTCTCAGGGCAGAATGAACTTGCCCCGCGTGATGTAGTTCATCGCCAGCGCAGTGGCGTACACCGAAACTTCGGTCAGATATTCCTTCTCACATCTTACGTCCGCGCGCAGTCCGAGTTCACCGACTTTTGCTTCGATGGTTTCGATTAACTTTTTGACGAGCGGACGCTGCACGCCGGTCCAGTAGTTCACTTTGTCGGCGAGAACTTTGCGATTCTCGCGCAGAAGATCGACGGCGGGACGAACGTTTTTCCTGCGGCGCTTCGAGACGTTGAAGATGTCGTGGAGATCCGTGTCGAGCGGCAGCTCGCCGGGCGTGAGTTGCTGGTCGAGCGCGCGTTGGTAGAACTCGCCTACGGTGACGCTCATCTCGTCCACGGTGATGTCGGTGTCGCCGTGGTCGATGATGGGGTCGGCTTCGCGGAGGCGGTGGCCGACGCGATCCATATAGAGCAGCTTCTTCATCGCGCCCCAGCCCTTGTAGCGTTTGCGCCAGTTGGAGCGCGGAGTGAGCCAGACGGCAAAGGTCTCGGCGAAGTCCTCGTCGGGATGCTTCTGCGCGTACCAGCCTTCCATGTGGCGGACAAACTGGCGCGAGAAGGGAACCGGCTTGTAGTTGTCGCGATAGGCGCGGCGGAAGGGTCCGAAGAGATGCCGCCACTCCTGCGTTTTGTAGAGCGCGTAGGCGTAGTTGAAGGCGTGGCCGGCCTCGTGGCGGAGGTACATCATGATCTGGCGCGCGTCCTCGATGTCGTTCATTTCGGATTCGAGGCGCTGGAGCTTGGGATCGGCGAGATAGAAGGGGATGCCGATGACCGGCTCCTGGTTGGGGCAGCCCCACTCGTCGGTAAGGTAGCAGCGGGGGCGGAAGCGGCTGAGGCCTTTTTCGCTCAGCTCCTTGTAGAGTTGCTGGACGAAGCGCTCGAGGGGCGAGCCTTCCAGCTTGAGGCCAAGCTGCTGAATGGGCTGGGAGAGGATCTCCTGGACCTCAGCCGGGGCTTTTTCAAAGTTGGCCACAGATGGACGAAGCCTAGCAGAAGTGGCCGTTCCGGCATAGGACTGGCCGTCCAGGCGGGCCGCCTTCGGCGCCGACAGCATCCTACCGCCTGCTATATACGTCTGAGTAGTAGCGGCGTACGCTGCGCGACGCCTGCCTGAGCTGACTGACGGAATGAAATCAGCCTTAAGCATGGGCCTTTGGGTTATGGCCCTGGTTGCCGCCTTCGCCGGCTCGCCGTCCGGGGCGCAGACGGGACGTGCGCCCACGCCTGCTGACGCGCCGGGTGCGGTGACGAACCAGAAGGCACGCACCGCGCACGCTCAGACTGCCGAGCTTTTCGGCACCGTAACGACCTCCGGCGGAGATACCGTGGTGACCGGCGCCACCGTTACCCTGCGGAATGCTGTGACGCACGCAATCCGGTCCGACACGACCAGCGATACAGGGCTCTTTTCGTTTGCCGATGTTCCCGGGGGTACGTACACCATCGCGATCCAGGGCCCGGGATTCGTTCCGTGGGTCTCTGCGCCGCTGAACGTCCACCCGGGCGACTACCGCCAGATCCCGAAAATTGTGATCACGATCAGGGCGGCCGCATCCACGACTCTGGTGACCGCCTCGCGTTATCAAGTCGCCGAGCTCCAGCTTGAGTCAGAGGAGAAGCAGCGGATCGCGGGAATCATTCCCAATTTCTACGTCTCGTATCTTCCCGATGCCGCACCGATGTCGGCCGGACAGAAGTCTCGCCTGGCCATGCGCTTTCTTTTCGATCCCACTACTTTTATCACCGCCGGCATCACCGCGGGCATTGAGCAGGGCGATAACGTCTTTCCCGGTTTCGGACCGGGCTCGGTGGGCTTTGCCAAACGCTATGGCGCTGCCTTTGCCGATAATGCTTCGTCCGATCTGATCGGCAACGCGCTGCTGCCGGTCCTGTTCCGGCAGGATCCGCGCTTCTATTACCGTGGCGGAAGCATCCGGTCGCGCACGCTCTATTCGCTCGCCAGCGTCTTCGTCTGCAAGGGAGACAATGGCCGCTGGCAGCCGAACTACTCGTTTGTACTGGGCGGTTTCGCTGCTGCGTCGGTCTCGAATCTCTACTACCCGGAAGCCGAACGGGGAGGCAGCCTGGTGGTGACGAACGGCCTGCTGAACCTGGCCGGCGGCGCGGGAGCCGCGCTTCTGGAAGAGTTTGTCTTTCAGAAGATGACGACCCGCGGCAGGCATCATGCGCAGGGGCCCGCGTCGCCCTAGGGTGACAAATCTTTTCCGGCGATGGATCATCTCATCGTGAAGAGGGACAAGATGGGGGAGATGCGCAGGGAGAAGGACTCGCTGGGATTCATCGAAGTTCCGGCCGCAGCGTTGTATGGCGCGCAGACGGCGCGGGCGGTGGAGAACTATCCCATCTCGGGGATGCGGGCGCATCCGCTGCTGATTCGGGCGATTGCCATGGTGAAGCGGGCGGCGGCGGAGGCGAACCGCGAGCTTGGGCTCCTGGACGCGAAGAAGGCCGACGCCATCATCCAGGCCGCGCAGGAGGTCATCGACGGGAAGTGGAACGATTCGTTCGTCGTGGATGTGTTCCAGGCGGGCGCAGGCGTCAGCTTCCACATGAATGCGAATGAGGTGATCGCGAATCGCGCGAACGAAATTCTGGGCGGGAAGCGCGGCGAGTATGCGTTCGTTCATCCCAACGATCATGTGAACTACGGGCAGTCGACGAACGATGTGTTTCCGACGGCGATGCGGGTCGCGACGCTGCTGGCGCTGGAGACGCTGTATCCCGTGCTGGATGCGCTGGCCGATGCCTTCGCGGCAAAGGGCAGGGAATTCGACAGCGTGATGAAGTCGGGCCGGACGCATATGCAGGATGCGGTGCCGATCCGGCTGGGGCAGGAGTTTGCTGCGTATGGAGTGGCGATCCGCAAGGCGAGCGAAACGCTGCGCGACGCGGGCGATGGATTGCGGGAGCTGGGCCTGGGCGGGACCGCCGTCGGTACGGGGTTGAATACGCATCCCGACTATCGAAAAAAGGCGGTGGAGAATCTGGCGCGGATTGCCGATCAGCCGCTGTTTCCTGCGGAAGACCTGCGGTGGGCGATGCAGTCGCAGGCGCCGATGGGGCAGGTGAGCGCGTCGCTGCGCGGGCTGGCGCTGGAGGTGATCCGAATCTCGAACGATTTGCGGCTGCTGTCGTCGGGGCCGAACACGGGGTTCAACGAGATCCATCTGCCGAGCCTGCAGCCGGGCTCGTCGATCATGCCGGGGAAGATCAATCCCGTGATGGCGGAGCTGGCGGCGATGGTGAGCTTCCAGGTGGTGGGCAACGATACGGCGGTGGCGCTGGCGGTGCAGGCGGGCCAGCTGGAGCTGAACGTGATGATGCCGGCAATGGCGTACAACGTTCTGCAGAGCACGACGATTCTGGCGAACACGCTGCGGGTGTTCACGGAGAAATGTGTCGTGGGGATTACGGCGAATGAGGAGCGGTGCCGGCACTACGCGGAGAGCACGATTGCGCTGGCGACGGCGCTGAATCCGCGGATCGGCTATGCGAAGGCTGCGGAGCTGGTGAAGGAGTCGGTGGCTTCGGGGAAGTCGATTGTGGCGCTGGCGCGGGAGAAGCAGGTGCTGAGTGAGGAAGAACTGAAGGAGATTCTGGATCCGGCGAAGATGACGGAGCCTCGAGGGGGGGCGAAGTGATTCACCACAGAGAGCACAGAGGACACAGGGGCGCATGGCCACTGCGCGGCGTGGTAGTTTCATCCGAAAGGATATTGCTCGATGACATCGATGCCGCTTTCCGATGATGCCGCATGCTGGCCCGCGTTGCCGCTGGCCGACTGGCAGGACACCTGCGCGACGCTGCATATGTGGACGCAGATTGTGGGCAAGGTGCGGCTGAAGCTGACACCGCTGGTGAACCACTGGTGGAATGTACCGCTGTATGTGACGGCGAGAGGGCTGACGACGTCGCGGATTGCGTATGGAGCGCGGGCGTTCGAGCTGCGCTTTGATTTTCTGGCGCACCGGCTGGTGCTGGAGACGAGCGATGGCACGGTAAGCGCGCTGGCCCTGAAGCCGATGACGGTGGCGGATTTCTATCGGGAATGCATGGCGCTATTGCGGGCCGAGGGCATCGACGTGAAGATCTGGCGGATGCCGGTGGAGGTGCCGAATCCGGTTCCGTTCGACGAAGACACCGTGCACGCGGCCTATGATGCGGCGGCGGTGGAGCGGTTCTGGCGCGTGCTGCTGAGCGTGGATGCGGTGTTCCACGAATTTCGCGCGGAGTTTATCGGGAAGGTGAGCCCGGTGCATTTCTTCTGGGGGAGTTTCGATCTGGCGGTGACGCGGTTTTCGGGACGGCGCGCGCCGGAGCGTCCCGGAGCGGATGCAGTCACGCGCGAGGCGTATTCGCACGAGGTGAGCAGCGTGGGCTTCTGGCCGGGAACGATGGGCGGCCCGGATGCGTCCTTCTATTCCTATGCGGCGCCCGCGCCGGAGGGCTTCAGCGCGGCGCGCGTTCGTCCCGAGGCCGGGCGGTGGGATGCGGGCCTGGGAGAGTTTTTACTGTCGTACGAAGATGTGCGGAAGAGCGCATCGCCGGTGCGGGCGCTGCTGGAGTTCTGTCGGAGTACGTATCAGGCGGCGGCACGATTTGGGCAGTGGGACCGAGGGGCTCTGGAGCGCCCGACGATTGCGGCACCGGGGCGGTGAAGGCTGGATTGGGCATACAAAAAGCAGGTCCCTTCGCTTCGCCTTCGCGGTGCGAAGGCTGCGGTCGGGATGACAAAACGAGGGAGAAGCTATGGCAGCGGAATGCACACATCTGGATTCGATTGCGATTACGACAACCACAACCCATGTTTGCGAGGAGTGCGTCCAGATGGGCGACCGCTGGGTGCATCTGCGGCTGTGCCTGAGCTGCGGGCATGTCGGCTGCTGCGACTCGTCGAAGAACAAGCATGCGACGAAGCATTTCCGGACGTCGCGCCACCCTCTGATGCGCTCCGTGGAGCCGGGCGAGGCGTGGGTGTGGTGCTACGCGGACGAGATGTCGCCGGGCGAGATCCGCCACGGCAAGTTTGTGGCGGAGTAATTAGGTTAAAAACTTCTTTCTAATCAGCGACGCTCCTGGCGCCGCGGAAGAAGGAGCGCGTGTGGAAAAAATATTGCTTGATTTCCGCACGGTTCATTGCGTAATTTCCCTTCAATCTCCTGACTAGTTTGGCGCACGTGCAGACCTGCAGGCGTACTCCCCCGTACGCATATCAGCTCTGAAGGCTAACCCATGAAAACTCTGAGCAAGAGTGTCGCCGCAGTGTGCCTTTTCGCGACCGGCGCCGTCACGGCCTTTGCCGGTGTCACCATCAGCAGTCCGCAAAATCGTTCCCAGGTCTCCTCGCCATTCACCCTCGCGGCCAGCGCGAACAACTGTTCCTCGCAGAGGGTGACGTCGATCGGATACGCGGTGGACAGCATGTCGGATCCAACCACGGTCAGCGGTAGTTCACTGAGTGTTCAGGTCAGCGCCTCGGCAGGCGCACATACTGTGTACGTGGTAGCGTACGGTCCGAAAAGGGCGACATGCGTGGCTCAGGTCGCGGTCACAGTCGCCGCAGCCCTGAACATTCCCGCGAATGCCATCAGCGTGTCGGGCCTGCAGACCCTCAGCAACTGGATTGGTGTGGATGACGCTGCAGGCAGCGGCACGGCCCAGGGAACCATGAGTCTCGTGGGTTCACCCTCGTATGGAGGGCAGGCGCTGGAGTTCCAGACGCAGTTTACGAACTCCGGAGATGAGCGATACTCCGTGGTCTTCGGAGACGATCCCAACACCATGAACTTCGTCTGGGACGGCTGGTTATACCTGAACCGGTCGGTGGGCGAAGTCGCCAACCTGGAAATGGACATGAATCAGGTGATGGCCAACGGCCAGACGGTGATTTACGGGTTCCAGTGCGATGGATATTCGGGTACGTGGGACTACTCAATGAACGCGGGAACCCCGCAAAGTCCTGACAGCCGCTGGGTCCACGCGAACGCGCCCTGCAACGTGCAGAACTGGGGCACGCAGAAATGGCATCACGTGCAGATCGTCTACTCGCGCGACGCTTCCGGCAATGTCACGTATCAGTCCGTGTGGCTTGATGGAACGGAGACGCCGGTGAATGCGACGGTTTCGTCAGCCTATGCGCTGGGCTGGGGACCGGTGTTGCTGACGAACTTCGAGATCGACGGAAAGGGATCGAGCGGTTCGTCGACGGTGTATCTCGACGACCTGACGGTTTACCGGTGGTGATTTCGCGGTGAAGAAGGGCCGCCACCTGGGTGCGGAGGCCCTTGCTGCTTCGGATGCCTGGCCGCTGAGCAACAAAAAGGGTTCCTCTTCGGCCTATGGCGGCGTTATGATCACGGGCAACATTCCCGACAGCGCGGGTGCGCTCGGCCATGGGAATTGACGGAGGCGATCTATGATCGACGCAACCGTTGCCGAAGCGATGGGAATCCATCACAACGAAGCGGAAGATCTGCTGAACGGCCTGGTGTCGCCCGGCATTGCCCAGGCGATCGGCGTTCCTCAGGAACAGGTGCGTGCGTATGTCGACAGCGGATCGGCGAGCAGCCTGATGGCGGAGAGGCTGGGCGTGCAGATGGAGTCGGCAGTGGAAGATCTGGGCATGCGCCTGAGCAAGAAGGGGCGGATCGGGCTGATCGCGGGGTTGCTGTTTCCCCGGTAGCGGAGCGGGCGGCCAACCCCGTGCCGCGCGCGGTCCGAGCGGAGAGATGCGAGCGCCGCGACGAGGCCCGCAGGCTACAATGAGGCAGGCGCGCGCGTGCGAAAGTGGCGGAATTGGCAGACGCACCAGACTTAGGATCTGGCGGGGCAACCCATGGGGGTTCGAGTCCCCCCTTTCGCACCAGGCAATCAGAAAATCAGCTATAGTTGGCGAGTTCGAAATTGCCTGGCTTGCCTGGGCAGGCGGACATCGTGAAACGCTTCGCCATCCCCGTGCTCACGTTGTTGCTGGCGGTGTGTGCCGCGCGTGCCGCTTCCCGGCCACTCAATCCCGACCAGGCCAAAATTCTCGAATCCGTCCGCGCCTCCGCGCTGCAGTACACGCAGAAGCTCCCGGATTTTATGTGTACGCAGATCACTCATCGCGACGTCTCAAACCTGGGCAATTTCGCGGGCAATCTGACCGGCATTTCCGGGACGGGAGCGCGCGCCATGGGCGTCGCCGGCGAGATGCCCCCGACTCCCAGCCCTGGCGACGTCATCGAAGAACGCCTGACCTTTATCGACCAAAGAGAGAACTACACGGTCGTCTCCATCAACGGACGCAAGGTTTCCGGCGTCGATCCCCTGCAGTTCCAGGGGGCCATCAGCACCGGCGAATTCGGCACTGACCTGCACAACATCTTCGATCCGCGGTCGGGCACGACTTTCGCCTGGGAGCGATCGGGCCTGCTGCACGGCCGCCAGGTCGACATTTTTTCGTTCAGCGTCCCGGCTCCCAGGGGCGCAATGGTGGTGGATCGCGATACGGGACGCCAGGTGGTGGCCGGCTATGCAGGCCGTGCGTTCGTCGATGCCGTCACTTTCCAGGTTCTCCGCATCGAGTACCGCCTCGAATTATCCCTCGACTTTCCGATTCGTAACGCCGTCACCACTATTGAATACAAGCCCACCGCCATCGCGGGCCGCCAATACATGCTTCCCTTTCGCTCCGAGGTTCGCATGCAGAGCCAGACCCGGCAGTTCATCAATACCATCAAGTTCCGCGGTTATCACAAATTTGTGGTGCAGTCGACGGTCCTTTACGGCAGCCGCAATCCGCAATAAGGCTCCTCGAAGCCGCGGCCCGGACGTTCCTGGTCGGGAAGAAACGACACGCGGCGAATCTGATCCCGAGGCGAGGGTCCACCAGTGCCCGATGCGGTACTCTTGGGGAGATCATGAATCCTTCGCAGCCACAACCGAAAATTCAGATGGGCCAGAGCCCCGATTATCGCGAGATCTACTCCAACAGCGTGCAGGTGCGGGTAAGCGTGTGGGATTTTCTGCTGGTCTTCGGGCTGGTGCACCAGGAAACGCCCGAGCAGGTGAACGTGAACAATGCGCTGGGCGTGTACCTGAGCCCGCAGCAGGCCAAGGCGCTGTGGAACATCCTGGGGCAGAATCTGGCGCAGTACGAGCAGACCTTCGGCGCGCTGGCGCTGGAGCCGCAGCCGCCGAAGGGGCCGGTTCACTAAGGCGAAATGGCTTTGGGAAAGGCGTCGCCGGCGCGCATCGCTGCTCGAACGATTCCGTGGTGGGGCGTGCTGGCTGCGGCGTTTGCCGCGGAGCTGGCCGCGCATGCGACCCTGCTGCGGCTTCCTTACTACTGGGACGAGGCAGGCTACTACATTCCGGCGGCGTATGACTTCTTCCGGCGCGGGACTCTGATTCCGTATTCCACCTTGTCGAATGCGCACCCGCCGGTGCCGTCGCTGTATCTGGCGCTGGTGTGGAAGGTGTTTCATTTTGCGCCGGTAGTGACGCGGTCGGCGATGTGCCTGATCGCGGCGCTGGCGCTCATGGCGGTGTGGCGGCTGGCAGTGGCCACGACCGGGAAGCAGGCTGTGGCGCTGGCGACCGTGCTGGTGACGGCGCTCTATCCCGTAGTGTTTGCGCAGAGCTCCCTGGCACATGCGGATCTGTTTGCGATGGCCGGGACGCTGTGGGGACTGGCTTTCCTGCTGGAGGAGCGGCTGGGCTGGGCGGTGGTGTGTTTTTCGCTGGCGGCCCTCGCCAAAGAGACGGCGGTGGTGACGCCGGTGGCTCTGGCCGTGTGGGAGAGCTGGAAGCTGCGGCCGCGCAAAAGGAGCCTGCGCACCGTGCTCGCGCTGCTGGCGCCGGTGGTTCCGCTCGCTGGGTGGTACTTGTACCACTGGCACAAGACCGGATTTGTCTTCGGGAACCCGGAGTATGTGGAGTACAACGCGACTGCGACGCTGTTGCCGCTGCGGATTTTGCTGGCGCTGGCGCATCGCGTGATGCACGTGACGCTGCACATGAACCTTTTTGTGCCGGTGGCTGCGATGTTTGCGTGCCTGCTGCTGCCGCCGGTGACGGAATCGGATGGGACGATCCGGGAGAGGATTGCTCCGGCGCATCAGGCGATATTTCTGGTCGTCATCGTCGCCAACGTGGTGCTGTTTTCGGTGCTGGGCGGCGCGCTGCTCACGCGGTATCTGCTGCCGCTGTATCCGCTGGTGCTGCTGCTGGCGGTGAATACGTTCCGGCGGCGGTTACGAGAGTGGACGGGGCTGGTGGCGCTGAGCGCGGCGGCTTTTGTGGCGGGGTTATTCGTCAATCCGCCATACCGGTTTGCACCTGAGGACAACCTGGAATATGTAACCGTGGTGCGGCTCCATCAAGCAGCCATCGGGGAGATCGTGGACCACGTGCAGCATCCCGTGGTGCTGACGGCGTGGCCGGCCAGCGACGAGCTGACCAAGCCGGAGCTGGGCTATGTGACGAAGCCGGTGCCGGTGGTGGCGATCGGGAATTTCTCCGCGCAGGAAGTGGAGAAGGCGGCGTATCTGCCGGAGGATTACAACTCGGCGCTGGTGTTTTCGACCAAGTACGATCCGCCGCATTTGCTGTTGAGCCTGGGGCAAAGGAACGAGAAGCTCGACGAACGGTATTTTGATTTCCATCGGGATCTGCCGCCGGGGCTGATTGCGCGGGTGCTGGGCGGCGATGTGGTGTGGCGCGAGGAGCGGAAGGGGCAGTGGGCGGCTGTGCTGCGGTTCACGCGGCAGCCGGGGCCGGCGGAGGGAGCGCTGGTGAGGGGACCGATTCGCCGTTAAGCGGTTCCGGGATGCGGTGAGAAACCCGATGGAGCCGTCCAGCGACCGGCAATCATGGGATCCTTCGCTTCGCTCAGGATGACGACGCTTACGAGAATTCACCACAGAGAACACAGAGGACACAGAGAAAAAGGGAGCCGATTTTCGGCTCCCTTTTTGGTTCGCGCTTCGTTGCCTGGTTAGTAGCGGTAGTGCTCTGACTTGTACGGGCCTTCGACGGCGACGCCGATGTAGTCGGCCTGGCGCTGCGAAAGCTTCGTCAGCTTCACGCCGATCTTTTCGAGGTGCAGCCTGGCGACCTCTTCATCGAGTTGCTTGGGCAGCGTGTAGACCTCGATGGCGTAGGTGTCGCGGTTCTTCCACAGGTCGATCTGGGCCAGCGTCTGGTTGGCGAAGCTGTTGCTCATCACGAAGCTGGGATGGCCGGTGGCGCAGCCCAGGTTCACGAGGCGTCCTTCGGCCAGGACGAAGATGCTGTGCCCGGGCTTTCCGCCTTCGGCAGCAAAGTTGTACTGATCCACCTGCGGCTTGATGTTGATTTTCTTCACGCCCTGGGCCTGATTCAGGCGATCCATCTGGATCTCGTTGTCGAAGTGGCCGATGTTGCAGACGATGGCCTGGTCCTTCATCTTCTTCATGTGCTCGAAGGTGATGATGTCCACGTTGCCGGTGCAGGTGACGTAGATGTCGCCGCGGCCGAGGGTGTCTTCGAGGGTCGTCACTTCGAAGCCTTCCATGGCGGCCTGCAGCGCGTTGATGGGATCGATTTCGGTGACGATGACGCGCGCGCCCATGCCGCGCAGCGAGTGTGCCGAGCCCTTACCCACATCGCCGTAACCGCAGATGACGGCGACTTTACCGGCCATCATGACGTCGGTGGCGCGCTTGATGCCGTCGGCGAGCGACTCGCGGCAGCCGTAGAGGTTATCGAACTTGGATTTCGTAACAGAGTCGTTGACGTTAATGGCGGGAACGAGCAGCTTGCCCTGCTCCTTCATCTTGTACAGGCGGTGCACCCCGGTGGTCGTCTCTTCGGAGACGCCGCGCCACTCCTTCACGACTTTGTGCCAGCGCTGCGGGTCCTCGGCGTGGACTTCTTTCAGGAGGTTCTTGATGACCTTCTCTTCGTCGCTCTCGGATGGGGTGTTGACCCAGTTGTCGCCGTCTTCGAGCTCATAGCCTTTGTGGATGAGCAGGGTGGCGTCGCCGCCGTCGTCGACGATGAGCTGGGGTCCTTTGCCGCCCTCGTGCGTGAGGGCCTGCAGCGTGCACCACCAGTATTCTTCGAGGCTCTCGCCTTTCCAGGCGAAGACCGGGATATCGGCCGCGGCGATGGCCGCCGCCGCGTGGTCCTGGGTGGAGAAGATATTGCAGCTGGCCCAGCGCACGGTTGCGCCCAGATCCTTCAGCGTCTCGATGAGCACGGCAGTCTGAATGGTCATGTGCAGCGAGCCCGACACGCGGACGCCGGCGAGGGGCTTTTCCGCGGCATACTTGCGGCGGATGGCCACGAGGCCGGGCATCTCATGCTCGGCGATTGAAATCTCTTTGCGTCCCCAGTCGGCCAGCGACAGGTCGGCGACTTTATAAGCGGCTTTGCGTTCCACGGTGGCAGTGGCCATGAAGAAAGGTCTCCTGATAGCGGTGTCTCTTTGATTGTAACTGGGGTGGTGGGCCGGCCATCCGCTTTGCAGCGGATGGGGGGATGGGGCGGTTTAACGGTGGCTGAAAGGGGCTGAGGGTCAGGGGTGTTCGTAGACGGTGTGGCCGCCGACCACGGTCCGCAGCACCTGCGCGCCGAGGATTTCATGCGGCCGAATCGCGGTCAGATCGCGGTCGAGGACGACGAAGTCCGCCACGTAGCCGAGTGCGAGCTTGCCCTTCCACGTCTCGGCGAACTCGGCATAGGCCGAGCCCTGGGTATAGGCGTAGAGCGTCTCGCCGATGGTCAGCTTTTGTTCAGGGTGAAAGGTCGCGGTGCCGGCTTCGTTGCTGCGCGTGACCGAGGCATAGACACCGCGAAACGGTGCGATGGGCTCGACGGGATAGTCGGTGCCATAGGCCAGCGGCACGCCTGCATCGAGGAACGATTTCCAGGCGTAGGCATATTTGGAGCGCTCGGGACCAAGGCGCGCGCCGGCCCAGGCCATGTCGGTGAGCAGATGATTCGGTTGCATCGACGCGATAACGCCGAGTTGTTTGTAGCGCGCGAAGTCGCCGGGGCCGACGACCTGGCTGTGCTCGATGCGCCAGCGCAGGTCGTGCGAGGGCGACTGTGGCTCCGCCAGTGCAAAGGCGTCGAGAGCCATCTCCACGGCGCGGTCGCCGATGGCGTGAAAGCCCATCTGGAATCCGGCGCGGGCACGCTCGACGGCCATCGCGTTCAGCTCGGCCTGCGTGTAGCGGGGAATGCCGGAGTTGCCGGAATCGTCGGCATAGGGCGCGTTCATCGCCGCAGTGCGCGAGCCGAGCGATCCATCCATAAAGCCCTTGAGCATTGTCGTGTGCAGCATGCGGTCGCTGGCGGGATGGCGCGCGCGCTGCTCTTCCTCGACGTTCAGTGGGTCGGCAAAGCGCAGCCATTCGGAAACGCGTATCGGCAGCTTGCCTTCCTTCTCCATCTGCTCGAAGACCAGGAAATCGTCCCAGTCAGAGAAGTCCTGGACCGAGGTGAGGCCGTGGGAATACGCGTCTTCGAGTGCGAGTTCGAGGCCACGCCGCCGCTGCTCCGGCGTTGGCGGCGGCACGTTCACCAGTCCCTGGGCCGTCTCGCGCAGAATGCCGGTGGGTTCGCCGTCGGAGCCGTGGTCGATTTCGCCGCCTTCGGGCACCTGGGTGGATTTCGTGATGCCCGCTGTCTTGAGCGCCGCGGAGTCGGCGATGGCGATGTGTCCGTCGACACGGGTGAAGATTGCCGGATGGCCTTCGGCCGCTGCGTCGATATCCTGTCGCGTCGGGGTTTTCTTCTCCGGCCACAAGGTGTGATCCCATCCGCCGCCGGTGAGCCACTGTCCGGGGGGCGCCTTCTCCGCAGCGGCGTGGATGCGCGCCTGCATCTCGGCGAGCGACCTGACGCCGATGAGGTCGACGGAGAGACGAATGCGGCCGCCCATCCCCAGATGGGTGTGCGCATCGTTGAACCCGGGCATCACGAAGGCGCCGTGCAGGTCGACGACCTGGGTCACCGGGCCGCGGAAGCGCGCGTTGATCTCCGCATCGGTGCCCGCGCCAAGAATCTGGCCATGGGCGACGGCAATCGCCGAGACGCGCTGCGGATGCGCCGTCTCCAGATCGACGCCGGTCAGAATATTGCCGTGGAGGTAGATCGCATCCGCGGTTGGGTGCGCCTGTGCGGGGGCCATAGGGGCGGTCATCATCATTCCCAGAAGGAGAGGCGTGACTTTCACCGAGCCAGTCTAGACGATGGCGCGGATCGGCGGCACGCGGCGCAGCTGCCCGATCAGCATCCGGCCAGCGCCAGCAGCAGCAGCAGGATGCGACGCAGGCCCAGCTCGCGCCCGCGCCCGTCGTACCACTCGCCATAGGTATGGATGCCGCCGCCTTCGCCGCCACCGCCAATGCTCACCGCGGGCACGCCCAGCGACAGAGGGATGTTGGCATCGGTCGAGGCCAGGCGCGGTTCGGTACGGATGGAGAGGTGCCGATCGACCGCCTCCAGCAGGCTCATCAGCTCGGACTGCGCGGGGAGCCGCCCGGCGGGGCGGTCGCCGATCTTGCGAATCTCGAAACGAACGCCGGCACCCTGACTTGCGGCCTGGTTGACGGTCAGGACGGCGTCTTCGACGGCGCGATGCAGCTCCACTTCCAGGCGAATCAGCAGCTCGGGATCGGTAGAGCGCAGGTCGAAGCGCGCGGAGGCCTGCTGCGGGATGGCGTTGATTGCCGTCCCGCCTTCGATGGTGCCCACGTTGATGGTGGTGCGCGGCGTCTCCGGAAGACTAACTGCGGCGAAGCGCTGGATGGCCTGGCTGAGAAGGACAATCGGGTTCGGCCGGCCGGCGTCGGTCCAGGAATGGCCGCCGGGGCCCGTGATGGTGACGGCGTAGCGCTGGCTGCCCAGGGCGTGAGTGACGGCGGCTTCGTGCCCGGCGCCATCGAGCACGAGGTGAGCGGCAATGGTTTCCCGCGACCCGGGCCGGTAGATATGGCGCATGCCGCGCAGATCGCCCTCACCCTCCTCGCCCACGTTGCCGATGAAGTCCAGCGTGCCGGGGGTGGGGATCTCCGCCGCTCGCAGCGCGGCGGCAATGGCCAGCAGCGCAGCCACGCCGGCTCCGTTGTCGCAGGCTCCGGGAGCGGTGAGGCGCGACCCGTTCAGCTCCGGCTCAATCGCCGTTCCGGCAGGGAAAACCGTATCGAGATGCGCGGAAAGCAGGACGCGCCGACGATCCGGGTCTGCCCCGCCGAGGTGCGCGATGGCATTGCCCACGGAGTCGATGTGCGGCTCCTCGAGGCCCAGCTCGCGAAAGCGGTCGCAGAGCCACTGGGCACGCGGCCCTTCGCCAAATGGAGGCGCGGGCACCTGCACCAGCTCCGTCTGCCATTGCAGAATGCGCTGCTCCTGCAGGTGCATCCACTGGAAGGCCTGGTGCACGCGGCGATCGGAGGCCAGGCGGGCGACGCATGCGGATGCGGGAGCAGGTGAGGCCATGGGAGATTTCAGCGTAGCACCGGGTTCTCCGTGCGACGGCGGATGGACGCCGGCCGGAGCCTAATACTCCACGCTGTCGAGGAACAGGCCGCGTGCCGGCGCCGTCGGTCCGGCGGCTTCGCGGACGCGCGCCGCCAGGATGCGCGGCATCGCGTCCGGTTCAAGATGGCCGCGGCCGATGTCGACGAAGGTGCCGGCCAGGTTGCGGACCATGTGGTGGAGGAAGCCGTCGCCACGCACGCGGTAAGTCAGAGTCTCGCCGTCCTCTCGCCATTCGGACCCTGAGATCGTTCGCACGTTGCCGACCCGGCCTGCGCCTTCGTCGTCCGCCTCGGAGTCGCGCGTTGATTTGTCCGGATCGATGGCGGCGAAAGAGGTAAAGTCGTGGGTCCCGATCACCGCCTGCGCCGCAGCCTGCATCCGCGCCGGGTCGAGCGGCCAGTGGAGGGCCCACGCGAAGCGCGCTCGCCAGGGCGGACAGATCTCCGCGCGGTCGATGCGGTACTCGTACGTCTTGGCCTGAGCCGAATGGCGCGCGTGGAACTCCGGGGGCGCCGGGTCGGCAGCCAGCACGCGAATCGTCTCCGGCAATTTGCGATTCAGCGCGCGCAGCAGGTTCGCAGACGGAATCGGCGCCTCGAGTGCGAAGGAGGCCACCTGGCCCCGGGCATGGACGCCGGCGTCGGTGCGTCCGCTGCCCTGCGGCAGGACACGCTCGCCGGTCACGCGCTCGATAGCATCGGCCAGAGTGCCCTGGATCGTCACCCGATCCGGCTGCACCTGCCAGCCGAAGAAATCGGTGCCGTCATAGGCGATTGTCAGTTTCCAGTTCAAGCGAATTCCGTGTCCCGGATTTGATACTACCGTTTAACTTTTTCGGCCCAAATAGTCGCATCCGGAATATCGCCGAATTCATCGAAACGCTACGATATACTCAGCTTTCCTGAATATCGCGATGGATCGACGGAACCAGGCCAGGACGCGCGCCGTATAGCTGAACAAGCCAAACCGGTTTCCTGGCCCTGGAGTGCGTATGTGTGTTCTGCGAATGAATCGGAACCCTGCGCTGATTTCGATCGGGAAAGCGTTTCAGAGGAGTGGAGACGGCCAATGTCAGCTGCCCGCAATCATTCTGTAAAGAGTCAGACCACCCTGTTTGCCAAACTCAAAGCCGGCGCCGCTATTTCGTGCCTGCTGGTGGGGACCGCACCTTCCTGGGCGCAGGTTCAGCAGGCGCCCCAGTCTTTACCGGCGGCGCCAGGGCTGCCTCCGGAGCCGCAGCCGAACTACACCCAGCCGCTGTACATGCACGATCTGTCGCGGGATTTTTCCCGGGCCCGGGGCTACTTTCCCAATCTGATCGCGCCCTATGAGCCGACGACGGTTCCGGCGCCGAATTTTCTGAATTCGCTGCAGCTCGACAATCTCATCAAGGACGGCAAGATCTATCTCAGTCTCAGCGACGCCGTCATGCTGGCGCTGCAGAACAACTACGACATCGCGATTCAGCGGCTGAATCTTGACATTGCCGATACGGACATTCTTCGCACCAAATCAGGACAACTTCCCCAGGGCACGTCCACGTCTCTGGTAACGAACACTCTGGGCAGCAGCGGATCGGCGGTGACCTCGGGCGGAGGTCCGGGCGGCAGCAGCGTGGCCGGAACCGGCGTGGGCGGCATTGCCGTTTCCACCAGCGGCGCCGGACCAGCGCCGGAGAATTTGGATCCCTCCGTGCAGGGAACGATTCAGCTGCAGAGGCAGAAGACTCCGGAAACCAACCTTCTGTTCAGCGGCAACAAGCCTTTCCTCACGACGAACACCGACGAATACAACTTCACCTATAACCAGGGGTTTCGCACCGGCACGGCCCTGCAGGTGACCTTTCAGAACAACCGCGTCACCACCGACAGCCCGTTTAACGTCTACAGTCCCGCGCTGACCACCACCTTCAATGCGCAGCTGACGCAGCATCTGCTGCAGGGATTTGGCTGGGGTCTGAACAGCCGGTTCATTGTGCAGGCGACCAACGACCGCCGCATCGCCGACTCCGTCTTTCGCTCGCAGCTGCTCTACACCATCAATCAGGTGGAGGACATCTACTGGGGGCTGGTGAGCGCCTACGAGGACGTCCAGTCGAAGCAGCGGGCCCTCGATCAGTCCGGCAGCCTGGAGAAGGACGACGAGAAGCAGCTGCAGATCGGCAGCATGGCGCCGCTCGACGTGGTGAACGCGAAGAGCCAGATGTCCAGCGATCAGCAGGCTCTCATCTCTTCGCAGAGCAATCTGGAATATCAGCAGCTGCTGATGAAGCAGGCCATTGCTCGTAACCTCGACGATCCGCGCCTGGCGAATGCGCCGGTGATCCCGACGGATCGCGTAAGCCTGGCCGAAACGCCGGAAGAGCACATGTCCGTCGACGATCTGGTGCGCGAAGCGGATGCCAACAGTCCCTCGGTCGAGCAGGCCATCCTGAACCTGAAGAACGACGAGATCACGCTGAAGGCCGCGAAGAATGGCCTCCTGCCCACCCTCGATGCTTACGCCTTCTACGGCGCGGAGGGACTGGGCGGCGCGCAGAGCCCTGACTGCGTCAACTTTTTCACCGGCACAACATGCCCGACCAGTGGGCCGGGATCCTATCCATCCGTTGGTTACGGCACGGTTCTTTCCAACCTGGGAAACAGCACCGGTCCGAACAAAGGCGCCGGCTTTACGCTGAACATTCCCATCCGCAACCGGCCCGCGCAGGCGCTCCAGGCGCGCTCAGAGATTGAATATCGTCAGGCGGAGATGCGGCTGCAACAGCTGTACGTGCAGATTCGCATGCAGGTGATCAACGACCAGTACGCGCTGACGAACGACCGCGCCTCGGTGAGCGCGGCTGAGTCCAATCAGGCTTACAACCGCCAGAGTCTTGACGCCGAAATCAAGAAACTGCATCTCGGCGCCTCGACGACCGCCAACGTTCTGCAGCAGCAGCGCAGCCTGGCCGCGGCGGATGCACAGCTGATTTCGGCGCGCGCCCGCTACGCAACGGACCGCGCCGCCCTGGAGGAGGCGCTGGCCAGCACGCTGGACCGCTACGGCATCTCCATCGTCGACGCGGCGACCGGCCAGATCCATACGCCGCCGGTCATTCCCGGCCTCGAGCCGGCACAGAACCTGCCTGAAGTGCAGGCGCCGACACAGAAGCAGGAACTGCAGAAGCAGGAGCAGCAGCCTCAGCCGCAAACACCGCAGCCGCAGCGCTGAAGCCGCCGGAATTTTGTCGGGCCCGCGTCCTTTCCGGCGCGGGCCTTTTTCCGCGCAAATTTTCTTCCGGATTTGCTCAGGCGCAAGGGCAATTTCGCCGCCACTCCCTGATAGAATCAGAAGAATCCACTCTCTGGAGTCTCCATGCAGGCAATGCTTGCGCTCGAAGACGGGCGCATCTTCAGGGGCGAAGGCTACGGCGCCCAGGGCGAATGCCGCGGAGAGGTCGTTTTTAATACATCGCTGACCGGATACCAGGAGATCTTCACCGATCCCTCCTACGCCGGGCAGATTGTCGTCCTCACCAATCCCCAAATCGGCAACTACGGCACCAACGCTGCTGACAACGAAGCCGCCCGCCCGTTTATCGAAGGCCTCGTCACGCGCGAGTTTTCCCCCATCAGTTCCAACTGGCGCTCCCAGCAGGTCGCCGACGAGTATCTGGAGCGTTTTCAGGTCCCGGTCATTTCGGAAATTGACACGCGCGCGCTGGTCCGCCATCTGCGCAACAACGGCGTCATGCGCGGCGTCATCTCCACCATCGAAACGAACCCCGATGCGCTGGTCCAGAAGGCCCGGTCGATCCGCAAAATGGACGGAACGGACTTGGCGAGCGTCGTCACCACCAAAGACCGCTACGAGTTCGAGCACGACGGGCCCGATCCGCTGCCGCAGCCTGAGGGCGCGCCGCCGCTTCCGGCCGCTGATCTGCATGTAGTCGCCTACGACTTCGGCATCAAGAAGAACATCCTGCGCATGCTGCGTCAGGAAGGCTGCCGCGTGACTGTGGTTCCGGCGCAGACGTCCGCCGAAGACGTCCTCGCGCTGAAGCCCAACGGCATCTTCCTCTCGAACGGCCCCGGAGATCCCGAGCCGGTGACCTACGCGCAGGAAAATATCCGCAAGCTCGCCGGGCGCACGCCGATTTTTGGGATTTGCCTCGGCCACCAACTCATCGGCCTCGCCCTCGGCGGCAAAACTTACAAGCTCAAGTTTGGCCACCACGGCGGCAATCATCCGGTGAAGTGCATGGAGAACGGCAAGGTGGAGATCACCGCGCACAACCACAACTTCGCCGTCGATCCGGAGTCAATCAACACCAGCGAAGTGGACCTGACGCACATCGATCTGAACGACAACACGCTGGAAGGCCTGCGCCACCGCACGATGCCGCTGTTCAGCGTGCAATACCACCCCGAAGCCAGCCCCGGCCCCCACGACTCGCACTACCTCTTCCGCGATTTCCGCAGGATGATGGAGGAGTGGAAGGGATGACGCGAGTTTTCCAGAAGATTCTTGTGCATCGGCGGGAATCGTTTCCCGCCATTTTTATGAAATCGAGAACCTGAGAGCAGCCAACGAAAAATGCCACGCCGCAATGACATCACCAAAATTCTCGTGATCGGCTCCGGCCCGATCGTCATCGGGCAGTCCGCCGAGTTCGACTACTCCGGCACGCAGGCTTGCAAGGCCCTCCGCGCCGAAGGCTACGAAGTGGTGCTGGTCAATTCGAACCCGGCCACCATCATGACCGATCCCGAGCTGGCCGACCGCACCTACATCGAGCCGCTCACCAGGGATTATCTCGACGAGATCCTCCGCATCGAGACGCAGATGCTCAAAGATGAGGGCCGCAACGGCGTCTTTGCCGTGCTGCCCACTGTCGGCGGACAAACCGCCCTTAATCTCGCCGTCGAGCTCTCCGACTCCGGCATCCTCGACAAATACGGCGTAGAGCTCATCGGCGCCAAACTTGAAGCCATCAAGAAAGCCGAAGACCGCCTCCTTTTCAAGGACGCTATGACCCGCATCGGCCTCGACGTGCCGCGTTCCGCGCTGGTCAACAATCTGCGCGACGGCCTCGACTTCGCTACCAAGATCGGCTTCCCGGTCATCATCCGGCCCTCCTTCACGCTCGGCGGATCCGGCGGCGGCCTCGCCTACAACCGCGAAGAGCTTCTCGAAATCCTCGCCCGCGGCCTCGATCTCTCGCCCGTGCACGAGTGCCTCATCGAAGAATCCGTGCTTGGATGGAAGGAATTCGAGCTGGAGGTGATGCGCGACCTCGCCGACAACGTCATCGTCGTCTGCTCCATCGAGAACATGGACCCCATGGGCGTCCACACCGGCGACTCCATCACCGTCGCGCCGGCGCAGACCCTCACCGACCGCGAGTACCAGGCGATGCGCGACGCTGCCCTCCGCGTTATGCGCGAAATCGGCGTCGAGACCGGCGGCTCCAACGTGCAGTTCGGCGTGCATCCCACCACCGGCCGCATGGTCGTCATCGAGATGAACCCGCGCGTCTCGCGGTCCTCGGCGCTGGCGTCAAAAGCCACCGGATTCCCCATTGCCAAGATCGCCGCCCGTCTGGCCGTCGGCTACACGCTCGACGAGATTCCCAACGACATCACCAAAATGACACCGGCCTGCTTCGAGCCGACCATCGATTACGTTGTCGTCAAAATTCCCAAGTGGCAGTTTGAAAAATTTCCCGGAGCCGACGAGAACCTCGGCCCGCAGATGAAATCCGTCGGCGAAGTCATGGCCATCGGCCGCACCTTCAAGGAAGCGCTGATGAAGGCCACCCGGTCGCTTGAAACCGGCAAGCGGCTCGGCGCGGAAGTGCTGGAGCGCCGCCGCCTGACGCAAAAACTGGTGACGCCGCAGCCGGAGCGCCTCAGCTACATCCGCTTCGCCTTCCGCGAAGGCCTGTCGGTCCGCGAAGTCGCTCGGCTCACCACCATGGACCCGTGGTTTCTGTATCAGATCAAGGAAGTCTCCGACGCAACGATGGCGCTGGCCGGAGGCTCACCCGACAATACGTCGCCGGAACAGTTACGCAAAGCCAAGCGACTGGGCATCTCGGACGAGCGACTGGCCGATGTCTGGTCGCTCAGCGGCAACCAGGGTGTGGAGCAGGTGCGCAACCTGCGCCAGAAGCACGGCCTCCGGCCCGTGTACAAGCTCGTCGATACCTGCGCGGCGGAATTCGAAAGCTTCACCCCGTACCTCTACTCCAGCTACGACGAAGAGGACGAGGCGCCACCGACCTCGAAGCGCAAGGTCATCATCCTCGGCAGCGGCCCCAACCGCATCGGGCAGGGCATTGAGTTCGACTACTGCTGCTGCCATGCGGCGTTCGCGCTGAAGGAAGACGGCTACGAGACCATCATGGTCAACTGCAATCCCGAGACCGTCTCCACCGACTACGACACCAGCGACCGCCTTTACTTTGAGCCGCTGACCCTCGAAGACGTTCTCGCCGTTTACGAACACGAAGCCTCCGGCGGCGCAGAAATCGGCATGATCGTCCAGTTTGGCGGACAGACGCCGCTGAACCTCGCCCTGCGCCTGAAGGCTGCCGGCGTCCCGATCCTCGGCACCTCGCCCGAGTCCATCGATCTCGCCGAAGATCGGAAGCGCTTCGGCAAGCTCCTCGAAGACCTGGAAATTCCGCAGCCGCCCGGCGTCATCGCTACCAGCGTCGACGAAGCTTTGGCCGGAGCCGAGCGCATCGGCTATCCGGTGCTCGTCCGGCCCTCGTACGTGCTGGGCGGACGCGCCATGGTGATCGCCTTCGACGCCGAGAGCGTCTCACGCTACATGCAGGAGGCCGTTGAGTACTCGCAGGAGCGCCCCGTCCTCGTCGATCACTTCCTCGAAGACGCGGTCGAGGTCGACGTCGACGCGCTCTGCGACCGCCACGACGTCGTCATCGCTGGCATCATGCAGCACATCGAAGAGGCCGGCATCCACTCCGGCGACTCCTCCTGCGTGTTGCCTGCCGTCGATCTCGCACCCTCCACGCTGGAGACGATCCGCGGCTACACCCGCAAGCTCGCGCTGGCCCTCAATGTCGTCGGTCTCGTCAACCTGCAGTTTGCCATCCAGCGCAGGCCCGGCCAGCCGGACAAGGTCTTCGTCATCGAAGTGAATCCGCGCGCCTCGCGCACCGTGCCCTACGTCTCGAAGGCCACCGGCGTGCCGCTGGCGAAGATCGCCTCGCGCCTGATGACCGGCCGCCGCCTGCGCGACTTCCTCGATGTGGACGGCAAAGACCTCGGCACCGGCACTCACTTCTACGTCAAGTCACCGGTCTTCCCCTGGGGAAAATTCCCCGGCGTCGACACCGTGCTCGGCCCGGAGATGAAGTCCACCGGCGAGGTGATGGGCGTGGCTGACAATTTCGGCGAAGCCTTCGCCAAGGCCCAGCTCTCCGCCGGACTGCACCTGCCGGTGAAGGGAACCGTCTTCTTCAGCGTAAGCGACCGCGACAAAACCAGCTGCGTCAACCTGGCGCGGCAGTATGTCGAGCTCGGCTTCCAGCTGGTCGCGACGGAAGGCACCGCGAACGCCATCGAGAAAGCGGGCCTCAAGGTCGAGCGCGTTTACAAGGTCAAGGAAGGCCGGCCCAATGTGGTTGACCTGATCAAGGGCGACCGCATCCAGCTCATCATCAACACGCCCCGCGGCCAGGATCCATACTTCGACGAGAAGGCCATTCGCCGTGCCGCGGTACTGGCGCGCATTCCCACCATCACCACGCTGGCCGCGGCCCGCGCCGCCGCCGATGGCATTGCCGCTTTGCAGCGTCGCCAGGTGAACGTGAACCCGTTGCAAAAGCTCCACGCCGAGCACATGGCAGCGCGCTGAAGAAAAATAAAAAGGGATCGGACCCGCCATCAAGCGCTCCGATCCCAGCTTTTTAATCCCTAATCCCTAACCCCTAATCCCTGTCCCTCAAGTCCACATCACGCCAAAGCGCCACGCCCCCCAACAGCCCGTCCATGTTGGAGACGATGGTGATGTTCGGCTGCGGCTTCATCTTGATCAGCTTGGTGTTGCCACCGCCCAGGTAGAGGTGGTCCCAGTTGAAGGTGGCCGCCGTCTGCTCAATCGCTTTCTCCAGCAGCTTGTTCCACTTCTTCTTCCCGTATTTCTTCACGCCGCGAAGCCCGAGGTAGTCCTCGTAGGTCATCTTCTTCCACGGATGATGCCCCAGCTCCATGGGGCAAACGTGCCCATCCACAAAAAGGCACGAACCGAGCCCAGTGCCGAGCGTGAGAACCAGCTCAATGTCTCGCCCCTGCGTCGCGCCCAGCCCCTGCACCACGGCGTCGTTGGCCACGCGCACCGGCTTCCTCCAGCGTTTCTGCAGATTCGCCTCAAGCGGATACCCGGTCCATTTGGGATGAAGATTGAAAGCCAGCATGGTGACGCCATGCTTCACCACGCCGGGAAATCCCACGCTGACCCGGTCGAACGCAGGCATCTGCGCCTTCAGCGTGTCCAGCGCGAGCAGCACCTTCTCCGGCGTTGCCGGAATCGGCGTCAGCACCCGCATGCGATCGGTGATGGGCTTGCCTTCCGAGTCGAGGCACAGCATTTTCAGGCCTGTGCCGCCTATGTCCACTGCCAGCGTGACGGGTTTCAGATTCTTCATAGGGTTCGAAGTTCCGGGTGAAAGTCTCGTCGCCCGGAATAGGGAAGTGTATCGTGCCGGCGGCTTTCGTTGCTGCGGTTCCGATCACCGTCCCTGCATCACGATGGGGAACGATGGCGTCTCCGATCCGCGAGCCGGTTCCACCGTCACCATAAACTTCTCCACTTCGGTGTTGGCCGGCACCGGAGGCAGCACCACCGTCGCGCCATGATCCGCGTTCGGCCGGAAGAGGCCGGCAGGCACCGGCGCCCTTCCCAGCTTCGGAACCAGCCACAGCTCGTAGGTCTTGTCGGCCGCCAGCGGTTTCAGTCCGCCCGCGATAAACACCAGCGCGCCCTGGCTCGCCAGCCAGCTCACCTGCCCGACTGCGTGCGTCGCCTCGGCGGTTTCCGACAGGATCACATGCACGGAGTCAGGCGAATTCAGCACCGACACAATGTTGTCCGCGTGTTGCAGCTGAACCCGCAGCTGTGCCGCGCTGCCCTCATACGAATTCACCTGCCCGCGCAGAAAGGCGATGTGATGCGCCAGCCCCGCCGCGGCCGCGGCAAATATGGCGGCCAGCACCCATCCGAGCCAGCTGAGGGGATGATGTTCTTTTTTCATGTGTGTTGTTTCTTCCACCTTGGACACCTTGCTCCTGGACCCGGGCACGCTTCGCGCCATACTTTTAAGATGCAGCGTGTTCAAAGTCCGCAATCTCGCTCCTCTTGATTATGGCCGCCACGGCGCTGTCGTGAAAAGTCTGCCGCAATGAAAACGCGTCTCGACAAGCTTCTGGTGGAGCGTGGGCTCGTGCCCACCCGCGAGCGCGCCCAGGCCCTCATCCTCGCTGGCCGCGTGCTCGTGCGCGAGCAAAAGCACGACAAGCCCGGCGTCTCGGTCGCGTCCGACGCGCCCATTCGCCTGCTCGGCTCCGATCTCCGCTACGTCAGCCGCGGCGGGCTCAAGCTGGAGGCCGCGCTCTCCCACTGGTCCATCGATCTCACCGGCCGCTTCTGCCTCGACGTGGGCGCCTCCACCGGCGGATTCACCGACTGCATGCTGCAGCACGGCGCCGCTCGCGTCCTGGCCATCGATACCGGCTATGGTCAGATCGCCCAGTCGCTGCGCGACGATCTCCGCGTCACCCTGATGGAGCGCACCAATGCCCGCCTCCTCGCTCCCGGCGATCTGCCGCCGGGCATTTCGTTTCTTGCCATGGATGTGTCGTTCATCTCCGCGACTCTCGTTTTGCCGTCGGTCCTGGACGCCCTGTCTGAAAGATCCGCCCTGCGCGCAGTCATCCTCATCAAGCCGCAGTTTGAGGCCGGACGCGAGCACGTCGGCAAAGGCGGCATCGTTCGCGATCCTGTGGCTCATCGGCTGGCCATCGGCCGCGTCCGCGCCTGCGTGTCCGACCTCGGTGGCAGCTCCATCGACGTGATCGACTCGCCCATCACCGGCGCTGAAGGCAATCGCGAATTTCTGCTGCACGCCCTCTGGCGTTGATTGCCCGCGCGCGCCCCGCCCCCTGTCGAATCGTGCACTCCGGGGTGTATGCTGTTGCCCACTTTCAGAGTCGGGGTCTTCAGCGCGTCCACGAGCTTTGTCCCCATCTACAGTCCTTTTCTTCTGCGGGAGCGGATATGATTCAGTCTTTCTCCATCGGCATCGGAGGAGCCGCCGGTCAGGGTGTTGCCACTCCCGGCGACATCTTCGCAAAGATCTTCAGCCGGCGCGGCCTCCACCTCAACGCCTATAACGCCTATCAGTCGATCATCCGCGGCGGCCACACGTACCTCACCATCCGCACCGGCACCGAGCCCATCACCAACATGGGCGACCACCTCGACCTGCTCATCCCTCTCAATCAGGACACGATGGACCGCCATCTCCGCCTGCTCGGCGCGGGCGGCGCATGCATCTACAACGCCGACTCCATCAAGCCCGGCGAGCATGCCGACGGCGTGCAGCTTTGCCCGCTGCCCGTCTCAACTCTGGCCGACATCACGAAGAACAAAGTCGCGCAGAACACGCTGGCCATGGGCGCCGCGCTCAGCATGATGGGCATCGGCTTCAACTCGCTCGAGAGCGTCATCCGGGAGCAGTTCGGCAAAAAAGTGGCCACCGTGGCCGACGAAAACATTGCCGTGGCCCGCGCCGGCTACGACTACGCCACGCAGCACTTCAAGCCCTTCGCCAATCCCGTCCCCATGGCGGACAAAAAGTACGCCGTCCTCAGCGGCAACACCGCGCTGGCCATGGGCGGAGCCGCGGCGGGCGTCAAATTCTACTGCGCGTATCCCATGAGCCCCTCCACCGGCGTGCTGCACTGGTTTGCCCAGAACGGCCGCAAAGCCGGCATCATGGTCCGCCAGGTCGAAGACGAAATCGGCGTTGTCAATATGACCATCGGCGCGGCGCACGCGGGCGTCCGCTCCATGTGCGCGACATCCGGCGGCGGTTTCGCGTTGATGTCAGAAGCCCTCGGCCTCTCCGCGATGGCGGAAATCCCCATCGTCGTCATCGACTGCCAGCGTGCGGGTCCGTCCACCGGCGTCCCGACAAAAACTGAACAGGGCGACCTGTGGCAGATGCTGGGCGCCGCCTTTGGCGACTATCCCCGCGTTATCGCCGCGCCCCTCGACATCGGCGACTGCTTCACGCTGATGGCCGAAATCTGGAACGTCTGCGACAAATTCCAGGTCCCCGGCCTGGTCCTCTGCGACCTGCTGCTCTCCGAAGGCCGCCTCAGCGTCGATCCCGAAATTCTCAACTTCACCCCGCCCGTCGATCGCGGCGAAATGATCACCGAGCCCAATGGTAACGGCCACGGTGACTATAAGCGCTACCTCATCACCGAAAGCGGCGTCTCGCCGCGCGCCATCCCCGGCATCCCCGGGTACACGCACGTGGTCTCCAGTGACGAGCACGACGAGAACGGCGTTCTCATCAGCGACATGTTTACCGACGCCCGCAAGCGCCGGGCCATGATGGAAAAGCGCATGCGCAAGGAGAAGGGAATCGCCGACGCCGTCCCGCCGCCGGTGCTCCAGGGCCCGAAAGACGCCGACGTTACGCTTATCGGCTGGGGATCGACGCAGGGCGTCATTGAAGAGGCCCGCGGCCAGCTCGCCGAGCAGGGAATCACCGCCAATCAGCTGCAGATCCGCTGGCTCGTCCCGCTCCACGGCGACGAAATTCTCGAACAGCTGCGCAACGCAAAGCGCACCATCATCGTCGAGAACAACTACAGCGGCCAGTTTGCCCGCTACCTGCGCAGCGAAACCAGCTTCGTCGCCGACGGCCACATTCGCAAGTACGACGGCGAACCGTTCATGCCGCACCACATCGTAGACGCCGTCCGCGAACAATTAGCCGGGGAGGCGACGCTGTCCATCCCCGAGCACGAAATCATGGTTTAGAGCGAAATCAGCTTTGAAGGGGCACGGCTTGAGCCGTGTCGCAACAGGATGCAGACAACCGGGGGCTTGAGCCCCTGAGGGAAGAATTCAGGAGATCCATCCATGGCGACAATTGTCGAAAATCCCAAGCCCCTCACGATGGCCGACCTCAAGGGCCGCGTCGATCCCGACTGGTGCCCCGGCTGCGGCGACTTCGGCGTGCTGGCCGCGGTGCAGAAAGCGCTCGTCGATCTGCAGATTCCCCAGCACCAGATCTGCACCATCAGCGGCATCGGCTGCTCGTCCAATTTCCCCGGCTTCATTGAGACCTACGGCATGCACACGCTGCATGGACGCTCGCTGCCCGTGGCCACCGGCGTCAAGATGGCCAATCCCGACCTCACCGTGCTGGTCACCGGCGGCGACGGCGACGGCCTCGGCATTGGCGGCAACCACCTCACGCACACCATCCGCCGCAACGTGGATCTGACCTACATCATCATGGACAACCAGATCTACGGCCTCACGACGGGTCAGACATCGCCCACCAGCCGCATCGGCATGAAGACCAAGAGCACGCCGTTCGGAAGCATCGAAGGCCCGCTCTATCCCATCACCATGGCGCTGGCCGCCGGAGCCACCTTTGTCGGCCGCGGCTTCTCCGGCGATCAAAAACATTTGACTGACCTGATCAAGCAGGCCATCCAGCACAAAGGCTTCTCGTTCCTCGACGTCTTCAGCCCCTGCGTGACCTACAACAAGGACAACACCTTCCAGTGGTTCCGTCCGCGCGTGAAGAAGCTCGAAGACGACGCCAACTACGACTCCACGGACTGGCTTGCCGCCATGGATAAGTCCACCGTCTGGGGCGAGGAGATTCCCATTGGTAAATTCTTCGAGCGCACTGACGTCCCGGCCCTGCACGAGGCCGAGCCTGTCACTCAGGGCCGCACCATGCTCTCGTATCCCGTGCACATCGACCCCGCGGTGGCGAAGAGCTTCGTCGACGAGTTGATGTAGGCAGAATCCGAATGCCCATGCCTGCCGCCGGCAGGCATGGGCCTCCTGTCACCCGCAACCTGTAACCTGCAACCCGCCTACTTCGGCGGCCCCGCCTGCAGAAACAGCTTTTCCACCTGCTCCCAGTTATCCACGCGCGTGTAGCCCGTCACACCCATGTTGTGCGGAGCGGTAAACAGAATCCCTTTCCCCGAAAAACCAGGGAAATGCCGCGGCTGGTCGTCGATCAGGTAATCCGCCCGCAGAATGCTCTTGTCGCCGCAAAAGACAAAGTGCCGCGGATCGAGAAAAGGGAAGTGGCGCCGCAGCCAGCGATACTTCGGCCCAAACGAGTTGGGGAACTCCATCGCCGACGTGCCGATGTAGATCTCGTACTGCTGCGCCATCCGCTCCAGCACACGCTGGCTGTCGGCCATCACCGGCAGGTCCTCAAAGAAATCCTCCGAGCGCAGATAGCCCTCCAGCCGCTCGTGGCGATCGATCGACACGATGTCCCACAACCACTTGCCTTCGAGATCAGCCTTCGTGATGGCCTCGTCGTGATCGCGGTTGTAGCGCGCCAGATGCTCGGCCAGCGTGTCGGCCAATACCTCATCCATATCGATGGCAATGCGTTTCATGGCTAGCTTGGTTTAGACCCGGAAGCGGCACGCTGCGCTTTCCGCAGGTCCTTCTGTACGCTGCACGCTGTACGCTGCACGCTGACGTTCTACTCCACGCCCGCTTCCGGCGCCTTGCGGCCCCGCTTCGGCTTCTCCGGCTCGGGCTCAGGCTGCGGTTCCTTCGTGGGATCGAAATACAGCAGCCGCCCGCACGACTCGCACGTCAGGATCTCGCCCGCGCGAATCTGATTCCACATCTGCGGACGGATGCCCATCTGGCATCCCTGGCAGCGCTGCTGCTGCGCGTACGCCACGCCGGTCGCGCGCGAGGACGACGAAACCCGGTCGTACACCCGCAGCAGTTCCTCGGGCACGTTCGTCCGCTCGGCCTCACGCCGCTTCAGCAGGTTCTCCAGATGCGTCTGCTGCTCGGCCGAGATCGCCCGCGCCTGGTTCTGCTCGATCTCCACCACCTTCATGTTGTCCTTCAGCTCGCTCTCGGCGGCCTTCAGTTTCTGCCCCAGTTGCTCCGCGCGCTCCATGCTCTCCAGTTCGCGGTCCTCGATCTTGCGGATCTCCGCCTCGGCAAACTCGATCTCGTGCTGGAAGGCGCGATACTCCTCGTTGGTCTTCACGCTCGACATCTGCCCGCGCAGCTTCGCGATCTTCTGCTGCTGGTCCTTCAGGTCGCTCTCCATCCGCCGCCGTCCGGCTTCCTCATCCTTCAACGCCTTCTGCACCTGCTCCACCGCGGTCTTCTCCGCCGCCAGGCGCGACTCCAGCGCGGCCAGCCGTTTGGGCAAAGCGGCAATCTCGCCGCGCAACTGCGCGGTTTCCTGATCGAGGACTTGTACGCGGATCAACGCTTCGAGGGCAGCATGCATCGTCGGAATCTGAAGGATACCATTGTGGAGCGCCCTCTCAGGGCGTTCTCAGCCGGGGATTACGGCCGCATGTCCCTGTTTTCGGGAAAACTCCATGAGCGCCCGGTCGAATGTGACCAGCGTGGCATCGGCTCCCGCCGCGAACGCCAGCAGCCAGCAGTCGCCAACCCACTTCGAAGCAGGCTTCGAAGCAAATGGCTCCATTGCCCGGCGGAAAGCTGCGTCAATGCCTCGCGGTTCAGCGTGGAACTCAACGCGCGGATCCGCAATCCAGCCTTCGTACACTCCCCACGACTGCTGAACAGTGAGGACTCGATGGCCCATCGCTGAGGAATTGGTCAAAAGTCGAAGCAGTCCGATTTGGGTATATCGCGAGAAGAGCAGGCGCACTTCCCCCGACAACGACTGCATCCACTCCCAGGCAGGCGAATTGTGCGAATGCGCCTCAACTGAAAGCGCCAGCCATACGTTCAGATCAGGAAAAAATGAGGTCATGCGGGTTCTCGTCGACCGGGAAACGGGGTCCTGACTTACCCTTACCGCGCACCATCGGGCCCGTAACCATCTTTCCTTTGCGGGGTTCCGAATAGGTCTGCTCCAGCGCCCGCACAATCAGCGAACGGATCGACACGCCCGTATGCGCAGCCCGCTGGCGCAGCTGGTCGTGCAGCGGTTCGGGAATATCGACGGTGGTCCTCACAGCCATGACATAAGTATGTCACACCACGGTGAGCCCCGCGAATGGGACCGCGGGGCCGCCCTGGCATACTTCTCCCTTACGGCACCGCCTCCGCCACCACCGACACCTGCTGGCGTTGCCCCGTCCCCGCCATCTCCAGCGATCCCAGAACTGTGGGCTTTCCCGGCACAAGGATCACTGTGTTTTCCAGCATCGCCTCGCTCACCACGGGATCCTGCGCGCCCAGTCCCGACTTCTCATCGGCAATCGCGGTCTGCTCAATCTTGCTGCGCACGTGCAGCGCGTCGCCGCCCCCGTCCACGTCCGCGTTGATGGTGAGCCCGATATCGACGTATTGCACCTGAGTGCCGGATGCCCCGGCAGTAGCGTTCCCTGTTACGAGCGGGACGCGCTTGCCCTCTTTCAGCTCCGCCATTCTGCCGGCGGCCACGGTGAGCACGTAGCTGTGCGAACCCGCCGATGGAGCCCCATCCGCGCCGGTCACCGTGTAGGTCAGCTTCCAGGTCTGTGACGGGCGATCCAGCGCCGCGAGGAATTTGTGCGCGGTCTCCAGATCCTCCGCGCTTCCCCGCATGGCAATCGCGTTTTCTGAAGCCACAAAAACGATCCGCGCCCTCTGCAGCATATTGCGCAGAACCGTGACGATCTCTTCCGCCTGTCTCGTGTCGGTGGCATGGCTCAGATACGCCGTCTCGTACGTCTGCTGGGGGGTGTTGGTCTCTGGTTGCCTGGCCTGCCCCGTATCGGTCTGCGCCCTCGCCGCGCCTGCCGCCAGCAGTGTGCCCATCGTGAGTACAACCAGCGGCAGGGCAAACCTCACCCGCCGATGCCCGTTGCCGTCATCGTTGCGTCTCATTTGTCAGCCTCGCAGGAGTCGTTGTTTCGAAGGCTCCTGCTGTATGGCGCAGCCAGCAGGTCGCCGTTCTACTCGACAGACGCGGAGTTTGACTTTCCGCTCGCATTTGTTCAATTTCTTCGCGCCTATCGCGCATGGCTGCATGCAATGCCTTGCCAACCGCGCCCAATTTCCTGCATCCTGACCCAACACACCCGTCTCCAATCCCTATCGATGCCTGACGCCGACGCGAGCTGGAAGCCGAAGCATAATCCCTGGGCCGTCGCGCTCACCGTCACGCTCGCCACCTTCATGGAGGTCCTCGACACCTCCATCGCCAACGTCGCCATCCCCCACATCGCCGGCGGCCTGGGCGCCTCCCAGGATGAAGCTACCTGGGTCCTGACCAGCTACCTCGTTTCGAACGCCGTTATTCTGCCGGCCAGCGCGTACCTGGTGTCCTTCATCGGACGCAAGCGTTTCTACATGATCTGCGTCGCCCTGTTCGGCGTCAGTTCCATGCTCTGCGGCCTCGCGCCTTCGCTGCCGCTGCTCATCTTTTTCCGCATTCTCCAGGGAGCCGGCGGCGGCGGCCTTCAGCCCAGCGAGCAGGCCATCCTCGCCGATACCTTCCCGCCGCGTAAGCGCGGGCAGGCCTTCGCCGTCTATGGCATGGCGGTCGTCCTCGCGCCCGCCATCGGCCCCACTCTCGGCGGATGGATCACTGACAACTACACCTGGCGCTGGATTTTCTTCATCAACGTCCCCATCGCCATCCTGTCGCTCTTCCTCAGCTCCCGCCTCGTCGAAGATCCGCCGCACATCCGGAAGGAAGTGGAGCAGAGCCGCAAACGCGGCCTCAACCTCGACTACATGGGCTTCGGCCTGCTCGCCGTCGGCTTCGGCTCGCTCCAGTTCGTTCTCGATAAGGGACAGGAGGACGACTGGTTCGGCTCGCATCTCATCGCCACCTTCTTCGTCCTCTGCGCCACCGCCCTCGTCACTCTCATCGTTTGGGAGATCGCGCAGATCCGCAAGGGTCATCGCCCCATCCTCGACCTCACGATGTTCCGCAACCGGACCTTTGCGATCTCCGCGTTCCTGATGTTCGTGCTGGGCTTCACGCTCTTCGGCACCACGGTTCTCATCCCGCTCTTTGTGCAGCAGATGATGGGCTACACGGCCGAACAGGCCGGTCTCGTCATCTCTCCGGGTGGCCTCGCCATTCTTGTGCTCATGCCCCTGGTGGGCTTCCTCGTCGGCCGCGTCGATGCCCGCTATCTCATCGCCTTCGGCTTCGCCATCCTGGCGTCCGCCCTGGCCGCCCTGCATACCATCGACACCCAGGCCAGCTACGCCTACGTCGCGTGGATGCGCATCTTCCAGGCCTCCGGCCTCGCCTTCCTCTTCGTCCCCATCAACACCCTCTCCTACACCGACGTCCCTCGCGAGAAGAACAACGACGTCTCCGGCCTCATGAACCTGGCCCGCAACATTGGCGGCAGTGTCGGCACCTCGTTCTTTGTCACCCTTCTTGCCCGCCGCAGCCAGGACCATCAGGACCGGCTGGCGATGCACTTCAACGCCTCCAGCACCGCCTTCATGAATGCCATCAACCGGACCGCGCAATACTTCCAGCACGCCGGCGGCCTCACCTCCTCCCCCGCCCAGGCCCGCGCACTCGCCGAGGGCACCCTCTACCAGCAACTGGTTCGGCAGAGCACCCAGCTCGCCTACCTTGACGTGATCGCGATCCTGGCCGTCGGCTCCGCCTGCATGATCCCCCTTATCTTCCTCATGAAGAAGCACAAAGGCCCCGCCGCCGCTCACTGATTCGGCCGCGCGCACCGGCAACGCGTTAGAATGGCCCTCAAACACAGGTCCCGGTCGTTCCCCCCGCTAACCGGACCATCGGGAGTTCTTCTTGCGTTACCTACTGCCGCAGTGCCTTGGTCGCCTGGCGTTTCCCCTGTCTCTACTCGTCTGTCTGTGTGTCCCGCTGGCGCCTGCCCAGGACACCCATCCCTGGACCATCCAGGAGATCTTCGGCCACTCCGGCGCCGACACCGGCACGCCTCCCCAGGACATGGCCTGGTCCCCCGACGGCCGCCGCGTCACCTGGATCTCCGACAACGGCGATCTGCTCGAGCTGCAGCCCCCCAACACCCACCCGAAGACGCTGATCCCCTATGACAAAATCGCCTCGCTCCTGAACGCCAACCTGCCCGAGCGCGACCGCGACCACCGCGCCCGCTACGATGAGCCTCCGTACATCTGGGCCCCTGACTCCCAGCACCTCCTCTTCGACACCAACGGCCAGCTCTGGCTCTTCGACCCGAGCAACGGCACCGGCATCGAGATCGGCAACTCCGGCATGCAGTCCGGCGACGATCCCAAATTCTCGCCCAACGGCCAGTACGTCTCCTATCTGCACGACCACAATCTCTACGTGCAGCGGCCCGACGGCTCCATGCCCCCGCTGGCCCTGACCACCGACCGCGAAGACACCCTGCTCAACGGCGAAGTGGACTGGGTCTACCTCGAAGAGCTCGACGTCCGCAGCAACTACTTCTGGTCGCCGGATTCCCATGAAATCGCCTACCTCCAGATGAACGAGGTAAAAGTGCCCCAGTACCCCCTCGTCGACTGGATCCCTACCCATCCGACCGTTGACATGCAGCGCTACCCGCAGCCCGGCGATCCTAACCCGGGCGTCCGCGTCGGGGTGGTAGGGGTCAATGGCGGGGCCACCCACTGGCTGCACATCCCTTTCGACAACGGCAACGACTACATCCCTCGCTTCGGCTGGGTGAATCCTCATGTTGTGTGGGTTGAGGTCCTTTCCCGCGACCAGCAGCATCTCGATATCTGGTTTGCCGACACCAAAACCGGTGACGTCCGCCGCGTCCTGCAGCAATCCGAGGCCAAATACTTCAACATCACCTACAACGTGAAGTTCTCCGGCGACCACGAGTTCTTCCTGCTCAGCTGGCGCGACGGCCATACCCACATCTATCGCTACGGCTTCGACAGCAATAATCCGTTGGGTCAGCTGGCGCAGCTGGAGAATCAGGTCGAGAGCGGCGACTATGAAGTCTTCTCCATCGAGGCCATCGACCCCGGCACCCAGACCCTCTGGTATCTCTCCAATCAGGGAGATCCCCGTCAGCAGCAGGTCTGGGCCATCCAGTTCGACGGCACCGGCAAACGCCAGATCTCCAAAGGCGCCGGCGTCCATGACGCCTCGTTTCCGGCGCAGGGCGGTGTTTTCGTCGACACCTATTCCTCGATGCTGGTGCCGCCTGCGGTTTCGCTCTGCTCCGCCGGCGTCCCCGGTGCCGGCGCGCCCGGCGTCGACTGCACGGCCGTCTGGCATTCCCATCCCGTCGAGGGCCACCGCCTCATCGCTCCGCAGTCTGTGGAACTGACCGCCGCCGACAAGACCACCAAACTCTATGGAACCCTTCTGCTGCCTCCTGGCAATGCCTCACCTCACAGCGTCCCGCTTATCGTGAATCCCTATGGCGGTCCGGGCGTGGGCGCGGCGGGCGACCGCTGGGGCGGGAAGCATCTTTTCTTTGACGAGCTCCTCGCCGAACATGGATTTGCCGTCCTCCACGTGGACAATCGCGGCATGGCCGGCCGCGGCCGCGACTTCGAGCAGGTCTGCTGGCACAATTTTGGACCGCCGCAGTTTGCTGATCAGATGGCCTCCATCGATCAGGTCCTGCGCGACTATCCGCAGCTCGATCCGCATCGGCTCGGCTGGTGGGGCTGGAGCTGGGGCGGCAGCTTCACCCTCTTCGCGCTCTCCCACAGCGACAGCTTCCTCGCAGGCGTCTCCGGCGCCCCGGTCACCGACTGGCGCGACTACGACTCCATCTACACCGAGCGCTATATGGGCCTGCCCTCTGACGACGCCCAGAACTACCACGACGACTCCGACGTGAACAGCGCCGCCGACCTGCGCGGCCATATCCTCATCCTGCACGGCACCGGCGACGACAACGTCCACACCGAAGGCGACGTCCAGTACATTCAGAAGCTCATCGAAGCCGGCATTTCGTACGACTACAACATCTTTCCCCGCAAGACCCACTCCGTGTCAGGCGCCGACGATCAGACCGAGCTCTTCAACAAGATCCTCGAGCACTTCGAGCAATACCTGAAGGAGCCGCCGCGGCCCGAAGGCGACGCCAACGCCGCTGTCGATCACCGGTCTCCCTGGAGGATCGCCCGCCGCCAGTAAACTGTACCCTGTACCCTGTCCCCTGAACCCTGTTATGGTCCATCCCTCCGAGCGCCCGGGCACGGCTGAGCCGATTCGCGGCCGCGCCTCGGTTGGCGACTTCGAGCTGACCGTCCTCAGTGACGGCACCTACTTCCTCGACGGCGGAGCCATGTTCGGCGTGGTGCCCAAACCTCTCTGGGAAAAGCGCGCCCCCGCCGACGAGCAAAACCGCGTCCTTCTCGGCCTGAATACCGTCGTGGTCTTCACCGGCCGCCATACCGTCGCCATTGAGACCGGCATCGGCAATAAGCTCGGCGACAAGCTGAACGCGATCTACGGCGCCAAGCAGCAGCTTCCCCGCGCCTTTGAGGCCGCCGGCATCCGCCCCGAAGACATCGACATTGTCATCAACACCCACCTCCACTTCGACCACTGTGGGTGGAACACCACCCGGACGCCTGACGGCGTCGTCGTGCCCACCTTCCCCAACGCCCGCTACTACGCCCACCGCGGCGAGGTGGAGCACGGACACCTGCAGCTCGAGCGCGACGCCGTCAGCTACATCTCCGACAATTACGATCCCCTCGTCGAGTCCGGCCAGATGACCCTCCTCAACACGCGTCTCGGCGAATCCACCCGCATTTGCCCCGGTGTTACAGTCGAGTGCTTCCCCGGACACACCGCGCAGCTCCTCGCCGTCCACATCGAATCGGCCGGCCAGCACGCCTGCTACATCTCGGATCTCATCCCCACCTCAGCCCACCTCGACATCACCTGGGTGATGGGCTACGACCTCGACCCGGTCCGCTGCATCGCCGAGCGAAAGCGCTTCTACGAGCGCGCCATCCCCGAAGACTGGCTCGTCCTCTTCACCCACGACCACCACACGCCCTTCGCCCGGCTGAAGCTGAACGACAAAGGCAAGCCGGTGGTGAAGGATGAGCAGGGCGCTCGATGAGCCCTGCGCAATGCATCCTGGACTGCCCAGGGGTGCACAGGTTGCAATCAAGTCTCAAGGGCAAAAGGTAGCCGGAGTCGCGTATACAATCCTGACAAGGCATTCCCTATGGCATTCCTCGCAGTCATCGGCCTTCCCTGGTTCCCCGGCCTCACCCACTGGGAGCGGCATGGCAGCGTGGCCCACCCGCTGGCATCGCTGGTCGTCCTGAGCCTGGTGCTGCTGCTAGTGGCCCGCGCTTTTCGTCGGAAGCCCAGCTAGCCGCTACTCCGTCACACCCCGGGAAACCCGCTTCATCAGGAACTCCTGCATCAGGCGGCCGCTGATGCCCTGCAGCGACGAGATCGCCCCGCCCTTGATCGTGGTCGCCCACCCGCGGTTCCCGGCCGGGTAGTACACGTTCGACAGCGCCCCCGACGCCAGATTTCCCACCACGAACGAATAGTTCGGCTCCCACCGGCCGTTGTCGCCCCTGCAGATGGCAATCGTCGCAATCGAGTAGAGCGCTCGCGACCACACGCTGCCCGTCCCGCGCCAGAAGTACCGCGGGTCCTGGCGGAAGAGCGTCGGCAGAATCGCGGAACCGATGAAGGTGCTCCCGACATCGTTTCCATAGGCCGCGCCGAAGCGCTTCGCGTACCCCATCACTCCCTGGTGGTACGCCGGGTACTGATTTTGCGCCTGTTCAACGCCTCCGGTGATGGCATCGGCGGCAAAGCTCCCCGGATCGATCGAGTTCTTCCACGCCAGCTCAAACTTCTGCCGCGTGGTGAGCGGCGCCGCGTTGGGCACATAGCTGACATAGAAGTTGGGAAGAACCCCGGCCACTCGCTGGTGCTCCTGCGCGTGAATCTGCTCCTCGGCAATCTCCTCCTGGGAGGGCGGCGTTACGCGAACCACCGCAAGAGCCCGACTTACCTTGAGAACAATGCCCGGAATCTCCCGAAATTCTCCTGCCGCCACCGCTACATCGCCGCTCGTCCAGGGCGCCAGCCCCGGCGACGAAATCGTGGCCACATAAAATCCCGGCGCGACGCTGATCTGGAAAAACCCGTTCGCATTTGCCGTGGCGGTCTGGGTTTCTCTGGAATCAGCCGTCGTCAGGGTCACTGTGGCGCCGTCAATCGCGTTTCCGTTCGCGTCTTCGACCGTGCCGATCAGCGTCCCGCCCGCGGCCGCCGCGGCAGCTCGCGCGGCAGGAGCGCTCGTGGCTTCCACCGTTGCTCCCTCCAGGCGATTGATCTGCTGACCCGGGCACAGTTGCGTCGCCAGCGCCAGCTCACCGGCGATCAGCCACCTGTAACGCATGAGCCCTATCCCCCTCACCCTCCAACCGCCCTTCCGCAGCCCGCTCTCCGTTACCCGTCTCTTCTGCCTTTTCCGCTGGCCGGCTTTGGGCCAGCCGCTCTTCGCCTGTCTTTTCTGGGGGGGTGCGCCATGATGGCATCTTCACTCCCCGTGGGCAAGGCAAATCGCGGAGGGGTGGGCGGACTCGGGAGGTCATCACTGGGCGGGCGCGTTCTACCCGCCGTCCCCCGCCGAATCGCCTTCCGCGGATTCCCCCCGATTCTCATCCGGTAACCCACCTGTCAACACCCTTTGCCTTACTCTGCTGCTGCAGCTCAAACCAACACCCTAAAGGTGAACCCCCAAATGAAGGACCGGGCCATCCTTTTCACAAGCCTCACCCTGGTCATCGCCACGGCCCTCTTCCTCTGGCTGACCTGGCCCCGTTCGGGGATGATCGACGTCTCTCCGGCCCTCCGCTGGCTGGTCTTTGGCGCCGCTTCTTTCGCGCTTGCCGTCGTCGGTCTTTTCCTTTATTCCCGGTATCGCATCGCCCGCGCGCGCAGACGCCAGCCCTCCTCCCCCGCTCCTGCTTTCCGGGCCCCTTCCGTCGAACCCTCCGCGGAGGAGCTGGATCAACCCAAAGTCACCACTGTTGCCATGAAGTGACGTCTTCGCCCGAATTGTGACCTGGTTAAATCGGACCTCTATTCATACGGTCCACATTCCTGATGAATACGGGGATTCTTCGCCAGGGTGCCCCTGCAGACAACTCGAGTCCCTCTGTTTTGAAGCGCTTGCTGGATATCGAATGAGGGGGCTCTCAAGTGGCTATGGATTCAGCGATTTGCCACATAATCTGTCGATGCGGAACTGGCGGGCTGTCCGGTGCAGGAATAGCCTTCATCACTCGAATCCAGCGAGATTCCTGAACCGTTCCGGCGGGATGCGAAGTCTATAATCAGAGAGTTATGCCGAAGTATTCCATCGTCGTCCCTTTCCACAACGAAGAAGAGAACGTCACCACCCTTTATGACCGCCTGAAGGAGGTCATGGAGCACGTGGGCGAGTCCTTCGAACTGGTCTTCGTGGACGACGGCTCCAACGACCGCACCTGCCGCCTGCTGGAAGAAATTGCCGCGGTGGACAGCCGGGTTCTGGTCGTCAAGCTGCGCCGGAACTTCGGCCAGACCTCGGCCCTGGCAGCCGGTTTTGACCACGCCGAGGGCGATTACATCCTCGCCATGGACGGCGATCTGCAGCACGATCCCAACGAGATTCCCGGCTTTCTGGAGAAGCTGGAAGAGGGCTACGACGTGGTCAGCGGCTGGCGCCGGGACCGCATCGACAACTTCGTTATGCGCCGCATCCCCTCGCGCTGCGCCAACTGGCTGATGGCGAAGCTCTCCGGCGTCGACATTCACGACTTCGGCACGACCTTTAAGGCCTATCGCCGCGAGGTGATTCACAACATCCCGCTTTACGGCGAGATGCATCGCTTCATCCCGGCGCTGGCCTCCTGGTATGGCGCCAGCATCTGCGAGATTCCCATCACGAATGTGAATCGCGAGCGCGGCCAGTCGCACTACGGCATCGGACGGACCTTCCGAGTCTTCTTCGACCTGATGACCATCCGCTTCCTGCTGAAGTACATGACGCGGCCGCTGCACTTTTTCGGCCTCTTTGGCGCGTTGGGGATTCTCGGCGGTGGCGCTGTCTCCACTTTCCTGCTGGCGTTGAAGGTGTTCACTCATCAGCACGTGATGGATGAGCACGGGCCGCTGTTCGTGGTGGCGGCGGTTTTGATTCTGGGCGGAACGCAGTTCCTCGCGCTCGGCCTGCTCGGCGAGCTGCAGGTCCGCCACTATCACGCAGCCACGCAGCGCGCGCCCTACACCGTCGATCGGCTGGTGCGGCTGAGGGCATCGGAAGAATCGATTCTGCCGGACAATTAACCTCGCGTTCCGCGCACACCGGCAACCAAATCTTTCCGCTTTTCATTCACATAAGCGGTAATTCCGTTTTGTACTTCGTATAATCCGAGAGAAGCCGCAGGCGAACGCATCGCACCGTCGCCCGCAGGCGGACCGGGGTCTTCCGGTCGGCCGCATCACCCATCGGACTCATGCAGAAACCCGCGGATGGACGGAAACGCGTCGTGGTCGAGAGCGTCGAGCCGGAGATCGACGCGGGCCGCTTTGCCATCAAGCGCATCGTCGGCGATTCGGTTCACGTCGAAGCCGACGTCTTCGCCGATGGCCACGATCACGTTGCCGCTCGCCTGCTCTTCCGTTACCACGAGCTGGCCGAATGGACCGCGGTTCCCATGCAGCCGCTGGGCAACGATCGCTGGCGCGGCGAGTTTTCCGTCAGCCGCCTGGGCGAATATCTCTATACCGTCGCTGGATGGATCGACCACTTTGACACCTGGCGCAGCGATCTGGAAAAGAGGATCGCTGCCGGGCAGGATGTTCGCGTCGACCTGCTGAATGGAGCGCAGCTTGTGGAAGAAGCGGCGGTTCGCGCCGGACGCGACGATGCCGACGCCCTGCGCCGCTGGGCTGCGGATCTCCGCGGCAAAGATCCGAAAAGTGCGCAGACCACCGCGCTCGACCCGACGCTGGCTGCGATGATGGCCCAGTATCTCGACCCCGCCATGGAAACCCGCTACGAGCGCGAGCTCCGAGTGACGGTGGACCGCGAGCGCGCGCGCTACTCGGCCTGGTACGAGCTGTTCCCCCGCTCGACTTCATCCGAGTCAGGAAAGCACGGGACCTTTAGGGATGTAGAGAAGCGGCTGGATTACGTCGCGGGCCTCGGCTTCGACGTGCTCTATTTGCCGCCAATTCACCCTATCGGCCATGCCTTCCGCAAAGGGAAGAACAACTCGGTGAAGGCCGAGAATGGCGATGCGGGTAGCCCCTGGGCGATCGGATCGAAAGAGGGCGGCCACACCGCCATTCACTCCGAGCTGGGGACGCTGGAAGACTTTCGCCATCTGTTGCGCGCGGTCGCGGACAAAGGCATGGAAGTGGCGATGGACATCGCCTTCCAGTGCTCGCCCGATCATCCCTGGGTGAAGGAACATCCCGAGTGGTTTAAAAAGCGCGCCGACGGAACGATCCAGTACGCCGAGAATCCGCCGAAGAAATACCAGGACATTTACCCGCTGGATTTCGAAAGCAGCGACTGGCAGGGCCTGTGGAATGGTTTGCGCGACGTCTTCGTCTATTGGCTGGAGCAGGGCGTGCGCATCTTCCGCGTCGATAATCCTCACACCAAAGCGTTTCCGTTTTGGGAGTGGGTGATTGGCGAGCTGAAACGGGACTACCCCGACGCGCTCTTCCTGGCCGAGGCCTTCACCCGGCCGCGCGTGATGCAGCGGCTGGCGAAGGTCGGCTTCTCGCAGTCCTACACGTATTTTTCATGGCGGAATACGAAGCAGGAGATTACGGAGTATCTGACGGAGCTGACAAAAGAGCGCGTCAGCGAGTTCATGCGTCCAAATCTATGGCCGAACACGCCGGACATTCTGCCGGAAACGCTGCAGGTGGGTGGCCGGCCCGCGTTTCTCAGCCGTTTTGTGCTGGCTGCGACGCTGGGCCCGAACTACGGCATCTATGGCCCCGCGTTTGAGCTGGGCGAGAATCAGCCACTGCGTCCAGGCGGCGAGGAGTATCTGAACTCCGAGAAGTACGAGATTCGCGAATGGAACCTCGATGCGCCGCACAGCATTGCCGGCGTCATGGCGATAGTGAATCGTGCGCGGCGGGAGAATCCGGCGCTGCACGCGAACCATGACCTGTTCTTCCATCCAACCGACAACCCGTATCTGATTGCATACAGCAAGACGAGCCGGGAAGGGAACAACGCCATCCTGACCGTGGTGAACCTCGATTATTTCCATCGGCAGTCGGGCTGGGTAACACTCGATCTGGAACGGCTGCATCTGCGTCCCGACGAGAGCTTCCAGGTGCTGGACGCGCTCACGGGCGCGCGCTACCTGTGGCAGGGTTCCCGCAATTACGTGGAGCTGGCGCCGGACCGAATGCCGGCCCACATCTTCCGCGTGCTTCGAAAAGTGCGCTCCGAAAAGGACTTCGATTATTACCAGTGAGGCTCGCCTGACCCCGATGCCGGACTCTCCGATCATTGTGCGAAAGCCGGGCAGCGCGGCCGATCCGCTGTGGTACAAAGACGCGATCATCTACGAGATCCACGTCAAAGCCTTCTTTGACAGCAACAACGATGGTCTGGGCGACTTTCAGGGGTTGATGGAGAAGCTGGATTACCTGCAGGACCTGGGCGTCACCTGCCTGTGGCTCCTGCCGTTCTTCCCCTCGCCGCTGCGCGACGATGGCTACGACATTGCGGACTACATGAGCGTGAATCCCAGCTATGGAACGCTCGAGGACTTCCAGCGCTTTCTCAACGCGGCTCATGAGCGCGGTCTGCAGGTGATGATCGAGCTGGTCATCAACCACACTTCGGACCAGCATCCCTGGTTTCAGCGCGCGCGCCACGCCCCTCCCGGTTCGCATGAGCGCAATTTTTACGTCTGGAGCGACACGGACCAGAAGTACAAAGACGCCCGCATCATCTTTACCGATACGGAGAAATCGAACTGGACCTGGGATCCCGTGGCGCAGGCGTACTACTGGCATCGGTTCTTCTCGCACCAGCCGGATCTGAACTACGATCACCCCGCCGTTCTGGAAGAAGTGCTGAAGGTGATGCACTACTGGCTCGACATGGGCGTGGACGGCCTGCGCATCGACGCAATTCCATATCTGGTGGAGCGCGACGGCACCAGCTGCGAGAACCTCCCCGAGACGCACGAGGTGATCAAGAAAATCCGCGCGGCCATCGATGAGAGCTTCGAAGGCCGCATGGTACTGGCGGAAGCGAACCAGTGGCCCACCGACGTGCGGCCGTACTTTGGCGACGGCGATGAGTGCCAGATGGCCTTTCATTTCCCCCTGATGCCGCGCATCTACATGGCGCTGCGCCAGGAGGACCGGCTGCCCATCACCGACATCATGGCCCAGACGCCGGCCATTCCGGACAACTGCCAGTGGGGGCTCTTTCTGCGCAACCACGACGAGCTGACGCTGGAAATGGTGAGCGACGACGAGCGCGACTACATGTATCTGGCCTACAGCGCTGATCCGCGCATGCGCATCAACATCGGCATCCGTCGCCGCCTCGCGCCGCTGTTGGATAACAATCGCCGCCGCATCGAGCTGCTCAACAGCATTTTGTTTTCGTTTCCTGGCACGCCCATCCTCTATTACGGCGATGAGATCGGGATGGGCGACAACATCTATTTAGGCGATCGCAACGGCGTCCGCACGCCGATGCAGTGGACCGCCGATCGCAACGCCGGCTTTTCAAGAGCCAATCCCGCCAAGCTCTTCAGTCCGGTCATCATGGACCCGGTATGGGGCTATGAGGCAATCAACGTTGAAGGTCAGCAGAACGACCCCTCATCGCTGCTGAACTGGATGCGCAACATGATCGCCCTGCGCAAGCTCTTCCAGGTGTTCGGGCGCGGATCTCTGCGTTTTCTGGAGCCCTCGAATCGCAAGATCCTCGCGTACATCCGGCAGAGCCCCGAAGCGACGGTTCTGTGCGTGGCCAATCTTTCGCGCTTCGCGCAGCCGGTGCAACTCGACCTGTCGGATCTGGAAGGCATGACGCCGGTCGAGATGCTGGGCTACGTCGAGTTCCCGGCCATCACGCGGGCGCCCTATTCGCTTTCACTGGGGCCCTATGGATTCCTCTGGCTGGAGCTGCAGCCGTCTCTGACCGCGGCGGTGCCTTCGTCAGACGGCGATCAGGCCTTTTACGTGGAGAGCGAGCAGGACTGGCAAAGTCTTCTTTCCGGTGACGGTGTCAGGCGGCTGGAAGAGATGCTGCGCGGCTACATTCAGCGCCAGCGCTGGTTCGGAGGAAAGTCGCGAGCGATTGTGCGCACCCAGATCACAGACTCGCTGCTCTTCGATGCGGACCACGCCGCTCTGCTGTGGGTGAAGCTGGAATATGTGGAAGGCGAGCCGGATCACTGGCTGGTTTGTCTGGCGATGAGTTTTGGCGAGGCGGCAACGGCGCTGCGCGAATCCGCCCCGCAGCAGATGGTGGCGACCGTCGGCTCAGCGACGCTGACCGGCGTTCTGCACGAAGGCATGCTGCGCCCGAGCGTACCGGCGGCGCTGCTGGAGATGATCGCCGGCGCGAAGGAGCTGAAAACGCGCAACGGTTTGCTGGTTGGGACGCCCAGCTCCGTACTCAGCACACTGCGCGGAAGGAAGGCGCTGCGGTCGCGCCTGAGCAGCGCCGAGCAGAGCAACACCTCGGCCATCTTTGGCGATCGCCTGATCATGAAGCTCTTCCGCCGCCAACAGCCGGGTGTGAATCCCGATGTGGAGATCGGGCGGTTCCTGACCGAAACGGCGCGCTTCCCGAACATCGCGCCTTACGGGGGCTGCATCGAACTGCGTCGTGGCGATGAGCCGCCGGCCACCCTGGCGCTGCTGCAGGGGCTCGTTCCCAACGAAGGCGACGGCTGGCAGTGGACGCTGGAAGAGCTCGACCGCTATTACGAGAGCACAGCCTCAGCCCGCTCTCGGCCGCAGGCGGGAGCGCATGCGCCGGGCGAAGAGGGGATGGCGGCGCGGGAGCACGCGGGCATCTATCTCGACGCCGCGGCGATCCTGGGCAGGCGAACGGCGGAGATGCACCTGGCTCTGGCATCGGGGAAGGACGAGGCCTTTGTGCCCGTCCAGCCCGGCACCGAAGAAGTCGATGTGGCGCGCGATCACCTGGCCGGTCACGCGGCGCATGCCTTCGATCTGCTGAAGACCAGCCTCTCGCGGCTGCCCGACGACGTGGTGGAAGCGGCCGGCCTGGTACTGAGCCGGCGAGGCTCATTGCTGGCGAAGTTCCGGGCCCCGGGAACGCTGCGCAATCCCGGGCGCTGGATTCGCATTCACGGCGACTACCACCTGGGCCAGGTTCTGCGCTCGCGCGGGGATTTTGTCATCCTCGATTTTGAAGGCGAGCCGGCGCGATCCCTGGCCGAGCGCCGGGCGAAAGTTTCCCCGCTGAAAGATGTGGCCGGCATGCTGCGCTCCTTCAGCTACGCGGCCTTTGTCGCGCTCACGAAGTACACTACCCGCCGTCCCGAGGAATACGTGCAGCTGGAATCCTGGGCGCGGCTGTGGGAGTCTTCGGTGTCCGGCGAATTTGTCCGCGCCTACCGGGAGACGGTGCAGGGCGCCCCGGTCGTTCCCGAGGCCCAGCCGGATTTCCAGGCGCTGCTGGAAATATTTATGCTCGACAAGGCGCTGTATGAGCTGGTGTACGAGCTGAACAATCGTCCAGCGTGGATTCGGATTCCGCTGCACGGCATCCTGTCGCTGCCTTTGTGAGAAGAGATCTTAATGGCGGTCATCGAACTTTCAGACGAGACAAAACGGCAGGTTGAACGGATCGGCTCCGCGGATCTCGTCGTCGGGATCGCGGGACCGGTGCCCGCGGAAGAACTGCGAAGCCGCGTGGAACCGATCGTCGCCGGACTGGGCTCCAGTGTCTCTTTGGACCGCATCGTCTTTGCGTTTGCGGGGCCGTACGCCGCGGCCCCGGCAGGCGGCGCGGAAGGCGAGAGCGCGAGCCAGCCGCGGGTGGCTCTGCTGCCCTATGCGCCGCCATCTGCGGCGAGCGGCGAGTTCTGGTCAGGAGTGTCCGTTCAGCAGCGAACGATTCTGGCCCTGGCGGCCTCGCTCAACGCCCGCGCCTGCATCGTGCTGGGAGCCGATCTGGCAGCGTTGCAGACGCACGTGCTGCAGCTGCTGGCGTACGCTGTTCTCGACCGGCAATGCGTGCTGGCGATGCCCGTCTATCCGGCCGGCCGCTACGAAGGGCTGATCAATACCGGGATCCTCTCGCCGCTCAGCCGCTCTTTGTTCGGCAAGCGGATTCACTATCCCATCGCCTTCGATTTCGCCGTATCGGGAGGGATGTGCGGGCATTTTCTGCGCCAGACCGCCGCGTCGAACGGCGCGGGACCGGCTTTGTTGTGGCCGGTGACGGTGGCGGCCACGCAGTTTCCGCAGCAGGCCGTTGGACAGGTGCACGTCAGCGTGCATCATCGGGTTGCGACGGAAGGCCTGGAACTGAGCGCGGTGCTGGGACAGATGGTCGGATCTCTGTTTCAGGAGATGGAGCAGTTTGCGCCGCAGTGGCAGCGCGTACGCGGTTCCCAGGCCACGCCGGTGTGGGGCAATGCCCCGGAGGAAAAGCCGGGCGGCGAGCCCGTCGATCCCCAGCCGATGCTGGATTCGTTCCTGCTCGGGTCGCGCAATCTCGATGAAGTATGGCGGCTGATTCTGCCGCCCAACGTGCTGCTGGATCTGCGACGCCTGACCCGGACAGCACCCGAGCAGTTTCGGATGCCGGACGAGTTGTGGGCGGGCATTGTCTACGATTTCGCCCTTGCTTACCGGCTGCGCACCATCAGCCGCGTGCATCTTCTGGGCGCTCTCACTCCCCTTTATCTGGGGTGGGTGGCGTCCTGGATCCAGGAAGTTTCAAGGCTGAGCGGGGCTGCGCTGGAACAGCGTCAGGAGCAACTGGCGCGTGCCTGGGAAGAAAAGAAGCCGTATCTGTTGTCCCGGTGGAGATGGCCGGATCGCTTCAATCCGTAGCGCGGTCGAAAGGAGAAGAGTATGTGGGAGCAGGTCGAACAATCGCTGCACTCGTCGATGGTCCGGGTGATGAACCAGGTCGCGACGCTGCTGCCGGGGATCCTCGCGTTTATCGTAGCTTTCCTGCTCTTCCTCTTTATTGGATGGCTTTTGGCGCTGGTGGCCCGCCGCATTCTGAAGCTGTTCCGTTTTGACGAGAGGATGGGCCGGGGCGCCAACGCCATTGCTGAGTGGTCGCCGCGCGCAACCCCGACCATGCTGGTCAGCCGGGTCATCTTCTGGTGTTTCGTGACGGCCGGGGTCATGGTCGGGGTTTCCGCCTTCGAGGCCGGCACTTCCGAGCACATCGTCTCCGGTTGGATTCTTGGCTACGTGCCCCGGATCGTGGGAGCCGCGATTCTGCTGCTGGCCGGCAATGTGCTGGCGAGGTTCGTCTCGCGCAGCGTGCTGATTACCGGTGTCAATCTCAACCTGAGCTATGCGCGCCTGCTCAGCATGGGCGTGCGCTGGATGATCCTCGTGCTTACCGGCGCCATGGTGCTCGACCACCTCGCTCTGGGTGGCGAGATTGTCGAGCTTGGGTTCGGCATCCTCTTTGGAGGGATCGTCCTGGCGTTGTCGCTTGCGGTCGGGCTTGGATCCCGCGATCTGGTGAGCCGCTCGCTGGAAAGGGAAGCCGCGCGGCCGGTGGACGTGCCGCAGCCGGAGCAGATTCACCACTTCTGAACAGGGTACGGGGTTCAGGGCACCCCGGATTCGGAGGCCGACCTTCAGTCTTTCAACGTCAGCGTGATGCTGCGCGAGTCGCCGCCGGTGGCGCGCATTTCGATCTCGCCCTGGCTGCGCTTGAGGACGCTGGGAAATTTCTCGCCCCACTCCACCAGAACCAGGCTGTCCGGGCCGGAAAGCTCCTCCAGCCCCAGAGAGTCGAGCTGCCGCTCGTTCTGGATGCGATAGAGGTCCAGGTGATACAGCATGACCGGCTCGCGGCGCCCATTGACGCTGCGCGATCCTTCGTACTCGTGAATCAGGGTGAACGTGGGACTGGTCACCTCGTCGGGCTCGGCCGCGTCCAGAGCCTCGGCGATTCCCTTGACCAGGGTGGTCTTCCCGGCCCCCAGGTCTCCGCGCAGGATGAGGAACTTCGGCGGCACCAGGAGGTCGGCGATCTTGTGGCCGACAGAGATGGTCTCTTTGCCGCTATGGCTTTCGAACTGCCAGGTCTTCAGCTCGGCTGTCTGACTCATCGGCCCCTCGCGGCGGAGGATGGAATCCCCTCTATCCAAACATAGCCCCCTTCGTCCCACGGGCGAAAGTTAAAAGCGCGAGAAAGATGACCAACGGTGTCGGTGGCCAGCAGGGTATGCTCGTCCTGCTCGCCGAGGGCGAAGTCGGCAGCCAGCCCGTGCAGGTAAACGGCCGCTTCAACGGCCTCGGCCGGATGGTCGGGGAACTGCGCCAGGATGGCCGCCACGATGCCGGTCAGGATGTCGCCGCTCCCGCCCTTGGCCATACCCGGATTGCCGGTGGTATTGATGGCGATCCGGCCGTCGGGATGGGCAATCAGGGTGCGCCAGCCCTTAAGCACCAGCGTGACATGGTGCCTGGTGGCAAATTCCCGGGCCAGCGGCTCGCGCCGGGCCTGGACCTCTTTGGTGCTGATGCCTGCCAGACGAGCCATCTCGCCGGGATGGGGCGTAAGAACCATCACGCGCTTACGGCCATCAATCTTCTCCGGGTGTTTCGCCAGGATGTTGAGAGCATCGGCATCGAGAACCAGCGGCAGGCGGGTTTTTTCGATGAGGCCGAGCACGAAGGCTTCTGGTTCCGTTCCCAGGCCGGGGCCCATGGCAATGACCGTCGCGCGCTCGGTGAGTGTCTTCAGGACATTCGGTTGCAGGTTGGAAGTGTCCGCCTCGCCGTGGGGCCCTTCGCGCAGGGGGAAGGTCATCAGCTCCGGGGTGATGGCGGCGACAGACGGCAGGATCGATTCGGGCACGGCGGCGGTGACCAGACCGGCTCCGGCGCGCAGAGCGGCCAGGGAGGCCATCGCGGGCGCCCCGGATTTACCGCGTCCGCCGGCGATGACGAGGACATGGCCGTAGAGGCCTTTGTTGGAGTCGGGCGTCCGCGGCCGCTCCGTCAGAGCCTTGGAACTGCCAGCCCAGGTGAGCCGGGTCGCCGATGTGACGGCTTTGTCGGGCGAACCGATGGGTGCGACAACGATGGGTCCGGTGGCGCTGCCGGTCAGGTTCCCGCTCACGTGGGCCAGTTTGGGAGCGGTGAAGGTCACGACTGCGGTGGCGCGAAAGGCGCCCTCGGCATGCATCTCCCGGGAGTCCGCGTCCCAGCCGGAAGGCAGATCGACGGCGACGACCGGCGTTGCCATCGCACCGACGCGGTCGCGCAGCGCAGCGGCCACGCCTCTCAGCGGCGGAGTAAAGCCGGTGCCGACGACGGCGTCAATGAGCAGGTCCGCAGAGGTCAGCAGGGCCTGGATCTCCGGCGCGGCGAGGGCTGCCTCATCGGGAGCGAGCACCGGGACCAGTCCCATGGCGCCGAACGCTGCTTTGGCATCGCCCTTCAGATCGGCAGGGCGGCCGAGCAGCAGAACCCGCACCTCACAGCCGGCGTTGGCCAGTTCGTGCGCCGCGACAAAGCCGTCCCCGCCGTTGTTGCCTTTGCCGCAGAGCACGGCGATGCGCCGGCGGTCAGCGAATTCGCGAAGGACAAAGCGCGCGACGGCGGCGCCGGCATGGCGCATCAGGTCCAGCGAATCGACGCCGAATCGCTCCGAGGTGACCCGATCGACGGCGCGCATTTCGTCCGCAGTCAGAATCTTCATGGCAATCAACGATCGTAGCTGAAGCGTCCGCCTCAGCCCATGTACATGCCGCCGTTCACGTCGAGGACGTGGCCGGTGATATAGGAAGCCTCCTCAGAAGCGAGAAAGCACACAGCGCCGGCAATATCGGCGTCCGTCCCGGCGCGGCCGAGCGGAATCTGCGCCAGCATCGACGTGCGCTGCTTTTCGTCAAGAACGGCGGTCATGGCAGTTTCGATGTAGCCGGGAGCCACGGCGTTGGCGGTGATGTTGCGCGACGCCAGCTCGCGAGCCAGAGACTTGGTGAGTCCGATGAGCCCGGCTTTGCTGGCCGCGTAGTTAGCCTGCCCGGCCTGGCCGGTCTCGCCCACCACGCTGGTGATGCTGATAATCCGGCCCCAGCGGGCCTTGAGCATCGGGCTCAGCATGGCCTGGGTCATCAGAAAGGTGCCGGTAAGGTTGGTCTGCAGAACATCGTCCCAGTCAGCCCGCTTCATCCGCAGCGAAAGAGTGTCGCGGGTGATCCCGGCATTGTTCACCAGGATTTCAATGCTTCCGAAGTGCGCGATGGCCGCCTTCGCGCAGGCCTTGATGGACTCCTCACTGGCCAGATCAAGCGTGAACACAGCGGCCGATCCGCCCTGCGACGCGATCTCCGCGGCCACCTGGTTCAGTTTGTCTTCATTGCGGGCCGCCAGCGCGACCCGGACTCCGGCTTGCGCCAGCGCCAGCGCGCAGGCGCGGCCGATGCCCTGCGAGGCTCCGGTGACCAGAGCGGTTCTTCCCTGAAGTGACGGCATGGCTATAGCCTACAGCAGCCCTGGCGGGCATCGCGCCCGCGGATCGGACGGCACAGAGAACTCATCCCGAGCCGGCGGCCGGCATCGGCGCTGTGGTGCGGCGGCCGGCGAGAGACGGCAGATTCTCCAGCGACCAGACGTAGACAAAAAGCTCGCGGCTGTACTGCAGAAGCGGTTTGGTATCCGGCAGGCGAATGCCATGAGCCTGAGGCAGCGTGTTCACCTCGAACTCCGCCTCCGCCAGTTCCAGCGGCCATGGCAGGTGGTGGATATTCACCCGGGAGAGGTGGCCACGGCGCGTCGCAGTGAAAAGAGCGTAGCGATCCGTAAGGAAGCTCTCCAGCCCCCCCTTCACGCAGGGCTTTCCAAGGCTCCTGTACGAAGCGGCCAGGCGCGCGGGATTGCGCGCCAGCATCCGTTCGCTGCTGTAGTGAAACGTCCGGTCTTCGGCAGGAGTGATCTTCATCCGCGCCCAGTAGTAGGGCAGCCGGTAGAGCATCCGCGCCGCGGCGACCGCAAACGGATTGGCCGCGTCTAGCGAAAAGAAGAAGACACCCGGCTGGTCGAAACGCCGCTCCCGCACATAGGTGCGCAGGTTCAGTTCGGGGAAACGGTTGGCGCCCGGGATGGGAGGGATGCCCCGAACCCGTACCTGGTCCATCCAGAAGGGCACGACGCCAACCCAGGCCGAGCCGTCGTATACATCGATGGACAACCCTTCCGGGACCAGATGGCTGAGTTCGGCGGCGGGCACAGGCCAGTGGGCAAAAAGCAAATCGTTCCAGCGCTGGGTCATCACCCATGGCGATTTGGGCAGAGGCCAGGGACGGTGTTCGGTCGTTGAAAGAATCTTGTTCATGCAACCGTGCCGATCCGGGGCAGAATCCGGCCGAAAACACTCCTATGGTACTCGCTCTTTTCTTTTCAGGGAGATAACAATCACGCCGCGCGCCGCAGCCGTTGCCGTCCTTGGTTCCGGAGATGCGGTCCCGCAATTCCGCAGGCATTGGGTTTAGCATTTCCTGCATGCCTTCCATGACTGAAACGCCTGCAGCCTCGGCGCGTCCCTCCGCGGAACCAGAAGAACACCGCAACAACCAGACCGAAGTGTTCGCGGTGCATGGCGCGGATCCCGAGGTGCTGGCCTATGCCATGGCGAAATATTCGCGGTCGGCCCTGTCGATGAAGGAGTCGCTGCGCGAGATCAGCAGCCAGCGCGCCGAGCAGTTTCTGAACACCTTTTACTTCCAGTACGGCCATCGCTCCATTGCCGACCTGGCCCACGTCGCCTTCGCCATCGAGCGGCTGTCGCTGCTGGCCGCCATCACCCTGGTCGACGAACAGCGCTGGGATGGACAGGAGCGCTCGACCCGCTACCAGAACTTCCGCAAGAGCGGCTGGTTCATGCCGGAGTTCGGCGGGGACAGCGGTTCGGCGACGCTCTACCGGGATACAGTCGAGCATCTCTTCGCGACCTACCACAGCGTCTCCGAAGCCGTTTTTGCGTCACTGAAAGACCAGGTGCGGAAGCCGGAGGAGATGAAGCAGGAGAGCTATGATCGCACGCTGCGAGCGCGCGCGTTCGACGTAGCCCGCTACCTGCTGCCACTGGCGACGAATACGTCTCTCGGCCAGATCGTGAATGCCCGCACCCTTGAAACGCAGATCTCGCGTCTGCTCTCCAGCCCGGTGACGGAGATTCGGCAACTCGGCGAAAGGCTGCAGGCCGCCGCGTCAGGGGCGGCCTGGAACGTCCATGGCGACGATCTCGCAGCGCTGCAGCGCGACATCACAGCTCTCGATCCCGCGCTGGGCGAGCGGGCGGCCGCATTGCTGACCCGCGAAGTGAAAACCGCTCCAACCCTGGTGAAATACGCCGCTGCCAACGACTATCAGCAGCGGACGAAATCGGACCTGGCTCAGGCCGCGGCGGAACTGCTGCGCGGCGAGCCCATCGAAGACGCTCCGCTGGTCGACCTGGTCGACGATGTGGAGTCGATCGAGGTGGAGCTGGCGACGACGCTGCTCTACGGGCAATGCCACTACCCCTACCGGCAGATTCATCGGCATGTGGCGGCGCTGAGCGACGCCCGGCGCAACGAGATCATCAATCTGGGCGCCCGGCATCGTGGCAAGCACGATGAGCTGCTGCGGGAATTCTCTTCCGGGCACGTGCTGCGGTTCGACATCCTCATGGACATCGGCGGTTTCCGCGACATGCATCGCCACCGGCGCTGCGTGCAGGTGCTGCAGGCCTTCACAGCGGAGCACGGCTACGCGATTCCTGAGGGCGTTCCCGAAGCCGGCGTACAGCCCATCTATGAGGAAGCGGTCGAGGCTGCCCACGCGGCGTATCGAAAAATCGCCGCCGGCTCCGCGCCGGAAGCGGAGTCCTCGGCGCAGTACGTGCTGCCGCTGGCGACGAAGAATCGCGCGCTCTTCAAAATGGACTTTGCCGAGGCGCTCTACATCTCCGAGCTGCGATCCGCGCCGCAGGGGCATTTCTCCTACCGCAAAGTTGCGTGGGAGATGTATCGTGCCGTGGAGCGTCGGCATCCCGCGCTGGCGAAGTATTTCCGCGCAACGGACTTTGACGAGCCCATCGATCTGCTGAAGAGGTAAATCGGAGGCGGTGTCCATAACCAAAGTCACGGGCTCAATACCCCGGGCCGGCGGTAAAATGCCCCTTTTGGGAGCCACTGCCGTGATTCACAAGAGACTGTTTTCTGCCGCGGGTATTTGCGCGGCCGCCATATTCCTCATGAGCCAGACACCCGCACCCGCCCAAACCGCGGCCTTTGGGCCGCAGAATCCCTTCTACGCGCCGAGTTCGCTGCCCTTTCACGCGCCGCCCTTCAGCCGCATCCACGATTCGGATTATCAGCCGGCGATTGAAGCGGGCATGGCGCAGCAGGAGAAGGAGATTCTGACCATCGCCAACAACCCCGCGCCTCCGACGTTCGAGAACACCTTCGTCGCCATGGAGAAGACCGGCCAGCTGCTGCAGCGCGCCCAGGCAGCCTTCAACTGAGTGACCGCGGCGAACACAGATCCCGATCTTGAGAAAGCGCAGCAGGAACTGGCGCCGGAGCAGGCCGCCCACTATGACTCGATTTATCTGAACGCAAAGCTGTTCGCGCGCGTCAGGACGATCTACGACCAGCGCGAAAGCCTGCATCTGGATCCCGAGAGCCAGAGGCTGGTGAAGATCACCTACGACGAGTTTGTGCACGCTGGCGCGGCTCTCAGCGACGCGGACAAAGAGAAGCTGAAGAAGCTCAACGAGGAGGAGTCAAAGCTGGAGGACCAGTTCACCCGAGGCCTGCTGCAGGCGGCGAAAAATGCGGCGTACGCCACAACGGATAAGTCCGCCCTGGCGGGCCTGAGTGATGCGCAGATTGCTTCTGCGGCGCAGGCGGCCGAAGGGCGCAAGGTGCCGGGCTATGTGATCCCCCTCCAGAACACGACGCAGCAGCCGGACTTGACCGAGCTCAGCAACCGCGCCACGCGAGAGGCATTGTTTGACAGGAGCTGGACGCGCGCGGAGCGGCCCGGCGACGATCTCCGGCCCGTGATCGCGCGCCTGGCGCAGCTGCGGGCGCAGAAGGCCACGCTGCTGGGCTTCCCCAGCTACGCCGCCTGGGTACTGCAGGACCAGATGGCCAAGACTCCCGACGCGGTCCTGCATTTCCTGAACGAACTGATCCCGCCCGCCACGGCCAAAGCGAAGGCCGAAGGGCAGGAGATCCAGTCTGTGATCGACCAGCAGCACGGAGGCTTCACCCTCCAGCCGTGGGACTGGAACTTCTACGCCGAGCAGGTGCGCAAGGCGAAGTACGATCTGGACGAGTCGCAGCTGAAGCCGTACTTCGAGATCAACAACGTCCTCGAGAACGGCGTCTTCTACGCGGCGCATCAGCTCTACGGCCTCACGTTTACCGAGCGGAAGGATATCCCGGTGTGGCAGCCGGATGTGCGCGTCTTCGAGGTGCATGACGCCGACGGCAAGCCCCTGGCTCTCTTCTACTGCGACTACTTCAAGCGCGACAACAAGAACGGCGGCGCCTGGATGTCGAGCTTCGTGGACCAGAACCGCCTGCTGGGCGAGTTGCCGGTGGTCTACAACGTCGCCAACTTCCAGAAACCCGCACCGGGAGAGCCGGCGCTTATCAGCTCCGACGATGTGCGCACCATGTTCCATGAATTCGGCCACGCACTGCACGGAATGCTGAGCAGTGTCGAGTACCCCTCGTTGTCGGGAACCGACGTTCCGCGCGATTTTGTCGAGTTCCCGTCGCAGTTCAACGAGCACTGGGCGACCTACCCGGAAGTGTTCGAACATTACGCGAGGAATTACAAAACCGGCGCGCCGATGCCGGCGGAATTGGCAGAGAAGATGCGGAAGGCGCGGGACTTCAACCAGGGCTACTCATTGACCGAGCTGCTGGCCGCCTCCATGCTGGACATGCAGTGGCACACGCTGCCGGCGGGAGCGCCGCTCCAGAACGTGGACGCGTTTGAGAAGGAGGCGCTGGAAAAGTCGCATGTGGCGCTCCCCGATGTTCCGCCACGCTATCGCTCCAGCTATTTTCTGCACATCTGGGCAAATGGCTATTCCGCGGGATACTACGCCTATCAATGGACCGAGATGCTCGACGACGACGCGTACCAGTGGTTCGAGGAGCACGGCGGCCTGACGCGCGCCAACGGCGATCGCTTCCGGCAGATGGTGCTCTCGCGCGGCAACACCGAGGATCTGGAGAAGATGTACGAGGCGTGGCGCGGGCGCGCCCCCGAGATCGGAGCCATGCTGAAAGACCGCGGGCTCGCGGACAAGTAAGCGCCAAACGGAAAAGGCTGCCCCCTGGCAGCCTTTTCGCGGCAGGTCCGGAGACTAGGCGTGCGCGTAGGAAGCAATCGCGCTGGCTTCGTCGTCCTTCACATCGAAAACGGTGTAGAGCTTGGTGATCTGCAGCAGGTCGTGGACCTTGCGGGTCAGGTTCAGCAGCTTCAGCTCGCCGCCCTGGTTGCGGACGGTGGTGTAGGCGCTGACCAGCTCGCCGATGCCCGAGCTGTCGATGTAGTTCACGTCGCCCAGATTGAGAAGAATCTTCTTCTGGCCTTTGGCCAGCAGGTCGCGGACCGAATCACGCAACTGCACGCTGCCCTCACCGAGGGTGATCCGACCGCCGAGATCCAGAATCGTCACTCCGTCCACCTGACGGGTACTGATTTTCATACTCACGACAAGTTCCTCCTTGGAAATGGTGCGGAAAGTTTAGGCTCCGGTTGGGGCGGTTCCCAGATGTTTGATCAGGGTCAACTCGGTTCCGGGATGCAATAGCCTGAAGTGTACCTCATCCATAAAGGAGCGAATGAGGAAGATGCCGCGGCCAGAACCGCGCAGTAAGTTCTCGGGGGCGAGAGGATCGGGGAGGGTAGCGGGATCCAGACCCTTGCCTTCGTCGGTGATGCGGATGACGAGGTCCGAACCCGTGTTTTCAAAGCTGGCGGTCATCCGTTTATCCGGATCGTAGGCGTTTCCATGCAGTACCGCGTTGACCGCCGCTTCGCGAACCGCCATCGAGATGCGGAAGATATCGTCTTCGTCTACACCCGCCTTGCGCGCCATCTGCTCGGCGGTCTGCTCGACTTTGTTCACGCTGTCCAGCGAGGAATCCAGAGTGTAGGTGATACGGCGTGGCTCCTGTCCTGTCAAATGCCTTTCCTCGCTTTGCGAATCGCGGCGCTTTCGGCGGCACTTTGCCTGTAGGCGAAGTTTGCTTGCTGGAACGAAAGATGTCAAGCATAGACGCCGGTCTTCGGGCGCCCCGTCGCCGCCAGCGGTGGCGCGCCGCTCAGGCCGTCTCGAGCGCAGGGTTGGCCAGCACCACCGACGTCTCAATCTGCCGGTCCGGGATCGTCCAGTACGCTCGCAGCAGCCGGTCTTTGGCCTGTTCGGAGACCCTCCGGAAGCCATGCCGCTCATAGAAGCGGATCGCCCAGACAGCTGCGGCCCAGGTTCCCACCAGCACCGTCCCTGGAGTGCCGCGCCGCAGGTGATCTAACAGGGCTCCACCGGCGCCGATGCGCTGGAAGGCGGGCAAAACGTAGGCGTGGCGGATGAGGTGAACGTCCCGAACCGGCTGGATCCCCATCACCCCGGCCAGTTGTCCCTCAGCTTCGTACCCCCGGAAGACCACCCCAGCGGCCTTTTCCGCTGCCAGTTCCGAGCCCGGCATATACGGTTCGTGCCAGCGGTCCGCCGGGATGATCCCGCCATACGCCTCCGCCGCTGTATTGATGATCGCCAGAATCGCCGCCGTTTCGTCTTCCCGGCAAAGCCGAATGCCGTTCATGGTGGAGACATTCTCGCACTCCGGCGCTTTCCCCGGCGTCCGGCCCGGAATTCCTGCCCGCTGCCGCTCCCGGTAAGATGGAAAGGGACGTATGCCTGCTCCGGAAAACAATGGTCGGGGTGAAAAGCGAGAGCAGGCGCCCCCGTCGACGCGCCCCGCCACCGGCCAGCAGGAAGACGAGATCGTCGGCAAGGCGTACGACAGCCGCCTGATGGGCCGGCTCATCCGCTATCTCTTCCCTTACAAGTGGGCCGCGATCACCTCCATCGTGGCCATCGTCCTCAAGGCCGCCGCCGACGTGCTGGGTCCCTACATCACCATGGTGGCCGTCGACCTGTATCTCACGCCCGCCGTCCAGAAGACGCCGGCCGCCACCGCCGCTGCGGCTGCCCGTGGCGTCCAGGGCCATCCCCTCGTCGCCCACTGGCTCACCCCCTACGCCAACGGCGGCGCCTGGAGCGGCATCACCGAGCTGACCCTGATCTGGCTCGGCGCCCTGGTTTGCAGCTATGTCCTCGAGGCCCTCCAGACCTGGCTCATGCAGTGGACCGGCCAAAAGGTCATGTTCGACCTGCGCAGCCAGATCTTCCGCCACCTGCAGCGCATGCACATCGGCTTCTTCGACCGCAACCCGGTCGGCCGCCTGGTTACCCGCCTCACAACAGACGTTGACGCCCTGAACGAGATGTTCACCTCCGGCGTCTTCGCCATCTTTGAGGACGTCTTCGTCCTCGCCGGCATCGTCTTCGTGATGATCCGTATGCAGTGGTGGCTGGCCCTGGTGGCCTTTTCCGTCCTGCCGCTGATCCTGGTCGCCACCCGCGTATTCCGCAAATACGTGCGCGATTCCTACCGGCGCATCCGCGTTGCCATCGCCCGCATCAACGCCTTCACCCAGGAATACATCACCGGCATGTCGCTGGTGCAGCTCTTCAATCGCGAAGCCCGCGCCTTCCACGACTTCTCGGCCGTCAATAAGGTCCACCTCGAGGCCTTCAAAGACAACATCATGGCCTACGCGCTCTACTACCCGGTCGTGGAGTTCCTCAGCTCCCTGGCCATCGCCCTCATCATCTGGGTTGGCGGCGGCGGCGTCCTGCGCCACGCCGTGCTCCTCGGAACCCTGGTCGGCTTTATCCAATACGCGCAGCGCTTCTTCCGCCCGATCCAGGACCTGTCGGAGAAGTACAACATCCTCCAGGCCGCCATGGCTGCCAGCGAGCGCGTCTTCAAGCTGCTCGACACGCCCCCCGAAATCGTCTCCCCGGAAATTCCGAAACCCGGCGACGCCTCCGGCCGCATAGAATTCCGCAACGTCTGGTTCACCTACCAGCGTCTCGATGCAGAAACCAGGACCGCCATCGCCGCCGCCTCAAATCCGGAACTCGAAGCCATGGCCGAAATCGAGTGGGTCATGCGCGGCGTCTCCTTCATCCTCTCCCCGCATCAGACCGCCGCTATCGTCGGCCACACCGGAGCCGGTAAGACCACCATCACCAGCCTGATGATGCGCTTCTACGACGTCCAGCATGGGCAGGTCCTCATCGACGGCGTCGATGTGCGCGATCAGGACCTGACGGCTCTCCGCCAGCGCTTCGGCGTCGTCCTCCAGGATCCCTTCCTCTTCAGCGGCACCGTCCGCGACAACATCCGGCTGGGCACCGAGGGGATCGACGATGAAGACATGCACTTCGCCGCCGAGCAGGTCAACGTCGCCGACTTCATCCTCTCGCTGCCCCTCGGCTACGACGAGCCCCTCCGCGAGCGCGGCGCCGGCCTCTCCACCGGCCAGAAGCAGCTCATCAACTTTGCCCGCGCGCTGGCGCACCGGCCCGGCATCCTCATCCTCGACGAGGCCACCTCCAGCGTCGATACCGATACCGAGTTCCGCGTCCGCGCCGCCCTGGAGCGGATGGTCGAAGGCCGCACCTCCGTCGTCATCGCCCATCGCCTATCCACCGTCCAGCGAGCCGACGTGATCCTCGTCATGCATCGCGGCCAGCTGCGCGAGATGGGATCGCACCAGGAGCTGCTGGCTCTCCACGGCATCTACTGGAAGCTTTATCAGCTCCAGTACAAGGATCAGGAAGTGGGCGAGCCGGGCAGCGGGCTGACGCCCTCGCTGGCCATGGGAACGGACTAGCGTGCCAGGGCCAAAGATTTTCCTTTCCGCGGGAGAAGCCAGCGGCGAGCACTACGGCACGCTGTTGATCGCAGCCCTGCGGCAGCTATGCCCTGAAGCCGAGTACTTCGGCCTCGGCGGCCGCCGCATGGAGGCCCTCGGCTTCCGTCCCATCGTTCGCGCCGAAGACGTCGCCGTCATGGGCATCACCGAAGTCGTCCGGCACATGCCCCGCATTTACCGCGAGTACCGGCGGCTCCGCCGCTCCATCGTTGAACAAAAGCCCTCCGTCGCCGTCCTCATCGACTTCCCCGACGTCAACCTGTCTCTGGCGAAGCACCTCCACCGCCAGGGCGTTCCCGTCATCTACTTCGTCAGCCCACAGCTCTGGGCCTGGAAGAAATACCGCATCCGCAGCGTCCAGCGCTACGTCGATCGGATGCTCACCATCTTTCCCTTTGAAGAGCGGTTCTACCAGGACTACGGCGTCGAGGCCGAGTTTGTCGGTCATCCGCTGGCGGAAATTCCTCCGCCGGAGATCACGCGCGAGACTTTTGCCCGCCAGGCGGGTCTGGATCCGGCAAAGACCTGGATCGGCGTCCTTCCCGGCAGCCGCGGCAAGGAAATCCGTCTCAACCTGCCGGAAATGGTCCGCGCGGCGGCTCTGCTCAGGGTCGATGCCGACTTCCTCATCCCCCTGGCGCCCACGCTCACCGGGCCCCAGCGGGATCATATCCGGGTGCTTCTGGCGGACCTGCTGGCGCAGGAGACCAACCCGCCCCGCATGGTCTTCGTCGACGATGCGCGAGCGGCCCTGCACCACGCTTGGGCCAGCATCGTCGCCAGCGGTACGGCCACAGTGGAGGCGGCTCTGATCGGCAACCCCTTTGTCGTGGTATACCGGATTTCACCCCTCAGCTATGCCATCGCCCAACGGGTGGTAGACGTGCCTCACGTGGCCATGGTGAACCTGATTGCAGGAAAACGCATCGTGCCGGAATTGATTCAGGGTGACTTTACCGCCGATCAGGTCGTCTCACACCTGAGACCGCTGCTGGAAAACGAAGAGGCTCGGGTCCGCATGCAGTCCAGCCTGCGGCGTGTGGGGGAGATGCTGCGCAGTGAGCAGAGTGCCATCGAGCGTGTGGCTCAGGTAACCTGCCAGAAGATGAGGGAACGAGCGACCGACGAAAGACAGAGTCAGACTCCATGAGGACATTCAGGATGGATGGTTTAATCGGCCGCCGCCGGCCTGGTTTGGCCGGGGCTTTTGGCCTTGGACTTTTAGTAGCGGCAGCGGCCGGCTGGATCTCCCCTTCCTGTGCCGCCCAGAACGCCGCTCCCAAACCCACTCTCAATATCACCGCCTATACGATCGACGCGGAAATCCGCCCCAGCGATCACACCCTGGACGCCACCACCCAGGTGACTTTCACTCCCCTTGAAAACCTGCCCACCGCCATCTTCGATCTCCACGGCGCGCTCCGTGTCGATAAGGTCACCGATGCCGGCGGCGCAACCCTGAATGGCACACGCGGTCCCGACGCCACCCTGGTCGTCACCCCTTCCACCCCCTTAACCCAGGGACAATCGACAACCTGGACCTTCCATTACTCCGGCGAGTTACTAAGCGGAGAAGGTGGCCCGGTCGAAGGGCTCAAGCTGGCCTATGTCGGCGACCCCATCACCTATCTGCTCTATGCGGCTCGATGGTTCCCCATGGTCGGCTACATGACCGACCGGTTTACCGCGGAGATTCACGTCAAAGCCCCGACGGGATATCGCGTGATCGGCAGCGGCAGCCAGGGCAAGCCCAAACCGGCCGGCAACGGCGAAGAGGAGTGGGACTTCCGCTGGGATCGCCCCGGCTTTCCGGGCACCATCATTGCCGGCAAATTTGAGCCTCCCGTCTCCGGAGCCGCGCCCAACATCCATGTTTATGTCACGCCGGCGCACAAATCGGTAGCCGCCGACTACGCCGGAACCGCCCTCCGGGAATTCGCCTACTTCACCAGCACCTTTGGCATCCCCGAATCGACCCAGCTGAACGTCGTGGAGCTGCCCGACGACACCGTGCCCGCCTTCTGGGCTCCCGAGATTGCCGCCGTGGCCGGCTCGCATATCGGCGGCCGCAGCGATTTCCGCCTGCTCGCCAACACCATCGCCCACCAGTGGTGGGGCAGCCAGGTGAGCCCGGCAACCCTCAACGATGCCTGGATCACCAACGGCATGTCCCGCTACGCGGAGCTCATGTATCTGGAAGACGACGCCGGGCAGAGCGCGCTCAAGGCCGCCATTGAGGATGTTTCAGCCGGCGCCCTCGCCTATGACACCATCCCCCTCTCCAGCGCCGGGACCCTGCCCGCCTATTCGCCGCAGTTCCAGTCCATGACCCTCGAAAAAGGAGCGCTGGTCTTCCATATGCTCCGCTGGGAGGTCGGCGAAGACAGCTTCGACAAGATTCTCCGCGCCGTCAACACCGAGTACAAAGACAAGGGCATCCGCACCAGCGAATTCGAGCGCCTCGCGGAGGCGCAGTCGCAGCAGCAACTCACTCCGTTCTTTTCCGAATGGCTCGACGGCACCGGCGCCCCGCAATTCACTGACAAGTACGCGGTCTACCGCCTCGGCAACAACAAAGGCTTCCGGACCATCGGTGAAATCCAGGGCGACATGGATTTGTTCAACATGCCCGTCGACCTGCGGGTTGAAACCGAAGGCAAGACCGTCGACAAGCGCATCGACGTCGTCGGCACCGATTCACAGTACGTCATCGACACTTTTGGCCGGCCGCGGCGCGTCATCATCGATCCCGACGACTGGGTGCTCAAGACCACGCCCGACCTCGAAGTCCGGGTCGCCATCCTCCGCGGACAGCAGCTGGCCGCCCAGGGCGATTCGGCGGGAGCTCTGGCCGAGTACCAGAAGGCGCTCAAATCCAACCCGCAAAGCTCGCTGGCCAGCTACCGCATCGGCGAGCTGCTGTTCACCATGCGCAACTACCAGGCGGCTGTGAACGCCTACCGCGACTGCCTCAACGGAGACGATGAGCCCCGCTGGACCGAGGTCTGGAGCCACATTGCGATTGGGAAGATCTTCGATCTCACCGGGCAGCGAGACCGCGCGATCTCCGAATACCGCGAAGCCCTGCAGACCAACGACAATACCGCCGGAGCCCTGAACGAAGCTCGCCACTGGATCCAGACCCCCTATAAGCGGCCGGAAAACCAATAGGAGTTCCGGCCTCTCAGATCCATTCGGAACTGCTGCCGGGCCAGAACCTTTCGCAGGGTCTAACCAGGCTCCCCATAGAGCCCGGAACCCGAACCATGCTCCTCGGAAGGGCTATAATCACCTGCTCAGATAGCCTCGGTTGAGTGAATTCCATCTGAAGCGGGTGGATCATGCATCGTTCGCTTGCGCTGTTGGCACCGCTCCTGATGTTTGTGTTGGGCCTGTCGCCGGGGCTCGGCGCTCAAACCTCCTTGCGTCTGCCAGGATGCGAAGTCAACCCTGGCGTTCAGGACGCAATTGACCGGAATCTGGATCAAAAGCTGCTGGACAGCATGACCTTTGCCGATCGCATGGCGCTGGAGCGCAGGACGCTGGAAGGTCTGATCGCGAAGTATCCTCGGGAACTTGAGCCTTACGCCAAATTGCGCGAGGCGTTCTATCCGTTCTCTCCGCAGGACTGGGAAACCCTGCAGGAGGGCTGGATCAGGATGGGGAAAGAGCACCCGAACGATCCGCTGGCGCTCCTGCTCGAGAGCGAGGCTCTCTATCGGACAGATACGCCGGAAAGTATCCGCCTGTTGCAGTCGGCCAGGGCAATCGCTCCGGACTTTCCATGGGCGGCGAGGGATCTGGCCGTCATCTACTCTGCTGGAAAGTATGAAGATCTGGCCAAAGCCAGGGAAAACATCGATGCGTTTTTTGCGATTTGCCCGGCATCGTCCGACCCCCTTGCGAACTATTGGCTCTCCAAAGCGGATCCGTCGTTGCAGCCCAAAGTCGGAGCGGCTGAGGCCGAGGCGCTGCGGGCGAAGCTCGACAAGGAGACGGATCCCCGGCAACTGAAGGGCTACAGCGCGCTATGGACCCTGGAATTTCAGATACGTAACCCCCAGGAATATGGCGCAGAAAGGACAAACATTGCCCAGGACCTGGTCAGGATGGAGAAGATTCAGCCCAACGGAAATGCTGAATGGCAGGCTCTGCTGCTCGAGGGCTACCGGCAGAGCGGTGCTCCCCAGGAAAAGATCGCGGCCCTGGAGGACCGTCTGATCGAGGAATTTCCTCACTCCCACCAGGCGTATGCCATCGTGAGCGACCGGTGGGAGAAGGCCCATCCAGAGCCCCAGGACCAAAACGATGCGGTGGCATGGAATCGATATCGGAAGGAATACGAGCGCGCATTGCAGGCATGGATTTCTGAGTTTCCTGACGCCCGTTATTTGCAGGACCGTGCCTGGTTCCGTGCAATTGGCGACGATAACACCATTCCGGAAAAAGACGGCATTGCGGCTGTGGATTCCTTTCTGCGGCTTACGGATATCTACGACGGACCTGGCTGGCGTTCGGGTGACGACCTGCAGGCGGCTTCGTTGTTGCTGGAGCGGGGCTGGGAACCAGACCGGGCGATCGATCTGCTGAAGCAGGCGAGCTCGAGTTTTAAAGACAATCTGATTCTGAGTGAAAAAGATGACGACCTTACGGATGCGCAGGCGCAGGAAAGACTTAACGAGCAATTACAAGCCAGGCAAGACCTCGATGGGCTGATGCTGAAGGCGGCCATCGAAGCGGACAAACCTGAATTTGCCGCGGAATTGCGCGCGGCCGTGGAAGGTCCGCCGCCGCAACAAAAGAATCTCCTCGAGGGATATTGGACCAATCGCGCACGCCTTGCGCAGTTATCCGGCAGCAAAATGGATGCGCTCGCCTTCTATCAGCTGGCCCTTCAGACGCGACTGGAAAATCCCAGGCCATTCGAGGGCAGAGTTCATGATGATTTGGCTGAAGAGGCTCATGCGTTATGGAAAGAGCAGGGCGGAACCGAGACGGCCTGGGTGGCGTGGAGCAGGATGCCGGTTCCGGACAAAACCGTCCTCGCTGCCGGATTGTGGGAGAAGCCAAAGGAATCCATTCCCGCCTTCGATCTCACCGACCTCTCAGGCAGGACCTGGCGGCTGAAGGAGTTGAATGGAAAGACGGTTCTCATCGACGTGTGGGCGACATGGTGTGCCCCCTGCCAGATGGAGCTGTCGAATCTGGAGAAGTTCTATCAACAGATGAAGAACCGTAATGATATTCAGATATTGACGTTCGCCTCCGACAGTGACCCGGGACTGGTTGGGCCCTTTGCGAAGAACAAAGGCTATACATTTCCCATATTGCCGATCACGAACGTCGCAGCGATCAATGATCTGACGAATGAGGGCATTCCACAGACATGGATCCTGAACGGCAGTGGGCGGTCGGTGTGGCGGCAACTCGGCTATGACCCGGGAACCTACGACGATTTTTCACGAGATATGCTGGTCCACCTGGACGCTGTGCCCGCAAAACAATAGCCAGGCAACCCGGCGTAGCTTGCTGATCCTGCCGCGGACTCGAATGGGCCGCATGGGAGCTTTACGAGCTCTCAGATTCCCTTGTAACTCCCCCCATCCACCAGAACCGTCTGCCCGGTAATGCTGGCCGCCGGCACCGACGCCAGCCAGACGATCGTCGCCGCCACCTCTTCCGGCGTCGCCATCCGGCCGATCGGGATCTCCTGCTCCAGCTCTCGCTGCACCTGCTCCAGCGGGACATTCCGGTTCTTTGCGCGCCCCTCCAGCAGGCTCCGCGACCGGTCCGTAGCCGTGAACCCAGGTCCCACGTTGTTCACGGTGATCCCATCCCGCCCAAACTGCCCGGCCAGCGACCGGACCAGCCCCAGCATCCCGGCGCGAATCGTGTTCGACAAAACAAGCTCCGGAACCGGCTGCTTCACCGTGTACGAGGTCAGCGTCACAATGCGGCCCCAGCGCTGCTTCTGCATGTGCGGAATCACCGCCTGGGCGAAGACGATGGCGCTGCGCAGGTTCAGCTGCCACGCCCGCTCCCATTCCTCGAGCGTCGTGTCCAGGAACGGCTTCGCCGGAGGCCCTCCGGCGTTCGGCACGCAGACGTCGATTCTGCCGAACCGTTCGTGCACTGCCGTCACGAACACCTTCACCGCCCCGTCGTGTGCGACGTCAAAGGCCTTCGTGAAAACCTCCACATCCGGGTGCTGGCCGCGGATCTCCGCCGCCGTCTTCTCCAGTTCGGGCTCCCGTCGGGCGCACAGCGCCACATGAGCCCCTTCCGCAGCAAAGGCAAAGGCGGCCGCCCGCCCGATTCCCTGGCTTGAACCCGCAACAATCGCTACCCGCCCTTTCAGTCCCGTTTCCATGCGCCCTATGATAGTGCAGGCGCCGCAGCCGCAACGGTGAGAGTGGCGGGCGCGCGGAGGCGATTTTGTCCGGGAAAAATGACCTGCAGTACGTCCACTTCGAAAAGATGCCCGTGGAGGATCTCAATCCTCTCATCGGCCGCCAGTTCGTTTATGGCGAGCGGGCCATGCTCGCCCGCGTCCTGCTGCGCAAGGGAGCCATCGTGCCCCAGCACAGCCACGACAACGAGCAGATCACCTATATCCTCGAAGGCGCTCTGCGCTTCACCATGGGCGATGGCCAGGTTATCACCGTGGCCGCGGGCGAGGTTCTGGTCATCCCGTCTCACATGCCGCACAAAGCCGAGGCGCTCGAAGATACCGTCGATCTCGATATCTTCACCCCGCCGCGCGCCGACTGGATCGCCGGAACGGACGCCTATCTGCGGAAGTAGGAAAAGTGGACGCACCAGAAATGGTGCATGGCTGCAGGGTAATACCCAAAAGGTATTACCCTCCGTACTTTGAAAACAGGGTATTTGTTGACGGTCTCACCCAGGGGGGTACCCCCTCAGGCCTGGGAAGGGGGCACAGCGGCCCTGCAGCAGTTCCGTCCGCCGGCCTTCGCCGCATACAAAGCCACGTCCACCTCGCGCAAAACATCTTCGACCGGCGGATAAGCCCATTCCTGAGCAGGCAATACGCCGATGCTGATGGTAATGGAGATGGCTCCGCAGGAAGTGAGGATCGGCGCAGCCTCGATGGACTCCCGCAGCTGATCGGCTCGCGCCATGGCCTCTGTGGCGGAACATCCGCCCAGAATCAGCAGGAACTCTTCGCCGCCATATCGTCCCACCAGATCGTAGCCGCGCACTGCGTGCACAAATCGGCGCGCTATCTCCCGCAGGACCTGGTCGCCGACCGGATGTCCGTACATGTCATTGACGTTCTTGTAGTGATCCAGATCGGCCAGAAGAATGGAGATAGCCGACCTTTCCCGCTGGCTGCGGGCCAGCTCGCGATCCAGCATGTCCATGATGGCCTCGCGATTCAGCACGGCGGTCAGGGAATCATGCGTAGCGCGGTAATGCAGATTCTCCCTGGCGCGTTTCAGCTCTCCCTCGGTTTCCTTGATCGCCGTGATGTCGCGGCCAACGCCGATGATCCCGATAATTTCTCCGTCTCCGTTGCGCAGAGGCACCTTGGTGGTCAGCAGGTGGCGCAACCGGCCATTCGGCTCCTCAATGTGCTCATCCTGGCTCACCAGCGGCTCGCCGGTGCTCATCACCCGCTGCTCGTCCTGGTAAAAGACGGCAGCGGCTTCGCTGTCGTAGTAATCGAAGTCGCTCTTGCCTTCCAGTTCGGCGCCGCAGCCCGCGCCCATGAACTCCGCGGTTCCCTGGTTGGCCAGCAGAAAATGGCTCTTCCGATCCTTAACGTAGATCAGGTCAGGAACGTTGGCCACGATCGCGCGCAGCATGGCCAGCTCGCCAGGGAAGCTCTCTTTCATATGCCGCGGGAAGCTCGAGCGGCGGGCGAACCAGGCGACGAGAATGCCAGCCAGGACCAGAGCCGTCAGGATCGCCCCGAGCAGGATCCAGCGGGGAAATGATCCCGCCGCCGCGGAGAAGGCGAGCGTTCGTACGAGGACAGCGCAGTGCGCCGCCTCACGGTTTAGCAGAAGCCATGACATGGCTCGATCAATCCGCCCATGCAGCACGCTACCGGAAAGCGGCGAGCGGGAACGCACGCCTCAGCACGTCCGCCATGGTGCGGACGGACGCTGAACGGAGTCGCCCAACCACGCCGAATCCTCTTCCACTGCCGAGCGGCACTCTAGACTCTATCTCGGCAGCCACGGGTTGAAACACAAAGACTCCCCGTGCGCTGGAGGCGGCGCCCGCAACCATTCGCTTACTTCCCGACTTCCAAAAGAGCTGCTGCGGATCCGGCGCCTGTTACTTCTTGGCGTTCTGGGCAGCCTTTTGCTTCGCCCACCGGCGCTTTTGCGCCGCAGCGATACGAGCTCGCGCATCCGCGCTCAGGACGCGCTTCTTACGGGGGCGATTCCCGAACGAAGTCGTGGCAATGCGGGAACCTCCGGTACTCTGCAGCAGTGCGCGAACCTTCTCGAGGCGACTGATTTCTTCGTCAACAGCAGCAATTAACTCTTCGCGTGTCATTATTTTGTCTCTCGTCTATTTCAAATGGCGATCAGGGAACGGTCGGAACTGGGCATACCATAACAAAATTAAGGGACTTGTGACAAAGTCTTTTGCTTTTCCCGGGAATGCGAACAGTGACCTCCTTTCTTTGTGCAACGCTGCATTTACTGATATTTCGCGTCGTTTTCTCCCATTTGTAAGCGACGGTTCACGTCTTTGCAGGACGATGAACGCGTGTTCACCCGCAAACGAGTGGAACTGCCTCGCCGCTTCGCTTCCGGCGTAGCATGCCCTGTCGATCTGCAGACAGGTGGAAGGGCTCTGGTTAACAGTTCGGCATCCCAGGCCCTCCATATCTCGCTGACACTTGGGAAATACCACCTTCGCCTGGCGGATGCGCTGGCGGACCGCGAGGCGGCCTGCCGGTTACGCTTCAAGGTCTTTAACATCGAACTGGGCGAAGGTCTGGAGTCTTCCTACCGAACCGGACTCGACCAGGATCATTTCGACCTGTTCTGTGACCATCTCATTGTCGAAGACCGCTCCCGCGGCGAAATTGTCGGAACTTATCGCATGCAGTCCGGACCAACGGCAGCCCATAACCTGGGTTACTACAGTGAGCAGGAGTTCGATTTTGCTCCCTTCGCGAGCATCCGAAGCGAAGTCCTGGAACTGGGCCGTGCGTCCATCGATCGCGAACATCGCACCAGCGAGGTCCTGACTCTTTTGTGGAGGGGCATCGCTCAGTATGCCCGGCATTACCGCCTTCGTTATCTCATCGGCTGCTCCTCTCTGAACTCCCGCGACCCTCTGGAGGGCTGGTCCCTTTATCGCCAGCTCCAGCCCTTTCTGGCGGAACCGGCCCTTCGCACCAACCCGACTGCGGCGTACGACCTTCCTTCGCGACCCATCGACGGCGGCGGAGCCGAGGTGAAGGTCCCGCGTCTGCTGAAGACGTATATTGCTGTGGGAGCCAGAATCTGCGGCGCACCGGCATGGGATCGCGAATTCGGAACGATCGACTTTCTGACATTGCTGGATCTGGCGCAACTCTCTCCCGCCGCCAGAGGCCGCTTCTTGCCGGAATCCAGTATGTCGCCGGCACCCTCCGGGCCGCTCTTCGTGTCCTGATTATCTTCGGCACCCTCGCCGAAATCGGCTTCCGCTATGGCCTGCTCCGCTTCCGGCGCGGCTCTCAGCTCAACCTGAACGATCGTGCCCACTGGCTGCACGTTGCCTGCGCTTTGATGCTGCGGCGCATGGGCGTTCAGCTGGAGCGGCGCGGCGCGCCACCGGCGAACGGCCTCATCTGCTCCAACCATCTCGGCTATCTCGACATCCTGGCCTATGCCGCCGCTGTGCCCTGCATCTTTGTCTCGCGCAGCGATATCCGCGGATGGCCGGTCTTTGGCTGGTGCGCCCGCTGGGGCGGAACGATTTTCGTCGATCGCCAGAGCCGCGCCAGTACCGACCGCGTTGCCCGGCAAATGGGAGAGGCGCTTACGTCCGGTGTCCCGATCCTGTTGTTTCCCGAAGGGACCAGCACCGACGGGAGCTCCGTCCTGCGCTTCCATCCGTCGCTCCTCCGCCCAGCCATCGAGCATGCGGCAGATATCGCCGCGGCGGCGATTGCTTATCGCGTTCGCGGCGGCGAGGAGCGCGAGGTTTGCTGGTACGGCGACGCCAGCTTTGTTCCCCATCTGCTGCGCATGCTGAGACGTAAAGGAGTCCGGGCAGAAATCGAGTTCCATCCCGACCGCGCCGTGTACAGCGAGCGCAAAGCCGCCGCACTGGACCTGCACGAAAAGGTGGGGGCGATGCGGGTTCGGATGAAACGGGCCGCCGACTGATTGTGGCCGATTACGGCGGCGGATGCCGCCGGGACTACAGGTCCTCGCCGGCCGGGTCTTCTTTGGCTGCGAGCTCGGTCAGTTGCCTGCGCCAGTCGAGCGATTCGATAAACACGCGGGAATCGCGCCAGTGCTCCCGCACCAGAACGTGCAGCTCGAGGTACACCCGCGTGCCCAGCAGGGCTTCGATTTCGCGGCGAGCGGCCGCGCCAATCTCCTTGAGCTTGCTGCCGCCTTTGCCGATCAGGATTGCTTTCTGCCCGGCACGCTCGCAGTAAATGGCCGCCGAAATCCGTGCCACGGGAGACTTGCTCCCACCGCGCTTCGCCGGCTCCGAGGGAACGGGCTCCTCGAAGCGTTCCACCACCACCGCTGAGGCATAAGGCACTTCCTCGCCGGTGACCTTCAGAATCTGCTCACGAATCAGCTCCGCGACAAGGAAGCGCTCCGGCTGGTCAGTGAACTGATCCTTCGGAAACCAGCGCTCTCCGTTCGGCAGATACTCGGCGATCTTGTGGAGAAGCCGCTTGATACCGTCTCCAGTTCTGGCCGATACCGGAATGACCTCCGCAAAGGAATGGAGGGCGCTCAGGTCGGCGATCAGCGGCAGCAGCTTGTCCTTTGGCACCAGGTCGATCTTGGTAATGACCAGGAAGATGGGACAGTCGAGACTGCGGATCATCTCGAAAGCCAATGCCTCTTCACTGACCCTGTCGAGCTTGAGCGGCGCTTCTGCCGCGCGATTCTGCCGGCGTACCGCGTCGATGACCAGCAACACAATATCGCGCGTGGTCAGAGCCTCCTGGATTTCGTGCATCATGCCGCGGTCCAGCTGCGAGGCTGGCTTGTGAATCCCAGGCGTATCCACAAAGACGGCCTGCGCCGTCGGGTGCGTGCCTTTCCGCTCGGGAATTTCCACGATGCCGTGGATCCGCGTCCGCGTAGTTTGCGGCTTGGCTGTGACGATGGCGACCTTCTCGCCGACCAGCGCGTTCAGCAGCGTGGATTTGCCCGCGTTGGGCCGACCGATGATGGAGACGAAGCCGGAGCGCATCCTTTCCAGCTTACGCGGCCTGCGCCAGACGCGAAACACGCAGGCGATTCACACGGCGGTCGGTGGACGACAGGATCTCGAAGCGCAGCCCATAACCTTCGACCACCTCGCCGGCCTGAGGGATGCGGCCTGCCGCTTCGCTGACTAAACCGCCGATGGTCGTGGCTTCCACATCTTCCGGAATGTCGAAGCCTCCGAGCATCTCCTCGACGCGATCGTTTTCGAGGCTGCCCGGCACAACCCAGCTGCCGCCTGGCTCCTTCACGATGCTGGATACCTCTTCGTCCTCATGCTCGTCCCGGATTGCGCCAACGAGCTCTTCAAGAAGGTCCTCGATCGTGACCAGGCCGGCGACTCCGCCATATTCGTCGATGACGATCCGCATGTGCTGCTTCTCGCGCTGCATCTCGCGGAGCAGTTCGTTGACCTTTTTTGTTTCCGGAACAAATGCAGCGGGCCGCTGAATTCCGGCGACCGTCTTCGAGCGCGCATCGGCATCGGAAATCTGCAACAGATCGTGCGCAAAGGCGATGCCGGTCACATTGTCCAGACTCTCGGCATAAACCGGGACACGCGAGTAGGCATGTGCGCGGATGAGATCGAGAAACTGCTCGAGGGTGGTCGTTCCCGGCACGGCAAAGATGGCGGGACGCGGCGTCATGACCTCGCGAACCACCTTGTCGCCGAATTCGACGGCCGAGCGAACCAACTCGCGGTCGCTCTCCTCGATGATGCCTTCTTCCTGGCCGGCTTCAATCAGCGCTTCGACGGCTTCAGAGGTTGTGGCCTCGCCGTTACCGCTCGGCTGCGGTTCGGCCAGTGCGGCGATCGAAAGCAGGAACTGCAGGAACAGCGTGATGGGAAAAACCAGCCACAGCAGAAGACTCAGCAGCCAGCGCCAGCGGACGATCCACGCGCCCTGCGTCCGGGTGAAGAAGGCAAACGGCAGCAGCCGGATGAAAAGGACGATGACCAGGATGATCCCGAGGACGACCTGGGCGATTTCGTCGCCACTGGGCTGATCGCCGGCACGCACGCGATCGAAGAGCAGCATGCCGAAGATCAGCGTCAGGAAGGCCAGCGACAGGTGCATCAGGATGGCAGCGGAGAGCGAGATACGGTCGCGGTTCATGCCCAGGCGCGGTTCAACCCTCTGCTCCCAGACGTCAATGTTCTCCTGGAATTCGCGGGCCAGGAACTTGCCCATCTCCGCGTACAGGCGGTCGATATAAGACGAGAGCGTGAGGATGCCGAGGAGAGCCGCGATCAGGATGCCAGCAGTGACGGTCATGGCCGGCGAGCCTCGCGACGTTTCGTCGGTCCGGCTGTGGTGCGCTCGATCAGGCCTTGGCTTAGGCCGAGGCGGCGGCGAAGCGTTGCTTCGCGGCGGGCCATTTGCCCGGAATCCTGTTCATGGTCATAGCCGGCCAAATGCAGCAAGCCGTGCAGAATGAGGATCTGCAGCTCAACCGAGAGCGCGTGGCCGAGATCCTCGGCCTGGCGAGCCGCGGTCTGAACCGAGATGGCCAGATCTCCGGCCAGAGCCTGTTCGCCGGGGAGTTCCAGAGCCGGAAACGAGAGCACGTCCGTTGGCTTGTCCTTGCGGCGGAACCGCCGATTCAGCCTGCGGATTTGCGAGTCCCCGGTAAGCAGGACGGAGACTTCGCCTCGCAGCTTTGCAGCCGCGGCTGCGCATTCAAGGAAGCCGCTCAGGGTCCGGAGCCGCAGCTGTCGGCCAAATCTGGCCTGGATCGTGGGTTCGATCAGGATCATGGTCGAGTGTGCCTGGCCGCTTGCCTTCTGCGGCGGCCGCACAAAACAACACAGGAGGGCGATGAACCCTCCTGTTCGATGGTATCAATTCCGGCAGCCTGGAAGGCGTATCGAACGGCGTCCTGCCATTTCTACTGCGGCGGCGAAAGGTGGACTTCCTCGCCGTCGGCCATGCTCAGCGGCAGTTCTTCCTGCTGGGCTCGGCCGAAGCCTTCGTAGGCGCGGATGATGCGCTGAACGAGGTGGTGGCGGACAACGTCGCCGTCCTCGAAGCGGATGAAGCGGATGCCGTCGACGCCGTCGAGGACGTTCATCGCCTCGATCAGGCCGGATTTGCGCGGATTGGGCAGGTCGATCTGGGTGATGTCCCCTGTTATCACGGCTTTGGCGTTGTTGCCCATGCGCGTGAGGAACATCTTCATCTGCTCGCTGGTGGTGTTCTGCGCCTCGTCCATGATGATGAACGCGTCGTTGAGGGTTCGGCCGCGCATGAAGGCGAGCGGCGCGACCTCGATCACATTGCGCTCCAGCATTTTGTCGACGCGCTCGGGTTCGAGCAGGTCGTAGAGGGCGTCGTAGAGCGGGCGAAGGTAAGGATCGACCTTTTCCTGGAGCGAGCCGGGCAGAAAGCCGAGGCGTTCGCCGGCTTCGACGGCGGGGCGAACCAGGACGATGCGGCTGACCTTCTTGGCCAGCAGCGCGGCCGCAGCCATGGCGACGGCAAGATACGTCTTGCCCGTTCCTGCGGGACCGATGCCGAAGACCATGTCTTCCTGCTCGATGGCTTCGACGTAGCGGCGCTGGTTGAGCGAGCGCGGCTGCACCATCCGCTTGATACCGGCCGAACGCTGTTTTCCGCTTTCGGCCAGGCTGCGCAGGGAGATCGAGGAATCGGCGCAGACCAGGCGCAGCATGCCGTTCAGCTCGCCGTTCTGGAGGAGGATTCCCTGGCGGCGAAGCGCCTCGTAGTCCTGGAAAATTCGCTCGACGCGGGCGATGGCTTCGTCGGCGCCTTCCACCTGAACCGCGTCGGATTGCAGGTCGATGCGGGCATGGAGAGCGGACTCCATCAGTCTGAGATTTTCGTCGCGGGTCCCGAACAGGGGCTCAAGATTGGGAGTGATCTCGAGATGTTTTCTCATCAGGCGAGGAAAGGACCTCCGGGCATGGCGGAGCGAACGCCACGCATGTGAAAGGGATTGAGGGGGAAAGGCGCGGATTGCCGCGGGAAAACCACCACAGCTGTTGGATGCCTGAGGCAGCGGGAACGAAGCGGGTTGGCAATCGGCGCCAAATGAGTCGAAGTTGCCGTCAGAGTAGCCCCGGATGATTGAGTCGTCAATGGTTGCGAGTTGAATATTTCCGGAAACTCATCTGGAAGAGCAACTGAGGATACAGATCGGCTGAGGAGAAGAAAAATTCATCGCGTCTTGCGCATGTGTGACAAACAAAGTAGTTGCCTAACGGCGATGCGTATGTGTGACAAACACGGTACTTACCGAAGGCCCCGGGGCAGAGGGCCGGGGTGCGGGGGTACCCCCTGGGTGGGAGAATGGCAAGTCGCTGATTTTGCGATGGATGCAAGGTAATACCTTTTGGGTATTACCCTCCGGTGGCTGGAGACGGTAACAGTCCTCCAGCCTCTCGCCCTGTCCTGGCGAGAAGGATTCAGGCGCCCGCGATCGGTTGGTCCGGAGCCGATGCGGGAAGCGACGAGTTGAGAAAGAGCGCGGGCTCCGACGAGTCGGAGCCGGATCGGAGCGGTCCTGGGACCGGCGATGTTGCCCGCCGTCCGGTGAACGGAAACGGTGGGCTGCAACGAAAAAGGACTCGCGCTGGCGAGTCCACCTGGTACGACTTCTGAAATTAGTCTTTGCCTGTTTGCGGAGAGAAGCAAGGGAAATCGACGTCAGAGACAAACGAAGGTAATGGACCGCGGAGATGCTCACTCGACGCGCAGGACTTCCATTGGGTCGACGCGAGCCGCGCGCCACGCGGGAACGACCGCAGCCATGGCGGCGGTGAAGGCGAGGACGGCTGCGGTGGCCCCGATTGCCAGCGGGTCGAAGGTCTGAACGCCGAAGAGGAAAGAGCGCACGGCGTGCGCGGCAAACCAGGCTCCAGCGATGCCGGGAACTACGCCCCAGAGAACCATCCGGGCGGCCTGGCGGAGAACGAGGCGGGTAACGCGCGTGCGCGAGGATCCGAGGGCCATACGAATGCCGATTTCGCGGCGGCGCAGGGTGACGGCGCAGGCCAGGAGACCGTAGATGCCGATGGCGGCGAGGAGCAGGGCCATGACGCCAAAGCCGGAGACGAGGCGGAGGGCGAGACGGCGTTCGCCGAGTGAGTCCTGAATGCTCTGCTCCATGGGCTCGAGCTGCATCTCGGCCATGTCGGGAGCGACCTGCCGGAGGGCGGAGCGGATTTCCTTGTCGAGAACGTCCTGGGGCAGCGGGGAGCGGATCGCAAACTGGCTCATCATGCTGTAGATCTGAAGAAACGCAGACGTGCCGGGGAGCTGGAGATCGTCGAGGTAGATCATCGGCTCCAGGCCGGATCCGAGATTGTTGCCCTGGAGCTCATTCTGGATGACTCCAATGATGGTGAAGCTTCCGAGCAGAGGCATGTCGGAGTCCTTGTCGCCAGGATTGCGGTGCATGCGCAGTGTGACGCCAATGGGATTGCGGCCAGGCAGGTAGCTCCTCACAAACGCCTGGTTGACCAGCGCGACCATCGAACCACTGCTGTCATCGCGGGTCTGGAAGTCGCGGCCCTGAAGAAGGCGAAGGCCGCTGGTTCGGACGAAGCCTGAACTGACGATGGTGTAGAAGGCTCTGTCTCCTTTTTGATAGGCGCGTCCGCTGACGTCGGTTCTGCCGTTCATGCTGGAGCTGTAGCTCGAGAAGGGGAGGGAAGTTTGCATCGCAACCGCCTGGACGCCAGGGAGGCTTTCGAAGCGTTCCAGCAGGCGATTGTTGGTTTGGCGGAGAACCGGAGCTGACTGGCGGGAGTTCTCGGGCATCAGGACCAGGGTCGTAACGTGGTGCGGATCGAATCCCAGAGGGGCCTGCTGCAGAGCACGGAAGGTGCGGATCAACAGACCGCAGGTGACGAGCAGGACGCAGGTGAAGGCGATCTGCGTGGCGACAAGGATGCCGGAGATGCGATTGCGGGGTGTGACGGACCTGGGTGGCCCTGCGGCGGTGACGGCACGCCGGCGAATGCTGACGGCCGGGGCGAAGGAGGCCAGCATGCCGGTGAGGGTGGCAAGAAAGGCGAGGGCCGCAAACACTGCCGGATGCATGGTGAGCTCCATGAAACGCGGAAAGCGCAGCGCATACGCGGAGCGGATCGCATGCGTGGCCGCCAGAGCGACAACTCCACCCACCGCGGCTCCGGCGAGGGAGACGAGGAGGCTCTCGATGACGAGCTGTTGAAGAAGGCGGGAGAAGCTGGCGCCCAGAGCGGAGCGCACCCGCATTTCCGGGAGCCGCTCGGTAGCGCGGGCGATCTGGAGGTTGGCGGCGTTGGCGCAGGCGATGAGCAGAAGGATGCCGACCCCGCCGAGGATGGAAAGAAGCGGTGCTTCGAGGTTGCCACTGAGAAAGTGGGTGACGGACTCAATCGTCAGGAGCTGACTTTGGACTCCGTTCGGGTCACGGTCGTGGATGAGGAGATTCTGCACTTCCGCGAGCGCCCGCTGAATGGAGACGCCGGGCCGGAGACGGGCCACGGCGAGAGCGCTGTCGGGAGGCAGCAGCCCTCCGGGTTCCCCAAACGTATTTCCATTCTCGATAGAGAAAGGGACGTAGACCACGGGCCCGCCGGTGCCGAAGGGGAACTCAAGGCCGCGGGGCAGCACGCCGACGATGGTGCGCATTGCACCGGAAAGGCGAAGGGTAGAACCAAGGACGTGAGGATCGGAGTGAAGCCGATCCTGCCAGAAGTCGTAACTGACGAGAGCGACCTGGCGGGTAGCGTCCTCGTCAGTGAGGAGGCGGTCCATGCGAGCGGGAACACCGAGCAGGCGAAAGAACCCCGGAGTGATGGGGGCGAGCATGGCCCAGCGGGTACCGTCCGCGGTGCCGACGGGCTTTACGGTGGTGGCGTAGCCTGCGACGGCAGAGAAGAGATGGCTGTCGCTGCGCAGAGTTTTGATCTGGCGATAACTGAGGCACTGCCATGAGCCGACCTGCCCGGTTTGACCATAGATCATGACCAGCTGCCGGGGATGGGGCAGCGGCACGGGGCGCAGCAGGACCGAGTCCACGACGGCGAGCATCGAGGCGACGGAGCCGAGGCCGAGGGCGAGCGTGAGGATGACGGCCGCGGCGTATCCGGGGGCGCGGCGCAGGCCGCGCAGGGCGAAGCGAAGATCCTGGAGGACGTACTCGAGCCAGAGGAGCGAGCGCTGATCGCGGTGGGCCTGCTTTGCCTGTTCGACGCCGCCAAGGGCGCGGCGGGCGGCGGTGTGGGCTTCGGCAGCAGAGAGGCCGCGGCGCCGGAGATCTTCTTCGAGGAGGGCGAGGTGGGCAGCGATCTCGCGATCGAGGTCCTGGTCGGCCGCAGGCGAATGGCCGAGGGAACGCAGGCGGGCCAGGTTTCGGCGCACGAAGGCGCGGAGGCGGAGGCCGGGATTCGAGGGCGAAGGCATCAGGGCTCCTCGGCGAGCAACTTGTCGAGGACGCCGGCCATCTGCCGCCAGCGCTGCGTCTCTTCCTGCAGGGCCTTCGTGCCGGCTCTGGTGATGGAGTAATACTTTGCCTCGCGGTTGTTCTCGGTGGTGCCCCAGGCGCCGCTGATCCACCCGTTCTGCTCCAGACGCAGAAGGGCGGGATAGAGCGTGCCCTGGTTGACGCGGAGGAGCTCGCCGGAGACCTGCTCGAGGCGGATGGCGATGGCGTAGGCGTGGCGCGGGCCGAGGGTGGCGAGGGTACGCAGGATCATGAGATCGAGCGTGCCCTGCAGGATCGTCATGGGCAGCTGTTTCTTCACTGGACTCCCAAGTGGACGAACCCATCATGGGCTCGTTCCACTGGGATGTCAAGTGGACCTGTCAGGATGACCGGGGCGGGTCTACGACCGCCGGAGCAGGCCGGAGGGCGGGCGGTCCTGCCTGGCGGTGGCCCAGTCCTTGTTGGGCCGGCTGCCCATGCGGAAATGCAGCTCGCCGCCGGAGAGGATCTCGTCGTGCGTGATCCACGAGCGGGTGAGGTCCTTCCCGTTGAGCTGGGCCGACTGGATGTAGACGTTCTCCGCGGAGTTGTTGTCGGCGACGATGGAGAAGGTCGTCCGCTTCTCCGGATTGTGGATGCGCGCGCGGCTGACGGCCGGGCTGCCGATGACATAGACGCCGTTGACCGCGTTGACCGGATAGAAGCCCAGCGCGGCAAAGACGACCCAGCAGGAGATCTGTCCGCAGTCGTCGTTGCCGGGGACGCCGTTTGGCGTGTTGTTGTAGAGGCGCATGATGCGGCGGACGCGCTCCTGGGTCTTCCACGGCGCGCCGGCAAAGGAATAGAGGTACGGGATGTGATGGCTGGGCTCGTTGCCCTGCGCATCCTGGCCGATCATGCCGCTGATGTCGGGCGGCGAGTCGAGCACATCGGAAGGCGCGGCGAACAGTGCGTCGAGTTTGGCGATGAAGGGATTGTCTCCGTCATAGAGGTCGATGAGGCCCTGGACGTCCTGCATGACGTTGAAGGTCGCCTGCCATGCGTCGGACTCGGTGTAGTCCTCCCAGTATTCGCGATCGGGGCGGAAGGGCTCGCGCCACTTGCCGTCGGCGGTTTTGCCGCGCATGAATCCCGTCTGCGGGTCGAAGAGGTTTTTGTAGTTCTGGCCGAGCTTGTAGAACATGGCCGCGTCGTCGGAGTGGCCGAGCATTTCGGCCATGGCGCCGACGGACCAGTAGTCGTAGGCAAAGTCGAGGGTGCGGGAGACGGACTGCTTCTGCTCTCCGGCAACCACATAGCCTTGCTGGCGGAACTGCTCCTGCAGCTGCTTGTTGTCGTTGGCCGTGGCTCCGACCAGCGCGGTGTCGCGCATCGCGGCATAGGCGGCTGCAGCGTCAAAGTCGCGGAAGCCTCTTGCATACGCTGCGGCGATGAGGCCGACGACGTGGAAGCCGGTCATGCACCAGGTTTCGTTGCCCCAGAGCGGCCAAACCGGAAGCGAATGCTGGCCGAGCTGCTCGTAGTCGGCGATCATGGTGCGAACCAGGTCGCCGGTGCGGTGGGGCTGCATCAGCATCATCAGAGGCCACTGGCCGCGATAGATGTCCCAGATGGAAATGGTGGTGTAGCGGGTGAAGCCGGGGTTGGGATGGTTGCGATGATCCTGGCCGCGGTAAGCGCCGTCGACGTCGTTAAACGTGGCGGGCGCTACCAGCGAGTGGTAGGTCGCCGAATCGATCGTTTCCGCGAAGGCCTCGTCGGGAAAGTCGGCGTCGAGGGCTGACAGAGCGTCGTTCCACGCCTGGGCGGTCTGCCGCGCGACGGCGTCGAAGTTCCAGTGCGGGATCTCCGCGGCGAGGTTCTTCTTCGCGCCGTCGATGCTGGTTCCGGAGATGCCTACGCGGACCAGCAGGGGTTCGGCTGCGTGGCCGAGAGTGAAGATCGCCTGCATTTCCTTGCCGGAGTGGTGAGAGCCGGCAGCGGCCGACTGCACGGTGCCGTCGGTCTTCACTTCAATCGACGCGATGGGCCGGGAAAACTCGAGGACGAAATAGACCTGCTTGTCGGCGGCCCAGCCGTGCGTGGAACGCGAGCCGCTGATGCGGGAGAGGCTCTCGATGTTCAGCTCGGCCTGGTACACGGTGCAGCCGATGCCGTGGATCAGGTCGAGGATGAGCCCGCGGCGGGCGCTGCCCGCTGGGTAGGTGTACCGATGCATGCCGCAGCGGACGGTTGCCGTCAGTTCGGCCTGGACATCGGGGGTGGTCAGATGAACCGCATAGTATCCGGGCTTGCTGGTTTCGCGGTCGTGGGTAAACCAAGAGCAGTAGCCGGTCTGATCGGGAGCCATCACCCATCCGGACTCGGTTCCCGCGGCCGCCGTTTGCGTCTCGGCCTGCGCGCCGGGCACTCCACCGCTCCAGCTCCAGTTGCGGCCTTCCACCAGCGGCATCACGAGCACGTCGCCCAGGTCGGCCGCGCCGGTTCCCTGCAGATGCGTGTGCGAGAAGCCCATGATGACGTTGTCGGGGTAGTGATAGCCGGAGCAGTGATCCCATCCATAGGTGTCGCCCTGGCCATTCCATTGCGGCTCCGGCGGCCCGCTGGTATCGGGGCTGAGCTGGACCATGCCGAAGGGCGTGACCGCTCCGGGGAACATGTGCCCGTGCCAGCCGGTGCCGATCATGGGGCGCACGTGGGCAATCGCTGCAGATGCAGAATGTGTGGCCTCCTGGGCCAGAGCTGTGGCGCCGCCCAAAACGCCGCCGCGAGCTGAGATCCACGAGCCGGCCACGGCGGCCGCGCTCCCTTTGAGAAATTCTCTTCGCCGCAACTTCGTGAACCCCTGAGTCATGCTTCTCCTTGAACAAATGCGCAATGTTTCTATCTTCGAAGATCGGAGTGAAAACTGCCAGGGCGCGAGGGCGCCGGACAAAAGATTTGAGGCCGTGAGCCGCTAGTTTGCGGCGGGCGCCGCGGCAGGAATGGTGAGGGAGCCGATGCGGCCGGAGTTCTCATCGACGACGATGACGCGAAGGGGCTGACCGGATGCGTCAGCAGGGAGCGGCAGCGTGACCGAGAGGCCGTTCTGCAGGATGGAGTGGCGGGTTTCGGCACGCAGAGCCAGCTGGAGCTTTTCGCCGGTGAGGCTGGCGCGGGTCGCGTCCGGAGAGCGGAGGGCGAGGAAGAAGTCGAGGGTATCGTTCCAGCGGTCGCCGTGCGCGACGAGGGAGAGGTCGGGTGTGGAGACCGCGACGCGCAGTGCTGGATGGCCGGCGGCGGTGGCGGGATGGGCGTGGAGGGCGATATCGGAAAGGTCGCCGGGCTGCCAGACGGCGTCATTGAAGCGCGCAGTCAGGGAGCTGGACTCGGCGGCGTAGGTGTAGCCGTTGCGATAGCGGAGGCGCAGGCGGCCCTGGTCGGGAATCCGGACCTCAATTTTGTGAAAGCGATTGTCGGGCTGGCCTGCGGGGGTGAAGGTGAGGCGGTAGGTGCCGCGCTCGTCGTTGTCGATGCTGCTGAGTTCGGCGGCGAGGTCGGAGGCGCGGGGCAGCGCGCGTCCGCCGGTGGCGGTGGCGAGGTTGCGAAATTCGCCGCGGATGGACTGGGTGTCCTGGTGCAGCTGGGCGGTGAGGCGGCCGGGCGCGAGGCTGAGCCCCGAACTGCCGAGGATTGAGGTTGCGCTGGAACGGTCGGATTGGCCAACGACGGTGACGTTGGTGCTTTCGGTGTCGGCGGCCAGACCGCCGGCTTCCAGCTGAGAGGCATCGAGCGGGTAGAGGCTGACGTGGGCGTTGTTGAGCGCCTCCTGTGCGTGCTGTGCGAGGGCGTTCAAATAATTCGGGCCCTTGTCTTCTTTGGAAGCAGCCTGGCTGCTCCAGTCGGCGAGCGCGTTGTCGCTGGTGATCCAGACGAGCTGCTTGCGTCCAGGAAGATCGGCGAGATGAGTGGCGACCAGGGTCAGGATCAGCATCGCGTCACGGGCGGGATCGGAGCCGAGCTTGCGCAGCTGGATGTCGGTCGGCATGCCCATACATTGCATCGCTGCCGGGGAGGCGCTCGCGGAAACCGTCGCCATCGCGCTTTCGGGGTTGGCGGAGTCGTTGCCATTTACATAGAACAGGTCGCAGACGCTGTGGACCTGATCGAGCTTCTGGCGGTTGCGGTTTTCCTCATCCTGGGCGCGCGCGAGGTCCTGGGCGTTGGGAATCCAGTGAGCGAGGGTCGAGGCGACGAGAGCATGATCGGTGGTGGGCTCGAGAAGCGGCTGGAAGCTGGCGCTGCGCAGGATGTAGAGACCGACGCTGCTGGAGGCAGGCAGCGTGGCGAGGAAGCGGAGAGCCTGGCGGCGGGCCTGGTTGAGGTCGTCGAAGGCGAGATTCGCTGGGTCCATCATGAGGATGGTGGTGTCGCTGACGGCGGAGGGTGAAGGATTTTCCGCGGATGGACGATTGGTGAACTCCTGGGCCGGGGGAGCGGCGGCTGAAGCGGCGGCCGCGGCCGGCGCGGGCGTAGCGGGCGCGGCAGTGGGCGGGACGAACGAGCTGATGGGCTGGGGCTGACCGTCATCGAGGAGGGCGAAGTCGCTGCGGGGAAGGCCGGAGACGGGATGGCCCCTGGGGTCTTCGACGACAACGTCGACGTCGACGATGCGGGCGGTGGCGTGGAGGGTGGGAACGGCGCTGGATTGATCCTCCTCGAGGGCAGGCGCGGCCGGAACGCGGGATGCGGGGAGGACGCGGATCTCGGGCTCGGTCTCTACGGGCGGCGGGGCGGCGGGAGACGCAGTTGCCGGGGGCGGGGTCGCCGCGGCGACCGCGGGCGCAGGTTCCGGAGAGGCCGCTGCGAGCTGGGCCGGAGGCTGGGGAGTGGCTGACGGAGCGGGGGGCGCAGGCTGCGGTTCGGGAGTTGCGGGGGCTTCATTTTTCGCCAGCATGCGGGCGGTGGCGCGGAAGACGTGGTAATCGCCGAAGAGCGACTCGTTGAGCATGGTCTGCTCGGGGCCGGTCTGGAGGGTGGTCTGCTCCGGCCGGCTGGCCAGATTCATGTTGGGGGCCATGCGGCCGTAGTCGATCCCGGCGGTAACGTAGCGGGTTTCATGAGCGCGGGAGAGCGCCACGCTGCGCACGGGGCAGATGTAGGTTCTGTCACCGATGATCACCGGCCCGTATTCGACGTAGATGGCGGCTCGCTGCATCAGGCCGTTGGGCTTGAGGTCGGCTTCGATGCGGACCTGCAGGATGGCTCCGGAGGCGGGATCGACGGCGATGTCTCCGGAGTAGCCGACGATGTTGTTCAGGTCGCGGATGTGGGTGTGCTCGGAGTCTTCGACGCAGCAGAAGTTGACCGCGTAGTGGGACTGAGCCTCGGGAACTACGAAGTGAAAGACGGCGAGCGGGGCAGACGGCGAACCTGACGCTTCCCAGTGGCTGAAGGAGAGCTGTCCGCGGGTCATGTCGGTCCAGAGGGTGACGAGGACCGGGCCGAAGATGCCCCAGGTGCGAAGGCCGGCGTCGGGAGGCTGCGATTTTTTGTCGGCGACAACGACGGGGTCGACGACTTCGCGGCCTGCGAGATAGCGAACGTTGGCGCTGGAGCTGCCGGTGAGATGCAGCGGCTGCCAGGGAATCACCACGTCGCGTCCAGCCTGGCGCTCATAGCTCACCGGGGTCTCTTCAAAGTGCAGCGTGACGCGGGTAGCGAGGAAGTTGGGCAGCTGGGGAATCTGGCCGGTGACGAAATCCATGATGTGGGAGAGGGTCTGCGCCTGCTCGGGCCCGGTGGGAGCGGGGCGGCTGGGGATCTCATCCGGAGGAGGATCGAGAAAGACGGAGGTGTCGGCGAGGACGCGGAGGGCGCGCCGGCTTTGATCGCCGGGCAGCTCGACGTTCAGAGTCTGGAGAGCCGCCGGAGAGAGGCGCTGCGAGAGGGTGCGATTCTGGAGTTCCTGGGCCGCTTTGGCATCGGAAGCGCGGTGCAGGCCGGCGACGAGGGTGGTGAGCTGCTGGACGGTGATGGATTCGGCGGAAAGCGAGGAGCCGAGGGCCAGCAGGAGGACGAAAATCAGAGCCGTAAAGAGTGAACGCCGGAGCCGCATCAACGGGCCTCCCTCTTTGCCGGGACTCGCCCTCCGGGCAATCGTCTGCGAGGCCGGATCCCAGTCGGAACTAACTATAGACGCTCGAGGGCCGCGCAAAGACCTCGATTGCGGGGAGTGTGCGGGGGCTGCAACCCGGCCGGTATAGTCCTGCTATGTGCTGGAGAAAGGTGTGGTCCGTCCTCGGCTTGTCTTTTTGCTGTTTTTCCCTGGCTGTTGCGCAATCGAGTAAGCCGGCCATCACGCTCGACGAGTACATGAGCACGACGGAGATTACCGCCGAGCGGCTGGCGCCGGGCGGATCCGCCGCTGTGATTGCCACCGAGACGCCGGACTGGAAGCACAACATTTTCAGCGACGATCTGTGGCTATGGACTGCCGACGGCGGGCTGCGGCCGCTGACGCATTCGGGCACGGAGCGGGACCCGCGATGGAGTCCGGACGGGAAGTGGGTTGCCTTCGTTTCGGATCGGGCGCTGCCGGGTGAGGCGGCGGGCGATGACGGAGCCGCGCAGAGCGAATCGGATCGGGCGGACCGGTTGTGGGTGATTTCGGTCGCCGGGGGCGAGGCTTTGCCGCTGTATACGCAGAAGCTGGACGTGCACGCTTATGCGTGGTCTCCAGACGGCAAGTTTCTGGTTTTCTCGGCGACGCAGCCGCAGACCGAGGAGCAGCAGGATGCGGAGAAGGCGGAGTGGAAGGACGTGATCCGCTGGCGCGAGAAGGATCGCGGCGACGTGCTGGTGAAGATGGAGGTGGCTCCGGCGCTGGCGCGGTATGTGAAGGCGCCGCTGCCGGAGGATGCCGCGAGCGGAGACAAGAAAAAGGCCGAGGAGAAGCCGGCGGAGCTGCCGCCGGGCGCGCAGAGGCTGACCGACAGCAACGAGGAGATCACGGAGATTGCGCCGTCGCCGGATGGGAAGGCGCTTGCGTTTGAAACCGGGCCGCCGAGCCAGCGCGAGGAGAATCCCGCCGATTTCGAGATTTTCTTCGTTGCTCCGGAGGGCGGCGCGGCGCGCCAGATGACCCACAACGAGGCGCTGGAGTCGAAGCTGGCCTGGTCGCCGGATGGCCGCTGGCTGCACTTTGAGGTGCCGGCCGGGGCGGGATCGCTGGAAGGAAAGTACCGCGACGTGCAGGGGCGGCTGTACCGGATGGATCCCGAGTCGGGCAAAGTGGAGCGGCTGGGAGCGGAGTTCGACGGGTCGTGGGGCCCATATTCGCTGCTTCCAGATGGACGTTTGATCGCCACAGGACAAAAGGGAACCGAGACGCAGCTGTACCAGGTGGACGGCGACAAGGCGACGAAGCTGCCGGGGCTTCCGGGAACGTATGCCGATCTTGACGCGGCGAAGGGATCGGGGGCGATCCTGGTGCGGTATTCGACGATCAACGATCCGGAGCAGGCGTATCTGGTGGCCAATCCGCTGGAGCCGCAGCAGGCGAAACAGCTGACGGATTTCAATCGCATCTTCGCGGAGCGGGCGCAGCCGGAGTGGCAGACGTACTCGTGGAAGTCGGACGATGGCCGGACGGTGGAAGGCGTACTGATCTTTCCGCCGGGGAAGAAAGACGCGAAGCGTCTGCGCATGCTGACGCTGATCCACGGCGGGCCTGAGGATGCCGACGGCAACCGCTTTGGCGCGGACTGGTACGACTGGGCAACGCTGGCGGCGGATCGCGGATGGCTGGTGTTTCGCCCCAACTACCGCGGCTCGACCGGCTATGGCGATGACTTCATGCTGGCCATCCAGCCGCATCTGGTCTCCGCGCCGGGACACGACATTCTCAGCGGCGTGGATGCGCTGGTGCGCGATGGCTATGCCGACCCGGACAAGCTGGCGATTGGCGGGTACAGCTACGGCGGCTACATGACGAACTGGCTGATCACGCAGACCACGCGGTTTAAAGCCGCTGTGACTGGCGCGGGCGCGGTGGAGCACGCGGCGAACTGGGGCAACGACGATCTGACGTACGACGATGCCTGGTATCTGGGTGGCGCGCCGTGGCAAAATCCGCAGCTCTACGAGAGCGAGGCCGCGCTCTTCCAGTTCAACAGGGTGAAGACGCCGGTGCATCTGGTGCAGGGCCAGGCCGATGTGCGGGTGAGCTTTCTGGAAGGCGTGCTGATGGAGCGGGCTTTGCAGGAGCTGGGGATTCCGCATGAGTTTCTGGTGTTTCCCGGCGAGGGGCACGGGCTGGGGAAGAATCCGTGGCACGGGTACATCAAGGTGCGCGACGAGCTGAAGTGGCTCGACAAGTACGTGCCGGACTGAGGGCCTGAATTACTTGCCGCCTTGGGCGGGCGGGGGCACGTCGCGCATCGGAACCTCGAGCGTGCCGGCCTTGCCCGTGCGCCAGTCGTAGACGCCGGTGGTGAGCCAGAGGCCGTCTTTGGGCAGGTCGAGATCGACGTGGGCGAGGAGGCCGTTCTTCTGCGCCGCGGCCCAGGTGTCGGGCCTGAGGTTGAGGCGGAGGGTGCCGCCGGTCCAGTTGACGGGGCGGCCGTCGGGTCCCCAGGCGGCGACGTCGAGCTGCAGCGTGCCCTGGCGGCTGTCGCCCATCTGGGCGATCTGCAGGTCGCTGGAGCGGATGAGGAAGTCGATGCGGTAGCGGGTCGTCGGGCCTTTGACATTGGCATTGCCGCCGGCACGCGCCGCGTGGGGATCGGGCTGGGGCTCGACTTCTGAGACCTTGACGCCGTAGAGGATCTGCGAGGCCTGGGGCATGCCGCGGCCCATCAGAGGCAGCAGGGGATCGGTTTTCGGCGAAGGCTCGTCCTGGGCATCTTCCCGATCGATGGCGTAGTAGCCACGGCGGTAGCTGAGGTGGTCGCCGGACGCGTCGGGCGCGTTCAGCGCGATGTCGATCTTGCGGTATTTGCCATCCCATTTGCGGTTGGTGGGGTCGTAGCTGAGCGTGTAGTAGTGGGAGCCGTCGTCGAGGGCGTGGCCCAGGGCGGCGCTGAGATCGTTGGTGCCGTGGACGGCTTCGCCGCCGGTCTGGAGGGCAATTGCCTGGGCGGCCATGATGCTGTTCGCGTTGCGGCTGTCCTGCATGTTGGAGATGTGCCCGCTCATGCCCATGTCAAAGCCCTCGGCGCCGTTCAGGAACTGCGTGTCGCCGCCGCGTGCGCCGATGGGATAGACGGCGATCTGCGCGTCAGAGAGCTGGTTGGTGACCTGGCGGATCTGGTCTCGCTGCCTGTCGGAAAGATTGCTGCGGCGGTTCTGGGGCAGGAAGGAGACGGGGAAGTAGCTGGAGAACCAGATCAGATTTTTGCGGCCGGACTGGCGCTGGAGAAAGCGGGAGAGGTCCTCGAGGGCTTCGAGGGTGAGGGTGATGCGCGCGTCGCCCTGGTGAGCGGCGTAATCGGCCATCTCTTCCTGGGCCATGCTGACGCCGGCGTCGGTGCGTCCGCCGCTGCCCCCGCCAATACGGCCGCCGCCTCCTCCGCCTCCCAGCGCGATCTGCATGTTCTGAATCTGCTCGGCATCAGCCAGATCGTCGCTGGTGTCGCGCGACATGAAGGGCTTTTCCGGCCAGAGCCCGGACTTCTTGTCGGTCAGCGCGGCCAGCAGAGCTTTGGGGTCGGTGGTGAAGTCCTCGACCATGCGCAGGTGCGAGGTGAGGGAGAAGACCGCGATGGGGGTCTGCGGATTGGCCGTCTTGAGGAAGGCTTCCACCTGGCTGTTGACGTAGCTCTGATCCTGGGGCGGCGTGTTGAGCGCGTCGAGGAGAAGAAGATTGACGCTGTCACTGGGCAGCGTGCGGGGCACGTTGGTGAAGACGCCCGGAGGCATGGCGGGCATGGGCGGCAGCTTCGCCATATCGACGGCGATGGGGGCGTGTTCTTCGAAGTAGTCAACGCGCTGCGGCTTGCCATCCTCGGTGACGGTGAAGTCGGAGGGTTTGAGGCCGCGCACGGGCGCTCCGTTCTTATCGGTGACGACCAGATCGACGATGACGGTCTGCGCCTGGGTCTGGATGGTCGGCTTTTCCGAGGGGAAGGGCTGCTGGGCCGCAGCGACGAACAGCAGTCCGCCGGCGAGGATGATGCCGCCTGCGAATCGATTCAAGCGATTTACCTTCAGCAATCAGGCCTCCGCCGCGGATGCCGAGAACTATACCCGGGGGAGAGGAGGGTTGTCAGGGATGCGATTGCGGAACCGAACCGAAGGGATTCTCGTATGGCAGGGGAAGCGAAGGAGCAGCGGGACTAACGGAAATGGCCCGGCACGCGGCCTGAGCCACTCTCGTTATAATCATCGGTTTCCCCCGATCCGCTGGTTTCCCCGGTCTTTAACCAATCCAGTCTTTCAGGAGCCATGATGCAGAACACCACACGCCTGTTGGCGGCGTTCCTTGCCGCATCGGTCAGCCTTACGCCAATGGTTGCGCGCGCTGCGCAGGATAAAACCAACGACAAAACCGCCGAGTCATCGGCCGACAAAGCAACCGCCAAAACGTCTCCTGAGGAAGTGACGACGCGGGGAACGGTGGAGGCGGACGGGCAGCACATCGCCTACACGGCGGTTGCGGGCACGATCACAGTAGGAGCGACCGATGAGCAGGACGCCCAGCTGGGGCCGGATGGCAAGCCGCAGCCGAATACGGATCTGGCGGCGGCCGTGGAAGCGGCCAAAAGCACAGCCGACGCTCCGCCGCTGGCGCGGATGTTCTACGTGGCGTACTTCAAGCAGGATGCGGATGCGAACCAGCGGCCGATCACGTTTTTGTACAACGGCGGCCCCGGCAGCTCGACGGTGTGGCTCCACATGGGCTCGTTTGGGCCCAAACGGGTCGATACAGACGATAAGGACACGCATCTTCCGGCAGCGCCGTACAAGCTGGAGGACAATCCCGATTCACTGCTGGACGTGAGCGATCTGGTGTTCATCGACATGCCGGGCACCGGCTTCGGGCGGCTGACGGGCAAGAACGCGGACAAGGCGTTCTGGGGGATCGACCAGGACGGGCATGCTTTTGCCCGGTTCATCCAGCGCTTCCTCTCGAAGTACAACCGCTGGAACTCGCCCAAGTACCTGTTCGGGGAAAGCTATGGGACAACCCGCTCGGCGGTGCTGTCGAACATGCTGGAGAACGAGTACAACATCGATCTGAATGGCGTGATGCTGCTGTCGCAGATCTTCAACTTCTCGACCGACATCGATGGCGCGCATATGAATCCGGGGATCGATCTGACGTACGAACTGGCGCTGCCCACGTATGCGGCGACGGCGTGGTACCACCACAAGCTGCCCCAGCAGCCCTCGGATCTGCAGGCGTTTTTGAAAGAGGTAGAGACGTTTGCCATGGGACCGTATACCGACGCGCTGGAGAAGGGGACGGATCTGAGCGCAGCCGAGAAGCAGTCGATTGCGGAGAAGCTGCACGAGTACACGGGGCTGCCGGTCGATTATCTGGTGAAGGGCGATCTGCGCATCTCCGGCCCGCAGTTTGAGCACACCCTGCAGGGGGACAGCGATACCACGACGGGGCGGCTGGACACGCGGTTCTCCGGGCCGTCGATGGATCCGCTGGGCGAAGAGTCGGAATACGATCCGCAGAGCTCGGCGATCTCGTCGGCGTACGTTTCGCTCTTCAACCAGTACGTGCGGAACACGCTGAAGTACGGGACGGGCGAGACGTATTTGCCCGAAGCGCAATTCCATGGATTTGAGTGGCAGTTCAGCCGGAACGGATTTCCGATCATCAACGTGGCGCCGGATCTGGCCCAGGCGATGAAGACCAACGACAAGCTGAAGGTGCTGGTCAACGGCGGGTACTACGACCTGGCAACGCCGTTTTACGCAGCGATGTATGAGGACAAGCACCTGCCGATTCCGGACCGTCTGGCCGGCAACATTGAATACCAGTGGTACGAGTCGGGACACATGGTGTACGTGCGGGATTCGGCTCTGAAGCAGCTGCACGACCATGTGGCGGCGTTCATTAAGAGCACGGAAGCGGGGAACGAGTAGAAAACAGAGTTCAGGGATCAGGGTTTAGGGATTAGAAGACCGTGGGCACGGGCGCGGTTGTCGTCTGTGCCCTTGCTTTTTGGGAGTTGCGCTTATGATCCGCAATTGCCAGACCCTAAATCCCTGATCCCCTAATCCTTATTCGCTAAACTCCAAACTCTTCACTCGATTTAGACTCGGCACATGTCGGAGTTCCTGCTCTTCCACGGCGTGGCCATCGTCATTCTGATCCTGGCGAATGGCTTTTTCGTGGCGGCGGAGTTTGCGCTGGTGAGCGTGCGCGAGACGCGCGTCGAGCAGATGATCGCGGAGCGTCGTCCAGGCGCGCGGATTGTCCGGCGGCTCCAGGAAAATCTCGGGGACTTTCTGCCGGCGGTGCAGCTGGGCGTGACGCTGTGCAGTCTGGCGCTGGGCTGGCTGGGCGAGCCGGCCATCGCGGGGGTCTTCGAACAGATGATGCAGCCGCTTCCGCATGCGCACTTGTACGCGCATCTCGGCGCGGTGCCGCTGGCCTTCGCCTTCATCACGTATTTTGAGGTGCTGCTGGGCGAACTGGTGCCCAAGGCGCTGGCGCTGCGCAGCGCCGACGAGATGGCGGTTGCCGTCGCCGGTCCGATGGATGTGTTTATCCGGCTGACGCGGCCGGTCATTCGTCTGCTGAACCGCTCAGCGGCGCTGGTCCTGCGGCTCTTCCACGCGCGGCTGAGCCAGGAGGGCGGAGGCATCCACTCGCCGGAAGAGCTGAAGCTGATGGCGACGGCGGCGCGGCGGGTGGGCATGCTGCCGGAGTATCAGGAAGCGCTGATCCATCGCGCGGTGGAGATGAACGAGGTGATCACGCGGGAGATCATGACGCCGCGGCAGCGGATCTTCTCACTGCCCGCGGATATGCTGATCGAGGACGCGAGCGCGCGGATTGTGGAAGAGCAGCATTCGCGGATCCCGGTGTACGACTCGGCGCGGGGGCCGGAGTTCATTGTGGGTGTGGTCTATTCGAAAGACATCAGCCGGCTGATGCACTTTCGCGCCACGGCGACGACGCGTTTTGCCTCCGCGCCCTTTACCGAGATGCGGCTGCGCCAGGTGATGCGCGAGGTGCTGGTGGTTCCCGAGACCAAGCCGGTGCTCGATCTGCTGCATGAATTCCAGCAGCGGCGGCGGCACATCGCGATCGTGGTGGACGAGTTCGGATCGACAACGGGACTGGTGACGGTGGAAGACGCGATCGAGCAGCTGATCGGCGAGATCGAGGATGAGTTCGATGTTGCGCCCCGCGCGATGCTGACGACAGCCGGCGGCATGGTGCTGGACGGCAGCGTCAACCTCCGCGATCTGGAGACGCAGATGAACTGGTCGCTGCCGCGCGACAGCGGCGTCGAGACGCTGGCCGGCTTCCTGCTGACGCGGCTGGGGAAGATTCCGAAGGGCGGGGAATCCATCGAGTATGAGGGACGGAAGCTGACGGTGCTGGAGATGAGCGGGCGGCGGATCAGCCGGGTGCGGATTGAGCCGGTGAACGCGGCGGGCGAGAAAGCGGAATTGGCGGCACCAGGGAGCGACAGCGCGGCGGGCGGGAAAGCGGCCGGATGAAGCGAGTCCTGCGATCGCTGCTGCTGCGGCTGGGATATACGCTGCCGGTTTTGTGGCTGGTAGTCTCCGTGGTCTTTCTGCTGATCCACATCGTGCCCGGCGATCCGGTGGAGCAGATGCTGGGCGAGGGCGCGCGGACCGAGGACATCGCGGCGCTCCGGCATTTGTATGGGCTGGATCAGCCGCTGGGGACGCAGTACGTCCACTACTGGAACGGAGTGCTGCACGGGAATCTGGGACGGTCGATCCGGCTGAACGATTCGGTGACGCACCTGGTGCTGACGCGGTATCCGTTTACGGTGGAGCTGACGGCGGCGGCGCTGGTGATCGCGATTTTGCTGGCGGTGCCGCTGGGGATTATGGCGGCGCTGCACCGCGGACGGCCGCGCGACCATGTGATCAGCGTGGTCAGCCTGCTGGGGCTGTCGTTTCCGGCGTTCGCGCTGGGGCCGATCCTGATGCTGCTGGTGTCGATCAGGCTGGGGTGGCTGCCGGTGTCGGGAGCGGGAGATCTGTCGCATCTGGTGCTGCCTGCGGTCACCATGGGCAGCGCGCTGGCGGCGATTCTGACCCGCATGGTCCGCACGTCGATGCTGGAGGAGCTGGGGCAGGATTACGTTCGCACGGCGCGAGCCAAAGGACTGCCGGAGCGGACCGTGGTCTACAAGCACGCCCTGCGCAACGCGCTGATTCCGGTGCTGACGCTGATTGGGCTGCAGTTTGGGGCACTGCTGGCCGGGGCGATTGTGACGGAGACGATCTTCAGCTGGCCGGGAATCGGACGGCTGACGGTGTCGGCCATCTCGAATCGAGATTACCCGCTGCTCCAGGGGTGCATTCTGGCGATCGGGCTGACTTACGTCCTGGTGAACCTGGTGACGGACATCCTGTATGTCGTGGTGAATCCGAGAATCCGCGAGTGAGGATTTGCCGGCTGCGGCCTCGCGTCGCTCGGTGGGACGGGCTGCGGAAGCTGAGGGAGGGATCGGACCCAAAGAATGAGGGCCGGTACGATGCCGGCCCTTTTTATTCTTCAGAAGTGCGTGAGACTTTTCCCAAAACCCGGGGGTGGCTGCAGATCCTGGACACTTTCACCAACCTCTGCATGCCAGTGTGCATTCCACGCGCGGCGAGCGAGGATAGGCAATGCACCGCATGCCCTTTTTGGATCAAATCTGGATCATTTGGAAACTCACGGCGTATCAGGAAGATGCGGGAGCGTTTCAACAGACGGGCCGCTGATCGCTCTTGTTTGACGAAGGCAGTGGATCGCGGTACAACATAAATCCCAGGGTTCCCCCCTTTATGGCAGCTCCTGTAGTGCATCCGGAGAAGGTAGCAGCGCGATTTCGCTTTGGATTGTTCGAGGCGGACACGGAATCCGGAGAACTGCGCAAATCGGGGGTCCGAATCCGCCTGCAGGCGCAGCCTTTTCGAGTGCTGCTCTGTCTTCTGGAGCGACCCGGTGAAGTCGTGACCCGGGAGGAGATTCAGCAGCGGCTGTGGGGCAACGACACGATTGTGGATTTCGACCACTCGCTGGGAACCGCGATCAATAAGCTGCGGGAAGCGCTGGGGGACACGGCGGAGAACCCGCGATTTATCGAGACGCTGGCCCGGCGGGGCTATCGATTCCTGGCTCCCGTGACGGTCGCCCACGGCGCGCCCGCGACGGCTCCCGGTGCAGAATCCGCGCCAGGGAGTGAAGCGGTTCCGATTCCCGTTGCCGGTGGCGGACCCCAGGCGACCGACTCACACGGGCTCACTCCGGTGGCTGCGCGCACGCGAGGCTGGCAGATACCTGCGGCCGCAGCTTTGATTCTGTTGATGATCGGGACGGCGTACTGGGCCGGGACCCTGCGTCATCGACTTCCGACGGGGCCGACACGGATTACTCAGGTCACATTTTCCGGGCGGGTGATGCCGGGCGATCCGCTGTTCGAGAGCTTTCCTGCGACCGCGACCGACGGAGCGCGAATCTATTTCCCGCAGATTGAAAATGGGCAGTCGGTCCTGGCCGAGGCGCTGATTGCCGATGGGGAAACCCGGACCATCCCGCTGCCGGAGGAACTGGCGGCGCCATCTCTCGGAGATCTTTCGCCGGACGGATCGCGGCTGTTGCTGCGCAATCATCTGGCGACGGCTCCGGAACAGGCTTTGTGGGTGGTTTCGACGATCGTGGGAGCGGCGCGCCGTGTTCCCGGCATCCTCGCCCACGACGCGACATGGATGCCCGACGGGCAGCACATTCTGTATGCGACCGGAGACTCGCTTTTTATCACCCAGGACAGTGGCGGGGAGAGCCGCAAGCTGGCGACGCTGCCGGGCCGGGCGTTCTGGCTGCGCTGGTCGCCGAATGGCAAGCGGCTGCGCCTGACGCTGCTGAACAGTGAAACGCATACTTCCACGCTGTGGGAACTGAGCAGCGATGGAACCGGAGCGCATCCCTTGCTGCGGGACTGGACCAGCGCCGCGCCGGCGGAGTGTTGCGGCAGCTGGACCGACGACGGGCGGTACTACGTCTTCCAGTCGGCGCGCGGCGGGGACAGCAATATCTGGGCGATTGCGGAGCACGGGGGACTCTTCGGCGGCCCGGCCAAGCCCATGCGCATCACCAACGGTCCCCTCAGCTATCAGGCGCCGATCACCGAGCGGGGCGGGCGCCGCGCCTTCTTCGTGGGGCTGAATGTCCAGTCGGAGCTGCTGCGCTACGATCCCGGCGAGCGCATCTTTGTTCCTTATGGCGGCCTCACCATGGCCAGCCGCGTGCAACTGTCGCGCGACGGGCAGTGGATCGCGTGGATTCGCCAGGAGGACTCCTCGCTGTGGATCAGCCGCATCGACGGATCGGGCCGTCTGCAGCTCACCGGTCTTCCCATGCAGGTTTTCCTGATGCACTGGTCGCCGGATGACCGGCAGCTGGTGTTCATGGGACGCGAGCCGGGTAAACCCTGGAAGATCTACACCGTGGATGCGGACGGCGAGCACCTGCAGGGCGTGCTCGATGAGCAGCGCAGCGAGGCGGACCCGGACTGGTCGCCGGACGGCAAGACCCTGGTCTTCGGGCGCTTACCGGACCTGATGGCCGAAGCCGCGCAACCGAAGGACATCGAGCTGGTCAACCTGGCGACGAAGGCCGTGACGAAGGTGCCGGGGTCCGATGGCCTGTTCAGCCCGCGCTGGGCAGCCAATGGAAAGTACATTGCGGCGCTCTCGATCAACCAGAGGCAGCTGCTGGTGTTCGATGTTGCGAAGAAGACCTGGAAGATGCTGGCCCAGCAGGTCGCGAGCGACATCTGCTGGTCGCACGATGACACGGCCATCTTCTTCCACGACTTCGCGCAGGCCGACCAGCCGATCTACAAGGTCGAGCTGGCTACGGGGAAGATTGAGCGGGTGGCCGATCTGCACGATCTGCGCCCGGCGAACGTAGTCGATTACCGGTTTGCCGGACTGGGTGAAGGCGACGTGCCGCTGGTGAGCGCGCGCCGATCGACGGCGAATCTCTACTCGGCGGAGCTGCCGCGGTAGAGAAACAGTCACCAGGCAACAGGCAAGCGCCTTCACCACAGAGGGCACAGAGAACACAGAGGGTCCGGCTTCTGATTCGGCGGATCGGATCTCCGATGCTGATGCGGCCTGGGAAAACAGTCACCAGGCAACAGGCAAGCGCCTTCACCACAGAGGGCACAGAGAACACAGAGGGTCCGGCTTCTGATTCGGCGGGTCGGACCTCCGATGCTGATGCGGCCTGGGCCTCCACTAGAATGAGGGGATGGCTTCTCGCCTGGCTTCTGCTGACATTCAGGCTGTTGATGCGCTGCTGCGATCGGGCGGACTTGCGCCGGGGCGGCGACTGCTCGGGGGCGAAGGGATGAAGAGGCGGGGCGAGCGGAATCGGCCGGTGGAGCTGCCTCCGCAGAAGCCGCGCCGGGTGGTGAAGTCGCAGGTGGAGATTGTGCGGGCTGCGGCGTGGGGCGAGATTCCCTGGCTGGTCCATGGCTTCAGCACCCGAACCGGCGGAGTGACGACAGCGTATCGGCCGCAGCAGCGCGTGGGCGAACTGAATCTTGGATTCACCCAGTCGGATACGCAGGAAAACGTACTCGAAAATCGACGGCGGTTTCTGCAGGCTCTGGACGCCCCAGACGCGAAACTGGTAACGATGCGGCAGATTCATTCCTCGCTGGTGCGGCGGATGAAGGGTGCAGACGCGGATCGGACACCGGGCTGGAAGGGTGACGGGATGATGACCGACACGCCGGGTCTGCTGCTTGCGATTCAGACGGCCGACTGCATCCCGGTTCTGGTGGCCGACAGGAAGAGACGCGCGGTGGCCGCCTTTCATGCCGGATGGCGGGGGACGCTGAAGCGCATTGTCGAAAGCGGCGTGAACCGGATGCGAGTGGAGTTTGGCAGCCGCCCGGAGGATTTGGTGGCGGCGATTGGGCCGGGCATTGGCGCCTGCTGCTATGCGGTGGGCGAGGAAGTGCGCACCGAGTTCGCTTCGCAGTTTGCCTATACACCGGATCTGTTCTTCGAGGTGTCCGACTCGGATCCGGTTCGGGAAAAGTATCCCCTGCTGTTCCTGACGGCGCGGGCGCCGGGGCACAGCAACCTGGGGCCTTCGCTGCACCTCGACCTGATGGAGGCGAACCGTCGGCAGCTGGTGGACGCCGGGTTGCGCGCGGAGGCGATCACGGTGATCGGAGAGTGCACCCGCTGCCAGAACAACCGGTATTTCTCTTACCGGGCGGAGCAGGGGTTCACGGGGCGGATGCTGTCGGTGGTGGGGCTGCGCAATTGACTCAGTGAGGGTCTGCGATCACCGTATACTGGCTCCGCATTTATCCGATATCGGCTGGAGATTCGACAACAACGCTGTCCAGGGGCGGCGGTCGTGAAGGGATCGATGAACAGAGTCACTGATGATGAAAGCTTGTCTGGCGACGAACCGAGCGAGCGGGTCGAGAGCCTCCTGCGCGAGGAGGAACCCGCGGCGGTGGAGCGGGAAAAAACCGCATTCGACAAGGCGGTTCAGGGGTCTCGAAGGGAGATCGTTCTTTTTGGGGCCGGTCAGCTGGGGAGAAGGACCTTAGCCGGGATGCGGCAAATCGGTCAGCCGCCGGTCGCCTTCGCGGATAACAATCCGGCGTTACGGGGCACGACGATCGAAGGAGTGCCCGTTTATTCCGTTGCCGACGCGGCTGCCAGGTTCGGTCACGATGCTGCGTTCCTGGTTACGATCTGGAACAGCCGATCCAAAGATCGAATGTCTCAGCGCATGCAGCAGCTCAGGGATCAGGGATGTGAGTATGTTGTCCCCGTGGGTCTCTTCTTCTGGAAATATCCTGAAACGTTCCTTCCCTACTATCCCCTCGATCTCCCACACAAGGCGCTTCCCTTTGCGAACGAAGTCAGGACGGCCCTGCAACTCTTCGGCGACGCCGAGTCGCGCAGGGAGTTCGCAGCACAACTGGCCCTTCGGCTGTTAATGGACTACGACGGGATGGGATGGCCGAAGGCGTTCGATGATTACGCACCCCCGGACATCTTCGATTTCGGGCCGAGCGAAGTTTTCGTGGATTGCGGAGCATATGACGGGGACACCATTGCGGCGTTCACAGAACGGCAGGGAGAATCGTTCTCAAAGATCGTTGCCTTTGAGCCGGACCCGCTCAATTACGTCAGGTTGGAGAAAAGGATCCAGGGGCTTCCCGAATCGGTGGGACAAAAGATAGTTTCGTTTCCTTATGCGCTCGGGGCGGTGCGCGAGACGGTGTACTTTAATCCGAGCGGCACGGAAACCTCGAAAGCCGGAAGCGGCCCGGTTGCCGTTGAATGTGTGCCTCTGGATGAAGTCCTGCAGCCGTTCGCGCCAACCCTGATCAAGTTTGATATTGAAGGCGCGGAGCCGATGGCGCTGGAAGGCGCACGGAGAGTCATATCCCGCAACCGCCCGGTTCTGGCAGTGAGCGTCTATCATGAACAGGCGCATCTCTGGCAGATTCCGCTCAAGATGGCTGCGATGTGCGAGGATTACCGGTTCTTCCTTCGCCCGCAGGGTACGGAAGGATGGGACCTGATTTGCTATGCGGTTCCCACCGAGCGCCTGAGCGAGCAGGGGAAATCAGGCAGCGACCGGTAGCGAATCGGGGCTGGCGCGGTTCGAAAAATGCCGGTCAGGCGCTCCAGTTTTCGATGATAAGCGGCTGTGTGATGCGTTCGTAATGGCGCACGTTATTCGTCACGAGCACGGCGCCGAGAGCCAGCGCGTGGGCCGCGATCATCCTTTCGAGCTCCCCGATTGGCCGGCCGGAACCCAGCAGCTGATGAGCGATCTCGGCGTAGAAGTCGGCCGCGTCCGAATCCCATGCCAATACCCGAACCATTCGAAGAAAGCGCCGCACTGAAGCCTGAAGCCGATGAGAGGCGGGCAGGCGTTTCAATCCGTAGAGAAGTTCCGCGCGGGTGATCGCGGAAATGCAGATCTCATCCGGGGAGAGATTCGCGAGCCGGTCCTCGATTCCGGGCGAGCGTCCGCGAATCAGATAGCTGCAGATGTCCGTATCGAGCAGGTAGAGCAATCAATCCTCTTCCCTGAAAATGTCCTTTTTCCTGAGAGGACGATTCATGGGGCGGTCCACCAGGAAATCGTCCGGCACGTCGATGCTGCGGAGCTCGCGGAAGAAGTCGGCCCAGTAGCTTGCGCCAGGGCGCGTGGAGAGCACGACATCTCCGGTGGTCTCGTTTTTGGTGGCGTAGACCGTGTCGCCGGAAAAGCGGAAGTCGGCAGGCAGGCGCACGGCCTGGCTGGCGCCATTCTTAAAGAGCCGGACAAGCCTGGTTTGGGGCATAGCCTCACCTCGTCTATACACCAGTATATACGAGATGGGTCTCCGTGTTACATCGAGCCGGGCACGTGACGGATGCTCAGGACCGGCGCCTTCGCCCGGGCGATGATGTTGTAGACCGTATCGTCGCCGCGAATCGGCCAGAACGAAGCATCTTTGTTGACGCCGAGAACGATCAGGTCCGCTTCGATCTCCGCGGAGACGTTGAGCACCTCATCCACAATGTCGCCAATCTCGACCTGGACGGTGGCATGGGTCCAGAACGCGGCTTCGTCGGGAACGATGCGGCGCAATTCTGTTTTGGTCCACTCGACCACCCGGTCGGCATCGGGCTGGATTTGCACGTTGCGCGAGAGCACGTGCAGCAGGGTGATGTCGGCCCGGTAGAACTCGGCCATCTCCATGGCGATCCGGGCACTCTCTTCGAAGCCGGCACAGAGGGAAACGGGGTGAAGGATTTTCCGGGGAGCGCCGAAGGCAGACGCCTGGTGGGCGTGCGGGCCGATGGTGCAGACCGGAACCTCAGCCGAGCGCAGAATTTCATGGGCGACGGAGCCGAGAAAGAAGCGCTTGATATTGCGGCGCCCATGGGTTCCGGCAATGATGCGGCCGGCATGGAGTTCGCGGACGAGGGCGGTGATTTGCTCTTTGGGATTGCCCTGCACGATGGAGACATCGCAGGGGATGCCGAGGTCGCGGATTTTAGCGGCGGCCGGTTCGAGGATTTCAACGGCCTCTCTCTTCATATCGGCGACGTCGAGATACGGGATCGCACTGGCGTCGAGCGGGATGGCCTCACCTGGCGGGATGACGTGGAGCAGAGTGAGGGCGCCCCCGCAGGCACGGGCCTGGGCGATGGCATGGGGGGTGAGGTAGTCGAGATCGCCGAGGTCGGTCGCCACCAGAATCTTGTCCGGAACGGCAAAGATATGCTTGCTGGACGCTTGATGTTCGAGGGTTTTCATGGCGAGAAACCTCCTGTCGGAGAGTCTGCTGCCGGTACCTTCGTACCGCTGTGACTGCAGGCACAAGCGGCTGTGATGAGGGTCACGAGCGAATTCGGCCTCTCGGGTGCTTAATGTCGAAAGCCGGACCGGGAGAAGAAAAACACCTCCTGTGATGGCAGTCACATACAGGCGTTTTTGAGCAAAGGTACGGTCTGTCTGCGAATCCCCAGGAACTCGCAAAGCAGGCAGGAGGGACCGGATGAACCCGGACGAATCGGTTCTGGAGAGGTGCAGGCAACGGGGAATCTCCCGCAGGCGCTTTATGCAGTTCTGCGGGACGACGGCGGCGACGCTGGCGCTGCCTGAGGCCTATACGCAGACAATTGCGGCCGCCCTGGGGCAAAAGCGGAAGCCGGTTCTGGTGTGGCTGGAGTTCCAGGACTGCGCGGGCAATACGGAATCCATGCTGCGCACGATGCACCCTACGGTTGAAGACGTCGTTCTGGAGACGCTCTCCTGGGAGTATCACGAGACGATCATGGCCGGGTACGGCAAGCATGCCGAAGCGGCGCTGAAGCGGGTGGTGGAGCAGGAGAAGGGGAAGTACCTGGTGGTGGTCGAAGGTGCGATTCCGACCGCCGAGGATGGGATCTACTGCACCATCGGCGGACGCACGGCGCTGGATATTGCGCGCGAGGTCTGCGGCGGGGCGGCGGCCACCATCGCGGTGGGTGCATGCGCCTGGGACGGCGGGCTGGTTCGGTCGAATCCGAATCCCACGGGCGCCGTCGGGCTGCATGAGGCTGTGCCGGGAATCCGGGTCGTCAATCTGCCGGGCTGCCCGCACAATTCCGTCAATACCGCGGCGGTTCTGGTGCACTACCTTACGTTCGGCGAGCTGCCGGCGCTCGATCCCGAAGGCCGGCCGCTGTTTGCCTACGGGCAGCTGATCCACGACCAGTGCGAACGGCGCGCACATTATGACGCCGGGCGCTACGTGCAGGCGTGGGGAGACGAGGGGCATCGCAAGGGCTGGTGTCTGTTCAAGATGGGCTGCAAGGGGCCGGAGGCGAATTACAACTGCCCGACGGTCCGCTGGAACGGCGCGACGAGCTGGCCGGTGAAGTCCGGACACGGCTGCATCGCATGCGCGTCGTCGCGGTTCTGGGATACGAAGTCGCCGTTCTATGAGAGGCTGCCGCATCCGGCCGGGTTTGGCGTGGATGTGACGGCCGGGCAGATTGGCTGGACGGTCGTTGGCGCTGTCGCCGCCGCCACCGCCGCTCACGCTGTGGGACACGTGGTCCGGGATCATTTCCATCCGGGCGACGGGGACACCGAACCCACGGCCGAAGAAAAGCCGGCAAAGACGACGACGGGGGTGAACTGAGATGGCACGCGTGGTGATTGATCCGGTAACGCGCATCGAAGGCCACCTCCGCATCGAAACCGAGGTGAACGGAGGCCGGGTGACGGACGCCTGGAGCTCCGGCACCATGTTTCGCGGGATTGAGCTGATTCTCCGCGGGCGCGATCCGCGCGAGGCGTGGATCTGGGCGCAGCGGATTTGCGGCGTCTGCACCACGGTTCACGCGCTGGCGTCAGTGCGCGCGGTAGAAAATGCTCTGGGCGTTGAGGTCCCTGACAATGCGCGGCTGGTGCGCAACATCATTGCCGGCGCGCAGAACGTACAGGACCATGTTGTTCACTTCTATCACCTTCATGCGCTCGACTGGGTCGATGTGACCCTTGCCTTGAAAGCCGATCCGGCAAAGACTTCGCAACTGGCGCAGTCGATTTCGGAATGGCCTAAGTCGAGCACGACCTACTTTAAGGGTGTCCAGGACCGCGTCAAGGCGCTGGTCGCCAGCCGGCAGTTGAGCCTCTTTAGCAGCGGTGACTGGGGACACCCTGCTTACCAACTGCCGCCGGAAGCGAACCTGCTTGCTGTCGCGCACTACATCGAGGCGCTTGATATGCAGCGGGATTTTATTCGCATCCACGCGGTCCTGGGCGGTAAAAATCCACACCTGCAGACGTATCTCGTGGGTGGGATGTCTACCGCCATCGATGGGAACGAGCCGGAAGCGGTCATTAATCCGGAACGCATCACGCTCTTTAATGAGCTTGCGGCTCGTGCCCAGACTTTTGTGCAACAGGTATATATCCCCGATGTGCTGGCCATCGCTGGCTTCTATAAGGAGTGGTTCGGGTACGGCGAGGGGCTCGGCAACTTCATGGCCTACGGCGACCTGCCTTCGGGCAGCATCTACGACTCGGCGGGCTTCTTCTATCCGCGGGGCGTGATTCTGAACCGGGATCTTTCGACAGTGCACCCGGTCGATCCGGGGAAGATCGCCGAATACGTGACGCACTCCTGGTACGAGTATTCGGTTGGCGACAACACCAGCCGGAGGCCGGCGGAGGGCGAGACGAACCCGAAGTACTCCGGCCCGAAGCCGCCGTTCGAGCAACTCGACACGGACGCGAAGTATTCCTGGCTGAAGTCGCCGCGGTACGACGACAAGCCGATGGAAGTGGGGCCGCTGGCGCGGACGCTGATCGCGTATGCCTCAGGGAACGAGCAGGTGAAGAAGACCGTGGATGGGGTGCTGGCAAAATTCAACGCTCCTCCTGCCGCGTTGTTCTCAACCCTGGGCCGAACCGCGGCGCGGGCGATCGAGGCGGATCTGGTGGTCCAGAAGCTGCCGGAGTGGATTGGGCAGCTCGACGACAACATGAGCCACGGCGACGTGCGGATTCACAACGGCGACAAATGGGATCCGGAGAGCTGGCCGAAGTCGTGCGCCGGTTTCGGACTGGAAGAGGCGCCGCGCGGCTCGCTGGGCCACTGGGTGGAGATCGAAAACAAGAGGATCGTGAACTACCAGGCCATCGTTCCGTCGACCTGGAACGCCGGCCCGCGCGATGCGCACGGCCAGCGCGGCGCCTACGAGGCGGCTCTGCTGCATACGCCCATCGCCGATCCGGAACGTCCGCTGGAGGTGCTGCGCACGGTTCACTCCTTCGACCCATGCCTGGCCTGCGCGGTACACGTGGTCGATGGGAAGGGCCGCAGCTACGGCCGGAAGGGCATAGCTGTGTCGGATCCGGAGGAATCCCTGTCGCTTCCTCCGGAGCCTGTGTGTCTCGTGGGAGGCATGTGATGGCCACCATCGTTCGTCCCGCTCCCGCGAAGCCTCACGTCGCGGTTGCCGAGGAACATCTGGTCCCTGTCTATGTGTGGGAACTGCCGGTGCGCCTGAGCCACTGGGGCATTGTGGCGGCGGTCACGGTGCTGACCTGGACCGGCCTCTACATGAATCACCCGTTCCTGATCTTCCCGCACAAGACAGCGTGGACCATGGGGACGGTGCGGTTTATCCACGAGCTGGCGGGCTTTGAACTGATCGGCGCGCTGATCGTGCGCATCTACTGGTTCTTTGCCGGCAATCACTGGGCCCGCTGGCGGCAATTTCTGCCCCTGACGCGCCGGCAGTGGAAGAGCCTGAAGGCGATGGTCCGTTATTACACGTTCCAGCAGCGGAAGCCGTTCGAGCAGATCGGGCACAACACGCTGGCGGGGCTGACCTACATCATTGTGTATTTCATGATCGCCTGCGAGTGCGTCTCGGGGCTGGTTCTGTTTGCGACGGTCGAAGGATCGCCGACGCTGCGCTTTTTCGTGGGATGGATTCCGCGGGTGATCGATATCCAGTGGATCCGCCTGGTGCACTTCCTGTTCATGTTCTTCCTCATGGCGTTCTTCATTCACCACGTCTACAGCGCCGTGCTGGTCGCGATGACGGAGCGGAACGCGGAGATGGAGAGCGTCTTCAGCGGATATAAGTTCGTGCCTGACGAGGTGATCGACGAGGAACTGGAGATCGCGCACCTGGAGCCGAACTATTTGTTCAAGCCGCGCAAGATTCACCGCACCCGGGACTGGGATCGATGAGCAACGCCCGCATCGTCGTGCTCGGTCTGGGCAATCTGATGCGGACCGACGATGCCGTGGGCATGCTGGCGGTGCAGCAACTGCGGGCCGACGCCCGGGTACCGACTTCGGTTTCTCTGGTCGACGGGGGCACGCTGGGGCTGGATCTGCTGCATCCTCTGGATGGGGTGACGCACCTGCTGGCTCTCGATGCTATCGATACCGGCGCCGCGCCGGGCACGCTGGTGCGCTTCTCCGGCGAGGAAATCGCGGATTTGCCAGTGGCGAAGAGCGTTCACCTGCTGGGCTTTTCAGATCTGATTGGAGCCATGCGCCTGACCGGCAGCGCTCCGGCCGAAATCGTCGTGCTGGGCGTGCAGCCGGACCGAATCGAATGGGGAACCCAGCTAACGGCCCGGGTAGAAGCGGCGCTGCCGGATCTGGTGGAGTCGGCTCTTGCCCAACTGGACGCGTGGCAGGCAGAGATTTTTTTATCGAGTGAGCCCACGGAGCTGGCGCAGGCGACCGCGCTGGCAGGGTGATATCGGGACATTCGAAACGGACGCAATCCCTCCCCAGGGGGAAAATCATGTTGCAGGTTGAGATGGGCCATCGGCTGCGGCCTCGATCCGCGCAGGGGCGACCCTGATGCACGAAGTGGGCATTGCCAGCTCGATTCTGGAGGCCGGCCGCGCCGAGACAGCGCGGCGGCCAGGAGCGCGCCTGACCGCGATCGGGGTGCGTGTGGGCGTGCTCTCCGGCGTGGACGTCGATGCGCTGCGGTTTGCCTTCGAGTGCATAGTGACGGATACCGAGGAGAAGAACGTCGCCTTCACCATCGAGTCCTGCCCACGCGTGAACCGCTGTGAACCCTGCGGGCACGAATTCGAATCGCCGTCGAATTTGCCCTTCTCCGATGCTCCCTGCCCCCGTTGCCAGAGCCGGCAGACGCGTTTTGTCAGCGGCGACCAGCTCGATCTAAAGTTCATTGAAGTGGAGGAGCCATGACTGTTGTGCGCGTGGAAGAGAAGGTCCTGAACGAGAACCAGCGCATCGCGCTCGAGTTGCGGCGTCGCTATGAGGAGAACCGGGTCCTGTGTCTCAATCTCATCAGCTCGCCTGGTTCGGGCAAGACGACGCTCCTCGAGAAGACGCTGGCGTCCTTCCGCCCCGAAGAGCGAGTGGCGGTGCTGACCGGCGATCTGCAAACGGAAAACGACGCGCGGCGGCTGGCGCGGTATGGCTTCCCGGTACAGCAGATCGTGACCGGCGGCGTCTGCCATCTGGACGGAAAGATGATCGAGCGCGCGCTGGAGAAGTGGTCGCTCGCCGACCTCGACCTCCTGCTGATCGAAAACGTCGGCAATCTGGTTTGCCCTTCCAGCTACGATCTGGGCGAGGAGTCGAAGATCGTGCTGCTGAGCGTGACCGAGGGCGAAGACAAACCGCTGAAGTACCCCTCGATCTTTCACAAGGCGGCGCTGCTGGTGCTGACCAAGGTCGATCTGCTGCCCTACGTGCCGTTCGATATGGAAGCGGCAAAGGCCAATGCGCGCTCGGTGCATCCGGAGATGGAGATTCTGGAGGTCTCCTGTTCCACCGGGCAGGGGATGGACGCGTGGCAGGCGTGGCTGCAGCAACGCCGGGCGGGTGCCGGACTCCAGGCAGCGTCCCGCTGACGCGGATCGGGCTCATTTGGCCGGTAAGGCGCCGCCGTCAAGGTGGGAACTCATTCCGGGCAAAACTAAAGTAACGGCGTCATTCGCCTTCATCGAGAGCGTCATTTCCGGCGTTCTCCCATCCTCGAGCCCTCGATTTCGTTGATTTGCAGGGGTTAGTGGCGCTTCGCCGAGGCGGGTGGCGCCTTCGGCCCCGAAACCGTCTGCCCACAGCTAAGTGATTGTCATCACAGCACCAACCGTAACGTCCGCATGTGATTTAGATCACTGAGGCTTACCCGAACGCACCGCTATTCTCCACGAGTACGTAAAGCAGTTATTTCAGCAAGCCAGGGCGAGCGAGTATCCCGATTGCCTGCTTGCTGTGCGAGGTGAATACGCATGCGTCGTTTCTTTACCAGCATGGCGTGCCTTCTTCTGCTGACCGGGTTCGCAGGAACCAGGCTGGCGCAGGCTGCGGGCCACGGTCCTCAGCAAGCGGCAACTTCCGAACCAAAGGCGGCAGCCGATTCGTCCCAGTACGTCGGGCAGGAGACCTGCGCCACATGTCATGAGGAGGCCGCGAAGAAGTTCGGCACCAATCCTCATTCTCGTCTTGCTCTCGAACATGGCGGTAAGGGAGTGACCTGCGAAAGCTGTCACGGACCGGGCAAGGCCCATGTGGAAGGCGGCGGCGACGTGACGAAGATCCGCCGCTTCGACAAGCTGAGCACGAAGGAAATCGATGATACGTGCCTGGGCTGCCATGCCGGCGCGCATCCGAATTTCGCGCGCTCGCCGCACGCGAAGGCCAACGTGGGCTGCACCAGCTGCCACAGCGTGCACGCGGCGAAGACCGACGTCGCTCTGCTGAAGGCGCCGCAGCCGACTCTCTGCTTCCAGTGCCATTCCGATCAGAAGGCGGCATTCAACATGCCGTTCCATCACCCGGTGAATGAGGGCGCGGTGACCTGCAGCGACTGCCACGATCCGCATGGGACGTTCAACCGCTCGAACCTGAGGGCGACCGCCGACCAGAACGCGATCTGCACGAAGTGCCACGCGGAGACGCGCGGGCCGTTCGTCTTCGAGCATGCCGCGGTCAGGGCGGAAGGCTGCCTCGGCTGCCATTCGCCGCACGGTTCGCAGAACGCACGCATGCTGAACATGCCGTCGATCAACACGCTGTGCAACCAGTGCCACAGCCCGGTGGCCCAGGGCACGGTTCATGGCATGAGCGCAGGATCGGCCTCGTACCAGCCGTGCACGAGCTGCCACACCTATATTCACGGATCGAACATCAACCAGGCATTCCTCCGATAGTCGGTGCCGGACCGCGTCTTCGCCCACACAGAAGGCGCGGTCCGGAACCGAAGGGAGTGCTGTGTGGGAGAGGTTTTTATCCAGGTGAGGCTTTTTATGAAAAGGATTAATTCATCGACCTGGCTGACCAAACGGCAGCCCCTTCACGCCGGGGTTTGGCGGATCGCGGGAGGCATCGGAATCGCCCTCCTGGCAATGACGACGGGCATGGCCGTGGCTCAGGATGCGACGCCGGCGCCCAGCGTGCAGCAACCGGTCGCCCCGAGCGGCTACACGCTCCACGAGTCCATCGACATGGGAGGCCGCGTCACCAGTTTGAACGGCAGCGGCGCCATGTACGACACCATGGTGAACGAGCAGTCCGGACCGCGCGTGCTGGGCGAGACGTTCGAGCTGCGGGCGCTCCCGGGCACAAAGAATACGCTTGTGGACTCGCTCTCCGCGTTCAGCAATGGATGGGGCGGCGATCCGGACAACTTTGCCCGCATCGACTTCTATAAAGGGAAGCTCTACGACTTCTCGGGCATGTTCCGGCGCGACCGGCAGTACTTCGATTACGACCTGCTGGGCAATCCCAATGTTCCCGGCGGCCTGGCCACGCCCATTGGGCCCACGGCCTCGCCCACGGGCACCTTCATCTGGCCGCAGGTGAACCAGTCGCCGTTCCTGTTCAACACGGTGCGCCGGATGACCGACACGGACCTCACCCTTCTTCCTCTGTCGAAAATCAGCTTCCGCGCCGGCTACTCGCAGGACGTTTTCCAGGGACCGAGCCTGACGCCGAGCGGCTATCAGTTTGCCGGTTCTTACTCTGTCCTTACCCAAGAGATGCAGCGCAACGGGACGGACCGCTTCTTCGGCGCGATCGACTGGAAGCCGGTAGCGAACACCAAGCTCACTTACGAGGAGCAGGTGGATCATTACAAGGCCGACTCGTGGTTCACGATGGACCCGTCGAACTACATTTTCCAGGAACCGGACGGAACCAAAGTCGCTCTGCTGGCCAACTACTACAACACGACCGCGATCACGTCAGCTTCCTACTGCAACGCGAACAGCATCGGCACCACCCCGTTCCTGTCGGCTCCTTCGACGCCGGGCGGCCTGCCGGTGATTAATCCCGCGTGTGCGGTGATCAGCAGCTACCAGCGGTATCAGCCAACTCGCATTCTCTATCCCACTGAGATCTTCCGCTTCCAGAGCTCGAGCCTGCGGAACGTCTCGATGAACGGCAACGTTCGCTACACCAAGGCCAACATGAACCTGCCCAGCTACTACGAGAATTTCCAGGGTCTGGGAAAAGGCTCGGCCACGGCGGGAGCGCTCCGTTCGCAGATCTATACCGGGACGGCGAGCGCCAAACGCGAGGTCATGGCGTTTGATTACGGCGTCGACTGGCAGGTCACGCAGAAACTCGGCCTCTCGGATGCGGTGACGTTCTCCAACGCGCAGCAGCCCGGCACCTCAACAATGACCAGCCTGAATACGCTGTCCACGCCGACGACGGCCGGCAGCGAGACCATCAACTACCCCACGCTGACCGCGGCCACCGCGAAGGCCGGCGCATCCACGTACGAAGGCAGCAGCGCTATCGGCACGCCGTTGCCGGGCTTCTTTGGTCAGAAGATCTGGACCAACGATGCCACGGCCACCTGGGATGGCTGGTCCGGCGCCACGATCTCGCTGACCTGGCGCTATCGCAAGCAGCTGATCGCCGAAGGCATTCCGCACGGGGCGCCGCTGACGGCAGGCGACACCACCAGCGGAACGGTGACCATCAACCAGAACGGCGGCATCCTGAATATCGCACTGCGGCCGGCCAGCAACTGGGACGTCAACGGTTCGGCCGAGGTGCTCTACGCCGATAACGTCTTCACTCCGGTGGCGCCGCGCCAGCAGCAGCACTACCGGGTGCACACCATGTACAAGGCAAAGTCGTGGGCGACTCTTTCCGCCGCTTACAACGACATGGAACTGCACAACAACACCAACAACGCGGCGCAGGATGTCGCGGCCGGCGCCGGCCTTTACTATGGCCCGCTCAACCACGTTGCCTACAGCCGGGTTGGGACGGTCAGCGCGGATCTGACTCCGAATGAGCACTACGGGCTCGATCTCAGCTACACCTACAGCGATGTCTACACCGCTACCAACATCTGCTACGCCAGCGGTGCGGCAGGCGCTGCGTATCCTGGCGCGGCCACGGCTCCCGGAACTGCGTTGCCACAGAACGTCTACGCCAACGGAGTTTGCGCCGGTGTCTTCGGCCACGGAGGCGCAACCCTGGTGGACTGGTATGCGCGGGATTATGAGGATGCACCCACGCAGGCGGCATCGGCGGCGCTGCATCTGTCTCCGATGAAGAAGTTCAGCTCGGATCTCGGCTATCGGATCAACTCTGTGAACGGCACACGGTTCTACCAGGATGCGCGCGACGTCGCCGGATCGCTGGTCTCCGCGTGGCAGTCGCCGTTTGCCAAAGTAGCCTGGACCATCCGTCCTGGTTTCATCTGGAAGGCGGAGTATGACTTCTACGGCTACGACGAAGGCGGTGTTTCGGGAACGCCGTACTGCAGTACGGCCACAACGGCCACGGCAACGGTTGTTCCCTGTACCAGCCTTAGCGGTCCGACGGGCCTGACCGAGCCGGTTTCCGGTCTCACCGCAGATCGCAACTTCCACGCCAACAACGTAACGGTCGGATTCCACTACGAATTCTGATCGACAGCAGTAAAAGACGATGGCCGGGGTTCGCCCCGGCCGTCGGCTTGAGGAGCAGAACGTGAGACAGCCATTCCGTATCGCGGCAATGATTCTGCCTGGGGCCTTGTTCGCCATGTCCGCTGTGGCCCAGCAGCCTGGAGAAGCGACTTACAAAGCCAAATGCGCCATGTGCCATGGATCCGACGGCACGGCCGGTACTCCGGTGGGCAAGAGCATGAAACTGCGCTCGCTGAAGTCTGACGAGGATGTGAAAGCGACCGACGAAACCCTGTTCAAACAGACCAAAGAGGGTGTCGGCAAGATGCAGGGTTATGCGGGCAAACTGACCGACGCGCAGATTAAAGACGTCGTCTCTTACATCCGCACGCTGCAGAAGTAAATCGGGGAGCGGCAGCAAGGGCAAAGGCCGCTTCGGCGGCTTTCTGGAAGGCGTTGCGCCCCGGTGCTGCCCAGCTCCGGATTCGCCAGCCGTTCTGGCTGCGCATCCGGACTTTCGGGTCGGGCTCTCTCCGAGCCGGACGCGGAAGATTGTGAGAGTACGTTATGGGGTCCCGCGCGGATTTACCTGCGCATCGCCGGACTGGCTGCAGGTTTGCTTTCGACGCTTCTGAAAATTACCGCCTTTGCGGATTCATTCTCTCCCTCCTTCTCTTCCTGTTTCTTCCGGCCGCTTCGGCGCCAGCTCAGTCGGCCTCAGACTGTCTGGTCTGCCATGGCGCCTCGACCGGGCTGAAGAACTCCCAGGGCCGGAGCATCGCCGTCAATCCGGCGACCCACATGAAAGGCCCGCATTCCGCGATGGGGTGTCTGGACTGTCATGCCGGGGCGAGCGCGCAGACCCATAACGCCAGGACGGCTTCCGCATCCTGCACGACCTGCCATGCGGACTCGGCCAAAGATCTTGCCTCGGGCGCGCATGCCGCGCTGGGCAATCCCAATGACCCGCAGACCTGCATTGCGTGCCACGGCACCAACAATGTGAAAAAGACTGTCGCCGGTCCGCAGTTCTGCGCCACCTGCCACGCGACGGAGGTCGAACAGTACCGGAACAGCATCCATGGGCGGGCGCGCGATCACGGGAATGGCGATGTTCCCACCTGCCAGAGCTGCCACGGTTCAACACACACGGCGCTCGCCGCAACCGATCCCCATTCTCCTGTCAGCAAGGATCGTCTCCCGGATACCTGCGGCTCCTGCCACTCCGACCCGAAGCTGGCGGCCAAATACATGTTTGCCGAGGTGCGCCCGGTCCAGGCTTACCGTCAGAGTGTTCACGGGCGTGCCGTCGCGCAGGGGAACCAGAACGCGGCGACCTGCAACGACTGCCATGGCACCCACGACATCCTGCCGGTTTCCGATCCCCGCTCGAAGATCTGGCGGCAGAACGTCGCGTCCACCTGCGGCAAATGTCACAGCGACGTCTACAAAACGTACGCGCAGAGCATCCACGGCCAGGCAGTCTCCAAAGGCGTTCTGCAGGCGGCCACCTGCACTGACTGCCACAGCGAGCACCGCATCCTCGCGCCGGGCGATCCCGGCTCCCCGGTCTATATGGCCAACGTCTCGCAGGAAGCCTGCTCCCGCTGCCATGCGGACACGCAGCTGATGGCCGGCTTTAATCTGCCTTCGGATCGCGTCCCCACCTACGAGGACAGCTATCACGGCCTCGCCGCGCACGAAGGCCGCCAGACCGTGGCCAACTGCGCCAGCTGCCACGGCGTGCACAACATTTATCCCTCCAGCGATCCGCGCTCCACGGTCAACCACGCCAATCTGGCGAAGACCTGCGGCCAGTGCCACACGGACGCGGGCCGGCGCTTTGCCATTGGACCGGTGCACGCGCTGTCGTCCGCGACGCCGGGTGGGCGAATCCTGGACTACGTCAAAATCTTCTACTTCATCGTGATCCCCGTAACCCTGGGACTCATGCTGCTGCATAACCTTATTGACTGGCGCCGCAAGACGCGGGCCGCGCTGGCGCAGTATCGCCAGCATCCCGGACAGATGCGCCTGGCGCTCAACGAGCGCGCGCAGCATGCGGTTCTCCTGGTCAGCTTCATCATCCTCGTGATCACCGGCTTCGCTTTGAAATTCCCTCACGCCTTCTGGGTTGCGCCCATCGTGCGCTGGGAGCATCACTACCCGGTGCGCGGCTGGATCCATCGCATCGCCGGCGTGGTGCTGATCGGAGCATCGGTCTATCACATGGTGTATCTGTCGGTGAAAAAGAGCGGCCGCCGCTGGCTCCGGGACATGATTCCGGATTTGCGCGACGCAAAGGAAGCCGTCCAGACGGTCGAGTACAACCTCGGCCGGCGCGATCATCTGCCGCGCTACCGGCGCTTCAACTACGCCGAGAAGGCGGAATACTGGGCGCTCGTGTGGGGTACAGCGGTCATGGCCATCACCGGAGTCCTGCTGTGGCTCAACGACTGGATCCTCGCTCACCTGCCGCACCCGGCGTCGATTCTCGCCATCAGCACGGCGATTCACTTCTACGAGGCGATCCTGGCGACGGCTGCCATTGTGATCTGGCATTTCTACGCGGTGATCTTCGACCCGGACATTTATCCCCTGAAGTGGACGTTCCTCACCGGGCGTGCTCCGGAACACGAGGTTCGCGAGCAGGGGGGCGACGGAACATCTTCTGCCGGGCAACCTTCGGGCGATCCGCCCGCGGCGCCAGGCGAAGGTGCAGGTGGTGCAACTCCGACCCACTGAGGAGCGGCGGTCCGCATTACCAGGGTGAGCGTGCGCGCCGTCACAAAACGGCATTTTGTATCGAGCATCACAGTCAGCCGCTGGCCGCAGGCTTTATCAGAGAGCAAGGGACCCGGCAATCTGCAGGTCCCCGGAGGAGCACCACTCATGAAACCTCGCATCAGAACCGCGGCAATGATCCTGCTCGCCGCCTCCATTGCGGCGCCTGCCTTTGCGCAGAGTGCCGGCGCCGACACCTACAAAGCCAAGTGCGCCATGTGCCACGGTCCTGACGGAACGGCCGCGACTCCGATGGGCAAGATGATGAAGATCCCGTCCTTCAAGGCGCCCGAACAGGTGAAGATGACCGAAGCCCAGTACATCGCGATCACCAAAGACGGCAAGGGCAAGATGCCGTCGTACAACGGCAAGCTGACCGACGCCCAGATCAAGGAAGTCGTCTCCTTCATCCGTACCCTCCAGAAGTAGCGGAGAGGAACGCAGACCGTCGTTGCGCGGCGGGACGGAGGTTTACCCATCTCCGATGTCCGCCGCGATGCACGGCTTGCTCCCGGAGTCTTTATGAAGATCTTTGCTCCCCTTGGTCTGACGTTCTTTGCGTCCGCCCTTCTGCTGATGGCTCCAGCGCGACCCCTCTGCGCGCAGACCGACTGCCTGTCCTGCCACGGGGACCCCACGATGCAGGATTCGTCGGGCAAGAGCATCGGCGTCAGCGCGGACAAGTTTCATGCGAGCATCCACGGGTCTCTCAAGTGCCAGGACTGCCACAGCAACGTCAAGGGCTATCCGCATCCGGCCAACGCCGCAGTTGTGGATTGCAGCAGGTGCCATACCGACGAGGCTTCGGGGCTCGGTGGAAGTGTTCATGCAAAAGCCAGCGAGCATCCCTGCCTGAGCTGCCACGGCGATCCCCACCTGATCGTGCCGAAGACCGATCCGCAATCGCCCGTCTACCCGCTGAATATTCCGAAGACCTGCGGTTCGTGCCACGGCAACGAAGCCATGGCGAAGAAGTACGGCCTGCCGAATGTCTACGCGCTCTACCTGGACTCGATTCACGGATTCGCCCTGGGCAAGGAGGGCCTGCTGGTCGCTGCGAACTGCACCAGCTGTCATGGATCGCACAAAATCCTCAGCCACAAGGACCCGCAGAGCCCCACCTATCGCGACAACATCGCCGCCACCTGCGGCAGCTGCCATGTCGGCATCAACCAGCAGTACCAGAAAGGCATCCACGGCAAGGCTGTCGCAGCCGGCGACAAGAACGCGCCGGTCTGCACGGACTGCCATACTGCGCACGCCATCATCGAGCCCACTTCTGCTGACTTCCGCATGCAGTCCACGCCGATATGCGGCTCCTGCCATCGCGACAAATTCAGCACCTATCGCGACACATTCCACTCGCAGCTCGGGCTGCTGGGCGGCTACGTCGAGACAGCCCGCTGCTGGGACTGCCATGGCGCGCACCAGATCCTGCCCGCGTCCGATCCCAATTCGCCCATCGCCCCGCAGAACCTGGTGAAGACCTGCGGCCGGTGCCATGCGGGAGCCAACGCCAGCTTTGTCGGCTATCAGCCCCATGCCAACGCGCGCAATCGGCGGCTGAATCCCGCGCTCTATTACATCCGCCTGTTCATGAATCTGCTGCTGGCCAGCGTTCTCACGTTCTTCCTGATCCATACGCTGCTGTGGCTGTTCCGGTCGCAGATCGCGCGGGCCAGAAAAGGAGCGGCGAATGGAGGAAAAGATGCCTGATCTGACTGAGACCGTACCGACTGCCCCTGTTCCGGGCCCGGCAGCTGTTTCCGCGCCCAACCCGCCGTCGCAGGAGCGCTGGTTCCTGCGCTTCACCCTGGCGCAGCGCTACCTGCACGCCGTTCTGTTTACGACCTTCCTGGTGCTGGCCGCTACCGGCCTGATGATGCGTTTCAGCGGATCGATCTGGGCCATTCGGTTTGCGAAAGCTGTCGGGGGATTCGGCGCCATCCTTTTCTTCCACAAGTTCTGCGCGCTGGTGCTTACCCTGGCCTTCCTCATTCACGTTCGGGAAATCCTCGCCCGCGGGCTGTTCAAGCGCGAGAGGGGCATCTTCTGGGGACCCACCTCGATGGTGGCCAACTGGAAGGACGTCAAGGATCTCTTCGGCCACATGCGCTGGTTTCTCGGCCTCGGTCCCAAGCCGAAGTTTGAGCGTTACGCCTACTGGGAAAAGTTCGACTACTGGGCGGTGTTCTGGGGGATGGTCGTCATCGGCTTCTCCGGCTACGCCATGTGGTTCGCGCCGTTCTTTGCCCATTTTTTGCCTGGATGGGCGCTCAATGCCGCCCTGGTGATCCACAGCGAAGAAGGCCTGCTGGCGATTCTCTTCATCTTCTCCATCCACTTCGTCAACACCCACCTGCGGCCTGACAGCTTCCCCATGGACATGGTCATCTTTACCGGCCGGGAGAGCGAGGAGGAGTACAAGACCCGCCGCCCGGACGAATATCAGCGCATGATGGCCGAGGGAAGAGGTGCGACAAGGATCACAGACGCACCCCCTAAGTGGTTGATAAATTTCAGCAGAGTCGTGGGGTTTACGGCTATGCTGATTGGCCTGACGCTCCTCGTGCTGACTTTGACAGCGTACTTCGCTGAGTAAGAGGTCCCCATGTCGCTGTTCCAAAGACTGAGGGAGAACTGGCTCGAGCCGTTCTTCTTCTACGGGAATAACCTGTTAAGCCTGATCGGCGGTGCGATCACCACCGCTTCGGCCTTTGTTCTCATCGGTTTCTGGCTCGTTACGATCTTCGGGCACGGAGGCCCGACCAATCCTTACATCGGGATCGTTCTCGATCTCGCGTTGCCCGGCCTGTTCATCGCCGGACTGGTCCTGATCCCCATCGGGATCTCCCTGCGGCGGAGACAACTTCTGGCAACCGGTCAGGTGCCATCCGTCTATCCGCAGATCGATCTGCGCAACCCGGTGTTCCGGCGCGGCATTGAGATCGTCGTGCTGGCGACATTTATCAATTTCGTGATCGTCGGGACTGCGACGTACCGCGGTGTCTCTTACATGGACTCGCCCAACTTCTGCGGGCAGTCGTGCCACGTGATGGCCCCGCAGTGGACCGCGTATCAGGAATCGCCGCACTCCCACGTGGACTGCGTCCAGTGCCATGTTGGCTCAGGCATGAAGTCGTATGTGCAGGCCAAGGTCAACGGCACGAAGCAGCTGGTCGAAGTCACCTTCCACACCTGGCCGACACCGATCCGCGCGAATCTGAATGCGCTGCGCCCGGCACGCGAAACCTGCGAAGCCTGCCACTCGCCAACGCGCTTCATCGGCGAGAAGCTGCTGGTGAAGACCACCTTCGGCGACGATGAGAAGAACTCGATGACGCGAACGGTGCTTGTTCTGCACCTCGGCGGGGTTGACTCGGTGTCGCATCGCAGCGGCATTCACGGCCATCACCTCAATAACTTCGAATACGTGGCCACCGACAACGACGCGCAGACCATCCTGTCAGTCACCGCCACGAATCCCGACGGCACGACGACGCAGTACGTCAGCTCCGACGCCAAAGGTCCGATCAAGGGCATTCGCCGCACCATGGACTGCATGGATTGCCACAACCAGGCGACCCACGTCTTCCAGACGCCCCAGGAGGCCGTCGATGAGGCGATGCTCGACGGGACGCCCAGCGCCAGCCTGCCCTTTGTCCATAAAGAAGGTCTGCAGCTGATCCAGGCAACCTACGTCTCCCAGGCCGAAGCAGGGCAGAAGATCGTGTCGGGTCTCGACGATTTCTACCGCACACAGTATCCGCAGGCCTGGAATACGCAGCGGGACAAGGTGGACGCGGCGGCCAAACGGCTGGTAGCGCTCTACGACCGCAATGTCTACCCGGACATGAAAGTCACCTGGGGCACGTATCCCAACAACATCGGCCACATGGCGTATCCGGGATGCTTCCGCTGCCACGACGGCAGCCACGTCTCCAAAGACGGCAAAACGCTCAGCAACGACTGCAGCCTTTGCCACAACATTCTGGCGACGGACGAGACTCATCCGGCCGTGCTGAACGACCTGCAGCTTCAGAACGAGCTGCACCTGCAGTAAGGCCTTTCCCGGGGGCGGCTGCCAGCGGCGGCCGCCCTTCCATGCAGGCCGTGTTTCCGCATTTTGGGTGCAGGGATTGTGACGATCGTCACAGAGCCGCCGGCCTTCCCCCGGCTACCGTGAGAGTGGCATGAACACCCTCCTGTTGGACCGTATCCACTTTGCTTTCACCGTGACGTACCACTATCTGTTTCCGCAGCTCACCATGGGGCTGGCGCTGCTGATGGTGGTGATGAAGCTGATCGCTCTGCGCACCGGCCAGGAACGCTGGAATCAGGCGTCGCGTTTCTGGGCGAAGATCTTCGCCATCAACTTCGTGCTCGGCGTCATCACCGGGATCCCGATGGAATTCCAGTTCGGCACCAACTGGTCGGAGTTTGCCCGCCGCACCGGCGGCGTCATCGGGCAGCCGCTGGCCATGGAGGGCGTCTTCGCTTTCTTTCTCGAGTCCACTTTCCTTGGGCTCTTCCTGTTTGGCGAGAAGCGACTCTCCCGGGCCGCTCACTTCGGCGCGGCCTTCATGGTCTGGCTCGGCTCGTGGATCTCCGGCTTCTTCATCATCGTTACCGACGCCTGGATGCAGCACCCGGTCGCCTATCACGTCCTGCAGAACGGCACATACGAAGTCTCCAGCTTCTGGGGGCTGCTGCTCAATCCCTGGGCGTGGATTCAGTACGCGCATAACATGTGCGGCGCGGTAGTGACGGCGTCCTTCGTGGTCGCCGCGACGGGTGCGTTCTACCTTCTGGAGAAGAACCATGAGGAGTTTGGACGCCTCTTCCTGAAGACCGGGATCATTGCCGGTCTCATCTCCTGCATCGTCCAGATCTTCCCGACGGGCGACCTGCACGGCCGCTATGTGGCGAAGTACCAGCCCGCCGCCATCGCGGGGATGGAAGGCGTCTTCCACACACAAAAAGGCGCGCCCGTGGTGCTGATCGGCCAGCCCGATATCGATGCGCAAAAGATCGACAATCCGGTCGCCGTGAACGACGTGCTCAGCTTCCTCATCTACGGCACCACTTCCGCCGAGGTCAAGGGCCTGAGCGATTTCCCGAAAGATGAGTGGCCTTCCGCGCTGCCGCTGCTCTATTACAGCTACCACATCATGGCCGGCCTCGGGACCTGGTTCCTGCTGCTCATGGTCGCTGCCGCCTTCATGCTCTGGCGCGACAAGCTCTATACGACTCGATGGCTCCTGTGGCCCATCCTGCTTAGTTTTCCGCTGCCCTATATCGCCAATACCGCCGGCTGGATGACCGCTGAGATCGGCCGCCAACCCTGGCTGGTCTACGGGCTCATTCGCACCAGCGTGGGTTATTCGCCTCACGTATCCACAGGGAACACGCTGTTTACCCTGCTCGGGTTCCTGGGCATGTACTCGCTGCTTTCGATTCTCTGGATTGTCCTGGTCTACCGCTTCATTCAGACCGGACCGGAGGCAGTCAATGTCGCCGCGCCGACGCCGGAAAAACCCACCCTGACCGCGGTCTAGGAGAGGAGATCAGCATGGGATTCGTTTGGTTCTGGATTGTCGCCGTCATGATCGCGGCCTACGTCGTTCTCGATGGATTCGACCTCGGCGTCGGCATCCTCAGCCCTTTTCTCGCGCAGGGAGACGCCGATCGTCGCACGCTGATTCGCTCGATCGGCCCGGTGTGGGATGGCAACGAAGTGTGGCTGCTGGCCGGCGGCGGCACGCTCTATTTTGCCTTCCCGCTGCTCTACGCCTCATCGTTCAGCGGTTTCTATCTGCCCCTGATGATCGTGCTCTGGCTGCTGATCATGCGGGGCGCCAGCATTGAGCTGCGCATGCAGATCGACAGCGGCGTCTGGCGCAGCCTCTTCGACGGCTTATTCTTCGTCGCCAGCGCGCTGCTTGCCATCTTCTTTGGCGCGGCACTGGCGAACGTGATTCGCGGCGTTCCAATCGGCGCCGACAACTATTTCTTCCTGCCGCTGTGGACCAACTGGCGCGTCGGTCCCACTCCCGGGATTCTCGACTGGTACACCGTCATCGGCGGAGTGGTCGCCCTGGTAGCCCTCGCGACCCACGGTGCGCTGTGGCTGGTTTTGAAGGCGCCCGGTGATCTGGAAGATCGAGCCCGCCGCGCCGCGACCGGGCTCTGGGGCGCTCTCCTTCTGATCACCCTCATCAGCCTGCCGGCCACCATCGCCATCCGGCCTTCGGTGCTCGACAACTACAAGGCGCACCCGATTCTCTTCATCATTCCGGTGCTGGTCTTCGCGACTCTCGTTGGCATGCTCAGCTTCACGCGCCAGAGGAAAGCCCTCGCGGCTTTCCTGTCGTCCTGTCTCTATCTGGTGTTCATGCTGGTGGGCGCGGCTGTCGGGCTTTATCCCACGCTGCTGCCGTCCTCCACCGATCCTGCCCGCAACATCACCATCGCCAGCGCGCTGGCAGGTCCCCACTCGCTGCATGTCGGCCTGGTCTGGTGGTCGTTCGGGCTTGCTCTCGCGCTTGTCTACTTCATTGTTTCGTACAGCCTCTTCCGCGGCAAAGTCACCGCCGAGGGCGGATACGGCCACTGAACCGGTTCAAAGGAGAACTCCCCAATGGCTTCCTCTGCTGTCGCCCCAGGCCGCCCAGTCATCATCGATCCTGCCCATGACCTCGTGGGACTCCGGCGCAGCTCGCTCGACACCCTCTTCACGCCGAAGTCCGTCGCGGTGATCGGCGCTTCCGAGCGAGCCGGCAGCGTGGGCTGCACGGTTCTCACCAACCTCACCAGCAGTCCTTTTGGCGGCCCCGTGTGGCCGGTCAATCCAAAGCGGCCGACCGTTCTCGGCCTTCCCGCCTACAAATCGATCGCGGACCTGCCCGGGGTTCCCGACCTGGTTGTGGTCACCACGCCCGCAGCTTCGGTGCCGGAAATCATTCAGGAGGCGGTCGGCGCCGGTGTGCCGTCGGCCATCGTGATTTCGGCGGGGTTCAAGGAAGTTGGTGAGTCCGGCAAGGAACTGGAGCGGCAGATCGCCGCGACTATCCAGGGGAAGATGCGGCTCATCGGGCCGAACTGCCTGGGAGTGATGAGTCCGGTGACCGGCCTGAACGCCACCTTTGCCAAGGCCATGGTGCCCGCAGGAAGGCTGGCCTTCATCAGCCAGAGCGGCGCGCTCGGCACGGCGATTCTCGACTGGTGCATCCGCGAGCGCGTCGGCCTGAGCGGCTTCGTCTCCGCGGGGTCGATGCTGGACGTCACCTTCGGCGAGCTGATCGATCACTACGGGCAGGATCCGAACACCGATTCGATCGTCATCTACTCGGAGTCGATCGGCGACGCGCGCAGCTTCCTCTCCGCGGCACGCGAAGTGGCGCTCAACAAGCCGATCCTCATCATCAAAGCCGGACGCACCGCCGCCGCCGCCAAAGCCGCCGCATCTCATACCGGCTCTCTTACCGGCAGCGACGACGTGCTCGACGCAGCCTTCGAGCGAGCGGGCGTCCTGCGCGTCAACTCCATCAGCGATCTCTTTTACGTGGCCGAAGTCCTGGCCAAGCAGCCGCGGCCGAAGGGCCCCAGGCTCACGATTCTCACCAACGCCGGAGGGCCGGGCGTTCTCGCGACCGACGCGCTGATCTCCGCGGGCGGCGAACTGACCGAGATCTCCGCCGAAACCATTTCCACCTACAACACCTTCCTGCCGGATGCGTGGAGTCACAACAACCCCGTCGACATCCTTGGCGACGCCGAGGCGGATCGCTACGCCAAAGCTCTCGATATCGCCTCGCAAGACGTCAACACCGACGGCATGCTGATCATCCTGACGCCGCAGGGCATGACCGATCCGACCGAGATCGCCAAAAACCTGACGCCTTACGCCGACTCGACCGGCAAGCCCATCATCGCCAGCTGGATGGGCGGCGACGGCGTTGCCGAAGGCGAGACGATTCTGAAGCGCGCCGGCATTCCCGTCTTTCCTTATCCGGATGCGGCCGCCCAGGCATTCGTCGCCACGTGGAAACACACGAGCCATCTGCGCGACCTGTACGAAACGCCCGCGGCTCGCTCGGGCTCGGTCCTCGATACCAACCGCCTGGTGGCGGCGAGCATCGTCGAGCGGGTGCGCGCGGGGCGGCGCACGATCCTCACCGAGTTCGAATCGAAGCAGCTGCTTGCCGCCTATGGCATTCCTACCGTGCGCACAGAACTCGCCCGGACTTCGGTCGAAGCCGTGCACCGAGCCACGGAAATCGGTTATCCGGTGGTGCTGAAGCTGCATTCGGAAACCATCACGCACAAGACCGACGTCGGCGGAGTCAAGCTGAACCTGCGCACCGCCAATGACGTCTCCGCGGCCTTCGCTGAGATCCAGACCTCCGTCACAGCGAAATGCGGTGCCGAGCACTTCCTTGGCGTCACGGTGCAGCCCTTCGCCAAACTGGACGGCTACGAACTGATCATCGGCAGCAGCATCGACCCGCAGCTCGGCCCCGTGCTCCTCTTCGGAACCGGCGGTCAACTGGTTGAGGTTTACAAGGATCGCGCGCTGGCGCTGCCGCCGCTCACCGCCACGCTGGCCCGGCACCAGATGGAGAAGACGAAAATCTACAAGGCCCTGAAAGGCGTGCGGGGGCGCAAGCCGGTCGATCTTGACGCCCTGGATGCGCTCGTGGTGCGCTTCAGCGAGCTGGTTGTGGAACAGCGCTGGATCAAAGAGATCGATATCAATCCGCTGCTCGCCTCGCCCGACGGTCTGATCGCTCTCGACGCGCGCGTCGTCCTGCATGAGCCGGGAACAAGCGAAGACCAGCTCCCGCGTCCGGCCATCCGTCCCTATCCTGTGCAGTACGCCGCACCCTGGAAGGCGAAATCCGGCGCGGAGATCCTGATCCGTCCTATTCGTCCTGAAGACGAACCGCTGATCGTCGCTTTTCACGATCGGCTTTCCGAGCGCACGGTCGTCGAGCGCTACTTTACCTCGCTCGACCTGAACGCCCGCACCGCGCACGAGCGGCTCACGCGAATCTGCTTCATCGATTACGACCGGGAGCTGGCGCTGGTCGCCGAGACGCACGGTTCGTCGGGCGTCCAGATCGGCGGCGTCAGCCGGATGATCCGCGGCGATCACGGAAAGTCGGCCACGCTCGCAGTCGTTGTCGCCGACGATTGCCAGGGACAGGGCCTGGGTGAGGAACTCATGCGCCGCACTCTGGACGCGGCCCGCGCGGAAGGCATTCGCGAGGTCGTCATCCACTTCCTTCCGGAAAACAATCGCATGCGCAGGCTCTCTCGCAAGCTGGGCTTTGTGTTGCTGGAGGAGAAGGACCTGGTCCGCGGCGCGATTCTGTTTTGAACCACTGCCAATACGGGGAACGGGCCTGATCCCGTTCCCCTGCTTTTTCCCCTTAGTGCTGCTGCAGTGACACCGACTCGCCCACTCGCGTGGAATCCGCCGGGAGAGTCTCTGTCTGCGACCGTGGCAGGCGCACCGTCACGCACGTTCCCTGGCCGATGCGGCTGGTCACGCCAATTTCGCCGCCGCATGCATCCACAATCGCCTTGCAGATTGCCAGTCCCAGCCCCACGCCGCCGGTGGTTCTTGCGCGCGAGCTGTCGCCGCGCCAGAAGCGCTCGAAAAGATGAGGCAGGTCTTCGGCAGCGATTCCCCGCCCGGTATCACTGATTTCCAGAAGCACGGTGCTCGCCGCAACCACCCTCGTCATGACAGAGCCGCCCGCAGGCGTATATTGCACGGCATTCAGCATCAGATTGGCCACCAGAGAAGAGCAGGCGTCTTCGCTGAGCAGCGCGGTCAGCGAAGACGGCGCTTCCACGGTAAGCTTCACCTGCCGTATTTCGGCGATCCGTTCCATCTGCGCGGCGACGTCCCGCGCCACCTCAGCCACATCGCAGCCGGTCGTCTTTGCCTGGGGCTCGCGCTCAAAGCGGGCCAGCTGCAGCATGCGCTGGACCAGCTCTTCCATGCGAGCGCAGTCGTCCTGGCAGGTTTCCAGTCCCCGCGCATACTCCCTCGCTGTTCGCGGGCGCGAGGCCAGCAGCTGCAGCGACGACTTCACAATCGTCACCGCCGTTTTCAGCTCGTGCGCCGCGTCGTGCACAAACACCTGCTGCCGCACGAACGCATCCTCCAGCCGCTGAGTCGCATCTTCCAGCGCTCTCGCCAGAACCGACAGTTCCGCTGTGGCATGGGCGCTTGCCGGTGCGCGAAACAGCGGGTGTCGCGGCGTGATCTCCGCAGCCTGCGCGCTCAGCGTTTCCAGCGGAGCCAGCCCGCGCCGCAGCAGCCACGCCAGCACTGCCGCCGTCAGCATCAGCAGCAGGCAACTCGCCACGGTCAGGAAGCGGGCCGCGCGCTCGACCGAGCGATACACCGGCCTCAGTGAAGATGCGTAGTCAATCACCACCGGACGCGCGATCCCCGGACTGGTGTCGTCGGCGTCGATCTGCCGCACACCATGAAGAGAGACGCCGCGGAACATCCGTCCCCCGATCCTGACGTTCTCCGGCCGATCCCGTGCTGACAGCGCTTTCTCCGCGGCTTCGGTCCAGTTGGAGGAATGCGCCAGCACGCGCCCGCCGGCATCGCGCGCCATCCACGCGTCGCCGGGCGGCAGATCCAGCGCTCCCGGCGTAATGGTCACGTCATCGGCAGCGTTTTCGGCGTCATGCACCGCACCCAGCAGGGAATCGGCGCGCCCACGAACCATCTGATCGAAGCTGTACAGGTGATCGCGCCAGATGTAGAAAAGAATCGTCCCGCTGATGCTCACGGTCAGCGCGCATTCCACCGCCAGCACCATCGCAATCAGCCGCCGCCGCAGCGAATACCGTCTCATGCCGCGCCCCTCCCGGCCGTCTCCGCCAGCAGGCGATAGCCGCGTCCGCGCAGTGTCTCAATCCAGTGCGCGTCGCCCCTCCGGTTCAGTTTGCGCCGCAGGTTGGAAATATGCGCCTCGATCACATTGGAATGGTGCTCCCAGTTGTAATCGTAGAGATGCTCCAGCAGCACTTGTTTGGAAATGACCGAACGCGGCCGGTGGCTCAGGTATTCCAGCGCCCGATATTCGGTAGGGGAAAGCTCTACCGTCTCGCCGGCGACCGTCACCGTCTTTTCCACCGTATCGATCACCAGGTCCGCAATCTTGATTTTGGGATGGCTCACGCCCTTGCCACGGCGGATCAGCGCCTTCACCCGCGCCAGCAGTTCCCCCAGGTCGAAAGGTTTGGCCAGGTAATCGTCCGCGCCGTCATTCAAGAGACTCACGATCGAAGCCTTTTCCGCGACCGCCGTGAGCACCAGCACCGGAGCCGTCTGTCCTTTGCCGCGGATCGTCCGCAGCACTTCCCGGCCGCTCACGCCGGGCAGCATCAGGTCGAGGAGGATGACGTCATAGTTGGCCTGCTGGCCCAGTTCGATCCCGTCTCGGCCACTGCGCGCCACATCCACAGCCAGCCCCGCGCTCTCGCGCAGAGCTTCGGCAATGTTCTCGGCGACCCGGGCCTCGTCTTCGACGACCAGCACGCGCATGGTTCCAGGATCACTCCCCAGCCTTAATTCTGCCTGAATTCGGCCCTGGTTCGCATCCGCCTTTTTCAGCCTGCGGCGGATCGTTGCCATACCGCTACAATGGCTGCATGCGCCGCGTGTATATGGATGCCAACGCCACCACGCCCCTGCTGGCTGAGGTGCTGGAGGCGATGCAACCCTTCTTCATTGAATCGTTTGGCAATGCTTCATCGATCCACTATTTCGGCCAGCGCGCCCGTGCAGCCGTGGAGCGCGCCCGTGAACAGGTAGCCGCGCTGCTGCACTGCCGCCCCGCCGAAATCGTCTTTACTTCCAGCGGCACCGAAGGCGACAATACCGCCATTTTCGGGGTGCTCCGGCCTGGCGACCATCTCATTACCTCCTCGATTGAGCACCACGCCGTCCTGCATTCGGCGGAAAAAACCCTCCAGCGCGGCGTCGACGTCACGTTTTTGCCGGTTGCTTCTTCAGGCGCGCTCGATCCCGACGATGTCCGGCGCGCCCTGAAGCCCAATACCAAACTCATCAGCGTGATGATGGCCAACAACGAAACCGGCGTGATCCAGCCTGTCGAAGCCATCGGCAAAATTGCCGCCGAAGCCGGGATTTGCTTTCATACGGATGCGGTTCAGGCCGCGGGAAAAATCCCCATTCAAGTCGACGCTATCGGCTGCCAACTGCTCAGCATCTCCGGCCACAAGTTTCACGCACCGCAGGGCACCGGCGCTCTGTATGTGCGGCGGGGGACGCGTTTTGAGCCGCTGCTCTTTGGCGGATCGCACGAGCGCCAGCGCCGTGCCGGAACCGAGAATGTGGCCGGCATCGTCGGCCTGGGCAAGGCTGCGGAATTTGCGCTGTCCGCCCTGACCGACGGCACCGAAGATCGGATCGCGGGTCTGCGCGATCGGCTGGAGAAGGGGTTGACCGCGAGCATTGAGGAGTGCGGCGTGAATGGGGCCGGTCAACCGCGGGTCCCCAACACCACCAACCTCTTCCTCGATCACCTCGAAGGCGAGGCCCTGGTAATCGCTCTGGACCTGAAGGGAATCGCTGTCTCGGGAGGTTCCGCCTGCTCCTCCGGATCGACCGAGCCCTCGCACGTTCTCACCGCGATGGGCTTGCCGGCCTCGACCTCGCGCGCCAGCCTGCGCTTCAGTCTCTCGCGCCTGACGACCGGCGAGGACATTGATTACGCGCTGGAAACGGTGCCCCCCGCCGTGGCCCGGCTCCGTGAGCTCTCACCTCTTTACCGGAAGCCGCTCGCCGAAGCAGCGAACTGAATCCCGCAGCGCGCGCCGCCAGCCCGAAGATGCGACCGGCTGCTGACTGCTGAATGCGTGCCCTCGCGCCACTTCGCAGCCGGCCGACCCCCTCCTGACTGAGGCGGCTCAGGCAAAGCCTGAGGGCGCGGACCTTCGCTATACTCGAAGGGATGGCGCCCCGGAAAACCTTCTATCTCGAGACCTTCGGCTGCCAGATGAACGTGCATGACTCGGAAAAGGTCATCGGCACGCTGGAGCAGCAGGGCTATACCCAGGTCGAGACAGAAGAGGCGGCGGACCTCATCCTCTACAACACCTGCTCCATCCGCGACAAGGCTGAGCAGAAGGTCTTTCACCGGCTCAACGATTACAAGGCGCTCTATCGGCAAGGGAAACGCTTTGGCGTACTGGGCTGCGTCGCCCAGCAGGAAGGCGAGCGCATCTTCGAGCGGGCGCCGTTCGTGTCGCTGGTGTCCGGCTCGGCTTCGTACCGAAAACTGCCCGAAATGCTGGTCCAGATCGAGCAGGGCGCAACCCGGGTCACCGGTCTGGACGACCGCCAGACCGACGAGACCTTCGAGACCGAATTCACCGCCCGCTCCAATCCCCACCGCGGTTACATCACGATTATTGAAGGATGCGATAAATTCTGCGCGTACTGCGTGGTGCCCTACACCCGCGGCAAGGAGCGGAGCCGCAAATCGGATTCGGTGCTCGCCGAGGCTCGGCGCATGGCCGACGCGGGGTTCACCGAGATCCAGCTCCTGGGCCAGAACGTGAATTCGTATCGCGATCCGGAAGGGAAGCGCAGCTTCGCCGAACTGCTGGCCGCTGTCGGTGAGGTGCCGGGCATTCGCCGCGTGCGCTTCACGACGTCGCATCCCAGGGACTTTACCCGCGACATCGTCGAGGCGATCGACGCCGTCCCGTCGCTCTGCGATCACGTGCATCTTCCCGTGCAGAGCGGCTCATCGAAAGTGTTGAACCTGATGGCGCGTGAGTACACCCGCGAGCAGTATCTGGAGCGCATCGCGTGGATCAAGGCTGCGCATCGAACGATCAGCATGACCACCGACATCATCACCGGCTTCCCGGGCGAGACGGTGGAAGATTTTGAGCAGACTCTGAGCCTGCTGGCCGAGGTGCAGTACGACGGCGTCTTTGCCTTCAAGTACTCGCCCCGGCCGAATACGCCGTCGCTGTCGATGCCCGATTCGATTTCCGAGGAAGAAAAATCAAAGCGGCTGCAGGTGCTGCTGGAACGCCAGCGAGAGATCCAGCGGGCCAACTACGACAGGCACCTGGGCCAGGTGATTGAGGTCATGGTGGAAGGCCTGAATCCCGCGCGGGCGCAGGTGATTGGCCGCACCTCGCAGAACAAGACGCTGAATTTCACCACCAGCCAGCCGATCGCGCCGGCGCCGGGCGTTTATCTGCCTGTGCGTGTGACAAAAACGTTCCCCAACAGTCTGGTTGGGGAAGCAGTCGTGCAGTGAGGCAGCGATGGAAGTCGAAATGAAAATCCGGGGCTTGATGGTTGATCCTTCGACGAATATGCCGGTCGTGATCCTGAAGGATCCGAAGAGCGAAGCGGTGCTGCCAATCTGGGTGGGGTTGTACGAGGCGAACGCGATTGCTTTGGAGGTGGAGAAGTCGACCACGGCCCGCCCGCTGACCCACGACCTGCTGAAGAACGTAGTGATGGGGCTGAATGCCCAGATCCAGCGCGTTGTGGTGTCGGAGCTGCGCGGCGACACCTTTTATGCGGTGATCTGGATGGAGCAGAACGGGGAGATCGTGGCCATCGATGCGCGCCCATCCGACGCGCTGGCGCTCGCGTTGCGATCAGACTGCCCCATTTTCGTAGCTGAAGAGGTCCTGCAGGCAGCCAAAGTCGTTCCCAGCGCAGCGGACACGCAACCCAGCGCCCAGGAACTGCGCCGCTGGCTGGAAAACCTGGGGGACGAGGATCTGGGGAAGTATAAGATGTAGGCGGGCAAGCGCTCTGCCCAGTGAGCGGACGTCATCCTTCTGCCCCCCTGGAACGAGTGGCCCAGGCCAGGACGCTGCCACCGTGTCCCCATTGCGCGCTGCTGAATCAGTTTTCAAACGAACCAGGAATGAATGAGCAGAAGCGGCAAGGCAGCTAAAGGCTTCGCAACCAGTCTGATCCAGTACGCCTCGCAGATTCTCCTGCAGGCCCTGCTGGCGCCTGTCGTGCTGAAGATGTCTGGACGGGAAACGCTGGGCGCATTTGCCGCGATTATGCAGGTCGTGGCGCTTCTCCAGTTGGTCGATATAGCGGGCGCCTGGTCCCTCGAGCGATTTATGGCTCAGGCCATGGGCCGTGATCCAACTGGCGCGCGGTTTCGCGATGTCTTCACGACCGCAAGAGTTATTTTCCTTCTTTCCTACATCACCTTCGCACTCCTAGTAGTTCTGCTGAGCTTCATTGTCGGCCGCATTTTCCATCTGACACCGGAAGTGGATTGGCAAGCTCGCTGGGCTCTCCGTGTAATTGCCGTCTGGGCGGTCCTTCGTACGCCTCTCGCTGCTTACCTCAATGGTTTAGTGGCCACGCAGGAGATGGCAACAGCGAACTTGATTGGCACTCTGACTGGGTCCTTGCGAGTCATTGCTTCTCTCGGGCTGGTCCTTGCGGGCGGTGGGCTGTTTGGTCTGATGGTGGCGGGGTCGCTTGCAGAAGCGTGTGGACTTACCCTTTCCAGGGTGCGCTTTAAAAAGCTCTTTCCGCACCTGATGCCGAAATGGGGCATTCCGGATCGTGCGCTGCTCCGGGAGATGATCGGCTTTGGCGGTCATGCAATGATTTACAACCTTGGCTACACGCTCGTTGCCCGCTCCGGCAATATCGTCGCAGGCCTCACCAGCGGCGCAGCCATGGCCAGCGTCTTTTATACCTCGCAGACTCCCGGAATGATGGGAACTGACCTGGTTCAGCGCTTTGCAGATAGTACGACACCTGGCATCAACGAGCTCTATGGCAGCGGCGAACGTGAACGAATGAGATACACGATCAGCCGGCTCGTGCGCCTTATGCTCGTGCTTTCTCTACCGCTGGCCACCGGCATCCTGCTGTTCAACCATGATCTCGTCGTTGTCTGGGTGGGCTCACGGCAGTATGCGGGCAGGCTGCTGACGACCTGCCTCGCGATCTGTTGTGTGGCGATTGCCATGCAGCGCGTTGCCGTTATCCATGTGATCATCGTGGGATGGATGCGCCTGCTAAGCGCAACCACCCTGGCACAGGGTGCATGCTTCCTTGGGCTCGCTTTGTGGCTGGGACACCGGCTCGGCCTGGGGGGGATTACGCTGTCGCTCGCGCTCGTAGTCGTCCCACAGAACGTAATCCTGTGGAGGAAACTGAACCAGGAGTTCAGGCTGAATGTTGTCGTCCTGCTGACCGGATGTCTACTGCGGGCCATGATCCCGCTTGGCATGGCTGTTGCCGCTGCATGGGCGCTGCGCAATCATATCGTAATACGACACCATCAACCGCAGGGCTTTCTGGTTGAGGCGTTGATATTCATTACGATCTACGCTGTCTTCGCTTATTTTCTTTCCCTGCAACCGGATGATCGCGCGCAGGTGAACCAACATTTCAGGAGCATCGCGGGAAAAAGCCATGTGGTGAGTACGCTCCTTAGGCGGTTATTCGGGACGGCTTAACACATCGCGAACGAACCGACAGTGGTTTCCTGAGTGACGTTTCGGTACGACAACAGTAGAAGTTGTGGATAGTTAGGAAATGAAAATCATCGTTCGCGAGATGGGCGGTCTCGGTAATCAACTTTTTCAATACGCAGCCGGCGTCTATTACTCCACCCGCTGCCAGGTCCCCCTGCTTGTCGCCGCTGATCCTGATCCCCATGCTGCCTCAGCTGGGTATCCTCGCCCGTTTCAGCTCTCGATGTTTCAGATTCAGGCGCCGATACGACCCGCAACGAAGCTTGAACGAGTTCTCCTCACCACCAACCGTCGTTTTCGGCTCGTGGCCGCCGGGCTGCGCGGCCTCCTCGGCGCGAAGTTGTTTGAAGAGCCCGAACCATTTCGCTTCCTTCCAGAACTCCCCGCCCGGAAAAGGGCTTCCCGGGTTTATCTGCGCGCCTACTGGCAAGCCGCAGGATACGCGGCTGGGGTTGAATCGCGCCTCCGGGAGGAACTCACCCTCAAATCGCAGCCGACGGGGAAAAACCTCGAAATGCTGAAACGCATTGCCGCGAGCCCCTGCCCCGTTTCAGTTCATCTGCGCCGTGGCGACTACAGACTGGGTCCCCACGATCTGACTCTCCCGATGCACTACTACGAACAAGCTATCCTGAGTCTTCGCCAAAGATTCTCTTCACCCGAGCTCTTCGTCTTCTCTGATGACATTGAGTTTGCGAGCCAGAACCTGAGCCGTGTACTGCCGATGCATTTTGTCGGACACAACGACGAATTCAGCGCATTCGAAGACCTTCGCCTGATGGCCGCCTGCCGACACCACATCATTGCCAACAGTACCTTTTCCTGGTGGGGCGCCTGGCTGAACCCAAGGGCGGATAAAGTGGTATTTTCTCCGAAACACTGGCGGGGCCGGACACCCAGCTACTACCCCGACCTCTATCCCGCCGGATGGGAAATCATCGACAACCTGGTACCGTCGCCGTAGCGACCTCTTGGACTTTCTCGCCATGGTTACGAAAGTTGACTCTACCTCCGTTATCTTGCGAGGTTACGCGCCGACCCTCTACAACTGAGGGCAATAACAACGCAGATCTGGGGAACGGGGCTGATGGCTGGCAGGCGACTGCATCCGACAGCCCCATTTTTTGTGGAACATACGCCTCAGAACCCTGCCTCCTCAACCTTCCACGCTCCCCGCGCATCCTAGTCAGGGTGACCTGACGAGCGGCCCCTCTGCGAGGAACCAGCCGAAAATCCCAGGCTTGAAGGTATCGGGCGACGGCTCCGGTGATTGCCTTGGTTCCTGTTCTTTCCGGTTAACGGAAACTCGACCCTGTCGCACGGGGTTCATGCAGTTGCGGTAGACTGGCTTGGTCCAGAGGACATCTTTATTACGGGAGAAACTAAAGAAATGAAAAGACTTGTATTGCTTCTTTGCGCGGTCGCCATCGCGGTTCCTGCAGTTCCTGCACTTGCCCAGAGCAAGGACAAGCTCATCGATCGTCTGGACGCGGCCCAGACAGTGCTGAACCAGGTGATGGCCACCCCCGACAAGCAGATTCCGGACTCGATTCTGAAATCGGCGACCTGCGTCGCCGTCGTCCCCGGCATGCTCAAGGGCGCCTTTATTTTCGGCGCCGAATACGGCCAGGGAGTGGCCACCTGCCGCACAGGCCACGGCTGGAGCGGCCCGGTCTTCCTGCGCATGGCCGGCGGCTCGTGGGGCTTCCAGATTGGCGGTAAGGGCACCGATCTGGTGCTGGTGGCCGTCAATCAAAAGGGCATGCAGGACCTGCTGAACAGCCAGTTCAAGATCGGCGCGAGCGCTTCGGCGGCCGCTGGACCGGTAGGCCGCGACGCGGGTGCTTCCACGAACTGGAAGCTGCAATCCGAGCTGCTCACCTGGTCGCGCAGCAAGGGTCTGTTTGCCGGCGTCGACCTGAGCGGCGTCTCGGTCACCCAGAATACCGGCGACACCGACACCTTCTACGGAGAGCCGCACACCTTCCGTTCGATTCTGGACGGGAATGTGCCGGTCCCGGAAGCAGGCCGCCCGTTCGTTCGCACCGTGGCCAAGTACTTCCACCAGGCGCACGAGTAGCTGGCGCCGCATGGTATGAGAGGACGGAGCCGGGAGGCTCCGTCCTTTTTTATGCCTGATTTCGGCTTCTGCCCCTCAACGCCCGGCTGTCGGCGCCAGCCCCTCATCCCGGAGGATTCTCCAGTACACTGAGCCTTCGCCGCCCGATGCGAGAAGCTCTCGAATATGCGTTTGCCTGGACGCTTTTGAAAGGGATCGCGGCTCTGCCCCGTCCCCTGGCGCGGCGTGTGGGAGCCGGCGTCGGGGCGATTGCCTTTTCGGCCCTGCCGCGGCTGCGGCGAACCGGCCTGCGCAACCTGGAACTGGCCTTCCCCTCCATGCCGCCCAGTGAGCGGCGGCTCCTGCTGCGCCGGCTCTACCGGCATCTGGGATGGCAGCTGGCCGAGTTCTGCCACATGTCCCGCTACACCCGCGAAAACTCGCGCGAGCGCATCCGGTACCAGGGGCTGGAGCATTACCTGGCCGCGAGAGACCGAGGCAAGGGAGTCCTGATCGTCACCGGCCACCTGGGCGCGTGGGAGCTCTCCAGCTTCTGGCATTCGCTGATGGGCCATCCCATGGCGATGGTCATTCGGCGGCTGGACAATCCCCGCGTCGACCGGCTGGTGAACGAGATTCGCTGCCTGCACGGCAATCGGGTGCTGCATAAGGACGACTTTGCCCGGGGTCTGCTCTCGGCCATGCGCCAGGGAGAGACGGTCGGCATTCTGATGGACACGAACATGACGCCGCCGCAGGGTGTGTTCGTCCCCTTCTTCGGAACCGAGGCGTGCACGGCGTCCGGGCTGGCGCGCGTCGCCCTGCGAACGGGCGCGGCCGTGCTCCCGGGATTCCTGGTCTGGGAAGCGAGCGAAGGAAAATACGTGCTGCATTTTGGAGAAGAGATTCCGCTGGTGCGGACCGGCGATGACGAGCTCGATACGCTGGAGAACACGGCGCGTTTCACCGCGGTGATCGAAAGCTTCGTGCGTCGCTATCCGGATCAGTGGCTCTGGGTGCACCGGCGCTGGAAAACGCGCCCTGTGGGACAGCCGCCGGTCTACTGACTGTCGCAGGGCCGGACAGCCTTCGCTCCAGTCGATACAGATCAGGACAGATCGCCCAGCCTGAGAGATCGCCCTAAGAGCCTGCGCAGACATGCCGATGAGGGGTGCGAAGGACAAAATCGCGCTCACGGGGGCGCATCGCGACGATGGCCAAACTGTTGCTGCGGGACCTTGCGGAATCCGGCTCAAAGATCCTGCGCCAGCAGAATTTGCGCGGCCAGGGTCTGCGGATGCTTTCCTTCGCCACGATCCTGAACGCTCTCTATTGGGTGGCGAGGGCTGCGAGCACCGGCTTTTTTACGAGCCTCACCCATCTTCGGCTGCGCGATCAGCAACTGCTGCTGAGAATCCTGCTGGTTCTGGTGGCCGTGGTTCTGGTGCGGCTCCTGTTCGCCGTTCGGCTGGCGCGGATCGTCACCGAACCGGTGCGGGCGCTGGTTCGGGTGGTGAGTGCCATCTCCGAAGAGCGGAATTACTCGATTCGGGCCGAGCCCCGGGCGGCGGGCGGCGAGATTGGCCGGCTGGTGGGCGCGTTCAACGAAATGCTCGACCACATGGAGAGCTATGACCGTGCGCGGCAGGAGGCGGAGCGGCGGCTGCGCGCCAGCGAGGAACGTTATGAACTGGCGACCCGTGGCTCCCGGGACGGACTGTGGGATCACGATGTTGCCACCGGCAGGACCTATGAATCCGCCCGGCTCAATGCCATGCGCGGCAATCCGGAGGTCGAAGCCTGGATCACAAAGGAGGAATGGAACGAGCGGCTTCATCCCGACGATCGGAAGCGGGTTCTGGCCGAGATTGAAAGTTTTCTGCGTTCGGACCGAACGACGAACGACATGGAATACCGAACCCGCCACGCGGACGGGAGCTACCGCTGGATGTCGAGCCGGGGTATCGTGATCCGCGATGCCGCCGGATATCCGGTGCGGATCGCGGGGTCGGAGCGGGACATCACCGCGCTGAAGACGAGGGATTCCTTAACCGGTCTGGCCAATCGCGTCGCCTTCCTGGATCGTCTGGCGCTCGGTCTGAAGACCGGGCAGGGCCGCCGGCCGCCGGCGGTGATGTTTGTGGACGTCGACCATTTCCGCCTCATCGACGAGAGCCTGGGACGCGCCGCCAGCGACGAGGTGCTGGTCCAGCTGGCCGGACGCCTGCGCACCCTGGCTCGCTGGTCGGAGCGCGACGGGCAGGCCGGTCCGCTGGTCCTGGCGCGCACCGGAGTCGACGAATTCGCTCTGCTGCTGAGCGGGAGCGGAGAGATATCCGAGGCGACCCTGCTGGCCCAGCGCATTCTCGATCTGCTGCGCGAGCCTTTCTTTATCGACGGGCAGAGGCTGTCGGTCAGCGCCAGCATCGGAATCGCCGAAGGGTCGGGCGGCGATACGCCGAACGAGCTGCTGCGGAACGCCGAGAACGCAATGCGGGAGGCGTCCCTGCGGGGCCGAGGGCAATTCGCCGTCTTCCACCGCGAGATGCGCCGCCGCGCGGATGCGCGCCTCCAGGTGCATCAGAAGCTGCGGCATGCGATCCAGGCCGGAGAATTGCGCCTCCATTATCAGCCGGTAGTCTCCATGCGGGAGAAACGCATCATCGGGTTTGAGGCGCTGGTGCGATGGCAGCATCCGGACCGGGGCCTGATGGGTCCGGCGGAATTCATCCCCGTGGCGGAAGAAACCGACATCATCCTGGATCTGGGCCGGTGGGTCCTGCGCGAGGCCTGCCGCCAGATGGCCGCGTGGCAACAGGAATTCGCCCCGAATCCTCCGCTGTCGATCGGGGTGAATCTCTCTGCGCGCCAGATGACCGATCCGGGGCTGGTGGACCAGGTGCGCGAAACCCTGGCCGAGACCAGCCTGGCGCCGGAGCAGCTGCGGCTGGAGGTTACTGAAAGCTCGGTGATGGCGAATTCCGACGGCGCTCTGGCGGTGCTGCGCGCGCTGCGCCGCATGCAGGTGGGGCTGGTCATCGACGATTTCGGAACCGGGTACTCTTCCCTCAGCTATCTGCAGCGCCTGCCCTTCGCGACCCTCAAAATCGATCGATCGTTTGTGGGCGAGCTTGACGCGGCTGGCGGCACGCCGGAGATCGTTCGCGCCATCCTGGCGATGGCGCACTCCCTGAACATGCGCGTCGTCGCCGAGGGAGTAGAGCGGCGGGGGCAGGTACAGCGGCTGATTGCGCTGGGTTGCGACCTGGTGCAGGGCTACTATTTCGGCCAGCCCATCGGGCCGGAGGCGACTGCGGAGCACGTTCGCAGCGGATTGTCCCTGGCCGGCGCGCTGGCGTTTCTTTCCGAGCGGGAGGAAGCGCAGGCGTCCTCAGCAATCGAAGCCAGGCGCCCGCTGCCGGTGCTGGAATTCTCTCAGTCCGCGGCTGCGGGCTTTGACTGAGGCTCGCCGGACTCCGGCTGGGCCCGCGCGCCCGGAGCCGTGAGATCCATGGGACCGGTGTTTTCTGCCGTCCATCCAGGCAGCGTCTGGCTGCCGTAGATCAGGCGAACCCCGCGCGTAAAGGTGAAATAGCTCCAGATCCACTGCGTGAGAACGGCGATCCGATTGCGGAACCCGATCAAAAAATAGATGTGCACCACCAGCCACGTAACCCAGGCCGGGAAGCCGCTCAGATGCGCCTTGAAGGGCCACTCGACCTTCGCCACGGCCGCCAGGCGTCCGATCGTCGCCATGTCGCCCTTGTCGAAGTAACGGAACGGCTTGCGCGGCTGGTGGTTGAGGTCGGCTTCGATCATCTTTGCAATGGCATCGCCCATCTGCATGGCGGGCTGCGCCACGCCGGGAACCTGATGGCCGTCCTGCTCGAAATGCGCGAGGTCCCCGCAGACAAAGATCTCGGGGTGGCCGTCCGGGTTGAGCGTGCCGTTCACCAGCACGCAGCCCTTCCTGTCTGTCGGAACGCCGAGAAGCTTGCCCAGCGGCGACGCGGCCACACCGGCGGCCCAGAGTGTCACAACCGCCTCGATGCGCTCATTGCCGGCTACTACGTACCCCGGCTGCACGTCGGTGACGCGCACGCCGTCGCGCACCTCCACGCCCAGTTCCCGCAGCTGCTCTTCGGCCTTGCGGGAAAGGTCCTCGGGATAGACCGCGAGCACCCGTTTTTCGCCTTCGATGAGGATCACGCGGGATTTTGCCGGATCGATGTGGCGGAAATCGCGGCGCATGTAGCGGCGCGTAATGTCAGCGATGGCGCCTGCCAGTTCCACCCCTGTGGGGCCCCCTCCAATCACGACGAAGTTGAGCGGCGGGTGCGAACCGGTCTCGAGCATCTGCCGCTCGGCCAGCTCGAATGCGAGGAGAATGCGGCGGCGTATCTCGATGGCATCTTCGATGGTCTTGAGGCCGGGAGCCAGGTGAGCCCACTCATCGTGACCGAAGTAGGAGTGGGTGGCCCCGGTGGCCACCATCAGGTAGTCGTAGCGCAGCTCGGCGCCGCTGCAAAAGCGAACGGTGCGGTTGCCGAGGTCAAAGCCGGCCGCCTCATCCATCAGAACCTCGGCTTTGGGGTTATGGCGCAGCATGGTGCGCAGCGGCGAGGCGATATCGGCCGGCGACAGCACGGCCAGACCGACCTGGTAGAGGAGCGGCTGGAAGGTGAAGTGATTCCGCCGGTCCACCAGCGTGATATCCACCGGGAGCTTCGCCAAAGCCCTGGCCGCGTGCGTGCCGGCAAACCCGCCGCCGATGATCAGGACGCGCGGCCGCCTGTGGGTTGCGTCAGTCGCCATGCATTCCTCCCCAGTAGGAAGATGCGCCGGGCACGCAAAGGAAACAATGGTTTGGAGGGAGTTTCCCCCGCGGCGTTTCCCGCCGTTACGCTCGTCGCACGATTCCGCTTCTCGCGCGAACCTTACTTTCGTACCGTTCCACCCTTGCTTTTCCCTTGCTTTGCAAACGGCCGTCCCGCATCCTGATAATGGTTCGAAATAGATTCAAACGGAAGCCTCGCCGAAAAGCGAGGCTTTTCCCGTTCTGGAGGTTGTGAACGTGCTCCTCGCCGCTTCATCCCGGATCTCAGTCTCTCGCCCGGGGCCAATTCCCTTCGGGAACCGAGGAGCCCCCTCGGAGATAATAGAAAGGAAAAGATTTGTCGAGAGGGGGTTCCTCTGGAATTCGACAAAATTAAGAAAGTAAAAGAGTTAGTCGAAGTTAACCGAAAATTTTAAATTCTCCCAGGGGATCAGCCGAAACGGGCGCGCCGAACCGTTCGGCGAAAGTCCTCGCCGCGCATCTCGATCAGGACGCACATCTCGGCCAGCCGGGAGCGCATGCGCTCGCCAATCCGGTCGCCAAGCGTTTCCTCCCGCGGTCCGCGGGAGTTGCCATTGGAACCCGCGACCCCGCCCGGCGGAAGGTCGGCATAGTTGGTCGTGATCAGGGTGGTCCGCTTGTCGTTGTACCGGGTGTTCAGCACCAGGGCGACCGTGTCCCAGACCCAGTCGGTCGGCTTCGCGGCGCCCAGCTCGTCGAGCACCAGCACCTCGGCGTCAAAGACCGGCCGGAGGATCTCCATCTCGGTCACGGCGACCTGGGGATTGTAGGAGTTCTGGATCTCCTTCAGAAGCTCCCGGTAATCGCAGAAGAGGCCGTGCACCGCCTTTTCAACGATCAGAGCCTGGAGGATCCCGACGGCGAGATGGGTCTTGCCGACGCCGATCGACCCGGTGAGCAGCAGGCCTCGCCCGCCGGTCGTGGCCGGGTAGCCGTCCACGAAGCGCCGGGCCATCAGGTGGGCGCCCGAGAGCGAGCGGTCCGCGCCGGGGAAACTGGCCTCGTAGCTCTCCAGCGAGCAGTGCTCGTAGCGTGTCGGGATGCCGGCGCGCTTCATCAGGCGGCCGACCCGCTGCTCCACCTGGCACGAGCAGGTTTCAATGGCGGTGCCGCCGTTGGGTTTCGAAAGAATGCGCACGCCGGCGCCGCCGCAGATGGGACAAACGGAAGTCATGGGAACGATTCAGTATCGCAGGTCGCAGGAGGTGGAAAAGGCGGACGAACTGTGGGTTCCAGGGACGGGGACTCGCCCGTGCTACTCTCCCTGCGTGCCTTCCCCGTCGGAACAGATTGTCGGACTCTATCAGCGCCATGCAGCGGCGTGGGATCGCTTGCGCAGCACGGATGGCCCTTTCGAGAAGCCGTGGCTCGACCGCTTTCTGGCGCTGCTGGAACCGGGCGCATCAATCCTGGACGTCGGATGCGGCGGGGCCGAGCCGATTGCGGGCTACCTTATCCGCTCCGGGTACGGCGTGACCGGCGTGGACACGTCGGGACCGCTGCTGGAGTTGGCGCGCGAGCGCTCTCCGGATCAGGAGTGGCTGGAGGCGGACATGCGCCGCCTGGCTCTGGGGCGGCGGTTCGATGGCCTTCTGGCCTGGGACAGCTTCTTCCATCTGACCCCGGAGGACCAGCGAGGGATGTTCCCCATCTTCCGAGAGCACGCGCGGCCCGGCGGAGCGCTGCTGTTCACCAGCGGCTCAGAGCGCGGAGAAGCGATGGGCGAGCTGGGAGGCGAACCGCTGTATCACGGGAGCCTGGACCGGGCCGAGTATGCGGACCTGCTGGCTGAGAACCGCTTCTCCGTCGTCCGGTATGTGGAAGGGGATCCGAGCTGCGGCGGCCACACCATTTGGCTGGCGCAGGCAGCGCCAGACACGCCGAAATGAGGCTCCCAGGAGTACTCTTCCGGCGGGTAAGCGCCCGATATATGATGGGGACTCGGATGGACTGATTCCCGCATCCGCCCACCCACGGCACCGCTCAGCCTCATGCTCCTGTAACGTTGTTGGACCTGCAGCGAAGGTGTGTGCGGCCCTGCCGGAATAAAAAATTGGAAAGGGAGCAGGCAATCCGGTGACCCAGGCGAAATCGGCGGTCGTGGTAGGCGCGCAGTGGGGCGACGAAGGCAAAGGCAAGATCGTGGACGTGCTCTCCGAGCGCTTCTCGGTGGTGGCCCGGTACGCGGGCGGCCACAATGCCGGCCACACCGTCATCATCAACGGCCAGAAGTTCATTCTGCAGCTTGTGCCCTGCGGCGTGCTTCGTCCGGACTGCCGGGGCGTGATCGGCAACGGCGTGGTCCTCGACCCCATGGCCTTCCTGAAGGAGACGGGCCGGCTGCGGGAGCTGGGCATCGACGTCGACAGCCGCCTGTTTATCTCCAACCGGGCCCAGGTCATCCTGCCCTACCACCGGATGATCGAGCTGGCGGCGGAAAGCGCTCCCGGGCGGCAAAAGATCGGCACCACCAGCCGGGGCATTGGTCCCGCCTATGAAGACAAGATGGCGCGCAACGGGCTGCGTGTGGTGGACCTGCTGAACCGGGACCTGCTGAAGACCCACATTGAGAACGCCTGCGGTGAAAAGAACGCCATCGCCCATGCGCTGTTCGGGACCGAGCCGCTGGATCCGGCGCAGATGTACGAGGAGTATGCCGAGGCCGCCGAAAAGATCCGGCCCTTCGTGACCGACACGGCCCGGCTGCTGAACCGAGCGCTCGAAGAGGGGCACAGCGTCATGTTCGAAGGAGCCCAGGGAACGATGCTGGACATCGACCACGGGACCTATCCGTTTGTGACCTCGTCGTCAGCGGCGGCGGGCGGCGCGTCGATCGGAACCGGCGTCGGCCCTACCCGGATCGGGACGGTGATCGGCGTGACCAAGGCCTACGTCACCCGGGTGGGAGAAGGGCCGTTCCCCACGGAGATTCACGATGCCACCGGCGAAGCGCTGCGGGCGCGCGGCCAGGAATTTGGCGCGGTGACCGGGCGGCCGCGCCGCTGCGGCTGGCTCGACCTGCCGCTGCTCCGCTACTCGAACCAGATCAACGGCACCGACTGGCTGGTGGTGACCAAAATGGATGTTCTCGACGAGATGGACGAGATCCCGGTGTGCACCGCCTACGAGGTAGAGGGAAAGACCTGCGAGACGATGCCGGCGGACGTGCGCGGGGTGGAAGCCATCCGGCCCGTGTACACTCGGCTGAAAGGCTGGAAGACGTCTACAGAGGGAGTCCGCAACTTCGACGACCTGCCGAAGCCGGCGCAGGAGTATCTGCGCTTTATGGAGCGGGAGACGGGGGCGAAGATTGCCATTGTATCCACGGGGCCGGATCGGGACCAGACGCTGGAGTTACCGGAATTCCGCGAGGCGATGCGGCGGATTGCGGGGAAGTAAGATCGACGCATCAGAGAGAACAGAGCTCGACGAGACAGCATGATCAGCTTTACCGTCCGCATGAAGTTTCGCTCCGACGATCGGCCGCGCGTCGCCGAGATTCTCACGGCTCTGGCCGAAGCCTCGCGGAAAGAGCCGGGTTGCGTCACGTATATTCCGCACGTCGTCGAAGGCGAACCCGACACCGTCGTCATCTACGAGCAGTACCGGGACCAGCAGGCGGCGGAGGCTCATCGCGCCAGCCGGCATTTTAAGGAATACGCCGTCGGTGGGCTGTATCAGCTGATGCTGGAGCGGCAGCTGGAGAATCTGACGGCCGTCGCGTAGTTCTGGTGTTCTGTCCCGGCTATGCAGTCGTTGTGAGTTTCAACGCGTCTCAAAAAGGTACGGGCAGGGAATGCCTCACAACCCTGCTCACGGCGTTTGATGACGGTCCGGCAGCGAATGCGAGCAGTTTGGCGGTTCTTTTTTGACGTTCCGCGGGAAGCCGGGCTACCATCCGGTACGACGATGCGCCGCCACCGGGGCTCCGCAAGGTATCGATCCGCTGCTCGCCTGACGACGGCTCTGCCGGCTCTGACCGTCCTTTTGCTGCTGCCCGCCTGCCAGCCGGCCTGGGCATTTCCCCACCGGGAGAAGCCCAATGTCCACAAGGAAATCGAGGTGCTGGAAGATCAGTGGCGACAGGCGATCCTGACCAATAACGTCAGCCAGATGGATCATCTGCTGGCCGACGACTACATCGGCATCACGTCCAACGGCACGGTCGAAACCAAGGCCCAGGATCTGGCCCAGCGGCGAGCCGGCACGGTCAAAATCACAGAACTCGACCTGAGCGACATGCACGTCCGTCTCTACGGAGACACGGCAGTGGTGACGTCGAAGGCTCAGCTTGAGGGTACCAATGGCGCCAGCGACATCAGCGGGGAGTACCGCTATACCCGGGTCTATACCCAGCGGCTGGGCCAGTGGAAGATCGTGAGCTTCGAGGCCAGCCGCGTGAATGACGTGGATGCTCGGGCCAAAAAGCACTAAGACGGCACCGTCGCCCGGCGGGGATTCGGGCAGCAAAACCAACGCACCTGGCAAGTCCCGGCCGCATCTAACCAGCGAAGCGAGTTGATATACTAGATTGCCGCGTGGTTTGTCCACGCTCAGGAGAAAAACCCATCGATAAGCGTTCTGCGAAACAGTTTGTCCGGATCAACGATCGAATCCGCGCCCGCGAAATACGCGTGATTGACGAAAAGGGAGAGCAGCTCGGGATCCTTCCGCCGTTTGAGGCGCTCAGAATTGCCCGGGAGCGCGGGCTGGACCTGGTCGAAGTCTCGCCAACCGCTGTCCCGCCGGTCTGCCGTATCCAGGATTACGGCAAGTTCCTTTACGAGAAGGAAAAGAGCGATCGGGCCGCAAAAAAGCGTCAAAAGGTCATCGTCGTCAAGGAGGTGAAGTTTTCTGTCACCATTGACGACCATGACTATGAGACCCGCCGCAACCAGGCGATTCGCTTCCTGAAGGAAGGCGACAAAGTGAAGGCGTCGCTGCGCTTCAAAGGCCGCCAGATGGCGCACCGGGAGCTGGGCTACGCCATCATTAACCGGCTGATTCAGGACATCGGCGAAAACGGCATCGTGGAGTTCATGCCGCGCATGGAAGGCAACACGCTGCACGCCATCCTGGCGCCCGGCAAGAAGGAAGTGCCGAAGAAACCGGCGCCTCCGCGGCCGCAGGCCGCGCCTCCGGTTCCACAGCCTCAGGCGTAGGGGTGTTTTAGGCGAGGGCGCGCTTCCGCGCGCCTTTCCCTTTTTCCCTTATTCTGCCCGCAGAGCTTCCACGGGATTGACGCTGGCGGTGCGACGCGACGGCAGATAGCTGGCCAGCGCGGCAGCAGCGCAGAGCGCAACCGCCGCGCAGCTGTAGGTCAGCGGATCGAGCGGACTGGTGTGGAAGAGCAGCGACGCCAGTAATCGCGTGACGCCAAACGCGACGGCCAGCCCGCAGACAATGCCACAACCGGCCAGCAGCAGGCCTTCGCGGACAAACAGACCGGTGATGTCATTGCGCTGAGCGCCCATGGCGATGCGGATCCCGATCTCGCGGCGGCGCTGCGTTGCTGAATACGCCACGACGCCATAGAGCCCGACCAGGCCGAGCAACAGGGCGATCCCTGCCGCGAGTCCCAGCATGACCAGGGTGAAGGACGTCCGCGCCATGGAGCGGTTGTAGAGGAAGGCTTCGGTACGCACTTCGGCCACCGGCAGGTTCGCGTCCACCGACCAGATGGCACGGCGAGCGTCGCTGACGAGGCTCTCTGAGCCGGCGCGGGGCGTTCGGATCGCGAAGACAACCCAGCGGCGCAGGTTCTCCTTGCTGCTTTCGAAGTTGTTCATCAGGATCGGCCACCAGGCGGTCGCCGGAGCGTCTTTGTTCATGCCCTGGTCATGCACGTCGCCGACTACGCCCACCACGCGCCGCCAGTCATCCTTCGAACTGACGCGAATCTCCTTGCCCAGCGCCTGCTGCGGGGTTCCCCAGAATTCCCGCGCGAGCTTCTCTGAGACGATGGCGACCGGCAGCCGCTGGTAGTCGTCCTCCCAGGTGAAATCGCGCCCGGCCAGAAGCGGAATGCCCATGGTCGCGAAATAACCGGGCGAGGCGAACTTGAAGAGCCGAAGCGGAGGCATGGAGCCATCGGCGTAGTCGTGATCCTGAGCGAAGACAGGATCCTGCCACTGGCCGCCGTCCATCGGGACCGAATTCGCGTAGGCGGCGCTGGTGACCCCGGGGATGGCGGCGATCTTGTCCAGCATGGCCTGCTGCATCCGGACGACGTTCCCGGAATCGGGCACATCGGCATCGGGAATGTTGATTGCCAGGGTCTGGATCGTCGCCGGGTCGCTGAAGCCCGGACTGAGATGGGTGAGAGCGCGGAAGGTGCGGATCATGAGGCCGGAGCAGACGAGGAGCACAAAGGCCAGGCTGACCTGAACGACCACCAGGACGTTCCGGGTGCGGTGACGCTCGCGTCCCTGACTGACGGTGCGGCCGCCCTCGCGCAGGCCCGTCCCCATACGTGCGCTCGCGTAACGCAGGGCCGGGATGGAGCCGAAGAAGAGGCTGCAGCCGAGGGCCACGAGGAGGGTGAAGCCCAGTACGGGCAGATCGATGGCGATGTCGTGCAGGCGCGGCAGTCCCTGTGGCGCGATGGCGACGAGCAAACGCAGCGCACCCCAGGCGAGACCAAGGCCCAGCACGCTTCCGGCAATGCCGAGCATGACGCTCTCCAGGAGAAATTCGCGGGCGATCCGCCAGCGTGTGGCGCCCAGAGCGGAGCAGACGGCCAGCTCCTGGTGGCGGCCCTCGGCTCGAACCAGCAGCAGATTGGCCACGTTGGCACAGGCAATCAACAGCACGACGCCGATGCTGCCCATCAGCACCCAGAGAAGCTGGCTGACGTCGCCGATGACGTCCTGGCGCAGCGGGCGGACCTCGGGGCCGAAACGCGCCTTATGGAAAAGATCCAGGCTGAATCCTGGAGGCGGAGGGAAGCTGTTCCAGACGATTGGGATCATGCGGGCTACGTCGGCGTTGGCAGCCTTCAGGGTGACACCTGGCTTGAGCCGCGCGATGCCGTCATAGCTGAACTGGCCCAGCGTCATTTTGCTGCGATCGAACTGCAGAGGCAGGAACAGGGCCGGCTCGTCCCAGTCGAGGAAATGGAAGTTGCGCGGCATGATGCCGATGATCTGCCGCGGCTTGCCGTCAACGGTGATGGACTGTCCCAGAGCGCTGCGATCGCCTCCAAAATGCCGCTGCCAGTAGCCGTAGTCGAGGATGACGGTGTCGGGCCCCTTGGGTGTCACGTCAGCCTTGTCGAAGCCGCGGCCGAGCATGGGGGCAATGCCGAGCACGGGGAGCAGGCCGTCGGTCACGTCGAGGGCGGTTACGTGCTCCGGCGAGCCTTTGCCGGTGATGCTGACCGAGTCACCCTGATAGAGGCCGATGTCCTCGAAGACGCGGCTCTGCTCGCGATAGATGAAGTAGTTGGACGGCGACATGTTGATTCGGTCGATGTTGAGACCGGCAGCTGTATGCCAGACGCCGACCAGCTCTTCGGGATGCGGATAGGGGAGGGGCTTGAGCAGCACGCCTTCGACGACGCTGAAGACGGCGATGTTGGCGCCAACGCCGGCGGCCAGGGTGATGAGCGTAACCAGCGTGAACATGGGAGCGCGCAGCAGCCTGCGCACCACCTGCCTGGCCTGTGTGGTCCATTCCATGGGAATCCCCTCGCCTTCGCCCGAAGAAGGTGGCCTTTTGAGTGAATACGAAACCACGCGAGCAGCGGTTCCGCAGAGCAAAAAAAAAAGGCCTCCCTTTGCGGGAGGCCATGAGTCAACTGAGAGATCGGCGATCAGAACTGGTACGTGATGGTGCCGTAAACGGCGCGTGGCGCCCCGGGATACGCGTTGATGTATCCGCTGGGTACGTTGCTCTGATCCGGGAACAGCGGCCCAAAATAGCCGCCGCTGGAGACGTATTCAAATTCGTTGTACTTCGAATTGGCGAGGTTCATGACGTCGAGCTGCAGATGGACTGCCTGCTTCTCGAAGCGGAAGGGAGGATGAAGAGCGGCTTAGGCAGCCATGCCGGGTGTCATCTGCTCTTGCCAGGTTCTTCGCTTGCCCGGGCGCAGGGCCGGTCGGCGATCACGCGCAGAGTGAAGCGCGGTGTTTTCAGGCACCGAAGCGCGCAGCGCCGCGAGCCCTCGCTTTTGCGGCCTCTTCTTCGCGGTTCTTTGGCGGAGCGCTGGTGGCCAGCGACTCGAGCAGGCGCGCGGAACTTGCGGCAATCTCTTCGATGGCCTGCTGGAACGCGGCCTCATTTGCCTGGGAAGGCTTCGTGAAGCCGCTGATCTTGCGGACGTACTGCAGTGAAGCGGCGCGGATCTCGTCGCCGGTAACCGGCGGCTCGAAGTTGAAAAGCGGTTTGATGTTGCGGCACATAGTTCCCGCCTGTTGACCGTACCTTGTTAACGAGCAACGCCGGCCGGTTCGCGCAGCCAGCTATAAAGCGGGTACTGCTCGGTCAGTTCCAGCACCTGCGCCCGAATTTTCGTCAGCGCCGATGAATCGGAGCGGTGGTCGAGAGCCAGCGCGATCCATCCGCCGATGAGCCGCATCTCGGCCTCTTTCATGCCGCGGGTCGTCAACGCAGGCGTGCCGATGCGAATGCCGGAAGGCTTGAGCGGCGGGTTCGTGTCGAAGGGGATCGCATTCTTGTTGACGGTGATGCCCGCCTCGCCCAGAGCCGCTTCCGCCTCGCTGCCCAGCATGCCTTTGGCGAAGACGTCGACGAGCATCAGGTGCGTGTCGGTGCCCCCGGAGATGATTCGATATCCGGCATGGGCCAGGGTCTCAGCCAGGACTTTGGCGTTGGCGACGATTTGCGCCGCATAGGCTTTGAAGTCCGGCTGCAGCGCTTCTCGGAACGCGACCGCTTTGGCTGCGATGATGTGCACCAGCGGTCCGCCCTGCTGGCCGGGGAAAACGGTTTTGTCGATCGCGGCGGCGAGATCCTGTTTGCTGAGAATCATGCCGGCGCGCGGCCCACGCAGTGTCTTGTGCGTCGTCGTGGTCACGATCTGCGCGTGCGGAATCGGGGATGGGTGAGCGCCACCGGCTACCAGCCCGGCAAAGTGTGCCATGTCGACCATGAGGACGGCCCCGACGCTGTCGGCGATCGCTCGCATGCGGGCAAAGTCAAAGAAGCGCGGATAGGCGCTCCCGCCACCGACGATCACCTTAGGCTTTTCGCGTAGCGCAATCTGCTCGAGCTCGTCGTAGTCGATCGTCTCGGTATCTTTGCGTACGCCATAGGAAACGACGCGATAGAGCTTGCCGGAGAAATTGAGCTTGTGCCCGTGCGTGAGGTGGCCGCCCATGGCGAGATCGAGGCCGAGCAGCGTGTCGCCGGGTTGCAGGATGGCAGCGTAGGCTGCGGCATTCGCCTGCGATCCGGAGTGGGGCTGAACATTGGCGTGCTCGGCGCCAAAGAGCTGCTTCGCTCGGTCGCGCGCCAGGTTCTCCACCACGTCGGCGTACTCGCATCCGCCGTAGTAGCGGCGTCCGGGATATCCCTCGGCGTATTTGTTGGTGAAGACGGACCCGGCGGCCTCGAGAACAGCGCGGCTGACGAAATTCTCCGACGCGATCATCTCCAGGCCTTCGTGCTGGCGGCGGACTTCGGCGTCAATGGCGGCGGAGATCTCGGGGTCTTCGAAGGGCAGGCTCTCTGACATGCGGTCGGACATGGAAACAGGTTACAGGGAACGGGGAACAGGGTACAGGGTCCCGCTAATCGTGATCGGGCAGCGGCTCGGGCCACTGGAGCACGCCATACTTGCCGTTCGGCTCTTTAGTCAGTACCGGGGCGTAGAGGCCGAGGAGTTTCCGCGTCCACCAGTCTCCGGTGGCGTGTTTTTCCGCCATCGTCGTAAACCAGTACTGCCAGAGGACGGCGCGGATGTACTTCGGCGGCGCGCCAGGAAACGGATTCCCGGCGAACAGCGACAGAACCGCCGGATCGCCCTCGAGCAGCCGTTCTTCGGTCAGGGGGACAATCTCAGCCTGCCGGAAATCGGTGAGCGACGCGAACCACAGATTCCAGTCAAATCGCGGCTGATAAGGAGCGTAAACGCCGGGAGCCTGGTTGAGCGCCTGCGGTTTGAAGCGGAACGGATACGGCGTCCAGGTCTGGCCATCGTTTGAACCCTGGAATTCGATTTCGTACCGGCCGCGGGTCATCACGGCAAAAAGGCCGTACTGGTTGGCGATCCGAAAGGGCTCCAGCACCTCAATGGGCGTGGTGGGTAGAGGCGCTTCGGGCCAGGGCATGCGGATCAGCTCTGCGAGGGTGACATACGCGATCCAGGTAAGCATCACGGCGGTGACAGCAAGCCGCAGAGCGTCGAAATGGGCGCGGATTCCCCGTACGGGTCGCGCCATGCGCGGCGACTCCTCGGCTGGCTGAAGGATCGAGAGCGCGGGCTCGGGTTCCGGTTCAGGCTCTGAAGCGATCGCGCCGTCGAGCCGGACGCGAAAGCGCTGCGGCACCAGCCAGCGAACGCTGCGGTCGTCCAGTAGAAGAAATCCGAGCGCGAGGACCAGGTAGTTAAGAAAGGCATAATTCGCCGTGAGGATGACGCCGATCTCCCAGGGCGTGACGATGCAGAAGCAGATCAGGCGCATTCGCCGTGGCAGGAAGAGCATCCACACGATGCCGATCTCCATGACGAGCGTGCCGCCAGCCGTCGCAACCTGGAACCAGTGCGGCAGGTGCTCCACGTAGTAGCCGATCCAGGTGGGCAGCGGCCCGTTCTGGTAGTACTCGTCCATCGCCGTCAGGTGGCGCCACTGGGGATCGCCGGAGAGCAGCTTCACAATGCCGGATTCGAAGTAGATCCGGAACCACTCCCACTGCAAAAGAAAAAGCGCGGCGCGCGGCGGCGGAGATTCGACGCCCAATCCTGGCCAGAGACCGCGCGGTGCGAAGAAGAGCGCGAGGAAACCGGCAGCCAGCAGCATCCCGTCGGACTGGTACTCGGAGAAGTCTCCCGCCGAAGAGACAAACGACAGGAAACAGAGGAAGCAAAGGAGGAAGCTCAGGCGCGGCCAGGCATTGAAGAACGCGGCGACCGAGGCGAGCAGGCCGATCCAGGCGACGGCTGTCAGGAAGTGCGAGCCGGATGAGATCCAGAACAGCGTCGGCGCGTACCAGAGGCGCAGCGACCCGGCGCCGCGCGCCACCGCGGTCAGGAAATTCTGCGCGGGCAGAATGCCCTGGGGCCCGATGAGGCCCCTGATCTGAAAGACCAGCGCCAGAAATGCGGAGAAGTAGATGACACCCAGCGCGCGCAGAAAAATCCAGCGGGGCACAAAGCGGTTCCGCGGCCCGGAGTCAGCCGCAAACAGCCAGTGGACGATGTTGCGCGGAGTGCGATCCATGGAAACGCCCGGCGCCGCGACAGAGGCCGCTCGCCGGTTCTTCTATGGGATCATACGGCCTCGACGACTCAGGCGGGCTTACGGCGCAGGAAGAGGAAGACAAACGCCGCCAGTGTGGTGAGGGCGATGATGAACTGCGAGATCACGCAGTAGAGGCACCAGACTTCGAGCACGTGAGCCTCAATGTTGCTGAGGTACAGAGCGAAAACAAGGCCGCCGATCGCAAGGATCAGCGTGAGCCCGCGCTGGCGCAGGAAGGCGGTGACCGCGATGAGAGCGTAACCGATGATGCCGATGGCCGCCACCGGGATACCAGCGACCATGGAATAGCGGCTGTGGTTCACGATGCCGCAGTCCCAGTGGGAATTGATGTCGCAGGGCTCGACGCCATGGTAGTAGTGCACATGCAGGGCGAGCGCGGACACAACGACTCCGGTCAGAGCGAGAAAAATGATGAGATAGCGCATAAAGGTCTTCTGTGCGACAGTCTATCGCGTTAGCGACCCTGGAACTGAGCCGCGGGCGCTACTGGAAGAAGACGATGAGCACGAAGAGGAACACCCAGAACAGCCCCATGGCATGCCAATACCATGCCGCGCAGTCCAGGGCGATCTGGCGCATCTCCACCTTGCGGAAGCGAAACATCGCGATCAGAGCAAACACCAGCACACCCAGCCCGAGGAACAGGTGGAATGCGTGTGTGCCGGTGACGAGGAAGAAGAAGTGACTGTTGGGGTTCGATGAGAAGAAGAAACCTTCCAGCCCCAGCTGTTTCCAGGCGATCCATTGTCCGGCGAGGAACAGCATGCCCAGAACGATCGTAGCGATCAGCCACGGCGCGGCGCGTCGAACCGCGGGCCGCCCCAGCCCCAGCCACTCTTCCATGATGTCGATCTCGTGGAAGAGCTGGCGTCGCGCAGTCTCCATGGTCAGCGTGGAAAGGAGCAGGATCGCCGTATTGATCCAGAGGATCGGCGGCGCATGCATCGGGTGCCAGTCGGAGATGAACGTGTCGGCGGGGCTGATGTGCCCCGAGCTGGGCCGGACAAAGAAAGCGCTGACCAGAACCGCGAAGAAGACAAAGTCGCCAGCCAGACCGCTGAACATCGCCAGGCGGAAACGGATCAGCTGTTCACGCGGGCCACGACGCCCCGATGGCCGGGAATCCCAGTTCTCGTCGCCGCCGCCGCCACCCGTGGGCCGGCGATCGACCGGCGGTTTGCCGCCGTATCCGGTATCTCTGCGCTCGGTTTCAACCTGATGGCGAGTGAACGTAGCCGGCATGGGGGACTCCGTTTCGAGTTCTAAAAGCTTACTCCCGTTTGGGCGCGGTCGAATACCCCAGCCTTTTCAGGACGACCGCACCGTGGGTTCGTTCGTGGACCACTGCGGGAGGAAATCCTGCCCCGGGGCGGTATTCGGCCCATAGACGTAAGCTCCACTCCTGACTATGGGATGCACAATCGGGGACCATTCGAGCGTGGTCGCGCGCCAGGGATTGCCGTCAACATGCGAACCGTGGCGTGCGCTCCAGAAGAGATTGATAAGGAAAACAATCTGGGCGGCAGCCAGCAGGAACGCCGACCAGGTAATGCCGCGCTCCACCGGAATCAGGTTCGCGAAGTGGGCAACGGGTCCGGAAAGCTGTGCGTAATGGCGCGGCTCTCCGGCAAGGCCCGCCAGGTGCATCGGGAAAAACGTGCCGTAGGCGGCAACGAGCGAGATCCAGAAGTGAATTTGGCCAAGCATTTCGTTCATGCGGCGTCCGGTCAGGAGCGGATACCAGTAATAGATGCCGGCAAAAACCGAGAAGACGCCGGCCATTGCCATTACCAGATGAAAATGTGCCACCACGAAAAACGTGTTGTGCAGATAAGCATCGAGAGCCGGCTGGGCGAGGATGGGGCCGGTCAGCCCGCCGGAGATGAAAAAGGAGACGAATCCCATGGTAAACAGCAGCGGGGTCGTCACCTGCAGGCGTCCGCGGAAGAGCATCGCCAGCCACGTAAGCACCTCGGCCGAACTGGGGACGGCGATGGCTATGGTGGTCAGCCCAAAGGCTGTTCCCGCATAGGGATTCATGCCGGAGACAAACATGTGATGGCCCCAGACACCCAGGCCCAGCACGCCGATCAGGAGCGTTGAGGCGACCATGAGTCCGTAGGCCGGAACTGAACGGCGGGTGAAGTTCGCCAGCAACGAGGAAGCCAGACCCATGCCCGGCAGGATCGAGATGTAGACCTCAGGGTGGCCGAAGAACCAGAAGAGGTGCAGCCACAGCATCGGCGAGCCCGAGCCCGGACGCTGGACGATGCCGTTCAGCACCTCGCCCGAAGGAAGAAAGAAGCTGGTTCCCAGGTGGCGATCCGCCAGGAGCATCGCGGCGGCGGCGAGCAGTGCGCTGAAGGCAATCACGGTAAGGCCGGAGCTGACCAGCCAGGACCAGACGGTGAGGGGCAGCCGGCGGAACGACATCCCCTGACAGCGCAGCGTGAGGATCGTGACGAGAAAATTGACTGAACCCGCCACTGCCGCCAGACAGAACAGCGTGATCGCGACGAGCCACAGATCCATACCGGCACCCTGGCCGGGGCCGGCCGCGGACAGCGCGCTGAACGGCGGGTAACTGGTCCAGCCGGAGATCGGCGCACCCTCGGGCACGAAAAAGGCCGAGAGCAGCGTGAGGAACGAAGCCAGGGCGATCCAGAAAGCAACGGCATTCAGCCGCGGGAAGGCCATCCGGGTTGCGCCGATCTGTGCCGGCAGAACCAGATTCGGAAACGCACTCTGCGGCACAATAGTCAGCACGAAGAAAACCATCAGTGTGCCGTGCATCGTGACCAGCGCCAGGTAATCCTCCGGCTTGAGAACGCCATAGAAGGGCAGCGCCAAAGCGGGCCAGGTGCGATGCAGCCGGATCAGGAGCGACAGAAGCGTTCCCGTGATCACCGCCGCCAGTCCGAGCAAGAGGTAGAGAATCGCCAGCTGCCGATGATTCGTGGTGAAGACGCGGCGTCGCAGGAAACTCATGGGCGTGCTCCTGACGCATCGGCGAGCAGCGACTTCTCGCGCCCGGCAATCCAGCGGCCGTAGTCGGCTTCGGGCAGAACGCGCAGGCGCGCCTGCATGCGGTTATGCCCGAGGCCGCACACCTGGCTGCACAGGATCACGTAGTCTCCCACGACCGTCGGCGTGAACTGCAGATGGCCGAGCATTCCCGGAATCGCGTCCTGCTTCAGGCGCATTCCGGGAATGAAGAAGCCATGAATGACGTCCTGGGAGCGAAGGCGGAGATCAACCGGCCGCCCAACGGGAAGGACGAGCATCGAGGAGACGATGTCGTCCGCGCTGTGCGGATCGGTGGGATCGAGCCCAAGGGGATTGCCGTTGGGCGCGCTGACCATCGTTGGCCTGATCCGGCCGTAGACGCCGTCCGCTCCCGGATAGCGAAAATACCATTCGAACTGAACGCCCGTGACTTCCACCTGAACCGGGTGTTCGGCGGGCCCCGCCTCGCGGCGCGCCGCCCATAGCTGGTGCCCGGTCACGTCCATGACAATGTACAGGCCGGTGATGGCGAGGAGAACGAGCAGTTCGCCGGCGAAGAATGCTCTGCCCGGTCGTCCCCCGCCTGCGTCTCGATTTGCCGAAGGCCGCATCCGCCAGAGCAGCGCCGCCACCAGCAGCGCCTGCGCGGCCACAAACAGCCAGAACACGGCGGCCAGGTTCCAGCGCAGCAGCTGGTCGAGCCGGACGCCGTCGAGCGCGCCGTTGGGTGGAAGCCAGTTCATACGAAAGCCGGTAGCCGGGAGCCGGGAGGGTGGAGCATGTTTTTCAGGCTAGCAGCTATACGGGCAGGACGAATTTCGTCGCTTTTCCCGTCAGCGATGCGCGGAGCCCTTCTGCCTGGACGGCGAGCTCCGAACGAGATCGACAAAACGCTGGTGCACGCGGCGATCACTGGAAAGCTCCGGATGGAAGGTTGCCGCCATGATGTGGCCCTGCTCCACCAGAACGGGAAAGCCATCGCGGTGGGCGAGGACCGTGACTCCGTCGCCGGTCTTCACGATGCGCGGAGCGCGAATATAGACCATCTCCAGCGGGCCGCCCGGCAGTTTGGTGTCGCTGGTCTGGATCGAGCTGTCGATTTGGCGCCCGTACGCATTGCGCTCCACCGTGGCGTCCAGAACGCCCAGGCTTGCCTGCGGCGGATGCGTGACCTCCTTCGCCAGCAGGATGCAGCCGGCACAGGTTCCGAACGTCGGCTTCCGGCGAACGAAGTCGCGCAGGCTGTCCAGAAAGCCGCCGCGCTCCAGAAATTTCAGAAAGGTCGTCGACTCGCCGCCAGGGATAATCAGCCCGTCGACACCAGTCAGTTCCTCCGGCTTGCGAATCAGAACCGGCTCGGCGCCGGCCTCGCGCAGCGCCTCGGCATGCGCCTCGTAGTCGCCCTGAAGGGCGAGGACGCCGATGCGGGGAATGGATGCGGGCTGTGTTTCGGGCGGGTTCGACAAGGTTCGTGCTCTTTCTCTCTTCAGCCTAAATCGTGCAGAAACGAAAAGTGCGCCGGAGCATCCAGCGCGCTGTCTCTATTGCGGCAAAGCCGCCTCCGCCAGGGCGGCGAGTCCAGGCAGGCCTACCAGCCGCGGGTTTGGATCAGCTGATTCTCTTCAATGGCCGCGGCGGCCAGGCCCTTCATCGTGCCGGTCACCTGCTCCGCCACTTCGGCGAGAATCTTCGGGTCGTCGGAATGCGTCGTCGCGATGACGATAGCCTTCGCGCGCGACATGGCTTCCGCCCGCTCTTTGGCGTCGTTTTCCACGTCCAGTGGCGTCGCCCGCTCCTTCATGAAGATCCCCGATCCCACAAAGATCGCCTCCGCGCCCAGCTGCATCATCAGCGCCGCGTCGGCCGGCGTGGCGATACCGCCAGCGGAGAAGTTCGGTACCGGGAGCTTGCCGGCCTGTGCCACCATGCGGACCAGTTCGTACGGCGCCTGATGCTCCTTGGCCGCTGCGTACAGCTCCTGCTCGGAAAGCACCGTGAGCGCCTTCATCTCGCGAACGATCTGCCGCATGTGCTGGACCGCGTGCACAACGTCGCCCGTTCCGGCTTCGCCCTTGGTGCGGATCATGGCCGCGCCCTCAGCGATACGGCGCAGAGCCTCGCCCAGATTCCGCGCGCCGCAGACAAACGGCGTCGTGAAAGCATGCTTGTCGATGTGGTGCGCCTCGTCGGCAGGCGTCAGCACCTCGCTCTCGTCGATGAAGTCGACGCCGATCTCCTGCAGGATCTGCGCCTCGGCAAAGTGGCCGATGCGCGCCTTGGCCATCACGGGAATCGAAACCGCGTCGATGATCTCCCTGATCAGCTTCGGGCTGGCCATGCGGGCCACCCCGCCCTCTGCACGAATCATCGCCGGTACGCGCTCCAGGGCCATCACGGAAACCGCGCCGGCTTCTTCGGCGATGCGCGCCTGCTCCACGTTCATCACATCCATGATGACGCCGCCCTTGAGCATCTCGGCCAGGCCGACCTTCAGCCGCAGCGCGGTGCTTCCGCTTGCCTGATTGCCAGGGGCGTTCCTGCCATTGCCGTTGTGAGTGTTTGCCATCGTCAAGCTCCTCTCAAACGCAGCCGGCCGGCAGCGGCCGCCGATTCCCGTTCCCAATTTGCAAATTTGCTGTTGGGATCGTTCACTCGGGGTCCCGTTTTCAGGCGGGCACGGGCTGGTCTGAAACTCCAGTTTATCAAGGTTGGGGCGACGCCTCTTCAGCCAATGGCTCGGCCGGTCCTGTTCAGCTCTTTGTAGAAGCCGAGGTCCTGATCCTTCAGCATCTTCGTGATATAGGCGATCTGCCCGTAGTGCAGCCCAAAGTGCTCCACCACCTGATAGATCGCCTCCAGCCCGTGGACGTGGTAGCCCTGAATTTCCATCTCGGCGATCAGGTCGGCTTCACCCAAACGGTCGAGAATGTGACGCACCTGGAAGAGCGTGCCGTCCAGCCGCGTGAGAAGTTCGGCGCCGGAGACCTGCCCCGTCGCCGCAAACTCCGCGGGTCGGTCGCGATGGTCCTCCTGGCGATTGAAGGCATCGACAATCCACTGTCGGACATTGCCGTTGAGATGCAGCAGCAGGTTGCCAATCGAATTCGATGCATCGTTGGGACGCCACCAGATCTGCTCGTCGGTGAGGGACTCCACGCAGGAGCGAAGCCGCGGCCAGTACTGCCGCAGCAGCTTGTCGCGCGAAAAGCCAAGGAAGAGATTCGTGGGATTCGGGCGAAAGGGCACGGATGTCTCGGTGGTCATAACGGCCTCTTGAACACGATGGGCGACGGCGTCTCCCTTCGTCAAGCGGCCGCATTCCTCAGTCGATGTCGAGCTGGGTCTTCAGCAGTTGGGCAATGGCGGCGCGGCTCTCGGTCCAGACCTGCCATTCGGCCACGCACCACCGGCGGATCATCGCATCGCGCTCCGGTCCTGGTTGGGCGTTCAGCACGTCGGCGACCGTCAATGCGGCATGCCGCACAGGCAGCGGCAGCGCTGGCCACTCCAGCCGGCGCGTCGCCAGCCGCGTGTGCACTTTCTGAATCTGCAGGCCGGTATAGCCGCGCTCCGCATGGAGATAAAGTCCGAGCACAGCAAAGACCCCAGACATCGGCCGGGTGGCCTGGCTGGCGTGCTGCGCCGTGAAGGTGTCGATCGCCAGCTGATGAAGAAACTCCGATCGCGGCTGCGCCAGCGTGTAGAACGACAACTCGTCAAAGAGCGCCTGGTCGCGATGGGACTGGATAGCCGGGCCGGTCATGTGCCTGCTCAGCTGGTGTGGTCGAGAATAATCTTCCAGCCGCTGGATTCCTTTTCAAACACCAGCGAGAACACGCCCGAGGCATTGCCGCCCGCCGCCTGGCTCCGCGCCAGATGAAAGTAGCCGGTGACGACTGCGTGGTCTTCGCCCAGCATCCTCACTTCGAGGCCGGTAAAGTCCAGCCGCCCCATGGCCTCGCGGTTGGGATAGCTGCGCAGATAACGCGCGAGGATCGACGCATAGCCGTGCTCGATGCCCTTTCCCACGAACGTCGTTCGTACTGAGTTCGCGTAGCCCTTCATGAACCCGGGGACATCGCCGCGGTTCCATGCTGCAACCTGTGTGGTCAGCACCTGCCGAATCTGGTGTTCGGGACTATGGTTCGTCGACTGAGCGAACAGGAACGGACCCCCGGCCAGGGCGGCCCACAAAACGGTGGTGCGGTATCGGCGACACATCGATCTCATGGGCAGCCTCAGTGCGTCCACCAGAATAACGGATCGAACGAGGACTCCGGAGGATTGGCGGAAAGCGACAGCGTCCCGCCACTCGTCCCGTCTACACTCGTCGAGTGAAGAGATTTCATGCAAAGTTTCTGCGCTCGGCCACCTCCGAGGCGCAGTTTCCCCCCGCAGGCGCTCCGGAGATCGCCTTTCTCGGGCGCTCGAATGTGGGGAAATCGAGCCTGATTAACGCCCTGCTGGGCTCTCGCGACGCGCGCGTCTCCTCGACGCCCGGACGAACCCGGGCCATCAACTTCTTCGCCCTCACCGATACACCCGAGCGCCAGCAGCCGCAGATCATCTTTGCCGACCTGCCCGGCTACGGATACGCGAAGCTGTCCAAATCCGTCTCCGCGGAGTGGCCGAAGTTCATCGAGCCCTATCTGCGCGACCGGCCCACACTCGCGCTCTGCATCTGCCTCGTCGACAGCACCATCGCTCCCAAAGCCAGCGATGCCCAGTTGTTCGATTTCCTCGAGGCCGCCGAGCGGTCGTATCGGATCGTTGGGACAAAAGCCGACCGGCTCTCCGGCAACGGCCGCTCCCAGGCGCTGAAGGCCCTGCGCGCTGCCTACGGCGAGCACGTCCTGCTCGTCTCCGCAAAGACCGGCGCCGGCATGAAGGAACTTTGGGCCGAGATCACCAGCGTCGGGTAACCACCTCCCGCAGCCTCCTCGGCGTCAGGCTCGCAGGCGCGCCAGCAGCTGGCTCGGGTGCACCGGCTTCAGCAGCACCTCGAAGTGATGCCCCCGCAGCCGCGCGTCATGCAGAAGATCGGCCGTGGCGGCCTGTCCGGAAAGCAGCAGGACGCGGCACGCAGGATTGAGGGAGGCAATCTCGATGGCAGCGTCGATCCCTGTCATCCCCGGCATCACCACATCCGCCAGAAAGATGTCCGGGCAGTGATTCCGTGCCGCCTCGACGGCTTTTTGCCCGCTGTATACCGTCTCCGCCTGGAAGCCCGCCTGCTTCAGGATGAGAGCTAATGTGTCGGCGATGAGGCGCTCGTCATCGGCAATGAGGACGCGCACCCCGTTTCGGGACGAGGATTCCATAGGAGCCCTTGGTGACAAAAAGAGGTCGAATACGGATGAATGTGGAGCGAGTATAGCTCGGCAGCGGGAAAGGACGGCGGAATTTCCTCGCTGGGTGCTGGATCGGCGCGTCTTGGCGGCGGACAGCGAACGACGTGTCCCGAGTAAAACCATGCGCCTGCCGGCGCCAGCCTCTCACCAGCCTCGTTTTGACTTCGTGCTGAGGAGGATTTATAACGAGCTTTCCGGATCGGAAATCGCTCCGGGGATGGCGCGAGGGCGCCGCGGGATTGCCCGCGGGCGTGTTCGCGACAACGTTGCCATTGCCGTGGGATGCTCGGGAAGGCGGTGAAAATCCGCCACTGCCCCGCAACTGTAAGCGCCGATTTCTGCGTCAGGTAGTTAGCGCAGAAAACAGCCGGACCAGAGTGCCACTGAAGCCCAGGCTTCGGGAAGGCGGTTCGGCTGGAAGCGCGAGTCAGGAGACCGGTCCCATGCGCCAAAGCACCGCGTTCCGAGGGGAACGGAGGAACTCATGACGCTTTTCTCACGGCCGGCGCGCCGATTCCTTCCTGCATTCGTTCTGTTTTTCCTGGGCTCCGGGACCGCTCTGCATGCGGTGAGCGTCCACGGGACCGTTACCGATCCGCTGGGCTATCCCATCGCCAACGCCGTTGTCGGTCTGGTCCACGACGGCAAAGTTCTCCTTGACGGACGCACCGCCGCCGACGGCACCTACTCGCTGGTCAGCTCGGCCAGCGGCCGTTTCTATGTCCTGGCGACCGGGCATTCCTTCCGCCAGCTGGCCACCCAGAGCTTCTACGCGGGCGAGCTGGACAACGTTACCCAGAACATCGTGCTGGAGCCGGAGTGGGTTCGCCAGTCGGTGGTGGTCACCGCGACGGGGCAGCCGCAACCGCAGGCTCAGGTGAGCGCCTCCGTCACCCAGCTCAGTTCCACCCAGTTTGAAAACTACGCGCTTGTCGGGGACGCATTGCGCGATGTCCCCGGCGTAAATCTCGTGCAGACCGGCGAACGGGGCGGCGAAACCTCAATGTTCATCCGCGGCGGCAGTTCAACCGCCAACCGTGTTCTCCTCGACGGCGTGCCGATCGAGGACGTCGGCGGCCGCTTCGACTTCGGCAATCTGGCCACGACTGGCCTGGCCAGCGTGGAAGTCTATCGCGGCCCCAACTCCGTGCTCTACGGCTCTGACGCCGCAGCCGGTGTTGTCGCCCTGAACACGCCTCGCGGCAGCACATCGTTTCCCTCGCTGCTCTACGAGGGCGATGCCGGCAATTTCAAGGAGTACCGCAACGAGGTCCAGCTGGGCGGCATGAAGCGCAAGCTCGACTACTACGGTGGCTACTCCAACCTGCAGATGCAGAACTCCGTCCCGGGCGAGGGCTATCACAACGACAGCGAAGCGGCCAACCTAGGCTGGAGCTGGTCGGCAAAGACGCAACTGCGGGTCACCGGCCACAACACCGACTCCGCTACCGGCGTCCCCTCGGGCAATTCCGGCTACTCCTTCTACGGCCTCGCCAACGACGGCAAGCAGCTCGATCAGGACACCTACATGTCCGCGACCATCGACCACGCCATTCGCGATACCTGGAAGGCAACGGTGCGTTATGGTCTGGTGCGCAAGCGCGAAGAGAGCCAGCAGTGGTATCCGGCCGGCAACCTGCTCACCGGCGACTATCTAGAAGCCGGCAATTACTTCGGCAATAATGTCACCGTCGCAGGCGCCAATGGCACCTCGACCAGCGGTCCGGCTCTGCTGAACTACGGAACCGCCTTCGGCTCCATCTATCCATGGAAGCTGGCTGAGGCCTCCAACCGCGACAGCCTCTATGCCGAAACCAACTACCAGCACGGGCCGCATCTCGGCGTCATTGGCGCTTTCCGCTACGAGGACGAGCGCGGCGTGGAAAGTGAGCCTGTCTACGCTTACCGACAGGGACTGGAACGCGAAAACTACGACTACCAGGCGCAGATCGGCGGCCAGTTCAAAAACCGCGTCTTCTACAACGCCGCCGGCGGCGTCGAGGAGAACGGACTCTTCGGCCTGGTCGGCACGCCCCACGTAGGCGCGTCGTGGTACGTCGTACGGCCGGGGCAGGGCATTCTCCACGGGACGAAACTGAACTTCAACTTCGCCCGCGGTTATCAGGAGCCGACCCTCGATCAGCAACTCGGTTCGCTCTACACCTTCCTGGTCAACAATGGCGGCCAGGCGACGGCCGCGCAGTACGGCATTACGCCAATCGGGGAAGAGCAGTCGCGCAGCTACGACGGCGGCGTCGAGCAGAGCTTGTTCAACGAAAAAGTCATCGCGCGCGTGACGTATTTCCACAACGAGTTTGGCAATCAGATCGAGCCGGTGCCGGCGACTCTCGTCCCACAGCTATTGCCGACGCTGTCTCCGGCACAACAGCAGCAGCTGCAGGCATTCCTGACCAACAATTTCGCTTATGAACTGGACCTGAACTCGCTCTCCTGGCGCGCCATTGGCATCGAGTCCGAAATCGAGTACGGCCTGGGACGCAATCTGTATCTGCGCGGCGGCTACACCTACCTCGACTCCGCCGTCCAGCATTCGTTTTCCTCCGATGCGGCCGGGCCGAGCTACAACCCGAATTATCCTGGCGTGCCCATCGGCAATTACGCGCCGCTGGTCGGGGCGCGCCCTTTCCGCCAGCCTCCGCATACCGGATTTACCAGCGTGATCTACACCGGGCGCAAATGGACCGCGGTCGTAAATGCCGCCTACTCCAGCCGCAGCGACGACTCCACGTTTCTCGGCGGACTCGATGTGAACGGCGGCAATACGCTGCTGCTTCCCAATCGCAACCTCGATTCCGCCTACGCCAAGATCGACCTCGGCGGAAGCTACCAGATCCGCCCGTGGTCGGCCGTCTATACCCAGTTCGACAACCTTACCAGCGACCAGCACATCGGTCCCATCGGCTATCCTTCGCTGCCGTTTACGTTCAGGACCGGCCTGCGCTTCTCTCTGAAACTCGGGCCGCGCTGAGCTGATTGTTCACCGGTGGATTTCCGCAGGTCGAGTCGGCGGCCTAAGCGACTCTCGGCACAGCCTCACCGGCCGCCGGCCCTTCCTGGCTGGGCAGATAGACCATCATCGTCGTTCCCGTGCGGGCTCCTTCGGCGCGGCTGCGGCAGAGAATCGATCCCCCGCGACGCACCAGCAGATCGCGGACGATCCACAGGCCCAGACCGGTGCCGACGTCGCGCTTGGTGGTGAAGAACGGCGTAAACATCTTCTGGCGCACCGCCTGGGAAATGCCCGTTCCCTGGTCGGCGACAACCAAACGGATGCCGCGAGCGGCCGGGTCGCGGTGACTCGTTGCCCAGGCGCGGATGCGGAGCCGGCAGTCCTGCGGCGAGGCGTCAATCGCGTTGGAAACCAGGTTCGAGACGATCTGCTTGAATTCGCCCTCCAGCACGTAAAGGGTCAGGTCCGCCGGAATATCCGTCTCCACCTGAACGCCCTTGTAGTGGAAGCGGCGATCGTAAATAGCCAGAACCTCCGCCACCGCGTCGGCCACGGACAGGCGGATCGGTGACGAGGTATCGCGATAGAAGCCCAGCGTCTGGCGCGCAATATGCGCCACGCGCTTCAGCTCCTCGTCCGCGGCCGTCAGGCAACGGCGTGCCGACTCCGGCAGCCCCGGATCGTGGCAGGCCAGATAAAGAAGGTTCGTGACCGCCTCGAGCGGGTTGTTGATCTCATGGGCGACGGTCGCGGCGAGCCGCCCAACGGACGCGAGGCGTTCCGTGGTGCGCAGGGCCTCTTCAAGCTTCTTCTGCTCGGTGATATCGCGCAGGATCTTCGCTGCTCCGACGATCCTGCCGTGCTGGTCCCGCACCGGCGACACCGTCAGGGAAACGTCAATCCGCTCACCCGATTTGCGGAGGCGGATCGTCTCAAAGTGCTCGATGCGTTCACCGGCCTGGATTCTGCGCAGGATTTCGGGCTCATCCTTCTGCAGTTCCGGCGGAATGATCGTCAGGATCGACTTCCCGACGATCTCGTCCGCGGTGTAGCCGAGAATGCGTTCGGCTGCGGCGTTCCAGCTGGTGATGATGCCGTTCAGGTCCTTGCTGGCGATGGCGTCGTCCGCCGATTCGACAATGGCGGCCAGCCGCATCTGCGCCTCGTCGGCGAGGCGCTTCTCGCTGATATCGATTACGAAGCAGTGCGCGTAGATGAGTCTTCCGGCGCGCATGCACGGACTGGCGTCGATCCGGTACCAGCGCAGCAGGCCGTCGCCGCAGCGCACGCGGAACTCGGCGCCGTGAACGGTCTGGCCCGCGCACAGGCGGCGCAGAAAGTCGGGAAGCGCCGACGGATCGGCGAGGAACTCGGTAAACGGATGGCCCACGAAGCCGGCCTCATCGTAGCCCAGCTGCGACAACTCGGCGCGGTTCGCCCACAGAACGGTTCCATCCGCGGCCAGCCAGTGCATGCCCATGGCCGCGCTCTCGAGAAAATCACGCATCTCGCTTTCTCGGTCCGGGAAAGCCTGCGCCATGTGGGAGCCCTGCTCGCTTTCTGAATCGCGATTCCTGGGAACCGCCGGCCACACAACGGACAGCCGCCGATCTTTATCGACTGACATCTTGTCACATCCCGGCGCAGCCTGGGAAAGATTGGGCGCGGTGGGCGGCGAGGGTTGCCCGGCGCTGCATTCGCCGGTGTCGTGCGCACGGGTCGCGGAGGTCTGGGTCATGAAAGGGGGCCCGTGCCAGAAGCAGAGAGCCTTCCCCTGTTTGCTGACAGAAGTCGTTGCCTGTTGGATGGTCAGGAGCTGAGAAAACGATGTCCCGGAGCCGCCGGGGGGTGCGGCTCCGGGGATGGGCTTACTGGCGGCGCGAGGGGCGGACGGCCTCCTGCGCGTGGGCCGCGCCGTTGGGCGGGACCGGAGGCGGCGTGGGCTCGGCGGCTTTGGCGCCGATGCTGAGCTTCTGGCGAAGCTGGGTATCGATCTTCGCAAAGGTGTCGCGGTTGTCCTTGAGGAACTGGCGGACGTTCTCGCGGCCCTGGCCGATGCGCTCGCCGGAGTAGCTGAACCAGGCGCCGCTCTTCTCCACGATGTTGTTGGTGACGGCGAGATCGAGGACGTCGCCCTCGCGGGAGATGCCTTCTCCGTAGAGGATGTCGAACTCGGCTTCGCGGAAGGGCGCAGCGACCTTGTTCTTCACGATCTTGACGCGGGTGCGCGAACCGACGACCGTGTCGCCTTCCTTTACAGCCTGGATGCGGCGGATGTCGATGCGGACCGAGGAGTAAAACTTCAGCGCGCGGCCGCCGGTGGTGGTTTCCGGATTGCCGAACATGACGCCGATCTTTTCGCGGATCTGGTTGATGAAGATCAGGCAGGTGCGCGATTTGGAGACCGTTCCGGTGAGCTTGCGGAGAGCCTGGGACATGAGGCGCGCCTGAAGGCCCATGTGGGAGTCGCCCATTTCGCCGTCCAGTTCCGCTTTGGGAACGAGGGCGGCGACGGAGTCCACGACCAGGACGTCGATGGCGCCGGAGCGGACGAGGGCTTCGGTGATCTCGAGCGCCTGTTCGCCGTAATCGGGCTGGGAGATGAGGAGGTTGTCGATGTCCACGCCGAGCTTTTTGGCGTACTGCGGGTCCAGGGCGTGCTCCGCATCGACGAAGGCGGCGAGGCCGCCGGCTTTCTGGGCCTCGGCAATGATCTGCAGAGTGATGGTGGTTTTGCCGGAGGATTCAGGGCCGAAGATCTCGATGACGCGGCCGCGGGGAACACCGCCGACGCCGAGGGCGGCGTCGAAGGAGATGGAGCCGGTGGAGATGACGGAGATCGGGACGATGGCCTCTTTGCTGCCGAGGCGCATGATGGAACCCTTACCGAACTGCTTTTCAATTTGCGAAAGCGCCAGTTCTACGGCGCGCTGACGGTCATCTGCCACGGGAAAACTCCAATCCGGTGTCCTGATTTGGGACGATTTGCCCCGAGTCTACCATCGGGTTTGGCGATCGAATGAGGCCCTGTCGAGCAGAAAAAACCCGGTGGTAATGGGGCTGGGAGCAGCATACAGGGAAGTCGGCTGTGGAGAACAGGGGGCGAAACTCGGGACAGGGCACAGGCCACAGGCCACCGGGCTCAGGCCACGGGCTGCAGGCACGGGGATCCCCCCCACCCCCCCGGGGGGATTACATTTCCGGATAAGTACCTTATTTGCTTTTAGGTAGCGATTTTGTTTGACGGCTTCAAACGGCAAGTAATTGGAAACAGGGTAGGTTTTGGAGGCGTCAAAACAGCGGGCGGCGGACAGGGGACTGCTTGCGCCGGCTTGCTCGGGGCTCTCCGGGCTGAGTTGCTGATTTGCGCGAGTCAACTGCATCCTCTTTCAGAAATGGGAAAAGCCCGCGCGGGGCGGGCTTTCTTCTTTTTCTCTCTATTAAGTTCAGAATACCAAGTTTGAGCGGATTTCCTGCCACGGATTTTGATCCTTAACCCATTTTGAATCAGAGGCGATGACCTTAGTAAGGCTTGACAAGATTTCCACAGAAGGCGGGAATTGCTTAAGCCCTGGATCTCCGGAAGCTCCGGAGGATGACGGTCCAAATTGGAACCACGAAGAGTACTTCGGGGTTCTGCGAGGCAATGCGAGGGAGTGACGCTTCGGCCCGAGGGGCGTTTGCTTCTTGCTGGGGGGTGAACCTGGCGGATTCCCCGCCGGGGGGGCGGGCTGGCGCCAGACAGGAGGAGCAGCGAACAAGATCGCCGGAACGGCGACGACTCCCCTCACGACATCACTTGCGCATTTTGGCCTGAGCCCGGGCAGATGGAAGCGAACGCGTTACAGGGTGCGGGGTACAGGGTGCGGGGTACAGGGTGCGGGGAACAGGATGCGGGGTGTGGGGAGCAGGTTGCGGGGCTGGGGAGCTCGGTATCAGCCGTCACAGCCGTGATGGGCGGGAGCTGCTAGAGTGTTGCGCCAGATTTCAGGGAAGGAGCTCCCATGCGTGACACTGCTTTGAGCGGCGTCGCCGGGCATCGCTTCAGGGGAGCCTGCAAGTCGCTCGCAAGCCTGCTGCTGGCGTTCGGCGCGATCGCCGTTCTCTTCTCATTTCTCTTCGCGGCGCCGGTGCTGGCGGCACAGGACGCGAACGGGCCGGCGGTGCTGCCGGCGCCGTCGGCCGGCAAAGCCATTGTTTGTATCTACCGCACGTACAGATTCACGGGATCGGCGGCGCACGACGAGATCTTCGTGAACGACACCCATCTGGGGAAACTGCTGAACGGAGAATATGAATTCGCTGAAGTGCCGGCTGGAACGGTGGTGATCGCCGGGCTGCCCAAGATGTATTACGGGGGGATCATCCAGTCCACGGGGGCGGCGCTGGCCGAGGCGAGGAAGAAAGAGAACGAGCGGGCCCGGTTCGAGGCGGAGGCAGGCAGGACCTACTACTACAAGTGGACTTCGGGTGCGATGGCGACGGGGATCAAGGTGACGGCGCAGGATCCGGAGGTGGGGGCCAGGGAGATGCGGAAGCTGCATCTGTCGAAGCCGCCGGATGATACCGACGCGGCGAAGACAGCTCCGGCGCCCGCTCCGCAATAGCGCGGGGCGGTGTGACGGGGGGCACTGCGGGGGAGCGGGGGGAATTCTAGTCTGAAGCGTCGCCGGGAGGGGCAAGCGTGGCGACGCTGGTCGATAGTCCGGTGGCCGTAGTGGCCGACGCGGGGGTGGTGCCGCCTCCGGGGAAGGCTGCGCCGGCGGCGGTGCCGGCGGAGAATCCCTGGGTGGTGGCCATCGCGGTGATGCTGGCCACGTTCATGGAGGTGCTGGACACCTCGATCGCGTCGGTGGCGCTGCCGTATATCGCGGGGACGCTGGCGGCGTCGAACTCGGAAGCGACGTGGGTGCTGACGAGTTACCTGATCGCGAACGCGGTGATTTTGCCGGCCAGCAACTGGTTTTCGCAGCGCTTCGGACGCAAGCGGTTCCTGATTACCTGCGTGGTGGTGTTCACGATTTCGTCGTTCTTCTGCGGAGCGGCACCGTCGCTGGGATTTCTGTTGCTGGCGCGGGTGATGCAGGGGGCCGGCGGCGGGGCGCTGCAGCCAATCTCACAGGCGATCCTGATGGAGAGCTTCCCGCCGAAGCGGCGCGGGGCGGCGATGGCGCTGTTTGGATTTGGCGTGGTGGTGGCTCCGGTGGTGGGGCCGACGCTGGGCGGATGGCTCACCGATTCCTACACGTGGCGGTACGCGTTCTACATCAATATTCCGGTCGGGATTCTCGCGGTCTTTATGATTAGCCGGTTTGTGCACGATCCGCCGTACATTCACCGGAAGAATGCCGGGGCGTTCGACAACCTGGGGTTTGGGCTGCTGTGCGTGTGGTCAGGGTGCCTGCAGATCGTTCTGGACAAGGGGCAGGAGGTGGACTGGTTTGCATCAACATGGCTGCGCTGGGCGACGGCGGCGCTGGCGGTGAGCCTGGTGTGGTTTGTGCGGCATGAGTGGACGAAGAAGGACCCGCTGGTGGATTTGCGGATTCTGGTGAAGAACCGGAATCTCGCCATCGGGTGCCTGCTGATCTTCATGCTGGGTTTCACGATTTACATCACCGTGGCGATGATGCCGCTGTTCTACCAGGAGGTGCTGGGGTACACGGCTCTGACGGCGGGATTTGTGGTGGCGCCGCGGGGGCTGGGGTCGATGATGGGGCTGCCGCTGATGGGGATGATCAGCCACCGCGTCGATAATCGCTGGCTGATCACGATTGGGTTCACGGCGTTTGGGATTTTGTCGATCTGGTTTTCGCAGATCAACACGGGGATCGGGCCCACGACGATGGTGGTTCCGATTGTGCTGACGGGGTTTTTCCTAAGCTTTGTGTTTGTGCCGATCGGGAACATGGCGACGATTACGCTGACCAACGAGCAGATGGGGAACGCGACGGGGATTTTTAATCTGCTGCGGAACATTGGGGGATCGATCGGGATCTCGCTGGCGACGACGATGCTGACGCGGCGGATGGCGTTTCATCAGACGGGGATTGCGGCGAGCGCGCCGTTGTCGGGGGTGTGGTTCCAGCACTACGCGGGGCAGATGGCGCGGCATTTCGGACAGCAGCTGGGACCGGCGCAGGGGCAGCCAGCCGCGCTGGCCGTGATGTACATGCAGCTGGAGCGGCAGGCGCTGCTGTGGGGGTTTGTGGATGTGTTTCGCTGGACGGCTCTGGTGGCGTTTGCGGCGGGGCTGGTGGTGTGGCTGTTCCGGCGGATTAGCCACGGGGATGATGGGAGTGTGAAGGTGCACTGAGGAGCCGCGGAACGGCTCCTCAGTGCAGAGTTTGGAGTTTAGAGTTTGGGGCGGCAGTGGCTGCAGCTTATGTGCGCCGCTGCTGTTCTTCCAGGCGGACGATGCGTTGTCCAGGGTCCGAGATCAAACCGAGCAGGTCCTTCACATCGCGGTTCCAGATGTCCATCATCTGGTCCATGCGCTGCTCAACTCGGTCGATCCGGCCATCGACGCGGTGCAGGCCCGTCTGATTCAGCAGAATGCCGATCAGCGCCAGAATCGAAGGCGCAGCGATCACGACCCAGAGCTGAAGCTGTGACATGGCCACGACAAAATTCTAGTACGAAACGTGGCTGGCCTGGCCAAAATGGGGCTCTTCCGCAGCACTTGGACCCTTACCGCTGCTGCGCCAGGTCTTTCCACAATGCGGCTAGCTGCTCTACGGGCAGCTCTTCGGCGCGGGCTGTGGGTTCGATTCCACATTTTTCCAGGGCGGCTTTGATTCGATCCGGTTCGAAGCCGGCGTTGCGGAGGTTCTTGCTTAGGATTTTGCGTTTTTGGGCGAAGCAGGCTCGGGCGAAGTGCAGGAAGGGGTCGGGGTCGACGCCGAGCTCGGCGAAGCGCGGGGCCATAGTGAGGCGCAGGACCGTGGAGTGGACCTGGGGCGGCGGCGAGAACGCTCCCGGGGGCAGGGTGAAGAGGTTCTCGACGCGGGCGTAGAGCTGGGCGGTGACGGAGAGCAGCCCATAGTCGCGGGTGCTGGGGTGGGCAGAGACGCGGTCGGCGACCTCGCGCTGGATCATGATGACGGCGCGATCGATCGCGGCGTGGGCGCGGAAGAGGTGGAGCAGGATGTCGGAGGTGATGTAGTAGGGTAGGTTGCCGACGACCTGGATTCTTTCGCTGGGATCGGAGCGGAGGGCGGCGAGGTCGGTGGAGAGGATGTCCTGCTGGAGCGCTTCGACGGAGGGGCGGTCGGCAAACTGGGCGCGGAGGCGCGGGGCGAGGTCGCGGTCGAGCTCGATGAGGATGAGGCGCTGGGCGCGCGGGGCGAGGAGGGTGGTGATGGCTCCGCGGCCGGGGCCGATCTCAACGACCGTGCGGTGGGTGAGATCGCCAAGAGCATCGGCGATGGCGGCCTGGGCGGTGGGGCTGACGAGAAAATTCTGACCGAGTTTGGGTCGCTGCGGGTGTTGCGGCATCTTCATTGATTGTGCCCTGCTCGGGAGCGAACCGCATGGGGGGCACCGGTGACGCGAAAAGTTTAGACTCAGGTTTCGGGAAGGAATGTTCTGCATGCATATTGTGTTTGCGGCTTCGGAGTGCGCACCCTGGGCGAAGACGGGCGGCCTTGCGGAGGTGATCGGGTCGCTGCCGCGGGAAATTGCCGCGCTGGGGCACAAGGTGACGGTGTACGTGCCGTATTACCGGCAGGTGCGGGAGCAGATGCCGGAGAAGAAATACGCGATCCGGAGCATCACGATTCCGTTTGAGTACTACAGCCGGTTTGCGGCGATTCTGGACGGAGGCGTGCACGATGGCGTGCAGGTGTACTTCGTCCATTCACCGGAGCTGTTCGACCGCGAATTTCTGTATGGGACGGCGGCGGGGCCGTACCCGGACAACTGGGAGCGGTTTGCGCTGTACTGCCGCGCGGTGCTGGAGGCGTCAAAGGAGCTGGGCGCGCCGGATGTGTTCCACGCGCATGACTGGCAGGCGGCGCTGCTGCCGGTGTATCTGCGAACGCTCTACGACTTCGATCCGGTGCTGCGGAATCGCGCGGTGGTGCAGACGGTGCATAACGCGGCGCACCAGGGGCGGTTTCCGGCGGAGACGGTGGCGAAGCTGCTGTTTCCCTGGGACATTTTCACGATGGAGAAGGTGGAGTTTTACAACGACTTCAATTTTCTGAAGGGCGGCGTGGTGTATTCCGATCAGGTGACCACGGTGAGCCGGCGGTATGCGGAGGAGATTCAGACGCCGGAGTATGGGGCGGGGCTGGACGGGGTGTTTCGCCATCGCGCGCCGGAGCTGACGGGAATTTTGAACGGGGTGGATTATCGGCAGTGGAATCCCGCGAAGGACGGGAACATCGCGGCGCACTACACGCCCGAGAATCTCGAGGGGAAGGCCGTCTGCCGGAAGGATCTGCTGCACGCGTTTGGCGCGGGGGCGGTGAGCGAGTCGACCGCGGTGCTGGGGATGGTGACGCGGATGACGACGCAGAAGGGCATCGACCTGCTGGCGCAGACGATGGATGCGCTGCTGCGGGAAGACGTGGTGCTGACGATTCTGGGAAGCGGCGAGGAGTACTACGAGAATCTGGCGCGGGAGATGGCGCAGCGGCATGCGGGGCGGGTGCTGGTGCGGATCCTGTACGACGAGACTCTGGCGCACAAGGTGAAGGCCGGCGCGGACATGCTGTTGATGCCGTCGCGGTATGAGCCGTGCGGGCTGACGCAGTTCCACGCGATGAAGTACGGGACGGTGCCGGTGGTGCATGGGACGGGGGGCCTCGATGACACGGTGGAGGAGTGGAACGGCGAGGCGCGCACGGGGACGGGATTTAAGTTCCACGGCTTCGATCCGGAGAACTTTGCGGGCGCGGTGCGGCGGGCGGTCGCGGTGTTCCGGAACAAGGACGCGTGGACGGCGGTAATGCGGAACGCTATGGGGAAGGATTTTTCGTGGGGGAAGTCAGCGCCGGAGTATGTCGAGGTTTACGAGCGGGCGGCGCGGGGAAGACTGTGAACAGCAGGGATTAGGGATTAGAGTTTAGGGATTAACGGGCGCAGCGCGGTGGTCTCGCCTAAGGGCACGCGGGAAGATTGTCCTTTTGACTCGGGTCGCAGAGGAACCCTTTTGCTGTCTCGATTTTCTAATCTTTAGCTGACGGTCCCTTTGAGATTGCCTGGCGGGTTGGGTGCGGTGCCGGCGTCAGTGACCACGAAAGAGGAGCGGGTAGCGGACTGCGGACAGCGGTTTGAGACACTAGCCCTTCATCAAGGCTTGATCGTAGAGTCCGAACAGCAACCGCGGGTCCTTCGGCTTCGCGGTGCGAACCGTCAGGATGACAAGCATGGGTAGAGTTCAGCGGGAGACGATTCCACATCTGCCAACAGCGGGCCGATGTGGGGCACCCGGGGTTTGTTCTATAACCACCGTTGTTACGGATTGGTTCGGTGGGCTTTGATTAGCTCGTCGAGGTAGTCCGGCCTGGCTTCGTCGCGAGTGAGGTGGGGGTAGCGTTCGCCGCCATGGTAATCGATGTTCGCTGTGTGGATGTAGTCATCGTTGACGTAGGTGAGGACGATGGGCTGCGATGAATCCGTCGATCCTTTGATTGCGTCTTCGAGGAGGTCGTGCGTGTAGGTGCGGCCGTCGACTCCGATGACCTTCATGCCGGAGACGATGCCCGCGTCGTACGCCGGGCTGCCGACGACGGAGTCGAAGACCTGGCCCTCTCCGTTGAGCTGCAGGCCGATGGTGTAGATGTCACCGGCGTTGCCGCGGCGTCCGGGCAGTTCCAGGGGCTTCGCGTCCCAGGTGAGCTTCCAGCCGCCGTTCTCGATGCCGCCGGTGGGGGCGTTAGGCGATTTCGAGTCGAGATGCTGGTGGAAGAAGCTGGCCCAGTCATAGGGGGCGATCTGGTTGAGGTCGCTGACGAGCTGGTCGAAGGTGTACGTCTTCGTCTCGGGTCCGTTGTTGGGGCCGCCGTGGAAGAGGTGGCAGAAGTCGTCGATGGACTTCTGGCCGTGGGTGACCTGGTGGATGATGGTGGCGACTTCGAGCCACATCAGGTCGCCTTCATCGTAGTAGTCAACGCCGCGGCGCCAGCTGCTCCAGCCGCGGATGCCGCCGCCGGGTCCGCCCATGGGCTCGCCGGTCGCGGTGTCCTGCAGGGGACGCCAGGTGCGTCCGGGACGTCCGGGGCCGAGCGAGGCGGCGATGCTGGCGAGGTAGCTGCGGTACTCCTCGGGGGTCCAGAGGCCGCTGCGCGCGGCGAGCATCGGCCCGAGGTAGTCGGTGAGGCCTTCGTAGCCCCAGAGCAGATCGGTCTCCATGGGCTTTTCGAAGTCGGGGGTGGTGAGGTCGGCGGGGCGGCGGAATTTGCCGTTCCACGAGTGGACGAACTCGTGCGGGAGGAGGCTGCCGACCATGAAGGCGCCGCCGGGCTCGAGGAAGACGCGCTCGGGGAGGCGGCTGTCGTTGGACTCGTGATGCTCGAGGCCGAAGTGGGCCACATGGTCGCTGAGAGCGAGCAGGAAATGGTAATCGCGATAGTGACGTGTTCCGAAGAGGACGCCGGATTCGGCGACGACATTGGTGAGTCCCTGGACGATGGCGGGGGGAATGGCGAGGGCTTCCTCGCTGTCGGCGGCGAGATCGAGCTCGTGGTGAATGGGCTCGCCGGGCGGGGTTAGATCGACGACCTTATAGTACTGGCCGCTGATGACGGGCGAGTCGACGAGGAGGTTGAAGGAGATGGGCTTGAAGGTGATGCGATTGCCGTCGTCGTGGGCGACCGGGAGAGAGGTGCCGTACTTCCAGCCGTCCGGGAGGACGAGCGTGGCGTCGTAGGTGAGGTCGCGCGAGGGCGTGCCGGCGGGGTAGAGGGTGACCTCGTTCCACTCGAGGACCATCAATTTGTCAGAAGCGGAGTAGCCTTCGGGCTCGATGGAGTCATAGGCGGCGTCGAGGTGGGTGACGCCTTCGGGAATGTCGACGTGGAAGGTGTAGACGTCGAGCAGGTCGCGCTGCCAGGGGATTTCCTTGCCGTCGGCGGTGAAGTGCAGGCCGGCGAGTGCGCCAATGGGGCCGTCGGGTCCATGCTCACCGGGGATCCATTTGGGGTAGTAGATGGTCATCGGACCGGAGTGGACAGGGAGAACTTCTTTGACGTGGAGGATGTGCTCCGGCGTGTGAGTGGCGTCGACGGTGAGGGTGATGGCGCTGGACTGCGCTGAGGCAAAGGGGGTGAGGCAGAGAGCGGCGACGGCGAGAGGGACGAGGCGGGGAAGACTTGAGGGCATTGTTCGCTCCGTTGAAATTTCGAAATACAGGGTACAGGGTTCGGGGGCGACAGGCCACAGGCGACAGGCCACGGAGGCCACAGGCCACAGGATTTGGCCGATGCCGTTTTACGGAGCAGCCGGCGGAGGCGGTGGGGCGAGCAGGGCCTGGAGCTGGCCGGCGAGCGCGGCATTCGCCGTCGCGATGTTCTTGCGCCAGGTGCCGGTGAGGCTGGCGGGACGGACCGGCTCGGTTAGATCCCAAAGCAGGAAACGGGTTTTGGCGTCGACGATGGTGAGGTCGATCTGGAACTGCCATGTGGTGTTGGCGAGGATCCGCTGGAAGTTCCAGCCATTATGGTTGCCGACCAGCGGCGCGGTGCTGCGGACGCTGAGGATCAGGTCTGCGTCGTCGGGATTGCTGACGAGTTGGTAGTTTCCCCAGCTTTGCACCGCCGCATAAAGGGCGTCGTAGGTGTCGGTATTGCGAAGGCCGAGCTCTTCGTAGGCCTGGAGAGAGAAGGCGTCCATGCCGGCGTTCGCGATGAAGAGCTTATGGGCGGACTGGATCGGGGCGGGGATGGGCGCGGGCGGCGGCGGAGCGGCCTGGGCGAGGAGCAGGGGAGCGGCGACGAGCAAAGCAGGCAGAAGAAGAGAGAAGCGGAAAAACCTGGACATTGGGAGTCCCCGACTTTCCGGCGATGCGAACATCGCACGTTAGGAGACGAGGGAGGCGGGGGGAAAGACGCCGGGGGAAGCTGGTGAAGCGGTTAGCTCAAGACCGGTTAGCTAAAGTCCGGTCAGCTAAAAAGCGGCCAGCTAAGAACCGGTTAGCTTGACCGCTGGCCGCCATTTAGCTGGCCGCTTTATCAACTGACCGGTTTTTAGCTGGCCGCTTTCCAGCTTCTCCTCAGTGGATGCGGATGTCGCCGGAGCCGGTTTCGATACGGACGGTGGGGCCTCCACCATTGATGTCGCCGGTGACGTGGTGGCGCTCGAGGCTGCCGTGCGTGGTGAGGGGCGGATCGCTGTGCACGGTGCCGGAGCCAGTGCTGGCGTCGAGGCTGAAGTGCGCGCCGTTGGTGGTCAGCGTGACACCGCCTGAGCCGGTCTCAATCTTCCACGGAGCGTTGGGATGGCCGCCGATTTCAATGTCGCCGGATCCGGTCTCCGCGAAGAGCGAACCGTCGACGCCCTGCAGGTGAATGCTGCCGCTGCCGGTGGTGGCCTTCACATCGTTGGAGGACTGGAGGCCGGCGCGGATTTCGCCGGAGCCGGTCTGGAGCTCGACACGGCCGGCGAAGCCGCTGGCTTCAATGTCGCCGGAGCCGGTGTTGGCCTTGAGCGGGCCGCCCAGATCCTGCAGGCGGAGGTCGCCGGAGCCGGAACTGGCTTCAAGCTGCGTGCCTTTGGGGGCGGTGATGTCGTAATCGATGGAGACGTTGCGGATCCAGTCGCTGTGCCGGCCGATGGTGATGACGTTGCCGGCCTGATCGATGGGGGGATTGCTGACGACCTGGTGGACGCGATCGTCGGCCGAGGCGCCGAATCCCCAGCCGTTGGCGTGGACGTGGCCGATGATGTGGACCTCGCTGGAGGAGCCCGGGGAAACGTGCACGTAGCCGGAGCCGGTGGCGACGGTGAGCATGACCTGTCCGTTGACGTGCAGAGTTTTGTCGAAGGTGCCGTCGGCGGCCAGGGCCGCAGTGGGCAGGCAGGCGGCGATGCCGGCGAGGGTGAGCCACGGAATGATGCGGGAACGGATCATGCGAACCTCCTCAGAGTGCAGTGGGAGCGGCCTTCAGCGGAACGGGCGCTGGGCGGCAGAAATCTCCCTGGACACAGAGGGATACGCACGGGCGGGGGACTTGGTTCCAATTTGCCATTGAGGCGGCCGGGACTCGCCGTCCAGGCGGACGCCCTTGCGGGCTCTGGGTCCCAGTCGAGAGGAGGGGACGGAACCTAACGCTTGTGGGCGGCGCCGTTCACACCGAAGCGCTGCGACATTTCGGCGTACAGGAAACCGCGGCCGGGGCGGTAGGGCTGGACCCATTCGCCATCGATGACGAACTGGGGGATAGCGTATTTGCCGACGTGGGTGAAGACTTCGGCGGCAGCTGCGGGGGTGTCCTCGATGTCGATTTCGGTGTAGGGGATGTTGTGGGTTTCGAGGAAGCGCTTGGCTTCACGGCAGTCGCGGCACCACGAGGCGGAGTAGACGAGGACCTGCACGGAATTCATCGTATCGCAATAAAAGCAGGGTGCAGCGAGCGGCGGACAGCGTTCAGGGTACGGAAGTCAGGGATGCAGAATGCCCGACTTTGGCTCGCCGCTGGGCCCGGCGAGGGGGTTAGCCGCCGGGCCGTTGGTTGAGGGGAGCTAGTTGAGGGAGAAGACGACGTTGATGGTGGTTTCCACTTCGACCGGCTGGCCGTTGAGGGTCCAGGGGCGGTAGCGGGCGCGCTGGATGGCCTCAGTTGCGGCGGGGACGAGCAGCGGAGGGCCGCTGAGAACGCGGATGCTGGCGATGCGGCCGTCGGTTCCAATGATGGCCGAGACCACAACGGTGCCCTGGACGCGAGCCTGCTGGGCGATGGCGGGGTAGCGCGGCTGGATGGGGACGATGAGCTGTCCCGAGGCAACGCCGGCAGAGACGCGGAGTGGACCGGAGGGTTTGGCGGCATGGACCGGCGGCATGGGCGGCGCGGCGGGAAGCGGCACGGAGGACAGGCCTGGCTCGCCGGGTCCGAGACTGAAGACGCCGGGGACGATGGGTCCGGGCGCGACATCAGTGATGGGAGTGATGGAGGTGGGAATGTGTGAGGGCGCGTAGACCTCGAGGGCCCGCGGGCGCGGGGCGGCGGTGTTCAGAGGCTGGTTGGAGATGGCGGGCGCTGGGGGAGGGGGCGCGATGAGCGGCGTGATGAGAGTGGTGCGGGGCAGAGCCGCGGGGTAGAGGTACGGGAGCAGGATGAGGGTGGTTACGAGCGTCGCTTCCAGCAGGAAGGACGGCAGCGCGTAGCGGCGGCTGCGGGTGCGAATGCGGCCGGTGGACTCGACGAGACTTTGCTCGAACATGGCGTTCTCTCCTGACCAGGGCACGGGCCACAGGCCACAGGCCACAGAAAAGGCCGGAGGTCATGGGCCACCGTGCGGATTCGGACTGCAGGAGAGCGAGGCTCGAGGGCGGGCGAGCCGGTTGGGCTCGGGCACTCTCTGCGGGGATAGACAACGGCTGCCTGGGGAAGGTTCCGGGAATTTTCGGGGGGGAATCTAGAGTTTGGAGTTTAGAGTTTGGGGTGCAGGCTGATGGGTGCCGCGGCCCCGGGATCATGGCGGCACGGTCGAGAAAGGCGGAGCTTCTATGGCAATGGAGATGACGGCGGCTGCGGTGAAGGCGTTGCTGGGGCTGGAGCCTCATCCGCGGGAGGGCGGATGGTTTGCGGAGACGTGGCGGGCGGAGGAGCACATTGTGGCGGGCGCGCTGCCGGCGCGGTACTCGGGATCACGGGCGGCGGGGACGGCGATCTACTATCTGCTCGAGCCGGGAAGTTTCTCGGAGATGCATCGGCTGAAGTCGGACGAGGTCTTTCATTTCTACCTCGGCGATGCGGTGGAAATGCTGCGGCTGTTTCCCGATGGGACGGGCGAGCGCGTGGTGATGGGGCCGGACCTGGCCGCAGGGCAGTATGTGCAGACGGTGGTGCCGCAGGGCGTGTGGCAGGGCGCGCGGCTGGTGGAGGGTGGGCGATTCGCGCTGCTGGGGTGCACGGTGAGTCCGGGATTTGATTATGCGGATTATGAGTCGGGGAGCCGGTCGGAACTGGTGCGCGGGTGGCCGGAGTGGACGGGACTTATTGAGGCACTGACGAGGTGAGACAGGGTTTAGGGGATAGGGGATAGGGTTTAGAAGGCCACAGGCCACGACTGACGAGAGTTTAGGGATTAGAGTTTAGGGATTAACGAGCGAGAGTTTGCAGGCTGTGGCGCCGTTCGCTTTTTAAACTCCAAACTCTAAACTCCAAACTCCAAACTCTACGGTCAGCTTCCCGGCGTCCAGGCATCCACGATCATCCTGGCCATTCTGCCGATGAGCAGTTCGGCCTGGTTGTCTGGGGTCCAGCTGGTATCGGCGTTGTCGTGGGTGAAGGCGGAGATGATGATCGTTCCGTGCTTCGTGTAGACCGCGCCAACGTCGTTGCGGACGTGATCGAGGGTGCCGATTTTGTCGGCGATGGCCGAGTCTTTCTCCGAAGTATCGATGGCTTCGAGGTAGCGCGGGATCATCTCGCGGTCCTGCTGGACCTTGAGCATGTGCATGGCGGCGTCACAGAGATCCTGGTCCGATGGGATTGAGCCGGCACCGGCGGGCGCTGAGGGCCGCGGGCCAAGCTGACAGGTGACGAAGCGCTCCATGACGGAGGCCATTTCCTGCGCGGTGGTTTTGCCGAGGCCGAACTGCGGCTGGTCGGCGGGCTGCGGGCCTTCCGAGGGCTGATAGACCTTCTTATAGAGCCATGTTTTGTGCAGGCCGAGGCCGGTGGGCGGCGGCGCGGTGATCATAGCGTCGATGTTCTTGAGGCCGAGGTGGTCGATTGCGAGATTGGTGCCGGTGTTGTCGCTGACTGCGATCATCAGCGTGAGCGCGTCTTTCAGAGTGAGCGTGAGCGGCGTGTCGAAGAAGAGGAGGACGCCCGAGCCGGGGACCTGGTCCTGGTGGCGGAGTGTCAATTTGTCATCGAAATGGACGCGGCCTTCGCGGATCTGCTGGAGCGCGGTGTAGAGGACGGTGAGCTTGATGACCGAGGCGGTCGGGACGGGCTGATCGGCGTCGATGGTGACGGTCTTGCCGGTGGCGAGGTCCTTTGCATAGAGAGAGACTTTGCCGTGGAAGCCTGAGATCTGGGTCTGGAGCTTTGCGGTGAGGGCTGCGTCGCTTTGGGCGGAGGCCGGAAGGACGGCGAGAGCGAAGACGAGCAGCGCCAGCATGCGAGAGAGCATGACGCAATGGTACAGAAAACCCACAGGCCACAGGCCGCGGGCCACAGCGCGCGCGCGTGACAAAACAGGAGGATGCCGGAGTATTCTTCTGGCGGTGAGGTTGGCTTATGGCGAATCTGGTGCTGCACGTGAACGGTGTGGAACGGAGGACGGAGGCGGCGAACAGTGAACCACTGCTGTGGGTGCTGCGGAATCGGCTGGGGCTCACCGGAACGAAATATGGCTGTGGCGAGGGGCAGTGCGGAGCGTGCACGGTGCTGCTGAATGGCGAGCCGACGCGTTCGTGTCTGACTTTGGCGTCGGCCGTGTCAGGCGCGAAGATCACGACCATTGAGGGGCTGGAGCAGGACGGCAAACTGACGCCGATGCAGGAGGCGTTCCTGGAGGAGGGGGCGTTCCAGTGCGCGTACTGCACGTCGGGGATGGTGCTGGCGGCGACGGCGCTGCTGGAGCGGCATCCGCACCCGACCGAGGCGCAGTTGCTGGAGGCGATGAACGGGAATGTCTGCCGGTGCGGGACGTATCCGCGCATTAAGGCCGCGATTGCGCGCGCGTCGGACACGAAGCGGAGGGAGGCCGAACATGCCCGTGCATGAGCCGGATGTTGAGCGGGATGTTGAGCTGGATTTTCGCGGGATGCAGGATCGTGTGCGCGCCTTCGAGCTGGACCGTCGCACATTTTTGAGATTGTGTGGAGGCGGGTTGCTGATATGTCTCAGCGCGTCGGACACGGCGGGCGCGCAGGAGTCGGGACGGCATTTTGGCGGACACGAGCTGCCGCAGACGATCAGCGCGTGGATCCATATTGGCACCGATGACCGGGTGACGGTCTACACGGGGAAGGTCGAATGCGGGCAGAACATTCGCACCTCGCTGGCGCAGAGCGTGGCGGAGGAGCTGCGGACGCCGTTTGGCTCCATCACGATGGTGATGGGCGATACGGATCTGGTGCCCTGGGATGCGGGGACGTTCGGGAGCCGGACGACGCCGACGATGGGGCCGCAGCTGCGGAATATGGCATCGGCGGCGCGGCAGATGCTGGTAGAGACGGCGGCAAAGCGGTGGAGCTGCGATCCGGCGGGGCTGGAGGCGGCCGACGGCAAGGTCACGAATCCAAAGACGCGGGCTTCACTGAGCTACGGAGAGATCACGCGGGGGGAGCGGCTGACGCAGACCGTCAGCGGCGATCCCCCACTGACACCGGCGAGCGCCTGGAAGATCGCCGGGACGCCGGAGCCGAAGGTGGACGGGCGCCAATTTGTCACCGGCCGGCACCAGTATCCGTCGGACATTGTCCGACAGGGGATGCGCTTCGGGAAAGTGGTGCGTCCGACGGGGTTCAACGCGACGCTGGTCTCGGCCGATACCAGCGCGGCGGAGAGGACGCCAGGCGTGCAGGTGGTGCGCGACGGGGACTTTATCGGCGTGGTGGCCGACGATGTGTGGACGGCGGAGATGGCGGTGGCGAAGATCCAGGCACAGTGGAAGGTCCCGCCGCAGATTTCCAACGCCGAATTGATGGCCGCGATCCGAAAAGGCGCCGGAGGAGACACGCACGGCGGCGCGGCGTCGGACATTCAACAAGCCATGTCCGACGCGCCGGTGAAGATCGAGCAGACCTACACCGTGGCGTATATTGCGCATGCTCCTCTGGAACCGCGGGCGGCGGTGGCGGAGTGGCAGGATGGCAAGCTGACGGTGTGGACGGGGACGCAGCGTCCGTTTGGGGTAAAGGACGAGCTGGTTCGGGCGTTCCGGCTGCCGCCGGATAAAGTTCGCGTACTGATGCCGGATATGGGCAGCGGCTACGGCGGCAAGCACACGGGCGAGTGTGCGCTGGAGGCGGCGCGTCTGGCGAAACCGGCGGGCGCGCCGGTAAAGCTGATCTGGACCCGCGAAGAGGAGTTTACCTGGGCGTATTTCCGTCCGGCAGGTGTGATGGATATTCGCGGAGCCGTGCGGCAGGATGGGACGCTGGCGGCGTGGGAGCACCACAATTACAACTCCGGGCCGTCGGGGCTGCACACACCGTATAAGGTTGCGACCAAAGTGGAGGAGTACCACGAATGGGAGGAGCCTCCGCTGGCGCAGGGGTCGTACCGCGGGCTGGCGGCGACGGCGAACCACTTTGCGCGCGAGGTCGCCATGGATGAGCTGGCGCACGCGGCAGGGATGGAGCCGCTGGCCTTCCGGATGAAGAACCTGGACGATGCGCGGCTCGAGGCGGTGTTCACGGCGGCGGCAGAGCGGTTCGGATGGGGAAGGGAAAAATCCACGCCCGAGCGGGGCTTTGGGATCGCCGGCGGGACGGAAAAGGGTGGATATACGGCGGCGTGCGTAGAGGTCGAGATCGACGCGCAGAAGAAGGTGCGGATTCGGTGCATCGTGCAGGCGTGGGAGTCCGGGGCGGTGGTGAATCCCGATGGGCTGCGCAACCAGGTGATGGGGGCGGCGGTGATGGCGATTGGCGGCGGTCTGTTCGAGTCGATCCAGTTTGCCAACGGCAAGATCCTGAACGCGCACTTCGCCGAGTATCGGGTGCCGCGGTTTGCGGATGCGCCGGAGGTGGAGGTGATCCTGATCGACCGGAAGGATCTGCCGTCGGCGGGCGCGGGCGAGACGGGGATTGTGGCGGTGGCTCCGGCGGTGAGCAACGCCATCTTTGCGGCGACGGGCGAGCGGCTGAGGGACATGCCCATGGCAACAGGAACGATCACCAGTTAAAGATGGCGGCGAACGGCCGCGGCGCATCTCAGTCAGCGAAGTTGAATCCTGAGCGAGAGAAGGACGAACGACATTGGGGCCAGAACGGGGAGTGAGGCGGGGGCTGGCGGCTGTGATGGCCGCGTCTTTGGGGCTGGTGGGAGCGGGCTGGGCCCAGCAGAGTTACCCTGCACACAAAACACCGGCGGCAAAAGCGCCAAAGCAAATTGCGATTACGTTTGACGACCTGCCGGCGCATGGGCCGCTGCCGCCGGGCGAGACGCGGCTGCAGGTGGCGCAGCGGGTAATCCGCGCGCTGAAGGCGGCGCACGTGCCTCCGACGTATGGCTTCGTGAACGGCCAGCGAATTGAGGACCATCCCACAACGATCGATGTGCTGGCGGCGTGGCGCAAGGCGGGGTTTCCGCTGGGGAACCACACCTGGTCGCACATGAACCTGGATCAGGTCTCGCTGCAGCAATTCGAGGCCGACATCGAGAAAAACGAACCGCTGCTCGAGCTGCAGATGAAGGGTGCGGACTGGCACTGGTTCCGCTTTCCGTATCTGGCGGAAGGCAACACCATCGAGAAGAAAGCGGGGATCCGGGTCTATCTGGCGCAGCACGGTTACAAAATCGCCGGTGTGACGATGAGCTTCGACGACTACAACTGGAACGAGCCGTACGCGCGCTGCAGCGAGAAGCACGACGCGGCGAAGATTGTCTGGCTGGAACACAGTTATCTGCGCGCCGGCGAGGATGACATCGGCTACCGCCATGCCATGGCGGAACAGCTGTTCGGGCACGACATTCCTTACGTGCTGCTGATGCATATCGGTGCGTTCGACGCGCGAATGGCGCCGCGTCTCCTGGCCATGTACAGGCGGCACGGGTTCACGTTCATCTCGCTCCAGCAGGCGGAGAAGGATCCGTTCTATCGATACGATCTGGATCCGAAGCTGGTTCCGGGGCCGGACATGCTGGAAGAAATGATGAAGGAGAAGAATCTGCCGCTCCCGGAGCATCCGGATTATGCGCCGGAGCTGGAGAAGGCATGCCGGTGAGGCAGGGCGAGAGTTTAGGGATTAGGGATTAGAGATTAGGGATTAGGATTGGGCGGGGCGAAGAGCGGATCCGGTGATGAAAGCCTAACTCCCCCGGCTCTGAACGGGCGGGGGTTGCGGCTGTACAATAAGGCAAGCGCCCACGACCGCGACAACTTGCCTGCAATGTTGGCTGGAAGTGATCCGGCGGCGCTCTGAGACGTTGATCCCTATGATGCTTCGCGTTCCCTTGCTCCCTGCCCTGCTGGCTGCCAGCGTGGGTCTTATGGTTGTTCCCGCCGCGGCCCCGGCTATCGCCCAGGGCCGGAATGCCTCCGACACACAAACCCAGCAGTCGCCTTACCGCGGAACGGTGGTGGAGGAGATTGCGGCGCGCGTGAACGACCAGGTCATCAGCAAATCCGACTACGACCGCGCGGAGCAGGAACTGGACCAGGAAGCGCGCCAGCAGGGATGGACGCAGGCGCAGCTGATGGAGCAGAAGCGGGATCTGATGCGCTCGCTGATCGACAACCAGCTGCTGCTCTCCAAGGGCAAGGAGCTGGGCATTAACGGCGAGACCGAGGTCATCAAGCGCCTCGACGACATGCGCAAGCAGTATCACCTGGCCTCGCTGGAAGATCTGCAGAAGGCTGCGGAGGCGCAGGGGGTTTCGTTCGAGGATCTGAAGGAACAGATCCGGGAAAACGTGATCCGTTCGGAAGTGATCAGCCAGGAAGTCGGTTCTCACATCCAGGTGGCGCCTTCCGAGATTCGGACCTACTACCAGTCGCACCAGCAGGAATTCGAGAAACCGGAAGAGGAGCGGCTGAGCGAGATTCTGATTCCGACGCCGAATCCCGACGACGCGACGCAGGTGGCCGATGCGAAGAAGAAGGCCGATGACATCGAGGATCGGCTGAAGAGCGGCGCCGATTTCGCGACGGTGGCCAAGGCCGACTCCGGCGGCCCGACGGCGGCGCAGGGCGGCGATCTGGGCGAGTTCAAGCGCGAAGATCTGCACTCGAAAGAACTGGCGGATGCCACCTTCGACCTGCCCGCGGGGCAGGTCACCCAGCCCATCCGCACCCGGCAGGGATGGCTGATTCTGAAAGTCACGGAGCATCAGAAGGGCGGAATCCAGCCGCTCGATGACGTGCAGAACCAGATCCAGGAAACGATCGGCATGCAGAAGATGGAGCCGGCGCTGCGCGAGTATCTGGCCAAACTGCGCGACGAGGCCTCCATCGACGTGAGAGCGCCGTATTTCGACTCCGGCGCGACGTCGAACGAGATCAGGCTGGTCCAGAGCGCGTACACTCCGCCCCAGGGAAAGAAGAAAAAGAAGCACGAAGAGCGGGCGCGGTTCCGGCAGAAGAGCGCGCGGCGGCAGAAGCCGGAGAAGGAGACCGCGCAGGCTCCGGCGGGTGTTCCGACCCTGGACAAGGTGAACGGCCGCAAGGGTTCTGAGAAAGAGGTCGCCAGCAATAAGGGCACCGAGAAGCCGGGCAGGAAAGAGAAAATCCGGTTTGGTCAGGCGCCTCGCGAGACGCTGCCTTCGGGTCCGACGCGGGAGATCGATGCCGGCGCGGGTGGAGCTGAGTCGGCGCAGCAGTCGGAGACTGCATCGCAGATGGCGGCCAACCAGCCTGGAAACGGTATGGCCCTGACCAACGCGCAGGGCGAGGTCATCGACACCAGCACCGGCAATCAGACGAAGAAGAAGACGCGTCTCTCCGACATGGCCCGGGAGCCGAAGGTGAAACAGCACGAGGCGGAGCGAAAGAAGAAGGAGCGGAAGGAAGCGCAGAAGTTCCGCCCTCCGGCCGAGACACAGCAGCAGGTGGCCACGGATCAGCTGCAGCAGTCGGCGCTGGGCCTGAACGGCGACTCGAAGAAGGCGGCGAAGAAGGCAAAGGCGGAGAAAAAGAAGGAAGAGAAGAACGCTCCCAAAACGCGCCTCTCGGACCAGGACAAGAAGAGCGATCAGAGCCAGCAGCCCGGTGGCACGGGCACGAGCCCGGCGACCAACCCTGGAACCCCGCAACTGTGAGCCGGGTGGGGCCGCGTACGAGATGAAAGATCTTTGGGTGGCCGATCTGGCGAACTGGGAGAACCGGGACACCACCGGATTCTTCGCGGTCGCCGCCAAGCAGGTCCGCACCGGCCGCGACGGCGGGCGCTACTTCGCGCTGACGCTGTGCGATCGCACCGGCCAGATCGACGCGCGGATGTGGGAGATCGCGGAAGCCGGTGAGTTCGAAGCCGGCGACGTGGTGAAGGTGCGCGGACAGGTGTCCCGTTACAACGAAAAGCTGCAGATCAAGGTCGACAAGATTCGCGCGGCGCAGACGAACGAGTACGAGCTGGGCGATTTTCTTCCCCAGAGCGAGCGGGATATCGACCAGATGTGGGTCGAGCTGGAAGGCTGGGTAGCGAGTTTTCGCGATCCGGACCTGAAGTCGCTGCTGGAGGCGTTTCTGCAGGATGACACGCTGGCCCAGGCATTGCGCCAGGCGCCGGCGGCCAAGGGCATGCATCATGCCTGGATCGGCGGCCTGCTGGAGCATGTGCTGTCGCTGATGGCGCTTTGCGATTCGGCGGCGCAGCATTATCCCAGTGTGAACCGGGACCTGCTGCTGACCGGCGTGGCGCTGCACGACATTGGCAAGCTGCACGAGCTGGCGTGGGGAACGAGTTTCGAATATACACTCGAAGGCCAGATGCTGGGGCACATCACCATCGGCATCCGAATGATTGAGGAGAAGATCGCGAAGCTGCCGAATTTTCCTCCGGCCAAGCGGCTGCTGGTGGAGCATCTGGTGCTGAGCCATCACGGCAGGTACGAGTTTGGATCGCCGAAGCTGCCCATGACGCCGGAGGCGATCATGCTGCACTACCTGGACGATCTGGACGCCAAGCTGCAGACGGTGCGCAGCGAGTTCGCGCGAGCCGAGGCGAACGGGCGGTCGAGCGCGGAGATGACCGACTGGGTGCGCTCGCTGGAGCGGCCGCTGCTGAACACGGCGGCGTATCTGGAGACGGAGGAGCTGCGCGGGATCGCAGGGAAGACGGCGAAAGAAAAGCCTCAGGAGAAAGTCGAGGATCAGAATCATGCCCTACCTTTTGAAGACTGAGCCCGGTACCTACTCGGTAGACGATCTCGAGCGCGATGGCGAGACGGTGTGGGACGGCGTCTCGAATCCGCAGGCGGTGAAGTTCCTGGCCGGGATGCAGCGCGGCGAGATGCTGGTGATCTACCACACGGGCGACGAGAAGCGGACCGTCGGCCTGGCCAAGGTTTTGGCGGTGGATGCCGGCGATCCGAAGCAGCCGATGGTGAAGATCAAGTTTGTGAAGCGGACGAAGACGCCGCGAACCCTGGCGGAGATCAAAGACCAAAGCATGTTTGCCACTTCGCCGCTGGTGAGGATGGGGCGGCTATCAGTAGTGCCGCTCAGTGAGAAGCAGTACGCCTGGCTTGCGACGGAATAAGAACTGAATCATCTACAATCAGGGCGGGTTAACAGACGATCATGCTGCGTTTTTCCACAGCCGGCGAATCGCACGGGGAGAGCCTTGTGGCTTTGCTCTCGGGCCTGCCTGCGGGTGTTCCCGTCCACGAAGACCGCGTGAATCGCGAGCTTTGGCGGCGCCAGCAGGGCTATGGGCGCGGCGGCCGCATGCGCATCGAGACCGACACCGCGCATTTTTTGAGCGGCGTGCGGCACGGCAAGACGATCGGGTCGCCCATTGCCATCACTATCGAGAACCGCGACTGGAAGAACTGGACCGAGGTGCTGCCGGTGGGCGGGGGCGATCCGGCAAAGCATAAGGCGGTGGCCTCGCCGCGGCCGGGGCATGCGGATCTGGCGGGAGCGCTGAAGTGGGATTTTCCCGATGCGCGGTACGTGCTGGAGCGGGCGTCTGCACGGGAATCAACGGCGCGTGTAGCAGCGGGTGCGGTGGCGAAGCAGTTGCTGCTGGAGCTGGGCATCGACGTGGCGAGCCACGTGATTCGCGTGGGGCGCGCCGACCTGGAGCGCACGGCAACCTGGGACGAGATTGCCGCGCTGCGGGAGAAAGACGAAGTCCTTCTGAATTGCGTGGATGCTGAAACTGAGGCCCGGATGAAGGCCGAGGTGGATGCGGTGCTGCGGACGGGCGACACGGTGGGCGGCGTCTTTGAGGTGGTGGTGCATGGGGCGCCCCCGGGGCTGGGCACCTGCGCGAACTGGGACGAGCGGCTGGATGGGCTGCTGGCGCAATCGGTGATGTCGCTGCAGGCGGTGAAGGCGGTGGAGATTGGGCGCGGCGTGACGGCGGCCGAGTCGCTGGGGTCGGAGGTGCACGACGCGATCGGCTACGCGCAGGAAGTAAAGGATGGCCGCCACACGCGTTTTACTCGTGAGCAGAACAATGCCGGGGGCCTCGAAGGCGGCATCTCGAACGGTGAGGAGATTGTGGTGCGCGGGTATCTGAAGCCGATCTCGACGCTGCGGCGACCGCTGCAGTCGGTGCGCTTCGACACGCGCGAGGAGACGAAGGCGGCTTACGAGCGCAGCGACGTGTGCGTGGTTCCCGCGGCGGGCGTGGCAGCGGAGGCGATGGTCGCTCTAACGATCGCGACGGTTGCGCTGGAGAAGTTCGGCGGCGATTCTCTGCGCGAGCTGAAGAGGAATTACGGCGGGTACGTGGAGCAGGTGGGGAAGTATTAGAGATTAGAGTTTAGGGATTGGGGATTGAAAGAACAGGCCCGACACAGAACCATGATCAGGGAAATCGTTAAATATCCGGACCCGATTTTGCAGCGGCCGACTGAGAAGATCGCCGAGTTCAACGATGAGCTGCGCACGCTGGCAGCGGACATGTTCGAGTCGATGTACAAGGCGCAGGGCATCGGCCTGGCCGCGCCGCAGATCGGCGTGAACCGGCGCATGACCGTCATCGATCTGAGCAACAAGCAGAATCCCGACGACAAGATTGTCCTGGTGAATCCGCAGATCGTTCATAAGGAAGGCAGGCAAACCGAGACCGAAGGGTGCCTGAGCCTGCCCGACATTCACGAGAAGGTGACACGCGCCGCGAAGGTGAAGGTGAAGGCCCAGAATCTCGAGGGCACGACCATCGAACTGGAAGGCACCGAGCTGCTGGCGCGCTGCTTCCAGCATGAGATCGATCATCTGGACGGTATTTTGTTTCCATGGAGGATCAGCGCGCTCAAGCGCGATCTGATCCTGCGCAGGATTCGCAAACTGCAGAAATCCGGCGAGTGGAAATGAAGCTGGTCTTCTGCGGGACGCCCGCCTTCGCCGTGCCCACGCTCAAGCTGGCGCTGCGCGCGGGCTACGACGTGCCGCTGGTGGTCACGCAGCCGGATCGCCCGGTGGGGCGCGAGCAGACGCTGACGGCGCCGCCGATCAAAACCACGGCGATGGAAGCCGGCATTCCCGTGGTGCAGCCGGAGAAGATCAAAAACAACGCGGAGTTTCGCGCGCAGCTGGAGGCGATTCGGCCCGACGCGATTCTCGTAGTCGCCTATGGCCGCATCATTCCGAAATGGATGCTGGAGCTGCCGCGGCTGGGCAATCTGAACCTGCACGCGTCGCTGCTGCCAAAGTATCGCGGGGCCGCGCCGATCCAGTGGGCGATTGCGAACGGCGAGCCGGCGACGGGCGCGACGACGATGCGTCTCGACGAGGGGCTCGACACCGGAGACATTCTGCTGCAGCGGGAGATGACGATTGCGCCGGATATGACGGCGGTGAATATGTTTCCGCTGCTCGCGGAGATGGGCGCGGACCTGATGATGGAGACGCTGCGCGAACTCGACGCGGGGACGCTCGCGCCCCGGAAGCAGGATCAGGCGAAGGCCACGCATGCGCCGATTCTTACCCGCGACGACGGGCGCATGGATTTCACTGAGCCGGCGATGACGCTCTACAACCGGTGGCGCGGATTTCAGCCGTGGCCGGGGGCGTGGACGACGCTGGGCGGAAAGAAGCTCACCGTGCACCGCCTGCTGCCGACGGAACTGCGCGGCACTCGCCGAATGGAGCCGGGTCAGGTCTTGGCCGATCAGGGAACGATGTTTGTCGCGTGCGGCAACGGAAGCTGGCTGGAACTGGTCGAAGTCCAGATGGAAGGCAAGAAGCGCATGACCGCGGGAGATTTTCTGCGCGGCCATGCGGTCGAGAGCGGAACGCGGCTCGGGGACTAGCCGTCCAGGCGGACGCCCTTGCGGGCTCGGGTCCTGGCCAGAATGAAGAAAGGCAAGGTTCGCGGGCCGTTCAGGCGAATGCCCTTCGCGCCTGTAAGAATGTCCCTGTGATTGCCGCCGCCCGACGCGTTGCCTTTCGAATCCTATTGCAAATCGAGTCTACCGATGCGCACAGCGACGACCTGCTGCGGTCGTCGGAGGTGGACGCGCTCTCGGCGGCGGATCGGCACCTGGCCACCATGCTGGTGATGGGGACGCTGCGCTGGCAGATCGCGCTCGACGCGGAGATTCGCCGCCATCTGGCGCGGCCCGACGCGAAACTGAGTCCCGAAGCCGCGACGGCGCTGCGCATGGGCGCGTATCAGCTGCTGCATCTGGATCGCGTGCCGGCGCACGCGGTTCTCAACGACAGCGTGGAGTTGGTGAAGCGGGGGAAAGAGCGCGGCGCTGCGGGGATGGTGAACGCGGTGCTGCGGAAAGTGCAGGCCGCAGGGCACAGGCCACGGGCCACAGAGGAGCGGACAGGGACTGGCCGTCCGGGCGGGGGCGCGCGGCGCGCGCAATCAGAACGAGAGGCAAAGGCGCTGCCTGGCGAACTGGCCGCTCGCTGGGCGCATCCTGCGTGGATGGTGCAGCGGTGGGCGCGGCGGTATGGCGTCGAAGCCGCGGAGGCGATTTGCCGTTGGGATCAGGAGCCGCCGGCACCTGCCGTGCGGGCAGACGCCGCATCTGCGATCGGTGGCGTTGAAACCGAACCCGGGGCCTTCCTGGCTTGTGCGCGGCGCGTGGTGCGCGGCGATGTGGGCGACGCCATGCGCGCAGGGCAGATTCGCATTCAGGACGAGGCGTCGCAGCTGGTGGCCGAAATCGCGGCGAACTGGCCGTCCAGGCAGCCGCGCCTTGCGCAGGACGAGGGAATTCGCGTGCTGGACCTGTGCGCCGCTCCGGGCGGCAAGACGGCGGTTCTCGTTGAGCGTTTACCGCAGGCGGAGATCACCGCGGTCGATGTGAGCCGGAAGCGCCTCGATGCGATGCGCAGAATGCTGCCTGAGGCTGTCGGGGCACGAATCCGGTTTGAAGTGGGCGACGCGACGAAAATGGTTCTCCGGCCGGAGTACGACCGGATCCTCTGCGATGTGCCGTGCAGCGGCACGGGCACCATGGCGCGCAATCCTGAGATTCGGCTGCGCGTGACGGTGGAGGACCTGGCGCGGCAGCAGGAGCGGCAGAGGGCGATTTTGCGCGCGGGACTCGCGGGCCTGCGGCCAGGCGGGCGGCTGGTCTACTCCACGTGCTCGCTGGAGCCTGAAGAAAACGAGCAGGTTGTCGAGTCCGTCCTGCGCGAGGCGCCCGGGTTGCGCGTGGTCCCGATCGAAGAAACTCTGGACTCGCTGGCGGCGCGTGGCGTTCTCACCGCCGAAGGACGCGAACGGCTGCGCAGCGCCACGGCGGGACCGTACCTGCGCACGATCCCCGGCGTGCATCCCTGCGACGGATTCTTCGCCGCGGTGCTGGAGCGACCCTGACTCAGCAGGCCAGATGGCTGCGCGTCACGCGCAATCCGTCGAGGCGGCCGAGCATCGTCAGCGCCACCTTGTTCGGGTCGAAGAGCGCGGTGGCCATCTCCATTACCTGCTCTTCGCCGACGCTTTCCACACGCTCGAGGATCTCGTCGAGGCTGAAGAACCGCTCGAAGTACATCTGCTGGCGAGCCAGGTTCGACATGCGCGACATGGAGCTTTCGAGCGAGAGCAGCAGGTTGCCCTTCAGCTGATCTTTGGCGCGGCGCAGCTCGCCGGGCTGCAGCGGCTCGGTTTTCAGCCGCCGGAATTCTTCCATGATGAGGTCGATGACCTGCAGCGCGCGGTCCGCCGAGGTTCCGGCATAAACGCACAGGGCGCCCGTGTCGCGGTAAGGGTTCAGGTCGCTGTAGATGGCGTAGACGAGGCCGCGCTCTTCGCGCACGGTTTGGAAGAGCCGCGAGCTCATGCCGCCGCCGAGGATGGTGTTGAGGATCAGCGTGGTGTAGCGCGACGAGTCGGCCACCGGCGGGGCGGGCACGCCGAGGCAAAGCTGCACCTGCTCCAGAGCCTTCTTGTTGCGGAGCTGGATGCGCGAGGTGATGGTCGGCGCGGCGCCGTCGTTGCAGACGCTGCCCGGCGCCAGCGACGCGAAGTGTTTGGCCACCAGCTCGACAAACGCGTCGTGCTCGAGGTTGCCGGCCGCGGAGAAAACCATGTTGCCGGCCTGGAAGCGCTGCTCGAAGAATCCCTGCAGCGTGTTTTGGTCGAAGCTGCGGACGGTGTCGCGCGTGCCGAGGATGGGCTTGCCCAGCGGGTGGCCCTTCCAGAAGCCCTGGGTGAAGATTTCGTGCACCAGGGTGTCGGGATTGTCCTCGTCCATCTTGATCTCTTCGAGGATGACGCCGCGCTCGCGGGCGATCTCCTCGGTGGCGAAGACCGGGTTCAGCACCAGGTCCGAGAGAACGTCGAGGGCGGTGGGCACGTGCTCATCGAGCACTTTCATGTTGAAGCAGACGGTCTCTTTGCCGGTGAAGGCGTCGAGGTTGCCGCCGATGGCGTCCACTTCGCGCGCAATGCGCTGCGCGGAGCGGGATTTGGTCCCCTTAAAAACCATGTGCTCCACGAAGTGGGAGATGCCGTTCAGCTCGGACACTTCGTGGCGCGAGCCGGCGCGCATCCACACCCCCATGGCAACGGAGCGGACGTGCTCCATGCGTTCGGTGAGGACGACGAGCCCGCTGGAGAGGACAGTGCGGCGGATATTTCGTTCTTTGGTCATTGTGGCTTTCTTGTGAGAAGGAGCTTGCGCGGCCGGTTTCTGCTCGATATTCGATGCGCTATGCTCGGAAATGCAGATGGAAACCGGCGGGAAAAGCCTTATCACCATGTTAGACGCACCGGGACCTCCGGGGTGGCAAGGACTTTTCGGCCTTTCGAATGAGCAACTTGCGGAGAGACTGGCACTGTTTCAGTTACCAAAGTACCGGGTCCGCCAAATCGCGACAGGGCTGTATCAGCAGCGAATCGGGGCCCTCGACGAGCTGACAACCTGGCCCAAAGAGCTGCGGGAACGGGTCGCCGCGGCCGGCTTTCGGGTGGGTTTGCCGGAGATTGTGGAGACCTTCCGCTCGGTCGATGGCACCGAGCGATATCTGATCGCCGGCAGCGACGGCCAGACGGTCGAGACCGTGTGGATGCCGGAGAGTGATGGTGGTGGCGATGGTTCTTTTGACGATGAAGCCGAGGAGCCGGGCAAGAATTGGTCGCGGGCGACGATCTGCGTGTCGAGCCAGATTGGCTGCGCGGTCAACTGCCAGTTTTGCCTGACGGCGCGTTTGGGGATTTTGCGGGATTTGTCTGCCGGGGAGATCGCTGGCCAGGTGGCGGCGGTGCTCAAGCGGCAGAACGCCGAGCCGGGGCGGGACCGGATCAACCTGGTCTTCATGGGGATGGGCGAGCCGTTCCTGAACTACGACGCCTTCATGGCCACGGTGCGGCTGCTGGTGGAGGAGATGGGCATTCCCGAGTCGCGGATGACGGTCTCCACGTCGGGGATTGTCCCGGGGATTCTGCGCTTCGCGAAGGAGCTGGTGCGGCCCAAGCTGGCGATCTCGCTGAACGCGCCCAACGACGCGGTCCGCGAGACGATCATGCCCATCACGCGCAAGTGGGACATCGCCGAGGTGCTCGATGCGGTGAAGCAAGTGCCGCTGCGTCCTCGGGAGCGCGTGACGTTGGAGTATGTCCTGCTGGGCGGCGTCAACGACCAGCCCGAGCACGCGGACGAGGTGGTGCGGCTGGTGCGGCGGGCGAATCTGCCGGCGAAGGTGAACCTGATCGCGTGGAATCCCGGGCCGGAGGTGCCGTTCACCATGCCGAAGGCGGACGATGTGGCGCGGTTCCAGGAGCGGCTGCGGGCGCAGGGCGTGCCGGCGTTTGTCCGGCGGCCGCGGGGACGGGATATCTACGCGGCTTGCGGGCAGCTGAAAAAAACAGGGAATAGGCAATAGGCAACAGGCAGCAGGTGTGATCCTATCGGTGGCCTGAGGTAACAAAGGCAGCGACGCACAAAATCAGCAGGAGTGAGAGGATCGCGGCGAGAAACGCGTCTTTGCGCGAACTCAACACAGGCGCATTAGTTTGCGCGGGTTTCCAGACTCCCACGGCGAGCGATGTCCCGAGTGCGCTTGCTTCAAATGCGAGCGCATAGTTCCTTGTGGAGGAGTCGAACACAGGACCTAGAAGCCCTGAGCCCATCACCAATAAGCAGCTAAGCACCGACAGCATGCCCAGGATTCGGTAAATCCAACGGCGGTCCTGAGTATGTGAACCATCGGCCTTACATCCATCGAGGGCAGATTCGTCTTGCATGGGTAACTCAAGTATTTGGAGCCGATGCTATCACCTTTGCTGAGGGAGTTCTCCTCGAACAAATCCCCATGAAAAGTCCGGCATCTCCCACGGCCCCTCGAGGAAACCGTGCTAAGCTAGTCGAATCCTCGACGAAAGGAAGGCTTCCATGAAAATCAATCTCTCGCCCAGCGACCCCAACACGCAGCGGCCGGGTGCCTTTCTCGTCAGCTTCCAGCATTAAGTCGGACACAAGTCCGGATCTGACTCCCAGGCCGCAGCGCGACCTCCTCCGCTGAGGACGTGTCTCGCTCGCGGGCCGCTGCTTCTGCAATCGAAACCAAAACCCTAACCCAGGATCGTCGCCCAGGGTGCCGGCGGCGCTTCCTTCGAGGGCTTTATGAGCCGTTCCCGAACTTCGAACAATGTTGTCCGCACGGTGCTGGCATTCCTCATGCGCCACTGGCGGCGCGAGCCCTGGTCTGTCGCGGCGGTGGCCTCGTGCATGACGCTGGCGACGGTGGCCGATCTGCTGCTGCCGATCTACTCCGGCAAACTGGTGGACGCAGTCGCCGGCCACGCCGGCGGCCGCGCCGCGGCGCTCGAGGCAGCGGTGGCGGCGATCCTGGCCATGGCGGTGCTGGGGCTGGTCCTCGCGGCGATGCGGTATCTCGCGCTGCGGGCGATCATCCGGCTCACGCTGCGGCTCATGTCGCGCATGGCGACGGACGCCTTCTGGCGCGTGCAGCGCTTCTCCACGGACTGGCACGCGAACAACTTCGCCGGGTCCATCGTGCGGCGCATCACGCGCGGCATGTGGGCGGTGGACATGATCGACGACACGCTGCTGCTGGCGCTGCGCCGGCGGTGCTGGTGCTGGCCGGCTGTCCGCTGATCCTCGGCCTGCGCTGGACGAGCATGGGCCTGCTGGTGGCCGGCGGCGCGCTGGCGTACGTGGCCATCTCCGTCGGCATGTCGCTGGGTTACGTGGCTCCGGCGGCGCGGCTGTCGAATGCGCAGGACACGCGCATCGGCGGCGCGCTGGCCGATGCCATCACATGCAACACCGCGGTAAAGTCGTTCGGCGCGGAGGTGCGGGAAGACGCGCGGTTGTCGACGGTCCTGCATAAGTGGGGCCGGCGCACGGAGCGCCACTGGGTCTTCGGCACCAACAGCAACGGCGTGCAGATGTCGGTCCTGCTGGCCCTGCGCCTGCTCGTCATCGGCTCCGCGCTGTGGATGTGGTGGTGTGGCCGCGCGACGCCCGGCGACGTGACGTTTGTGCTCACCAGCTACTTCATCGTGCACGGCTATCTGCGCGACGTGGGGCAGCACATCGCCAACCTGCAGCGCGGCGTGAACGAGATGGAGGAGATGGTCGAGTTCGAGTCGCTGTCGCTGGGCGTGAGTGATCGCGCCGATGCCGAGCCGCTGCGGGTGCGCGCGGGCGAAGTCGTGTTCGATCAGGTGACCTTCCGCTACGGCATGCAGACCGCGCCGCTCTTCCGCGACTTCAATGTGCGGATTGCGGCCGGCGAGCGCGTGGGTCTGGTGGGGCACTCCGGCTCCGGCAAATCCTCGTTCGTGAAGCTGCTGCACCGGCTTTACGATGTGTCGGCCGGCCGCGTTCTTGTGGACGGGCAGGACGTTGCGCACGTCACGCAGGATTCGCTGCGCGCGCAGCTGGCGCTCGTTCCCCAGGAGCCGATCCTCTTCCATCGCTCTCTCGCGGAGAACATCGCGTACGGGCGTCCAGGCGCGAAGCCGTGGGAGATCGAGGAAGCGGCGCGCCTCGCGAACGCGCACGACTTCATCTGTCGGCAGGCGAAGGGCTACGCGACGCTGGTGGGCGAGCGCGGCGTGAAGCTCTCCGGCGGCGAACGGCAGCGGGTGGCGCTGGCAAGAGCGTTTCTCGCCAATGCTCCGGTGCTGGTCCTGGATGAGGCGACTTCGAGTCTCGACTCGGAGTCCGAGGCGCTGATTCAGGAGGCGATGGAGCGGCTGATGGCGGGACGCACGGCGATTGTCATCGCGCACCGGCTGTCGACGGTGAGGATGCTCGACCGGATCCTCGTCTTCGATGCCGGGGAGATCGTGGAGGAGGGCCGCCACGACGACCTGGTGCGGCGGCGGGACGGCATCTACCGGCGGCTGTTCGAGAAGCAGGCTCTCGGGCTGCTGGCCGGGGACGAAGCCGGGCTGCTGGACGAGCTGGATGATGAAGTCGCCGCGTCGTAACGGCTCGTCGGTCGGAGTCAGTCGGGTGCGGTTCGCTGTTTCTTCAGCGAGCCGCGCCCACCAGGCTGCGCATCGGCAGCGACAGCAGAGCGTCGGTCACGCGGTCGGGATCGTGGCGGAGGACGTCGCCTTCTTCGGCAAAGTTGCCGGTGATGCATTGCACGCCGAGAGCTTCGATGCGTTCGATGTCGGCGATGGTGACCTCCGCGCCTTCCGCGGCGTAGCGCTGCCGGATCGGGTCCGACACGGGCGCGGTGCTGACCAGGGCGTAGTCGAAGACGGCGCGGCCGGCGTGCTCGTAGATGCGCTCGATGTGCTGCGAGGCGGTGAGGTGCAGGCTTTCATTCGCCTGGGTCATGAGGTTGCAGACGAAGACGCGGGTGCCGTGCGCTTCGGCCAGCGCCTCGGGAATGCCGCGCACCAGCAGGTTGGTGATGATGCTGGTGAACAGCGATCCCGGGCCGACCGTGATCAGGTCGGCGCTGGCAATGGCGTCGAGCGTCTCCGGCGGTGGTGCAGGATTGGCGGGCTCGAGCGTCAGTTCGACGATGCGCTGGCGGCTCGCGGTGATGTTGGTTTCGCCGCGCACGATCGAGCCGTCTTCCATATGCGCGGCCAGGGTCACGTTGTCTGAGGTGGCGGGAAAGATATGGCCGCGGCTGGCGAGAATCTCCGCCGCCAGGCGGATGGCCTGGGCGAAGTCACCGGTCATCTCGGTGAGGGCGGCGATGAACAGGTTGCCAAAGTTGTGGCCTTCCAGGTCGCCGCCGTTGCGGAAGCGGTGGCGGAAGAGGCGGGAGATGAGCCGCTCGTCCTCAGAGAGCGCGACCATGCAGTTGCGCAGGTCGCCGGGGGGCAGCATGTTGAAGTCGCGGCGAAGGCGTCCGCTGGATCCGCCGTCGTCGGTCACGGTGACAACCGCGGTCAGGTCAACGATCAGCGGTGAACGGGAGGGAACCGCGAGCAGGCCGCCGCCATGCGGAACCCGTTGCTTGAGTCCGCGCAGAAGGGTAGAGAGCCCGGTTCCTCCGCCGATGGCAACCACGCGGAGGCCCGGGGGGCCCGAAATTTTCGCGGCTCGAGTGCTCACGAGTCAGGAATCCAGGCTCAAGTCTAAACCCAAACTTCGCGGCGGTTCTCCTCAGCCGATCTCGGGGTAAAGAAGCTCGGTGAAGCGCGGATCGTCGGCCATATCCACGAAATCCGGATCGCTGCGCGCCTGGATGCGGTTCGACGGGTTCAGCTCGATGGCGCGGCCCAGATGCTCCAGCGCTTCTTCCGCCTGGCCGGTCATGCTGCTCAGCACCGCCATGCCGTAGTGCGCGAAGTCGGCTTTGGGCGAGCTGGCCAGGATGGCCTCGAACTGATCGCGCGCCTCCTCCCACGAGCCGGCGTTCAGCAGCGAGACCGCGTAGTCGTACTGCTCCTCCGGCGTGTTGAAGCTGCGCGCATCGCTGGCGCAGTTGCGGTCGCAGACCGTAATGTAGACGCGGACCCGCTCCAGAATCTCCGCCGGAGCGTCGCGGGAGAGCTTCTCGAAGGCGGCGCGCGCCTTCTCGTATTTGCCCTGCTGCATCAGCTGAACGGCGTTTTGGTAGTCGGAAAGCATGCGGGGCGATTGTGGTGCGGGGGCGGGCTTTGCGGCGGGCGTGCGCGGACGCCGTGCCGAGGAGGAATCGCGGGCTTCCTGCATTCGGGCCATAGGGGGTTGGTACAGCGAAGCCGCCAGTTGCAGCGCAGCTTCTCGTCCAGTCTCAGACAACGTTTTATACGCAGAATGCCCTGTGGCGTCAAATCGGGCCGCCGCGCCGGCCGATTTGCTCTTCGCGCGCGCGGTGCAGAGAATGGGAAGCGAGTGGTTGCGGCGATCCGAAACCGGGCAGTTGTGGCAGCGGCGGGGCTCCTCCTCACGGCGGCGACGACCCGGGCCGAGCGTAAGCCGCCGCCCGCGCCGCCCCCTCCCCAGGAACCGGCCGTTCGCATCGAAGTCGCCCCCCTCGGCTATACGCCGCCGGGCTCCTTTTATCTCACCTATCGCCTCTCCTCCGCGGCCCTCGGTTTCATCGACGACGATCATCTGCTCTTCACCTTCCGGGTCGGCGGCCTGCTCAGGCGCCTGCCCAGCGACCAGGTCGACGACGACGACCAGGAGATTCGCGCCGTGGTGCTGGACCTGCGCACCGGCAAAGTGGTCAAGCAGACGGAGTGGCGCGAGCACGACCGCTCCGCCTACCTCTGGCCATATCAAGACGGACAGTTCCTGGTGCGGATTCGCGACTCGCTCTTCCTTACCGATGCCTCGCTCGAACTCCATCCGTTCCTGAACCTGCCCGCCGGCCTGCGCGACGTGCAGGTCTCGCCGGACCGGAGCCTGACCGTGCTGGAAACCGACGAGCCGGAGAAAGCGCAGGCCCCCGTCGATGCCACCAGCGCGCTCGGAGCCCTTCACACTGTGAAGGTGATGATCCTGCGCTCGGGAACCCAGGTGGCCATCGCCGAAAGCCATGCGCGCGATGTGGCTCGGATCCCGCTGCTTGGCGCCGGCCTGCTCGACACTCTGGAGGGAGCGGCCCCCGGCACCTGGGCTGTGCGGCTGATCCCCTTCCACGGATCCCCCCGGATCCTGGCTGAAGTCAGGACAGCGTGCCGACCCACCCCCAACGCCGTCAGCGACAGCGTGGCGCTGATCGTGGGCTGTTATCTCGATGGCAACGACCACAGCGTGACCGCCGTATCCAGCGAGGGCAAATGGCTGTGGCAGGCGCGCTGGGAGAATAAGTACGTCTGGGGCTGGTTTTCCCCCGCCGAGAACGGCAGCCGCTTCGTCTATGAATCCCTGTCAGTGAACCGGCCCATCAGCACCTTCGACGCGCTCTACCCTGAAGACATCCAGGCGCAGCTGGCCGGCGTGTACGACACCGATTCCGGCAAGCTGGTCCTCGTGCGGGACGCTTCGCCCGTTCTCACCGCGGGCCAGAACGTGGCCCTGTCGCCGGACGGGATGCGCTTTGCCATCCTGCGCGACGGGGCTGTCGAAATCTACGATCTGCCGCCCGTGGAGAAGACCCCTGCGAAGGGAGTGACGAAAGGCGCCTACGGAAAAGAATGACCCGAACCCCTCCCCGTTAACCTCAGCTCCGCTGCCCAATGGCTCCGATCCCGGTATATTGACATCTCACCAGAAGGGGTGCCATCCTCAAGGGTTTTGCCGGGGGTGTTTTGCCATGAATCCGCCAGGAACCACGGTGGGAACGGAAGCTCCAAAAGTGGCAGGGCCGCTGACGGTGGCTACGCCGTATCTGATCCAGCAGAAGTGGGACGCCTACACCGCGGAGCAGCACGCCGTTTGGGCGGAGCTCGTGCGTCGGCGGATGCCCCAGCTCCGCGAGCACGCCGCCGAGGAGTACCTGAACGGCTTTGAGCAGATCGGGTTGAAGGAAGACTCCATTCCCAACCTGGCCGAGGTGAACCGCCGGCTCTCTCCGCGAACGGGATGGAACGCGACGCCGGTGAGCGGCTTCCTGCCGCCCGACGCCTTCTTCGAGATGCTGGGCGCGCGGCAGTTTCCCACGACCACCTATATCCGCGGGCGCGAGTCGATGGAGTACACGCCCGAGCCGGACATCTTCCACGACGTCTTCGGTCACGTGCCTATGCACGCGCATCCGGTGTTCGCCGACTTTCTGCAGCAGTACGGGCGCGTCTGCGCCCGGCTGATGCACGACAAGGAGAAGCTCGAACAGATGGGCCGGCTCTTCTGGTTCACCGTGGAGTTCGGCGTGATCCGGCAAAAGGGCAAGGTGAAGCTCTACGGCAGCGGCCTGATCTCGTCGCACGGCGAGGGCACCCACGTCATTGAAGGCCGGCCGGAGATTCGTGACTTCAACCTGGACCAGGTGCTGGACCAGAAGTTCCTGGTCTCGGAGGAGCAGAAGGTGCTGTACGCGGTCGAGTCGTTCGACCAGATTTACGAGGCCGCGCAGGAGGCGGAGAAGCGGCTCGCCTGACCCCTCTCCGGCCGCGCCGGCCGGGCGGCGCTCTCCGACACCAAAAAGTAACGGTAAAGCCGCGGAATTTGCAGTTCTTTTATCTTCGCGGATGCACAATACGAGAATTGACCTTTGGCGGAGGCCGAAACCACGGCCGCCGCGCGTGCGGGAGGAACAGTGCCTCGGATCCATTTTCAGTTGCAGCTGGCGGAGCTGAAAGACAAATTGCTGGCCATGGCCGCCCTGGCGCAGCAGGCGGTGCAGGCTTCGGTGGATGCGTGGCTGCAGCGCGACGAGGGGCTGTGCCAGTACGTCCGTGAAAACGAGACAGCAATCAACACCGCCCAGCGCGAGGTGGATGAGATGGCGTACGAGCTGCTCTCGCGCGAGCAGCCCATGGCTATCGACCTGCGCTTCATCCTCGCCGTCATCAAGATCAACGGCGATCTGGAGCGGATCGGCGACATGGCGGTCAGCATCGCTACCCGCTCCCTCGACTTGCTGGATCACGATCCCATCGACCTGCCGGTGGACATCGGGGGCATGGCCGACTTTGCCATGCGCATGATCCGGTCGTCGCTGCAGGCGCTGCTCGACGGAGACGCTCTGCTGGCCGAGTCCGTGCGGGACATGGACGATGAGATCGACCGCATGAACCGCGTGGCCATCAACGACCTGGTCGCTCGGATCCAGGAGCAGCCGGACTGCACCGACCAGGCGCTGCCCGCGATTCTGATCTCGCGCAACCTGGAGCGCATCGCCGACCACGCCACTAACATCGCCACCGACGTGATCTTCTGGATCCGCGGCGCGGATGTGCGGCACCAGCTGTCGCTGGCAACCGATTGAGTGGGGCAGGGGTTGGGGTTTAGGGATTAGGGTTTACAAACCCTGATCCCGCCTCATTAGATGAGGCAGAGTTTAGAGCCTGGAGTTTAGAGTTTGAAAATCCGTCCCGCTGTGGGCGACTGCGCGCTCCATCGATCGGCTTGTTCTGGTTGGTCCCGGTAAACTCTAATCCCTAGTCCCTAATCCCTCAATCCCTCAATCCCTAATCCCCAATCCCTAAATTCCAATCCCTAAATTCCAATCCCTAAACTCTGATCCCTAATCCCTGGTTCTCCGCGCGCGGGGGAGGAGCCAGCCCAGCGCTTCTTCCAGCTCGGTGTCCTTCACGTCTTCCACTACTACTGCTTCGCCGATGCCTTTGGGCAGGACGAAGCGCCTTGTGCCGGCGCGGTTCTTCTTGTCGCGGCCGGCGGCTTCGAGCAGCTGGGCGGTCGTGGCGCGGAAGGGCGGCAGCGGTCCATAGGCGAGGATGGTCTTCTCGATGCGCTCGGCCTGGTCGGGGCCGACGGTTTTACGCGCCAGAGCCACGCGCAGGGCGGCCAGCATGCCCCAGGCGATGGCCTCGCCGTGCAGGAGCTTCCTGTACTGCGTCGCGGCTTCGATGGCGTGGCCGAGCGTGTGTCCAAAGTTGAGGATCATGCGCAGGCCGGACTCGCGCTCGTCGAGGGCGACCACGCCGGCTTTCATCCGGATCGAGTCGGTGATGACGCGTTCGAGCGCGGCCGGATCGCGCGCCAGAATTTTCTCCGCGTTCTGCTCCATAAAACGGAAGAGCTTCGCGTCGCGGATGATGCCGGCTTTGACGCTTTCGAAGAGGCCGGCGCGGAACTCGCGATCGGGGAGCGTTTGCAGCACGTCGAGGTCGGCAAAGACGGCCCGCGGATGGTGGAAGCTGCCGATCAGGTTTTTTCCCGCGGCCAGGTTTGCGCCGGTTTTGCCGCCGACTGAGGAGTCCACCTGCGCGAGAAGGGTGGTCGGGACCTGGATGTACTCGATGCCGCGCATGTAGATGGCGGCGAGGAAGCCTCCAAGGTCGCCGACGATGCCGCCGCCGAAGGCGATGAGGACCGAGGAGCGGTCGGCGCCGGAGCGGGCGAGCTGGTCGGCCAGCTTCTCCACCTCGGCCATGCGCTTGAACTTTTCGCCGGCGGGGAGGAAGAGGACCGTCGGCTGGGCGGATTCGGGGAAGGCGGCGAGGAACTTTTTGCCCCAGAGAGCCCAGATCTCTGGCGACGTGACGATGAACGCCTGGCCTTTGGCGGACTTTTGAACGGTCCGGGCCAGATCGGGGAAGAGGTTGCGCCCGACGTAGACGGGGTACTTCGCCGAGGGAGTCTGGACGGTGAGCGCCGGTTTCATGAAGGCAGGGTACAGGGTACGGGGTGCGGGGTACAGCCGGGAGGAGGCAGGAGCTGGGAGCCGGGAGGCCGCGGCGCGGGAAAATTGATTTTTGCGATTTGTTAAGTGTTGTGCTTTGTGGCGATTGGATTCGGGGTTGAGGGGCTCATCCGCTCTTATGCCTGCCAGCGGGGCAGCCGCTTCACTGCAATGCTCGGGAGCGGGCTGGTGGAGGCGGAAATAAAAAAACACATTAACTTTGAGCAAGTCTTTCGTTTCCACAGACTTGCGCATTTCCAGAGGAACCCCCTCAAGGTAAGTCTTTGCGGATGCTTTACTTCCGAGGGGGCTCCTCGGGTTCGGCGGCGCGGCGAGTTGGTTGGCGGGCTTCATCGTGAGCAAAAGCAAAAGCCCGCGCGGGGGCGGGCTTTTTTGTTTTTTCCATCTAAGTTCAGAATACCAAACTCAGACGGATTTACTGCCAAAATCGGCGGCTTGGAAGTATTGTGGCATGAGTTAGTTACCGATGGTAACGGTACGAAGGGGACTTGACGAGATTTCCACAGAGAGGGGCAAAAGGCCACAGGGCCACGGGCCACAGGCCACAGGGCCACACAGGGCCACAGGGCCACAGGCCACAGGTCCACAGGCGGGATTACCGGGGGTGCATTACGAGGGTTGAATGACCGGGGTGCGCGGGCCCCACGCCCTTCCGCGCACAGGTGTGACATTTGCTACAGAACCGGTCGCGGGATTGCGGCATCCTTCATCGCAAGACGGTAGTTCGAATCCGATGACCGCGAGGCAGCCATGAACGACCTTTGCACCCTGGCCCATTACAAAGAAGAAGATCTTTCCAACCATGCCGTATCGATGGCGGTGATGGCGTGGGTGCTGCGGCACGCGAATGCGAGCGGATCGGCGCTGGACCGGGCAGCCTTTCACCGGGCGGCGGACCTGGCGCTGGTGCTGTTTCGCGAAGAGGAGCGGCGGTTCGCGTCAGCGGACGCGTCGGCGCCGCTGCTGGACGCGGTCTACCTGAAGGCGTTCGTGCCGGAGCCGGGCGAGGCGTTTGGCTCCGATGAGTGCGACGAGGACGACGAAGAAGCCGGACACGCGGAGCATCGGGCGGCGACGGCGGTGGCGGCGCGGTTCCAGCGGGAAGTGCTGCGGCGGATCCATCAGCGGCCGGTGGAGACGCGGGTGGGGTGCGAGGAGCTGGCGTGGTGAAGAGCAGGGATTAGGGGTTGGGGATTAGGGATTTGGGTGCGGGGTACCGTTGGATCTCGGCCGGTTGACAGCACCCTCATTTGCTGCGGGCGCTCTCAGGATTTCCTCGTAAGGGATCGGGCTGCTGAAGTCATATCGCATCGAGTGGCTTTGCCACCAGTCGCGATTCTGCTTCTGCCACGCGTCATGCTGCGAGTGGTTATGGGGCAGTGCAGTGGGCTCGGCAAAGCCGGCAGGAGGGGCATCCTTAAAACGTTTGACTTTCATTGGGGGTCCCTGGAAGAGATGCGGCGAACCGGCGTTCTTCGAGCAGAATACAGGATTCGATGTTGGTTGATGACGAACCCCGGCGGCGCATCGGGACTGGGTGGTTGCGCTGGTCCTCGCTCAGCCGATCCTATTGCCTGGCTCTTCCGCCTGCCGTCCTGGGTTTTTTCGCGGGACTTCTCTTCGCGTGGTCGATGGCGTATTCGGTCTGGACGAGGCCGCCTTTGAAGGTCTGGGTGGCGACGTGGCGGAGGGGGATGTCGCGGGGGATGGCTCCGAAGAGGGAGATGCCTTCTCCAATGAGGACGGGGACGCGGGTGACGATGAGGCGATCGATGAGGGCGGCGGCGAGGAACTGCTGGATGGTCTGGCCTCCGTCGACGTAGACGTGCTGGAAGCCGCGGTCTTCGAGCTGGGCGGCGACGGCGCGGGGATCGCCGGCGATGGCTTCGACGACGGCGCCCTCGAGGGAAGAGAAGTCGGGCTGGCGGTGGGTGAGGACGAAGACGGGCTTCTTTCCGTAGCCCCAGGGACCGGGGAAGGCGCGAGCGACGTTAAAGGTGCGGCGGCCGATGAGGATGGCATCGACACTGGACCAGAACTCGTCAAAGCCGTGGGGGCCCTGGCCGGGGGTGTCGAGGAAGTCGAAGGTGTGGTCGGGACGGGCGAGAAAGCCGTCGACGCTGACGCCGCAAAAGACGGAGAGTTTCATGAGGGGAAACTCCGGGGCGGGACGGAGAACGGGAGGAGTTGGTTCCTGAGTGTAGAGGCGGACGGGCGGCGGGGCAAGAATTTTGATGAAGGAGCTATGCGGAACGCCCTGGCCAGGACGCCAGAGCGGGACGCCAGGGGCAGGACGCCAGGAGCAGCGCGGGGTGCGCTGGTCGGAGGGGTTACTAAAGGGGGCAGACCGGCATGGGTTGACGCTTCGGTCGACGGAAGCGGTCCCCTTACACTTGATTCGTCCGCGTCTCGCTTACACCCACGGTGTATCGAACGGTTCGCGGATGGGCCACTTGGGGGCTCCGCTCAGGGCGGAGCCCTCACGCTTTCTGAGCTGGGCGATTTCGGCTCCGGGGTTGCCGGCGATGTGGGGGCGGCGGGCGCAGAGGGAAGTGCCTGATTCCGGGACGGCGGCGGGATTGTTTGGTGGGCGCAGCAGGATTCGAACCTACGACTTCCACCGTGTGAAGGTGGCTTCGTACCAGCCGGAAGCTGATTTTAAAGGCGTTAATTCTCGGCCGGGTGGTGAGAAACCGGTAGAATCGGCCCATTTTGCTACCAATTTGCTACCAAACTTCGCGCAGTGGGCATTGGGCTGATCGTGGGGGGTCAGCCAACTGCATAGCAGGCAAATAAGTTGGTCGGGTGGGGGGATCGCCGACCGACGAGTCCGGTCGCAAGAGAAAGGAGAAGGCCCAGAGTGAGGGGGATCATCGTGGGTACGGCGACCGTTCACAATCCGGAGACTGGAATAGCGGAGACGGGCCGATAAAAGTGACTCGGCGTAGCTTTGGCAATAACCGGATACCGGAAGCACAAGGGAGAACATCAGGAAGCACCTGAGCATAGCAATCCCTCCGAACATCAGACGATTCTGTTTCGCTCGCTGGACACAACCAACCGCCAAACGCCTGCGCTCAGAGGGAGTTACCTGTCCGGCGGAGTGGCAGGCAGTACGGCTTCAGGAGCAATGGCGGAAAGTTCATCCGAGCTAATGAATGCTGGCACGCGGGGAGAGGGTGGTTTGAAATCAGGCTCGTAGAGAACCCAAACTGTACGAGCGCGGGTTACGGGTGCGCCCGACACAAAAACGTCTTCCTGGCCATTAAGTTCGAACGTGATGCGATTCAAGCGAACATTTGCTTCGACCGCCCCTTTCATTGGTTCCAAGGAAAGCAGGTATCTGCCCTGCGGCGGGATGTAGACCTGAATGGCGTCGCCGGGAGCGGTCGCTTTGGCGCTATCACCGATCTCACCGATCTCCTGCTTGTCCCGAAGCAATAACGGCGAAACGACGCGCAGTTCTTCGGCGTTGGGGTCCATGGTCTCTCCCATGAGCGCGGGATTGTGATAGAAGACCGGCGTGTGATCCATCCACTGCCCAGTGACGACAAGGGTCCCCACATCCTGCATGTCAATTTTGAGAGTCTGGCCAGGCTCGAACCAGTACTGGGACTGCGGCTGACTCCTCACCTCGGCGACCCCCATGCGATTATGGGCATCTGCCGATAATGGGTTGGCTTTGGAGCGGAAGCCCAGTTGGACGCGATCGCCACTACGCGCCAGCAGCTCAAATTGGAAACCGGCGATTTTCTGATTCATTGGCCCGATGACGGTCCAGGGCTGGGAACCGCTTCGCGTCGTATCGAAGACACCGGTGTAAGGATGGTCTTGTCCTGACCGCTCAACATTGAGAACCAGGACGTTGCCGCTGGAGTGGGCCGCGACACCCATCACCGTGAGCGAGGTGGCCAGAACAACGACCACGAGGATCATCAGGGCAAAAGTAAACTTTGATATTTTCATCGGCTCACGTCCTTTTCGCCAAAAGGCCTGGCGCTGGTGCGCCTTGGGCTCCAATTGGAGCGTTGGCGCCGTTTGAGAGGTCTCAATACTCGCGAAGCGCCGGAGTTCTGCACCCATCTCGACATAGTCGTGGAGAAGCAACCTGCAAGACTCGCACGTGTCGATATGCATGGCCGCGTCCCGCGGGATGGTTTCGCCATCGAGGAGGGCGGAGACGAATTCGGCGGCCTCTTTGCAGGTCACGAGCGGCCTCCTTTCATCTGTCGTGCGCCTTGCCAGATCGCGCGCAAGGATTGGCGCGCGGCGAAGAGGCGCGAACGGACAGTGCCGAGGGGAATGTCAAGAATGGTGGCCAGCTCGGCGTAGGATCGACCCTCGATTTCGCGGAGCCAGATAATCGAGCGCTCGTCAGCTGTGAGTCGTTTCAGTGCATCGGCCACAATTGAGCGTGTCTCCGAAAGCGGCTGAGAAGGTTCACCTTCCAAAGGCTGCATATCCTGATCAATTGAGTCGACGGGGCGCTGTCTGCGCCACCATTCAGCAGCCTGCTTGTGAGCTATCCCGAAGAGCCAGACTCGAAGCGTTCCGCGATCAGGATCGAAGCCCTGAGGACGGCACCAGATTTGAGTGTAGATATCCTGCATGAGGTCGTCCGCCGATTGAGGAGAACCGGTACGACGATGAAGGAATGCCCGCAGGCGCGGAGCCGTTTCCCGATACCAGGCCTCGAAAGCGTCGGCATCACCTGCGGAGATCCTCTTCCAGAGTTCCCGGTCGTTGTGCAAATAGCGTCTCCACTGACTAATTCGGGCCGAAGGCGGAAAAAGTTCGGAACTAAGGGAAGAATCTTCGCAGAGGGAACCTATGCGTCGCTCAGGGTTGTGGGTACGGCTATGAGTTGTTTTTCCGCTAGGATCGATCGTTGGCGGGTGGTCGACCATACGCAAATTACGCATGTGACAACAGTGCGCCCCGTTGTTTGGCAAATCGTAATTAATTGGTATGGTCCGCCGCCTCTAGCCCTTCGGGGATATTAAGAGGTGAGCATTTTGTAAGGCTGAGAGTTGGATTCCATCGCTGCGTGGCGCGCGAGGCAAGCAGATAGTGGTGCCGGCGGAAGACGAGCTTCTCGACTTGGTTCCAGGTGCCCCGTGCCATGCGGTCGTAGTTTGTTTGGCGGGCCACGCATTGGTGTAGAGATCACCGCGGAGCCGGGTCGCGTTCGTCATCGCGTGAAATCCGAGACGTGCATCGACCGTCAAATCGCGCGCGGCAATCTACGAATCGGTTTTTTTCGTAGGCACGAGGAGACTCGAACTCCTGACCTCTACCGTGTCAAGGTAGTGGAACAATAGCCGGCTATTGATTCTAAAGGCGTTATTTGTCGCCTACGTCGTTAGAAACCGACTCAGTCGGCGTTATTTGCTACCAGTTTGCTACCAAAATAATCCGACCAGTGGGCACAAGGGCTGACCGTGGGGGATCAGCCCTACTCCTAGGGTGAAGTCTTTGATCTTGCTCTAGGGTGGTGCCGAAAACCGAGACGCTACCATGGAGGGAAGAAATGAAGCGCCCCAGCCTCTTTAATCACGAGAAGCGCATTGCGGCTTTGGAAGAATCTGGATGTCGCTGCAATCTCGTCGAGGAGATGTCAACGCTTGCGAATCATTTCAACGATGAGTTGGAAAAGGTAAGGAGCGGGAGGGTATGGTGCTGGGTCGCCATCATATGGTTGTTCGCCGCGGTGGTGGGGCTCGGCTACATCCTCAAGTATGGAAGCTTCCCATGAACCCTCTTCCCGACGACTTTTTCGATTGGTTGCAGATCGCGAAGAATGCTCTGAATGCCGCCCTTTCCGGTATCGAGACCGGGACAGCTCCTGAGCAAGTTGCCGGTGCGGTTGTCGGCACGGTTTTGGATGAGGCGAAATCCGCCGGCCTTCAGATCGCGCATGCGACTCATCCTGGGCTGTCGCTCTCCCCGTGTCCAGATGGGAAGACAGGACGCTTACCAATCCCCGAAGCCCCGCAGGGGTTCAAGAAGCAATTTCGTCTGCGCAGCGCGCAACGAAATCTGTCTTGTTGAAGGGATTGACGGGATGAGCGGGTGTGGCTCAGGAGTGGATGATCTTGTCCACCTTTGTGCCGGTGCGCCAGCGGTCCATTAATTCGCTATACCCGAGCGGACTAAAGGTACCTGGCGGCGGCCAATGGATGACTGGGGCGCTTTGTGGTTCGATCTGAACGAGGAGATTGTTCCAATCCCCACCCTTCACGGGGAGATTGAACCCGGCGAGTCCGGAAGGGATTTCCTTAAAACGAAAGCTCAGCATCTGGGCCACGAAACTCTCGTTGAGAAGAGTCACACATGAGCCTCCTCCGACACGATTCGGAGGGAAGTCAAGCGTGAAGTCATAGCCGTCGGCCACCCGGTGCGGCTCGTCGATGCGACCCAGCCATATGCTGGTGAGGTCGGGAATCTTATAGTGTTTGGCAAGGGCAACACCCTCGCTCTTCGAAAAGAAGGCGTTGTCTGCATTCCGTCCCTTGGTTGAGTCCCATAGGAAGGCCATTTTCGCTACCCACACCGCGATCAGACGCTGCTGTTCAAGGTCAAGTGCGAAAGTTCTTCCGTCAAACATCGGTTCGAGAATTGGCTTGACCTTACCCTCAAGGTCGCTCATCCATCCGGAATTGCATGCTTTGCAGACTCGCTTGGTGGTCAATTCGGTGCCGTTCAGAATCACGTCGGGGACTCCGGCGCGCTTCAACCTAAATGGGCCGAAATCTTTTCGGGCGAGTACCCACTGCGGCCAGATGTGTTCCCGGCTACCCGCGGGTTTGCCGCAAAAGATGCATTCGTTAGCCATGGCACCGAATTATAGAAGTGTTGCCTGCGGCAGCAGGGAACAGGCAGCGAAGCGGAGCGTAAGCCTATTTCGGTCCCCGCTCCATCCTCCTGAGCAACTCGTCGAGGCGGATCGATACTTGAGGGCGTCCCGGGCGCTGGACCTTGACGATTTGGTCTTGCCGAATGCCAAAGAGCCTCGCGGCAGCGCGGATGAGGGAAGCGTCGTTTTTGGGGTCGGACATCGGCTCGTTGTAGCGCGAGAACGGGCGATCGGCAACTGTTGCGTCAAATCCTCTCGATATCCCAATTGTCCAAATATTTGGCGATGATTTCGCGCTCAGCCTTCATGATCGGAAGGCGGGATTGGTCTCGCACCTTGGGATCGTATTCGAGGTAGGTCCAGACCTTGCCCGGCTTCTTCTTCGACCCGTCCCTCTTCAGGGTGCGAAACGAATGGTCGATGCTCAACTGCGCCGCCTTCTCGGCCTCGCGCACGGGCAAAACGACGCACCGGTAGTCGCTGGCCGATTTGACGGATACGAGAACGACGACCTGCGCGCGGTAGAAGCTCTCGACCGAGTTGTACATCCTCTTCCGGTCGTCCAAAACGTCCTGCTGGGCATATCCGTAATTGACCCACCACCCGCTGCCGCCCTCGGTGGCGCCCTTCACTTGGATTTGCCACGTCTTGCCGTCCTTGGCGGCGAGCAGATCGGCGTTCGCGGACGTGCCTTCCTTGTTCAGGTCGCTGACGCGGAAACCGCGCGACTCGAGTTCGTTCGAAACGATCCGCTCCGCAATGCGGCCGACGTTATTCTTGTTTATCTCGATCATGTTTGTATGGTCTTCATTTGCGGGGTCGATCCGCAGGCCGGACCTGGCTAAGGAGTGGGGATAGTGTACGTAAACGCTATTCCGGCCCCGCAGCTCCAATATGTACTCGTTGGAAGGGTCGTTGGGTTTGTTCCCCCGAAATTCTTCTGGCCCGTATAAACGCCATCGAGAAGTTGATTCTGCCGGGCTCCTAGCGCACCCGCGGTTATCAGGAACCCGCCAAATTCAAACGATGGGCCGCCGAAGAGATCCGCTGTTTTTCCGCCGAGGTTCAACCCGATTCCCGTACTAAACAGGATTTCACAGTGATTGCGGCATCGATTTTCCCAATGAGCCCGACTGAGTTGCGGGATGATCATGCTGCCCATAACAAGCGGAAAATCGATGGAGGGCACGCTTTTGGATTTCACAACTTCCACGACTGGAGTGGGCGAGCCCGACGGCCCCGTCGTCGTTTGCAAGACACCATTAACGAATACATTTCCCAGGGAATAGGTCTTGAAGGGTGCCGTCGAGTAGAGAAGGCCCGAGGAGAGGATAAACTTCGTCGTAACGGTGCTGATGGTGACGGTCGCGATGGTGGTCGACGTCCTTGTCACGGCTTCAGTTCCCGTAATGACAATCGAGCTGCTGACGTTTTTCGGCATGGAGGCGTCGAACACGACCCCAAGGGGGCCGTTTTGGGAAGGCCAATGCAAAAGAACATGAAGCGCCTGTACGATGGTAGACTGCGCCGCCTGAAGGGCCGTCAGTCGGCCGTCGAGAACTGCCTCGGTCGACTGCGCCTTGTCGTATTGCTTATAGCATTTGTCGCCCAGATCGCTTGCCGAACAAGTGCTGATCTCATTCTTGAGCCAGCCGTCTAAACTTCCGAGTTCGAAGGCCGGCAGCGTAGCGTCCCTTGCGGCATTGGAGTATGAAATGGCGCTATCGATTGCTGAGGTTGGTTGCGAGGGTGCTTCTTCGTGATCATGAACGACAAAGTCACCGGGGCCCAACGCACCCGTCTGATCGCAATAGACGGTCCCGTATTGGTCGGTCAGCGCCGGTTTGTAAGTTTCTAGGCAGGTGAGCGCAGTGACCGCGTTCTGGATGACGGGAGTCACGTCATCTAATCTCTTGGCAATCTCCGCCTGCATCGGATAGGGCGATTGTTCGGGCTGCGCTTCGGACGGGTTCGCTTGATTGGGGGAAAAGGAGTACAGGAACTTGTTTTGGAATGCGCCGGCAAATGCTGATCCGGGTGTAACGAGGCTCTTCAGCGCGTCTGCGGCCAGATCTTGGGGAGCTGCCTGAACAACGGTATTGTTGAATGCAATGGTTTCATCCCAATGAGCATTCTGAAGTCTTATGTAGACATGGGTGTGCTTCGGCAGGAACAGAGTGGGAGGGGAGATGGGCAGATTTCTGTCCACCTCAACGTAGCATCGATTGTTCGGGTATCCGCCGGGCGCGTTGTTCGAGCACTTGGCCATCGACGAAAAATCCAGTTTGCTGGGATCGACCCACGACTGGATGGCTCCGTGCGGACCTCCCACCGGCGTGTATTGCGGTGAAGCTGGCGAAGGATTCTGCGCAGGCGCGGGTGGTGGTGGGCTATCCTGGTGATCCTGACCCCAACAACCAAGTGACAATGTAATGGCAAAGACGAACGACAGACGACGCCGAACCACGCCTGCAAATGGCATGCAAAATCCTCCTTGTGTGCAGACGGGGAAAGTGTCTCAGCAAACGCAACGAGGGGGATTGATGCACGAACTATATCATGGGGTTTCGTAAGTGCGACGCTGAAATAACATCGAGAAAGGCCGCATGGCCGTATATCGCTGTATGACAAAAAGATGTTGTGGATAGCTATCTGGCGGAAGGAGCGATTCCGCGTTGATCGAGAAGTTGGCCTACCACCCCGTCGTCATGTCGAAGTATGTACCGACTGATTATCGTTCGGCCACGCGGAGTGTATTGACTCTTAAACATCAGGATCGGAAATCCGGCCGGATGCGTGGAACGGTTCGCGCAAAATAATCGCCGCAGCTGTCGTCTGAAATGGTTGAGCGAGCGTATACTCTCGCGCATGAAAGCAGATACCTTCACCAAAACAACCCTAGCAGTCATTGCGCTGGCTCTCGTGGTTATCGCGGGTCAAAGCGTGCAGCACACCGCAACCGTCCGTGCCGCCCAGACTTCAGGAGCCGAATACGATTACAAGTTCATGTGGCATTACATGTCCTTGAACCTTGAGAATGGCGCATCCAGCGGTACGTCTCTATGGACAGAGGATGGCAATCGCCCCAAAGATGAGTACAATAACGATGGCGGCTTCGGGCAGAGGATTCAGGTCCTCGGTTCTCAAGGTTGGGAATTGGTTTCGGACGTCGTATTTTCAAATCACGGAAACATCAACCCTCCAAAAACCATCGCGCTGAATGGCGTGACCACGAGCGAACGGCTAATATTCAGGCGCCGCAAGCCGTGAGCAACCGTTACGCCGAACTCATGTTTCCCCCATTCCTCAGATCAAGCTGGCTTGCGATGGAACCTAACCCATTTCCTATGCGATGATAAGATCGGAACTCATCATTGTGAGTTTTCCACTTGACAGTTTTCGCATGCTTTGATTCAATAAGCGTCGGTAGCAGTTCCCTCCTAAATAGACATCTAGTCAACAGTCTCTCAAGTCAATGGAAAAGCGCGTACTCGACGTGTGCGCTTTTTGATCGAACAGGAGGGACTGGCATGCTTCTATCCCATCAGGACGTAATTACGGTTTCGGGCGGTGCGGTGCTGGCCAGCACCCTCATGCAGAAAGCGTGGGCCTATGTTCGCAAGAACGGCCTTAAGGGGAAAGTTACGCTTGCGTGGGAATTCGGCCCCGCGCCGAAGACAGGGAAAGCCGCGCCCAAAAAGCGTTCGGGATAAGTGTCGGTTTCATCCGTCGGGCGGCGTGTGTCCCGGCGGCCTCTAGTGGACTGTCGCAGAGAAATCGTTACTACGGATGCGGCGCGTGGGATCTGAGTATTTCCACTGAACAGATTTTGTGTTGGCCGAATAGGCCCGGATGTAGCGTTTGATCTTGTGGGCCAGGTCGCTGACCGAAGTGAAGACGCCCCGGGCAAGGAGGTCGCGCTCGATTTTGCCGAACCACAGCTCGACCTGATTGAGCCATGAAGAATAGGTTGGCGTGAAATGGAAGTGAACCCGGCTGTTGTCGTGGAGGAACTCGTCGACCAGGCGCGTTTTGTGAGCCGAGAGGTTGTCGAGGATGATGTGGATCTGCTGTCGGGCCGGACACTGAGCGACCACTTCATGGAGAAAGGAAACGAAGTCCTGACTGGTGTGGCGAGCTGCGGTCTTGCCGTGGACGCGTCCTGTAGCGGTTTCCAGCGCGGCATACAGGGACAGGGTGCCGTGCCGGTAGTACTCGAAACCGTGGCGCTCGGCGCGGCCGGGGGAAAGCGGCAGAACCGGATCGAGACGATCCAGCGCCTGAATGGCGGTCTTCTCGTCGACACAAAACACAGCGGCATGCTGCGGCGGATTCAGATACAGCCCGATGATGTCAGCCGCTTTGGCTTCGAAATCGGGATCGTCGCTGGCCATATAGCGCTCCAGCCGATGTGGCTTCAGGCCCGCCTCCTGCCAGACCCGATGCACGGCGTCCTTGCTGATACCCAGCTCCGCCGCCAGCCTGCGGCAACTCCAGTGCGTGGAGCCGTCGCGGGGCTTTCTGCGCGTAGCCGCGAGAATACGGGCACGCAACCCGGTGGTGAGCACCGAGGCCGGTTGTCCGGGATGACTGGTGTCGAGGCCATCCAGCCCGGCGGCAAGGAAACGCTGTTTCCAGCGGCTGATGGTCGGAGCCGTGGTTCTCAGACTCTTCTTGATCGTGCCGTAAGAATATCCCTCGGCCAGCATCAGGATCAGCCGGGCGCGAAACACATACCCGGCGGGCAAAGAACGGGACTGAACGATGCGGGTGAGTTCCACTTGCTGCGGGTCGGTGAGGGCGATCGGATCGCTGGTCACACCCTCTTAGACGTAACAACAGCTAGTAATGTTTTCCCTGCGACAGTCCACTAGTAACCTCAATATTTGCGACGCCGTCATTCTGATCTGAGGCGTAAACCCAGATAACCCGTCTTACGGCCTCGTCGCTTCTACCTACACTACATGCCGTGTCTGCCTTCTATAGGGCAGATCCTTCTAGCGGTCAAACGCGCATAGTGCACACGTGCCTCTATTCAGAGTAGTAAGCAGCCTTTCCTGCCTATAGATATATACATTCTCCGCTCGATCAATACGGATGTTATCGCCCGCCTTCATATACCCGACCAAAGGCGAACTATCAACCGTCATCTCGATGGTCCGAAACTCCCGCCGGTCCTTAGATCTTCCCCAAATATCTAAGAGAAATACCCCCCAGCGTTCGCTGTACAACACGCTCCGCCTGTGGTAGGAAAGAAATATCTCGGCGGTTTCAGGGCTCAGCATGCTCAACAGCGACCACACGCCCTTTGCAATATTGGCTGCTCGATCACAACAGAAGGAACAGGGGGCGAAACCCAAGAGGCAATAGCCGAAGTACCTTACGGCATAGTTGGTCCAAAAATCAAATTGCCGATTTGATACGCTGTTTTGGTAGACAAGCGGTAGCAGATCGTGTCCAGCCGCTTGGGCTATCGAATTTCTATAAAACCGTCTACAGCAGGGCGGTATCCCAAGCAGCTCTCCGAGGCCTTCATGATCGTGTAGCTTTTGACGGATTCGTGCCTCTTCAGCCATCCGACCATCCGTCGCCAAGAAAAGATGCCAACTGCCTCGCGGACAATCTGCGGAAATCTCCGACAGGCGATTAGACCATACGCCCTTCGTACAGCTCGAGGCTGAAACAAACTTCGTATCGCTCAGAACAACGCTAACCCCACAGGCCTCAAGAAGAGGTCTAAGCACCTTCACTCTTCCGCTATTCGCAGCCACCCGGGACACCTTGAAGCCTGCCGCCGCACAGAGGATATCGCGTATATCCAATGCGTGCCAACCCAGTTCCCTAAGTGCAACAAAAAGACCTCGAAGTTCGTCCGATGTTGCCATACCGGCAGATTGTCATCCGAAGGCGCACAAGTGTCAACTTCCAATTCGCCCGATACCCCATTACCGTATCTAGATCTTGTCCATATTTGCAATCTGGATAGCCGTCGGAGTGCCTTTGCCCCCCCCGTCTAGGCTAAATCTATGCGTCGGACGATTTACGAGATTGAAGGATAAGCCCGCCTTTGTTTTCCACAGGCAAGTGCTAAACCGTACGCTATTCACCACTCGAATCAGCTGCTGCGATTAGTAACTTCCTAGGCGGGAAGGGGCCCCCTTTGAGGGCAGCGGTTAACTAGTCGGTTATGTTACTATCTTATCTACCGTATGACTACTTAAGTAACGCCTGGAGAAAATTAGTCAAAGGCTACCAGCGGGGACAACATACGGCAAACAAACAGGTTATATTGCCTGGCGTGGAGACGACAACTCTGTCTGCGATATAGTTCTCGTGTATTAACTCAGGCGATAATACGGGAGCGTTTATCATGCGGATTCGTTAATAATAGTTAGTCATTGGACGATATGGCAATCTGAGTCGGACGAGGCCTCGCCTCATGACTGATACGCGTCTCGACTCTTGCGAGCAGATACTGTTTGAGCAGATCTACGCGTTATACGGCCGAGCCAGTGTTACAGACAGCGCTAACGATGACAAGCCTCTTGCTTCTCAGCTCCCTGTGAACGAGAGGCTGCTTTCTTTGAACGCAAGAAGCGACAATGGTGACCCATCTTTCATCCAACTAATTCCACGAATCCTAACTTGGACCGATGATGGCGCCTTTCTGGACTTTATCAGCACACTTGATCGCCGAAGCTGCGAGTTGCAGCTGGACCGGGTGTTAGACGAGATTCTTCGCGTTGATCCTGCGATTTCCGCAGCCATCCGCTCGTCCTTAGAAGAGCTTCCAGCGTGGGGAGTTGTGAGATTCGCAGCTGCGCCAGCTACCCGTTGGCGCCTTGCACATTGGCAATCAGACCCTGTAAGGCATGTGGCTGCACTGTGTCAATTTCTCAAAGCCGAACTCAGGTTGGCTGGTAAGACCATCCCAGGGCGAGGCCTCTGGACAGCGCTTGGCGATTATTTCGTTACCGATACGCTAGGTGACTTTTGTGACCCCCGGACACCGACTTTACCCGTGGAAGCCAATATTAGAGCGCCACGAGTGAGCGGCATTATTCCAGTTGACGCAATAGGCCCCAATCGCCTCGATATAGGAACTGCAAACGTCGGTCTCGAACCGCATACAGCTGGGACATTTGCCGACGTCTTCAAAGAGCTTTCGATTGCCGCTGCAATGATTCGCCGAGTCGCCGGCGGTGCCATACGCCTCATCGAGCGCTGCACGAGAGTGATCGTTATAGCGAGGGCTACAATAGGCGGCTTGGGATCGTCCTCCCACTTCATGTTGCCTGGACAGGTCCTGATTCGCACTCCGAATCAGTGGGTGAGGAGTCCTGCGGCCGAGGCGGAAGTGGCTTCAGTGCTGGTTCACGAGGCGATTCATCAAATGCTCTACGTTCTAGAGTTCGGAGAGCGTTTCGTGAACACGAAAGCAATTCCACCTCAGGCTGGGATTGCGTCACCGTGGACAGGAAGACGGCTCGCAATTCATTCCTACGTTCATGCCTGTTTTGTGTGGTACGGGCTCGTGCGATTTTGGCGTATAGCTCTTGGATGCACGGATATACCACACGACCAACCGGAGATGCAGTTGGCAAAAGCGCTCAAGGGCTTTAGCACCGGCAACCCCGCGGACAAACTCATGCCCTACCGCGGGGCGATCGGTACGGACGCATTGGAAACCGTTGCCTCCCTCTGGGATGAATTGCGGGCATCCGGGGAGCTCGGTCGCGATTTGAAGCCGACTAGAGATTCGCTGGTGTCCGCTCTTACAACCATAACACCGGAACCAACCGCCGTCTAATAGCTTCCCGACAGCACAAGTCTGATCGGCAATATCCGAAGCAAGGAGGTGCAATCGTGGGAGTAGAAGTACGTCCACTAAATGTACTTTGCAATATTCAATGTCAGTATTGTTACCAGACGCCAATTCGAGACGCTGATAACGTTTCTACGTCTTATGACCTCGTCAAGATCAAAGAAGCGATTGCGCAGGAAGGTCGCCCATTTACCCTTTTCGGCGGTGAACCTTTGCTGGTCCCTCTTCGCGACCTAGAGAGTCTTTGGGCTTGGGGATACGAGCGGTTTGGGCGCAACAGTGTTCAGACAAATGGCACATTAATTTCTGATGATCACATCCGGATGTTTCATCGCTACGCTGTTCATGTAGGGATCTCGATGGATGGTCCGGCTGAATTGAATGATATTCGGTGGCACGGCAGTGTTGCGCGGACCAGGGAGACTACGGCGAAATCCCAGGCAGCAATTGAACGATTGTGCGCAGAAAGATTGACGCCGTCACTGATTGTGACCCTTCATCGCGTCAATGCTGGCAAGGAAAGATTGCCGAGGTTAATACAATGGGTGCGGGATTTACACGCATCTGGCGTAGTAAATTTTCGGCTGCATCTTTTGGAGAGCGAAAGCCCCACCATTCGTGCAACTTATGCGTTGACCCGCGAGGAGAATATTGATGCGTTGGTAGCGTTCTTAGCTCTTACCCATGAGTTATCGGGACTGCGCGTCGATTTATTTTCTGAGATGACAGATTTGCTAAGAGGCAGCGATAGCCGCGCCACATGCACGTGGAAAAATTGCGACCCCTACACTACGAAGGCAGTCCAAGGCATTGAGGGTAAGGGGCAGAAAAGCAATTGCGGAAGGACGAACAAAGACGGGGTTGAGTTCGTAAAGGCGTCGACTGAGGGCTTTGAACGCTATATCGCACTATATCACACTCCGAAGGAATACCAGGGATGTAAGGACTGCCGCTTTTTCCTCATGTGCAAAGGGCAGTGCCCCGGCACTGCGATCGAAGGCGATTGGAGAAATCGCTCCGAGCACTGTGAGATCTGGACCGCAATCTTTGAGCTCCTTGAGAGGCAGATCCTAGCGGAAGGGGTCACGCCACTATCTCTAAGCGCTGAGCGGCCTGCCTTAGAGAGACTGCTACTGAATCGTTGGGCCCAAGGCCGTTCAATTTCCCTGACAAGCGCCGTTGCCATTCTCTCCGAAAGCGTTGAGTTCGCTGAAAAGCAAGAAACATAGCCTTTGAACGTTGGCGAGCTGTTCCGAGGTGAAGAATGCAGGATGGATACTCAGCTGGAGATTGCTTAGACTTCACTCTACCGCCCTTCCTTCGCCTGTCATGGGCGAGCGATCACGCTCGTTATGTGTGGTCTCCACGGTTGAAACAAGTGGTGACTGCTTGGAAAATGATCGAATGGGAATCAGTGCTCTGCGGCATTCGAAAGTGCGCTTTGGAGAGAGCATCTCGCCGGCGAGGTCCGTGCCTCGCCGACCTCCGTGAAAGCGCCCTTCGGAAAAGTCTCTTTATCGTGGAATTGGATGGTGAGCCGGCGGCCGCAGTACAGGGGCCGGGTACTGATCAGACGTTTTCACCGGGTGAGTACAGTCATTTTTTGATTGGTGACCGATGTTCGGTCGACGAATTTCAGAGCGCGTGGTCTCATGCTGATCACGATAAAATTGGTCAGGCTCTCGGATACCCGCGGTGTTGTGTGGATTCGTTTTCCCGACGATATGCGAGCGGCGATACTCATGATCCAATCTGGCCTACCTCGTGGGCGCAACGCTCACGAACCCTAAGCGGCGAGCGGCAAGTAGCAATCGAGGCTGGCGAGCCTCCTTGCAATTTGCTTTGGCGCCCTGTCGGAGTCAGAGCGATTCCGCATCTGCCGTGCAGTTTCCTTTGCGATGCATCAGTTAAGATGTACAAACAGTTTATGGACTTGGGACTGCGGCTAGGTTACGCTCATGAGATGGCTTGGTTACGCCAGATACTATCATGGCCTGCGGAATGGTCCGCGTTGCACGGCATCGCCGAGATAAAGACGCCGATTTGCAAAATCGTCGTTAATACGGATGCTACTGCACACAAGTTTACCGTCCGCTGGCCTGGCAGCGGCTATCCGCCCGAAGGAACTCGGGGAGTTCGGTTTCCTTATCAAACGCCAAGCCGTCTTGTGGTAACAGAATCTCCTGCTTATCAGCGAGGTCTGGCAAATAACTCCCGCTCATCCTAGCAAGTGGCTTAGAAGATCCTGAGCGGCCGGCTTCGACGCCTTCAGGCGAGCCGAGGCCCAGTACCGAGGTTGGTGAGTCTAAGAAAGGAGGTCCCCTATGAACAGCAATCTCGATGATCTGGATTTCACAGAGTTGAGTGAAGTATTTGATCGTCAGCAGAGCCCCAACAGCCCTGTGTTGTCCGACGATCATGACGATAACACGCACGTCGATCATGTCGATCACACAAATTGATCCGGTGGGCCCACGAGCAGTGGACAGACGCTCTGACCTGCGTTCCTAGGGCAATCCCCATCGAGTAGTTGAGCCTCGCGCCGCTAGACGCTGTTGTCACAACGTCTCTGGAGCAGGACGCTAGGCACGCAGGTCGAGCAAGAGAGGACGCAATAGGGCACGTCCCGTCCACCGCAAGGCGAAGTTAGGCGGCGGTCGGGAGGAGTGGCAACCGCCTGGAGCGCGGCTATGACTTTCAATTATGACGGCTTACCTCAGGTTGATAACGATGTCTCACACTCGCCTGCTGGTGCCGCTTTGCAAGACCTGGCTTTGCGTCATGATGTTCTAGAGGTAAAGCTGTTCAGCCAGGAAGCGTTTAGGTCTAAACATGGGGTGAGCCCAACCGTTGGTCTATGTGCCGGCCTTGTCCAGGCTTGGTGGTCCAGCGTGCGATGCGGGGAGGACGGTATCGCCGTTCTCGAGGACTGTACACCCACAATCGTGAGAAGTGTCCTTGCGCAACAGTTGCGCAGTGCCTACTTTGAAAAGATACCATCCGAGACGGCTATCGACCCTGAGACGGACTACTGGCTACGAATCAAATATGGCAGGAGAAGCTTGCAGGAGCTCCGATCCTTGTGCGTTCACCATCAGGTTGCCAACCTGCTGGAGCTAGATCTGGTGCTGCAATATCAGTCGATCATAGTCGAACGACATATTTTCCCCGCGTTTTCTGCGCAACTTCTTGGTGCTTTCTCCGAATCTATTGAACCTGGTTTGCGGCTGCTTTTGCTGCGCTATAGTCATCCCGGCCGTAGGGGTGGTCAATGCGGCCATCGTGTGGGGCTACATTTGGATAAACAAGGAGTGGCCAAGCTGTTCGATCCTAATCACGGCGAAGTCACGTTTAGGAGTATCCAGCAATTTCAGTCGTGGTTCCTAGAGTTCTGGCGTGTGTGTGAGTATAGGCCCCGACTGGAAGAGTCTGTGGCGAACAGTCCACCTTTCCGGCTTTACCGTCTACGCCAAACGGGAAAGATGCGCCCCCCACGCTCCCGCGGCGATGAATCATAGGAGGCGCAGTCAGGTCATAGAACCGGAAGGGCGCCCCACCAACTTGAGCCGAGAATGTCACATGTCGACGAGATTTCGTTACGCTTCCTTGACACTAGGACCATGTGGACACCTTGGTCGCCCGCCAGCAAGAAAGACTCAGTTTCCGAGAGACTTGTCACGACGGCACAAAACCACTTTCACAGTGCCATGGCATCGCGTCACGGCGTCTCACCGCACGACGACGCTATCACCACGTGCGGCGGTGGCATGGTGCGAAGTGCCACTCCTCTTGCGTAGTCGCTTCGCTCGGTGCGCAATATGACAAGTTCTTCGGTTAATCACTCAATGACTATTCGGGAGCGGCTGCGCCTGCTCCGCGAAACGGGATATTTAGCGCGCGTGATATGGGGAAGCGGTCCCTTTCTCGTGCTTAGTAGCTTACTGCTACACGTGCTTCGCGCGGGCTTCCCCTTCCTGCTTCTCTGGATTCCGAAGCTCATTCTTGACGCTGTCATCACACTTTCACGGACCTCCGGTCACAGCTTGGCCACTATTTGGAGGCTACTCGCCCTGGAAATGGCGCTCGCCTTTGTCAACGACCTTTTGGGGCGACTCAACAATCTTTGTGATAGCCTTCTAGGCGACCGCTTCACTAACCGACTTAACATGGCATTAATGCATCATGCTGCTCAGCTAGATCTCCAGTCGTTCGAAGATCCCGCGTTCTACGATAAACTTGCACGCGCAAGGGAGCAGACCGGCGCGAAGCTCGCGATCTTTATATCTGCTCTTACCTTATTCCAAGACATGGTTACTATCGCAGTCCTGTCGGTCGGACTTGCTGTCTTCTCCACGTGGCTAATCGGCCTCCTCCTAATCGCGGTTATACCTTCGCTTTTTGGTGAGGGACGTCTCCGGACTCTGGCGTATTCCATCCTGTATAGGATGACACCAGAGAGACGTCTGCTAGATTACCTTCGGTTCTTAGGTGCGAGCGCGCAGACGGTAAAGGAGGTGAAGATCTTTGGACTCAACAGCCATCTGGAAAGCATTTACGCAGACGTGTCTGACCAGATTGACAAGGAAAATGCCAAGGTATCGACTCGACGAGCCGCTTTCGGATCGCTTCTCAGCGTAGTGTCGATAGGAAGTTACTATGCTGGATACGTCAGGTTAATACTTTTGGCAGTTGCAGGGGCCATTTCCATCGGTACTTTCACCTTTTTGACCGGTTCATTTAATCGATGCCGGCAGTGCGTCGACCGGGTTACGGAAAACCTAAATGGATTATCAGAGAATATTATGCTGCTGAAAGACCTGTTCGATTTTTTCAAGCTAGAGCCTGTACTTCGCTCACCAGTCGCCCCTCGGCCGATACCCTCCGTCGTACGGCGAGGCCTCGAGTTTAGGAACGTAAGTTTCTCCTATCCGGGAATGGAGGCACCTGTGCTTCGTCATGTCAGCTTTCGATTGGCGCCAACAGAGACGGTAGCCTTGGTGGGCCAGAACGGAGCTGGAAAGACAACGATCGTCAAGCTTGCGACGCGTCTATATGATCCGACTGCTGGCGAGATATTGCTGGATGGGGTGGATATCCGCGAGTACAAGTTGGAAGATTTGCGCCGGGTGATCGGAGTGATCTTTCAGGATTTTGTTCAGTACGATATGACAGTGAGAGAGAATATAGGCTTCGGAGATGTCGGGAATTTATGCGACGCCGAGCGAGTTGAAAGTGCTGCGCGCGCAAGCGGAGCGGCTGAATTCATTGATAAATTTCCGCAGAGGTATTCTCAGCTTATTGGGCAGCGTTTCGACGGGGGAAAAGGGTTATCTGGTGGCCAGTGGCAGAAAATTGCTCTTGCACGAGCGTATATGCGCAAGGCATCTCTGATAATTCTCGATGAGCCCACGGCCAGCCTGGATGCTCAAGCTGAATATGAGACGTTTCGCCATTTTACGGCCCTCTCGGGCGGCCGTATGGCAATACTCATTTCTCATCGTTTTTCGACGGTACGTATGGCCAATCGAATCTTGGTCCTTGCGGACGGGCAACTGCAGGAACAAGGAACGCACGAGGAGTTAGTGGCGTTGGCCGGCCGTTACGCGGAACTTTTTGAACTGCAGGCCGCTGGGTACCGATAGACAGACGGTCGAAAAGACAGTCGCCTATTCTCATCTGCGCAGGGGAGGGCAAAATGCGACGACAGATGGCGCTGGACGCTGGTGTGCAGTTTCTGAGACAACTCGAGCTCCAGACCGTAGGCCACAGTAGGAGAACGCTACTAGATCACCTAGTGTCAACTTCCCGTTTGCTGAGTGACTGGGGCTGCTCCGAGACGATTTGCCTCGCGGGGTTGTTTCACTCTATCTATGGTACAGAGAGTTTTCAATACGAGCATGCACGTCACGTCACCAGAGAGAACATACGAAGCGTAATAGGAGTCGACGCCGAACGCTTGGCATGGCTTTTTGGCATGGGAACAAAAGAGAGTATCTGGAGGGGACTCAGGGATCAAGCAGCTGCGCGGACAGCCCGAGTTCCGACGCTCACCCATCGTGTCACGGGCGAACAATTGCAATGTGCGGACCGTGAGTTCTTAGGGCTAGCCTGCATCCTTGTCGCCAATGCCCTAGATCAGGCCGTCCACCTTCCGGAACGCTACCGAACAGAACAATTGATCCCATTCGAGCGTCTTCTCCCACTGATACCAGCAGCGGGCGCCAATGCGTTTAGAGAGATCCTGGCTTCCAGATCCGCGTCTTGATTGTTGCGTCAGTTCTAGCGGCACACCCATGGTTTGGGAACGAGATCCACCGGAGGTACAGATAATGCGGGTGAACACATCCCGGGCGTGGGTTCCAGTAGAACTAGTAAGGACAGGCGAGCGCATTGAATGCCGCTGGATGGACTTCACCGCAATTGAGATTGCGGAGCCTTTTTTTCGGCAGACAATTGAGAAGGCCGCAAGACTGCAATGTAACTTACCTACGACGCCAATTACAGATCTTATCCTAGCGGGGGCACAGCTCCCCACGCCTCCGCCCGCATGCGTAATCTTTCACGTTTCGCGGTGTGGTTCCACGCTGCTGATGAACGCATTGAGGGCCGGTGGCAATTGTGTAGCGCTATCGGAGCCCAAAATACTCACAGACTTATTTCACTTTTGCGACAAGCTGATATCCCCCGTCGGAGAGCTGCGCGACGTAATCGCCGAGTCTATCGTACGTATCTACGCCAGCTACCAGGGAGGCGTGACGCCTATCGTCATCAAATTGGCGAGCTGGAATCTTGTAAGTATTCACCTCCTTCGGCAGTTATGGCCAAAGACGCCATTCGTCATCATGATCCGCGACCCCCGAGAGGTGATCGTTTCCAACTTAAAACCAGGCGGATGGCTCGCGTATCGGCCATACCGACAGTGTGCTGCACGCTTCCTGCAAGTTCCAGTAGGGGAACTAGAAGAGATGGACGATGTAGGGTTTTGCGCCCGGTTCGTGCGACGGCTTAACGCGGCGGTACTTGAATTTCGCGACGCCAATACCATAGTCATCGACTATAGCAACTTCGATTGCACTATTATGCCGACGGTTATTGACTTTATCGACTTCAAGCCCACGTCCCAGGACTGGAAAGCCATGCAGGCGGTATTCGCAACGTACTCAAAAGATCCGGATAAGACGATGCCCTTTCATGATGATCGTCTAAGCAAGCTTCAGAAAGCAGCCCACCTTATCGGAAAGGCGAGCGAAGAACTTGCGATGGCACAGTATAGAGCTATGGGACCGCCAACGCGTGCGCAGATCTAGATATTACGATCTAAATTGCAACTCCAAAGTGCACGACGTTACGAGACAGAATAGTGGGAAGCAACTGCCGAGGCTAAAGATACGATGCGCGATGATCTAAAGGACCGTGAAGCCGAGTCGATAGAGATCATTCGGGAGACCGTCGCCATGGGCGAACGCCCTGTGATGTTGTATTCCGTCGACAAAGATTCTAGCGTCATGCTTCATTTGGCGCGCAAGGCATTTTGGCCTGCACTGCCCCCATTCCCCTTATTGCACGTAGATACCACATGGAAATTTAGAGACATGATTGCGTTTCGGGACCGGATATTGGCTGCAACAGGAATAAAGCTAATTGTCCACACCAATCACCGACGCAAGGCAGAGGGTGTCACTCCTTTTACTCATGACCCGGATACATATACAGCCTTAATGAAAACCGAGGCGCTAAAGCAAGCGCTGGATGCTGGCAACTTCGACCTTATCATAGGTGGTGCGCGACGCGACGAAGAGAAGTCGCGCGCAAAAGAGAGAATCTTCTCCTTTCGGTCTCAAGGGCACAGGTGGGACCCAAAATGCCAACGCCCGGAACTATGGAACCTCTATAACGCGCGCATTCATCAAGGGGAGACGATCCGAGTGTTTCCTCTTTCGAACTGGACGGAAGCCGACGTTTGGCAATATATCGGCGAAGAAGGGATTCAAGTGGTCAATCTCTATTTTGCTGCATTGCGGCCTGTCGTTCGGAGGTCGAATTGCTGGATAATGGTCGATGATGATCGCATGCCACTATGTGCTGGAGAGAAGCCGGTGTACAGAATGGTCCGATTTCGTACCCTAGGTTGCTACCCTCTCACCGCGGCCATTGAGAGTACCGCAACCACGGTCGCCGAAGTTCTACGGGAGACTCAATGTGCTCGCAGCTCAGAACGGCAAGGGAGGCTCATTGACCACGATCAGGCCTCGTCAATGGAAAGGAAAAAGAACGAAGGTTACTTTTGATGCTCGGTTTCTTGCGCCTTATCATCTGTGGGAGCGTCGATGATGGAAAATCAACCCTCATCGGACGTCTACTGTGGGAGGCTAATCAAGTATCTGATGATCACCTCCGAGCACTGGAGCGAGATTCGGCACGCTATGGCACGCAGGGGGAGGCGATCGACTTCGCGCTGCTTGTTGACGGTCTGCAGTCCGAACGTGAGCAGAGCATAACAATTGATGTCGCCTACCGGTTCTTTGCTACGGCAACCCGGAGGTTTATGGTAGCCGACACGCCGGGGCACGAGCAATATACACGGAATATGGCCACAGGTGCTTCCGGTTCAGACCTAGCTGTATTGGTCGTCAACGCCGCTACTGGTCTGCGAATGCAGACTTATCGCCATGCCCGAATTGTATCGCTGCTAGGGATCCGCCACCTGGTTGTTGCCGTCAACAAAATGGATCTTGTCGATTGGGGGCAGCCTGTATTTTCTCGCATCGTAGACCAATTTCGTCCCATCACGCAGGAGTTGAAATTCGAATCGTTTCAAGCCATCCCGGTCTCAGCGCTCAAGGGAGATAACATCACTAGGAATAGCTCCGCAGCGACATGGTATCGCGGTCTGCCTCTCTTGGAATATTTAAACCAGATTGATATCGGAACGATGGAATCGGAGTCGAAGTTTCGCATGGCTGTCCAGCTGGTAAATCGCCCGAATTCACGGTTTCGTGGATACTGCGGACGCATTGCAAGCGGTGGGGTTCGAGTGGGAGAGCGTATTCGCGTTTTCCCCAAGGGGTATGAGTCAACTATCTTGTCGATCGTTGTCTGGCAAGCAGAGTTGGCCGCAGCATCGTCCGGAGATTCCGTTACCCTGTGCCTTGAAGACGACCTTGATATCTGTCGCGGAGACGTCTTTGCCTCTGTGGGTGATCCCGTGGAGGTAAGCGATCATTTCGAGGCGCACTTGATTTGCCTTTCCGACCACGATTTGATTCCTGGTCGTTCCTACATCTTCAAGTTGCATTCTTGTCAAGCTATGGCCACCATTTTGGTTCTGAAGTGTCGGCTCGACATCCAAACGGGGCATCAGGACATGGCGCGGACCCTATCGACGAACGATATCGGAATAGTGCATCTCTCGGTCGACCGTAGTGTTCCCTTCGAGCCGTACTCGCGTTGTCGCCGATTGGGCAGCTTTATTCTTATCGACCGCTTCACGAATGAAACCGTCGCTGCTGGCATGATCGATTCTCCCCTAGGGCACCCGACCAACATTCGCTGGCAAGTCGGGGACATTGATAAGCGCGCGCGCGCCGAGCACAAGGTGCAGAGGCCACGCTGTATCTGGTTCACTGGGCTGTCCGGATCAGGAAAATCCACCATCGCTAATCTACTTGAGAAATGCCTATATTCAAGTGGCAAGCATACCTATATTCTCGACGGCGACAATATCCGGCATGGATTGAGCCAAGATCTTGGCTTCACCGAAGCGGATAGGGTTGAGAATATCCGTCGTGCAATCGAAGTAGCAAGGCTATTGGTGGACGCGGGGCTTTTGACGCTGGTCGCCTTTATCAGCCCGTATCGGGAAGAGCGGGCGACTGCCCGGTCGCGATTCGAGCCAGGCGAGTTCATTGAGGTGTTCGTGGACGCATCACTCGAGGAGTGCGAGCGCCGCGACCCTAAGGGGCTTTATGCTAAGGCGCGGCGCGGAGAACTGGCGAACTTCACCGGCATAGATAGTCCATATGAGGATCCGGAGGCGCCGGATATTCACCTTGACACGACGCGCGAAAGTCCGGAGGAGTGTGTGGACCGCATCCTGCACTTCCTTGATCAGAGACCGCATCTCAGTACCAGTACGGAGAGTAAATCACAGCGATAGCGGCTGAACAGCTAACTAGGCTGTTGTCCATAGTTGTTGAAATCGCCCGCGAAGGAGAGTATGTCGTGATGAAATCGTATAATGGGGTGGCGGGCTCCATGGATTATAGGCCGGAACCGGTCCCTGCGGGGAAAGCGGGCGATGTCTCTCAGGCATCGCAGACGGGTTCGTCAAGGAGTTTGGAAATTCGAAGCTCGTAGGGCGCGCGGATTCCCCGCCGACGCGAAAGAGGTTGTGACGACGTGCGCTATGACATCGCTATCGTCGGTGCCGGGTTCTCTGGAGTATGCCTCGCTATTCATTTGCTTAGCTCAAGCCGTGCGCCCATTTCGATCGCACTTGTAGGTCGAAGCGAAGCAGTAGGGAGAGGTGTCGCATACGGTACTGAATGCGATCATCACCTACTTAATGTTCGCGCTGACCGGATGAGCATGCGGTCTGAAGTACCGGATGATTTCATACGATGGCTTTCTAAAAGTAAGAAGGTTGATGTTAATGCGGCAGACTTTGTAGAACGTAGGTTGTATGGGGAATATGTGGAAGATACGTTCATGAGAGTGTCAGCCCTGAGTGCGAATCGCGTGTTCTTTAGGAGAGCGTGCGCGACTATGCTTCAGGAGAATAGTCGCTTTACGTCGGTACTGCTCGATGATGGTTCAGTGATAGAAGCCAGTGCAATCGTGCTCGCCACAGGAAGTCCGTCCCCTGCCGATCCAGCATGTCTCGCTAGGTTTACGGAGAAACATTATGCGAGGTTTGCATGGTCGAAATCGGCACTCGACGGTATACCTGAGGACGGAGCGGTGCTCCTAGTTGGGTGTGGGTTGACCGGAGTGGATCAGGCCCTTGCGCTTCGAGCAAAAGGTTTTCGCGGGACGGTCTTGATGGCCTCCAGACGAGGACGTTTGCCGGCGGTTCAGAAAGGTGACTGTGGAACGTGGAGTCGGAGTTGGGCTGCTATGCCGTTTCCCAGGGTCTCCGCGCTGGTAGCCGAAGTACGACGGCAGATACAGCTTGCAGAATCGGAAGGCATTGACTGGCGAGCCGTCATAGATTCGTTGCGGGTAGACACACCAAGGATTTGGATGGCCTGGTCTGACGGAGAACGGCGCCGTTTTCTGCGCCACGTCAGGCCAGTTTGGGAGACAGCAAGGCATCGGCTGCCCCCAAAGACCTTCGGTATTTTGATGCGATTGATCCATTCTGGTGAAGTGCGAATCATTGCAGGGAGGCTGTTGGACGTCACGGAGAGCGGTGATGACGCACGGTTGAGGATTAAGATAGCAACGGGCACCGATCATACGGTGGAGGTCGTTGTAGACCGGGTGGTGAATTGTACTGGTCCGGCAATGTCATCCCATGCGCAGGAGCCTATCCTCCTCAATGCCGTACGAAGCGGTCTTGCGCAGTTCGACCATGTGGGCTTGGGGATATGCACAGACGATCTGGGACGTCTGATCTCTGCTGAGGGAGCGCCAGCCAGATCGATCTATACAATCGGCCCGTTGAGAAAGCCCCAGCTTTGGGAGAGCACGGCCGTACAGGAAATTCGGGACCAAGCGCACGCCTTGGCGCTGCGAATCCTCGCCGAGATCGCGGAAGACTCCCAGGTCGTCTGTTTGAAGACCTGTTAACGGATTCAAAATATTAGTTCCCCCTCAGAGCAGAAGAAGAGGGCGCGAGGCAGTGAAGACTGCCATATCGGCAGACTCTTTGGCCGATGCTCATTCTAAGATTCTAAGATGAGGCGCTCTCGATAGATCAGAGCGCAGCGGATATACCGGTGAATTTCTCGAGCCCCGAGACCACCGCAAGTCCGATGTCCGATATCGGACAATATCTCTGGAAAATGGACGATTGGGGTCGCGACCGGGATTACGTCGCATGCGGTAACTCTAGTGTTTTCATTGAGCTCGCTTCACTGAACGATGGCGATTAGCTTGCACTCCCCCTAGGAGTGATTGCTGCTCAACTAAGGCCCACTGTGCGACGCCGGTGTCTTTCGGGATCGGCACTCATGGGATGTCTACGCACGAGGTTAGGCGTCTCAATAAAACACCGAGGGTGGGGGCCGGGGCAGTTGAATGCGGCGACATGTCTGCCATATAGTTCTATCGACAAGACGGGGCTGGCCCTTAGCAATTTCAGTGGATTGAGCACATTAGCGAAACCAAAGTTAGGAACGTTTCGAGGAGGATCTGGATGCCGCGTCTGCTTGCGAGTTTCTTCCTAGACTTTCGTTTCAGTCTACGTCAATTGATCAAGGCGCCCGGATTCGCGTTGACCGCCATTCTGACGCTGGGTCTGGGGATTGGCGCGAATACAGCAGTATTTAGCGCTTTGAATGCGCTCCTTCTGCGGATGTTGCCGGTACGCGATCCGCAAAGCGTGTATCGCGTATTCCTCGTCGACGGCGGAACGCAGCCACCCCACGCTGCTGGAACGGGCCGCGGCAATACGTCATTCTCTCTTCCCGTGTATCAAGCCTTGCGGTCTCAAAGGCGCGTGTTCAGTGCCCTGATGGCGCACGTGCCGCTTAGCGCAGGTAAGGTCCCAATCCGGTACGGCAGTACGCCTGACGCTGAGCCCGGCGAAGAAGTGAGCGGTAACTTTTTCTCGGGCCTTGGTGTACCGATGGAGCGGGGTACGGGTTTTACGGAAGAGGACGAAGAGAACCACAGCGCGAAGGTAGTGATCAGCTATGGCCTGTGGACACGGGCGTTTGCGCGCAACCCCTCCGCAATTGGGCAGACGCTTTTCATCAAGGACGTGCCATTTACGGTGGTGGGAGTCGCCCCCCCGGCATTCTTCGGCGTCGATCCCGGCGATGCGGTGGACTTTTGGGTGCCGCTACAGGATCGGCCGGATTTGAACGCGTGGGGTGCACCCCCTGACCGACACATACTATATAGGGAGCCGAAATGGTGGGCGGTACCGATGGTGGCGCGGCTCCAGGCAGGTGTGACACCCCTGCAGGCGAGACAGGCGCTACAGCCGATATTCTGGCAAGCCGCAAGTATAGGGGTGGGGACAATTGATCGGAGGAAGTGGCCGGCACATTTAGGCTTCGTGCCGATTCAAGGAATTGCGGATTATCAGCACTCGTACCGAGCTCCGGTGGAGATCATGATGGCACTAGTCGGTCTGGTACTGCTAATCGCGTGCACTAACGTTTCTTTACTTATTCTTGCGCGGAATGCAGCGCGCGAGCGAGAATTTGCGATCCGCATGGCGACAGGAGCACGCATGGGCCGGCTATTCAGGCAACTCCTGACGGAGAGTGCGTTACTGGTTGGCACCGGAGCGGTGCTGGGCTGGGTATTGGCATTGGGCGCGACACGGCTGTTGGCCGCTTGGGCGCGAATCGACACGGGTCTCTCACCCGACCATCTCGTGCTGCTTTTCACGCTGAGCGTAGCCTGCGTCGTGGCCTTAGCATTCTCCCTTGCGCCGTTGGGCAGTATGCGGCGAATGTCACCGGAGCACGCGCTCCGCAGTACAAGCGCGGGAATGAGTCAGAGCCGGCAGCGGCTGAACCGCGGGAACGCAGCGATCGCCCTGCAGATTGCCCTTTGCTTCACACTGCTGGTGGCAGCCGGGCTCACGGTGCGGACGCTCCTGAGCTACGAGCATGTGCAATTGGGAATGGATGCAGATCGGTTACTCATCTTCGACCTATTCCCACAAGGGATTGCGGACGACGTACAGGCATGGTCCTTTTACAACGAACTTTTGAGCAGGGTAAGCGCCGCGCCGGGCGTGGAAGCCGTCTCATTGGCGCAGTCACGCCCCGGATCCGGCTGGGTACGAAGCGGCAGTGTGAAACTGGATGGGAACTTGCTAACCGGGAATAGTGGTGAGGTAGCGGAGATTTATTCAAATTCGGTGGGGCCGGACTATTTCCACACAGTCGGGACAAGGGTGCTCTTCGGACGCGATATCGCTGCGTCAGACACTCCCAAGAGCTCCCCCGTAGTGGTAGTGAATGAGACTTTTATGCAACAGTATCTGCCAAGTGGTGCGCTGGGCCATCACATCGATGGGGCTGAAATTGTTGGGGTTGTGAGAGACAGCAAAATGCGGTCGGTGACAGAACCGGCAATGCCGATGGACTATTTTCCGCTGGCGCAATCGGGAATGCAGGGCCAAATGACCGTGGAGGTGAGAGCTGCCGGAAGGCCGATGGCATTGCTACCAGAGATGCGGGAGATGATTCAGGGGCTTAACCCGGACCTTCCACTGGAGAATCCAATGACACAGGCCGCGCAATTCGAGAGGTCATATATAACTCCCCTGTTGTTTGCGCGCCTAGCGCTAGGATTTGCCATACTCGCGATTGTACTGGTAGGAACAGGGCTTTATGGGACCTTGGCATACCGACTAGAGCGACGGAGGAGGGAGATTGGCGTGAGAATGGCATTGGGCGCGCTACGCGGTAACGTATTGCAAATGGTTTTAAGAGAGAGCTTGTTACTGTGTGCGGGAGGTCTCGTGGTGGGAGTTCCGCTGGCGCTGGTAGTTGGAAAGCTTCTGCGAGCGCAACTTTATCATATGAGCTTTGCTGATCCACTGAGTTTTGCCTTTGCAGCTGGAATCACGATCGGAACGGCAATGACAGCGACCATGATTCCGGCGCGTAAAGCATCACATATCGATCCTATGGTGGCACTTCGCGACGACTAATGACCGGATAGATTCCAAATGCTTAGCGGAAATCGTTAATTCCGACAGCCGAGCGAGAAGGATCCACGACCGAGAAACCGACCTTTTCACGAATTCTTGTTAAAGGAGTTGCTCGCCGGGCGGGACGGAGGTTGACCCGCCGTCTTCAAGCCGGCACCCTCTGGGCGGGAAGGCGAGCAAAAGAAATGGAGCCTGCCGATGACAGGCCCCAGGTGGGATGACGAATTAGGCAGCAGTCTTTTTCGCCGCTCTCTCTGCGCCCTGTGCCGTCTTCTTTGGTTTTTCCTTCGCGGCGAACTCCCGCTTCACCTTCGCCGTGATCGCGTCGATGTCGACCTTGTAGGTGCTGGCGGCATCGCGGAGCGCGGTCGCTGCATTCGTTCGGGAAGCGGCCAGCAGAATCGCCGTCTCCACCAGCAGCCGCGAAAGCGTTCCCTCATCGGAGCGGCGGAGGTAGGCGGCAAAGGTCTTTGCCACGCCGCCGTCATCCCGTTTCTGCCGGATGTCGTGCTGCCGTGCCAGCATGGTAAGGCGGTTCTCATCCATGAGGGCGGTCAGCTTCTCCAGGACGAACAGCAGGTCCCGCTTCATCAGGCGAACGGGAACAGCGGCACTGACAGCGGCGAGGACGCGCAGGCCGGTTGCATTGGCGATGGCCTGTTCCCGGCGCTGCTTCTCCTGCTCGGCCTTCCACTTCTCATCGCGGCTGGTTGGCTGTTTCGGGTGGTGAACCGGGCAGTCAGGATTGGAACATACTTTGTGAATGGTGCCGACATCGCTGCCTTCGGTAATGATGGCATCCGTAGTGAACTTACACGCCTTGAACTCGGGCCGCTTCGCCTCGTCTTTCGATTTCGGCTTGTCGTCGCGGATGGCCGTGTACTTATTGCGCGGCAATACCGGGCTGCCCTCTTTCTGCCCGCCATAGGCGGTGCTGATCTGGACCAGCTCCGGTCTGGCCGCGACGGTTTTGGCAACGTGTGCTGAGACCTTGGCCTGAAAACAGGTGGGGTCGGTACAGCGGTCCCCCTGCCGTCCGAGGTCGTCACCGAACAACAGCTTGTTATGCCCCGTCCGCTTTGAGCAGTCTGCACAACTGCCTGCAGTGGGAACAAGCTGCGCGTCGCGCTTATTGAACGGCGCGTCTTTCAGGACGAGCAGAATGTTCGCATCGATCCAGAATTGCAGGTTGCGGACAGGCAACAGAATACGGGCTGGTTTCTGGCTGCCGCTATACACCTCTTTGAAGCATGCCGAGAGCGCCTGTTCCTGCTGGTTGGCAGGGAGCTTTGCCAGTAGCAGGGCATGGCCCACACCGATCTCATCGGCATAGAACGCCTCGACCGCTTTGGGAACAAGGTCGGTCAGCTTCAATCTCGAAGCCACGAACACGGGCGACTTGCCCACCTTGGCCGCGATCTGCTCGATGCTGTACTTCGGTTCGTCCAGCCCAAGCAGGGCGCGGAAGCCCTGCGCCTCCTCCATCGGGTGAATCTCGGCGCGAATCAAGTTCTCGACGAGTTGGGCTTCGAGCGCCTCGGCATCGCTCATCTGGCGGATGCGGACGGGCACGGTATCCTGTCCGGCGAGTTGGGCGGCGCGGTAGCGCCGTTCCCCGAAGACAATCTCGAAGCCGTTTTCGGTGAGAGGCCGCACCAGCAGGGGCGAGAGAATGCCCTGGACGCGGATGCTTTCGGCCAGTTCCTTCAGGGCGGCATCCTCGAAGGTGCGGCGGGGGTTGGTCTTCGAAACATTAAGCAGGGAGAGCGAGACGTTGCGGTACTCGGTGGCATTGATGACTTGAGGTTCCATGATGTTCTGCTCCTTTCGAGCGGTTGCGGGTGAAAGGACACGGAGCGGATGCGACGGGCCGGTATCCGCTCGACAGGTGAGAGCGGACTAGCCGCGAATCGACTTGTCCGAAAAGGCTTCGAGAAAACGCTGGTCGCGGAGGTTTCGGTCCCACAGCGCGGCGAACTTCCTGTGCTCGTCGTAGAGGGGCGGCACAAAGACGTAGTTCGAGCCGTCCAGATACCGCGAACACTGCTCCACGCCCATCCAGTCGTTGCGCCAGTAGTACGGCACAAGCTCAGGGCCGCAGAACGGCGGCTGCGACCACTCGAAGCACATCTCCGGGTCGCGCATCAGGTCGCCATTCTGTTCGCCATAGTGCGCGACCGACAGTACGGGACAACCGAGCGGGCCGCGCCCCGGCACGGCCTCGATGACAAGGGCCATGTAGGGCGGATTCTCGATTTTGAGGTAGAGAGTGGGCCGGTAACCTCCGGCCCGCTCAAGGATGCGAAGGACGGTCTGCATCAGGCCACCTCCGCGATGGGTTCCCCGGTATCCGAAGCGGCTGCCGGGACAGCCTCCACGGTGATTGCCCCGAGGATGACGGCGGAAGTGCGCTGCACGACTTCAAGGCTTTCGGCCAAAAGCGCAGCATTGCCCGCGTACATCTGGATGTAGTCCGACGAAGCGCGGCCCATCTCAAGGCCGATGCCCTGACCCACGATGAACGCCACGGCTTCGGCCTCCGTCTCGCGCACGGTGGCGGTAGTCTTGGTGCGGCGGTCGGTCTTATGCAGAAGCTCGTGCGCGACCTCATGCACCAGCGTCACGAACTCCTCAGCCTTCGACTGACCCGGCAGCAATGCGATTCTGCCGCCGTAGCTCACGCCAAGCGCGGGCGCGATGTTCTCGGTGTATTCGAGCGTGATGTTCTGGCGTCCAAGGAACTCGATGAGCTGGTCCCGATGCTCCCGCACGTCGCCGGTGATGTTGTGCTCGAACTCTGGCAGGTCCGCGCCTTCGGTCTGCGCCACATCGAAGACGTACACGGCGCGGAAGCCAATGAGGACGGGGCGAGGCCTCTCCTCCGTTTGCTGCTCCTGATCGTTCTTCGTGCGCCGGTGGCCGACGATGGGGGCAAGAATCTGGATACCCTTCTCGCCGCGCTTGACGAATCGGCCCAGTTCCTTCCACGTCGAAAACCCGGCCACGCGGGAAGCGGTCGGGCACTGCCGCGCGATGGCCAGAATGTTCCCGAAGGAATAGGAATGGAACCGGGCCATGGCGGCTAGGTAGGCGGTCAGAGTTTCGCTCTTGCCCCCTTCCAGTTGCCGGAGCAGGAAGTTCACGGCCTGCCTGATGAGTTGCTGGGTGGGGTTGTCTTTCTGGGTGGTGCGCTGCTGGTAGAGCGATTCGCTGTTACTGCGGAGCGCCGCATTTTTCCTGTACGGCGCGGTGATGGCGGCTGCGCTGATGTTCGCGGTTGACATGATCGGCTCCTTCGGGAGTGTGGATTTGCCCGTTTTCGGCCCTGGTGGGGCCAAAAAAAGACATTCGTTTCATGTCGGGCGAAACGAGCGGAGGGAGGCGCTGTCCATCCCCGAAGCCCGCGAGGGGCGCGGAAGCGAGCACGGCGCGTTTGTTCTGCGCCGCGCGGAGCTGCACAAGCGGGATGGACAGAAGGAGCCGAGCGGAGCTTAAAGTTCGCCGGGAAACGAATGGCAAAAGAGGAGCCAGCCGGAGGCTGCACCGCATGCTTTTGGGGGAGGTATGATAATCAGTGGGAGCCTGCTATGAGCGCAGCGGAATATGAGAGCGTTCTTCGCCTGGCGGATTCGCTGAACCGGGATGAGAAGTTGCGTCTGATCCGTGAGCTGGCGATTCGGGCAGCGGAGGATTCGGGGAGATCGACGGAGCGCAGTATTCTCGAACTCGCGGGACTGGGCAAAGAGATCTGGAACGGAGTGGACGCTCAGGAATACGTGAGCCGTGAACGCGCTTCATGGAATGGCTGAGATCCATATCCGGGCAAACCGTGGGGCTCGATACGGCTCCGCTGATTTACTTCATCGAAAAGCATCCGCTGTATTTTCCCGTGGTGGAGGCATTTTTCCATGCAGTGGCGCAGGGAGATGTGCAGGCCGTTGCTTCCACGCTGACGTTGACCGAAGTTCTGGTTCATCCTTACCGCTACGGTGACCGGGCTTTGGCGCAGAAGTACGCGGACATCCTGCTTCGCGCCAGGAATCTGCGCACCATTGCAGTCTCTCCGGAAATCGCTGCGAGTGCGGCCCAGTTACGGGCTTTGCATGGTCTGCGCACCCCCGACGCAATCCAGCTGGCAACAGCGCTGGAGGCGCAGGCTTCGGCGATTCTGACAAATGATGAGGGCCTGGAGAAGCCAGGCGTTCTGCGGGCGATTGTATTGAAGCGATTGCTTCCATAGCCGGATCGGATGAGCAGAGCATTCTGTTATGAGTGGTTTCCCGACATCACCACCATCGAACGTGAGCGCAGGCCTGCCGCCGGCGGCGGGCGCCGGCCAGTGGATACAGCTCGAAGAGCCGGTGCCTCACGAAGCGAGTGAAGATGGGGATGAGGCCGAAGTGATCGGCTGTATGCTGGCCTACGCCAGAAGCGCCAACGCCCGGATGCGGGTCGTGGTGACCGAGGGCAAGGACGGAAGCTGCGCAATGCTCTTCAATTTCGGATGCGAGGAGGAGAAAGAGGAATTTCTCCGCCTGCTGCAGGCAAATCCGCTGACCCGGCGCCGCGATTCCGAGATCCTCATTCCTGATCCTGTAACCATTCTTGCGGCACGGCCGCTGTCGGAAGTGTTTTCCGCGGACATTGTGTTCAGAATCCGGGCATTTGCCGATATTGCGGCAGGATGGCTCTCAGGGCGGAAGCGCGTCATGTAAGTGTGAAGACTGGCTGTCGTTCTGCCTGGGCGGGAACGCCCCACCCTGGAATTTGAAAAACCAAAGTACTGCGCCGGCGAGTTGTGGAGGTATTGTCCGGGCTCCCTGGGTCAAAGGTCCAGGGAGGCGCATATTGTCGGCTTTCGATCTCCGGGACCGTGTTTCCAGGACTGTTTGCGGGGGCGCACCGCGGACGTTTTTCATCGCAGCCTAGGTGAAGAGTTGGTTATGATCGCTCTGGCGACGAAACAAAGGATTGGATGTCCCGCTGTGGCGAAGGGGTCGAGGTCCGGTCGATGAGACGAACGGACGGCTGTCAGTCAAATTTGCTCTGTGGTTCCTGCTCCTGCCTGCATCCTTTTTCGATGAGTGAGTGGGACACCCCTGAGTATGAGCGAAGCTGTTCAATTGCGGTTTCTCGACGACAGAGGGGGGCTGCTCGCGCTTCCAGAAGAATGCAGTATCACGGTGGCGCATTGCGAGCATGGGGAGATTTGTCAGGCAATTGCCGCCGTCATCGAGCAAGTCCTGTATGGGCTGGCCTTATTCGGCCTCGATTTGCGTGCTTTGGATGGCGTGACGCTGGCACAGGATTGTGTTGCCGAGGCGGCTGCGATACAGCGGACTCCGGAGGGCCAGAACCTTCCCGATGCGGGCGACCGTCCGGACGTGATGGAGATGGCGAGGACGGTCGCGGTCTGGCGTGGCGATGAATTACGGTTTCACATCGTTCTGAGGACAGGCCTGGCGCTGATGGTTCTGTCTCCGGAAAAGCAACAACAAAGACTGGCATATGGGTGTATCGCTCACGAGGCGGCGCACGTTGATCATGAGGGACGCCTGTATCGCTCTTTTCCCAAGATGTTTGGCCGTCCACTTGAATGCGGCGACCGTTCCCGTCAGATTTATCTCCGCGCGATGGATGTTTGGAGCGAGTATGCGGCGTGCCGGTCTTCAGCATCGTTCCGGCCCGAGGCCGTCCAGGAATTCGAAGACCTGTTTTGCCGAACGCTGGAAAGCAGGCTGGCTGCCTGCGAAGAGCGGATTGCGGTCACTGAAAGCGGCGGCAGGGCGTTGAAGGATACTCTGGAGTTTCGGCAATCGTTCGGGGATCTTTTTATTCATGCCGGATACTTTCTGGGCCACCTGGATGGTCTGGAACTCCGGCTTGAACAGGATGCCCCTCAGGCATGGTCACTGCTTGCAGAACATCCGCGGATGCAGACATTGATCATGAGGTTAGGGCACGAGCTACAGGAACTGTGGCGGAACGAATACGACTGGCAGTCGGTTGAAGTGTTCGCGCCTATTTACGAGCTGATCGGCGCGATGGTCGTGCAGCGTGGGTTTTAGTTTTGGTCGTCGAGAATAGTCGGTCGTCCTGGGTTAGGGTGATGCGGATGCAGGACGGTGTCCCAGATGGTCCTGGACGACGCTTGATGGTTGGTAGTGTCTCAGTTTGAAATTCTGCCTTGATGGTCGGTCACCCGTCAGGCTTCCAAAACACCTTTTCCCTTAAGGCTTGATCGCGCCCAGCATCACTTCGTCGGTGTCGCGCCACAGGATGTCCGGTGACGCGAATCCGGCCTCTTTCAGGAGTCCGATCCAGTCTGCGACCGACGCCTCGTCGATCCTGCCCGAATGCCGACCTAGCAACTCCGTGTGATCGTAGCCCAACAACTGGTTGGCGCGGGACCAGAATCGCTCCCAGTTCTCTTGGCGGTAGCGGGGCGGCTGTGTTGCTCTCCATGCCTCGAAACCTACCCGGAATGGCATCTCCGCCTGGGTTGGCTCGACCAGAATGAAAGTTCCGCCGACCCGGAGAAGCTGCAAAACATCGGCTGTGATCTCGCCGGCGCGCCAGGGAGGGAACCAGTGGAGGGCGTTAGCGATGACGACGGCGTCATACGGAGGCGAGAGAGGCGCATGCCAATCGACATCTTCGAGATCGTGCACGAATGTCTCGCCTTTTGCGCCACTCCGTCGATTTACGCCCCGGCAAATCGAAGTGAGGAATGGATCGCGGTCGACGCCATCGACGTGGGCATTGGGGAACCGTCGCTGTACGGCCCGACCGACGTCGCCAGGGCCGCAGCACAGGTCGAGGATGCGTGGCGGCTGATCGCTCGCCAGCGGCAGCACCGCCGCGATCAGATCGAGGTCTCTCGCCTTCGCCTCGCCCTGCTCGGCCTGCCAGAGAGCGAGCAGCTCGTCCAGATGTCCTGCGATCCTGGCATCGATTTCGTCCTGGCTGATGGGCGCGGGCTGCATTCCTGGATCTCCGCCTGGGCGATCGCCGCCAGCATAACAGACAAGCCGAGCGGCCGCTTTGGGTCGAAAACTGAAATTCAAACTGAGGCATTATCCGATGGTCTCAGGACTGGGGCACCTGCGGTAAAATATGAACACTTGTTCGACTTGCAAGGTTTTCCAGACGCTCGAATTGGAGTTTCTGTATGCAGACGGTTACGCGCCCGCGAGTACTCGTGGCTGACGACGAACGCGTCATTGCCGAGACCTTAACCATCATTCTCAGGAAGAGCGGATTCGAAGCCACCTCCGCGTACGATGGCGAGGAGGCTGTCGCCAAGGCGCGATCCTGGAAACCGGACCTCTTCCTTTCCGATGTCGTGATGCCACGGCTCACCGGGATCGAGGCCGCGATGCGGATCCGAGCCGAGCTTTCCTCCTGCCGGATACTGCTGTTCTCCGGCATGGGCGCGACCTCGGACCTTCTCAGCCAGGCGGGAGTTCAGGGGCACGACTTTGAGGTTCTTGCCAAGCCGGTTCAACCGGAGGCTTTGCTGGAGCGGCTCGAAGTTCTCATGTGAGAAGCGGAAGCCGGCTTTTAGCGGGTCTCGCCATAGACCAGCTTGTCGGCTTCCGGTGCTTGGGGCGACATGATCTGCCGCTGCTCCGCTCACTCCACTCTGATCTGTATGATGCTGGCGCGGAATTCGTCGCTGAAATGCCGCTCCGGATCGCTCAGTTCTGCGCTGGCTATGATTTGTTCGTGTATATAGGCGTGATCGGAGTCCGCCGCGATGAGCCAGTGATTCGCCTCCGTCTTCCGGTGAGGTGGCACAACGGTCCGTCCGCTGAAAGCGCGACGGCCGTGGGGCTCCCGAATGCCGGGAGGCAACTCGACACTCCAGACTGCCGTGAGAGGATCGGTGCTGGGGTTCAAAACCGTGAGCGTCAGCTCGAAATGAAGTGGTTGGAGAGGTCTCGCGGTTAGTTCAATGTAGCCGAGCATTGCGGTCCTGCTCCTTCGTTCTTCCTGGGATTCCCGATTCTGCGGTTGTTCCGAAGGCTCGTGGTCTTCAACTTTGCGTGGCACTCAGCCGTGTGTTACTGGCGGTTACTTCGCATCGTGACGTGCCGGTGAGTACGGATGATCTAAACATGCGCGGGATATAGCCGGGTGTCAACGATGATTCTGGGCGTTCGTTTGAGAGCCCGCGGCCAAAATGATGAAGTTGCGCAGTTTACAATCCTGTTCTGGGAGAAATGCCAGTGGAAACGACTGAGATTGTAAGGGAAATCGACGCGGAGATCGCTCGTCTGCGGGAAGTTCGCGCGCTGCTCTCTGGTACAGCATCGGCTCGTCGAGTTGGCAGAAGGCCAGGAAAGCGCGTTCTGAGTCCGGAGGCCCGTGCCCGTATTGCTGCCGCACAGCGCAAACGATGGGCGAAGCAAAAGAGCGCTGGCGGCAAGAAGGCGTAAGGGATCCCGGTCATCCGTGCTCCGCATCGCTCTGGGACTGCTGTCCGCATTACGCGGAAAGCCTCGTGGACAGGGAAATCGCAGGAGAGGCGGTCGTCAGAGGATTCGCTCACGGCGAACCTGCTTGGGAATTGTCTCGCCATTCGTCATGTCCGTAATGGCCACGCTCCTGAGCGTCGTTTGAAATGCGTTGAACATCAGCACCAGGAAATCACTGATATGGTCTGGTGATTCTCGGTGCAGTTTTTTCCAGAACTGCTGATCTTCATCGGAGAGGTGTGGCAACACGCATGCAAGAATGTCCTCGCTCTGCGGTCCGTAGAATTGCTCTTCAAGCACTCCTGTCTCAGATTCCAGTTCGCTGACAATGGCCATGCGGCACATGCGATGAAATGCCTCCGGGGTCGTGAGAGTGGTTAGGGCGAGACGCCGTTGTTCTGCGGTCAGGTCGAGGGTCTGCAGGTATTCAACCATCGGCTTTGCGTCGACGACGAAATCCGCCATGAGGCGAAAGCAGTTTGACAGGCCGCTTTCGATGCTCGATGGTCCGGAGAAGTCTGGAGAGTCTGAATCAGGCTCAACTGCCTGGTTGTGGTCTCCCAACTTCCGAAAACCCTCTTCGCTAGGGTCGTCCAGCATAAGCACCTCCTGCAGGTGGGAATTCAGGTTTCGAATCCCGAGGGACACAATTCCAGCGTAGGGCAGTTTGGGTAAATGCGTCCATACGCGTGTCCCATGAGGCTGAAGCCCCGGAGGCGCGCGCTTTCCCCCATTCGGTATCGGCGGCGCCTTCGGACAGTTGCATTAGAATGGCCCTTAATGTCCCTGGCTGCCATCCTCAACGAAGTTGATCTGCAGCTGTTCCGGCTTGAACAAGCGCGCGATCTACTCTTGCAATCGGTGATTCCTGTCCCTCCAGGGTGGCGTTCTCCGCGAGTCTCGAAGAAAGTGGACCGCTCCCCGGACGCTGCGCACAAGGTTCCCGTATCAAGGCGCAGAGCGCCAAAGGAATCGGTTCGCGAAACGCCGTTATCGGCGGAGAACGTAGTTGACCAGGCTGTGCCCTTGCCTGAGATTGTCAGTGCGAAGCGGCTCTCTCCCGAGAACAGTGCGTCGGTCGAATCACAAATGCAACCCTCGGTCCTGGAACCTCCTGTCAGGCAACCTTCCGTTTCTACACGGAAGAGAGAGCAGCACCGCGACCGCCTCCCGGGCCGGAAGCCGCCGGTGGCCGCGAACGCCCTCAGCAAAAGAGTCCCTTCGGGATGGGTCGGGGTTTCGGCGGAGGAGGCGAGACGCGCGGGCGAACAGAAAATAAGGCAGCCTGAGCCGAGCCACTCCGAATATCCTGTCACGGCTGCCGCAGGAAGGCGTGCCTTTGAGGCGGCCTTCGGCGGCACATCGGAGACAGCCGGAACTGCGACACAGGACGCTGCCCTGGATTAGGAAATCGGCGCTGACACTACAGGGGCTCCGCGGGAGAGACGGGTTCGCTTTGTTCCAAGCAGTCCAGCGCGTTGGTGGGTTGCCGGATCCGTAGGCTTACGCGCGGAGATCGTTGAATCTCCCGCAGCTCGATTCCTGGGAAATTCTCCTCGATTAGCGGGAACAAATCATGGGCTGGCGGTGTCGTTTATCTACTGGGGGGCTTGCCGATCGCCGGGAAGATCATCCGGAGCCGGATCTGACGACCCTCCGGCCACCTGCGCCTTTCTCCACTGACCGTGAGAACTCTCGGCTTCCCCTGCGGCCCACATTCCCCGGAGGATCGGAACGATGACCAGCAACGGTGCGCCTGTTCGTTCCGAGAGAGCAGACGTGCTCTGCCATTCGTCCGTCAAAAGTTCGCGGAGTTGCTGGTGAATATCCACGCCGAGTCCATTGTTCGATTCTCATCCGGCACTGGTCCGTCCGGAGTAGAAGCTTTCTTCAATCTAGACAGGAGCTTTTCGTAGCCGGGCCGTCAAGCCGAATTTCCAGGGGCTGTTCTCAAAAACTGACGCGTAAACCGGTTTCGGTGGAAGCGGGGCTGGTAAGCTCGGCGTAGCGCTGGTACGACGACAGAACCGCCATTCCGTAGCTGCTAAGATCCAAAGCGGCCCTGCTCATGGAGAACGTGCGATAGTCCAGCATGTTCGCTGTTTCGGCGAAAAACTCGAGACGGGCGCGCGGGCTCAGCTCCATGCTTTTGGTGAGACGTGCATTGAGATGGATGAAATCGAGGCCGGGCAGTTGGCTGCGCCCTGTGAGATCGCCATATCCGCTCAGAGTAAGACCTCGATTGAGGCGATTCCACCAACCCGGCGCGTCTTGCATCGCGGTGTGGACGGAGCCGAGAAATGAGATGCGCTGCATTTGGTCGTCACCGAAGGAGCCGTAGTTGTTTGAGCCGCCCTGCGCGGAGACTTGGGCCCATGTGTAGGAGACGCGGTAGGTACCCCAGTGGATGGGAGTCTGCACAAAAGAGATCGCGAGATCGTCATAGGAGGAATCTCCTCCTGAGCCGATTTGGCGGCCACCTCCGAACTCGTTGGAAGTGTTGCAGCCGGCCGCGGATGCGCACAGGACCGCGGGATGGAAAGAGGGGAACCCGATGTGGACACCGGCTACGTGCTGATAGGCGGCGGAGACAGAGCTTCTGACTCCGAGCGACTGCTCGATCTCCAGACTTCCCTGTTCCGCGTAGACGTTCTGAACGGAGGGATCGAGAGTCGTGTAGGCGCCGAGGGCACTCCAGGAAAGACTGTGTGGGCCAGCCGAGAAGCTGCCGGAGCGGGCGAGATTGATAGCGTTGCTACCGTCAGAGAAGGCGCCGGAGAGCGCGGGCAGAGGAATTTGCGAATAGATCAACCCGAATCCTCCCCGCAGGACGGTACCAGAGGAAGCTGAGGGGGACCAGGCAAATCCGATCTGTGGAGCTACGTTGTTGGTGTCTGTTGCTATCCCCTTCAGGAACTGAAGGTCGTACCGCGTGCCTGCGGTGAGTTCGAACTGGGGGCTAACCTTCCACTGGTTCAACAAATAGAGACCTGTACTGCGCGATGATTGATTGAACGCTGCGTCGCCAAGACCTCCTTCAAGGAAGGAAATGCTCATCTGACTGGCGAGAAAATCGCCGCCCATCGAGAGCGCCTGCCGCCCCATCTGGTGATAGAGATTATCGGCAGCTTCATAAACTCGGTAGCGCCGAAGAGTGGCCGCATCGGCCTGGATGCCGTAGGCAGGAGCGCCGGCGGGGAGCTGCACGTTACCGGCGACGAATTGACCCTGGGTGCGGTTGATGGTGTTGGGCGAGAGGTTGAGAGTGTTCTCGGCAGAAAGCATCTGCTGATCCATATTCAGCCCCTGGGCTAGGCTGGTGCCAGTGAGAGGGTTGCCGCGCATCGCGGCACGGTCGTAGCGCAGGTCGACGGAATCGCGGTCGCTGAAGCGATGATCGAATCGGGCGAGCAAGGTGCTGGAAGTGAGACTTTGGGGGTCGCTGCGATGCAGGGCAGAGGGATCGGCAAGCATTTCAGAGAGGAGTTGTCTCCGATCCAGAACATGCTGATCGTAGCTCGCAAACCATGAATTGTTGCCGGTTCCGGCTCCAAGCGACGCTCCATATTGCTGTACCGGGAATTGCAGGCCGCCTAATCGGCCGGGATTGGGCATCGGGCTGTAACCGATCATTCCGTAGAGCGAGCCATGGAATGTTCCGGGGCGGCTCATGGCGGACAAGAGGGCGGCACCGCCGAAGTCCTGCATCAGGTGAAATTCCTGAATGGCGTCGAGACCCGTAGTAGCGGCCTGTATGTCGTCCGCCGCACCGGCAGCACTTCCGGCACCGGGGCTGTTGGGCAGAGCCTGCAGGTTCGGTGCCGAGAGGTGTGCATTTGGATTGGAAACCTCGAGAATCAGGGGACGGCTTATACGGACGGCGGGTTGATTTGGTTGATTGCCGTCAAGCACGAGGGCGATGGAGAGATCGACCGGGTGACCCGGCGAAAGAACAGCGGTTTCGGATGCGTCGCGGAAGCCGGCCTTCCGGACTGTGACGGCGTAGGCACCATCGGGGAGAGACGAGAACCGGAAAGCTCCATCGGCATCGCTGAGGGTGGAGCGGGCATCGCCGCCAACGGCAGGGACGAGGGTGACTATAGCGCCTGCGAGTTGGCGGCCCTGGGTTGTGAGAATCGTTCCGATGATGGAACCAGACGAAAGCTGCTCAGCGGGAAGGAATGCAGTAACTGCGAAAAGCAGGATTGCAGGCATGAACCGTACGTACATCGATCCTCCATGATACTGCGACACAGGAATCGTCTATTGAACGGAATTCTACCAGTCTGCTGTGGCCCAAGGCACCTCATGGAAGTTCGGTCTGATGCTCGCAGATTTCGGATGGCCATCCACCGATTGGCATTTGCCCGTTATGAAACGGAGTGGCGGATCGTCATGTGCGAGGCTGAGGAAGGGCACCGGCTGTTTAGAGTGCTTCTGATTTGTGGGTGAACTATCAGAACCGGACACTGAACATCGGACGGAAAGTGGCTCCGAATGCCCTATAGAATGATTGTGGGGAGAATTTCGCCAATGACGATTGAGGATATCGTCGCGGGAGTTGAACGCAGAGATCGCCAGACTTGAACAGGTAAAGGCCTTGTTGTCCAACAGCCGCAGTGCCGGCCTCGCCAACCGGTTTCACGTAAACATGGCCACAGGACGCAAGAGGCGCACACTCAGCCCGGAGGCGCGGAAGAGAATTGCTGCCGCACAACGTAAACGATGGGCGAAGCAAAAGAGCGGTGGCGGAAAAAAGGCATAGGTGCCTTCCTCCGGTCAGCCATTCTACTCATCGCTTCGGAACTGCCAACTGCCAAAAATCCTGTTTCCAGGGACCGTCCACGGTAAGCACCCGCGCCGAGGGGATCTAGTCTAGGGGCAGGCAGATGCTCTATTCCATCTGCCCCGAATGCCAACACCACAACCGCATCTCAACGGCGTCCTGGGATTCGATCCCGTCAGAGTGGACGCACCAGCATGCCTGTGCGGTTTGCGACACCAGGTTCACAGCCGACGCCAGCAACTCGTACATCGCTCCCGTGCACGGCAGGAAGATTCCGGGTCTCTGAGTTCCTACGATTCGTCGTCCGCCTGCTCAGTCTCGCCCTTTTGACCCGATCACTCCTCGCCTGTCGGCTCCCCCTCGGGAGCATATCTCCGCGAGTAGAGCGCATCACATTTAACTGTGAACTCTCATGGCTCCGGAACGTCACAAACCGACGGTTCTGGTAGCAGACGATGAGCGCGTGATTGCCGATACGCTGGCCGCTGTTCTGAGAAATGAAGGTTTCGCAGCAACGGCTGTCTATAGCGGTGACGCCGCTACTGCCGCAGCCCATGAATTCCCTCCGGCTGCGCTGGTCTGCGACATCATATTGCTAACCGGGAATGGGATCGAACTCGCGATTCAGATTCGGGCGATGCATCCTGCCTGCACAATCATTCTGATCTCAGGGGCGCAATTGAGTGCCGATTTGTTGGACGAAGCCCGTGCATAAGGTCATGAGTTCGAAGTCCTTGCCAAGCCCTTCCATCCAACCACGCTCATCGAGAGACTCCGCCAGGCCCTGGGGTCAAAATGAGCAAGCCGCGTAGAAGGCGAACCTCAACCGTCTGACCTGTGGTGCAGGCGAGATTTGCAAGTTTATTGCCCAGCGCTAGAATGGTTTCCGTGTACCACGCTGAGCGTCATGGCTAATCAGAAAAGAATTCTGCTCATTGACGTAGACGATAGCCGACGCGAATCGAGAGTCTTGCTTCTCACCAGCGCGGGGTTCTCCGTTGACATCAGAAGGAATCACGTAGAAGCCGAGCGCCTGGATCATGAGGGTGAGTTCGATCTGGTGATTGTCACACTGCACGGTGGCCCAGGCAGAGCCGCACAGTACAGCGACAGACTGAGCAGAGCGAAGCCACGATTGCCAATCTTGTTGCTGACGGATTCAGACGTCTACGTGCCACCGGAAACCCTGAGTCACAGCATGGAAACGGGCGATCCGGCTGCGCTGATCCGCGAGGTTGCGTCGATGCTCGTAGGGAGTATATACGTCCGCGAACTGCCGTGTCCCAACCCAAAATAGCGTTAGGCCGCTAATTCTCCCCGCGCGCTCTCGCGCATCTCCAATTCCGCAATCATCGGGACAAGCGACCGCTTTAGGTTGACGAAGGTAATATCTTCGGCAGTTCCTTCCATCCTTCGCCGCCCTTGTCGCGGCGCCACAGCCTTCTAAAAAAAGATCGCCCAGGTGTCCCGATGGCAATGATATCCGATTGCGTTTCGCTGGTTCTCCGCAACATATTGCATTCCCATAGGGCAGCGTGATATCTATAGGAATCCCATAGGAGGATGCGTGGGCGAGAAAACCGATGTCTGGCAAGGCACCCTGGCCCTGATGGTCCTGAAGACGCTGGACACGATGGGCCCCCAACATGGTTATGGCATTGCCCGGCGCATTGAGCAAACCAGCGGAAATTTGCTGGTACTCAACTACGGAACGCTCTATCCCATGCTCCTGAAGCTGGAGCAGGAATGTGCTGTCACCTCTGAATGGGGTCTTTCCGATAACAATCGAAAGGCGAAGTTCTACCGCCTGACGGGTGCCGGGAGAAAACGACTCGAGAGCGCCACGCAGGACTGGCAGCAGACCATCACGATTGTGGCGCGATTTTTATCGCCTGCTGAGGAGGCGTGATGCGGTTTCTTCGTAGCTTCTGGGTTCGTCTGCTCGGTTTGGCGCGGGTACGCCGAACCAATGCGGAGATCGGCGCTGAACTCGAGAGCCATCTCCAGATGCATATCGACGACAACCTTCGTGCCGGAATGTCGCCGCAGGAAGCACGCCGCCAGGCGCTGATCAGCCTGGGCGGCCTCGAGCAAACCCGTCAGGCGCTCCGCGAGCGCGGCACGCTGCCGTGGGTTGAGGCCCTGCTGCGCGACCTCCGCTATGCCTTTCGCACGCTTCTCCGGACTCCCGGATTTGCCGTGGTATCGGTGTTGATCATCGCCCTCGGTATCGGCGCCAGCCTTGCCCTCTTTACCGTTGTCCGTTCCGTGCTGCTCCGGCCCCTGCCCTTTCCGCACCCCGACCAGCTCCTCGCCCTCTACGGTCGCGATGGAAAGAGCGGCAATACGGTCGCCTCCGGCGATTTCTACGACTGGCAAAAAGCCACGCATGGCTTTCAACAGATGGCCATCTGGCGCTGGACCGGCTACAACATGGCGGGCAGCGCGGGTGAGCTTCCGGAATTTCTGAATGCAGGCGCTGGTTCATGGAATCTGTTTTCGACGCTTGGCGTCAGTGCGGCGCTGGGTCGCTCCTTTACTCCTGCTGACGACAATGTCAGTGCGGCCCGGACGGTCATGCTTACATGGAGTTTCTTCGAGCGGCGCTTCAACGGCGATCCCTCCATCCTCGGCAAAACCATCCGCCTCAACACGTTGCCCTATACGGTCATCGGCGTCCTTCCCGCCTGGTTCCAGTTTCCCGATCCAAAGATTCAGCTCTGGATTCCCTGGCAGGTGGGGGTTCCGTCCGGCGATCTGTTCACCCATTTCGATCACATCGGCTATGTGATTGGGCGGCTCAGGCCCGGCGTTACCTCCGCCGCTGCACTAGAAGAAGTCAATGCCATCCAGCATCAGAATTACGTCCGGCTGAACGGAGCGGGCCCAGTGGTGGATGCGGCGATTGCACGGTCGCTGCTCGCCGATATCGTCGGTGACGTCAAAACCCCGCTTTTAGTGCTGATGGGCGCGGTCCTTTGTCTGCTGCTCATCGCATGCCTCAATCTCTCGAATCTGCTGATAGCGCGGGCAGCAACGAGACGGCGCGAAGCGGCCATCCGCACCGCACTCGGCAGCACCCGTACAGCTCTCATCCGACAACAACTCACGGAAAGCGTGCTCACCTGCGTGGCTGGCGCTCTGCTCGGCATCGCGCTGGCCGTGGGCGCCACCCACTGGCTCATCCTGCGCTGGACCGATATACCCCGCGCAGAGTCGGTACATCCCGATGCCCTGGTACTGGCCTTCGTTGTCGGCGTCACGCTGCTCGCGGGCCTGCTCTCCGGATTATTTCCCGCACTGTCCGCAATGCGTGCTGGTATCCTTGCCGGCCTGCAGGAGGGATCGCGAGGCACCAGCGCCGGCGCCTCGCGCGCATCGCTCCGCAGATCTCTGTTGACCGCGGAAGTTGCGCTCACCGTCGTATTGCTCGTCACTGCCGGACTGCTCTATCGCAGCTTCCTGCTTCTGCGCTCCCAGGATGTGGGTTGCATTACGAAGAACGTGCTCACCGTCAATTTCTTTCTTCGGGGCGACACATACGCAAAACCCGAGGAGATTCTAGCCTTCGACACCCGCTTGCTAGAGAAGGTCCGCATTTTGCCGGGCGTGCGCGCTGCCGGCCTCCCCAACGTGGTCCCGGGCGGCGGCTATTACGGCGATCGTGAAGTGTGGATTCCGGAACATCCGCGCTTGCCTTCGGGCGAACACATATTTGCGTCCTACCGCACCGCCGATCCCGGCTATTTCTCTGCCATCGGTATACCGCTCCTCCGTGGCCGCCTTTTCCGAGACAATGAGCGGCTCACGCGCGACAAGGTTGTCATCGTGAATCAGACGCTCGTTCGCCAGGATTTTCCGCACGAGGACCCCATTGGAAAGCACCTGCGTATCGAGTGGCGCACGCCGCAGGGCGAAAGCTACGAGATCGTCGGCGTCGTGCGCGACACTGCTTACAGCATTGGCAAGCCGCCTCGTCCCATGATGTGGCTGCCCATCCTGTCCGGTATCCCCGGTGCCACAGGAGATGTCACGCTGGTGGTTCGGGCCGACAGAAATGTAGCCTCGCTGGCCCTGCCGGTCCAAAAGATCCTTGCTGGCCTCGATCCCGATTTGCCGGTGAAGCAGGTCCTCAAAATGGAGCAGGTGATTGGTGACACGACTTCAAATTCCGGCTTCAGCGCCACTCTGGCGCTCGCCTTTGCCGGCCTCGCCCTGTTGCTGGCCGCTGCAGGTCTCTACGGAGTCCTAGCCTATCTGGTTACGCAGCGAACAGTCGAAATAGGCGTACGTATTGCACTCGGCGCGGAGCGTTCCAGATTGCTCGGAATGGTCTTGCTGGACGGACTGCGGCCTGCGCTGCTCGGTTTGCTGCTGGGTATTGCAGCGAGCGCCGCCTCTACGCGCCTGGTCGCGTCGATTCTCTACGACACCAGTCCCCTTGATGGCACTGTCTTCGCATCCGTAGTGCTGACTCTGCTGCTCGCCGCGGGGGCAGCCTGCCTCTACCCAGCCTGGCGCGCTTCGCATCTCGATCCGGTTCGCGCCCTGCGTTCGGAGTAGCAGAGAACCTCTTGGTCCCAGCGGCATCCTTGCTCAGATACTTTATTGTGAAGGAGCCGCCTAACCGACTGCCTCTCAGTCCGGCAGCTATCAATGGTGATTGAGCAGGCTTAGTCAGGGGCCGGCCCTATCGTGCATCGTTGGGTTGCTCGCATTTATCTCTTTCGCACCTCTTGACAATCGAGAGAAGGCAGTTGTATACCTCTTGATTATCGACTGGAGGGGCTGTGGGCGCGGAGAATCGCGAGGTAGTTCAGGGAACACTGGAGATGCTGGTGCTCAAGACATTGGACCTCGAGCCGATGCATGGATATGGAATCGCACTGCGTATCGAACAGATCAGCAAGGGCGTGTTCCGTGTGAATCCCGGCTCACTGCTTCCAGCTCTCAGCCGGATGGACCGGTCGGGACGGATTCGAGGGGAATGGCGCTCGAGCGAGAACAACCGGAGAGCTAAGTATTATGCTCTGACCGCCGCAGGGCGGAAAGCACTCGAACAGGAATGCCGCCAGTGGGGCCGCCAGGTCGCGGCGATTAGCCGGATTCTCGAAGCCTGAGGGGAAAGGAATGCTGCGGAGCCTGATCGCTGGTCTGCGAGCGCTATTGCATCCGAGCCGGCGCAATGCCCAAATCGAAGAGGAACTCACGAGTTTCTTTGACGCGTCGGTGGAGGACAAGCTGCGTAAGGGGCTGAGCCCTGAAAACGCACGGCGAGCAGCGCGGATCGAGATTGGCAGTCGCGAAATGGTACGCAATAAGACATGGTCGGCCAGTTGGGAATCGGGAGTCGATTCGCTGATGGGGGATTTGCGCCTCGCGGCACGGCAGTTGAAGAAATCGCCTGGATTTGCCTTCGCGGCGGTGGTGACGCTGGCGCTGGGTATCGGTGCAACGACGGCGATCTTTAGCCTGGTACAGCAGGTATTGATGCAATCGCTGCCGGTGGCCAAGCCACAACAGCTCTGGCGTATAGGTGACAAGATCCACTGTTGCGAATGGGGTGGCTACACGCAGGATCCGGAATACTCCATCTTCTCCTGGCCGCTGTACGGGTATTTTCGCGAGCATACTCCGGACTTTTCTGACCTAGCAGCGTTTCAGGGGGGAACTCCTGATTTTGGTGTGCGACGGGCAGGTAGTTCGCAGCCGGCTCAGGGCCGCATCAGCCAGTTCGTTTCAGGAAACTTCTTCCACACCTTCGGCATTGGACCCTGGATCGGCCGCGTTCTCGGCGATGCGGATGACCATGCCGGTGCCGCTCCGGTCGCGGTCATGAGCTATCGAGCCTGGCAACAGAAGTACGGCGGCGACCGTTCCGTCATCGGCGCCACTTTCGAGATGGATGGCTCACCGGTGACGGTGGTGGGCGTCGCTCCGCCTGGATTTTTCGGCGCCATGCAGAGTTCCTACGCAAATCCGGACTTCTGGATTCCGCTGGCTGACGAGCCTGTACTGATGGGTTCGAGTTCGCTGCTGTACCAAGGAAATGAAAACTGGCTGGACATTATCGGCCGCGTGCGGTCCGGAACCGACCCAGGAACACTGCAATCCCAACTGAAAGTCGAACTGCACCAGTGGCAGCTCAGTCATCTGGCCGATATGAGTGCCGAAGAGGAAGCAGTTTCTGCCCAAGCAGCAACTGCATCTGACGCCGGGCGGATCGGGTGTGGCACAACTGCGCGAAGGCTATCGGGACGATCTGAGATTGCTGCTAATCGCAGCGGGATGTGTTCTGCTGATCGCCTGCGCCAATCTGGCCAATCTGCTGCTGGCGCGAGGTTTGAAGGACAGGCCGCAGGCGGCCATTCGCGCGGCTCTGGGTGCATCGCGCGCACGGCTGGTGCGGAAAACCCTGGCTGAAAGCCTGAGCCTGGGAATGCTGGGCGCCGCCGTGGGCGTTGGCTTCGCGTATCTGGGCGTCAGTCTAATCCTCCATTTGGCATTCACAGGTCCCGACATGTGGGTTCCTATCTCTGCCTCGCCTTCGTGGAAGATGCTGCTGTTTGCACTGGGTCTCGCGCTCGTCACCGGAGTGCTGTTTGGTATTGCCCCTGCATGGATGACCTCGCGGACTCAGCCGATCGATGCACTACGCGGGGCAAACCGATCTACCGGGTCCGGAACTGCCTGGCCGCAGAAGACCCTGGTGATCGTGCAGGCAGCCATTTCCCTGGTTTTGCTGAGCGCCGCGGCCTTGCTGGGGATGAGCCTGCGCAATATGGAACATCTGAACTTTGGATTCCGGACAGAAGACCGTTACATCGTTTGGGTAGACCCGACCACGGCAGGCTATAAGGCCGATCAACTGGAGTCGCTTTACACACGCCTTTTGGACCGGCTGCGAAGCATTCCCGGAGTGCGCGCAGCGAGCGCCGCGCAATACGCACCCATGACCGGGAACAACTGGGATGGATCGGTCCGCATTGAAGGTCAACCAGCTCCCAGCGGTGGGCATGAAACCTATGCTTCGTGGGACCGGATAACGCCTGGATATTTCGTCTCGATTGGCGATCACGTCGTTCTGGGCCGATCGTTTACGGAACACGATACCGCGACGTCGCTTTCGGTGGCGGTCGTCAACGAAGCTTTCGCAAAGACCTTCTTCAGGGGAGAGAATCCGCTTGGCCGACATTTTGGGCGCGGTGATGATATGAAGCACGCCGGCGATTACGAGATCGTCGGAGTAGTCGCGAATGCTCGATGGGAGCCTTGGGAAATGCGGCAGCCAGTGAGTCCGATGTACTACCTGCCTGAATCGCAGACCGTGCCCTTTTCCGATCCGAATCAAGCGACCACCGAAGCTCGTTCGCATTACCTCCTGAACGTGATTCTCTGGGCTCAGGGCACTCCGCCGGGGCTGGAAGCGCAGACCAGAAAGGTTCTGGCAGACGTGGATCCGAACCTGCCGCTCGGTGGCTTCGACCCGTACCAGCACGTGCTGGAAAGTAATTTCACGCAATCCGATATGCTTTCAAAATTGACTTCGCTCTTCGGCTTACTGGCACTGGTATTGGCAGCGGTTGGCCTGTATGGCGTGACAGCTTACAGCGTCGAACAGCGAACGTGCGAGATCGGCGTGCGCATGGCGTTAGGCGCAAATCGCAGTTCGGTTGTCGCCATGGTGATCCGCGGAGCGTTCGGGCAAGTCGGCCTGGGATTGACGATCGGGATTCCGGCGGCGATCGGAGCTGGGTATCTCATATCGAGCCAACTCTTCGGAATCACGCCATGGAATCCGTTGTCGTTGACGTCAGCGACAATTCTACTGGGGCTAGCGGGGCTGGCAGCCGCTGCGATTCCTGCGCGGCGGGCGGCGAGCGTGGATCCCATGGGAGCGTTGAGAGCGGAATAGGAAAATGTTGGCTCTTCGTCAGGATGAGGCAGTAGTTGCTCGCGCTGGGAATCCTGGCGAGAGTCTATCGAATCCTCGAAGTCCGAATGAGGTGGTGAAATGCTGCGGAGCCTGATTGCCGGTGTGCGGGTGCTTTTGGGACCGAGCCAGCGCAATACCCAGATAGAGGATGAGCTGCAGAGCTTCTTCGAGGCTTCCGTGGAGGACAAGATACGGGGCGGCATGAGCCCGGAAATGGCGCAGCGAGCGGCTCGGATCGAGATTGGCAGCTGGGAAATGGTACGGCATAGAATATGGTCGGCTGGTTGGGAATCGAGAGTCGATTCGTTCGCCCGTGATTTCCGCCTCGCACTTCGCCAGTTGAAGAGGTCGCCGGGGTTTGCGGCGACCGCAATGCTGACTCTGGCTCTGGGTATCGGTGCGAATACGGCCATCTTCCTGCTGACGTATTCAATTCTGCTCAAAGGCCTGCCAGTCCCGAATCCCGGTCAGCTCATCCACTACACCTTTCGCAAGGGCGACAGCGAAATCGGCCTTTCCTACGGTCAATACCGGGCCCTGGAGCAGCGGCAGCGGATCGCGAGCGGACTATTCGCATGGGATATGAGCGATGCCAGCCTGCGGATCAACGGCCAGTCGGCCAAGGTACCTATAGCTATGGCGACGGGCTCAATGTTCCGTGTCCTCGAGATTCGCCCGGCGCTGGGCCGAGGTTTCAACCCCAACGTCGGTGAACCCGGCGCGCCCTATGTGCCCGAAGCCCTTCTCTTCTGGGACTATTGGCACACGGTCTTTCACGACGATCCTTCCGTCATCGGTGAGACCCTCCATCTCAAGGGCGTTTTTGCCTCCGGAGGCGCCAATGTCTCCATCATCGGGGTCCTACCCCGCGGATTCGCCGGCGTACAGGCTGGTCACGCTCCGGACCTCCTGCTGCCTCTGTCCTTCGACCACGTACTGCACGAGAACGCTATGATCGACCACCCTTCCGGCTCGTTCTGGCTCATAGTGATGGGCCGTCTGCTCCCCGGAGAAACCGTCGGCCGGGCGCAAGCCAATCTCGCCTCCATCCGCCCGGTCGTCAATGAGGCGGCTGACCCGTCCCATAAGTTTCTGAACGGCGGTTTCTTCTCCCAATACCGTCTGTACGTTGAATCCGGGCGCGGTGGCGACTCCTGGCTTCGCTTCCGGTTCAGCAAGCCGCTGGTGGTGCTGGAGGCTCTCTGCGGCCTGATGATGTTGCTCTGCGGTGTCAACGTTGCTCTGCTGGTGCTGTCTCGGGTGAGTGGGCGGCTGCACGACTTCGCCATGCGCAGTGCCCTGGGTGCGACTCGTTGTCGGCTCGTTTTTCAGGTACTCACTGAAACTCTGGTGCTCGGTGTTGGAAGCCTTCTCGGCGGCGGGGTTCTCGGGTGGGAGCTAGCCAGGATATTGGTGAGAATGATTGCCGATCCTGAATCGCCCATTGTCGTTTCTCTCGACTTTGGTACCCTCGTGTTTCTCTTTGCCGCTGCCATCGGACTGGGCGCCGCTCTGCTCGCCGGAGTGTGGCCTGCCTGGCGGGTGTCGCGTAGTGCGGCCGCCATCGACTTGCGCCAGATCGGTTCTGGCCGGTCCAAACAGCACCTTGGTCGCTGGATTCTCCCCGCGCAGGTGGCTCTGGGAGTAGTGCTGATCAATGCAGCATTGCTGCTTGCCGGGACTCTTGGTAGTTACCTCCAGGAACACTCCGGTTTTTCTGCTGACCATGTTCTCCTGGCCGAAGTGGACTTCAGCACCGCGGGCATGCTGCAGGCCGGTCAGGCCACACGCAATCTTGAGCTTCTCCGCAAGGTGCAGGCCATGCCGGGCGTGCAATCGGCTGCGCTGATGGGCATCCCGCCCCTCTCCGGCGGATTCTCCGTAACCGAATACTACACTCGCGACAGAAGCGGAAACCTCCATGTCAATAAGCAGGTATGGGGAGAGCAGGTTTCTGAGGATTACTTCCGCACGATGGGCACGCGCATTCTGGAGGGCCACGGGTTTACCACTGCAGATATTTCGGGCGATCCCACCTGCGTCATCAGCGCGGGAGCAGCGGGGTACTTCTTCCCTGGCCAATCTGCGATAGGGAATTTTCTTAACTCCGGCACCGCGACCGGAAAGCCGGCAAAGTTGGAGCGTTGCCGCATAGTCGGAGTCGTGGAGAATGCCCGGCTCGCCAGCCTGCTTCAGCCCGCTCCACTGGCCGTATACACGCCCCTGGAAGGAGAAACGCGTCCCCTCTCCTACATGTATTTCGGGGTGCGCGCCTCGAACCCCCAGTTGGCCGCGGCCGCTGTCCACGAGGCCTTTGGCCGGATCTTTCCCGGAGCGCCACAGCCACGGACGTGGCTTTTTCACGACGCGATCGACTACAACCTGAGTCAACAGCGTCTGCTGTCCAGCGTGTCTGGTGGATTCGCTGTGTTGGCGCTTGTGTTGGTCGCTGCAGGCCTTTATGGAATCCTGACCCGGGCCGTCATCGATCGGCGCCGCGAAATCGGCATTCGCATGGCTCTCGGTGCGCAACGGCAGCAAATCGTCCGGACTCTCACCCGCAGCTCTTTGATCTGCATCTTCGTCGGGATTATCGCCGGATGCGCGCTTGCCTTCATCGCCGGAAGGCTTATGCAATCGCTACTATATGGAGTAACGGTGGCAAGCCCAGGAATCTCCGCCTCCACCCTGGCAATCCTGCTTGCTGTACTAACGCTGGCTTTCATCCTGCCTACTCTAAGAGCTGCTTCCATCGACCCCATGCAAGCCATCCGCGATGAGTAGAAGTGCTGGTCGCGGTTCAGCAGCGGAAATCTCTTCAACGGACGTGAGAGACGGGCGAGATGACGCCCTCCCAATTAAAAGGGCGGGGCCTCCATAGCTGGATCGTTTTGCTGGCCGCGATTCCCAGACCCCCGTCCAGCTTGGATGCGCGGCGGCTTCCCTCCATCTCCTCCGCCGCCGGTGTTCTGGTTTTGTTCGGAGACTTTCCCGGTAGGCAAGCCGCCAGTTCGCGGCACTCGACTTCTATGTCGGGGACTGCATCTGGCGTTAGCTGATGAAGAAGGATAAGAAACTTCATCGTAAAGAACCCAGCTGGCAAAGGCTGCCGCAGATGGACGATCCGCTGCCAGACCTCCGGTGACATCTGCGGCAGCTTCGCCGGCGGAGAAGATAGCTCGCCTTGGACGAGTTGGAATCTCTTCCCAGTGGACATCAGCACCTCCTGAACTGCTGCAGAGATGCTGGGCTTCCACCGCGCTCGGTTCAATCGAAGCCGTCGCCTTCAGGAGAAGCTCCTGCAGGGCACACAAAGCCGTGGCCCTCACATATGCCTGATTCCCAGGCTGAATGCGACGAGTATAGGATCGAACTGATTGCTCCGAACCGGTGCAAACGCGGAATTCAGGATGGCGGCAGGCTGCGCCGATATCGAAAACGCGGGAAAGTGGAGCGGCTCTTTGCATCGATGCACAATTTCCGCCGTCTCGTTACCCGATGGGAATATCACATCGAGAATTTCCCTTGGCTTCGTCCACCTGGCCTGCCTCCACATCCTCCTCAGGAAAATTTGAGCTAAAGGCGGCCCATCCGAGAGTGCCGCCAACACACGGGGCCACCAATCAAGCCGATTCATCGGGTAGACTTGATGGGCAAACAATTGGGACAAACAGTGCTGATCGATCACCACCGTGCCCGATCTTTTTCTCAGATTCCGCGATTCAGTGCTGAGTCGGCGCTACGGGTAGCTAAATTGCCTAGGCAGATTCCTGGAGGGTCGGCCATCGATGGCTAAGCTTCTTGCGATCAAACCGCTCTCTCTTCTGCGCAACGAAGCTTGCGAGGAGGGCGAGCACACACTCAAGCGATCTTTGGGGCCGGTCAACCTCATCACCCTTGGGATCGGCGCGATCATCGGCGCTGGGATCTTCGTCCTCACCGGTCAGGCGGCTGCTTTGCATGCCGGACCCGCGGTCGCGCTGAGCTTCATCGTTGCGGGCATCACCTGTGCATTTGCCGGCCTGTGCTATGCCGAATTCGCTTCCATCATTCCGATCGCCGGCTCTGCCTATACCTACGGCTACGCCACTCTTGGGGAACTCGTCGCCTGGATCATCGGCTGGGACCTATGCCTCGAATACGGCTTCGGAGCAGCCACGGTCGCCTCCGGATGGTCCGGCTACTTCATGAGTCTTCTCGATCAGCTCGGTCTTGCGCCGGGACCGGGCTTCGCCCGATTCACAACCACGTGGGGTAACGTCCTCTATCTTTACCGCGGCGACTGGATGCCGGCCATGTCCTTGCCCCCGGCGATCAGCACCGCCGGATTGCCGCACGTCACCGGGATTTTCAACGTCGTTGCGTTCCTGGCCATCCTTGTGGTCACCACGGTTCTCGTCATCGGAATTAAGGAATCGGCCAACCTCAACTCTGCGATCGTCTTCGTCAAGCTCGCCGCGGTGGGCATTTTCCTCGCAGTCGGCATCAACTTTCTTTTGCACCATCCCCACCTCGCGGCGATGAACTGGCATCCGTTCATCCCGCGCAGCCAGGGCCGCGGTCAATTTGGCATTAACGGAATTGTGGCCGGCGCTTCCTCAGTCTTTTTCGCCTACATCGGGTTTGACGCGGTATCAACCGCAGCCCAGGAAGCTCGAAACCCGCAGCGCGACATGCCCATCGGCATCCTCGGGTCGCTGGTGATTTGTACCATTCTCTATATCGCGGTCTCTCTGGTGCTTACCGGATTGGTCAGCTATAAGGCGCTCAATGTCGCCCAGCCGGTCGCGCTCGGCATCGACGCCACGGGCGTCTCCTGGGGAAGCCTGCTGGTCAAAATTGGCGCCGTCTTCGGATTGGGCACCGTCATGCTGGTCATGCTTCTCGGCCAGTCCCGCGTCTTCTTCTCCATGTCCCGTGACGGCCTTCTCTGGAAATGGGCCAGCGACATTCATCCCAAATTCCGGACGCCGTGGATCTCTAATATCGTTGTGGGCACGATTGTCGCTTTCCTCCCCGCCCTTTTGCCTATCGGTAAACTTGCGGAGCTGGTCAATATGGGTACGCTGCTCGCGTTTGCCATTGTTTCGGCCGGGGTGTGGATTCTGCGTGTCCGCATGCCCGACCTGGAGCGTCCCTTCAAAACGCCACTCGTTCCGCTCGTTCCCATCCTGGGTGTCGTCAGCGCGTTTTATCTGATGGTGAATCTGCCCCTTCTCACCTGGGAAGTTGTGGGTATCTGGCTTGTGATTGGACTGGTGATCTACTTCACGTATTCGACGCGCCACAGCAAGGTGCAGGCGCTTCGGGCTGAAGCAGCGCAGGAGCGGTAGCACCTCGCATGAGGAAGGGCGGGCAGTTCGATCCTCCGCGGATATTTATGAGACCGGTTCTAAGGTTTCTGCATGGGGAGGTCCACGCCTGGGCGTGGTTCCGCTTAGGCAGAGTCAAGCTAAGAAGCGTGAAACTGAGGCTGAGGGGTGTGGCGATATGGATGAAACGATGTGAGGTCACGTGGTTCGAGGTGCCACGGCTCTGATTTTCGCTGCGGATTGGCAGCAGAACTTGGGCAGGCGTTTCAGTAGTATCGGCGGTTCGGCCCATTCTCGCCGTCCAGAGAGCACATACTCCCGAAAGGCGAGAGAGTCAAACAAAATTCCGATCATGGGTCGAGGGCAACCGACGGATCATCGTTTTGCCTGGACCTGGTCGCCCTGTAAAGCTTTCCGGAGTGGTTGTGATCCGTCGCCGATCGGACCATCAATGTATATGGAACCGGCGTTCTGACTCATGGGAGAATAGAGACGAATGGATGACTTCCAGCAGGCAGACCGTCATCGATTTTGCTCAGATCGGATTCGGAGGGGGGATCGATGCGTCTACACAAGCTTCTCTTCGCACTTCCTATTCTGCTCCTAGTCGGATTTGTCGTCTGCCCTGGGTCAGTGATGGGAAGCAGTACCAGCAACGCCGTGGATATCGGAGCGGGGCAAACGAGCAACACTCCGTACACCCTCACCCGCACTTCCACCATTGTGAGGACACTCGCCAACGGCGCCACTATCGCTCGCAGTTTTTCCGTGAAATCCGCTCGCGACACGGAGGGCCGAACTTATTCTGAAGAGCATCTGATCACTCCTGTTGGTCTGGTCCGCTACGCGGTCTTCGATTCTGTCGCTCGCACAGATATCACGTGGAATAACCGCACGAGAATCGCAATCGTTACCCGCATTCCTGCGCTGAGTCCCCAAGCTGGTAGGTCTCAGCAGGCGCCGGTCCCTCGTAAACCTGGCAAAGTGACACACCAGGAGCTTGGCCTACGCACCATTGCCGGTTTGGAAGCCAGGGGTACCCGCACTACGTTGGCCGTCCCCTCGGGCGAAGTGGGCAACGATCGCCCCTTCAGCGTCGTGACGGAAGACTGGATATCCACACAGTACGATATACCGCTTCTGACCATTCGTGACGATCCGCGTTCAGGCAAGCGAACAGATGAAGTTACGGAATTTCATGCTGGTGAACCCGACCCCTGGTTATTCAGGGTTCCCAAGGGTTACACCGTCGAGGAGCGCACTGCGCAGCTGGCCCCTATGTCAGGACCCTATCAAAGCCTTGCAGTTGTTCCTCAACACTGATCGGTGTTCGGTGCTCGGCTGTTTGACTCCGGGGCGCATGGAGCCGCGCCTCATTGCATCACGTGCGGATTAAGACAAGACCGTCAATGCAGCACCGGGGCGTGCGAAAGTCAGGTTCGTGCCTGATTCAGAGGGTACCCGGCATTTGCAGAGCCTGTATTCATCCATCGTGCTCCTGAGATTCATCTGATTCGAATATCCGTCACTGGCTGCAGATCTCCGGTCTTCGAATTGAGGCCTTCATCGCGATAATAATGAGCACCTCTCGGGCCGAAAGTGGTCCGGAAGACAAGAACCGAAACGGGGTGTCGTGTTCGGGCTTAAAACGCCAGGCGTGGGGGCTCACCTTCAGCAAACGGGGGAGCGGCACTGACCTTGCTCAGAGACCGAGTCCCGGATTCATATCGATGGCTGACGTTTTCGAGATCGACTGACCGAGGCTGGCCGCCAGTTGTTGTGCAGCGTCGGTGAAGATGTGTGCGTCGTCCGCTGCCCGGGAGACGGAAACATACGCGAACCGGCTGTCGATCAGATCGGGATGTACCTGGGTATCGACGTTGACGAGGACCCGGTCAGCCGTAAGACCCTGCGAGCTGTGGGAAGTAACGGCATAGCCGTGGTCGAAGTGCGGCATCTCGCTGGGGTCGAACAGCACACTTTTTCCGTCGTCCATCCGCACGGATAGCTGGCCATCGGGATCGATCTGCTCCACGGTGCCGAGATCGCGATTGGCAACGCCCAGATCGCGGTTGGGCGCCGTGAACTGCAGCCGATCACCAACGGCAAAATCCCGCTCCATCTCTCGGTAGGCGCTGATCCCGAGAAGGCGGGAGGGATTGTAGGTGACCTGCTTGTCATTTTCTGTTTCGACCGTGAGGAGATTTTCTTTGGGCTGGACCCCGACCACGGCGGCGTAGCTGTGCTTCTCGATACCGAGGCTCCTGCTACCGCGTTGGTAATAGAGCACGTCTCCTGCTTCATAGTTCGCCGCCCAGGTTCGGTCGGCTCCGGTCATTTCGGGGCGTGGCACGAGCACGCGCATAGTCCGCTCCTCTTGTTCGACAATCCCCAGGGCCTGTAGCTCTTTTCGAATGGCCTCGTTAATCTCACGGCGGGAAGCATTGTCGGGGGAGACAACCAGCGTGTTGTCAGGGCTGGCGGCGTAGCTGTGGGCGATGGCCGCGACGCGTTTCTGCGGGTCGGTGATCTCGGTTACTCGTCCCTGCTGTTCGAGAAGGGCAATGCCTTCGCCCACCTCGCCCCTGGAGAAGTGCTCGACCGCTTTGAGCAAGTCCGGATCCTTCTGGCGCACGATCTGGTCGAGCTTCGCCGTCTTCATGCCGGCCTGAACTAATTGCTCAAAAGGCTTTCCGGCTTCGATGCCCTGGTGCTGGCGCGTGTCGCCGATGAAGAGTACCCGGTCGCTCAAGTCGAGCCTGCGCAGGAAGTCGCGCACCTGCTGCGTGCTGGCGAGACTCGACTCATCGACCATATAGAGGTGCCGGGAAGCTGGATCGCCTCCGGTTCCTGGCCGTCCGCCCGCAAGGAAGCGCTGCAGCGTGTCGGCCTCGATGCCCGCCTCGCGGAGCTGGCGGGCGGCTCGTGACGTCGGAGCAAAGCCTTCGACGATGTAGCCTTTCCGTTCGGCGGCTTCGCGGACGGCGTTGAGCGCCGAGGTTTTGCCGGCTCCGGCGTAGCCCTGAAGCCCCTGCAGGGCATCGCGCGAGGTGAGAATAGCCTCAGCCGCTGCCTTCTGTGCTTGATTGAGTTCTGGATGCGTTTCGGATTGGGCGACCGCTTCCTGGATCGACAGGATGGCCATTCTCTGACCGTGACCCTGCTGCATGCGGTCCAGAATCTCCCTTTCGGCGCGGATGGTCTGCGGGGTGGTGAATCGCCGTCCCGTATCGTGCTTCTCGGCCGGAACGAGACGAAATTCGCCGGACGCAACGCGGGCCTCGAATGTGGCCCGCATCTCCGCATAGGTAGTTTCGCCCATCCCTCGCCGCAAGGCATCCCGGAAAAGTGCGCGCTCGTCGGTGACCGCTTCGCGCTCGAAGCTACGCTCGCGGGCGAAAGTCACGGCTTCCTGCGCTACTTGCCTCATCTTTTCCGGGACCTGTTCGCGAGTTCTACCCTGACTGCGGCTGCGAGCTTCCGCCACGACACGGTCGGGCTGGTCGTCGAATTGAGCGGCCAGTTTACGGTGGGCCGCCAGGACTTCGGAGGGCGACTGGATCACCTTTTGGTCGCGGGTTGCGTGGGCAGCAATCTCCGCCGCTTCGTGACCAGAAAGGCCATGCTCCTCCATATGGCTCTGTATCTGATTACGACGAAGGCTGGAGGCGTCGAGATACTCCTGGGAGTATCCGCGGATCTCCGGCGCTCCGCTGCGGCCAGGCTCGATCTCGTATCCCAGGTCCCGCAAGCGGAAGGTCAGTTCGGCCTGGTAGATGGCCGTCGCGAACTGCTGCGATTCGAAGAATCCATGCTCCTGAAGGGCGCGCGTGCTGCCGTCGTCACGTTCGGTAACGTTGAAGATCACAACGTGGGTATGGAGCTGTGGGGCGGCGTAGCCATCGACCGGTCGGGCGGCGTCATGCTCGAATTTGGCGGCAATGAATTGACCGGTCGTCTCCGCTGGGCTATTGCCGCCAATCCGCGCCTGGGTGTAGCGTTCGAGCTCCGTCAGAGCTACGGCGACGGCCTCGGCGTGCGCTGTTCGGATACGGCCGTCACCTCCAACCAGCGCGGTGAGCGAGACGGATTTCGGAGGAGAGAAGGTCGCGTCCCAGCCGGCGCGGTGTTCGACCGATCTGGTGGTTTTGCCGTCAGCATTGAGGTACTCGAAGGGCTGGCGATGCTGGACGAGTTGCTCGCCGGTCTGCGGATGCTGCCCTTCGGACAGCCGCTGAAATTCGAGCTCACCGACCGGCCCGGAGAGCCCGAATTTCTCCGCCAGGCGCCCCTGCCACTGCCCCTGCACCTGCTGGCCCTGACTCCAGTAGCTCTGATCGGGCGAAGTGAATTCCAGGGCGTGGTAATTCTGGAGTTTGGTAGCCGAAAGCGCCTTGGAGATGCGAAGCATGATTCAATCTCCGAGCGAAAATCCGGCCTGCATGGATTCTGTCTGCCGTTCCTCTGCAACAGGCTGAGGCGGCTTCTTTGCCAGCGTTCGGGGATCGAAGGTGAGGTCGTCATCTTCTATAGGCCGTGGCAGAAATGCTGGCTGAGTGGCAGGAATATCCTGGTAGCCAAAGGAGAAGTTGGCAACGTAATTTCCGAGCTTGAGGAAAGCATGCCGATCCGGAAGTCCGGAGATTTCAGAATCGAGAACCAGCGGCTCGACCTGCCGCTCAATCGTGAAATTGTGGCCAGCACGGTTGCCGTCAAAGAGCGTGCGCCGCATCCGCTCGATTTCGACTTTGCCGATGGCGTTCGAGACCCATTCGGCGGCTTTGGGTTCGGTGGTTTTGAGGAAGATTTTGGTAGCGGGTTGCGAGAGCATCACCTCGGCCAAATGGCCGTAGATCACCTCCAGCTGGGCCTTACCCTGGAAGCCAAGGATCACCGGGTTTTTCGACTTCCTGTTTTCCGTAATGGCGGTATGAAGTTGAGGCAGACGCTGCAGGCTGGCCAACTCGTCCAGCACAAACCAGACCGGATGCTGATTCTGTTTCGGCTCATTCAGGAGCCGCAGAACCAGGAGATCGATCCATAGACTGTGCAGTGGGCGAAGGGCTTCGCGCTCGCTCGGTCTTGAGGTCAGGAAGATCCAGCCTCTGCGCTCTTCCGCCCAGTCCGTAGCCGTCCATTGGGCGGGGGCGGTATTCTTTGCCGGGAGCATGCGCAGGCTGTCGGCGATTAGTCCAAGGGAGGCCAGGACACCGTTCCGCTGCTGCTGTGCTCCCTTCGCAATCATCATGGCCATCTCGGTGTTCTGAACCCTTCGATCGATCTCGTCGGGGTTCGACATCCATTCGACTAGCTCCTGGGGTGTTGGTCCGAATGTGAGCAGGTGAGCAAAGATTTTCTGCGGCGTTTCGGTAAAGAACTCCCCCTTCTTATCTGTCGTTGGCTGATAGAGCGAAGCCGCGATGGCCTTGGCTTCGGCCCGTCGGCGCAGCTCCTCGGCCGGCCCCCAGTACGGACACCTGGCATCGAGAGGATTGAGGATGATGTCGCCGCGGCGGCTTTCGTAGAATCGCTGTACAAACTCGCAGGCGGGATCATAGACTATCGCTGAATCTCCCCGTTCCCCGATCTGCAGTAGCAGCTGCATAATCAGCCGGGTTTTACCGGCACCGGTATCGCCCATCAACTCGATATGCTGTCCTTCGACGCGACGGGGGATCCGCATCAGCCGTCTCGATTCGAGCGTTCGGAAGCCGATGCCGTCGCCTTTGACGGCTCGGTCGAAGGCCCGGGGCGCAACGCGCACCGGGCCTTTCAGCAGGCGTCCATACTTCATTTGCCGAAAGCGCTCGATGTCCCGGCGCGCGGCGAATATCAAGACCCCAGCCAGGACAATCAACCCAGCCAGCAGCGGCCAGCGAAACGCGCCGGCAACGCCATAACCGGCGTAAACGAACTGCCGAAGATAGGCATGGAGCGCTGCGTTGCGATAGCTGATTTTGGGACCACGATACAGCCAGACCAACCCTGCTGACCGTGCCGCGGGAGACAATTCGACTGGAAGTGGCCTGCCCTGGGGCTGCGGTGTTGAGCCGTCCTGGACGTCGGCGGCGATGGCCGGGCGCGCATGGAAATGCCGGTCCGCGACGGATGGAAGCCGGTAGTTGCTGGTGTTGCGAACGGGCGAGAGGATACCCGTCTCGATATAGGCAGTGAGATCCAGGCGCTGCAGTGGCGGCATCAGGAAAGCGGCATAAATCCAGAGAAAGACGACAGTCAGCAATAACACCGCCGATGCAGCCGCGTAGCTGTAGACCGGCAACTGCGGAGGGGTGATGATGCTCTCTTTGCGCCCCCAGTGAACGGTATTCATAGCCTGTCTCCGCCTTCCTCCGCATATGCGGCCAGCGCATCGGTAGCCGCCTTTCGCTTGTTGGCCTTCACGTACTGGAGCATCGCTTTGAACTGCTCCGGCGACATCCTCTCTCCCCGCAGAAGGGGTTCCAGAGTGTTGATCAGCAGCAGCCGAAGAGCCGTGACCTCTGCCATGAGAGCCATAGCAGGCAGTGGCCGAGCCCCGTCGGCCAGCTCCCGGAGAGCCAGGTCGCGCAGCCATTCGCCAACTGCTTTCCCCTCGGCCTCCGAAGCCGACTCCACGGCGGCGGCCTCAGCGGGCGTGAGCTTGGTGTTGAGAGTTTGGTTGCGACACTTACGGCCCTTCACGGTGCCCTTGCGGCGGGTGGTTTCAATGCCGATAACAGTCATGCCAGATGCCTCTTTTCATCGGAATTGCATGGAGCTTATAAGTTCCCGGAACCTCATAACATGCTCTTTCTACGTGGGAACCCATTAGCTCCCGCAGGGAGCTAAACAGCTCCCTTTGAGGGATGGAGTGTCGAGATGGTGCCGGCGCAAAGCGCCGTTGTGGCGTTACCACCATCTACGCTGCGGATCATGCCCTTGATCCCGCCACAGATGCCACCTTAGTGCTGCCGTTGGCAGCACCGTTCGCAGGCTTCTTCGAAGGCTGTTCGACGGCTTCGGAAGCAGATGCCCGACGCACGCGCAGTGTCGGAGTGATCTTCTGCGCCGCCGCCGACTTCAGGAACTCCTGAAAGTCACGGTCTTTCGAGAAGACATAAGCGAGCGCCTGTTCCACGACTTCATCGGCGGAAGCATGGATGAATGCGGCATACTGATCGACCTGTGCAGCGGTGGTATCGGTCAGCCGAATCGAAGCGCTGAGGTGTTTGGTTTGGACGACTTCAAGCAGGGGCATTGGGTTCTCCTTTTAGGTGAAAATCAGGCGCTTTTTTGCCGGGCGAGCATGCGCGCGGCGGTCACCGCAATCTCCTGCGCACGAGCGCAGCAAAGTGCGGCTGGAATCTCGAAGCGGCGCCGGCTTTCGAGCATGGTGATGACGTCGTCGATGCGAATGCCTTCGGTTAGCCAAAGGCGCGCTGAGGCGACATCGACAGTGCGCTGCGCGTAATAGACGGGATTGGGTTTGTCTGGGCGGCGGCTGGCAAGTTCTCGCGTCAGCTTGTTGGCGTCTTTCCCGTGGACAAGCTGGTCGCAGACCCACGCCCAGTCGCTCTCCGAATGGCTGTGCTTCGACGGTGCCTTACGTGGCGTCGAAGCAGCAGCAGATACCGTGGCAACGATTGTGCCCGCATCCAGGTGAAAGTCTTCTGGAGCGGACACAGAGTCACTAAGGTATTCGACCGTGATACGGTGCACCGGACTGTATTTGCGATTCAGGAATCCAGGGATGCGAAGCACTCGGTTGCGATCGGTGCAGGCAGGATCGCCGCCGAAGGCGATGGCGAGCCGTTTGAGTGTCTCTTCCTGCAGCTCAAAGTCGAAGCTCTCAACCCGCCAAAGCACCTGATATTTGCGCGGCGATGTCGAGACAATCACAGTCGGAATTGGCACGGAATCCGAGGTCCGCAGGGCAGCGAGCCGGGCCTCACCATCCATGTCGATGTCCAGATACAGGTGGCGGACGCAGGCGACGGTTGCCTTGGTGCGTTTCCGGCTGCCGGCGCGCAGCGGATTGGCGGAAACATAGATGTTCGCCCCCATGCAGTTCTCGTACGCGAGCCACGCCTGATAGCGGGACTCGAGAGCGCGCTCGGCCCGGACGATGCGTTGGGTGATGGAGGCAGGCTCTTCCCTGCGCAGAAGGATGGCAATTGTCTCGTCGGGGCGAAAGCAACGGTTCAGGAATTCTCGGGCGATCTGGCTCATGGTTCTGCTCCCGGCGTTCATACGGGCCATAACTGCAGGAGAGCCCGGTTTCGACCGGGCTCCCGTACAGCCGAGGAAGGAGGCTATGCGGCCTCTTCCTCGGCGGAGTCATCGTCTTCCGCCGCCGCTTTGGCGGCGCGGTCGAGCTTCAGGATCGAGCTGACCCGGATCTCCCAGATGGTCTGCTCCGAGTTCGTCTTCGAGCTCGTGTACTTGCGGCTGCGGAGCTCGCCCTCGACCTGAATATGAGCGCCCTTTTTGAGCGTGGCGGCGAACTCTCCGAGCTTGCCGAAGACAACGCAGCGGTGCCATTCGGTGTGCTCGATGTACTTGCCGTCCTTCTTGTAGGAGGACTTGGTTGCCAGCGAAAGAGTGGTGAGGCTGCGGTCGTTGTTGGTGCGAACTTCGGCGTCGGAACCCAGGAATCCGATAAGTGTTACGCGGTTGCTGTACATAGTGGTGATCTCCGTTTCGTTGAATTTCCCGTATCCTGCTCGGGTCACCCCTCGCGAAGCGAGCGAGTGGGCCCGGCTCCCAAGCGCCCAGGAGTGCATTCTCGGCGGGGCCCGGAAGAAGGTTGAGCGGCGTTCTTTGCCGCGCTCTTCAAACTTGTTTTGGGAGGTTCCGAGACCCCGAAGGGACGGCGTATCAGGGTCCCCGATGCGCGTTCTCTGCGTGACGGGGTGAGGAGCCGAAGCAGAACGACGCCGTGCCGCCGGGCGCCGGAGAAGCCCCGAAGCGTGATCCCGAGCAGAGGGAGGGATACGAGACGGAAGGCACAAACATGCGCCGCGGTCGCTCTTAGGATTCCGACGATGCCAGTCCGCCACAACGGCAGCCCTGAACCAAGCGGCAACCACTCCACAAGAGGCGGGCATCGGGCACACGGATCGCTGCGTCGTGCGAGCCTGTACCGCCACGCCGGGCGCTTTCAGAGACGAGTTGGACTGTGCAGCTGCAAACGCAGCTCGACTGGACATCGGAATGACCTCGGATTCGGGTTCGAGACGTTTAGCTGAGTTCCTGCCGCTCAGGCGTCGGAAGCACGATAGACCTCCTGCGTCTCGAAGGATTGATCCTGCTGGCTGTAACCGGAGACGGTGATCAGCTCGCGAACCCGGCGCCGGCCCGTCGGATCGCGCTCGCAATAGAGAACGAAGTCGATGGCCTCGGCCGTCTCCGAACGAATGAAGGAGTGGTTCAGATTGGGTCTCGCACTCAGAGCCAGATCGGAAAGCCGATTCAGGGCATCCCACGCCGACTTTGCGTGGATCGTCGAGAGCGTTCCGCCGTGCCCGGTATTCATCGCCTGCAGCAGGTCATAGCCGCACTCGTCGCGGATTTCGCCCATGATGATCCGGTCGGGCCGATGGCGGAGGGCCGCGGCCACAAGCTGGCTTGCCGTAACCGCGGCCTGGCCGGGAATGGCCTCGACCGCTTCCCAGCGAACAGCGTTGGGATGGGCGATCTTCAATTCGGCCGGCTGCTCGATCACAATCAGCCGCTCATGAAGAGGAATGTGGTCGAGAAGCGCCTTCATCAGAGTTGTCTTGCCCGACCCGGTTCCACCGCTGATTATGCCGTTCTTGCGCTCCCCGATGAAGCTAACGACGGTATCCCGAACCGAGGCCGGCAAGCTGCCGGATTCGATCAGCTCATCGGAGGTAAACCAGCGGTTGAATTTGCGAACAGTGAAGGTCGGGCCGCTGATCGAAGAGGGGGCACCGACGACGGCAACGCGGGAGCCGTCCGGCAGACGCGTATTGAGAACTGGATTCTGGCTGGTCAGGTCCTGTCCGAGGATCCGCGCAACGCGCTCGATGGCTGCCTGCAGCCGTTCGTTGCTGTACGGCGTCCTGAGCGCGATCTTCTCGATGTTGCCGCCGCGGTCGGCGTAGACACCGCTCGTGCCGTTGATCATGAGATCCGAGATCGACGGATCGAGCAGGAGCGCCCGCAGTTCCTCGGGAAAGAACGGAAGAATCAGCTCGAAACTCATAGAATCGCCCCCTGATCGCTGCATGCCAGCACAATGGACCTTATGAGCTTGACGTAATATGAGCTACAACGCATAATGGGTACGTGCCTTATGAGATTCGCGCCACGCCTGAGTTTCGGGAATGGATGCTGACTCTCTCTCGGCAGGAACGGGAATCTTTCGATACAGCAGTAAACCTTCTCAGGGAACGAGGTCCGATGCTCGGTCGGCCTTATGTCGATACCGTCCGGGGATCCGCATTCGCCAACATGAAGGAGCTGCGCACCGCGCACGACAAGCACCTGGCGCTTCGCGCCTTTTTTGCCTTCGATCCAGGACGCTCCGCCATCCTGCTGATTGGCGGTGACAAACATGGACGGCGCGGCTTTTACGAAAAGCTGATTCGCCAGGCCGACGAACTTTACCGCGAACACCTGCGGACGTTGAAGAAATGAGCGCAAACCTGCCTTTGCATGCGGCAGGCGAGAAAGGACACTATGGCGAACAAAACTCTCTCCTACGACAGCATCGCCGATGAGCTGATGACCAGGGCGAGCCGCGTCCGCGCCAAAAAGCGCGCCAACGCTATTCTCAAGCGCATGACTCTCGATGAGCTGCGCAGGGACCGTAAGATGACGCAAGGGAAGCTCGCGCTTGCCATGAAGATGCAGCAAAGCGAAGTTTCCCGCCTTGAAAAGCGTGCCGAAGTTAAACTTGGAACGCTGCGCAATTACGTCAGCGCCCTGGGCGGACACATCGAAATTCGTGCCGTCTTCCCCGACAAGGACGTCGAGATCGCGCTTACTGAATAGCGCAGCCCTGAAGGGCCGGTTCGAACCAAGTCCACCTGGGTAGGCGTGGACGGCCAACCCCGGCCGGTAGGTCAGGGTGTGCGACGTTCTGTCCGCCACGGAAAATCTCATCGCGCAGTTCCTTCCGCAGGCGCGGTCCCCGCGGCTGGCACGAGCGGGTCCACGGAAACTTCGTTCTGATGGAATTGCGTGATGGTCAGGCCGAGCGGATTGATGGTCTCAAACTGCGGGAAGATCTGAGCCTGCTGGCTGACCTGGGCGGGATTCAGATAATAGGTGATGCTGAGCATCCAGTGTTCCGTTCGCGGCTGACGCGAGTGGTCGGGCGAATAGACCTTATCGATGGCCACGAGCGCGGTGCCGCGGGCGATGTTCGCACCCTGAATCTTCTCTACGGACATGGAAGTGATGGTGACGTCGCGGACCTCCACATCGCTCTGCTCGATCTGCCCGGCGATCACCTGCGAGACCAGGTGATTGCGGTTATCTTCCGCCATCAACTTTGAAGCCAGCGACTGCGAAAGAAAGTAGTAGTTCAGCGGGTATTTGGTGGCAATCGTGTCTCGATTGATCGTGTAACGATAGTTGGCCCAGTCGGTGAGATAGGTCCGGACTTCGCCCTCTCGCGGCGTGTAGTCGAGATCGCTGTACTGGATCGCCTGAGCGCGGCCCATTTCGTCGATGCGGACGTAACGGTTCACGACAGGGCGATGAGCGAAGAAGAAATTCAGCCATATGGAACCGCAGAGCAGGACCGTTCCACAGGCGAGGATGAGGCGATAGGCTCTCCGCTCGGCATAATGCGAGGCATAAACCTCGTTGCCTATCTGATCGGTCAGCAGGGCCTGTTGCGGCGTCAGAGCGTCCTCAATGGGTGCTGTGTGCGTGGACATGAGAGGATCCACTCCTTTCATTCACTGCCCTGAAGACCACAACGGCGTAGATCAGTCCAGCGATGATGCAACCAGTAAATAAAATCACGGTGACGAACTTAAAGGGTCTGCCGAGGCCAAGCCGCAGCAAGGCGCGAATCCTAATGAAGAGCCAGAACATGCCTTATCCTCCTGCCGCACCTGCTGCTGCGGATGTGGCTGCGACGGAGCCAATGGCTTTGGTCATGTTTTCTGCCATGCCGGCGGCCCCGCCAAAGATCATCTGCGTCATGCTCGGGATGAAGAGCATGTTGATGATGAAGGCGATAAATACCATGATGCAGGGGATCAGATTGGCAAGCCACATCTCCATGGAATAATTTCCATTGAAGGTCTGCTGCAGAAACGCGTTCATGAAGCCCGCCCATACGAAGATGAATGCCGCCGCCACGGCGCGAATCATGGCAAAACTGACCAGTACGTCGAGGAAACTGAAGAACTTCGCGCGGAAGGTATTCGTCATCAGCAACGGGATAAAGACCGGACCGAATAATGCCGTCACGCCATAGAGGATGAACGCGCTGCAATTGATGACGAACAAGATGGCAGAGGCAATGCCCAGGAGCGCCTGCACGACGAAATAGCAGAGAATCTGGACGGGAGCCATAATCGACGGCATGGCAGTGTTGTCGCCGGCGGTCTTGAACAGCTGCAGAAGCTGGTTCAGCGAGTTCTGGTCGAAGGCGGCGACGATCGCCTGCGCGATATAGCTGAAGAAATGGTTGAGTCCGAAGCTGGCGCCCGGGAGCGGGTTGACCCAGTAGTTTTCGAGCAGACAGCAGACGATCAGACGGAGCAGGAAGTGGATCAGATCGCCTGCCTGGACAGGATGGGCATGGAATCGAAGTGTCATCCCCGATGTATTCCAGTTGACGACCATGCTGATAAGGGTGAACAGGGCGATGCAGCTCAGTTCGGTCAACCCGAACTGTGTCAGCGCGCCGCCGTTCTGCGTGGTGAGATTGGTCAGGTTGTTCGTGAACTGGTAGAGCCAGTCGACGCCGGAACTTGCGGTCGGCAGCGCCTGCGCCAGCAATATCGTCGGAACCATTTTGTAACCTCACATCAGGGCAGGTACTTCTGCCAGGTCTTACCCTCGTTTGCGGCGGCGGAATTGTGCTTCTTCTTGTCCTGGTCCACTCGTTGCCGGAAGAGCTGATACTGCAGCTGGCGTTCGAGTGCGGCCTTTTCCGCCTCATGCCGGCGATAAGCGACGGTTCCGGCAATCGGCAGCAAGACCGCGAGAATCGCCAGCAGGATCTTCGTCTTGAGCGCGTTGAGCATGACGCCTCCCCGGTGTTACGGCAGATAACTGTCCCACGTATTGCCTTCGTTTGCCGCGCTGGTATCGTCGGCCGCCCGCTGCTGGGCAATATAACCCGCGGTGTTGAGGTCGAGTGCGGCGGCATTGCGCTGCTGCATGTTCGAGACCGCCATCTCTGAGGCAAGACAGGCCTGGAGGACGCCCTGCGACTGCATCTCCGACATCTTCTGTGCTTCGGCCGCATTCAGAAGGTTCAGCTGCTCAACTTCGCTGTTGGTTGCCGTGCTGCCGTCGAGCTGTTCGGAGGCGAGACTGGTGTTGGCGGCGGCATCCTGCGTGTGGGCCGCCCGATACTGGCCCACGGCGGTAAAGCAGTCGGGCGAGACCGAATCGGAGGCGTCGATCATGGCAAGCTCCGAGAGCTGCGTGCTGCCCGGTGTTTGTCCCGCGAGATATGTGGCGGTTGCGCCGTTGACTGGCACCGTCGCCGCAGTCCACGCGGTGGACGATGCGGCGGGCGAATTCGTGTTCAAAGCCGTGGTCATGCCGTTGGTCTCGCCGAACATATTGCGGACATTGGCGTTCTTCATGGTGGTCAGCGCGGTCTGCCACTGCTGCTTAAGGGAGAAGTGCTCGATGTTGTTCTTGAGCATGTTGTACTGGGTCTCAAGCGTGGTCAACTGGGAGACGAGATTGGCGTAACTCGTCGGGTCGAACACAATGTCGCCGACGCCAAAGAGTGCAAAGCTCGGTGTGGCTGTGAGAAGGAGGGCAGCGCCTCCGATGATCCATTTGCGATTTCTGGGACTAACCTTCATAAGACCTCCTGCGTTCGTAGAATTTCTCAAAGTCATCGACCCGCCCCGCAGAATCTGGTCCATGGCGGAGTTTCATGCTTCTTCCTCCGCAAGCTGGCGCGCAATCTGCGGAATGACTGCAACCCATTGCTGGCCGGCACGGTCGATGGCTTCAGCGATGGTGTAGCCGCAGGCAGCGAGCCAATCGGCGCGATTGAGGACCGGCGCCACGGCGACCTTTTCGCCCGTGGATTGCACGGCCCAGGCATCAGGGGCGCCGTGCTTTGCGTCGCGCGCCTTGCAAAATAAGTGCTCGTACACCTGGCTTCGTCCATTCATGGAGTGAGCTCCTTCAGAGCGTGGGATCGACGCGGTGTTCTGCGTAAGACGGAACGAGGATGTCGCGACCGACGTAGATGCGGGCGCGCGAGCCTTCCTTCAGGGTGATCACCGGCAAACGGTCAAGAAAATGGTTGAGTACCTGTTCGCCTTCGACAGCCGATTCTTCCGAGATACCGTTCTGGATCTCTGTCGATGGGGTCAGAATGCTGCCGTTGTTGCCGATTTGGGCGAGGCCGCCAAGGCCGCCGATCAGGGCGGCGGCGGCAAACGCCTGAAAGTATCCGTGGCTGACCTTCGTAGCGAGTCCGGTGGTCCCAATCTGGTCGAGGCCAATGTACTTGTCAAAATCGAGTGAAAAGCCGTCGGGGCAGATGGCGCGGTGGAAGGTGACGAACATTTTGCGCTGCTGCGCACTGCCGACGCTCTGTACGGTACCGATCAGGCGCGTGCCCTGGGGCATTAAGAGCTGCTGGTGGTCGTGCGAATAATAGTCCGTCGTGAGCATGACCAGGACCGGACCGCTGAAGCCGCCGTCAATGTGGTTGGTTACGACGCCCTCCAGCACGGTTCCCTCGAAGATCCGGTACAGTTGCCCCTGATAGCTGTCAAAGGCATACGGCGCCATCGGATCACCTTTACCGTCCGGGCCGGCTTGCTGGGAAACTGCCTGGACATTTGCAGGCTTTTCCGGGGTCGCGCCGCTGGCGGCCGGAGCAACTGCCGGTTGCGGTGTTGCCGTTGCTGCCACGGTCGAACCCTTATTGGAACTCTCAAAGTCGATGGCTTCCGTATCGCTGTCGATCGCGGCCAGCGCCTGCTTTTCCTTGGCCAGCTCCTGCTGCTTTGCCTCGGCTCGCTCCTCGGAAGCTCCGGACGTGATCAGGGGCGCATTCGGGCTGTCGCCATAAATCGCCGCTCGCTGCGCGTCGGTCATCGGCGGCGTGCCCGATGCCTCGGGTCCCGGAGTTCCATCGCTCGCCCCGAGCTGTTGCATAGCGGCGGCCATTTCGTCGGCGTGCTGGCGTTCCTGGGCGTCTCGTTCGGCCTGTAATCGCTGCTGCGTCTCGAAGCTGTTCACCTGCTGGGCGTTCGGCGCAGCCGGCCGGCTGACCGGCAGGGTCGCCGCAGATGCGCCCTTCTTGCTTCCCCTCATCAGGCTCGAAAGGTTGGCGATGCCGATGAGAGCCATGATCACGACCAGGGCGATGACCACCGGCATAGTCTTCCGCATGGGAGGCTTCGCTTCCGGCTGTTCGGGGACAGTCGCGGGCGGGTTGTGGTTCGGCTCCTGCATGACTAGTTCCTTCCGTCGGTCCGATGGAACTCGACCTTCTGCTTGCCGATGGCGAGATAGCCGCGGTCGAGCTCTTTCGGCACGGTGTACAGACCGTCGCTGAAATCGAAATTGATGAGAGAAGGCTTGCCGTCTTTCACTTCGTAGAGAGCCGGCGTTTCCTGAAACCGGCCGCGGAGGTAGGTGAATTTGTCGTCGTGCCAGATCTGTTGCAATCCGAGGGCATCGCCTTTCGACCGGTCCCAGGTGAAATCGAAGCGCAGCGTCCCGGGATACTGGCTGCGATACTCCTCATCCTTCTCCTGCTCCGCTTTGAGCGTTGCCGTCGCCGCGGCTTTCGCGGCTATGGCTTGTTGTTTTGCCTGATCGAGTTCGGAGGCCGGCACGAAGACCGGCAGCTCGATCAGTTTTTCCTTCGCAGCCTGATCGCCCGGCGTCAGGAACACTTCGGGGTCGAAGTGAGGATCTGAATCGCCTGAGACCTCTTCCAGCTCAAGCGTGTACTCGTTGCCGTGATCGGAAATGATATGGATGTCTGTCGTGCTGTTGGCGACTTTCGGCTTCACACTGATGTAGCGGCTGGCCAGATGGCCGCCATCGAAAACCCAGTCGACGGTATCCCCGGCGAAGACGTTGGCCACTTTTTCCTCGGGCGGCAGAACAATCAGCGTCGATTCGAGCATGGCGGCGCGGACCACAGGAGGCGTAGCACGATTCGACACAACGATGGTTCGCGGAGAACTCGGCTCTGGACGTTTCGGGGAAGCCTGTGCGTGCGTGGTAGAAGCGGTGGCGAGTGCGAGTCCAAGGATCACGGCAATTGGGACGAGCGGTTTCACGAGTCGGTCCTTTCCGCTTAGGCAGTCTCGCCCCGGGCAAAGCGTGCGATGCCCTCGGCGAGCCCATATTGGGCAGTCAGTTTCGACCGGAGTACCCGGTCCTTCGGTTTTGTCGAGAAGGTTGCGTAGCTGCGGCTGTCGAGGTTCAGGATCACAACTTTGGTGAGCCCGTCGCGCCGCATATAAAGCGCCTCGCGGTCCTGAAGGCTCTCGAACAGCGCGATCTGCTGCCCGTTCATCCTGAACAGCTCGGCATAGCGCTTCCGATTGAAGGTTGCGTCCTTCATCAACAGAAACGAGCTGCAGGAGTTCACGATGCTGTCGGCGTTCTCACCCAGATCATCCGCGGACTGTCCGATCAGCGTCACGCCACCGAGGTTCTTGCGCACGGTCTTGATCGAAGCCAGAGCCCCTTCCAGCAGCTGGCGGTTTTTCATGGAACTGAAGATCTCTTCGATGAGGATATGTTTGGGCACGCCGAGATTGGCAGGGTCATAGAGAACATCGTTGATCCGGCGCAGGAGCCAAACCATCAGAGGTTCGATCAGGTCGGCGTACTGCTCATTGTTGACGCCCGCGAAATCGAAGCACTGCACGCGCGACAGCGAGAGGCTGTCCTCGACGTTGTCGAAGATGGCGTGATAAACGCCGTCTCGTACCCATTTCGACAGGTAGCGGTCGAGCTTCTTCGGCAGATAGAGATTCGACAGACGCCGATTGTCCCGATCGAGCAGATAGATATCCTGGACGGCCTTATGGATCACGTCGTCGTCCTCGGGCTCCAGTTCCGCGCCGCCATTCGTAAGCAGGAGCTTGACGAAGGAGTAGAGGAACTTGATGTTGCTCTCGGTCGGCTCGAGCGCGAACGGATTGACGCGCGGGCCATTCCTGCCGATCCGGTCTACGCGGCCGCCATAAAGCTCCACGACGCTTTCATAGCTGCCGCCGATATCGAAGATGTAGGTGAAACCGCCATACTTTTGTTCGAGCGCCACCAGCGTATTGCCGTGCACGCTCTTGCCCGATCCCGTCGGCCCAATGATGAGCATGACCCGGACGCCGTCCACATACACGTCCTGGAAGAAGGGAGTGCGAGTGCGCGTTTCGAGGATGTTGAGGTATTCGGAATCGAGATCCTCCGAATGCCGATGCCCCAGATGCGGCGCAAAGACAGAAGCCAGGCGCGCATGGTGGTCCTCGCTCAGCCACAGCGGGAAGACACCGAACCGGTGATTGCCAGGAAACATCGCGTAGAACGCCGAGAGATTCCCCAGCGTCTCCTCGATCACCGGCGCGCGTGCGCCGACAAAGATGCGATGGACGGCGGGAATCACGTCGAGCAGATGTTCCCGAGTGCGGGCGGCGAGCAGGAGGCGCAGAGCATATTCCCCATGGACCTTCTTATCGAGTGAGCGGACGACTTCGCTCAGATCGTCGACGCCGCTGCTGGCAGCCCGTGCACCGGCCCCGGAGTCGAGCGAAGCAGGATCGCGCCCGTTCATGACTCGTGTCAGGACGCCGACCTTGAAAAAGGAAATGAACTTTTCCTGCGCATCGATCTCGCGCCGCGCAGCGGCCGTGGACTTCGGCCGCCAGGTCGAACAAAGAATACCGTCGCAATCGAGCGTCCTCAGGTCGGAGAAGAGGCAGGGCCTCGATGCCTCCGGTGTCGCCCTGAGCGAGAACATCTGAACGTACCGTTTGCCTATGCGCAGGTGATCGCTGTGCCAGGCGACCGGGCTTTTTACGATCTGGCGGTCAACACCGGTTTCACTGCGCAGCTGGTCGGCGGCGGCCCATTCTTCAAGATTGAACAGGTAACTGAAAAAGCGAAACGCGTCGTTTTTGCCGAGAAGGCGCAGCCCCAGCGGGCTGCCCAGATGACCTTCGAGGATCGTCGCGGTCTTCTGGAGGTCGGCCAGCATCCGCGCATTTTCGGCGGCGTGCTCTTTCGCTTTTTGCGCGAAGGGGTTGGCAGACGACGGCTCCAGCGTGAGGCACCAGTGAAGATCGACGCGTCGAAAGCTCGCCGTCTTTTCGAGGAAGGACAATCTGTCCTCCGCAAAAACCTGGGCAACGGGGTTGCTGTAGGTCTTCTCACGCGGAAGGTCGCAGCCGGCGATGATCCGCGTGTACTGATAAAGGCAGGAACCTTCCGGGAGGCCGCGCAGAGCGCCCTCGATCGATCGCATCTGGGTGTCCAGTTCGAGATCGGTAAGGGATTCTTCATCGATTCCCCTGAGTCCAAACAGGCATCCGTATCCGCCCCCTTTGAGGGCGAAGATGTTCGGGCCGATGAACCGCGCGATGGGCACGATCGAGCACGCGGCTCCGGCGTTTGCGAACCACGGCACGAATTTGGCCTGCTCAGTATTTGCGCGGATCATAATAGGACCTTTGGCTGAGACCGAGAGCCCAGAGCTGGAACATCTTCGGGTGCTTGCGGACCACAAGCCAGCACCCGGCAGCAAGAAGGGGAAACGAGACGACTGCCAGCATGCGGAAGCCGGCGAGGAAAGCCACAACGCAAAACATCACGATGACCAGCCAGGTCGGCAGACTGAGGCCGAGCTTTTCGCGCGGCTTATTCAGTGCCTGATTGATCGGGAGCGGCTCTCCTCGTTTGCCCGTCTGCATGGCTAGCTCACACTTTGGCCTGTTAACGACGAGATCCAGCCCGCTCCCCATCCCAGCACGCCGGCGCCGAAAATGGCTCCAAACAGCCCGATCACGCCTCGCTGGATATTGCCGCTCATGAAGCTGACACCGGCAAAAATAAGCCCGATCAGGCAGATCACTGCGCCCGCATATTCGGCGAAGGTTTGGACGGTCTGCATGAACGTCTGAGCGCCGCTGAAGCTGATGGTTCCCTGGGCATGCGCCACAGCGCTGCTCGCACCCATGAAGAGCAGAGATGTGAGCGTGGGAGCCATCACGTGAGCAGCTGATCTGAGCTTTCCTGAGAGGATCTCTTTCCAGTTGCCGGTGGAGAGAGGTTCGGTTGGGGTTTCACGGGATGGGATTGCGGCTAGTATGCGAACAAACATCGGCACCTCCTGCGGCCCTTGAAACGGCCGCAATATGCCGAGAGCATGGCCCCGGTCCGGTTTGCTGTCTAATACGTTTTATTTATCGGGTGATCGGTTTCACCTATCACTCCTCATGTATACCGTTGCGAGGGACGTGATGGAATTGCGCTCGCATATGTTCCGGCGATGCGGGGGAGGCCGGAGAGGGAACCGGAAATGGAAATTGCTATCCCCTCAGAGCTGACTGCGTGGGCGGTCTTCCGACCGAAGCCGAAGGGCGTTTCGGGGGTAGGTCTTTCGAGTGATCCGGCGCCGCCGTCGCTGGCGGTTTGCCGTTTTCTCTTGCGGCGGATAGTTGCCGCTTCAGGTAACGGATAAGCACAGGAACCGTCTTCGGATATCTTTGGCTGTTGTAAATCACAGCAATGCTGACATGCCAGTTGACGCCGGCAACCCGCCGCATTGTGAGTTCGTCATCGATTCTCGATCCTTCCCGAACGAGGGCGAATCCGTAGCCTTGCTTCACCAGTTCACGAAGTTCTACCGGGTGATTGGCGCGGGAGTAATGATCGATTTCAATACCGATTTCTCTGAGGTATTCCAGGTGCCGATGGTGGGCGTGGAAGTGGCGATCCGGATGATAAAGGATTCTGAGATTGTTCCGTAAATCGCTGGGTTCGAGGACGCTCTTTGCTGCGAGCGGGTGATCCCGCCGCATACACACCACCAGACGCTCGCGGCGGACGACCTCGACCGAAAGGCGGGGATCGGTTACGGGGAGCGTGACCAGGGCTGCGTCGATCTCGCCATTCGCGAGCTCCTCCTCCAACTGCGGCTTGTCGCCATGCGTGGGAAAGATCGCGCATTCCGGAAGGATTTGTCTGTGGATCTGGCAGCACGCATGAAAAAGAGCCTGATCGATGAGGGAGGTACTGCCGAGCTTCAGGTTCCCGATCTCCTCGTGCTCGATGGCAACGAGTGCGGCAATCGCTTCGTCGCATGCGGCAAGGAGCCCGCGGGCAATCGGGCCGAAGGCGACTCCTGTCTTTGTAAGCAGGAGTCGGCCGCCTTTGCCTTGTCGAAAGAGATGGAGGTCGAACAGGTCCTGAAAGTGTTTTGCCTGCTCGCTGAGGTTCGGTTGGGCGGTGTGCAGATATTCGGCCGCAGCCCTGAATCCCCCCTGCTCGATGATGGCCAGCAGGTATCGGAAGTGACGCAGCTCCGCGGATTCGTTCATACCCAAACCAGCTCCTGAGAGTGGTCTGAATCGTTTCCACAGGGGCAAGCGGGGCCTTCGAACAAGCGGCTTCGCCGCTGTGGAAAAAATTGTGCCTATTGGAAGCCTGGTAGGCGGCAAAGGTTGTGCAGATTCATACCCCGTTAACAGTTCTAAAATGGATTTCTTCCCTGATGATGGAGGGGTGATAGGTAAGAGTTATCACCCGATAACTCAAAACTATTAGACAGAGGCGACGAATGGCCGGACGCTATGGACACGCGGTGGACCGCGTTCGACTCGGTTCATCGAAAGTCCACGCTCCGGAGAACATATCATGGCTTCGGTCGCCGTTCTCGAACGCTCTCTCCTGAACGATCCTCTTCTCACCGCCGAAGAGGTCGCTGCAAGGCTGAATGTGACGAAGGATTGGGTCTGGGATCACTCGTCGCGCAAGGCGCCGTATTTGCCGGTGATTCGCATTGGTGACGGTACCCTTCGGTACCGTCAGAGTCAGATCGAAGAGTTCGTCCTGGAACGCGAAAGACTCTCGATCTTGCGCCGCAAGCGCCGGTAAAATAAGAGAGCCCACTGTTTTCCCCCACAGAAACCGAGAAGACATATGGGTAAATCGCACCAGGCGGGTTGGGTGGTGCTCCGCGGAAAGCGCTGGTATGGCTATTTTCGCAAGCGCGTCCTTGACCCTGTTACCAACGAGGAACAGGAGGACACGGTCTGCATTCTCCTGAAACTCAAATCAGAAATGACGAGAGCCGAAGCGCGCGATGCATTGCGGGCGGAGGTGATCAGGCAGACCGGCCAGAATCTCGGAGGCAGAGTGCTGAAGGACGGCTCTGTGACCTTCGAGTGGTTTGTTCGGAACCGCTATTTCCCGCTCCGTGAAGGGGACTGGCGGCCGCAGACGGCAATCGAAAAGATGGCTCAGATTGAAATCGACCTGATTGGGAACATCGGACACTGTCCCCTCGATTCACTCGACAAGTTCACTCTGCAAACGCAAGTGAACAAGCTGGCCGAGCGTTACTCGCAGGACCGGGTCAAGCAGGCTCGTTCGTACCTGAAATCCATTTTCGACGAAGCCATTGAACAGGAATTCCTGGTAAAGGATCCGACGCGAAAGCTGAAGATTCCCAAAAATCTTCGACCCAAGGATAAAACGGTCCTGAACTGGGAGCAACTCTGGCAGGTACTTGCCAGGGCAAAGAGGAGAGATCATCTCTTGCTGATGCTCGATGTGATTGAAGCTCTTCGCCCCAGCGAACTGTTCGCTTTGCGCTGGCGTTCCTTCGATAACCGGAACACGTTGTCGATCACCGAAACCGTCTACCGGCGGCAAATCAGGCCCTTCGGAAAAACTCCGGGAAGTATGACGAAAGTCCATCTGCCCGAAGGATTGGCAGAGGAGTTGAGGCGGTGGAGGTGGGAATGCAAGAAGGGATCGTGCAGAAAACCTGGCTGCCGGAATCCCGAGCATGCGAGGTCCTCGCCGGATGCATTCATTTTCCCCAATGCCGACGGAGGATTCATGGACACGGCAAACTACCGTTTCCGGGTTCTCAAACCGCTCGCTGAAGAACTGAGAATTCCCAAACTGAATTTCCAGATCCTGCGCCGAACGATGGCCACCCAGGCCCAGAGAATGGGCTCGGTCAAGGACATTCAGGCGCATCTGCGGCACGCGAAGGCCGATACCACGGCCAACGAGTATATGCAGGAGCTGCCGGAGAGTGTGGTGCGGATGGTCGGTGCGGTGTACGAAATGCTGATGAAAGGAGGGCCGGCAGGGCCGGAACAGACGGCTGGTTCGGGTTCGGACGGCGAGCGTTTGCTACCAATCGCTACCAACGTTCCGAAACGGATCGCCGTAAATTGTTGATTTTATGGTGGGCGCAGCAGGATTCGAACCTACGACTTCCACCGTGTGAAGGTGGCACTCTACCGCTGAGTTATGCGCCCTGGGCGGGGTGGGACTCGATCAGAATAACAAAAAGCAGAGGGGGGCGTGGATGGCGCTGCCTCCGCCGGCGGGCGCTTTGCTTACACTGGAGAGCAATGACAAACTCACGGGCCTGGATTGCTTTTCTTTCTTCCGGGGTATTGCTGACAGCCGGGATGGCGATGGGGCAACTGGCTCCTAAAGCGCCTCCGCCTCCGCCGCACCGTCCGGCCGCGCCGGTGGTTCACTGTCCGGTGGCGGAGCCGGCGCTTTCGCCAAAAATCCCGCCTCCGCCGGCGGGGCTCGGGTGCCCCAGAGTGGAGTACTCGCTGACCTATCTGGATCTGAAGGTCGGAACCGGGGCGCCGGTGGAGCCGCGCAAGTGGACCACGGTGCAGTACACGGGCTATCTGGTGGATGGGACGAAGTTCGACTCGTCCTACGACCACGGGCAGCCGTTTACGTTTCCGTACGGCGCGCACCGGGTGATTGCCGGATGGGACACGGGCTTTGAAGGGATGCGGATCGGCGGCACGCGGCGGCTCTTCATTCCTTACCAGCTGGCGTATGGCGAGATGGGACGGCCGCCGGTGATTCCTCCGAAGGCGGAGCTGATCTTCGACGTTGAGGTGCTGAGCCAGAGCGATACGCCGCCGGAGCAGGCGGCTCCGGCGATGCCGCGGCCGCAGCCGCCGGCGGCGGGCGTGCATCCGCCAGCGGGGAATACGGGGGCGCAACCGCAGGGGACGCAGCCACCGCAGCCCCAGACGACGCCGAATCCGCAGTGATGTCGGGATTCGTCGCGGTGAGCAGGGAACTCCGGGGCTGAAGCCCTCTTTTTCGGGCGCTCGTTTCCCACGGCGTGAAGGCCATGGCTTTCTCCGTCGTCCTGCTGCGCAGGACCAATGCCAGGAGCCGGGAGCCTAGCGCCAGTCGTCGATGACGTATGCGTCCTCGCGATTGAAGCCGGGAATGTTGGGGCGGTGCATGGCGATGCCCTGGGTCATGGGGCGGTAGCCGTGGGCGCGCATGCGGCGGAAGGCGTCCTCGCGGGCCAGGTTGCAGCCGGCTTCGAGGGTGAGGCCGCGGGGCTGCGCGAAGGCGTCGCAGGCGGCAAGGAGACGGTCGAAGCGCTGGCCAGCTCCGGGGCCGGGGCGAGCGGCGGCAAATTTCAGATACCCGGTCTTCTCGCCGCCTTCCGATCCGGGACCTGTGGCGCAGAGAGCAAAGGCGTCGAGGCGGTGGCGGTCCTCGACGAGGAGGATTTCGCCGGTGCGCTGGCGGAGGATCGACTCGATCTCTCCGGTGAGGTCGAGGCCGCGATCGAGGGAATTGGTGAGGCGGCGGCAGGCGGCGATGGCCTTCTGGCGTTCGGTTCGCGAGAGCGTGGAGAGCAGGGTGGGCGCTGAGGTTGAGACCGAGGCGGGGACGACGTCGAATTTGCGAGTCATCAGAGCGGTGAGGTTGCGGGGCCAGTAGCCGGCTTTGATATAGAGGCCGACGTGTTTGGGGCTGTGAGCGAAGGTGAACAGGCCGGAGTGGCGGACGCCCCAGCGGTCGAAGGTGCGGGTGGTGACTTCGAGCAGGCGCAGCGCGACGCCTCTGTCCCAGAACTCCGGGAGGACGACGAGCGGGCCGAAGAAGCCGAAGGATCCCCAGCGGGTGAGGACGTTGAGGCCGATGAGGCGGCCGTTATGGCGGGCGGCGATGCACTTTGTGTTGCGGGCGCGCGAGCGGGGCAGGATGAAGTTGCGGTCGGCCATGAAGGCCGTGGGGTCGGGCAAACCGAGGAAGGTGCCGAAGGCGACGTTCATGATGCGGTGCGCTTCGTCCACTTCGGCCGGCTTGAGGGAACTGATCTGGAGGCGAAGAGTGTCGGGCATGGAGGCACCTTCCGGGGACGGGTTCGGGGACGCGAGCCAGTGTAGCGGATCGCATGGCGGACGCGGTCGGTTGCGGGGAGTCCCGGTGGCCCGGAGCGAAAAGCTCGCAACTTCCGGCGCAGGGGAGCGTTGGTAAGACTGTGACCCCGAGCGGCGGGGAGTTTCTGCCTGACCGGGAGAGTGGAGCCAGCCGATGAACCATCAAGCCTGGGATGAGAGCGTGCATGGGCCCGTGGTCGAGGGGGTCGTCGAGGATCCGGCCATCGAGCGGAGGGTGACTCCGGTCACGCGTCGCGCGTTTCTCAAAGGCGGCGCGCTGGCGGTGGTGGGGACGGCGGCGGTGCCGGCGTTTTTGACGCGGACGGTTCTGGCCCAGGCGACGGACGCGCAGGCGCGAGGCAAAAAGCTGGTGGTGATCTTCCAGCGCGGGGCGGCCGATGGGCTGAACGTCGTGGTGCCGTACCGGGAGCCTTCGTATTACCAGTACCGGCCGCAGATCGCGATCCCGCAGAACGCGGTGATCGATCTTGACGGGTTCTTCGGGCTGCATCCCGCGATGGCTCCGCTGAAGCCGCTGTGGGACCAGGGGCATCTGGCGGTGGTGCACGCGTCGGGCTCGCCCGATCCCAGCCGGTCGCACTTTGACGCGCAGGATTTCATGGAGTCGGGCACGCCGGGACTGAAGGCGACGCCGGATGGCTGGCTGAACCGGGCGCTGCAGGCCGAGGATGCCGCCTGCCCCGAGTGCCGGCACACGCCATTCCGGGCGGTGGCGCTGGGGGCGGAGATTCCGCGGACGCTCGAAGGGCGGATCGAGGCTGTGGCGCTCGACCGTATCCAGGATTTCAGGGTGCAGTCCAGCGCGGCGGCCCAGGGCTTTGCGGCGATGTACGACGAGAGCACCGATTCGGTCCTGCACGGGACCGGGCAGGAGACGTTTGAGGCGGTGCGGATGCTGCGGGCGGCCGATCCGACGCAGTATGTTCCGGCGGCGGGAGTGGAGTATCCTGGCGGACCTTTCGGGAACAGCATGAAGCAGATCGCGCAGCTTCTGAAGGCTGATCTTGGAGTGGAGGCAGCCTTCGCCGATATCGGGGGATGGGATACGCACCAAAATCAGGGCAACACCGACGGGCAGCTGGCGGGACGTCTGCGGGATTTCAGCTCGGGCCTGGCGGCCTTCTGGGCGGACATGGGGGATCAGGCTGAGGACGTTGTTGTGGTGACCATGTCAGAATTTGGGCGGACGTGCCGGCAGAACGGGACCGGTGGCACGGATCACGGACACGCCAACGTCATGTTCGCGCTGGGTGGACCGGTGCGGGGCGGACGGGTGTATGGACGGTGGCCGGGGCTGGCCCCGGAGCAGCTCTACCAGGGGCGGGATCTGGCGATCACAACGGATTTTCGACAGGTGCTGAGCGAAGCGGCGTATACGACGCTGGGCGCGCGGAATCTCGAATTGGTCTTCCCGCAATCCGGTATGCAGAGAAGGGATTTTCTCAACATCCTTCAAGTATGAGTTGAAGGACTCAGAGTAGTTACTCCCTTGTGGAAATCTGTGGAAAACAGGGGCGAAATTGAGAGGCCCGGCAGCCCGCGCAGGGGTGGCCGGGTTTTCTAATTTGGGGAGAACTTTTCACCACAGAGGGCACAGAGGACACGGAGAATTCTGCGTCTGGTGGTAACGTGGGCGGGCCGGTTTTCATCAGTGGGCGGTGGGGCGGGCGGTAGTATGGTGGCGGCAGTCTCCTGGGTTACTGTGGGAACGTTTGCCCCGCCTGGGGGAGTGCTGGGCTGTCCTGATTCTGTTAGGTAAAGAGCATCTCCGAGCCTGGAAAACGTCTCATGAAGCTTGCCTGGTTTGCCACTGTTATTCTGCCTTTTCTCAGCCTGTCCCCGAGCTACCCTCAGGCCACCTCGCCGACAACCGCTCCCGGGAGCCAGCCGGCGAAAACGGCGGCCTCGCCTGAGGCGACGCCGATTACCGAGGCCGAGCTGCGCGAGCGGCTGGTGGGGCGGCAGCTGTTTCTGCGCGGGCTGTACCTGGACGACACCCTGCACTTCAATATGGCCGGCGACCTGGTGGGGCAGTCAAAGAAGGGGTCGTGGACGCTGTGCGACGTGGTCATCGATCACGTGAAGATGTCGGCAAAGAAGATCGAGCTGGAGGGACTGCGGTACGGGATTCACTTTGAGGATGAGGGGAACTGGGCGGAGCAGGCGACCTCGTTCGACCGGATTCAGGTCACGCCGAAGAAGAAGCATCTGCTGATTGAGATCGACCGGCAGGTGGTGGTGAAGCCGAAGAAGGAAAAGGGCGAGAAGAAGAAGGACAAGGAGAAGGAAAAGACCCCGGACAACAAAGCGCCGACGGATGCCGCGGCAGAAACGGCTGAAGCGCCCCAGACCCCGCCGCCGGGCGAGACGTTTTCTCCGGCGGAGTCAGCGGAGCATCTGCGGACGGCGCTGAACAAGATCTTTGCGCCGGATCTGGACGCGAAGATGATCGCGGAGATGCCGGACTACTGGCAGTACTTCTACCAGGCGCAGAACAGCCACAAGCTGCTGACGCCGACCGACCCCAAAATCGTGCGGCCGGGACCGGGCGTGGACGGGCCGCACCTGATGGCGCACGTGACGCCGCCCTCGAATGACTACGCGCAGAAGGCGCAGGTGGCAGGGGTAGCCAGCTACATGGTGATTCTGGGGCCGGACGGCAAGCCGGCTGCGGTGGCGGTGTATCGGCCGATCGGATTTGGTCTGGATGAGAACGCCGTGGCCGCGATTGAGAACGCGAAGTTCACTCCGGCGGTGAAGGACGGCAAGACGGTCACGTCGGTGATCGACCTGGCGGTGAATTTCCGGATTTACTCGAAGCGAACCTCGCAGGGCGCGCCCGCGGAAGCGGCCGCTCCGGCGGCGACGGTGAAGCCGATGCCGGGACCGTATACGGCGGACTCGCACGAGTAGGCGCGGCTCCCATCCTGTGGCCTTGAATCGCGCGCGCCGACAGGAATGGGGGACCCGGCAGAAAAGCTACCGCGGATCCTTCGCCGCATCGCTCCTCAGGAGCCGGTTTTTTCGGTGAGCTCCATCCAGCGCTCGTAGACGGCGTGGTGGTCGGCTTTGGCGGCTTCCAGCTCGGCGAGGGCTTCGGTGAGAGCCTGCGGGTCGGTGACGACTTCGGGGGCCTCAATGCGCAGCTCGGCGGATCGGAGGCGGGCGTCGGCGGCTTCGACGCGGGCCTCGATGGCGTCGTACTCCCGCTGCTCCAGATACGAGAGCTTTTTGCGGGAAGCGGGCGCGGACTGCGCGGGCGGCGGTGCGGCTGGTGAAGGCAGGGCGGGCACGGAGCGGGTCTGCTCGTCGCGCCAGTCTTCGAACTGGTGGTAGTCGGCGAAGAGCGCGGCATGGCCGAGTCCGTCGAGGCCGAGGACGGCGTTGGTGACGCGGTCCAGCAAATAGCGGTCGTGGGTGACGAGGACGAGCGCGCCGGGGAATTCGAGGAGAGCTTCTTCGAGGATCTCAAGTGTGGGGATGTCGAGGTCGTTGGTGGGCTCGTCGAGGATGAGCACGTCGGCGGGCTGAAGCATGAGGCGCGCGATGAGGACGCGGGCGCGCTCGCCGCCGCTGAGACGCTCGACGGGCTGGTTGAGCTGTTCGCCGGTGAAGAGGAAGCGCGAGGCGTAGCTGGCCACGTGCAGGACGCGGTCCTGGTAGACGACCGAGTCGGAGTCAGGCGCGAGCGCGCGGCGCAGGGTGAGCGACGTGTCCAGTTCGCGCATCTGCGAAAAATAGACGATGCGAAGGCCGGGTGCGCGGCGCACATTGCCGGCGCTGAGAGGCAGCTCTCCGGTGATGGCGCGGAGCAGCGTGGTTTTGCCCGAGCCGTTGGCGCCGGCGAGGCCGAGGCGCAGCCCGTTGGTGAGGGTGAGGCTGACGTTCGCGAGGATGGTGCGGTCGCCGAAGGTGACGGCGGCGTTCTCGACTTCGACCAGGCGTTTGGTCTGGCGGCCGGTGGCGTCAAAGGCGATGCCGGCGGTAGTGGTGCGCGAGCGGGATTCGGATTCGGCCAGCTCGGCGATGAGGGCGTTGGCGTTATCGATGCGGGCCTTGGCTTTGGTGGCGCGCGCTTTGGGGCCGCGGCGGAGCCACTCCATCTCGACGCGAACGCGGTTGCGGAGGCTCTCCTGGGCACGCTGCTGCCACTCGACGTAGGCCTCGCGCTCTTCGAGAAATTTGGAGTAGCCGCCTTTGACGCGCAGCAGGCCGTCGGAATAGATGCGGTTGAGCTCGACGACTTCGCCGGCGACGGCTTCGAGGAAGTAGCGGTCGTGGGTGACGACGACATAGGAAAAGGACGCGGCCCGGAGCAGGTCTTCGAGCCACTCGATGCCTTCCAGATCGAGGTGATTGGTGGGCTCGTCGAGCAGGAGCAGATCGGGGTCGGTGACGAGGGCTTCGGCGATGGCGAGGCGCTTGCGCCATCCCCCGCTGAGGCTGGCGGCTTCGCGATGCATGCCGGGCTGGCCGGGCGAATCGCTTTCCGTAAAGCCGGCGCGGCCCAGGGTTTCGCGGAGGCGCTGCTCGCGCACAGCCGCGGGAACGGCGGCGCGGTCGAGGGCGGCTTCGACGATGTGGCGGACGGTGGCGCCGGGCGTGAAATTGGAGATCTGGTGGACCCAGGCGATGCGGGCGCGCTTGCGGAAGGAGATTTCGCCGGAGTCTGTGTGCTGCTCGCCGCCGAGGATGGCGAGGAGAGTCGATTTGCCTGCGCCGTTGGGGCCGATGAGGCCGATGCGGTCGCCGTCGTGGATGGCGAAGGCGAGATTTTCAAAGAGGGAGGTTGCGCCGAAGCGTTTCGAGAGGTTCTGTGCGACGAGGATCGGCGGCATGACTTCAGTGTATGGGGCGAGGAGCGCTTCGCAGGAATCGATGGTATTCGCGCGGGTCATGCACTAAGATGTGTCCGCTTAGAAGAGACGCAGTGCAGTTCTCACGAAAAAAATCGCTTGACCGCACGGGGGACAGGAACGCATGAAGACGCGCAGAGTTTGTTTCGCAGCTTTGCTGATGGCTCTGGTGGGGGGAACGGGGGCGTACGCGCAGTTTCCGGGGATGCAGCCGCCGAAGCATTATCCCTGGTCGGACGCGAGCCTCTCGCCGGATGCGCGCGCAGACATGGTCGTGAAGGAGATGACGCTGGACGAGAAGATCGCGATGGTGCACGGGCCAGGGTGGGAGGCGATGTTTGTGCAGCCGGAGCCGGGAACGACGACCAAGATGGCGAACTTTATTCCGGGAGTGCCGCGGCTGGGCATTCCGCCGCTGACGATGACCGACTCGGTGGAGGGCGTTTCCGGCGTGGGCACCACGGGGCGCTATGCGACGCCGCTGCCGTCGGCGGAGGCGATGGCGGCGGCGTGGGATCCGAAGCTCTCGTATGAGATCGGCACGATGCTGGGGCACGAGATTCGCGCGCTGGGTTTCAACATGTCGCTGGGCTCGGGCATCAACATGATCCGCGAGCCGCGCGATGGCCGGACATTCGAGTACAAGGGCGAGGATCCGCTGCTGGCCGGGACGCTGGCCGGCTCCGAACTGAAGGCGGAAAAAGAGCTGCACATTGTTACCGATGTGAAGCACTACGCGGTGAACGACCAGGACGCGGGGCGCACGACGGTGAACTCCATCATCAGCAAGCGCGCCATGCGGGAGAGTGATCTGCTGGCGTTTCAGATTGCGCTGCACGACTCCGGCGCGGGAGCGGTGATGTGCTCGTACAACCGGGTGAATGGCGTTTATTCGTGCCAGAACCCCTACCTGCTGACCGACGTGCTGAAGAAGGATTTCGGATTTAAGGGGTTTGTCGTGTCCGACTGGGGCGCGACGGAGAGCACGGTGCCGGCGGCGCTCGCGGGGCTGGACATGGAGATGCCGGGCCGGGAGTCATTTGGCGAACCGTTGAAGCAGGCCGTCGAGAGCGGCGCGGTGCCGATGGCGCGGCTGGACGACATGGTCCACCGGATTCTGCGCAGCATGTTCGATGCGGGCGTGGTGGATCATCCGCCACAGATGGAGTCGCCCAACGTAATGCGCGGCTTCGTGGTGGCGCAGAAGACCGAGGAGCGGGGCGCGGTGCTGCTGAAGAACGACCATGAGCAGCTGCCGCTCGATGCGGGATCGATCCAGTCGATTGCGGTGATCGGCGGGCATGCGGATGCGGGCGTGATGTCGGGGGGCGGATCGTCGCAGGTTTCGCCGCCGGGAGGCAATCCGGTAGCGCCGCCCGCTTCGCTGGCGGGCAATCCGATGGCAATCTTTTTGGCTCCGGTGTATCAGCCGTCGGCGCCGCTGACGGGGATTCGCGCGATGGCGCCGCATGCGGAGGTGAAATACGATCCGGGAACGGATCCGGCGGCGGCGGCTACGCTGGCAAAGTCCGCGCAGGTGGCGATTGTGTTCGCCGTGCAGCATGAGTCGGAGGGGCTGGATGTTCCGAACCTGTCACTGCCGGATAATCAGGACGCGCTGATCGACGCGGTGGCGGCGGCGAATCCGCACACGATTGTGGTGCTGGAGACCGGCGGGGCGGTTCTGATGCCGTGGATCGACCACGTGAGCGCGGTGCTGGAGGCGTGGTATCCGGGGATTCGCGGATCGCAGGCGATTGCGAACCTGCTGTTCGGGGAAGTCGATCCGTCGGGGCGGCTGCCGCTGACGTTCCCGCGCAGCGAGGCGGACCTGCCGCATCCGGTGCACGCCGATCCGCCGAAGCCGGACGCGGAGCATCCGCTGCCGAAGCTGGCGGGATTTCCGGGGCTGGTGGGATCGTTCATGATCATGGGCGGCGACTTCGATGTGCATTACGACGAGGGGCTGAAGGTCGGCTACAAGTGGTACGACGCGGAGAACAAGCCGGTGCTGTTCCCGTTCGGCTTCGGGCTCTCGTACACGAGCTACGCGTTTTCCGGACTGTCGGTGACACCGGGGGATTCGACGTCAGTGACCTTCACCGTGAAGAACACCGGCCAGCGCGCCGGCATCGAGACGGCGGAGGTTTACGCATCGCTGCCTGCCTCGGCGGACGAGCCGCCGAAGCGGCTGGTGGGTTGGGCGAAGGTGGATCTCGCGCCGGGCGAGTCGAAGGAGGTCAGCGTGCCGGTGAGCCGGGATCGGCTGACCATCTATGACGAAGCGTCGGACTCGTGGAAGCTGGTGCCGGGCGAGTATGTGATCCACGTCGGCGGCTCGTCGCGGGATCTGCCGCTGGAGCAGAAGGTCTCGATGCAGTAGGCGCAGTCTTAAAAGCCGGGCGCCGATTGAGGCGCTCTCAATTTTGGCCTCAATGGGCCAGCGCCCCTGGATGGTGCTCATCCCGGTATACTTTCCCGGCATCTCCGCAAAGCCCCAGGAGGCGACTGAAAAGAATGATTCGGCAACTTGGCTGTTGCACCCTTGCTGCGCTGCTGGCTGTACCGGTAGCCTTCGCGCAGAATCCCGATCACGACAAGGCAGGAATGAAGGCGGGCGACGAGGCCGCGATGAAGGGCCCGGGCGCGATGCCGCCGGACTCGATCACCGAAGGCTCGGTGACGGTGGACGGGCAGGCGATCCAGTACAAGGCCGTCGCCGGCATGCTGACCGTCGGCTCCAATGACGCGCAGGACGCGATGATCGGCATGGATGGAAAATACCTGCCGGGCGCGGACATCGACCTGCCGGCCAAGATCCAGGATCAGCCGGCCATCGCGCGCATGTACTACGTGGCGTATTTCAAGAAGGATGCGCCGAAGGGCACGCGGCCGGTGACGTTCATCTACAACGGCGGCCCGGGCAGCTCCACGATGTATCTGCATATGGGGGCGTGGGGGCCGATGCGGGTGGTGCTGCCCAACGTGCAGCACCAGGAGGCGGCGCCGTATTCCATCGTCTCGAACCAGTACAGCCTGCTGGACGTGAGCGACCTGGTCTTCATCGACGCGCCGGGCACGGGCTTTTCGCGGGTGCTGGGTAAGGACGCCGGCAAAATGTTCTACGGGACCGATCAGGACGGGCACGCGTTCGCCCGGTTCATCCACCGGTTCCTGACGAAATACGACCTGTGGAACAATCCCAAGTTTCTTTTCGGCGAGAGCTACGGGACGACGCGCACGGCAGTGCTGACCTTCGATCTGCAGCAGAGCGGCATCGACGTGAACGGCTCGGTCTTCCTCTCGCAGATTCTGAACTTCGACGACAGCTCGGATGGGCCGCAGGGCGACCCCGGCACCGACAACGGATACTTCCTCGGCTTCCCCTCGATGGCGGCAACGGCCTGGTACCACCATCATGTGCCCAACCAGCCGGCGGAGCTGGATCCGTTCCTGAAAGAGGTGGAGCAGTTCAGCCTGGGCGCGTATGCCTCGGCGCTGCTGCAGGGCGCGGATCTGCCGGATGCGCAGAAGCATGAGATCGCCGCAAAAATGGAGAGCTACACCGGCGTGCCCGCGGCCTACTGGTACAAGGCCGATCTGCGGGTGAGCGGCGGCGAGTTCTCCAAGGAGCTGCAGAGCGAGCTGGGCATCACGACCGGGCGGCTGGATACGCGGTATGAGGGGCCGGACCTCGATCCGCTGAGCGAGGATGCCGAGTACGATCCCTTCGGCAGCGCCACCTCGGCGCCGTACGACGCGGCGGTGAATGACTACACGCGCAACGTGCTGCACTTCGGCGACAACATGACCTACAAGCCCAGCGCCTACGGCCCGGACTTCCACTGGGACCTGAAGCACACGCCCCCCGGTGGACGTGGATGGGACGCCAGCGTGAACGTGATGCCGGATCTGTCCGTCGCGATGAAGCGGAATCCCCGGCTGAAGATCCTGCTGATGGGCGGCTACTACGATCTGGGCACGACCTTCTTCGGCGCGACCTACGAAGACAAGCATCTGCAGATTCCCGAGAAGCTGCAGGCCAACATCAGCTACCACTTCTTCCAGACCGGGCACATGGTGTATGTCACGGTGCCGGCGCTGAAAGAGCTGCACGAGGTGACGGCGGCGTTCATCCGCGCCAACGAGCATCCCGAGCAATAGGAACTGCAAAGAAAGGCCTGGCCATCCCGAATCCGGGGTGGTCAGGCTTTTTCTTTTGGCGGGGAATCTTAGCGGTTGAAGGGATATTCCTGGATCCAGTGGAATCCGCGGTCTTCCAGACGGAATTGATGGGCGTCGAAGAGGCGAAGCTGGAGGCGGGCCGGGTGACCATTCAGGGTACCGTCGAGGGAAAGCTGATCGGCCGCGGGGCGCGTGTAGGTGAAGGCGGCCTTCCATTTGGGGTCGGCGCGGTCGGATAGCTGGAGGGTGTGTTTCCCCTCATCGATGGCGGCTCGGTCATAGGAGCGCGCGTCGTTCATGCGATCGAGAACCATCAGCGTGGGGGCGTCGAAGATGACGCGACGCCAGCGGTCGCTGTCAGTGAGCAGCGGTGGGTGGGTCTGGCCGTCGAGGGTGAACTGCTCGACGTTCCAGATGCCGTAGAGCGGGGAATGCGGTGCGCCCGGGCCGTAGCTGTGCCAGCCCTCGCGGACGCCATAGAGGTTCATGGCCACGAGCCAAAGGCCGAAGGCCATCTGGGCCGCGAGCGCGATGCGGCGGGCGCGGCGGCTCTGAAAGAGCGATATCTCCGCGACGGGCTGGATGGGGCGGTTGAGAACAAAGAAGGCGGCGAGGCGGCGGAACTCCGGAGCGAGGAGGATGAGGCAAATCAAAACCAGGTGAAGGGAAAACAGCTTCACCGGAACGTCATAGGTCATGTTCAGGAGGAAGACATAGACAACGTCCGCGAGGGAAACCATGGCTCCGAGGGTGGTGGTGCGGGGCAGGATGAGGAGCAGGCCGCCGAGGATCTCCGCGCAGCCGACAGCGATTTCGTAGGGCGGCGAGGCGCCGACCGAGGACCAGAGAACCCCCATGGGAGACAGATTTCCGAAGGGCTCGATCAGCGTGAAGAGGCGCGGGAAGGGCATTTGCAGCGGGAAAGCTTTGTCGAAGCCGTAGACGAACATCTGGCTGGCGAGGGCGAAACGCAGAAAGACGCGGAAGGCTTTGTAGAGGCGCGGATGGCTCGGGGCGTGCGCGAGCAGCGACCACACAACGCTGACGAAGAGCGCGATGACCAGCAGGCAGAAGGCGAGAACGAAGTCGACGGTTTTGTCGCCGCTGCCGCTGCCGGTAAAGACGAGCGGGTGCGAGACGCGGAAGACGTGGGTGGCCGTCCACGTGATCATGGGCCGCAGCGGCGGGATGCTGGAGGGATCGGGGAGATCGACGCCGGGGATGGCCAGCAGCGAGGTGAGGATCTGATTGCTCAGGCAGTAGAGGACGAAGTAGACACAGCAAAAGCGGAAGGCGAATCGGGTAGCGAGATTCCAGCGGGGTGTGCTGGTTTCGTTGCGCAACAGCTCGACGAGGGTTTCTGTGCTCACGGGTTCCGTTCTCGCGTGAAGTCCCAGGGAACTGGAGAATCATGCCGGAAGAGCAGCGCGGCGCGCAACAGGGAAGATGCGGCCGGAGGTCAGGCGAGAGGCAGCTCGACCCGAAAGGCGGTGCGAAAGCCGTCGGGGAGGCCGCGGGCCTCGAGGGCGATGCGGCCGCCGTTCTTCTCCACCAGATCTTTGGTGACCCAGAGACCAATGCCGGTGCCGACATCTTCCTTGGTGGTAAAGAAAGGATCGAAGATGCGGGGGACGTTATCCGGAGTGATGCCGGCGCCGTTGTCGCGAATGGTGAGAACCGCCAGGGAACCGGCCTCGGCAACTTCGATCTCGATGCGGCCGCCGGATTCAGGCAGGGCGTCGCAGGCATTGGAGACGAGGTTGGTGAGGATCTGACGGAGGTCGTCAGAGGGAATGGCGAGAATCGTGTCGCTGTCGGCCAGGATGCGCAGGTCGGCGCCGCGCGCGGCGCAGCGCGGCTGAAACATGCCGACGACAGCTTCGACGACTTCAAGGGCGCGCACCGGGCCAGGCGACGATTTGGGGCGGACGAAGGTCAGGGTCCGGCGCGCGATGCCGCCCAGCCGGGAGAGCTCCTGGTCCGCGCGCTCGAGATAGTCGCGGGTGTCCTGCGGCAGACCGGGTTCGCTCTGCGCCAGGTAAAGGAGATTCGTCACCGCTTCGAGGGGATTATTGACCTCGTGCGCGATGGTGGCGGAGAGGCGTCCGATGGCGGCGAGCTTTTCCGAGCGGACCAGCGCCAGCTCGGCGTTTTTACGATCGGTAATGTCGATGGTGACGCCATGCCAGATTTTCGGATTCAGGGCGGAGGGCGTGCCGCGGCTCTCCAGCCAGTGAATCTCGCCGTTAGGCCAGCGGACGCGGAATTCGGAGCGAAAGGCGCGACCGGCGGCGATGGCCTGGGCGTACTCCTCGAGAACGCGGGCGCGGTCTTCCTCGACGAGCAGATCGACGGTGCTTTGCGGAGGCGCATCCGCAACCACGGGCTGGCCGAAGACCAGAGCGCCGCCTTCGGCCCAGTGGAGCACTCCGACGTCGACGTTGAACATCCAGACCGCGGAGTTGCTGGCCTGCTGCGCTTCCATCAGAGCGTCGGTGCGCACCTGCAGCGAGGTGAGCGCGGCAGTCAGCCGGCTGCGCGTGACCCGCTGGACATCGCACAGCCACGCGATGAGAAAGCCGATGGTCAGGATGACGACGGTATAGAGCAGGGAGCGGGGGTCCAGAGAGAAGGTTCCCGCAGGCTCGATGACGAGATAGTTGAAAAAGAAAGCGGTGCAGACTACGGCGAGCAGGCCGGGGCCGAGTCCGCTGAACACGGTAATGCCGGCAACGAAGATATAGCTGAGGGCGACGGGCGTGCCGTGCAGGGCGGGAGTTCGAATGGTAAAGATGACCCCGAGCCAGGGCAGCAGGATGGCCGCCAGATATCCGCCGAGAAGCACAGCAGAACGGGATGAGCGGAGCGTGCCAGGTCGTGCGGGTGTGGTCAAAATGGGCCTCGTACAGGCACCGCAATGCCCTGCTGCCGGGGAGCGGACGGAGCGATGTGAGCCAAGGATACACGCTGCGGGGTCCGACTCGCGGGCCACGGATCGGCGCGGGCGCAGGCCGCGTGTGGGCAGGTCTAGAACTTGCCGGCTTTTTCCCCGAGGTCCCAGAAATCCGACTGCAGGCCTGCTTCGCGGAAGATCTGCTGCGCTTCGGCCACCGACCACTTGTGCCAGTCGGGCCGCGCATACGATCCGTACCAGACGCGAGCCAGGCGGGCGACCTGCTGCAGGGGAACCGGTTCGCCTGTGGGCAGGCGGTGGCGCGCGGACCACGCGCGAATCTCGCCGGCGGAGCGGAACGGCAGCACCATCGCGCAGTGCTCGTGGACGTTGTCCCAGGCGTGCGTGGGAGGAATGGCAAAGTGGACCACGACGGAGTCCAGCCCCTGCGGCGCGCCGTCTTTCACCGGGATGGTCAGCGGCTCGCCTTCCGCTCCATAGCGCGTGTGGATGCGGATGTCTCCGCCGGCCAGCGTGGCCACGCCCAGCGCGCACCAGATGCAGGGCGCCCACCAGCCGCGGCCATCCTTTTCAACCCAGTTGAGCGTGGGCGTGAGCGAAAACGGATGAACCACCCAGGGCGCACAACGCTGCGGGTGCAGGACGATGCCGTGGATCGCAGCCAGTTCGCGCAGATTGCTCTCCACGGCAGGCCCGTCGATGTTCAGCCGCGCGGCGAGGTCGGCGTTGGAAGGGCAGGCGCCGGTTTCCAGTAATCCGTGGATCAGCTCGTAGTGGAGTTGAGCGAGGTTGGCGGGATCGGGCATGGGTCCGTCTCAGAAGAATATCGGCGTGGGGTGGGGCTGGCTACTTTCCTGCCTTGATGCGGACGGCGAGTTGATTCACGCGCTGGGCGGCCGCGGTCAGATCCAGATGCTCGGCGGTTTCCAGCAGTCGGATGGCCTCAACGCGACGCCCTCGCAGGAGGAGCGAGCGCAGAGAGGCGTCGAGGTGGGAACCGGGCGCCGGCAGCGCCGCACTGCCATGCGTCTGCAGAAATCGCTGCGCGACATCGCGGAGCTGGGTCCATTGGTCGCGTCCCGGGCCATAGGTGTCGGTAAAGGGAATCGGGGTCTGTCCGGTGAGAAGCGTGAGCCTGTAGAGCGTGGAGCCGCCGTGCCCGGAGGAGGTCTCGGTGCCGATGCCGGCAACCTCAGAGAACGGGACTGTGCCGGAGGCGGAGCGGAAGAAGCGCATGCGACGCCAGCGCACCAGACGCTGTGGAGCGTCGAAGACGACCGTGGCCTTGCGCAGCCAGACAAGGGCACCCACCGCAAAGAAGATTGCGAGGATCAGGTTGCTGCGTTTGCCGGGCAGCGAGGACGCATAGAAGAGGGGCAGCGCCGCCAGGGCCAGAACGATCGAGATCCAGAGAGTGCTCTCCCTGAGCACCAGCTCGGTATCGGATTGGCGGACGATCTTCATGACGCGGGCGCCCCGGCATGTTGAACGGCCTGCCATTGCCCCGACTGCGCCGACTGGAAGATGGCTTCGATCACCGCCATATCGGCGATGCCTTCTTCCAGTGAAACCGGAACCGGCGTGCCCTCCAGGATGGCGCGGGAGAAAGCGTCGCCCTGCAAAGTGTATTGATCGATGACCTGGAATGTCTCGGTGGCGATGCCGCTGCCGAAGATATCGCTTCCGTCGTCGACAAAAATGCGGGTGGGGCGGTCGGGCGGGGCGTTAAACGGAATCTCGATTTCAATGCGGCCTTTTGTTCCGAAAAACTGCACCCGCTGGTAGGCGACGAACTGCGTGCTGCAGGTAAAGATGGCCTGGCCGCCGGGAAAGTCGAGCAGCGCGGAGGTCAGCCGGTCGGTGCCGAAGGCCGCGTCGCGCTCGATGAGGCCGCAGACCCGAGTCGGTTCCTGTCCGAAGCCGCAGCGGGCGGACTGGATGCAGTAGCAGCCGATGTCGTAGAGCGCACCGCCGCCGCACTCCGTCTGGTTGCGAATGTTGGCCGGATCGTTGTTGAAGTAGCTGAAGACCGCGTTGACCGCGCACAGGGTGCCGATGCGGCCTTCATCGATGAGCGCCCGCGTGCGGAGCCACTGCGGGTGGGAACGGATCATGAAGGCTTCGCCGATCAGCACGCCCGTGCGCTGTCGAACGGCGAGCAGCGACTCGGCCTCGGCCAGCGTCAGGCTGAGCGGTTTCTCACAGAGGACATGCTTGCCGGCTTCGGCGGCGCGGATCGTCCACGGGACATGATGCTGATTGGGCAACGGATTGTAGATCGCGTCGATGGCCGGATCGGCGAGAAGTTCTTCATACGAGCCGTAAGCGTGAGGGATGCCGAGCGGCTCGGCAGCGGTCCGGGCTTTGGCGAGATCGCGCGAGGCGATGGCGGCGACCGTGGAGAACTCGCCACGCTGCATCGCGGGGATGACTTTATTGACGCCAATCCTGGCGGTGGAGAGCACGCCCCAGCGCACCTTTGGGCTCATGCGAAGAGGATAACTCCGCCGGGGCGCCGGTACAGGCATGGGCAGGGAACCGGGTGAAAATCGCGGCCGGCCGCGATCAGATGCCGGCCTGGACCATCATCTCGCGGACCGTCGCCCGCCAGCGCTGCAGCTCCACGCGGTCGCCCAGCTTGAGCTGCTGGACGGCCTCCGCAAGGGTGATGCGGCGGGAGTAAAGCTCATCGGTCACGCGATCCGCCAGATCCGGCAGGAAGAGCGTTTGCCCGCCCAGCTGGTGGATGGCTTCCGGCAACGAGCTTTGCTGGTAGAGCTCGAATTTGCTCTGATCGCCAAAGTAGCCGTTGCGGACCACGTGCACCACGCCTCCCGGCATGGTGTCGAGGTAATTCTTGAGCAGCTCGAGGCTGTCGCGCTGGCGATTGATGACCCACAGCGTGACGAGGGGCCGCGCCAGCTCCTTGAGGGAATCGAGCAGAATGCCGCCGTGCAGGCGCACCGCGTCGTTGTTGCGCGCGGGCGTGTTGATCACGATGGCCTTGAAGGGATGGGCGTCGCAGACGTTGACCAGGTTAATCCAGCCGTCCACGTCGTCCAGATCGACGACCTCGGCTTCCACGGTGCGGCGGTAGGACTTCCAGACATCCGGATTGGTGGTGTCGGCTTCCAGCAGCCGGAGGTAGCGGTGTTCGGTGGAGAGGTAATCGAGGGCCGCCATCGCCGTAAGCGATTTGCCGACACCCCCCTTACTGCCGCTGACGAAAACAATCGGTTGATTCATTCACCCGTTTCCAGGGCCAGGACCAGGCCTGGCCGATAAAGACTTCTGAGGCGGGCGGCCGAAAGGGGGGTGTCGACGAGGGCGCCGCAGCAGCGGATCAATCGTGCATGACCCGGCAAGTGCAGGTGAGCCAATGGAAAACCCGCGCTTCGAGACTACACGGGCAGGCGGTGCGAATCAACCCAAAGAAACGGGGAGGCCGGCGCCGCCGCCGACAAAGTGCACGATCTCGAAGCGGTCGCCATCGGCAAGCGGTGTGGCCGGCCACGCGGAGCGGGTAACGATGGCGCCGTTGTGCTCCACGGCAACGCGATCCTGCTTCAGACCGAGGGCGGTGAGGAGGTCGGCCAGGGTGGCTCCGGCGGCCAGGGCAGGGAAGCTGCGCGACTGGCCGTTGATGACGAGGTCCATAAAGGGAGGGTAGCAGGGCGCGATGCCGGTTAAGCCGGGGCTCTCCGCCGGTTTGCTCTCCGGGACGCCGTGCCGAGGTCAGCGGAAGAAGCGCCAGAGTTGCCAGCCGAGGACGCCCAGCAGGGCGATACCAATCTGAATCATGGCCGCAGCGACCAGGCCGCGGAAGATCCCCAGCGGATCCTCACCACCGGGAGGAAAATCCAGACGGTCCGAGTGGACCTCGTCCTCGCTGAGGGCGCGATTCGCCAGCTCCGGAAACGCAAAATTGGTGTCGATCGGATGGGCATCCATACCGTTGCTCCTGTGAGGACGGTATCGGCGTTCGAGCCCGGCGAGATGAGGAGATTCGGAAAGAGCCCGGCGCTTGTCTCGAAATGGAACAGGCGCTTCTTTCGGGTCCAAAAGGGGAAGCCCGGACCGCTGAGGGTCCGGGCTCTCCTGGGGTAACGGGGTTTAGCGGAGCACGTCGAGGGTCACACTGGTTGTGTGCTGCGTGCTTCCGCTGGTGGCAGTGACGGTGATGGTGCGGTTGCCCGTGGACGCGTTGCGGGCGACCGTGATGGTCATGGTGGAACTGCCTGCGCCGGTAATGGACGCGGGGCTGAAGCTGACCGTGACTCCAGACCCCTGGCCGGAGGCGTTCAGGTTGATGGGCGAATCAAAGCCGCCGGTAGTCGAGGTGGTGATGGTCACGTGGCCGGAACTCCGCTGGGCCACGCTGAGGGATGTGGGACTGGCGCTCACCGAGTAGCCCGCCGTGCTGCTGGTCACGGTGAGGGCGACGGTGGTCGTTTCCACGGTGCTGCCGGATGTGCCGGTGACGGTGATGGTGTAGGTGCCGGGCGAGGTTGTGGAAGCGACGCTGATCGACATGGAAGAGGTCCCGGCGCCGGTGATCGACGTCGGACTGAAGCCAATAGTCACGCCGGAGGGCTGGCCGCTGGAGGTGAGATTGATCGCGGAGCTGAAGCCGCCGGTCACCGTGCTGGTGATGGTCGACGAGCTGGCGCTGCCCTGGACGATGGAGACCGAGCCGGGCGACGCGGAAAGGCTGAAGCCGGGCTGCGTTGTATTCGATCCCAGCAATGCGGTGATCAGGCTCGCCGTTGGGCTGCCCCATCCGGTTACCAGATCGTAGCCCGTGGTTGCCGAGTAGCCGTTGCTGCCGCTGGTGATGTCGTGGAAGTCCGTGTCGTAGTCCGATCCTTCACCCAGGGTGTAGAGCGAGGGGTTGATGAAGCCCAGCGGTCCACCGCCATTGGCCGCCGACTGCTGATTGACCAGGGCGAGGAAGCCCGCCCACATGGGCGCGGCAAAGCTGGTGCCGCCGTAGTCATTGGCGGTGCAGGTGGTCTGGTCCGCGCAGACGTAGAACGTGAAGTTGGCGTTGGCAGAGACGTCGGGGCCGTTGCGGTAGCTCTTGGAGCAGCTGGAGCAGCCGGCGGCGGTCGCGGTTTGCCAGGAAGGAATTGCGTACTTGTGCGGAGAAATGCCGCCGCCGGAGTCCGACCAGGCGGTCTCCGAGGCCCACGCGCCGGCCGCGGAGGCGGTCGAGAGATCGGTGCCGCCGACCGAGGTGATGTAGGGATCGTCCGCCGGGTAGGTCTCCGACGCCGTGCCCGAGGTGGTCCATTTGGAGCTGTCGCCGGCGGCCTGGAACAGGTTCTGTCCCTGCGCGGCAAATTCCTTGAAGTAGGGCTCGTCGGTCGAGGGGTCGGCGGGAGTCCACGTCCACGAGGAGCTGAGCTGCGCGTTCAGCGGCTTGTGCGTTGCCATGGCGTTGAAGATGGCGGCGTCGCTCGATCCCACATAAACGATCAGGCTGGACAAGCCCGGAGCCATGCCGATGGCCTGGGTGATGTCGAGAGTCTGCTCGGTGTCGTCGCAGTTGCCGCCCGAGCGCGAATCGACGCACGCAGTGCTGGTGCCGTCGGTGGAAAGCAGCGTGATGGGGACATTATTCGTCTGGTGGACGTTGCTGAAGTAGGTGGTGACGTCGGCGAGGTCGGTCCCGTAGTACTCCAGCAGGCCGAGCGCCTGGCCTGCGCCGGTGAGCGAGCCGTTGCCGTAGTAGGCCGCGCGCATGTCGCTGCCGAGGAATGAGGCCGACGGTCCCGATCCGACGGTGGCGCCGGACTGAACCGCGCTGCGATTGGGATTATGGGTAAGACCCGCGGGATGCGGAATTGAGTAGTTGCTGAGCCCGTGAATGTGCCAGAGCTGGAAGGGCAGGTCGACGGAGGGCTCGCGATCCGGCGCGAAGAACGTGCGGCTTTCCGTCGGATGCTGATACGTCCGCATGGTGATGTGGAAGGCCTGCTCGATCTGGGCCACGGTTCCCGTCACGTCCACGTTGAGGCGATTCGGTGAAGTGCCGACCACCTTCAGCCCATGCTCCTGCGCGAAGGCGAGCACGGTGTTGTAGTCGTCCTGAGTCGGCCCGAACTCGGCCGTGAACTGCTCCACGGTGAGGAAGTGTCGATAGCTGGGGCTGGACGGGTTGTAGAGGCTGGCGAGCAGACTGTCGAGCTCGGGCTCGTTGCGCAGCGGGAGCGTCAGCGTGAGGCGCAGGGTTTGCGAGGCAGCCAACTGGCCCAGGACTTTTGCCTGGCCGTTCGTCTGTACCTGGCGCACGTGGCGGGTGAGCAGAAATTGTGTCTGGCCGAAGGCAGTCGCGGCAAGGGCGGCCGCAACAACTGAGAGCAGGGACGTCTGGATCAGGCGTTTCACAGTCTCTCCTTGAATTGTGCCCGGAAGGGGATTTCCGCGAGCGAGGGCGGGTCTCAGGGTGGAGGAATTCTGAGGCAGATATGGACTGTGTGTAAAGCAAAATCGCGCGGCACGGAAGGAGAGGCTACTAAGGTAACCAGGCGCGCGACGAGCCTGGCGCCTGTGTGCCGCGGATGTCGCCGGGAGGGAGGTACGGCTGGCGCCGCATCCTGAGAGCGCCAGCCGTTCGAATCAGGAGCAGACGATGGCGCCGTTCATGCCGGCCGGATAAAAGCCGCCCGAGCAGGTTCCGCCGCCATAGACGATCTTGAGCACCTCGGCGGCTGTCCGCGCAATGCTCAGGGCATTCTTATCGACGGCGAAGGGAGCCTTCGGAGTGGGAGGCACATCGTTTGAATCGACTGCCGGGCTGGTCACGCCCCACCGGATGCACGCGTCGCGAATCGCCCCGGAGTGCTGCGCTTCGGTAGACAGAATCGCGCCCGCCGCGCCCAGATACGTGCTGCTGGAGATGAGCGGAGCGGCGCCCAGATAGGCGCTCACGCCGACGTCCTCGAACTGGCGGGCCAGCTTCAGCCAGCTCTGGATGCCGGCAAAGCCATAGCCGAGAGCGTTGAGGTTGATCGCCGGCTTCTTCACTGCTTCAGACCCGAGCGCCGCGCGCAGATACTGCACGTGCGCAATCTCGTCTTCCCGGAGCGCCGTCGCCCAGGTGGCTTCTGTGCCGAAGTCGGTGACTTTTTTCCCGCCCGTGGTCGGGCCGGATTCTTCTGAAGACTTGATCACGCCCAGCTGCACGAGCGTCGCGCCGTAGGTGGACATCGAGTAAAACTCGGCTTCGAGATATTCAAGGTTGAGCGCGAAGTTCAGAATCTCCGCGTCGCTGTAAGAGGAAGCGGCTTCCACGCGGGGGCTGTTCAGTCCCAGTCTGGAGCCGAGAACAGCCGCGCCCGCCATGCCGAGTCCGGCTATGCCTGCGCCTTTGAGAAAAGTACGGCGATTGCCCGCGGAACGGGCAAGCTCTTCCGTTTTCATTGGTTGGTCTCCTGGAGGTTGAGGGTGACGTGCGGTCGCGCAGGACGAGCCGGATGACGCGCGGTGGCGTGGGCGGCGATCAGAGGCGTTCAGTCAGGCAGAGCGGAGAAAGGCCTGCCGCGAATCGCGGCGTTGGTGCGCGAAGCAGGGGGAGGGCTCAATGCGGCCGGTCCATGGCGATCGTTGTCTCGTCCAGCCGGCTTGTTGATGGAAGTACGTAAGGATGGCCGCGGCGGATTGCCGAAGGGCAAAAAAATTCGCTGCCGGCAGGAATGACGCGGATTGCCGCGAGTGGGGCTCGAAGCTAGTGCACGACGCCCATGTTGGAAGCGGGCCAGTAGATGAAGTCGGCCTTGCCGTAGATCAGGTCGCGATCCACCGGCCCAAAGTCGCGGCTGTCACTGGAGATGGAGCGGTGGTCGCCCATCACGAAGTATTCGTCGGGCGGCACGATCATCTCGGCCATCGATCGCGTGTCCCGATACCGGCGTGGAACGTACGGCTCATCCAGCGGCTGGTCGTTCACCCACACGCGTCCATGGTCGATGTGGATTGAGTCGCCGGGCAGCGCGATGACGCGCTTGATGTAGCTCTTCTCCGGGTCGCGCGGATAGTGGAAGACCACAATGTCGCCGCGGCTGATCTTCTCAAATTTAAAGAAGAACTTGTCGATGAACAGCCGGTCCTGGTCGCGCAGCTCCGGCTGCATGCTGGTGCCTTCCACACGCACCGGCTGGTAAAGAAACGTCACGATGAAGAATGAGGCAATGACGGAGATGACGATGTCACGGAGCCAGACGCGCAGACGGCTGTGCTGGGGGGCAGGAGGATTCGGAACAGGATCGGTCATCTGCGGTTAGCTGCACCCCAGGCTGCCCGCGGGGCAGAGAATATGCGGCCGCTGGCGGAGCACGGGAGCCTCCTGCTGCTGCGGCTGGACCGACGCCGGCGCAACGGTCGTGGGTCCCGTCAGGTTCGACTCGTCCACCTCAAATGGCTGCTGGACGACCATCTCCACCTGGCTGCCCGACGGCATGTTGATGTCGGCCTTGTGGGTGAAAAGCGCGACGATGCCCGCTGCGGCCAGTCCGGCGCCCAGGCCCTCCAGCCCGCCTGCCAGCGGATGCCCCGCTCCCAGCCCGCCAATGGAGCCAACCGTCGCGCCGGTGGGCACGGCGATTTTGGCGGTCTCGCCCGCGTTGTGCGCCTTGTTGCTGCCGCCCTGCTGCTCGATCGTGCCTTCATCGCCGGTGATGGCCTGGTTCTGCGCGCCCGGCAGACTGTTCACCCGGCCCGGGATGTCCACGACCGTTCCGTTGGGAAAAATCATTGAGGTAAAGTGCATGTTCAGCTGCGCGTTTCCGTGGATGCGCCCGGGGCGCACCACGCTGTCCACCACCCCCTGCACGTACACGCCGGCGGGAATGAGAACGTGGTTCCCGACCACTACCGGGAAAGTGGAGTTGAGATAAACGCCGTCTCCAGGTTTCGCGCTTTTGGTGTTCAGGGCGCTGCGCAGCTCCAGCAAAACCCTGGTGCCGGCGGGGACAAGGAACGATTTGGCGGCAGGTACCGAAGTGGCGGCCGGCGCCGGGGCGGCCGAAGCCACCGTGGTCGCCGGTGGAGCTGCGGCGGAGGGCGCCGCCGTCTGCGCCGAGGCGGCCAGGGTTCCGGCGAGAAGCCACACCGCGCAGTGGGATCGATGCATCACAAAAGCCTCCCGGAACCCCTTCTATTGTGCCTGAAATCCTGTACGCATCGGAGTCCTGCCTGGATCTGGCAAAAACAAGCCTGTACGAGCAGGCAGGGCTCCCGGTCGCGTGGTAGCGGTTACCTGGTTGGACCGCCGGACAGTCGCGTGGGTGAGCCGCTGGAAGGAAAGACGGCTTGACCGTGGAGCGGGTCTCAGGCCCGGATCAGCTGCGGCCCGGTGGAGGGAACGATCTCAGAGAGATCGTCCAGAGCGGCCATGCGCCGCAATTGCTCGTCGATCCGGCCCATCTCTCCGGCGCTGGCGAACTGAACCGCCTTGTCGAGCAGCTCGCGGGCAGCGGGACGCCCCATGCGCTTTTCCTGGATCATCGCCAGGTTCATGTAGCCGCGCGCCAGAGTCGGATCGTGCTGCAGCGCCCGCAGTGCGATCCGGTAGGCTTCCTCGTAATTGCGCGCGGTGAAGAGCAGCTGGCTGTTGAGCACGAGAAGATCCACGTCTTCGCCCGCCAGCTTCAGCGCAGCCTCGCAGTGGAGGAGCGCATCGTCCGTCTTGCCCTGGCTTCTGTAGAGGACCGCGAGATCGCGGTGCAGGGCGAGCGAGCCGAGGCGCGGCAGGGGCAGCAGCAGCTGCGCCTCGCAGAACCCCGCCAGTTCCTGCTCGCGTCCCAGCTCGAGCAGGACCGTGAAGAAGATGTTCCGTATGTCGGGCCCCATCGCCTCGTCGCCCAGGGTGTCCGAAACCATGTCCTGCAGCTGGCGAAGCGACTCTTCCCGTTCCGAAGCGTGCGCCTTGGCTGACAGAGCCAGGAATTCCGCGCGCGCGGTCAGGTTCTCGCTGTCTTTGGCGGTGGCCTGACGATAAAACTCAATGGCCTTGGCGAAGAAGCCCTGGTCCCGGCAGATGTCGCCCGCCGACTCCAGGTTTCTCGAAGTGGCGGTCTCCGGATTCAGCTGGGCCAGACAGCCGGCGGTTGTTGCCCAGTCGCCCGAGTGTCGCGCCGTGCGCAGCAGCACTTCAGGGGAATTCCACTCATCGTTTTCGCGGGTTGCGTGGTTCTCCGCGCGCGTCTTGCCGACATCGGCTCCATTCGGCGCGACGCCTTCGCGGAGGGTCGTGATTTTGGTGACGTACTGGCGCACGCTGCGAATTTCGGAGACCATGCGCTGGATCTCGTCTTTGGCGGCTTCAATGTGCTGCTGGAAGCGGGCGTTTTCCTCCAGCGTTCCGGCTTTGGCCAGGGAGATGCTCGCCAGCAGCTGCCGCGCGTCGTCGTTGGTACGGCGCGTGTCTTCCGAAAGCTTGTCAATCTCGCCCCGGACGCGCGCCTCGAGCTGCTCATCCATTTCGCTGCGCGTACGGCGCCGGTCGCGAATAAGGAAAAAGATGAGAACCAGATTTACGAGTGACAGGAAAAAGACGACCAGCAGCGGCATATCCGCCATCAACGAGGCATGTGTCAGCTGGCCCATCGCGGCCTTTCCGGGGAGAAGACCATCATAACACTTTCCGGATGAGTGCGTTTCGGCCTCTGTCGCGGTGCGCGCCTGCTCAGACGTGGCCAGGGATGGATGCGCCTGCGATTTTGGCAGAACCACCACATTTGGCTCGAGAACCTGGTACGCAACGCGGCCCCGCTTCCGCCGCCAGCGCAGCTGTCGGACACGGCGTGACGCTCGAAGCCAGATCGCCCTTGTTGTCCGACACCGCTGAGCGGGCAGAGATCGTGTCTGGGCACACACAGCGTGGCTTGTCCGACACGCGTCGGACACACGAATCAAACGTCCGGCGACAGATAACTCTTTTATTTGCATCGAGCGGGAGGATGGTCCGGGCCTTGCAATTCATCGCGGCGCAGGCAACATGCGAGGCAAGCGATGAACAGCAAAGCGCAGACGAAGTTGGCAGCAGGATTCGCGGTTCTTTCCCTCCTGGTTCTCTCCACGACGCCCCTCATGGGTCAGACAAATGTCACCGCCGTGTCGGACACGGTGACTGCAGCGGCACCGGTCGTCAACCGGACCATCGTCGTCAGCCTCGCGGACCGGCGGCTGGCGCTGCTCGAAGACGGCGTGGTGGTGAAGGTTTATCCGGTTGCGGTCGGAAAAGAAACGACGCCCAGCCCGACCGGCACGTTCACCATCGTCACCCGCGTCACCGACCCGACCTACTACCACAGCGGCAAGGTGTTTCCTTCCGGCCCGGGGAACCCGGTGGGCACGCGCTGGATGGGGCTGAGCCAAAAGGGCTACGGCATTCACGGGACGAATGAGCCCGGCTCCATCGGCAAAGCAGCCTCGCACGGCTGCATCCGCATGGGGCGGCGCGACCTCGAGGCTCTGTTCGCGCAGGTTCGTGCCGGCGACGTGGTGGAGATTGTGGGCGAGCGCGACGCGGAGACTGTGGCGATCTTCGGAACGCCCGCCGGCCCGGCGACGCCCGCTGTGACGGCTGTCCTCGCGAAGGCGGAGCCGCAGCCGACCGATGCACCAGTGGTGGCGGAGACAGCCTCGGCTCCTGCCGACCGCTAATTGCAACCGAACGGACAACGACCTGGGTGGGAGGTGGGCGATGGAACTGTTTGCTGAAGCCGTAAGCGTGGTGGGAGCCCTGCTGCTGAGCGTGAGCTGCGGGCTGTTGGTGGAGGAGTTGTTGTGGGGTGGGCTGGTCCGTCTGTTCTTCGCTCGGCAGGCGGTGCCCAGTGTCCGGGTAGAGCGGAGGAAAGAGAGTGAAGGGCAATGCTTGCGCTGAAGGAACTGCTGATCGTCGCGGGGGCACTGTTGCTGGCTTCCGCACTGGGAGTCACGCTCTGCGATCTGTGGGCGTGGATCGACTACCACCGCCAACTTCGGTCCGCCGCGTCGGACAAAATGTCACCCGTGTCGTCACCGATGTCCGACGCGCAGTCACCAATGTCCGACACGGAGCCGCCGAAGCCCGCGCCGGAGATGCCGCAGCCCGTCCGCTGGCAGACATCGGTGACCCTGGGCCTCGTCGCCTGTCTGCCATGGCTGCTCGCCGACGGCATCGTCGTCATCCCGGCGGGCACGGGCGGCGTCCGCGTCAGCCAGATGCGCGGCACGCTGCCCGGCACCCTCTACTCCGGTGCGCACTTTGTCACACCCCTGGTGGACAGCGTGCAGATGTTCGACCTGCGCGACAAGCTGTTCACCACCGGCGTAATCGAAGGCGCTGGCCTGAGAAAGACAGCGCTCGAAACGCAGGCGCTGGACGTGCAGTCAAAGGAAGGCCTCGACATCGGCCTCGCCATCACTGTCCGCTACCGCCTCGATCCCAGGCGCCTCGACTGGATTGAAACGCACCTGCCGCAGCCCGTCGATCAGCAGATGGTTCCGGCAGTCGTCGCCAGCGCCTGGCGCGACCTCGCTCCCGGCTACACCGTCCGCGAAATCTTCAGCTCGAAAAGGGAAGAGGTCCGCAAAGAGGCGTCCGGTGTCATCACGCAGAAGCTCGGCGGCGACGGCATCCTGGTCGAAGAAGTCATGCTGCGCAACATCCAGCTGCCGCCCGAATACGCCCGCGGTTTGCAGGATCTCCTCCTCAAGGAGCAGCAGGACGACCAGATGGCTGTGCAGACGGACATCCAGCAGAAGCAGGTGCGGATTGCCGAACTGCAGGCGGAAGCCGAAGCTGCGCAGAAAGTGAAGGAAGCTCAGGGCGATGCTCAGGCGCGCGTGGTGGAAGCGAAAGGCGAGTCCGACGCGATGCAGTACACGCTGCCGCTGAAGCAGAAGCAGATCGAGCAGTCGAAGCTGGAAGCCGAAGCCCGCAAGGAGGCGACCATTGAGAACGCCGACGCCGAAGCCCAGGCCAAAGTGATCGACAGCAAAGCCGAGCTGCAGCGCCGCGATCTACTGGCCCAGGCGGAGGCCAATCGCATTCGCGTCACCGCCGCGGCCGACGCGGAGCGCATGGCCAGCGAGGCGAAGCTGCTGAACCAGTCTCCGCTGCTGATCAACAAAATCATCGCCGAGCGGCTGTCGGACAAAATCCAGATGGTCATGGTGCCCTCCGACGGCAAGTACTTCTTCGCCAGCGATGTCTTTCGCGGTCTCGACTCGAACCCGGCGCTGAAACAGGGGTTGATGCGGCAGATGGATCCCGACGATCCGCCGCCGGCGCCGGGCGCTTCCGGACACTGATGGTGGGCGGTGTCCGTGGTCGAGGTGCCGCCCGGGCAGGGTCTCACGCTTGTCAGCGACAGGCTCCAACAGAAGACCCATCCCGGGCGAAGGCCACCCCGGTTGCCGAAACAGGCAGCCGGGGTGGAGTTTCATGCCGCTTTTGGGGAGCAGAATCGATGCCGGCTGCACGATATAATCCGCCCCAGCGAATGATCGAAAAGCTGCGGTTGTGGGGTTGCGGTGCGGCGCTCGCGTGCCTGATGGGAGGTCTGGTTCCGGCAGCGCAGGCGGCGACGTGGGAACAACCCGCCTCCGACCTGGCTCGACAGATCGCCGCGCTCACCGGTCCCGGCCCCGCGCGCCTCGTCCTCCAGAACATTTCCACGCTGCCTGCGAGTGACGTCCCCCTCATCCGCCGTCTGCTCGAACAAAATCTGCGGCGCCTCGGCGTGCTGCCCGGCGATCGAGACAGCGCCACGCTCATCCGCGTCACCCTCTCTGAAAACTTGCAGGGCGGTTTGTGGGTTGCCGAGGTCCAGGAGGGAACTGAAACGCGCGTGACTATGCTGGCTGTGCCTCTGGCGCCCGCCGCGCCCACGGGCAGCGGCGGTGCGATCACCATCCGCCGCACGCTGTTGATCACGGAGGACGCGCCCGTCCTCGACGCCAAGATCTTCACCACCGGCGGCGTGCAGCGGCTGGTCGTGCTCGAGCCGGAGCAGATCCTCACCTACGAACGCAATCCGGCGGCGCTGGGGACAAGCCCCTGGATCCAGGATCAAACGTTCCCGATCCTGCATACGAGGCCGTACCCGCGTGATCTGCGCGGAGAACTCGTCGCCGCAACCGATCACGCCTTCGACGCGTGGCTGCCCGGAGTGCACTGCCGCAGCGGCGAAACCGCGGCCGGCGTCGCCACGGCGCTCTCCGTCACCTGCGCCGACAGCGACGATCCATGGCCGATTGGGGGGCCGATTGGGGGGCCCATCGCGCTAAACCAATCCGCCTTTTACAACGCCATGCGCGACAACTTTACCGGCGTGCTCGCTCCCGGCGTCGGCATGGACCTGCCGCCCTTCTACGAAGCCGGCGATCTGCCGCACGAAACAGGCTCTTCCATGCTCCTCACGCTCGTCGATGGCCGCGTTCTCCTCCTCGACGGCAACGCTCTCAAGCCGATCACCGGCGCCAACGACTGGGGCAGCGACTTCGCCGTCCTCCGCTCCGGCTGCGGCTCCGGCGCGCAGGTGCTGGTTTCCGGCTCCGGCGCCGCCGCCGCGGGCGACAGTCTCCGAGCCTGGGAAATCTCCGGGCGCGAAGCCATCCCCGTCAGCGCGCCTGTCTCGGTCGATGGCGTTGTCACCGCCATCAGTCCTTCCTCCGACGGCGCAACCGCCACCGTCATCGTCCGGCGCGACGCGCCCCTTCGCTACGAGGTGTGGAATGGCTCGGCGCTTTGTAATTAGCCCCGTCGTCCTCATCATGCTGGCCCTCGCGCTCACCGCGCACGCGCGCACGCGCCCGCACTATGGCGGCACGCTGCGCATCGAGACCCAGGGCGATCCCTGGCAGATGCCGGACGGCCTCGCCCGCCGCCTCGTCCTCGACACCCTCACCACCGTCAGCGACACCGGTCTCGCGCAGCCCTCGCTGGCCCTGCGCTGGACCGCGCAAAACGCCGATCATCGCTGGGAATTCACCCTCCGTCCCGGCGTCCGCTTCGAGGACGGCGCTCCGCTCACCGGCGAATCCGTAGTCACGTCGCTTAACGACGTCTGCAGCCGCGCAACGCAGCCATGCCCCTGGCGCACGGTCCGCGCCGTCGGCGACTCGGTCATCTTCGTCAGCGACGCCGCCGTTCCCGATCTGCCCGCGCTGCTCGCCCAGGAAGCCTTCGCCATCGCGCGTCAGGATGCGTCGGGAGCCGTCATCGGCACCGGCCCTTTCCGCGTCACCGGCTTTGCCAATGGAGCGCTGGTGCTGGCCGCCAATGACGACTGCTGGGCTGGACGCCCCTTCGCCGACACCGTCGAGATTCACCCGCACCGCAACGTCCGCGATCAGTGGCTCGACCTCAGCGTCGGCCGAGCCGACATCGTCGAAGTTCCGCCGGAGATGATTCGCCAGGCCCAGCAGCAGCACCTGAACGTGCTCGTCTCGCGCCCCGTCGATCTGCTGGCGCTCACCATCGCCCCGAATGGCGCATTTTCCAGTCGCGAGACACGCCAGGCCGTCGCCCTTGCCGTCGATCGCGCCGCGCTCTCCAACGTCATTTTTCAGAAGCAGGGCGAAGTCACCGCCAGCCTGCTGCCCGAGGCGCTCAGCGGCGACTCGTTCCTCTTCTCCACCGATCGCGATCTCGACCGAGCCCGCGCCCTGCGCGGGGGAGCCTCGCCCTCCACCCTGCTCCTCAGCACTGACGGCACGAGCGCCACCATGCATCTCGCGGCCGAACGCCTCGCGCTCAACCTCCATGAGGCCGGTTTCACCGTCCAGGTGACCGCATCGCAGCCATCGCCCCTCACCCTGCGCCGCGTGCATCTCGAAGCCGCCAGCCCCGCCGCCGCTCTGGACGAAATGCTGGCGCGCTTCGGGCAGAATGGTACTGTCACCGCTACTGACCCCGCGTCGCTGTGGCAAACGGAGCGAAACGTGCTCGACAACGAAACCGTAGTGCCGCTGCTGTGGCTGCCCCGCGCCTGGGCAGCAGGCGACCGCGTGCGCGACCTGCGCCTCTCGCCCGATGGCGCGCCGCTCCTCGCCGACGCATCGCTGGAGGGCGCGAAGTGAACCTGCGGCAGAAGCTGCTGCTCATGTTCTCCGTCACCGTCGTCGGCCTCGTGGTCGCGGTCGCGTGGATCGTCTCCGTGCGCGTGCGGCGCGTCTTTGAAAGCATCGATCAGCAGCAAACCGCGGCCCTGGTGAACCAGTTCCAGCGCGAGTTCAGCCAGCGGGCCGAAGACACAGCCTCCGCCCTCGATCGCATGGCCGCCAGCGATGCGGTGAAGCAAATCGCCTTCCAGCTCGGCAACGGCGGCGACGCATCCACGTACCTGCAGGCTGCGCTGCCCCTCGCCCAGGAATATCGCCTCGACTACCTCGAGCTCGTCGCCCACGACGGAAGCATCGTCTCGTCGTTCCAGTGGACCGCCCGCTTCGGCTATCGCGAGCCGGCCATTGCCGGAGCCGGCCAGCCGGCCTTTCTCAAGCAGGAGGACCTGCCCGACGGCACTTCGCAGATCGGCATCTTCGCTGTGCGCCGAGTCGATGGCTCCGATCCGCCTCTCTACGTCGTCGGCGGGCGGCAGCTCGATGCCTCGTTCCTGAAGGATTTCCCCGCTCCCGCCGGAACCCAGGTCTATCTCTACCGCAACCTCACCGGGTCCTTCGACACGCAGAATTTTGGCGCCGCGGCAAAAGACCCAGGCGTCGCCCATTTTCAGCCGCTGGTGAACGAGGCGCGCAACGGCGGGAAGAACGCCGGCGGCGTGGTCTATCCCACAAACCAGCGAGCCGACAGCGTGAACGCGACGGCCATCCCGCTCAAAGGCCTCGATGGCAGCGTGCTCGCCGTGCTCGTCGTCGCCAACTCCCGCCGTGGCATGGTCGAAGTGCAGCAGCACATCCGCGACGTGGCCTTCGGAGTCGCCGGACTGGGCATCATCTTCGCCGTCCTCGTCAGCCTCTGGATCGCCGTCCGCGTCTCTCGCCCCATCGAAGAGCTGGCGCGCGCCGCCGGCCAGGTGGCCGCCGGTGACTGGGAGACGCGCGTCGATATCCGCACCCGCGACGAGGTGGGCGAGCTGGCGCGCAGCTTCAACAATATGACCCGCCAGCTCGGCGAGCAGCGCGACCGCCTGGTGCAGACCGAGCGCGTCGCCGCGTGGCGCGAGCTGGCCCGCCGTCTCGCCCACGAGCTGAAAAACCCACTCTTTCCGTTACAAATTACCGTGGAGAATATGGTGCGCGCGCGCCGGCTGCCGCGTAAGGAATTCGACGAGGTCTTCACCGAGAGCGCCACCACGCTGCAAATGGAGATCGCCAACCTGAAGACCATCATTGGCCGCTTCAGCGATTTCTCGAAGATGCCGAAACCCCAGGCCATCGAAATGGACGCCCGCGAGTCCGTGCGGCGGGTGGTCAAGCTCTACGGGCCGGCTTTGGAAGAGAAGCACATTCAGGTGGGAACCTCGATCGCCTCCGAGCCCCTGCCCATCCTCGGCGACTCCGAGCTGCTGCACCGCGCGCTTTCCAATCTGGTCCTCAACGCCATGGACGCAATGCCGAAAGGCGGCACCCTCACCGTCTCCATCGCCCGCGCCGGCGAAATGGCCCGCATCGCCATCGCCGACACCGGCGAAGGTATGACGCCCGAGGAGCGCGAGCGCCTGTTCACTCCCTACTACACGACGAAGCAGCACGGCACTGGCCTCGGCCTCGCCATCGTCCAGGCGGTCGTCGCGGACCACAACGGTACGATTGCTGTGGAGAGCGCTGAAGGCGGCGGCACGCGCTTCCTCATCGGACTGCCGCTCATCGAAGAAAAGACAAAGCGATGACGAAGGCCGACATTCTCATCGTCGACGACGAGGCCAACACCCTGGCCTCGCTGGCCCGCGCCTTCCGCCTTGCCGGCCACGAGGCGACCGTCTGCGATAACGCCGTGAAGGCTCTGGAGCTGGCGAAGTCGCGCCCCTTCGACCTGATCCTCTCCGATGTCGTCATGCCCGGCCGCGACGGGCTCGCGCTGCTCGAGGATCTGAAGTCCAGCGGTGTCGCTGCGCCGGTCGTCATGATGTCCGGCCAGGCGCACATTGAAATGGCCGTCAAAGCCACGCGCCTCGGCGCGCTCGACTTTCTTGAGAAGCCGCTCTCCACTGACAAGCTTCTGCTCACTGTCGACAACGCGCTGCGCCTCAAGCGTCTCGAAACGGAAAACTCCGAGCTTCGTCGGCGCGTCGGCAAGCATGAGCTCATCTGGACCGGCGAGGCGATGCGCCGCGTCATGGCCCAGATCGATCGCGTTGCCGCCAGCGAAACCCGCGCCTGCATCTACGGCGAAACCGGCACCGGCAAAGAACTTGTCGCGCGGACGCTCCACGACAAAAGCGCGCGCGCCGCCGGTCCCTTCATCACTCTCAACTGCGCGGCCGTTCCCTCCGAACTTATCGAGTCAGAACTGTTCGGCCACGAGAAGGGCTCCTTTACCGGAGCGGCGCAGCGCCACATCGGCAAATTCGAGCAGGCGCACCGCGGCACGCTCTTCCTCGACGAAATCGGCGACATGCCTTTGGCGCTGCAAACACGGTTGCTGCGTGTCCTCGAACAATCCGAAGTTGAGCGCATCGGCGGCGACAAGCCGGTTGCCGTGGACGTGCGCGTCGTCGTGGCCACCCATCGCAATCTCGAAGAGATGATCGAGGCGGGCAGCTTCCGCCGCGACCTCTACCACCGCGTCGTCGTCTTTCCCATCACGCTGCCGCCGCTCCGCGCGCGCCGCGAAGACATTCCCGCCCTGGTGGACTACTTCGCTCGCCAGGTTTCGGCGCAGAACGGATGGAAGCCGGCGCCATTCACGCCTGAAGCAATCGAGATCTTAAAGAACGGGTCCTGGCCCGGCAACATACGGGAGCTGCGCAACATCGTCGAGCGCCTGCTGCTCCTCGCGGGTGACAGCGTCGATGCAGTGACCGTCGATCTGGCAGTGCCCCAGGCCAGCGCGATCCCAGCCAACGCTGCGGAAGAGGTCCCGCCCGGAACCGGCTCGCTCGCTCAGCGAGTCGCCGCCTTCGAGCGCGCCACGCTGCTGGCGGAACTTGAGCGCCACGACGGGCACATCACCAACACCGCGAGAGCGCTCGGCCTCGAGCGCAGCCACTTCTATAAAAAGTGCCAGCAGGTGGGGATTGATCTAAAAGCCGAGCGCGGATAGCCGTCCCGCACCATCCGTAATCTGTCGCGCCCGGGCAGGCGCAACTAACCTGAACACACCTTCTTTCAGAGTGCGAAAGCGGCTGCGCTGGAATTGGTCCGGAAGATCGGGCCAACGGCCTCGTAAGTCGCGTCAACGACCGACGAGGCCGTTCCCAATGAAAGGAGGTCAGGCGGATGGCCCAAAAGTCATCCTGGCTGCAAGTGATCATCACGATCGCCGTAGACTGGCGCTTCGTAATGGCATTCGTGGCTCTGCTTCTACTGCTGCTTCTCTTGAAGTAGCACAAACCCCCGGGAGGTTCGCATCCTTCCGGAGATCGGCTTCATTTTAGCAAATCGGCCGAAACCGGCGAGGGTTCAACCCATCCGTAATCTGTCGCGCCGCGCCAGGCGCAACTACCCTGAACACACCTTCTTTCAGAGTGCGAAAGCGTCCGCGCTGACATTGGTCCGGAGCATCGGGCCAACGGCTCGCAGGCCGCACCCAACGACCTGCGGGCCGTTACCAATGAAAGGAGGTGAGGCGGATGGCTCAAAAGTCATCCTGGCTGCAAGTGTTGATCACGATCGTCATCGACTGGCGCTTCGTGACGGCATTTGTGGCTCTGCTTCTACTGCTGCTTCTCTTGAAGTAGCACTAACCCCCGGGAGGGTCGTATCCTTCCGGGGATCGAGCTTATTTTAGCAAATCGGCCGTCTCTTGCCGCACTTTAGTGAATGGTCGTCGCCAGCAGTGCTCCGGTACTGCGATGCCGCTTCGCGATCGTCCGCGGGGGCGCCGGCGGGGCGTAGCTGCGGTACACCGTAATGTGGAAACACGCCTGGTAGAACTCTTCCTCCACATCGATCTTCCCGGCCACCTGCAGCGGCAGCAGGTGAGCGCGCATCCACGCAATCTCAGAGAAGCTCATCCCGTGTTTACCGATATCGATCGCCGCCCCGGTCAGATGCGGCGAGGCAATATCGCCCTCGGCCGGCGCTGCGTTGCCGTTGATCTCCAGCAGCTGGCGCTGAAACGCGACGGTCCGCACCGCCGAATTTACCTGGAACGGACGATGGAACCGTGCGTAATGGCTGCGCGCCAGATCGGCGAGAAACCGCGCCGTCCACGGACGGCAGTAGCGCCGGTCCTCGGGCAGGTCCGGATTCACCCTCAGACCATAGCTGGCCGGCACGGGAACAATCGCTCCCTCGTCTTCCATCTGCACCAGCTGAGCGTTGTCTTCGATCCGCACCAGGCCTTCGGCAGTATCCCGCCGGTTCTGGCGCAGCAGGGATGCGAGCGACCCGCGCAGCGGCGGAACCCAGCGAACCCGCTGCACCGGAGCGATGCGCTGGTGAATCTCAGGATGGTACGCGGCTGGGCGCGCCTGCGCATGCCGGGCGTGAACGGCCCTGCGCGCGTGCCTTGCCCTGCGGGCATGGGCGTAATGGTGGTGGCGATGGTACGTCGTCCCCGCGGGCTGATGCACGGCGGCGAACGCTGACCCTGCGAAGGCCAGGCCGAGGGCGAGGATGCACAACTGTCGAAAACGCATTCAGTACCGCGGGGGTTATCGATTTGAGCAACTTAAGAATAAACGACCCGGGCTCCCGGGAAAAGTAGCTGTCCAGGTTCGCGCTCGTTGCCAGCGCAACCCGGGCGCGGGACAGGGTATTCCGGGTCCCCGATTTTGACTTCCCATCGACGGCAGCGGGAGTACAATTCCGAAAAATCGCGAAATCGCAGATCATCCACCGCGCGTCCCGGAGGACCCTCTTATGTCTGAAGCCGCCGTTCAACCCGAAGCATCGGCCGCGCCGCTCGGTCAGGTCCAGCGTGTGGTCGACACCTTCGTCGCTCCCTCCAAAACCTTCATCGACATTCGCCGCAGCGCCAGCTGGTGGTTGCCGTGGTTGATCGGCGTGATTGTGACCCTGGGCCTGGGTTATTCCATTCAGAGCCGCATCACCTGGGAGAAAGCCTACGACAACATCCTCAAGCAGAGTCCGAAGCAAACGCAGGCGATGGAACAGCTGCCTGCCGACCAGCAGGCGCAAAGAAAGCAGATAGCCGCCAAATTTACCGGCATTATCTTCTGGGCCAGTCCCGCACTGGGGCTCCTGTTCACGCTCATCATCGCCGCCGTACTGCTGGCCACCATCAACTTCGGTTTCGGCGGCACTGCCAAATTCGGCCAGATGTTCGCCGTCGTGATGTATGGATTTCTCCCGCTTGCGATCAAGGCCCTCCTCGGCATTGTCACCATCTTTGCCGGGGTGGATCCGGATTCCTTTAACCTCAACAACTATGTGGGCACCAACATCGGCTACTACCTCTCCCAGGATATTTCCAAGCCCATCATGGCTCTGGCCACGTCGCTGGACTTCATCACCATCTGGTGCCTCGTCCTGCTCACCATCGGCTGCGCCATCGTCGGCAACGTGAAAAAGGGCAAGGCCGCCACCGCCATCTTCGGCTGGTGGATCCTGATCGTGATCTTCAAGGTTGTCGCCGCGTCGTTCTCCTGAACGTCCGCCCGACGCAAAGAAAAGGCCCGCCAACCGGCGGGCCTTCCTGTTGTAGAAGACCACCCTCGACGTTGTGTGCCGAAGGCGTCCGCCCCTCCGGCTAGGAGTCGTCTTCTTCCTCGCCCGCCGGCTTCTTCGCGTTGGCCACAATCTTCTCCGCGATCGGCTGCGGCACAACGTCGTAGTGGTCCATATCCATGTGGAAGCTGCCCCGCCCCTGCGTCATCGCTGTCAGCGTCTGCCCGTAGGTGAGCATCTCGGCCATCGGGACCTCGGCGCGGATCAGCGTCGTTGCCCCGTGGCTTTCCATGCCCTGCACCCGCCCGCGCCGCTGGTTCAGATCGCCCATCAGCGCGCCCGCGAATTCCTGCGGCCCCTCGATCTCCACTTTCATAATGGGTTCCAGCAGCGCCGGCTTGGCCTGCTCCATGCACTTGCGGAAGGCAATGCGCCCCGCCATCTTGAACGACAGCTCGTTCGAGTCCACATCGTGATAGCTGCCGTCGTACAGGATCACCTTGAAGTCCACCACCGGATAGCCCGCCAGATACCCGCGCGCCGCCGACTCCTGGATCCCCTTCTCCACCGCCGGGATAAAGTTCCGCGGAATCGCCCCGCCGAAGACGTCGTTCTCAAATTCGAATCCGCCCCCGCGCGCCAGCGGCTCCATCTTGATCTTGCAGTCGCCGTACTGCCCGTGGCCGCCGGTCTGCTTCTTGTGCCGCCCCTGCGCGTCGGCGCGTCCCCGAATCGTCTCCCGGTACGGCACCCGCGGCGCCTTCAGCGTCACCTCCGTGTGATACCGCTTGCGCAGCTTGCTCACCAGCGACTCGATATGCGGCTGCCCCGCGGCGGCAATCAGAAACTCGTTCGTCTGCCCATCGCGGAAGAACCGCACCATCAGGTCCTCTTCCATCAGCTTGTGCACCGCCGGCGCCAGCTTGTCCTCGTCCGCGCGCGACTTCGGCTCAATCGCCCACGTCATCGCGGGCTCCGGCATCGACACCGGCTCGTAGAAGATCTCCGCGCCCTTGTCGCCCAGCGTGTCCCCGGTCAGAGTCTCCTTCAGCTTGGCCACCGCGCCCAGATCGCCCGCGTGCAGCTCCGTCACCGCAACAGCGTTCCGCCCCTGCATGATCGACAGGTGCGAAAACTTCTCAGCCGACCGCCGCCCGTAGTTCTGCGCCGAGGCATCGTTTTTCAGCACGCCCGAGAACACCTTGAAGAACGTGATCCGCCCGGCAAACGGATCGGTCATCGTTTTGTAGACGTACACCGACAGCGGCTCCTTGTCGTCCACCTTGCGCATCACGATCTCCGGCGCCTGCCCTTCGGCCGTCCCGGCCCCGCCATTCGCGTTCCCGGCCGTCACCGTCGCCAGAACCGCCCGCGCCGCCACCGGCTCCCGCTCAATCGGAGCCGGCGCGTACACCTTCAGGAAGTCCAGCAGATGATCCGTCGCCACATTCCCCAACCCGCTCGCGTACAGAGCCGGAAAGATCCTGTCCTCGCGAATCGCCTCGTGCAGCGCTGTGATCAGATGCTGCTCCGGAATCGTCCCCTCGCGGAAGAACTCTTCCATCAGCTCGTCCTTGCCCTCGGCCACCAGCTCCACCAGCGTCTCGTGCGCGCGCTGCGCCGGCTCCTTCAAATGCTCGGGGATCTCCCCAATCTTTCCGTGGCCATCGCCGCCGGTCGTATAGAAGAATGCTTCCATCGTCACCAGATCCACGACGCCCTCAAAGCCTTTGCTGCTGGTGATCGGCAGCTGCACCGGAATCGCCTGCCGCCCGAAGCGCTCGCCCAGTTTGGCCAGCGTCGCCTCCGCTGACTCAGCCGCGCGCGGATGATCCATCTGGTTAATCACGATCGCCCGAGGCAGGTTGAACTCCTCGGCATACTTCCACACCCGCTCCGTCATCGCCTCCACGCCGTTCACCGCGTGGACCGCGACCAGCGCGGCCTCCACCGGCACCATCGCCGCGCGCGCCTCGTGTACGAACATATGAAAGCCAGGGGTATCGATGAAATTCACCTTCACGCCGTTCCATTCCGCGAAGGCGACGGCGTTCTGCATGGTGGTGCCGCGCGCCACATCTTCTTCGTCGTAGGCGGTCACGGCCGATCCGTCGTCCACGCGGCCCAATGTCGGCGTCATCTTCGCGGCATGCAGCAGAGCGGAAACAAGAGTGGTCTTCCCGCTGTGCGCATGCCCCACTACAGCTACGTTGCGGATCTCACTTCCCTGATAGCTTTTCATCGACTGCTCCTTGTTAGGGTCCGGGTTGGATGGCTCGTGGGCGAAAAGCCGCGTGCCCCTCTGCAGGCGCCGGTGCTGGGCCGCGGGTCAAACGAAAACAGACAAGTAGATAACAGAGAAGGGAATCCATCCTGTGACGGCGGGCACAGGGATGTCGGGAAGGCGTCGTGCGGGCGTCTCGATCGGAGGCGGATTAGGCTCCGGCGCGCAATCGCAGCGTGCCGGACAGGCTCCGGCATAAAAGCTCACGGCGGGCGAGGATTCCGGCGACCCCGGCTCCCGCACCCGCGGAAGTCCGGAGAATAGCACAGCGAAGGCAGCCCAGGGCAGGGGCTGCACCGGCAACGCCGCAACTCCTGCGCCGAGGGTAGACCGCGCTCACAATTGCGGAAAATGATCGAGGCTCGCGGGATGCTGCTCTCGCCCTTTCGAGCCCAGTTCCCGGTGCCTGGCATCCCTGGGGCTGTCATCCTGAAAACCCGAGCACAGCGAAGGGGGCGAAGGACCTGCGGTTGTCTTTCTTTACCATCTGCTTCAGCTTCCCGGGAAGCTGGTCACTCGTCTCAACCCGGTGGACAGCGGCTTCGCATCAGCGCATGACGCAGTCGTCGCCGCTTCGCTCCGTATCGACACGTGCCACCTGTCGTTCGGATGATGGCGCTTTTGTATCAGGGCACGCCTTCAGTCAAGATTATTCACTTTACGAAGGGAGTGCCAAATGCTTTCATTGCGGTGTGAAACGTTCAGATCCGCTACTCTTCCCGCGCGGCGCAGGAGATCTAAAGTGACCGTCTCTATTGCCGCGTCCTGTTTTGAACGCGAGGAGCCGCAGATAGTTCTCTGCCACGACTGGCTAGGGTCGGTCCCCGCAGCAGGATCAATCGACACAGTCGATAAACAGCGTTTTTTGGGGAGGCGTTGGATCGGATTGCTGGCTGGCGACGTGGCTCGCGCTGAGGAGTTCACTGGCATTCTTGAGGGCCGTCTGCCTGACAAGCCCACCGGGAACGAAGCTCTAGCCGTGGTACGCCAAGCGGTGTTCGATTTTAGGAAGACATTGCTCGATCAGGTTCTACTCAGTTCTTGCGGAATAACGTTTGACCGCTTTATCGGTGACGGTCAGAAGATATACCCGGAGTCGGTGTTTAAGGAAATCCAGCGCGACATTGTTGAGGTGAGGCTGGGCATTGAGTACATTGTTACCGGCTTCGTTGTGGAACAAGACCATGAAAAGAACGGCGAGGAATACCCTTTGCCTTGCATTATTCAAGTGTGCGAACGCCAATTAGGTGTTATTGAAGTCACCATGGAGGATTCATTCGCCTGCGTCGGGGAAGGCGGAAGCGCCGCGCAAACCTTCATGATGTTTAGGGATCATGACAGGTTCGACGACCTTGAGAAGACTGTCTACCAGGTCTTTGAAGCAAAGACGATGGCGGAGTTAAACCCCAGTGTTGGCACTTCAACAAGCGTGTATTTACAAAGGCCGGGAAAGGACCTGGCTTATCTGAGTGGTGAAGGATTCACTCACTTTTACAAATTGTTTAAGGAATTTGGGCCACGCTCGATCAGAAGGAAAGTGATGAAGCTGCACCCGCTAACAATTAAGGAGTTTGGAGACGACAGAGCGCGAATGAGAACTGAGGCTGCTAAGCGTGGTGCGTTGCCGGATTCCATGGAGGTCAAGCGGCTAGGTTCTGAAACGTCAGAGGATGATACGAAATGAGCACCATTCCTCAGGAATTGGATTGGGTTTCAAAACGAGCTGCCTGCAACGTTGGGCAAGTTTTCGATGAATTGTGCGCGGAGATTATGAAGGATGTGGAAGCAGTTAACCTGGCGCGCAAACTCAAGGATTACGATCTCGTCTCTGCGAATGTCCTGTCCGACCACAGCACTATTGTCATTGGACAGCCGATGCATGTGCCGAGAGTCGTTGTGAAGATTGGAGTGGTGGGCGACGCGATAATGGTGAGCGACGCCTCAAGAAAAGCTGACTGGGCCGTAAAAGTTTCGCTCAATAGCGAGGGTCGCTGCATTCTCAAGTCGGATGACGGGACCGAATTGGAACGATGGCAATTTCGGAAAAGAGCCCTAGAACACTTGTTCTTCGGCGACTAGGCCGTCAGTCGCTCAAACGTCAGCGGGTCCGCCGTAACCATGTGGCGCAGAGTATCCACGAACAGGTCAGAGCCGCCACAGCGATTGAATCGGAATGTCATCTCTTCGAGATAGGGGGCATGATGCTTTGCAGAAATCCGATGCCACGTTCCGATCACACCGCGCTTCAGGAGCGAGAAAGCCGACTCCGCGGTGTTTGTGTGAATGTCGCCATCAACGTAGACCTTCGCCTTGTGCCTGATGGTATTGTGTTTCACCGCGTGGCCGGTCGCCTTCCTCACCGTGACAGACGTTGACCTCATCCGTCACATCGACGCTACCCCTGCGCACAGCGACCGCCCCGCAGCACGCCGGCCCACAACAACCCGCCGGCTTCACCGCCCGAACAAACGCGCTCATGAACTTCTCGTGCACCTGCGGCGCGATGGCGTCCACATCCACGCCCGCCTTGGTCAGGAACGCGCGCGCATCCTCGACGTTGTACACTCGCGTCGGCTCCAGCGACACCTCGCCGAAGCCCGCCTTCTCCAGCTTCGCGCGATACTCGTTCTCGTCCAGAGCCCCGGCAATACAGCCCACCCACAGCAGCATGCTCTGCCGCACCGCGTCCGGCACCGTGCCGCGCACCACGACATCCGACACCGCAAACCGCCCGCCAGGCTTCAGCACGCGAAACGCCTCGGCCAGCACGCGATCCTTATCGGCGGAAAGGTTGATGACGCAGTTCGAAATAATCACGTCGACGGAATTGTCGGGCAGGGGAATGCTTTCAATCGTCCCTTTCAAAAACTCGACGTTCGTCACGCCCGCCTGCCGCTGGTTTTCCCGCGCCAGCGCCAGCATCTCGTCCGTCATGTCCAGGCCGTAGGCCTTGCCCGCCGGCCCAACGCGCTCGGCTGAGAGCAGCACGTCAATGCCGCCGCCCGATCCCAGATCCAGAACCGTCTCTCCCGCGCGCAGCTCGATCAGTGCCGTGGGATTCCCGCACCCAAGCGACGCCCGCACCGCCTGCTCCGGAATCCGCCCCTTCTCGTCCTCTCCATAAAGCCCAGTCGTGATGGGATCGCAGCACCGCAGCCCAGGACCGCAGCACGCCTGCGCTCCCGCCTCCGTCACGCTGCGCGCTGCCTCCGCGTATCTCTCCCGCACCTGCTCCTGCACTGTCGCTTCCATAAGGCCTCCCGTTACATACGCTAAGGCGAATGTATTCACCTGTGGACATATCTGTCAAGGCGCATATATTCTGGAGAAGTGGAAAACGCACCGAAGGTCAGCGATCTCGCCCTGTTCTTCGCGGCCTTTTCCGACCGCACCCGCCTCCGTCTCCTTAACCTCATGGACGGCCGCGAGGTCTGCGTCTGTTTCTTTGTCGAAATCCTCGGCCAGAGCCAGCCTAAAATCTCCCGCCACCTCGCCTATCTGCGCCGAGCCGGCGTCGTCGCCGCCCGCCGGGAAGGGAAGTGGATGCACTACCGCATCGTCGTCCCCGCCCATGCCGGCGCCGCGAAGATTCTCCGCGAAACCCTCGCCGTTCTCCGCGAAGAGAAAGCAATGCAGTCCGACCGCACGCGCCTCAACCGCGTCTGCTGCGCTCCGCGCAAAATCGCCGCCCTCGAAGGCGCGCCACTCCCCACCCCCGTGGAAGCGGTCTGCTGCTCCGCCTGCTGAGATCCCCCCGGAACCCTCTGTGTCCTCTGGGCTCTCTGTGGTGAAATAGGGTCGTTCCCGGAACAAACCCGCCCCGCGCGGTGTCTTCTCCAGCAGACGTATCGCGATCAAAAATCAAAAGGTAGCGGCCGCCCTGGGCGGCGCATCCCATCGATTAGTGAGCCGAAACTTCAATTGGATCTGGTATCTTGGCGCCGCGGTCTGGTTCCTCAACGCCGCGCTGGCCATGCACCATGGCAATTTGCGTCTCGGACTCATCAACGCCGCCATCTCCGCAGGCTTCCTGGTTGCCGGCATCATCTTTGGCCGTATGGCGAAGCGCCAGGAACGCCGCAACAACGGCCGCTGACCGACCCTCGCCAAAAGTGGACGCACCAACAATGGTGCAATGAAACAGGGTAATACCCAAAAGGTATTACCCTGCATGTCCCGCAGAATCAGTCACTTGATACCCAGCACCCTGGGGGGTGGGGGGAGGGGGTAGCGAAATCAGCCTCGCTCCGTCTACTTTTCGGCCTGCGTCACGCATTCTTCAAGGATGTCGATCGCAACCGAGCATTCCTCTTCTTTCACGATCAGCGGCGGCGCGAGCCGGATCGAATTTTCGCCGCAGCCCAGAATCAAAAGCCCGCGCTCAAACGCCAGATCAACGATCTTGTCCCGCAGTTCAGGAGCCGCTTCGCGCGTCTTCTGATCCTTCACAATCTCAATCCCGATCATCAATCCGCGTCCGCGAACGTCGCCCACAATCGGATGCTTCTTCGGCCATCCGCGCAGCCGTCCGAAGAGCTTCTCGCCCTGTGCCGCGGCATTAGCAAGGCCCTCATTCTGCAGCACATCCAGCGTCGCCAGCGCCGCGGCAATGCACACAGGATTTCCCCCAAACGTCGAAGCATGCGAGCCCGGTTTCCAGTCCATAATGGACGCCTTCGTCATGCAAACGCCCAGCGGCATTCCGGAAGCAATGCCCTTCGCCGAGCAGACGATGTCCGGCTCAACGCCCGTGTGTTCAATCGCCCACCATTTTCCCGTGCGTCCCGCGCCGGATTGCACCTCATCGGCAACCAGTAAAATGCCGTACTTGTCGCAGATCCGCCGCAGCTCCTGCATAAAGATCGTCGGCGCAACCACGTAACCGCCTTCGCCCTGAATCGGCTCCACGAAGATCGCGGCCACTTCTTCCGGCGGCAAAATCGTGTGGAAGAGCTTGTCCTCGATATACCGCGCGCACCCCAGCGCAAAGGCCTCCGCTTCCTGCGGACCGCCCTCGCAGCCCCGATAAACATTGGGATAGCGAATATGCGTCACGCCCGGAACCAGCGGCGCAAACCGCCGTTTCTGCTGCGGCTTCGACGCGGTCAGCGACAGCGCGCCCATCGTCCGCCCGTGAAACGCCCCCAGAAAAGCAATGATGTTCTGGCGCCCCGTGTGATAGCGCGCCACCTTCAGCGCGCACTCAATCGCCTCCGCGCCTGAGTTGCCGTAGTAGAAGCGGTGCGGTCCGCGCATCGGCGCTATCGCCGACAGCCGCTCCGACAAGGTCACCAGCGACTCGTAATAAAAGTCCGTCCCCGACATGTGGATCAGCTCGGCCGCCTGCTTCTGGATCGCCGCCACCACCGCGGGATGGCAATGCCCGGTCGAAACCACGGCAATCCCCGCGGCAAAGTCGAGGAACTCGTTGCCGTCCACATCCTCCACGCGTACGCCGCGGCCCCGCCTGGCCACCAGTGGATACGACCGCGTATAGCTCGGCGAAATAATGCTGTCGTCCGCCGCGACAATCCGCTTCGCCTCCGGTCCAGGCAGCGGCGTCTTCAGCTTCGGTCCGTACTGGCTAACATTCTCAGCAGTGGCAGTCATGGTTCACTCCTTGCAGTTGGAAGGCGGCTGTCGAGCCATCGGCGAAATCCGGATGACGGTGTAGGGAAGGAGGTCATCTTCGGACACGCCGCTGGGGCTGATGCGGCGCGGGCAGCGGCGACTAGTCGCTGCCGAAGAGGCTCGGTCGCGTGCGGGTAGGCAGAACCCGGAAGTAGCGGCGCGGCGCGATGGCGCGCACAAAGGCACGGTTCCAGTTCCTGCGGCTGAAAATGCCCGAAATGGAAGCTGTGCGGCGCATCACTCGCCCTGAGGATAGCACGCGAACCCGACGACTCGACAGCGCGCCTCACGTTACCGCCGCGTGGCCCGCCGTCCCCTGAGCCGAAAACAGCCCCGCGGCATCCCATATACTGAGACTATGTCGATCGTTCGCAATGCCGCTGCTATCGCCAAAGGGATGAGCATCACCTTCCGGGAGATGTTCCAGCCGACGGAAGTGGAGAACTACCCTGACGGCAAGGGCCCGCTGCGCGGAGCGGTCTTCCAGGAGCGCTTCCGCGGCGCCCACGTCCTCCAGAGAGACGAAAACGGCCTGGAAAAGTGCGTCGCCTGCTTTCTCTGCGCCGCCGCCTGCCCCTCGAACTGTATCTATATTGAAGCGGCCGAAAACACCGCCGAGCAGCGCATCTCCAGCTCCGAGCGCTTTGCGAAGATCTACAACATCGACTACAACCGCTGCATCTTCTGCGGCTACTGTGTCGAGGCCTGCCCCACCGACGCCATCACCCACGGTCATGGATTCGAGCTGGCCAGCCTGAACGCCACCAACCTGGTCATGCGCAAGGAAGACATGCTGGCCCCCGTGGGCATGCCCGGCGTCGCCACCCACTCCGACTCCACCAAGTAAGTCGCCTGCAGCCGCGACCGTTCCCTTCAGAAAACCCCCGCTCCAATGAGCGGCAGGCACCTCCTGGCCCTCGCAGGTTCAGGGTTTCCGCTCCTGTTGTTTACGATCAGAGCAGCACCCGATGACCAACCCTCGCCCAACCCGCAACCCCGATCATCCGCTCCGCCGGCTCCTCGAACAGCGCATCGCCATCATCGACGGCGCCATGGGCACCACCATCCGCACGTATGGGATGACAGAAGCGGACATCCGCGGCGAGCGCTTCCGCGACGCTAAAAAAGATCTGCTCAATAACGGTGACTTGTTCACGCTCACCCAGCCCGAGATGATCGGCGACATTCACCGCCGCTTCCTCGAGGCCGGCGCCGACATCATCGAGACCAACACCTTCGGCGCCACCTCCATCGCCCAGAGCGAGTTCTTCGTCGACGACCCCCGCGAGCACGGCGGCCGCAAGGATTCCGACTTCTACCAGAAAATCATCGACGACCCCTTCCTCGGCAACCTCGCCTGGGAGATCAACGAGCAGTCCGCGCGCCAGTGCCGGGCCTGGGCCGACCGTATCGGCAACGCAACAGGACGGCAACGGTTTGTCGCCGGAGCCATCGGGCCGCTCACCGTCTCGCTCTCCAATTCGCCCGACGCGGACGACCCCGGCTTCCGCGTCATCACCTTCGACCAGGTGAAGATCGCCTACAAGCAGCAGGTCCGCGCGCTGCTGGCCGGCGGCGTCGATCTCCTCCTGGTCGAGACCATCTTCGATTCGCTCAACGCCAAGGCCGCGCTCGTCGCCATCCGCGAAGTATTCGACGAAGACAAGCGGGAAGTCCCGGTCTCGATCTCGGCAGCCGTCGGCCGCGGCGGCGAAACCATGATCTCCGCGCAGACCGTTGCCGCTTTCTGGGACGCGGTCGAGCACGTCCACCCGCTCTCCGTCGGGCTCAACTGCTCGCTCGGCCCCGACCTGATGTACCCGTTCCTCGAAGAGCTGTCAGAGAAGTCCGACGTCGCCATCTCCGCCTATCCCAACGCGGGCCTGCCCGATCCGCTTTCGCCCACCGGCTTTGATTTCGGCCCCGGCGACATGGCGAAATACCTCGGCGACTTCGCGCGCGGCGGCCTCATCAATATCGCCGGCGGCTGCTGCGGCAACACACCAGAGCACATCGCCGCCATCGCGAAGGCCCTCGAAGGCAAACAGCCCAGGCCGCTGAACGACAGGGTGCAGGGTACAGGGCCCAGGGATCAGGGCCCTCCTGCGATTGAGATTCGGTCAGAACCGAACACCGGGGCTGAAGAAAAATTCCGTCCCCTGCGCCTCTCCGGCTCGCGCCCCTTCACCCAGCAGCAAAACGTCTTCATCATGATCGGCGAGCGCACCAACGTTGCCGGATCGCCCCGCTTCGCGAAGTTCGTCAAGGAAGGGAAGTACGAAGAAGCGGTCAGCGTCGCGAGGCAGCAGGTGGACAGCGGAGCGAATGTCCTCGACATCTGCATGGACGAGGGCATGATCGACGGCGTCGCCGCCATGACCCGCTTCCTCCTTCTGCTCGCGTCCGAGCCGGAAGTCGCCGCCGTGCCCTTCATGATCGACTCCTCGAAATGGGAGGTCATCGAGGCCGGCCTGAAGTGCATGCAGGGCAAGGGCATCGTCAACTCCATCTCCCTCAAGGAAGGCGAGGCAAAATTCCGCGAGCACGCGGCGACCGTGCAGAAGTACGGCGCGGCCGTTGTGGTCATGGCTTTCGACGAGCGTGGACAGGCCGCAACCTACGAAGAGAAAATCCGCATCTGCGAGCGCGCCTACCGCATTCTCGTCGACGAGCTCAACTTCCCGCCCGAAGACATCATCTTCGATCCCAACATCCTCACCGTCGCCACCGGCATGGAGGAGCACAACAACTACGCGGTCGACTTCATCCAGGCCACGCGCTGGATCAAGGCGAATCTCCCCCACGCGAAGGTCAGCGGCGGCGTCTCCAACATCTCCTTCAGCTTCCGCGGCAACAACAAAGTCCGCGAGGCCATGCACGCGGCGTTTCTCTACCACGCCATCGCCGCCGGCCTCGACATGGGCATCGTCAACGCCGGCCAGCTTGAAATCTACGAGGAGATCGAGCCAGAGCTGAAGACGCTGGTCGAAGACGTCCTGCTCAACCGCCGCCCCGATGCCACCGAGCGGCTCGTGACCTATGGCGAATCGCTCAAAGCCGCGGGCGCCGACACGACGGCAACCGAGAAGCAAGCGGAAGAGTGGCGTCACGGCATGGTCGAAGAGCGCCTCACCCACGCGCTCGTCAAAGGCATCGACGCGTATATCGAAGCCGACACGGAAGAGGCGCGCCAGAAGCTCGGCCGTCCGCTCCTGGTCATCGAAGGCCCGCTCATGGCCGGCATGAGCGTCGTCGGCGATTTATTTGGCGCGGGCAAGATGTTCCTGCCCCAGGTTGTGAAATCCGCGCGCGTGATGAAGAAAGCCGTCGCGTACCTCACTCCATTCATGGAAGAGGAGAAGGCCGCGCTCGCCGCTGCCGGGCACGAGGTCAAGACCCAGGGCAAGATCCTCCTCGCCACGGTCAAGGGCGACGTCCACGACATCGGCAAAAACATCGTCGGCGTCGTGCTCGCCTGCAATAACTACGAAGTCATCGACATGGGCGTCATGGTCCCGGCGGAAAAGATCCTCGACCGCGCCCGCGCCGAAGGCGCCGACATCATCGGCCTCAGCGGCCTCATCACTCCCTCGCTCGACGAGATGGTCCACGTCGCTCGCGAGATGGAGCGCCTCGACTTCAAAGTCCCGCTGCTCATCGGCGGCGCCACCACCAGCCGCGCCCACACCGCCATCCGCATTGCTCCGCACTACAGCCAGCCCGTGGTGCACGTCGTCGACGCCAGCCGCGCCGTTCCCGTCGCCACCAGCCTGCTGAGCGATGAGAACAAGCCGGCCTTCGTCACCCAGCTCACCGTCGAGTATGCTGCGGTTCGCAAAGCCCACTCTGCCCCGCGACAGGCCACAACTCCGATCGCCGAAGCCCGCTCCCGCCGCACCCCCATCGAGTGGCACCCGGAAGACATCGCCGTTCCCGCCTTCACCGGCGTGCGGGTCGTTGACGATGTCTCGCTCGCCGAGCTCCGCGACTACATTGACTGGAGCCCGCTCTTCCACGCCTGGGAGTTAAAAGGCATCTATCCCCGCATCCTCGACGACGAGAAGCAGGGAACTCAGGCGCGCCAGCTCTTTGCCGACGCCAACACCCTGCTCGATCGCATCATTGCCGACAAGCTCATCACCGCTCGTGCCGTCTACGGATTCTTCCGCGCCAATGCCGTCGGCGACGACGTCCTTCTCTACACGGATGCTTCCCGCGCCACGGTCCTCGACCGCCTCCACTTCCTCCGCCAGCAGGCGAACCGGGAAGGGAATGAGCCCTGCCGCTCGCTCGCCGACTTCATCGCGCCGGCAGAATCGAAGCTCCCCGACACGATCGGAGCCTTCGCCGTCACCAGCGGCATCGGCCTGCCCGACCTGGTGCAGCGCTTTAAATCCGAGCACGACGACTACAACGCCATCATGGCCGAAGCCCTCGCCGACCGCCTCGCCGAAGCCTTTGCGGAATATCTGCACCAGCGCGCCCGCCGGGAATGGGGCTACGGCTGCGTTGAGAAGTTCTCTCCCGCCGACCTGATCGCCGAAAAGTACCGCGGCATTCGCCCCGCGCCCGGCTACCCCGCCTGCCCCGACCACACGGAGAAGGCCACCCTCTGGCGTCTGCTCGACGTCGAGCGCAACGCCGGCATCCAGCTCACCGAATCCTTCGCCATGTGGCCAGGATCAAGCGTCAGCGGCCTCTACTTCGCGCATCCGCAGTCGCGCTATTTTGTCGTGGGAAAAATCGATCGTGACCAGGTCGCCGACTACGCCGAACGCAAAGGCATGACCCTCCGCGAAGTCGAGCGCTGGCTCGGGCCGAACCTCAACTACGACCCCGCCCCATAATCACCAATCACGCTCAGCCCGCCTTCTTCAGCGCCGCGGGCTTCCTGGCCTTCTTAGCCGGCGCCGGCGTGTCAGCTTTCGCTGCCGACTCCCGCATCGGCTTCTCGTGCAGCAGCAATTCCACCGAGCGCATCTGCGCGTTGTCGTAGAACCAGCGCTGCACCGCGTTGTCCTCCAGCAGATTCAGCAGCCCCAGGATGCACATCCCCTGGTGGTGCGCCATCCACTCGCGAACCACCTCCGGCTCCTTGCCCGTGTAGTCGATCGCCTCGTAGAAGCCGTACGCTCCGGTCCACCCCTTCGCCGCCATCCGCCTCAGATTATGGATCGACGCACCCGGCTCCACGTTCAGCGCCAGGAATGTCGAGTACGGCGACACCACCGGTCCGGCGGTCGCGTCCCACTTCAGCGCGATCTGCGGAATCCCGTACGCCTGGTAGTGGTAGTGCCCCTGATCTGTCTTTGCCGCGTAGCCTGATTCCGAAATTCCCCAGGGAATGTTGTGCTCTTTGGCATACGCCCGCTGGATCGCGACCGCGCCAGCGATCGAGTTCGACAGCAGCGTGTCCGGATAGCTGCGCATCCACAGCGCCGGCATCAGATACTCGAACATCGTCCCCGTCCACGACAGCAGCACAGACTGCCCGTACGCCTGCGTGTGCACCCGCGACATCTTGAACCAGCCCTGCTGCGAAAGCTCGCCGCGCGCCACCGCAATATACGTCGCAATGCGCGCCTCCGACGCGAGCATGTCGTAGCACGCCCAGTGAATCTTGCTCGTCGAAAACTCGTAGCCAATCGACAGCAGCAGCCGGTCCTTGTTTACCAGGAAGGCAAAGTCTGTGTTGTCCGCCAGCCGCCCCGCCTCCGCCGAAACCTTCTGCAGATTTGCCACCAGCGCCGTCAGCCTCGCCCGCGCCCGCGCCAGATCCGCACGCAGATTTGCGATCAGCGCGGCCTTCTCCGCCGACTCCGGCATCCGCCTGGGCGACGCCAGCCGCTGTTCCAGCGCCGCGACAAAAGACGGCGTCTCTTCCAGCGTGGGCAGCGTCCGCCAGTCTTCCGTCGCCGCCGGAACTTCATGCAGCGCCCCCTCGGCCGCCGTCTTATCGAACATCAGACCTTCGAGCGACGCATATTCTGCCTTCAGCCACGGCAGATAGTCGTTCACCAGCATGGCGATCCGTTCGGTGCGCGCCTTTGTTTCGTTGGTCCACCACAGCGTCTCGTCCAGTGACGGATCGGTGTAAGCCGGCAGCCCGGCAAACGCGGCGCGCGTCTCCGCCGACATCGTCCAGCGCAGCCACTCCGCGGAATCCACGGATGCCGTCGGCACCTCAAGGGTCGCGAGCGCTTCAGGCAGATCCTCCCGCGTCTCCAGCAAGCGCAGATGCGTATCCAGTCCGGCAAACAGCCGCGCGTTCAACAGAGGCCGCCTGAGCAATTCCAGCGTTCCCGTCTTTACCGTATAGAGCGACGCGACGAAGTTGCCGCTATCCACTGACGAAACCGTGATCGGCTTGAGCGGCTCCAGCGTGTCGGTCGTGTACCAGTTATAAAGATGCCCCTTGAACAGCGGCAGCTTCGCCATCGTCGCGTAGCTGCGCTGCATCAGCTCCGCATACTCGGGCGCGGTCAGGAATCCAAACTCGCATGCCGCCTGCCGCGCGTTGAACAGCAGCCCGAGATTCGTGGGCGAGACGCGAGCCGCCTCAAACAGCCCGTCCTCCTCGACGTTGTCCGGGATCAGGTAATTGTGGCGCGCGCCGCCAAACTCAAAGAAGAATCGCCAGACGCGCAGCGCGTATTCGCGCAGAAAGAGCTCATCTTCGCGGCGCAGCTGCTGGCGTGGCTCGCGCGGAGGCTTGTTCAGCCACGCGGTCACATCGCGCTCGAACCCCCACAGGACCAGAATCGGCGCCGCCGGAATCAGCGCAAAGGGATGGAAGATAGCCAGCACGAGAGCCAGAATCGCCGAGACAATGGGTGTCAGTGTCAGATACCGATCCACCGTCGAGATGCGCCTCTGCGAAGCCTCGGCTTCGGCCGCCGTCTCCCACTCCAGCAGCCGCTGCCCGGTCACCATGCGTCGAACCGTCGACCGCACGATGGCGTCGATGGCCATCATCGTCTGGTGCGGCAGGAACGCCAGCGTCAGCAGCGTCGTCACCATCGCCTGATGGAACCCGGTCAGGACGTCCTGCACCACGCCTTCCTGTTCGATGAACATCGAGCGTCCCAGCCCGAAGATCAGCTGGATGAAGACCGGCACAAAGAGCAGGAACAGCGTCACCAGCGTCCAGTACACCGGACCGCCCGGTAGTCCCAGCCAGCCCGCCACCAGCAGGATCATCGTCGCCGGTTCCACCAGCGACCGCCGCAGGTTGTCCAGAATCTTCCACCGCGAAATCGTCGAGATCGGGTTGCGGACAAATTTCCCTGACTCGTCCGGCACGCGCCCAAACAGCCACTGCGCAATCTGCCAGTCGCCGCGCACCCAGCGATGCTTGCGCCGCGTGTAGGCGCTGTAGTGCGACGGGTAATCGTCGATCACTTCAATGTCCGTCGCCAGCCCGGCACGCGCGTACGCGCCCTCAATCAGGTCGTGGCTCAGCAGGGCATTGCGCGGGAAGCGCTTCTCCAGCACCGCGTGCAGCGTCGCCACCTCATAAATGCCCTTGCCGGTAAAGCTGCCTTCGCCGTAAAGGTCCTGGTACACATCGGAGATCGCCCGCGTGTAAATGTCGAACCCGGTCTGCCCCGAGTAAATATTCGCCATGCGCGACCGCGATGCCGAGTGCACGCTCACGCCCACGCGCGGCTGCAGGATCCCATATCCGTCCGTCACAATCCGCCGCACCGGATCGATCACCGCCCGGTTCAGCGGATGCGTCATCGCCCCCACCAACCCGTGCGCCGTTCCCCGCGGCAGCTGCGTGTCGGAGTCGAGTGTGATGATGTACCGCACCTTCCGCAGCACGCTCACGTCGCCGGCCTTCACCGGAAACGCGTCGAACGCCCCCACCAGCAGCTTGTTCAGGTCCAGCAGCTTGCCGCGCTTCCGCTCCCAGCCCATCCACACGCCCTGGCGAGCGTTAAAGATGCGGTGCCGATGCAGCAGCAGGAAGTGCCCGTACTTGCGCTGGCCCTGGTAGCGCGCGTTCAGATCGCTGATCAGCCGGATCGCCAGATCCACCAACGGATCGCGATCGTCCTCTCGCGGCCGGCTCACCGAATCCGGCAAATCCGTCAGCAGAGCGAAATGCAGATTCGGATCCGGATTCGCCAGGCAGCGAATCTCCAGCTCCTCCACCAATTCCCGCACCTGCGCCTCGTTCAGCAGCAGCGTGGGGATCACCACCATGCTCGTCGACTCGGCAGGAATCCCGTCGGTCAAATCCAGCCGGGGCAGCGGCAGCGGCCGGAACAGCGACGAGATGCTGTTGTTCACCAGATCCACGGCGCCCTGCGTTGCCGGAATCAGCAGCATCAAAAACGCCACCGTCAGTCCGCCAAAGATCGAGTAATTCGGAATCAGCGGCAGCAGAATCGCCGCAATCAAAATGACGGTCAGCACCTCGATGCCGCCGATGAAGAAATCATCCGCGTTGCGCCGCAGGCTCCTGCGCATGCGATCGATGAAGCGCGGATGATAGCCGATCGCTCCCTTCAGGTCCTCGAATCCCTTGTCGATCAGGTAGTAGCCGACATGTGAGCGCCGCAGGTACACGCGCGGATCGGCAATCGCCTGCTGCTGCGCAGCCTTCGCCATGTTGATCGCCGCGCGCGCCACCTCAGTCTCCGTGCAGTCGGCATAGCGCGCGATCCGCGACACCTGCTTGCGATACACCTCGCGGCTGTCGAAGTCCATCTTTGGATACGCGCCCGCCGGATCTTCGCGCAGCACCTCATCGAAGACCACCAGCGGCTCCATCACAAAGAACCAGTCCACGAACGCAATCTCGCGCAGCGACTGGATCCGCGTCGTCAGCAGCTGCGCAAACGCCGGCTCGCCTGCCTCGCCGCTGAAACGCGGCACGCCGTTCTCAAACGAAAGAGCCTCCAGGCGTTCGCCGGCCTGATCCAGGATCAGCTCCAGCAGCCGAAACCGCAGCATCACAGGCAGCACCCACAGCTCTTCCAGCAGCAGCGCCTCGGGCTTCTGCAGTTCGCCCAGGTAGATGCGCAGCGCGTCGGCGTTCCACACCGAACCCGCCGCGCCCAGGTAAGCATCGGCCACGCTGGTCGTGCGTGGTTCCGCCTGGTGATCGTCGGTCACGGCAAACGGCAGCCGCTTCAGCTTCTTCCGCACCGTGCGCAGCTCGGCCAGCGGAGACCGCATCAGGCGCGGGTTCTCGCGGATCTCCAGCAGCGGCTCCGGTCCCGGCCACCCCGTCGTCGGCAGCCGGTCCAGCTCCGCTGACAGCGTGTCCAGACGCTGCCGCGCGGCCTCCATGCGGGCGGTGAAGCTTTCCAGCTCCTGGGGCTGGCGGACCGTTCTCCAGCGGTGCTGGTCCTGGCGGGCGGCGGCGCGGAGCTGATCCGGCACGAGGCCGGCCTCCCGCAGTCGCTGTTCGTTGATCATCGTCACCTGTCCCGTCATGGTGCCCATCCCGTCAGCGGTAGCTGGCCGCCTGCATCTCAAACATCTCTGCGTAACGGCCGCCCAGCGCCATCAGTTGCTGATGCGTTCCTTCTTCCACCAGGTGGCCCCCGGCCAGCACAACAATGCGATCGGCCATTCGCACGGTGGAGAATCGATGCGAGATGAGCAAAGCCATCTTACCGGCAGTCAGCTCGGCAAATCGCTCAAAAACTTCCAGTTCGCTCTTTGCGTCCAGCGCTGCTGTCGGCTCGTCGAGGATCAGCAGCTGCGCATCGCGCAGATACGCGCGTGCCAGCGCGATCCGCTGCCACTCGCCGCCGGAAAGATCCACGCCGCTCACGAAGCGCCGGCCCAGCATCTGGTCGTACCCGCCGGCCAGCTTCTTCACTACTTCGGCTGCCAGGCTCTTCTGCGCCGCGGACTCGATCTCTGTCTCGGTGTGCGGCACTTCCACGTGCCCCACGCCGATGTTCTCCTTCACCGTCATCTCGTAGCGCATGAAGTCCTGGAAGATCACGCCCATCTCGCGATGCAGGTCCTCAATCGAGTACTCGCGCAGATCCACTCCGTCCAGCAGGATCTCCCCCTCGGTCGGATCGTAAAGGCGCGTGATCAGCTTCACGACCGTCGTCTTGCCCTGGCCGTTCTCGCCGATCAGCGCAATCCGCTGCCCCGGCTCGATGGTGAAGTTGAAGTTCTTCAGCACCCGCCGCTCCGTGCCCGGATAGGCAAACGACACGTTGCGGAATTCGAAGCCACGGCGGATCGGCCGCGGTGCGGAGATTGCGTTGGGTTTCGACTGCACCGTCGGCTCCATGTCGAAGAACGCGATTAGATCGGTCAGGAAAAGCGCCTGATCGGCGATGCCCGACGCGATCGAAAACACCTGCTGCAGGCTCGCGCTCGACTGCTGGATGGCAATCGTGATCAGCGAAAACTGCGCGATGTTGTAGCGGCCGTGCACGGCTTCAAAAATCGCCCACACGTACCCGCCGTAGTAGCCGCACGTTCCCAGCAGCGACAGCAGCCCGCCCCACAAAAGCTTCCGCCGCGACAGCGCGACGTTTTCCTCGTAAATCTGTTCGCTCAGCCCGCTGAAGCGATTCGTCAGGTAGTCGCTCAGGTTAAAGAGCTTCAGCTCTTTGGCGGCTTCTTTGCTGCCGCCCACCAGGCGCAGGTAGTCCATGATGCGCTTGATGGGTGTTTGCCGGAAGTTCTTGGCATAGCCCAGGAAGGCAAAGTGCGTCTCCGCGACGAACGACGGGGCGACGCCCACGATCAGCAGCAGTAAAAGGATCGGCGAATACCACACCAGCTGGATCGACCAGACGATCGTCGTGATCGTCTGCTGGAAGAGCCGGCCCATCTGCTGGATCATGGCCAGGCGATCGGTCGCCTGCACCCGCGCCCGCTCCAGCCGGTCGTAGAACTCGGGATCCTCGTAAGTGGTCAGGTCCAGCCGCGCCGCCTGCCGCATCACCCGCACGCTCACGTAGTGCGTGTAGCGGTCCGAGAGCAGGGAATCGCTGTAGTCGATGGCGCGGGACAGAGCGCCGGTGATCAGAGCAAAGGTGATCTCCGCGCCGACGATCCACCAGAAATGCACGGGCAGAGGCTGGTGATCGATGGCATTCTTCACGCCGCCGATGATCAGAGACGCGGCTTTGCCGATCGCCCACGGCATAAAGGCGACCAGCAGTCGCAGGACCAGTCCCCACGTCACGACGGCCGGACCGGATTCCCAAAGAATCTTCAGGACCGGTGGGACGTTGCGAAGGGCTCGGATCCGATCCCCCCATGCGTTTTCAGAACCAGACTGACTGTTGCCGCTCATCGACTCACAGAGGTGGGGGATCGCCCCGGCCGCAGACCGGACAGCACACTCACGCTCGTGCGGCTCGAGGGTAGTCGTTTGGATGCGGTCGCGCGCAGCGTAAGTTGTTACCTCTTCGTCCGATACTACCCCGAACCCGCCCCCTGGCCCGACCAGAAATACGCTCCGCCCCCGGCCATTCCGAGCCTGTGCGGCGGACCCTCGCTCAAAGCCTCCGCCTCTGCCTTCTGCCTGCGTCCAAATCCGCCGCTCGCTCGTCCTTTAAAGCATCGCTATAACCGCTCGAGGCATTCTCCCGAACCGCCTTCGGGGGAGGAGGCTGAGGTTCAACTTTTGTGCTCTTTTTGTGCACCGGCATTGATCCTGGGTCACTGGCGCCGGTGTTAAACTCCGAATTTAGTGCGATTTTCGCTGTTATCACCCCCAACCGCGACAGCGAATCTTCTTCCTAAGCTTTCCATCTTCAAACGGGTGAACGATACAACCGCAGATGACTCCTGAACCTTCCGCTTCCATCGCCCCGCCGGACCACCAGATCCCTGCATCGAGCACGGCTCCTCCTCCGCGCAAGCGCCGCCACCGCTGGATCTGGGCCGTCGTTCTGATCGCCTTTGGCCTGCTCTTTTACTGGGTTATCACCCAGCACCAAAAAAGCCAGCAGGCCGCCACGGGCCGCGGCCGCCGCGGTGTCGGGCAGGGAACTGTCCCCGTCGTTCCCGCCACGGCAAAGACCGGCAGCCTGGGCATCTACCTCACCTCCATCGGGACCGTCACCCCGGTTTATACCGACTCCATTACCGCTCAGGTCACCGGCGTCATCACCGATGTCCACTATCGCGAAGGGCAAACCGTCCGCAAAGGCGATCCGCTCGTCGACATCGACCCCCGCCCCTACGCCGCCCAACTGGCCGAGGCCCAGGGCATTCTCGAGCGCGATCAGAATCTCCTTGCCGAAGCCAAAATGGACCAGGCCCGCTACGAAATCGCCTGGTCAAAAAATGCGATTCCCCGCCAGACCCTCGAGGACCAGGAAAAGCTCGTTCTCCAGGATCAAGGCACGGTCAAGAACGACGAAGGGACCGTCGAGTACGACCAGGTGCAGCTCGGCTTCTGCCACATCGTTTCGCCCATCACGGGCCGCGTCGGTCTCCGCATGGTTGATCCCGGCAACCTCGTCACGGCCAACTCCGGCACCACCCTCGTCGTCGTTACCCAGATGCAGCCCATCACGGTGATCTTCACCATCCCCGAGGACAATCTCGAGCAAGTGCTCACTCCGCTGCGCAAAGGCGCCAACATGCCGGTGGAGGCCTGGGACCGCTCCAACGCCAACCAGATCGCCACCGGCCGCCTGCTGACGGTCGACAATCTGATCGATACCACGACAGGCACGGTGAAACTGCGGGCCGAATTCGCCAATTCCAACGGCGCCCTGTTTCCCAACCAGTTTGTGAATGCGAAGCTGCTGGTGCAGACCCTTCAGAACCAGGTCCTCGTCCCGTCATCAGCCATCCAGCACAACGGAGACCTGGCCTACGTGTACGTCATCGAGAAAGGACCCGGCACACAGGGTGAGCCCTCGCAGGCCGAAGGCAGCGGCGGTTCGGCCAAACCGCCGGCAACAGGAAAGGCGCCCAACACGGGATCCGCCCCTGAAGGCGGCGCTCCAGCCCAAAAGCCAGCCACCACGAGCGGCGCCAATGGAGGCAAAGCGCAGTTCCACGTGGTCATGCGCACCGTGAAAACCGGCGCGACCGATAACGGTATGACCGCCGTCCAGGGCGTTCAGGCCGGCGAGATCGTGGCCGACAGCAGCTTCGAGAAGCTGCTCGACGGCTCCTCCGTGAGCATCTCAAAAGTCGGCCTGCCAGCGATGCAAACCACCATCTCCGGTGAGAACAGCGCCCCGTGAGTCCGTCTCGCCCATTCATTCTCCGGCCGGTCGCGACCTCGCTGCTGATGGCCGCCATCCTGCTTGTGGGCATCGTCGCCTTCACGCAGTTGCCTGTCTCCGCGCTGCCTGAGGTCGATTACCCGACCATCCAGGTGCTCACCTTCTATCCTGGCGCCAGCCCTGACGTCACCGCGACCACGATCACCGCCCCGCTCGAGCGCGAGTTCGGCGAAATGCAGGGCCTCAGCCAGATGACCTCCACCAGCTCCGGCGGTGTTTCGGTCATCGTGCTGCAGTTCACCCTGTCGATGTCCATCGACGTCGCCGAAGAAGAAGTCCAGGCTGCCATCAACGGCGGCGGCTCTTTTCTGCCCTCCGATCTGCCGTCGCCGCCGGTCTACAACAAGACCAATCCCGCAGACGCTCCGGTTCTGACCCTGGGAATCACCTCCAAATCACTACCGCTCTCCCAGGTGGAGGACCTGATCGACACGCGGCTTGCGCCGAAAATCTCGCAGCTGAGCGGCGTTGGACTGGTCAGCATCAGCGGCGGCCAGAAGCCGGCCGTTCGTATTCAGGCCAATCCGGTGGCTCTCTCCTCCTATGGCCTCAATATGGAGGATCTGCGCACGGCTCTCACCGAGGCCAGCGTCAACTCCGCTAAGGGGAACTTCGACGGCCCGCGCCAGGACTATCAGATCGACTCCAACGATCAGATCACCGACGCCAGCCAGTACAAGGATGTCGTCGTCGCTTACCGCAACGGCGCGCCGGTGTTCGTGAAGAACGTTGCCAACGTCATCAACGGGGTTGAGGACACCAAGGAAGCCGCGTGGATGAACAAGACGCCGGCCATCATTCTCAATATCCAGCGACAGCCCGGCGCCAACACCATCACCGTCGTCCGCAGCATTCAGAAGATTCTGCCCCAGCTGGAAACCAGCCTGCCCGCGTCCATCCGCATTCAGACCCTGACGGATATGACCACCAGCATTCAGGCCTCGGTCAACGACGTTGAATTTGAGCTGATGCTGACCATCGGCCTGGTTGTGCTGGTCATCTTCCTCTTCCTGCGCAGCCTTTACGCCACCATCATCCCCAGCGTCGCCGTGCCGCTCTCTCTCGTCGGCACATTCGCGGCCATGTACCTGCTCGGCTACTCGCTCGACAATCTGTCGCTGATGGCGCTCACAATCTCCACCGGCTTTGTGGTGGACGACGCCATCGTGATGATCGAGAACATCTCGCGCTACCTCGAAGAAGGCATGTCGCCCATGCAGGCGGCGCTGACCGGCGCGGGGCAGATCGGCTTCACCATCGTGTCGCTGACCGTTTCCCTGATCGCCGTGCTGATTCCGCTGCTCTTTATGGGCGATGTAGTCGGGCGCCTCTTCCGCGAGTTTGCCGTCACCCTGGCCGTCACCATCGTCATCTCCGCGGTCGTCTCGCTCACGCTCACGCCGATGATGTGCTCGCGCATCCTGCGCCATAACCCGGAAGAGCAGCAGACCCGCTTCTATCGCGCCTCCGAGCACGCCTTCAATCGCATGATCGATTTCTACGGGCGGACGCTGCGGGTCGTGCTCCGCTACCAGGGCATCACCCTGCTGATCGCCCTCGGCACACTCGTCCTTACCGTCTTCCTCTACATCGTCATCCCCAAGGGCTTCTTCCCGGTGCAGGATACCGGCGTGATCCAGGGCATCTCGCAGGCGCCTGCCTCCACCTCGTTCGAGGCAATGTCCGCGAAACAACAGCAGCTTGACGACATCATCCTCCAGGATCCGGCCGTGGAAAGCCTCTCGTCCTTCATCGGAGTGGACGGTATTAATACCACCCTCAACAGCGGGCGTATCGACATCAACCTGAAGCCCCTCAGCCAGCGCGATCTGAACGCGTCGGACGTCATCCGGCGGCTGCAGAGGAGCCTGGGCAAAGTCTCCGGCGTGCGGCTTTATATGCAGCCGGTGCAGGACATCACCGTCGACGACCGGGTGAGCCGCACCCAGTACCAGTACACCCTCGAAGATCCCGACCCCAACGAGCTGAACACCTGGACCAACCGGTTCGTCGCTCAGTTGCAGAAGCTGCCCGATCTGGAAGACGTCGCCACCGACCAGCAGACCGGCGGCCTCGCCGTCTCGCTGATGATCGACCGGGTCACGGCCTCGCGCCTCGGCATCGCGCCCACCACCATCGATAACACGCTCTACGACTCCTACGGCCAGCGCCAGATCAGCACGCTCTACACCCAGCTGAACCAGTACCACGTGGTTCTGGAAACCGCGCCGCAGTGGCAGCAAAACCCGGCTAACCTGGGAGACCTCTATATCCAGTCGAGCGCGTCGTCCGGAGCCAGTGGTGCGGGCGCCGTGACCAATTTCTCCTCGGCGGCTTCGGCTTCAGCGGGTTCGAGCGCGCTGACCGCGGGCATCAAGTACACGCCTTCGGCGAACGTGCTCAGTGCGCCCGCCAGGGTCCTGGCGCCTACCAGTGCTGCGCAGGGCAACTCCTCTGTCAACGGAGGAACCTTTGCCGGAACCACGCCCAATACCAGCATTGCCGCGACCTCCGCCAATGCCGTCCCGCTTGGTGCGTTCACTCATGCATCGGAAACCACCGAGTCGCTCTCCATCGAACATCAGGGACAATTCCCCGCGGTCACCGTCTCCTTCAATCTGGCTCCGAATGCCTCGCTCGGCTCCGCCATCACCGAGATCGATAACGCCGCCGCCAAACTTCACTTCCCCGCCAGCCTCCAGGCGAGCTTCCAGGGAACGGCCGCGGCTTTTAAAAACTCGCTCTCCAACGAAGCCCTGCTCATCCTGGCCGCCCTGGTCACCGTCTACATCGTCCTGGGCGTCCTGTACGAGAGCTTCATTCACCCCATCACCATTCTTTCCACGCTGCCCTCGGCCGGCGTCGGCGCGCTGCTCGCGCTCATGATCTTCCACCAGGACCTGAGCGTGGTCGCCATCATCGGCATCATTCTGCTCATCGGCATCGTGAAGAAAAACGGCATCATGATCGTCGACTTCGCGCTGGAAGCGGAGCGCGAACACGGGAAGGACTCCACCGAAGCGATCTTCGAAGCCAGTATGCTGCGCTTCCGTCCCATCATGATGACCACCATGGCGGCCCTGCTCGGCGGTCTGCCTCTGGCGCTCGGCACCGGCCTCGGCTCGGAACTGCGCCGGCCTCTGGGCATCGCCATGGTCGGCGGCCTGCTCCTCAGCCAGATCCTTACCCTGTACACCACGCCGGTCATCTATATCTTCTTCGACCGCATCGGCCAGAAGATTTCCGGGCGGCGTCCTTCGGAACATGCCTCTCAGCACGCCGGCGACTCGATGCCTCCACCCGCGGAGACGCATCCGTGAGCTTCTCCTGGACCTTCATCCGGCGGCCGGTCGGCACCACGCTGCTGACCATCGCGGTCGCCATTGCCGGCGCCATCGGCTTCATGGTGCTGCCTGTGGCCCCGCTGCCCCAGGTGGATTTCCCCACCATCAACGTGAGCGCCAACCTGCCCGGCGCCAGCGCGCAGACCATGGCCTCCTCGGTGGCCACGCCCCTCGAACGCCAGCTCGGTCACATCGCCGGCGTCACCGAGATGACCTCGTCGAGCAGCCTGGGCAGCACGCGCATCACCATGCAGTTCGACCTCAGCCGCAATATCGATGCCGCCGGGCGCGACGTGCAGGCGGCGATCAACGCAGCGCGCACCTACCTGCCGGCGAATCTGCCCTCCAATCCCCACTACTGGAAATCGAACCCGGCCGACGCGCCGATTATGATCCTCGACCTTACGTCGAAAAAATACGACGTGACCAAGGTCTACGATCTGGCCTCGACCATCCTCGAGCAGAAGCTCTCCCAGATCGACGGCGTCGGCCAGGTCTTCGTCGGCGGGGGCGCCACGCCCTCCGTCCGCGTGGAGGTCGATCCCACCAAACTGGAAAGCTTCGGGCTCACCCTGTCGAGCGTCCGCTCGCTCCTTAGCCTGCAAAATTCCCACGAGCCTCGCGGCCAGCTCTCCAACGGCGCCGTCACCGCCGACATCATCACCAACGATCAGATTTCCAAAGCCGCCGACTATGCGCCGCTCATCGTCGGCTACCACAACGGTCAGGCCGTTCGCCTTGACCAGGTGGCCGGCGTCTACGATTCGACGCAGAACATCCGCACCGCCGGCTACACCGACGGCACCCGCGCGGTCACCATCATCATCTTTCGTCAGCCGGGCGCGAACATCATGCAGACCGTCGACAGCATCCGCGCGCAGCTGCCCTTCCTCCGCGCAGTCCTGCCCGCCGGCATCGACACCACCATCGTCCTGGATCGCACCACCACCATCCGGGCCTCGGTCCGCAACGTGGAAGAGACCCTCATGGGGTCCGTCGGCCTGGTCGTCCTCGTCGTCTTCATCTTCCTGCGCCGGCCCCGCGCCACCCTCATTCCCACCGTCGCCGTCCCTGTCTCCCTGATCGGCACCTTTGCCGTGATGTATCTGCTCGGCTACAGCATCGACAATCTCTCCCTCATGGCCCTCACCATTGCCACCGGCTTTGTCGTCGACGACGCCATCGTGGTGATGGAGAACATCACCCGACATCTGGAGAGCGGCATGCCCGCCTTCAACGCCGCTCTGGTCGGTGCGCGCGAAATCGGCTTTACCGTCTTCTCCATCAGCATGTCGCTGATCGCCGTCTTCATCCCCATCCTCATGATGGGCGGCATCATCGGCCGCCTCTTCCGTGAGTTTGCCGTCACGCTGTCCACCGCCATCCTGGTGTCCATGGTGATCTCGCTGACCACGACCCCCACGATGTGCGCGCACCTGCTCAAACACCATCCCGCCGACGAAAAACACAACTGGCTCTACCGCGCCAGCGAAAAAGGCTTCAACGCCCTGCTCGCCGGATACCGCGCATCGCTCAGCTGGGCGCTCGATAACCCGGTGCTCATCCTCATCGTGCTTGTGCTCACCATCGCCCTTAACGTGGTCGTGATCGTGCGCATCCCCAAGGGCTTCTTCCCCCAGCAGGACACCGGCGCCATCGTCGGCGGCGTCCAGGGCCCGCAGGACGCTTCCTTCCCATTCATGAAGTATTCCGTCCTTCAGCTGGTCAAGGTGATCCAGGCCGATCCCGCCGTCGCCCACGTGAACGCCTATACCGGCGGCAACGGCTCCAGCAACGGCGGATTCATCTACATGGCCCTCAAGCCCCTCGGCCACGGCAAAGGCGAACGCAGCGTCAGCGCGATGGACGTGATCAACCGCCTGCGCCCCAAAATCGATCGCCTGCCCGTCGCCTCCGCCTTCCTCCAGCCCGTGCAGGATCTCCGCATCGGCGGCCGCAGCAGCAGCGCCCTCTACCAGTACACGATTCAGTCGGACAACATCCCCGACCTCGCCAAATGGGGACCCATTCTGCTGGAACACATGCGCAAGCTGCCCGGCCTCGAAGACGTCAACACCGATCAGCAGAACGGCGGTCTCGAGGAAATGCTCGATTATGACCGCGTTACCGCCGCGCGCCTCGGCCAGACACCGCAGACCCTCGACTCTTCTCTCTACAGCGCCTTCGGCCAGTCCGAAGTCTCGGTGATTTACACCCAGCTCAACCAGTACTACGTCGTGATGGAAGTCGCTCCCCAATACTGGACGTCGCCGGAAGGGCTCAAGGACATCTGGTTTACCACCAGCGGCGGCGCCTCCAGCGGATCGACCGCCGGCATCAACACCATTTCGCCGCTGCTCAGCGTGATGCAGGCGCATGTGGGCACCACCCCCCTCCAGGTGAGCCACACCGGGCTCTTCCCCTCCGTCACCGTCTCCTTCAACCTGACCAATGGCATGTCGCTCAGCGATGCCACACGCGAGGTCAGCCAGATGGAATCGGATCTGGGGATGCCGGCGACCGTCCACGGCTTCTTCGCCGGCACCGCCCAGGCCTACCAGGATTCACTGGCCTCAGAAAAATATCTGGTCATCACCGCCGTTCTCGCCGTCTATATCGTTCTCGGCATTCTTTACGAGAGCCTGGTGCATCCGTTCACCATTCTCTCCACGCTGCCCTCGGCGAGCATCGGGGCGATGCTGGCGCTGATGATCTTTCACATGGATCTCAACGTCATCTCCATCATCGGCATCATCCTGCTCATAGGAATCGTAAAGAAGAACGCCATCATGATGATCGATTTCGCCCTGATGGCGGAACGCGAGGAGCAGAAGAACACCTACGACGCCATCTTCGAGGCCTGCATGCTCCGCTTCCGGCCTATTCTTATGACCACCATGGCCGCCATTTGCGGCGCCCTGCCCCTGGCCTTCGGCACCGGCACCGGTTCCGAGCTGCGCAGGCCGCTGGGCATTACGATTGTCGGCGGTCTTCTGATGAGCCAGCTCATCACTCTCTACACCACTCCGGTCGTTTACCTGGCGCTCGATCACCTGCGCCTCCGCATCCTCGGCCGCTCGCGCGATACCTTCCGCCCGGAGATGGAAGGAGCCGCATCGTGAAGCGATCGGGACACAAGCTTATGGGCACAACCAACTTCACCCCGCGCCTCGCCGCCGTTGCCGCAGCTTCGCTGCTTGCGGCTTTCTCAGGCTGCCGCGTCGGACCCCGCTACCATCCCCCCGCCCCGCCGCAGGTCACCGCGGCGAACTACAAAGAATCGCCCGTCAACTTCCAGAACGAGCCGGGATGGACGGTCGCCAGCCCCCAGGAAGCGATGCTGCGCGGCAACTGGTGGGAGGTCTTTCATGAGCCGGAACTGAACGCGCTTGAGGACCAGCTCAACATCAACAACGAGACGATCAAGCAGTACTTCAACCAGTACATGGCGGCGCGGGCGCTGGTCGCCGAAGCGCGCGCGCAATACTGGCCGACCATCACCTTCGGTCCGTCGTGGAACCGGCAGAAAACCTCCGGCAATCTGCGCTCCTCCTCCATTGCCAATACCGGAACCACCAGCGGCGTATGGGCCGTTCCCCTCGACGTCTCCTGGGCTCCCGACCTCTGGGGCAAGATCCGCAATGAAGTCCGCGTCGAGGAATATGCCGCCCAGGTCAGCGCCGCCGACCTTCAGCTGGAGAAGCTGACCGAGCAGTCCTCGCTGGCCGAGTACTACTTTGAAATCCGCGGCCAGGATATGCTGCAGCAGATCCTCGACCAGACGGTCACCGCCGACCAGAAGGCCCTCGACGCTACCCAGGGCTCCTACGATGCCGGCGTTGGCGACTACATCTCCGTGGTGGAGGCCAAATCCACGCTGGCCTCGGCTCAGTCTGCCCAGATCAATGTCGGCCTTCTCCGCGCCCAATATCAACACGCCATCGCCATGCTGCTCGGCAAGGTCGCCACCGACTTCTCCATCCCCGTGCGGCCCATGATCTATAATCCGCCGGCGATTCCCATCGGCGTTCCCTCCCAGCTCGTCGAACGCCGCCCCGATGTCGCGGCGGCGGAGCGCACCCTCGCCGAAGCCAACGCCACCATCGGCATCGGCTACGGCGCTTTCTTCCCGCAGCTCACTCTCTCCGGTTCCGGCGGCACTGAGGCCTCCAACATCGCTCGAATCGCCGACTGGCCCAGCCGCTTCTGGTCTATCGGCGTCTCCGCCTCGCAGATCATCTTCGACGGCGGTCTCTATCGCGCTCAGCTCCACCAGTACGAAGCCATCTACAACGCCGACCTGGCCGGTTACCGGCAGACCACCCTTACCGCCTTCCAGCAGGTGGAAGACGCGCTCTCCGCCACGCGCATTTACTCGCGCCAGGTCCTCCAGCAGCAGGTCGCCGAGAAGTCCGCGCAGCAGTTCGTCGATCTGGAGACGCAGCGTTACCAGAGCGGTGTCGATCCCTACGTCGACGTCGTGACCGCCCAAACCACGCTGCTCGGCGATCAGCAGACGCTGAACGCATTAGAAGTCGATCAGATGATTTCTACCGTGCAGCTCGTCCAGGCTCTGGGCGGTGGATGGGATCGCTCCCAGCTTGCCACTCCGCAGCAAACCGGCGCGAAGGTGCCCGCCAACGTCTATACCCTGCAGAAGTAAAACGGGCATCGAATCCGGAGATTGCAAAAGGGGTCGGCGTTGGGGTTTTGCGGCGATCCTGTTCGGCATCAGGGTGCCGGTTGCCGCACCGTGCCTGCGGAGGGCAGGCCTATCCGCTGAAAGATCGCCATGGCCGGGCACCAGTTGGTGAAAGCCGACTGCAGGAGATTGAGCCCGACGAAGGCAGTGAGCCAAAGCCAATAGAGAGAAATCCAGTGGGCCAGCCCCAGCGAGACGAGAACGATGAAACCGGCCAGCAGACGAACCGCGCGTTCGACGGTCATGAAGTGACCTCCTGATGCAGGTTGGAAACGGGTGACGGAGCTGGCGCCTTGTCCGCATGGAGCATGTAATAGAGCACCGGGACGGCAGGCCAGGAAAGAAAAGTGGAAGCCACGCCTCCGGCAATGAGCGAGAGGCCGAGACCCTGGAAAATGGGATCGGCGAGGATGACGCTGGCGCCAACAATCACGCCGGCCGCGGTGAGCAGCACGGGGCGCAGCCGGATTGCGCCGGCGTCAATGACGGCTTCCGCCAGCGGCATACCTTCACGGCGGCGCAGCTCGATGAAATCGACGACGATGATCGAGTTGCGGACGATAATGCCGGCGCCGGCGATGAAGCCGATCATCGAAGTCGCCGTAAAAAAGGCGCCGAGCAGAGCATGCGCCGGCAAAATGCCGACCAGAGTGAGCGGAATCGGGATCATAATGGCCAGCGGCACGGTGAAGGATTTGAACCAGCCCACCACCAGTACGTAGATCAGGATGAGGACGGCGGCAAACGCCAGTCCCAGATCGCGGAACACCTCGATCGTGATCTGCCACTCGCCATCCCATTTCATGGAGTAATGATTCGTTGATTCCGGCTGGACCGAGTTGTAGCGAGCGAGCGATTCGCCATCCGGCAGACGCAGCCGGTCGAGCGCTCGGTTCATCTTCAGGATGGCGTAGACAGGGCTCTCTTCCGCGCCCGCGACGTCGCCGGTCACGTAGAGCACGCGCTTCAGGTTCTTGTGATAGATATCGGGCTCCAGCGTCGTGTGCTCCACATCGACCAGTTCACGCAGCGATACCAGGCTGCCGTCCGAGCCGCGCAGGCGAATGCTTTCCAGCCCCTGCTCGGAGGAGCGTTCGGCACGGTTGAATTCCACCTGCGTGGGAACCGCCTCGCGAGCGTGGCTCACATGCAGCAGGCCTGCCTGCTGTCCGGAGACCGCCAGCGCCAGGGTTTGCGCCACCTCGGCGACCGGGATGCCGTGCAGGGCTGCCTTTGCTTCATTCACGCGAAAGTTGAGCTGCGGCTGCGGATCCTGCATGTACCAGTCGGTGTCCACCACACCCGGCGTCTGGCGAAAGATCTGCTTCACCTGGCGAGCCACATCAATCTGCCCATCGGGACTGGGGCCGTAGATTTCCGCCACCAGCGTCTGCAGCACCGGTGGTCCGGGGGGCACCTCGGAAACCTGCAGCCGCGCACCGTAAGCGGCGCCGATGCGATCGAGTGCCGGACGCAGTTTTCGCGCAATAGCGTGGCTCTGGGCGCTGCGCTCGTCGGCGGGCAGCAGGTTCACCTGGATGTCCGCCTGATTCGGCTGCTGTCTCAGGTAGTAGTGGCGGACGAGGCCGTTGAAGTTGAAGGGATCGGACGTGCCGGAGTAAATCTGATAATTCTCGACCTCGGGCTGCGCGCTCAGATACGCGCCCAGTGCCTGTGCCGCCCGGGTTGTTTCTTCCAGCGGCGTGCCGTCCGGCATGTTCACGATCACCTGGAATTCGCTTTTGTTGTCGAAGGGCAGCATTTTCACCAGCACCGCCTTCATCGGCACCAGCGCACAGGCCAGCGCGAGCAACAGTGCAACGGTGCCGAGAAACAGCCAGCGGTTGCGGGCATTGCGCAGCAGTGGGTGCATGGCGCGCCGATAGAAGCGCGTCAGCCAGCCCTCCTTTTCCGGCGTGAGGGTATGCGCCCCGGCCAGATGTTTGCGGCCCAGCAGGCGCAGCGCCGCCCACGGCGACACCACGAAGGCGACGGCGAGCGAAAAGAGCATCGCCACCGACGCGCCGACCGGAATCGGGCGCATGTACGGCCCCATCAGTCCGCGCACAAAGGCCATGGGCAAAATCGCCGCGATCACGGCAAAGGTGGCGAGGATCGTGGGGTTGCCGACTTCTGCCACGGCCTCCACCGCGACCTCGCTGAGCGGCCGCCGAGCGTTGGCTGGCATGCGGAAGTGACGCACCATATTCTCCACCACCACGATGGCGTCATCCACCAGGATGCCGATGCTGAAGATGAGCGCGAAGAGAGTCACACGATTCAGCGTGTAGCCCATCAGATAGAAAATGACCAGTGTGAGCGCCAGAGTGACGGGAATCGCCAGCAGGACGACGCCGGACTCGCGCCATCCCAGGAATAGTGCGATGAGAAAGGTGACGGACAGCGTCGCCAGCAGCAGGTGCTTCAGCAGGGTGTCCGATTTCTCCTTCGCGGTCGCCCCGTAGTTGCGTGTTGTGGTGATGGTCAGATCGGCAGGCAGCGTCACTCCTTTCATTTCCTGCACGCGGGCCAGAACTGCGTTCGCGATGTCGGTCGCATTGGTGCCCTTGCGCTTGGCGATGGTGACGGTCACCGCGGGAAATTCACCGGCCGGCGCTCCCTGCGCGTGAGCCTGCGTCGTGCCATAGAGCACGTAATCCCGGGCTTCTGACGGCCCATCCACAATGCGGTCGGCCACGTCGCGCAGGCAGACCGGCTGCCCGTGGGTGACGCCCACAACCACGCCTTCCAGATCCTGGGTGTCGCGGAAGAGATTGCCGGCATCCACGCGAATTTCCTGGTTGTCCGCGGCGAATTCGCCGGCCTGGGTGCGCGCGTCGGCCGCCTGCAGACGGGCCACCACATCGCCTGGAGTGATACCAAACGCGGCCAGCTTCGCGCTGTCCAGAATGACACGCATGGCGCGGGGCTGCCCGCCGATCACGGTGGTTTCGGAGACGTCGGGAATCTGGCGAATCGTATGCTGGACTTCGTCGGCCATCTGGCGCAGCTGATAGGCGTCATAGTGCTCGCCCCACAGCGTGAGCGCGAGGATGGGCACATCGTCAATCGAGCGGGCTTTCACCAGCGGCTCCGATGCCCCGGGAGGCATGCGGCCGTTGTTCTCGTAGAGCTTGCTGTAGACCTTGACCAGCGCATCTTCTTCCGACGTTCCTACGAGGAAGCGCACGATGACGAGGCTTTGTCCGGGGCTCGAGATGGAGTAGACGTATTCAACCCCTGGAATCTCGTGCATGAGATTCTCGACCGGATTCGTGATGCGTTGCTCCACTTCCTCGGGCGAGGCGCCGGGCAGCGCCGTCATCACATCGAGCATCGGCACCAGGATCTGCGGCTCTTCCTCCCTCGGAATGGCGAGCACGGCAAACACGCCCAGTGCCAGAGAGGCGACGACGACCAGGGGCGTCAGCTTCGAGTTAATAAAGGCCTGCGCGAGACGGCCGGCGATGCCCTGGGGTCCGCTTTTCATTGCCGGGCCTCGTTCGCGGGCTCAATTTTCTTCCCGGCCAGATCGCGGTCGCCCGGCGAGTCCACCAGTGTCTCGCCCGCAGCGAGGCCGGAGAGGATTTCTATCCGGTCGTCATGCCGGTTGCCGGTCGTCACATAGCGCAGCTGCGCGAGACCGTTGGCATCGAGCGCGTACACACAGGCCAGCGAGCCGCGCAGGACCACTGCCGATTGCGGCACGAGAATCGCCGGTTTTGCTGCGCCGGGGATGGCCGCCGTTGCATACATTCCCGCGCGCAGATTCTCCACCCCAGGCAGATCCAGCTTTACGAGGAAGCTGCGACTGGAGGGATCGGCTGCCGGCAAAATCTCGGCTACGGTGCCGATCAGGTTCGTGCTTTGGATGACCTCGACGCTGACAGGTAGCTTCATTCCCAAATGAATGGCAGCGATCAGCGACTCATCCACATTCGTGTCGACCTGCAGTGGGCCGTCTCGATCGATTTGCAGGAGTGGCACTCCCGGCGCCGCCAGCGTGCCGGGATCAGCGGTCCGCGCGGTGACGACGCCGCTGAAAGGAGCACGCAGCGCCGCGTACCCCAGCTGCGTGCGAGCGCCGGCCACCGCCGCCTTCGCCTGCCGGCTCTGCGCAACATACACGGCAACCTGCAACTGCGCTGCTTCAGAGCGCTTCTCCACTTCGTCGAATTCCTGCGGGCTCACGCTTTTCTGATCCTTCAGTACCTGGTACCTCGCCAGCGTCTGAGCGGCCAGCAGGGCCTGTGTTTGCGCCGCCATCTGCTGCTTCTGCGCGGCGGCCTCTCCGGCGCTCGCCTGCTCCAGCGCCGATTGCAGAACGGCACTGTCCAGCGACACCAGGAGTTGCCCCGCACGCGCGCGGTCGCCCGCCCTGACCAGCACCTGGCGGATAGTGGCCGGCACCTGCACGGAGATCACCGCCGTCTCTTTCGCATGCACCGTACCGGTGCTCTGGATCAGTTGCGGCACCAGCGCGGAAACGCTCCGCACGACGGGCGCCCGCACCGTGGGCGGCGGCTCGGAAGCAGGGTTGCTGCCATGCGAGCAGCCCAGCAGGAGCCCGGAGATGAGAACAGGAAACAAGGACAGGAAGCGCTTCATTGCAGATTCTCCGCGGAATCGGGTGTAAGCCGGCCGGTTGCGTAGAGCAAGCCGGCATAGGCGACGGTGTTGCCATAAGCGGCGCGCCAGTAATTGTTCTGGCTTTGCCGCTGCGCGTCTTCGGCCCGCAGCAGGTCGGTCATCGTCGCCAGACCGGCGTCGTAGCGATTGCGCAGGATGCGCAGACTCTCCGTGGACTGGTCCAGCGCAGCCTGCGCCGTAGCCACGATCCGCTCGGCGGTCTGGTGATCGGTAAAGGCACGACTGACGGCCAGGCGGATCTGCTGCTCCTGGGTTCGTTCCTCTGCGGCGGCCTTCTGCTGCGCTGCGTTGGCCTCCTGGAGCCGCGCCCGCCTGCTCAAAGGCAGAATGTCCAGACTCAGCCGCGCTCCGGCCACCCAGTTGTTGCCTCCATCGCCGGCAACGGTTACGCGATCCATTTCCCAGTTGCCATAGGCGCTTACCTGCGGCAGGAAGTCGGAGCGGGCCGCCTTCACCGCCAGCCCCTGGGCCGCCGTCTGCTGCTCGAGCGCCTTGAGATCGGGGCGCGTTTTCAGGGCAGCGGCCAAATCGTCCGACAGGATGCCATCCGGATAGGCCCTGGCCACCAGCGGCTTCAGCGCAGGACGAGCAATCATCGTGCCGCCCATCGCCGCTTCCAGTTCCGCCCAGGCCGTTTCCAGCGCGCCCTCGGCTGCGATCTGCTCCTGCTGGCGTGCCGACACATTCACCTGAGCGCCCAGCAGGTCCGAATCAATCGCCAGGCCCGCCTTTACGCGCGTCTCCGCATCCTGCAGCAGCGCTTCCGCCGTTTGTTGCTCATGCTCCGCCACAGCCCGTTGCCGTTCGGCGTACAACACCGCCTGATAGGCCTGCACTACCTGGAAGATCACGTCCTGCCGCACCGCTCCGCTCATAGAAGTGGCGCTGGCGGCGCCCAGTCTCGCCGCGTGAATCTGCCTCTCCGTCGCAAACCAGTTGAAGAGCATCCACTGCCCGCTCGCCCGCGTTGCAAAGTTTCCGGTGGGCGTGGGGCGGTTCAGAGCGTTGACCGCGAAGTCGCTTTGCGAAAACCGCTGCTGGCGCAGCTTTGTGCCGAAGACGTACACCGGGTCGTTCCCGCGGGAGAGGTCCTCCGTCAGGTCGAGCCGCGGCAGGAGCGCCGTGCGTGCCATCGCGGCGCCCGCGCTCGCCGCCTGCACGTCGGCTGCCGCCACGGCCACCTGGGGGTTCTGCCCAAGAGCCCGGTCAATCGCCTCGCGCAGGGTCAGCGTCGGCTCCTGACCGCAGACCCACGCCGGCAGCAGCCCCGACAACAACAGCACCAGCCAACTTTTCCACCCTGCAAACCTCATGCTTCTCGAACCTCGGCCGGCATTCGCACACAACGCGACGCTTTCCCCCCGGACAAGGGAGCGGTTTCGAATGCCTTCACTCCCTAAACGACGGCAAACGGGCGAGCGTTACAGGTTGGCAGGAGAATTTTTGAGCCGCAGATACTCCTGGGTCAGCAGCCGCCGCAGAACGGGCTGTACTTCCGCTTTGGGACACACATCCAGCCGGCGGCACCGATCGATGGCCCGCTTCAGATCCTCGATAAACGCCACGCAGGCCGGGCAGCCTTCCATATGCCGGCGCATCCGTTCGCAGCTTTCCGGCGGGAGCTGGCCGTCGAGATAATCCGACAGATTGCCAAAGATCTCCTGGCACTGCGCTGGCCGGCGAACTTTCGTTCGTTTCCGCTTCTTTTGTTCGTCGATCGGGTTGAGGAGTCTGGCCATTGCCTGCCGCACGAGCAATCGCGCCCGGTGCAGCCGCACCCGGACTGTTCCCGGCTGAATCGACAGGACTTTCGCTACCATGTCGCTGTCCAGCTCTTCCATGTCGTGGAGCACCAGCACAATCCGGTACTGCGGAGGCAGCGTCAGAACGGCCTGGTGCAGCATTCGGTGATCCTGGCGGCTCAGAGCCTGGCGCTCGGGATTCGCCGCTGGATCCGCCAGCAGCAGCGCGTGTAACTCCGCATCGCCGGGAATCAGATCTTCCAGTGCCACGGCTTTGCGATAAGTTGCCCGGCGGCGGCCCTGCCAGCAGCGATTCTTCGCCGCCGTGTACAGCCAGGCAGAAAGCGCCTGCGGATCTTCCAGCTTCGCGAGGTAGGGCAACGAGTGGAACAGGACTTCCTGCGCCGTATCTTCCGCGTCCTCTCTCTGCCCGCAGACCTTAATCCCAAAGGAGAGCACGGTCCGCTGCAAGAGCTCAAGCGCGCGATGAACGGCCGTTTCATCGCCTTTGCGCAGCAGCGTTATCGCCTCTTCGAGTTCTGGGCGCACGGGTCAGCGTTCACAGGACAGACAACTCATTGTATCGTCGCAGCGCGCGGGGGCCCCCTCGAATCGCCCGTCTCCGGAGTGCTGGTCTTCCGCGCAGACACAAACGTCCATGGCTCTTCGTCAGTCCGGGATCGCGGTCGCGATCGGTCCTTTGACATCGAAAATTGATCCGTCAGGGACTCGTCTGTATGGTGGAGTTTCGCGGCCGGGATGAGAATCGCATGAAGCGACGAGATTTTATAAGGCTTGGATGGGCCACCCTCATCGCGGCCGGGGCAGGCAGCCTCCCCGCGGCCGGAGAGTCGCCAGGCCTGCATGCGATGCCGGGATCACCCGGGCAGATGGCGCCGCAGGGAACGAGTGCGACGGGAACGAGTGCGACGGGAACGAGGGCGACGGAAGCGAAGGTGACGGAGCGGGCCGGGGCGGCAAATTTCACCCTGCACATCGCGCCCACGCTGGTCGAGCTGGCCCCGCAGGTTGTCATCAGCACCATCGGCTACAGCCATCAGGTCCCCGGCCCCCTGCTGCGCATGCGCGAGGGGCAGCGCGTCACCGTCGATGTTGTGAACGAGACCGACGTTCCGGAGTACGTGCACTGGCATGGCCTGTTCGTTCCGCCGCACGTGGACGGGGTCGCGGAAGAAGGCACTCCGCCGGTACCGCCCCACGGCCGGCGGCGCTACCAGTACGTGGCCCGGCCGGCAGGCTCGCGATGGTACCACTCGCACACCGCGGCCATGATGGATCTGCATCGGGGCGCCTACACCGGCCAGTTCGGGTTTCTCATGATCGATCCCGCGGACGACCCAGGACACTACGACCAGGAAGTGTTTCTCGCGTTGCGGGAATGGCAATATTTCCTGTCTCCTGTGGATCAGGACGAGCCGGTGCGGAATCCCCACGACCCGATGCCCGAAAGACCCGCCCGTCCCGACCGGCGTCCAAACGGACTCGAAGTCAGCGCGCCTCTTTATTCGATCAACGACAAGATCCTCGGGTCGGGAGAGCCCCTGCGCGTGCAGACGGGTCAGCGCGTCCTGATGCGCCTGCTCAACGCCAGTGCCGCGCAGATTCATCGCGTGGCTTTGTCCGGCCACAAGTTTCTGGTGATCGCTCTCGACGGCAATCCCGTGCCCGCGCCACAGCCGGTGGACGTGATTGAGATTGCCCCCGGCGAGCGCGTGGATGCGATCGTGGAGATGAATAACCCGGGCGTCTGGATCTTAGGGGAGATCCGCGACGCGGCGCGGCAATCCGGCATGGGCATTGTGGTGGAGTACGCCAACCGGCAGCAGCGCGCGCAATGGACTCCGCCTCCGAGGTCGTTGTGGGACTATACGATCTTCGGCACCGCTGCGGCGCATCCGGCGCCGGACGAGACGATCGACATGATCTTTGAGAAAGTGCCTGGCGGGCCCACTGGCATCAATCACTGGCTCGTCAACGGCAGGGAATATCCGCATGACGGGGAATTCGTGTTCCGGAAGGGGCGCCGCTACCGGCTGGTCTTTCGCAATCGCAGTGACGACTCTCACCCCCTGCATATCCATCGGCACAGGTTCGAGCTCGTTGAACTCAACGGCAAGCCGACGGCCGGCATTATGAAGGACACGGTGATCGTGCCCGCCTATGGGCGCGCCACCGTGGATCTGGTCGCCGAGCATCCCGGCCTCACGCTGTTTCACTGCCATATGCAGCAGCATATGGACTATGGATTCATGGCCCTGTTTCGCTACGCCTGAGGGCGGCATCGCGCAATACGGTGCCAGGGGCGCACAGGCCTTCGCAGTGGATCGATCCTGCCCCGCTGATCGCTGATGGAGCACGTCGGATCCTCCTGTCATGGCATTTTCATGCTTTTGAAACACACGCGAAACCTTCAGCGGATACAAGTGGATGGTTTGGCAAGTAACCCCCATCCCCATCCGAACCCCAAACTCTGAAGCGTGAGGACTTTATGGAGACGACGCAAGGCAGGATTCGTGCGGCTGTGCTCATGGGTGTAGTCGCCGCGGTGCTGGCATTTGCAGCCGGAGCAAATGCACAGACTCAGAATTCGCACCCCAATCCGTGGGTCAACAGCCGGGGCTGGTCAGCCAGCAACTGGGTGCCGAACGACAATCCCTGGCCGTACAACAAGCTGCAAAACCCGCCGGTGCTGGGGGTAGTGGGCGACGTGGCCTGCCAGCCAGGGGAGGAAGAGGCCGGGGAGAAGGCGGGCGAAAACTGCAGCGGCGACACGACTCAGAATCTGGTCGAAAGCCAGGCGGCAACGGCGCAGCAGATTGAGAACATGAAGCCCGACCGGGTCGCGCTGCTCGGCGACGAGCAGTACCAGGTGGGCCAGTACTCGGACTTTGAGAACTCGTACGAGTTGTCGTACGGCGCTTTCAAGATGATCACGAGGCCCTCGCCGGGCAACCATGAGTTCTATACCGAGCACGGCGCGATTGGCGTCGCCGGCTACGGCTACTTCTCCTACTTCAACGGCCCCCAGCACAATGCCGATGGCAGCATCATGACGGCCACGATCGCCGGCAACCCTGACACCGCCGGCACCTTCACGCAGCCCGTCCCGTACTCGGACGGACAGGCCGGCCACTTCGCGCAAACCGGCGGACTGGGCACCAACACCGCGGGCGGCCCGGTCGGAGTCGGCAATGGCTGGTACTCCTATAACCTGGGCTCGTGGCACCTGATCTCGCTCAATATCGAGTGCGAGACACAGCCGGGTGGATGTTCCACCACCGGCTCCTGGTTTGCCGCCGAACTCGAATGGCTCAAGAAGGATCTGGCGGCGAATCACTCCGCCTGCACCCTCGCCTACTGGCACCAGCCCACCTATAGCCCCGCCAACGGCATCAGCGAAGAGGGCATTACCGCTCAGGCCTTTTGGCAACTGCTTTATCAGTACCACGCTGACCTGGTGCTGAACGGTCACGACCACCTTTATGCCCGCTACCGCCCACTCGACCCCGACTCAAACTACGATCCCAAAAACGGTATTCGCGAATTCGTCGTGGGCACCGGCGGCGAGACCCTCGATACGGTCGTCACAACTCCGGTGACCTCCGGTTCAGACGAAACCAATGAGGAGGATCCCACCGGCAACCCGAGTTTCAACCAGCAGAATATCGAGGCGTCCAGCGGGGAATTCTGGGGTGTCATGGGCCTGACGCTGCTGCCAAACGGCTACAAGTGGGATTACGAGTCAGCCCTGAAGGATCCCGCACAGACAACCGGTCCGGCTACTTACAGCGACAGGGGCATGGCCTCCTGCCACGGTCCGGAAAACAGGTGGTAGCGGTCGCCTTCCCTGCGCTCGGCTTGAACTGATTCGGTAACCGTTCCCCCTTTGCGAACCATCGCCAAGGGGGAACTTTTTTGGCCAGGTTGTATACCCGGCCGGCACTCAGTTTTTCAATCCCTGGCAATGCGTGTGGTCAGATCGGTGTTGGGGTACAGCATCGAAGAGCTGAGCAGGAACGCCCTGGGGGAGGGGGGACCGGGCGTCGGGAGCCGCAGGCCGTTACGACCCGAAGGTCTTTGGGTAGGCCTTGACGGCAGCTTCGATGCCGGCTCCGGCGGAACCGGCCATATCCTGAGGCGTCATCGCGGGCTTGACGGTGAGCGTGGCGTTGAACGCGAGGAACCACGGCTCGGCGATGGCGGGCAGCTGCGCGGCATCTTTCATATCGAAGAAGATGTAGCCGCTGCGGGTGCCATTGGTTTCAGTGAAGAAGGCGGCTTCCGGTTTCAGGTCGGCAAGAATCTTCTGGAGCGTCGATCCCAGTTTCCCCTCGCGAACTGCCGCGTTGCCAGTCTTTACGGGGATTACAACATGGAGCATCATACGCATGGTGCAGCCCCTCCCTGGGGCGTGGCGATTCTACGCCAGAGAGCCAGCATCGGTCGCCGGTCCCGATGCAACGCGGGTGCGGCTTCGGAGGGCGGGAGGCGGCTGATGGGGTCCGCGACGGGGTCTCGGCCGAGAGTGACAAGTCCGCTGAAAGGTAGAATGATCAGGCACATATGGCTTTTCGATCCTCGTCGTCCGAGCCGGAAGATCCGGAAGGGACGGACTTCCGCGACCCGGAGGAAGCCGGGGAGGGGTCCGGACTGCCGGAAGGGCCCGGGGACGGCCCGGAGGCGCTTCCGGAGGGCTGGGAGGACGCCGCCGGCGAGGCGGATGAGGCGGACGGGGATTGGGAGGATCAGGAGCCGGAAGCTGAAGGTCTGAAAGGCCTAAAAGGGGGCGAAGATTCCCCGCAACTCCCGGACGCGAACGGGGTTAGCAGGGATATGGCAACTGCGGCTCTCAATACGGGGGTGTTGCAGGGACGGCCGGTCAGCGGCGGGGCGAAGGTAACGGGTCCGGCCGACTGGCGGGCGATGACCGACGCGGAGATCATGCTCCGGGTGCGGGAAGGCGATGACACCGGGTTCAGCTTCCTGATTGAGAAGTACCGGAAGCCGATCATCAACTTCATGTACCGCATGGTGCACAATCAGGCGGTGGCCGAGGAGCTGGCGCAGGAGTGCTTCCTGCGGGTGTACCGGTCGCGGCTGACGTATCGCGCGGAAGCGAAGTTCACGACCTGGCTGTACCGGATTGCGACGAACCTGGGCGTGAATCACGCGCGGGACACGAAGTACGAACGGGCGGCGCAGACGGTGTATCTGGACCAGCCCGATCCGGAGACGGGAACGACGCCGGATGTGGCGGATGCGCGGCCGGGCGCCGAGGAAGATCTGGTGAAGGACGAGCGGATGCGTGCGATCCGCAAACACGTGATGGCGCTGCCGGAGCGGCAGCGGACCGCGGTGTTAATGCACAAGTACCAGGGACTGGATTACAAGGAAATTGGCGCGGTGCTGAAGCTGAGCGAGTCGGCGACGAAGTCGCTGCTGTTCCGCGCATACCAGACGCTGCGGGAGCGTCTGAAAGAGTTTGTGGAGCAGGATTAAAGAGCGGGAGAATGGTTTTATGATCTGCCGGGAAGTGCAAAAGCGATTGCCGGATCTGCTGCTGGACAGGGAGCGGGTACCGGTGGATGTGCGCGCGCATGTGGCGGACTGCGCGGAGTGCGGAAAGGAACTCAGGGAGCTGGAGTCCACGATGGCGCTTATGGATGCGTGGGCGGCTCCTGAGATTTCGCCGTATTTCGACGGGAAGATGGCCGTGCGTTTGCGCGAGGAGCAGGAAGCGGCTCCGGCGGGATGGCTGGAGCGGATGCGGGCGCGGCTGCTGTTTGGGAATTCGATGAGTTTGCGACCGCTGGCCGCGGCGGCGCTGGCGCTGGCAGTCGCGGTTGGCGGCGGGATGTATGCGGGATTCTCGGGGTCTGGGCATCAGGCGCGGCCGACGCCGGTGCAGGCGGCCTCACCGGTGATTCAGGATCTGCAGTCGCTGGATGAAAACCAGCAGGTGTTCCAGCAGCTGAACGCGATGGAACAGGACTCGAGCGACAGCGGAGCGAAAAACGGGAGTTTATAAATCAGTTGGGAAGACGGGCGAAGGCTGATGGAGAACGGAAAAACAAGCCGGCCCGGGGATGTTGGCAGTCTGCTTTGGGGAAGTCAGAGTATGACCCACGAAAGGGAAACCACGAAGCGGGGCGCGCGGCCCGGACGCGGAGTTGCGTTCGCGCTGACAGCCGCGGTGTGCGTGGGGATGCTGGCAGCGCCCGGAGCCTGGGCCCAGCGTCGCGGGGGCGGAGGCATGCGGGCGGCACGGCCGGCAGCGGCGCCGCGCCAGCAGATGAAGCCAAGCCCGGCGCGACCGATCCAGCCGAACCGCAACACGGCGGGCGGGGGAGCGCAGGGGAACTTCGGCGCGAGGGCTGGAACCCAGCAGCGGATGCCGGCGGTGATGCAGCCGGGGACGAATTCCGGCTTTGGGCGGCGACCCGGGGAAGAGCATCTTCCGCAGTGGCTGAATGAGCACCAGAATATGTCTCCGCAGCAGCAGGAGAATCTGCTTCGGCGGGAGCCGGGGTTCAATCGTCTGGCGCCGGACCAGCAGCAGCGGGTTCTGAACCGGCTGCGGAGCCTGGATGCGCGGCCGCCGGAGCAGCGGCAGCGGTTCGCGGAGCGGAACGAGATGTTCATGCGGCTGAGCCCGGAGCAGCGGCAGGACGTGCGGGCGGCATCGCAGGCGATGCGGCAGATGCCGGAGGACCGGCGGCGGATGGTGGATCGGGCCTTCAATGATCTGCGGCAGATTCCGCCGGATCAGCGGGCGGCGATTCTGAACTCGGCACGGTTCGCGAACACGTTTTCGCCACAGGAGCGGCATGTGCTGGGGAGCATGCTGTCGATTGAGCCGTACGAGCCGCGGTGAGGCGGGGATTAGGGATTAGAGATTGAAAGGCGCTCCTTTTGGGGCGCCTTTTGTTTTGGCGGCATGCCGCGGGGCGGCTACTTGCGGAAGAAGTTTCTTGCTAAAAAGAGGACGTTGGCGGGGCGCTCGGCGAGGCGGCGCATGAAGTAGGGGTACCATTCGTCGCCGAAGGGGACGTAGACGCGGACCCGGTAGCCTTCCTGGACGAGCGAGCGCTGCAGATCGCGTCGGATTCCGTAGAGCATCTGAAATTCAAAGGTCGAGAGACCGATCTTCTGTTCGCGAGCGAACCGTTTGGTCGCCTGGATCATGGCAGGATCGTGGGTGGCGATGCCGTGGAAGACGCCGCTGGGCAGGAGCATCTGCATGAGGGCGATGTAATTGCGGTCCACGTCGGCTTTGTCAGGAAAGGCGAGGTCGGGTGGCTCCTTATAGGCGCCTTTGCAGAGGCGGATGCGGATGCCGTCGGAGAGCAGGGCAGCGATGTCATCGGCACTGCGGCGGAGGTAGGCCTGGATGACGATGCCGACATGGCCGCGGAATTCCGGTTTGGCGTGAAGGCGGCGGACCATGTCGATGGTGGCCTGGGTGTAGGCGGTGCCTTCCATATCGACGCGAACGAAGGAGCCGATGATGGAGGCGTGCTGGACCAGGCCGGCGACGATCTCTTCAGCGAGAGCGGGGCTGAGATCCATGCCCATCTGGGTGAGCTTGAGGCTGACATTTGCGTCTAACTGAGAGGGGGCAATGGCGTCGAGGAGCCAGTGGTAGACCTGAGCTGCCTGGCGGGCCTGGTCGGGGGTAGCCACGTTCTCGCCGAGGCTGTCGAGGGTGACCGCGAGGCCCTGGCTGCCGAGAGCGTGGGCGGCGGCCATTGCGTCTTCTATCCGGAAGCCGGCAACGAAGCGGGAAGACATGCGGCGTCCGAGGGTAGAGCTTTCGGAGAAGCGGCGGATGGGGGCGTTTTGAGAGAGGCGGATAAAGGTCGAACGCAGCAGGGACATTGGGTTCCAGATTGGGACAAACAGTTCATTCTTGCACAAGGTCGCGGAATGGCGTCCTGAATTCACACGAATTTCCAGCCCGAGGTACCGTGGCGATGACAGAATGACCATGGATCACCGTGAGTTACGACAACACCGGGATCGAAGCATTGGCGGATTTTGCTGAGACGGGTAAGCACTTCGGGGCCCGGGCGGCATCTTATAAGGTTCGGCATTCCGTCATGAACGCCGCAATGCGGCGCAAACCGAACGACAAACAGCGCGCGGAAATCAGCGGAGACGGTTCTCCGAGGGCCTCAGCAGCGCAATCGGGAGATGGTTCTATGGTGAGTCATTGCGCAAATCCGAAGTGCGCCAAACCCCTGCACTATTTGCGGGAGGGGCGCATTTTTGTGTTCGACGTACCGGGACAGGACACGAACGGCAAGCGGTCGCGCCGGATGGAGCATTTCTGGCTGTGCGGGACCTGTTCGCAGACGATGGTGATGGAGCAATCGGCCAGCGGCGTGCGGGCAGTCGCGCGCGGACGGCGGGTGCTGGAGATGGACATGGTGGTGACGCCGACGACCGTGCTGGCTTCCTAGAGGCAGGTTGCAGGTTGCAGGTTACGGGTTACAGGTTAGAGGGAACAGCCGGGTTGATGCCCGGCTGTTTTCTTTTTGGGGTGTTCTTGGGCGCGGATGCATTCGTCTACGGGCGGGGGTTGTGTTCCGTGGGCGGCGGGGTTTCTTAACGGCGGTCGGGGTCGCCGAAGAGGATGCCGCGGCCGTGGGTGCCGACGTAAACGCGTCCGTGGACGCGCGGGTCGCCGGTGATCTGAAGGATCAGTCCCCACTGGTGCTGGTTGTCGTTGATGCGGATCCAGGAGCGGGCTTGATCGTCGGAGCGAAAGACGCCTGACTGGCCGGCGATGGTTCCGGCGAGGTAAACAGCTGGGTAGCTCTGGCCGGGCGCGGCTTTGCCGAAGCCGAAGGCCTGGATCTGCTGGACGTCGGGGAGGCGGGTGAAGGGGATGGATCCCGCTGCGTCGTGGGTGGCGGCGGAGGCGGCGTGCCAGAGGCCGTCGAAGGCGGCGATCCAGAGATCGCCGCTGCGGCCGGGGGTGGCGTAAAGCTGGTCCTGTCCGCCGCGAATGTCTCCACGGGCCGCGTGGCTTTCGGGCGGCGCGTTCTGGAGGGTGAAGTTTTCGGCGTCGAAGTGGGCGGCGGCGTCCGTGCTGCGGTAGAGCTTGCGCTGAAACAGCGAAAAGGCGTAGAAGGCGCGCGGGTCGCGGGGATCGGCGAGAACGCGGGTGTCTGCGGGAAGGCCCTGGACGGGCGTCCACGTGGCACCGCGATCGCGGGTGACGGAGGGCGCTTCGTGTTCGGGGGTCCAGACCCACGTTGCGCCGTCGGCGGAGACGGCAATGGTGCCGGCGTGGCTGTTCGGCTGGGGATCGTGAGGCGTTGGCTGCCAGGTGCGGCCGGAATCGAGGCTGCAACTGATATTTGCGCCGATTTTGTGCTCGGCGCTGATACCGACGCGGACCAGGATGTTCGGCTGAAGCGCGGCAGAGGCGAGGCCGGTGGTGTTTCCGAAGCGCGGCGGGGCGGAGGAGCCGGCTTCGGGCGAGCGATCGAGGTCCCAATGGACGAAGCCGCCGTAGTCGCCGATGGCGGAGACCAGGGGCGCGCCTTCGGCGGGACTTTCGAGGGCGAGTCCGACGGATTCCTCGATGCCGGGGCCGAGGAGCGACCAGTGGGTGGGCTGGTTGCGGTCGGCGGCGGAGAGGTCGTGCGTCTCGCGGCCACCGTAGCCGGTGGTGAAGATGGCGTGGTTGGGATCGGTGGGATCGATAGCGATGTCGAAGAGCCAGTGGATGGGGGTCGGTTTGACGTAGGGAGCGAGCGAGTCGTCGAAGACACCGGCGTGCGGTCCGCTGAAGAGGGGCTTCCAGGTTTTGCCGGCGTCGGTTGAACGGAAGATGTTTTCGCCCGAGCCGAAGTAGTGGTCGTATGTGCTGGCGAGGACGGTGCCGGGATGATGCGCGTCGACGGCGATGGCGGCGTAACCGAATTCTTTGCCGGGACCGGGGCGTTCGGGGGTGATGTCGGTCCAGGCGCCGGTGTGGGTATCGAGCTTCCAGACGGCGCCGCTGCTCATGCGCGAGGGGCCGGGGGCGTTGCCGTAGGCGATGTAGAGCGTGCCGTCGGAGGCGAGTGCCGAGCGCGTGGGGCGGTATTCGGTCGGCGCTCCGGGGACGGGTTTCCAGGTGGCTCCGGCGTCGGTGGAGACGAACAGGTTGGGGCGGTTCATCAGCGAGACGCCAGCGTAGATCGTTTGGGTTCGGGCGCCGGTGCGGCGCTCGGAGGGGCTGGGAACGAACTGGACGAAGACGATACCGTCGCCTGAGGTTTGTGTGGGAGTCGTGGATTTCGCGGGTTCGGTAACGTCGGGGAAACTGCCGACGTGCGTCCAGGTGACGCCGCGATCGGTGGAGCGCCAAAGGCCGGCGTGGCGGGTTCCCACATAAAGGATGCGGCCATCGCGGGGATCGACGGCGAGGCGCTCACCGTTGCCGCGGCCGTCTTCGTTAGCTCCGAATTTGAAGGGGACGTGGGTGATGTGGAACGTGCGTCCGCGGTCGGCAGAGCGGAGGATGGCGCCGTTGGGGGCGTTGGCGGCGGTGTAGGTTCCGCAGGCGAGGTAGAGACGGTTGGGGTCAGAGGGGTCGATGGCGATGGACGCGACGCCCATGAGGTTCAGGTCTTTGGCGCCGAGCCAGTCGAGGAGGGGAAGCCAGCGGTGGGCGGCGTCGTCCCAGCGGTATGCGCCGCCGATGTCGGTGCGGGCCCAGGCGAGGCCGGAGACAGTGGGGTCAAAGACGATGCCGGAGACGAAGCCTCCGCCGACGATCTGGACGTTGTGCCAGGTGTAAGGCTGCGGGCGATGCGACTGCGCGAGGAGCGGAAGCGCGCAGGCGAGCAGAAGAGCAGCGAGGAGGCGGCGGATTCGTTTCACCGGGGCTTGACCTGGGGATAGTGTAGCGAGCGTTGCGGAGCGTGTCGGACATTTGGCATTCGGCGCCGGACGGGTGGAGACAGGTGTCCGACGGGTGTCGGACAGGATCAGATGGGCTCGGGGGAAGCGCTGGAGGGCTCGGTGAAAAGCGAGAGCCAGGAGGCGTCGAGGGTGAGCCAGCGCTGGGTGCTGAACCAACTGGTAGGCAGCTCGGGGATGTGCAGAAGACCGTGGCCGCGAACGCAGAGGAGCTCGGTGCCGTTCCAGGCGAGGAAGTTGCACGAGGCCTGTCCGACGCGGGCGGGGTTGGAGAGCCGGCGGAGACATTCCGGACAGCGGCGGCGCTGATCGTGGAGGGTCCAGCGAAAGGCAAAGAGCAGGGTAGGGACGCCGGTGACAAATTGAATCAGGAAGGCGGTATTGGTAGTGAAGCTCGGACCCCAGGTGAGAGCGATGGAGGAGAGAAGAACCAGCGGCGCGACGAGGGCCGCTTTGGCAAGGAGGAAGGCGGCGCGGCGCGGGAGGGTGAAAAGCGGGAGCGGTCCGCGGCGAATGGGCGCTTCGCTTAAAGAAAGCGGCAGAGTAGCAGGCAGGGCGATGCTGGCGAGAAAGAGGACGAGAAAAACATTCGAAAATGGCTGGCCGAGGAGCCGCGGCAGGCTGACGCAGTCGTAGTGGTAGACGACGCCGTAACGGGTTTCAACCATGAAGCGGGTACCGTCGCGGGGCGGCGGAAAGACTGCGCCGCGGATGCGGGCGATGGCGAATCCACGAGCGGTGGGCGCGAGCTGCGCGAGCATGGCGGGGCTTTCGAGGAGGACGGCATCGACGGAGCCGGGCAACTGCCAGGCGTCGGCGGGGAGAATGCCGGCGATGCGGACGGATGCGCCGTCGATGTCGGACACGCGTCCGACAAGGCGGGGGTCGCCGGAGTAGCGTGTCTGCCAGGCGGCATGGGTGAGGTAGAGGGCGGGCGCGGGAGTACCGGATGCAGAGGCGAGGCCGAGGAGATGGAGGAAATTCGGGCTGGCCTGGGCGACGGCGAGGCGGCGCTGGGGGCCGTCGGCGAGGTGGAAGGTCTTGTCGGCGACGCGGTAGAAGGCGAGATCGGAAAAGAGCGGCGCGGTGTTGTGGGTCCACTCGCGATAGTCGGCGACATGGATGGAGGGCGTGGCGGGATCGGTGCTGCCGCTGCTGCTGATGAGGACCAGAGATTCCGCGTGCCGGTAGGGCGCCGGGAGAAGGACGCGGCGGGAGCCTGGCAGGGCGAGACAGAGGCTGAGGGCGGCGAGAGTGCCGGCGGCGAGAAGGAGCAGACAGCGGGCCGGGGCGCCGGGCTGGAGGAACGCGCGCAAACGCGCGAGATGGGCGTGCAGGCTGTGGGCGCGGAGCTGGACGGCGTCGTTGACGGCGCCTGCGGCAAAGGCGACGGGCCTGGCAGACATTTGTGACTCTGTGTCGGACACGTGTCCGACGTGCCAGAGCTCGGCGAGCCACTCGGCGGTCCAGTCGGCGCGGCGAGAGCGGGGGACGAGCAGGGAGGCGGAGCGGACGAGCAGGGAGGCGAGCGAAGATGCGGGCCGGGGCTTCATGCGCGCTCGACCTCCGGCGTGGGGAGCATGCGCTCGAGGAGCGGGTAGCGCTTCCAGGCGGCTTCAAGGGTCAGCCTGCCGGTCCGGGAGACACGGTAATACTTACGAGGCGGGCGCTGCTCAGCGTCGGCGATGGACTGCTGCTCCCATCTGGAAGCGATGAGGGCGTCGCGCTCGAGGCGGCGGAGGGCGGGGTAGACGGTGCCGCTGGGAAGTCCGGTGACCTCCATGACGCTGAAGCCATAGACGTGGCCGGCGTGGATGGCCTGGAGGATCATGGCAGCGGTGTGGGAAAGCTTTGCCTCGGCGGGCATGGCTGCGATTGTAGCACCCTATGTAGCATGCTGTTGACCGGCGAAAGAGCAGTATGCTACATAGGGGTCAGGAGGTCAATCGTGCTGGAACTGCAGCGGCTGTCACGGAGCTATCGGGGGATCCCGGCCATTCGGGACGTGAGCTTTGCCGTGAGGGCGGGGGAGATTGTCGGTTTCCTGGGGCCGAACGGGGCGGGGAAGTCGACGACGGTGAAGATCATCACCGGGCTGCTGCGTCCGAATGACGGGCGAGTGCTCTTCGAGGGGCGGGACATTCACGCCGATTTGCAGGGGTGGCGGGCGACGCTGGGGTACATCCCGGAAGAGGCGCACCTGTACGCGTGGATGTCGGCGATGGAGTATCTGCAGCTGGTGGGGCGGCTGCGCGGGATTCGGGAGCGGGCGATCGAAGAAAAGGCGACGGCGATGCTTGCGTTGCTGGGCCTGGAGTCGTGGCGGCACTCACCGATGACGGCGTATTCGAAGGGAATGCGGCAGCGAGTGCTGATGGCGGCGGCACTGCTGCACGATCCGAAGATGCTGGTGTTTGACGAGCCGCTGTCGGGGCTGGATGTGCTGTCGGCGCGCCTGTTTCGCGATCTGCTGCACGAACTGGCCGGGCACGGGAAGGCTGTGCTGTATATCTCGCACGTGCTGGAGATTGTGGAGCAGCTGTGCGACCGGGTGGTGGTGATCGCGGAGGGGAAGGTGCTGGCGGACGCGGCTCCGGCGGAGCTGGCGCAGATGATGGAGCTGCCAAATCTGGAGAAGGTCTTTGCGCAGCTGGTGCAGCAGCAGGATACGCGGGCGGCGGCGAAGGCGATGGTGGAGGTGATGCAGGTTGCGGGGTAGGAGTCCGAGATGAAATCGCGGCGCGGGGTGGCTGGTGCCTTAGCTCTGGCACAAGATTCCACCACAGAGGACACAGAGGGCGGACGGGCGCGTCGGACGCGGCGTGACCAGGTCTTGTCGCTGGAGGTGCTGGCGCGAGAGGCGACGACCGAGGCGCGCCCGGAGCCGACGCAGTTTCGCGTGCTGGTGCGGCATTTTCTGGAGCGGTTTTTTACCAGCGAGATGGCGCAAGCGGAAGGCGAAGCGAAGACGCGGCTGGTGCAGGCGGCGTGCGCGCTGGGCATACCGGGGCTGATCGTGGCGATGTATCTGTATCCCGTGTATCACCTGCCGCACGGGCACATGGGGCGGTTCTGGGGACCTCGGCCTTACTGGTCGCAGGCGGGGGACCACTACTTTTATGTTGTGTACTCGATGGTGGGGCTGGGGCTGGTGACGATCTTTGAGTGGGATCTGCTGTTTCCGGATCTGCTGGACGTGTTTGTGATGGGGCATTTGCCGGTGCGGGGCACGCGGATGTTTGCGGCGCGGGTGACGGCGATTGCGACGCTGCTGGGAGCGGCGCTGTTCGACGTGAATTTCCTGGCGCCGCTGGTGCTGCCGGCGGCGACCGATCCTCCGCAGCTGTTTCGGTTCTGGGCGGCGCATCTGACGGCGGTGGCAATGAGCGGGGTGTTTGGGGCGGCGCTGTTTCTGGCACTGGAGGGCGTGCTGCTCGGCGTGCTGGGCGATCGGTGGTTTCGGAAGATCTCGCTGTGGCTGCAGGGCGGCTTTGTGGTGGCGCTGCTGACGCTGCTGTTTCTGTATGGAGCGATGGCGGGGAGCCTGCAGGCGCTGACGGCGGGACGGATGGCGGAGTGGGTGCCGTCGTTCTGGTTCCTGGGGATCTACGAGCAGGTGCTGCATGGGTCGGCGACGCTGCCGGTGCTGGTGCGGCTTGCGCACATCGGGTGGATGGCGACGATTGCGGCGGCGGGCGTGGCCGTGGCGGCTTATCCGCTGGCGTGGTGGCGGCGGACGCGCGGGCTGGTGGAGGGCGCTGCGAAAAAAGAACGGCGCAGTGTAGTTGGGACGCCGCTGCGTCCGCTGGCGCGGACGCCGGCGTGCCGGGCAATCTGGCAGTTCATCGGGCAGAACCTGGTGCGGGTGCCGCGGTACCGGATGGTGCTGGTGATGTATGGCGGGATGGGCGCGGCGCTGGTCTTCGCGGCGGTGATGCGGGTGAGCACGAGCGGCGGGCGGATTGCGTTTGTGTTTTCGCCGGAGGGATTGCGGGCGGTGGTGCCGATGGTCGCGTTCTGGACAGTGTCCGGATTGCGAAGCACGTTTCTGGCGCCGGCGGATCAGCGCGGGCGATGGATCTTTCGGGTGACCGTGGGGAAGGCCGGACTGGCGGAGGTGGGCGCGGCGCGGAGGTGGGTGTTGCTGTGGAGCGCTGTGCTGAGTCTGGCGGCGGTGGGGCTGGCGGGGCGCGTCGAGCATTGGGCGGGGGCGGTGCTGGCGGCTCAGATTGTGGTGGCGGTGGGTTGGAGCCTGGTGCTGACGGATTTGTTTTTTCTGGATGTGAAGACGATTCCGTTTACCGGGGCGAAGGCAAACACAGCGACGAACTTTGCGCTGCTGCTGATTCCTTATCTGGGATTTTTCCCGGCGGTGGTGTTGTTTACCGTGGGGGCTGAGCCGTGGATCGAGGCGGGGTGGGGGAACGTGGCGTGGACGGCGGCGGTTTTCCTGGGCGCGCACGTTTTGCTTTGGGCAATGCATCGGCGGCGGATGCACGAACATTTACTGCTGATCGATGCGGATGAGGATGAGGAGGAATTTCCGCAGAGGCTGGGGTTGCGATATTGAATTACTCCCCCCACTTCATGCGCCCAACTGCCGGCGCATTAAATGGGGCACCCAGGGGGTTCGAGCCTCCACCCTGTCGCCTCGAACAGCGCGAGGCGACAAGGATGGGGCACCCGGATTTCCGCCCGGCTCAGTGGTATTCGTCGGCGCTGGGGCCGTAGATGGCGGGGACTTTCGCTTCTAGCAGGCGGAGGTAGACGGTGAGCTGGCCGCGGTGGTGGGCGAGGTGGCTGAGCGCGCCTTCGCGAATCTGGCTGTAGCGCGGGCCCTCGGTGAGAGTCTGGCCGCCCATCTTCAGGCGCCAGGGCTTCATGAGGTGCTCCTCGGTGGTGCTCTGGAGAGCCTTGCGGGATTTGGCGAGACCTTCGTCGACGATGCGCAGGAGTTCAGCACGGGACGCGACGGCGCGGGTGCGCATGGCGGCATCAGCGCCATCGATGTCGGTGACATCCTGCTCGATCATCATGGCGACCCAGCCGGGCATGGCGGCGACGAGGCCGGCGAGAGCGCCGAGCTCCATGGAGCGCGCGTGGGGCTTGAAGGAGTTTTGACCTTCGGGCACGAGTTCGATGGTTTTGCGGGTGGAAGCGGCTTCAACTTCCAGCTGCTCGAGGAAGAACTTTTTCCGGTCCATAGAATCCTCCGGGGTTTTGATTTCACGAGGCCAGAGTAATGGCGCATATATGACAAGGCATGTCATGATTACAAAATTAATCTGGGCCGGATGACGGGGAAGCGGAGATGAAGGCGGATCGGCTACTTTCGGCGCTGTTGCTGCTGCAGGCGCACGGGCGGATGGCGGAGCGGGAGCTGGCGGAGCGGCTGGAGGTGTCGCAGCGGACGGCGCATCGCGACATGGAGGCGCTATGCGCGGCGGGGATTCCGCTGGTGGCCCACCGCGGGGCGCAGGGCGGGTGGGAGCTGGAAAAGGGATGGCGGACGCGGGTGCCTGGGCTGGATGACGCGGAGCTGCGGGCGCTGCTGATGGCGCAGCCGGGCGCGCTGGGAGACAAGCGGCTGACGGCCGCGGCCGAGCGGGCGTTCGACAAGCTGGTGGCGTCGCTGTCGCCGGGGATGCGGCTGCAGGCGGAGGCGATGCGGGCGCGGCTGTACATCGATGCGGCGGGGTGGAGGCCGGGGAGCGAGGACTGGTCGGCTCTGCCAGTAGTGCAGGAGGCTCTGGCGCGCGATGCGAAGCTGACGTTCAGCTATACGAAGATTGACGGGTCGGCGCGGACGCGAACGGTGGATCCGCTGGGGCTGGTGAACAAGCAGACGGTGTGGTATCTGGTGGCGCGGACGCCGGAAGGGATGCGGACGTTTCGCGTGTCGCGCATGCGGGAAGCGGTGGCGCTGGCGATGACGTTCGAGCGGCCGCAGAAGTTCGACCTGGCGCGGTGGTGGCAGCAGAGCACGGAACGGCTGCGGACGGGGAAGGAACGGTTTGCGGCGACGCTGGCGCTGAGTCCTGAGGCGGTGGTGTCGATGGAGCCGTGGATGGCTCTGCGGCCTGTCGAGGCGCGGGCGAAGATGCCGGTGAGGTGGAAGGCGTTTGCGGTGGAGTTCGACAGCGCTTATGCGGCGCGGTTTGTGGCGATGGGGCTGGGATCGGGGGCGCGGGTGCTGGGGCCGGAGGAGTTGCGGAGGGAGGTGGAGGCGGAGGTGAGGAAAATGCGGCTCCCACCCTATGCGCTAAAAGACGGCGCATAAGGATGGGGCACCCAGGTTTCGCTCGACCGGTCAGGCTGTCGCGGTGGTGGCGACTTGCTGGAGGTTGCGGGCTTCGATTTCGAATTCGCGGATTTTGTATTTCTGGATTTTGCCGCTGAGTGTGGCGGGGAATTCATCGACGAAGCGGATGTATTCGGGGATTTTGAAGTAGGCGATCTGGTCGCGGCACCACTCGCGAATTTCTTCTTCGGTGGCGGACTCGTTGGTGCGGAGGCGGACCCAGGCGCAGACGACTTCGCCGAGGCGAGCATTCGGGATGCCGACCACCTGGACTTCGCTGATTTTTGGGTGGGTGTAAAGGAACTCCTCGATCTCGCGCGGATAGATGTTTTCGCCGCCGCGGATGATGATGTCGCGGGAGCGGCCGGTGAGGTGGATGCAGCCGTCGTCGTGCATGACGCCGAGGTCGCCGGTGTGCAGCCATCCGTCGCGGTCGATGGCGAGGGCGGTGGCTTCGGGCTCGGCGTCGTAGCCTTTCATGACGACGTAGCCGCGAGCGCAGACTTCGCCCTGTTGTCCAGTGGGAAGGGTGGCGCCGCCGGAGGTGGAAACAATTTTGATCTCTGTCTGCGGCATGGCGCGGCCGACGGTATTGACGCGAATCTCGATGGGGTCTGCGGCGTCGGACATGGTGACGACGGGGGAGCTTTCCGTCTGGCCGTAGGCGATGACCAGCTCGCCGATGTGCATTTCGGTGAGGACGCGCTTCATGAGCTCGATGGGGCAGGGGGCTCCGGACATCATGCCGGTGCGGAGGCTGGTGAGGTCGTAGCGGGCAAAGTCAGGGAGGCTGAGCTCGGCGACGTACATGGCGGGGACGCCGTAGACGGAGGTGGCGCGCTCCTGATGGATCGCGGCGAGGGTGGCGCGGGCGTCGAAGGTCCAGTTGGGAAAGATGAGGGCGGCGCCGGTATTGAGGGCGGTCATGGTTCCAATGACGCAGCCATAGCAATGGAAGAGCGGGACGGGGACGCAGATGCGGTCGTGTTCGGTGTAGTGGAAGCCCTGGGCAAGGAACTGGCCGTTGTTCACGACGTTGTGGTGGGTGAGCATGACGCCCTTGGGCAGGCCGGTGGTGCCGGAGGTGTACTGAATGTTGGCGACGTCGCGGGGCAGGACATGGGCGGGCAGATGACCGGCGGCGGATGAAGCCGAATCCAGGAGGGCGGGCCACTCGGGCGAGTCAAAGAAGACGGTGTGCTCGAGGGCGAGGTCCAGTCCGTGACGGGCGCGGTCGAGGATGGAGGCGTAGTCGGCGCGCTTGTCGTGGGTCCAGAGAAAGAGGGCCTTCATGCGCGAGCGGGTGAGGGTGTACTGGAGCTCGTGGGAGCGGTAGGCGGGGTTGACGTTGACGAGAGCGGCGCCGGCGCGGGCGCAGCCCATGTGCATCAGCACCCACTCGATGCAGTTGGTGGACCAGAGGCCGACGCGGTCGCCCTGGCGGATGCCGAGGGCGTAGAGGCCGCAGGCGACGCGGTCGGCTTCGTCGCTGAGCTGGGCCCAGGTGAGGTGGCGCTGCTGATGGCAGGAGACGACGGCGTCGCGGTCAGGGAAACGCGAGGCAGTGCGGCGGAGAAGCTCGCCGATGGTGCAGTCGAGCAGCGGGCGGTCGGGGCCGCGGGTGTGGCTGAAGGCGAGGCGGTCTTCCATCGTCGGGGATGGGCAATCGTACACGGGGGCAGTGTACGGGCGGAGTGGGGGTGGGGGATGTGATGCGGATTACAGGGTGCGGTGCGGGGTACGGGGTGCGGCTTAGAGTTTAGAGCTTAGAGCTTAGACTTTGGGTCGGGGGCGACCGGGGAATCGTGGGAGGCTGGGGAGAAGAGGGCGTCGAGGACGAGGAGGATGCCGCCGATGACGATGGCGGAGTCGGCGAGGTTGAAGTCGGGCCAGTGGTAATGGACGATGTGGACTTCGAGGAAATCGGTGACGAGGCCGTAGCGGAGGCGGTCCCAAACATTGCCGATGGTGCCGCCGAGGATGAGGGCGAGCGCGATGGTGGTTGCGGTGAAGCGGCGGCCGATGCGGAGAAGGATGATGAGGACGACCAGGGCGGCGACGAGCGAGAAGCCGGTGAGGATCCAGTGAGTGAGGCCGGGGCGGGTCGTGTCCACAAACATGGAGAAGGCGGCGCCGGGGTTGCGGACGTGGGTGAGGCGGAAGATGTGATCGATGACGGGGATGGCGTCGCCTTCAGGAATGTGGCGGACGATCCAGGCCTTGGAGAGGCGATCGCAGAGGACGATGAGGGCGGTGATGGCGAGGAGCCAGAGGCGGCGGTCGCGTGCGGGGGAATTCGTGCTCATCGGGCGGCCTCGACGTAGCCCATTTGCGCGAGGGCGTCTTCACAGCGGCCACAGACGGACCACGGGGCATCGACGGCGGGGACCCTGGGCGTGACTTGTCGGACGTGCAGGGGCGAGTCGCCGGCGTAATAGTTCCAGCAGCGGTTACATTTCGTGCCGTCGGCGGGAAGGACGGTTGCGACGATGGTGGTCCCCTGGGAGTCGTCGTTGATGGCAACCTGGGATACGTTGAGCAGATCCTTGAGGTTCGATTCGTAGCGCTTGAGGATGTGGAGAGACACGGGGGCGCTGATGGCGACCTTGGCTTCGAGAGCTTTGCCGATTTTGCCGGCTTTGCGGTCGGCCTCGAGGGCCTTCAGGACTTCGTCGCGGATGAGGAGGAGGCTGCGCCAGTCTTCGAGGAAGGCGGGATCGGCGGGGCCGAATTCGTCGGCTTTGGGGAAGTGGGCGAGGTGGACGCTGGTGGGCCGGTCGGCGACAGCCGGCAGATACTGCCAGACTTCGTCGGAGGTAAAGGTGAGGATGGGAGCGACGAGGCGGACGAGGGCTTCGGCGATGCGCCAGAGGACGGTCTGGGCGGAGCGGCGTTCGAGGCTCTGCGGAGCGAAGGTGTAGAGGCGGTCTTTGAGGACGTCGAGGTAGAAGGCGCTGAGATCGACGATGCAGAACTCGTTGACGGCCTGGTAGACGCGGTGGAACTGGAAGTCGCCGTACCAGCCGGATTGGCCGTCCGCGCCGGAGACCTTCTCGACCAGCTCGCGAGTGCGGGCAAGCATGTAGCGATCCAGCGCCAGGAGCTTCGCTCCGTCCTTGATGGTGTCGGTTTCCGGGTTGAATCCAGCTAGATTCCCCAGCAGAAAGCGGAAGGTGTTGCGCAGCTTGCGGTAGTTGTCGGCGAGGCGCTGCATGATGTGTTCGCTGTTGACGACGTCTTCGCGGAAATCGACGGAGGCGACCCAGAGGCGGACGATCTCGGCGCCGAGGCGGTCGGCGATATCGACGGGGTCGACGCCGTTGCCGAGGGACTTGGACATGGCGCGGCCCTGCTCGTCGAGGGTCCAGCCAGCGGTTCCGACCATTCTGAAGGGGCTCGCGTGCTTCGGTCCGACACCGACCGAAGTGAGCAGGGAGGTATGGAACCAGCCGCGATACTGGTCGCCGCCTTCAAAGTAGAGGTCGGCAGGGGGCTCAAGGCCGGGCTCGGCTTCGAGGACGGCGTGCCAGCTGGAGCCGGAGTCGAACCAGACGTCGAGGATGTCGGTCTCGCGGCGAAACTCCGAGCCGCCGCAGTTCGTGCAGTGGGCTCCATGGGGCAGCAGAGAGTCAGGGGCGGTGGTATGCCAGACTTCCACGCCTTCCTTTTCAAAGAGGGCCAGGATGCGCTGGTTGAGGACGCAGTCGCGCAGAGGCTCGTGGCACTTTGTGCACATGAACACCGCGATAGGCACGCCCCAGACGCGCTGGCGGGAGATGCACCAGTCGGGGCGGGTGGCGATCATGTTGGCGATGCGCTCTTCGCCCCAGGCCGGATCCCATTTGACGCTGTTTTTGATCTCGTCGAGGGCGCGCTGGCGGAAGGTCGTGGCCTTGCCGTCGATTTCCATGGGGTGATCAATATTGATAAACCACTGTTCGGTGGCGCGGAAGATCACGGGGTGGTGGCAGCGCCAGCAGTGCGGGTAGCTGTGGTAGATGTCGGAGCGGCCCATGAGCGCGCCGCGAGCGGCAACGAGGTCGACGATGGGCTGGTTGGCCTGGAAGACGGTCTTGCCGTCGTATTCGGGCAGGCCGTCGCGGATGCGCCCGGCGTTGTCGACGTGGCAGGTCTGGTCGAGGCCGTACTTCGCCCCGGTATAGAAGTCGTCGGCGCCGTGGGCGGGGGCCGTGTGGACGGCGCCGGTGCCCTGGTCGGCGGTGACATAGTCGGCGAGGACGCCGAGGATGGAGCGGTCGAGGAAAGGGTGTTGGAAGGTGGCGCGTTCGAGGGCAGATCCCTTAAAGGTAGCGACGGCGACGGCGGACTCGAGCTTGCAGGCTTCGCGGACCGAAGCTGCCAGAGCCTGGGCAACGATATAGACGTAGCCGGTGGCCTTGTCTTCGAGGGCGACGTAGTCGAATTCCGGGTGGAAGGCGACCGCCAGGGAGGCGGGGAGGGTCCAGGGGGTGGTGGTCCAGATAATGGTGGCGACGCGTTTGCCGGCCAGGGCCGGGGCGATGGCGGCCGGGTCGCTGGTGAGGTCGTAGCGGACGTAGATGCTGGGGCTGGAGTGCATCTCGTACTCGATCTCGGCGTCGGCCAGGGCGGTCTGGTCGTGGAGGCACCAGTAGACGGGCTTGAGGCCGCGATAAACAAAACCCGCTTCGAAGAAATGAAAAAAGGTTTCGAGGGTACGCGCTTCGTAGGGGCGCGACATGGTGGTGTAGGGGTCATCCCAGCGGCCGAAGACACCCAGCCGGACGAACTGGCTGGTTTGCAAGTTGATATATTCCTGGGCGTACTCGCGGCACTGGCGGAGGAAGTCGGCGGGCGGCGTCGACAATTTTTTGCGGCCAAGTTTCTCATCGATTTTGATTTCGATGGGGAGGCCGTGGCAATCGAAGCCCGGGACGTAGGGGGCGTCGAAGCCGGCCATGGTTTTTGACTTGACGATGAAGTCCTTGAGGCCTTTATTCAGGGCGTGCCCCAGATGGATGGGGCCGTTCACGTAGGGAGGGCCGTCGTGGAGGATGTAGCGGGGGGCGCCTTTTCGCGAGGCGCGTATCTGCTCGTAGAGCCCGGATTGCTTCCAATTCTCGAGGCGGGCCGGTTCGCTCTGGGGCAGGCTGGCCTTCATGGGGAACTCGGTGCGAGGCAGGGAAAGGGTATCTTTCAGAGCAACAGGCTTCGGGTCGCCGGTGGGCGGCGCAGAGGACATCGTTTCTCCAACTTGCGAGGTGGAATGAGTCAAAGTTCATTGTATCCGCTGGAACTCCAGTAACTTCCTGACGGATGGCGCGTCTATGGATCAAGGAGAATGGCAGGCGATTTTTCGAAGGGGAGCCGCATCTCAGGAAGTGCAGCAAATGTCCCCAGGGGCAAGACAGAGAGGGCGGCTGTCATTGATAATCAGGAGAAGCCGGGCGGCTCCGTCCGGCGAAGAAGGACATGGGGAATACGGTTTTGACGTCTCCGCATCTGGTACCGGGCTCAACTCGATCGATGGATTCTCAGGCTGACGGGCCGCGCCTTGGCGGTCTGGAAGGACTGATCGAGGAGCCGATCTGGAAGACGCTGTTCGCCGGCGTCGTGGACACGCTGTTTCCGAAGAAGCTGCCACCTCTCAAGCTGAGTTCTGTGCCGATCGCGGTGCGCGATCCTCTGGCGGTGAAGCGGAGTCCGGCGTCGAGTGCACTGGCCTTCATCACCCACGTCGTGGTGATTGGGCTCATCCTGCTATTCACGCTGGAGCAGTGGCACGAGCGGTCCATCCAGAAGAAGGTAGCGGTGGTCCCCGTGGATGTGGCGCCCTACATTCCGCCCTCACCGATGAAGGACACGATGGGCGGCGGCGGTGGCGGCGGAAACCATGAAATTGTGGAAGCCTCCAAGGGCAAGCTGCCGAAGATGGCGAAGGAGCAGATCATTCCGCCTCAGATTCTGCGGCTGGATCATCCGAAGCTGGCGGTGGAGCCGACGGTGAAGATGCCCACGCCGATCAAGCTGCCGGATGCGGCCAACATGCCGAATATCGGCATGCCGCAGTCGCAGCAGGTGGCGCTGCTGTCGCAGGGCGGTGGCAGTGGTTCCGGCTTTGGCAGCGGTTCGGGCGGCGGCATTGGTTCTGGGAGCGGCGGGGGTATCGGACCGGGCTCCGGCGGAGGATACGGCGGCGGGGTCTACCATCCCGGCGGCGGCGTTTCCAATCCGGTGCTGGTGTATGCGCCGGATCCTGAGTTCTCCGATGAAGCGCGGCGCGCGAAGTATCAGGGCGTCTGCGTGGTGGGTTTGATTGTCGACGCGCAGGGCAATCCGCAGCGGGTGCATGTGGTGCAGCCCCTTGGCATGGGCCTCGATGAGAAGGCCATGGAAGCCGTGCGGCAATACAAGTTCAAACCGGCTATGTACCAGGGACGGGCGGTGCCGGTGGAGATCAACATTGAGGTGAACTTCCGGATCTACTGAACGTTTGGTCTGGAAGCAGCAGGACCCTCGCAGCCAAATCGGGCGCGAGGGTCTTTTTTGTTGGACTGGAGCCGTCCACGCAGCGCTTTTGTCCCCTGGGGGCGATCAGGCGCGGGCGCGGAGGGATTCGACGACAGCATCGTGGAAGGCGGGGCGAATCTGGCGGATGGCTTCATTGGAGCGATCGGGCCAGGTGCGATTGGTGAGCAGGGCGACGGCGAGGCCCTGGTCCCGGTCGATCCAAAGCGAGGTACCGGCGTAGCCAAGATGGCCGATGGAACGCTGGCCGAAGAAGCGGCCTGAAGACGACGCCTCAGTGGGGACGTCCCATCCGAGGGCGCGCGACTGGCCGTCAGGCGTCGTCTGCCGGGCACAAAAGAGGTCCACAGTTTCCGGGCGGAAGAGCTGGTTGCCATCCGCGGTGCGGCCGCGGTGGAGGATGCACTGGGCGAAGTGGAGGAGATCCTCAACATTCGAGAAGACGCCGGCGTGACCGGCGACTCCGCCGAGGACGAAGGCATGCTCGTCCTGGACCTCGCCCTGAAGAACCCGGCCGCGGAAAGTGCGGTCGTCTTCGGTGGGCGGGATGGCGGCGCGATCTGCTGGGCGGGGGCGGAAGCGCGTGTGCGCGAGCCCCAGGGGCGCGAAAATTTCGCGAGCGCAGAAGACATCGAGCGGAGTTCCGGTGAGCAACTCGATGACTTTGCCGAGGAGGATGAAGCCGAAGTCGGAATACTCGGTGCGCGCGCCCGGCTGGGCTTCGAGAGGCAGCCGCAGGATGGCGCTGAGCAGGGCGTCGGGGGTCGAGCAGTTGCGAAAGAGGGGCGCCCAGCCGACCATGCCGGAGTTGTGCGCGAGCAGCATGCGCAGGGTGACGCGTTGCTTGCCGCTGCCGGGGGCCATGCCGATGACGAAGCCGGGGAGAATGTCGCCGAGGCGGGCGTCGAGATCGAGCAGGCCGCGATCGACCAGGAGCATGGCGCCGGCTGTGGTGGCGAGGACCTTGGTGACGCTGGCGAGATCAAAGACGGTCGCCGTGGAGACAGCGGGCGATGCCGGATCCCAGGTGAAGCGGCCCACGGAATCCAAAGCCGTGACCTCACCGCTGTGGAGAACGCCCCAGGCGGCTCCGGGAAAGGCGCGCTGTTCGATGGCTTGTTCCAGCACGGCGCGGGGGCCTCGAAGCAGGCCCTGCGCACTTTGATTTGCGATGGCGATGCCGGCCGGCGTCATGAAGACAGGGTATCGCGAAGAGCGAGGTGAAAGATGTATCGGCAGTCACGGGCTCTTTTTTCGTCGCCCCGAAGAGCCTGCGGTGGCGCGGAAGGTAATTCCGAGCTGCAGACCGAACGGACCCCGGAAGCAGATTTTGCTGCTCCCCAGGGGATGGAAGGGACATCTATACTGAGTTGCTGACGCCCGAACGATGGCCGTCCCCAGTCGGCCCACCATGCCCATCGCCCTCGATTTCTTTATTAAATACGGATATGCCGTGGTTCTCCTGTGGGTGCTGACGGAGCAACTGGGGTTCCCCATTCCGAGCACACCGCTGCTGCTGACAGCGGGGACGCTGACCGCGACGCACCAGCTGAATCTGCCCCTCATTTGGGCGGCGGCGCTGGTGGGCAGCCTGATTGCGGACACGATCTGGTACATCTTCGGGCAGCACTACGGAGCGGCCGTGGTCCGGTTGATGTGCCGCCTGAGCCTGGAGAGTTCGGCATGCGTGCGCAAGACTGAGGGGTACTTCACCCGGCGCGGACCGGCTGCGCTGCTGGTGGCGAAGTTCATCCCCGGGCTGGGGTCGGTGGCGGCTCCCATCGCCGGACAAATCGGCATGGGGTTTGGGCGGTTTCTGCTTTTTGACGCCGGTGGGGTGCTGCTATGGGCGGTGAGCATCACGCTGGGCGGCTACTTCTTTGGCGATATCCTCCGCCAGCACCCCAGTGCGCTCTCGTGGACCCTGCATTTCTTCGGATTGCTGTTTGCGCTGCTGTTCCTGGGATTCCTGGTGTGGCGCATGCTGCAGCGGCGAGCGTTTCTGCGGTCGGTACGGATGGCGCGGCTGGATCCTCGCGATTTGAAGGGGATGCTGGACGCGGGGCAGCGGGTGTTTATTGTGGATTTGCGTCACCCGCTCGACTATCTGCCTGACCCGCGCACGCTGCCGGGTGCGCTAAGCCTGACCCCGGACAAGCTGATTGCCGAGAGTGAGCGCATTCCGCGCGATCAGGAGATTGTGCTGTTCTGCACCTGCCCAAGCGAAGCCACGGCAGCGAAGATGGCGCTGCAGCTGCGCCGGATGGGTATTTATCGGGTGCGGCCTCTGCGCGGCGGGTACGACGAGTGGAAGCGGCTCGGGTATCCGCTGGTGGATATTACCGCCCAGACATTACCGGCGGCCTGATCAAAGGTTGCGGAGGCGCTCGCAGGCCTGGGCGAGGTCTTCGTCGCGTTTGGCGAAGCAGAAGCGGAGGAGGTTCTCTCCCCGCCCATTGGCAAAGAAGGCGGTGCCGGCGACGGCGGCGACGCCGGTGTCGCGCAGGAGATTGCGGGCTTTGTCGCGGGCGGTTGCGCCCGGAATTCTGGTGACATCCGCGAGCACGTAGTAGGCGCCCTGAGGAATCGACGGAGTGAGGCCGGCGTCGGCGAGGGCGGAGCAGAGCTTGTCGCGCTTGGCCTCGTACTCCGTCGCGAGACCCGCATAAAAACTATCAGGAAGTTCGAGAAGCCCGGCGGCGGCGGCGTGCTGGAAAGGCGCGGGGCTGCAGACGTAGGTGAGGTCGTGGAAGTAGGCGATCGCGCCCATCCAGCGCTTGTCGGCGACAAGATAGCCGACACGCCAGCCGGTAATGCTGAAGGTCTTGGACAGGCCGGAGATGGTGATGGTGCGCTCGGCGATGCCGGGCAGCGTGGCGACGCTGATGTGGCGCGCGCCGTCGAAGACGAAATATTCGTAGATTTCGTCGGTGAGGACGAAGAGGTCGTGCTCCTGAGCGAGGGCGGCGATGGAATTCAGTTCGTCGAGGGTGAAGACTTTGCCGCAGGGGTTCGATGGCGAGTTGATGACGATACCGCGGGTGCGGGGCGTGATGGCGGCGCGCAGGGCGTCGAAGTCGAGGGACCAGTCGGGTGCGGAGAGGGGCACGCTGACGGCGTTTACGCGCAGGGCGCGCAGGGTGTTGAGGTGATAGCCGTAGAAGGGCTCGAACTGGATGACCTCGTCGCCGGGATCGAAGAGTGCCATGCTTGCCGCGTAGAAGCCGGCGGTGGCGCCAGAGGTGACGAGGACTTCTCCGTCGGGATCGGCAGTGAGGCCGTTGTGGCGGGCCAGCTTGCCGGCGATGGCCTGGCGCAGCGTGGCGATGCCGTCGAGGCGCGTGTAGATATTGTGGCCCTGCGCAATGGCTTCGACAGCGCGGGCCGCGACGGGGCGGGGCACTTCGGTATCGCAGACGCCCTGGGCGAGGTTGATGCCCTTGAGGCGTTCGCATTCGAGCGACATGGCGCGGATTTCCGACTGCACCATGCCGGGAGAGATTTCGCTGAGACGCAGTTTGTCCGCAACGGCGCGCATGCGACACGTTTACCACAAAGAAACGCCGGTTTGCCAATGGCGGCGGGGTGCTGGGGCGGTTCGCGGCTTGGGTTCGGCATTGGTCGGGGATCGGCTATGGTGGGTGCATGGACATTGTGCTGAATGCGGTCGAGGCGCGAGTGCTGGGCTCGCTGATGGAGAAGGAAGCGACGACGCCGGAGTACTATCCGCTGTCGCTGAATGCGCTGGTGAATGCCTGCAACCAGAAGAACAACCGCGAGCCGGTGATGCAGCTGGATGAAGAAGGGGTACGGATTGCGCTGCATCACATGCAGGATCACGGTCTGGCGGGTCCGGCGCGGGGCGTGGACAGCCGGGTGACGAAATACGAGCACCGGCTGCAGGAGATCTTCAACTTCACGCGCGGCGAGGCAGCGGTGATGTGCGTGCTGCTGCTGCGCGGTCCGCAGACACCGGGCGAGCTGCGCGGGCGCACCGAGCGGATGCACCGGTTCGAGCAGGTGGAGGATGTGCTCTCGGTTCTGCAGAAGCTGATGCAGCGGGAGCCGGCGCTGGCGATGGCGTTGCCGCGGCAGCCGGGGACGAAGGAGATTCGCTACGCGCACCTGCTGTCGGGCGAGCCTGAGGTGGGCGCAGTTTTGGCTGTGCAGAGCGAGTCCGCGAGCGGCTCGGATCGTGAGAGGCTCTCGCGGCTCGAAGCAGAGTTGGCGCGGCTGCGTGAGGAACTGGATGCGCTGAAGGCGAAGCTGGGCGTGGGCGAGGAGCCTGCCCAGCTTTCGGAGGAATAGACGTCGCGACGGAGCCGGCGCGTTGATCAGTGGCGGAAGTGGCGGATGCCGGTGAAGACCATGGCAAGGCCGAGGCGTTCGGCGGCGGCGATGACTTCGTTGTCGCGGACGGAGCCGCCGGGCTGGATGACGGCCGTGGCTCCCGCCTGAGCGACGGTTTCAAGGCCATCGGGGAACGGAAAGAACGCGTCAGAGGCGGCGACGCATCCGGCGAGAGAGAGCACGGCTTTCATCGCCCCGAAGCGCGCGGCATCGACGCGGCTCATCTGGCCGGCGCCGACTCCGATGGTCTGGTTGTCGCGGGCGTAGACGATGGCGTTCGACTTAACGTGCTTGCAAACCTTCCACGCGAAGAGGAGCGAGGACAGCTCGTCGTCGGTCGGCTTGCGCTGGGTGACGGTTTTCAGGTCGGCGGCGGCGACGCGGCCGCGATCGGCATCCTGCAGGAGCAGGCCGCCGGAGACGTGCTTGACGACGCGCGTGGTCTGCGATGGCTTCACGATGACCAGGCGCAGGTTCTTCTTCGCGCCAAAGCGCGCGCGGGCCTCGGTGCTGAAGGCCGGGGCGGCGATGGCCTCGACAAACAGAGCCGCCATTTCTTCCGCGGTGTCGCCGTCGATCTCACGATTCACGCCGATGACGCTGCCGAAGGCGGAGACGGGGTCGGTGGTGAGAGCTTTGCGATACGCCTCGAGGAGATTAGCACCGGTGGCCGCGCCGCAGGGGTTGGTGTGCTTGATGATGGCGACGGCGGGTTCGTCGAATTCCTGGGCGAGATCCCAACAGGCGTCGAGATCGACGAGGTTGTTGTAGCTGAGTTCCTTGCCCTGCAGCTGTTCGGCGCCGGCAACGCCGGTGCCTGTGCCATCGATGTAAAGCGCGGCGCGCTGATGGGGGTTCTCGCCGTAGCGCAGCATCTGTCCGAGAGGATCGTTGATGCGGAGCGCCTGAGGGAACTCATCACCCAGGCGGGCGGGCTGCTCGGCTGGGGAGATCTCGATTCGCTCGAGAGTGTTGGCGATCGCGGTGTCGTAGGCGGCGGTGGCGGCGAAGGCCTTCTGCGCGAGACGCCACCGGGTTTCGCGGCTGAGCGCGCCCTTGTGCTGGTCGAGTTCATCGGCGAGGGCGGCGTAATCGCCGGGAACGGTCACGATGGCGACATCTTCGAAGTTCTTGGCGGCGGAGCGGACCATGGACGGCCCGCCGATGTCGATGTTCTCGATGATCTCGGCAAAGTGGACGCCGGGTTTCGCGGCGGTCTTCTCGAAGGCGTAGAGGTTGACGACGACCATATCGACGGGCTGGATGTCGTGCTTCTCGACCTGGGCGCGATGCTCGGCGTCTTCGCGCCGGTAGAGGATGCCGCCGTGGACCTTGGGGTGAAGGGTCTTGACGCGGCCGTCGAGCATCTCGGGGAAGCCGGTGAGGTCGGCAATGTCGCGCACCGTGAGGCCAGCGTCGCGCAGGGCCCGGGCGGTGCCTCCGGTGGAAACCAGCTCGACGCCGTGGCGGACGAGGTTTTGCGCGAATTCCACCAGACCGGACTTGTCGGTCACGCTCAACAGGGCGCGAGCGATCTTCTTTTCATGACTCAAGGAATGTCTCCAGATGGTGCCCCGGCGTGCGGGCGTATGAAAGAAAAATTGTAAACAAGATCGAGGAACGAAATTGTGGACCTCGCTACAATCCAGGAAATGGAGCGCTCGGTCGCGGCGAGAGTGCTGGTCGTTCTTTGGCTGATCTATGCGGGTGCGCGCGTGCTGCAGGCGTTCCCCACGCGGGTTCCGACTCTGCTGATCGTGATCCTTCATGTGGTTCCGGCGGCGGCGTTCGCGTTGGTGCATGGCTGGCGCCGGTACGGGATGCGCCTCACGCTGCTCTTTGCAGGCCTCTGCCTCGCGGTGGCGAGTGCCTTCGAGAGCCTTAGCCTGCGAACGGGATTTCCTTTCGGGCACTACGATTTCACGGGCGTCATGGGCCCGAAGGTCCTGCAGCTGCCGGTTCTGCTGGCTCTGGCTTACGTGGGGGTGGGCTACGTGTCGTGGATCGTGGCCGAATCTCTGGTGGGGTCCGATGGGCCGGGATTGCCGCGCCTGCTGGTGACGCCAGTGGTGGCGAGCTGCGCGATGACCGCCTGGGATCTGGCGATGGATCCGGTGTGGGCAAATATCGATCGCGCGTGGGTTTGGCGGGACGGGGGCGTGTGGTTTGGCGTTCCGCTCAGCAACTATTTCGGCTGGATGCTGACGACATGGGTGTTTTATCAGGCGTTCGCGCTGATCCAGGCGCGGCGTGATCGCGGGGATGGAGCGCCTGGATGGGCTCGGCTGGCGATTCTGATGTATGCCACCGTGGCTTTGGGGAATGTGTTCGTCGCGCTGCCGTCGGCGGTGCCTGCCGGGTATCCCCGAATCATCGTCGATACGGCAGGTCGGCGATGGATACTGTCGAATGTGATTGGCGTTTGCCTGCTGATTTCAGTCTGCGTCATGTGCCCTTTGGCGCTGGCGGCCTGGGTGCGGACCCGCAACCAGCGTACCGGGCGGAAGAGCGGCGAAGCGCCGCTCCATCCCGATTCCGAGCCGGTCACGGCGTGAAACGCACTCGTAAGCGCTGGCGGTTTGTCAGAGCGGGGCGGGAACGGTAGGGTAAGTCTATGGAGCACGAAGAAAGCGCGGGGCGACGTTTCTCGTCGCATCCGGAAATTCTGCCCCCGGGAACGGAGCCGGCGCGGCAGACGGAGCCGCGCGGGTGGTATCCGCCGCCGCAGCCGGTGCAGAAGCCGCGGCGCCACTGGGCGCACGCGCCGGCGACCTACACGCTGGTCGGCATCAACTGCGCGGTTTATCTGGGGACGATGTTGCTGAGCGGGACGTTGACAGGTCCCACCTTTGAAGACCCCATCTCGTATGGACTTCTCTGCAACGGCAGCTACGTGGTGGCTCTGGGTCAGTGGTGGCGGCTGGTCACCTCAATCTTCGTGCACTTTGGGTGGATTCACATCGCCACAAATATGTGGTGCCTCTGGAACCTGGGCCTGCTGGGAGAGCCGCTGCTTGGCGAGTTTGGCATGGTGGCGGCTTACCTGCTCACCGGCGTCGCTGGAAACCTGCTCAGCGTCGCGTTCAACCAGAAACCGCCCGGACCGGCCGGCGGCGTGCTGAGTGCCGGAGCCTCCGGAGCCGTGTTCGGGATCGCGGGCGTACTGCTGATGTTGTTGCGCTCGCCGCTGCTGCCGATTCCGCAGTTTGAACTGAAGCGGCTGCGGCGCAGCGTGTGGTATTTCGCGCTGCTGAATTTTGTCATTGACGCCGGCCTGTGGGTGGCGCACACCCGGCTGCAGGTGGACAATATGGCGCACCTGGGCGGATTTCTGAGCGGGCTGGCTCTGGGGGCGCCGCTGCTCCCGCGCATTGGCGCTCCACGTGCGAGTTTTGTCCGCAGACGCGCCCTCGCCATCGGCGTCATGACCTTCGCGCTGCTGCTGGTCGCCTGGGGACTGCGGGCGTTCTACGGCGGCAGCGCCGGATAGTCCGGGGCTCGGTGGCAGTTCTATCGCATTACGATATGAACAGTGGAACCAGCGGGAAGGAGCCGAGGGGAGCGATTAGCGCGTCGCGGTGGCGGCGAACTTCTTGACCATGGCCAGCAGCAGCTTGCGGTCGCTGTCGTTCAGATTGGTCGAGTAGCGGCGAATCTGGGTCAAAAAGCGGAGCTCATCGTCGGAAAGCTTCTGCGACTGCAGCTGCCGCCCGAGGGTATCTTCAGCGAATAACTGAGCCAGCGGAAGTTCCAGCGCACCGGCGATCTTGGCCAGAGTGTCGAGCGAAGGGACGGTGTGTCCGTTTTCCACTCTGGAGAGATAACAGCGGAGAAGCCCGGTTCGCTTCTCAATGTCCCCCTGGGACAAGCCCTTCTGGAGACGGTAGCCTCGGATAGTGGTTCCAATTTTCATAAGGTGACGTGCTTTCCCCTGTGTACAGCAAGGCAGGAATCTGTAGATTATTGCCTGCATAGTTAACACGTCGTGAACCATGCACGCAAGACTTATTTTCCATACCTTAGTAACCTGGCGCGCAATCTAAAGACACTTACCTAACCCGGGCCGTCGTTATTTTTCTGCAGGATGCAGGCGCGCGGCCTGGAAACGCCAGAAGCGCGACCGCCCGTCCCTGGGCGTCGTCACGCCGATACCGGTTTCATTTTTGGGATTTCTCAAAACTGTTGTTAGCGTCGGAATAGATTTTCATATCGGCGTGCTTCCCTAGGGAACGGGGGAAATCATTTTGGGTCACGCATCCGGCGGCCGCTCCTCTGCCATCGGACAAAGGGAACCGGTTGCTTCCGGAGGCCCCTCGTGCAGCGTGATCGCTCTTACCCCCGATCTGGTTTGGCCACGCTGGCGGACATAACCCTGAGAGATGGGTTGGCTCGCGCAGCAGAGCGGGCGCTGCGGTGGAAGCCCGGGGTTCAGCGTCGCTGGAGGGGCGTCCGGCGCCTTGCGGTCATTGTCTACCACGAGCTGATCCGGACCCGTGCCCTGGACGTAGCCGCGGGCCTTGCCTTTTGGTCCATGCTGTCCCTGGTCCCGCTGCTGATGATGCTGGTGGCGCTGATCTCGCTCCTGCACCTGCCTAACCTGATCCCGGAAATGCTCTCGGTGATGTCCATGATGCTGCCGGCCAGCGCGCTCACCATGGTGGAGAGGATGATGGGCGCTCTCCTGACCCCGCACCAGGGCGTGCTGTCTTTCGGAGTGGTGACGTACATCTGGTCCTCGACCACCGTGTTCGTCGCCCTGATCTCCGGCCTGAATATTGCCTACGACGTCAAGGTCGATCGCTCGTGGATCCGCGACCGCCTCCAGGCTTTGTTGCTGACATTCACCAGCGGCGCCTTGCTGATAGTGGCGCTGGTCGCGCTGCTTCTGGGCCCGGACTTCGCGCGCTTCCTCCATGAGTTTGCGCCCGTCCCGCACCCTCTGGAGAAGCTGTGGCCCCTGATCCGGTATGGCACCGTCTTCCTCTGCTTTGTGGTTGCGCTTGAGCTGATCTACTTTCTCGCTCCGAATCGGAAGCAGAAATTTAAAACCACCCTGCCGGGGGCCGTCTTCGCGATTACAGTTTCGTTTCTTGGATCCGCCGGGCTGGCCTTTTACCTGGACCGGATGGAAAATCTTTCCCGCCTTTACGGGGGCATGGGTGCGCTGCTGGCCCTCATGTTCTGGGTGTATCTGATCGCCCTGGCGACCCTGGCCGGAGCGGAGCTGAACGCGGAGCTCTGCAAGCGGCGGGATGCGCTGTTTGGCGGCCAGTCAGAAGACGCCTGGAATACAGAGCGACGCCCGGATGAGGCGCAGACGCGAAGGCCCGCCGCTTAGGGCGGGCCGGGAATTACGAACTCGTTCGGGGATTACTGTGGCGCGCCAACGGCTGTGGAAGCCACAGGCGCGTCCGTGGGCTGCTTCTCGGCGAAGTAGCTGTTGTCCCACAGATCGCGATAGAAGATGCCGGTCAGCTCGGCGGCTTTCGGGCCAAAAGTAGGACGTCCGCCTTCGAGGAAGAAGACGGCGACGATGCGTCCGTATTGCGTATCGGCATACGAGGCGAACCAGCCGAAGCGGGTGCCGTCGTTGGAGCAGGTCCCGGTTTTGCCCAGCACGGGGAACTCATTGAAGTTGGCGCGCAGGGAACGCGCCGTGCCATAGCGAACCGCGGCCCCCATCCCGTCCTGGATTTCCGGAAGGATCGGCGCGATGTTCAGGGTCCGCTTGATGCGCGGATGGAAGTTCAGCGCTTCTTCCGGCGTGGTGGGATGCTGCAGGTAATAGAGGGTGCCACCGTTGGCGATGGCTGCCACCAGCGCGCCCAGCTGCAGCGGCGTCATGGAAATGCCCTCGCCGAAGGAGCACATGCGGCCCACGCCGCCTTCGCTCTCGGGAATCGCCTGATCGGGATAATAGCCAGGCTGTTCGCCGGCAATTTCGTAGCCCGCCAGCTCGCCCAGTCCGAACTCGGTAGCGTAGTGGCGCACACGCTCAAAGCCGAGCCGCCGGCCGAGGGTCTCAAAGTAAAGATTATTGGAGTGGGCGAGAGCCTCAGTCATGTTGAGGTAGTAGTGGCCGCCCAGGTTCACCGGCGTGTCTTTGGTGACGATCCCTTCTTCCAGAGCCGCCAGTGCCACCGAAAGCTTGATGGTGGAGCAGGGCTCAGCGCCGGTGGAAAGAGCCAGCTTCTGGTTCACCATGGCCAGAATGCGGCCGTTGGAAGGATCGATGGCCACGACCGTGCCGTTCATATCGCCAAGGGCATCGATGGCTGCCTGACGTACCACGGGATCCTCGCCCGCTGTGACGTCGCCGGAAGTCATGTCAGAGGTGGCAAAAGAACTGGCCGTAAACCGCTCGTAATAACGATGGCGCCGGTGCCGGTAATACCGCGTGTGTGTCACGCTGGCCCTGACCAGATGCGCGTGCGTCGTGGACGCGTGCGCCCGAGCGACTGTGTGGTGCGTCGTCGCGCGGCGATGCGTCGCCGTGGTCTCATGCAGGCGGCGATGATGGGTGCGATGCGTGGTGGTAGTGGTGGCCGCCAGGACGGTCGTCGGCGCGAGGAGAGAAACCAGTAACAGAGGGAAAAGAAGGCGCTTCATTCGGGACTCTCTTCGTCAAAAAAGCCAGACCTTCTGCACTATGATCCGCAGAAAACTGTCCAGCGGAGTTCGTCCTGGTCCGTATCTTTCAGCAAGCTTCCCGGAAGGGGACAACTGAACCAATCCGGGCCGTTCTGACGGCCCCTGTTTCGAACCCAAATGCCCGAAAAGCGCCGTTCGACGGTTACAACCCGCGAACGCGCCAGCGGTTGCTTTGATGGAAAACAGGAACGCTGGGTTCACTATAACCGGAAAATATTGCTCGTCCAGTACATTTTCGCACCAAAGGTACTACCCCATTCCGGTTAGAGAGTACCTTTGCGCATGAAGGCGGGAATATCGAGATTTTCGCCTGATTCCTCTTCAAAAGCGGCGTGGGCCATGACCGGGATCTCCTCCTGACCACACGTGTCGGCGACGGCAACTGCCACCGGCTCTTCGTCTTCCTCCGGAGCCTCCTCAATGGCCATCGAGGGCTCTGCTTCGGGCTGGTGGAAGGCCGAAACCAGGTCGCGATTCGAAACCGGGACCAGCACCGACGGCTCCGGCTGAGGGACATGCGCGGCTGGGGCAAGATATTCGCCGTCTTCTTCGTCCTCGCTGGCAAAGCGGGGCGTGGGTGGACGCGACTCGATTCGCGGAGCCGCGGCGGCGCGCAACGAAGCGGACAGCATCTGCTCGCGACGCTCCCCCGATCCCTGGCGGAAGCCGGTGGCGATGACGGTGATCTTGATGTCGTCGCCCATATCTTCGTTCTGTACCGCGCCGAAGATGATGTTGGCGTCTTCGTGGGCCGCGGTCTGGATCAGCGAGGAGGCTTCGTTGACCTCGCTCAGCTTGAGCGAGCTGGAGCCGGTGATGTTGATGAGGATGCCGCGAGCGCCGTCGATGGCTCCGGACTCGAGCAGCGGAGAAGCCATGGCTGCCTGGGCGGCTTCGATGGCGCGATTGGAACCGCTGCGCACGGCGGTGCCCATGACGGCGTAGCCCATGCCCGCCATGGTGGTCTTCACGTCGGCAAAGTCGCGGTTGATGATGCCGGGGATGGTGATGATGTCGGAGATTCCCTGAACGCCCTGGCGCAGCACATCGTCGGCGATGCGGAAGGACTCGAAGAAGCCTGCGTCTTTGGCGACGGCGAGCAGCTTCTCGTTGGGGATGACGATCATGGTGTCGACGCTTTCGAGCAGTTCCTGCATGCCGCGCTCAGCCTGCTGCATGCGGCGCTTGCCTTCGAAGGCGAAGGGCCGCGTGACGACGGCGACGGTGAGGGCGCCCATTTCGCTGGCGAGGGAAGCAATGACCGGAGCCGCGCCGGTGCCGGTGCCGCCGCCGAGGCCGGCGGTGACGAACACCATGTCCGCGCCTTCGAGGGCTTCGATGATCTTCTCGGAATCTTCGAGAGCCGCGCGGCGGCCCACGTCGGGATTCGCGCCCGCGCCGAGGCCGCTGGTGAGCTTGACGCCGAGCTGCAGCTTGACCGGCGCCTGGGAGAGTTGGAGCGCCTGGCGGTCCGTATTGGCGGCGATGAACTCGACGCCTTCCATGCTGGCCTGGATCATGCGGTTGACGGCATTGCCGCCGCCCCCGCCCACGCCGATGACCTTGATCTTCGCGCCCCGGGGGACTTCATCGTGGTACTGAATGCGGATTTCTTCGGGCTGGCTCTTCGGTTTCATCGGCTTTGACTCCTCAGCTAGACGCTTCCTGCCAAAATGGCGCGCAGCTTCGCGCGCAATCCCTGGTTTTCCGCCGCACGGGTCACGCTGGTGCGGTGGGCATAAAGCAACGTTCCAATCAGAACTGAAAACTCGGGCGTGCAGATCTCCGCGGGCATGCGTGAGAGCGGCACGGGCGAGGCGAGACGGGCGGGCACGCGCAGCAGGCTTTCAGCAGTCTCGAGCAGGCCGGGCAGGCGAGCGCCGCCGCCGGTAAGGACGCAGCCCGCGCCGAGGGCTTCGAGCACTCCACCCTGGCGGAGATTGTCGCGGAGCAACTGGAAGAGCTCGCGAGCGCGAGGCTCGAGAATTTCGCTGACGAAGCGCTGCCGGACGACGTGGGGCTCATGGCCGGGCAGGCCGGTGACTTCCACTTCGTTGCTCTGCGGCACGGCCGTCACGATGGCATGGCCGTAATTGCATTTCAGCCACTCGGCTTCGGGCGCCGTGGCGTGGAGGCCCACCGCGAGGTCATTGGTGAAGTGATCGCCGCCGATGGGCACGACCGATGTGTGCGCGACCGAGCCCTCGAAGAAGACGACCAGCTCTGAGGTCGAAGCGCCAATGTCGAGAAGGCAAACGCCCAGCTCGCGCTCGTCGGCGGAGAGCGTGGCTTCGGCGGCGGCCAGAGCTTCGAAGACGGTTTCTGTAATTTCGAGGCCGGCGCGGTTGGCGCAGGTAACGATGCTTTGCTGCGCGCTGGCCGAGCTGGTGGCGATGTGCAGATTGACTTCGAGCCGGCTGCCAACCATGCCTACGGGGTCGTGGATGCCGGGCTGCTCGTCGAGGATGAACTGCTGGGGCAGCAGATGGAGCACTTCGCGATCGGCGGGCAGGGCAATGGAGCGGGCGCGGTCGATGGCGGCGCGGACATCTTCCCGCGAGATCTCGCGCATGCGCGTGCCCAGGCTGATGCCGCCCCGGCTGTTGACACCGCGAATGTGCGGGCCGCCCACGGCGACGACGCATTTCTCAATCGTCGACTGCGCGGAGTCCTCCGCCATGATGGCGGCGCGATCGATGGCCGATGCGGCGGGGGAGAGGTCGGCGATGAGGCCCTTGCGCATGCCGGCCGAGTCCACAACGCCGTGGCCGCGATAGCGAAGGGCGCCTTCATGGATCTCGGCGACGAGAGCGCGAACCTTCGAGCTGCCGGCATCCAGCACGGCGATCGTGTTGTCCGGCTGCTGGCTCAAGCCGTGGCCCTCCGCTTCTTGTGTTTGTCGGACTGCTTGGTCCTCGAGTGCGCGGCGTTGCGGTGGGGCGCGACGTGGTGCACGACCCGGTGCGCCGGCACAGCATGATGTTCGGGCGACGCCTTGTGAACCGGCGCGGCATGGTGCTCCGGTACAGGCTTGTGGGCCGGTGCGGCGGCCTGGCTCGCGGCGGGCGCGGGATTTGCTGCGGGGGGCTGCGCGTCCGGCGTCCCGGCCATCTTGAGCACGACTTCCCGGTCGTAGCGGAGGTCCACAGAGGCCAGGTTCGGATACTGCGCGTGCCACTGGGCGATGTGGGCCTGGTAGTTCCGCCAGCGCGCGAGGAATTCTTCCTGCCCGAAGTAGAGCAGCAGGTCCGTCCCGCCTGAGGGCACCGTGGCCTTCAGGTCTTCCGGATCGGAGAGGTCCACTTCGCTGAGCTGCGAGGAGATGTGTTCGCCGGTCGAATCCAGGTCGGAGATGAACTTCTGGTAGAGGTGCATGCGCAGGCTTCGCTGTGGCAGCGGATCCGTGGGACGAATGCCGTTGACCACCAGGAAGGAATAGTGCTTTGCTGCCAGGTCTTTCGGGCTCATGTCGAGCAGAACGCCGTTGACGTCGGCGAGCTCGATGCGGCCGCCGACATCGACAAAGGCGATCGGGGTGCGCTCGACGATGGAGACGCGCAGCTGGTTGGGCAGGACGCGCATGACAGTGGCGCGCTCCACCCAGGGAATCTGCTCGAGCGCGGCGCGGCGCTTCGCGAGCGGCACGGTGAAGAGGTTGTGTCCCACATCGCCGCCGAAGACCGAGAGAAGGTCGGAGCGGGTGAGCTGGCTGTTGCCCATGGTCTGGATGGCGGCCGGCGAGCCGATGCGGAAGCGCGGGTCGTGATCGAGGAAGCTGCGGATCGCGAGGATCAGGGTGATGACCGCGGCGACGGACGCGACGGCGACTCCGGCAAAGGCCACCCGACCCCAGGGGCTGCGCGCCCACACGGGCAGCAGTCCGCGGCGAACCGGAACGCGGCGACGGGCGCGGAGGAAAGGCTCGCCGGCCTCATCGTCGTCGGGTTCGGGGATGGCGCGAGCGGAGCGCGGACGGCGCGGCTCATCGTCCCGGTTACCACGGGGACGAGACACGTCCGCCGGCGGATCGTCCAGGAGGGTCGCGCTTCCGTTCTGTGCGTTGCTTTTAGGCACGCCTGAGCAAGGTCGTGAGAATCGCCGTTTTGACTATAACGTGCACAGACCTGTGGATTTATGGGCGAATTGGGGCAGGTATCTAGTGAGAGAACAGGGCGACGCTATCCTGGCAGCGTGGTCATTGAAATTCTTCAGGAGGCGGCCCGTTTGCGCGCCGGTCATCGACGGGTCCTCAGTCCAGCTTCGTCGTCGGTTTCCCCCGGCGCCGGGTCCACAAAGGTGCGCCCCACGTGCCGATGGCGAGCAGCGCGCCAAACAAAATCACCGCGTCCACGCTCTCCCGCCCCTGGCGTGTCCAGTAGGCCTGGGGATCGAGGTTCAGCCACAGCGCAAACTCGTCCAGTGTCAGGGCCGCGCCGATGCCATAGCCGATGGCAATCAGTCGGCTGGCGAAGATCGACGCCGGCGTCCCCTTCGTGCCGATCTCGGCCATATCGGAGTAGCCGACGAGCAGGAGCAGGAGAATTCCCCAGACCAGGTGGTGGATGTGCCGCCCGCCCACCATCACCCATCCGAAGGGGCCGATGTGATGCGTGATGGAGTAGACCAGCAGCCGGACGCCCAGGAAGGTGATGAAGAAGCTCACCGAAGCCAGAAAGAGACGCCGGTGCGGCCGGTCGGGGATGCGCTCGTGCAGGATGCGCCCGGCGCGGGTCCAGTGCAGCAGGAAAAGGATGACCACCGCGCAGACGGTGACAAAGCCCAGAAGAATCAATGTTCCGGTCCAGTGCATAAACCTGCTTTCTCCCGCCGGTGCATAGGATGCGGTTCGCTCCCGAGTTCGGCCCCTATAATCAGACTGGGGCCTTGTTCCCTCAACCCCTGGGACCGCACCATTGAGCGACGAAATTATTATCCGCGGCGCGCGGACGCACAACCTGAAAAATATTGACTGCACGATCCCGCACGGCCAGCTGACCGTTGTGTCGGGCGTTTCGGGATCGGGAAAGTCGTCGCTTGCCTTCGACACGATCTATGCCGAGGGGCAGCGGCGGTACGTGGAATCGTTGTCGGCTTACGCCCGGCAGTTTCTGGAGCGGATTGAGAAGCCGGACGTGGAGCTGATCGACGGGCTGGCGCCTGCGATTGCCATTCGGCAGAAGAACTCGACGCGAAATCCACGGTCTACCGTTGCGACGGCGACGGAAATCTACGACTACATGCGGCTGCTGTGGGCGCGCTGCGGCGTCGTCCACTGCACCGTGTGCGGCGGGATCGTCCGGCGCGACACGGTGGACGAGATCGCCACTGCTGTACTGGGGCTGGGCGAGGGAACCCGGCTGCATGCACTCTTTCCGGTGCAGACGCTGGCGACCGCCCCGGTCCAACCTGCTGAGGGCGAGGCATCGGACGCAAAGAAGCCGGCGCGCCGGACAAAAAAAGCCGCCAGGGCGGCTGCGCCGGAGACGAGCGGCGGTTTGTCGGACGCGCTGCGCGAACGGCTCGCCGATCTGCGCAAGCGGGGGTTCAATCGGCTCTATCAAAACGGCAACATCTACGAGTTCTCTACGCCCGAGTCGCTGCTGGAGATTGACTTTCGTCTGCCGGTCTTCGTGCTGGTCGATCGCATCGCCGTCTCGGCGGAGAACCGCGCGCGCATTGTGGATGCGGCGGAGATCGGATACCGCGAGTCGGGGGAGATCCTCTACGAGGTGGTGGCCGCACGGGCGGACGCGGCTTCGCCGCAGCTCCAGGCCGCCGCTGAACCCAGCCGGCTGCGCTTTTCTGGCGCCTTCGAGTGCAAGACCTGCCACCGGCAGTATCGCGAGCCGGAGCCGAGCCTGTTCTCGTTCAACAATCCTTACGGTGCGTGCCCGCGCTGCCAGGGATTCGGCAACACGATCGACTTCGATCTCGACCTGATCATTCCGGACAAGGGTAAGACGCTGGACGAGGGCGCGATCGATCCGTGGAACCGGCCGAAGTATCGGTCGTATCTGACCGAGCTGCGCCGGGCGGCGCGGGCGAACGGAATTCCGCTGGATGTTCCGTGGTGGGACCTGACGCCGGAACAGCAAAGCTTCGTCCTCGACGGCAAAGGGTCGTTCCTCGGTGTGCACGGCTTCTTCGCGTTTCTCGAGCGCAAGAAGTACAAGCTGCACGTTCGCGTGATGCTGAGCAAATACCGCGGCTATGCGCTGTGCCCGGAGTGCAAGGGGCAGCGGCTGCGCGCTGAAGCCCGTGCTGTGCGTATCGGCGAAGATCAGGAGGGTGGCGGCGGGCGCAATATTTGCGAGGCGGCCTCGCTCACCATTGGGGCAGCGCATCGCTTTTTTGAAAGTCTGAAGTTGACGCCGATGCAGGAGGAGATCGCCGGCAGCATCCTCGAAGAGATTCGGCAACGGCTGACTTTTCTTGACGCGGTTGGGCTGGACTACCTGACGCTCGACCGGCTGGCTTCGACGCTCTCCGGCGGGGAATCGCAGCGCATTCAGCTGGCGACCTCGCTTGGGTCGCGGCTGGTGGGCGCGCTGTATGTGCTGGACGAGCCTTCGATTGGGCTGCATCCGCGGGACACGGCGCGGCTGATCCGCATCCTCGACGAGCTGCGCGACCTGGGCAACACGATTCTGGTTGTTGAGCACGATCCTGACGTGCTGCGGTCGGCTGACTATTTGCTCGACCTCGGACCGGGCGCAGGGGAGTTCGGCGGGAAGGTGCTGGCTGCGGGGACGGTTGAGGAAGTCTCAGCGAATCCGGCTTCGATCACCGGGAAGTATCTGAGCGGGCAGCTGACGATTCCGGTGCCGGCGCGCCGCCATCGGCCCGGGCCTGCGAAGGAGTGGCTGCGGGTGAAGGGCGCGCGGGCGCACAACCTGAAGGGCATCGACGTGGATATCCCGCTGAACCTGCTGGTGGCGATCACCGGCGTTTCGGGGTCGGGTAAAAGCACGTTCGTGCACGACGTTCTCTACCGAGCCGTCGCTCATCGTCTGGGGAGGACCGAGGGCGGCGATCCAACCGGCGTCTACAAGGACATCAAGGGCGTGGAGCGGATCAACGACATCATCCTCGTCGATCAGACTCCCATTGGGCGGACGCCGCGGTCGAACCCTGTCACCTACATCAAGGCCTTCGACGCGATCCGCGAATTGTTTACCGCGCAGCCGGAGGCGCAGCGCCGCGGGTACGCCGCGGGCCACTTCTCCTTTAACGTGCCTGGCGGGCGATGCGACGTTTGTGAAGGCGACGGCACCGTGACCGTGGAGATGCAGTTCCTGGCAGACGTGGAACTGCCGTGCGAGGAATGCGGCGGCACACGGTATAAGGCCAGCACGCTGGAGATCCACTACAAAAACAAGTCCATCTACGACGTTCTGCAGATGACCGTGCGCGAAGCACTGCGCTTCTTTGTCGGTCACCCGAAGATCGTGGACAAGCTCGCGGTGCTCGAAGAGATTGGGCTCGGCTATGTGCGCCTGGGCCAGTCGGCGACGACGCTCTCGGGAGGCGAGGCGCAGCGCGTGAAGCTCGCGGCTCACCTGGCGACGACCCGTTCGTCCGAAAGAGGGTCGAACGGAAAACAAGGCGGCAGCCGGATCCTTTACATCCTCGACGAGCCGACCACCGGGCTGCACTTCGACGATGTGGGCAAGCTGCTGGTGGCTTTCCGCAAGCTGATCGACAGTGGGGGAACGCTGGTGGTGATCGAGCACAATCTCGACGTGATCAAGTCCGCGGACTGGGTCATCGATCTGGGGCCGGAAGGCGGCTCAGCCGGCGGGCAGGTGGTGGCGACCGGTACCCCTGAGGAAATTGCCTCGAGCGAGCTGTCGCACACCGGCCAGTGGCTCGCGCGGGTTCTCGCCGGGCATGGCGCGGCGACAGTCGAGAAGGAGACGGAAGTATTTCAGTGATGGGCCTGATCACATTGAGTCGCTGGATCGTGGGTCGGGGCCGTATCGGCGCCCTGGGAATCCTGCTGTGCCTGACCGCCGCACCCGGAGCCCTGCGCGCGCAGCAGGCCCCTCTGCCGCCCGGCACCACCAGTCCCGACCAGGCAGCTGCAAATCCGCTCGCCGACGCTGAGAATGCCATCGAGGCGAAGAACTACGCCCTGGCCGCCGATCGCTTGGACGTCTATCTTTCCGTCCATCCCGGCGACGCACGAGCGCTCTTCGATCGCGGCTACATTGAGGATGCGCAGGGGCATCCGGATGCGGCGGAAGACTGGTACCGGAAGGCCGTCACCGCCGATCCGAAGCAGTTCGAGGCGCATCTCGCGCTGGGGCTGATCCTTGCAGGGAAGGGCGATCCTGCGGCAAAGGAGCAGCTGCAGGCCGCCACGCAGCTTGAGCCGAACCCGCCGAATCCGGAGGCCAAAGCCCAGGCGTATCGCGCGCTCGCGCATCTGCTGCTTCGCTCGGATCCGGAGGCCGCCCGCGACGCGCTGGTGGCGGCGCTGAAGCTGAGTCCGGAAACGCCGGACGACGCCGTGCTCACGGCGCAGATCGCCGAAGCGGCCGGCAATGACGCGCTTGCGGAAGAGGCCTGGCGTCGCGTTCTGCAGGCGCAGCCCGGCTCAGCGGAAGCGGCCGCCGGCCTGGCGCACGCCCTGATTGCTCAGAAGCGCTATGCGGACGCGCAGCCGGTGGTCGAAACCGCCCTGCAGCACGACCCAGGGAATCCGTCGCTGAACGCTCAGCTGGCGGCGATTCTGAACGCGCAGGGCAAGCAGGCCGAAGCCCTGACCGTGCTGCAGAAGCTGCAGGCCCTGGAGCCGAAGAATCGCGCCGTCCTCCAGATGGTGGCCGACGCGGAAGCCCAGGCCGGTAACCTCGACAAAGCCAGCGCAGATTACGCCGCACTGCTGGCCGCATCGCCCGATGACCCGGACCTCCTCGACTCCCAGGGACAGGTGCTGATCCGCCAGAAGCAGTATGCGGCCGCCATCGCGGACTTTCAGAAAGCGGCCGCAGTTCGGCCCGGCGACGTCGACGCCTGGTCGGGAATCGCCTTCGCTTCTTCTGAGCTCCACCAGTACCAGCAGGAGCTCGACGCCCTTTCGACCCGATCAAAATACGCTCCCGACAACCCAAGCACCTTGTTTCTGTGGGCCACGGCGTACGATAATCTGCATCAAACGAAGGCAGCGGCAGAGTACTACCATCGCTTCCTTGCCGCCGCCCAGGGAAAATTCCCGGATCAGGAGTGGCAGGCAAAGCACCGGCTTGTCACCCTTCATCAGTGAGCGGTGCTCCCAACCGCTGTTCACGCACGTCCGTGATGGTTGATGGAAGGGCTCAGAGTTCTGGACCGCCGGTCCTCAGCGAGCGGCGGCCGTAGATGAGCCAGTTGGCGTAATCGCGGAGTATGCGTGAACGATCAGGAACGCAGCTTCCCAGGGGTGCGCCATGCGGTTTGTCGCCGTCCTCGCTGCTGTTCTTCTTTCCGCCCCCGTCGTGTGGGCGCACGGTCTTGATGATCGTCCACCGGATGCGCGACAGCTCGCAGATCTGGAAGCCAAAGCCGCGATCGCTTCTCCCAACGAACAGCCCTATCTCTACGCCGAGCTGGTGCACTCGATGACCGAGCTGGCTACCGAGCAGTTTCAGGCCGGCAACGATCAGCAGGCCTCCGCGTCGATCCGCGCCGCTCAGGGCTACGCCGGCAAGATCCATATGAATCTCCTGCGCGACGCCAAAAGGCTGAAGAATGCCGAGATCCTTATCCGCCACACCGCCTTTCGTCTGCGCGAGCTGATGACCGGCGCTTCGCTGAACGACCGGCCCGTGCTGGAAGCCACCATTCAGCAGCTGAATCAGGTGCAGCAGGAGATGATGAACCAGATCTTCCGCCGCTAGACCTGCCGGGAAAAACCCGCGCCCTCAGTCCCGGCGCGCAAAGTCGGAAAACCGGCGCACCGCAAACGCTGCAAATCAGCCGGTTTTCCCTGCGCGATCCACACCCTTTCAACAGCTCCATGAGCCCTCGCGGGCAGCATTCATCGGGCGATAACAGTTCGCGGTGCAAGCGTGCGGCAAAGTGTTCCTCCATGTTCGCCTGCTTTTCTCCATTTACACGATGGGTCGGTGTTCGTACTCTGACGTGGCGTTTCGAAAGGAACGTTACTTTTCGCCTTTTGCTGACAACTGAATCGGAGCAGTAGCGCAAGCGCCTCACGCGCAGTTCCACAGCCCGTTTTCTTCCGGGGAACACGCCGGAAACCGCGGGCCGGGAGCATGAGCGGGGCCGGACCTGTTGCTCCACCGCATCCCGCATCCCGGCGGGTGCGCGGCATGGTCGCGCCGTTTTGGCGCGTGTGCGCCGCGGTCCGGCCGAGATGCAGGGGCGCGGGGCAACCGAACCCCTGGCCGGGCGCAAACGCTGGTCGTGTGCGCCGCCGCAGCCCTCCCGCGCTCTCGCGGGCTTCATCAGGGAGAATCAATGAGACCCAAGAAGACCATCCTTTGCGTGGACGACAATGAGCAGGCTCTCTCCGTTCGCAAGTTCCTCCTGGAAACCCGCGGCTATCGCGTTCTGGTCGCCCCCAACGCCGCTGAAGCTCTGGAGACGTTTCGCAAAGGAGGCATCGACCTGGTCCTCGGCGATCTGGTCATGCCGCAGATGGACGGCAACGAGATGGTTCGGCGGATGAAGGACATCGCGCCGGAAGTGCCGATGATCCTCATCAGCGGCAGCGTGAAAGCCTTTGACCGCGCGAACCGCGCCGATGCCTTTCTGCCCAAGGGCGCCGCTACGCCGGTCGAGATGCTGGAGCGCATCCGCGTGATGATCGCCCGCAAGCGCGGTCCCCGCAAGGCCACGCGCCCGCCCTTCGCGCCCCAGGACCACTCTGAATTCCGCGCCGTTCCGGTGGCCGCGCCGGAGGCGGCCGAGTTCGAGCCGATTCCCGTCGCATCGTAAACGGCCCGTTCCCCCGGGCCTCGGCCCCCTCCCATTTACAATCGCTAAGTGGATTCGATGATTCGCGCCGAGAACCTCGGCAAAGTCTACCGTTCCGGCAGGCTCGAAGTTCCGGCGCTGCGCGATGCGTCCTTTGAGGTCGCTGCCGGTGAATTCGTCAGCATTGTCGGCCCTTCCGGCAGCGGCAAGTCAACCCTCTTCTACCTCCTCGGCGGGCTCACCCGCGCCACCTCCGGCCGCGTCTTCATTGGAGGCGTGGACTTCTCCACGCTCAGCGATGCCGAGCGCACAAAGATGCGGCGCGCCCGCATCGGTTTCATCTTTCAGAAATTCAACCTGCTTCCCACCCTTACCGCGCGCGGCAACATCGAGATCGGGTGGGAGATCGCCGGCCGCGGCGGCGCGCTGGACCGCGACTATTTTGCAAAAATCACCCAGATGCTCAACATCGCCGGCCGCCTCGACCACCGCCCCTCCGAGCTTTCCGGCGGCGAGCAGCAGCGGGTTGCCATCGCCCGCGCGCTGATCCCCAGGCCGTCGATCGTGCTCGCCGACGAGCCCACCGGCAACCTCGACACCGAGAACTCCGATGCCGTGCTGGAGATGCTGCGCCGCTCCAATCAGGAGTTTCAGCAGACCGTGCTCATGATCACCCACAATCCCGAAGCGGCGGCCATCGGCGACCGCATCATACACATGCGCGACGGAAAGATTCGCGGCATCGAGACCGGCCAGAAGCACGTCGGCGATCATACCTGGTGAGCTGAACCGTTTTAGCTAAGTCGCACCATCGCTTCGGCTTGACCCTCGCCCGCATGATTTTCCGGATCCCCCCGGAATTCGGTTGCTGGCGCGTGCAGAGGGGTTAGAATTAACCAGGGCCCGTACGGCCTTTTCCCCAAAAAATGGGTACTTCACTCAATCCGCAAATCGAAAACGCCGAGGGCGCGAAGACCTCCGTCAACGGCAGCAACGGCGCCGCCAGCGCCATTCAGGACCTGCTGACGGAGAAGTCAAACGAAGCGACGCGAGGCCTCGACACTCGCTCGGCTCTTGAGATCGCCCGCATCATCAACCAGGAAGATCAGAAAGTCGCTTCCGCTGTCAGAAAAGCGCTCCCCGAGATCGCCCAGGTCATCGACATGGTGGCCCATGCGCTGCGCGAAGGCGGACGCCTTATCTACGTCGGCGCGGGCTCCAGCGGGCGCCTGGCCGCGCTCGACGCCTGCGAGATTCCCGCTTACTTCTCCACCAGCCCGCAGACGGTGCAGTACATCATGGCCGGGGGCCCCAAGGCTCTGGCTTCGCCGGTCGAGGTCAACGAGGACTCCGAAGAGCTGGGCAAGCGCGACATCGCCCGCCGCCGTCCCAGCCGCAAAGACGTCGTCATCGGCCTTTCCGCCAGCGGCCGCACGCCCTATGTCGTCTCCGCCGTCGCCTATGCCCGCACTCTGGGCGCGAAGACCGCCTGTATCACCTGCAATTCCAACACGCCGCTGGCCGCCGCCGCTGACACCGCGGTGGTCGCGGAGGTCGGTCCCGAAGTCGTTTCCGGCTCCACTCGCCTGAAAGCCGCAACCGCCCAGAAGATGATCACCAACATGATCACCACCGGGGCGATGACGCGGCTGGGCTATGTGTACGAGAACCTCATGGTGAACGTCCACATGCACAACTCCAAGCTCATCGAGCGGGGCATCGGCATTCTTATGCGGGCCTGCGGCGTCGGCCGGGAAAAGGCGGTCGATGTCATCAAGTCCGCGGGACGCAGCGTGCCCGTCGCTCTGGTGATGCTCAAGGCCGGCGTGGACAAGCCGGAGGCGGTCCGCCGCCTTGCCCGGGCCGAAGGCAATGTCCGCCGCGCCATCGAAGACTCCGTCATGGATGTGTAGCGAGCGCCTCCCAGGCGCCTGGCGCTTGTCGATCCGTTTTTGGTAAAGCCGAGTCGTCCCATTGTGATCTCCATCACATTCGCGTCTGCGAAGGCCCGGCATAATAACCGGACAACTGAAGGGCAAGTGGGGCTGACACTCTTCCGGGGTGCAGCCCACTGGCCGTTTCATCCCCCTCCGCCTCACCGCAAACCAACCTGATTTGCCTCAGCCCGCATCCATGTATGCAGAGCCTGTGTTCGTTCGCTCAACTACCCGTGTCCCGCAGCATCCAACAAATCCTTATGACCGCCTTGATCCGGATGGAGCGGTCCCCCGGCTTGTCACCCGACGAGGTTGAGTGCGTGCGCAAGCTCGTTCTGCGCCTGATGACCGACGTCACCCTCGCCAAATCGGACCGCCCCGTGGCGGCCTGACCGGCTCCCCAGTTCCCAGTTCCCAGCCTTTAGTCCCCAGTCCCCAGTCCCCAGTCCCCGGTCCCCAGTCCCCAGTCCCCGGTCCCTGGTTTCCGATCCCCGGTTTCCGGTTTCTAGCCCCCAGTGGAAGCTGGGAGGCCGCCGATTGCGGCGAAAAAATCTCTTTCTTAAACTTGTTATGTGTGACAAACAAAGCACTTCGACGGGCAATAATATACTTGCCGAATCAAGAGAAGAGGGAGATGATGATGGGGACGGATCGCATCCCGATGGGGGTGCGCGGTGAGGGTGCGCCAGCTTGCAAACCTCGCCTTCGGCTATGGGGGTCATGGATCGATCATGGCGTTCGCGTTTTTTGATGGGAGCGGAAAACAGGACGATCATCCGGTTGTTACAGTGTCCGGTTACCTCGCGGACGACACTGTTTGCGACGTTCTGGAGAAAGAGTGGCTAAACGTCACCGAGGGGCGCTCGTTTCATTACACGGATTTCGGTACGAAAGCCTGCCAACTGGGCTCTGTCGACTGGACCGACGAAAAGCGATCCGGCTTCCTTTGCAGGCTGGCACGTATTGTGAATCGGGACGGCACCACGCTCATCAGCCAGTCGGTCGACGTTAAGAGCTTTAATTCATTTTCCGCATCCAGCCCCTTTGCCGACATCACGGGACCAGCCTACTCGTGTGCTGCATCAATGTGCGTGTATGCGGCTGAGGATTTGCTGCGGAGAGCTAATAAGACGATGGAGAAGACGGCCATCACTTTTGAGAAGGGTGAGCGCGAACATGAGCTGGCGCAAACATTAAGAGATCTGGAGAGCCGCTTTCCTAAGCAGAGAAATCTTCGCTCCCATCACTTTTTGCCTAAGCAAACTACTCTTCTCCAGCCTGCTGATCTGATCGCAGGAGTAGCACAAGGGCTGCTCATGCGAGTAATCAAGGACGGAAAATCAATCAGCGACACCCAGGCATTTAGGCCGCTGTCCCGATTCTGGAAATACTTTTCCGGAAACGGCTTGGAGGATTTGCTTTTTCTGAGACAGCGTGTCTTCTTTCAAGCTGTCGTCAACAGGACCACCCTGGAATTCTTGGATGGAATTACGGAAGGGGCATCAATCAAGCGTCCATCCATGCTCGCAAACAGAAGAAAGCAACGCCTAAACCAAGACAGAAGGACTCCGAAACTTTCCCATGAAGAGAAACAGCAAAGAATTCGAGAACTTCAATTGCGCAATGGCTACGATCCTGAGCGCCGATCCAAAGGCAATCAGGGAACAGATGAAGGAAGAAATGCAGGCGAAATCAGCAGAGCGGAAGGCGAAGGGTGAACGCAAGCGCGGCAGAAAGAAGGCCGCTAAGAAGCGGCCTTCGGCTTCCGGCCCCGCTTCAGGCGGAGGGGATTAGTGTGTGGCCGTTTCTCCCGCCTTGCCGGTGAGTTCGGCATAGGTGAGTCGCTTGTCGGCAACCTGCATCAGCAGCGCGGCGAAGCGGTCAGCATCGTTCAGTGGATTGTCTTTGGTAGCGCGGTTATTGAAACGGAATACCTGCTCGTCAACATAGCGATCAAGATGAAACGGCTCGACAGCAACGTAGGTTCCCTTCAGGGTGCGCTTCAGCAGCGACCAGAAGTTCTCTATGCCCTGAGTGTGAACGTTGCCGCGCACATATTCGTCAACGTGATTCACGGTGTCGTGGATGTACTGACGAGTGGCAAGGTCGTAGTAGGCGGTGGCCGCATCGGTGTAGACAGTCGATCCGGTTTCGACTTCCCGCAGGATGGCATCCTGCAAAGTCTCGCGCTTTACGTTCTTCACCACCTGAGCGCGCACCTGGCGCTTCTCCCGATCCAGCATCCCGAAGACCACGGTTTTGCCGGGATAGGTGAGAACCTTGGTATCCAGCATCTCGCTCCGCTTCCGCGCAATCGCGGTGCGGCGGCTCTTGTGCATGTTCTTCGGGTTGCCACCGACGAAAGTCTCATCCACTTCCACCGGGCCTCCCTCAGAGCCGCCGATCTTCAGCAGGGAGCCGTTCCGCATCGCAGTCCGAATCCGATGCAGCATGAACCAGGCGGTCTTCTGAGTGACGCCAAGGGAGCGGTGCAATTCGTAGGAGCTGATCCCGTTCTTTGCGTTGCAAACCATCCACACTGCCGGAAGCCATTTCTCCAGGGGGAGAGGCGAATCCTCAAAGATGGTCCCGACTTTCGCGGTGAACTGGCGCTTCGCATGGGCGCTCTTGCACTGCCACTTCCGCTGGGTCTTCAGGAAAGTGACATCCTTCCGGCCACAGGTCGGACAGACGACGCCAGAGGGCCAGCGGTGCGCGGCCATGTACTCCAGGCAGTTGTCTGGATTGGCGAAGTAAACGATGGCTTCCTGAAGGGTCTTTGGGTCTTTCATGTATCAAAGCATAGGCGTCTTTGTATGATTTGTCAAGTATATTATTGCCCTTCGACGGGGCCCCTCCTGCTATGTGTGACAAACATTGGGGTTGCGGGTAGGTGATACAAAATACAGGGGATAGGGGATAGGGTACGGGGTGCAGGGTACGGGCCTGGTGCTCGGTTTGTCTGAAGTCCTGAATCGGTCTGTCACGAAAGGCTCCTCCAAAGAGAAAAGCCGCCCTCGAAAGGCGGCTTTTTTCTTTTTTTAACCTATAAGTTCAGAATACCAAGTTTGACCGGATTTCCTGCCACATTTTGGACCTGTGACGGTTACGAATACTCACTTGATTCGAAACGGATTGCGGGAAAAACGGTACTTTGGTGAGGAGTCCTGGGGGTTGACAGACTTTCCACAGGTTGCAGGTTGCAGGTTGCAGGTTACAGGTTGCAGGGTACAGGGGCTGGGTACAGGGGCTGGGTACGGGGTGCTGGGTGCGGGGTGCAGGTTACGGGTTACAGGTTTCAGGTTACGGGGTGCAGGGTGTGGGGTGCCGGGTACGGGGTACAGGGTACGGCAGAGACGCTGTCGGCGATCGGTGAGCCACTATACTCAGGCCAGGAACTACGGGAAGAGGGGAAAGCGGTGCTGGGCGCTTTGCGTTTCTTGTGGAATGCGACCACCGGCCATCGTCTCCGGCCGTGGCGGAGCGAGTATCTGAAGTGGCGGATTGAAACCTACTCGGGGATGAAGGCCGAGGAGTTGCGGGCGCGGGACGTCATCGGGTTCGCGTGGCGGGAGAAGGGAAATCTGCTGCTCTTTCTGCGCTGGACCAACAGGATGGACGCGTGGAAGCACGCGGGGGCGAACCGCGGGCCGGACCCAGGCGAGTGATGGGCGGACGAGAAATGGGCGACAGGCGGAGCACGAGGCGGGACTTCCTGAAGCAGTCGGCGATGGCGGCCGGCGGCGCAGCGCTCGTGGGTTCGCTGGGATGCGCCGGCGGCAAGCAGGCGGGGCCGAAGAGCAAGGCAGGCGCTCGCGGGCAGGCGCCCACGCTGACCGATGTGAACGGACCTCGATCGCTGCGAGCAGCGGCGGCCGCGCATGGACTGCTGGTGGGCTGCGCGGTGAGTCCGGCGAAGCTGGATGGAGAGCCGGATTACGCGAAGACAGTCGCGGAGCAGGCGAACATCCTGGTTGCGGAAAACGCAATGAAGTGGGCGGCGCTGCGGCCCTCGCCCGAGCAGTTTGATTTTCGCGGCGCAGACGACATCATGGTCTTTGCGCTGACCCACGATCAGCGCGTGCGCGGACACAATCTGTGCTGGCACGAGGCGCTGCCGGCCTGGTTCGCGGCGACGGTGAATCGCGAGAACGCCGCGCACTACCTGACGCAGCACATTACGACCGTCGCGGGACGATATGCGGGGAAGATCCACTCGTGGGACGTAGTGAACGAGGCGGTGGATGTAAAGAGCGGGCGTCCTGACGGGCTGCGAACCTCGCCGTGGCTGGAGCTGATTGGGCCGGGGTATATCGAGCTGGCGTTTCGCACGGCGCGGGCAGCGGACGGGCATGCGTTGCTGACGTACAACGATTACGGGATCGAGCTGGATACGCCGGAGCAGATCGACAAGCGCGGGCAGGTGCTGATGCTGGTGCGGCGGCTGCGGGCGCGCGGCGTGCCGATTGACGCGGTGGGCGTGCAGAGCCACCTGACGGCGGGCGATCCGCTGCCCGGCGCGGGACTGCAGCGCTTTGTGCGGGAGCTGGGATCGATGGGATTGCAGGTCTTCGTCACCGAGATGGACGTGAACGACAGGAATCTGCCGGAGAACGTTGAGCAGCGCGATCTGGCGGTGGCGGGCGTCTATCGCAACTATCTCGAGATGATGCTGGCTGAGCCGAACGTGAACGTGGCGCTCACGTGGGGCATCACGGACCGCTACACGTGGTTGAGCGGCCCGAAACACGGGCGGGCGGATGGGCGTCCGGAGCGGCCGCTGCCGTTCGACTACGACTACCAGCCGACGCCGGCGTTCTTTGCGGAGCGGGCGGCGATCGAGGCGCGCAGACCGGCGACGCTGCCGTCGTCGGATCCGTATGCGCCGTTCCGGCCTGGGGCGGCGCCGCAGTTGATGGAGCCGTAGGCCAGCGTCTCTCGTGGGGCTCTGCCCGTCTGTTGTAATGACACTATGTCGAGAAGCTGGCTGGCTGCGGGTGGGATTGTGCTGATGGCGGCGCTGACTGCGCCGGGTTACGCGCAGCAGCCGTTTCCGGGGGAGCCGCCGCCGTCGCAGTCAAAGCCGCAGGCGGAGCCATTTCCCGGGGAGCCCGCGCAGCAGCAGCCGCCGCAGGCCGCGCCACAACCGGCGATGCTGCCGCCGGTCGATCCCAGGGATCCAAACCTGTATTTGCCGACGTTTCGCGTGAGCACCAGCGTGGTGATTGTGCCGACGCTGGTGGAGAAAGATGACGGCGAGGTTCTGTACGGGCTGAAGGCGAAGGACTTTGAGGTTCTGGACAACGGCGTTCCTCAGAAGGTCCAGGTGGACGATGATCTGGACACGCAGCCGGTGTCGCTGGTGGTGTGTGTGGAGCGCGGGCGGGATGCGCCGCTGGAGTTCAAAACGATCAGCCACCTGGGGCCGCTGCTGCAACTGTTCACCGGAGACGGACATGGGCAGGCGGCGCTGGTGGCGTTCGATTCCGATCCGACGTGGGTGGAGCCGTTCACCGAGAATCTGGACGCGATCACGAACGACCTCCAGAACATGCCGGCGGGCAATGGCGAAGCGGCGATTGTGGATGCCGTTGGCTACTCGGTGAATCTGCTGGAGCAGCAGCCGCCGGATCACAGAAGGGTGCTGCTGCTCGTCAGCGAGTCGCGGGATCACGGCAGCCGGCACTTCAATATTCCCGAGCTGGTGGAACGGATTGGGACAAGTAACACCCTGGTGCTGAGCCTGGTCTTCTCGCCGTCGAAGGCGGAGATCATCGACTGGGGCAAGGCGAATCCCAGCGGCGGCGATCTGCTGGCGCCGCTGATGATGACGATGAATGCCATGCGGCGCAATACACCGAAGACGCTGGCGGCGCTGAGCGGGGGCGAATACGATCCATTCACGAAAGAGAAGGGCTTTGAGAACCGGGTGGCGGAGGTGGCGAGCCATGCCCGGAACCGGTACATCCTGAGCTTTCATCCCACGGATCTGACGCCGGGTCTGCACACGCTGGAAGTGAAGCTGACGCAGAATTACGGAGCGCGCGTGGTGGCGCGGAACAGCTACTGGGCGATCCGGCGCGACGCGGCGGGGCAGCCGCAGTAGCGAAGCGGCGGGCTGCTGCATCCAACAGAAAGCTTCCGGGAAATTTTGAAAACGAGAGGGTTGCCAATGGGCGAGCATGTGAAGCTGCGGGCTGCGGATGGCTTTGAACTGGATGCGTATGTGGCGCGGCCGGCGGGGACACCGGTTGCCGGCCTGGTGGTCGTGCAGGAGGCGTTCGGCGTGAACCGCCATATTCGCGAAGTGACGGACGAATGGGCGAGGGACGGATTTCTGGCCGTGGCGCCGGCGCTGTTCGATCGGGTGGAGCGCGGGGTGGAGCTCGGCTACGGCGAAGAGGATCTGAAGAAGGGCATGGCGATGATCCAGAAGGGAACGCCGGACGAGCGGGTGATGGATGTGGCGGCGGCGATGGATTACGCGCGCCAGGAGACGGGGAAGAAAGTGGGCGTGATCGGTTATTGCCTGGGTGGATCGATGGCATGGCTGGCGGCGACGCGGCTGAATCCTGACGCGGCGGTGGGGTATTACGGAAGCCAGATCCCGAAGTACGGCGGTGAAGAACTGCACGCGCCGGTGATGCTGCACTTTGGCGCGGAGGACACGCACATTCCGAAGAGCGAGATTGACGCGAAGGTGGCGGCGGCGCATCCCGAGGTGCCGATTTACTGGTACGCGGGCGCGGGGCACGGTTTTAACACGACGGACCGGGCGAGCTACAACCCGGCGGCGGCGAAGCTGGCACGGGAGCGGTCTTTGGAGTTTTTCAGGGAGAAGCTCTAAGGAGGCCACAGGCCACGGGGCACAGGCCACAATGGCGGGAGTATCGGCACAATCCGGGAACGGACGAGGCCCTGAGGCGGAGGGCGGGTACTCGCACGCGTGGCGGGCGCTGCGGCACCGAAATTTCCGGCTGTTCTTCGGCGGGCAAACCATTTCCCTGGTCGGCACATGGATGACACGGATCGCCACGGCCTGGCTTGTTTATCGGCTGACGCATTCGGCTCTGCTGCTGGGGACGGTGGGCTTCGTGGGGCAGATTCCCACGTTTCTGCTGACGCCGTTTGCCGGGGTGGTGGTGGACCGGTCGAATCGGCGGCAGGTGCTGATCTGGACACAGACGCTGGCCATGGTGCAGTCGCTGGCGCTGGCATGGCTGACGCTGAGCCATCGGATCACGATTGCGGAAGTGCTGGTGCTGAGCGCATTCCAGGGGCTGATCAACGCCTTCGATATGCCGGGACGGCAGGCGTTCATGGTGCAGATGGTCGAGGACCGGAACGACCTGTCGAATGCGATCGCGATCAACTCGTCGATGGTGAACGTGGCGCGGCTGGTGGGGCCGTCGCTGGCCGGGCTGGTGATCGCGGCCAGCAGCGAGGGCTGGTGTTTCCTGATCGACGGCGTCAGCTACATCGCTGTGATTATTTCGCTGGTGATGATGCGGGTGCATGTGGCGGCGGTGCGGCGTGCGGCGGCGGGGATGTTCCAGCAGCTGCACGAGGGGTGGTCGTATGTGTCGACGTTTACGCCGGTGCGGACGATTCTGATCCTGTTTGGCCTGGTGAGCCTGATGGGGATGCCCTACATGGTGCTGATGCCCATCTTCGCGGCGAAGGTGCTGCACGGCGGTGCGCATACGCTGGGCTTCCTGATGGGCGCGGCGGGAGCGGGGGCGCTGATTTCGGCGTTCTCGCTGGTGCTCCGCCGGAGTGTGCGGGGACTGACGCGGATGATTCCGATTTCCGCGGCCGTGTTTGGCGCGGGGCTGGTGGCTTTTGGATTTTCGCGGTGGCTGCCGCTGTCGCTGGTGCTGATGCTGTTTACCGGGTTCGGCATGCTGCAGGGGATGACGGCGAGCAACACGATCATCCAGACCCTGGTACCGGAAGACAAGCGCGGTCGGGTGATGAGCTACTACACGGCGGCGTTTGTGGGGATGGCGCCGTGGGGGAGCCTGCTGGCGGGGTCGATGGCGCACTGGATTGGGGCGCCGCGGACGGTGATGTTCACCGGATCGTGCTGCATCGCGGGCGGGATCTGGTTCTGGACGCGGCTGCCGGCGATCCGGCGGGAGATGCGTCCGATTTACGAGCAGATGGGCATCATTACGCCGATCCCGCAGCCGCAGCAGGAGCAGGCGGCCAACTGACACCAGCTGAGAAGCGGACAGCTGAGAACCGGGAAGCTGAGAACCGGGAAGCTAAAAACCGGGAAGCTAAAAACCGGGAAGCTAAAGAGAACCGGGAAGCTGGGGGGCTGCCAGTCGAACTGTAGCCAGCCGGTTGTGCTATGGGCAATGGGGCGGCAAAGAAAAGCCCCGGTCGCGGATTGTGTGCGCCCGGGGGCTTAGGGAGGCTATCTCAGTTAGCAAAGACAGAATAGGCGGGTTATTGGCGGAATGCTTCGGGACAAAGATTGCATTTTCAGTACAACTTTGGTTGGAGTTCCGGGTTGAACGAGACATTCCAAAATGGGAATGGAGGGGAAGCGGGGATTACTATCCGCCGTTTTCTCCCACTGGAAAGGCGCCGTACGCAGCGAAAGCCTCGTACAATGCGGCGCTTTTCCCAAAAGGACAAGCCCCATGGCGCTGCGGGTGCTGCAAATCGGTCTGGCCGCGATGGACTGCGGCTACGGCCTGCTGCTGCTGGCGGGGTACGGCCGCGGCGCGTGGCATGAGTTCGCGCTGGCGCTGATTGTCTTCTCGGTATTGCCGGCCAGTGTTCTGGCAGCGCGGACTCCGGTGCCGGCGGCAATTGGACAATTTGCCTGTGCCTTTCTCGGGAGACAACTGCTGCATAACGGTCCGTGGCCCGATCTGCGGCTCTACGCAGCGCTCTCGATGACTCTGGCGGTGGCGCTGGTCGCAGTGGCGGTGGTCCGCGGCGTTGTGGAGATCACGCGCGAGGCTTACGGCGAAATCGAACACCAGGACGACCGGCACGTTCCCGATAGCGGCGAGGAACGTGGCGAGCTGAAGGTGGCCGCAGCGGGCGGCGCCCGCAATCAGCTGTGGTTCTGAGACAGCCAGCGGCCAAAAGCGGGCAGACATTCACTACAAAACGCACGGAGAGCCGATGAAGGTCGGCCCGACGCCTTATGCGTGGCGGACCGCAGGTCTTTCGCGGGGGGTCTCCTTTTCGTGATGGCCGTTCGCGCCGTTGGCCGGCTGCTGCTGCGGGGTGAGCAGAACGCGGCGCAGGGCGCGGATGAGCTCCGGACCGGTCTCTTCGAGCTCGCGAAGGTGCCAGGCGGCGAGGGAGCCGAGCAGCTTATCGCCGAGGGGCGTCATGCGGAGCAGGATGCGGCGGTGGTCAGTGGGGTCGGGGCAGCGGCGGAGCAGGCCCTGCTCGATAGTGCGATCGACGAGCTCGACGGCGCTGTTGTGCTTGAGGAGCATGCGCGCGGCGACATTGGCGATGGTGGGGTCGAGCTCTTCGGGCATGCCCCAGATGCACTGCAGGAGCTGATACTGCTGGGCTCGCACGCCAGCCGCGCCGGCGGCGAGCGAGGAGAAGTGGAGGAATTTTCTCAGCTGGAAACGAAACTCCGCCAGACGGCGCATCTGGGCACGGGTGAGCGGGGCCGGTTCCTTGACCGCGTGCTGAGTGTGTGCGCTGGTGACGAGGGAAGCGACACTGGTACTTTCGCTGAAATTCATGCGTCTATCGTAGCACGATATATCGTGCTACGACATTTGGGGGTCTTCGGCAGCGGCCGGTTCGCCTGGATCGGCCAGAATGGCGCGTGCGTCGGCCTCATCTTCTGAACGGACCTGGAGCTGGAGGGGACCGAGGCCGGGCTCCATAATGCGGGCGTTTTCGCCGGAGAGAAAGACCTCAACGCCGGCCGATTCGAGGCGCAGTTTGGCCATTTCGGCTTCGAGGGGCTCGGTAAAACTGGCAATTGTGACGATCTCGGGACTATTTTCCATTGGGTCGCTGCTCCCGTTCATTTCTTACCATCTTAGTGATGGAAACCCCATTGCACTGGTGATTCGGAGTTTCCATGAGATTTCTGGTTATTTGTGCCGTTGCGTGTTTGAGCGCTTCGGTTGAGGCGCAAAACACGGCGCCTCCGCCGGATGCTCTTCTCGATGCCGGGCACTGCGTGGCGGCAGCGCAGGGAGACTGGTTCGGGATCGCGCAGGAGAACCCCTACGCGCTGGAGCTGGGATCTGTTTCTGGCGGCGGCGACGAGCTTTACCTGATCGACTTCACAACGCCGACGCATTCCGAGGGCTACGCGTTCGCCTTCGCGAGCCGCGGGCGGGGTTCGCATCGCGAGTTGACGCTGGAGTTCCGGACGCGGTTTCGCCAGAGCGTGGATGGAACGCAGCGGGTGAATCTGGTCGATCCTCCTTTGGGCGGTATGGACGCCCACGATGGGACGCTGGCCGCCATCGAGCAGGTTGGCTTTCATACGTGGAAAGTGCCGGTGGCGGAGTTGCGGAGTCATTCGTCGGGAGCTTCGTGCACTACATCGGGAGCTGTGCGGTGAGAAGAGGGTGCGGGGTGCAGGCGGGGCACTTTCGCGCCGTAGGGGAGCGCGGACGGTAGAATGAGAGGTTCTTCTGGAGGACTTCTGCATTGATTCCGCGTTATACACGGCCCGCGATGGGGCGCATCTGGAGCGAAGAGAATCGATTCCGCGCGTGGCTGGAAGTGGAGACGGTGGCCAGCGAGGTGCTGGCTGAGGATGGGATCGTGCCGCGCGAGGCGGCGCAGGCGATTCGCAAAAAGGGCGACTTCGACCTGGAGCGAATGCACGCGATTGAAGCTGAAGTGAAGCATGACGTGATCGCCTTTACGACGGCTGTAGCAGAGAAGGTGGGCCCCGAAGCGCGCTGGCTGCACTACGGGCTGACTTCGAACGATGTGGTGGACACGGCGCAGGCTTTGCAGGTGAAGGCGGCGTCGGCGATCATCCGCGAAGACATCGACCGGCTGATGAACGTGCTGCGGGCGCGGGCGCTGGAGTTCAAAAACACGCCGATTGTTGGACGGACGCACGGCATGCATGCGGAGCCGACGACCTTTGGGCTGAAGCTGCTGAACTGGTATGCGGAGATGCGGCGCAACCAGGTGCGGTTCGAAGCGGCCGCGGAGCAGATGCGGATTGGGAAGCTGTCGGGCGCGGTGGGGACGTTTGGGCACATCAGCCCGCAGCATGAGGAGCGGATCTGCGAGCGGCTGGGCCTGGATCCGGCGCCGATTGCGACCCAGGTGATCCAGCGGGACCGGCATGCGTATTATGTCGCCACGCTGGCGGTGATTACGGCGACGCTGGACAAGATTGCGACCGAGGTGCGGCATCTGCAGCGGACCGAGGTGCGGGAGGCGGAGGAGTTCTTCTCGGAGAAGCAGAAGGGATCGTCGGCGATGCCGCACAAACGGAATCCCATCACAGCGGAGCAAATCGGCGGGCTGGCTCGGGTAGTGCGGGCCAATTCGCAGGCGGCGCTCGAAAATGTGGCGCTGTGGCACGAGCGGGATATTTCCCACTCGTCGGTGGAGCGGGTGATCCTGCCGGACTCGACGATTCTGACGGATTATCTGCTGGCGAAGACTGCGGACTTGATTGAGAAGCTGCGGGTGTATCCGGCGCGGATGCAGAAGAATCTGGATTCGACGGGCGGCCTGATCTTCAGCGGGCAGCTGCTGCTGGATCTGGCCGAGGCGGGGATGCAGCGCGAGGAGGCGTATCGGCTGGTGCAGTCGCACGCGATGAACGCGTGGCAGAACGATCTGGTGTTTCGCGAGCTGGTGGCTGCGGATCCGGCGATCAGCGGGAAGCTGAGCGCGAAGAAGCTGGAGAAGACGTTCGACCTGAACCGGCAGCTGGAAAATGTGGACGCGATTTTTGCGCGGGTGCTGGGATCGAGCGGGGATCACGAGCCGCACGCATGACGGATGCCTGGAATCTGACGGTAGCAATGACGGGCGCGAGCGGCGTTGTGTTTGGGCGCGCGCTGCTGCGGGCTCTGGAGGCGGATGAGCGTGTGGGGCGGGTGCACTTCGTCGCGTCGGAAAATTCGCTGCGAGTGCTGGCGGAGGAGCTGGGGTTTTCCGGGCGCAACGGGCTGGTGGAGAAGCTGCTGGGGCAGGCTTCGGCGAAGATCACGCAGCACAACGAGAACGATGTCGGCGCGTCGATTGCGAGCGGGAGTTCTCCCTCGCAGGGGATGATCGTGATGCCGTGCAGCATGGGGACGCTGGCGGGGATTGCGAATGGGTTGGCGAACAATCTGATCCATCGGGCCGCGGATGTCTGCCTGAAGGAAAGGCGGCCGCTGATCCTGTGCCTGCGGGAGACGCCGTTCAACAAGATCCACATTCGCAATATGGGGCTGGCGGCGGACGCCGGCGCGACGATCTTTCCGATGATTCCGGCGTTCTACAACAAGCCGGTGGATTCCGATGAGATGGCGAGGCAGTTTGTGTGCCGGGTGCTGGCGCATGTGGGGCTGGTGCAGAAGGATGCGTATGTGTGGGGAGACAGGGAATAGGGATTAGAGATTAAGGTTTAGCACGGCCGGCCAGAGCATTTAAGCGAGCTGGTTCTCTCCTTGAGGAGAAAAGCAGGTCCCCGTTCGATTCGCCCGCTCACGCGGACTCACTCAGGGCAGGCTATTCGACTCGCGACTGAATTGATGTTGCGCCAAAGGCGGCGCAACGAATTCGGAGAGCTCGCTCAGGATGACAACTTTCTCTCTCCCACCGCTCTCTTTTAGACGGTGAGGCGGACGAGCTGTTCGGCTTCGACGCGGGGGCCGAGGATGGAGACGCGGGGGACCTGTCCACGGGCCATGGCGACTTCGTCGCATTTGTAGAGGCGCGGGCAGTTCTGGCAATCCTTGAAGATTTTGTCGGGGAGGGCGGTGCGGTCCTCGACTTCGCGGAAGCCGTAGCGGAAGAAGAAGTCGGGGATGCGGGTGAAGAGGCAGACGCATCCGACGCCGTGTTCTTCGGCTTCGGCGAGAAGCGCGTGCAGCAATTCGCCACCGACACCGTGACTTTTTGCCTCGGGGCGGACGACGATGGAGCGGACTTCCGCAAGATGCGGGCCGTAGAGATGGAGCGCGCCGCAGCCAAGAAAGATGCCGCCTTCGGATTCGGCGATGGTGAAGTCGCGGACATTCTCGCAGATTTCCGCGAAGACACGGCGGAGCAGAGTGCCGTCGCCGGAGAGGCTGTTGACCAGCTCGTAGATGTTGGTGGCGTCCTGGAGGCGGGCCTTACGCACGCGCATCGGGCACCTCCGGTTCCGGAATGGGAACGCCGTAGCGTTCGGCCAGATGCTGCACGCGAATCTGCGTCTGCTCGATGGCCTGCTGCACGCGATGGCGCGCGGTGCCGCCGATGACGTCGTGGCAGTCGAGCGTGGCCTGGAGGGAGACGGCGGCGAAGAAGTCCTCGTCGAACTCGTCGCCAAACTTGCGGAGCTCGTACAGGGAGAGATCGCCCAGCTCGCACTTTTTGTCCAGGCAGTAGCGGACGGCGTTGCCGATTTTCTCGTGCGCTTTGCGGAAGGGCATGCCCTTGTGCACGAGGTAGGTGGCCGCGGCCATGGCGTTGAGGAAGCCGGACTGCGTGGCGGTGAGCATGCGGTCGTGGCGGAAGTGCAGCGCACGGGTGAAATCGGGCAGAAGGCGCAGGATGCCGGCGAGCGTGTCCGCGACTTCGAAGACGGGCTCCTGGGTTTCCTGCATGTCCTTGTTGTAGGCGAGGGGCAGGCCCTTGAGCAGCGTGGCGAGGGTGGTGGCGGCACCGAGAAGACGTCCGCACTTGCCGCGCAGCAGCTCGGTGAGATCGGGATTCTTCTTCTGCGGCATGGCGCTGGAGCCGGTAGAGAACTCTTCGGGCAGATCGAGAAAGCCGAACTCAGCCGTGGAATAGAGGGTGAGCTCTTCAGCGAAGCGGGAGAGGTGGATGCCCAGCGTGGAGGCGGCCTGCGCGAATTCAAGGGCGAAGTCGCGGTCGCTGGTCGCGTCCATGCTGTTGGCTGTGGGCGCAGAGAAGTTGAGTTCACGGGCTGCGATGGTGCGGTCGACGGCGAGGGTGGCACCGGCGACGGGGCCTGATCCGAGCGGGCAGAAGTTGAGGCGCGTGTGGCAGTCTTCGAAACGGGAGATGTCGCGAAGGATCATTTCGACGTAAGCCAGGAGCCAGTGGGCGACGAGGACGGGCTCGGCGCGCTGGAGATGGGTGTACGAGGGCATCGCCGCCGTCTCGGATTCCTCCGCCTGCTCGAGGAGGGCAACGGTCCACTCGATGAGCTGGGCGATGGTCGCGTCGATGGCATCGCGGACGTAGAGGCGCAGGTCGGTGGCGATCTGTTCGTTGCGGCTGCGGCCTGTATGGAGCTTGAGGGCGAGGTCGCCGATTTCCGCGGTGAGGGAAAGCTCGACGTAGTGGTGGATGTCCTCGGCGTTGCTCGATATGGGATCGGGCAGGTTAGCGCCGAGGCCGGCGGCGATGGTATCGAGGCCGCGGAGGGTTGTTTCCATCTCGGCGGCCGAGAGGATGCCGGCGGCAGCGATAGCGCGCGCGTGAGCTTTGCTGGCGGCGATCTCCTGGGGGAGCAGTCGTCCGTCAAACGGAAGGGAGCGCTGCCACGCTTCGAAGCGGGGATCGAGGGCCGCGCGAAAGCGGCCGGACCACATTTTGCCGGCTGGTTCGGTCATGCCGGCTCCTCGACTTTCACGGTGCCGCTGTTCAGCTGCGGCATCTCGGAGCCGTGGCTGAGAGTGATGAGGCCGCTCTGGGCATAGGCGATCAGCTTGGCGCGGGTATCGGTGATGTCGAGGTTGCGCATGGTGAGCTGGCCGATGCGGTCGCGCGGGGAGAAGGCGGAGTCGGTCTTCTCCATGCTGAGGCGCTCGGGGTGGAAGGTGAGGTTGGGCGACTCGGTGTTGAGGATGGAGTAGTCGTTGCCACGACGCAGCTCGAGGGTGACCTGCCCGGTGACGGCGCTCGCGACCCAGCGCTGAGCAGATTCGCGAAGCATGATGGACTGGGGATCGAACCAGCGTCCCTGATAGAGGAGGCGGCCGAGCTTGCGGCCATTCTCGCGGTACTGCTCGATGGTGTCCTCGTTGTGGATGCCGGTGATGAGGCGCTCGTACGCGATGAAAAGCAGGGCCAAGCCGGGGGCTTCGTAGATGCCGCGGCTTTTGGCTTCGATGATGCGGTTCTCGATCTGGTCGCTCATGCCGAGGCCGTGGCGGCCGCCGATGTGGTTCGCTTCAAGGAGCAGCTCGACAGGATCGGAGAACTCGCGACCGTTGAGTGCGACTGGGAAGCCTTCGTGAAAGCGGACGGTGACCTCTTCCGGGCGAACCCGGATGTCATCACGCCACGAGGCAACGCCCATGATCGGGTCCACGATGCGGATGCTGGAGGAGAGCTGCTCGAGGTCTTTGGCTTCGTGCGTGGCGCCGAGGAGATTGGAATCGGTGGAGTAGGCCTTCTCGGCGGACATTTTGTAGTCGAAGCCGGAGCGCTGCAGGAAGGCGGACATTTCGGAGCGGCCGCCGAGCTCGTCGATGAAGGCGGGATCGAGCCAGGGCTTGTAGACCCTGAGATTGGGATTGACGAGCAGGCCGTAGCGGTAGAAACGCTCGATGTCGTTGCCCTTGAAGGTGGAGCCGTCGCCCCAGATGTCGACGCCGTCCTCTTTCATAGCGGTGACGAGCATGGTGCCGGTGACCGCGCGACCGATCGGGGTCGTGTTGAAGTAGGTGACGCCGGCGGTGGAGATGTGGAAGGCTCCGGCTTGCAGAGCAGCGATGCCTTCGCGGACGAGGGGACCGCGGCAATCGATAAGGCGGGCGTTTTCCGCGCCATATTCGAGCGCCTTGCGGGGGATGGCGTCGTAGTCGGTTTCGTCGGGCTGGCCGAGGTTGGCGGTGTAGGCGTAAGGGATGGCGCCCTTCTGCTTCATCCAGTGGAGCGCGGCGCTGGTGTCGAGGCCGCCGGAGAAAGCAATGCCGACTTTCTGGCCGACGGGCAGGTTTTCGAGAATCACCGACATTTAGCTTCTGCCGCCTTTGCCGAGCAGCATGAGGAGCAGCGCCTTCTGCGCGTGCATGCGGTTTTCGGCCTGATCGAAGACGACGGACTGAGGTCCGTCAAGGACAGCGTCGGTGACTTCTGCATTGCGATGCGCGGGCAGGCAGTGCATGAAGACGGCGGAGGCCGCGGCGTGGCCCATCAGCGTCTCGTTGACCTGATAGGGCTTGAAGATGGGTGCGCGCCGCGTGGCTTCGTGCTCGAAGCCCATGCTGGTGCAGACGTCGGTGTAGATGGCGTCGGCATCTTTGACGGCGGCGATGGGATCATTGACGAGCGTGATGTTCGATCCGGTGACGTTGGCGATGGCGCGTGCCTGGGCGACGATATCGGCCTTGGGCGCGTAGTTCTTTGGCGTGCCGACGGTGCAGTGCGCGCCGAGCAGCGCGGCGGTGAGCATGAGCGAGTGGCAAACGTTGTTGCCGTCGCCGACGTAGGTGAAGTTGAAGCCGGTGAGGTCGCCGAACCGCTCCTGGAGCGTCATGAAGTCGGCGATGGCCTGGCAGGGGTGCTCAAGGTCGCTGAGGGCGTTGACGATGGGGACGCGGGCGTATTGCGCCATTTCGGTGATGGTGTCGTGCGCGTAGGTGCGCAGGACGATGACTGAGACCCAGCGCTCGACGTTGCGAGCGATGTCGCCGAGGGACTCGCGCTCGCCGAGGGGCGACTGCGTCTGGTCAACGAACATGGCGGAGCCGCCGAGGGTATTCATCGCCGTCTCGAAGGTGAGGCGGGTGCGCAGCGAGGCCTTCTCAAAGAACATGACCATCTGCTTCGCGTCGAGGGCCCAGCGATACGCGCCGGGGTTGGCCTTGACGTCGTGCGCGAGGTCGAGGATCGCGGCGAGCTCGGTGGTGGTGAGGTCGACGACCGAGCACAGATCGCGGCCGGCGAGCGAGGCTGAGGGAGCGAGGTCTGAGGGCGATTCGATTTCCTGGAGAACTGCGGGTTTAGCTGCCAATTTTTGTTCCTCCTGGGGCGGGGGCGGCTACGGCGGGCGCAGCCTGCTCCGTGAGAATTTGGTCGAGTGCTGCGATGGCCTGGTCGACGTGCTGCCGCTCCAGAATGTACGGCGGCAGAAAACGCAGAACGGTTTCGCTGGTGCGGTTGATGAGGATGTGGCGATCCATCATCGCGGTGAGAACGGATTTGGCGAGGTCGGCGGAGTCGAGCTCGACGGCCAGCATGAGGCCGAGGCCACGGACGTCGGTGATACAGGCGTGGTGTCTGGCGAAATCGCTGAGCTGCTCGCGGAAGTACGTGCCGACTTCTGTGACGTGTTCGAGGAGGCGGTCGCGCTCGATGGTTTCGAGAACGGCCAACGCCGCTGCGCAGGCCAGCGGGCCGCCGCCGAAGGTGGTTCCGTGCATGCCGGCGTGGATGGCGCGGGCAGCTTCTTCGGTACAGAGCAGCGCGCCGAGTGGGATGCCGCCGGCGAGAGGCTTAGCCAGGGTAGTGACATCCGGCTGGATGCCGTAATGCTGGTACGCGCAAAACTTGCCCGTGCGGCCGAGGCCGGACTGAATCTCGTCGGCGATGAGCAGGGCGCCGGTGGAGCGGGTGAGGTCGCGAGCGGCCTGCAGGAATTCCTGGGAGAGCGGGCGAATGCCGCCTTCGCCCTGGATGGGCTCGAGCAGGATGGCGCAGACGTCGGCGGAGAACTTCGCTTTGAGGTCGGCGATATCGTCGAGGCGGACGAACTCTACGCCGGGCATGACCGGGTCGAAGGGTTCGCGGTACTTGTCTTTCCAGGTGGCAGCGACCGAGCCCATGGTGCGGCCGTGGAAGCTGTTTTCGAGGGCGAGGAACTTCGTGCCGAGGGGCGTGCCTTCGCCGCGCCTGAGTCCGGCATAGGCGCGGGCGAGCTTCAGAGCGGCTTCGTTGGCTTCGGTGCCGCTGTTGCAGAAGAAAGCGCGATCCATGCCGGTGGCTTCGGTGAGGCGCAGGGCGAGGGCCGACTGGCCTTCGGTGTAATACAGGTTGGAGGTGTGGATGAGCTTGCGGCTCTGGTCGGCGATGGCCTTCTCCAGGGCCGGATGCGCGTAGCCCAGGGCGTTGACGCCAATGCCGCTGAGCAGGTCGAGATAATGCGTGCCGTGGTCATCGACGAGATGCACGCCCTCGCCGCGGACGAAGAGCAGGGGATAGCGCTCGTAGGTGCCGAGGAGGAGTTTTGCTTCGGCGGCTTTCAGTTCATCGAGTTTCGACATGGAAACCTCAGAGTTTTGCTCGACGGGGAGCATCGAATTCATGCGACCATCACCTCCGTGCCGTAGGAGACCCGGGTGCTGCAGAGGTCGGGCAGGACTTCGGCCTCGGCGGCGGGCAGGATGCGAACGCGCTTGACGCCGTTGAGCAGAGCTTCGCGGCAGGCACTGAGCTTGGGCAGCATGCCGCCCTTGATAACTTCCTGGGCCGTGAGAGCGGCGATCTGGTCGATGGAGAGCCAGCGCATCACGCTGCCGTCGGCGGCGAGGACACCGGGGACGTCCGTAAGGAAGACGAGGGCGTCGGCTTTGCAGGCGCCGGCGCAGGCCGCGGCCATCTCATCGGCGTTGATGTTGTAGTACTCACCGTCAAAGCCGAGCGCGATGGAGGAGATGACGGGGACGGCGCCCATCTGCCAGATCGCTTCGAGCCAGCGGGGATCGGCGGAGACGATTTCGCCGACGAAGCCGAGGTCGGGGGCGGAGCGCTTTTTGCGCGCGCGGAAGACGAGGCCGTCGCCGCCGGATAGTCCCACGGCGGGCTGTCCGTGGGCGCCAAGGGCCGCGACCAGAGCTTTGTTGACGCCACCGCCGAGAACCATGAGGGCGGTGTCGCGGGTTTCGGCATCGGTGATGCGCAGTCCGGCAACGAACTCGCTTTGCTTACCGAGCTGTTTCAGGGTGCGCGTGAGCTGTACGCCGCCGCCGTGGACGATGGCGACCTGATTGCCGTCTTTGACCAGCTCGGCAATCGCCTGGGCGCAGGCATGCAGCAGCTCATGATTTTCAAGCGTCGCGCCGCCGAGTTTCACCACGTATCTCATCGCAGTCCCTCCGCTTCTTCCAGACCCAGCATGAGGTTCATGTTCTGCACCGCCTGGCCGGCGGCGCCTTTGAGCAGGTTGTCGAGACAGGAGACGATTACGCATCGTCGCCCGTCGGCTGAGAGTTGAAACCCGACGTCGCAGTAATTGGTGCGGACCGAATACTGAATCTGCGGCAGCTGGCCGGCAGGGAAGACACGGACGAGCGGGCTCTCGGCGAAGAAGCTGCGGTAGAGAGCTTCGACCTCGGCGGGCAGGCGCGGCTCGGTGAACCAGACGTAAGTGGTAGAGAGGATGCCGCGCGGGATCGGGAGCAAATGCGGCGTGAAGACAATCTGGTCCTGGGTGACGTTGAGTTGCTCGAGCAGTTCGCCGGTGTGCCGGTGGGAGAAGACGCCGTAGGCGGAGAGATTGTCGGCAGCGTACATGAAGTGCGTTTTTGCCGTGGGCGCTTTTCCGGCGCCGGAGACGCCGGACTTGGCGTCGCAGACGATGCCGCGGTCGAGGTCGATCCAGCCTGCGGCGGTGAGGGGCTTGAGGGCGAGGATGATCGATGTGGCGTAACAGCCGGGGTTGGCGACCAGCGCTGCGTCGCGGATTTCGTCGCGGTGCAGCTCGGGCATGCCATAAACGGATTTCGCCTGGACGGAGGTCGCGACGGGCGAGCCTTCGTCAGCGAACTGGTAGACGGCGCGGTTGTCACCGGAAGTGAGGCGCCAGGCACCGCTGAGGTCGATGACGCGCAGACCGTGGTCGAGGGCTTCGGGGACGAGCTCGCGGGACTGCTCGTGGGGCGTGGCGAGGAAGAGGACGCCGACGCTGCGGTCTTCGAGGAGTTTCCAGGAGAAGGGCTCAATGCGGAGCGCTGCGGGACCGAGGCCGGTGCCGTTGTTGTCCATCAGGTGAGGATGGAGGGCGGCGAGGGCTTCGGGCTGCGCGTCGGCGCGGCCGAGGAGAATCGGCGGGTTGCTGCGAAGGGCAGGATGGCGGAGGAGCAGGCGCGCCAGCTCCATGCCGGCATAGCCGCTGACGCCCAAAACGGCCACAGGGCTCAGAGCACAGAGCTCAGAGCTCAGCGAGCTGGCTCCGGCATTGGTGGCTGCCGTCGAGTTTTGTTTCTGTTCAGACATCTTTTCGCAAAACCTGTTGGACTCAATTGCTTGCGGTTTGATTCACGTTTTGTGCTGCGCTTTTCTGTACGCTGAGCCTTGTGTCAGCCGATCATGCGCTCCAGCTTGTCGCGAAGAGCCGTGGCCCGCTTCGCGTCGGGGCAGATGATGAGGATGGTGTCGTCGCCGGCCAGCGTGCCGACGACCTCGCTCCAGTCCTCATGATCGATGGCCAGGGCGACGGGCTGAGCCGCGCCGGCGGTGGTGCGGAGCACGAGCTGGTTCTGCGCCTGGCGCACGGCGAGTCCGAAGCTGCTGAGAACGTCGTCAACACCGGGCTCCTCTTCCTCGTCCGCGTGGTGGCCGTTGCCGTTGAGGACTTCGTAGCCCCGGGGCCCTTTGACCAGGCGCAGCTCGTGAAGATCTCTCGAGAGTGTTGCCTGGGTAACGTCGAAGCCGCGGCGGATCAGTTTGCGCCGCAGCTCGTCCTGGCTGGTAATGGACTCGGCCGTGATCAGACGCCGAATCGCTGTTTGCCTTTCGTGTTTGCTCACAACGCAAAAAATCGCGGCCGGTAAGCCGCGCCTCTATGTATAAAAATACAGAATTCCTGTATAAATATGCAAGAGCATTCTGCTCAATCATTTGTCATTCGTGTTACCCGCCTGCGTGCCCGCTTTTTGGCGCGCGGCGCGGTTATTTCCCGTTTTTCCGCATCGCGCGGGAAACGAAAGGCCGTTATAGTTGGATATGGGAACGAGAAAAAGTGCTGATCCGGCCATGTCGACCGGCGGCTCCCGGCCCAGTCTCGGAGTCCCCGGTAAGACCCTGATCGACCCGCGGTTCGATTTCGAATCGTGCGGCGTCGGTTTTGTCGCTACGCTCGACAACGTACCCACCCATGACATCCTGGCGAAGGCGTTGACCGCCCTTGCGCGTCTGGCGCATCGCGGCGCGGTGGCCGCCGACGGAAAATCGAGCGACGGCATCGGCATTCACACGGCGATTCCGCGCGAGCTGCTGCTGGCGGAGACCGGCATCGTCCTCGATGCGGCAAAGCCGCTGGCCGTCGGGATGGTGTTTCTGCCTGGTGACGCGGCCGCGAGCGCGGCGGCGGTGCGCGAGCTGGAGCTGGCGATTGTGGCGCGGAACTGCACGATCCTGGGCTGGCGCACGGTTCCCACCCGGCCGGAGATTCTGGGCGAGATTGCGCTGTCGACGCTGCCGGTGATCCGGCAGGTGCTGGTGACGGATGCTTCGACGAGCCCGCAGACGCATGCCGATCTGGACCGGCGGCTCTATCTTGCGCGGAAGCAGTTCGAGCGCAGCGGCGCGGATGGGTACGTTTGCTCGCTGTCGTGTTCCGGGGTCATTTATAAGGCGATGTGCGCGGGGCGGCTGCTGCCGGAGTTTTATCCGGATCTGGCGGACCCGCGGTTTGTGACGCCCTTTGCGCTGTTCCATCAGAGGTACGCGACCAACGTGGCGCCGTCGTGGGATCGCGCGCAGCCCTTCCGGATTCTGGGACACAACGGCGAGATCAACACGATCTGGGGGAATCGCGCGCGGATGACGGCGCGGTCGGCAACGCTGCCCGATGAGCTGCGGCCGATTTATACGCCGAGCGGATCGGACTCGACGAGCCTGGACGAGTTGATCGAGCTGCTGGCGCGCAATGGGCGCAACGTGGCGGAGGCGGTTCGGATGGTGATGCCTCCGGCCGACACGGGTCGGCACTCGGCGTTTTTGGCGTATCACGGGGATTGCATTGAGCCGTGGGATGGACCGGCGGCGGTTTCGTTTACCGACGGACACCTGATTGGGGCGGCGCTGGATCGGAACGGCCTGCGGCCGTGCCGATTTTTCGTGACGGAAGATCATCTGGTGGTGGCGGGGTCGGAAGCCGGGCTGGTGGATCTCGATCCCGAGAAGATCGTGCACAGCGGACGGCTGGGGCCGGGGCAGATGCTGCTGGCGGACCTGGATCGTCATGTTTTCTACGAAGATGATGAGCTGCAGGCAGTCTTCGACGAGTCCGCGCCGCAGTACGAGGCGCTGCTCCAGAATGCGACGCTGGATGCTGACACGCCCGTGCAGGACATCGACGGGGCTGAGCTGAACAAGCTGCAACTGGGTTTCGGCTACACCAAAGAAGACGTGAACATGGTGCTGAAGCCGATGGCCGCGGACGGTAAGGACGCCGTGTGGTCGATGGGCGACGATACGCCGATTGCGCCGCTGGCACGGACGCCGCGGCCGGTGTATGCGTTTTTCCGGCAGCGATTTGCGCAGGTGACGAATCCCCCGATCGATTCGCTGCGCGAGGCATGCGTGATCCAGCTGCATACGCGCCTGGGTCCGTGGCCGCATGTACTGAATACTCGCGAGAAGTTGCCGGGCTTATCCCTCGAGTCGCCATTTTTGTCGCTGGCGCAGATGGAAGCGCTGCATCGGCGGAAGCATGATCTGGCGAGCGATTTGCCGCTGGCGGTGCTGGACTGTGTCTTTCACCCGAAGTGCAATCTGCTGACGGCGATCGACGACCTGTGCACCAAGGCGGTGGAGCTGGTGCGCGGCGGGGCGGCGGTGCTGCTGCTGACCGATCGCGGCTGCGGCGAGCAGGCGATGCCGATACCCATGGCGCTGGCTTTGGGAGCCGTGCACCACACGCTGATCCGCAGCGGCGAGCGCGTTCGCGTGGGGCTGGCGGTGGAGGCGGGGGATTGCCGCGATCTGCACCATGCCGCGGTGCTGATGGGGATGGGTGCGGGGGCGATTTGTCCGTGGCTGGCGCTGGAGACCGCGCGGCAGATGAATCCTGAACGGGGTGAGGCGAACCTGCTGCACGCGCTCGACCTGGGGCTGGCGAAGATCATGTCGAAGATGGGCATCTCGGTAGTGGACAGCTACCGCGGCGCGCATCTGTTCGATTGCCTTGGCCTGAGCCGGGAGGTGGTGGATCGGTGCTTCGAGGGGACGCCGGCGCCGATTGGCGGGATTGGGTTCCCGGAACTGGAATCGACGGTGCGCGCGTTGTGGCTCGGCGCGCAGGGCGGCGAAGCGGGAGCCGAGAGCGCAGAAACGGGCGATGGCGGAGGTCCGCTGGTGACGGTGGCCGCGTCGAAGGACCTGCCGGATTACGGATGGGTGCGCTTCCGGAAGGCGGAGAAATCCGAACCGCATGGATGGCAGCCGCAGACGGTGCGTCTGCTGCAGACGATTACCGGCGCAACGAAAGCAGCGGCCACGGCGGCTGCGGATCAGCCCGCGGCGTGGCAGGCGTTTACGACGCAGGCGACGGAGAAGGAGCCGGCGGTTCTGCGCGATCTGCTGGAGGTTCGGGCGGCGGCACAGCCGTTGCCGGTCGAGAACGTCGAGCCGGCCGGTAACCTCTACGGGCGATTTATCGCCAGCGCGATGTCGCTGGGCTCGCTGAGCCCGGAGGCGCACCAGACGATCACCGCCGCCATGAATCAACTGGGCGGACGGTCGAATACAGGCGAGGGCGGGGAAGATCCCGCGGTGTATACGCCGGACGTGGATCTGCCGCTGGTTGGCAGCCGGGTGCCGTCTCATGTGCTGAACAATAAGGTGAAGCAGGTGGCGTCGGCGCGGTTTGGCGTGACGGCGCAGTACCTGATGCATGCCGAGGAGCTGGAGATCAAGATCGCCCAGGGATCGAAGCCGGGCGAGGGTGGACAGCTGCCGGCGCACAAAGTGACCGAGCTGATTGCGCGGCTGCGGCATGCGCAGCCTGGGGTGCAGCTGATCAGTCCGCCGCCGCACCACGATATTTACTCGATCGAGGATCTGGCGCAGCTCATCCATGATTTGCGCAGGATCAATCCCAAGGCGGCGATCGGGGTGAAGCTGGTCTCGGAGTGCGGCGTGGGCGTGGTCGCCGCCGGTGTGGCGAAGGCGTATGCGGATTACATCGTCATTGCCGGGCACAATGGCGGGACGGGTGCGTCGCCGTTGTCGAGCATCAAGTATGCAGGTAGCCCGTGGGAGCTGGGGCTGGCCGAGGCGCAACAGGTGCTCATCCGGAACGGGCTGCGCGGACGGGTGCGTCTGCGCTGCGACGGCGGATTGCGGACGGCGCGGGATATCGTAATCGCCGCGCTGCTGGGCGCCGATGAGTATGCCTTTGGCACCGCGGTGCTGGTGGCGCTGGGCTGCGATATGGCGCGGCAATGCCACCTGAATACGTGTCCTACGGGGATTGCGACGCAGAGGCCGGAGCTGCGGGCGAAGTTCCGCGGCAAGCCGGAGCACCTGGTGCGGTTCTTTGAGGGACTCGCCGGAGAGATTCGCTCGCTGCTGGCGGAGTTGGGGTTGCCGTCGCTGGAGGCGGCAATCGGGCGGACGGATCTTCTGGAGCAGGTGCGGTTTGACGGATGCCTCGACTTGAGCGCGATGCTGGCGGTGCCGGCGGATGGCGGTTCAGCAGGAGCGCGGCACTGGAAGGGGATCCGGAACCTGCGGCCCGAGGAGCATGCTCCGATCGACGACGCGTGGGTCGAGCCGGCGGTAGCGGCCTATAAGGCTGGCGAGCATTTCATTGTGGATTCGCTGATTGCGAACGAAGATCGGACGTTTGGGGCGCGGCTGGCCGGGGAGCTGGCGATGCTGCAGTCGGGAGGCAGGACTTCGCCGGCGACGCTGACGTTCCGGCTCACCGGAGAGGCAGGGCAGTCGTTTGGAGCGTTTGCTGTACCCGGAATGCAGCTGGTCCTGAAGGGGTTGGCCAACGACTTTGTGGGTAAGAGCTTGTCAGGTGGCGAAATTATCCTGCGCGGGCAGGGGCGGGCGGCTCTGCAGCCGGAGCTGCACACGATCCTTGGCAACGTGGCGCTTTATGGGGCCACGAGCGGCGCGCTTTTTGCGGCCGGATGCGCCGGCGAGCGGTTCGCGGTGAGGAATTCCGGCGCGCTGGCGATTGTGGAAGGCGTCGGTGATCACGGGTGCGAGTACATGACTGGCGGGCTGGCGGTTGTCCTGGGATCGACGGGAACGAACTTCGGCGCAGGCATGACGGGCGGGATCGCCTGGGTGTTCGACGAGGACGGGCGCTTCCTGAAAGAGAAGCGCTATCACGGGGATTTTCTCGCGCCGGAGCGGTACGAGACGCTCGACGCGGAGGCGAAGGAGAGCATTCTGGGCCTGGTCAATTTGCATGCCGAGAAGACGGCAAGCACGCGGGCGTACTGGCTCATCTCAAAGTGGGAGGAGCTGGCGCCGCGGTTCGTGAGGCTCACGCCGAAGCCGCAGGTTTAACCTCGAACGTGGGTACCAAAGGAATCTGCCAGGGTTCGGGGAAGAGCGTCTCTGCCCTGTTATTCCGTGTATCCTTTGGTTAACACACGACTTTCTGACGTCGATTCTTTGCCAGTTTCCATGGGTTTTTCTTCTGCTTTCTTCCGCCGTCTTGCCCCCGCTCTGATTCTGGGGTGTCTGCTGATTCAGGGTTGTGGGCGCTTCGCGCCGCATGCTCCTCGCGAATATGTCTACGTCTGGGCGCGCGGGACGTTCTTGCGCGATCGCGTGGCTGCGGTCAGCAATCGCGTAGCAGAGGTGACCAACGGGCAGCGGCTGCAGGTGGTGGAGCACGGCCGGCGGTTCCTGAAGGTCAAAACCGAGAAGGGCGAAGTGGGATGGATCGAAGACCACGCGGTCATCGACCAGACGGTCTATGACCGGTTCCGGCAGATGCAGAGGGACAACGCGAACGATCCGGTAGTGGCGACGGGCGTTTTGCGGGAGGACTACTGGCTGCGCGACGCGCCGGGGCGCACGTCGGACCGGTTCTATCTGCTGCCGGAGAACACGAAGCTCCAGATGCTGATGCGGGCGTCGGTTCCGCGGCCGGAGGCGCCGCAGCTGATTCCGCTGCCGGTGAAGAAGACGGTCAGGCCTGAGAAGAAGGGCAAAACGGATCTGGACGATCTGGCGAATCCCGCACTGGAGGATTACTGGCTGGTCCGGACCAGGTCGGGCCAGGTGGGATGGGTGCGCGGGCGCACGCTGGATGAAGACGTTCCCGATGCGATTGCAGGGCTTGCGGAGGGCCAAAAAGTTGTCGGCGCGTATGTGCTCAGGACCGTGGATGATCCAGGAGCCAATGTTCCGGGAAATCAGGTTGGGGAGTATGTGACGGTGCTGGCGCCGTGGAAGGACGGGTTGCCGTTCGACTTCGATCAGGTGCGGGTCTTTACGTGGAACGTGAAAAAGCACCGGTATGAGACGGCGTATCGGGAGCGGAACATTGCGGGTTATCTGCCGGTGACCGTGAGCCGGCAGACCTTCGGGAACCAGACGGAGCCGGTGTTTTCGTTCCGCGCGGCGACAGACCCGGAGGCTGCGTCCCTCGATCCGCAGACCGGCATGGTCAGGCCGGGAACGACGACCACTGAGACGTATCACATGGAAGGGGTGCTGGTGCGGCGGGTCGGAGCGCCCGAATCGCGGCCGGCAGCCTCGTCGCCGGTACGGGCGGAGCATCGGGCGCGTCATCGACGTCATCGCCGGTAAGGTCCGCGGAGTCGCGCCACCGGAGTCCGATCTCCCCGGGCCGCATTTGCGCAAACCCAGGCCATGCTCGTATGGTGGATTACACGCCCCGGTGGTGGGTGCGGCGGTCCAGTTTTTGGTTTCGCTGTGGTTTTGAGCAGTTGGCAGTGGATCACCATTGGGACAAAAAAGAGGGAAAAGGAGATCGGCTCATGGATAACAAGCCGGCACAGAACATTCAGGACACCTTCCTGAACACTGTTCGCAAAGACAAAACCCCAATCACGATTTATCTGGTGAGCGGCGTGAAACTCACCGGAAAGATCCGCTCGTTCGATAAATATTCAGTGCTGCTGGAAAACAACAGCCAGGAGCAGCTGATTTTCAAGCACGCCATCTCGACCGTGGTAAGCACGCGTTCGGTGCTGCACAGCGAGCACCGGCCTCCGCACAGCGCGCAGGCGGGACCGGTTGCCGTAGCGCCGCCGGCCGCGGTGCAGGAAGCCTCCGGCTCCTGAGGGGTCCCACTCCCAGGCAGGCGCGACTCTTGCCATGCCGGTGAATGTGACAGGTCCGAGAGGGGAACGCGCGCTGCTGGTTTCCGTCTCGTTTGGACGCGCGGGGAAGGTTCCGTCTCGGGAAGCTTCTCAGGCGCGCGCTGCCGCGCGGACCGACGAAAACGGGAGCGAGCCGACGCGGGTGTTTCCTCACGCGTCCGATGAAGAGTCGCGCCAGGACGAATTCCGGGAGCTGGTGGTCAGTGCCGGGGCGGCGATTGCCGCTGAGATGGCGCAGCACCGGCCAAAGGCAGATCCCGCCACCCTGCTGGGGAGCGGCAAGGTGGAGGAACTGTCGGCGGTCGCCGCCTCCAGCCGCGCCGATCTCGCCATTTTCGATCACGATCTGAGCCCAACCCAGCTGCGCAACCTGGAAGATGCTTTGCCCTGCCGGGTGATCGACCGAACGCAGCTTATCCTGGACATTTTTGCGCGGCATGCGCGTACGCGAGAAGGCCAGCTGCAGGTGGAGCTGGCGCAGCTGGAGTACATGCTGCCGCGGCTGACGGGGCGAGGCAAAGCCATGTCTCAGCTGGGCGGCGGCATTGGTACCCGAGGGCCGGGCGAAACGCAGCTGGAGACGGATCGCCGGCGGATTCAGCGGCGCGTGCTGCAGTTGCGCAGGGAACTGGAGGCAGTGCGCCGGATTCGAACCCAGCAGCGGCAACGGCGGGAATCGGTGCCCGTACCGACGGTGGCCCTGGTGGGATACACGAATGCCGGGAAGAGCACGCTGTTCAACGCGCTGACCCGGGGAGGCGTGCTGGAGTCGGCGCGGATGTTTGCGACGCTGGATCCCAAGCTGAGCGCGATCCATCTGCCGAGCCGGAGGAAGGTTTTGCTGTCGGACACGGTGGGTTTCATCCGCGATCTGCCCCACACGCTCGTGACTTCGTTCCGCGCCACGCTGGAAGAGGTGCGCCAGGCCGAGGTTCTGGTGCATGTCCGCGACGCCTCGAGTGCCCTGCGGGAGGAGCACAAGGCAGAGGTGGAGAAGGTCCTCGGTGAGCTGGACGTTCTGCAAAAGCCTCGGATCGAGGTCCTGAACAAAGTGGATCTCATGACTCCGGAGGAGATGGCGGCGCTGAATGGTCGCGGGGTACTGGTTTCGGCAAAGGTGCGGATCGGTCTGGATGACCTGCTGGCGCGGATCGATGAGGAGCTGGTGCAGGATCCGATTCTGGAGCAGAAATTTCAGGTCCCACAGTCGGAGGCAGAGGCGCTGGCGGCGCTCGAGGCAGGCGCCGTGGTAACGGAACGCGAGTACGAAGGGAATCTGGTGCGGATGACGGTAGCGGGTCCGGCCTCGCTGCTGGGCCGTTATCGCAGGTTCCGGCGGACCCGGAACAACTGAAATTCGCCCGCAAACGAAACGAACCGGATGACAGAGTGGTGGGAACTCCGATCATCCGGTTCGCCGACCCTGATCCGGGTCGAGGTGGTAATCTCATTGTACGCCGGAAGCGGTCTCGGTCAAGGCCCGGCTGTTGCGGGATCAAAAAAAAATACACCCTTCGTGCACGGGGCGGAAGCATGGGGCCAGGAGCCATCGTTTTTGGGGCGATCCAGTAAGTGTCTTTCGTTATTTGACACTTATTTTTTGCGTCTGTTAGAACCTAGAGTTCCACCTGATCTCAGCCGTTCCCGACCGCCAACCTATCAACCTTATGGACGAATTGCTGCATCAGATTGGTGATCTTGCGCTCGGCGCCGTGCCGACGCTGATCCTGTTCATTTTACTGGTTTTGGCCTACCGGTTCATCCTGTACGACAAGCTCCTGCGGGTGCGCAGGGAGCGCAGGGAGAGGACGGCCGGGGCGTTCGAGCGGTCGCGTCTGGCGATTGCCGAGGCGGATGTGCGGGCCCAGGAATATGAGGCGAAGCTGCGGGCGGCTCGGGCGGAGATTTTCCGGGCACGGGAGCAGCGCATCCGGCAATGGAACGCGGAGCGGGAAAACGCCCTGGCGGATGCCCGCCAGGCGGCCCAGCAGCGGGTGCATGCGGCTCAGACGGCTCTGCAGGGTCAAAGCGCCGAGGCGCGGAAGCAAATTGAGGCCTCTGCCAGCCAGCTCGCGGCACAGGTGCTGGCGGCGGTCCTGCCTTCGACCGCGGCGGAGAGCGCGCATTGAAGCGGACATCCACCATCCTGATGCTGGTTTCGGTTTTGGCATTGCTGCTTGGGCTCGCGACGCCGCGGCTCTATGCGCAGGCCCAACCGCAAACGCAGGCTCAAGCCCCGTTAACTCCCTCGCAGGCGGCGGCTCGGTCGGTAGGCAAAGACGAGCACATGGACGCGCCGGAGGGCGAAAACCAGATCGATCAGTACCGGCATTCGTCAGTGGTGCAGGTGATCGCCCGTACGCTGCATGTGAGTACGGAGACGGCGGCGCAGATCTTTGAGGACATCAATTCCGGGATTCTGCTGGGAACCGTCCTGATTGTTCTTCTCAAGATCGTTCCGAAGATGCTGCGCAATCGATCGGAGAAGCTGCACCAGGATCTGGTGGGCGCACGCATTGCGACCGACGAGGCCAACCGGCGGCTGGCCGAGGTGGAAGCCCGTCTGCAGCGGCTGGATTCTGAGATTGGCGCGATCCGGCAGCAGGTGGAGCAGGAAGCCGTGCACGACGAACAGCGGATCCATGCGGCGATGGAGTCGGAACGCGAGCGCATTGTGGCCTCGGCCGAGCAGGAAATCTCCGCTGCCCAGGCTGCAGCGCAGCGCGACCTGAAGAAATTTGCCGCCGATCTGGCCATCGATCACGCCATGCGGAAGATGCAGCTTTCGGCGGATACCGATCGCGCGCTGATTCGCGAATTCGGCAAAAACCTGAACAGCGGGTCGGGAGGGAAGGCGTAATGGCGAGTTTTGCATCCCGATACGCGCGCGCCTTTGCCGATGTGCTGTTTGAGGGGCGGCTGAACGCGAAAGACGCGCAACGGCAGTTGGCGGATTTTGCCGCCGCGTGGCACGAAAGCCGTCCGCTGCGGGAGTTTCTGACGGATCCGTCGTTTCCGGTTGAGCAGAAAGTTTCGCTGCTGGACAAGCTGAACGCGAAGCTGCAGATGTCGCAGCAGGCGCGGAACTTTATCGCGGTGCTGATCCGTAACGACCGCATTGCCGGGCTGGACGATGTTCTGGCGGACCTCCGCCGCGAAATCAACCAGCGGCTCAACATCTCGGAAGCGAAGGTGATCTCCGCGCGCAAGCTGGATGAGCCGGAACGCCGGGCGCTGGAAAAGCAGATTGCGGAGCTGACTGGCGGCCAGGTCGAAGCGCAGTACGAGGAAGATGGCTCTCTGATCGGGGGCGCAGTCGTCCAGGTCGGAAGCACGGTGTACGACGGATCGGTGCGAGGACGGCTTGACCGGCTTCGCGAAGAGCTGACAGCAGGCTAGTAAGAACCCACGGCGTCACAACAGGATTGAAGGCGGACCAGGTAGAGACAGCATGGCGCAAATCAAAGCAGACGAAATCACCGCGCTCCTGAAGGAGCAAATTGCCAATTACGACGCGAAGATGCGTGTCGATGAAGTAGGAACCGTTATTACGCTGGGCGATGGCATCGCCCGACTGCATGGCCTCGACAAGGTGATGGCCGGCGAGTTGCTGGAGTTCCCCCACGACATAGCCGGGCTGGCCATGAGCCTCGAAGAGGATCAGGTAGGCTCCGTGCTGCTGGGCGACTACACCGAGGTCCGCGAGGGCGACCAGGTGAAGCGTACGGGCAAGATTCTGAGCGTGCCGGTCGGTGACGCGATGATCGGGCGCGTGGTGAACTCGCTGGGTGTGCCGATCGACGACAGGGGGCCGATCCAGACCTCGAACCTGCTGCCGGTAGAGCGGCTCGCGCCGGGCGTGATCGACCGCCAGCCAGTGCGCGAGCCGATGATGACCGGTTTGAAGGCCATCGACTCGATGATTCCGATCGGCCGCGGCCAGCGCGAGCTGATCATTGGCGACCGGCAGACGGGCAAGACCGCCGTCGCGCTCGATACGATCATCAACAACAAGACCAACGACCTGATCTGCATTTACTGCGCGATCGGGCAGAAGCGCTCTTCGATTGCCCAGGTGGTGCAGACGCTGGAAGAGTACGACGCGATGGGGCACACGATCGTAGTGGCTGCATCGGCCTCTGAGCCCGCGCCGATGCTGTATCTGGCGCCCTATGCGGCGTGCGCCATCGGCGAGTACTTCCGCGACAAGGGACGGCACGCGCTGGTGATCTACGACGATCTGTCGAAGCACGCCATCGCGTATCGCGAAATCTCGCTGCTGCTGCGGCGGCCGCCAGGCCGCGAGGCGTATCCCGGGGACGTTTTCTACCTCCATTCCCGGCTGCTGGAGCGCGCCTCGAAGCTGAGCGACAAGAACGGCGGCGGCTCACTGACCGCTCTGCCGATCATTGAGACCCAGGCGGGCGACGTCTCGGCTTACATTCCAACCAACGTAATTTCGATTACCGACGGGCAGATCTTTCTGGAGACGGATCTGTTCAACTCCGGCGTGCGTCCGGCAGTGAACGTGGGTCTGTCTGTGTCGCGCGTAGGATTCTCCGCAGCAATCAAGGCGATCAAGCAGGTCGGTTCCACGCTGAAGCTGGATCTGGCGCAGTATCGCGAGCTGGCGGCCTTTGCGCAGTTCGGCAGCGATCTGGATAAGGTCACGCTGAATCAGCTGAATCGCGGGCAACGCCTGACCGAGTTGCTCAAACAGCCGCAGTTCCATCCACTCCCGGCGGAGAAGCAGGTCATCATCCTGTTTGCCGGAACGCAGGGCTACCTGGACGACCTGAAGGTGGATCAGATTCGCGCCTTTGAGGATGGGCTGTATCCGTATCTGGACTCGGCCCAGAGCCAATTGCTGAGCGACATCGCGACGAAGAAAGCGCTGGATGACGATCTGCGGAACCGCATCCACGCGGCGCTGAAGGAGTACAAGCAGAACTTCCTGGCCGAGCACGAAGGGGCGAAGCTGAAGCAAAGCGCGGCGCAGCCGGCGAACGACCAGGAAAAGAAGAAGGAAAAAGCTCAGGCGCAGCAGCCGGTGGGAGCGGCGCGGTAGGCAATGGCGAACGTTCTCGATTTACGGCGGCGCATCCGCAGCGTGCGCAACACGCGCCAGATCACGAAGGCCATGAAGATGGTTTCGGCGGCCAAGCTGCGCCGCGCGCAGGAGAAGGCGATTGCCGCGCGACCCTATGCGGCAATGCTGGCCAGCGTGCTGGAGTCGCTGAAGCGGCGCGCGGAAATCTATGATCCGGAGACGGGCGAATGCCGGAACCCTCTGCTGCTGACCCGGCCAGAGAAGCGCATCCTGCTGGTCGTGGTTTCCGGCGACAAGGGTTTTGCCGGCGCCTTCAACACGAACATCTTCAAGGCTGCTGCAAATTTCATTTTGGAAAACGATCGCAAGCAGATCGATATCGAGGCGATCGGGCGCAAGGGGCGGGATTTGTTCCGCCGCCGCTATCCCACGGCTCAGTTCTCTGAGGCGCCGGAGGGTTCGACTCGTCCGGAACGCCAGCGGGGCAGCAACATCGAAGTCACTGGCGACCCGACCGGCGTTCTGGAGAAACTCAATTATGAGCGGATCCGCGAGATGGCCGACGAGATCATCGCGCGCTACACGCACGAGGAGATCGACGCCGCGTATCTCGTCTACAACGAGTTCAAGTCGGTGATCCAGCAGCGGGTCGTCGTTGAGCGCGTGCTGCCGATTCTCACGCTGGGCGAGCAGCAGCTCGCCGAGACACAGGAATTTACCACCGAAGAGCGGGAACGCGCGGCGGAAGCGGCCCTGTCGGCTGGGGTGAGCCTGTATCCGCAGGAAGCCGCGGCGGCGCAGAAGCAGTTTGAGGACGAAGCAAAGCAGTTCGGGACAGCCGAGGTGGATTACATCTACGAGCAGTCGCCCGCGGAGATTTTTGCCGACGTGTTGCCTCGCTACGTCACCTCGCAGCTGTATCACGCGACGCTGGAATCAGTGGCTGCCGAGCATGCCGCCCGCATGACGGCGATGGATTCGGCAACCAACAACGCTTCGGACATGATCGATTCGCTGACCCTGACCATGAACCGCGTTCGTCAGGCGGCAATCACCAAGGAAATTATCGAAATCGTGAGCGGCGCAGCCGCCCTTTAGAGCGAGAGTTATGGCAGAGAACATCGGCAGAGTGGTACAGATTTCCGGTCCCGCGGTGGACGTGCAGTTCGAAGAGGCGACGATGCCTCCCATTTACCAGGCGCTGCGTGTGGTCAGCGACGGGTTTACCGTTCCAACCCCCATCAACGTGATCCTCGAAGTGGAGCAGCACCTGGGCGAAGGCCGCGTGCGCTGCGTTGCCATGGAAGCTACCGAGGGCATGGTGCGCGGGATGAAGGCTATCGACCAGGGCGGCCCCATCACAGTGCCTGTGGGGCGCGCCACCCTGGGTCGCGTTCTGAACGTGATCGGAGAGCCGGTGGACGCGCTGGGTCCGGTCGAGTCGAAGGAGCGCAAGCCGATTCATCGGCCCGCGCCCGCCTTTGACGAGCAATCGACCCGCGAGGAGATGTTCGAGACCGGCATCAAGGTCATCGACCTCATCCAACCCTTCCTGAAGGGCGGCAAGATCGGCCTGTTCGGGGGCGCCGGCGTGGGCAAGACGGTCATCATCCAGGAGCTGATCAACAACGTCGCCTCCCAGCACGGAGGGTTCTCAGTGTTCGCCGGCGTGGGCGAACGGACCCGCGAGGGCAACGACCTGTGGCTCGAGATGCAGGAGTCCGGCGTCATCAACCTGAAAGAGCCGGCCAAGTCGAAGGCTGCGCTGATCTACGGCCAGATGACGGAGCCGCCCGGCGCGCGTTTGCGCGTTGCGCTGACCGGGCTCACCGTCGCCGAGTTTTTCCGCGACGAGGAAGGCGCAGACACGCTGCTCTTCATCGACAACATCTTCCGTTTTACCCAGGCGGGCTCTGAAGTATCGACGCTGCTGGGCCGCATGCCATCCGCCGTCGGCTACCAGCCGAACCTGGCCACGGAAATGGGCGAGCTGCAGGAGCGCATTACCTCCACGAAGCGCGGATCAGTCACCTCAGTGCAGGCGGTGTATGTGCCGGCCGACGACCTCACCGATCCGGCGCCGGCGACGACTTTTGCTCACCTTGACGCCACCACTGTGCTTTCGCGTCCGCTGTCGGAGCTGGGCATTTATCCGGCCGTCGATCCGCTGGCCTCCACCTCACGCATCCTTACGCCACGCGTGGTCGGGCAGGAGCACTACGACGTGGCCCAGGGCGTCAAAAGAATCCTGCAGCGCTACAAGGATCTGCAGGACATCATCGCGATTCTGGGCATCGACGAGCTTTCAGAAGACGACAAGATCACCGTCTCGCGCGCCCGCAAGGTGCAGAAATTCCTTTCGCAGCCGTTCCATGTGGCCGAGCAGTTTACCGGCATCCCGGGCAAGTACTGCAAGATCGCGGACACGGTGCGCAGCTTTAAGGAAGTCATCGAAGGCAAGCACGACGACGTACCGGAGCAGGCTTTCTACATGCGCGGCACGATCGAAGAAGTGCTGGAAGAAGCTGAGAAGCTGAAGGCGGCGACGAAGTAATGGCGGAGACGCTGAAAGTACGGCTGGTGACGCCTGAGCGGATCCTCGTCGATCAGGCGGTGGAGGCGGTCGAGGTACCGGCAAAGACCGGGTACCTCGAAGTCCTGCGCGGGCATGCGCCGCTGCTGGCCGAGATAGGCGCGGGCGAGGTACGCCTGCACGGTGGCGAAGGCGGCGACCAGCGGTACAGTGTCGCCCGCGGCTTCGTGGAGGTGCTGCCCGACCGCGTGACCATCCTCGCGGAGTACGCGCAGAAGCCCGAGGAGGTCGATACCGGCGCCGCGGAGGCCGAGCTGCAGCGAGGGCAGAAGCTCTGGAGCGAGGCCGGCGACAATGCGAGCAGGTACGCCCACGCCAACGAGGTGATTGCCGAGGGCGAGGCGAAGCTGGAAAGCGCCGGGGCCCGGAAGCACTAACCTCCAGCCCCGGAACGTTTGAGCTACTTCTTGTTGACCGCTTTATAGCCGCAACTGCCCGCCTTCTTCATCGCCTCAATGCCTTCTTCGGTCGTCATCAGAGGCGTGGTGCGGACGTTTGTGCAGGCTCCGCCGGCTCCCAGAGCAATGGCGAATGCCGCGGCGCTGACGTTGTTCGGCATATCCACGATGCCAACAATATCGGACTCGCCAAACGACAGATAGAAGCGGTCGACCCGGCCGCCGAGCTTCTCAATAGGCTTGCGAACGGCGTCATTCCGATCCTGGGGATGTTCCATCAAAGCGGCAAGAGCCGCGGACGTGTAGGACAACTGCACCAGATAGCTGGGCATGCACTTCCTCTTTTCTGGTCCTGAGACCGCAGTTTGGGGCAATCGGGAAGGGGAGCCAAGTATACAGAGGAATGCCTCGGCCGGAAGTTGGCGGCAGAGGCATTAGCCAGGAATCCAGGTGCGAACGCGGACCGGAAGGAGGCGCGATCGCGGGAACGCGGGTCGAATCAGGGATTGGTGGATTGCCCGAATCCCTTGTCGATGAAGGTCACGATCCGCTGCCTGCCGTCGAAGCCGTGCCAGGGTTCGGGGCTGGGCTCGCCGAAGATGCCGCCGGCCAGCGGTCCGTGATCCTCGCGGGGATATTCGACAAGCTCGACCGGCACGCCCATTTGTCGCAGAGCGCGATACATTTCCTCGCTCTGGCCCAGCGGATCCGTCCTGTCGCTCTCGCCCTGCAGCAGGAGGAACGGCGTTTTGGCTTTGGCCGCATCGGCCAGCGCGCTCTGGCGCCACGCGGATTCGGGGTGCTCCCAGGGATGCCCGCCGTAGAACCAGCGGTCGTACCAGGAGCCATTCTCGGTGCCGTACTCGCTCTCCTGGTCGGTGACCGGAGCGCCGGCAATGATCGCCTTGAAGCGATCGGTGCGGCCTTCGACGAAAGAAGCCATCTCGCCGCCATAGCTGTAGCCCATGAGCGCCAGCTTGTCGGGATCGATGGGATACTTCGCGATCACCGTGTCGACGCCGGTCATGATGTCGCGGTAGTCGCCGCCGCCCATGTCATTTTTGTTGGCGGCGGCAAAGGCGGCTCCCTGTCCCGTGCTGCCGCGCGGATTGGGCCGCAGCACCGCCCATCCCCGGCCGACGAGGAACTGCGTAAGAGGAATCCATGAGTCTTCCCACGCGCCGGTTGGGCCGCCGTGAACGTCAACGATGAGTGGGACCTTCTGGTGATCGGCCTGTGGCGGGAGATAGAGCAATCCCTGGACGGTGAGGTTGTCGCTCTTCCAGGTGACCAGTTGCGAGTGGACGGGCGTCCAGGCCGCGGGCATTATGTCCGGAGTCTTCAGGATGGTCGGCTGCCCGCCGAGCTTGTCCGCGTAGTAGAGGGTTGGCGGCCGGTCGCTCGATGCGCCGATCCATACCCAGCCCGTTTGCCGAACATTGGTGTTCAGTTGCGACACCACGCCGGTGTCGAAATGCAGAAGCTCATGGCGATCTCCGGTGAAGCGGGCGATGGTGGTGTGGGTTCCCATCTGCACGGGTTCGAGAACTGAGTCGCCGACGAAGATCGGCTCATCATGGCCGACGCTGCCGTCGAAGCCGTCGCTCAGGTCGCGAACGGCGCCGTCGGCCAGTGTGAGCGAGTAGAGGTCGCTGTAGCCGGGCGGGGCATCGGTCTTTGCCTGGGCCAGGAAGTCGATCTCGTGCTCGTCAGGAGACCAGCTGGCCGCGCCGATGGTCTTCGGGGCAGTTTTGACCTGTTGCGGGTGGTCCGGATCGGAGACCGTGAGCACCCAGGCGGTCGCTCCCGGCTCGATATCGCCCTCGTCATGCATGGGCTCGCAGAGGGCCAGCAGCCGATCGCTCTGCTGCGCCCAGGTCACGCGCTCCACGTTTGGGGGAACGGATGTGGTCGTCAGCTTGCCGCTCTGCGGATCGAGCAAATAGAGACGGGTCGCATGCGGGCTCTGATTCAGGTTGACCGCATCGGCCTTCTCGTCGTGCTCCTTCTTTTCGCCCGCGGTCTCGGGATCGCGGATGAGAACGGCAATTTCTTTTCCGTCCGGAGCGATGAAGTAGCGTGCGACATCCACTTCCACCGACTCTGGCTTCGCAGTGTCCTTCGCGTCCTTCTTTGGCGGTGGAATCGCGCCCGGCTCCTTCGATTCGTCGACGGGGGGAACGATCTTGATGTCAAAGGGGTGCGCCTCGCCGCCGTTCATCGGCAGCCGGAAGAGCTGGGTATGCTCGCCGCGATGGGCGAGGAAGAGAATGCTCGCGCCGTCGGGCATCCATTCACCCGATGACTCGCCGCGCTTCTCGCTGGACGGCGTATAGGTCAGCTGCCGCGCGGTGTTGGCCTTCACGTCCACGAGCCACAGATGACTCTTGCCGCCGTCGGCGGTCGCATCGCTCACCTGCAGCAGAACCTGACGGCCGTCGGGGGAGACCTTCGGCTGGGTCATCGAGCGCACGTGGCGCAGATCTTCGTTGGAAGGGAAGTGGCTTTCATCGGCAGCGTGGGCCAAAGACACCGATATAAGGCAGGCTGCCGCCAGCAGCGACCAGACATGCAATTTCCGCATGGAGGAAGCATACTCAAAGAGGGCCGATTGTGCGCGCGAATCACGGCGGGCGGCGGCGTCGGGCGCACGACCCGTAGACTGAGAGCATGCTGCATCTCCACAATCCCATCCCGGCCAGCCGGATTCGCCTGATCGTCTTCGATCTGGACGGGACGCTGATCGATTCGCGGCTCGACCTGACGAATTCCATCAACGCCATGCTCAGGGAGTTCGGGCGGCAGCCACTGCCGGAAGAGATCATTGCCACCTATATCGGCGATGGCGCGGGCATGCTCGTCCGTCGGGCGCTGGGCGACCCAGAGGATGAGCCGCTGGTGGAGAATGCGCTGCAGCATTTTCTGGCGCACTATCGGGAGCACAAGCTGGACCACACCTATGTCTATCCGGGGGTATTTGAATCGCTGGAGGCGATGCGCGTGACGCCGGACGGCGTGCCGCGCAAGCTGGCCGTGCTCACGAATAAGCCGATTGGGCCGTCGGTGGCCATCTGCGATGGCCTGGGGCTGAGTCCATATATGTTTCGTATTTACGGGGGCAACAGCTTTGCGACGAAGAAGCCGGACCCAGAGGGGCTGAACACGCTTATTCGGGAAGCTGAAGTTTCGCCGCAGGAGACGTTGATGGTGGGCGATTCGAGCGTCGATATCCTGACCGCGCGCCGCGCGGGGGCCTGGGCTCTGGGCTGCCGCTTCGGCATGTCGTCGCACACCGTGGAAGATATTCCTTCCGACTGCCTGGTGGATGCCGCGTCGGAATGGGCGGAGGCGCTGGCGCTCGAGTTCAGCAGGAAGGGATCCAAGCCGTGATCGTCCGAGAGGCTCAACCCGTCTATCCTTGAAAACGTTGCCTGCAAAGGCGGCGAAATTGAACGCGATTTTGCGCCTGGCGAAGCCGTTGGCTGCGCAGACAGCCGCATCCCACTGGAGGAACGGCTGATTGATCCCACGACGTCAGGAGCGAACCATGAAACAACCAAAAATAGCGATCGCTTTGATTGCCGGTCTCGCTTTCACCGGCGGAACGATATGCACGGCCCGCGCGCAGGAAGGTCCACCGCCCGGACAATGGCAGCCCATGGAACCGCCGGGCAACTGGTCTTCGGCATGGCACAGCGGCTTCCATGACGGCATTGAAGCGGCTCGCCACGATATTGATGCGCACCGCGATCCCGATCCGGGCCGGCACGATAATTTCCGTCACCCCGACCGGCCGCGCGACGAACGTCCGGACTTTCGCGACGGGTTCCGCCGCGGCTATCGCATGGAGTACGACCACTTCTGGCACGCGCGGGACCACCATGACGATCACCCCGATCTTTAATCGAGGTTTACGTTGCAAAAAGGGGAGCCGGTTCGCCGGCTCCTTTCTTTTTTGCGGTCCCGGTGCAGCACGTTTGTGACGGCGGTCACAGTCGAACCTCGAACGGTTCCTTCAGAGTGAGAACAGGACGCGCTCAGTCGGGCGTCGTCCATTGCCCGAGGAGAAACCGTGTCCCGCGAGAGTTCCCTGCATCTGGTATCCCGAGAAAGCGGCACATCGAAGAAGCTGGAATCGCCCCGGTGGCGAACCGTCTTTCAGATCCTGACCGTGATCGGCATGATCCTGGTGCTGGTGTCACTGTGCTGCTGCTGCAGGGGCTGGGCGCCGGGGATGCTCCGCCGGCCTTTTTCGGGGCCTGATCCCGGTGTTCAAACTATTCTCAAAAATATTCGTTCATCATCCGCGCCCAGGTCGGCCAGTCGTGGCTGTTCCAGGAATCCCAGATGTACAGGTGGTGGGGAATGCCCTTTTCGCCCATGATGCGGGCGAGGTTCTGGCTTTGGCCGAGGCAGTGGTCGTCCCAGCCGGAGGCAAGGATGTAGGTGTTACGGCGATAGCGGTCGTAGAACCAGGGGTCGCTGAGGTTCGGCAGGAAGTGCGGCGGCGTGTTGAAGTAGACGTCCTCGTCGTAGTAGCCGTGGAGGAAGCCGCTGACGTCGAAGGCGCCGCTCATCGAGAGGAATCCGCTGAAGTGGCCGGGGTGGCGCAGGGCGATGTTGGCGGCGTGATAGCCGCCGAAGCTGCATCCCAGGGAGATGAGCCGCGGATTGCCGTTCTTCTGGCGGAGCAACGGCAACACCTCGTCCAGAATGTAGCTCTCGTACTGCATGTGGCGGGCGATGCGCCAGCGCGGAGGAACGCCGCGGTTGTACCAGCTTTCGGCGTCGACGGAATCGAGGCAGATGAGCTGGATCTGGCCGGCGTCGAGCTTGTAGGCGACAGCGCCGATGAGGCCGCGGTCCTCAAACTCGTAAAAGCGGCCCTGTGAGGAGGGAAAGACGACGACGGGCAGGCCGGCGTGGCCAAAGACGAGCAGTTCCATGTCTCGCCCCAGGCGCGAGGAATACCACTTGTGATATTCGCGGTTCATATGGGTCAATGGCGAAAGTTACGGTATCGTAAAACATCGGTGAACCGATGCGCGACCCCAGGGACGGCGCGGACTCTAAAGATCGTACGAGGAGACGAGGAAAGCCGGATTTGGCAACACAACCGCAGCCCACAGCTCAAAACCTTCCGCCGCCGGGGGAGCCGCCGCATCCGCGGGTGCTGAAGCACGAAGGCTTTTCGAGCCGCTTCCTGCCGGGGGAACGCGATGTTTCGGTCTACGTTCCGCCGGGATACGCCGAGGAAGAAGGACGCCAATACCCTCTGCTGGTGCTGCAGGACGGGCAAAACCTGTTCGATCCGGAGACGTCGTTCATTCGCGGACGCACGTGGCTTGTGGCCGAGCATGCCGACGAGGCGATTGCTGCGGGGGAAGTGGAACCGCTGGTGATCGCTGGCGTGGCCAATGCCGGCGAGCGACGGCTAGCGGAATACACGCCGACGCGGGACTGGAAACTGGGCGGAGGCGAGGCACGCTCCTACGGCGAGATGCTGATCCGGGAACTGCTGCCGTTTCTGCGGGCGCGCTACCGGCTGCGGGCAGGCGCTGAGCAGACGGGGCTGGGCGGGTCGTCACTGGGCGGGCTGGTTTCCTTGTGGCTCGGACTCCAGCATCCCGAGATTTTTGGCAAGCTCGCGGTGCTGTCGCCGTCAGTCTGGTGGAATCATCGCTCCATTGTGCGAACCGTGGATGAGGTTGCGCCGGCCATGACGCAGCGGCCGCGCATCTGGCTGGACGTCGGGGATCAGGAGGGCCGGCGGACTCTGGCAGACGCGAAGCTGCTGGATGCGCGACTGCGGGCGCACGGATGGCGAAACGAAGCCGACGTGCACTTCGAGATCGCCCCTGGCGGCGCACATGACGAAGCTGCCTGGGCCGAGCGGGTACGCCCGATGCTGCGGTTTTTGTTTCCCGCAAAGCCGGTTTGAAAGCGTGGCCCCGGAGTGCTCGATCGGGAGTAACGCTCGGGGCTTGCCGGGGGAAACAACCCCGGGGGCGGACCCGGTATACTTAATGTTCAGAGGAAGTTCCGGACGAAGACCCCGCCAGGCTGCCTGAGTTTTTTCGCATATTGGCAAGGCAAAGGGGCGTTCGATTTCCGGCACGTATGGTCCGCTGCCCGTTGCTGCTCGCCGCGGCCACTCTGGAACCCCGATGGGCGATCTTCTCGATACGATTCACTCCCCCGCCGACCTGAAAAAACTCACGATTCCGCAGCTGGAGTCGCTGGCTCAGGAGATTCGCGAGCGACTGATTGTCACGCTGTCGAAAACGGGCGGCCACCTGGGGCCGAATTTAGGGGTGGTTGAACTCACCCTGGCTCTCCACTCGGTTTTTGACACTCCAGCGGACAAGTTTGTTTTCGATGTCAGCCATCAGGCCTACATCCACAAGATGCTGACGGGGCGCTGCGACCGGCTGGAGACAATGCGGCAGCCGGGCGGCCTGAACGGCTTTATGCTGCGCACCGAGAGCGATCACGACTGCTACGGCGCCGGTCACGCGGGAACCGCTCTCTCGGCGGCGCTGGGCATGGCGGTGGCGCGTGATCTGGCCGGGGGCCGGGAGAATGTCATAGCGCTGGCCGGAGATGCAGCGTTTACCAACGGCATCTCCTTCGAAGCGCTGAATAACATCGCCGATCAGACGAAGCGACTGATCGTGGTGCTGAACGACAATGAGTGGTCGATCGATCGCAACGTGGGCGCGATCGCCAAATACCTGCACAAGATCGTGACCAATCAGCATGTGAGCCAGCTGCACGACAGCGCGGCCCGGCTGCTGGAGCGGTTCGGCGGCCGCGGCGCGCTGCAAATGGTGAAACGCGCCGAAGAAGCCGCCAAAGGCATGTTGTGGCCCTCGTTCCTCTTCGAGGAATTCGGCCTCACGTATTACGGCCCGGTGGACGGACACAACGTCGGCTTGCTGATCGAAACCTTCAAATTCCTGAAGCAGCAGGAAAGGCCCGTGCTGCTGCACGTGATCACGCAGAAGGGGCGGGGATTCCAGCCGGCGCTCGACAAGCAGAAGAAGTTCCATGGCCTGGGGCCGTACGATCCCGAAACCGGGAAAACGCCGTCTACCGGACAGAAGACATACTCCGAGGTATTCGCAGAAACCCTGGTAAAACTGGCCAACGACAACGACAAAATCGTGGCAATCACTGCGGCAATGCCGAACGGCACGGCACTGGATCTGTTTCGGCCGCATCATCCGAAGAAATATTTCGATGTTGGGATCGCCGAGGAACACGCCGTGATTTTTGCCGCGGGGATGGCAACCCAGGGGTTCAGGCCGGTGTGCGCGATCTATTCGACTTTCCTGCAGCGGGCCTTCGATCCGATTGTGCATGATGTTTGTTTGCAGAACCTTCCGGTGGCTTTCTGCATGGATCGCGCGGGGCTGAGCGGCGATGACGGGCCAACCCATCATGGACTCTTCGATATCGCGTATCTCCGCGGCGTGCCGAACATCGTGCAGATGGCGCCTACAAATGAGGATGAGCTGGCCGACATGATGCTGACCGCGGTGCAGCATTCCGGGCCGAGCGCGATTCGTTATCCGCGGGGCATTGGACCGGGGACAGCTATGAAGGAAAAGCCGCAGCCCCTCCCACTCGGCCAGGGCGTGGTGGTGCAGGAGGGTGAAGATGTTGCCATCCTCGGGCTGGGTGCGCTGCTACCCCTTGCGAAAGACCTGGCGCGTGCGCTCGAAGAGCAGGGCTACTCCGCCGCGGTGATCAATCCCCGTTTCATCAAGCCGCTGGATCGGGAGTTGGTGTCCCGGTATGCGCGGCGTGCGATGGCGGTGGTGACGTTTGAGGACGCCGTGCTGATGGGAGGATTCGGCAGCGCAGTCATGGAAGCCCTGAACGAGTTGGGCATCGACAAGCCCGTGGTCCGGATCGGCTGGCCTGATCGATTCATCGAGCACGGCAAGGTGGACCAGCTGCGGGCGCGCCACGGCATCAGCGTGGAGGCGGCGCTGGAGAAGCTGACTCCGCATCTCAAGCGCACAGCGGGCCGTCTGGTGGCGCAATAGTGTTACACGGTGGTGATGGAATCGGCCGCGGGCAGTGTGGGAAGATGCGAAGAAGAGATCCAGGATCATTCCCATCATGACTGCCTCCTCCGTCCAGCTTCGGGTTTCTGCGCTTCGCTCGCATCACAATCGCTGGATCATCGCCATCGGGGTTTTCAAGCTGCTGCAGGCTCTTCTTTTTATTTTGCTGGGGTTCGGCGCCATCCGGCTGCTCCACAAAGACCTGATGGACATTGCCGAGCACCTGATTATGGCGATGCGGTTCGACCCGGAAGGGCGATTCGTGAATCTGTTCCTGGACAAGGTGGCGCTCATCGATCCGCACCGTCTGAAGCAGATCAGCGCCGTGGTCTTTTCCATTGCGGCCCTGGATATCCTTGAGGGGACCGGCCTGGTGCTCGAGCAGGTCTGGGCCGAATACGTCACGCTCGTCCTGACGGCGTCCTTCCTGCCCCTGGAGTTTTTCGAGATTTTGCGGCACGCCACCTGGATCCGGCTGGTCCTGATGGTCATCAATCTGGCGGTGGTAGTGTACCTGCTGTACTACGTGAGAGTGCGCATTCATCAGCGAAGGGAAGAGCAGAATGCGTAATCGGGCCTGGCGGGACGTAAGTGCCGATGGCAGGAGAGCCGGATGCGTCATGCGTGCGTGATCGGAGCCGGGCCGAACGGGCTCGCGGCCGCTGTCGTGCTGGCGCGCGCGGGCCTGGCGGTCGATGTCTACGAAGCCGAGACGCTGCCTGGCGGTGGCGCCCGCACTCTTGAACTGACCTTGCCCGGTTTTCGGCACGACTTCGGTTCGGCGGTGCACCCCATGGGAGCGGCGTCGCCGTTCTTCTCCTCTCTGCCTCTGGCCGACTACGGGCTGCAGTGGATTCACGGGACGGCTCCCCTCGCTCATCCCCTGGACGACGGAACGGCGGTGACCCTGGAGCACAGCCTGAAGGACCAGGAGACGGTGCTGGGCGTTGATGGGCAAGCCTGGCGCGAACTGATGGAGCCGTTGTCTTTGCATTGGGCGGATTTCATTCGCGACGCGATGAAACCGGTGACCGGCATTCCGCGGCGTCCATGGCTGATGGCACAGTTCGGACGCAAAGCCATGCAGCCGGCGACGAGCCTGGCAAAGCGAATGTTCCGGTCGCAGCGGGCGCAGGCGCTGTTCGGCGGACTCGCGGCGCACTCGTTCCTCAGTCTGGATGAGGCGATGAGTTCGGCGGTAGGCCTTGTTCTGGGAGCGGCCGCGCACGTGGTGGGCTGGCCGATCCCGCGCGGCGGAGCGCAGACGATTACCAACGCGCTGATCGCCTGCCTCGAGAAGAATGGCGGCCAGGTGCACACCGGGCGGCGGATCACGTCTCTCGATGAAGTGGATGCAGAGGACGGGCCCATTCTGTGCGATCTGACGCCGCGCCAAATCCTGGTGGTCGCCGGCGACCGTCTGCAGAAGACCTATCGCCGGGCCATGCAGGAATTTCGCTACGGTCCTGGAGTTTTCAAGATCGATTACGCGCTGTCGACCCCGATTCCCTGGAAAGCGCGTGAATGCCATCGCTCGATCACCGTGCACCTGGGCGGAACGATCGAAGAAATCGCGCGATCGGAGTACGCAGCGCGTCACGGCGGAGTCGCCGAGCAGCCCTTCACGCTGGTGGTGCAGCCCACGCTGTTTGATCCCACACGCGCGCCCGAAGGGAAGCACGTAGCCTGGGTGTACTGCCATGTACCGAACGCATCGACGGTGGACATGACCGATCGCATCGAGGCGCAACTGGAGCGCTTCGCGCCTGGGTTCAGAGACTGCGTTCTGGGGAAGCATATTTCTTCGCCAGCGCTGCTGGAGCGCATGGACGCCAATCTCGTCGGAGGGGACGTGATGGGCGGCGAGATGTCGATCCGGCAGTTTGCCTTCCGTCCGGCGCTGGGCGGCTATTACACGGGAACGAAGAATTTGTATCTGTGCTCGGCCTCGACCCCTCCCGGCGGTGGCGTGCACGGGATGTGCGGCTACCACGCCGCGCGGATGGCGTTGCGGCGTCTAGGCTGACCGGCCGCTCGCCATTCCGGCTACGGCGGCGATGGCTCGGTCCGTGAGCTTCTGGCGCACCGCATCCATCTTTAGCCATGGATCGTGCCGGAGCCGGGACTTCCATTTGGAAAATGTGGCGACGGAAAACTGCTTCGGGTCGGTTCGCTCCAGCTCGGCCCAGGTGAGGGGCACGGCGACGCGGACGCCAACGCGGGCCCGCGGCGACCACGGAGCCACGGCGGTGGCTCCGCGCTCATTGCGGAGATAGTCGAGAAAGATGCGTCCGGTGCGCGCGGATTTTGTCATCTTCGTCAGGTAGAGCTTTGGCTTGGCGCGCTCCATCATCAGCACGAAGTTGTGAGCAAATTCCTTGAACTCGGGCCACTCGTGGTCGGGGGTCACCGGCGCGACGACGTGCACGCCCTTGCCGCCAGTGGTCTTGACGAAGCTCTCGAGACCGATTTGCTTCATCACGGCGCGGACCTCAACCGCACTACCCACGAGCTGTTCTCTCGGGAGCTTTTCGTCCGGGTCAAGATCGATGATCAGGCGATCGGGTTTTTCCAGGCTGTCGTTGCGCGAGCCCCAGGGATGAATCTCCAGCACGCCCATCTGCGCGAGTCCGACCAGGCCTTCGGCGGTGGATAGAGTCAGGTACTGCTCCGGGGCGCCGCCGCCTTTCGAGACGATGGGCACGCTGTCGATGCCTTTGGGCATGCCCATGCCGATGTGTTTCTGGAAGAAACAGGGCTTGCCGCTGCCTTCCGGACAGCGCACGATGCTGAGCGGCCGGTGAGCAATGTGCGGCAGGATGTGGTCGGCTACCGCGGCATAGTACTCGGCCAGTTGCAGCTTGGTGATTCCGCTCTCTTCATCGATAACCTTGTCAGGATGGCTGATAGAGACGCCGGCGACCTCGGCGCGGTCCTTGCGCGTGCCGGGGCTGCGGGGCGTGACGCGCGCGGCGGCGGAGGCTGATGGTGCGTGATGCGCGGCTTTAGCAGTTGCCGGGTGATGCGATTTCGATTGAGACTTTGCGCCCTCCTCTCGTTTTGCCGGCTCCGGGCGCCGCGGGGACTTGGGAATGGGTCCCGTGGTTTCGCGTACGACCTCCTTCGCCGCCTTGTCTTCGCGCAGCCCGAGGAACGCCGCCTGGCGGACGAGGTGGTCGCTGGTCCAGTTGGCGAATCGCACCTCGACCACCGTCGTTGGCTTCACCCAGAGGGCGCCCTTTTTGGCCTCCGCAGGCGGATCTTCAAAGGGTGTCTTCGCCGGGCGCAGCGCGTCGAGACGATCGCGCAGCAGATCGTGCGTTTTGCGCGTAAAACCTGTGCCGGTACGGCCGGCATAGATCAGCGTATTGCCGTTGTAATAGCCGAGCAGCAGGGAACCCACGCCGTGGCTGCCGTTGGAAAGTTCGGTGAACCCTCCGACGACGAATTCCTGCTGCATCACGCATTTTGACTTGAGCCAGGCGTGTGAACGGCCTGCCTGGTACGATCCCCGCGCCAGTTTGGAGACGATGCCTTCTGCGCCCATCTCGCAGGCTTTGCGGAACATCGATCCGCCGTTCGCGCGGATATGGCTGCTGTAGCGGATCGTCTGCTCGGGGTCGGCATCGGCGCGCTCCTGCAGCATGCCTTCCAGGATGGCCTTGCGGCGCTCCAGCGGAAGCGCGCGCAGCTTGTGGCCGTCGAGATGGAGAAGATCGAAAGCAAAATAAGTCAGCGGGTGCGGTGCGTTCTCGTCGAAGGCAGCCTGCAGATCGGCAAAGCTGCTGTGCCCCTTTTCATCCAGAACGACCACCTCGCCATCGATGATGGCAGCATGAACCGGCAGGGCGGCGGCCGCAGCGGCGACGTCGGGCATGCGATGCGTCCAGTCGAGACCCTTGCGCGTGAAGAGGCGTGCCCGGCGCTTGCCGGCATGCTCATCCACGTGGATCTGGATGCGGTAGCCATCGAGCTTCAGCTCGTGCAGCCAGTCCTCGCCTTCCGGAGGAGCCTCCACGGTTGAAGCCAGTTCAGGAGCGAGGAAGGCGGGCAGCTTTTCCTTTGGGGCGTCGCGAAGAGCCGAAGAGCGATCGGGCGCGACGACTTTCGGTGATGCCGTGCTCTGACGTCCCGATGTCTGTGTCTTCGGCAGCGTGTCCCTTCGAGTTAAGCGAGAACGGTTGGCGGGCGTTCTTTCAGCGGGCTTCGAATTCCAGACATGGTCTTCGGCAGCCGCGATCTGCTCGATGCTGCGGCCGGTGACCGCGCTGTTGGGGGCTTCGTCGGTGATGGCAGGATCGTCGGCGCTGCGCTCGTACTCATCGTGCTCTTTGATGAGAAGCCAGTTGTTTTTTCCCTTCTCACCAAACCGATCGCCCTTCATGCGGACGAGCGCCCAGTGGCCTTTGAGCTTTTTGCCGTGGAGGATGAACTTAATGTGGCCCTTGGCCAGGCCTTCGTCGACAGGAGTCACCGGCTCCCAGGTGCCCTGGTCCCAGACCATGACCGTGCCGCCGCCGTATTGCCCTTTGGGGATGGTTCCCTCGAAGCCGCCGTACTCGATCGGGTGGTCCTCGACCTCGACGGCAAGGCGCTTGTCGTTGACCACGAAGCTTGGGCCCTTGGTCACCGCCCAGCTCTTCAATACACCGCGCCAGCCCAGGCGGAAGTCGTAGTGGAGGCGCGTGGCCGCGTGCTTTTGCACGACGAACGGCAACTCGTCTCCGGACTTTGCGGTTGGACCGGACGTCCCGCTGGGCTCGGCCGTCATGGCGAAGTCGCGCATGGCGCGATAGCGGGCCAGTTGCTCGTCAACCTCTTCTGAGGGCGAGGCGGCGCGAGGGGTCGGAGGCTTCTTTTTAGACACAGTGTTCCGCGCCGTCCCGCGGCCGGCGGCACGCTTCGAGGCTGGTTGGGCAGACGATTTCGGCATCACTGATTTCGGATTCCAGGCCGATGTACCAGGCTGCCCGAACTTTAGCCCATCTGCACCATGCCGGTCATCTGCAGGTCCCGTTCCAGCAGAATGGACTCACCGGGTTTGTCTTCCTGAAAGCGCACCTGGATGCTGCGGCCCCGGATCGCGTCTGCAAAGGTCTGCGCCGCCGCTTTCCGCCGGAAATGACGGCGGTATTTTCCGAAGCGGTATTCTCCGCGCGCATAGTAGCGATACGTGATCAGGGCCCAGCAGCCGTGCTGCGACTTCTTGATCTCGACCGACTGAACCTCACCCGGCGCGCTGGGCCACATCGCGGCACGGTTCTCCCGCACCCGCTGCCACCACTGCCGGATAAAAACGACAGCCGCGCCGGCGGCCACGGCAATGAGCGAGTGGAAGGCGCCGGCAAAGGGCGCCAGATGGCGCAGGAAGTCCTTCATTTCGGTACTCAGGCAGCGGATGCGATGCGGGAACAGCTTACACCGCCCGTACCGGACAGGCATCTCAGTATCCGGGATTCGGGTCTTTCCCAGATGACCCATCCGTGGGATCAACCCGTCTAAATTAATGGACGTCCCGTCTGGTCAACCCTTGCCGGGCGGGTATATTGTGTAGGGTCGCCGCGCGCTCCAGGAGGTCTCCGGAGAGCGGTCAGTTCACCCCAGGAGTGGTTTTGCTATGTCGACCGTGCTGCACCCGGAAGTCGCAACCGAGAAGGATTTTCTCCCGCTGAACGGGACCGACCACGTGGAGTTTTACGTGGGCAACGCTCGCCAGTCATCGTACTTTTACCGCCTGGCCTTTGGTTTGAAGCTGGTGGCCTATGCGGGACCCGAGACGGGCGTCCGCGATCGCGCCTCCTATGTGCTGCAGCAGGGAAAAATCCGCTTCGTGCTGACGACGCCGCTGCGTCCCGACGGCGAGGTCGCCGAGCACGTGCGTGTGCACGGCGACGGCGTCCGTGATGTGGCTTTGTGGGTGGACGACGCCCGCCAGGCGTGGAAGGAAACGACGAAGCGGGGCGCCCGCAGCGTGCGTGAGCCGTTCGAAGTAAAGGACGCGAACGGTCTGGTGCGGATGTCGTCCATTGCCGCCTATGGCGATACGATCCATACGTTTGTGGAGCGCAGCGAGTACAAGGGCGCGTTCCTGCCCGGATATCGCGCTGTCGACAGCGACCCGCTGGCGCGGCCTACCGGGTTGCTGCACGTCGATCACATGGTGGGCAATGTCGGCTGGAACGAGATGAACCGCTGGGTGGACTTCTACGCGAACACCATGGGTTTTTCGCTCTACCAGCACTTCGACGACAAGGACATTTCGACGGAATACTCAGCGCTGATGTCGAAGGTGATGGCAAACGGCAACGGGCGGGTAAAGTTCCCGATCAACGAGCCTGCCGAGGGCCGGAAAAAATCGCAGATCGAAGAGTATCTGGAGTTCTACCACGGGCCCGGCGTTCAGCACATTGCCATGGCGACCGGCGACATTCTGGCCACGGTAGCGAAGCTGCAGGAGCAGGGCGTCCCCTTCCTGACCGTTCCCCACACGTACTATTCGGAACTGGAAGGCCGCGTAGGAAAAATCGACGAGCCCATTGACGAGCTGGAGAAGCTGGGCATCCTCGTGGATCGCGACGACGAGGGCTACATGCTGCAGATCTTCACCAAGCCTGTGGAGGACCGTCCGACGCTGTTCTTCGAGATCATTCAGCGCAAGGGCAGCCGCAGCTTCGGCAAAGGCAACTTCAAGGCGCTGTTCGAAGCGATTGAGCGCGAGCAGGCCGCGCGCGGCAATCTGTAGATTCAGACGGTGCCGCGTTCCGCCTGAAGGCTAGTGTTCACGCCGGCTCAGGCTGCTCGTGTGCGCATCCTTAGCCAGGTGGTAGAGCGTCCAGAAGAGAAAACCGACGCCTGCTGAAACCACAATGCCCAGCGCCAGCAGGGGAAGGTCCTTGAGTGGCACCATGCGAACTCCTCAGGTTTCATTCCAGAGGCGCAGACGCAAGGATGGCGCAAAGACGCTATAAGGGTTCTGTAAGGTGGCTAATCGGCGACCATGAGTTCGCCAGGCAGGATGGGCCGGGTGCGCGGCAGCACGCCATAGGCAGCCAGGATTCCCATCAGCAGCAGGACGCCGCAGTAAACCGCCAGCTTGGCGATATCCGTCGTGTGATTCTTCGGCAGCACTTTCCACAGCAGCAGCAGGATGGATTGCGCCGCCGTGACCGACCAGACTGTCCCGTAAAAATACCGGCGCTCCCATCCTTCGCCCTGTGTGGAACGGCGTACCCGCGGAAGAACACCGATAACGCCGAGCAGAACAATCAAAATGAGCAGCGGCGTATAACCTGCCGCGTAGATTTGCTTCAGGCGCCACTGACCTGTGGCGACCGCGCCGATGAGTCCGGCGAGATTGAGGAGGGCGAAGTTCAGCAGGGCATTCCAGGCAAAGGTGTAGCAGACGCGCCGGTACAGCGGGTTCGGGCGATCTTCCGTGAAGCGGAGAATGTAGGGAGCCGGCTCGGCCCCCGGCAGTTTCCCAAAGAGAGCGGCGATCCCCGTGCACACGAGGACGGTTCCCAGCCACACCAGGTTGTGGACGCTGCCGCCGCGCGCGAACAGATCGAACGTTAGCGGCCCTGGCGCGAGAAAGAAGACCCAGATCCAGATGGGCCAGTGCGCGGCCCGGTAGCGGCGAGTATTGCGGGTGCGCATTTTGCGCTGGTGGGCGTATTCAACACGAACGGGAATGGCCATCGTCGCAACGATTATAAGTGTGCGGAGCGGAATGCCCTGGAAAGGTCGCGCGCCACCGGCATGAGGCGCACGGTGAGCGGTGCGCCCGGTTCTTCCGGGACCAGAACCTCGACGTCTTCAAGAGAACGGACGATGTAGTCGGCGTAAGTCAGGCTCTCCAGCGAGTGTGAGAAGAGCGTGGCCAGCACCTTGCATCCCGCAGCGTGGCCGGCCTGCGCGCCCGACGCGGAGTCTTCGATCACGAGGCATTCCTCGGGCTGGAAGCCGAGAATCTCCGCGCCCAGACGATAGGGGTCGGGATGCGGCTTGCCCAGCTGCACGTCTTCCGCGGATACGATGCGGGCGGGCATACGGATCTCGCCATGCTGCATCCGGCTGCGGGCGATTCGCTCAGTCGCCGACGTAACGACCGTCCAGTACTCCGGGGGCAGGGAATCGAGGATGGGCCGAACGCCATCGAGGATAGAGATGCCGACTCCGTCCGCCACCTCCATCTCCTCGAGCCACGCCAACTCCTCCTGGTCATTGAGATCCGGGCGGAGTTCACGCACCGTCTCGATGGCCCGCCGCCCATGCGCCATGCGGATGGCAAGATCCGGGTCGATGCCGCGGGCCAGCGCCCACTTCTCCCAGGTCCGCTCGACGGAACCGATGGAGCTGACCAGAACGCCGTCCATATCGAAGAGAATGCCGCGCGGATGCAGCGTGACCGGCGTCACCACGGGAGAGGATGCCATAGGTTCAGAGTAGCAAACGAGTCCCAGCCGCATGGCGTTGCACCAGATGCAATGACCCGGAAGTAATTCAGGCCGCATGAGGGGCAGATGGCGTGCAGGCGTACCTTCGCTTCGTTGCCGCGATCACTGCCGGGAAGGTTCGTCGTTGACCGGCCGATTGTCGCGGTGCCAGGATAGCTGGCACACCACCAAACGACCGAGACGCGCGGGGGAACGAGCGATGGGAGTGAATCAGTTCACCTACGGGGGAAAGGGCCTGGCCCTTACCGAGCGTTTTGAGGGCTGCCGGCTGACCGCCTACCAGGATCAGGTGGGCGTGTGGACGATCGGCTACGGCCATACCGGGCCCGACGTTTGCGCAGGCATGACCATCACCCTCGAGCAGGCGGAGGCGCTGCTGGCGAAGGATGTGAGCAGCGCGGCAGCGCTGGTGAACCGAGTCGTCGCGGTGGAACTAACTCAGGAGGAGTTCGACTCCCTTGTCGATTTTGTTTTCAATCTCGGCGCCGGAACGTTCGAGCGCTCGACATTGTTGCGTCTGCTGAATTCGGGTGAGTTCGCGGGAGCCGCGGCACAGTTCAGTCTGTGGGATCGCGCCGGCGGCGCGGTCGTTGCCGGCCTGCTGCGCCGGCGTCAGGCGGAGACCGCGTTGTTCAACGAAGGGCAGGCAGGTACAGAGAGCGCGTGATTCCGTCCTCGGCCTGGCGGAGCGGGATTACTTCTGCGGCTCTTCGTAGCAGCCACGCCCCGGCACACAGCGTGCCAGATGGACGTAGTGGTCATCGGGTCCGGCCGGGCTCATGGTGCGCAGGCACCAGTAGCTGGATGCCGCATGAATCCCAGGTATCCACGAGTCGGCGTTCTGCGGCGTAAAGCCATAGGGGTTCTTGGTCCGGAGGCATTGGCAGGGTTGCGTGGCGTTGGTGGTGCTCATGGTGAACCTCCGTTACCCAGCCGCGCTGGGATCGCGATCCATTTTGCCGGCTGCCAGCAGAACTGTTCGATACACGGCAACCGGGAAGAGATCGAGTTTGCAGGCGTTGCCGGAAAGTGCCTGCGCGCCCTCGACGGCGACGCGGCCAGCGGCGCGAGCGGTCTCCTCGTTGATGGGCTTGCCGGCCAGAGCAGCTTCCGCCTGTACCGAGCGTCGAACCACGGGAGACGCGGCGCTCATCGTGACGACGGCCCGCCTGCAGGTGTCGCCATCCATTTCAAGCACAACACCGGCGTCCGCAATGGCCCAGTCGAAGCTCTCTTTCTCGCCGTACTTCTGGTACGCGGAGCGCGTGCCGGGAGCTGGCCTGGGGACGTAGATCGCCGTGATCAGCTCGTCGGGTTCAACGATATTGAACTTCGTTGGATTCGCATCCGGCACGACATACAGTTCCCGGATGCCGACGGTTCGTTTGCCGCGCTGGGCAGACGTCAGCTCGACCGTGGCGCCGAGGCCGAGCAGCGCAACCGCCGCCGATGAGGGCGCAACCGACGGACAGCCACCGTACTCCATGATGGCGTGATACTGATTCAGGCCCTCAAAGGCGAAGCAAAACTCCTTGCCTTTACGGATGCACCGGAAATCCGCCGAGCGGTAATACCAGCACTGCACGTGCTGCAGCAGATTGCCGCCCACGCTGGCCATGTTGCGGATGTGCGGCGTGGCAGCATGCCCGCAGGCATCGGAGAGAATCTGGTAGCGTTCACGGATCCCCGGATGCTCACTGATTTCCGCGAGCGTAGTGAGCGGTCCGATCGTGAGTCCCTGACTGGTTTCGCGGATGCCGCGCAACGAAGCAACATTGCGAATGTTGACGAGGCGCGTCGGTTGCTGGATGCCATCCTTCATGCGATCGAGCAGATCCACGCCGCCGGCTTTGACCACAGCACCGTCTTTCAGCTGCGACAGCGCCGCGTCGACCGTGGTGCAGTCAGCGATGGAGAAGCGGTTCATGCCTGCTCCTTTCCCTGCGCCGATGCGCGCAGCGCCGCAAGAACGACGGAGGGGGTCATCGGTGTTTGCCGGATGCGAACGCCGGTGGCGTTGTAGACGGCGTTGGCCACGGCGGCTCCGATCGAGACAACACCGGCCGCTTCGCCGATCCCGGAGGCATCGGTGGAGCTTTGTCCGATGTAGGCTTCGACGAGCCGAACCTCAATTTGCGGGATCTCTCGCGCGCCGATGATTTTGTACTGCTCCAGATCGGGATTGACCATCAGGCCGTATTCGGGATCCAGCAGCCGATTCTCCAGCAGCGTGTAGGAGATGCCCTGAATGATCCCGCCGTTAATCTGACTGATCGTTTGTTCCGGATTCATCGGCCGTCCGCAGTCGTGCACCGAGAGTACCCGTCGCACGTGGATGCGGCCGAGTTCCGTGTCGACCTCGACCTCCGCGACATCGACGCCGCCATAGGTGAGGTACTTCTTCGGGTCGTAGTCGGGAATCCGCTTTGCCTGGGCGCTGACCTGCGCAACGGACATCTTCGCAGCGGCGCGGCGGAAGGCCAGAGGCTCGAATTTGCCGGACTTGCTGCGAACCTCGCCATCCACCAGAACCAGGTCCGCCGGCGTACTGCCCAGCGCCGGGGCGATGTCCGCCAGGAATTTCTGTGAGGCCTGCCAGGCGGCGTCACGAACCGCGGGCGTGAGCGAAAGCGTGGTGACGCTCCCCCCGGAATCGGGCCCCTGTGGGTAATGGGTGTCGCCGACTTTCACAGAAACCTGCGACGGCGGCACTCCGAATTGCTCGGCCAGGATCTGCGCCATGACGGTCCTGATGCCGGAGCCAATGTCCTGCACCGCCGAAAGCACTTCAAGAGAGCCATCTTTGTGGACGCGGACCTCGGCGTTCGATCCCATGCTGACGAATCGGTACCAGACGGACTGTCCGAGCCCGACACCACGCTTGACCGGACCGGTATCCGCGCCGGCCACCGGGTTGCGCGACTTCCACAGATCGCTGCCGCGAACGATCTCGCGCTCGACTCGCCGCACCGGGTGCTCGTCGGTTTTGTCGCGCAGGTCGATCGGATCCATGTTGAGCTTCGCGGCCAGATCGTCGATGGTCTGCTCCAGCGCGAAGGCGCCCTGCGGATGTCCGGGTGCGCGCATGGCGGACGCGGGCCCGGCATTGATGAAGACATCGTTCTCTTCTGTATGCAGGCTTCCCGACTTATAAAGATTGGCCGCCGGTCCCGAACAGCCGGCGCCGGTACCGCATCCGGCGGTGCCGTAGGCAACAAGATGAATCGCGGTGATGGTTCCATCCTTTTTGGCGCCGATCCGGAGAATCTGATCGGAGCTGGGCCGGTTGCCGACTGAGAGATGCTCTTCCTCACGGTCGAGCATCAGCCGAACCGGCGCTCCGGTCTTTTTGGAGAGGATGGCCGCGACCACCCCAGGGTTCCCCGCGCCAAACTTGGCGCCAAAGCCACCGCCCATGTATTCGGTGATCACACGAATCTGGGAGAGCGGAAGCTTGAAATAGCCGGCGAGCTCTTCACGGACGCTGGCCGTGCCCTGCGTCGACGCCCAGACGGTCAGCATCTCCGGCTTCCAGTCGGCGACCACCCCGTGCGTCTCCAGCGCGGAGTGCGTCTGCACCTGCGTGGTGTAGTGCCCCTCCACGATCACGTCCGCGTCCTTGAATCCCTGCTCGGTCTCGCCTCTGCGGTGAACCGAAGGACCGTGGACGTTTCCGGTCTGCGGCACATCGCTCGGCCCGCCGCCCCCGCCCGCGCTGCCCTCCTCATCTGCCGCGCCCGGGTAGACCTTCGGCGAATCCGTGTCGCGCGCCTTCACCTCGTTCACCACGAACGGCATCGTGTCGTACTTCACCTTCACCAAAGCGGCAGCTTCTTCCGCAGCGGCCGGGCTTGTTGCGGCCACAGCGGCGATCGGCTGCCCCGCATAGCGGACCACCGGGTACTTCACCTGCTCCAGTGCCGGATTCCGAAGAACCGCGTTGCCCAGCACATGCTGGACGACATGCACGCCCTTTACCCCCGGCACTTTTTCCGCGGCCGATGTATCCACCGAGAGAACTTTGGCGTGGGGCACGGTGGCGTTTACGAACTTGGCGTACAGCATTCCCGGCAGCTGCACATCGGACGTATAGCGCGCGCGGCCTGACGCCTTCGCCGCGCCGTCGTAGCGCGGGAAGGAATGTCCAACGTACTTCAGCTCCTGATTGACCGGCCAGACCGGCGGCTCAGTCACCGGCACCTGCCGCGTTTCGGTCGTCAGGGTGTAGCCGGGGACGCCGCTCGGCATCTCGACGGTTTTCTTTGCAGCGCCTGCGGCCTGCTGCGTGAGCGCGTCTTCCTGGATGGGTGTCTTCATGGGGCTCCTCCCTCAGGCCTGGCGGTTGGCAGCCGCGTCGAGGGTAGCGGCGAAAACCTTGGGGTAGGTACCGCACCGGCAGAGATTGCCGGAAACGGCGTGGCGGACCTCGTCTTCCGAGGGCTGGGGGTTGCGCTCCAGCAGCGCGGCGCAGCTCATGACCATCCCCGGCGTGCAGAAGCCGCACTGCATGGCGTCGTGCTTCACAAAGGCAGCCTGCAGCGGATGCAGCTCGCCTTCCGGAGCAATGCCTTCGATGGTCGTGATGTGGTGTCCGATGGCATCGATGGCCAGCGTCATGCAGCTGTTCACCGGCATCTTGTCCAGCCACACCGTGCAGCCGGAGCAGACGCCTCGGTCGCACACGATCTTGGTGCCCGTCATGCCAAGGTGGATCCGCAGCGCTTCGGCCAGCGTCGTGCGCGGTTCGACATCGACTGTTCGTTCGCTGCCATTGACGTACAGACGCACCGGCGTCGGTCCTGGGCCCATCTCAGTGACGCCGGGAGTTTCTTCAGCCCTGGCCTCGGCGGCAAATCCCTGGACCCCCTCGAGCAGGGCCGTGCCCGCCGCCGTGAGTCCCGCGCCCTTTAGAAAACCGCGCCGGGTGATCCCGTTGCGAGGAGAGTCCGCCGGATGATCCGGCAGTGTTGAGTGGGGTGTTTCGCGATCCGCCATGGCGCTGCTCCTGTCGCCCCGCAGGTAGGACCCGCGGCGGCCCCGTTCAGGTGCTGAAGGGCCACTATAGCGCCGGGACGGTGACGGAGTAAACCGGGCGGCGGAGGTGCCGCCAGGCGCAATAGCCACTCCTTTGTTTGTGCAGAGAATCCGGCATGACCCCTTCCCCGCGTGCGACATTTTCCAGCCCATCGCAGAGGGATTAGGGCAAAAAAAGTCTGTTCATGCCTGGGCCGTTTACACCGCGTTTACGTCGATAGAGTTGAACCGTTTCTCGTCATGGTTCACAATGGGTTACTAACCAGCTCTGTAGCGGGTCCCCAGATAGATACAAACCGCAAGAGTATCAGCCGGGAATGAACACCGGCGCCGCACGATCTTTTGGAGGATTCAGTGAACAAACATCTCATCGCCATATCTGCGTTCGTCCTATCCCTCGCCCTCAGTTTTTCTGCTTTTGCCCAGGTGGCTACCACTTCGCTGCGCGGCCAGGTAAAGGATCCCAGTGGCGCCGTGGTTCCTGGCGCCAAAATCACGCTGACCAACGCGGCAACTGGGCAAACGATCAATACAACATCCAGTGCTACCGGGGAATATACGTTCCCCCAGATCCCTCCTGCCCGATACACGATCAAAGCCACCGCTCAGGGCTTTGGCGATCAGAGCAAGACCGCCGAACTGCTCGTGAATCAGCCGGCAACCGTTGATTTCACCATGACCCTGCAGTCGCTCTCGCAGGTCGTCAACGTCAGCGCCGAGGCAGAGACGCTCAATACCACCGACGCCTCTCTGGGCAATTCCATGGGCAACACGCTCATCCAGGCCCTGCCCAGCGAAACCCGCAACGTGCCGGACCTGCTCTCTCTCCAGCCAGGCGTGCTCTACATCCCCGCCGGTTCCAACGGGAACGGTGCAGCCTCGGAACTGAATCCCATGGGCGACAGCCGCAGCGGCGCCGTGAACGGCGTTCGCTCGGATCAGGGCAACGTCACGGTGGACGGCGTGGATGACAATGACCAGATCTATGGCTATGCCTTTACCGGGGTCCTCCGCGAAACCCAGGATTCGGTCGAAGAGTTTCGTGTCGCCACCTCGAACAGCAACGCCGACGAAGGCCGCTCGGCCGGCGCGCAGGTGAGTCTGATCACCAAATCCGGCACCAATAAGTTCCATGGCGCCGCTTATGAATACAACCGCCCCACCATGACCGTTTCCAACAACTACTTCAATAAGCAGTCGGAACTGTCGAGCGGTCAGGCCAATGTGGCGCCCAAGCTGATTCGCAACATCTTTGGCGCGGACGTGGGCGGCCCCATCCTGAAAGACAAGCTGTTCTTCTTCGGCAACTACGAAGGCACGCGACAGGCCGAGGACGCGGAAGTGATCCGGACGGTTGCGACTTCTTCCTACCTCGCGGGCAACCTGACCTATCTGGGCGACGACACATCGGGCGATGTTGTGCCGGTGACCCTGTCCGCAGCGCAGGTGGGCCAGTTGGACTCCGGTTGCATCTCGAACGGGGGGTGCGCCAATGCACAATACACACCCGGGCCCGGTCCTAACCAGTACGCATTGGCCTACTTCGCCTCGGAGCCGGCGGCGAATGGCATCCTCGAGGGCGACGGCTACAACACCGGCTCGTATGCCTTTTCCTCGCCCAATCCGCTGAGCGAGAACACCAGCATTCTGCGGCTGGACTGGACGCCGAACAACCAGCACCGCATCTTCATCCGCGGGGGGCTGCAAAAGGACACAACGGATGGCATCGAGCAGTTTCCCGGCCAGGGCCCCAGCTACGTTTTCGAAGACAATACGAAGGGCTTTGTTGCCGGCGACACCTGGTCCATTTCACCCAATCTCGTGAACGATCTGCGTTACGGCTACATTCGTCAGGGCAACAGCAATCGCGGTGTCGGCACCGGCGACTATGTTGACTTCCGCTTCATGGATACATCCACGGCGGAAACCCGTACCACCCTGGCTTCTGTGCCGGTGAACAACATTGTCGACAATTTCAACTGGAACCATGGCAGGCACGACTTTCAGTTCGGAGGCAACTGGCGGATGGTCGATCAGAATCGCACCTCCGATTCGGTTTCCTACGACGGCGCCAGTTCCAACCCCTACTGGCTGGGCGGCAATCCGCCCGATCCCAATGCGACCCTGGGCCTGCCGCCGGTCGACAGCGGATTCGGGAATTCCTACGTGATCGCTTATGCGAATCTCGTGGGCACCGTTCCCTCCGTCACGGACGTTTACAACTACCAGCTGACCAGCGCCAGCTCCGGCAACCTGCTCGCGGACGGCACGCCACTGACTCGCCACTTCAGGTCCAACGAGTTCGAGTACTACCTGCAGGACGCGTGGAAGCCGCTGCCAACTCTGACCGTCACCTTCGGCATCCGCCACACCCTGCTGCAGACGCCGTATGAGACCAGCGGCCAGGAAGTCACTCCGACCGTCGATACCGATACCTGGTACAAGCAGCGCGAGAACGAGGCATTGCAGGGGCAGATCGATGAGCCGCTGCTCACCTTTGCTCCGGCGGGAAAGTACTACGGCAAATCGGGCTTCTATCCAAGATCGAACGATAACATTGCGCCTCGATTCGCCATCGCCTACGCTCCCACCCCGAATACCACGATCCGCATGGGAGCAGGCATCTATTACGACCACTTCGGCGAGGCTCTGGTCAACATCTTCGACCAGAACGGAGCGTTTGGCCTGAGCGGTTCCGTCACCAATGCGGCGGGCAATTACGGGTTCGAAGATTCGCCGCGTTTCACCGGCCGCAGAGACATCCCCTTCAGCAACGGCGCCGGGGCTTCACCTCAGGCTTATCCCTACACGCCCCCGTTTGATCCGGTCGATGGATTTGCGATTACCTGGGGACTCGACAGTCGGATGAAGACTCCTTACACCGAGTCCTTCAACCTGTCAGTCCAGCACCAGTTCCCGAAAGGCTTCACGCTGGAGACCGACTATGTCGGCACGCTGGGACGCCATCTGATCCAGAGCCTCGATCTGTCGGAGCCGGTGGATTATGTCGATCCCGGCGGCGGTGGTGACTATTACCATGCCGGGGGACAACTCTCCAAACTGGTGGACCAGAACGGGGGGAGTTGCCACTGCATTTACGACTCCAATGGTTACGTAATCGGAAACACCCAGAACATTCAGCCCATTCAATATTTCGAAGATATATTCCCCTGGATGGCCGGCTATGACTACTCCGGCGAAAGCGCCACTCAGGCCATCTTTAACAACGAGTGGGCTCCGTATCGCTCCAACCTTGGCGCGACCACGGCGCTCGCGGATCTCGACTTCTACGGTCCGTCATCGTCCGGTTTCGGATTCTATCCGGCGCCGGCGAACTGGCAGCCGCATTTCTGGCAGAGCCAGTTCTCCTCGCTCTATGCGCTCTCGACCATGGGCATGAGCTATTACAACGCGCTGCAGGTCAGCGTGCATCACCCCACCAGCCACGGGCTGTCGCTGGACCTCAGTTACACCTTTTCGCGATCCATCGACGAAGGGTCGGACGCGGAACGGAGCACCGAAAACAGCACCAGCACCGCGCTGAGCAGCATCATCAACACCTGGAAGCCGCAGCTCAACCGCGCCGTCTCCGATTTCGACACAACCCATCTGCTCACGGTTGATGGTTACTATGAGCTGCCCTTCGGGCGCGGACGGCAGTTCGGTGGCGGAATAGACCGCGTTGCCGACGCCTTCATCGGCGGCTGGCAGCTCACCGGCCTCAGCCGCACCACCAGCGGTTTGCCGTTCTCGCTGTTCGAGCCGGGCTGGACAACCGACTGGCAGCAGGAAGGCTACGGCATAGTCACCGGCAATCTGAAGACCCACAAGCATTTCGATTCCGCCGGCGACCCGCTGTACTTTGACAATCCGAGCACGATCAACAGCGGCGTCCTCAACGGCTCGCCCGTTCGCCTGCCGTATCCGGGCGAGACGGGTGAGCGCAATTTCTTCCGCGGCGACGGCTACTTCGATATTGATGCCGGCCTGAACAAGACCTGGAAGATTCGCGAATACGGATCCCTCAAGTTCGACTGGGAAACCTACAACGTAACGAACACAGTCCGATTCGACCCCATCTCGATTGGCTCGCAGCTCACCAGCAGCAACCTGGGGTACGCCAGCAGCCTGCTGACCACCCCGCGTCGTATGCAGTTCGCCATGCGGTTCGACTTCTAAGCCATGGTGTGAAACCTTGGCGCCGGAGATCCCGTCTTCGGCGCCTTTTTCTTTACCTGCTCCCCGAAAATCGAAAGACCGAATTGGTTCGCTTCAATTTCTCCCCGCGATTGTGATACCACTACTCGTTCCATAACAATCAGTCCGGATGTGGGCGTGAAATGCCCTGCCCATAGAAAAGGAAAGAACGCCGATGCGCATGCGCTGCCTGCTGGTTCTCCTCGCCACAACCTTTGCTCCTGTGTGCATGTGGGCTCAGGTTCCCACGCCGGCCTCCGTGCTGGGCCATTCGCCGGGCGACGATTATTACCTGGCGAACTACGAGGAAGAGATCCAGTACTTCCATCAGTTGGCCGCGCATTCCGATCGCATCAAGATGATCACGGTCGGCAAGTCGTCGGAAGGCCGTGACATCGAAGTGGCTTTGATTTCGTCGCCGCAAAACCTGGCGAAGATTGACGACGACAAAGCCGCGGCCGTGCGCCTGGCCACCGACCAGGGCCTCGACGACGCGCAGGCCAGGGAACTGGCTCACACCATGCCCGTCATCGTCCACATCGACGGCGGCCTGCATGCCAACGAAGTGGCCGGACCGCAGCATTCGATTGCGCTCGCGTACAAGCTGGTCTCCACGCAGAACGATCCGGAAATCGACACCATCCTCAATAACGTCATCCTCATGCTCTGGCCCACGCTCAATCCCGACGGCCAGGACATGGTCGTCTCCTGGTATCGGAAAAACCTCGGAACGCGTTTCGAAGTCAGCCCCATGCCCTGGCTCTTTCAGGAATACGTCGGTCACGACAACAACCGCGACGGCTACATGCTCAACATGAAAGAGTCGCAGGTGGTGGCAAAGACCGAGATCGAATGGGCTCCGGAGATCTTCTATTGCCAGCATCAGACCGCGCCGTTCCCCGCCCGTATCTGGATCCCGCCTTTCAGCGACCCAATCTCGTCAAACATCAGCCCCTATGTGCGCAGCTGGTTCAACGTCATCGGCACCGACATGACCGCCTGGCTCGACGCGCATCAGATGCCGGGCGCCATCAGTGAATCGCGCTTTGATAACTGGTATCCCGGCTTTGTCGATTACGCAGGATCATTCCGCAACGAGATTTCCTTCTTCACCGAGACCGCCCTCTACCGCTACGCGACCCCGCGTTTCTACACCGTCGATGAATTCCCGAAGGATATGCAGGACCTGCGGGCCCTCACCATGTACACCACCCCGTGGCAAGGCGGCTGGTGGCGGCTGAAAGACGCCGTGGACTACATGGTGGCCGCTTCCATGTCGGTTCTCGACACCGCGGCCCGCTATCGCGAGACGCTGCTCTACAACCGCTATCAGGCGGCGCGCGACAACATCAAACGCTATGAACAGGGACCACCCTTTGCCTACGTAATCCCCAGCGTGCAGGCCGACGCACCCGAGGGCGAACTGCTCGCGCACATCATGCAGGAAAACGGAATCCAGATTCGCGAATCGGAGACCGGCTTCCATGCCAACGATCGCGATTATCCGGCCGGCTCCTGGGTCATCCTCATGAATCAGCCCTACAGCTCCATGGCCAAGGAGCTCTTCGAAGTGCAGCGTTACCCCGAGGCCCTCTTCCAGGAGACCAACAAGCCCATCGATCTCCCTTACGACGTGACCGGCTGGACTCTGCCCCTGCAAATGGGCGTCCGCGTCGACACGATTTCTGATCCCCTGACGCCCGATGAACTCTCGCACCTGAAGCCCGTGGAAACGCTCGATGACCCCGCCACGGAAGTGCAGGGAAGCGGCGCCACCTTTGTCGTGAGCCATCAGTCGAACTCGAGCTTCCGCCTCATGAACGATGTCCTGGCCGCCGGCGGTACGGTCGCGTTTTCCCAGGACGCGATCAAAACGCCCGAAGGAACGGAGAAGGGAGCCATCGTCATCGGCGGCGTAAGCCGCGCGAACATCGGCGACATATCGAAGAAATACGGGATTTCGATGCTGGCCGCGGACAAAGCGCCGGACCATCTCATCGCGGTTCACAAGGCCCGCGTCGGCCTGTATCGTCCCTGGGATCCATCGATCGACGAGGGCTGGACGCGCTGGATTCTCGAGCAATACGGATTCAAGCCCATCAGCCTCTATAACGCCGACATGCGAGCTGGCGGCCTGCGCGATCGGGTGGACGTCATCATTCTCCCCGACATGCGCAAAGGCCAGCTCCTCGAAGGCTTCCGCGATGGCATCGTGCCGGGGCAATACGCCGGTGGCCTGGGCGAAGATGGAGTGGACAATCTGCGCGACTTTGTCCGCAAGGGTGGCACCCTCATCGCCTTCAATCAGACAGCGGACACGCTCATCCCGCTGCTCTCTCTGCCCGTCTCGAACGCGCTGGAGGGGCTGAAGCCCGACAAGTTCTTCTGCTCCGGGGCGCTGCTGCGCGTTGAACTCGGCGCCGATCGCCCCGCCACCTGGGGATTGCCCAGCGAGCCGGTTGTGATGTTCGAAAATGGTCCCGCGTTCACCACGAAACCTGGCTTCCACGGTGCCATCCTCGCCCGCTATCCCAGCGACAGCAATCCTCTGGAGAGCGGCCTGCTCCTCCATCCCGAAGCAATTGAAGACAAGATCGCCGCGCTCGAAGTTCCCTATGGCGAAGGAAGAATCTTCCTCTACGGATTCAAGCCGCAGTGGCGAGCCCAGTCCCACGGCACCTATAAGTTCTTCATGAACGCGCTCTACCAGTACCAGCAGCCGCCGTTTGTGAAGCCGGAGCCCACCGACCAGAAAGAGCAGAAGCCGAAGGCCGAGGCGGAGTAGAACTGGCACCGTCATTGCGGTAGTCTCGCGTTCGAGGGGAATTTCAATGAGCCAGCAGGAAACCGTGATTCGCGCTCCGCGCGGCAACACTCGCACCGCGCGCGGGTGGATTCAGGAAGCCGCGAAGCGGATGCTGATGAATAACCTCGATCCCGAGGTGGCCGAAAAGCCCGCCGAGCTGATCGTCTATGGCGGACGAGGCAAAGCGGCGCGTAACTGGGACTGCTTCCATCGCATCGTTGAGACGCTCGATCGCCTGGAGAATAATCAAACGCTGCTCATCCAGTCCGGCAAGCCCGTTGCAGTTTTTGAAACGCAGCCGCTGGCGCCTCGCGTCCTCATTGCGAATTCCAATCTGGTCCCGCATTGGGCCAACTGGGAGGAATTCGACAAGCTCGACCGCGCCGGTCTGATGATGTACGGCCAGATGACGGCGGGCTCCTGGATCTACATCGGCACGCAGGGCATCCTGCAGGGCACCTACGAGACGTTCCAAAGCGCGGCGAACCGGCACTTCAACAACTCGCTGGCCGGGACCATCACCGTGACGGCCGGCCTCGGCGGAATGGGCGGAGCTCAGCCGCTGGCCGTCAAACTGGCCGGCGGAGTCGCTCTCTGCGTCGAGGTGGACGCCAGCCGCATCCAGCGCCGCCTCGAGACCCGCTACCTCGACAAAGCCACCGGCTCGCTCGACGAAGCACTGGCCATGGCGAAGCAAGCCCGTGCCTCTCGCACCGCCATGTCGATCGGACTGCTGGGCAACGCCGCCGAGATCCTGCCGCAGATGGTCGCCATAGGTTTCACGCCGGAACTGGTGACCGACCAGACCAGCGCGCACGATCCGATGTGGGGCTACTGGCCCATCGCCAAAGCAGACGAGGACCTGAACGTCCTGCGCACGAAACAACCGGACGTTTACCTCGACCGCGTGCGCCAATCCATGGCCACGCACGTCGAAGCGATCCTGACCATGCAGCAGCGCGGCGCCGTGGCCTTCGACTACGGCAACAACCTCCGGACGCAGGCAAAAATGGCCGGCGTGCAGAACGCGTTTGACTATCCCGGCTTTGTCCCCGCCTTTATCCGCGATTCGTTCTGCGAAGGCCGCGGCCCGTTCCGCTGGGCCGCCTTGTCCGGCGACCCTGCCGACATTGCGGCGACCGACAAAGCTCTGCTCGAGCTTTTCCCCGACGACCAGCGTCTCACAAGCTGGCTGACCTATGCCGCGGATCAGATCGCCTTCCAGGGCCTGCCTGCGCGCATCTGCTGGCTCGGCTATGGGCAGCGCGATCGCGCTGGCTTACTCTTCAACCAGATGGTCCGCGACGGCCGCCTCAAGGCCCCCGTTGTCATCGGACGCGATCACCTCGACGCCGGCTCCGTCGCCAGCCCCTATCGCGAGACCGAAGCGATGCGCGATGGCTCCGATGCCGTCTCCGACTGGCCGCTTCTGAACTTCGCCACCGGGATCGCCAGCGGCGCCTCGTGGATGAGCTTCCACCACGGGGGCGGCGTAGGCATGGGCTACAGCCAGCACGCGGGCCTCGTCGCCGTCGCCGACGGAAGCGACGAAGCCGACCAGCGGCTGCGTCTCTGCCTGCGCAACGATCCAGCGCTGGGCGTCGTCCGCCACGCCGACGCCGGCTACGACCGCGCCATCGATACGGCGCGCGAACGCGGCCTGGACTTGCCCAGTCTGGATCTGTCGAGTCGCGCATGAACGCCGAACTTCTCGTCCGAGGCATCTCGCAGCTGGCCACGCCTCAGGGTCCGGGCCCGAAGCGCGGCGCGGAGACGCGCCACCTTCAGCTGATTGACCACGCCGCCATCGCTGTCGCTCACAGCCGCATCCTCTGGGTCGGACCCGAAGCCGACTGGACCGGGCACGCAACCCGCACCGTCGACCTCGAAAACCGCGCCGTCGTCCCCGGTCTCGTCGATCCCCATACCCACGCGGTCTGGGCCGGCGATCGCCTCGCCGATTTCGAGGCCCGCATCTCCGGCGTCCCCTACGAGACAATCCTCGCGCACGGCGGCGGCATCTGGAGCACCATCCGCGCCACAGCTGCGGCCTCAGAAGAGGACCTCATCGCTTTCGCCAGGCCGCGACTCGACGCTCTGTTGCGTTCCGGCGCGACGGTCATCGAGGTCAAATCCGGCTACGGCTTTGCTCCGGACGCGGAGCTACGGATGCTCCGGGTTATCCAGCGCCTCGCCGCAGCAACCTCTGCCCGCATCGTCCCCACACTTCTGATCCACGTCCCGCCGAAGGCTGCCTCGGACAGAGCGGCCTATGTCTCTGATACATGTCAAAAACTGATTCCCGAATTGGCTGCCCGGAAGCTCGCCCAGGCCGTCGATGTCTTTGTCGAAAAAGAAGCCTGGTCCGCAGCCGAGGCCGAACAAATTCTGAACGCCGCCCGTCAGCACGAACTCGGCATCAAGCTGCACACCGAGCAGTTTCACCGCGTCGGCGGCCTCGAGCTCGGCCTGCGCATGAACGCCCTCAGCGTCGATCACCTCGAGGCCTGCAGCGCCGAGCAAATCGCTCAGGTCGGCCGCTGCGCAACCGTCGCCACGATCCTGCCAGGCGTCTCTCTGCATCTGGGATTGCCGCCTGCTCCAGGCCGCGCGCTGATTGACGCCGGTGCCGCGGTCGCCGTCGGAACCGACCTGAACCCGGGCTCCAGCCCATTGTTCTCGATGTCTGCCGCCCTCGCCCTCGCGATTCGGCTCAATGGCCTGACTGCCCAGGAGGCCCTGGTCGCAGGAACCATCAATGCCGCAGGCGCTCTTGGCCTGTCCGACGCGGGTCGCATCGAGCCCGGCCAGCCGGCCGACTTCCTCGTCCTCGAAGACTCCGACTGGCGCAGCCTGGTCTACACCCTGGGAGCCAATCCAGTGCGCGAGGTCTGGATCGCCGGCGAGAAGGTCGCTGCATGAGATCATCGTTGCGAATGAAGGACGCGGCGCAATGAGTCTGCTGGTGCGGTCCGAGCTGCTGTACGCCGACGGCGCTTTTCTGTCGCAGCGAGCCCTTCGAATCGACGACGACGGCCGCGTCGAGGGCATCGTCGCGTCCGACACATCGTCAGACAACGTCATCGATCTGCCCGGCAAGGCCCTCCTGCCCGGTTTCGTCAACATTCACTCCCATTCCTTCCAGCGACTCATCCGCGGCAAAGCCGAATCGCGTGCCGTCTCCGGTCGCGACTTCTGGTCGTGGCGCGGAACCATGTATCACGCGGCAGCCCGGCTCGATCCGCAACAGGTCTACGACGTCGCGCGCATGGCCTTTCTGGAGATGCTTCTCGCCGGAACGACAACCGTCGGCGAGTTCCACTACCTGCACACCGCGCCGGATGGCCGCCCCTACGATGATCCGAATCTGCTGGCGAAGCAGATCATCGCCGCAGCGCAGTCGGCGGGACTCCGCATCGTGCTCCTGCGTTGCGCCTACCTGCGCTCCGGCTTCGAGCTGCCGCGCGATCCAGGCCAGACCCGCTTCTTCGAAACCCGGCAGGATTTTCTGGCCAACACCGAAGCGCTCCTGCGCGAAACCCCTGCCAATTCCAGCGAACGAAGCATCGGCGTCGCACCCCACAGCATCCGCGCTGCGCCTCTCGACGACCTGCGCGAGATCGCGGCCTGGGGGCGGCAGCACCGACTGCCGCTCCACATGCATATGGCCGAGCAGGTGGCCGAGAACGACGCCTGCCTGCGCGAATACGGCGCCACCCCCGTCGCCCTGCTGGGCAAAGCCGGCCTGCTTGGGCCTGACTGGACCGCCATTCACGCCATCCACATCACGCCCGAAGAGATCGCCATGCTGGCCGACTCCGGCGCGACCATCGGCTCCTGTCCAACGACGGAACGCAACCTGGGCGACGGCATTCTGGCCGCCGACGCCGTGCTGCGCAGCGGTATCCGCATCGCCTTCGGATCCGACAGCCAGGCGCAGATCGATCCTCTCGAAGATGCGCGCGAGCTCGACTACCACCTGCGCCTCGAGCATCAGCAGCGCGTTATGCTCGACCAGATTGGCGAGCAGGGAATCGCCGCTCGCCTCTTCAACTGCGCGACCCGCAACGGCGCGGAGTGCCTCTCCGTCCCGGCAGGACGGTTCGAGCCGGGCATGTCGGCCGATTTCTTCACCGTCGATCTGCGCGACGTCTCTATCGCCGGCCATTCGGCCAACGATCTTCTCCCACTGATTGTCTTTGGTCTGAACCGCACCGCGATCCGCGATGTCGCGGTCAACGGACGTCTGGTCGTCCGCGACGGAAAGCATGCGCTCCAGGAAGAAATCGTCTCCCGCTACGGTGAAGTCCACGCGGAAGTCTGGCGCGACGCCGGAGGCAGACCGCGATGAGAACCGTCGTCGATCATCTCTGCCAGCTCATCCGCATCCCTTCTCCCTCCGCAGTATCGAATCGCCCGCTTGTGGACTATGCCGCGGCCTCGCTCCGCGCCCTCGGCTGGTCCGCGCGCGAGCTGCCTTACCGCGATCCCGCAGGCGTCGAGAAAGTGAACCTCGTCGCAGCCCCGCCCGACCAGGACGTCGACGCCCGCGATGTGGACCTCGTCTTCATGTGTCACACCGATACGGTCCCGTTCGCGTCTGACTGGCAGGGCGCTCTCAAGCCGGGCTTCGACGTCGGGATGCTGCATGGCTGTGGCGCCTGCGATGTGAAATCGGTTCTGGCCTGCCTCCTGTCCGCAGCCGCGCAGACCGACACCTTCCTGGAGGGCCTCCGCATCGTATTGACCGCGGAAGAGGAAATCGGCTGTATCGGTGCGGCACGGCTGTTCGATCAGGGCGTGATCCATCCCCGCCGGATGGTCATCGGCGAGCCGACCTCTCTGCACCCGGCGCGCGCCGGCAAAGGCTACTGCCTTGCCGAGGTCAGGGTATTCGGAAAAGAAGCGCACAGCGCGCATCCCGGCCAGGGAGTTTCGGCCATCTTTCACGCAGCGCGCCTCATTCGGGCCATCCAGGACCTCAGCGCCTCCCTCGCTGTGGAAAGGCACGAGTTCTTCGATCCCGCCTGGACCACCATCAACATTGGGACGATCGAAGGTGGAACCGCAAAAAACATTGTTCCTGGCCTCTGCCAATTCCAGCTGGAATGGCGTCCGATTCCCGGCCAGCCGCCGGACCGCGTTCTGTCTGAAGTGACGCAGATCATCGCCCAGTCTCAGAGGGTCGATTCCGATTTTCGGGCAGAAGTGAAGCTGTTGCGCCAGCAGCCCGGCTTCGAGTCGCCTTCGGGCGCATCGCTGGTCACTCGTCTGACGTCGCTCACCGGACGAGCCGCCGTCTCGATCCCCTTTGGTTCCGAAGCCAGTATCTTTGCGCCGATCGCCGAAGAAATTGTCGTCTTCGGCCCCGGCGATATGCGAACCGCGCACAGCAGTCGGGAATGCGTGCCTCTGGCTGAGCTGGAAGAGGCGGTCCGCTGTGTCCGCACTCTGATGAGCCCCGCAGGAGTCGCGGCCAAAGATGAGGGATAAATGAAAAGAGAACTTGCGGGTGAACTGATCTCGGAAGCCGTGGCCCTGCTCATCATCATCGCCTTCGGCGATTCGGTTGCGGCGATGTACTCCCTCTATGATCCCAGCCCTTATCAGCATGCTTACTGGGGCGTCTGCATCGCCTGGGGTCTCGCCGTCACTATCGCCATCTACACCACCGGTTCCGTCAGCGGCTGCCACGCCAATCCCGCTGTCACCCTGGCGCTCGCGCTCTATCGCAAATTCAGCTGGAAAAAAGTGCTGCCTTACTGCGTGGCCCAGGTGATCGGAGCCTTTGCCGGAGCCGTCCTGGTCAAGTTCCTCTTCGGCCCGGTCATCGATTCCTTCAACCTTGCGCACCATCTCACCCGCGCCCAGGGCGGCGCCGCCGGGGTTTTCTTCACGCATCCCAGTCTGGGTATCACCGTCGCCCACGCCTTCGGCGACGAGATCATCCTCACCGCGTTCCTCATCTTCGGAATCTTCGCCATCACCGAGCAGTACAACGAGATGGCCCCCGGCGCCAACTTTGGCGCCCTCATGATCGGTCTCCTGGTCGCGCTCATCGGCGCTTCCATGGGCTACCTCGAATCATGGGCCATTAATCCCGCCCGCGACTTCGGCCCTCGCGCCTTCGCCTTTCTCACAGGCTGGGGGCCCGCGGCTTTTCCCTCTCCGGGAAACTACTGGTGGGTCCCCATCGTCGGCCCGCTGATCGGAGGAGCCCTGGGCGGCGGAGCCTATCAGCTCCTCATCCACCCCTTCCTGCCGGCGCGACGGCGTGCTCTTCAGCAGGAATTGCGCTGACTCCACACTGGCTCATCGGCCAGCCAAAGAGGTTGAGGGGGCTTACTCCGTCATCCGCGGCGCTGCGGGAACGACGGTGCCGAAACTCCCGCCGCGTGCGAGACGAAGCGCACATTATTGGCAAAGAGGTGGTCAGGAGAGCCGGCGGGGGATGCAGGGATTTCGGGATGGCGAGGTTGATCCGGCACAGCGAAACGCGCGTCTGCAAGCCTGGCAGGGCAGACACTCCGCTCCGGATTCCAGCGAGACGGACGGTCCCCGGTTCCGCGTGGTTAGTTGGCCGGTGTGGCCGGCACGCTGCCCAGCTGTTGGTAGTTGCGCGTTACCTGGAAAGTCATGCCGCTCACGTAAACATACTGCGCAACCCGCGCCAGCGGCCGCATGTGGTGGCGCACCAGCAGCCGGTAGGCCGTGTAGTTCACGCCCACGGTGGCAGCCTCAAACGCGGCAAAAGCTGCCTTATTCTCCACCAGCTTCGTCGGCAGCATCGCCTCGCGGAAGTGCGAAGGGTCGGCCAGCGCCTTCTCGGTACTGGTGTAGTCCAGAACGCGTGTGACGGTCGCCGCGCTGATCAGCGTCCAGTCCATCAGTTTCAGCTGAGGCTCGCGATAGGCCGGGGGCTGCGGAGCCCGCTCCACCGGGTAGTACCCTTCTGCAAACGTCGCATCCGCCGGTAACGCGGAGCTGGACGTGAACGCAGGAGCGTTCGGCAGTGACGAACTCGATACGGCTGCCGACGGTAATGGGGCCCTAAGCAGTGCCTCGGTTTGTCCGAAGCCTGGCTGGACCAGCGTGAAGGCGAGAGTCGGCAGAAGCACAACAGCGAAACGGGGGATTCTCATCGTTGTTCTCCTGCTTGTTTCTCAGTGCGGGAACGGGGATCATCCCGACCCGCCAGGAGAAACAGCAGTCTGTGGCCTGCGGATTCCTGCCGGAAACCGTGGCGGCAAGCCGGAACGCCAGGGTCTCCGCTTTCAGAATCGGCAGGGGTGCCGCCGACCTGACCTGTCCTCCAGCCCACACCTTCACGACCGTCCCAGCCTCAGGAACCGGCGCCGGAATCGGAACGAATGTGGGGTCAGATGACATGCCAGGAGTGTTGCACAGGTAAGCTCTGATGCAGCAGTTATCTTGAGTCACTGCAATCAGTTACTGTCACCGCGTTCAGGAACTCAGATTCGCAAACGGGAGTAATGTTTGCCCAATCCAGAAACGATTACCAATGTGTGTGACTGTACCTGGTCTATGGCCTCGGAGCCGCGCCTGCGCCTCATGCCACGGCCCCACAAACCGCACTCCCCCAGGGAGCGTGCGCCACACCCGCGGCAGCCAGTGCAGAGCCCGCTCAGCGGCACCGCGATCACTGCTGGACCAGGGCAGTTCAAAACCCTCGCGAAATCGCGGCCCCAGCCACTCCGCGGTCACCGCGCGGTACCAGCGCGGAATCCAAACCCACGAGCCCGCCCCACGCAAAATGGCATGGGCCATGACCCTGGCAGAAGGGCTAATCCCCAGTTCGTCTGACCTGCCCATTTCCGCGACATAGCGGCTGAAACTCGGCCAGTCCTCCGGCAGCTCATCCGCCCGCAGGCCGAACAACGCGGCCATTGTCTTACTTTCGTGGTAGTAACGAACCCGTTCTTCTGTGGAAAACGGGTACACCGCGCCGTACGCGAGCATAGCGCTGTCCACCAGGGTCGCATAAACCCATCGCAGAGCCCCCACTTCGTTCGCTTCGTAATGGGCTTTGCAGGGCCATTCCCCCACTGGCTCCGGCATCTCCCCGCTGATCCCGGTATGCAGCGTGTGCAGATGCCGTGCCGCCGCCAGCGCCTGATCCAGGCTGCCGAAGACCATGGTGAAGACGATTCGAAACGTGTTGTGGAACCGCGCGATCGGATCGTGCAGCAGGGTCGAATGCTGCTCCAGCGCGGCCGCCACCCAGGGATGCGCCAGTTGCAGCAGCGCCGCTCGTCCTGCCCCCAGAAACAGTGCCGCTTCCCGGTTCACCTTCCAGCTCATCGACTCCGGGCCGAAAATCCCGGCCCGCGGATCGGCCGTCCCGGTTGCCACCGACGTCAGCAGCGATTCCAGCTCAACTCGGGTGACGAGATGCTGTCCCATGCCCTCATTATGAGAGCGGTACGCGCCCCGGAGTTATCTCAGGCGGGCGCGAGCGAATTCGCTGCGATGGCGGCTGTAAACGAAATAAATGATGAGCCCGATAAACAGCCAGACGAAGAACGCCATCCACGTCAGCACCTCCAGCCCCATCATCAGCAGGATGCAGAAGATGATGCTGAGCACCGGAAACACCGGCCCCAGCGGCGCGCGAAAGCCCCGTGGCCGCTCCGGCTCGCGAAAACGCAGAATGATCACCGCAATCGACACCAGCACGAAAGCAAACAGCGTTCCGATATTCGAAAGATTCGACACCGTGCCGATATCCAGCAACCCTGCCGGAATCCCCACGACAAATCCAGCCACCCAGGTCGCTACCGCCGGCGTCCGGAATTGCGCGTGAATGTGGCTGAAGATGTCCGGCAGCAGCCGGTCGCGCGACATCGCAAACCAGACCCGCGCCTGGCCCAGCTGGAAAACCAGAATCGACGAAATCATCCCCAGCATGGCCCCGATCAGCACGATCAGCTCCACCCAGTGCAGCGGGTGGCCGCCCGGAGCCAGAGAGAGACGCCTCAGCGCATTCACCACGGGAGCCGCATCGCCCATGATCGAGTTCCACGGCACGATCCCGCTCAGGACAATCGCCACTCCGCCGTAGAGCAGCGTGCAGGCTACAAGGGTCGAGAGGATGCCGAAGGGCAAATCCCGCTGTGGATTCCGGCACTCCTCAGCCGCCGTAGAGACGGAATCGAACCCAATGTAAGTGAAGAAAATGATCGACCCGCCGGAGAGCATCCCCGTCCACCCGTTGGGCATGAATGGATGCCAGTATCGCGGCTTGATGAACTCTGCGGCAGCGAAGATGAACGCCAGAATCGCGATCAGCTTCACCAGCACCAGGATGTTGTTCGTCCGCGCCGACTCGCGAATGCCCCGCACCAGAACCACGGTGAGGATCATCACGATCAGGAATGCGGGGATGTTAAATCCGAAGTGCCAGCCTGGGTTATACAGGTCGTGCCCCTGAAGATCCTGCAGCCCCGTCGGCAGGTAGGCCGGGGAAATCCATCGCAACGCCGGATGCAGCCCGAACCACTCCAGCAGCGCCTCAATATGCGCGGCAAACCCCACGCTCACGCTCATGTTGGAAAAGGCGTATTCGAGGATCAGGTCCCAGCCGATGATCCACGCGATCAGCTCGCCCATCGTCGCGTAGGTGTAGGTATAGGCCGACCCCGCGATGGGGATCATCGACGCCAGCTCCGCGTAGCAGAGCCCGGTAAACACGCACACAATCGCCACCAGAACCAGCGAGATCGCCAGCGCCGGACCCGCTCCAGGACGCCCCGCCATCGCCGTATGCGTGAGCAGATAATGCGCCAGAGGCGTGTTGCTGATCGACGGCGCGTCGAACTTCTGGCCGGCCATTGCCGTGCCGATGACCGTGAAGATCCCCGAGCCAATTACAGCCCCGATGCCCAGCGCCGTCAGCGACCACGGCCCCAGCGTCTTTTTCAGGCTGTGTTCCGGGCGTTCCGAATCGCTGATCAGCTTATCGATCGACTTGCGCGCGAAAAGCTGGTTCCGGGGCGGATCTCCCTCGGACCTGGATGGCGGCGCGGCGTTCTCCGGCAACGATGGCTCCTGGCAGTCAGGATGATTGGGAGAGAGTGTAGCTGGTGGATGGGGCGCGGCGAAAGGGAATTCACCGCGCCCGCAGCAGAACTACCGCTTGCTCTGTCCGCGTACCAGCTTCCGAACCTTCTTCTTGTTCGAACCGCGCGGCGTTGTCCGCTTGGCTTTGGGGGCGGCCTTCTTGCGGGCCGCGCGTTTTACCTTCTTGCGTTCTGCCTTGTCTTCAACTGATTTTGTATTTGCCATAGATCCTTTTTAGAAACCTGAGTGCCCCATTCCAGCCCTCATTTGGCTTGATTGGGGGTGGATCAGAGCCGCTCCAGCTGTGCGAATTTCTCCACCAGCTTTTTCACTCCGAATCCTGAAAATTGTACCGTAATCTTCGCGTCTTCTCCCTCGCCCTCGCGCCGGAAGACGATTCCTTCGCCATATTTGGGATGCCGCACCCGCTGCCCGCTCCTGAAACCCTTCGCCCCCGTTGGCTCCGGCACATCCAGCTTCGGCCGCGCTCCCTTCGCCGGCACACCCCGTCCGCCGAAAAATCGCGCAATATTGTCGACGGAGTCGCCCTTCCCGACCGGCTGACGGCTCGACTGAGTGCTTCCCCGGTACTGGGAAGGCCGCGAGCCCGCGCTCTGGTCTTCGTCCTCGTAGTTGTAGTGCCGCGAACCATACTCATCGCCGCGGCCACGCCCAAAGCGCGACGGCGTCTCGGCAGAATCCGCCGCGTAGCCGCCCCACGAATTCGCCCGCATCCGTCCGCCGCTCAAATCCTCCAGCAAATGCTGCGGAATCTCCTCGAGGAACCGCGACGGAATCGTTGCCTCCGGCATATCGTTCCCATAGCGCCGCCGATACCGCGCCCGCGTCACCACCAGCGCATCCATCGCCCGCGTCAGCCCGACGTAGCAGAGCCTCCGCTCTTCTTCCATCTGCGGCGGATCATTCAGCGTGCGCGAGTGCGGAAACAATCCCTCCTCCATGCCCGCGAGCACCACCAGCGGAAACTCCAGCCCCTTCGCCGCGTGCAGCGTCATCAGCGTTACTCGCGCCGCGGGATCGAACTGGTCCACATCGCTTACCAGCGCCGCGTGGTCCAGAAACTCCGCCAGCGTCTCGCCCCGCTCCTGCGCATCCTGCGCCGCATTGGCCAGTTCCTTCAGGTTCTCAATCCGCGAGAACGCCTCGGGCGTGCCCTCGTCTTCGAGCGACCGAATATACCCCGTCCGGTCGATCAGGAACTTAATCAGCTCCGGCAAAGTCGCCGCATCTCCCGGCTTGCGGAATCCCGGCACTGATCCCTGATCCGAGACCTCCGCCGAACCTCTTCCTGAGCTCTGTGCTCTGAGCTCTGTGCCCTGTGCGGCTGCATGCGGCACCGGCGGCTCCTCAGCAAACACGCTGAACGTCGCCGGGTTGAACTCCGCATCTTCGGCAATCCCATCATCGTGCGTCAGCGCCAGCATTCCCTGCTCAGCGTTTCCGAAATCGAAGCTCACACCGGCCTCAGCCGCGGCGATCTCAGACACCACGGCCACATCCGCCGCCAGCTTATCGACGAAACCTGCTGCCATCATCGCCCGCGCATCCTCGATGATCTTCTGAAACTGTTCCAGCGCGATCAGCGCTCGCGACGGCAGCAGCTTCTGGTCGATCGCCCGCGTGATCGCCGTCCATGTGCTCGTCCCCGTCTCCAGCCCAATCCGCTCCAGCGTCTCCATCGTCGTCTTGCCAATGCCCCGCGCCGGCGTGTTCACCACGCGCTGCAACCCAATTGAGTCATGCGGATTCTGCACCAGCTTCAGATAGCTCAGCAGGTCCTTGATCTCCGCCCGTTCATAGAACGAAAACCCGCCGACCATCGTGTAGGCGATCCCGTACCGCCGCATCGCCTCTTCCACCAGCCGCGACTGCGAATTGGTCCGGTACAGCACCGCGCACTTCGGCTCCGCCTGATCCTCTTCCGCTTTGCGCAGAAATTTCTTAATCGAATCCGCGATGAACAGCGCCTCGTTCTCGCCGTCAGGAGCCTCGTAGTAGCCGATCAGCGATCCGCCCTCGCGGCTCGTCCACAGCCGCTTGCCCTTGCGCTGCGCGTTCCGCGCCACCACCGCTCCCGCTGCTTCCAGAATGATCTGCGTGGACCGGTAGTTCTGCTCCAGCCGCACCGTCTTCGCGTTCGGAAAATCCTTCTCGAACTCCAGGATGTTGCGGATATCCGCGCCCCGCCACGAGTAGATGCTCTGGTCCTCGTCGCCCACCACGCAAACGTTCTGGTGTTCGCCACCCAGCAGCTTCATCAGCTCGTACTGCGGCCGGTTCGTGTCCTGGTACTCGTCGATCAGCAGGTAACGATAGCGCCGGTTGTACCGCTCCCGCGTCTCCGTGGAGACCTTGAGCACCCGCACTGCCTCCAGCAGCAGATCGTCGAAGTCCATCGCATTCGCCTTGCGCAGCTCCTTGCGATAGCCCTCGAAAATGTGCGCCACCTTCTCGCTCATCGGATCCGACGACTGCAGGTAGTACGCCTGCGGGTCGATCATGTGGTTCTTTGCCCAGGAAATCTTCGACAGCACCACCCTGGGCGTCAGCTGCTTATCGTCCAGCCCCATCCGCCGCATCACCGCCTTCACCACCGCCTGCTGATCGCTCTCGTCGTAAATCGCAAACGACTTTGTCAGCCCGTCGTCGCCGACGCGCAGTACTTCGATATCTCGCCGCAACAGCCGCACGCAAAAAGAGTGGAACGTCGCAATGAGCGGCTTGGCCAGCGAACCGTGGCCCATCAGCTTCTCCACGCGCTCGCCCATTTCGGCCGCAGCCTTGTTGGTAAACGTCACCGCCAGAATCGAGTCCGGCGTCACCCCGCGCTCTTCGATCAGGTAGGCAATGCGATGCGTGATAACGCGCGTCTTCCCCGAGCCGGCTCCGGCGAGGATCAACACCGGTCCATCGACGGCTTCAACGGCTTCGCGCTGCTGGGGATTGAGTTTGGACAGTAGAGGCTGCAAAGGGGAATCGCTCTCCTCTATTTTAATCGGTCGCGCAGGCAGGCTTCGGTCCCGCGCTGGATCGGAATAGAATCAGCACCACAGACTCACGCGCAGAGCCCCGGGAATTCCCGTGCTCTCTGTGTCCTCTGTGGTGGATTCTTTTTATGCCGCTAGTCGTCGCCCGCGACCTTACCAAGGTGTATGGCTCGCACGAAGCGCCCCCGGTTGTGGATCGCGTCTCCTTCTCCATCGAGCGCGGCGAAACCCTGGGCCTGGTCGGCGAATCCGGCTCCGGCAAAAGCACCATTGCCCGCATGGTCCTCGGCCTCATCGAACCCACCTCCGGCGCCGTCACCTTCGACGGCCACCCGATGACCGGCGTCCCTCAGCACCAAATCCGGCCTCTGCGCCGCCGCATCCAGCCCGTCTTTCAGGATCCCTACGCCGCCCTCAACCCCCGTATGCGCGTCGAGCAGATCGTCACCGAACCCCTGCTGATTCACGAACGCGGTTCAGCCAGCCAGTCCAAAGCCGAGCGCCGCCGCCGCTGTCACGAACTTCTCCGCCAGGTCGGCCTCGACGACTCCGCCCTCCCGCGTTACCCGCACGAGTTCTCCGGAGGCCAGCGCCAGCGCATCAACATTGCCCGCGCCCTCGCCCTCCGCCCCGAAATGCTCGTCCTCGACGAGCCCGTCTCCGCTCTCGACGTCAGCGTCGGAGCGCAAATCGTCAACCTGCTGCGCGATCTCCAGAGCGAATTCCAGCTCACGTACCTGTTCATCTCCCACTCCATGCCGCTCGTCCGCTACCTCTCCACCAACGTTGTCGTCCTTCGTGCCGGCAAGCTCGTTGAGTTCGGCAGCCGCGACCAGGTCTGCGCCGCCCCGCGCGAGTCCTACACCCGCGAACTAGTCGCCGCCACCCCAACGATCAGCATTTGAAGGCTATCTGGAACCTGTCACCTGTAACCCGTAACCTGCACCCTGTACCCTGTATCCCGCACCCTGTACCCTGTTAGAAAGTGCACTCGTTTTTCCTCCACTACATCTTCCTGGCCTTTGCCGCCCTTCTCGGCGGCCTGGTCAACTCCATCGCCGGTGGAGGCGGCTTTCTCGTCTTTCCGTCGCTCCTCAAAGCCGGCCTCCTCCCGATCGAGGCCAACGCCACCGGCACCGTCGCCCTCTGGCCAGGCCAGTTCACCTCCATCTGGGGCTATCGCGAAGATCTCCGCAAAAACCACCGTCTCGTGATCCCTGTAGCCGTCGTGGCCGCCATCGGCGGACTTGCCGGCGCTCTCACCCTGCTCAGGAACAGCCAGGGCTCCTTCCTTCGTCTCGTCCCGTATCTTTTCCTCCTCGGATCCACCAGCTTCGCTGTCAGCGGCCCCATCTCCCGCCGCGTCCGCCGCCGCCTCGACGAGCATGCCGCCCATCCCGAGGAGCATTCGCGTGTCGCGCTCATTCCTCTCCTGCTCGCGCTCCTCGCCATCTGCTACTACATCGGCTACTTCGGCGCCGGCGCCGGCCTGCTCACCATGACCGCTCTGGCCCTCTGCGGCATCGAGAAGATCGCCGAAATCAACGCCCTCAAGACCGTCATCACCACCACCGCCAACCTGGTCGCTGTCATCACGTTCATGATCGGAGGCGCGGTCGAGTGGCGCTACTGCTGGCTCATGATGATCGCCTGCGGCATTGGCGGCTACACCGGCGCGCGCAACGCCCGCCGCATCTCCGATCGCATCCTCCGCCCCATCATCATCGTCCTCGGCTTTACCATCGCCATCTACTTCTTCCTGCATCGCCAGGGCCTCTGACGGCCACGCGCCAAAGAAAAAGCTCCGCGCCTCCATAAGGGAGACGCGGAGCTTTTCGCTTACAGGATTATTTGTGGTTGCAGCTGTCGCCGGGGCAGCACGACGCCTGTCCCTGGCAGCAGCTTGCGCCACAGCAGCTTCCCGGGCAGCATTTCGCTCCGGACTGGCAGCACGCCGCGCCTGTCATGGCCAGCGCGGACAGAGAAAACAGGGAAGCGGCGACGATCGCAAACATTTTGGCTTTCATGGGAAGAATCCTTTCAGTGTGAGGTTTTCGACATGCGCACAAGGGCGCAAAGACACGCAGTCACACCGCAGGTCTAAATTCGCAGATCGTCCTTGAGTCGAAAAACCGCAGCCGAATGCCGCAACCCCAGGGTCAGCTCCCGCCGCGAAACAGCCACCCTCCCAGCAGAGTCATCCGCTGGCGCAACCATCGCTGGCAGGGAAGCCCTGATCGGCTCCTTCGCAGCGCTCTGGCTTTCTGCCTTCTCAGGAGCCTGCTCCGCGCACTGCGCCGTCGAGCAGCTTTGCATCCCGCCATCCGAGCGCGGGCAGCACGGCATATCGTGGCATCGCATGTCGCCCGGCGTCTGCAAAACGTCAGCCGAAGCCACGGCCGTCACCCACACCAGGGCCAGCGCCAAAGCCAGCCATCGGGTCAAGCGGGTGTGCAGGAACGTCAACACACGCTCATTCTGGAGTCCGGGTCTCAGGCCGCACAGTGACGCCCGTCACTGCTTCACTGGCAGCAGATACATGCCCCCGCCGCCCTCGCGCCGCACCGGCCGCACCACGTGCGGCGTAATCACGATCGCCAGCTCCGCCACATCCAGGTTGCTGCTGTTATTCGTCATGTCCTGAAAGCCGGGCAGGTCGTTCAGCCCCGGAATGCCCGTGACCGCGTTCGACTCCTGCCGCGACAGCGCGCTCACCAGCACCGTCGTTTCACCCACCCCAACCGTCGTGATCGCCTGATACTGCCGGTTTTCCAGTAGCGGCAATCCGTTCAGGGTCGATCCTCCCAGGGCCGAAAGCTGCAGGTCCAGCTTCAGCGACACCCGATTGGCATCCTGCATCCGCGGCGTCACTTTCAGCGACAGTCCAATGTCCTGATACTGCACCTGCGGAATCGTCTCCTGTGCGGCTGACTGCAGCTGCGACAGGCTCACTCCAAGATTCTGCAGCGTGCTCGACAATCCCGCATTCGAAATCCCCGGGATGGTCAGCGACGAAGAGGACAGGCTCGAGTAGTTCGACGTCTCGATCGGATACTTCTCTCCGCTCTTGATCGTCGCATCCTCTCCATTGAGCACTCTCAGCTGCAGCTGATCCAGCGCGCGCACGTCTGTGGAATTCAGCTGCATATTCATCGACCCGCCGCCGTAGATGACCCCCGTCAGGCTCAGGCCGCCGCCAAACACGCCGAACGGCTGGGTCAGAATGCTGTTGCTGATCTGCCCCGAGGCAATCAGGATGGCCAGGATCGCCTCCCAGTCTCCCGGCGCGGCCAGCCCGCTGGAAACGATCTCCTGCACCAGGCTCGAATTGCTGTTCAGCAGGCTGCGCGCCTCGGAATACACATTGAACAGCGTCGTCTGGTTGGGCAGGATCAGCCCCAGATCCACCGCCTTGGTCCGGTCGATCTCGTACATCCTGACGTCCAGCTGCACCTCGCCCCGGCCCTCCATCAGCCGGTCCAGGGTCGCGTTCAATGCCCCCAGATTCTCCGCCGGACCCCGTATCGTGATCGCGCTCTGGTTCTCGTCCGACGTGGCCGTCTTCACCGCAAAAACGTTCTTCGCCACGTTGATCATTTGCGCCAGTTCGTCCTGCGTCATCCCCGGCATGTAAACCGTTTCTGCCGCCTCGCGCTCATATTTTTCCCGGTTCACAATCGAGTCCGCCGCCACCAGAGCCCGCGCCGGATCGAGCGGCACCATAAACGTATTGGTCGCCAGTCCCAGGGCCCGCGCCGCCGTCGTGAAATCCGCGTCATCCAGGTCGAACCGGATCTGCCGCACGCCCACCGAATCGTCCAGCGTCGTTTGAATCCCATACGCCGGCAGCACCTGAGAGATCACATTGCGTTCGTTGTTGCGGATATGGAAGCTCAGGCGCACCCGCTTCGGCTCAAGCTGAATCGGTGGCGCAACCTCGGTGTCACCGTCCGGATTGGTTCCCGGTTTCTCGGCCCCCGCCAGGTCACCGACGTGCTGGGCCACCACCGCATCCTGCGGATCAATTCGATAGGCCTCCAGGATTTTTTCCCGCGCCTCGTCGGAATGACCGAGGTTTCTCGCCGTGTCCGCCTGCTGTACCAGCTCCGTCACGCGATGCTGCCGGGCAATGTCCTCCGCCATTCCGTACTTCGGATTGCCCGGATCCAGGGCCGCCGCCTTTGCAAACACGTCGATGGCTGCCTTTAGATCGTCGTGCTCCACATCCTTCGCGCCCTTAAGAAAAAGCTGCTCGGCCACATCGCGATCGTGGTCCGAAACGGTGTGCTTCTTTGCAGTATGCGCGGCCCCGCCCGAAGCGCTCCCCGGCGTGTTCGGCGCAGGGGCGGTCGTCTGGGCGCCCGCCGCCGCCGTCAGCGCAAGCGCCATAAGGCACAGCCGCCACTCGTTACGAGGCATGCTCTGCGGCTTTCCGGGAGAGTTCGGCGGTTGACGTCGATTCCAGCAGCGCCGCCAGTGTCGTCGCGCACGCCTCCGGATGATGCTCCATCAGAGCGTCGAAGTCATAGCGGCCGGTGGCTACGGCGATGGTCGGCAGCCCGTTCGCGCGCGCCGCCTCGATATCGAAGGGCGTATCGCCTACCACGCAGACGCTGCAATCCTGATCCGCACTGCCGGTGCTCCGCAGAATCGCCCGCGCCTTCTCGGCCGCATGCGCGATCATGTCTGCGCGCTTCTCATATCGGTCGGAGAATCCACCAAAGCTGAACCACGATCGCAGTCCCGCATTCTCGATCTTCAGCCACCCGATCTCTTCCAGATTTCCTGTCGCGATGCCCAGCAGCGCCCCTTTTTTCTGCAGATGCTCCAGTGTCCCCTCAACCCCGGGCATGATCATCGGCTGCAGGTGATGCCGGCGCTCCACGACCTTCGCGCACATCGCTTTCAGCATGGCCTCGCGTTTCGGCCGCCACACCTCGTCCTCCACCTGGGCCAGGCGAAATGCGTCTCGCAAAATGCCGGGATCGGTATTTCCGGCCAGGATCACCCCGTCCAGAACCAGATCGCACCCCATCACGCCGCGCACGCTCTCAAAAAACGCGTCGAAGTGAACCCGGTCTTTATGGCGCAGCAGCGTCCCATCGATATCGATCAGGTAGGCGTCCAGCTCGTCCCAGTGGAAGCCCTCCTCGATGAAGACGCGCGACCCTTCGGGTTTGCTCATGCTTACAGGGTATAGTTTGCCGTCGCAGGTTGGGAGGGCCACTCTGCGCGATCCTCCTTTTCCGCCCCATCCCTGGCCCCCGTGCGGACCAAAGCGGAAAAGGGGATGATCTCCCTTCGATCAGGCCGCCGACCGGATATCCCGCACCGGCTGCGCTGTTTCCCGCGCGACCGGCTGAAATGCTGAAGTCGCTCCGCCGATGGCGCACAGCCACCCCAGGAACAGCGCTGCAAAGCCAAACCAGCCCGCGCCGTCAATCACTCCGGCCAGGTACGGTCCGCTGACCGCGGCGCCGGAGGTCCCGGCTCCCGCCAGAACAATCAGAACAGCGGCCAAGACGGCCGACAATCCGAACATCGCCATCCCGCAGGAGACGGCGTCTCGCCGCGACTGCAGCCCGGTCAGATGCCCCGTCACTCGCCCGCCCACGTACATGGCGATCATCGTCAGGACGATGCTCCAGATTCCCATGCCCCACGGAGAGGCCGCGCCCCCCGCGCTCACGCGAAAGATCGATGCACCCAGCAGTCCGAAAACACTCCAGATAGCAGCGGCCGCGAAAACTCCGGACCAGATGGCGCCCCATTCGGTTTGCCTTCGGGTCACAGGCGAATCCGGCGTTCGATATGCAATGTCTGCCATGATTACCCTCCTGAAAAATGGGATGCCGAGGGCGAGCACGAGCGATGCCGGAGCAGTCTCCGGCCGCATCCCTTCTCAGGGATCAAGACCTTTGTTCTCAGTTACCAGGCGAGGGTTTGCAGGGAAGCGTTGTCTAGCGAACCTGCTGTTTCAATTCAAAGGCGGGGCGCTCGCTGCGCGGAGGCCTCCGCGAACCGCTCCGTACCTGCGCCGGATCGATGTCGAGTTCCGCCAGGATCCTGCTCAGGGTGTTGCGATGGACACCCAGCTCCTTTGCCGCCTTGCACTGGTTGCCGCGGTGGCCGGAAAGCACTTCGAGGATGAACCGGCGCTTGAATTCCCGCACCGCTTCGTCGTACGTGATGCCGCCCGCATGCATCTGGGTCACAAGGTTGTCCAGCTCGCGTTTCACAGGAACCTCTCTCCCGATCCCCGTCTTTCCCGGGGCAACGTTCTCACTACGCGGCCGGCTTCAGCCATTCCGGCTCCGCCTTCCGCAGCACCACCACTCCGCTCCGGATCCGATCTCCCAGGTCGGATGGAGTTACCACTGCAGCCTGCCGCGCCATGGCCAGAAATTCAGGAGCAAAACGCGACTGCCGGAACCACGTTGCTTTCGGCCAGAAGGCGGCAATCACCATCACCGCCATCGTGACCAGAACGCACCCTTTCACAAACCCAAATGCCGCCCCCGCCACCCGATCGGCCCATCCCAGCCCGATCGACTTCACCGACCATCGCACAATCCTGCCGGCAACCGCGGCAATAATCATCACACCCAGCGCGATCGTCAGGAACGAAAATATTTCAACCAGACCGCGCGAGTGTACCCAGCTTCCGAACCACGGGGTCAGCCTTTGGTAATCCCAACTGGCCAGCAGTAGCCCCAAAATCAGCCCTGCCAGCGAAAATACCTCAACAATCAAGCCCGCCTTCGCCGCCGACACCACCGACAGGATCACCACGATCAATATCAGCCAGTCGACGATCGTCATTTCTCACTCCACTACACGGCCAGCGGCCGCCCCGTCAGCAAACGGTATGCCTCCAGGTACTTCTGCTGCGTGCGGTTCACCACATTCTCCGGCAGCGCAGGCGCAGGCGCCAGTTTATTCCAGTGAATGCTTTCCAGATAGTCACGAACGTACTGCTTATCGAAAGAAAGCTGCGACCGCCCCGGCGAATACTGCTCCCGCAGCCAGAAACGCGATGAATCCGGCGTCAGAACCTCGTCCCCCAGAACAATACCCTGCGCCGTTGTCCCAAACTCGAACTTCGTATCCGCCAGCAGCAATCCGCGCTTCTCGGCATGCTCCGCCGCCGCGTTGTACAGCGCCAGGCTGATCTCCCGCAGGCGCTCCGCCGCCTCTCCACCCACCAGCGTCGCCATCTGGTCGAACGAGATATTCTCGTCGTGCGTCCCGCGAAAGCTCTTCGTCGCCGGCGTGAAAATCGGCCGGCTCAGCCGATCCCCCTCCCGCAGCCCGGCCTCGATCCTGATCCCGCACACCATCCCGGTTGCGACGTAATCCTTCCAGCCCGACCCCGACAGGTAGCCCCGCACCACGCATTCCACCGGAAACATCTGCGCCCGCGTCACCAGCATGGAGCGGTCCTTCAGCTCCTTCCGGTACTTCCAAACCTCTTCCGGGAAATCCTTCACGTTCGAGGCAATCAGATGGTTCGGCACAATCTCTTTCAGCTGCTCGAACCAGAACAGCGACAGCTGCGTCAGAATCTTCCCCTTGCCCGGTATCCCGGTGGCCAGCACGTGATCGAACGCAGAGATCCGGTCCGTCGCCACCATCAGCAGCGCATCGCCCACAACGTATATGTCGCGAACTTTGCCGCGCGCGCAAAGTGTCAGGTTGCGAAAGTCGGTTTCGAGGAGCGCTTTCAATGCGACGAGCCTTCCCGCGGCGGCAGAGCTGCCTGCGGCCGATCGCCTTCACGCCACACCGCGTCGTCGAACCGACAGGGAAAAACAAAATAGCAGGATGGTCTCGTCCCCGGGCAGATCATGGTCTCAGGCTGAAATCCGATTGTGCGATTCATGTCGGGCTTTGTCAACGGCGCGTAAAGACTCGCTTTCATCGCGCTTTCCCGCGAACTAACTCCGCGCGCCGCGCCTGTCAAGAAGAAACTCTCTCGATTGTAGTGTCTTGAAAAAGCGGCCGGCATTCAAACCGTGACTTCGCCGCAACTGGCCCGGTTCCTCACCGCCATTGGCTCCGCCGCCAACAGAGTCCGGGTCCGTTATTCCTCTCGATAGGCGCTCGGCTTGGCTGCGATGCGCACGCCCATCCCGTTCAGACGGCTCCGCGCCTGGGCCGCTTCCGGCGTCTGCGGGTAGCGCCCGATCAGCGAACGCAAATCCCGAATGCCGTTCTCCCTCTGATCGATGGCCAGCTCCGCCTCGCCTTTGTGCAGCTGCGCCGCCGGCGCCTTCACGTTTCCCGGGAACTGCGCCAGCACCTGCGCGTACGCCTTGATGGCGTCCGAGTATTTCCCCTGCCGGTAGGCCACCTCGCCCAGATAGAACTGCGCGTTTCCCGCCAGGTCGTCCTGCGGATAGTACTTGAGCACGTCCTGGAATTCGCCCGCCGCCAGGTCATACCGGCCCGCGTTGTAGTCCCGCAGCGCGCCCTGATACAGATCGTTCACCGGCGGAGCCTGTGGCTGCGCCGGCGCCTGCGGCTGCTGCGTCGGCTCCGGACTGCCGCCCGCTCCCGGCTGCCCCATCGTTCCCGGAGCGCCGGTTTGCCCCGGCGTTCCCGTCGCTGGCGTGTTGATGTTCTGCAGCTGCGACTGCACCGACTGCAGCTGGGCGCTCAGCTTGTCGATCCGTGACCGCAGCGCGTCCACCGAATCGTTGATCCCCTGCATCTGCGTCGAGAGCTGGTCGATCTTGCCCCCGCCCGACTCGTTTTGCGCCTGCACCTGCTGCTGCAGCGTCGTCACCGTCGAGCTCATCCGGTTCACGCTGTCCGACATCTGCTGCACCACATGGTTCAGCACGCTTAGTTGCTGGTCCTGGGTCTGCTGCAGGTGCTCGAGCGCATCCTGCAGCTGCTGGACCTGAGTCTGCAGCTGGATGATTTCTTTGGATACCGCATGTGCCTGAGGGGCAGCCGCGAAAAGCAGCAGGCCGCCAGCCACCGTGAGTGAAGCCACCATCGTACGCATGAGTCCTGTCCCCGCTGAAGCGCAGGATGCGCTGCCTTCATTATTACAGGGCAGGAGCCGCCCCGCGACCCGCCCATCCCCGATTCATCGAAACCTTGAGTAATCCCGACTTCCAAAAGAGGAAGGCCCCGAATCGCAGCCCATGGCTGTGACTCGAGGCCCTTTCTGTACGCTGTACCCTGTCCCTTGCTCTTACTGGTCCAGCGTGAACTGCGCGCGCCGGTTCTGCTGCCAGCAGGCTTCGTTCTCTTCGGTGCAGAACTGCTTCTCCTTACCGTAGCTCACTGTCCGCAGCCGGTCCGGGCTTACCCCGGCGCTGGTCAGCGCCTGCTTGGCCGCATTGGCGCGGTTCTCGCCCAGGGCCAGGTTGTACTCCGTCGACCCGCGATCGTCGCAGTAGCCGCCGATCACCACCTTCAGGTTCGGATGCTGATTCAGGAACGACGCATCCGCCTGGATCGTCGACTGCGCGTCCGGTCGCACATCGTAGCTGTCGTAGTCGAAGAAGATCGGCTTCACGTTCTGCTCGAACGTATTCTCGTCGATGTTCCCCTCCGAAGGCGGAGGCGTGGGTGCCGCAGCCGACACCGTCACCGTCGCCGTCGCGTCGGCCGAACCGCCGTCGCCCTGCGCTACCAGGTGATAGCTGGTCGTCTGCGTCGGACGCACCGACTGGGTGCCCGAGGAGGCCACCGTTCCCAGTCCCACGATCGACACGTTGCTCGCGCCCGTCGTGTTCCAGGTCAGTACCGATTCCTCGCCCGGATTAATGCTCTCCGGATTCGCCGTGATCGTTGCCGTGGGGGCCGGTGCCGCCGGGGGCGGTGCCGGTGGAGGCGGAGGCGCCGGGTGCTTCTTGTGGCATCCCGCTACCGTCAAAATCGCCGCGAGACTTGCGGCCACAACCAGGGTCCTACGATTCGAATAGTGCACGTTCCTCTTCCTCCTTCAGGAGCATGGTTAGTTCAGCCAAGGCAAAGCAGGACGGGTTCCCGCCCCGCCATCAATTCAACTCGTCACTTCCAGCTCCAGTCCGGCTGCGTGTTGCTGCCGCCCCCGTGCGTGAGCTGTTGCTGATCCGTCCCGTCCGCCAGCATCATCCAGATCTCGGTATGACCGTTCTGCTGCCGCTGGAACACAATGTGCCGCCCGTCCGGCGCCCACGACGGAAAGTCGTTCATTCCCGCGTCGTGCGTCAGCTGCGTCCACCGCTTGCTGGCGATATCCATGATGTAAATGTCCTCGCCGCCCGGCGCCCCCGGCCCGTAGCTCCGGTTCCACGCAAAGGTCAGGAACTGTCCGTTCGGTGACCACGACGGTGACGTCGCGTACCCGCCGTCCGTCATCCGCGTCACGTTCGACCCATCCGCGTCCATGATGTAAATCTGCGGCAGGTGCGTCCGTCCGCTCACCCAGGCGATCTGCCCATTCGTCTTCGGATTCCACACCGGCGAAACATCCGGCCCGCGAAACGCTGTAATCCGCCGCGCTCCCTGACCGGAGGCGTCGCTCACATAGATGTCCGGGTCGCCGCCGCGTGCCGAAGAAAACGCAAGGTGGTTCCCGTCGCTCGACCACGCCGGCGACAGCGTCGTGTCGCCCCACGCCGGAAACGCCACCATCCGGTTCAGGTCCAGCGAATACATCCGGATCGACCACCCGTTCCGCCCCAGTGAGCTGAACGCCACCTTGGAATTGTCCGGCGATACCCGCGGCGACAGCGAAATCGTTCCCAGATGCGTCAGCTGCCGCTCGTTCATCCCGTCGTAGTCCATCACCCAGATCTCTTTGGAGCCCGTCCGATTCGAAACGAAGTAAATCTTCGTCTCCGCAATCCCCGGGATGCCCCCCAGCGTCTGGATGATCTCGTCCGCAAACCGATGCGCGATCTCCCGCGCCGCGTTCACCGTCGCCACGTCCCCGTACTGCTTTCCCAGCACCTGAGGATTCGTCGTGCTGTGCGTGTCGAACAGGTATCCCTGTACGTTCACCCGCCCGCCGCTGACCCCCAGATTGCCAAACGCCACCATCGACGCGTTCGACGGCTCTGCCGACCACTGTGCCGCGTTGAACTCCTGCGGACTTCCCGGCGTCATGTTGGGAATCATGCTCTTCGACACGACGTCGAAAATCCCCGCGTAGCGAAGATCGTTGTACAGCGTCTGGTCGAACGCGATCTTCAGCCCCGCCGTTTGCGGATCCGTGGTGGCCGGCTTGAAATCCGCTGCCGCGATCCGGATCTTCGCCACCCCGAGGTTTGTCCCCGTGCGCACCCAGTCCTGGGCCCGCGCGCCGGGAACCGCCGCTGCAACAAAACCTGAAAGAAGAACAATGCAAAGAAAGACAGGCTTCCGTGTCAAGCTCACAATCATGCTGGATCCGTTTCCATGGGGAGAATCATCGCGACTCTGCGCGATTCAGCTTCGGCCGGTGCGACCTGCCGCCTTCGCCCCCCCGGGTCCGCAGGGCTTGCGGAGGAGGGAAGAGCCAGATTGGAGGAACAGTTAAGGGGCACGTCTGATTCGAAAACCGTCCTGTTTCAGCGTGAAACTCAACGCGACGGCTGATCGTAGGTAAAAGTGTACTCCACCGACACGCTGCTTCCTGTGTACTGACTAGGTAACGGTCCAAAGGTTTGCACCCTCTGCACCGCGCGGGTGGCCGAGCCGTTCAGCGTCGGCGACGCGCTGCCCTGATCGACGTGGATGTTGCTCACCGTCCCGTCCCGCCCGATCGTGAACGTCACGCTCACCTGGCTTCCATAGGGCGTGTGCGAATCGATCTCCTGCGTGTACCAGTTCTCGCTCACCTTCCGCGTGATCAGGTCCACGTACCACGGGAAACGCGACGCAAAATCTCCCCCTGTCACCGCTACCGGACTGTTGCTCCGCGCCCCCTGGTTCATCGCATGGGCGAGTTGCGAGGGCGCCACTTCGCCGTAATGGGCCGTGTCCTGCCGGTTCGTCGGCTGCGCGTGCTTCGGCGATTCCTCGTGCGGCTTCTCCGCCTGCCGCAGCTTCGGCTTTCTTTCCGCCAGCGGAATTGCATCCGGCGTCTGCACCGGGATCGTCGCCTTGGTCGGCGGCGCCGGCGAAGGGCTCGGCAGCTGCGTCGCCAGCACGTTCGGCGTCGGCGGAGCCACCTGCGGCAGCGGGATCGACGGAGCCGAGCTCACCAGGTTTGCCTGGATCGCCCCCGGCGGCGCATTGTTCCCCCACTCCGTCCCGTGGAAACGCCCGTTCACCCATATCAGCAGCGCCATCAGCCCCACCAGGCCCACATGCAGCACTACCGATCCCGCTGCGGGCGGTCCGAACGGCTCCGGTTCGACATGGATGACAGGTCGACGCACTCGTTTCGCAATCTCTCCCTCTAGTGTGACGCGCCATCGCCCATCGCACAACCCGCCGCGCCCCTTTGGACCCTCTTCCGGCCCCCAGGGTTGCACGCATCGTTACCGGAGGGAAGACTTTATCGCCCGGGACAAAGCCTTAGAGCTTGCCGTCGAGGCCGCGGCGTGGCGCAATGGGAAGTCCGCCTCGAACCCTACCTGCCCCCCGATCCTGGGGCTGGCGATATGGCTTCCACCCAGAACGGCGAACGTGAAGGCGAGCCGCGGGGTGAGCTGGTACCAGCCGCCGGCCAGCTCCTGGAGCTGGTCTTTTCCCAGGCCCTTGTTGTCCGCCACCGCTCCGTACGATTCCGCCCCCAGAGTGATCCGCGACCCGAAATCGTGGTCCAGGGACAAACCGCCGGTGTACACATGCCCCCGGGTGTTTTGCGTGCCCAGAACGCCCGTACTCGTGTTGCCCGCAAACAAAAAGCCGAAGTTCGCGTTGATCCGCGTCTTCTCGGAAAGCGGCTCCTGCGCAATGGAGTTCAGCCAGTAGTCGGTGAGCCCGGATCCCAGCTGCTCCTTTGTATCTCCGGTTGGAAACTCGATGTAAAGGCTGGCTGAGAGAGCCGGCGCGCTCAGCGGCCGCGCGGCTTTGCGAAAGTTCCACTTGATGCCCATATCGGTGTCCCCGGGCCCGTCCGCGGTGGCCGTTCCTGGTGCGCGGTAAATGGACAAATACGGTGCGTCAAAATCGAGCTCCAGACCGTGCGGCAGCCCATAGTTGAACTTGTAGTTGAAAGTGTTCTGCCGGAGATCCGGATACTGCGCCGACTGCAGACCGTCGTATTCGTCGAAGGATTCGAAATGCAGGGTTCCCTCGTCGGTGACGTCGGCGTTGTCGGTGTAAAAGGGCATCTGCGCCCGCACATATCCCGCGCTCCCCATCGCACACACCAGCAGGACGACGATTCGGCTCAGGGGGCTCACGTCGACCACTGTAAATGGGCCCGCTCGATAGTCTTGTAAATTGAAATTCGGGGTTCCCCGGGAAGCAAAATCCGGTCCCTGGCCGGGCAGGCCTCCCACCCGGTTTTCACCCTGTTCCGCATTGACTCCGGCCCCGAATTCCCGTATTCTGAACTCCTTGCGCAGTGTGCGTCCTGCCGTCTGTGCGTTGCTGCCAGACCGAGGACGAGCGAATCCCGGGGGTTGCACGCCGGATCGGATTCGATAATTCTGCGCCAACTCACGCGAACAGCATTCGGGATTCCGCGGAAGAGTTTTTAAGCCGCGGACACCTCATTGCGTGAGCGATTGTTTTGAACCCGGTTCAGGCGTAAGGCCAGGAGAGAAGAACACCGATGTCCACCTATATTCCGAGCGCGCGCGAAATCGACCGCAAGTGGTTCGTCGTCGATGCCAGCGGCAAAACCCTGGGACGCCTCGCCACCGAGGCCGCCAGCGTGCTGAGCGGCAAGAGGAACCCCAAGTACACCCCGTTCCTCGACATGGGCGATCACGTCATCGTCATCAACGCCGGCAAAGTCCGCCTCACCGGCCTCAAAGCCCAGAGCAAGCAGTACCGCCGCTATACGGGCTTTCCCGGCGGCCTGCGCGAAGAGTCCTTCGTCCGTCTCATTGAGCGCCGCCCCGAGAAGGTCGTGGAAGAGGCCATCAAGGGCATGCTCCCCAAAACCAAGCTCGGCCGCAAGATGGCCACCAAGCTCAACGTCTACCGCGACGACAAGCATCCGCACGCGGCCCAGAAACCGCAACCGCTGGAAGTCAACGCCTAGGTTGGGTCGAAGGGCATGGCTTGAGTCGTGCCAGTCGCAGCACAGCAGGGAAGGGGCTTAAGCCCCGAGGGAAGTTCAAAGGTTTTGTATCAGGGCACGACTTCAGTCGTGCCGATTGACGAAAAACTCGAGGGCTTAAGCCCCTGAGAGAAGTTCAAAGGTTTTGTATCAGGGCACGACTTCAGTCGTGCCAAACGCAGGACTAGCAGTGAAGGGGCTTCAGCCCCTGAGGGAAGTTCAAAGGTTTGTATCAGGGCACGACTTCAGTCGTGCCAAACGCAGGACCAGCAGGGAAGAGGCTTCAGCCCCTGAAGGAAGTTCAAAGGTTTTGTGTCAGGGCACGACTTCAGTCGTGCCAAACGCAGGACCAGCAGTGAAGGGGCTTCAGCGCCTGAAGGAAGTTCAAAGGTTTTGTATCAGGGCACGACTTCAGTCGTGCCGAACAGGTTCTAGAAACTCCGGGGCTTTAGCCCCTGAGCTTTGCAAAGGGTTTAAGGATAACGAATGGCAGATCTGGTTCAGTACTACGGCACGGGACGGCGCAAGTCCGCCATTGCCCGCGTCTACCTTCGCCCCGGCAGCGGCGAGTTCAAAATCAACGGCAAAGCCTTCGACACCTACTTCGTCACGGAGCAGCAGCGCGTCTCCGCCAAAAAATCGCTGGTCGTCAGCGAGACCGCGGCGAGCTTCGACGTGGTCACCACCGTTTCCGGTGGCGGCGTAGCCGCTCAGGCTGACGCGGTAAAGATGGGCATCGCCCGCGCCCTGCTCCAGTTCAACGCCGAGCTGCGCAAGACCCTCAAAGCCGAGGGCCTGCTCACCCGCGACGCCCGCGTGAAGGAACGCAAGAAGTACGGCCAGAAGGGCGCCAGAAAGCGCTTCCAGTTCTCGAAGCGTTAATCGCTGCGAGCTGGCGAAAGAGTTTGGAACAGGGGCCCGGGTCCACCGCGATTAGGTTCGTTAATCCCTAATCCCTAAACCCTGACCCCTGTTCCAGGTTGTTCAATCTGCCCGCCACGCGGGCATCAATTCCGGCCACGGTAACGCCGCCGGAATGCAGTCCATAAAGGAGGCTGTTTGGCCACGATCACCATGAAGGAGCTGCTCGAAGCGGGTGTCCACTTCGGGCATCAGACCAAGCGCTGGGATCCACGCATGAAGGAGTACATCTTCGGCGAGCGCAACGGTATCTACATCATCGACCTGCAGAAGACCCTCAAGATGTTTAAGGAAGCGTCGAAGTTCGTCACCGACCTCGCTTCCCAGGGCAAAGTCATTTTGTTTGTCGGCACCAAGCGCCAGGCGCAGGACGCCATCGCTGAGGAAGCCACCCGCTGCGGCATGTTCTACATCAACAACCGCTGGCTGGGCGGCCTGCTGACCAACTGGGTCACCGTGCAGAAGTCCGTGAAGCGCCTTCTGGAAATCGACGAAATGGCCAACGACGGCCGCTACGACCTCCTCACCAAGAAGGAAGTCATCCGCCTCGAGCGCGAACGCAAGCACCTTCAGGCCAACCTCGCCGGCATCAAGACCATGCGCCGCCTCCCTGACGCCATCTTCGTCGTCGACTCGTCGAACGAAGCCATTGCCGTCAAGGAAGCCCGCAAACTCGGCATCCCGGTCGTCGCCGTCGTCGATACCAACTGCGATCCGACCGTCGTCGACTACGTCATCCCCGGCAACGATGACGCCCTCCGCGCCATCCGGCTCTTCACCTCGAAGATCGCCGACTCGGTCGCCGAAGGCGCCGCCGCTCAGTCCGACAAGGCGTACGCGGCCGAGCAGGCTGGCGTCACCGCCGACATCCAGGCCGTAGCCGAAGGCGAGCCCGCTGCCGAATCCCCGGCTGCAGCCCCCGAAGCCGAAGCCACCGAGGTCGTCGATCTTGAAGCAGCCCTCGGCGGCGGCATCCGCAAAGCCCCCGCCATCGTCGCTGCCCTCGACGAAGCCGAGGCCGCCGAAAGCGGCTACTAGAGATAAGGGCCGGACGGCCCGCGATCGCGAGAAGCGTGGCTGCCGTCATCGGAGCCACGCTTTTTGTGTGTACGAAGAACCCGGGTGCCCCATGTCCCCGCTGTTGGAACATGGGAATCGCGCAAAGCGCGATCTGTTTTGAAGGGGCACGACTTCAGTCGTGCCGTAATCAGCCTCGGATTACCCGGGCTTTAGCCCCTGAGGGGCGTTGTTGAAGGACTGAACAGTTTTCATCCTCCGAGCCAGGTCCCGCACATTGCGGGAACCTCGGCGGGATGAAAAGATCAAAAGGGAAGAAGGAATCACCAATGTCCACCGCAACTGAAAAGATCGACGCCAGGCTCGTCAAAGAACTCCGCGAAAAGTCCGGCGCCCCCATGGGCGACTGCCTCAAGGCCCTCCAGGAAACCAAAGGCGACATGGAAGGCGCCTTCGTCGTCCTGCGCAAGCGCGGCATGGCCTCCGCCCAGAAGAAAGCCTCCCGCTCCACCAACGAGGGCGCGGTCGGCCACTACATCCACGCCGGCGGCAAAATCGGCGTCATCGTCGAGGTCAACTGCGAGTCCGACTTCGTCGCCCGCACCGATGACTTCCAGGAACTCCTCAAGGACATCGCCATGCACATCGCCGCCACCGACCCGCGCTACATCCGCCGCGAAGACGTGACCGAAGAGGACCTGGCCCGCGAAAAGGAAATCTACCGCGCCCAGGCCGCGGCCACCGGCAAGCCCGCCCCCGTCGTCGAGAAAATCGTCGAGGGCAAGATGACCAAGTTCTACGAAGAAGTCTGCCTGCTCGAGCAGCCCTTCATCAAAGAACAGACCCAGTCCATCAAGGACCTCATCGCAACCAAGGTCGGCAAGCTCGGCGAAAACATCACCGTCCGCCGCTTCGCGCGCTTCAAGGTCGGTGATCCCACCTGGACCGTCGCCCAAACCAAGGTGGCGGAAGAATCAGCCTCCGAGTAAGCCTTAGCGCGAAGCGCAGACCGCCTGGACGGCCAGTCCTGCCCCATCCTTGTTCGCGCTTTTGGCGAACAGGGTGGGGTCTTTTCATGCCCTGAATGAGGGTGGGTGGGGTACCCCCCTGGTTTTCCTTTCAGGGAAGTTCCTGATTCCGTGAGGCTTGGAAGGTAATACCCTGAGGGTATTACCTTCCAGGCGTTCTGCCCGGTGGCCTCTTTATCCTCCGGCGCGCACCCTCAAAAAAATCTTCCTCGATTTGCGCATGTGTGACAAACAAGGTATTTACGCGACCCAGTTTGTTATGTGTGGCAAACAGGGTACTTAGCGAGGTCCTCGAACGCATCTGTGGCAAATAAGGAAGTTTCCAGTTTGGGCAGACCTTCGCTGGCCGATGTCCCTGACTCATCGAGCAGGCCCAGTGCGCTGCGGCGGTTCAACAGCGGGAGTGGAATTTGGCGATGTCAAAGAGCGGCTGAACGGGGCCTGGGCTCCGTCGATGCGCCGGGTCTTGTGTGAGTACGGCGCAAAAGGAAAAGCTCTGTGCGCCGTGGCGGGCAGAGCTTTCCGTGCTCTCAGTGTGGCGCGTCTCTGGTGCTGAAGCAAGAAGAATCGGAGGAGTGAACGGTACGAAAGTACTGTGAGAGAGTTCGGCTGATGTCGCCGTGGTCCATTTCTCTGAACCTCCCCAGTGCAAGGTTCGTAGATGTCCGCCTAGAGGCCTATGGATCCACACCAAAATCAAACACCCAATCTCCTATCTCTCCCTTGCCGGGTATTGCCTGCACCAGCGCATATTCTCCCGGAGGCAGCGGATGGACTGGAGTTATTTTGAGCCAGCGGGATTCGGCGACTGGTGTTGCGATCGATTCGACCGCGGAGTCTTTGAGTGCCGGCTTTCCCGTCAAACGGCTAAATTCAAAATGCCCGACCGTCCGAGATTCCCGATTCGCGGTCAACTGAAGAATTGAATAGACAATCCTGTTCGCAGGCGAGGAGTTGCTACCCTCGCGTTCTTCCGCTTTGCTGAACTGAACAAACAGAGTAACTTCGCCGGAATGAACACGCTGTTCGGCCTTCTCCCCCGGAATCTGGATGCCCTTTCGCTGCTTCAGCCATATCGCCGACCGGGCGATATTGTTTCCAAGATTGTTACTGACGTTTACGTCCTGATGGTTAATGGGAACCAGGATCTGCCGCGTTCCATCGGTGCCGAGTAGCCAGACCAGTGCATCGGCTGAGAGCCGCAGCCCTGGTGCGACTTCAAGGTTGCTCGTCCCAGCATTCCCACCATAATTTCCCACAATTGGGGGAGTAGCCTCTGGCGAATTAACCGCATTTTGTGCGAACGAGAGGCTGGAAAGATTTCCGCCCAGAAGCAGTGCGAGAGTTGTGCCGGCGAAGGTGAATTTCAAGAGGAGAGCTCTCTTCGGCATCGGATTCCCAGTTTACACTCTTGGCATTCTGGTAATGACTTATCTCGATTGACTATAACCCCTAACCCCTAATCCCTGGACCCCTCAACCCTGCCCCGAAGCTCCGGATACCGCCCAAAGATCATCCGCTGATCCTCCTCGGGAAGCTCCCCCACCCGCTTCGGCTTGTCCTGTGGCCGCGTCCCCTTCTCATTTAGTACGTTCATCAAACTCCACTCCCTCTGCAGCCCCTGCGGCTCCCGCGCCGGCAGATCGTACCGCGTAAAGTCAATCGCCATCCACGGGCTCTCCTTCTCCCAGTTCCGCAGCAGCGCCAGCCGAAATTCCTGGTTCATATACCAGCGAATCTCCAGCTCCTTCTCCGACCCCGGCACCCCCGTCCCCTTCGCATCGAACCGATAATTGATCCGGTCATTGTTACGATAATGCGTCCGCCACGCGAGCCCGAACTCCCCCTCCGTCATCACCTGCGTATCCGGCCACCGCTCCCGCACCGCCCCCAGCCACCACTCCAGATCCGCATCGTGCCCCAGGCTCGTCTCCCATATTCCCGTCACAAACCCGAACCCGTTCAGCGCGTGCCCGCCGTCGAAGTGCATCGCCGTCGTCGCCATCATCTCCCGCCGCCCCCGCTCCACCCCCAGGTCCCCGACCGTCTCAATCGGACCCACGCCCATCCGGCTGTTGAACCCGCCCGCAAACCCGTTCCGCCGCGCCGACAAAAAATCGCACGTCCACCCATCCAGGCACACGCAGTCGATAAAGTCCGCCGCCCCCTGCGCCGGCTTCAGATAATGCTCGCGGCTGGGATAGTACGGGTAGCAGATCCCTCCATCCCCGTCCCCGTTATCGATCCCGTGCTGGCTCCAGATCTGCCCCTGGCATACGTGGATGCCCTCGTCCTCCGCCAGCAGCCGCTGGTTCTCCGCATCCATAAACCCGGCCACCAGCGACTGCGGCCGATACCCCCCGCCCACCATCGTTGACACCTTCCCCAGCGCCTGGTGGATCTGTTCCCGGATCGCCTCGCGCGTGTTGTACATCGGCGCAAAATACCCGCCCGGGATAAACGTGATCTCGTCGCCATACCGGTCGTGATACCCGGCCAGCAGCCGCCGCGCGTCCTTGTATTCCTGCCGCTCGTCGTGGAGCGCCAGCCAGCTCACCGCCCACGTCATCCGCCCCCCAGGACACCCCCGCCCAAACGCGTCTCGTCTTGAACTAATGTGCGCCGGACTGTTCAGCGGAGCCTCATCCTCCCCAATGGAGCGAGTAGGAGTGACCTCAATCTGATTCACCCGAACGACAGACACATGAGTAAGAAACCGCCCGGTGAATTGTGGCGGAGTTTCGCTTCCTCGGGCTCGCGCGGCTGCCAGAGCGCCCGCGGATGCGGCCGCGCTCTGAAGAAACTTCCGGCGGCTCCAGCGATGGGTCGTCATCGAATCTCCTGTCGGGTTTGCCGTTGGCGAGAATATCACCTCAGGGGACGCGACCCCCACCCCCCGGGTATCAGCCCCTTGGGAAGTCACTGATTTGGCGGGGCATAGAAGGTAATACCCTGAGGGTATTACCCTCCCAATCGCCGTTAGGCGAGGGACGCTTCGCGCGGGAGGACTACGGCCAAAAAATTCCGCATTTTGCGCATGTGTGACGAACAAAGCACTTATGCGGGGCTAACTTGCTATGTGTGGCAAATAGGGCACTTAGCAACGTCGTTAAACGCATGTGTGGGAGGCAAAGAGCTTAGCTCGAGGCAGGAGCCTAGCCAGGAAGGCCCACGAGAGATCCACCATAGAGAGCGCAGAAAGCACAAAGGAATCCTGGAGCCGCCATCGGTTGGCGGCTGGCTGCGATGGCGATGTCAAAGATCGGTGGGCGGAGCCTGGGCTCCGTCGGCGCGCCGGGCTCCGGGAGCGCGACGCAAAAGGAAAAGCTCCGTCGCGCTTGCTGACGGAGCTTTCCGTGTTGATAGTGTGGTGCGTCGTGAATGGGGAAGCAAGAAGAATCGGCAGTTGGACGGCACGAAGGTACCGTGGAAGCGGCCTGGTGCCGGGACGTTGTTTTCACGCTTCGTAACAGGGCATGACTTCAGTCGTGCCGATATCGTTTCTCAAAGGGGGCGGCTTTAGCCGCTGCGCCTTTTGTTTTTTCAGCGTCTCAAAACACCACGGAAAAGGCTCTCCGTCTCGAACCAGCCCTGCGCGAACCGGATTCTGCGCAATATACCGCCGATATCGTTCGAGGTTTTCTCTGCCCTCGGCACGGACCTCGGAAAACCCGCGTTGCCAAACCTCCCCGGCAAAGCCCAACTCCCGTTTCGCTCGGTACGAGAAACGCCCCTTGAGGAGCTGCATGGCCTTCTCAACGGTCGTGCACTCAGCCAGGGAGATTAGAAGGTGAAGATGGTTCGGCATCACGACGAAGTCGAGGACCTGAAAATGACCATCGGCTACGCAAGAGCGCAGGACGTCGATCAGAAGCGCAGCGTGCCGGTCCGATTGCAACAGACATTTCCCCATGTAGGTCTTCGTCGTGACAAAAAACATCCGCCGGGGACGGGCGATGTTTGCAGATGCAGATTTGCGCGAGGGAACGGCCATGACAGGGCTGAAGCCCAGTTCTTTTTTACGTCGATTCGGCGCGGTTGAAGGCGTGTCCTGATGCGAGGACAATGACGGAAGTCACGTCTTTCGGCAACGCTGCCCAAAATGATTGACGGCTTCGATGATCGGGGCGGTTTTCGAGGGCGGCGTTACAGGGGCTAAAGCCCTGATTCTTTTTGTGCACTTTCGGCACGACTGAAGTCATGCCCTGTTACGAAGCAGAGATACCTACCGCGGCATGAAGTCCCCGCTTCCGGAATGGAAATCCAGCCCCGGGAGAGCCATCGCAGGGACTGAGGGCGTGACTCGTATTGTGCGCGGGTTCGGCACGACTGCAGTCATGGCCTGTTACGAAGCAGAGATACTTGCCGCGGCATGAAGTCACCGCCTCCGGAATGGAAACCAGGGCGGAAAGCAGGGGCTGAGGCCGACTCGTTTTGAGCGCGGGTTCGGCACGACTGAAAGTCATGCCCTGTTACGAGACCAGAGTTGGGCTGTCGAGGGGGCCTCGTTGAACCGTTATCATCGGAACTCAGGGGAGCCCGGAATGACCGAGCCGACAACCGTCACCCGCAGCCGCTTCGAGATCGCACAGGACGGCCAAACCGCCTGGCTTGAGTTCGACACCGACGGTCATGGCTGGATGACGATCTGGCACACCGAAGTCCCCGACGACCTCCGCGGACGCGGCCTCGCTCTCGAACTGGCGCAGACCGCCTTCCAGTACGCGAAAGACCAGGGCCTCAAGGTGGACGTGATGTGCCCCGTCACCCAGCACATCCTCACCACCCACCCCGAGTTCCAGGCGCAGGTCGGACGAAAGGCAGAGTTTAGGGATTAGGGATTGGGGATTGACCAGCTGGTGATCCGCGCAGATTCGTTGCCGGCCTGCGCAGTTAGACTCTAATCCCTAATCCCTAAACTCTGCCTCTCTCACCCCGCCTCCGCCAGCCCGTATTTCCGCTGCCAGGCGTCCTTCAGCCGAGCCGCGACGCGGGCTCGCTCTTCCGGAGTCGCTTCTTCGCTGGCCTTCGCGACGAAGCGCGCTGACTCGGCCTTCGCCAGCTCCAGCAGCTTCCGATCGCGCACCAGACTGGCGACGCGGAAATCCGGCAAGCCTGCCTGGCGCGTGCCGAAGAACTCGCCCGGACCGCGCAGCTCCAGATCCAGCTCGGCCAGTTCGAAACCATCCTGGGTGCGAACCATGGCGTCGAGCCGCTCCTCCGCATGCGGCGAGATTTTTCCGCCGGTCATCAGGATGCAGTACGACTTCGCGCCGCCGCGTCCGACACGGCCTCTTAACTGGTGGAGCTGGGCAAGCCCGAAGCGCTCCGCGTGCTCGATGACCATGACGGTCGCGTTCGGCACATCGACGCCGACTTCGATGACCGTAGTCGAGATGAGCACGTCGATCTCGCCACGCAGGAAGCGCCGCATCACGACATCCTTCTCATCGGCGTCCAGACGGCCGTGGAGCAACCCGATGCGCAGCCCGGCCAGCTCCTGCGTCCGCAGCCGCTCGTACATGTCGGTCGCGGACTTGAGGGGAAGCTTCGGAAACAGGGCTTCCGTCTTCGGCTTTTTGTTCTTCTTCGCCGGCTTCTCTTCCGGCGCTTCGTCGGGAAGCGCGAAGTCCAGTTCCGGCTGATCGTCCTTCGGTCCCTCGATCACCGGATAGACGACATACGCCTGGTGACCTTTTGTCACCTGCTGTCGGACAAACGTCCACACCTCGCCCGAGCGCTCGTCGGACACCTGGCGCGTGACAATCGGCGTTCGTCCCGGCGGCAGCTCGTCGAGGACGCTGAGGTCGAGGTCGCCGTAGAGCGAGAGCGCCAGCGTGCGCGGAATCGGCGTTGCGGTCATGACGAGGACATCGGGCTCGGCGTTGTCCTTCTTCATCAGGCGGAAGCGCTGCAGAACGCCGAAGCGGTGCTGCTCGTCGACGACGACGAGGCCGAGGTTGGCGAACTCGACCTTCTCCTCGATAAGCGCGTGCGTGCCGATGACCAGGTCGGTCTCGCCCTGGTAAATCCGTCGCCGCGCGAGCCGCTTCAGGTCCTCGTCGAGCGAGCCGGTGAGCAGCGTGATGCGGTAGCGCTTCGAGGACTTCTCGAGAATGCGCCGCGCGGAAAGGTAATGCTGCGTGGCGAGGATTTCGGTGGGCGCCATGAGCGCGGCCTGATGTCCGTTCTCGATGGCGATGAGCATCGCCTGGAGCGCGACGATGGTCTTGCCGGAGCCGACGTCGCCCTGCAGCAGACGGCGCATCGGACTCGGACGACGCATGTCCGACGCGATCTCGCCGAGCGCACTCTTCTGCGCGGCGGTGGGATGAAAGGGCAGGATCTCGCGGATCGCGCTGCGCACTTTGTCCGACGTTTCAAAGGCGATGCCGGTCCGCTCCTGGAAGCGGCGGCGTTTCACCTCGAGACCAAGTTCGAGGTAGAAGAGCTCCTCGAAGATGAGGCGGCGATGCGCTGGCGTGCCGAACTCCTGGAGCTGCGCCATCGGCGTGCCGGCAGGCGGAAAGTGGACCTCGCGAAGGGCGGACTCGCGGCTGGGCAGCTGGAGGCGATCGAGGAGCGACTGCGGCAGAGTTTCCGGGAAGCAGCCCTTGAGCTCGCCAAGGAGATTCCAGAGCGTGCGGCGGATCCAGCGCGAGGCGAGGCGCGTGCCGCTGAGGGATTCGTAAACGGGCGTGATGCGGCCGACTTCGAGCAGGCGGTCGAGCGCGTCGGACGAGCCGTCAGGGATGATCTCGAACTGCGGCTGGATCATCTTGAGGCCACGCCCGGAACGCGAGGCGTCGACCTTGCCATAGAGAGCGACCATCTGGCCGGTGTGGAATCTGCCCTCGAGATATGTGCCGTGGAACCACATGCACTTGATCGAGGAGAGCCCCTGTCCGACGGTCATTTCAAAGAGGGGCATGCGTTTGGTGCGGAGCAGGGCGGCGCCGCGGACTTCGCCGATGACGCTGGCGGTTTCGCCGGGCTTGAGCTCGCGGAGATCGCGGGGGTTGAGGCGGTCTTCGTAGCGGAAAGGCAGGTGGAGGAGCAGGTCCTCGACGGTGGCGATGTTCTTTTCTGCCAGCAACTTGGCAATGGCGGGGCCGATGCCTTTGACGAACTGCACCGGGGTTTCGAGGGTGAGCACTGGAGCGATGCTATCGCACCGCAAGGGTTTAGGGGATAGGGGTTAGGGTTTAGAGGGAATGGGGCGCCCTGTGGATTTCCGCCCATTGCGAGGAGGGTCGGTATAGGCGAAAATAAGGCGAAGACGAGGTTGCGATGTCTTCGGCCCACCTGCTCCGCCTCCAGATTGAAGCTGCCCTTGCCAACCGGATTCCGTCGGCGCTAACGCCTGCGCCGCGGGTGATTCGTCCAACGGCGCCGGTGGGCATTTTGGCACTGGATGCTGCGCTGGGCGGCGGATTGCCGCTGGGGGCGATCAGTGAGCTGGCGGGGCCGGAGTGCTCCGGTCGGACAACGCTGGCGCTGGCGTTCGTGGCCGGTCTGACGCAGGTGGGTCGGGTGTGCGCCTGGGTCGACGTGTCGGACACACTCGATCCGGAGAGCGCTGCGGCCAGTGGGGTGGATCTGGCGCGGCTGCTGTGGGTGCGGTGCGCGGGGACGGTGGAGGCGGGGCCGGTGCGGGCAGAGGCTGCCGTGTCGGACAAATGTCCGACGCATGTCGGACACGAGGAGCGGGAGGTGTCGTTTGAGCCGCGGTGTGCGGAGCCGCAGCCGACGGTGCGGCGGAAGAACCAGGAGACGGTGAACGCGATCTCGCTGGTGCCGGTGCAGGAGTCGCGACGGGGCAAGCCGGCGCGGAAGCCGTGGTCGCGGCTGGATCAGGCCCTGCGGGCGACGGATTTGCTGCTGCAGGCGGGAGGATTCAGCGCCATCGTGCTGGACATGGGATCGATTGCGCCGGAGTTTGCGCTACGGGTGCCGTTGGCGACGTGGTTCCGGTATCGGGCGGCGGCGGAGCGGACGCAGGCCAGTGTGGTTCTGCTGACGCAGCAGGCGTGCGCGAAGTCAAGCGCGGGGCTGGTGCTTCGGTTGCAGCCGGGCGCTGTGATCGATGAGGGTGCGACCGTGATGACCGGGGCGGAGTTCTGCCTGGAGAGATCGCGGGAGCGCTTTGCGCCGGTGACGGAGTTCAGCCGCAAGCCGCCGCAGAGCGATCCATTGGGGCGGACGGGGCGTGGCTCCGGGCAAACAGTCCGCTGGCAGAGCCAGACGACGTGGGCGCAGCGGGCCAGCGGCGGAGGGTCGCGATGAATCGGCCAGGCGAGCTGTATGCGTGCGTGTACGTGCGCGAGTTTCCCGCGCAGGCGATGGTGCGTCTGCGTCCGGAGCTGCGCGAGCCGGTGGCGGTGCTGGAAGGGGAAGCGCCGCGGCAGTGGGTGTGCTCGAAGAATGCGCGCGCGCATGCGCTGGGCGTGGAAGCAGGCATGACGCGGGCGGAGATGGAGGTGTTTCCAACGGTGGTGTTGCTGCCGCGGGCTCGGGCGGAAGAGGCCGGCGCGCGGGCGGCGCTGCTGCAGGCGGCGGGACGGTTTTCACCACGCGTGGAAGACCGCAGCGAAGAAGGCTGCTTCTGCGGCGTGCTCGACATTGCCGGGACGGAGAAGCTGTTCGGTCCGCCGGAGACGCTGGCGAAGCGGCTGCTCGCGAGCATGGGCGCGATCGGGCTGCGAGGAGCGGTGGTGGTGAGCCGCAATCTGCATGCGGCCGTTTGCCTGGCGCGGAGCCTGCCGGTGCGCGTGGCGGTGATCCCCGCGGGGCAGGAGGCCGCAATGCTGGCGCCGCTGCCACTGACCGTGCTGCCGCTGGCGCCGGAGCAGGCGGAGACGCTGACGCGGTGGGGAATCGCCAGGCTGGGCGATCTGGCCGAGCTGCCGGAGAAGGAGCTGATCGCGCGGCTGGGGCAGGAGGGGCGACGCCTGCGGCAGCTGGCGCGCGGAGAAGCGCCGCATCTGCTGGTTCCAGCGGAGCCGGTGCTGGCGCTGGAAGAGCGGATGGAGCTGGAGGCGCCGGTGGAGCTGCTGGACTCGCTGCTCTTTGTGCTCGGCGTGCTGCTGGATCATCTGATTGCGCGGGCGGCGTCGAATCTGCTGGCGCTGGCGTCGGTGACTGCGGAGCTGTCGCTCGATGGAGGCGGCGTGCATGCACGGACGGTGAGACCGGCGCTGCCGGGAACGGATCGGCGGCTGTGGCTGCGGCTGCTGCACCTCGATCTGCAGGGGCATCCGCCGTCGGCGGCGATTGTGGGCGTGAAGCTGAGCGCGGAGCCGGGCAGCACCAGCAAAGTGCAGATGGGGCTGTTCACGCCGGAGCTGCCGGAGCCGGATCGGCTGGACGTGACGCTGGCACGCCTGCGCGCTGTAGTGGGCGATGAGCGTGTAGGGCGGGCGGTGCTGGAGGACACGCACCAGCCGGAAGCGTTCCGCATGGCGCCGTTTGCGATTCCGGAGAAGACGGCACCGGTACCGCAGGCGCAGGCCCGATCGGCGCGGCGGAGGCTGCGTCCGCCGGAGCCGGTGATGGTGACGCTGCGCGAGCGCAAGCCGGTGCAGTTTGTTTTTCGCGGAAAGCGTTATGGCGTGGAGTGCGCGTGGGGGCCGTGGTTTTTTTCCGGCAACTGGTGGGGCGTGGAGTGCTGGTCGATGGAGAAGTGGGATGTGGTGGCTCGCTCGGAGGCGGACGGCGCGACGATCTGCTGCGCGCTGGCGCGGAATCCGCTGCGGCCGGCGGCGATGGGCGACTGGCGGATGGAGGAGCTGTATGACTGATGCGCTTCGCACGCCGCGCTATGTTGAGCTGCATGCGGCCAGCGCGTTTTCCTTCCTCGAAGGCGCGTCGCAGCCGGAGGACCTGATCGAGCGCGCGGTGGAGCTGGAGATGCCGTCGATGGCGCTGCTGGACCGCAACGGCTTCTACGGATCGGCACGCTTCCACTCGAGCGCCGAGCGCAACGGGATGAAGGCGCATGTGGGTGCGGAGGTGGCGACGACGGCGTTTGGCTCGCGGCTGTCGCCGCCGGCGTGGCTGCCGCATCAGTTCGCGAAAGAGCCGGCGCGACTGCCGCTGCTGTGCTCGTCGCGCGCGGGCTACCAGAATCTTTGTCAGCTGATCACGCACTTCAAAATGCGGGAGGCGACGAAGGCCGAAGGCGCGGCGACCCGCGACGATCTGGCGCAATACGCCGGGGGGCTGATTTGCCTGACGGGCGGCGAGGAGGGCCCGCTGGCGGCGGCGCTGGCGCGGGGCGGGGAAGCGGAGGGCCGCGCTGTTGTAGAGGAGCTGACGCGGCTCTTCGGGCGCGAGAACGTCTACGTCGAGCTGCAGCGGCACCAGGAGCGCGAGGAAGAGGCGCGCAATCAGGCCGCGCTGCGGATTGCACGCTCGCTGCGGCTGCCTGTGGTGGCGACCAACGGCGTGCGGTACGCGAATCCGGGGGATCGGGAAGTTCTTGATGTGTTCACGTCGATCCGGAACCATGTGGATCTGGATCATGCGGGGCGGCTGCTGTCACGGAACAATCATTTGTACCTGCGCAGAGCAGCGGAGATGACAGCGCTGTTCCGCGATGTTCCAGGAGCGATTGAGACAACGCTGGAGATTGGCCAGCGACTGCCGTTTCAGCTGAACGATCTGGGCTACGAGTTTCCGCATTACCCCGTGCCCGAGGGCGGGACGATGGACAGCTTTCTGCGCAAGCGCGTGGATGAGGGCGTGCGCCTCCGTTATGGGCGGATGAGCCACGATCTGCAGGAACGCGCGAAAAAACAGGTAGAGCGTGAGCTGGACCTGATCGCCAGCCTGGGATTCGCCGGGTACTTCCTGATTGTTTGGGACATCGTGCAGTACTGCAAGCGGAACGGGATTCTGATTCAGGGGCGGGGCAGCGCGGCCAACTCCGCGGTGTGCTACGCGCTGGAGATCACGGCCATTGATCCGGTGGGGATGGAGCTGCTGTTCGAGCGCTTCCTGAACGAGAACCGCGGCGAGTGGCCCGACATCGATCTCGATTTGCCGTCGGAAGAGAAGCGCGAGCAGGCGATCCAGTATGTCTACCAGCGCTATGGCGAGCTGGGTGCGGCGATGACGGCGAATGTGATCACGTATCGCGGCAAGTCGGCGGCGCGCGAGGTGGGCAAGGCGATGGGGTTCGACGCCGAATCGCTGGGGCGGCTGACGAGCCTGGTGAGCCAGTGGGAGTGGCGCGGGGAAAACGACACCATGGCCAATTCGTTCCACCACGCCGGGTTCGACGTGCAGCATCCGCGCATCGCGAAGTATCTGGAGCTGTGCGTGCGCCTGCAGGATCTGCCGCGGCATCTGGGGCAGCACTCGGGCGGCATGGTGATTTGCCAGGGGCAGCTGAATCACGTCGTCCCGCTGGAGCGCGCGTCGATGCCGGGCCGAACCGTGGTGCAGTGGGATAAGGAGGACTGCGCCGATCTGGGGATCGTCAAGGTGGACCTGCTGGGGCTGGGGATGATGGCGGTGATCAAGGACTGCCTGGAGCTGATCCCCGAGCATTATGGTGAGCCTGTGGACCTGGCGAATCTGCCGCAGGATGCCGGCGTGTACGAAGTGCTGCAGAAGGCCGACACGGTGGGGATGTTCCAGATTGAGAGCCGGGCGCAGATGGCGTCGCTGCCGCGGAACCATCCCGAGCAGTTTTACGATCTGGTGGTCCAGGTGGCGATCATCCGGCCAGGGCCGATCGTGGGCAAGATGATGCACCCCTACATGCGGCGGCGGCAGAAGAAGGAAGAGGTGACCTATCCGCATCCGTCGCTGGAGCCGGTGCTGAGGCGGACGCTCGGTGTTCCGCTGTTCCAGGAGCAGCTGCTGCGCATTGCGATGACCGTCGCCAATTTCAGTGGGGCCGAGGCCGAGGAGCTGCGGCGAGCCGTGGGCATGCGGCGCTCGTGGCAGCGCATGAAGGACCTGGAAGTGAAGCTGCGCAGCGGGATGACGCAGAACGGCCTTGCCGCGCACACGCAGGATGAGATTGTGCAGGCCATCAGCTCGTTTGCGCTGTACGGATTTCCGGAGTCGCACGCGGCCAGCTTTGCGCTGCTGGCGTATGCGTCGGCGTACTTCAAGGTGAAGTATCTGGCGGCGTTCACGTGCGCGATCCTGAACAATCAGCCGATGGGGTTCTACTCGCCGGCCGTGTTGGTGAAAGATGCGCAGCGGCATGGGCTGCGGGTGCGGCCGATTGACGTGCAGGTGTCGGAGTGGGCGTGCACGGTGGAGCACGATTCTGGAGGAACGCTGGTGCTGCGGCTCGGCATGGGCTATGCGCGGGGGTTGCGGCAGCAGGCGGGCGAGGCGATTGCAGCTGCGCGGCGGCGGGACGGGGCGTTCTGGTCCGTCGATGAGCTGGCGCTGCGTGTGCCGGGGCTCAACCGCAAAGAGATCGCGCTGCTGGCGAATATCGGCGCGCTGAATCATGTGTCGGGGATCGGGCATCGGCGCGATGCACTGTGGCAGGTGGAGCGCGCGGGCAAGCAGGAGGGCCCGCTGCTGACGCATTCGGGCGCGCTGCTGGCCGATCCGCAGGACGCGTCGCCGCTGCGGGCGATGAGCGCCGAGGAGCGGCTGGTGGCGGATTATGCGGGGACGGGGCTGACGACGGGGAAGCATCCGATGGCGTATCGGAGAGAGGCTCTGCGAAAAAAGCGGGTGCTGTCAGCGGAGGATTTGCGTAAGCGGCGGGACGGCGAGTGGGTGAAGGCGGCGGGGTGCATTATTGCGCGCCAGCGGCCGGGCACGGCGAAGGGTTTCGTCTTTTTGTCGATGGAGGACGAGACGGGCATCGCCAACGTGATCGTGACGCCGACGATGTACGAGCGCAACCAGGTGGTCGTCACCCGGTCGCGGTTTCTGCTGGTTGAGGGGCCGCTGCAGAACCAGGATGGGGTGATCCATGTGAAAGCCGTGCGGCTCACCCCGCTCGACGATAACTCAGTCGAGGTGCGCTCGCACGACTTTCACTGAATTTGTTACTCCTTCGGTTTCAAATGCCGGTTGAAGAAGTCGGCTTCGAGCGAGTACGCGGTCATCCACGAGCTGTGCAGCAGGAAGCCGTGAATCTCGTCGGGGAAGACATGCTCCTCAAAGGGAGTGCCCTGGGCGCGTAGGGCGGCGGCGAGGCGAACCGTCTGCGAGAACTGCACGTTGCGGTCGTCGTCGCCCTGCATGAGCAATACCGGAGACTTCCAGTCCTTGACTGAGGCCAGCGGCGACGATTCCCACGCCAGGCGCGCGGCGTTCGGATCGGCGTTGGGGTTGTAGTTCTCATGCCAGTTGCCGAGCTCGAGGTTCCAGTCGTGGACGCCGTGAAAGTCGACGCCGGCAGCGAAGAGATCGGAGGCGCGCGCGAGGGCGAGCGCGGTGAGATAGCCGCCGTAGCTGCCGCCCCACACGCCGATGCGGGAGCCGTCGACGTCAGGGCGATTGCGGAGATAGAGCCCCGCGCCCTGGACGTCGTTGAACTCGCTGGCTCCGGCAGCGCCGTAGTTCAGCGCTTCGCGGAAGTCGAGTCCATAGCCGATGCCGCTGCGGTAGTTCACCGAGAGCACGATGTAGCCGAGGCTCGCGAGGTACTGGTTTTCGGCATAGGCGTCGGAGTAGTAGTCCATGTAATGCCAGCCGAGGAGCATCTGACGGCGCGACCCGCCATGGAAGAAGACGATGGCCGGATGGTGGTGACCGTCTTCGGCGGAGGCAGGCAGAAAGAGCTGGCCGTGAATCTTCATGCCGTCGGCGGCGGAGAGAATGACCTGCTGCGGGACGACCAGCTTCGAGGCGGGGAAGTCGGCGGGGATCATCTGCGGGGCGACGTCGCGCATGTCTCCGTTGGCGGAGACGATGGCGGGGCGCAGAGGGAGGCGGGCGTCAGAACGCAGGACGGCGACGGAGCCGTCGGGGCCGATTGCGGGCATGACTTCGAGGCCGTCACCGTGGGTGAGCTCGCGGGGCGAGCCGCCGTCGGCAGCGACCTGCCAGAGATGGCGGCGGTCGATGTCGTCCTGGTTCGAGGAGTAGACCAGCGTGCGGCGGTCCTTGCTGAAGGCGACATAGTCGACTTCGAAGTTGCCGGGAGTGATGTCGGTCGCATCTCCGCCACTGGCATCGACTGAATAAAGGCTGAGCCAGCCGGTACTTTCCCACGGGAAGACGATGTGGTTGCCGGCGCTCCAGTAAAGCTGCTGCTCGGCTTCGGTGTCGTGGAAGACGCTGCCCTGGCCTTCGTGTGCGGTCCAGATGGCGTGACCGGTGCCGGTCGCAGCGTCGGCAACCACGATGGACCAGGGCTGTGCGGTGCGGCGCGGCTTGAACTCAACGCCGGAAGTGTCGGGCGGAATGCGGACGAAGGCGATGCTGTGGCTGTCCGGCGACCAGACGGGTGCCATGTCGATTTCGGTCGAAGGATCGAGATAATGCAGGCTGTGATCCGCGACCGAATAGACGCCGATGAAGCCGTGGTCGCCGCGCTCGCTGGCGAAGGAAAGGAACTTGCCGTCGGGCGACCAGGCGAGAGAAGCGAGGCGGCCGCGGGTGTGGAGGAGCTGCGCGGGCTTGGCGGCTGGATCGCGGAGATCGACGGTCCAGATCTGGTCGTTGTCGAGATAAGCGACGGTTGCGCCGTCAGGAGAAACGGCAGGCGCGCGGCCATCTCCCAGCTTGCGACCATCGCCGCCACTGGCGGAAACGATCCAGACCTCCTGATCGACGCCGCCGGGCAGCATGGCCGGATTGGGCGATGGCTTCTCCGGGAACTCGAAGTCACCGCCGCGGACGTAGACGATTTTGTTGCCGTCCGGCGTCCAGGTGATGTCTCCGAGGTCGATGCCGTCGTCGGCATCGTCGCTGGTGACGCGATGCACGGTCCACGCGCTGCCGACTTTCTCGCCGACCCAGATATTGCGCTTGCCCTCCTGGTTGGCGATCCAGAGCAGGCGATCGCCTTGCGGCGCAGCCTGCAGCTCAGAGGTGAAGGGCGCGCTCATGATCTGCTGCAGGGTGAAGCTCTGAGCGAACGCGGGAGGGGCGGGAGACAAGCAGAGGGCACAACCAACGGCAGCCACGGCGAGGCGATGCAGCATGGAAATCCTCGGGAATTGGGATTCGCCCATTATCCGGATGCGGGAGTGCGTTTTCAAATGCGGCCGTGGCTGGACTCACAGACCCCGCAGCTATACTCCAAGGGTGAGCGCATCGCCCAACTCGCCGCGCCAGGGCCCCGGACAGCTCGGATTCAGCTTCGAGTCGCCGGTGACGCGCCGGATCTGGCAGGTCGGCGACCTGGTCAGCGAGGTGCGGTTCCATGTGGAACGCGAATACGGCGACCTGTGGGTGGAAGGCGAAATTTCCAATCTGCGTTCGGCGCCGTCCGGCCACGTTTACTTCACGCTGAAGGATGGAGAGGCGCAGCTGCCGGCGGTGTTGTTTCGCCGCCAGGCTTCGCTGCTGCGGTTCAAACCGGCGGACGGGCTGCATGTGTTGTTGCGCGGCAAGGTTTCGGTGTACGAGCAGCGCGGGCAGATGCAGCTGGTGGCGGAGTTTCTCGAACCGGTCGGCGCGGGGTCGCTGCAGATCGCCTTCGAGCAGCTGAAGGCGCGGCTGGAAGCGCGAGGGCTGTTCGATCCGGCGAGGAAGAAGCCTCTGCCGCTCTATCCGCGATGCGTGGGGATTGTGACCTCGCCCACGGGCGCAGTGATTCAGGACTTCCTTAATATTGTTAGTCGCCGCCATGCGGGCCTGCATGTGCTGCTGTATCCAACGGTAGTGCAGGGAGAGTCGGCGGCGGCCGAAGTGGCGGCGGGGATTGCCTGGTTCAACCGCACGCGCGAGGTGGACCTGATCGTGATTGCGCGCGGTGGCGGGTCGCTCGAGGATCTGGCTCCGTTTAACAGCGAGCCGCTGGCGGAGGCGATCGCCGCATCGGAGCTGCCCGTGATCTCGGCGGTCGGACATGAAACGGACTTCACGATTGCGGACTTCGTTGCGGATCTGCGTGCCCCGACGCCTTCGGCAGCGGCGGAGTTGGTGACCGCGGCTCTGCACAACGTGGCTGAGCGCGTGTACGAGATGGACCAGCGCCTGCAGCGGGCCTGCCGCTACCGGCTGATGCAGGCGCATAACGCGCTCGCCCGGGTGCGTGTCGAGTCAATTCTGGTGCAGGAGATGGACCAGCTGCGGCGCAAGCAGCAGCGCGTCGACGATCTGGGAATACGGATGGAGCTTGCCTGGCGTGCCGCGCATCGGGCGATGAGCGATCGCTTTCAGCAACTGGCGGCGAGACTGGAACGGCAGGACATTGGCTGGCGCGCAGTGGCTGCGCGAGATCGATTATCGGCTCTGGAAGACGGTATGCGGCGTCTGGTGCGCGAGCGTTTGCGCTCGTGCCGGGAACGCGAGGCGGGATTCACGCGGGAACTAGCCGCGCTTTCTCCCCTGGCCGTGCTGGGGCGTGGCTATGCCCTGGTGTATGACGAAGAGGGACGGCTGGTAAAAGATAGTGAAGCTGTGGCAGAAGGACAATCAATGACAACGCGCCTGGCGCGCGGCCGCATTCGCAGCCGTGTGAGCGAGGTGGAAAGAGAATCACCGGGACCATGAGAAAGCTGTTTGGCACGGATGGAATTCGGGCGGTAGCGGGCGAAGCTCCGCTGGATGCAAAGACGATTGACGCCGTGGGGCTGGCGCTGGCGCACCAGCTCAAGGGCGCGAACGGCGCTCCCGTCGTTCTGTTGGGCATGGATACGCGCGAGTCGAGCGAGTGGATTGCCGCGACGCTGAGCGCCGGCCTCGTCGAGGGCGGAGCGCGCGTGGAAAGTGCCGGCGTGATCACCACTCCCGGGATTGCTTACCTGGCGCGGCGACACGGTTTTTCGGCAGGCGTGGTGATCTCCGCCTCGCACAATCCCTGGCAGGACAACGGGATCAAGGTTTTTGGCAGCGACGGTTACAAATTGGCGGACGAAACCGAGCTGCGGATTGAAGCGGAAATCTTCCGGCGGCTGGAAGGCACGCGCGCTCCGGAAAAGGGATCCGCACCCGCGGTCGATCCAAAATATCGGGCCGACTACGAAAAGTTCCTGCGAGCGGCCGTGCCAGGACTGAACCTGAACGGGCTCCGCGTTGTGCTGGACTGCGCCAATGGCGCCGCTTCGGCGATTGCGCCGGAGCTGTTTGCGGAACTGGGTGGGCAGATTCGGCTCACCCACACCACGCCCAACGGACGCAACATCAACGCCAACTGCGGAGCGCTGCATCCGGACGTGGTAGCCGCGGAGACGAAGGCTGCAGGCGCGGATATGGGAGTGACGTTCGACGGCGATGCCGATCGGGCGATGTTTGCCGATGCGCACGGCAAGGTGGTGAACGGCGATGCCGTGATGTTGCTGGCCGCGCGCGATATGCAGACGCGCGATCTGCTGCGCAACAACACCGTTGTGGCCACGACCATGTCGAACATGGGGCTGGAGGCGGCGCTCCGCCGGGACGGCATTCGCATGCTGCGCGCGCCCGTTGGCGACAAATATGTTCTGGAGCGGATGCAGCAGGAGAGCGCGTCCCTGGGAGGCGAACAGTCGGGGCACATTCTGTTTCCGCATCTGGCCACCACCGGGGATGGCCTGTTGACGGCGCTGGTGGTGCTGGATGTCGTGAGGCGCGCGGGCAAGCCGCTGCACGAGCTCATTGCCGATCTGAAGGTCTTCCCGCAGGTGATTGTGAACGTGCGCGTCCGCGAGAAAAAGCCGTTGGACCAGATCGCTCCTGTGGCAGAGACGATCCGCGACGCGGAGGCAGAGCTGGCCGACAGCGGTCGCGTGGTCGTGCGGTATTCCGGAACCGAGGCGCTGGCGCGGGTCATGATCGAAGCGGAATCGGAAGAGGCGATGCGGCGGCATGCCGATCGCATTGCCGGGGCGATCCGGAAGGAACTGGGAGAGTAATCAGGAGAGGTCGCGCCAATTGGGACCGACCCCTACATCGGCGACCAGCGGCACGCTCAGTTCGAGGACGTGCTCCATCTCGTGGCGAACGAGTTCTGTAACGGTCTCGATCTCTTTCTCCGGCACATCGAAAACCAGCTCGTCGTGGACCTGGAGCGTCATACGGGTCTGCAGCTTTTCTTTCACCAGGCGCTGATCGATGCGAATCATTGCCAGCTTGATCAGGTCGGCGGCCGTGCCCTGCAGCGGCGTGTTGATTGCGGTTCGCTCGGCAAAGCCGCGCTGGTTGGCGTTGCGGCTCTGAATGTCGGGGATGGGCCGAATGCGCCCGAAGAGCGTGCGCACCTTCTGCTCGCGGCGCGTCTCTTCGAGCATGCGGTCGATATAAGTGCGCACACCCTGGTAGCGGGCGAAGTATTTGTCGATGTACAGGCGCGCTTCGTTCTGCTCGATGCCGAGCTGCTGCGCCAGGCCAAAGGGCGAGATGCCGTAGACGATGCCGAAGTTGACGGCTTTGGCGCGGTTGCGCGTCTCCTTGTCCATCGTCTCCGCGTCGACGCCGAAAACTTCTGCCGCGGTGAGCGTGTGGATATCCTGGCCGGTCTGGTAAGCGCGCAGCAACAGAGGATCCTCAGAGAAGTGCGCCAACAGGCGAAGCTCGATCTGCGAGTAGTCGGCAGAGAGCAGCACGCAACCAGGCGCGGCGACAAAAGCCGCGCGGATCTCGCGGCCGAGTTCGGTGCGGATGGGGATGTTCTGCAGATTCGGATTGGTGGATGACAGGCGCCCGGTTGCCGTTCCCACCTGATTAAACGTGGTGTGCACGCGACCCGCGACGTCGGCCAGCAGGGGCAGAGAATCGGAATAGTTTGATTTCAATTTGGCGAGCTGCCGGTATTCGAGCACCAGGCGCGGCACGTCGTTGTGGGCGGCCAGCTCTTCCAGCACGTCCTGCGCGGTGGAGATGACCTTTCCTTTGCCATATTTCAGCGGTCGCGGCAGGTTCATCTTGTTGAAGAGAACATCGCCAAGCTGTTTGGGCGAGTTGATATTGAAGCGGTGGCCGGCGAGCGAGAAGATCTGCTCGCTCAGGCGATCCATATCGGTGGACAGGCTCGCCGACATGCGCGACAGCGCTGCTGAGTCGATGCGAATGCCGGCCTTTTCCATGCCCAGCAGGATGGGGACGAGGGGCAGGTCAATCTGCTCGTAAACACGGCGCTCGCCGAGCGTATCGATTTCTTCGCGCAGAATGCCGGTCAGCGCGCGGGTGAGATGAGCCGCTTCAGCAACGGCGCGATCGTCGGTCTCCCGCGGCGGTCCGCCGGCAAAGCGCGCGGCCACATCGGCCAGGCGATGCGTGGCATGCGTCGGATTCACGAGGTACGAGTAGAGCATCGCGTCGTCCGAAGCGCCGCACAGAGCGACATCGTGCGTTTCCAGCACGCGCAGGGCGGCCTTCAGGTCGTGCACCTGCTTCGGCACGGCTGCATCTTCCAGCAAAGGGCGCAGCGCATCGAGCGGAATTCGCAGCGCTGTCTCTGCCGCCGCCGCGACTCCGAGAAAGCATCCACGCGGGGCCGAGCTTTCTTCCGTCGCTTCGGCCAGATCCAGCAGCGACATCGTCCTGAACTCCGGCTCCCGCTCTTCCAGAGCCTCCGTTTCCTGCTCGCTCACCTGTTCGGAGGCGGATTCCAGCTCGGATGCCGGAAGAGCCAGCGCGAAGCCGCCCTGCTTTGCCTCGGCGATGAAGGCGGCAATCTGTTCCGGTGTCGGATCCAGAATGTACTCGACAGTCGTTGTCGGTGCGGCGGGAGCCAGCTCACGCAGGAGGGTCGTGAACTCCAGCTCTGTAAAAAGAGTGCGGCAGGCGGCGGTGTCCGGCTCCTGCGTGCGCATCGCGTTCGGGTCGAACTCCAGCGGCACCTCGCAGTGAATCGTCACCAGCTCCTTGCTGAGCAGCACGGCCTCGCGGTTGTTCTGCAGCGATTCGCGATAGGTCTTGCGCTTGATCTCTTCGGCCCTGTCGAGCGCGGCCTCGACGGTGCCGAACTGCTGGATCAGCTCGACCGAGCCCTTGTCGCCGATGCCCGGTGCGCCGGGAATGTTGTCGATGGTGTCGCCGCGCAGGGCCATCACGTCCACGACGCGCTCCGGAGGAACGCCGAGCGTCTCCTCAACCTTGCCTCGATCGAGGATCAGGTTGTCCTTCACGGGGTTCAGGATCTTCACATGGTCGTTGACCAGCTGCATCATGTCCTTGTCGTTGGAGACGACGAAGACCGGATGGCCGGCATTGGCTGCTTTCCAGGCGAGCGTGCCGATCACGTCGTCGGCCTCAAAACCCTCGGCTTCGAGAATGGGGATCCGGAATGCCTCCAGCGCGCGGCGAACGTATGGCAGCTGCTGCGCCAGGTCCGGAGGCATCGCCTCCCGCTGTGCCTTATAGCCGCCGTATTCCACCTGCTCGAAGGCCTGCGTCTCCGCCGAGAACTTGCGGATCACCATTTCCTTCGCCCGCTCGTCGCGGAAGACCGGCCCCGCCGGATCGAAGACCGCGGCAAAATACTCCGGCGCGAAGTCACGGCGCAGCTTGTTGATCATGTTGACGAACACATACGTCGCGGCTGTAGGCACGCCGGTGCGCGTGGACATGGGGCGCTGCCGCTGCATCGCGTGATACGCGCGAAAGATGAAAGACATCGCGTCGAGCAGGAAGACTGCCGGCTTGCTGGATTTTTCCGCCATCGGGATGAGTGTACCGCCTGGATCGAGAGTCGCTTGTGCAGCAGAATCCTCGGGTTTCGATGCCCGGGAAGGCCGCCGCGGCCCACCGCTATAATGCCCGAGAGGAAATCTCCCAATGAATGATCGCTGGCTGCCGCTGGCCCTGTGCGCGGCAATGCTTCCTGCATGTTTTGCCCAGTCTGCTCCCTCTGCTGACAAGCCTCTGAAGGCGATTCCGTACTCGCCGAGCCTCGACCTCACCGACATGGACCGCACGGCGAACCCCTGTGTGGACTTCTACCAATATGTCTGCGGCGGCTGGATGAAGAACAACCCGATTCCCGCCGATGAGGCGAGCTGGAGCGTCTACGCGAAGCTCGCCAATGAGAACCAGCAGTTCCTGTGGGGCATTCTGGAAGAGGACGCAAAACTCAGCAGGCGCACGCCCGTGCAGCAGAAGATCGGCGATTATTACGCCGCCTGCATGGATACGGACGCGATTAACGCCCGGGGTCTCTCTCCTCTGAAGCCGGAACTGGACCGGATCGCGGCCATTCAGGATCGCAAGCAGCTCGCAGCGTTTCTCCGCGAAGGAGCGGATCGGCGCGGTCTCTACTTTTTCGAAGCCGGCTCGTTGCAGGATCCGCACAATGCGGGGATGGTGATTGCGGGCGTCGATGCCGGCGGCCTCGGCCTGCCGGATCGCGACTACTACACCAAGACCGATGCCAAGAGCGTTGAGACGCGGCGGCGGTACGTCGCTTATATGGCGCATCTGCTGGTTCTGTCCGGAGAAAAGCAGGCGCAGGCCGACGCCGACGCGGCGGCGGTGATGAAGATCGAGACCGATCTGGCCAATGCTTCGCTCACGCGGGTGGAGCAGCGCAATCCCTACAACGATTTCCATCGGATGAAGATCAGCGAGATTGAGTCGCTGGCGCCGGCGCTGGAGATCGGCGCGTATTTCACACAGGAGCATATTCCCGCATCCACGCTGTCCAACATCAACGTGTCGCAGCCGAAGTTCCTGGCGGAACTGCAGCATGAGCTGGCGACCGAACCGCTCGGCAATCTGAAGGCCTATCTGCGCGTGCATGCGCTGAACCAGGCGGCGCCGAGCCTGTCCACTCCGTTTGAGGATGCGCAGTTTGACTTTTATTCGAAGTACCTGCGCGGCGTGCCGCAGATGCAGGCGCGCTGGAAGCGATGCGAGAACCAGGTGGACTGGCACTTGGGCGAAGCGCTGGGGCAGGAGTTTGTGGCCCGCAACTTCTCTCCGAAGACGAAGCAGGACGTCCTGAACATGACCGATCAGATTGAAGCGGCCATGCAGTACGAGATCGAGCATCTTGACTGGATGAGCCCCGCGACGAAGCAGCAGGCCATCGCCAAGCTGCATATGGTCCGCAACAAGATTGGATACCCGGATAAGTGGCGCGATTATTCGAGCATGACTGTCGAGCGCGACGATTATTTCGGCAACGTCCAGAGAGCGCGGGTTTTTGAGGAGCGGCGCGACTGGAACAAGGTGGGCAAGCCCGTCGATCGCAACGAGTGGGATATGAGCCCGCCAACCGTGAACGCGTATTACGATCCGCAGCGGAACGACATCAACTTTCCCGCCGGCGTGCTGCAGCCGCCGCTGTACGATCCAAAAGAAGATGCGGCGCCGAACTACGGCGACACCGGTGGCACAATCGGCCACGAGCTGACGCACGCTTTCGATGACGAAGGGCGCCAGTTCGACGGCAACGGCAACCTGCGCGACTGGTGGACGCCGGCAGATGCGAAGGGATTCGATCAGCACATCAGCTGCCTGCGCAATCAGTTTGCCGGATACACAATTGTCGACCAGATCCACATCAATTCAAAGCTGACCAGCGGCGAAGACACAGCCGATCTGGGCGGCACGCTGATCGCCTACGAGGCCTGGAAGAAGGCGACGGCGGGCATGCATCTGGAAAACCGAGACGGCTTCACGCCGGATCAACGATTCTTCATCGGCTACGCGCAGTGGGCCTGCGAAAACGAGCGGCCTGAGAACCTGAGAGTGAGCGCGATTACCGACCCGCATTCGCCGGGCAAGTATCGGGTCAACGGCATCGTCTCCGACCTGCCGCAGTTTGCCACGGCCTTCGGCTGCAAGGCGGGGCAGCCGATGGTGAATGCGAACGCCTGCAAGATCTGGTGAGGTCTCAGGCGATAAACATGCAGTCCCCGTACGAAAAGAAGCGGTACTGCGCCTCGACGGCATGGCGGTAAGCGGCCAAAACCGGTTCGCGTCCGGCGAAGGCGCTTACCAGCATCAGCAGCGTGGATTGGGGCAGGTGGAAGTTCGTCAGCAGCGCGCCGACGACGCGGAAATCGAATCCCGGCGCGATGAAGATGCTGGTCGATCCGGCATGCGGCGTGAATTCCTCAGACGTATGGGCGCAGTGCTCCAGCGTCCGCACCGTGGTGGTGCCGACCGCAACGACGCGGCGCTTCTCCCGCCGTGCGGCGTTCAGGGCAGCGGCGGTTTCGGCGGAGAGGCTGTAGTGCTCGGCGTGCAGGTGCACGTCCTCGACCCGGTCCACACGGACGGGCTGGAAGGTTCCAAGGCCGACGTGCAGGGTTACTGAGGCAATCTCAACGCCCCGCGCGCGAATCTGCTCCAGAATCTCCGGCGTGAAGTGCAGGCCGGCCGTTGGAGCGGCGACCGAGCCGCGTTCCCGCGCATAAACCGTCTGGTAGCGCTCGCGGTCGCCAGTGCGATCGTCGCGGTGGATATACGGCGGCAGCGGCACATGGCCCAGCTTTTCGACCGCGGCGAAGAAATCCGGCACCGGCTGAAAGCGCAGGGTGCGCTCACCGAACTCGCCATGAGCTATGACCTCCGCCGACAGATCGCCTTGGCCGAATTCGAGCCGCTCACCGGTGAGCACCTTCCGGCCAGGTCGCACCAGGGCTTTCCACTCCCAGGCGGAAAGCTGCTCCACCAGCAGCACCTGCACGCGGCCCGTGGCGTGAGACTGCGCCTGCGTATGCAATCCGGCTCGATGGGCAAAGAGCCGCGCCGGGATGACGCGCGTGTCGTTCAGAACCAGCAGATCGCCGGGCTCCAGCAGCCCGGGCAGATCGCGGAAGTGGCGGTCCTGCCAGGCGCCAGTGGCGCGGCTGAGCGCCAGCATGCGCGCGGCCGCGCGGTCGGCCAGCGGCTCCTGCGCAATGCTCTGTTCGGGAAGATTAAAGTTGAAATCGGAAACCAGCACTGGGTCGATTTTAAGGGTTGGCAGTCCGCCCGAAGTGCGCCTCGGCGCGCAGACGCGCCCGCTCCAGAGCCGCATTCAGTTCCTGGCACGCCGCTTCGAGGGCCGCAGGATCGGCGTCAGGCGAGGGCGCCGGCAGGGAGCGCGCCCAACTCACCACAACCCGCGAAAACGGCTTCGGGATGAGGAACTGGTCCCACGACTGAAGGGTCCAGGCACGCTGTGGCAGCAGGTAGAAGCTGCCCATCGGCTCGCCGGTCATGGCCGCCAGCTTCACAGGCCCAATTTTGGTCTGGTAAATCGGGCCCCGCGGTCCGTCGGCGGTAAACACCACCGGCAGGCCTGAGGCGAGGACGTCGCGCATGGCCATGAGTCCGGCCGCGCCGCCGCGGGAACTGGAGCCGCGCACGGTTCCATAGCCCAGCAGGCCCAGAGTGCGCGCGATCAGCTCTCCATCGAAGCTCCGGCTGATGAGGATCGAGCAGCGGAATTTGCGGAAATACCATCCGGCCGGAAGCGTGCAGCGATGCCAGAAGCAGAAAATGCCGCGAGCCGGCGGGGAAGCGGGAACTGCGCCCTCCTCGGCAATGACTTCAAATCGCAGGGTCAGGCCAATGGCGGCGAGGATCAGGGCCGTAAGTTTCGGCACAATCCAAAGCGCCACCCGCTGGCCGAAACTCAAGCGCTGCCGTTCGCCGTCACTCACGTGTTCGATTGTAGCCAGAGGCGCTCCGGGGCCCAGGCAGGCCGCAGGTTACTTTTCAACCCGAACCGGGGATAGGCAGGTTGCCCGAAGGCGCACACGTTACCCCGTTTGTGCTACAGTCTCGGGCACAGTTTTCTGTCATCCTGGGTTGGCAACGAATCCTGCGGTCTCCCGGTGACGCCGATGAGCAAATTCGTGGTGATCCTGATGCTGCTGGCGTGCGTCCTCGCCGCCGTGGCCTGAGACGAGCCCTCCCGGCCCTCGCTCTCTCCTCAATCCTCAAATCTGAAGACGCCGTCCGCCCCGCCCTATTGTCCTGAAGTTGTCACCGGTACCGGCGCGTTTTTGGGCGTTGCCACGTAGCCCTGGATCCGGTTGTGGCTGATGTTGTTCACCACCAGCTCGTACAGCAGGTGATCCTTGCCGGTGTAGAACTGGATCGGCTCGTCCAGGTTCCGGTCCTTCTTCTGGATTTCCTTATCGTCGGAGTAGACGACCAGGGTAAAACGGCTGTGCCTCGGGTCGGCCTTCTTCAGTTCCAGCGCCACGGTGGCCACCGCCTGTTTGTGGCCCTTATCCAGCGTGAATTCGTAATAGTTGCGATCGCCCAGGTGCTTCAGGACGTCCAGCTCCTTCGAGTTCGTCGCGATCAGGCCGCTCTGCAGGCCCATGTCGCCCTGCATCTTCTGCATCTGCGAGACGGCGTTCTGCAGCTGCGTCTTCGTATTCCCGAGATCGGTTTTCACCCCGCCCACGTCGGTCTTCACACCGGTCACATCGCTGGAGACCGCGCTGATTTGTTGCCGCTCGGCAGCATTCTCTTTTTCCAGACGCCTGGCATCGGCCTGCTGCCGGCTGAGCAGGTCCTGGGCCTTCTCTTCCAGTTGCTTCTGCGTCATGCCCAGGGACTGCCCCAGCGTCTCCGAGGTCACCTTCAGCCGCGCATTGGTTTCGTCCAGCGCCGTGGCCAGTTTGTTGTTCTGCTGCTGCGCCGTGGCCAGCTGCGCCTCGGCATGGGTCAGACGCCCCGCCAGCGTGTAGCTCCAGATGAGCCCGGCCAGCGCGCACAGCACCGCTACGGCCAGAACAATCACAAATAAACTCGAGTAGCTCCTCTGCTCCGGCACAGCCGACGTGTCTTCCATGGGGTCGTTCTTTCCTTTCCTGCTTTGCTTTACCTGATTTGCTGCTGCAGAAGCGTACCGCAGCCTGATGTGCGCCTGCAACGCAAAAGCGCCGGGAACGCAGTTCCTGCATCTCCGGGAACGATAAGATAATCCACAGGATATGCCACGCTACCAGTACCGCGAGATCGAGCCCACCCGCGAGGCGAAAGAGGTTTTCAGCCGCTGGGTGGACTATCTGGACGACGAGTTTTCGCGCCACACGAATCCCGTGCTGCGCGCTGAGATTGTCCGCGACAATCTGCATCAGCTGCTGCTGGGGCGTCCGCACGGCGGCCGGCTGAACTTCACGCTCAGCACCGAGCTGCCCTTTAACGTGCTGCAGCTCTCGCTCGATCCGGCCAACGTCACGCTGGAGCCGGAATATTACGGCGACATCGACGCGGAGCGGTATGCGTCGATCAAACCCCTGGTCTGGTTCTGGCGCATGTTCGACCGCTCCCCGGTGGCGCTGAATCACTGGCTGGGCTTCCGCCTGCGCTCCATGCTGGGCAGGCACATCTTTAAGAAGATGGGCCGCAACGTGAAGATCTACCACGGAGTGGAGTTCACCTTCGGCTACAACCTCACCATCGAAGACGACTGCATCATCCACAACCACGTGCTGCTCGATGACCGGGGCGAGCTGATCATCCGCAAGGGAACTTCGATCTCAGAGCACGCGGCCGTCTTTTCGCACGCGCACGATCCGGTGGAGGCCTGCATCATCGAACAGCGCCGGACTGAGGTAGGACCGGCGGCGCGGGTCACGTATCGGTCTCTGGTGATGCCGGGGGTGCGCGTCGGGGAAGACTCCATGCTGGGCGCGCAGGCGGTGGCCACGCGCGATCTGGAGCCACACAGTATTGTCGGCGGCGTGCCCGGGCGCAAAATCAAATCCAAAAGCCAGGCGGCGCGGCTGGGCGAGAAAACCGGGAAAGGCCCGTGCGCGGAGCTGCCCCCGAACGAGTAATCAGTTGCATCCCCGGATCCGAATGGCAAATCGGCCGGGGTTTAACTGATACCATCGAAACGATTCCCAAATGGATCAGAACCGTCTCATACTTGCGATTTTTGAATTCGCAGTTCTGCTTTTCTCTCTGAGTCTGCACGAAGCGGCCCACGGCTGGATGGCCTCCCGCCTCGGCGACCCCACGGCGCGCATGCTCGGCCGCGTCACTCTGAACCCGATCAAGCACATCGATCCCTTCGGAACCGTCATCCTGCCGGCCATCATGCTGATCATCAATCCCGGCTTTCTTTTTGGCTGGGCGAAGCCGACGCCGGTGACGCCGCGCAATTTTAAGAACGTCACCCGCGACGACATCCTCACCACTCTGGCCGGACCGGTCAGCAACATCCTGGCTGCAATCGGGGCCACGCTCCTGCTGCTCATCATCTCGCGGGTCAGCGCCAGGGGCGCGCAGATCGTGCATTTTATCGCGGCCTCGGGAAACCTGGGGATTCTCGCCGCTCCCGGTTCGCTGCTCATTCCGCTCGTCGGCCTGCTTTATCTGGCGATGTGGCTGAATCTCGTCCTGGCGGCCTTCAACCTGATCCCGCTGCCCCCGCTCGACGGTTCCCACATCTTCCGCCACATGCTGCCGTACAAGGCGCTGCGCCTCTACGATTCGATTGGGATCTTCGGTCTCTTCGTCCTCTTCATCTGGGGAGGGCCGGTGATCGGGTACATGATCAACCCCGCGCTGCGATTTTTAAGCGGCATCCTGCTTTCCTTCTGAGCCCGGCGGTCCGGTTGTCGCGGATAATCATTCCATGCGACGCGCGCTTTCTGTTCTGCTGGTTGCCACCGCAGCGTTCCTGACGGCGTCAGGGCAGACGACCTTCTCCGTTCCCACGCACCTCGGCCATGGCCACTCCTTCCGCGCCGGGCATGGGCAGTTTCTCCTCGACGGCCAGCCCTTCCGCATCATCTCGGGGTCGATCCACTACGCGCGTGTGCCGCGGGCCTACTGGCGAGATCGCCTGCGGATGGCCAAAGCGATGGGCCTGAACACCATCACGACCTATGTGTTCTGGAACGCGCATGAGCCTCGGCCCGGCGTCTACGATTTCTCCGGCAACCTCGACGTCGCGGAGTTCATCCGCGAGGCGCAGCAGGAGGGCCTGTACGTGATCCTGCGGCCCGGACCCTATGCCTGCGCGGAATGGGAGTTTGGCGGCTTCCCCTCCTGGCTGCTGAAGGATCCGAACATGGTGGTCCGCTCGCGGAATCCCGAGTTCCTGGCTGCCGCGCGCGCCTGGCTGCTGCAGCTGGGCAGGGAACTGGCGCCGCTGCAGATCGGCAATGGCGGTCCCATCATCGCGGTGCAGGTGGAAAACGAATACGGCAGCTATGGCGACGACCACGTCTACATGCAGGACATCCACCAGATACTGGTCGACGCCGGGTTTACGAAGGCGCAGCTTTACACAGCCGACGGCCCGGAGGAACTGCCGCGCGGCAGCCTGCCGGACCTGCCTGCGGCCATTAACTTTGGCCCCGGCGAGGCGCAAAAAGGCTTTGCCACGCTGAAGCAGTTCCGCCCCGACGGGCCATTTCTGAACAGCGAGTACTGGGACGGATGGTTCGACCACTGGGGCGCGCCGCACGCGCACACCAATACCGATCAGCAGGCTTCCGACCTGGACTGGATGCTGCGCCAGGGCTACTCGATCAGCATTTACATGTTTCACGGGGGCACCAGCTTTGGCTGGATGAACGGCGCGAACTCCGACGGCAAAAACTATGAGCCGGACGTGACCAGCTACGATTACGACGCGGCGCTCGACGAGAGCGGCCATCCCACGCCGAAGTACTACCGCTTCCGCCAGGTCATCGCCCGCGATACCGGGGTCACGCCGCCGCCCGTTCCATCCGCACCGCCGGCCATGGCGATTCCGGCGTTTCGCCTCGACAGCGCGACGTCGCTCTGGGAGCAGCTGCCCGCGCCGATCCATTCGGAGCAGCCGCTGACCATGGAGGCGATGAACCAGGCCTACGGCTACGTTCTCTACCGCACCACGGTGGCCGGTCCGGTGAGCGGGGAGCTGACCATCGGCGCCGTGCATGACTACGCGCAGGTCTATATGGATGGCAAGCTCGCGGGGACCATCGACCGCCGGCTGAACCAGACTTCGCTGCCTCTGCACATCGACTCCGCTCACGCGCGGCTCGACATCCTGCTGGAAAACACCGGCCGTGTGAACTTCGGGCCCGCGCTGCCGGGCGAGCGCGTCGGCCTGCTCGGAGGCGTCCGGCTCGCCGGGAAGCCGCTCACCGGGTGGGAGAACTTCTCTCTGCCCATGCTCGATCCACAAAAGCTCGCGTATACCGGCAAGCCCTGCTCAGGAGCCTGCTTTTATCGGGCGACGTTCACCCTCGATCACCCGGAGGATACGTTCCTCGACACCAGCGCGCTGGGCAAGGGCATGGTGTGGATCAACGGGCGTCCCCTGGGCCGCTTCTGGCGTGTGGGCCCGCAGAAGGCGCTGTACCTGCCCGGGCCGTGGCTGCATGCGGGGAAGAACGAAGTGGTCGTCTTCGATCTGGAGGGAAAGCCGGGACGCAGCCTGCGCGGCCTCGATCACCCGGACCTCAACGCGCCCATTGAGCCGGGCTCCTGAGAATCGCCTGATTCAGGACGCAAAGCAAAAGGGAGGAGCCCCGGCTCCTCCCTTCTCATTTCACCAGGGAAGTTACGGACGCCACCAGGAGTGATGCTTCTTGGTCTGAGTGGGCTGCGATCCAAAGGCATGTCCCATGCGGTAGACCAGGCCCACCGAGAGCGCGAACTGCTCTTTCACCTGCACGCCGCTGAAGTTCACCAGGGTCGCGTCGGGCGCGATGCGGAAGACCAGGCGCGGCGAGCGGTTCAGATCAATCGATCCGCCAAAAGCTCCGCCCCAGCTCCACTGGTTGGGGAAGAAGCCGACGTTCTGGGGTGGGACGCCATTCAGGCCGCCCGTGAAGTAGCCGTACGCGCCGCCCACAAAGGCGTGCAGCATCATCGCGGCGTGTTCGTTGCTGAGGGCGCGAAACTCCGGCCCGGCCAGGAACATGTGCTCGCTGACAAACGGTCCGGTGATCGGTCCGGCATTCGGCCCGGACCCGGTGCAGCTGCCGCAGTTCGGGGTCGTGCCGCTGGTTCCGTAATAGCCGCGCACGTTCACGCCGGCGCCCCAGCGCGGGCTGAATTCGCGAATCGCCCGGGCATCGAAGCCGCCGAGGTTGGCGCCCTGCAGCAGGTTCGGGCCCGCATCGAAGTGCGAGTAGGCGAAACCGCCGTAGATTTCCCAGGGAAAGTCGTATCGAACCCCGGCCAGCGGGGCCGGCGCAGGAAGCTGTGGATTCGGCGGTGGACTCTGCACCTGTCCCTGGGCCGCCAGCCCCGCAAAACCCATCACAGCGGCCATGGCCGCCACAGCGACTCGCACACTCCACGTCCTCGTCAACCGACACATCCTCCAGCGAAACTGCGGGGAACTCAGTTTTGGTTGCAAACTTCAAAGATACATGGGCCGGGCGCATTCTGTCCCGGCCCCGGCGTCGTGGATTGACCCCGGCCTCCTGTAGTCTGAGAAATATGACTCGTGCCAGCCGGATCTCCGATCAGACTTTCGACTCGCTCGACGCGATGATGCAGGCCTGGGCCGCCGAGGCCGTGCGGATCGCCGCCGAAGATCATGGCATGGATCTCGACTTTTCCCCGGAGTCCGTCGCCCGGCTGGAGACCGTGCTGGCTGCACGCAGCCCGATTCCCGCAGACCATCAGGACGAAGCCACCCGCCTCTGGGGAGGCTACTTCGGCGAGATCTTCCGCCGCCGTTACGACTGCCACTGGGTCATGGCCGTCTATCCCGGTCAGCTCAACTCCGGCCGCGCCGACGCCGGCACCGAATTGGCCATGCCCGCGCTCGACATTCGCGGCTCCCACGTCTACCCGCTGCTGAAAATCTTCCGCCGCATCACGATCGGGCCCAGCGAGGACCTCGGAGCGTTCACCATGAAGGTGACGGCGGCGCTTGACGCCAACGCGGCAAAGAAGGCCTGACCAGGAACGACAGGCCCTCCGTGTCCTCTGTGGTGAATTACTTTTCGACGCGATCCGGATGCCCGGCCCGGCAGGCCTCGCAGCCGCAGTGCCGTCTCAAATAGTCCCAGGAATAGATCCCGCTGGTGTGCCCGTCATTCCAGTTGAAGGAGATGGCGTAGTTCCCGACAGGCGCCGACGAAAGCGGCCGCGCCGGCTCCTTATACATGGGCAGCAGCGTCGCAGGCTTCGCCTTCGGCTCGCCAGGCTGCCGGCTCTGGGCTTCCCGCTCTTCATGGCATGTGGCGCAGGGGCAGGCGTTGCGCAGCCAGGCGAAGCTCCAGTGGCTCCGGTGGCCGTCCTTCCAGACGATCTCCAGACCCTCGCCAGTCGATTGCTGCACGCGGACCTTCGCCGGCGTCACTGCCTCACGCGGCAGCTCCGCTTCCGAGGCGTGCTGCGCCTCTTCCGCGCTGACCAGGCGAATCCCTTCGTGGCTCATGCTGTCCGCACCCTGGCTGACCGTTTCATCGCTCGCCGCGTTTGCGCCACAGGCTACCGGCTACCGGCTCGCATCACGCCGACTGCAGAAACGCCACCGACTGCAGGCTCGTCACCTCGAACCGCTTGCGACAGCGAATGTTCGTGCACGCCACCATATCGTCCTGGCGCACCATGTACGACTGTGCTTTGGCGAAGCGGGCCCGGTCCCGTTCATCGGCATTCCTGGGCAGCTGCGCTTTTCGCGTGCGCACCAGCCACCGCACCTGATACTCCCCTGGCTGGCCGCAGTGCGGGCAGTTCAGGGTATGGGTACGCTGCTCGGATTTTTCGTCGAAAAAGTCGCGTTCTTCCATGAGCCGTGACACTCCCTGAAAAGTATTTCACACTGCAGCCGGAAGGGAGTGCTACTTTGTAGGTCATCCGCAGTCCCGGTGCACGGCCAGGTTCCCGGGCTGCGGCCTCAAACCCCGCTCCGCTCCGCACTCCCTATGCCGAAAAAACGCGCAAAGAAAAGAACGTTCTCCGCGGTCAAAGCGGTCAAAGCCAACGCCCGCGAGCGCGTCGGCCAGCCCAAACCCGAGCGCGTCCTTCCCGCCACCCCAAGAGAAGAAAAGCGCGGGAGCAAGCACCCTAAAACCCTCTCCCAGATTCTTTCCGAGGACGAATAATATGCCACAAGCGACTGGATTGGGCGGCGTTTTCCTTCGCGCCCGCGACCCGAAAGCCCTCTACGCCTGGTACGAAAAGCACCTCCGCCTGCCCAAAGGCGGCGGCGGATTCATGTTTCCCGCCGAGCGCCAATGCGCCGTCCTCGTCCTGTCCTTCTTTCCGCAGACGTCGGACTATTTCCCCGCCAGCCAGCCGGCCATGCTGAATTTTCAGGTGGACGACGTCGATGGCGTTCTCGATGGCCTGATCGCTGCCGGCGTCTCGGTGGACCCCAAACGCGAGGGCTCGGAGTACGGACGCTTCGGCTGGTTCACTGACCCGGAAGGGAACCGCGTGGAACTGTGGCAGCCGCCCTCGGAAAGCTGAGTGGTCGTTAATTTCCGCTGTTCGGCATCGCTGCGGCCGCATTGGATTTGAGCGCGGAGGGCGTGCTGCCCTGCAGATACGTCTTGTACTGCGTATCCACGATGCCCAGGTTGCGGGCCAGCCCAAGGCGTGCCTCGTTCAACTGGAGCACGCTGTTCACGTACTGGGTCTGGGCCTGGGCCAGGGTGGACTGCGCCTCCGCCACCGGCAGCGAGTCGGTCACGCCGGCCGTAAACCGCTGCTGCGTCTGGTCCAGCGCTGTGTTGGCCAGCTCCACGTTGCTCTTCGCCACCGCGACCGTCTTTTCCGCGGTGTCCAGGTCCAGCAGACTGTCTCTCAGCTGCTGATCGATCTTCTGCTCCAGGTCTCTCAGCCGCGAGCGGATCTGGTCCTCCTGCGCCTGGGCCACGTCGTTGTCCCCGCGGAACTTTGCTTCTTCAAAGATCGGGATCGACAGGGTTCCCACGGCCGCAAATGTGTCGTGATACACCCCCCCGGTGATGCCGGTTACGCCGTAGTTGCCGCCAAAGGTTAGCGTCGGCAGGCGCTGGTGGGAGTAGGCGCGCCGCTCCAGTTCCGCCGCCCGCAGCTCCTGCTTCAGCATCTGGAAATCCTGGCGGCTCGAGTACGCTTCGCTTCGCGCGGCCTCGATGCTCATCGGCTGCAGCTCGGCGTACGGAGCCGAGTCGGTCAGCTGAATCTGCTGTTCCGGGGCCAGGCCGATCTCCCGGTTCAGCGAGATCTTCGCCTTCTCAAAATTGTCTTCGGCTGCGATGACGGTCTGCTGCTGAGACTGGTACTGCACCCGTGCCCGCAGCTCGTCCAGATTCGCCACCGTCCCGGCCAGATGCTCCTGGTGCGCCTGGTTCAGGATCGTGCCATCGGTCTGCAGCAGCGCCCGCGCGTAGTTTGCCTGGGCCTGGGCCGCCAGCGCCTGCAGGTACGTGTTGCCCACATTCAGCACCACCAGCCCCCGCGACGACTGCGCGCTGTAGAACGCGGCCTTCTGCAGCGCCTCGGCCGCCCGCCATCCTTCATAGCCGGACCAGTTGAACAGGGCCTGCGAGAAATTGATCTGGCCGATGGTCGTGTCCACCTTCGTGATCAGGTGAAACGAGGACGTTGACGTGCCCGGCGGCAGATGCGCGGCAAACTGGGCCACGCTCGCGGGGTGAAAACCCTCGGCTTCCAGGTTGTATTCGTGCACGCCGGTTTCGCCGTGGAGTGACAGGTTCGGCAGCAGCACATTCACCAGCTGCAGCTTTTCGGCGTTGGCCGTCTTCTGCTGCTCCCGTGCCAGGGTCAGAGCCAGGTTGTTCTCAATCCCCATCCGGATCGCATCGTCGAGGGAAAGCTGCCGCACGCCGGACGTGGCCGGTACCGCCTGCACGCTGCCCGCGTAGGGGTTCACCTGCGAATTCGAGGGATTGCTCTGGGCCCGCGCCGCGAGGCAGCCGGCCACCAGGACCAGGCCCACGCCAAAAATCAGCCTTCTCTTCATCTGTCCATTCATGCGTTAGCTTCTTTTTAGATCAGAATACCCTCCCCGGGTTGCCAAATTTTCCCGTTCGGCACCCTTCGGAGGCCGGCGGTTCCCGCCCGCCCCGCTCCCGCCGGCCTTACCCAATGGGAACGGGCGACCGCCAAACCACGCTACTGCCGAAGCAACACCACAGTACCGCGCCTCATCGAATTTTCAGGAAAGCTACGGGCTTGGAATGCACCCATCGATTGTGCCCTGCCGCTTTAGGGCAGGGGTGCACTTCCGGGGATTCAGGAGGCTCGTATGTTGACGCTGGAAGTCGGCAAGCTTCCGGTGAGGTTCTTCGGGAAGCGGCCCAGGTCGCCAGCGGTCCCGGCGCAGCCGCATGGTGCGGTCATGAATGAAGAGTCGATCCCCAGGGTCCTGATGTTGCGCTGCGCAGCGCTCTCGCATCACGCGGTGCGGGCGGCCGCCCGCCAGGCGGGCCTGCGCCTGAACGTCGAGCTTGCCGAGAATCGGCACGAGTTTTTTGAAGAATTACGGCGCGCTGCGACTGACCTGATCGTGACCGGCCCGGAGGGTCTGCCCGATCTGGAATTGCGTGAAGTCCTTCACCATGCCGGCTCTGTCCAGCCTCCGATCCCCGTTGTCCTGGCGGGAGGCCGGATTGCCCAGAACGAGGCCATTCGCCTTCTCCGGGGCGGGGCAGCGGAGGTCCTTCAGTCCGGCGAGATGGAACGCCTGCCCACGGCGCTGGCCCGCGCCCTCAAGGTACGCCAGTCCTCTGTTGCCCAGAACCGTGCCCATGAAGAACTGCAGCGCACCGCGGTATTGCTCCGCGAAAACCAAAAGCTGATCACCATCGGCCGTCTCGCGGCTTCGATCACCCATGAGATCAATAACCCGCTGGAGTCGATCACCAACCTCCTCTACCTGCTGGGCGAGGAGCGGGAGCTTTCGGGCCCGGCTCGCAGCTATCTCGCGCTGGCGCAGAAGGAACTCGGCCGCGTGGGGCAGATCAGCCGCCAGACCCTGAACTTCTCGCGCGAAACCACCGGGCCGGTCCGCGCCCACATCGACCATCTGCTCGAAGAGGTGCTCTCGCTCTACAGCCGCCGCATGATGGACAAGAACCTGCGCGTCGAGCGGCAGTACGACTGCCCCGAGGAAGCCCTCGTCTATCCCGGCGAGATGCGCCAGGTGCTCTCCAATCTCGTTACCAACGCGGTGGAAGCCTCATCGCCAAACGGCCGGCTCCGGGTCCGCGTTCGCTGTACGCGCAGCTGGAGCGACCCCGGCGTTCGCGGAGTTCGCGTCTCCGTCGGGGACAATGGCAGCGGGATTCCCCTGGAGGTGCAGCGGCGTCTGGGCGAGCCGTTTTTCACCACCAAAGGCCAGCGCGGCACAGGCCTCGGCCTGTGGGTGACCCGCTCGATTGTCGAGCGCTACGGCGGGGATATTCAGCTTCGTTCTTCCGTCGACGCGCAGCGCCACGGAACCGTCTTCAGCATCTTCCTGCCCACGAATCTCAGGCCTCGGGTCGTGGAGATGGGCGCTCCTCCGTCCGGCGAAACCGGACCAGGCCGTCCTGAAAACCCATCCACGCCGTCGGAAGTGGTCTCCATCCGCCACGCGACCCTGCAGGATCAGCAGCGCCGCCGCGTCAGCGGCGACTGACAGCGACGGCTACAGGCTACCCGCTACAGGCTATCCGCTGCGTTCAGCTGTAGCGCAGCCAGCGCAGCATCTCCGGGATGGTTGCGCGCTTGCCGTACATCAGGACGCCGACGCGGTAGATCCGCGCCGCCAGCCATACCATCCCCCACACGGCCGCGAACAGCAGCACAATCGAGAGGGCCACCTGCCACATGGGCGGCATCTGCGAGCAGATGCGCATGTACATGATGATGGGCGTGAAGGGCGGCAGAAGAGACAGCACCACCGAAGTCGTCGAGTTTGGATTCCCCAGCACGTAGGGCAGCAGCACCACGCTGGCCACCAGGGGCGAAATCAGGATGAAGCTGAACTGCTGGATCTCCTGTTCGCCGCTCACACTCGATCCCAGAGCCGCCGCCAGCGCGCTGTACAGGAAGAAGCCTCCCAGAAAATAAATGGGGAAAAACAGCAGTTCTCCTCTCGTCAGTCCCAGCGAGCTCAGGCCGTTCACCCCCATGCCTGTCGCGACGCTCGATCCGGCAAAGAGCAAAACCAGCGCCGTCCAGATACCCATCTGGGTCAATCCTGCCGCCCCCACGCCGAGCAGCTTGCCCAGCATCAGGGAATCGGACGAAGTCGTGGAGAGCAGAACCTCAAAGATCCGCGACGTCTTCTCCTCGACCACCGATCGGGCGATGTTAATCCCGTAAATCAGCACCGAGGCGTACAGCAGAATGATCAGGGTGTCGGCGCCGGCAAAGCTTCGGATCGAATCCGACACGGTCGCCTGGCCATTCTTCAGCTGTTTGGTCTCCAGCGTCTCATCTTTCATCAGAGAGTGGACCGCGTCCTCGGTCATCCCTCGGTCCAGCAGTTGTTGCCGGATCAGTGCCGAGCGCACCGCCGATTCCATCTGCTCTTTGCCCACCAGATTGATCGAGCTGCCGGAGATCCACGTCGACTCCGGCTCCGCGGCTCCCTGCACCGTGTTCAGGGTCAGGTACCCTCCAATCTGGTGCGACGCCACTTCCGCGTTCACTTTCAGGCGATCGGCGCTTGTCGCCGGCGCGAACACCTGAACCACCGCGGGGGGAAATTGGCCCTCCTTCAGAGCGGCCTCCACCTGCTGCGCAAGGCCGGGGTTGTTGGAGACGATGGCCAGATTCTGCACTCCCTCCAGCCGCCTTCCGCTCATGGCGACCAGGAAGGCCATCCCCGCCATGCCGATCGGCACCAGCAGCGTGGTAATGCGGAACACCTTGCTGCGCACTCTTTCCAGGTACTCGCGCTTCGCAATCAGCAGCGTTTGTCTAAGCATCGGAGCGCCCCCCGACCGTCTCGATGAAGATCTCTTCCAGCGAGGGCTCGACCAGTTCAAATTTCGTTATTACCGCGGTCGCCGCGGCCGTGCGCAGCAGATCCTGGGCATTCGCATGAGGCTTCAGCCGAATCTCCGCGTGCCCCGCGTAGGTCTTGTACTCGGCGATCGCCGGGTGCTGCAGGAATCCATCATCGCCCTCAAACTGGACAATCACCCGATTCCGCTCGTAGCGCGACTTCACCTCGCGCATCCCTCCGGACAGCACCGCCTCGCCGCGATTGATGAGGCAGATTGAGTCGCACAGCTTCTCCACCTGATCCATGCGGTGGGTCGAGAACAGCACGGCGTTGCCCTGCTTCTTCAGCTCGAGCAGCGTGTCCTGCAGCAGCACCGCGTTCACCGGATCCAGACCCGAGAACGGCTCATCCATAATGATCAGCTCCGGATCGTGCAGCAGCGTGGAGATGAACTGAATCTTCTGCTGCATGCCCTTTGACAGCTCTTCGGTCTTCTTGTTGATGGAATCGGCGATCTGCAGACGTTCGCACCACGATTTGGCCCGGCGCGCCGCCTCCAGCCCTCCCAGCCCCCGCAGCTCTCCCAGGAAAACCAGCTGGTCGATGACCCTCATCTTCTTGTAGAGTCCCCGTTCCTCCGGCAAATATCCCACCCGCTGCAGCGATCCGCCCGCAAAGGGCTTGCCAAACAGGGAAACCTCGCCGGCATCGGGCATCGTGATGCCGATCATCATGCGAATCGTCGAGGTCTTGCCGGCGCCGTTGGGTCCCAGCAGCCCGAACATGCTGCCCGCCTCGATCCTCAGCGAGAGGTCGCGCACCGCCGCCTTGGCCTCATAAGACTTCGACACGCGATTCAGCTCAACCAGCGCTTCCATACTTCGAGATTCTCTCCAGACCGGGGAAGGAACAGCCAGCATACCAGTACGAAGCCCGGGCCTCCGTCCGCTTACGGCCTCAGCGCTCTGCGCAGCGCAGCTGCGCGGTCTGCGGAATCTCGTTCGCGGCGATCGGCCGGACTTCCCCCGTCCTTTCCGCTATCCTGAACAGGCCGTCGCCGCACAGGAGAATCACAGAACTTGAAAAACGGGAAGGAATCGCAGTCCAGCCGCATTCTGGTCACCGGTGCCGCTGGCTTCCTTGGGTCGCATTTGTGTGATGCGCTCATCGCCGATGGCCATACCGTTCTTGGCGTCGACAACCTCTGCACCGGTCGAACGGCCAATCTCGAGCAACTGAGCGGCGAACCGCGCTTTCAGCTGATCGAACACGACATCAGTGAACCTTTCGATTTCGGCTCCGTCAGCTTTGTCTTCAACTTCGCCTCCCCGGCCAGCCCGGTCGATTACCTGCGCCTGGGCGTCGAGACCCTTCGCGTCGGTTCGGAAGGCACGCGCAATGCGCTCGAAGTCGCCCGGAAATACAGCGCAGGATTCCTGCACGCTTCCACCTCCGAGTGTTATGGCGACCCGGAGGAGCACCCTCAGCCCGAAACCTACTGGGGCAACGTGAACCCCATTGGGCCCCGCTCGGTCTACGACGAGGCCAAGCGCTTTTCCGAGGCGCTGGTGATGGCGTACCACCGCTACCACGGCGTCGACACGCGGCTGGTGCGCATCTTCAACACCTACGGCCCGCGCCTGCAGGCCAGCGACGGCCGCGTCATCTCCAATCTGATGGCCCAGGCTCTCCACGGCGAAGACCTGACCATCTACGGCGACGGCAGCCAGACCCGCAGCTTCTGCTACGTATCCGACGAGGTCGACGGCATCCTCCGCCTGTCGCGATCCGAGGAGCATTTTCCCGTCAACATCGGGAATCCGGAGGAGTGGACCATCCTCCAGTGCGCGAAGGAGATCCTTGCCGTTACCGGATCCTCCAGTGCCATCCGGTTCGAGCCGCTGCCCCAGGACGATCCGACGCAGCGCCGGCCCGACATCAGCAAAGCCAGAGCCCTGCTCGGATGGGAGCCGAAAGTCGACCTGCGCACCGGCCTCCGCCTTTCCCTCGACTATTTCCGGGAATCGGTGGCGCGCGGCGAGCGGGCCAGCGTGGCGACGGCGGGCCTGTCCACGGCTCCGTGACCCGCCTTTCAATTCGGGATGGGCTGTCCGTTAAATCCCTGATATATTAGGAAGCTGGAACGTGTGCCAGAGACTCGCACGCCGGTGCAGAGTTGTTTTGGCAGGACCGATTCTGAAAGGATTGCCGCAGAGTGTTGATGATTCGCCTGGCGCGCGTGGGTGCGCGCAAACAGCCCTACTATCGCGTGGTCGTGATTGAAAAAGACCGCGCCCGCAACGGGCGTTCGGTGGAGGTTGTGGGTACCTACAATCCCCGGACGAACCCCGCTTCGGTCGACCTGAAGCTGGAACGCATTGAGTACTGGAAGAGCAAAGGCGCCCAGTCTTCTGACCGGGTCGCCAAGCTGCTGCATTCCGGTCATTCGAAGGCTGGTCAGCCCCCGGTGTCCACCACCGGCGGCGCGACCGACGCGGATACCTCCGCGGCCTGAATTCAGTCGCAGTACGGAGGGGACGCCCGTTCGCCTGCTCCAGAAACCTCCCAAAACGTTACTTTTTGCCATCTCCGGGCCGCGGAAGCAGTGAATTAGGTCTTTTGTCTCTCTCAGCCTTAGGGTACTATCCGCGTAGCCCCGGAAGATGAACGACGTGTGTCTTCCCAATGGGGGGCAGGATGAAGCAGACAACAGACAAACCCGATGACATGCGGGAGTTAGTCACTCAGATTGCGCGAGCGTTGGTTGATGTTCCCGAGGCTGTAGTTGTTGAGGCGGTCGAACGAGAAGAGAGCACAGTGCTGCGTCTCCGCGTTGCCCCCACCGATGTTGGCAAGGTGATCGGCAAGCAGGGACGGACAGCGCGTTCGGTGCGAACGATTCTGGGAGCGGTCAGTATGAAGCACCACCATCGTTACACCCTCGACATTCTCGAAGAGGACCACCAGGGCAAGGGCAGCGAAGAGGACTAGCGGGTACCCGGTTCGGATGGATTCCCCCCGTCCATTCACCTCACGCGGCGAGGAACAGCGCCGTTCGCCCGGCGACAGGGGCGCAGCGAGCCGTGCTGCGCGGCCGCCGTGGACGCTCCTGGCGCGTCTTGTCCGTCCGCAGGGACGGCGGGGCGAGTTGATCGCCGAGGTCCTGACCGACTTCCCGGAGCGCTTCCACCAGCGGCGGCGGCTGACCCTGATTCCGCCGGAGCAGGTGGGCACGCGTCCGCGCGAGGTCGAGCTGGAGAACTTCTGGTTCCTGCGCAGCCGGATCATCCTCAAATTCCAGGGCATCGACAGCATCAACGAGGCCGAGGCGATTCGCGGCTATGCGGTCGCGATTCCGGCCGGTGAGCGGGTTCCGCTCGAACCCGGCTCGGTCTACGCCGGCGACCTGCTCGGCTGCCATCTGATCGACCTGAACCACGGGAGCCTCGACGTGGGCGAGATCGTCGACCTCGATCGCGGCTCGTCGTCGAGCACGGAGCTGCTGGTGGTTCGCCGGCCGGCCCTGCGCGGGGCGCACAGCCAGGACCGCGAAGTGCTGATCCCCCTGGTTCGTGAATACCTGGTTCTGATGGATCCTGAACATCGCCGGGTGGAAATGCGCCTGCCCGACGGGCTGCTGGAGATCAACGCCCCGATGACCGAGGAGGAGAAGCAGCAGAATCGCGGAGAGGGCTGACCGCCGGCCGCAATCGCAAAAAGCAAAAGGGCCGCGCGAAGCGGCCCTTTCCTTTTAATGCGATCCGGAGCTAGCGGCGGGACTTTTTCTTCCCGGACTTCTTTGCCGCCTTCTTCGCCTTCTTCGCGGGCTTCTTTGCGGGCTTCTTTGCGGACTTCTTCGCCGCCTTCTTTGCGGATTTCTTTACCGCCTTCTTTGCCGCCTTTTTTGCGGCTTTCTTTGCGGGAGCTTTCTTCGCCGCCTTCTTTGCGGTTTTCCTGGCTGCTTTTTTGGCTGCCTTTTTCGCGGCTTTCTTTGGCGCAGCCTTCTTTGCAGCCTTCTTCGCGGGGGCCTTCGCAACCGCCTTTTTGGCTGCCGGTTTCGGAGCCGCCTTCTTTGCCGGTTTCTTCGCGGGAGGAGCGGCGGGCGGCGCTGCCGGTGGCGGAGCGGCCGCTGCGGGTTCCTCGTCGTCCATGTCGTCGTCGTCGGAGGAGATCGTGGTGGTGGTGGTGGTGGTTATCTCCTCTTCTTCCTCATCGTCGCCGAAGCCGTTTTCGAGCTCTTCCATGTCATCGTCGGCTTCCGGCTCGAACTCTCCATCGCCCATTGCATGAAGTCTGTAATCGTCCTGCATCCGATATGCCCTCCGGGCTTCGTCTCAGTTTGCACCGCTGTATGAGTATGCCAGAAAAACCGGCAAAACCTCGCGCGGCGGATTATAGCAAGCGCGCGTGCGCGGTGGCGAACGTTGTGCCGCGCGCTGCATGCCACAATAAGATGCGACGGCCCACCCGGCCAGCCCTGTGCGCTTCGATCTCGTCACCATCTTTCCCGAGTTCTTCTCGAGCATCCTGGAACACGGAGTGCTGCGGCGGGCTCGCGCCGCGGGTCTGGTTGCCGTCGAGGTCACTGACCTGCGCCAGTTTGCCCACGACCGGCACCGGACGGTGGACGACCGGCCGTTTGGCGGGGGCGAGGGCATGGTGCTCAAGCCGGAGCCGCTGGCCGAGGCCGTCGAGTCTCTGGGCCTGGCTCCCAGGGGGGATCGGACCCGGGAGCAGGTCGTCCTGCTGTCGGCGCAGGGGGAGCGGTTCACCCAGTCTGTGGCCCGGGAGCTGTCTGGCCTCGACCGGCTGGTGCTGTTGTGCGGCCGGTACGAGGGCGTGGACGAGCGGGTAAGCGAACTGTTGTGCGACCGCGAGCTGTCGGTTGGAGACTTCGTGCTCTCCGGCGGCGAGCTGGCGGCGGCGCTGGTGGTGGATGCGACCGCGCGTCTGCTGCCCGGGGTGTTGGGCAACGAGGCCTCGAGCGAGTACGAAAGTTTTGGGCCGGTCGAAGCCGAACCCGATCCCGAGCCGGGAGTCCGATCCGTTCCGCGGTCGACCCACGGGGCCGGAGGGCTCCTCGACTATCCCCACTACACCCGGCCGGCGGAGTTCCGCGGGCTGGCGGTTCCCGAGGTGCTGACCCAGGGGGATCATGCGGCGATCCGTCGCTGGCGCCGGGAGCAGGCGCTCACCAAGACCCTGCGGAATCGCCCCGACCTGCTGGCCGGCGCGGCGCTGAGCGAGGCCGATCGGCGTTTCCTGCGCGGGCTGGGGTGGCAGGGGTAACGAGGCCATTGGCCAGAGGCCACAGGCCGCAGGAAACAGGGCGAAGCGGGGAGCCCGGAGGCGCTCTTCCTGCGAAAAAAGTTGTTTTTCGCATTTGCGAGTTGTTTTGTTTTCAGCATGTTGATTTCCTGGAGATGAGCCCCATCCTGAAAAGCAGGCAAGTGGCAACAGGCAACAGGCAATAGCTGGGAGCGGGTAGCTCGTAGCCGGTAGCTGGTAGACGGTAGCTAGTACTGGTAGCCGGTGGCTGGTGGCTCGGTAGCTGGTCGCTGATGGCTCGACGCGGGACCCTCTTCGAAAAAGAGTTGTTTTTCGCGTTTGCGAGTTGTTTTGTTTTCAGCATGTTGATCTCTTCGGGGAGGGCCCCATCAGCTCGCGTACCTGCGGGATCAGCTCCTGGTAAAGTCCCCTGCCGGAAAAGCCTTGCCTGCGCAGGGATTCGCTCTGTTCGGCAAGGCGGATGAGCTTTTCGTTCATGCGCTGCTGGGCCAGTTCGCGGCGGCGGCGGACGAGGGCGCGGAGGAGACGCCCGGCGGAGCGATCGGAGACGGCACCCTGTTCGAGGGCGGCCATGAGGTTGGCGAGGATGTCGTCGAAGTCGGACTCGTCTGCGTTGCGGATGATGCCGTGGTAGTTCTGCCAGAAGGTCTTGAGCTGGGCGGGGGTGAGCGGGGCTTCGCCACCGTATTTGAGCTCGGCGGCGCGGCGGGCGCGGTCGTCGCGGTCGGCGACGGCCTGGGGTGTGTGGTTGCGGCAGACGGAGGCGGGACGGGGCGCGAGGGCGCGGCAGGGGCGGCCGTCGGGAAAGACGTGGGAGCAGCGGTGCATGGGTACCTCCAGGAGGCGGCTAAGAACCGGGTAGCTAAAAAGCGGGAAGCTAAGGTCCGGGTAGCTAAGGTCCGGGTAGCTAAGAAGCGGGTAGCTAAAAAGCGGTCAGCTAAGGTCCGGTCAGCTTAGGTCCGGTCAGCTAAGGTCCGGTCAGCTTAGGTCCGGTCAGCTTAGGTCCGGTCAGCGAAATGGACTGGTCCGAACGCGGGTCTTTCGCCCGCTTGCGCAGACTCCGGGGTGTCGATCAAGAGAAAAGGCCGCCTTTTGGGCGGCCTTTTCTCTTTTTTTACCCTCTATTCTTAGAATACCAAGTTCAGACGGATTTACTGCCAGGTTTGGGCGACTAAAAGCGCTTTGGAATGAGCGGGAACGCGTTGGTAATGTGGCGCGGGGGCTTGACAAGATTTCCACATTGCCAGGGAAAGGTGGCTAAAGGCGGGATTAGGGCTTGGGGATCAGGGGGATGGCCGCCGGGCGGGTGACGGTTCGGGGCGGCGAAATGTCCGGAATGCCGGTAATACGGACGGAAAATGGGGAGGCGCCGTCCCTCCGGGACTCGACTCACGCGGGGACGGCTTCCCAGCGCTCAAGCGCTGGGCTATTGCGCGGCGCGCCTCCGGCGCGGGCCTGCTTCCTCTTGTCGTTGCCCAACGGATTTGCGTTGGCGGAGTGGCCGCGTTATTTCCGGATTGCCGGTCACTCGGCAATCACACGACTCCGCGTTCTAATGGCGACTCCGAAGCTTCGACTTGCGCTGTTTCCACGCAGCGTGTCTCGCCAGGATGACAGCGAAGCGTTCGGCCTGCACGCCCTGCAAATTTGCCCGTTTGCACTTCTGAAGTATTGCCTTCCAGTGGTACCCGGACCGGAAGAAGTAGGGGCGGACCTCAAGGAAGCAT